>JGI12316J15310_10000004_pt7 | contig 836301 bp, 820 predicted proteins | sample MarCyaLeptolynsp_FD_15310 | JGI IMG/M metagenome (IMG submission 15310)
TTCCGCGATGCCCATCATGCAACGGGTCAATTGGTTAAACTGGCTGAGGACGGAGGCAAAGGGCTCGAAGATCTGTCGATCGAGGAAATGCAGTCCGTTGACCCTCGGATTACGAACGCCATTTATGACGTTCTCGGTGTCGACAACTCTGTAAACAGCCGGCAAAGTTTTGGCGGCACCGCGCCCAAACGGGTCAAGCAAGCAGCTCAAGCCTGGACGCAAGCATTGAATGCAGAGGATACACGATAATGAGATCAAATATGATGAGGATTTTGAGTATCCTCTTGCTGTTTGGGGCCCTTGGGCTAGCCGCTTGCGGAAAGAAATCGGATCTCGACGCACCTCCGCCACCAGAAAACCCGGAAGAACAGACAATCCTTGATCGGATCTTTTGACCAGCGAATTCAGTTAATGGCTGATCAAGAGACGATCCGAGATTGAACGAAGCACATGCATCATTTCGCCTATAAGGACGGCGCCCTCTTCGCCGAGGACGTTTCAATCGAGCGCATCGCCGAGGAGATCGGTACACCGTTCTATTGCTACTCGACGGCTACGCTTGAGCGGCACTACCGCGTCTTTCGTGCACCGCTGCCCGAAGACACGTTGGTTTGCTACTCCGTCAAAGCCAATTCAAACCTTGCCGTCATTGCGACGCTCGCGCGCCAAGGCGCCGGCGCCGATGTGGTATCTCTGGGCGAACTGAAACGCGCGCTGACCGCCGGCGTTCCAGCCAACAAAATCGTTTTTTCCGGATGCGGAAAATCCGATGACGAACTTGCAGAAGGACTTAAAGCTCAAATCCATCAGTTCAATGTCGAATCTGACCAAGAGTTGGAGCGACTGAGTCGGACCGCCGAAGCGATGGGAACCCGGGCTCCTGTTGCCTTGCGTGTGAACCCGGATGTTGATGCAGGCACGCACGAGAAAATCGCAACCGGCAAAGCAGAAAACAAATTCGGCATATCCTGGCAGCAGGCGCGGGATGTGTATGCGCGCGCCGCACGCCTGCCCGGCATCAATATTGTTGGCATTGATGTGCACATTGGGAGTCAGATCACCGCGCTAACACCGTTCGAAAAAGCATTCGGACAGGTCGTTGAGATGGTGAAACTGCTGAGATCAGACGGACACGCAATCGATCGCATTGATTTAGGCGGCGGGCTGGGCATCCCTTACGAACAGGGCAATGACTTGCCGCCCCATCCCGACGAATATGGCGCACTGATCAACCGCGTTGTGGGCCCCCTCGACGCGCAAGTTATCTTTGAGCCGGGCCGATTGATTGTTGGCAATGCGGGTATTCTCGTCAGCCGCGTTTTGTATACAAAGACCGGCGAGGCGCGCACGTTCCTCATTCTGGACGCTGCGATGAATGACTTGATTCGCCCTGCGCTCTATGACGCCCATCATGACATTATCCCCGTCCGGGAACCGCGGCCGGATCAGACCCAGTTGACCTACGATGTGGTAGGCCCAATTTGCGAAACCGGCGATACATTCGCGCGAAGCCGCGAACTTCCGGCAGCCCAACCAGGGGATTTGGTCGCCTTCCTATCGGCCGGTGCTTATGGCGCTGTTCAGGCATCAACATACAATACCCGGCCCCTGGTGCCCGAAATACTGGTTCACGGAAACAGCTACGACGTTGTTCGCCCAAGACAAAATCTGGACGCATTGATTGGTCAAGATAATGTGCCAGACTGGCTGGCAGATTGAGGCATGTTCAGGTTTCACAGAAAATTAAGCATGCCAGATCATCTCTGTTGAACGCGCGATAAGGTGATAGCGACTTCCCTTCACCAGCTCGCGACTTAGCGGCAAGGCACATGCCCACTGAATCGGGATCAGAAGCAAAAAGCAGCCATCAAGGGCCCAATCAATCTGCGCGGATGGGCGGACAGGCAACGCGGCTGACACGAGCCTCGCTTGCGTTTGAAAAGGTGTGGCTGGCGCTCTGGCCCACGACCGGGATCATCGGTGCGTTCATTGTCCTCTCTTTATTTGGGGTTTGGTCGCTGCTCCCCTCACTGATCCATGCGGCCATTCTGCTGCTAGGATCAGCGGCGATCCTCTTTAGCCTTTATGCGAACTTCAAAGCTCTCGATTGGCCAACATTGTTTGACGCCGAACGACGCGTCGAAGAAGTCAACGAACTCGCGCACCGGCCGCTGAGAAGTTGGGAAGACCAGCCCATCACGTCCTCATCTGAGTTTGCACACGATCTTTGGCGGGCACATCGGCTGCGCTTGATCCGGCAGATTGGTCCCTTGTCCCCCGCATGGCCCCGTTCATTCCTGTCTTACAAAGACCCTTGGACGTTGCGCGCGCTTCTACTGATGCTGCTCCTACTGGGTTTTGTTGGTGTGGGACCGGATTGGAACACGCGGCTTATGGCCGGCCTGTCGCCAGGATTTGCGATTGGGTCAACCACACGTTCTGTGGCAGATGTCTGGCTAGCGCCGCCGGCTTACACGGGACGCGCGCCAGTTTTCTTGACACATACCGGTACGGCGTCAGAAACCGACCCGTCAGCCAAAGACAAGGCGATCACGGTTCCCGAAGGCTCCGAACTTCATGTGCGGGTCAACGCATCCCGCGATCCAACGCTCAAGTTACGCGATGGCACAAGTCCCGGATATCGCGAGCAAGCGTTCGCCCCCCCCAAGAACAATCTTTACGAGGCGAGCACCAACCTCGATCAGTCATCGGACATTCGGTTGGATGTTGGTGCCGAGTCGTGGTCTTGGTCCGTAGATATCGCGCCCGACCAGCCGCCCTTTGTTGCATGGACAAGCGAAGCGGAACAAACAAGCAAGGGTGCAATACGGCTTGCTTACGAAGCCAGCGACGACTACCGCGTCGCGGGCATCACACTCAAGATCGAAAGGGCTCTGACTGACATTTCAGAAGGGCCGGATGATGAAGGCAAGCAGCCCGATCCTTTGGTGGTTGACCTGCCCGTTCCCGTTTCAACGGCGAAAGACAATCGGCAAATTTCGTTTCAAGATTTGACGGCCCATCGATGGGCGGGTTTCCCTGTCAAGATGCAGCTCGAAGCGGCTGATGAATTAGGTCAGCGCACGACCAGCGAAATCGTTCCGATCATCTTGCCCGAACGAGTCTTTTTGGCCCCGCTCGCACAAGCGCTTATCGAGCAACGCAAAACACTGATTGCGGAGCCTGAGAAGAAAGAGTATGTCGCGGAAGTTTTGGGGGCATTGACCGATTCCCCCGAGAACTACTTTCAGGATGCGGTTCTCTACTTCACATTGCGCACAACCTACTGGCGCCTTCGAAACGCGCGCACAGATCAAGACGTCGACAGCGTCATCGACTTGCTTTGGCACATCGCCTTGCGCATCGAAGACGGCAACAGCTCGCTGGCCGAGCAAAATCTACGCGCCGCCCAAGAAGCATTGAGCGAAGCCCTGGCGCGCAATGCACCAGATGAAGAAATCGAACAGCTCATGGACGAGCTTCGCGCCGCGTTCGAAGCCTATATGGCAGCGATGGCCGAACGGGGTCCAGGCGAAATGGCTACAGCAGAAGCCCCGGCCGATCAGAGCATCACGCAGATCTCGCCGGAGGATTTGGCAAAGATGCTCGATGCCATTCAAGAGCTCAATGAAGCAGGCGCACGCGAGCAAGCGCAAGCATTGCTGTCAGCGTTTCAAAGCATCATCGAGTCTCTTCAGGCAACGCCCCCCATGGCAGCGCCGACACCGGCGCAAAGAGCCACCGAAGATGCGTTGCAAAAACTTGGCGACATGATCGGCGATCAAAGAAGTCTGATGGATGAGACCCATCAGAATGCCCAGCAAAGCGATAGCAACCCAAACGACAGTCAACAGGGCGCCGAACATGGTGCAGACGGAAGCCCCCAGCAAGCAGGAGAGGGGCGAGCGCTGGCCACAGAGCAGCAAGGCCTGCGCGATGAGCTGGAAACGCTGACACAAATGCTGGAAAACTTCGGGAAAGAACTTCCAAAGGCGCTAGGTCGCGCCGGGAAAGCCATGGAAGATGCAAAAGAAGCCCTAGAAGAGGGCGACATGACCTATGCGGTCGACCGGCAACAGGAAGCCATCGACCGTCTTCGTGCCGGGGCCCAATCTATGGCGCAACAATTGATGGAAGAAATGGCGCAAGGCGCCGACGGACAAGGCCGCCCCAATCAGCGTCGAACCGACCCGCTCGGTCGGCCTTTGCCGAACGGGGGGCCGGACGACGGTCTTTCGGTCAAAGTTCCCGCGGAACGCGACATGCAAAGAGCACGTGAGATTTTGCAGGAGTTGCGCCGCCGGGCCTCCGATAGACAAAGACCTGGCCTTGAACTGGACTATATCGAAAGACTGCTGAAAAGATTCTAGCCGCCTGACACGCCAACAGGTCTACGCCGGTACTATGCCAGGGCGTTTTCAACGTGATTGCAAATGTCTTCCATGGAGAAGGGCTTGGACACGATATCGTGCACCAGCGCATCCAAGTCTTGCGCACGCTCTTTTTCGGCAACGTAACCGGTCATCATCAAGATCTTCATGTCCGGATAATCTCGTGAAGCCGTGAGCGCCAACGCGATGCCATCCATAATCGGCATCATGATGTCGCTGAGAAGAAGGTCGTAACTCTCGGTACTCAGCCGATCCAGGGCTTCGGCCCCATCACCTGCTTCCGAAACACTGTGTCCCCGCAATGTCAGAGCCCTGGACAGAAATGTCCGCAACGCCTCTTCATCGTCTGCAACTAGAATTCTTGCCATCGTTCTTGCCCTTTTTGGGCGCATCTTCACATTCGATTCTTGATCAATCATGAAGAGAACAATGAGGACACGTCCCAAGCCGACGCGGCCAAGGATGTTAACAAATTCTCAAAAGACTAACGGCCGATATTTGGAACTGTTGGGTCGTCTTGTTCAAATTCAACAACAAGTTCGCGTGCGTCTATCGGCGGGCTCGCCAACCGCGCCGACATTTTGAGTTCCCCACGCGGTTCCAATTGATCAACACCGACATCTTCCGTCCATTGATAGAGTTCGCTGCCCCCTTGATCCAGTAGCGTCAACCGGATCTGCGGGACGGAAACAGAACGATCTGTCAGATTGATGACCTTGCCGCGCACCCACAGCAGAGGCAAACCATCGTCGAAGCGACGTTCGTATTCAATGTCCTGGAAGACAATGCCCATCACATTGGGCTCTAAGCCGATCCACTTGTAGGCCGTTGCCGCGTTCGGCCAGAAACCAACGATCTGCGTACGATATTGATACCCGGCAAAAGCAGTCAAACCGACCACGAAAAGGAACAAGGCCCAAGAAGCAACCTTCGCGAATCGGAATGTCGATCTGCGTTCCGGCTCTTCTTCAACTGTGTCATTATCGATCAGCGAATCGAAATCATCAGGCGCAGAAGGTGTGCTTTCATTGGCTAATGATTGAAACCACACATTGCCGCAGCTCGCGCATCGAACTTTGCGTCCTTGCGGCGACAAAGATTTTTCGTCGGCTTGATATCGCTTATGGCAAGAGGGGCATTCAATGATCATGTTAGGTCCGTTTCACAGAATCGGCGCCTTATTGACATAGGGCCTATAGCGAGGCAAGCACGCGCACATAAGCCAGCATTCATGCGTCTTAATTGACGCGACACGGTTTTATAAGAGGTAAACATTAACGTGATTCGATTCGAAAATGTTGGAATGCGATACGGCCTGGGTACGGAAGTGTTGCGCGACATCAGTTTCAATCTGAAACGCGGGTCGATACACTTTCTAACCGGGCCCTCTGGTGCCGGAAAAACATCCCTGTTGAGGTTGATGTTTTTGGCGCACAAACCGTCGCGTGGCCTGATTTCCATGTTCGGAACCGATCTCGCCACAACCGACCGCCACGACTATCCGGATTTCAGGCGCCGCATCGGCGTCGTGTTTCAAGACTTTCGCCTTCTGAGCCACCTGTCTGCCTACGACAATGTTGCTTTACCCCTTCGGGTCGCCGGCGCGTCGCAAGAAACCTATCACGACAATGTTGTCGAGCTGCTGACTTGGGTAGGCCTCGGCGAAAGGATTGATGCCAAACCCGCCACACTTTCTGGCGGTGAACAGCAGCGTGTCGCGATTGCCCGCGCCGTTGTGGGCAAACCGGATCTGCTGCTCGCTGATGAACCCACCGGCAATGTGGACCCGGACATGGGCGATCGTATTTTACGCCTGTTTGCCGAACTCAATCGCCTGGGCACCACGCTCGTCATTGCCACCCACGACCGTTCCATCGTCGATCGGTTTCCTGCACCCGAGCTGTGCCTTGAAGACGGCAAGTTGAGTGTGATCAACAACAAGGCCCGGCGCAGAAACCTGCTTGATCGCGATCCATTCGATCGTGCACGGAGCTAAGTGACGCAATATGGCCGATCCCATCCAAAAACCAGGAGCGATCCTCCCAAAGAACGGCATCAGCAGCGGCCCTTTGCTGATGGTGGTGGCGATTATGTGCTATCTCGCTGCGCTTGCGCTCGGTGCTGCGCTCGGGATCAACCGAATCGCCGGGGGCTGGGCGGAAGATCTGGATGCGGAGGTAACGGTCAAAATCAGACCGACGGCAGATATGCCCGTTGACGATCAGGTGGAAGCCGCCTTGAGAGTTGCAGAAAACTTCGACGGTGTTTTGAGCGCAAAGACCGCCCTTCGTGAAGAGCTGGAAGAACTGTTGCGCCCCTATATTGGCGCCGACGTGTCCATCGACGACCTGCCAGTGCCAAAGCTCATTTTCATACGCATAAATCCAGACGAACCGCCTGACCTCCCGGCATTGAACGAAGAACTCAAAGCGGCCGCACCCGGGGCCGCCCTAGATGATCATCGGCAGTGGAACGAGCGCCTCGCGGCCTTTGCCTTTGGCATTTCGGGTATTGGTTTCGGTGTTCTAATTCTTATGGGCATGGCGACAACCACGATTATTGTGTTCGCAACGCGCGCGGGGCTCATGTCCAATCAAGACACGGTCGAAGTCCTTCACATGGTGGGAGCTTACGATTCATTCATCGCCGACGAATTCCAAAGCCACTTTTTGTGGCTCGGCGTGCGGGGCGGGCTTTTGGGTGTCAGCCTGGGACTGATTACCTTTTTCTTACTTTCAAGATTCTCAGATGGGGAATCCCTGTTTCTCATTCCGGCGTTCACACCGACCACGACGGAAGTTGTTGCGCTCGCCAGCATTCCTATTGCCGCGGCCATCGTCACAACGATTACGGCACGGCGAACGGTTCTCGCTGTAATTAGCCGCTTGACATAAAACTGTGACTTGAAATTGGCTCAATTCGACCTTGTTCTTCTCGATAGAGACGGTGTCCTCAACGCCGATCGCCCTGATTTCGTCAAAAACCCAGGCGAGCTTGAGATGATCGATGGCGCGGCTGATGCCGTCGCGCGTTTGAACAGGGCAGGTATTTTGGTGGCATTGGTCACGAATCAATCCGGCGTTGGGCGCGGACTGTTTGATCAGAACATGCTGGAAATCATCCACAATGAACTGAGATCCAGGCTTGCTGCGGGTGGCGCAAAGATCGATGCCCTCTTTTTCTGTCCTGATCCCCCATGGGCTGCTACAGATCGCCGAAAGCCGGGTCCTGGCATGCTGAACGAGGCCATGCGTCATTTCCGTAAACCGGCAGACCGCACCGTCATGATTGGCGACAGTTTGCGGGACATGCAGGCCGCAAAATCGGCCGGATGCGCCCGTATTCTGGTGCGCACCGGCAACGGACAGAAGACGCTGGCCGAAGGTAGGCTTAACGAAGTGTTGCCCATCTCAATCTATGATGACCTGGCGCTTGCCGTATCCGCTCTTCTCGGCAACGATGACAATGGAAGTGACGAACTCGAGCAACCAGAAATTGAGTAGCAAAGGCTCGACATGACTGGCGACGATCCTGAGAGATCTGGAAGTGCGAGACGGTTTGCAAACCGAATGGTTGGCCCCGGCGCGGCCCTGCTGGTTCTGATTTGGGTAGTGGGGCTGGTTGGCTTCGTCACGACGCTGCCGCAACCCGGGGCAAGCGGTTCAATCGAAGCGGACGGGATTGTCGCCTTGACCGGCGGCGCTGACCGTTTGTTGGTCGCCATGGATTTGCTGAATGACAATTCAGGCAATCGGCTTTTAATCTCGGGTGTACACACGGATACCACGCGAGACGATCTAAAGGACCGTATTGGACAGCCACAGGACCGATTTGACTGTTGCGTCGATCTGGACCGCAATGCCCGAAACACAATCGGAAACGCGGTTCACACCGCCATTTGGGCGGAGGGACACGGATATCGCTCATTGATCGTGGTAACGGCGAGCTATCATATGCCTCGCAGCTTGCTCGAATTCCATCATCAAATGCCGGGACACAGGCTTGTGCCCTACGCCGTTGTTCCGAACCACATTGAGATGGAAAGATGGTGGACGCGTCCCGAAACAGTGAGGCTGCTGGTTTCTGAGTATCTGAAATATCAGGTGAGCTGGCTGCGCATTTCGATTTCCAACATGGCGGGTCAACTCGCATAAAGAACCGACGGCAAACACCTTGTTGACCTTAGGCTGCTTTGCCCGCGTTGCGGATCGCATACCTGAAATCACCTTGATGCAGTTGGGTTGCGCTGGTTACGCGAAAATCAGAAAATACGGGTCGCCGGGCTCAATGGACATGAGTCTGAAAATACAGGAATCCCGTAGCTGGCGATTTGCTGAGAACGCCAATTGTGTAAATCGACCGCACACGGACAGATTTGACATAGCCGTATGATCTATCTTCGCTCACTCATCTATCACATCTACTTTTGGCTGATGTCGGCCGCGATCAACATCGTCAACTTGCCTTCACTATTGTTGCCGCGCGGCGTTGTCATCCATCAAATGCGCCAATGGGCAAAGATGACCATGTGGGGATTGCGTACCTTCGCGGGCACACATATCGAGATTCGCAATCCGGAACGCATTCCTCAGGGCGCCGGCCTGATTGCCTCAAAACATCAGTCGATGTTCGAGACGATCATGGCGCATGTGCTGCTGCGGGATCCGGCCATCGTGCTGAAAAAACAACTCACCTATATCCCGTTCTACGGATGGTTTGGGCAGAAGGCTGAGATGATTGTGGTTGACCGCGGCGCACACGCGAAAGCGCTGAGAAAGATGATCAAAGATGCCCAAAAATGCGCAGCAGACGGGCGTCAGATCATGATTTACCCGGAAGGCACGCGCAAAGCACCGGGAGCAGAACCTGACTACAAGCCCGGCATTGCGGCGCTCTATACACATTTGGACCTGCCTTGCATTCCGATTGCCCTGAACTCAGGTCATTTCTGGCCGCGGAGAGGATTCATTCGCCGGCCCGGAACGATTGTCGTAGAGGTTTTGGAACCCATTCCACCGGGACTTAAACGTAAGGAGTTTATGGCAACGCTCGAAACGCGAATCGAAGAAGCGACTGAGCGGCTTGCCCGCGAAGTGCCCGCCCGTCCAGGTGCGAAAGCACAGTTGAGCACTTCTACACAGGAGTTAGGATAAGATATCGGGGATTATGGGGATAACTCATAAAATACTCGCTTTTTCAATAACTTATAAATGTTCACGCTGTGGAACAATTTAGGGACAAAATAGGAACGTTTTCGTTTGACGGCGCGTCCATGAGACGCCTATGCTTGGCGTCCCCTTTTTCAAATGGAGACCCTAAATGGACCGGCTGAGCGGCATTTCGAACCAAATTTGGGACATGAAATACCGTTTCAAGGACCAAGATGATTCGCCGATCGATCAAGACTGGCAGGACACGGCCGCTCGCGTTGCCAAAGCTCTGGCGGCTCCTGAAAAGTCCGGCACGGAGGCGCAGTGGCAGCGCCAGTTTATGGGAGCCATCAGCGGCCTTGAGTTTCTGCCTGCCGGCCGCATCATCGCCGGCGCAGGTACCGACCGTAGCGTTACGCTTTTCAATTGCTTCGTCATGGGCACGATCCCCGACAGCATGGAAGGGATCTTTCAGAATCTCAAAGAAGCTGCGCTCACGCTTCAGCAGGGCGGCGGTATCGGCTACGATTTTTCCACGCTTCGCCCCAACGGCGCGCTTGTGCAGGGTGTCGCCGCCGACGCCTCAGGCCCGCTTTCCTTTATGGATGTGTGGGACGCCATGTGCGGCACCATCATGTCGGCGGGTTCCCGGCGCGGCGCCATGATGGCGACGCTCTCTTGTGATCACCCGGACATTGAAGCCTTTATTGAGGCCAAGCAGGACCCAGACCGCCTGCGTATGTTTAACCTATCCGTTCTCGTCTCGGACGCATTCATGGCGGCCGTCAAAACCCATGACACTTGGGATCTGGTTTTCGACGACCAGGTCTACAAAACCGTGGAAGCCCGCGCCCTATGGGACAAGATCATGCGCTCGACCTATGCCTATGCCGAACCGGGCGTGATCTTCATTGACCGCATCAATCAGCGAAACAATTTGCACTACTGCGAAACCATCCGCGCGACCAATCCCTGTGGCGAGCAACCCCTGCCCCCTTATGGCGCTTGCTTGCTTGGGTCGATCAATTTGGCCCAATTGGTCAAAGAGCCGTTCACGGCCAACGCCGAGTTGGACTTGGACCGGCTGCACGAGCTGACAACCACAGCTATACGTATGATGGACAACACGATCGACGTGTCGCGTTTCCCGTTGGACGCCCAGGAAAAGGAAGCCAAAGCGAAGCGGCGCATCGGCCTCGGCGTTACCGGGCTGGCGGACGCGCTGATCATGTGCCGCGCGCGCTACGGATCGCCTGAATCACTCAAACTCATCAGAAGCTGGATGGGCGTTTTGCGCGACGGTGCCTATCTTGCCTCTTGCGAGCTTGCCAAAGAAAAGGGGGCCTTTCCCCTGTTTGATCGTGAGGCGTTCTTGGCGGGCGAAACCGTAAAGCAGCTTCCCCAATACATTTTAGAGCGTATTCAGAAGACCGGCATTCGAAACGCCTTGCTGACATCAATTGCCCCAACAGGCACCATTTCCTTGCTGGCCAACAATGTTTCGAGCGGTATCGAACCTGTGTTCAGCTACACATATTCGCGCAAGGTCTTGCTCAAGGACGGCACACGCGAAGAACAAACCGTTGAAGACTTCGCCTATCGCAAATTCCGCGAACAATATGGCAAAGACGCCAAATTGCCGGGCTATTTCGTGACAACGCAAGAGCTCGAGCCCAAAGACCATATTGCCGTCCAAGCCGAGGTTCAAAAATTCATCGACAGTTCCATTTCGAAAACAGTCAACGTTCCCGAAGATATCGCTTTTGAAGATTTCAAGGACGTTTATCAATTGGCGTGGGATCGCGGCCTGAAAGGCTGTACCACCTATCGCCCCAACGAGATTACCGGCTCGGTCTTGTCCGTCGAAACAACACAGACGAAAGGCGATTCAGACACGACCGAAAAGGACGCAGTGCCGTCACTTATCGTCGAAAATGCAACCCCCGCCGAAAGCGTGGTCTATATGACCCAACCGCTGGAGCGGCCGAACGTGCTTGAAGGCAACACGTACAAAATCCGGTGGCCTGAAAGCGACCACGCCATGTACATCACCATGAACGACATTGTTCAGGACGGACGCCGGCGCCCTTTCGAGATTTTTATCAACTCCAAAAATATGGAGCATTATGCCTGGACCGTCGCCCTTACCCGTATGATCTCGGCTGTGTTCCGCCGGGGCGGTGACGTGACTTTTGTGGTTGAAGAGTTGAAGGCGGTGTTTGACCCGCGGGGCGGTCAATGGATCAAGGGGCGGTATGTGCCCTCCTTGCTGGCGGCCATCGGCGAGATCATTGAACAACACATGATCGATATCGGCTTTATTTCTGACAAGCAGATCTCCGAAGCCCTGCTCTTGCAGCAAGAAGGCGGCGAGGACATTGAGGAAAACGCGGATAGCAGTGCTCGGCCCAAGATGCGGTCTTGCCCCAAATGCTCAGCACCAGCCTTAACACGCATCGAAGGCTGTGATTCTTGCCTTGCCTGCGGCTATTCAAAGTGCAGCTAACCAGGCAAACATTCTTCAAGAGATGAGCACATCGCCCCTTCCCCTTTCAAATGAACAGGCGCGTGGCCTGATCATGAATTTGCAGGGATTGTGCGCACCGCCGGCATCCAAACTCAAGCGCGACGGTTTGTACGACTTGATCGAGCAAATGGGCTTTGTCCAACTCGACACGATCAACACGGTCGAACGTGCCCACCATCAGATATTGTTTTCAAGAAACCAGACATACCGCAAACAAGATCTAAAAGACTTGCTTGAGAAAGACCGGCTGCTCTTCGAAAACTGGACGCACGACGCTTCGATCATTCCAACGGAATATTATCCGTACTGGAAGCATCGTTTTGACCGGGCACGCAAACGCTTCCGCCACCGCGACTGGCTGAAAAAGAAAATGAAGCAGCCGCAAAAGATCCTGAAGGAAGTCCGTGGCCGGATTGAAAAAGAAGGCCCTCTAATGTCGCGGGACTTCGAAACAGACGAAAAGCACAAATCCGAGTCCTGGTGGGGATGGAAACCGCACAAGGCTGGGCTCGAATATCTGTGGCACACCGGCGAGCTGGCTGTCACGCGCCGTGATGGATTTCAAAAAGTCTACGACTTTGCTGAGCGCGTTATTCCCGAAGAACACTACGAACCTTCTCACAGCAAAGCGGCCTTTATCGATTGGGCGTGCCGAAGCGCCCTTGAAAAATTGGGCGTTGGCACATCGGGCGAAATTGCGCGCTTCTGGGACATCATCAGTCCAGCTGAAGCGGCAAAGTGGTGCAAACAAAACAGCGGGAAACACTGCATTCCGGTGACAACCGAATGTTGCGCCGGCGACACAAAGCAAGCCTTTGCGCGACCTGATATTGAAGACACGCTCTGCGATCTTGCGGCCCCTCCGACGAGACTGCGCTTCCTCTCTCCATTCGATCCCGTCATTCGGGACAGGCAGCGCCTTGAGCGGTTTTTCGGATTTGACTATCGCATTGAGATTTTTGTACCGGAGGCCAAGCGTGTTTACGGCTATTACGTATTGCCAATTTTAGAGGGCAATCGTTTTGTCGGGCGCATTGACTTAAAGGCTTATCGCAACGAAGACCGACTGGGCGTTTTGGGGCTATGGCTGGAGCCGAAAATCAAGATGAGCAAAGCGCGAAAAGCTGCCATTAATAGTGAGCTCGAGCGGCTGCGCAAATTTGCCGGCGTTGGCCGTGTCGAACCGGGCATTTAGCCGCCACACATTCTGTCATTCATCGATAAGCATGAGCGCACAAAAGCGTCGTTGACATCGTGGATTATGGGGTGTCATCCCCCGGCGAAGCGGAGCGCGGTCCGGGGGATCCACTCACATAACGGACCTGCACTTGCCTAAATATGTCGTGGATTGCCCGGACGCGTGGTAATGCCGCTTACCGGGCAATGACAGCGTCCGCAAAACTTGAGCAGAGATCTGTCAACCTTGATTGAGCTCACCTAGAATTTCATCCGTATGCTCACCAAGTTTCGGTGCGCGGCGCGTGATTGCCCAGGGCGTTTTTTCAAAACGAATGGGCGCACCAGGATAACGGATTGTTCGGTCAATGTCGTCGTGGTGCACGTCGACTTGCATGCCACGCGCTTTGAAGTGCGGATCTTCAAACGCTTCTTCCGGCGCGTTGATCACCCCAACAGCAAGTCCCGCGTCTTGGCACCCAATGAAGAAATCATAAGCGGATATGCGTGATGCAATCAGATTGAGCGCGTCACGGCCCGATGCAAAGATCGTCGTAATGGTTTCGTCTTCACCGATCTTTGAAAGATCAAACGGTCCTTCCCAATTGGCGCCCATTTCAAGGAACACGGCTTCGGGAAACTCTTCCGTGAGTTCTAGCTTCTGCATCCACGCATGGAGCTTGCCGAACTCTTCAGGAAATCTGGGCGGTACACCCGTGTTCACATAGCGCCCATCAGCGCACTTCATTTGCGTTTCGCCAGTTGGATCTACGGCTGCGTGACGGCCGGTTTGCCGTTGCACAGTGGCGCCAGCAACAAGCCATGCATAAGTTGAAGCTTCGGTGGTGATGTTTGATGCCGCGCTCATGCTCACATCGATGAACTGACCTTCGCCCGAAATGCCCCGATGAAGAACTGCGGTCAGAATGGACATCACCGCATAGTGGCAGGCGGTGTTGTAACCTTGATTGCCTCCGCCCCGCATGGGCGGCAATGAATGATCATCATAGCCGCATGCCCAAGGGGGCCCACTAGCAGCCATCAGCGTGAGATCCGTCATCGGCAGATCGCTTTTTGGATCGTTCCGACCAAAGCTCGTGACCGAGCAATGAATAAGTTCCGGTTTCGCGCGCGCGAGATCTTCATAATCGATATTCATTGCCGCGAGACGGCCACGCGGTTCGCCTTCAATCAAGATGTCGGCGGTCCTGATCAGATCGAGGAATCGCTTGCGATCATCGTCTCCCTCCACATCCAGAACAATGCCTCGCTTGCTAGTATGAAAATGCCACCAATAGAGGCTGCGATCCGCGCCTGCTTCATCATCCAAAAAAGGCGGATAAAGACGGGAGGGATCCCCCTCAGGCGGTTCAACCAGAATGACATCGGCGCCCATATCGGCCAGCAGCTTACCTGCAAAGGCAATGCGTTCATTGGCAAGCTCAACGACTCGCAGTCCTTGGAGCGCGGTCATATCACACCCTCCTCGCGCAGCGATTCGACTTCACCGGAAGAGAGCCCAAGCAGCCGGCCATAGACTTCCTCGTTATGTTCGCCGAGGCAGGGACCGCCGCGTTCAATATTCCAGTCACTCTTAGAGAGGTGTGCAGGCAAACCATCCACGCGAACATTTCCCATTTCGCTATGTTTTGCCGTAGGCCACAAGCCGAATTGCTTCGTACTCGGATCTTTTTCGATGCGCTCTTCTGGTTTCAACACAGCAGAAGCCGGAATACCGGCCTCGCGCAGCAACCGCTCTGCAACCAGTTTCTCTTGCGATGAGGTCCATGAAGTGATGTGGGCGTCAAGGGCATCATGGTTTTCCATGCGCGATTCAACTGAAGAGAACTGCGAGTCGTCGCACCAGGCTTCGCCAACAACGGTCTTGAAGGCCTCCCAATCGGTGTCATGTCGGCAACAGATGGAAAGCCACTCATCGTCACCGGCACAAGCGTAAGTTCCGCTTGGCGCCATTTGTGGCCATTGGGTTCGGTTGCTGTTGGGTTGGCCTTCCCGCCGCGATGGACGCCCATTCACGGTCCAATCCAAAAGCGCGGGACCATGCAATGTCAGCGCTGAATCTGTACAGGCCAAATCCACCCATTGCCCTTCACCGGTTCTTTGGCGGTGAATGAGAGCGAGCAAGATGGCCATGGCCATATACATGCCGCCCGTATGGTCCATATAGGAATAGCCCCATCCCGCTGGTGGTTGGTCTGGAAGCCCTGAAGAGAATGTCAGACCGGAGATGGCCTGCACAATTGGTCCCCAGGTTTTGTATTTGGCGTAAGGCCCCTCATGACCAAAACCGCAATTGGAGACGTAGATAATATCGGGGCGCAATTGCTTGAGCCGATCGTACCCAAACCCCCATTTCTCTAACACGCCCGCCGCAAAGTTCTCCGTCACGGCATCGGATTTCTTTACGATTTCGGCCAGCATTTCTTTGCCTTTGTCCGTGCGCAGATTGAGCGTAATGCCGAACTTTTCCGTATTGTGATTGTTGAAGCCACCACCGAGATTGACGCCGCGCCGATCATCCACGAAAGGGGCAGTGCCACGTAAGATATCCCATCGCCCTTGCTTAACCGGATCTTCAATTCGGATGATTTCTGCGCCAAACGCAGCCAACCATTTGGTCGCGCCAGCACCGGCAAGCTGTCCGGTGAAATCACAAATACGGAAGGACGAAAGCGCGCTGCCCATAGGCCACCTGCCTTAGTTTCTATAGAGGTTTAAGCTACTTAGCCCTAGAAGTGATTGAGTGATCAAGGGGCGAACGGGAAAAAGCAAGGCACGGTGATTACACTTGAATGGTACCCTCAGAATGTACCGATTTCTGTGCCGTTCGACTCTCCCCATTGACGGCCTACGGCCCCTTCACCTTATAGTGCCGCCACTTCGTACCCTTTTGCGTTTTCGGAAGGGCCCGGCAGACCAACGGTTCCCAATGCCATTGTTCTGCAGGACCGAAATTCCGAAAGCGCTTGTTTGAGGCATAATGCAAGTCCTGCGTTCGCTATGGCAGTCCTACCGTGTCTTGACACCGATTATCGTGCTCGCGCTCGCCGTGGCCGGGTACGGCATCTATTGGACAGTTCTCAAAGGGCAAATTCTTGCTGGCCTCGACCAATGGGCGGCTGACGAGCGGGCGCGAGGCGCAGAAATCGCCTTCGACAGTCCGCAAGTAACTGGCTTTCCCTACCGGCTTCAGCTCGCCTTATCGAACATCAACTATCACGACCCCGCGCACCCCAATCTGCTGCGATGGCAAGGCGAGGCCATGACCTTTCATGTGCTGCCCTTCAGCTTCAATCACATCATCGCCCAACTGGAAGGCCCACACAGCATCGCATTGAAAGACCCTGCCGCCAGCGCGCCGGTAACAATCTCGACCGACGGCAACGATGCGCGCGGCAGCGTGCTGCTGAAAGATGGTGCGCCGGATTGGATTTCACTTGATCTTTCGGGCGTACAGGCCGCTTTCGTCGACGAGCAAACGGCCCGCCCCCAACAGATCACTGCGGATCGGCTCATCGTCCATTTTCGCCAGGTCGAGACACCGAGCAAGGAAGGAAGCGTTGGTAATTTTGGTCAAGGCTTGGCCATCAAAGGCGAGAACGTCCAACTCTCCGAAAATCTGGATCCGCCTCTCGGACGCTCTATTGAACATGTCAATATGAGCGGTGTCTTTCGCGACCTGTCACCAACAGGTCTTAGCGGCGTAACGGCAGAACGTTTCCGTACATGGGCAGAAAATGGCGGCAAACTGGATCTGCAATCTTTCGACATCAAATGGCGTGATCTGGATATCATCAGCCGGGGCACGCTTTCTCTGGACAGCGCAAAACGGCCGGCCGGAACGTTGAACGCCCGTATCGCCGGTTTGCCGCCGACCATTGACCAACTGAGCGCTGCTGGGACCCTCGATTTGGGTGCAGCGGTCGCGCTAAAGTTTGCGGCGTCGGCCGTAACAGGACCTGATGGGCGGCTTGAACTGCCGCTCGGCCTGCGGCAAGGCAAGATCTATATTGGCCCGGCGCCGGTGGGTAAATTGGGCCCCCTTTATTAGACAGAAACTGCACACAAGGACTCCCGTGACCCCTTTTCTCTCTCGACTTGTGAAAGATCCGCTTGTTCACTTTCTTATTCTTGGTGCCGTCATTTTTGCAGCCCTGAGCATCAACAGTTCGGAAGAAGAAACGGCATCACTGCACATCAATGTAACGGAAGCCGAAGTTAATCACCTTACGGAGAATTGGCGGCGTCAATGGCAGCGCCCACCAACCAAACAAGAACTGTCAGGTTTGATTCAGCAGTTCATTCGCGAAGAAGTACTCTATCGCGAGGCCAAGCGACTTAGACTGGATCAAGACGACGTGATCATCCGGCGCCGGCTGGCCCAGAAGATGGCATTTTTGTCCGAGGACTTGGTTCCTTCCGGTGACCCCGGCGACGAACAATTGCAAAGCTACTTCGATGAGAACCAATCAAGATATATGCAACCCGCACGGTTCAGTTTCGATCACATCTTTTTCTCCGCCGAGCGACGCGACAGGAATTCAAAATCGGCCGCAGAACAAATACTGAGCGGAATCAATAGCGACACATCGCACGGCGACCTCAAGGGCCAGGGCGATGCGTTCATGATGCCTCTCAATTACCGGCGCAAGTCCGAAAAGGAAATCGCACGAAATTTCGGCAAAGGGTTTGCAGCGAGCATCACCGAAATGACCGCCAACGAATGGACAATCGCAGAATCGTCCTTCGGTCATCACCTTGTGCGCGTTTCTGAAACGTCGCCCAAACGCCTTCCGCCTTTGTCAGAAGTGCGCCGCGCGGTCGCCCAAGACTGGCGAGACAATCTTCGGCGTCAAGCCAACGAGGCCGTGTTCGAAGAACTCAGCAAAGCCTATGCGATCAACATCGATGAAGCCGCCATCGACGCGGCCATATCCGGCGCCGCACCTGGTCAATAAAGTTCCGCGGAACCAGGCACCTGATGTTGTTTTTTGTCCCAAGAGAATTACCGAGCCGCGCAATGAAAACACAAATACTAAGATTGCTGCTCTCTCTGCTTTTCGTCTCGTTGGCAATCCAAGCGGCGCATGCTCACGAGGTACGCCCCGCCTATCTTGAGATTACAGAAACCGAAGTCGGCAATTACGGCATTCTTTGGAAATTGCCGGTCAAAGCAGGCATCCCACTTGGCCTTGTGCCGTCCTGGCCAGACGGCTGCGCGGTTCAACAGAACAAACCGGCTGACATTGTACCGGGTGCTATGATCAGCAAACTGACAATGACTTGCGACGGAGGCTTGGCCGAAAAGACGATTCGGATGGAAGGCCTCTCAACATCGCTCCTTGATGTCTTTGTCCGCATTGAATGGGCAAACGACAAGTCAACCTCCGGCCTGATGCGCCCAGCCGAACCTTATCTGACGGTGCAAGCCGCCGATGAGCATTCGGTACCCGCCGTTCTGTCCTATTTGATATTGGGCATTGAGCACATCTTGTTCGGTTACGACCATCTTGCCTTTGTGCTGGGTTTGCTTCTGATCGTCCAAGGCTTCGTTCCTTTAGTAAAAACGATCACCAGTTTCACAATTGCCCACAGCATTACGTTGGCGCTTGCGGCGCTTGGTTTGCTTACATTGCCGTCCGCGCCGGTCGAGGCAGTGATCGCTTTAAGCATTTTGTTTTTGGGATACGAAGCGATCCGGCTGCAAAACGGTCAAAGCGGACTGACGTCAGAGTATCCTTGGAGTGTCGCCTTCACTTTCGGCCTCTTACATGGGTTGGGTTTCGCGGGTGCCCTGTCCGAAATTGGGCTGCCCGACGATGCCCTCGCCCTTGCCTTGCTGCTTTTCAATATTGGCGTGGAAGTCGGCCAACTCCTTTTCGTCGGAGCGGTGGTCTTGCTTTACACAATCGTGCGTCAGGTCGTGAATGACACACCGGCCTGGTCCATCCGCGCTCCGGCCTATTTGGTTGGAACCATGGGTGCTTATTGGCTGATCGACCGCACCTGGCAGATATTTGTCGGTTAGAGGGTTAGGCTGCCCAAGCACTACATCGTCATTGCGAGCGGAGCGAAGCAATCCAGGGCAACTTGCTCTGCGCTAGCCACCCTGGATCGCCGCGGCCGCTAATGCGGCCTCGCGATGACAAAGAGAGTCGGCTCAACTTATGTTCATCTCACGCTACGCCGCCGCGCTCGGACGGGCTTTGACGCGATCAAACCAGCCCTGAATATTCTTGTTGTCCGGATTCAAAGGCTGGCCCATGCCGGCAAAGAATTCGACAAATGAGAAGAGCAATATGTCCGCCATCGTAAACCGGTCGCCGACGATAAATTTCTTACCTTCGATTTCTTTGTCGAGCCATGTGAGCCATTGCTGTGCGATCCCTTTAAGACCTTCTGCGGCCTCCGGAATGCAGGTCACGCGATCTTGAAACAATTGAAGACCATCCGACCACCGGAAGCCATTGCCCATCGGTTCGCAGATATTCAGATCGATCCGCCGCGTCCACATCCGGGTTTCAGCTCGTTCTTCTGGCGTCGATCCAATCAGTGATGGTCCGTTGCCAATTTCATCAAGATACTCGCCGATCGCCGTGACTTCACAAATGATGCTACCGTCATCCAGTTCTAAAGACGGGATCTGACCCGCTTTATTGACGCTGTCATTATAGGGAGGGCGTCGATTCTCGCCGCCCATGAGATCGACTTCCTGCATCGGAATATCGAGCCCTTTTTCGGCAGCAAACATGCGAACAACTTTCGGGTTGGGGCCCATTGAATTATGGATCTTCACTTTTCGCTCCTGTTTTTTGAGTAACTCACACGATCGGTTTTAATCTTCTTCCGGGGCACCATGCGGACGGCCGAAATCTGGTGCCGCCGTTTCTTGACCTGCCTCGACAATGTTCTGGCGAATGTGCCGCGTCCTGCTGAACATATCAAACAACATGTCCCCGTGCCCCCAGCGTATCGCGCGCTGTAAGGCAGCAAGATCCTCGGTGAAACGCCCGAGCACCTCAAGAACCGCTTCTTTGTTGTTGAGAAAGACGTCCCGCCACATGGTGGGGTCCGATGCTGCGATGCGCGTAAAGTCGCGAAAGCCACCGGCCGAATATTTGATGACTTCACTTTCGGTCACGGTTTCCAAGTCTGCGGCCGTTCCAACAATATTATAAGCGATAAGGTGGGGAATATGGCTTGTCACAGCAAGCACCAGATCGTGATGTTGCGCGTCCATCAATTCAACACGTGAACCACAAGCCTGCCAAAAAGCCTCCAACCTTTTGACGGCATTTTGATCGGCGTCTTTTGGCGGCGTGAGAATACACCAACGATCCTCAAACAATTCCGCGAAACCAGATTCTGGCCCCGACTGTTCCGTACCCGCGACCGGATGCGCCGGAATGAGATGGACACCGTCCGGTGTATGAGCGCCAACGTCAGTTATTACGGCCATTTTGACAGACCCAACATCTGTCAAAATCGACCCCGGTTTCAGGCTGGGTGAGATTGTCTCTGCCAACGCCCCAAGAACACCAACGGGCGCACAAAGGATTACTAGATCCGCATCACTGACCGCGGCTTTGGGATCTTCGTGAACTGAGTCGACCAATCCGATTCTCATGGCCGTTTCACGTGTCGCCTGGCTGCGCGCGTTGCCGGCGATGTGACCAGCCAAACCTTCTCGCCGCATCACATGGCAAAGGGAAGAACCAATCAAGCCCAGGCCGATTAAGGCAACGCGCTCGAACATAGGTTGCGAATTTTTCGTCATGCTTTCAAAAACTCTTCAAGCGCATCGACAACATCCTTGTTGTCTTGTTCCAATCCAACGGTCATGCGCAGATGATTAGGCAACCCATAATTTGTGACCGCGCGCAACAAAAGCCCACGTTTGGCCAAATAGGCTTCTGCCTCAACCGCGGTCTTGCCCGGCGTCGTCGGAAACTCGAACAGAACGAAGTTGCCAACGCTTGGCGTTACCGGAAGGCCGAGCGCACCCAACTGTTCGGTCAGCCAGGCACGCCACTTTTCGTTGTGAGCAACCATGGCCTCCGTGTGCGCGCGATCAACCAATGCAGCAACACCAGCAAGTTGCGCCGGCACCGAAATGTTGAAGGGCGGACGGATACGATTGAGAATATCGCAAACTTCCGATGGACAATAGGCCCACCCGAGACGGAGAGCAGCCAGTCCAATCTTAGAAAATGTCCGTGTCATGATGACGTTGTCAGACATTGAAACCAGCTCGATGCCGGTTTCGTAGTCGTTGCGCTTTACATATTCCGCATACGCCGCATCAATGACCAACAGCGTGTGAGACGGCAGCCCGGCTCGTAGGCGCCGCAATTCTTCTCCCGGCAAATAAGTACCTGTCGGATTGTTTGGATTGGCGACGAACACAATCTTTGTTTTGTCCGATGCGAGCGCCAGCATGTTGTCGACACTCGTCGTCAGGTTTTCTTCTTTGGCAACTTTTGCTGTCGCACACGCAGCCTTGGTGACGATCGGATACACGAGGAAGCCGTGTTCCGAATAGATGACCTCATCCCCCTCATTGAGATAGGCCTGAGCAATCAGATGCAAGATTTCGTCGGACCCTGCCCCGCAAATAATGCGATCGGCGTTCAGGCCGTATCGATAGGCGATCGCGTCGCGCAGGGCCGCTGATGTACCTTCAGGATAAAGATGCAGGCTTGATGCGGCTTCTTGATACGCTGTCATCGCCTTTGGACTTGGTCCAAGCGGCGTTTCGTTTGAAGACAGCTTCACGACACGATTTGCGCCCGGCGCTTCTGCACGGCCCGGCTTATACGGATCAATCGTTTCGATACCCGGCCTTGGGGTGGGCATTCTGATCACCAAATCAAAAAGAGTTAACAAGCAGCGCTGCCGACAGGGAACACGGGTTCAGTACGAGGGCAAATATCGCGGTTGTGTTCTTGCGACACCATCGACCATGCCGTCAGCTCTGATCAAGCCGCCACATATACGGCGAACGCTTTGAAAAATCAAAGAAATGCGTGTATTCAGGTTGGCCGTGCCCAAAGGCCAGATCGTTGCTTAATTACACTCGCCAAAAAACCACATTGGCTTTCTAAGAGCCGCACATTATATCCCCACAACCATGCCTGACGTGACCGCACAAACAACGCCCTCTGGACGTATCGCCGAGGAAGCCGAAACCATTGTCTTCGGGCCTGAGAATCCGGTGTCTTTGGATTGCGGCGTGTCGCTGTCACCGGTCACGGTGTCCTATAAGACCTACGGCGCACTCAATGCAGACAAATCCAATGTGGTTTTGGTCTGTCATGCGCTCACCATGGATCAATTCTGTGCAAGCCCCCAACCCGTCACCGGCAAGCCCGGATGGTGGGAACACATTATCGGCCCTGGCCAACCGATAGACACCAACCGTTATTTCGTCATCTGCCCCAATGTGATTGGCGGATGCATGGGCACAACCGGCCCGGCTGAAATCGATCCGTCAACGGGCAAGCCCTATGGCCTAAGTTTTCCGATCATCACCATTCGCGATATGGTCCGTGTACAAGCGATGTTGCTCGACCAATTGGGTATCGACGATGTCTTTTGTGTTGTCGGCGGATCCATGGGCGGCATGCAGGTTCTTCAATGGGCGGCCAGCTATCCCGAACGTGTGTTTGCCGCGGCGCCGATCGCCACAGCTGCACGCCACTCTGCACAGAATATTGCTTTTCATGAAGTCGGACGCCAAGCGATCATGGCAGATCCCGATTGGCGCGGCGGCAATTATGCCATCGAAAACACGCATCCACGTAAGGGGCTGGCTGTGGCGCGCATGGCGGCACATATCACCTATTTGTCTGAACCGGCGTTACACCGGAAATTTGGCCGCAACCTTCAGGACCGGGACAAGCTGGCCTACGGCTTTGATGCTGACTTTCAAGTTGAAAGCTACTTGCGCTATCAGGGTTTTACCTTTGTCGACCGGTTCGATGCGAACAGCTACCTCTACATCACACGCGCGATGGACTATTTCGACATCGCCGCTGACCATGAGGGTTCTCTCGCTAAAGCTTACGCTGGAACCAAGACCCGGTTCTGCGTCTTTTCTTTCACCAGCGACTGGCTGTTCCCGACATCGGAAGCAAGGGAAGTTGTTCATGCCCTGACGTCGGTCGCGGCGAATGTCAGCTTCGTTGAAATCGAGACCGACAGTGGCCACGACGCATTTCTGCTTGATGAGCCGGAATTTGTTGCAACGCTAGGCGGGTTTCTCGATGGCGCCGCCATCCATAGAGGCTTGGCGCGCAAGTGACCCAGCGTCCCGAACTCCGACAAGATCTGCAGATCATTGCCGATATGGTCACCCCTGGCTCACGCGTGCTGGACGTCGGGTGTGGTGAGGGCGAACTGCTCGAATATCTAACGCATGAAAAGAATGTCGATGCGCGCGGCATTGAAATCAGTCAGGCGGGCGTCAATGCCTGCGTCAGCCGTGGGCTTTCTGTTGTTCAAGGCGATGCCGACAAGGATCTAAAAGATTATCCGGCCGATGCGTTCGACTTCGTCATTCTGAGTCAAACCATCCAAGCCACCTTCAAACCCAAGGCCGTTTTGGAAGACCTTATGCGCGCCGGTAAACGCGTCATCATTTCGTTTCCGAATTTTGGCCATTGGCGCATCCGTATGCAGATCATGTTAAATGGCCGGATGCCGACCACGCGCGCTTTGGATGTGCCATGGTACGACTCGCCCAATATTCACCTTTGCACCATCACCGATTTCTTGGCACTGGCGCACAATGTGGGCGCAAAGGTGGAACGCGCCATGACGGTGAACGGAAATGGCCAAGCGCGGGAGTTCGTTGGCCCGCCAAGATTCGCAAACCTTTATGCGGAAAGCGCCATCGTCGAACTTAGTCGTGTGGGTTAAGCGGCTCTTCGACTGAACGGGTTTGGGGTTGAGCTGCAGGCGCCCCCAGCCTTAGAGGCACGGGACGCAGCAGTCGCCGCTTCGCTTGAACGGGCGTCGCCCCATAAACTCGCTTCGTTGCCTCAATGATGATGATACCGCTGAAACCCGGCCAAACCCAATGACCGGTGCGCTCCCACGCTTCTGCTGATTTGAGCATGAAACGCCAGGAAAACGGTGGCACGTACAGCGACATAGTTGGATTGCCCGGTGCGAACATGCATTCATTCAGCAGCCGGTTAAGCTGGAAACGTGAATAGGGGCGCCCATGGCCAAAGGGGGTGCGCTCGGTTGAGGCCCAAAGGCCCCGCCTGTTCGGCACGACAACCATCAACCGCCCCTCTGGCGTCAACACGCGCCAGATGTCCCGAAGCAGCGGACGGACAGATTCCGCATTTTCGATCGCGTGAGTGAGCAAAATCCGGTCGAAGGACGAGTCAGGCAGCGGCAGTGTCACATCATCGACCAACGCGCTGAGGCCAGGCCCTTCATCTGGCCAACGGGTCACCCCCTGGCCCGCCGGCATGAGTGCGACCAACCGTTCGGCCTCCTGCCGAAACGGGGTAAGAAAGGGGACCGAATAGCCGAGCCCCAAAACGGCGCATGACCTGACATCGGACCAAATGGATCTGATCTGTTTGCGTACCGTCCGTTGCGCGACTTTGCCCAAATGGCTGGTATAGAAATTGCGCAGATCTACGACATCGACATACATGGATAAACTGGCGGTCCCTGAAACCGTTTAGCTGTTCAAATGAAGCCACATTCGATGATAGGCTTCTGTCTCTCAGAAATCAGTGCCGATCTGCGAAAGGTCTTCTCATGCCAAAACTCGAAGTGCATCAATTCCCATGTCTCAGCGACAATTACGGATTCTTGATCCACGACAGTGAACAGAACCTTACCGCAACCATCGACACGCCGGAAGTCGCCCCGATCGAAGCCGCCCTTGCCGAGAAGGGTTGGAAGCTGACACACATCCTCAATACACATCATCACTTCGACCATGCGGGCGGCAATGAGGCGCTCAAATCCAAAACCGGGTGTCAGATTGTCGGTCCCCGCGCCGACAAGGAGCGCATCCCGGGCATCGACGTCACCCTTGGTGACAATGATACTTTCCAATTTGGCAACCATGCGGCCAAAGTGTTCGATGTGCCCGGCCACACCAAGGGCCATATCGCCTATTGGTTTGAAGAAGATGGCATGGCCTTCGTGGGCGACACCCTGTTTGCGCTCGGCTGTGGCCGCCTTTTCGAAGGGACGCCAGACCAGATGTGGACATCCCTTCAAAAACTGATGGCGATGCCGGACGACACAACAATCTACTGCGCCCACGAGTACACCCAAGCGAATGCAAAGTTCGCGCTGACTGTTGAACCGGGCAATGCCGATTTGGTCGATCGATCGAAGCAAATTGACGCCATGCGGGCCAAAGGAACCCCGACCGTGCCGACCACTTTGGGGCTTGAGAAAAGAACCAACCCGTTCTTGCGGCCCATGAGTGAAAATTTGCAGGCAACGCTCAACATGACAGGCGCATCTCTCGTGGACGTCTTCGCCGAAACGAGACGGCGCAAGGACAACTTTTAGAAACCTGCTCAAACACATGAATTGATGGCGTTAACGCCATTCTGTGATTGACGCCGTTTTGCGTCTTCAGTATGTTCCGCCGCTCGCAGCAGGTGGCGGATCCAATCTTGAGGGATCCAACTCCCAAAAACAGCCACGACCAGTCTGCGGATTTCATCTGTCTGCGGCAGTGTTATGAGGAGTTACCGCCGGTGAATGAGGTCTTGCTGAAGCCACCTGCTTCACTCAGCAGCTCAAAGGTTTTCGACTTTGTCGACGAGGGCACCTTACGGACGCCCTGCTTGATTTTTGATGTCGATATTGTTGAGCGCCAATACAGGCGCCTCAGAAAGGCGCTGCCGGAAGCCGGCGTTTTCTATGCAGTTAAAGCCAATCCGTCGCAGCAGGTCATTCGCCGTTTGGCCAAACTTGGTGCGTCATTTGATATTGCCAGTCCTGCAGAAATCGATATGTGCCTCGCCCAACGCATATCACCCAAAAAGCTCTCGTTCGGCAGCACCATCAAGAAAGAGCGAGACATTGCCTACGCACACGGGCTGGGCGTTAAACAATTCGCCTTCGACTCCCAAGAAGAACTTTTCAAACTGGCGAAAGCAGCGCCAGGCGGCAAAGTGAGTTGTCGTATTAAGGTCGATAATACCGGCGCCGACTGGCCGCTGTCGGACAAGTTTGGATGCCCGAGCGACGCTGCCATTTCGTTGCTGATCCAAGCCAACCAGATCGGGCTAAAACCCCAAAGTCTGAGTTTTCATGTGGGCTCGCAGCAAAAGAACGCTCAAGCTTGGAGCAAAGCCATTGACGAATGCAGCCGTATCGTCGGCGCCCTGCGCGCGAACGGCATCAAAATCAAATCGCTCAATCTGGGCGGCGGCTTTCCGGCCCCCTATCAGGCGCGCAATAAAGACATCAACCATTTCGCAAAAAAAATCACCAAATCCGTCGCACGCGCGTTCGGCGCCGAGGCACCGAAGATCGCAGTGGAACCCGGCCGCTATCTGGTCGCCAGCGCCGGTATCATCTTGTCCGAGGTCGTATTGGCCTCGCGCCGGTCTGCGACGGATGCAAGGCGTTGGGTGTATCTTGATGTCGGCCGATTTAATGGCTTGGCGGAAACGGAAAACGAAGCCATCAAGTACCGCATCAGCGCATTGCCCAAGCAGGGTGCAAAACTGTCGGCGCGGTCCGAACCCGTGATTATTGCCGGTCCGACCTGTGACGGGGCCGACATCCTTTATCAAAACACGCTGTATCAATTGCCGACCAATCTAACGGCGGGCGATCGCGTCGTCGTTCACGACACCGGCGCCTACACGCTGACTTACAGCTCGGTTGGATTTAATGGCTTTGAGCCCTTACGCGCTCATTTCATCTGATCTGGCGCTGTCGTGGCTGGTCTATTGACGCTGCGTATATAAGATCTTTTCAGCACCCATTGCTTCGGAATAGACACTGCATTTGCAGTGCGCCAAAGTACGCACAAATTATCAAGGAGCGTACCCATGCTGAATTATTCCCTCGAGGGCGCTGTCGCGGTTTTGCATTTCGACCATGGCAAGGCCAATGCCTTAAGCCCTGCGTTTATTGCAGCGGTGAATGAAGGCTTAGACAGGGCCGAGAAAGAGGCAAAGGCCGTTGTTTTTGCCGGTAAACCGGGATTGTTTTCCGGCGGATTTGACCTTGGCGTAATGCAAGAAGGGCCCGAAGCGGCCATGAACATGGTCAACGCCGGGGGCAAGTTGATGCTTCGCATTTTTACCCACAAACTTCCGATGGTCGCCGCTTGCACGGGTCACGCAATTGCAGCCGGCGTTTTTCTTTTGCTGTCCTGCGACACGCGCATTGGCCCTAAGGGCGATTTCAAATACGCCGCAAATGAAACGGCCATCGGCATGGTTTTGCCTGTATTCGCCATCGAACTCATCAAAGCCCGCCTCAAAGCGACAGCTATTTCCTCTGTGGCTATTCAAGCCAAGATGCATTCGCCGGAAGAGGCCGTGGAAGTTGGCTTTTTGGACAGAATTGTCGAGCCAGACCAGGTCGTGAGCGCCGCCATCAAAGAGGCGCAGGCGATGGGAGAACTACCGAACGACGCCTATCACGGAAACAAAATGGCCATGCGAGGCGATTTTGCGAAGATCATTGAGGCCAGTCTCCCGTCCGGTTAAGGGGCACAAAAACCGACAATATGCCGACCCAGTGTCGATTACGGCTCTTCTCGTTCGTCTAAGAGGTATCACAAGAAAGGAGATACCAATGGCGCAATACATGATCCTTATCTGGGAAACACCTGGCCGTTTTTCAGAAACGCCGCCGGAACAGATGATGGAAATCGTCGGGAAATATCGGGCCTGGTCCGAAAAACTCGCTGCAAATGGTCAGTTCGTTAGCGGGGAACGCCTCGGCGGCGATCCCGGCAAAGTAATCGATGGCGGGCAAAACAACACAGTCACGGACGGGCCGTTTGTAGAAACGAAAGAACTGATCGGCGGCTTCTACATCATAAGCGCTGAAAACTATAACGAGGCCTGCGAGATCGCGAACGGTTGCCCTCACCTCGAATTAGGAGGCCGGCTCGAAGTGCGCGAGATCATGCAGATGGGCCCGCCGCAATAGAGCGATGTGACCATGACGGATAAATCCGTCGACCAGCTCGTTGATCACTTGTTTCGGCGCCAAGCCGGGCTCATCACGGCCCGGCTTGTCCGCGCATTCGGTGCGCATCATTTGGGCCTCGTCGAAGATGTGGTTCAGCATGCGTTGATGCAAGCGCTGCATGTCTGGCCCTACAAAGGCGTCCCGCAAAATCCATCTGCTTGGCTTTGGACCACGGCGCGCAACAAAGCCTTGGACACACTTCGTCGGGACACGCGATTTCGTGAACTTCAACCGGATATTGAAGATACGCTGGCCGGCTATTCCGCGCCCGAGGAGGAAGATAACAGACTGCCCAGAGAAATCGCGGACGAACAACTCGCCTTAATCTTTGGCTGTTGCGATCCGGCCCTGGCTCAAACCACGCAGGTTGCGCTCACCCTAAAGTCTGTATGCGGATTTGGTGTCAGCGAAATTGCGCGTGCCTTCTTGACCAAAGAAACAACCATTGCGCAGCGACTCACGCGTGCCAAAAAAAGCATTGCCGAGCTTAACCTGGCCTTTACCATTCCGGGACCTGATCAAATTCCAGACAGGCTGGCCACCGTTCTTGAAACACTCTACTTAGTATTCAACGAAGGGTACTCGGCGGCCAAGGGCGAAGAAACCATTCGCCGCGACATTGCTGAGGAAGCGATCCGGCTGTCGCTGCTGTTATTGACCAATCCTTTGACAAAGAGGCCAGAAGTCCACGCATTGATTGCATTGATGCAATTTCATGCTGCCCGGTTGACAGCGCGGACCAGCGCCGACGGCGACATTTTGTTACTCGATCAGCAAGATCGTACGCAATGGGATGAACGCTTCATCAAGGCGGGTCTCTTTCACCTGGGCGAGGCCTCAACTGGCGATTTGCTCACACGCTTTCATGTAGAAGCGGGTATTGCGGCCGCGCACGCCACATCGCCCGACCTCGCCTCAACCGATTGGCCGTGGCTCGCAGATCAATACGCGCTTCTGGTCAAAATGACAGGGTCGCCCGTCGCCGGTGTCAATGGCGCGATCGCACGCGCAATGGCGGGACAAGTCGATCAAGCCCGCAAAGAAATCGAAACGCTGATCAGTCATCACAAAGAGCTTCGATCCTATCCCTTTGCCTACGCCGCATTGGGCGAATTGGCACGTATGCAAGGCGACAATGCCTCAGCATTAGCGGCGTTCGCAAAGTCGCTCGAACTTCCGACCACCGAGCCGGAGAAACGCCTTCTGCAAGGCAAAATCGAAAAGTGCAAAATGTCGAAAAGGACTGATTGAAGATTTCCACTTGTTGGTTGGAGCGCTAAGCTTTGTTTGTTGGCCATCAATTAAATGGAGCCCGCAACCCATGTTCGATCCCAAATATCCGATCTTCCAGATTGCTTATCTCGTCAACGATCTCGAAGAGTCTTCACAAAAATGGCACGAGCTGTATGGCGCCGGCCCCTTCTTTGGCGTTTGGCATCATAAGACGGACGAGTTTTCTTATCGCGGACAGTCAATCGAAGCAGATGTTTCCTATGCCTTTGGTTATCTGGGTGACATGATGCTACAGTTCATTGTTCAGCATGATGATCAACCGTCGATCTATCGCGACATGTTCAAAAAGGGTGAACAGGGTTTTCACCACATTGGTTGTTTGGTTGAAAACGCGGAAGCTGAACGGCAAAGATGCCGTGCGATGGGTTTTGAACCGGCTTGCGACTTAAAGGCGGACGGCGTGGACGTAACCTATGTCGACACGCGCGCATTGAATGGCGTGTTCACCGAGTATCACCCCAATCCCGATTATATGCTCGAAAATTTCGCCAATTGGAAAAGGGCGCACGACACTTTTGAAAAGGGCAACCCCATCTTCATCGCGAATTAGGCCGCCTGCGGTGTGCCTTGCGCCGTTGCGTCGTCCTTTTTAATGCATCCCCGAATGACGTTCAGATAGCCGTGAGTCATGCAGGCATAGCCTTCGTAGAAACCGCGCTCTTTCAGCAAATTGTGGAACTTGCGCAGATTATAACAGGGCACAGACGCGATGAAGTGATGCTCCAAGTGATAATTCACATAGTTGGGGCCAATGAAGATACGCTCTAACGGGTTGATCAAAGTCGTCGATGTGTTTTCGCGCGGATCGTCGCTCAAACGGTTGATGGCAACACCATGTTCCCCCATCAGACGTACACGCACGATAAAGGGATAGATGAACCAACGCGCTGCCCACCACATGGCATAGGCCCACCAGGCACCAACCGCCACAAGTGTTCCAAACATGATGATGTGAGACACAATAAAAGGTGCACTCTTGGGCCAGCTCATATTGCGGATCATTTGGATCGTGTCGCGTATGCCTGTCCGACCAGTCAGGTCCCGTGTGAGCTTGCGGCGCATGCTGGCGGGACTTGCCGGATACCCTTTGACCAAGATCAGGTCAGGGTCATCTGCGGTGCCCGCATATTTGTGATGCTTAAGGTGATAGGCGCGATAGCTGTAGACCGAAGAATTAATCGGCCCGCCGGAAATCCAATGTCCGACAAAGTCGTTCATCCACTTGCTGGTGAAGAAAGCATGATGGGCGCATTCGTGATTGATCACGCCCAGTCCCAACTGCCGGCCACCGAGAATCAGAATGCCCAAAATGATCGTAAATGGGTTTGGCCAGACAATGGCCATCGCGAACGCACCAGCGATCATCGCCAGATTGACAAACGTCATCCACCAGGCGCGTAAGTCTGACTTTGCGATGATTTCGCGCCTTTCCTCAGGCGACAGAATCTCGTTCAATCGAAGTTCGTTGGACATGCAATGTGGCTCCGCGGGGACCAATTGGCGATTAGGTTGACTTGAATATTACAGAAAACGTCTCATCGTGTCAATAGATGTTAGAAACTAGTTCTCCACCGCCCTTCAGCGCTCGCGAACTGGTGCTTTCGCTGATCGACAGCACCACACGCCCCGTTTTGTCGATCCACCGCTTGATTGCGGCCGGCAGCCTGTACGATATCGATCCGGGAGCGATGCGCGTGGCGGTAACCCGCCTTGTGCGGGAACAGGTGCTGGAGCAGCGCGATCGCGGCAGCTATGGCGTGGGCCCGGAGGGGCAACCCATGCATAAGACGGTCCGCGCCTGGTACCGCGTTGAAGAAGAATTGAAGCCATGGACCGGCGAATGGATTGCCGCCTTTGCAGGACACCTTAAGCGGACCAACAAAAAACAGGTTCGTATACGGGATCGCGCTTTGAAGCTGCGTGGCTTTTCTGCTTTTGACCCGGGCCTCTGGGTCCGCCCTGACAATCTTAAAAGCAGCCTGGATGAAACATGCGCGCATCTTATCAGTCTGGGCCTCGACGAGGATGTGGTCCTCATGAAGGCAACCGACCTCGCCACACAACAAGACGCGTTCTTCCGCCAGTTGTGGGACATTGAAGAACTGGAACGGCTTTACCAAAGCCATGTGGATGCATTAGCGCGCAGTACCAAGATCGTCGACACGCTGCCGTTGGAGCAGGCGGCGCGTGATTGTTTAGCTCTGGGCAAGATGATTACCCGCGACATCTTGATGGACCCGCTTCTGCCAAGTGAACTGATCGATACAGAACTGCGGACGCGCATGATCGGCGACATGTTCGCCTATGACCGGATGGCGAAAGGGCTGTGGGTCAAGTTCTACGAAAAGATCGAAGAGATGACTTGACGTTGTTCTTGTGATCCTAAATCTGATCTCGATCATGAGGTGCCGCAAAATCAATCTGCGGCCCTTTCGGCAGAATATGCGGCGGGCGACTCCCGTAATAGATGCCTTTAATGGCCATCAGGTCGACCGTTTCAGCAACACCAGGCTGCTGGTAAAGATCGCGGGTATAGGGCCAAAGATGGGCGAAGTCAGTCAGCGTATTGCGATTGCACCGAAACTGGCCGTGATAGGCCATGTCGAAACGCACAAGGGTTGAAAACAAACGCCAATCACATTCTGTAATGACGTCGCCGCACAAATAACGTTGCGCTGCCAGGCGCGCATCCAACATATCCAGTGTTGCAAACAGACGATCAAACGCCTTGTCATAAGCCTCTTGCGACCGCGCAAATCCACATCGATAAACGCCATTGTTGACATCATTGTAGATGACGTCATTCAGTTCATCGATTGTTTGTGCATGCTGCGCGGGATAGTAGTTCGCCTGGGACACCCCTTCTACTCCATCAAAAGCACTGTTCAGCATTCTGATGATGTCGGCAGATTCATTGTTGACGATTGTTCTTTGCTGCAAATCCCAAAGAACAGGAACGGTTGCACGCCCGGTAAACTTCTGGTCAGCCGCTGCATAGACATTGTGCATGTTCCGCGCGCCCAAAATGGGTTCCGGCTCCAAACCAAATGTCCAACCCTCTTTACCGGCCGCCGGCCGCGTGTATGAAATGCTGATGTGGGGGGCGAGGTTCTTTAGTGAACGGTACAAGATCGTGCGATAGGCCCATGGGCACCCGGCATTGACAAACAGATGATACCGGCCGGACTCGACAGGAAATTTCCCATCAGCCGCGCCTATGGCATCCCGAAAGACAGAGACCGGCCGCACAAATTCACCGTCCGAGTTCGACAGCTTGAGATCCTGCTCGCTCCACTGACCTTCGATTAACATGCCCATGGGATTGCCTGTCCTTTTGAATGTCCGCCGCTAATAATAATTGAATCCAAGCATATTCCATTCATAGAACAGCGAGACGAGTGCGATACCGCTGACACATAGTAGCGTGTAGTGGAGTTTCTGCCCAAAAGCCCAGTCACTGTTGCGCCACACAGGAACCAATCCGATCGTCGCGATCACGACAGCGACGCTGAAAACAAGCACTGTAGTAAGAAACCAAACAATGCCTGTGGTCGGAAACGCGTAAAAGGCCTTGATCCCCAAGGGTCCAAGCTCAGCTAGTGTGACAACCAGCATCAGCCCCATCAAGAGAACGCTCACCGACACACCGGTGGATGCCCAGTTCCAGACCCGATCCGCCCCGCTCCCGGGATATTGGTGACGCCAGCGATGCCACGCACTCAACAGCGTTGTGACTGCAAGAAAGACCGTCAAACCGGTAAACAAAAAGAATGTAGACGCACTATTCCAGAAACCGACCCTATCTGCCGCCATGGTGCCGAGTATGTGAAAACGCGAAACGTTGCCGACTTCATCTTCTTCGAACTTGAACACGGCCTCACCATCCGCATACTGAAAGGTCAACGGCTCAATCTCAACGAATCTGAATTGAGTGGCGCCGAGACTGACCAGCAAATAGCCGCCTTCATCCAAAACCACGGAAATCTGCCCGGCGAGTTGTTGGATTTTTTCCAGTTTTGTGTATGAGCGCCGATTGACGCCATAGGTCCCAACAAACCGCTGACCACGTTCCAAAAAATCTTCGGGTGGCGGTCCTGGCAGCACATCGGCCTTCTTGCCCTGCAGAAACTGTACGATGGACCGTGCAAGTGTTTCGTTCAAATCAGGTACAGCCGCAACGGAAGTCGGATGTTCATTACGAGAATAAAAGATCCCCAGATTCAAGTCGGGGATGAGGATCATCTGCGAGCCAAATCCCAACGTGCCGCCGCTATGCTCGAACGTTTGAAAACCTTCAAGGCGCGAGCTCACGAACCCATGCGCCATGTGGGTCACACCCGTATCGAGACTCGCCAAATTCGGCGTGCGCATCTGCCGGGCTGTTTCTTCTTTCAAGATACGCCGGCCTTCAAAGGTACCGAGATTGAGGTGAGCCATCATATAGTTGGCCATGTCGCGCGCCGTCGATCCTGCACCGCCGGCGCCCGCAATTTGCGAGATATATTCAAACCCGATCGGCTGATGCTGACCCGCCATAAAAAAATAGCCGTCGGCAAACTGATCCTCGAGCGCCGGAGATACGGATCTGGGATTGTCTTCCCCCAAGGGCTCGCGGAATGTGGTCTGCGTCATGCCCAGGGGCGTGAAAATGTGGTCTTCGGCGTAGGTCTCAAAGTCCTTGCCTGACACTTGCGCCACGATATAGGCCGCGAGTGCCGCGCCATAGTTAGAATAGGAGGGAACGGATCCCGGCGGCCTGACGCGCGCCGGCAAGTATTTGATCAGAAAGTCTTCTGGCGACAAAACGTCTTCGGCGTTCTCTTCAAACAGGTAACCCAGCGCTCCGTCTTCGAATCCGGGTGTATGCGTCATCAAATGATTGATGGTAATGGGCTGCCCAAACGCCTCCGGAATTTTGAAGGCCTCTAGATACGTGTTGACGTCGGTATCCAGATCAAGCTTGCCCTGCTCAACCAACTGCATGACCGCGGTCCACATCATGGTTTTGGAAATTGACCCTATGCGAAAGAGCGTTTTGTTCGCATCAACCAGGACGCGGTCTTCGATATTGGCCCACCCATATCCTTTTGAAAGCAGCACCCGGTTGTTACGCACGACCGATATTGTCATGCCAGGAATGTTGTGCGTTCCCATGTAACCGGTCAGCAAGCCATCGACATAAGACTCGATTTCCTGGGCGTTCCCCACCAGCGCTTCTTCACTGTGGTTGTCTGCGGAAGCCAAATTACCGGCCACGCAGAACACAAACATACCCCAAACAAAAACCAAGCGCTGAATCGCCATACCAAACCCCGATGAGACTGCCCCTTCAGTTGAGGCGGCTCATATCTTACTGGCTTTCATGACAATTCGCGATACGATGGATGTCAAAGAAATTGGGAGGAAATGCGATGATTAAGCCAGGCGCCTATCGTGGATTTGAACTGACAATCGAAGATCCTGGAATCGCGATCATCACATTCAATCAACCCGAACGCCTGAATGGCATGACCTTTAAGCTCAAACGCGATCTGCTCGAAGTCATCACCCAATGTCAGATGGAAGACGCGGTTCGTGTCGTCGTCTTTACCGGATCAGGCGAGGCGTTTTCGGCCGGCGACGATATCAGCGGCAAACCGCTGCCAGAAGAAAAAGAAGGACTGGTTCCTGAAATCTTCCACGGCCATCACAATGCAATTGGCACTTACAATGGGTTGAGATGGATTTCGCAACCGATCAATTGGGCGATCCGCAAGCTCGACAAATTGACGATCGCCGCCATCAACGGTGTCGCCATACAGACAGGATTTTCACTCGCGCTTTCCTGTGATTTCCGAATTGCTGCGCGCGGCGCACGGATGGGCAGTGCAACACTTCGTTTTGGTTTGATGCCCGATGAGGGTGGCCAATATTTGCTCGTTCAACTGATGGGCGTCGCAAAAACCATGGACTTCCTGATGCGGAAGAAAATTGTCAGCGCGGATCAGGCACTAGACTTGGGGCTTGTCGGCTCCGTCGTTGAACCGGATCAACTGATGCCCGAAGCACTCGGCTTGGCAAAAGAGTTGGCCGAGGGTCCGCAAGTTGCGATGCGGCTTTTGAAGCAATCTATCTACAACGCCGCCGAAATCGGCTTTGCTCAAGCCATGGACGAAATCGCATCCAAAACGCCCATGTGCGATCACCATCCAGACGCCCAAGAAGGGGTGAAGGCTTTTCAGGAAAAACGCGAAGCCAAATTCAATCAATGGCTGGAAGACAAAGCAAGCTGAGGAGAGCAGCATGTCGATCAAGATCACCCGGATGTTCCACGCTGCCGTCAACACAGACGGTAAGCAGGAGGAATGCCGCACTTTCTACACCGACTTTCTCGGCCTACCCGAGGTGCCTGTGAACTTTCCCGGCGTCGATCCCAATGCAAAGGATCTGCCCGTATTCTGGATTGAGAAGGCCGGCGTTCAGATGCACGTGATTTCGATTCCCAAGAAGGGTGCACCGCGCGATCCGGCTAATAACCATGTTTCCTGGTATGTTGAAGACATTGATGCAGCGGTCACCGCGATCAATGACCAAGGGCTAGAAATGGACTCTGTCGGTGAAGGGCGTAACCGAGTGGTTTGGATCTCCGATCCGGCAGGCAACACTATGGAATTCCAGCAAGATCCGGAATTCTAAACCGTCTGCGCGCCGCATCGACTGGCAGTTAACCAAACATCGAGAAACTTCTCGATTTGGGACAGCGTCTCGCCGATAACATAAGCAACACGCAACAAAACCGTCCAGAAAATGGGCATAAATTGCGGTGGTTGGGGGTGATCTTAGCTGCCACGTCGAACGCTGTTTAGGCGTCAGACGGTTGGCGCTCAACGATACGAAATGGCTTTTGTCTCATGTCGTGCGGACCTCTTAACACCCGGCGAGGCAAAACGCATGAACTATTCCGACTCTGTCAATGAAGTAACCGATCAATCTGAAAATGCCGCATCAGATCATGATCCCCGTGTGCGCGGTGTTCTCATTGACGCGCTCTATACCCTCATTCGCAGCGGCAATCCCCACATGAAACTGCGAGATGTGACCAACATGACGGGCATCAACAAAGAAACGACCCTTGAACATTTCGATAACCTTGAGGGTGTCATAGCGGCACTCACCGCGCGCGCAGAGACACAAATGCGCGAAATTGGGGGTGAACTGCCAACGTCTGGCGCAACAGACCAGCGCATTCACCAATTCCTGAAGCGCCGCATCCGTATGTTTGAATTCTATTTGCCTTTTCGTCAGGCTGCGGATCGATTTTCGCAGAACTCTGAAGTTATCAAGCATAATCGTATCCGCTTTGAGCGCGCGCTTCGGGACGAATTGCTCCATTCATTCGAGAAAGAGCTCAAGAAAGCGACGACGGATGCTGTTGAAGCCATTCATCTCGTATGTTGTTTTGATACGTGGCGGCGACTGCGCGAACAACAATCCTGCAGCCGCCGGCGCGCGGCGCGCGTGATGGAACGCGCGCTTCGTGCCCTCATCGATCAACAGATAAAGTAAATCACCGATACACGGATTGGTCGCTGTTTCTACGCGCTCGCTTGGTCGGGATAGAGCTCGCTTAACAGACAGGAACGCCCGTCGGGCATGACAACCCGAGCATGGTGACGGCGCAATCGGCGCGGTTCAGGTACGCCGCACGCATGCGCAATCACCCCAACTTCATGAATGATGTTCTTAACATAGTTTGCAACACGCACCGACTTCTGCCGGGGATCAAGGCCGGCTTGAAGCCGAGGATTGTGGGTCGTAACCCCCGTCGGGCACGTGTCCTTATGGCACCGCAAAGCTTGGATACATCCCAGCGCGAACATAAACCCTCGAGCAGAGGCAACAAAGTCGGCGCCGGAACACAGCGCCCAGGCGACTTCCGTTGGCGTTACAAGTTTTCCAGAAGCAATCACGGTAATCCGTTCACGCAAGCCATGTGCGTTGAGACGGTCGACGAGGTAAGGCAAACTCTCTTGGATCGGCATGCCCATATTATCGATAAGGCTCATGGGTGCCGCCCCTGAACCACCGTCAGCGCTGTCCACTGTAAGAAAGTCGGGCGCACTGTTTGGTCCGCGCCGTTTGATCTCTTCAAACAGATCGTCCAGCCATCCGTACGATCCGATCACCATTTTGAGGCCGGTTGGTTTGCCGGTTACGCGGCGTACCCGCTCGACAAAATCGAGGAGGTCGTCCATCGAATTAATTTCTGGATGGCGATTGGGACTGAGAGAGGCTCTTCTGGCTGGAATGCCGCGAATGCGCGCGATTTCGCGGTTGACTTTTGCCGCCGGTAGAATGCCGCCCTTCCCCGGTTTTGCGCCCTGGCTGAGTTTGATTTCAAACATTTTGACGCTCGGACGTGCAGCAACGGCCGCCAGTTTTTTCTCGTCCAAAGATCCGTCTTTGCCGCGCACGCCATACTTTGCCGTGCCGATCTGAAAAACGATGTCGGCTTTCCCTTCAAGGTGCCAGTCCGATAAACCACCTTCGCCAGTATTGAGCCAACATCCCGCACGCGCCGCGCCGCGCGACAATGCCCGCACCGCCGGTTTGGACAATGCGCCGTAACTCATGCCGGAAATGTTGAAGAGTGATTTGGCTTCATACGGACTATCACAGCCGGGCCCGATGATCCTGGAAGGTGCCATAACCGCGTCTTCATCCAATGTCGGCAGCGGACAATTTGCGAAGATGACCGTTCCCGGTCGACGAATATCGCGGGTTGACCCAAAGGGCACCGTCGTGTCCTTGTTTTCCGACGCGTCATAGACCCAATTTCGTTGCGCCCGATTGAAGGGAAGTTCTTCCCGATCCGCGGCGAAGAAGTATTGACGAAAAAAGACCCCAAGATGCTCAAAGAGTCGGCGGAGGCGGCCAACAACGGGGTAATTGCGCCGTATCGCGTTCTTGCGTTGGGAAACGTCGGCGACAAAGAACACCACTGCCACGAGAGCAGCGGTTCCGATGACCAGAATAAAAAAGGCCGATAGAAAAAGGAGCGCATTGAACAGGAAACTGGCCTCGCTCACATGCTGGATGAGTGCGCTCAATTCTTCCATTTGTCCCCCCGAAACGCCGATACCCGCCGATACACGCCGATACCCCGGGACAAATCTTACATCGCAGCAGACAAGGCCGAAAGCGCATTCACGAAGATTTTAGTACTTGTGTGCCGCGCACTGCACGGCGCCGCGATCGCAGTCTGAATATGTCTGTCCCACGCCTTGCGCTAACCAGGTATCTTATTGATCCTGTCCATTATTTCTGAAAGGCGCGACCACCCCTGTAGCGTTACCGGCAAAATCAAAGCAGAGTCGACGAACTCCCATGAATAGCTGATGACAGAGAAAATGGTGCCAACCGTGACCGTCAGATGCGTTGCCGCGAACCACAGATTGAAAATCAAGAATCCCAGCAGAACACTGAAAATCGTCCCGTAGACGATGGCCTCGGTGTCAGACAATGTCACTTCAATGCGTCTCAAGTTGGTGAGATGCGATGTGACTTCCTTGAAGGATCTGGTCTCAAGAATCCGTACCTGCTGTTCCGTCTGCTGATTAAGGTCCGCATTAAGGCGAAAAAAACGACGATGGGAAACACCATAGATCAAAATCATGATCGTGCCACTAGCGAGCGCCGCATACGACATGACAGGATGGAACATGAAGAGCACGGCGAAAGAGACAAAGAGCTGAACGACAGAGCTCATCAGCACCGGCACTTCTTGCTCAAGAAAATCGACGAGCTCTCGCCCCATGCCCAATCTCGCGTTCTGACTTGAAATCGGTATGCGACCCGATCGGTCGGTTAGCTCGCAGCCGAGCTCAACCCGCATCGTTCCATACACACGCGTATCATAGACACGTCGGATCACACTCGTTGCAGTCAATCCAGCCAATACAGTGGCAAGCCAATAAAGTTCGGTTGGGTCTTGAGTCAACAAACCATCAATTGCAAACCCAATGAACAAAGGGACAAGCGCCGTCAGCGCTGTTTCAATCAACGTCAGTGCCCATGTCAAACAAATGGGCCATCGGAACACGCGCATCAATGTTCCAATTGTCAACCGCTCTCCCTTAAGCATGCGCTTTCGCTCTCATAGAAGGCGTGAGGAATAACGGCTTCATATCCTCGGTAATGGCAATCAGCACGGGGACCAACACCAACATAAGCGCTGTTGAGAAGAGTTCACCATAAGCGAGTGAGACAGCCGCGGGGATCAAATATTGAGCCTGCTCGGACGTTTCGGTGAGTAAGGGGAGCAGACCGATAACCGTGGTTGCGGTGGTCAAGAAGATCGCGCGAAACCGTCCCACGCCTGCTTCGCCAAGTGCCTCAAAGGCGGGCACGCCATCGTCACGTGCCTGATTATATCTGGTGATCAAAACCAGACTGTCGTTAATCACAACACCGCTCAGGGCCAGCATTCCAAAGAACGACAGTACCGAAAGCGGCAGCCCCATAATCAAATGTCCAAGGGCCGCGCCAATGAAAGCAAAAGGAACGATTGCCAAGATGATGAAAGGCTGCCAATAGGACTTAAGCGGCACGGCCATCAGAACATAGATCAACAGCGCAGCAATCATCAGAGCTTGAAGCATGCCGCTTTGGATCTCCCCAATCTCTTCCAGTTCGCCCGCTTTCTTGACGGTTAAGCCCGGATACTTGGCAACCAACCCTGGTACTAAGTTCTGAAACACAGCTTGGCCGACTTCTTCAGGCGCAACGATCGATCGGTTGATCGATGCACGAACGGTATTGACCAGCTCGCCGTTCTCCCGGTGCAAGACACCTGAAACATAACCGCCTTCGACATCGGCAACGGACTGAAATGGAATCCATGCGCCGTCCCGGCTACGTACGAGTGATTGCAGCAAGTCGTCCGTGGTATCCCTCGCTTCTTTCGTGTTTTGGACAACCACCCGAATTTCAGACCCGTCGCGTTGGACCTTTTGGACCTCCGCGCCGCCATAGGCGTTGCCAATCTGGGAAGCCAGTGTCGCCGTATCAAAACCAAGATTCCGGCCTTCAGGCTTCAAGCGAATTTCAAGCTCTGGCAGGCCTGTCGCCAGTTCGTCACGAACATTGTTGACGCCATTCAGCTTACGGAGGAACGCTCTCAGGTCTTTACTGGCCAGATCAAGAAGCTGACGGTCCTTGGCAAACAATTGGATCTGGAAACCGCCGCCGAACTCCTCGGAACCGGTAAAATGGAGTTGGGTGGCGCCTTCCACCTGGCCCGTGCGTTCGCGCCACTGTTCCAAGATCGTCAACATGGCAACTGTCGGCCGCTGCGAGACAGGCGTGAGTTCGGCAAAGATCTGTGCCGACGTTGGATCGGCACTCTGCAAGAACATTGACCGTATCGGTGCTGACTTCAATGAATGCGCTTCTTGAATTTCCGCGTTTAACTCCAGCCCGATCGCGCGTATGCGTTCGACATTTGCCTTTGTGAGTTTGAATGGTGCACGCGCGTCCATCTCAAGGTTTACGATTATCACCTGTCCTGGGACTTCAGGAAAGAACACGGTCTTGAGCTTGCCGAGTCCCATCATGCCCAAGCCCAACGTGCCGGCCGCGGCGAACAAAATAAGGGTTGCATAGCGATGCCGGATAGCGGCCGTTAGAACAGGTGCATAAAGCCTGTCCCGAACCCAATCGAGACCGTTTTGGCAAAACGATTGAATCCGCGCCCATAGTTTGGACAATGTCGACCGCGGATCATTTGCAATGTCGGTCTGCGCGAGATGTGCGGGGAGGATGAACTTGCTCTCGATCAGCGAAAAGATCAGTACAAGGATGACAATCCCGGAAAATCCAGCCAAGACCTTGCCGAGTGGGTTTTCAAGAAGCAGCATCGGAAAGAACGCGGCTATCGTCGTCAGAACCCCGAAAACGGTTGCGATTGCGACCTTGGCAACACCGGCCTCCGTTCCGGTGATGGGATCTGGGTAGGACTGTCTCTCTTCAAATACACTCTCACCAACGACCACCGCGTCATCCACCAAAATGCCCAGCACGATGATCAGGCCGAATGTCGTGACATCATTGAGCGAGTAATCAACCCACCGCGACCCTGCAACCGCCAGAGCGCCCATGACGGAAACCGGTATGCCAAGCGCCACCCAAATGGCCAGCCGAACATTGAGGAACAGCGACAAAACCAGCATCACCAGCAACAAGCCTTGAAGACCATTGTCGCGCAGCAGGGCAAGCCGATCCGCGATGTATCCCGAACTGTCGCCCCAGATCGTCACTTGTATGTTGGACGGCAATCGGCGTTCAAATGATTGAACCACCTCGTGCACCACATCCGATACACGAAGAAGGTTCTCTTTCTGTGCGACCAAGACTTCCATGCCGGCGGTCGGCTCGCCGTTGAAGCGGAACTGATAGTCTCCCTCTTTGTAGGTATTCCGAACCCTTGCAATGTCTCCCAGCCTTATGGACGTTCCATTGGCGCGTTCAATAATCGGTATCTCCGCAAACTCTGCTGCAAACTTGGCCCGGTTGTCGGCGCGCAGCTGGATTGTTCCGCCAACAGATCTGATTGTTCCCGACTGAAAGTCGAGTGAATTGGCCCTTATACGTTCAACGATATCGCTCACCGTCAGATTGAGGCGCCTAAGGTCGCGAGGCTGAACCTCGATCCGCACTTCACGGTCTAACAATCCCCAAACGGTCAGGCGGGAAAGCTCAGGCTGCGCCATCAGTTCTTCACGAAGGTCATCGGTCAGATTCTGCAACGTCACCAAATCCGTTTGACCGTGGATGTTCACGTACAACGCAGGAAAATCGAAGGCATCGTCTTGAATGACGGGCCGATCGGCGGCCGTTGGAAAATCCGAAATGCTATCGACTCTGATCCGTACCTTGTCCAAGAGCCTCTGCAGGTCTTGTCCTCCGGCGCGGCGCACGACAACGGTCGAAAACTCTTCGGTGGATTGTGACGTGATGCTTCGAACACCCTCCAACCCTTCAAGGGCTTTTTCGATTTTTTGCGTCACCAATTCGTCGACTTGCGCCGTAGAAGCGCCAATATAACTGGTCGATATTGTGATGCTTTCGGGAGGGATCCTTGGGAATCCTTCAATGCGGATCGACATCAGGGTCATGAAACCAAGCACGAGGATCAGCATCATCGAGAGGTTTGCGGCCACCGGATTTCGGATGAACCAGCCTGTCAGAAAATGCATGGATCAATCCGTTGCTAGTTTTGGCTGGACCTTTTGGCCCGGCAAGAAAGAAACAAGGGGCGTGACCGCAACACGCAAGTGTTCTTGATCAACAGGGCGATGCACAATGACGCGGTTCTGGCGCCTGAATAGAATTTCAGGTTCGGCGCGTTGGAGCTGATCCTCGCCATCAACATACCAAAGATAGCCCTCCTTGGTGATCGCCGATGCCGGGACTTCCAGAGCCGTGTCCACGGTGGTTCCGGACAGTCGAACGGTTACAAAGTCTCCGGCGAGAACTTCGCCTGCCTCCGGATTTTCAATATCCAAGTAGACTTTGAATTGTCTTGTGGTTCCGTCGAGAAAACCACTACCCCTGCGGACTTGGGCCTTTGCGATTACTTCTCCGTCTTGGTCCAACACCTGTGCGATTTGACCCGCCAACGGTTTTGGCAGAAGAGCCCAATCGGCGCGGCCCATTTCGGCGACAATCTCAAAGTGCTGGTTGTCAGACAGGTTCAACAGCCGGTCGCCCACACTGACGGACTGGCCAGGGCTTACGAAACGCTCGGTCACAAAAGCGGGAAATGGGGCTTCGATCACTGTATCGTCCAACTGGCGCTTGGCCGCCGCAACGCGCGCCTGAGCAGCCGCAACAGCACTTTCGGCAATGCCCAATTGAGGCAGCTTGAGCGCCAAGTCGTTTGGCGGCTTAATTTGGTTTCGCTTAAAATCTGCGCGCGCCACATGGGTCGCATTCTTCGCCTGCCAAAGTGCTAGCTCCGCTTGCTTGAGCGCCAATTCCGAATCCGCGAATTCGGCCCTGTAGCGGCTGTTCTCAATCTCAATGAGCGGCGTCCCCACTTCAACCGGCTCGCCAGCCAGCGCACTTTCAAAGACGCGATCGATCCGGCCGGAAACAGACGCACTCAGATCCGCAGACCATCTAGGACGCACCTCTGCTAGAGCCGTGATTTCTGCTGACTGAGGGCTCACCGAGATCACCTCAACGGAAACCAACTGCAGCGGTGGCGCGGCGGTACCTTCCGTGACATCAGCCGTATCTTCAGCAAAGCTGAGGAAAAGCAACACCAACGCAAAGAGCGCGATGGAAAACCAAATCCACAACTTTCTGTGGCGCGCTTTGCCGGTTTTGGACGGCATTTCCGAGCCGGTATCATCCCCAAAAAGGGGGCTTCGTACGGGCGCTTCAGCAATCGGGTCAATTGGCTTGATATTCATCTTTTCGTTCACCCACCGCTCTGTTGGGTCTGGCATTCAAGTTCAGCTTGTGAGACATATGTGTTTCATAAATCATTTCAAGTTATGAAACAATAATGTCTCATAAAAAAGACCGCCGATTGATCCAGTCGGAAGAAGCCATCATCAAGGCCGGCATCGAAACGCTGTTGGTTAATCCGTCAGCCGGCATGTCAGAAATTGCGGACGCAGCCGGAATCGGCCGTGCGACGCTCTATCGGCATTTTGAGACCCGAGAATTGCTCATTCGAGCGCTGGCGCTGCGGTGCTATCAGGAAGTCGACCAGGCCCTTGAACCCTATAGCCACCTAGAGGGCAAAGCAGTGATTGAGAAGATCATCGACATTTTGATGCCGATCGCCGATCGGTTCAGATTCTTGGGAAGTCTCTGGGCCTATGTCGACCAGGATGAAGAAGTGCGGCATGTCGAGCAACAGACACAAAAGGAAATGCGCATTCTGTTTGACCACGCCAAAATGATCGGCGAGATCGATGCGAGCCTGCCAACGTCTTGGCTCTTACTGTTTTTCGACAGTACACTGATGGCTGGGTGGGAAATGGTGGAAGCGAACGATGCAACGCCAGAGAACGCCGCAAAATTTGTGAAGCGGTCCTTCTTCAGCGGTTGCGGTGTATCAAGAGACTAACCACTTGTCATTTTCGTACAAAGGCAGATCTGCACCGGTATCACACAGAGCATGTCATCGCGTAGCCAATGCCAAGAGCATTATGTTGTGCAGAAACACTACTTCGTCATTGCGAGCGCAGCGAAGCAATCCAGGGCAACTTGCATTGTGCTCGTTACTCTGGATCGCCACGGCCGCAGGAACGGTATTGGCGCGGCCTCGCGATGGCAAAAAAATGCAGCTCAACTCAACTAAATCTCGCTCTACAATTAGGAACTAATACAAGGATGATTGCGAACGGCTTACTAAGCATATGCCGGGCTAAGCCGAATTCCTTTGTCAGACTTTTTCGCCCGCTGCCCGTGCGCGATCCATCTTCGAAGCCATGTCGTCATCCAGGTGGCGCCACGCCATGAGCAACATGGTGATGGCCACTCCAAGCATGAGAAGACCGGACATCATCCCCCACCGCAGCGCATCGCCAGCTTCCAAGCCGGACGCAATCATAACATCGCTCACACGTCCCATCGTGAAAGGACCAAGCGCCAAGCCAACGAATGTCGACATGAAGATAATCAAAGCGATGGCAATGGCGCGCATGCGCGGGAGTACAAGATCAACGATGGCAGAATTAGACGGCCCGACCCACATAGGGGCTATGGCGCTAAAGACAAAGGAAAGAAAATAGGCAAGCCACAAACTATCGGTAAGCAAGAACAAAAGTGCGACTGGAAAGGCAAGGCTCGCCGCCGCAATGCCGATAATGTATCGGGCGCCTGAATATTTCGCCTGGAGCATGTCGGCAAAGACGCCCCCAAGGGTTACGCCGATCCATCCGCCTATGGCCGCGCCCAAGCCGATGAATGTTCCGACTTCAGAGGCGCTCACGCCGTGCACGCGGATCAAGAAGGGAACGGTCCAAAAGCCTAGCCCGTACGTTACGAAGGCAATCGACGGAAACCCAAAGCACGAATAAATAAACGTCTTGGACTGAAAGATAAGCTTGAACGTCGCCGGATCGTTACGCGCTAACGATTGTGACCACGAGAAAGCACCGTATATGCCGATGGCAAGCGCAATCCACTGAAGCGGTTCACCGATCAATACGGTCAGCACCCAAGCTGCGAGCGCCAGTCCAGCGGCTACACCAAGATTAAGGAGGTACTCTTGCTGCGATGCCCCTGCCCGATAAAGACCAATAAGCGTGAGCGGCGGCAAGACGGCAATCAACTCGTTAAAGGCTTCTTTGAACGGTGCTGGATGTGCAGCGGTTTCAATGCCTTCGCTTTGCCCCCTCTTCGGCTCGCGAAGCGTTGAAACCAACACGGCCAGAGCTATGCCGGGCAACCCCACAGCCAAAAAGGCCGCTTGCCAGGGCTTGAGGCCCAGAGGCGCATCCGCTGCGATCGGATACGCTGCAGCCCAACCATCAACGATCCACCCACCAAGAAAAACACCGACCCCGGCGCCAATGTAAATGCCGCTCGAATAGATCGACAAAACTGTCGCCCGAACTTTGGGCGAAAAATAGTCAGCAATCAGAGAATTTGCAGCCGGTGACGCACTGGCTTCGCCAATGCCAACGCCAAATCGAAAGGTGGCTAGCATTGCAAAATTCCGCGCAAAGCCGGAGAGCGCTGTCATGAGGCTCCAAAACGCAAGGCCAATCGAGATGAGCCGCGTTCGGTGCCAAACGTCCGCGAGACGGCCAAGGGGAATACCAAATATGGCATAGAAGACCGCAAAGGCCGTCCCATAAAGGAACCCGATCTGCGCATCGGAAATGCCCAGATCGGCTTTGATCTCTTCTGCAAGGATCGAAAGGATCTGCCGGTCGATGAAGTTAAACGCGTAAACGACGACCATAACGCCCAGAACATATTTGGCGTAAAAGCCGCCGATTTCCGTATCCTGGACCTTGTCGGCTGTCCCTTCGGTAACCGCCATTTGGCGCCCCTCCTCCATTTGGTTATCCGGGCGCCTTTTCCGACCGGTCTTTTTTGTGACTCTATGGGCAGACTTCAAAATTTGAAAGCCCAACCGGCATAAGTCAGCATAGATTAAGGTTCAGGTTGGATGATATAGCCCTTGCGTCACGTGTCTGTGATGCGGTACGGCGATAAGACATCTTAGAGCAACGTTGCGGAGACCGACGCGTGAGTTTGAGACAATCCAGCTTAAAGATCCGCACGATGATTGTCGGGTTGCTCGTACTGGCCTGGCCGGCGCAAGCTAGCGCAGAGGACAAAGGCACACTGTCGCTGATCGTCGAGAACGATCTTTTTGGTGGCACCGATCAAAACTACACGAATGGGCTGAAGGCTTCTTATGTGTTTCCAAAGAGCGCAACGCCCAAACCGTGGCGTTGGGTTGCTCGCAACATCATGCAAGCAGAAGAGGGCGACACCATTTATGCCGGCGTCTCGCTCGGCCACAGCATCTTCACGCCGCGCGACATCACCACCGAAGGCCCTCTGCCCGACCAGCACCCCTATGCCGGTTGGTTTTATGTGGGCACGTCTCTTTTGATCGATCGAGGTGACGTATTGGACTCACTTCAGATTGAAACCGGCATTGTGGGTCCCCATGCTTTCGGCAAACCCGTTCAAAGAGGCTGGCACGAATTGATCAATGTGCGGGAACCGCGTGGCTGGGATAATCAATTGCGCGACGAACCCGGACTCAACGTTTCTGTCGAGCGCAAGTGGCGCGCGTCCACGCAAAGAATGATGGGTCTGCAAGCCGATCTGACGCCCAATGTGGGCGCCACGGTTGGCAACGTCCTCACACAAGCTAAAGCGGGACTGACCTTGCGCGTAGGAAACAACTTGGACGTCGACTACGGACCGCCGCGTATCCGTCCTAGCATCGCCGGACCCGGTTTTTTTGCACCGTCCGATCATTTGAGCTGGTATTTGTTTGCGGGCTTTGAAGGCCGCGCGGTTGCACGCAATATTTTTCTTGATGGCAATTCTTATCGAGACAGTCTTTCCGTCGACAAGAAGAACTTTGTGGGCGACGCTCAATTCGGCGCCGCCATCCAGATTATGGATGTGCAGATGACTTACACATTTGTTCTACGCACTGAAGAATTTGACACTCAAATCGACCCCCATCGGTTTGGGGCAATCTCTCTCTCCTTCAAGCTGTGACACCACATTGACCACACCCCCTGTGAACGGGCATGGTTTCTGGCAAATGGAATGCCAGACCACAGGAGGTGCATGTGGGAATCGAAATACCTGAAGAACACCGGATGCTCCAGGAGCTGGTCGCGAAGTTCGTCGACAATGAGCTGATCCCTTTAGAGAAATCGGTCCTGGAACGAGAAGCAAAGGGGGGACCTGCGTCACTTACGGACGAACAGCTCACCCCCCTCTACAAACAGTGCAAAGAGCTGGGATTGTGGGGACTGGACGTCCCTGAAGAAGTCGGCGGCGCCAATCTGCCCGCAACAGCGCTTGTCGGCGTCAATGAAGAACTCGGCCGAACGGCGGTCCCCTTCACCTTCCCCCCGGATTCCCCAAATCTGCACATGCTGTTGGCGGTCGCCAACGAGGAACAACGGGCCAAATATCTGGATCCCTATGCGCGCGGTGAAACCGTTTCGGCCATCGCCATATCGGAACCGGGTGCTGGGGGAGATCCGGCCGGCATGCAGACGCGCGCCATCAAGGAAGGCGATCACTGGGTCCTGAACGGCACAAAAATCTGGATCAGCCGCGTCGCAGACGCGGATTTCACCATCGTCATGGCCCTAACCGACCCTGAAAAAAGGGCCCGCGGCGGCATCACAGCCTTTATTGTCGATAAGGACACGCCCGGTTTCACCGTCGCCCGCGAAATCCCCATGATCGGCGGCGGACGCACTTATGAGGTTGTGTTCGACGACTGCCGTATCCATGAACGGCAGGTACTTGGTGAAGTGGGATCTGGGTTTGCCCCCATGCAGTTGCGCCTGACTGTCCGCCGACTGCAGATGGGCGCTTGGTCTGTGGGCATCGCGCGCCGCGCACTCGACATGATGTGCGAACATGTCCCCAACCGCGTGACCTTCGGCGCGCCTTTGTCGGAACGTCAATCCATCCAATGGTGGATTGCTGACGCCGCAACAAAGATCCATGCCTGCCGACTAATGGTCATGGACGCCGCGGCCAAACAAGACGAAGGACGCGATGTCCGCACCGAAGCCTCCATGGTCAAAGTATATGGGACGGAGATGGCCACCGAAGTGGTCGATCACGCGATGCAAGCCTTCGGCGCAATGGGTGTCACCAAGGAACTACCGCTCCATCTGTTCGCCCAAGACCTTCGTCTCAAACGCGTTTACGAAGGACCGTCGGAAGTTCATCGCATGGTGATCGCACGGCGTGTCTTAGGTGGCGCACGCTGATCATTGGAGACCGTTAACTCAGTGAGCGGACAAATCGAAAGCTGAGGTGATGGAACTGTAACTCGGAAATGTGAATGTCACATTGAACGGATACAACGCGATCCGAGACACGTCGTCGTCTGCCTCAACCGAGCGTAACGCCCTTGCATTCACAAACGGACATTTTCCCAGGGATGGTGGTCTTCCAAGAACCGGTCCATTCCGCCTCCCACAGAGCACATATCTCAGGACAGGTCGTTCGTGCATGCTTCCCGTTTTGTAGTGGTCCCGCATTCACATTGTAGCTGCCCTTGAGCACTATTGTGCGTAATTGGCCGTCCGGAAAATACACGCCCACGCAATCCTCTCCGGTTTTGGCGACGACCCAAGGATGGGTCACATAGGTTGAGTGCCGAACCGTTTGTTTAGGTAGGATGTCACCGATGCTTTCGCGATTACCGTCATAGTCCAGCCAATACAAATGCATGGATGTGCTGGTTTGATTTTCGAACACTATCTCAACCGCGTAATCACCGACACGTGATTTCAAATGCTGCTCGGCTTCGCCTGGACATAAGGCTAGTGCAGATTGCGCCCCCAACACGCAAATACAAATCACCAGCACATTCAGAAGAAGATTAGCCATTTTCATTTTCCTCATGACCGAACATCCACGCAGCCGGCCTTGTCGACTTGTTCGCATAAGCTGGGATAGTATAGGCGTTCTGGACGGCCAAAAAGGATTGTGGGGGATCAAGGGTGGCGAGAAAAAAACCAGCCAAGCCTAAAAAGAGCGGTTTCACGGGAAAATCAACGGCAGAAGAGGTGACGGAAGGCGTCGATCTGTCAGGCAAAACGGCCTTTATTACCGGCGTAAACTCAGGACTTGGCCTAGAAACAATGCGGGTTCTGGCGAAGCGGGGCGCCCACATTATTGGCGCTGCAAGGTCGTTGGAAAAGGCGACGGAAGCTTGCCAATCGATCGAGGGCAAGACAACCCCGGTGGCCTGCGAGCTTTCAGATTATGACTCTGTTGTGTCCTGTGCAGATCAAGTCCGCAGCATGCAAGTCCCCATCGATATGTTGATCTGCAACGCAGGCATCATGGCGCTGCCCAAACTTCATCAAGTTGACGGCGTCGAGCTCCAATTCCGCACAAACCATTTGGGACATTTTGTGCTGGTAAATCGCCTGCTCGACGCGGTTCGCGTTGCCCCCGCAGGCCGGGTCGTCATGCTTTCGAGTTCAGCTCACCGTCAGGCTCCCAAGGGCGGCATTCAGTTTGATAATTTGGACGGCGAGAAGAAATACACGGCCTGGTCTGCCTACGGACAATCAAAGCTCGCCAACATTCTATTCGCAGTCGAACTCGCTCGACGGCTTGAGGGAACAAACGCAACCGCCAATTCGCTCCATCCAGGTGTCATTCCAACTAATCTTGGCCGTCATATGTCCGGTTTGGTCACAGCATTGTTTGGCTTGGTTGGCGGTGTGATATTCAAATCGGTGGAGCAAGGCGCATCAACAACATGCTACGTGGCGGCCCATCCTGATCTGGATGGCATAAGCGGCCACTACTTCGCCGACAACAATCCACAAAAGCCCAGTGCCTATGCGCGCAATGGAAAACTCGCGATTCGGCTATGGGAAGAGTCCGAAAAGTTGACGCGCGACTACCTTTAGCGACGAAGAGCTAATCTGAAATATGGACGACTACAACACTGACTGCTTGGTTATTGGCGCCGGTGTAGTCGGTCTCGCCGTCGCTCGAGAATTGGCCCAACGGGGGCATGATGTGGTTGTCGTGGAAGCGGGCACCGCGATTGGTACGGGGATCTCGTCACGCAACAGCGAAGTCATCCACGCTGGCCTTTACTACCCCACCGGGTCATTGAAGGCGCAGCTCTGTGTCGAGGGGAAACATGCCCTCTACACCTATGCAAGACAGCGCAATATTCCGCACCAGGCATGCGAAAAACTGGTCGTGGCCACCTCACCATCGCAGGAAGCCGACCTCCAAACGCTCGCACGGCAAGCAAAGGAGAATGGTGTCGAAGATGTTACGCTCTTGGACAGACGCGACGCAGAAGACCTTGAGCCCCAGGTGAGATGCCATGCGGCCCTGTTATCGCCGAGCACAGGCATTATCGATTCACACGCTTTCATGCTCAGCCTGCAAGGTGAGCTAGAAGACGCCGGCGGGACAATTGCTTTCAATAGTCCGGTCGTTGGCGGCTGTGTATCCAATCGCAAGCTGAAGGTTGTTGTTGGCGGACCTGACGGTACCTCCATCAATTGCACATCGATTATCAACGCCGGCGGATTGAGCGCACCCACGATAGCTCGCGCAATTGGCGGCATCAAAGAAGACAGGATCCCGCAGCCCCGTTTCGCCAAAGGGAACTACTTCACCGTAAATGCGCAGGTTCCCTTTCGACGATTAATCTATCCCTTGCCGGAACCTGGTGGACTGGGGGTGCATTTGACGAAAGACCTAGGAGGGGCCAGTAAGGCGGGACCGGACGTTGAATGGATTGACGAGCCAACCTATGAAGTCGATGCTCAGCGTGCTGATGCATTCTACAGCGCAATAAGGACCTATTGGCCCAAACTTCCGGACAACTGCTTAACGCCCGATTATGCAGGCATTCGCCCAAAAATTGAGTTAAGGGGAGAAATCCATGCAGACTTTGTCATTGACGGTCCGCAAGAACATGGGATACCCGGACTGGTGCACTTGTTCGGCATTGAATCACCGGGTTTGACCTCCGCTTTAGCGATCGCGAAACATGTTGCGGATCAAATGGAGAGCTCCATTCGGTAGCTGAGTACCAGGGGTTAAGACGGAGTCGCAGGTTCATGGCAAATCGCCTTGTCGCAAAAGCCAGCATGTTGTTAGCAAAGGTTCTGATAGCCGCGGCCCTTGTTGGTGGCTGTTCGATTCTTGAGATGCCGGATTCTGGAGCCAGCACGTCAAACATAAACGGCAAGGCGCACCAGCCACCGCGGCTCAAACCCGTCAGTGTCAAAACGGAATCACTTCTGATCACTCAGTCGGCAATCGGCGCCGCACAGCTTGGCTGGACCTTCGCAGAAATGAAGAAGGGGATCGCCGGTATCTCTGCCGAACATGAACCTTTCTTGGTCGATTTTGCTGCGATCCCGGTACGGCGTGACAATGAAGTTCTCCTTTACATTGTCTACGAGGAAAACGCGCCCCTGAAAGACACCGATACTGTCACCATGCTGTCGACAAATCATCCGGATTACCGCACAGCCGAAGGTGTCGGCCCAGGCGTTCTGATTAAGGACGCAGCCGCCATTTATGGCGAACCGGAATTTGTCTACAATGTCGATAATGAATCGCGCGAATACGTAACATTCGCGAGCGGCCCTACCGGGCGCATCTGGTTTCGCCCGCGGAGACAATCTTCAGACCTCGACTATGCGGGCATTTACTCAGATACGACGGACGGCAGCATTTTCAGAACGGCCCAATATCACGACGACGCTGTGATCGAATGGGTCGATATCAATCGGTGATTGTCGATCAAGCGCTAAGGTTCAATGCGCTCTTTCAGATCCGGTAGATCCTGAGCATCTGCAGACCAGACATTTTGCATCAAATGCCGAAACAGCCTGACCATGTTTTCGCGGCGGCGTGCGTCATCATTGGGAATGACACTTGTCGTTAAGGCCTCGACAAACATGCGCGTCACATCACGTGCTGCCTCAAAACGCGTTGGGTCAGCTTTTGCTGCCGCAAAGAATTGCAGTGTTGCCTCTGCGGACCGGCGGTCAAGTTCAGCCTGAGCCGGCACCACGATCGATCGCAACACCGGTTCGGTGCGCGACGCTGTCACCAATTCCATCCACGCAATGTAGTAGCGGTCCTGCTGAAAGCGAATAAACTGATCGAACGCGAAGTCCATAAGCTCAGCTTCGTTTCCTGGACTGACAAGCTGTTCTTCATAGCGCCCCCATAACCTTTGGAGGAGATGACGCGCGGCATCCGTCAGCAAATGCTCTGTGCTGTCGAAATAATACTGTACCCGACTGCGCGTGACCCGCGCCCGCTGCGCGATCTTGGACATGTTGGTTCGGTGGTAGCCAATCTCAACGAAACAATCGACGGCCGCCTCCAAGACTCGCTCATAGGTCTCTTTGCTTTTCGGCGTTGAGAACTTTTGAGACGAACGCGCGGCATCGGCAACACGCGCCGGGGCCGAACTGACTTCATCAACATATGTTTGCGTATCTTTAGCCATCGGCCACTTCTTGGTTGATCCTCAGAAGTTTCTTCATCACCCCACACCGTTTTGCAACCGTTCCAATCGCCTTTTGATTGGACATGGTGCTTTGGAAGGACCCGAAATATCTCGGAGTCCGCATCAAATTCAATTGACTCGTCCTTATTGTGCACGTCATAGTCCAGAATAACCATTAGCCGTGATGGTTTTTCCCGATATTTGTGATTTTGATGGCCCAAGGAGAATTCCGATGACCAAGCCGTTTCCTGACGATCCGTTTCTTACCGGTTTTATGGCGCCTTCGGGCATTGAATGCGATGCGCCCGACTTGATTGTCGAAGGCGAATTGCCATCCGATCTAATCGGGACCTATTACCGGAACGGACCGGATCCATTGCACCCCCCACGCGAAGGCGACACCTATCACTGGTTTGACGGGGACGGAATGATCCAATGCTTCAATTTTGAAAACGGGCGCGTGAGCTGGCGCAACCGCTGGGTCCGATCAGAGAAGCTGGTTGCGGAAATGGAAGCCGGTGAGCGCCTATTTGGCGTCTTTGGAAACCCCATGATGAACGATCCGCGCGCCAATGAACTCACCTACAATACGGCCAACACCAACATCGTCCAGCATGCCGGAAAAATGCTGGCCCTGATGGAAGGTGCACTGCCGACGGAAATCAAACATCGCACGTTGGAAACAGTAGGCGAGCATGACTATGGCGGGCAAATCGACGGTCCAGTAACTGCACATCCGAAATTCGACGCAGACACGGGCGAAATGATTTTCTTCGGCTATTCGGCCAAAGGACCCGGCTCTAACGCACTGCGCTACAATGTTGCTGACAAGAACGGCAATCTGACGAAGAACTTCTTCATCGAGGCCCCCTACTCAGCAATGGTCCACGACTTTTTCGTGACCCAAACACATGTGATCTTTCCGATCTTTCCGCTGACGACGGATCTTGAGCGGGCGTTTAAGGGCGAGCCCATGCTGGCTTGGGAACCCGAAAAAGGAACGCATTTCGGCGTGCTCCCACGCGATGGAAACGCGGAGGATGTGCGTTGGTTCAATTGCGAAGCCAAGTTCATGTTCCACATGATGAACGCTTGGACGGACGGTGATAAGCTGCACGCAGATGTGACCGGATCAAACGCCACCCAGTTCGCACCAAAACTCGACGGCACCATGGCCGAAATTGACGAAGGTGTAGCCCCAACGTTCCGGCGCTGGAGCGTTGATCTTTCTGACAACACCAACTCGATCAAGGAAGAGTTGTTCGACGATATGGCGTGCGAGTTTCCGCGTACAAACGACGACTACAGTACAAAAGCCTACCGTCACGGCTATGCCGTCGGCACCGAAGGCAAGACGCTGGCCAACTTCGACACGCTTATTCACTACGACACCAAAACGGGCGGGCGTAAGACCTACAATCTTGGCGAAGGCAAGATGGTAGGTGAGCCGGTGTTTGCTGCGCGTCGGGGCGGCAAAGACGAAGACGACGGCTACATCATTATGCTGGCTTATGATCAGCCATCGGATAAAAGCCAGCTTATGATCTTCGACGCAAAAGAGATTGATCGCGGACCGCGTGCAACAGCAAAACTGCCCCTGCGCATTCCTGCCGGTTTCCACGGCAACTGGATCCCGCAAGCCGCTTAAGCCCCTCACTCTCTCCAAAGTTCAGGCCGGACACGGGAAACCGCGTCCGGCCTGTTTATTTTCGACATGCCGCACGGCCATGTATGCTGTTTAGAACTGGCACATGGAGCGGATTTTCCAAGATGAGCAGAAACGTCCTTCTCATTCACGGCGCATGGCATGGCGCCTGGTGTTGGACCGACACCATCGAAGCGCTTCAAACAAGGGGTGTTCCGGCAACAGCGATTGACCTACCAGGGCATGCACCGGGGAGCCGGGCCGGATGGCGCATTTCTTTTCGTCATTATGTGGATGCGGTTTGCGGGACAGCACGTGATATGAATCCGCCTATTGTGCTCGCGGGGCACTCTATGGGAGGCATGGTCATCACAGCCGCAGCAGAGGCCCATCCAGAACTCTTCTCGTCACTTATCTATGTCACCGCATTCCTTCCAAGTGATGGCGACAATCTTTTTGATCTTGCCAGCGCTGATGAAGCGTCCATCACGCTGAGCGCGGTCCAGTTCCATCGCGTGCGCGGAAACGCAACGATCGATCCAGAAAAAATGAAAGACGTCTTTTATCACGATTGCGAAGATCGCCAGATCGACACGGCACGAAAAAGCCTTGTGCCACAGCCTCTTTGCCCCGTCACCACGGCGGTTCACCCAACCGAAGGCCGATGGGGAAGTATCCCACGCCACTATGTTTTCTGTACTGAGGATCGGGCGATTACGCACGCTTATCAAAAGGGAATGGTCGAACGTCACCCTTGCGAAAAGACGGCAACGCTCAACTGCGGCCACTCTCCCTTCTTCGCAAAAACGGAAGAGCTTGCCGATGCCCTTACCGAGTTAGCGGGGTAGGAGGCAGGCTACAATTCGCCGACCTCAACAACGACCTTGCCCGTATTGGTGCCCGCAAACAGTTTGCTGTAGGCCTCGACACAATTTTCAAGTCCGACTGTTTCATCGAACTGGTACTTGAGCAGACCTTGGTCCCGCCATGCACGTAACCGTGGATTGAATTCCGGTTCCCGATGATAGAAGTCAGGTGAAAAGAAGCCTTCAATCTTGAGCCGCTTCATAAGAACAAGGTCAAACTTGTAGGGACCCGGCACCGGCCCTTCCGCGCCATATTGGGTGATCAGGCCACACACCGCCACCCGGCCGAACAGAGCCATGTTCGCCAAAACCGCATCTAGAATTGGACCGGCAACATTGTCGAAGTAAACATCGACGCCGCTCGGGCATAGATCTCGTAACGTGGTTTCAACATCCTGGGATTTGTAGTTGATCGCCTCATCAAACCCGAGTTCCTGCTTGATATGGGCGCACTTATCGTCAGACCCAACGATACCGATCGTCCGGCATCCTGCAATTTTGGCAATCTGCCCGGCAATAGAGCCGGTAGCCCCGGCCGCGGAAGAGACGACAAATGTATCGCCAGCCTTGGCTTCACCTGTTTCGATCACGCCCACATAACCGGTCCAACCATTGGCCCCGAACAGACCGACATATTGGCGCAAATCCGGCTCTGATCCGTCCACCTTCGCGCAGACGCTTGTGATCGGTTTGGCAATGGAGTAATCCGCCCACTGACCGTAGATGCGCACCACATCGCCGTTTTGATAGCCTGCGTGACGCGACTGCTCGACAACGCCAATAACCGTCCCCTCTACTTTCGCGCCGACCGGTGTCGGTGGTTGAAAAGAATCTTCCCGCGGGCTCATCCACATGCGCGTTCCGGCATCCATCGAAATGTATAGATTGCGCACGAGCATCTCGCCGTCTTCAGGCATCGGCATCGCGGCATCGACAAACTCAAGCGCGTCCTTAAACGCGTCTCCTTTAGGTCGCTGCGCCAGAACCCATTGTCGGTTTTTCGTCATCAAGTTGTTCTCTTTAAATAGCTAAGGTCAGTACCGTAACAATCACGTTCCCAAAGAAAAACCCGGCGCCTATTGAGCACCGGGTTCATCGTGTCGCCCCCGCTATGGGCTAGAGCAGTACACAGTCTGAGTACTGCTCATTATTCTTTAGAAGTTAACCGTGCCTTCGATCGTGAGCAAGCGGCCACGATTGTTTTGCATGACCTGATCTTCGCCGCCAACACCCGACGTAAACGGACGACCACCACCGGTGATCGTATAGATCTTGTCAGAAATGTTCTGACCAATGAACGCCAGTTTCCAAAGACCTTCGTCGTCTTCAATACTCGCGAACAGATCACCACGCCAGAAACTATCCTGGATCGGCGCATCAAGAGCGTCACCAACATTGTATTTGGAATTGTAATGCGCCGTACCGCCAAAGGCCATCAACAAGCTTGAGTTCGGAATGAGGTACTCGTAAGAGGCACCGAAATTACCCGACCATTTTGAACTTGCAGCTTTTTGGCGACCGTTGAGGTCATCCAAATCCGCATTCACAAATGTGTCCGTGAACTTCGCATCCGTGTAAGCCAAGGCACCGTTCAGGACCAAACCTTCCATATTCGGAACGGCCCACAACATATCAACCTCAGCGCCCTGCGACGTCAGCTCACCGGCATTAAATGTCCGGAATTGTGTGACGGCAGACAAGAACTGCTGCACCTGAAGATCATCAAACACATATTTGAATGCCGATGCGTTCACACGCATTGAGCCGTCCAACAATGTTGCCTTAACGCCACCTTCATAACCAGCAGCCGTTTCGGACTGAAAGATCAAGTTACTGAAGTCACCGCTTGCGGCAGCAGTAGCAAGCGAACCTGTCGGCAATGCACTGTTATCAATACCACCAGATTTGAAGCCCGTCTTGTAGGCTGCATACAGATTGATGTCATCGGTCACTGACCAGGTTAGAGATGCTTCCGGAGAGAAGTTATCGTCCGAGAATTCGATGCCATCAATCAGCGTGCCAGAAGGTAGAAAGAGGGCAGCCGGAAGTGCAGCATGCACATAAGGAATGTTGATCGAGTTCTGCTTGTTCTCATGGGACCAACGCGCACCGGCCTGCAGACTAAGATCATCGGTGATCTCAGCAGTGAGGGCACCAAAGAAGGAGTATGCCTCCGTGTCTGTCCTGTGCGACTTGAAGTAATCAGACGTCTGTCCTGTAATCGGGTCAGGCGTGACCAGCGCAATATTAATGGCGTACTGGTAAGACTGGAAAAGGATATCACGCTGCTGGTAATAAGCACCCGCAAGGAAATCAATCGAGTCACTCAGAGATCCGGCCAAACGCAATTCTTGAGAATAGCTCTTGGTCGTATTGTCGGCCAAATTGCAGCCAAAGCCATTTATGTCATAACTGAAGCAGCCGTTTTGCTTATTGTCGAGGTCGTAGTAGCCCGTGACCGACGTCAGCGTGAGTGTATCGGTAATGTCCCAATCATTGGTGAGCGACATCAAGATTGTGTCTTGCTCTTCAAAGGGAACGCCACCACGACCACCTGGTAGGCCTGCTGAGAGCAAAGGATTCATGTCACCGTGCTGAACCGTGTCGCCAACAGGGTCACAATCATATCCTGAGGGAAAACTAACGCCTGCTGGATTAGCCGCACTTCGAAGAACGACAGTTGGCTGCGCGACCCCGGTTACGCACAAAATATCAGTAAAGCGAACCGGATTGCTGCCCTCGAATTGTGACCATGCAGCTTTGAAATTTGAGCTCCAATTTTCACTGGGATCCCAGGTAAGCGTTAAGCGCATGTCGAGCGACTCGTCCTCATGTTCCGGATGAGACGTTGTCGGCGCTGTGTTGATTTCAACTTCGCTTATGTCATTGTAACGAATGGCATAGCGCGCACCAAATTCATCGGTAATTGGACCGGAAACAAACCCTTCGACGAGGTATCCTTTTTCCTCGAACTCATAAGAAGCTTTGCCCTGCGCTTCGAATTCATCGCCCGGATTTGCTGAACGAATCGAAATCACACCGGCTGAGGCGCTCTTTCCGAAGTAGAGTGACTGCGGTCCTTTCAGGACTTCAACTTGCTCCATATCCAAGAAAGCGTTTTGCACCAAACGCATGGTGTTGGCGGAGACGCCGTCAATATTGAAAGCAACCGCGGAATCAAACGCCGCACTAATGGCACTAGATCCAACACCGCGCAGGATCAGCGTACCGCCTGAACCCGATCCACCATTCTGGATGCGGAAGTTCGGCGTAAAATCCGCAATTTCATTAACATTATCGATCTGCCAACGATCAATCGTGGCTGCATCGAAGGCCGTAACGGTAACCGGAACGTCTTGCAGACTTTCTTCCGTTTTCCGCGCTGTGACTATGATTTCGTCAAGCTGCGCAACGGCCGGCGCCGCCAACAACACGGCTTCACCAAGCAACAATGCCGACGCTGTGCCCAATAAGAACTTGGTATTCATTAACATCTCCCCCTGATCGACCAGGCTATTAGTACGCAACCTACGCTGCGGCGTTTGTCGCACGATCGCAGCCAGGCCTATTTTGTCGCAGCCATCGTAGATCACGGGGACGTGAAAGCAACTTTCACACAACGTAGAAACCTAATTCCGTTGGGACATGTTGCAATTTGGTGACAACATTTACGCACCAATGTGCTATTTATGCACAACTTGCTTATAGATGTGCATAAATTTCTTGCTCGATTGCGCCGCTGATTTGCACAAAACCTGTGCAAATCGCTCTACGCAACCTAGGTGCAAGTGATGCTCTTCAGTCAGAGCATCAATTCCGAACGCTACATGCGCCACGTTCCCTGGATTAACACCTGACGCCCTTGAAGGGTCTGGCAGAACAAGTCGCGACCGTCGACACCACCTGGCTTGTCGGCACAACCCCCTGAAACCAATTCATCGGAGACATTTCGGGTAATCACCGAAAGATCCCAATTGTCTTCAAGTGTATGAACACCTAAACGCAGGTTTCCTTGCCAATAGGCTTCTTGGATTCCAAACGGGTTCGTTCCCGCGCGGTCCGTCTCACCTTGATAATACGCGTCGCCCGAGAAACTAATGGCGAAATTTGAGTTGGGAATTGGCCTGTCATAGGAAAGACCAAACTGGCCGGTCCATTTTGGCGCAAACCCAAGTTGATTGCCCGTTAGGTCTTGAATGCCGCCTATGCAGCCCTGCGCAACTGTCTGACCGTTGAAGCAAGGTGCATTCCTGAAATCGGTGTATGGCGCCTTGTTGTATCCAAATTGTCCAGTCAGCAGCAGTTCGTCGGTTACCGAAAAATCCCCTTCAAATTCTACGCCGCTGGTTCGTGCAGAGGCTGCATTGCGAATCTGAAATGATGTTGTCGCTGAATCGAATGCGCTAACTTGAAGGTCCTCAAAGTTATAACGATAGAACGTCAAATTCGCGCGAGCGCGGCCATCAAACCATGTCGACTTAATGCCGACTTCAAAGCCATCTGCGGTCTCAGCCCGGAAGACAGCGTCAACACCATTGAATGTCGACGGCAGCACTGTATTCGTAGAGAACCCACCGGCTTTGTAGCCCGTCTTGTAAGCACCATAGATCGTAAGGTCATCATTCGGTGTCCAAGACAAAGTAACTTCCGGCGATACATTGTCGTCTTCAAATGAGCTGTCGAAGACCTGGCCCTGCGGTGCAAATGAAACCAAACCGAGTGGAACTGGCAATAGCACAAATGTGCCTGACCCGGCCGGGACCTCCACAGGCAGAGTCAGCGTCCCGCTGTGCACAAATGCCAGTTGCTGTTGCGCCTGGCGCCGATCATTTGTGAAACGGAGGCCGGCCGTTGCTTCAATCTCGTCCGATATGTGCGCGATCACTTGCCCAAAGACCGACCAGTGCTCACCCTTGACGCGGGACCGGCCTTCCCAGTTGTTGACCTGACCGGTTATGGGATCAAAACCGAGCGGGAAGATTTTCCCGCGATTGTCTGAATGCCGGACGAAACGTTCGAACAAACCGCCAAAGTAGAAATCAAAAGAGCCGTCAAGATCTGTAATTGCACTCAGCTCCTGCACTGTTTTGTGCTGGTTCTCGATCTGCAGCCCTTGAAGCTGATTATAGACCGTACCGTCAAAATTGTCGTAGCGGTTGTAGTCGAACCAATAGTGGCCGGTCGTCGAGGTAATCGTGAGGTCCCCAACATCCCAGTCCATGCTCAGGGTCGACAGGAAACTATCGTAATTGCCGAATGGTTCGCCGCCGTTAGCGCCTGCGTATGCGGCCCCCAATTCCGGCGGCATATTGCCGTGCGAAATCACGCCGTTCAGGCTGCAGTCTCCGAACGGGTCAATAACCGGCTCGCCGATATGGGCGTTTGTCAATGGCGATGGCCCAGAACAACTCACATTTTCGATGGTGGCATAATTCTCAGTATCAAGAGTATTACCCAGGATACGAAATACGACGTCCCAATCCTCATTGGGCTGGTAGTCAATCGTCAAGCGCGCAACATGTTCGTCAACACCGCCCGCACGATCATCGGCAGCTCCTGGAAATGCGAATGGTTCATTAGTCCCCAGGTTTAGATTGGTTGCCGGTGACACCGCCGGAAGGGGTTGCGCAACATTTTCTAAATATCCATCACTGGTACTGCCACGATACGCAAGACGTATCCCGAGCTTGTCATTGATCGGTCCGGATATCATTACCTCGCCTTTGACTTGACGGGCATCAAACTCGTACCCGAGTTGGGCACGCGCTTCGAACTCATCGCCGGGCCGCGCGCCGGTAAGCGCGATCACACCAGCGGGGCTGTTCTTACCGAAGAACAAAGCCTGCGGTCCCTTCAGAACCTGTACGCTCTCAAGATCCAGAAAGCCGTTGCGAACAATGTGGCCGCGGTCAATCTGCATCCCGTCCACATTGACCGTGACACTCGCTTCGAGTCCCGGGTCAAGCGACCCTGTGCCAATACCTCTCACGAAAAACGCCGCCCCATTGCCGGACGCGCCAGGAAGAAAAATGAGCTGCGGGGCGAGCTGACTTAATTGAACAAGATCACCGTAGTCGTACTTTTCAATTGCTTCCGCCGTAAAGGCCGAAACAGCGACGGGCACCGTCTGCAGCGACTCTTCGCGCTTACGCGCGGTGACAATGATTTCATCAAGCTGTGCAAAGGCCGGCGCGGCCAACATAAGTGCTTCCGCTAGCAATAGAGCAGATACGGTTCCTAACAGATGTTTGGAAGTCATGTGTTCCCCCTCCCCGAAAAATGTTTTCAGGCGCGACAACGGCCAGGGAAACAAACTCAAATACTCCCGTCCGCCTCACACTCAATACAAACGAGAATTCTTGTTTGAAGATATGCTCAAGGCACAACGAGTGAGAGTCAACGAAAGGCGATCACGTTTCGAAAAACACTTTTGATGTGTTGCAGCAATGCGACGAATCCAGTCAATAACTACAACTTTCTTATGAGCTGTGCAGTCTTTTGCGCAAGTTTAGTCAGCCTTGTTGACCCAAAAAGTCCAACTGGGGCAACAACATTGTCGTTTTTTCACCAACCGCTCAATTGATCTGTATAAGGACTATTTCGACAAGTCAGCGATGCATTCGATCTCAAGGCGCGCATCAAGCGCCAGACCATTGACACCGAGCGCGCTGCGCGCCGGAAACTTGCCGGCCTCAAAATATCCGGCGTAAACGGCATTGAATGCCGGCCACTCGGACATATCCGCCAAAAACACCGTGCATTTGGCGAGGTTCGTCAAGCCCGCATCGTGCGCAGCCAATATCGTTTGGATCTGTTCCATCGCGGCTCTGGTCTCGCCCTCTATGCCGCCTTCGGCGACCTCTGCCTTGCCGGGCTTGGTTCCGATGACGCCCGACAAATAGAGCGTATCTCCGACACGGGCTGTTTGAGAAAATGGAAACCCGAGCTCTGACATTTCAGGGGACGTCCAAAACTCAGGTTTGGCAGTGGCACTCGTTTGCAAAAAGGCAATTGCAATCAGGCAACTCATTATCTGGATCGATTTCATGAATCTCACGGGTCCGTCCTTCCTTCTTTCGTGTTTTCTAGAGCGTCGTCCGGCGCACTGCTCGGTAAGGAAATTTCGCGCGAAGCATTGGGATCGCGTGGATCCGTCGACCGAACGACACGGAAGCCAGTCAGTGCACTTTTGTATTGCACTTCCCACGGCAATCGCGAAGCCGACCGAATATCTTTCGGGTGGTCATTCCAGGCGCCACCTCTAACCATGCGTTTGGGGCACTCAACACCGTAAAGAGATTGGATGCGATTGAGCATCGCGGTTTCCAATTCACTGCGAAACGGAATCGTAATCGAGCGAAGCTCACGAACTGAACCATCATTTGGCGCGCCTACGTAACTATCGCTCCAACAATCATCGACCCATTCGCCTGCATTTCCGTGCATGTCGTACAAACCAAAAGCATTTGGTTCAAACGATCCGACGACAACGGAGCGTCGTCGGTAAACACCTGTCTGCCCGCGGTTGTATGCGTAGGTCCCCCAATAGTTGGCTTGATCGGAATTGATGGTCGCGCCATAGGCAAAAGCCGTCTTCGTTTTGGCACGCGCCGCATATTCCCATTCGCTTTCGCTGGGCAAGCGGTAGCGTTGACCGGTTTTTTCGCGCAGCCAAACAACATAGGCAGTTGCGTCGAACCAGTTGACGCAAAGCACGGGATCCTTGTCTTGCTGATCAAATCCAACATCCGCCCATGTTTTGCCTGCCGTAAACTCCCAGTCACGGCCCGTCCAAATGCGGCAACCCGGTTTTGACTGATACCCGGATTGCCCAACAAAATACTTGTATTCAGCCTTCGTGACCTCGAATACCCCGATGTCGAACGTATAGTTGATCGAAACCGTGTGCCGCGGCCCTTCTATGGGTTCACGGTGGCGTTCATTCGAAGGCGACCCCATTTCAAATTCGCCTTCAGGAAGGCGCGTCATCAATGGACATTGATCGCAATCGCGATATGTTCCGTCACCTTCTTGCGTCAGTGCGTCTTGCCCATTCACCGCTGACTGCGCATCAAATGAAGAAAGCAGGATGATCCAAACGGCGATTCTGGCATACACACGCATACGCAACATCCTTAATTGGATAAGTTTGGTAAGCAACACTCAGCCAGCCGCCGTCGGGCGCGGCGCAACGTCTTTCGGTTCTGCGGTCTCGCGGCCTTTTTCGGTCTCGGTGCCAGGTGCGTTCGGTACGGGCGGCAAGAAGTACATAATCACGACAGCCGGGATGATTAGGAAGAAACACCCGAGAAACACGGGCTCGTAGCTCCCGGACGCATCCCGCACCCACCCTGCGATCAATGATCCGACCGCATTGACGGTCATAAACGGGCCGATCAATCCGGAGACTTGACCGAAGGCGTGTCCACCAAAACGGCTCGCAACAATCGCACCTTGAACCGGAATGAAGCTGCCCCCGCCGAGACCGAGGAATACCACCGCCGCCAGGAGCACATAATACCCGCCCGGATTATAGAGCAGTGTCACCGAGGCCAGCATCGCTCCGTTTGCTATCCAATAAAGATAGCGATGATCCAACCGGTCGGAGAAAATGCCAAAAAACAGCTTGCCCCCGATCATCGCGACCGACAGGGCGGACATGAGATAAGAAGCCTCTTTGATCCCAATACCCAAATCCTTGGCATAGGCGCCAAGATTAAACTGCACGGCGCTAAAGATGGTGACCATGGGGATAAAAGATCCAATCACAACCCATAGGGCGCGGCTGCGTAACAGTTCGGTAGTTGTCCAGTTCTTTAGTACCGGCGCCGTTTCGCCTGTCGGCTGTTGCTTTCGGTCTTCCTGACGCGGCTGAGGCTCACGCCCCAGAACGAGCCAGACGAGCGGCACAATGATGACCACAGATGCAATAGCCAAAATGACAAATGTTGCCCGCCAGCCATAAGCATCCATCAAATTGGTCGCGATTGGGGGAACTAGAAATCCGCCGAGCGAGGTTCCCAAAGCCGAAATGCCAATGGCAAATCCTTGGCGGCGCACAAACCATTTGGCCGCCAGGGTCTGAGCAGCTAACGGGCCGGCAAGCGAAGAGCCAATCGACAGGAACAGTCCATAGACTAACGCGATTTGCCAAAGAGCCGTCGCAAACGAAATCAGGACAAGACTGACTGAAAAAATGCACGTCCCGAGGATCACCAGCAAACGTATGGGTTTTCGATCTAGGGCGCGGCCAATGAATGGCGCACTGAATCCCATCGCCAGATTGCCGATCATAATCGCAATCATGACATCCCGGCGGGAGGCCCCGAATTCTTCCATCCAGGGCAAGACCCAGAAAGCAAAACTGTAGATATAAATGCCGAAGGAAATAGCTTGAAACACAATGCTTGTCGCAACGACATTCCAGCCGTAGTGCCAACGTGTTTCAAACATGCGTTTCTTTGTCTCCTGGAAAGTTGGAGGTGCCTGTGGTGCCAACAAAGGCATGAAAAGTAGCCGAACGCAGAACCTAGCACTGCCCTTCCGGGCACGCCACCACCCTGCCCCCAGAAGATCGGTCGACAATACTTCTCTCAGAGAGACCGCTCCGCGTTAGCGCAGGGTCACGCTTGCCTGAGAATGGAAACAGCGTTTGAAAAATGTTCGCGGCGCATCAACACGGCCACTGTCATAAACACCGCAACGATGAGCGCTACCGGATGAATAAACCAGGCCAAAGACGCAAACCCAAAATAATATCCCGTAAGTCCACCCAAATAGTGGTGGGACGCGAGCGTACTCATTTTCGCGGCCTTCATCGCCAGCTCTCGTCCTTCATCGTCAAGGGGCTGTTCAGGCAAGGTCGCGGCGCCGACCAATATCGAGGAATAGCTGTGAAGGCGCACAGACCAGCTTAATTTGAAAAACGTACGTACAAAGATAAATAGTAGTACGCCAAGCTTCATTTCCAACTGCGTCCGATCCATTGGCGCAAACCAGAACGATCCATTCATGACTAGTACGACAGATTCGGAAGCCACGATCAGTCCGACAATGCCGGACACTATCAAAACAGACGTGGACGCGAGAAATGTGACCGTCCCCAGCAGGCCGCGCGCAAGAGAGACATCCGCGATGCGGTCGCCGCGATTGAGCATCGTCTGCATCCAGCGCTCGCGATAAAGCGCGATGGCGGAAGTTAGGTCTTGCTTTCCAAACCACTTTGAAAAGCTTGGAAAACCCAACCAACAGATGAGCAGCAATGACAACGCGAGAACGTCCAAATAAGACATATGCAAACTCACGCCGGATTCTCCTATCGGGCAAAAAGATCTGGCAGTAGATCGGAAGAGGATGTGGTTTTGATGGCGCACAAACGCTGGCGAACAGATGGTCTCGGATCTGTTTCAACGCCATGCTCATAGGCAACAACCATGAGCTTGTCCGCGAACGCGTTCAACAATTCACCGGGTGCCAACAGAAAATCGGGATTGCGTGGACGGCCAAACTGTTCGTTCCCGCGGGCGAAGGTCTCGTAAAGCAAAACGCCATTGACGCTTAGCGTCTCGATCAACCGGGGGAACAAAGGACGATGAAGATAGTTGGCGACAACAACAGCTTCAAACTCATTTGGAGCAAACGGCCACTCACCGGTCTCTAAGTCTTTTTCCAGCACAGATATGTTTGCCTGGTCTGCAAATCCCTCAAGATCGCCGGCATCAATGTCGACCGCGACCAATTTATTTCCACGTTCCGCAAAAAAGCGCGTGTGACGTCCATGGCCCGCCGCAACGTCGAGCACCTTTCCGCCGGCGGGAATCAAATGTGCAAAGCGCACCATCCATGGCGAGGGCGGAACTGTTGGATCGTGAGGTCGGTCAAAACTAGGCATAGGCAGTATAAAAGGGACGTGCGTCCTTGAGATTTGGGGGGCGTGCAGAACGACGTGTACCAGACGCGCAAGCGTTTGAAGAAGACCATTCAAGAACGCATCCATTACCACCCATTTAGCGCGCGATAATCTGCAATATTCGCGACCAATTTTTGAGGTGTTAGACCTCACCGACTCGTGATCATGCAAAATTGCATAGCATTTTTGCGTTTAATGACATATACATGCGTATTTGCCGCTCCTAACGTTGCTGAAATTTCAACACCGACCAGGAGTAAGGCTGATGACGATAGAACTTTGGATGTTACTGGCAACCACAGGTGTTTTGTTTGGACTGACGCTCGTGCAAGGCATCGCCAATCCGCTGGCCGGCATCCCGCCGAGCACGGTGCTGGGCAACCGGGATGACATGCCCCCCTTGGTCGGACTGCGTGGGCGGTCGTCGCGGGCAGTCGCGAACCTCATCGAAGGCCTCGCCATGTTTGCGCCATTGGTGATCGCGGCCCATTTGGCCGGCATTTCGAACGCACTGACTGTAGGCGGGGCTACGCTCTATTTTATAGCCCGGGCGGCGCATGCGGTAATTTATGTGCTGGGTATCCCCCTTCTTCGCACCTTGGCGTTCTTTGCCGGCGTGGCCGGACTCGCGATGATCCTGGCCGCGCTTTTGGGATTTGAAGGACCGGCGGAGCCCCTTCTTTCCCTGAGCATGAGAAGATCCGATTGGTAATGAATATGCCTGAACCGGTTCTCCGTTCATCAGGACAGTAACAGTTTGAGAGAGCAATGAAATTAGAATTGCTCAGCATACTAACTTACTATGGCGAGGAGTTTTGATGCCTACAAAAGTGCAACAGCATTGAGTTTAGACGAAAGAACACATGCACGGATTTGACTGGGATAATGTCCGCCACTTTCTTGAAGTCGTACGGTGCGGATCAGCGACAAAGGCCGCCAATACACTTGGTGTCAATCAGTCTACCGTCTCCCGGAGACTCTCCGGGCTTGAGGAACAACTTGGCGTTACGCTTTTTGATCGGAGCAATACCAACAATTGGGTCATTACACCTCTCGGCGAACAGCTTGCCGAAGCTGCTACGTCTATGCGTGATCATGCGCATCTGATCGAGCGATTGGCTGTCAGCAACATTAAGGACGTGTCCGGCCGCGTGCGGCTGACGATTGGGGAAGGCGCGTTTCAGGACATTGTCATCCCTGCCGTCAGCACCTTCTGCCGTGAATATCCGCGCATCGAATTGGAATTGCTGGTCAGGAACGAAGGCTTGGACTTGTCTGCTCGTGAGGCGGACATCGCCGTCCGCGCAACTGACAACCCACCCCCCAATGTTATTGGCAAACGCATTGGTCTGATCGCTTATCAGATCTACGGCACCAAAGATCTCTATGACAGGTACATGGAGGGTGACCGCACCATGCCTTGTATTTCTTGGTTCTATACATCGTTCCAACGTCCGCCCTGGGTTGAGCGCAACTTTCCCAATACGGAAATTGTGCATTGTGTGAATACGCCGGGCACAGGCCTGCAAATGGCCAAGGAAGGTATGGGATTGATCCAGACCGGCTGCATCATGGCCGACCAGGAGCCCAGCTTATATCGTATTCCGGTCGACTATGTGGAAGATGGATGGGGCCTTTGGGTTTTGTCCCATGTTGATCTGCGCACAACACCCCGCGTCCGGCTACTACGCGATGCAATTGTCAACGCGCTGTCCGAAAAACGCGACTTGCTTGAGGGCCACCGGCCTTTTCCACACAAAAACACAGAATGAGTAAGACGCCGTTGATCTTTAAAGGCGCTTGCAGCGAAGGGCGACAAACGCCATGTTGCAGCGAATTGATTTCTTCAAGGGGACAACAATGAACAAAAAGCTGATGACATCATTTGTGGCCGTCGGGTTGGTGCTCGGTAGCTCCGCCTACGCGCATGACAATGTTATTACGTTTGACCAGATGGCCGGAATGTTCGGCTTTGATCTGGAAAACACCGAAATCACGACCGAAAAAGTCAAGGATGGGCTTTATGTCCTTTTTGGTGTCGGCGGCAACATTGCAATCTCAACCGGAGATGACGGTACACTGATCGTGGATGATCAGTTTCCACAAATGATGCCAAAGATTAAAGCCGCGCTTAAAGAGATTGGCAGCGAAAAGGTCGACTTCGTCGTCAATACCCATTGGCACTTTGATCACGCGGACGGCAATCTGACCTTAGGCAAAGAAGGCACATGGATTGTGTCTCAATCCAATAGTCGGGAAAAAATGCTGACCGACAATCTAATCAACTTCGGTCCGATGGCGTATGAGCAAAAGGCCTATCCGGAACACGCCCTGTCAGACATCACGTTCGACAACACAATGCAGTTTCACTTTAATGGCGAAAAAGTTGAACTGGTCCACTATGGCGCCGCGCACACGAATGGGGATGCGGCGGTCATCTTCCGGGGCAAAAACGCGGTTCACTTCGGCGATGTGTTTAACAATACCGGCTTTCCCTTCATCGATGCCGACAATGGCGGCGACATTCAAGGGATGATCGATTTTTGCCAGGCTGTACACGATGCAATCGATGACGACACTATTGTGATCCCAGGCCATGGCCCTGTCACGGACCGCGCCAAACTCGCCCGCTATATCGAAGTTCTCTCTATTGTGCGTGATCGCGTGCAAGCCTTGATCGATGAGGGTAATGACCTTGAAGCGATCGTGGCAGCAAAGCCGACCGCCGATCTCGATGAAGAAATGAACGGCACCGACGCGACGGTTCCCGGTTTTCTTAGCCGCGTCCACGCCAGCTTAACGCGGGAGTAGCGAACAATGCCGGGCAGTCTTGCCGCCCGGGGCCGCTTACTTTTCGGCACGGGCGCGCAACGCTTTTAAACTTTTGGCTTGCATATCGCCGAATTTTGCAAGCCATCCCGCGTGCAACTCGCGAAAGGGCTTTGGATTGACGGCATAGTTTTGCGTCTTGCCATCTCGCCATGATTCAACCACACCGCATTCGCGCAACACCCGTAGATGACGCGAGATGCCGGGGCGCGAGGCGTCTTCGAAATGGTCGGCGATGTCACCGGCCACTAACGATCCGTTCGCGAACAATAGATCCAGAATCTCACGCCGTGTGGGATCGGCAATGGCCGTATAAACGTCTCTATGACTCAATGATCGACCGCAATGCTTTGAGATGTTTTATGTCCCAGCCATCTTCATAGCCCTCTAGATTGTCCGCTGCCGCAGCACCCAGCCTTTCAAAGCCATGATGAAAGATCTCGGCCAGCGTGCCGTCATAAAGGTGCGTCAAGCGGATTGTCCAAATGGTTGGAACGGGCCAGGCGTCTGGACCTTCCCAATTCACTTCAAAGGACACTTCACATTCGGGCTCAAAAACCGTAACCGGGCCGCCATAGAACTGCTCTTCCCCATCGATTTCGACACTCAAGCGAACTCGACCGCCCAGCTTGGGTTCAAACACATGCAGCTTGTGACCCAGGCCAAACCAATTCGAAATCTTCTCAATGGACGCAAACTCATTCCAAACACGGCCCGGCAAAGCATTGATGAAAATGCTGCGCCGAACATTCAGCAGACCGATTTCCAATCCCATGATCTTAGCTCCCGTGAGGACATGAGAGGATCATACGCGTAACAATATTGTTACGCAATGAATTTCTAAGACTTACCTGAACCCGAGATGGTTTTCGACAGCTTCAATGGAACCGGGCGCGAAGGCCGTGACCTGAATTCGGCTGAATCCCAAAGCTTCAAGATCAAGCAGCGATTGGGCCGCCGTCTCTGCAGGGCCGACAAACCGTGAAAAGAAACCGTTGCCCAACATGCTTTTCAAAGGGGCGGTTTCAGCCTCATTGCCGACCGCAATCATCACAAAAACGCTGATGGGAATATCATCACGCACCGCGCGAACGTGGTCTACAGCTTCCCGCACCTCTCGCTCGCTGATGTCCGCATAAATCTCCAAATTTAGCGCACCACCGCGGGTCGATCGGGAATTGGCCTTTACTTCGAGACAATCGACCAAGGGTGTGATCTCACGGATAGACCGAGGACCGCCTGCCGCGCCAATGAGCAGCGGCGGCGTTTCAGTCACGCAAGCCAAGGGTGGATCTTTTATGTCAACCTTGTAATGCTCGCCTTGAAAGGCGCAGGTCCCATCTTTGAGCAGTTGCCGCACGATGGTCATTGCCTCGCGATACATCGTCACCCGCGTCGGCGCGTCGGGATAGGCCTGACCCGTGCGGATCATTTCATCTTCGAGCCAACCTGCGCCGAGTCCCGCTTCAAATCGTCCGCCCGACTGATGATGGAGCGTCAACGCAGCTTGCGCGAATTCGACCGGCGACCGAAACAAGTTATTCGCAAAGGAAGTTGTCAGCTTTATCCGTGTCGTCGCGGCCGCCATCGCCATGGTGAGGACAAAGGGATGGGGATACGCGTTCGGTCCTACCCAATAATGATCACTTGCGCACACCCCATGCCATCCGGCAGCTTCTCGCGCCTGTGCCCACACGCCGGCATCCCCGACAAGGGGAACCGGAAAGTTCGCATAAAAATCCACCTTGGTCCTCCGCATCTTCATTCGCTCTTACTACAACAACATTAGACCAATTGTTGGGCGCGAAGACGACTTTGTGGGTTGATCGCACGACGCGTTCGCTAAATCATGCAAGACAGAACGGTAAGTTAAACTGCGGCGCCATCAGCTGCGAAGAAAGAAGCGAGAACCAAATGAAACTTGGTGCCTTGTTGGGTCCAGTTATGGATCCACAAAACGCAAACGCCCTTACAGACCAAGCCAAAGAATTTGAGCGTGAAGGCTATGACAGTATTTGGTCTGCGCAAGCGATGGGCCGGGGTTTTATGATCACGGATCCATTTGTTGCTCTGTCCGCAGCTGCAGCCGTAACAGACAAGGTCGAGATCGGCACGGCTATTTTGCAGCTTCCCCACTATCACGCCGCAGAGTTGGCGCATCGCGTCTTCTCGCTGATGCAGCTTTGCGGCGACCGCTTCACATTTGGCGTCGGGGCCGGATCAACAGAAGCTGATTTCGGTGTCAGCGGCGCGGACTTCAAAACACGGTTCAAGACATTCAACGAGGATCTCGCCGCATTGCGTAGATATTTCGAAACAGGCACGGAGAATGGCGTTGATCTTGCCCCCTGGCCGACGGTTAAAGGAGGGCCTCCAATCATCTATGGCACCTGGGGTAAAGGGGTGGCACGTGCGGCCAAGGAATTTGACGGTTGGATCGCTTCGGGCATGCACCGCACAGTTGATGATCTGAGTGTCGCCATTAGCGACTACCGATCTGCGGGCGGGAAACGTGCGGTCGTGACAACAATTCAATTGTCGCAAGAGACCGACATCAAACAAACCGAGGATCTGCTGCAGCAATACAACGAACTTGGTTTCGACGATGCGGTTGTGATGTTTTTGCCCGGCGCGCCCTCCCCTGCGGATGTGCGCAAGGTCGTCAATTAAAGCTGCCACAGAATGCCATGCCGGAAATATTTGGTCAGCCTGACGAAGACAGCAGAACCGCCGAAGTAACACGTGGGGTCTGCCGCCTTTTTTCTGCGATGGGGCATGGCACATTGATGGAACTCACTCTGGCAAATGGGCGTCGCGTCGATGTAGCCATTGTGACCGGCAAAGGAGACATCACTATTGTTGAGGTCAAGACCAGCGTTGCCGACTTCAGGGGCGACAACAAATGGACCGAATATCTCGACTATTGCGACCGTCTTTACTTCGCGGTGCCGCCCGAGTTTCCTCAAGAAATCCTTCCAAGTTCGGATCAGGCTGGGCTTATCGTTGCCGACCGATTCGGCGGCGAGATTCTCTATGATGGTCCTGAAGATAGGTTGGGCGCCGCCAGGCGCAAGGCGGTCACAATTAGATTTGCGTCGGTCGCTTCGCAGCGGCTGCAGCGATTGATCGATCCAGACGGAAGTTCATCAATGGGCTGACCTTCCCAAAAAAGGACGCTTTCATGATCAAACTCTATTGGCACCCCCTAACACGTTCCATCCGCGTGCTTTGGATGTTGGAAGAAATTGGTGCTCCCTACGATCTGATCGACATCGACATTCGCGACAACACCGCAAGAGCAAACCCAGCGTTCTTGGCGGCCAGTCCGATGGGTAAAGTGCCTGCCATTGAAGACGGTCACACAAGGATGGCGGAGTCCGCCGCCATTTGCCTCCATCTTGCTGACCGGTTCCCGGAAAAGAATCTCAGCCCCGGAATTGATGATCCGCAAAGAGGCAAATTTCTTTACTGGATGTTTTTTACACCGTCGGTGATTGAGCCCGCCGCCGGGAGAAATTCAGTGGACGCGAAGTCAACCGCTTCTCAAATGCTTGGGGCGACTTCGACCTGATGATCGAGACGCTAGAAAAAGGGTTGGGTGAAGGGCCATGGCTTCTGGGCAATCGGTTTTCGGCAGCCGACTTGTTGGTCGGAGGCGCAGTGGTCTTTCTTCAACAGGCCAATGCCCTGCCTGACAACAAAATACTCTCTTCATATGCGGATCGGTGCCGTGCCCGCCCTGCCTATCAGCGCGCCGAGCAGATTGAGTCAGGCAACAGCGGCTAGGAACCCTGTCCGGCGATCAATCGAAAATGGTCGGCAGCGCCGGTTCGCGAAAATGCCGAAACATGTCTGAGACCTGGGTCGGCAACACCCGGCCAAGGGACATATCAGGCAAATCGTCTTCCGCGAAAAAGGCGACGTCGCTTGTCTCGTTGCTCGTCTTGGCCGCGCCGCCGGTGATCTCGCCAATAAAAAAGAGCTTGTATACATGAAAAGGCATTGCGGGAACGTGTGGGCGCTTTGCGCGGTCATATACAGCGGCGAGCTTGGATATCTCAACCTCAAAACCCGCCTCTTCCCACACTTCGCGGACGGCCGCTTCCGCAGGCGAATCGTTGATATCGGCCCAGCCTCCCGGCAAAGCCCATTTGCCGTCTGAGAGTTCTTTCACCAGCAAGATCTTGCCGTCGCGAAACGCGGCGGTGCGCACATCGACTTTTGGCGTGGCATACCCATTCTGATTTTGAAAGGCAAAGTCGACCTTTTGCGGATCGTCTTCAAATCCCTTCGCCATCATGTCGGTTGCAATGGAACGAACAGATTCATAGCGCGCAATGTCGAACGAGTTCTTGCAGAAAGTCAGACCATTCTGCGCGATGGCTTGTAGTTCACGTGACCACGTCACCCAAAGGGGTTCGTTCATGCTGTTCCTCAATGAAATCTTGAAGGTGCTATGCAGAGTGCAAAACAGATCAGAGTCAAGTGGCGCGCGATCAAAGGTCAAAGCGCGGCGCTCATCAGATGCGTGGATCAAGTCTTTCCATGAAAGGGCCTTGAAACAGGGTCAACCCAATCCGCCGGCCAATCTCAACCGCTTCAGCCGTATTGCATCCAGTGAGAAAAACCTGATGGGCACCGACCTCGCCGATCGCTTCCTGACAGTCACGTTCTACCCAATCAGAAAAATCTGTTGCCATATTTTGGGACCATGCGACGCCGATCAAATCGGCTCCGTAAATGCGCAGATCCGTACCCCCCAGCATCCCTATAGGAATGTCGGTGACACAGATGCGATAGCCTTGGGCGCGTAAATAGTCGCGCCCAAATTCATAGTCATGGCGATTTTCATCAGCGTCCGCGGCGGGCACAGAAAATGTCAGCCGCATTTCTCTTTGATCATAACCTGCCGCTCTCCACGCTTGGTCAAAGGCGATCATCGCGGCGCTCGTTAGAGTTTCAACGCCGCAGCGAAACATAAAGGCGGATTGAAGGGCAAAGACGTTGATCAGTGCCTCGAGAACACGTTGGTCGGCCACATGCGCCATGTGCGCAAACATTCTTTCATTTCGATCCCGTCCAACACCGGGAAGAAAATATTGGTCAAGCGCGGTCGGTGCGACAAAAACCTCTTCGATCACCTTTTGTGGCACCACCTTCGGCACGCTGGCGTAGATCAATTGGCGCGCAATCAACAAATGCAGCGGCGTCTCGCCAAGAGCTGTTTCGACATTTGTCGTCGTTTCGTCAGACGACGCGTCCTCATAGACAAACTGTTGATCCATCGTTTCTGGATCATTGTTGAGGCCGATGGAACGCCCCGCATTGGCTTCGTTTCGGCCATCCCGCATTTCCCGGATCACTTGGCGGAACAGATCATACTGCTCTTCCATGTCATACCAGGTGCAAAACAGGTGGATACCCTCGCCGCGACCGCGCGCGATATAGGGGTCATCCCGAAAGACCAGAGCGATGTGATGGACAATTTGATCCATCAACTCGTTGCTGGCGCCGGACAGCAAGATAACGAACAGGTCGTCGTTGTTGAGGCGAAACAGCTCGCCGCCACAGTTCCGCAAGATGGGACTAAAAAAATGGATGACCTGTTCGATTTCCGCTTCACCACGATTTGCGGGCAGTAGTTTCGAAATGAGGATACGCACAGCCCGCCGGCCTTCGCGGTGATGACGAAGCCGCTCCGCATAGTCGCTTAATGATCTTGTCGGATCCGATTGGTCCCGCGCGGCGTGGATCACTCCCTCACCTTTTTGTAGCCATCCCCGATACAGGCGGATCTTGGCGCCAGGCCCGTTACCAGGACTTTAACTGCACCCCAAGGGAGTTCGTTTACCTTTAGCTTTAGTTTTGACCCGTCCCTGCTTTTGTGGGACATCAGGACCCTGGGGATCGCCCATGAGCAACACACTCACAGGGCGTTTGACGCACAATAGTTAACGGCACAACGAAACCGGATCACACGCACTAATTATGGATGATTTGTCACCCCTTGCTGCCTATTTACCGCAATTTCAGGGCGTTCACGTGCTGTGCGTGGGCGACGTGATGCTCGATCGGTACATTTATGGGCGGGCGGACCGCATGTCGCCGGAAGCCCCAATCCCCGTTTTGTCAGTCAACCGTAAAGAGGCGATGCTGGGGGCCGCCGGAAATGTCGCACGCAATGTGGTCGCCCTGGGTGCCACGGCCGGGCTCATCGGGACGATTGGCGACGATGATTCCGGTCATGATATTGCGCGGCTGATTACATCGGAATCACGTCTCGATCCTATTCTGATTACAGTTCCCGGCCGCCAAACAACAATGAAGACCCGCTATGTCGCGGGCCAACAACAATTGCTGCGTGCCGACCAAGAAGACGTTTCTCCCCTGTCATCGGATGTTGAAGATCAGATCATCCGTGCATTCGACAACGCTTTAGATGAGACAGATCTGGTTATTCTGTCAGACTACGCAAAGGGTGTTCTGAGCGAACGTGTCTTGCGCACGCTCATCGACAAATGCCGGAACGCTGGCAAACCCATAATTGCCGACCCGAAAAGCGCAAATTTCGGGCGATATGACGGCGTCACGGTGATTAAACCAAACAGCCTAGAGATTGCGCGTGCGACCGATCATCCGTGTCATGATGATGAAACAGCACAACGGTCTGCCGAGATCGTTCTTGAGAATAACAATATCGACACGGTATTGGTCACCCGCTCGGAGCAAGGGATGACATTGGTCGATCGCAATGGGGGTAAATCACGCGTTCGGCATTTCAGAGTGCGCGCGCAAGAAGTGTTCGATGTGTCGGGTGCCGGTGACACATCGCTCGCCGCCTTGGGCGTGACACTCGGCGCGGGCGCATCGCTTGAACATGCTGCTGCGATGGCGAATCTGGCCGCGGGCCTGGTCGTTGCTAAGATCGGAACGGCGGCGATCTATCCGGAAGAACTCTCGAACGCCATAAACGCGCATGCCCTACAGGACGCCGGCTCCAAGGTGAAACTTGAGGCAGCGGGTTACGATCAAATCGAAAAGTGGCGTGCGCGGGGATTAAAGATTGGATTCACAAATGGCTGTTTCGATCTATTTCATCCCGGACATGTTTCGTTGGTGGAAGAAGCCAGACAGAATTGCGACCGGCTTGTGGTCGGCCTGAACACCGACCGTTCCGTCAAAGCGTTGAAAGGACCGGACCGTCCCATCAATCCGGAGATGGCACGCGCCATCGTACTGGCTTCGCAGGCCGCGGTAGATATGGTCATCCTGTTTGACGAAGACACCCCGATCAAACTCATCGAAAAGATCCGTCCGGATGTTTTGGTCAAGGGCGCCGACTATACAGTGGAGACCGTTGTCGGTGCAGAGTTTGTTCAATCGTACGGGGGCCGCGTTCATCTTGCCGCCATCAAACCTGGCCACTCAACGACAAACACAATTACGCGTATGACCGAAACTGAAGGAACGTCATGATCATTGTCACCGGAGGGGCCGGATTTATTGGATCCAATATTGTCGCTTCGCTCAATGAGCATCAGAAGACAGACATTGTCATTTGCGACACACTCGGAACCGACGAGAAGTGGCGCAATATTGCAAAGCGCGAGTTCATCGATCTGATCAGGCCAGATCGCTTGTTCGGGTTTCTAGAGAAGCATCAAAAGGAAGTCGGAACGATCGTCCATATGGGCGCTATATCTGCCACGACAGAGCGCGACGCTGACTTGATTGTCGAAAACAATTTGCGCCTGTCTCTCGATCTTTGGGAGTGGTGCGCGAAACATCAAAAGCGACTCATCTATGCCTCATCGGCGGCAACCTATGGGGACGGGCGCCAGGGTTTCGAGGACGATGAAGATCTTGAGGCACAGGGTCGCCTGAGGCCTATGAATGCCTATGGTTGGTCGAAGCTCGCGTTCGATCGCCGAATCCTTCGGGCGGTGAAGGAAGGTGACCATACGCCACCGCAGTGGGCGGGGCTAAAATTCTTTAACGTGTATGGACCCAACGAATACCATAAGGGATCCATGAAGAGTGTGGTTGCTCACTTATTTCCCAACGCGGCTGACGGACAAGCCGTGAGCCTGTTTCGCTCTCATGATCCGCTGTACCCGGATGGCGGCCAAATGCGCGACTTTGTCTATGTCAAAGACTGCGCCGATATCGTGCTTTGGCTAATTGCGAATATGCAGGTCAGCGGCCTTTTCAATGTGGGCACTGGTGAGGCCCGCACGTTTAAGGACCTGGCGAAGGCCAGTTTCACCGCCCTCAATCGCGTACCGGAAATCACTTATCGCGATACGCCCGAAGAAATTCGGGATAGGTACCAATATTTCACCCAGGCGAGTATGAAACGCTTGCGCGATGCCGGCTATGACCGGCCCTTTACCAGTCTTGAGGACGGTGTCGCCGACTACATTCGCAACTATCTGTTGGCGGATGATCCTTACCGATAAAAGAAAGCCTCTCCACTGAAACGTGATGAGTTATATTCAAATCGCTCTACTTCGTCATCGCAAGGCGCTTGGCGCCGCGGCGATCCAGGGTTACATGCGCCGGGCAAGCGGCCCCTGGATTGCGTCAGCCGCAAAGACAGAATTGGGCGGCTTCGCAATGACGATGAGAAACATTTGAACAAACTTTCTCACAACGCCCTAAGCCGTCTGAGGTTTAAGCACCGCTTTGCTTTTGGCATAGGCCATTTGATAAAGCGCCGGCAAGACCAATAAAGTCAGCAGGGTCGACGAGATGATGCCGCCAATCACAACGGTGGCCAAAGGTCGTTGAACCTCGGCACCAGGCCCGACATTCAGCGCCATGGGTACAAATCCAAGGCTGGCGACCAAAGCGGTCATCAACACCGGCCGCAGCCGCACCAATGCTCCTTCACGAATGGCATCCTGAAGTTCCCTGCCTTTTTCCCTCAGTGAGCGGATGAATGTGACCATCACCACACCGTTCAGCACCGCAATGCCTGACAAGGCGATGAACCCAACCGCAGCGGAAATGGAAAACGGCAGATCTCTCAAAAGCAAAGCCGCAATCCCGCCGGTTAAAGCCAGCGGCACCCCGGAAAAGACAAGCACCGCGTCTTTCGCTGACCCAAACAGGGCAAACAGCAGGAAAAAAATCAGCGTCAAAGCAAGAGGTACGACCAACTGGAGGCGTTGGCTTGCGGAAATCAATTGCTCAAACGTGCCGCCGTAATCGATCCAATAGCCTGGCGCCAAGCTGACCGAGTTGCCAACACTGGCCTGAACTTCTTGAACGAATGTACCCAAGTCCCGACCTCTGACATTGGCGGTAACAACAATGCGCCGCTTACCGTTTTCACGGCTGATTTGGTTGGGCCCGATGGTCATTTCAATGTCTGCCACTTCGGACAATGGCACATGGTTTAGAACATCGTGACCTGTTTCTCGCAACTCTGCCGGCAGTGGAACGGGGAGCCGACGGATGGCATCCACATTGTCCCGCAAAGGGTCAGGCATCCGAACAATTACATCAAAGCGCCGGTCACCTTCAAAAACAGTCCCAGACACACGTCCTCCAACCGAGGCTGAAATGACGTCTTGCACGTCCTGCACGCTAAGACCGAATCGTGCCAGCGCTTGGCGATCCGGCACGATCGAAAGAACAGGCAATCCCGTCGCTTGTTCAAGGCGCACATCAGCAGCACCGGGCACACGGCCAACCGCATCGACAATGGCCTCGCCCGCAGTGACAAGCTGTTCCAAATCATCACCAAAGACTTTGACCGCAAGATCAGCCCGAACACCCGCGATCAATTCATTGAACCGCATTTGTATCGGCTGCGTGAATTCATAATTGTTGCCGGGAACGGCGCGCATGGCTTCTTCAATTTCAGAAACCAATTGGGCCTTGCTCTTCCAAGAATTCGGCCAATCACTTCGGTCTTTCATGATGATGAACGTATCAGCCACATTAGGCGGCATGGGATCATTCGCAATGTCGGCAGTTCCAATTTTTGTAAAGACGCGATCGACTTCAGGAAACTGCTGCAAGCGTTTTTCCAGAGCCGTTTGCATGGAAACCGCTTGGCTGAGACTGGTTCCCGGAATACGAAGGGCGTGCATCGCAATGTCGCCCTCGTCCAGTTGCGGCAAGAATTCAGCCCCTAAACGCGTTGCGACGAGAAGCATAACCGCAACGAAACCGGCTGCGCCGAGCACGGCCGGCAAAGGATTTTTCAACACACGATCCAAGACAGGGGCGTAAATCGACTTTGACCAAGAAAGGATGCGATTTTCTTTTTCTTCAACCGGTCCGCGGATGAATAAGGCCACTGCCGCCGGAACAAAGGTTAGCGACAGCAACATCGCCGCCAACAATGCGGTCACCACGGTAAAAGCCATCGGGTGAAACATCTTTCCTTCGATGCCAGTCAGCGCAAAGATCGGAATGTAAACGACAGTGATAATCAAAATACCGATGATACTCGGCTTGATGACTTCGCTTGTCGCCGCGGCTGAGAGCGCAAATCTTTCATCACGCGACAGCAGACGCCCGAGCCTTTTTTGCTCTTCACCAAACCGCCGCAGGCAGTTCTCGACAATGATAACGGCACCATCGACGATCAAACCGAAATCCAAGGCCCCTAAGCTCATCAGATTCCCGGACACACGATTGGTGGTCATACCGGTAACAGTCATCAACATGGCCAAAGGAATGACGGCGGCCGTGATCAGCGCAGCACGTATGTTTCCGAGCAGAAGAAACAAGACCACGATAACAAGAAGCGCCCCTTCGATCAGATTGCGCGCAACGGTATCAATTGTTTTTTCGACCAAAGTCGTGCGGTCGTAGACGGCACTCACGCGCACACCTTGCGGTAAACTGTCGTTGATCTTTTCAATCCGGGCAGCAACCGCGGTCGATACCGTGCGGCTGTTTTCACCAATCAACATAAAGACGGTCCCAAGAACCACTTCATGCCCATTTTCCGTTGCGGCCCCAGTGCGCAGTTCTTTACCGAGACTGACATCCGCGATATCGCCTACGCGAATAGGCACGCCGTGACGTTGGGCAACGATGATGCGTGAAAGATCTTCTAAAGTGCTCGCCTGCCCCGGAACACGCACCAAATATTGTTCACCCGACCGTTCAATGTAACCGGCGCCGACATTTGCGTTGTTTTTCTCAAGTGCGCTGATGACATCGCCCAGAGTCAAACCATGGGCAGCCAGTTCATCAGGCCAAGGCGCGACGTGAAATTGCTTTTTGTAACCCCCCACCGTGTTGACGTCAGTGACACCTGGCACGGTCACAAGTTGCGGTTTGACGACCCAGTCATGAAGCGTACGCAGATCTGTTGGGGTCCAGGCAGTGCCGTCCTCTTTGACTGCAGTCGCCGGTTCAACGGTTGGATCCAATTCAACCGTATACATGAAGATCTCGCCCAATCCGGTGGCGATGGGTCCCATCTCCGGTTCGATGTCTGGCGGCAAAGTGCCCCGCACCGTTTGCAGCCTTTCGGCCACCAATTGACGCGCGAAGTAGATGTCTGTGCCGTCTTCAAAGACAACGGTCACTTGGCTCAAGCCATACCGTGAGATCGATCGCGTGTAGTCCAATCGCGGCAGACCGGACAAAGCGGTCTCGATCGGAAACGTGATACGTTGTTCCGATTCAATCGGTGAATATCCCGGCGCCTCAGTATTAATCTGAACCTGAACATTGGTGATGTCAGGCACCGCATCGATCGGCAAACGCTGAAAGTTGTAGATGCCAAGTGCTACAAAACCGGCAACGGCGGCCAACACCAGCCAGCGCTGCTCAATCGAAAAGAGGATAATGCGTTCAAACATTGTGATTTCCCCTAATGATCGTGTGATGCGCCGGACTTCTCGATGTCGGCTTTAATGAGATAACTGTTCTGAGTGACATAGCGGTCACCGGCCTCAATTCCGCCCAGGACCTCAACCCAGTCTGGCGTATGGCGACCAAGATTCAGCATACGGACTTCGTATGTATCGCCCACTTGTGCATAAACGACGGTGAAGTCTCGAAACCGTTGCAGAGCCTCCGAACGCACAGCCAGTGGCACATCTTCCCGTCGAACAGTGACAATGCCGCTGACGGTCATGCCCGGAATCCACAGTCCCTGATCGTTCAATAAGGGCGCGCGGCCGATAATTGTCTGCGTTGCCGTTTCCTTTGTAGGCAGAAGCGTTTCGATCTGGGTTTCAACTGTGGCGTCGCCGTGAACGGAGGAAACTTTGACTGATTGGCCCGGCCGGATTTGCGGCAGGTCGCCCGCAAAAATGTGGAAATCGACATTCAGTTTCTTGAGGTCACCAACGACAAACAGGGGCGCCTGATCGGCCACATCGCCGCGATTGGCCTGACGTTCAATGACAATGCCTGTTATCGGCGAGACGACATCATAGGCACGTTGACTTGCGTTGCTTTGGACCCGCGCGAGTTTTTCTCCCGCGTCGACAAGATCTCCGACCGTCTTAAAGACACCTGTGACCTCACCGGCGAATCGCGCGCGGAGGGTCGCCTGGGCGCCGGGTGCAAATTTAACCCGGCCAAGGACATCGATAGTTTCGACAATTTCCGCTTTGCCAACCGCCTCTGTGACCACACCCGCTTCACGCGCCGCGTCTTCCGGAATGATTGTGCGTCCTTCATACGAAGCGTACTGCCAATCATATCTGGTGCCGTCATAGGTGGCCTTCACCTCGACATCAAACGAGTGAGGTTCGGTGACAACACCATCGCCAGCCAGATATCGGCCCTCTGGGCTGAACCTAAAACGGTCAACTTTACCGCCTAAACGGCCAAGGGTTATCGAAAGGTCCACTTGCTGAGGATCAAGTGCGGCACCGTTCGCGTACGGAAAGACGCGGAATTGAGGCGTGCGTCCCTCTTCAAAGATGGTGATTTCAAGGGCAAACCCGTCAGCTTCCAACAGGCGGCCACCATTGGGGCCCCGAGCATAATCTTCTTCTTCAGCACCGTGTGCGTGATCGTCATGGCCGTGTCCATGGGGATCGGCGCCTTCACCGCACGCGGTGAATAGGAACATCGCCATTGCAAATAGGCTGAAGGTTCGCCACGCAGGAAACAGCGCGCGCATGTGCGCGATGCCTGCCATCGACAGCAGGTGGACGGCCCCGCCGACCGTCTTTACGAAAGTCATTTCAGTAACTCCAAACAGTTTTAGTATGCTGCCAGCGAAAACGCAGACAGCCAGGCACTAAACCGTTTGGATGTTTGGCGGTGGAACGGGCGGTAGAAGGAGACGATCGTGAGGTTGTAGGGTCTCACGCCCGCCAAAGACACGTTCCCTCATCGGATATGCTGGTTCACACTCCGAAGTTGAAGCGGTCGCATGACAGAGTGTGTGATTGAGCAGATCTGCCGTGTGATGATGATCGCTAAAGGGCTGATCTGGATGGTGCTCCCCATCATCGGCATGATCGTCGTGATGGCTCTCAAGCCCAAAGTGATGATGGCTCGCCACGCCGTGTCCTTCGTCAAACGCCCATGCCGAAACGAGCTGGGCTGAGGCCAGCACAAAACAGGCAACAATGGCGACCAGAACTCTCATCAAATTCCTACTTGGGCAGGTCCACCCTTAAGTGTGCGCAATGCTACCCTAAATCAATACAGGGTTTGGTAAAAATCTTATCGCCTATTTGTCGCGCGTCAGTCGTTCCAATTACGCCGCATCTTCGACGACGTCATCGGCCCCAGTGAGAGCCCGCGAAAAGGCACGCGCGTCAAAGACTTGAAAGTCATCGATTGTCTCGCCGACACCGATCGCATGTATTGGTAAACCGAACTTAGAGGCAACAGAAACCAGAATGCCGCCCCGCGCCGTGCCGTCAAGTTTGGTCATCACGAGGCCGGTCACGCCGGCAACATCTTTGAAAACCTCAACTTGGTTAAGCGCGTTTTGCCCCGTGGTCGCGTCCAGGATCAACAAAACCGCGTGCGGCGCTTCAGCGTTTCGTTTGCGGATCACGCGAATGACCTTCTCGAGCTCCGCCATCAAGTTGGATTTGTTTTGAAGACGCCCTGCCGTATCGATCATGACGATATCGGCACCAACACTTTCGGCATGTTCGATCGTTTCAAACGCCACGCCCGCAGAATCCGCGCCGACGTCGCGTGCAACGACCGGCGCACCGACGCGTTCACCCCATATCTTCAACTGGTCAATCGCCGCTGCGCGAAACGTATCGCCGGCGCCCAGAACAACACTCTTTCCCCCGTCCCGAAGTCGTTGTGCCAATTTGCCGATCGTTGTGGTTTTGCCCACACCGTTAACCCCAACAACCAACACCACGTAAGGTTTGTTCGCGCTGTCCGGTGCAAAAGGCTTTTCAAAAGGTTCCAACACTTTGGCAATTTCTTCGGCGAGAATTTCACGAACTTCGCGCGGATCAATTTCCTTGTCGTAACGACCTTTCGCAACCGCCTTGGTCAAATCCATCGAAAGCTCAACACCAAGGTCTGACTGGATCAGCAGCTCCTCCAGCTCCTCCAGCGTTTCCGCATCCAATTTGCGCTTCTTGAAAATGCCGGTGACGCCGCTGGAAATGGCGGTCTTTGACCGAGTGAGACCTTCCTTCAGGCGTTTGAAGAAGCCCTTCTTTTTCTCTTTCGGCGCCTCAGCGTCGCTCATGTCACAACCTCTCCCGCGACGCGCCCTTCACCGGCACGCACAATGTCAACTTCCTGCAATGTACCAACGGGCTGAGGCGCCGACACGTCCACGAGCGTGAAGTCTTCGCCCCGCCCAACCGTCTCTTTTTCCATCAGCACACGCATCCGCCGTCCCGACCAGCGATCCAAGTGCGCCCGTTGTGCCGCTTGTGCTTTGTCACGAAGTTTCGCCGCGCGTGCTTTGATGACCGAAGCCGCCACCGGAGGCATGCGTGCCGCCGATGTTCCGGGCCGAGAGGAATAAGGAAACACATGCGCATAGCTCAGATGGCAATCGTCAATGAGCGATAATGAATTCCGGAACATGTCATCTGTTTCTGTAGGAAAGCCAGCAATGATGTCAGCCCCGAAGGCGACGTCCGGCCTGCGCGCTAATATCTGTTCACAGAATCTTACGGATTCGCTGCGCGAATGGCGCCGTTTCATCCGCTTAAGGATCATATCGTCACCCGACTGCAACGACAGGTGGAGGTAAGGCATAAACCGGTCATGGCCAACGATATGGTCAAACAATATGTCGTCCACTTCGATGGAATCGATTGACGACAAGCGAAGCCGTGGCAAACGTGGCACATCTTCCAAAATCCGTTCGACCAATCGCCCAAGCGTCACGTCCTCGCCGAGATCATTACCAAAAGATGTGATGTCGACACCCGTCAAAACAACTTCTTTAAATCCTTGCTCAACGAGTCTTTCGACCTGGCGCACGACGCCGTCAATCGGCACACTTCGCGCATTGCCGCGGCCAAATGGAATGATGCAAAACGTGCAGCGATGGTCACACCCATTTTGAACTTGCACATAAGCACGCGCGCGACCGCGAAGCCCACTGACAGCATCGCCCCCAGTCAAATGGGCGGCCGGTTCTTTAACCTGCAGAATGTCGCCAACTTGAACGCGCGCCTCGGATCGATACCGCTTTGGGTCAAACTTCTCTTCGTTGCCCAGCACCAAATCGACTTCGGGCATGGCAGAAAATTCGCCGGGATCGGTTTGAGCGGCACATCCGGTCACGACGATTTTCGCTGTAGGCCGACTGCGCCGTACCTTGCGAATGGCCTGCCGCGCCTGACGCACAGCCTCTCCGGTCACGGCACAGGTGTTCACGATCACCGTATCTTCATCGACAGGCGTTCGGCGCATGACCTCGGACTCAAAGCTATTGAGCCGGCACCCAAGCGTTACAATTTCCGGTTCGTGCTCAGTTTTGGTCATGCTGTGCTGAGAAGTTTTCGCGTTCATCACCAGCACACACTGCTTGTTGTCCTCGTGCTTGACACGAGGACCCAGGGCGGATTGCTCTGGGCTTTCGGGTCAAGCCCGAAAGCAACACGCCACCGAAAATGTGAGCGAACATGATGTCTTACGACTGCTGTTTGCATCCCAGGATTCACGCTACTTGACCGCTGCATCCGAAAAATACCGGTCATCGAGTTCGCTTTCATAGTCAAGCGATGTAGGGCCAGTCATATAGATCCGATCATTTTGCTCGGCCCATTCAATGTGCAACGTGCCGCCATCAAGCGTCACATCCGCGGTGCGGTCGCACAGCCGGCGACGCACCCCAGCCGGAACAACCGCACATGCTGCGGTACCGCACGCTTTTGTCACCCCAACACCGCGCTCCCAAACACGTTGGCGGATAGAAGAGGGCGACTGAATCTGCGCGATGCTGACATTTGCGCGTTCCGGAAACAGTGCGTGGTTCTCCACCAACGGCCCAAAACGCTCAAGATCATGGTCGGCAACGTCTTCAACAAAAAAGATGCAATGCGGATTGCCTACATTGACCGCGCCAGGTCCAAACAAAACAGGCGCGTCGATGGGACCCAATTTGATGTCAATCAAATGTGTATCCATCCGCTCAGCGAGCGGAATGTCTTGCCAGTCAAATAGGGGTTTGCCCATATCGACACGAACTAATCCGTCACCCGCGGGTGCACAACGCAACAGGCCTGCATTGGTTTCGATGGTCACCTTTTCTTTGCCAAGTTCATCGAACAGGAGCTGCGCGACACAACGCGTCGCATTCCCACAGGCCGCCACCTCTCCGCCATCACGATTCCAAATGCCCATGCGCACATCGGCTGGCGCTTCGCCGGGATCGATGGTGATCAATTGATCGAAGCCGACGCCTGAATTGGGGTCGCCAACGGCGCGCGCCATTTCAGGTGTGATCGATACCTGTGAGCGACGGCGATCTATCACGACAAACTCGTTGCCCAGCCCGTTCATTTTGTAAAAAGGGACACTCATCGGTCTCTGTTACGCTTTCATGCTTGATCTGGGCTCTATATGGACTGCTTAGGCGCCATTTGCCACCCTTTGCCAGCCGCCTCAATGCCAGATATTGAGGGTTGGAGCCACCGGCCAAATCACATTACCCTCCCCCCCAACGTCTATCTCGACACCAGAATCGACGAATGAGAGGGGAGAAACGCCTCATGCAGTGGTGGTTTGGCATTACGCTCTGGAAGCGCGTCCTCGTGGGCCTTGTCCTTGGACTGATCTTGGGATTGGCCCTGCGCAGCGGACTCGGCGTTGATGTAGCACCCGATTTCGCCGATGCCTGGCTGAAACCCTTTGGCGATGCGTTCGTTCGGCTCATCAAGATGCTGGTCGTCCCGCTGATCTTCACCACCCTTGTCGCGGGGGTCACCGCCATGGGCGATCCGGCACGGTTGGGCGGCCTTGGGGGCCGCGCTATTGCCATGTATTTGGTGACAACCTGGTTCGCGGTTTCGCTGGGCCTTGCTATGGGCACGATCTTCCAGCCGGGCGTGGGTGTCGAAGCATCCGCTTTTGGGCCGGCAGTCGATTGCTCGGCAGATCCAGCCACAATGGACTCAACGGTCAGCCAGGTTTGCGGCCGGCTCAACCGCGCGCAAGGGGCGGACTCGACCATCGCGCAAAAGCTCCTCGACGTCATTCCGACCAACCCGGTCGAAGCGCTGGCAGAGACCAATGTGCTCGCCATCATTTTCTTCGCGATTTTGTTCGGGGTCGGCTGCCTGTTGGCCGGTGAAAAAGGCCGCCCGATCGCCTCAGCGATCGAGGCCGCGGCGGATGTCATGCTCAAAGTCACCGTGATGGTGATGGAACTGGCGCCCTTCGGTGTGTTTTTCTTGATGAGTTGGATCATGGCCAAGCTGGGTCTGACGATTTTGGATAATCTCGGCCTGCTCGCCATCGCGCTTTATCTCGCGTGCATCCTCCATATCACGCTGATCTATGGCTTGGGGATCATCAAGATCATTTTGCGGCTGCCTTTGATCCGGTTCTTCCGCGGCATCGCCGATGCCCAAGCGGTGGCCTATTCGACGGCATCGAGTTCCGGAACGCTTCCGGTGACGATCGCCAATGTCTCCGAGAATCTTGGCGTCAAAAAATCGGTGGCCGCTTCCGTTCTGCCGGTCGGCGCGACCATCAACATGGATGGCACAGCCATTTACCTCGGACTTGTGGCGTTATTCGCTGCGCAAGCGTTGGGTCTCCCAATCACACCGGGCATGTATGTGGGTGTCGCCCTCGCGGCAACGCTGGCGTCCATTGGGGCTGCGGGCATTCCAAGCGCTGGGCTCTTGCTCGCAACCGTCGTTATGACGGAAGTCGGCGTGCCGCCCGAACAGGCGGTTTTGATCATCGCCTTCATCTTCCCCTTTGACCGGCTTCTGGACATGATGCGCACCATGACAAATGTCACGGGCGATGCCGCGGTCGCAACAGCCGTTGCGAAATGGGAAGGTGAACTGGATGAGGAGATTTTCCGGCGTCCAGCGACCGTATAGTCGCCGTGATGCAGAAGACCCTGCCGGGCTAGTTCTTTGTTGCGAGCTGCGCTGTTTCTTGGTGCATCAAGCTCGCCGCCAATAAGAGCCGTCCATCAATACCTGTCGCGTGGCCGCTGCGGGGCCGCAAAACCCAATCAGCCCTTGTCTGCTGACCCAATAGTTTGGCAATGCCGCGCATGATGTTGCGGTTGGTCGCTTCGTTCGAGAAAGATGCAATCGGCATGTTGCCACGGACCACGGCGTAAACCTCACTTCCATCTGAGTAAAGATCGGCTTTGGCACGCTGAGGCAAAAGAGAAGGATCGTTAATGGCGGCAACCAAGGCACCGCGGGCGTCATAGATCGACCAATAGCGTCCGATATCGTCGGTGTGTCGCCTGATACGTCCAACCGAATGGCCGTCCGCATCCAACACATCAAACTCCGGATTCGTTACTTGCCCCATCGGATGGATCGAAAAAACCGGTAAGCGGGTTTCACGCTCAATAACAACGGTGTCGTCCATGAGGCTGTGGCGCGCAACATTCGCGCTCAGGGACAGGCTGCCATCTTCAGACATCAGACGAAAGGTTCTGGGCATGCCGCGCGCCTTCTCAGCAGCAGATTCCCGAGAGATCCTTACTGGGCTTTGCGACAGAGCCGTCAGTGTCATTGCACCTTGTCCTACTCACAAAATCGAATGCAAGACGATACGAATCAATATCTTAAAGCTACGTTAACGGATTATTTAGTCAACTTTTAGTTACAAAGTTAATTTGTCTGTATGCCCATCGAATTCAACCGTACAGGCATCTTCCGTACACGATACTATTTCGCATGTACGAGATGTCACGAAAGTTTCATAAAAATCGTTGGGATACGGAAAGAGTATCTATTCTTTGTGCCGAAAGGCCAGCATCGTCCATGAAACACCGGGCCGTTTTGCCGTGTCCTCGCGCGGCTCATTGCGGATGTTGGCGAGCCCTGCTTCTTGGGCTGCCGTGATCGTTTCATCCACATCGACCACATACATAGGCCTGTCCGGAGGCGGTGGGCCATGCCGTAAAGACAAGGCAAGGACGCCAGATGGCGCTAGCAATTGTGCGAAAGAGGCCATGCCCTTTGGTCGTTCCGACGGCGGCATGTGCATCCAAACAGCATTGCAGAGAATGAACGGGAAGCTCTTTGCCAACGCCTTCACGCGCGTCAGGTCGGGAAGGCGATCTTCCACATATTGAATGGAATGGCCTGATCGCAGTTCGGCCCCGAGCCGCCACATTTCTTGGGAAGGTTCAACGGCGATCGGCCGGTGTCCTGCTTTAGCAAGGCGGACAACAGCAAATCCAAACCCGGCTCCCACATCCAAAACATCAGATGGAATTGGTGGTAGAAAACCAAACCACCAGGGCATGTCGTTTGGCCTTGACATCGCCTTGTATTGCTCAAGCAAGGCGTCAGCCGTTTTGTTGTAGGCCGCAATCGTCTCAGCAGGCGTTCCGGACATCTTCAGATGAGTCCGTGCCTAGCCCACGACAACAGCTGTACCGGTCGCGGAAACCATCAACATACCGCCCTGTTGCCCAACCGTTTCATAATCGAGATCGACGCCAACCACTGCGTTAGCGCCCATGGCCTCAGCTTCATTTACCATCTCTTGAAGGGCGATATCCCGCGCTTCTTTGAGTGACTTTTCATAAGCGCCCGAACGACCGCCGACGATGTCTCGTACCGAAGCGAAAAGGTCACGAAAAACATTTGCTCCCAAAATCGCCTCACCGGTGACCAATCCTTTGTATTGCGTGATTTTCTGGTTTTCGAGTGTATTGGTCGTGGTTACAAGCATGGGACCCTCATGGTTGATTCATGGTTGCGTCATTCGCATTATGAATATGTGTGGTCATTCCGACTTGTGATCAAGTCTTCTCATGATCTCGGCGACCTCCCGGTCAGATGGATGGCCCGTTGCCATCAACGCTTTGACGACTCTTTCACGCTGCTCATGCGTTTTATTCTGGTTGAATTTCCACTTGCCTTCAAAGCGTGTGATCGGCATGCGGCAACAGACAATCGCCGACCGTAACTTGTCATAATTCTGTTGTGACAGCCGATCCGTGCGCCAAGGAACCTTGTCGAGTCGCGCTTCTTCTGTTTCCGTCAGAAGACTGAGGATTTCTTCAGTCGCGTTCATATCCTCAATGATCTCGGGCACGCCGTAGGCATGGACGGCAGCATAGTTCCAAGTCGGCACCTGTTCTTCTGCACCATACCAATCAGGCGAAATGTATGCATGCGGTCCAGAGAAGATTGCCAACGCTTCTGAACCTCGCGCGAACTGCTTCCAAATGGGGTTGGCACGCGCAATGTGAAAGATCAGCGTGTCGTTGGTTTCTGGCTTTGGCTCTAACACGAATGGTAGATGAACGGCCTCTAACGTGCCTTCACCGACGAGGATACCGAATGGGTGATCGCGAATGAGCTGATGAATGCGCTCAAGATTCTGTTCTTTGAAGGTAGCAGGCGTGTACACATGACCTCTCTATGCGATTGAGGCTACTCAGCAGGCTGAACGTTGCTCGACGGCGGAAAGACATAGCGTTGATAAAGATAAGGGATACCGATCAACGTAAAGCCAAGACCGATCAACGACAAAACACGCCACAGACCTTCGAGATTGGACATGTCGACGGCAAAGACCTTCGCAATAGCAATCATCACGACCGCGAGGCCGGCATAGCGCAGCGACTTCGATTCAAACCGGATTGCGGCTGCAATCAAGCCAATCGCGAACAACAGCCACGCAAGCGAATAGCTGTACATTTCGGCTGTACTGACGTCGCCGGTCAGATCGGCACCGTGGAAGGCGCGGCGCACCTCAAAAGATATGTAGGCGAAGACCAAAACAAGTGCGGTGACACCGAGGACGCGGGCGCGCCGCGCCGGCTCACCGCCGGAGGCAATGCAGAAATGAAGACCTGCAAGCAAACCCGGAATGGCATAGGCCAGCAACAGCACGTTCAAGACCGGCCATGATCCGACGCTATCGCCGGTGAACACCGGATTGAGAAACAGGAAATGAATCAGAACAAGCTGAAGGTAAGCGGCCAGTAACAGCAGGCGCGAGATCCAGCGGTGGACGGCAAAACCACCGTCACGCCCATAGGCGAAGAGAGCCGCGGATGTCGCCAACCAACTGATCGTATGCAAACTGGCTTCAGCAAGCGTGTAGTCGCCGGTGTCTAAACCACCCGTCACGAAATGACGGATCTGCAAGCTGACCAACAGAACAAAAAACACGATGGCGCCGCCGGACAAAAGCGGCACCGGGTGCCCGTCGCCCTCACGCCTAAAGATGTTTGTCGCATACCAAAAGCCGAGTGCGGGGATTCCGTAGGCGTAAAGAATCCAGTTGAAGATCGGCGTTGTACCGACGTCGTAGTCAAGGATGAAGGGATTGAGGGCCAACCGTGTCACCACCAATGCAGCCACAAAACCAACAATGGGACGAAGTATTGGCAAATTAAAGCGGGCATGTGTCCACGCCAACAAAGGAACCTGCAGCGCGATGGCAACGGTTAAAAAAGCACGCTCAAAACTCATCGCGAAAGCTAGGGTCAAGGCCATGACGGCGCCAATCGTGTATGCGCCGACAACCGCATCGCTGGATTTTTTCCTGACTGCCTCCGTCACCGCATAGACCAAAATTCCTGCCAGCAGAATGCCCGCCGCCCCCCAAGCGATGCTCACATCAAAGTTACGCACACGCCAATAGGCGATGCCCATTATGACAACGGGTGCGATCGCTGAGATAGATGCCCAGACGCCGCCGGACCGTGCTTCTGGGGCTTCGTTTCTTTGAATGACATATCCGGCCAGCCCGAAGAAGAGACCAAACAAGGCGGCAGACCGCGTAAAGGCATCAACGGCTGCAGGTAGGATCTTCCACGCTTCAAAATCTGGCACGAGCACATCCGCGGCCTGCGGATCCGCCTGCGGTAACCCCCAAATGGCGAGTGCGGCAGCAGTAACGATCGGCGCAATGATAACCGCACCAGTCGCACGGGGAACAAGATAAGCGCCGACAATCACACTTACTCCGTACAGCATCCAAATTGCGATCGATACCGTTTCATAAACATCCCGCTGAAGCAGAAAAAGAGCCAATCCGCCAGCCAAGAGGGTGCCGCCCCACACCACGGCCTCGAAACTTTGGATTGAGGGGAGCAGTCTGGATGCCGGAGCTGCCGCCGCATCCTCATCTGACATGTCGAAAACCAAAACCGCAAAGCACAGCGCCATTAACAGCAGTATGAATAGACCGACGATCCACTGTTCCTCTACCGACCAAAGCGCACCAATCCAGACCGCGGCCCATAGCCCGCCGCCAGATAGGGCCATCCAGGCAAGCCAACGCCATCCCCGCAACGCCGACACGGCGAGCGCGGCCGACGAAATGACCAACAAAAAGGAAAAGAGCCCCAGAGCAGACGGTTCATCGGTCGAAACAAGAACGGGAAGCGCAAGACTGCCAAGGAGTCCGAGCACGGCCACAAAGGGGCCTTGCAGCAAGGCCATCAAAATGGCGCCGACCGAAAGGAGGGAAAGATAAAGAAATGCTGTGAGCGGATTGAGCAAATCATAAAGCGCATGGGCCGCAAAACCACTCGCGTAAGCGATCGACACGCCGGAGGCAGCAAGGGCTGCCGGAACGTAATCGGGTCTAATGGCGGAGATTGCCCGTTCAAGAGGCCTGCGGCGCAGCCACTCTGCACCCACCACAAGCACAAGACCGAGCAGCGTACCGAGCACAACGCGGGCTGGCCCGCTTAACCATCCTTGGTCGAATGAGAATTTGACCAGATAGGCGCCACCAAGTGCGATGGTGGCACCGCCGATCCATACCATCCAACGCGAGGTGAAAGCTTCCTCAATCGATTCTCCGGTTACGGATGATGTCGCACCGCTAGATGGCATCGCCTCTGGTTCATCTGCAACGGGCACGGATGCCGAAGCTAAAACAGTGTTCTCCGGCACTTCGACTTTGTGCGTCGACGGGACGGGCCTTGCCGGTTCAGCGTCAACGGGTGCCTCGTCGGCGGCATCGTCGGCGGTCTCGTTAACGATTTCGGGGCTTTCGGTCTCTGAGTTACCGCGCAGGCGAACCAAATCACGTGAAAGGACACCAATTTGTTCGCGAAGATTTTCAAGTTCCCGATTGGTGCGCGTACTGCGATTGAGCGCGATCAACGCAATCACCAAAGAGATGACGACAAAGAAAAATTCCAAGGCGGACCCCACATCCAGTCTAGATCATCATGCGATCATCCGGATTCGTCTACGACGATGCCGGTGATCGCATAAAGATGATCTACATCCATAGGGTAGAGCAACTTTGTGCGCTTAAGCCGACGTATTTGGCGTCGGCTTGAGCGCACGTTCCTCTAGCGAGTCGCGTTGATCAGTGTACTCCAATCAATTGAGACACAATATGGCTAAGTGGGGCCGCTTTCGCGGTGAAAAATGTGACGAATGCCATCTTTGTCCAAATTTAGGACCGCAATCCTCGCCTACCTACTAATTCCTTCTAAGAAGCGTGCGATTTCTGAGATGAGCGCCTTGGGGTTATCCCCTTGAATTGTGTGGCCCGCCTGAGGAATGGTGACACAGACACCGTTAGGAATGTCATCGGCGAACGCGCTGGCATGTTCATCAGAGAAAACATCGCTCTGTGCGCCCCGCAGAATGAGCGTCGGACAGGACAAGCGATGGATCACACCGCGTAGGGTCTCAAGATTTTGCGCCATCCGATCCAAATCAAGCGGCCGGCGATGGTCGGCTTTCCACGTCCATGTGCCATCAACATTTTCTCGCAGACCGTGCCGCAAACTATGTTCGAGAAGACGACGGTCGCGCCGCCCGTTAAACGAAAGTGCCTGTTCAACATAATCTTCGAATGACGTGCCTTGTCCGGCCTTTTGCACAAAGTGTGCAATTCGTTCGCCCCCGGACAAATCCACGTAAGGCCCCGCATCAACGGCGATAAAGGCACGCGGAAGCTGAGAGGCGGTGCAGGCATAGTAGAGGCCATTAAGACACCCCATCGACATGCCAACAATGACGAGCGGATCGAGATCAAAAAACTGGATGGTCGCTTCAATATCTTGAAAGTGAGCCGCGGGACCATAGTCAAATTCGTAGGACCATTCGCTGTCGCCGTGCCCACGCTGATCGAGCGCGACACAAAAGTAATTCCGGCTTAGCGCAAGACACACAATGTCCCAGGTGCGTGCGGTCTGATTGCCGCCGTGAAGAAACAAAATCGCAGGTTTGTCGGGCTCACCCCAGGTCACCGCATGGAGCCGTCGTCCGGCTGTTAGAAAATGATGATGGGTCGGCTCAAAAAAACGCTCGACATCAACATCTGCAATGGCCGCCACGCGTTTGAAATGGGCGATCTCCTGTTTCGGGCTCTCCATAACCTTCTCCTTACTTAGACTACTCTAAGTTTTATACTTAGAGTAGTCTAAGTTCAGAATCAAGAGGATCGTGAAACAAATGAGTAAAAGGAAGCAGAGCCGGCGCCCGGCAGCGGATTCAAAGGAGCGCATTCTGGACGCTGCTGAGAACCAATTGGTGCGGTCCGGGATCGACGGTGTCCGTGTGCAAACCGTCGCCCAAGAACTGGGGATGACGGATGCCGCCGTGCATTATCATTTCAAAAGCAGAAGCGGTTTGATCGAAGCACTGCTCAAACGCGTGGCGCGTCGGCTTCGCGCGGACATGAGCCACGTGGCCGAGCAAGCGCAAGAATCAGAGTTTGACTTCAAAGAACTTCTGGCGCGCTTGTCCGACAGTTATGATCAAGGACAGGGCGCACGCTTGGCTTTGTGGCTGTCCTTGTCCGGTTGGCAGGATCGCGGTTCGGGCATGTTTTTGGATTTGATTGAAGCCGCAAAATCCGAGCGGCCACGTAAAGGGACGCAAAAAGGCGCCGACGACACCGCATTTCTCGTCATGCTGGCAAACATCGTGATGATTGCGCAGCCACTTTACGGTGAGGCTATGTTACGGGCTGCTGGCCTCAAACCAACTGAGAGTAACGAGCGGAAGTTTCAGGATTGGTTTGCCGATCTTCTGCAAACGGCGCTATCGAAATGACCGAAAACAAAAAATTCTCGTCGAAAGGCGCGGCACGCACCCATGCCTGGGATCGATTGAAAAACGAGAAACTCGCGCGGTTTCCCTTCCCTCCTCATGGGCGCATTCCCAACTACAAAGGTGCTGAGATCGCCGCAGCGTCGTTGTTCGAACATGAACCTTGGAAATCGGCGCGTCAGATCAAAGTTAATCCTGATTCACCGCAGTCACATGTTCGCCGCGAAGCGCTAACGCGAGGGATCATCGTATATGTCCCGACGCCTCGACTTAGGGGTGGTTTCTGGAAACTCGATCCGGCGCACATCCCGCCAGATAAGTTCAGAGAAGCCTCGACCATGAAATCCATGGGCCCATGGGCAGAGGCCGTGCCCCTTAAAGGCATGCCGCAATTAGATGCCATCGTGACCGGGTGCGCGGCCGTTACTTCCGCAGGCAAACGATGCGGCAAAGGCGAAGGTTACAGCGACATTGAATTTGCCATTCTGCGCGAACTCGGCCACGCCCCCGTTCCCGTCGCCACAACCGTGCATGATGTCCAAGTTGTTGGCGACTTTCCAACGGAAGACAACGACTTGCCCTTGTCCCTCATCGTCACGCCAACGCGCGCTCTGAAAGTCGCATCGCCGCCTTCCCCACCGGACCGCATTCACTGGGACAAGCTGAGCGACAAAGACCTGGAGGATATGCCGATCTTAAAGGAGCTCAAGGCGATTACCTAAAATCAACCTCCCCCCTGTGGGGAGGTCGAAAAATCAAGAAGTGATTTTTCGGGTGGGGGAATATCCGCTCAGTTTACTTCTTACTCCGAGCCAAATCTTGCACGCTGCACCCCCCCCCCTCGCTTCGCTCGGACCTCCCCCATCAACAGGGGGAGGTAAAATTTAGAACCCAACCCGCTTAGTAAAGCCGCCATCGACCACCACGTTTGCGCCGGTGACCCAACTGGCCGCGGGACTGCAAAGAAACACGGCAACGTTGGCCACTTCCTCGGCCTTGCCTAAACGCGCACTCGGGTGGTCCAAACGATCGCGTTCGTAAAGCTCAAACATATTGTCTTTGATGTTGTTCCACGCGCCACCTTCGATGAAGATCGGTCCGGGCGAAACGGCATTCGAGCGTATCCCCTCAGCCCCCCACCGTTGCGCCATCTGGGCTGCCAAGTTAATGGTCGCGGCTTTCATCGCCCCGTAACTCGGGCTGATCGGCATATCGTGATGTTCAATCGCCGTGATGGTTGCGATTTGCAGAACAGCGGCCGCATCCGATTTATCGAGAAACGGTTTCGCTGCGTCCATCATCGCGACAGCGCTCATAAAATCTGTATCGAAATTGTTCTGCCAGGACTGTTTTTCCCAATCCATCATGGCCGACGCACTCGCATTGTTTACAACAATATCAATGCCGCCCAGCGCTTCACCTGTTTTCTTGACCCACGCTTTCACACCGTCGAAATCGGCAGCATCGACAGCATCACCAAAAACCCGCCCCTTCTTTGAGAGCTGCTCGACCGCCGCCGCAACACCGTCAGCGCCGCGCGCAAAAAAACCGACCTCCGCGCCTTCTTCCAAAAACTTGTCCGCAATGGCCAACCCAATGCCCCGGCTGCCGCCGGAAATGATGGCCTTCTTTCCTTTGAGTCCCAAGTCCATGTTTCTCTCCTAATTAAGCCCCATGTAACGGCGCGGATTGTTGTAGACGACTTGCCGATCAATATCGGCGCCGACGGTTTCAAAAGATTCCTTCGCTTCTGCGTAAGCACCGGGATAAGTGGAGTCGAAATGGGGATAGTCCGAGCCCCACAGGATGCACTGCCCCAAGCCCTTCTCGACCATCCATCCAAGACCTTGCGCTTCGTCGCCCTCCATCGACACGAAGCATTGCTGCGCGAAGATCTCACTCGGGCGCCGTTTCAGCCATGGTGTGTGATGACCCATCACTTCAAAATGTTCATCAAGTCGATCCAGCCAATAAGGCAGCCACCCCAACCCGCTTTCGAAAAAGCCAACGCGCAAGTTTGGGTAGCGATCAAGAACTCCGCCGCCCAAGAAGTCCATAACGACAGCCATCTGGCCAAAGGGGTGTGCAATCATATGGTCGTAAAACACATTGTCTTCGTACCGGCCTGTTGAAAAGCTCGGCATCCGCGAGCCAAAACTGCCGTGAACACCGACAGCGATTCCTTCCGCGCTCGCCACATCCCAAATCGGATTGCACTTGTCGTCATAAAGGGCCAGTCCGTTAAAGCGCTCCGGGCGGACGACCAGGCCCGTGAGCCCGATTTCCTTCAACCTTTTGGTCTCTTGGAGGGCAAGTTCAGGATCTTGCAAAGGAATGATTCCCATACCGAACAATCGATCCGAATCTTCCTTACAAAAATCGCTCATCCAATTGTTGTAGGCACGGCAGGTTTCTGCCGCGACTTTTGGATCCTTCACATCGCCCCACAGCAGGTGGATGGAAGGAAACAACAGCGCCTGATCAAGACCTTCTTCATCCATCACCTTCAGACGTGCGGCGGGATCCCAACTGCCCGGCAAAATGTCGTCCCAAGTTAGTTCCTTGCCCTGCGCCATACCGCCAGGAATGCAGGCGTGGGCTGGGCTTGCTCCCGCATTCGCGCCCGCCCGGACATGACCTTCGATCGACAGAACGTCTTGACCATCTATGCGCCGCAGCTGCAGGACATCGTCTCGGAAGTTCGACGCCGTATAGTCAGTCCAAACCATGGTCGGTTCGCAGATATGACCGTCGCCGTCGATTACTGTTTTGCCATCCACCGTCATCGCATCCTCCTTCGTCAGCTTGTCCTTGCCGATCTCGGTGCAGCATTTGATCACAGAAGAGAGACAATCCAAACGATTTGATTCAAATGCGATGGATTGGGCGGGCGCAAACATTTCTGCCAATTCTTCGGTCAGAAAATAAAACTTTGAATCAAACAAAACGACGTCCGATTACCCGGCACTGACCACAACTTCACTTTGCCGTGACGACACGCTGTTTCGAAAGTTCTGTTTAAGCCTGACTTGTTTTACTCCCCCGCGCGTGAGGCCAAGGAAGAAATATGTCAAACCAGATCATTGTCATTTCCGACCATGAACATGCCGAACAGCTTGTCGTCTATCTGGAGCGCCAGAACAGCGACTTGATCGTTGCGTTGGTATCGACGCTCGAGGAATTGGAGAGCCATCTGGAACTCTTCGGTCCGAACACCAGACTGCTATCATTTTGTTCAGGTGTGATCATTCCAGCACGTCTCTTGGCAATGGTCACCCAAGCACCCTACAACATTCATCCTGGATCGCCTGCTTTCCCCGGATCGCACCCCGACGCGTTTGCGATTGTGGAGCGCGCATCAGAGTTTGGGGCGACAGCGCACGAGATGATAGATAAGGTGGATGCGGGACCCATTGTGGATGTTGAGCTTTTTCCAATCGCTCTCAACTCGACGGCCGAGCAGTTACGCGATCAGGCCTTCGTAGCTGCCGTCGAGTTGTTTACACGTATTGCCGATCATTGCGTGCGATCGTACGGCCCCTTACCCGTCCTGCCAGGAACACATTGGGGAAAACGAAAAACAAGCCGCAAAGACTATCAGGCGCTGTGTCAGATATCGCCTGTGCTGACCGCACATGATCTCAGCCTCCTCAAACGCGCCTGTGGCCGCGATCTTGTGGAGGTTCAAGCGACCATGCCTGAACTACGACGCGCACAGGGCTGAACAATTTTGACATAATATATGTCAATAGTTTAGGATCGCCTTGCTTTCCAATCAGAGGAGCAAGGCAGTGGCAACAGAAACAGACGCACTTGGCTTTGAAGCGCCGGCACCACTCGGTCATCCCGGCCGCGCCGGTTTGCCAGTTGGAGCCTCTACCGGGCCTGAAATCGGCGAACGTCTCCCGGACTTCTCCTTGCCTGATGCTTCTGGAAAGATGATTCACTTTCACGAGGACAGGGGCTCGGCAAAAGCGGCTGTCGTTTTCTATCGTTCTGCAGTTTGGTGACCCCCTTGCATGACGCAACTCGTTGAGTTGCGCGACGGGTATCAAAAGTTTTTGTACGCCGGCGTTAAGCTCTACGCCATTTCCTATGACGATAAAGAAGTTCTGCAGGACTTCGCCCAGACCTACGACATTCAATACCCTCTGCTGTCGGACATCGACTCGGAAGTCATCCGGCGTTACGGGATCTTGAACACGCAGGTGAAGCCAGGCGATGGCCCTCTTTATGGCATCCCTTATCCCGGCACCTACATCACAGATGAAAACGGCGTTGTAGTAGAGAAATTCTTTCACGACACTTACAAGCGCCGCGAAGGACCCGAACTGCTGTTGGACAGCGCCTTGGGCGAGATCCTGATCGGGCACGATGAACCGTCGGCGTCAGGCGACGATCAAGACGGAATCAAACTGTCGGCCACTTTGCATGGCGGTGCCATCAAGCAAGGGGCGCAACGCGAGATCATTGTGCGGTTCGAACTGCCGGACGGTTTGCACATTTACGGCAGGCCGGTGCCGGAAGGCATGATACCGACAGAAATTACCGTTGAGGGACCAGAAGGCTTGGTCGTCGAGCCGCTCATTGCGCCGCCTACATCACCTTTGAAACTTGAAAGTCTTGGACTTGAACTGCCGGTGTGGAGCGGACGTGTAGATTTCCGCGTGCCCATCTATGCACTTTCCTCACTGGTCTCCGAATGCCGGCCCGTTGATCAGGACGCGATCAAAATTAGTGTCGGTGTCAAATACCAAGCCTGTGACGACAATGTCTGCCTGTTGCCACGCACAGAAACGTTTGAACTCAGCGCACCATTGGAAGCCATGGATGTGCAATCCATTTCGCTGCACATGGGGCATGGTCAAAAAGAGTCGAAGTTCGACGGCGCACCCCATTTAAAGAGGCTGATGGCCCGAAAGATCCGCCAACGCCCGCTCGGCCTTCTCCGTTTCATCGCCAAAACAGTAAGCCTCGAATTCGGCGCCTGGCGACGGCGTGGTCAGAAGTGAACTTGGATGGTCCTCCCGGAGCGCTCAGCGTGTCTGGGATCCAACCATCCGTTGTTTCAAAAGCGCAATGGTCTTGTTTTCATGTGCCACAATCAAACGCCAAAGAAGGTGCATTCGGCAGAGGTCACAACAGGCCCAATTCCAAGACGTGATCGAGATAGATCCCCGCATCACGCACATCGAAATAGAATGAGATCAAGATCACGATCGTAATAGCCGCCGACCAAACACCGAAGGCAGATCGTTGGCTAAGAAACGGACTGCGCGCCAGCAACACAAGAAGCGCCGGCAACCAGCAGACGAAATGGATGAGCCCGACCAAGCCAGCCAACACAACAATGTCCGTCTGCGTATCAATCGCCGCAGTTACAACGTGACTGGCTATGAATGACCCCAAGACCCAACGGGCTTCGATGTGATGCCAAACGAAGAAGATCGACGCCAAAAACGTGAGTGACAGAAGCCCAAGCCAAGCCATCAGATAAGGGGGGATGTTCGCCCGTGCTTCGTTGTTCCATTCATTGAGCGCGCCGTGCCCGGGCTCATAGGCCTGTGCTGCACCTGCGATCAGAAGCAACAGCAGGACGCCACTAAATAGCCCCCGACCGTGTTTGCGTCCCGACACAGCGCCTAAAACACCCCCGTCCCCACGACATGGTCGATGTAAATCGCGGCGCCGGGCACATCGAAGTAAAACGAAATCAAGATCACAGCAGTGATCGCCACCGACCATGCACCAAATAACGAGAACTCCGAGAAGAACGGACGGCGTGTCAGCAATAAGTAAAGCGCCGGCGACCAAAAGATCACATGCATCAACGACACATAACCGGAAAGGACCTGACCATCGGCCACAGTCAGCTCTAAAGCTTGAGCGATCGGATCGCTGAGGAAAAGGCTGGCGATAAATCCAAGTACGGCGAACCGCGCAATGGGTCGGTGCCAAACAAAAAAGAGTCCCAGTGCAAAGGTGCCGAGCATGGCAAAGAGCCAGTAACGCACCGCTGGCGGCACATTCGCTTGGGCCTCATCATTCCAAATCTGGAGCGCATTGTGCCCGACTTCATACTCTTGAGCCGCAGCGCCCGTCGTGATCGCGCAACTGGCAAGCACGCCGACCGCCAGAATTCCCTGCCATTTCATACGGTTACCTCCCCCAAACCCCTTATTGAGGGCCAAAGCATAACTTGACTTCACCCCACACGCACCTTACGTTCTCGTGAGATTTCAGGCTTTTTGGCTTGCATCCGCCTGCGGCTCGATGGGGGGTCGGGGTCAACGTCCGTCAGCGAAGGTTCGCCCACGGACGCGATTGGTGCTTGCCGAAAGCCTAATCTTGAATGAGTGCTTTGCGTCACTGCGAGCGAAGCGAAGCCATCTAGGGCCGCGCCATGTGCCTACCTGGATTGCCGCGGTCGCTCATGCGGCCTCGCAATGGCGAATGACAATTTCTGGAACGAGCGGCATGTTCGACAATTTATCCAACCGGCTTTCCGGTGTCCTTGATAAGCTCAAAAAGCGCGGTGCGCTGAGCGAAAAGGATGTCACGGCCGCCATGCGCGAAGTACGCGTGGCGCTGCTCGAAGCCGATGTGGCGTTGCCAACTGTCAAAGCCTTTATCGATCGGGTCCAAGAAAAAGCCGTCGGACAGGAAGTCCTCAAATCCGTTACGCCGGGCCAGCAGGTCGTCAAGATCGTCCATGATGAAATGGTCGAAATGCTGGGCGCCGATGAGGCGGGCCTCAATCTTAAAGTCGTGCCGCCTATGGTCATCATGATGGTGGGCTTGCAGGGTTCCGGTAAGACCACATCGACGGCGAAGATTGCGAAGCGGCTCAACGAAAAAGAAAAGAAAAAGGTCCTCATGGCGTCGCTCGACACGCGGCGTCCCGCGGCGCAAGAACAGCTCCGCGTGTTGGGCGAACAGGTGAAAGTCGACACGCTGCCCATCATTGAAGGACAGATGCCAGTCGACATTGCCGGCCGTGCGATCAATGCCGCGCGCCTGTCAGGCTACGACGTCCTGTTGTTGGATACGGCAGGCCGACTGCATGTGGACGAGGCGCTGATGGCGGAAGTTGCCGCCGTCCGTGATGCGACCACCCCGCACGAAACCTTGTTGGTGGCGGATGCGCTGACCGGTCAGGACGCCGTCAATGTCGCCCAGCAATTTAAAGACCGTGTCGGCCTTACCGGCATTGTGCTGACCCGTGTCGATGGCGATGGTCGCGGCGGTGCCGCACTTTCCATGCGCGCCGTAACCGAACGCCCCATCAAACTGATGGGTACGGGCGAAAAACTCGACGAACTCGAAGATTTCCATCCGGAACGTATCGCTGGACGCATTCTGGGCATGGGCGATGTGGTCAGCCTGGTCGAGAAAGCAGCGGAGAATATCGACCAGAAAGAGGCCGAGAAGCTCGCGCGCAAAATGAAAAAGGGGGCGTTCGACCTGGACGACCTCAGCGACCAGCTTAAGCAAATGCAGAATATGGGCGGCATGCAAGGCGTGCTGTCGATGCTGCCCGGCATGGGCAAAATGAAGAACCAACTCGCCAATGCCAATGTGGACGAGGGAATCTTCAAACAACAGCAAGCAATCATCAGCTCCATGACGAAAAAGGAGCGCAAGAATCCTAAGATCCTGAACGGCTCCCGCAAAAAGCGGGTCGCAGCCGGTTCAGGCACGCAAGTTCAAGACGTCAACCGATTGCTCAAAATGCATCGTCAGATGGGCGATATGATGAAGCAAATGGGCAAAATGTCGAAGAAAGGCCTGCTTAAGGGCGGCCTCGGCAACCTATTTGGCGGCGGTGGCCAAATGCCCGCGCCCGGCGATTTGGGCGCTGGCGGATTGCCGCCTCAATTGCCACCGGGCCTTGGTGGCCCCGGACTGGTCGGTCCTGGAATCGGCAGTGGCGGCATGCCAGGCCTGCCGCCCGGATTTCCCGGATCCAGCAAAAAGAAGTGACACCCGAATTCCAGACGAAACAGTTTCAAACGAAGAAGGACGATCTCTAAATGTCTCTACGTATTCGCCTTGCACGAGGCGGCACCAAAAAACGCCCGGTCTACCGCATTGTGGTTGCGGATTCCCGGACCCCCCGCGATGGACGCTTCATCGAGAAGCTCGGCTTTTTTAATCCGCTGCTGCCGAAAGATAATGAAGAGCGCATCCGCTACAATGAGGAGCGGATTAAGTATTGGCTTGGCGTCGGCGCCAAACCCTCCGACCGGGTCGCCCGTTTCTTGAGCGAGAAAGACATCGTGAAATGGGAAGCCGGCAACAACCCACAGAAAGCAAAACCAAAGGCGAAAGCACAAGAACGCCTGAAAGCCGCGGAAGAAGCTGCTGCTGCGGCTGCTGAAGAGGCTGCCGGTGGTGGAGACGACGCACCTGCAGAAGATGCTGGTGGCGAGGAGAATGCCGAAAGCTAAGACCAGTGAGGCGCGTGTTTGCCTGGGGGCCTTCGCCGGCGCCCATGGTGTCCGCGGCGCCGTATTGATCAAAGCTTTCACGGAGGTCCCTGCCGACATTGCCGCCTACGGCCCGGTTCATTCCGAAGATGGAACCCAATCGTTCCGGCTTTCGGTCACCGGACAAAAGAAGGGCGGCGTGATTGCGAAGGTCGAAGGGATTGAAACACGAGATGAGGCGCAGGCCTTAAAGGGCACACGCTTTTATGTTGGCAGAGACAAGCTGCCGGAACCAGACGAGGAGGAATTTTACTACGCCGATCTGATCGGACTGCGTGCGGAAAAAGAAGATGGCGAGCCCCTAGGCACCGTTAAGGCGGTGCAAGATTTTGGCGGCGGCGATTTGCTGGAAATTCAGCCGGCGCGAGGATCTACAGTGTTCGTGCCCTTCACAACTGAAGCCGTACCAAATGTCGACATCAGGCAGGGAAAAGTGACGATCGCGGATTTTGACGCGCTGATCGAAACGCCGGCCGATCGACAGGACCGAGATGATCGGAATGCCGAGACGCCAGGACATAAAGTTGGTGACCAATGACCACATGGCAGGCAAGGGTCCTGACTTTGTATCCTGAGATGTTTCCGGGGCCAATGGATACGGCCCTGGCAGGCAAGGCGTTGAGCAAAGGCGTTTGGGCTCTCGATGTCGTAGACATTCGGGAGTACGCACGCGATAAACACGGCACCGTAGACGGGGCCCCATCGGGGGGCGGACCGGGAATGGTGTTGCGGGCAGACATTCTGGCGGACGCCTTGGACGTGAGCGGCGAAAAAGATGAGATTTCGCGCCCGTCAATCGTGCTGACGCCCAGGGGACGGCCCCTAACGCAAGAACGGGTCAAGGCACTGGCGGTCGGACCCGGCGTAACATTGATTTGCGGTCGGTTCGAAGGAATTGACCAACGCGTGATCGAAGCGCGTGAGTTGGAAGAGATATCGGTCGGCGATGCGGTGCTTTCGGGCGGCGAAATTGCCGCCATGATGGTTTTAGATGCCTGTGTCCGACTGTTACCCGGGGTAATGGGGGATGCGGCTTCGATGGAACAGGAGAGTTTTGAAGGGGATCTTTTAGAATTTCCCCAGTATACGCTACCCAGGCAATGGGAAGGCTATGAGATACCGGAAGTGCTGCTTTCGGGACATCACGGCAAGATTGCTGAGTGGCGGCAGAAACAGGCAGAAGCCGATACGAAATCGCGCCGGCCCGATCTTTGGGATCGATATAAGGCGCGGCAGGACGAAAACGATTAACACAACGGAATGACCGGAAGAACGAGGCCCGCCATGAACATTATTGAGCAGATCGAGCAAGAACAGCAAAAAGCGCTGGAAGAGAATAAGAAAGTGCCCGATTTCGCACCCGGAGACACGGTGCGCGTGAATGTGCGCATCAAAGAAGGCGACCGTGAGCGCATCCAAGCCTATGAAGGCGTGTGCATCGGGCGAGCCGGCCAGGGCGTCAATGAAAACTTTACCGTCAGAAAAATCTCATACGGCGAAGGCGTTGAACGGGTCTTCCCGGTCTACAGCCCGCTTGTGGACTCCATCGATGTGGTCCGCCGAGGTAAAGTGCGCCGCGCTAAGCTCTACTATCTTCGTTCGCGCCGCGGTAAGTCGGCTCGGATCGCTGAGAAGCAGGAACATCGGCCCAAAAAAGGCGCTCAAGCCGAGGCTTAATCGCCAACGCGTACAAACTGAACTTTCGTCCTGCATTTGTTGCGGGACCCATACCCCCTCAATCCATATTGCTCGCGCAGTGAATAGAGATCCTGTGACAAGCACAGGATGACGCGACGGGGTTGGCGCGAAACGCGCACAACAGGAGGAGGCACTGGTCCATGAGCAAACCACGCACGCTCTACGAAAAAATCCTCGACGACCACTTGGTCGATGAACAGGATGACGGTACGTGCCTTCTTTATATCGATCTGCACATGGTGCACGAGGTGACCAGCCCGCAAGCCTTTGAAGGCCTGCGCATGACCGACCGCAAGGTACGTCAGCCGGGCCGCACGCTTGCTGTTGCTGATCATAACGTTCCGACCACGGACCGGTCGAAGGGTATCGACGACGCCGAGTCAAAACTCCAAGTCGAAACGCTCGAACAAAATTGCCGCGACTTTGGCATCGAATATTATCCGATGGATGATCAGCGTCAGGGCATCGTGCACATTGTGGGACCCGAACAAGGTGCCACCCAACCGGGTATGACGGTCGTCTGTGGCGACAGCCATACCGCAACCCACGGCGCGTTTGGCGCCCTTGCCTTTGGCATCGGAACATCCGAAGTCGAGCATGTGTTGGCAACCCAAACATTGATTCAAAAGCGCTCGAAAAACATGCGCGTCAGCGTCGATGGCAATCTGCCGGTGGGCGTCACCGCAAAAGACATAATCCTCGCCATCATCGGTCGGATCGGCACGGCGGGTGGCACCGGCCATGTGATTGAATTCGCGGGCGATGCGATCCGCAACCTTTCCATGGAAGGCCGCATGACCGTCTGCAACATGACGATCGAGGGCGGCGCACGCGCTGGCCTAATCGCGCCGGATGAAACAACCTTCGACTATGTCCGTGGACGTCCAAAGGCACCCAAAGCCGGCGCCTGGGAGATGGCCGTCAATTACTGGAAAAGCCTCTATTCAGATGAGGGCGCCGTTTTTGACACCGACATCAAATTGAACGCGGGCGACATTGTTCCTCTGGTGACATGGGGCACAAGCCCGGAAGATGTGGTTCCGATTACGGGCCAAGTACCAAACCCCGCCGACGAGGCCGACGCCGCAAAGCGCCAGTCGATTGAAAGATCGCTCGACTATATGGGTCTTGCCGCGAACACACCGATCACGGATCTTTCCGTGGACAAAGTGTTTATCGGCTCGTGCACAAACGGCCGCATCGAAGACCTGCGTGAGGCCGCAAAGATCGCGAAAGGCCGCAAAGTAGCCGGCACCGTCGGTGCGATCGTCGTTCCCGGTTCCGGGCTGGTGAAAGCGCAGGCAGAAGAAGAAGGTCTCGACCGCATCTTCACCGAAGCCGGTTTTGAGTGGCGCGAACCGGGCTGTTCCATGTGCCTTGCAATGAACGCCGACAAATTGGAGCCCGAAGAACGCTGTGCGTCCACATCAAACCGGAACTTTGAAGGACGTCAGGGACGGGGCGGCCGCACGCACTTGGTCAGCCCAGCCATGGCCGCAGCGGCGGCAATTGCCGGACATCTGACCGACGTAAGGGATTATCAGTAGATCGATGTTGTGCTCGGGCTTGACCCGAGCACCCAGAGCTTCATGCTCTGAGCCCCTTCGTCCCTGGGCCCTCGTGCCAAGCACGAGGGCTACAAGAGAAAGAGTAAGAACTAGGGTCTAGCCAAATGGAAAAATTCACGACACTGACCGGCGTCGCTGCACCGTTGAATGTGCGCAATGTTGACACCGACATGATCATCCCCAAGCAATTCTTGAAGACGATCAAACGCACCGGCCTTGGCAAGAACCTGTTTGACGAACACCGCTACACTCAGGACGGTCAAGAGAAGCCGGATTTCGTCTTGAACAAGCCCGCCTATCGGAATGCTCAAATCCTGGTCGCGGGCGACAATTTCGGGTGTGGCTCCTCTCGTGAGCATGCGCCATGGGCCCTGCTCGACTTTGGCATTCGCTGTGTGATCTCAACCAGTTTCGCCGACATCTTTTACAACAACTGCTTCAAGAACGGCATTCTGCCCATCATTGTCGATCAAGAAACGCTCGACAAATTGATGGACGACGCGGAGCGCGGCGCCAACGCAACGATCTCAGTTGATTTGGAAGCGCAGGAAATTAAAGGCCCGGATGGCGGCACCGTCAAATTCGATATCGATCCCTTCCGCAAGCATTGTTTGCTCAACGGCCTCGACGACATTGGTTTGACTTTGCAGAAGAAAGACAAGATCGATGCCTTCGAAGCGCAAAGACAAACAACGCAGCCTTGGGTCCAAAGTTAAACGCGAGTAAATACGCGCGCCCCATCCTGATTGCGTTCAGTGAATCGAAAAGAGAAACTGAAAGCCCTGACGGGTGCTGCGAAACAAAAAACACTAGGAGAGACAAGTGAGCAGCAATCGTAGTCTTTTAGTTCTACCAGGCGACGGGATTGGCCCAGAAGCGATGGCAGAAGTCCGGCGCGTCGTAGATTGGCTCAGAGACAAAAGATCGATTTCATTTGATGTCGATGAAGATCTCGTCGGCGGCTGCGCCATCGACGCGCATGGCATTCCGATTACAGATGCAACGATGGAAAAGGCCATGGCTGCCGACGCCGTTCTACTTGGTGCCGTCGGCGGCCCTAAATGGGACGATCTCGATTTTTCGATCAAGCCCGAGCGGGGCCTGCTCCGCTTGCGCAAGGACATGGGCCTGTTTGCAAACTTGCGTCCTGCCATCTGCTTCAAGGCGCTGACAGACGCGTCGAGCCTTAAGCCGGAGATCGTCGGTGGGCTTAACATCATGATCGTCCGTGAGCTGACGGGCGGCGTCTATTTTGGCGAACCGCGCGGCATTGAAGATTTGGGCAATGGCGAGCGGCGCGGCGTCAACACGCAAGTCTACACGACCTCTGAAATTAGACGCGTGGCGCGGGTCGCTTTCGATTTGGCCGCCAAGCGCGACGGCAGGGTTTGTTCTGCCGAAAAAGCCAATGTCATGGAGTCCGGCATCCTGTGGCGCGAAGAAGTCCAATGGATTCATGACAATGAGTTCCCCAACATTGAACTGAGCCACATGTATGCCGACAATTGCGCCATGCAGTTGGTCCGCGCGCCCAAGCAGTTTGACGTTATCGTGACAGACAATCTGTTCGGTGATTTGCTGTCTGATGCGGCTGCCATGTTGACAGGATCGCTGGGCATGTTGCCTTCCGCCTCGCTTGGCGCGCCCGACGCCACCGGCAAAGCAAAAGCGCTGTACGAACCGGTTCACGGGTCCGCTCCGGATATCGCGGGTCAAGGCATTGCCAATCCCATCGCCACGATTTCGAGCTTTGCGATGGCGCTGCGTTACACATTTGATTTAGGCGCTGAAGCTGACCTGATCGAACAGGCCATTGAAAATGTCTTGGGTTCGGGCAAACGCACTGGCGACATTATGCAAGACGGCATGACGCAAATTTCCACAGAGGAAATGGGCAGTGCGATATTGAAAGAACTGGATGCGTTGAGCGGGTAACATGCAGCCATTCGTCATTGCGAGCGAAGCGATGCAATCCAGGGCAACCACGTTTTGAGCGTACTGGATTGCCACGGCCGCTAAAGCGGCCTCGCAATGACAATGCGAGGCGATTACTTCGAAGCCGCGCCACTAATGGAGAAAGATCATGGGATTGAAAGTTGCCGTTGTTGGCGCCACCGGTGCTGTGGGCCGCGAAATGCTCAACATATTGGCCGAGCGCGAATTCCCAGCCGATGAAGTGATCGCACTCGCGTCACGCCGTTCAATCGGCAAGGAATGCTCTTTCGGCGATGCCACCTTGAAGGCAAAAGACCTTGCGACTTTCGACTTTAGCGACGTGGATATTGCGCTGATGTCAGCCGGCGGAGATGTGTCAGCCGAGTGGTCGCCCAAGATTGCCGCACAAGATTGCGTTGTCATCGACAATTCGTCGAAGTGGCGCATGGATCCCGATGTGCCGCTGATTGTACCCGAAGTAAACGCCGACGCGCTCAGCGATTACACAAAGAAAAACATCATCGCCAACCCGAACTGCTCAACGGCACAACTGGTCGTCGCGCTGAAGCCGCTGCATGAACGTGCCAAGATCACGCGCGTCGTCTGCTCGACCTATCAGTCCGTCTCTGGCGCGGGTCAAAACGCGATGGATGAGCTTTTCAATCAAACCCGCGCGATTTACGTCAACGATCCGGTTGAAAAGCAGCACTTCACCAAACAAATCGCCTTCAACGTGATCCCGCACATCGATGTATTCATGGAAGACGGAGACACGAAAGAAGAGTGGAAGATGATGGCCGAGACCAAGAAGATTCTCGACCCAAGCATCAAAATGACCACCACCTGCGTGCGTGTACCCGTATTTGTGGGCCATTCGGAATCTGTGAACATTGAATTTGAGAGTGAGATCACAGACGACGAAGCCCGAGACCTGCTGCGCGAATCGCCTGGCTGCATGGTCGTGGATAAACGCGAAGACGAAGGCTATGTCACGCCCGTCGAATGTGTCGGCGACTACGCAACATTCATCAGCCGCATTCGCGTCGACCCGACAGTCGAACACGGCCTGAACCTGTGGGTGGTGTCAGATAATCTGCGCAAAGGCGCAGCGCTCAATGCCATTCAGATTGCCGAGATCCTGATCAACCGGCACCTGAAGAAGGCGGCCTAAACCAGCCAAATATGATGACGCACAGTTAAACTCTAACAGTCACCGCCCGGCATCGTCCGGGCGATCCATTGTCTCGCTACAAGGTCCTGGATTACCCGGACCAGCGGCTTCGCCGCTCGCCGTGCAATGACAACCAATTAGATGGTTTGTTGATCTCTAAATCAGTTTTCCAGCTTGATTGGGTAGAGCTGGTCGGGCGTCACGATGCGGTTTTGCTCGCGGATGATCATCAGCTCATCGGATTTGTTCCGTGTGCTGACACGAATGATCGAATCCAATGTTGCTGCGGCTTGCGCCAGTGCCGCGGATGTATCACGCCCCTGAATAATGTGACCCAAGAACAGCGCCGCCATGAAATCTCCGAGCCCATGCGGCGCGTTTTCAACGATGTCGGCGTCGGTCATCCAGGCACCTTCCGGGCCCTTGGCAACCGTCGCAATTCTGTTGGGTTGATTGGAAGGGATCGATGTTGCCAAAACATGTTTGGCATCAAGGCAATCGGCCGCCATAAAGGCCTTATCCACATCCGAAACAGACCGGCTGGTAATTTCGGCAAGTTCGAACGCATTGGGTGTTGCGATGTCGGCAAGCGGCACAAGCTCAGAAGAAATGGCGTCGACAACATCGGATGGCACATAGGCGCCCGTGTCTTCATCACCCATAACGGGATCACAGCAGTAGATTGCCGTTTCACTCTGATCCTTAACCCGGCGTACGATATCGGCAACGACGTGAACTTGTTCGACCGAGCGCAGGTACCCAGAAATCACCGCGTCGCATTTTGCAAACTGGCCGCGATCATCAAGCCCCTGCACGAGCGACTTGATGAGCTCAGCGTCAATCACTTCGCCTGTAAAGGCGCCGTGACCGGGATGGTTCGAATAGAGCACGGTCGGCACGGCCCAGACTTCAAGTCCCATGCGCTGGAGCGCAAACCGCGCGGCGCCGTTGCCGACATGGCCGTAAACAACTTCTGACTGGATGGACAGAACGCCTCTCATACCGCCGCCTAATACCCCATTTCATGAGACAAACCCAGCCAACAGCATTTTGATTGCCGACGCACCTGGCTATAGTCAGTCTTAACATTTTCTCAACAGCGGTCCTGGGCTTACCCGGACGCATTGCCGATATCAAACACGTAACTAGTGACTGGACTGTAAATGACGAAAGAAATCCGCCCCCGCCGCAGTGTCCTCTACATGCCCGGTTCTAATGCGCGCGCCATTGAAAAAGCCCGCAATTTGCCCGTGGACGCGGTGATTTTGGATCTTGAGGATGCGGTCGCGCCCGAGGCCAAACCTGCGGCGCGCGATCAGGTCTGCGCCGCCGTCGCAGAAGGCGGATTTGGGTCCCGCGAAGTGATCATCCGGGTTAATGCCGTCGACACGCCTTGGGGCGTTTCAGACATCGTCGAGGCCGCGAAAGTGAAGCCAGACGCTGTCCTGGTTCCCAAAGTCAATGACGCCCAGACCATCCAAAAGGCGGACGAGATGCTGACGAATGCCGGGGCACCGGACAGCACCGGCATCTGGATCATGATGGAAACGCCGGTTGCTATGTTGCGCGCCCAAGACATTGCCGGCGCGGGCGGTCGGCTCGACTGCATGGTGATGGGCACTAACGATTTGGCCAAAGAGCTGCACGCTACGCAGACTGACGCCCGCGTGCCCATGATCACAAGTTTGGCGCTTTGCATTCTGGCGGCGCGAGCCTTCCAACTCACCATTCTCGATGGCGTCTATAATGACATTAAGAACTTGGATGGGTTCGAGAGCGTTTGTCAGCAAGGCCTCGAATTTGGTTTTGACGGCAAAACCTTGATCCATCCAACACAGATTGATTTGTGCAACCAGATCTTTTCGCCCGACCCCCAGGCTGTTGAAGAGGCCTATGCCATTATCGAAGCCTTCAAGGAACCGGAGGCGCAAGGCAAGGGTGTGATCAAAGTGGATGGACGCATGGTCGAGCGGCTTCATTTGGAACAGGCCGAATATCTGGTCGCGATAGCGGAAGCCATTGAAGCGAGGCGTTAGCCATGACGGACGCACAGTTTGAAACCCACGAGGTCTTCAATCAACCGCCACCCTTTGAAGACGTTAATCTGTTTACGACCGATCCCATTTTATGCAGTTGCACTGCGCGAGAAGGCGCCGATTGGGCAGAGGAAGATCTCACCAAATTTGGTGCACTGACCGGATCTGCGGAAGTATTGGATCTGGGCCGCCAGGCAAATGTGTATACGCCCGTCCTCAAGTCATTTGATCGGTATGGGCACCGAGCGGACCAGGTCGAGTTTCATCCCTCGTACCACCGGCTGATGGAGATCAGTATCCGGCAAGGGCTCCACGCCTCACCCTGGGATCATCTGCAAAGTCAGACAGAGCCCAAAACGGGTAGCGTCGTCGCGCGCCTTGCCGGTTTCTACATGATGACCCATGTGGAAGCAGGGCACACTTGCCCGATTACCATGACGAATGCCTGCATCGCGTCATTGGTCATTGAACCTGAACTTGCCAAAAGCTGGGTCCCGCGCGTGCTGTCGCGAGATTACGATTCCTCCTTCTCTGCTGCTGGACAGAAGAAGGGCGTCACCATCGGTATGGGCATGACCGAGAAACAAGGCGGCACAGACGTCCGCGCCAACACGACGAAAGCGGTTCCCGTGAATGGCGGTGGCGCCAGTCAAGAATATCTGTTGACCGGTCATAAATGGTTTTTCTCGGCGCCGATGTGCGATGCGTTCCTTGTTCTTGCCAACAGTCCAAACGGCCTATCCTGTTTCTTGTTGCCGCGTTTCACGCCAGATGGCCGACCAAATGCCATACGCATCCAACGGCTGAAAGAAAAAGTCGGCAATCGTTCGAATGCGTCTTCCGAAGTCGAGTTCCAAGGCGCCTCGGCCTGGATGATTGGCGAGGAAGGACGCGGCGTCGCTAACATCATCGAGATGGTGACCCAGACGCGTCTTGACTGCGCTGTGGCTTCGGCCGCGCATATGCGCCATGCGTTTGTTCAAGCCACGCATCATTGCCGGCACCGGCGCGTCTTCCAGAAACATCTGATCGACCAACCGTTGATGACGAACGTGCTGGCCGACCTTGCTTTGGAGGCCGAAGCGGCAACGGCCCTGGTTTTCCGGTTGGCCGGTTCCTACGATCGGGCGCATACGGACGAACACGAAGCGGCCTACCGGCGGATCATGAACCCGGTCACTAAGTATTGGGTCTGCAAACGTCTACCCAGCGTTGCCTATGAAGCAATGGAATGTGTGGGCGGCAATGGGTATGTGGAAGATGGCCCCATGGGCCGTATTTATCGCGAAGCGCCTCTCAACGCCATTTGGGAAGGATCCGGCAATGTGATGTGCCTCGATCTTCTGCGCGCCCTTGGTCGCGATCCCGACAGCTTAGAGAGTGTCTTCACGGAACTCGGAAACGCGCGGGGTCAAAACACACTGTTTGATTCAAGTCTTGAAACCCTTAAGCATGCCTTCACCGATATTGGAACACTTGAACAGCGTTCGCGTGCAGTCGTGGAGCTGTTTGCCAAAACCACCTGCGCAGCCTTGCTTATCCAACACGCACCGGACTTTGTGTCGAACGCTTATTGTGCGAGTCGTTTGGAAGGATCACAAACCGGCCTCTTTGGCACATTGCCAAGCAGTGTCGACTGTCGTGCGATCGTGGATCGCGCTTTCTCGGATTACGTCTAAGAAAGTCTCTTTTCTGAATAGCTTCAATATACGTTACGTCAGCCACAACAATCAACAGTTGCTAAGAAAAATCACCACCCTCTATAATAGTTTTTGTTGGTTTTTTGGGGGGAGGGTCACTTATGCCAAAGGTCTATTTTGCGACGAACAGAAATCTAAGAAAGAAAAAAGCTGAAGATCCCAATGAAGCCAACCCATTTGGCAGCAAATTTCATAAGGACGATACGAGCCTATTCCGAGTTGGAAGTGCCGAGTTGGTGCGAGGTGCACTTGAGGATCCGCGCAGTTATGCGGTGAAACCAGGCTCCATCAAAATCGCACCGGAGAAGCGTGCAAATCCAAATACCGGCGGCGGAGAGGTACTGGGGAGCAGCAAAATTTTCGAAGATCTGCGTACCGAGATGAACAAGAACAAACGCGACGTCATTGTTTTTCTCCACGGATTTGCAAACAACTTCGAAGATAGCTTGCGCGGTGCGGCGCAACTGAGCGATCTCTACACGATCGATGACTGCGATGACCCTGGACAAGCCTACCATCCTTACACATTTGTGTTTTCGTGGCCATCAAACGGAAAAGTCGCACCCGCATGGCATTATTTTCTTGATCGGAAGGATGCAGCCGCATCTGGACAAGCGATGGCCCGTGCTTTGCGCCGCCTCGTCGATTTTTTGGAAATCGACGACGAAGGTCATCGATTGCGAAAACGTCTTGGAACAGACGAAAACGATAAACGCTGCAGACAGAAACTTCATCTGGTAGCTCACAGTATGGGCGCCTGGGCACTACGTCATGCTGTTCTAGCGATCAGAGACTTGATGAATGCGAACCGTTTGCCACCGATATTTGAAAACGTCTTTCTAATGGCTCCGGATGAGGACGCGGACGCGTTCACAAAGGACCACAAAATGAGACATCTCGCACAGCTAGCAAGAGCGATACACGTTTATCATAGTAGCAGTGATCACGTGCTGTTCATTAGCGATACTACAAAATCTAATCCCGACCGCTTAGGCACCCACGGTCCCGAATCTTTCACCGGAGTGACTACGCGAATTCGGACAATAGATTGTAGTCTGGTTGATAATACGAGCCAGCTTACAGACGGCAATCATCAGTATTTCCGGTTTCGCTCCGAGGTCATCAACGACGTTAGACAAGTACTTTCCGGAAGCCACCCAGACCTAATCAAAGGGCGTACTGTCTTGGAGCAAGGAAAAAGGTACCTCATTAATCCTAACGGATAGACCGAATTCACTTAAGGAACGTTGCGAACTCATCGACAGGTGCACGGTCAGAACGCAATGTGTTGACCGGCTGGCTGCGATCCGGATAGCCAAGCGCCATACCGCAATAGACTACGTCGGTTTCAGGCAGTCCGAAATGTGTGCGCAGGCTTTCGCGCACCATGCCCCACGCCTCTTGCATGCACGTGCCGAGCCCTTCTTCTTCTGCAGCCAATGCGAGAGATTGCATGAACATGCCCAGATGCGCCCATTGCCCATGTCCCATGCAGCGATCGATCGCAAAGAACAATCCGACCGGCGCGCCAAAGAAGTTGTAATTCTCTGCAAGCCGAGCAAAGCGCGCCGCTTTATCTTCGCGGGGAATGCCCAACTTCGCATACATATCTTCGCCCACTTTGAAACGACGTGAACGGTAAGGCTCGCCCAACTCGGTGGGGTAGATCGGAAAATCCCCCACTTCGCCGCGTGGGTTCTCGGCCAAGACCTTGCCTGCCAGTTCACTGACTTTTGCTTTCGCGTCCCCGGAAACCACAATGACCTTCCAAGGCTGCACATTGCCTCCAGACGGTGCCCACCGGGCCCGGTCAAGCAGTGTACGAACCAATTCCTCATCGACCGAGCGGTCTTCAAAGGCACGAATCGAAATGCGCCGCATCAGCGCGTCAGCAACGTTCATGAACGAGATTCCTTACTAACTATAATTTTCTGGCGGAGAGCTAATCCGCGCCACCCACGACCGGTAAGTGAAGGGCGCGCCAGCGCAGCATGCCACCCGCGAGGTTCGCAACCTTGTCATACCCACTCTTCCGCAGAATGAGGCTGGCCTGTGCTGAGCGGCCACCGGCTCGGCAGACGGTAACAATCGGCTTTGCCTTGTCCAACTCACCGACCGCATCGCTTAAGCCACCAAGCGGGATCAATTGCGCATCTTTGATATGACCGAGCGGACCATCAAATTCTTGCGTCTCGCGCACATCGACGATCTGCACCGAAGAACTGTGCTCCTCAACCCAGCGCGGACTGATTTCCCAAATGCCAGCGAAGGTGAATATCAGTGGCGCCCAGTCCTGTTCTGGCCCGATTCCCTCGGTATCATCTGGCTTACCGCATTTCAGATTGGCCGGTACTGCAACATCGATTTTGTTTGGATGCGCAAGCCCCAGATTGTCCATATATCCCGAAAAATCACTTTCGCTCAGCGCACCACCTAATCGCGGATTAAACTGTTTCTCTTCTGAAACGCTCGTACACGTGATGCCTCGATAGTCGTGCCCCGGATACAGAACGCAGTCATCGGGCAGCGTAAAGATTTGCGTGTGTACAGACTGATAAAGGCCGCGTGCACTCCCCTGCTGAAAGTCGGTTCGGCCGGCGCCCCGAACCAACAGACAATCTCCCGTAAAAGCACGGGATTCGTCGTCGAGCACAAATGTCAAACATCCATTTGTGTGGCCCGGTGTTGCCCTGACTTCCAAATATCGTTTCCCGAACTTCACCTGGTCGCAATGCTTTAGGTACTGATCCGCCCCTTCTGCACCACTGTCTTCCGATAACAGGATGCGGCTGCCATTTTGGGTTTTGTGCATCCAGGCGCCTGTTACGTGATCGGCGTGGACATGCGTTTCGAGCGTCGCCACCAATTTGAGATCTAGTTCATTGATCAAGGCAGCGTCGCGTTGGAATTGTTCAAATACGGGATCGATCAAAACGGCTTCCCGGCTTGCCTCATCAGCAAGCAGATAGGTGAATGTTGACGATTGCAGATCGATGAGTTGGCGAAAGATCACGGGCGCCTCTCCGGGACAAAATTCTGGGATTCCAGCGCATAGACGCGCTCAGCTTCAGGATCATTGGGATCGATATTGCCCAACGTTCCCTCAAGAGTGAAGTGCAAACGCTCAAGCAGGCGGCAAGACTTCTCATTGATAGCATGCGTCATGGCGACCAATCGCTTTTTTCTTTGGACCCTAAACAAGTAAGCGATCAGCGCAGTCAGCGCTTCGGCCATGAGACCATGTCCTTGATAGGCCGGATCCAGGCTGTAGCCGATCTCTACTTCTTCACCCGTCAGGCTGTCCGCGCGGACACCAATATCGCCGATCAGAACCGCGTCGGACGCATGTTCGATCACGAACTGAAACCATTCTCCGTTCACGACAACTGGCGCGCGTGCCATGACCTCAACAAATGAGGCGGCTTCGCTGTCAGAATATGGGAAGGGCCAACCTTGATGCCTTGCCACATCTGGATCATTCCGCAAACGCCAGAAGGCTTCGGCATCACGATCCTCAAATCTTCGAACAATCAGGCGCGCCGTGTTAAGATTTGTAAGTTCGTGTTCGACCATGAGCCACACATTCAATCGCCGGTCAGCAACACCCGGCCAACCCAAAAAAGCACTTGTAAAACGGCGCCTTAATCCCCCGGCCAAATATTGACACTGGGCAACGGCCCACTACACTCCGCGCCAAAGTTTCGCGTCCCGCCCTGGGTCGCCGCGCCGTCGGCGCACGAGCATACGAAGACGAAATCTAAGGACTATTATGGCCAAAGCGACTCCCGGCAACAACCGACCCTTGTCGCCGCATCTACAGATATATGGTTGGCAGATTACTTGGACGCTCTCAATTCTTCACAGAATCGCCGGTATTGCCTTGGGTGTGGGCACATTGATGTTGGCCTACTGGCTGATCGCGCTCGCAACGGGCCCCGAAGCCTATCAGAACGCCATGGCCTTTATCGGCAGCATCTTCGGAATGGTGCCCCTTTTCGGATTCACAGCCGCGCTGATCTACCATCTGCTCAACGGCATCCGGCACCTAGTCTGGGATGCCGGCTATGGTTTTGATCTCGGTACCGTGAGCGCCAGTGGTTGGGCAATCTTGATCCTCACCGCTGTCCTGACCGTATTTGTTTGGGGCATCGGACTCGGTTTCGTGGGAGGCAGCGCATGAGCCTGAAAACACCTTTAAATCGCGTGCGCGGCCTGGGGTCCGCGCGGGAGGGCGTTACGCATTTCTGGCAGCAACGTGTCACAGCTGTTGCGCTTGTGCCTTTGAGCATCTGGTTTTTGATTGTGATCGTCAGCCTGACACAAGCGGACTATGAAACGGCGGCCCAGACGCTTAAGCAGCCCATCATCGCCATTCCCATGTTGCTGTTGCTGATAAGCGGATTTTACCACATGAAGCTTGGCTTGCAGGTTGTCATCGAAGACTGGATCGATGGCGACGGCATGAAGATCGCGCTTTTGTTGCTCAACACGTTTTTCGCCTACGCAATTGGCCTGGCGTGTGTTTTTTCTGTTCTAAAGATCGCTTTTGGAAGTTAAGCCTCTATGACCGCATATCCTATTACCGACCACACTTTTGATGTGGTTGTGGTTGGCGCTGGTGGCGCCGGCCTCCGTGCAACGCTTGGCGCTGCACAGGCAGGTCTCAAGACCGCAAATATCAGTAAAGTCTTTCCGACGCGCAGCCACACGGTTGCCGCGCAAGGCGGTATTTCCGCCGCACTCGGCAATATGATGGAGGATGATTGGCGGTGGCATATGTACGACACCGTCAAAGGGTCTGATTGGCTGGGCGATCAAGACTCGATCGAGTATCTGTGCCGCAATGCACCAGAAGCCGTTTATGAACTCGAACATTTCGGCGTGCCGTTCAGCCGCACGGAGGAAGGCAAGATCTATCAGCGCGCTTTCGGCGGCATGACGTCGAACTACGGTGAGGGTATTGTTCAGCGTACGTGCGCGGCGGCAGACCGTACCGGTCATGCCATTCTACAGACCTTGTACGGTCAGAGCCTGCGCTACGACGCGGAATTCTACATTGAATATTTCGTCATTGATCTGATCATGGTCGACGGCGAATGCCGTGGCGTGATTGCTTGGTGCCTTGACGATGGCACCATTCACCGGTTCCGCGCAAAGAAGACGGTTCTAGCTACAGGTGGATATGGGCGGACCTATTTCTCTTGCACGTCGGCCCATACCTGCACAGGCGACGGAAACGCCATGGTGTTGCGCGCGGGATTGCCCCTGCAAGACATGGAGTTTGTTCAGTTTCATCCAACGGGTGTCTATGGCGCAGGCGTGTTGATCACCGAAGGCGCCCGCGGTGAAGGTGGTTATCTCGTCAACTCCGAAGGCGAACGGTTCATGGAACGCTATGCGCCTTCGGCAAAAGATCTGGCCTCGCGCGATGTTGTTTCGCGATCGATGACCATCGAAATCCGCGAAGGCCGCGGTGTCGGCCCAAACAAAGACCATATCTATCTGCATCTTGATCATCTGGATCCGAAAGTCTTGGCCGAACGTCTGCCCGGCATTTCGGAATCGGCGCGCATTTTTGCCGGTGTGGATGTAACCAAAGAACCGATCCCTGTGCTGCCAACCGTCCATTATAATATGGGCGGTATCCCGACGAACTTCCACGGCGAAGTCGTGACGAAAGCCGGAGACGATCCTGACCATGTGGTGCCCGGATTGATGGCGGTAGGTGAAGCCGCTTGTGTTTCTGTTCACGGCGCAAATCGATTGGGATCAAATTCACTTATCGACCTTGTTGTCTTCGGGCGTGCGGTTGGCATCCGTTGTGCCAACACCGTCGAAGGCGGCGAAAGCCAACCGGAATTGCCCAAAGATTCGGCAGACTTTGCCCTGTCGCGTTTGGACAAGTTTCGCTATGCGAAAGGCGGCACATCGACAGCTGCCTTGCGGCTGCAAATGCAGCAAGCCATGCAAACCAATTGCGCCGTTTTCCGGACCGGTGAGGTTATGGAAGAAGGCAAAGACCTTGTTACGAAAGTCTTCAACGGCGTCAAGGACATCGCCGTTGCCGATGAGTCCATGATCTGGAATTCAGATTTGATGGAGACGCTAGAGTTCGACAATTTGATCGAACAGGCCATGGTCACTGTTGCCTCGGCCGTGAATCGTCCGGAAAGCCGTGGCGCACACGCCAGGGAAGATTTCCCCGATCGTAACGATGACGAGTGGATGAAACACACGCTGGCGTGGCTTAACCCGGAAACCGGCGAGGTCAAACTGGACTACCGGCCGGTCCATGCCTACACGCTGACCAACGACATTCAGTACATCGCCCCCAAGGCGCGCGTGTACTAACGTCCAACTGACCAAGCGACGCGTCAAACCGAGACGCCTAAGGAAGAGAGCATCACATGGTTGAATTGACCTTGCCCAAAAACAGTAAAGTCGGCAAAGGCAAAACCTGGGACCCGCAAACGGGACCGAACGGCGAAACGCCACAGAAGACAAAGAAATTTACGATCTATCGCTGGAATCCGGATGACGGAAACAATCCGCGCATTGATACGTACACGGTCGATCGCGACAATTGTGGTCCGATGGTGCTCGATGCCTTGATCAAAATCAAAAACGACACCGATCCGACCCTGACCTTCCGACGGTCCTGTCGTGAGGGGGTCTGTGGTTCCTGTGCTATGAATATCGGTGGCACCAATACGCTTGCATGTACAAAAGGCATGGATGAGTTCAGCGGGGACATTGCCGTTTATCCACTGCCGCATATGCCCGTGGTCAAAGACCTGGTGCCTGATCTCACGAACTTCTATGCCCAATATGCATCCATCGAACCCTGGCTGCAGACGACGACCCCGCAGCCGGAAAAAGAATGGAAGCAGTCGATGGACGACCGGGAAAAACTCGACGGACTTTACGAGTGTATTCTGTGTGCCTGCTGTTCAACCTCCTGCCCAAGCTATTGGTGGAACAGCGACCGCTATCTTGGACCGGCCGCGTTACTTCAGTCCTATCGATGGCTGATCGACAGCCGCGATGAGGCAACGGGTGAGCGGCTCGATAACCTCGAAGACCCGTTCAGGCTCTACCGCTGCCACACCATCATGAATTGTTCAAAAACATGTCCCAAAGGCTTAAACCCGGCCAAGGCCATCTCAAATGTCAAAAAGATGATGGTCGACCGCACGCTATAATACCAGACCTCCGAATGCCCAATTCAAAGCCCGCACCCAAAACTGAGTGCGGGCTTTTTCGCGCCGTGCACCGCGCCGTGAAAGACCTGACGCCAAGTGTCATTCATCGCTCATCCCACTTCCCACCAGATTTGAGCGGACCTGGCGCCTACTTGCTGGTTTGCCCGATCCCCAGAGCAATCAAGACAGATATTTCTCCACTTAGCCTGACCGGTATCCCCGCCGGAAGCTATATCTACGCTGGCAGTGCATATGGACCTGGCGGCATGGCGGCACGCATTACCCGGCACTTTAAGAGACGAAAGAAAGTCCATTGGCATATCGACCATGTAACCCGCATCTATCCCCCACCCCAGGCGTTGGCTTTCCCTCACGCGCGCGAATGCGAATTGGTCTCCGTGCTCATTGACAGATTGAACGCCGCATCACCCATAAAGGGGTTTGGCAGCTCAGATTGCCCCCGCTGCTATGCCCATTTGTTGCAGCTTCCCTGCTAAAGTTGCATGCCCGACAAGACTTTCTGTCTCCTTGGATGGATGAGCCTTGCGGCGCAAGTCCGGCGCCTGCTAAGACACGATCCAAATCCAGCGGCAATCAGTGAGGCAAGAAAACAATGGCGCGCGATCTGCACAATTTCATCAATGGTCAGAAGGTCGAAAGCTCTAGCGGCAGATTTGGTGACGTGTTCAATCCAAACACCGGCGAGGTCCAGGCCAAGACACCTTTGTCCTCTGCTGACGAGGTGAGACAAGCCATTGCGGCCGCTGCCGCTGCTTTCCCTGATTGGTCGGCGACAAATCCGCAGCGCCGCGCCCGGGTGATGTTCAATTTCAAAGCGCTTGTCGAAACCAATATGGACGAGCTGGCCCACATGCTCTCGTCGGAACATGGCAAAGTCATTGCCGATTCCAAAGGCGACGTGCAACGCGGACTTGAAGTGATCGAGTTTGCGTGTGGCATTCCGCACTTACAGAAAGGCGAATATACCGAAGGTGCCGGCCCGGGCATTGACATGTATTCCATGCGTCAACCGCTCGGGGTTGTTGCTGGCATCACGCCGTTCAACTTTCCGGCCATGATCCCGATGTGGATGTTCGGTGTCGCCATTGCCTGTGGCAACACGTTTGTCTGTAAGCCATCGGAAAAAGATCCATCCGTACCCTTACGATTGGCCGAACTGCTAAAAGAAGCCGGCCTTCCAGATGGCGTGTTCAATGTGGTGAACGGAGACAAAGAAGCCGTCGATACCATTCTGACAGACCCGTCTATTCAGGCCGTCAGCTTTGTCGGTTCCTCTGCCATCGCGGAATATATCTATCAAACCGGCGCGGCGCACGGCAAACGCGTTCAGGCCATGGGCGGTGCAAAAAACCATATGATTGTCATGCCGGACGCGGATCTCGACCAGGTGGTCGACGATCTGATCGGTGCCGGCTATGGCTCGGCCGGCGAACGCTGCATGGCCATTTCTGTTGCTGTTCCGGTGGGCAAAACGGTGGGTGACGAACTGGTCAAACGACTCAAGCCGCGCGTTGAATCGCTCAAGGTCGGCATTTCCACAGATCCGGATTCGAATTTTGGTCCGCTGGTAACGGCACAACATCGTGAAAAAGTTCGCGGCTATGTGGATCAAGGCGTCAAAGAAGGCGCAGATTTGGTGATCGACGGGCGTGATTTTACGCTGCAAGGCTACGAGAACGGGTTCTTTATGGGCGGGTGCCTTTTCGACAATGTCAAACCCGGTATGACCACATACGAGGAAGAAATCTTCGGCCCGGTTTTGCAGGTCGCCCGCGCGGACGACTTCGACGAAGCGATCTCTCTTCCGAGTAAACATCAGTACGGAAACGGTGTTGCGATCTTCACGCGGGACGGCGACGCCGCACGTGAGTTTGCCAGCCGCGTAAATGTGGGCATGGTCGGCATCAATGTGCCGATCCCTGTCCCCTTGGCTTATCATACGTTCGGGGGATGGAAGCGCTCAGCCTTTGGCGGTGTCAATCAGCATGGCCCCGAAGGCGTGCGCTTCTTTACCAAAGTCAAAACAATCACAACGCGTTGGCCGACGGGCGTACGCAGCGGATCTGACTTTGTGATCCCAACGATGAAGTAAGCGTTTGTGGCAACGCCGAGAGCTATCTTTTTCGATCTGGATGATACGCTGATCTCAGCCTATCGAGCACAGCCAGCGAAAGATCTCTGGCGCACCGTATTTTTGGAACGCAGCGGTCAAATTCCCGGTGCCGACATTGATGATCTTGTTTCAAGGGTCGTCGCAACGGCGGATTCTTATTGGGCGGCTCCAGATAACGACGGGGACCGCTGGCCAACCATGGGGGAAATCCGCCGCACATTTGTGCTGGATGCTCTCTCGACAATTGGACTTCGAGATCAGGACTTCGCCATTGAATGCGCAGACGCATTTACCGCGAGTCGCGAACAAGGCATGACCTTGTTTGAAGGAGCCGAAGAAACGTTGCAGACGCTGCAGTCTCAAAAAGTCAGCCTTACCCTGATCACGAACGGGGCATCGCTCTCCCAACGCTGGAAGATCAATCGGTTCGATCTGGCTCAATACTTCGATCATATCCAGATTGAGGAAGAAGCGGGTGTCGGCAAGCCGCACCAAGACGCCTACCAAAAAGCGTTAGCACGTATCGATTATGCGGCCGAAGATGTGTGGATGATCGGCGACCATTTAGAGAACGACGTGAGCGGATCCCAAAAACTTGGTTTGACAGGCGTTTGGTTCAACGGGCACAACCTTGAACGCAATAACGAGGTGTCCCCTCATCATGAGGTCAACAGCCATGCGGAACTTCAACAGCTTCTGTTTAACCAATAACGCAACACACGCGAGGGCATCATGAGTGTCACGATCTATCACAATCCAAAATGCAGTAAGTCCCGTCAAACATTGCAAATCCTGAAAGACAAAGGTGTTGAGCCAACCATTGTCGAATATCTCAAGACCCCGCCCTCGAAATCAAAGATGAAAGATCTGCTCAAAGGTCTGGGCATGGAACCGCGCGACGCCATGCGCAAGAAGGAAACGCCGTTCAAAGAGCTGGATCTGGCGGACGAAGGAAAATCCAAAGACGATTTGATTGCAGCAATGATCGAGAATCCGATTCTCATCGAACGCCCGATTGTCGAATCTCCCAAAGGCGTGCGCATCGGCCGCCCTCCCGAAAGCGTCGAAGAGATATTGTGAGACGGCTCAATGAATCCTGACTGAATCATCTGCACAAGTATCGACAAGTCGGTTCCTGCAGACAAAAAACTGTTACCTATGTCTCCGGTCTATTCTGTTACCTATCTAACGGGTTTGGACCCTATGAATCACCTCCCCCTTGTGGGGAGGTAAATGCATGAGCCCAGCAATTTGTTCAAGAATTCTCAGCCAACAACATTATTGAGTCCTGTGACACGGTAATGTCTTCATAAGGCTGATCACCCAATTCAACTGTGAATTCCACACAAGGTTCAATCGAACGAAGGACCACGACGGACCCTTTTCTTCCTTTATGAGGGCCGTCTGTGATCACCACAGAATCGTTGATCGAAAACCGCACCAACGCCGTTTTTCGCCCGGTAAAGAAATCCTGAGTTACGTCATCCGGTACGTGAGGCATGTCGGTATCCTATCAGCAGGAATTGACTCCTGCAGAGATTCCTGACTACAACTCCGAACTTGCAGCGGTCCCCGAAGGGGGTTGATAGGGAACGCAGTGCGGTTGACTTTCAAAACAACCAACTCTGCGGCTGTACCCGCAACTGTAAGCGGCGAGTTCGTTTCGCATTACCACTGAGAGCAACTGTTCTTGGGAAGGCGTGAAGGGGACGTTTGAGCCGCAAGCCAGGAGACCTGCCGTTGCTGTCGTCCATCCGGCGTCCGGGAATAGTCGCTGGTGCGGTCAACCGTAGCGACGACACCTTGGAAACAAGGCGCGCGACGGCGGACCGGCAGGGGGCGATCTTCACTTCTCAAGAGTGAAACCACATTCCCACATCGTTGGACTTCCGTTGAGCGCCAAACCATTTGTGTTGGAGAAAACGGATGTCAAATCAATCCACTAAGCTTGCGGTCTTGCTGGCCGCCGCCTCAACTCTCGCCGTGCCTGCCTTCGCCGAAGAGGATAAAGACGAGGTGATTGTAACGGGCTCGCGCACACCGATCGATGTCAAGAAACTTGGCAGCGCCACCAGCATCATCGACACAGCAACGATTGACGCGCGGCACACGCCAATCGTTTCCGATTTGTTGCGCGATGTTCCAGGCCTTGCTGTTTCAAGAACCGGGCCTGCGGGAACCATTACGCAAGTTCGCATTCGTGGAGCCGAAGCCAATCATACACAGACCTTCATCGACGGCATCGAAGTCAACGATCCGGCGAATGCATCCGAGTTCGACTTTGGCCACCTTCTAAGTCACGACATTGGGCGCATCGAGATCATTCGCGGTGCGCAAAGCGCATTGTACGGCAGTGACGCCATTGGCGGGGTCGTCAACATTCTAACCAAAACGCCCGAACCGGGCTTTCAGGCGTTTGGTGAAGCGCAAGCGGGATCGTTCGGCACCTACCAAGTTGGCGGCGGTGTAAGCGGCGGCACAGATTGGGTCAAAGCGCGCGGTTCGCTCACTCGATATTCCACACAAGGGATCAGCATTTCGCCAACTGGTAGTGAGGACGACGCTTATGAAAATGTGACCGGTCACGCGAAGGTCATTGTCACACCAACAGACCGAGCAGAACTTACGGGTGTGTTTCGCTATGTCGAAACGGAAATCGACACAGATGCCCAAGACTTCGGCTTCTTTTCTCCTACTCAAGGATTGATCATCGATTCGGATAACGAAACCAAGGGACAACAGCTCTTCGCGCGTATAGGCGGATCCATTTCTTTTTTCGACGATGCTTGGGAACACCGGGCTGCCTATGGGTATACCGACACGGCGAATGACTTCCTGGCACTTGGCGCGTTTACCAACGGCAATCGGGGCGAACGGGAAAAGTACGAGTATCAGACAACACTACGTTTCGACACAGGTCCGGCAAACCACACCGCAACCATTGCCTTCGAACATGAAGAGCTCGAATTTCAGAATATCGGGACCGCCTCCATCTTTGGTGACCCTAACCAGCAACGCCAGGACGATCAAACCAGTTACATTGGAGAGTATCGCGTCGAGCTGTTCGATCAGTTGTTTGTGACCGGGAGCGTACGTCATGATCAAAACGACTTGTTCGACAACGCGACAACTTACCGTGCCACGGCGGCCTATCTGCTTGAAGACTTAGGCACGCGCATCCACGGAAGCTATGGCACTGGCATCAAGAATCCTTCCTTCTTTGAGTTGTTTGGTTTCATTCCAACAACCTTCATCGGCAATCCAAATTTGACGCCTGAAAAATCCAAGGGATTCGATGTTGGCGTTGAACAAACATTCTTTGATGACCGCGCAACGATTGACGTCACCTATTTTCAACAGGATCTCACCGACGAAATCGCAACCAACTTTGTCGGATTCTTCACAAGTCCTGTGAACTTAACGGGGGAAAGCGACAGATCGGGTATCGAAGTTTCACTTTCCGCTGCGCTGCTCGACGATTTGACGATTGGTGCCGCTTATACTTACGTCGATTCAGAACAGCCTGACGGACAGGACGAAGTTCGCCGTCCCAATCACATCGCAAGCTTCAATGCGGGATACACGTTCTGTGAAGGACGCGGATTGATTGATTTGAACGTTCAATATAACGGCGAGCAAGAAGACCTAGAATTCATCAACGCAACGCCCGCTACCCGCGTGACATTAGACAGCTACATTCTCGTAAACATGGCTGCGTCTTACGATGTGAATGAAAGTGTAGAGCTCTTCGTCAAAGGCGACAATCTCGCCAATGAAGATTATCAGGACGTTTTCGGATTCAATACGCCCGGCGCTGCTGTTTTTGGCGGCATTCGTGTTGGGTTCGGAAGCCAAAGATAAGCTTCGAACAAAAAAGTTATACTATTGTTTCGCGGGGCTATCGCAAATGGATGAGAAACTTCGCGAACTGTGTTTCCCGGGCGCGTTGCAGCATGCAAATGCTGCTGCGCTGACCCGGGATCTTTAAGGCACGTGCTGCAATAATCCCGGATCTGCAGCGCATCACTATGTGCTGCACTGCGTCCGGGAAGTCATATTCACTTTTTTCGATTATACACGATAGCCCTGCCTAAATGAGAGGGCATCTTTCAATACGATAAGAGAAGGTCAGGCGGCTAACCTAAAATCCCAAACTCGGAAAACGGTATATAGGCGACGGGATCGCCGACTTTGAGTGCAGTTATTTCTTCGGGAATTTCGATCAGGCCATGCGCAGCGCGCAACGACCTGATGATTCCCGAACCTGTATTGTCAAATTTCTCAGCTTGCGGACCAACTTCCGTATCGCGCAACCAGCCACGCAAAAACTCCCGGCGATCGGGCTTACTCGCCAGGTCGAAGGTGGCGGGAACCATAAACCGTTGTGGTTCCGTCCACCCACCGCCGGCCAACCTTAGAATAAGAGGGCGTGCGTAGAGCAGAAAACACACCATGGCGGCCACCGGATTGCCGGGTAGCCCCAAAAAAACTGTGTCGTGTCTTTCTTCCTTGATCTGACCGAATGCCATGGGCCGCCCTGGCTTGATCGCCAATTGCCAAGCGTGCAGCGACCCGAGCGACTGAATCGCCTCAACAAGATGATCTTCTTCTCCGCGACTGACACCACCTGATGTGATCAACAGGTGATAGGTCTTGGCAGCTTCGGCCATGGCGCTTTGAACGTCATCGCGCTCGTCACGCAAGACACCAAGGTCGTCGACATCAACCGGGAGCGTGGCAAGCAGTGCCCGCAACAAAAAGCGATTGGAATCATAAATGTGGTGTTTATCTGCGGGAGAGCCTGGATTGACCAATTCATCACCGGTCGAGAACAACGCGACCCGGACAGGATCAAAGCACATTGCACTATCAATTCCCGCGGACGCTATGGCTGCAATGTCCTGCGGCCGCAGCCGCTGTCCCGCCGTCAGGAGCTTGTCGCCAGCACGCACATCTTCACCGGTACGTCGTCGATTGGCACCTTGTTTGACGCCATCCGGGATAATGACGCCGTCGTGAGTGATACGAACATCTTCTTGCATCACGATCGTGTCCGCTCCCGGCGGCATGGGGGCGCCGGTGAAGATTTGTGCCGCCATGCCAGAAGGCAAGAGCTGGTGCACCATATCCCCCGCCGCGATACGAACAGCAACGGGCAAAGATGTTTCTTGGCCCTTAGTCAGATCTACAAAACGTACCGCATAACCATCGACCGCTGAATTATCAGCGGGCGGCACGGCGCGGCGGGCTTCAATGTCTTCGGCGAGAAAACGGCCCGCCAGGTGCTCGAGCGGTACGGGCCCCTTCCCGACGGTTGGCGCCGCATTCGATTTCAGAATGTCGATGGCTTGATCGTGACGAAGACGATCCTTGTCATGCAAAAAACAATCGTCCAACAAACGCAGCGGCGGTTGTGAACTGGCGACCAGGGATTGTTTGCCCTCGGTCACTTTGCGATGCCAGTACGCGACAGAATGAAGTCTGCAATAGACGGAATGTCATTGAGATCCAGTTGCGGCAGATCTGTATCTGTAAGTGTTTCATCGGTGGCGATGGCAATGATGTGAGGGTCTTCTATCGCGATGAGATTGGCGCCCGTCGACGGGCGATGAATTTCTATCTTGTTGTGCTCAAATCTTTTGAACCCTTCAACAATCACAAGGTCGACTTCGTTCATGCGCGCGAGAACCTCTTCCAAGCCCGGCTCCGGGCTGCCGCGCAGTTCCTGCTGAATCACTACTCGGTTAGATGTCACCGCAACCACCTCATGCGCTCCAGCTTCTCGATGGCGGTAGGTGTCTTTGCCTGGGGTATCAATATCGAATTGGTGGTGTGCGTGTTTGACCGTTGAAATGCGTACGCCGCGATCGGTGATTTCGCGAACCAGCCGTTCGACCGTTGTGGTTTTCCCGGCATTCTTCCACCCAACAATTCCCATAACGGCCATCGTCATAGCGCATGTGCTTTCATCAGTTGTTCAGCTTCCTCAAGTTGTTCGGGCGTGTTCACGTTAAAAAACGGATCGAAGGGAAATGCCGGAAACTCGACGCGGGCGCAGGCATGCCGGCCGGTCCATGCCAAAACTTTACGCACACCTTCTTCTTTCATGGCAACTTCCAAATCGTCGGCCAGCGCAACGCGCCAGAGACCGAACACAGGATGGACCCGGTCGCTGGACTGCGCGTGTACAATTTCGACTGATCTATTTTCAGCGCAGGCGCACAGATCATCCACCAAGTTTGATGGAAAGAACGGCGTGTCAGTCGCAATTGTTGCGATCCACTTTGTACCGGGTGCATTTTTTTGCGCCCAGCGCATCCCCGTTAGGACGCCGGCCAAAGGGCCGGCAAATCCATCGACAACATCTTTCACAACCGGGAGACCAAACCGGTCAAAGCGATCAGCATCGCCATTCGCATTCAAGATTGCCGTTTGGCATTGCGTCTGCAAGCGGTCGATCACCCGTTCAAGAATTGTTTTGCCCTGCAAGGTCAACAATGATTTGTCGCCCCCGCCCATACGTCTTGAAAGGCCGCCCGCCAACAACACGCCCACGACTTGTCGACGATCTTCGGTCAACGGACTTCAGCGCCCTTTCGATTCGTCCCCTCCTTTTCGGCTTCCACATTTGAAACGTCGGCGTCGAAGATCAGCCGCTCTTCTCCCGACAATACAAGAAAGCGCTTCCCCCGTGCCCGGCCGACCAAGGTCAAACCAGCTTGGCGCGCGAGATCGACACCCCACGCCGTAAACCCGGAACGCGAAATCAAGATGGGAATCTCCATCTGAACAGTCTTGATGATCATCTCGCTCGTAAGACGTCCCGTTGTATAGAAGATCTTGTCCTTGGCAGGGATGTTGTTCAAAAACATGTAGCCAGCAATTTTATCGACGGCGTTATGTCTCCCCACATCCTCCATGTAGAGCAAAGGCCGATCCTGATGCGCCAACACACATCCATGAATGGCTCCAGCTTTAAGATAGAGGCTTGGCTCCGTGTTGATTTGTTTTGTCAGACGATAGAGCCACGATGTTTTGAGGCGGGCATTCTTGTCTAAAACCTTGTCTTCAAACGACTCCATGACATCGCCGAACACCGTGCCTTGCGCGCAGCCGGATGTACGCACCTTCTTTTGCAGCTTGGTTTCATAGTTGGTCGCGATTTTTGTGCGGACGACAACGACCTCAAGGTCGTCGTCATAATCAACCGCCGTGATCTCGTCAGCTGGTGACAGCATGTTTTGGTTCACCAAAAACCCGACCGCCAGATATTCTGGATAATCACCGATCGTCATCATGGTGACGATCTCTTGACCGTTGAGAAACAGGGTCAATGGCCGTTCATAGATGATGTCGGCTGAAACGGCTTGGCCGCTTTGGTCGATGCCGGTGACAGGCTTGCTCAGCCTGGGATCGTCGGGTTTTGGTGCAATGAGCATGGGCCCAGTCATCGCTGTTTTTTTCAACCGTTTCAACGCCTCCATTTAGGCAAAATATTTCTTGATTAGCGAAATCGCTAAGTATATATATTTAGCACAAACGCTAAATAATGGAGGAACCTTATGGCGAATTCCAAAGAAACAGTCATCTGCACCTATCGGGTCATTTCAGGCAAAGAGGAAGCCTTTGAGAAGTTGCTGCACAAGCATTGGCCTGCGCTCCATGAGCTGGGCCTCGTCACGGATAAACGCACGACGGTCTTCAAAGGCGTCGATGACCAGGGCCGCTCTTACTATGTCGAGATTTTCGATTGGCTGAACGAAGAAGCCGTCAACCGCGCCCACTCCCATCCAGAGATTGCCGCAATCTGGGAACCCATGGACACTTTGTGTGAAGCCCGTGATGGCCGCCCCAATATGGAGTTTCCCCATGTCGAGAGAATGGTCATTTGACTGCAGCTGCGCGTGACGGAATTGCAGAACTCGATCGGGCTGAACGGGTTTTCAACGCCCTTGCGCACGAGACGCGCCGGCAGATCCTTTTTGTGATCCATCTCCGGGGCGGCAGGATGAAGGCGGGCGACATTGCCAATCGGTTCGGATGCGCCTGGCCAACAACCACGCGCCATTTGCGGCAATTGGAAGAGGCCGGCTTGCTGACAGTCCAAAAGCAAGGACGCGAAAGACAATATCTCCTCAACAAAGAGGCCTTAACCCAAGTGGTCGGCGGCTGGCTTGAAAATTTCAATGGTGAAGTCGCTTAAAGCGTGAGAGCCAATTGGGTAATCTGGCTGCAGACACCGTTGCGCGATCAGCCTTCGACGTATCGCTTCAGATTTTTGGTCTGGATGTCCCAACCTTCCGCGTTATCACGCAGCATTGAAACACGTCGATCGTCGGCCAAGGCCGCGAACCCCGTCTCTGTGACAGTCAGCAATGTGCCGCCATCTTGTGGCGTGAGTGTAAAGCCGACAGTCAGCCAGATTGTGTCGGGTTTGATGCTTTCATCCGGTGCGCAATCCGGCCAGCGAAAGACAAATCGGCTGGGCGGCTCCATCACTTCTGTAACCGTTATCCAAGGTATTCCTTCGTGCCCGGGATAGGTCGTATTTCCGGTGGTCTTCTCTCCCACAACAAAAGGCCCGTCAAACTTCACATGGAACCATTTGCCAAACGCCTTCGCGTCAGAAAGGGCGTCCCATACGCGGGACTGATCAGCATTTATGTGGATTTTGCGCGTAATTGTATCGTTTTCCATCTCGTCTCCCTCATGGGTGCAGGGGTTAAACGATGATTGAAATCAACTCTAACACCTACCTTTGTCGTTAGCGCTTCTTTCCGTTAAAAGAGCGCCACACATGAACACACAAGAAGATGATACGTTGGACGTCCGCGGCCTCAACTGCCCACTGCCCGTCTTAAAGGCGCGCAAAAAGCTGAAGCCCATGTCGGCGGGTCAGGTTCTGAAGGTCATCGCAACAGACCCTGTTTCCGTCATCGACATCCCGCATTTTTGCTCTGAAGCCGGGCATACCCTGATTGCGACAGACAAAGAGGACGATGTTCACACATTTTGGATCCAGCGCGGCTAGCGCAGAGAAACGGGAAACGCCATGGCGCATCGCCTACCGCTTAAGGAAATGACCAACACGATGGCTTCGCCTTATCGCGCGATCGCCGACATCTATCATGCCTACCTAACCGGATTGATCCTAACGGTTGCCTTGCACAAGGGCGCGGAAGCCGCAGGCGATGTCGTCTTTCGCGTCTATCGGCAACACCATTTGAATAAGTTTACGTCCAGTTTTGACAAGCTTGATTTGAGCGGCAAACCAGATGCTGTTGCCGCCGCGGAGTATCACTACCTCTCGAACAGTATTGGGGGTGTCCGCGTTGAGTACATGCCTGAGTCCGACAAAAAAGCGTGGGTCCGATTTGTACATCCCCGTTGGATCTATGAGGGTGCCGCGATCTGCGGCATTCCGATCTCGGTTTCACGCGGCATGCTGAACGGTTGGTATGCGCACAACGGTGTCAGCTTAGGCAATCCACGCCTTGGGTTTGTGGTGACGTCTGAAGATATGGACGGCGGTTACGGCCTGGCTGGCTATTTCAATGAATTCGATCACGACCTGGCCCCGGAAGAAAGGCTGAGATTTTCACCGGGAGAGGCGCCACCGCCCTTTGACCCATCGCGCGCCCCGTCTATCGACACGACAACTTGGCCCGAAGAACGCCTCGCAAAAGCCAACCGGAATTATGCAATGGAACCGGTCCGCCTTATGCTCCCAGCGTTACACGAAGCTTTTGGCCGCGACGACGCCGTTCAACTTGGTCGCCGCGCGGCCAAACTCATTGGCCTTCAATATTATGAACAAACCGCGTCCGCTTTGGGTGTTGAGAGTAACGATCCACTTTCGTTTGCACAGATGCAGAAGATCCTGGCCGAAAGCCAAGGCGATGTCTGCGAGATTGAGGAAGGCGGCGATGCCGTTTTGGTCCGGCAAGCATCTTGGCGATTTGCAAAAGACATCCCCTCCCTTGCGACATCCGTGTTCGATGCGTGGAACGGGCTTTGGGAAGGGCTTGCGCTTGCCCACAATCGCTTTATGGCGGTCGAAGTTCTTCGCCGCATGGACTATGGCGACGACGTTTTCGAGTGGCGCATCCGCACGGTCAAGAATGGGACCTAATACGCATGGCGGAGCTCGACACCAATTCTGCACTTGTACTTTTTTCCGGCGGCCAAGATTCTACCGTTTGTCTCGCGTGGGCGCTACAACGCTTCACTACGGTCGAAACGATTGGCTTCGACTATGGTCAACGCCATGAGATTGAATTGACATGCCGGTCGGTCGTGCGTGACAAGCTCGCGTCTTGCCTTCCCAGAAAATCGAACCAACCCACTGGCGATCATGTTGTCGCGGTCCCGAGTCTCAACGCTATTTCAGAAACAGCGCTCACGCGACAAGCCGAAATATCAATGTCCGCTGACGGACTACCCAATACCTTTGTCCCCGGCCGTAACATTGTTTTCCTTACACTGGCCGCTGCGCTCGCCTACCGCCGCGGCATTCGACACATTATCGGCGGCATGTGTGAAACCGATTATTCGGGCTATCCGGATTGCCGGGATGACGCCATCAAAGCCATGCAAGTCGCTTTGAACATCGGCATGGACAGCGACTTTGTCTTGCATACCCCATTGATGTGGACCGACAAGGCGGACACGTGGCAGATGGCACAGGATATTGGCGGCAAGCCGCTCGTCGACCTGATTATTGAGGAGACACATACCTGCTACCTGGGCAACCGAACAAAACGCCATGTGTGGGGATATGGATGCGGCGCCTGCCCAGCGTGTGAGTTGCGGCGACAAGGATATGAGCGCTTTATTGGACGCGGCGCAGAAGCAAGCGGCACCAGCGCACAATTATGACGTACACGGTCAAAGAGGTTTACTACACAGTCCAGGGCGAAGGCGCCCGTGCTGGAACGCCCGCCGTATTCTGCCGGTTTGCGGGATGCAATTTATGGACGGGACGCGAACAAGATCGCGAAACCGCTATTTGCCAATTTTGCGACACAGATTTTGTCGGCACTGATGGACCGGGTGGCGGCAAGTTTAAAACAGCTTCCGCTTTGCTGGACCGCATTGAGTCCTTTTGGCCTCACGCTGACAAAGCCAATCGGTTCATTGTGTTCACGGGCGGTGAACCACTGCTGCAGCTCGACAAGGAAATTATCTCAGAAGCGCACACCCGTGGATTCGAAATCGCGATTGAAACAAACGGCACGCTGGCATGTCCACCAGGCATCGATTGGATTTGTGTGAGTCCCAAGGCAGGCAGCACGCTTGTCCAAAAAACGGGCAATGAGCTGAAGCTCGTCTATCCGCAAGCGCCATTTGATCCCGCCCAGTTTACCGACCTTTCATTCGAGCACTTTTTTTTGCAACCGATGGACGGCCCTGATCAGACAGCCAACACAAAGGCAACCATTGACTATTGCCTTGAACACCCAAAATGGCGCGTCAGCTTTCAAACCCACAAATTCGCCGGCATTCCTTAAGTCGCTTTTCAATCACGAACGGCGACGGCGTGACCGCTTCGACCCCTTAAAGAAAGTGCCCATCAGACCACGGATGATTTCACGACCCAACGTCGAGCCAATGCTCCGCACGACGGATTTTGCCATGGCTTCGCCGACCGATTGCCGCTGACTGGAGCGCCGACGCGTTGTTTTACGGCGGGTGGTTTTTGTTCGCGACCGCGCGCGCGCAGCTTTTTCTTCTTCGGCCTCGGCCTGTTCTTGCGCTTCTTCCGCGCGCTGCGCCAGCATCTCGTAAGCAGACTCGCGATCGATGGCGTCCTCGTATTTTCCGTAAGACAGACTTGCCGATATGACCGCGCGTCTCTCTCCCGGCTTGGCTGGCCCCATGCGAGAAGACGGTGGCCGTATCAAAGTCCGGTCAACGACGGATGGGCGTCCTTTTTTCTCAAGCGTTGAAACCAGAGCTTCGCCGATCCCCAAATCGGGAATGACGCTTGCCGCATCGAATGCCGGATTCTGACGGAACGTTTCTCCAACGGCCTTCACCGCCTTTTTGTCCTTGGGCGTAAAGGCGCGAAGGGCATGCTGCACTTTGTTGCCGAGTTGGCCCAAGACATCGTCTGGAACATCGAGAGGACTTTGTGTGACGAAGAAAACGCCAACGCCCTTCGAGCGAATGAGCCGGACGAGCAGCTCGATCTTGTCGAGCAACGCTTTCGGCGCGTCGTCGAACAGAAGATGGGCTTCGTCAAAGAAGAAAACCAGTTTTGGTTTGTCCGGATCGCCGACTTCGGGGAGCGTTTCGAACAGCTCCGTCAAAAGCCAAAGTAAGAAGGTTGCGTAGAGTTTCGGATATTTCATCAGCTCATCGGCAGCGAGCAAGCTGATATAGCCGCGCCCGTCATCATCGAGCTGCATCAGATCATCAAGTTCGAAGGCTGGCTCTCCAAAGAACTTTTTTGCCCCTTGCCTTTCAAGCGACAAAAGCCGCCGTTGAATCGCGCCGACCGAAGCACGGCTGATATTGCCGTAGGCAAGAGAGATATCCTTTGCGTTCTCACCCACAAAAATCAGCATAGATCTCAAATCTTTGAGATCTAGGATCAGCATGCCTTCGTCATCAGCAACGCGAAAGGCGATATCGAGCACGCCGGATTGTGTTTCGTTGAGACCAAGTAATCGGGAAATCAAAAGCGGCCCCATTTCCGAGATGGTCGTTCGGATGGGGTGTCCCTTCTTGCCGAATAAATCCCAAAAGATGGTCGGCGCGCCGTTGAAGTCATACGGATCAAGACCGATCTGTTGCGCGCGCTCTTCCAATTTCGGATGCGGTTTGCCCGGCTGGCTGATTCCGGAAAGGTCACCTTTTACATCGGCCGCAAAAACCGGCACGCCGGCGTCCGAAAAACCCTGAGCAAGAATCTGCAGCGTGACCGTTTTCCCCGTTCCAGTCGCCCCGGTAACGAGGCCGTGCCGGTTAGCATATTTGAGCGGGAGAAACTGAGGGCTCTCGCCCGTCCCGATAAAAATTCCCGGATCCGTCGAGCTCATCAAATCTGTCCTGTGAATTTGGGAATTGCGCGAAGACGCGACAATTGGATGATTGGCATCGATAGCGCGTCGCTACGCAAAAGAAAACCTTCGGTCTTGAATTCTGCGGGCAATCCTTAGGATGTCATCGAGAAACCAGATCAGGACGGAAGACGATACCTAAAGAAAGGCTGATGCCGTGACCGACTACGAGCTCATTGCAACCTACACCGATGTTTCTTCGAATCTCTTCATGCTTTTCACCATCTACTATTCGGTGATCTTTGCCTTCATTTTGGCGGCCTATTTTGTTGCCCAACAATTGAAGCCCGTTGTTTCCCTTCTTTTGGCGGGATTATTCATCGTCACAATGGCACTGGCCATGTATCAACAAAGTCTCTTGGTCTTCTCGATGGTCGCGCTCGGAATGAAGATCAAGTCCGTTATCTTAAACGGCAATACCGACCTCGCTTGGCATGCTTATCGTTCGGTGCCGGATTTCCTGTCGATGATAATCCCCTGGACATTCACAGCAGCAAATTTGGTTGCCTATGTCGGTGCCTTATACGTCTTCAATCTGTGCCGACGCGGAGACCTTGGTGTGAAATGAGAACGTATCTCGAATGGTGCCGCACAATTGGCTCATAGAACGCAGACAAACTCCTACTGAGTCGCCCCCAATATGCTGTCCAAATTGACGGCAATGTGATGATGGGCACATTCCGCCACATCTTCAGTGCAATCGGTGTTTACCGTTTTTGAGGAGCGGGTTAGACACAGAATCATCGCGTCGACGCCACGGAATTGCGTCGCACAAATCAGGAGAGTTCTAGCATGAGCTACAAAATCGACGAGATCGAAGGGATCGGCCCAACATACAAATCAAAGCTCAACGAGGTGGGCATCGAAACAACAGACAACCTGCTGGACCTTTGTTGTGACGCAAAAGGGCGCAAAGAAACGGCGGCAAAAACGGGTCTTAGCGAAAGCCAATTGCTTAAATGGGCAAATATGGCTGACCTCATGCGCATTTCTGGCGTTGGCGAAGAATATTCTGAGCTGTTGGAGGCGGCCGGTGTCGATACGGTGAAAGAATTGCGTAACAGAAATGCGGAGAACCTCGCCGCCAAGATGAAGGAAGTGAACGACGAGAAGAGTTTGACGCGAACGGTGCCGTCAGCTTCGCAGGTCGAAAAGTGGGTCGAACAGGCGAAAACGCTAGATCCGAAAATCAGCCACTAGCGCCAGCACTCATTATGGAAGGCATTCCTGACTGAATGCCTTCACACTGCCAAACTCAAAGCGCGAGGAAACTTCAGATGTGGACGTTGCTTGCCATTATCGGGGCCGTCGCAATCGGCGGATATGCTTGGTACATCAGTCTCATCACACGTAGAAACACAGCAAAGGAGGCGCTGTCATCCATTGACGTGCAACTGCGCAAGCGACATGACCTTTTGCCAAACATCTTAAAGCTCGCGCAGAAATTCATGTCTCACGAAAAAGAGCTTCTTGAGCAACTGACGGCGCTGCGATCAAAAGCATCAGCGCCCTATCAGCCCGACGACCCAGAGCAAGTGCGGGAACATCTAGAAGCAGAACGCTCACTGCAGGCGGGGATTGGACGATTGTTCGCGGTAGCTGAAAACTATCCAGACTTGAAATCACACGAGACAGTGGTCACCGCCCAAGAGACTTTCACGGAAGTCGAAGGTCACATCTCCGCGGCGCGGCGCTTTTACAATTCCGCGGTCACCAGCCTCAACAACGCGGTAGAGATTTTTCCGGGTAGCATGATCGCCAATATCGCCGGGGTGAAACCAATGCCTTTCTTTGAGATCGAAGAAAGCGCACGTGCGCCCGTCAATGTTGATAACTTTATGAAATAGCGGCTGAGCGACGCCTGTTTTGACAATCGTCAATGAAGATCGCCCTTATTTGAAGGGATTCAACGCCTACTACGCGCAGGAGATTGACGGCTGGCTCCACGAGCAAGAACAAGAACGCGCCGCTGCCATTAAGAAAAGAAACACTTGGTACACGATTGCGGCAGTCGCCAGCATTGGCATCGTCGCAATTTCCTTCCTCTTTCCATCTATTAGAACTTTCTTCTGGGTTGCGGCCGGTATTGTTGGGTTCGGGTGTTTCGCAATGGCGCAATACCAACTCTCTGGGTTCTCTGCTGAAGTTAAGCAATTCCTGATCGGCAAGATCGCGTCGTTCCTGAATCTTGATGCGGATCCATCCGCCAGCGGCTTCGCCTTGCAGAGATTTAGGCAACTCGGAATCCTGCCGTCGTTCGATCGTCATGAAATGTCAGATCAATTATCTGGCGACCATGACGGGGTCAGTCTTGTAATGGCGGAAGCAAAGCTGGAGGAGCGCCGTCAGCAACGGACAAAAAATGGAACCCGCACCTATTATGTGCGCGTCTTCTTTGGCCCATTGATGCGCTTCTCCTTCCCCAAGACGTTTCACGGCCATACGATCATCTGCAAGGATCACGGTCAGCTCTTTAATTGGATGGGCGGAATGGGGCGCAAGGGCGACCGCGTCGCCCTCGAGAGCCCGGATTTCGAGCGGCACTTCCAGGTCTATTCAACAGACCAGGTCGAAGCCCGATATCTGCTGACCCCGGTATTTATGGAGCGCATGCTGGCTTTGAAAGCACAAATGGGTAACGCGGATATCCGGGCGGCTTTTGTCGACGGTCATCTATATGTGACGGCAGACACACGTGAAAATCGGTTTGAGGTTGGTTCTTTGTCCAAGCCCCTCGCCGATCCGGACCGCATTTCTAGGATCTTGGACGACTTTCGCTCGGTTTTGGATGTTGTTGATACCCTTAATCTGGCATCCAAGACGAAGATTTAGCAGCCGATGATTTAGCGGCCGGTCCAAGAAGCGGCTCTGCCGCCAGCCCTCCCGCCCGCTTGAAATTAACCTCAAAAACGGCCGAATCACTCAACTTGCCGCCCAAACTGGAGTCCTTAGCCGGGTTAAGTCCCTGTCTTTTCCCGAAATTTCTACATTCGAGAGGTTAACCTTGATCAATTCGGCAAAATTTTATGTATCGTGGTCTTTACGGTTCATTTACTTGTCTGATATTCCTAGATCCGGCGAGACTTATTTGACTTGAAAAACAAAAGGTTATCGAGTTTTCACAGGAGGAAGATGTGACGTATCAAAAATGTCACAGTTACGCTTCCTTCGTCATTTGCCCCTTTTTGTCTTAAGAAAAGCCGTCTAGTATGGCCCAGATCTCAAGGGGTGCCCTTTATAACAAACGGGCAAGGTCTGATGAGGGGGGATGTCTCAGAAGATCCTCCAGTAATTGAACGACAGGGTAAGAGCCATGAAGCTAACGAAGAAATTGCTTGCCGCGCTCATTGCGGGAGGATTTAGCGTAGGCACCGCATCCGCCGATCCGGACGGACTGTGGGGCCATGATGAAGATCCAGGTTGGTATGTCAGCGGTGCTGGCGGGGCAAACTGGTTGGACGACCAAGACCTTACACCAACAGGCGGGTCTTATGTGGCCGGCGTATCATCTCACAATGTCGACTACACCACGGGTTGGGGTGTTGCAGGTGCAGTCGGTTATCACTTCCTGTCAAATTGGCGGATTGAAGGTGAACTCGGCTATCGCCAAAACGAATTGGATTTTGTTGGTCTGTCTCTGCCGTTAGGTGCTGAAGACGGCGAGTTCTCGAACTTCTCGCAAATGATCAACATTTTGTACGATCACCCGCTGAACAATCGCCTGAGCGTTTCGCTCGGTGGTGGTCTGGGTGGATCGCAGGTAGATGGTGATATCACCTTCCCTGGCGTGATTGCTTCGGATGTCGATGAATACAAGCTTGCCTATCAAGGTATTGCGGGCATGGGCTGGAAGTTCAATGAACATGCTCAAATGATGCTTGAGTATCGTTATTTCGCGACCGACGATGTAGAATCGACAAACAGTCTGCCAGGCATTGGTCTGGACGATGTTCAGAACAGCAGTCACTCTGTTTTTGCCGGTCTGCGTTGGTACCTGAACCCACCAGCACATGGCGCACCTGAAGTTGGCTGTGACCAAAAGAACTACACAGTGTTCTTTGACTTCGATAAGTCAAACCTGACCACTGAAGCACAACAGGTTATCGGCACCGCCGTTGGTGATGCAGGTGAAACCGGTTGCATGAACTTCGATGTTGTTGGCCACACGGATACGGTTGGTTCCGCAGCATACAATGATGCGCTTTCACTGCGCCGCGCCCAGTCTGTTCAAGACGAATTGGTTCGGTTGGGTGTCAGCGGATCTGACATTTCAATTTCTGGTCGCGGCTTCAGCGAACCTTTGGTCCAAACCGGCCCAGGTGTCCGCGAACCGCAAAACCGCCGCGCGGAGATTACGATCCGCTAAGGCGTAACCAAATAAATCTTCAAAAGGACGCTGTTTTCAGCGTCCTTTTTTGTTGCCCAAAGCGGGTGCTAGAAATTCCACGTTCCGTTGACCTACCCTCAACTCTTCACCATCGTCTTCGTCATGGCACGCGAACGAAAGTCCACGTGGCCATCTCGAAGGCTCGTTTTGATGGAACGGGAGAGATTGCTTCGCTGACGCCGAGCGTCATCTCGCTATGACGTTGTTTTCTCCGTGAACCAATCCAATTCGGAAACGCCTAAAGTGCGCTCAGGTCAAGTGGAATCCAGTTAACCCGCCAGGAGGCTTGGTCGCGCGACCAAGCGTGAATCCCAGAGCGTTTTGGGGCACGATCATTTGGAGCTTAAACCCGGCGTTCTGCGAGGTCGGTTCAGGCACTCACTTCATTTGGGCCCTTGGCTTGCGGCCATTGGCCCTTGCGATAGCCAAGACGCGTCATGAACGGGGTCGGCCCATACTCTCTCTTATACCTGCAGAAAAATGCTGGTCCGCCATCAGTGACAGGGATTTTGGAACACGGTCGTGCCTAAACGCGCGTAACTCACGCGATCAGTGATCGCTATTTAGCTGAGGCCTGACTGATCTCACTATCAAGCAACGGTGTGCTATGTCCCGCCTCTTGGATGAGTCCCAAGGTTGACGGCTTCTTTTGCTTTGCGGCCCGTTTGGCAGCTTCTTTGTCGTCAGCTTTGGCTGAAGCCATTCTAGATGGCGTCCCGTCGCAAACCTCATATCCGTGCAGAACAGCCACTGACTGGTCAGAAACGGCTGATGTGAAAGCCTTGTCGCGCTCCAGATTGGACAAAGCCTCAAACATGCCGTCGGCCTGCTCACAAAATGCCGGCCGATCTTCCAGACTGCGCAGAGACGATTCATTAGCCAACCGGGTCAGGAACTTGTTCAATTCGCGATCGGCGCGTCCCTGATAGGATCGCCGAAAGAAGGCTTGGAGGCCTGAATGAGCGAGACGCAATTCCCGCTTAAAACCATTCACAAATGCGTTGTAGCGGTCGGATTCGCTGCAGCTCAATGCGGCAACCATCAACTCGGTCTGAACGACCCGCGTTTCCAAAAGGGCGCGTTCCTTGGCATTGATACAAACGTTGGCGGCTGCAGGACCAATTGTTGCCGTACCTGCAAGAAGCGCAGCAAGCAGGAGAACGCGAGACCCTTTACGCACAATCATTGACCCAACCATTTCGCCCCCAATACTGAGTTGAGTATGGGGGCGACAATATGGTTATTGCAAGGAATCATTCTACCTAACGGGCAATAGAATGAACAAATACAGCCCACATCGGTTTAATGACGATGTGGGCTGTCCTGATTCAGCTCGCTAAGAGCCTATGTAAATCTTAGATCAGTCAAACAGACCTGAAAGGAGACCTGAGCCTTCATCGTTTTCAGGTTTTGACTTCGGTGTGGCCGCTGCCGCGCTCCGAGAACAAGCCTCAAATCCGTACTCAGAAGAGACCCGCTGATCGTTCACGAATTTCTCGAGTTTTGGCGCACGCCGCGACAAGATCTTGTCATACATCTTCGCGGTCCGTTCGCAGAACTCGTCGGCACCCTTCGAATTTCTAATGGAAGATTGGTTGGCAAGTTGCGTGATGTAAGAGTTCAACGCTTTCTCGCCGCCGCGCCCTTTCGTGCGCGTGAAATAGCCCTTGATCTGACCATGGCTGTCCATCAGTTGATCGCGATAGGTTTTGACAAATGAGTTATATCGTGGAGCCTCGCCGCAGCTCAGCGCCGCAACCATAAGCTCCGTTTGAACCACACGTGTTTTCATCGCCATTTGTTCACTAGGGGTCACGCATTCCGCGGCCTGGACGCTTGTCGACAGTCCGCCCAGCATTGCCCCAGCTACAACAGCCGACAATAAACCACTCGCCAGCGCACGTTTCCCACGTGCGCTCCCATTTTTGATCGTCATTTTTTCGCCTCCGCACTGTAAGTTCGAACCGAGTTCATCTCGATTCATGACGCCGTTTTCTTCGGCTCACGGCAGGCAGTTTGATTTTGTTGATGGAAGGTCCTGTTCAGCCCATCGCCACCTTGCTCGCTTAAAGGCACACTGACGCGAGCCCTGTTAACAGGGCGTAAAAGGTAAAATTTGTGAAAACTTTTCGGCCCATCGGGCGAAAACGAGCGGCGGGCTTGGTCCTTCGAGCCGTCCTGGACAGCCTCTAGACGACCCTTTGCGAGGCCGCGTGAGCGGCCGCGTTTGGGCCACTTGCCCAGGACTTGCTTCTCTGTGGATCGCTAAGCCGGCTAACGCCCGCTTTTGAAGAAGGTTCGAACGGTCCGGAACCGTTCTAGCAAACCTTTGTCTATGCGGTCTTAATCCACTGGTGCAAACCCGATCGCGCTAGATGGTTTGGGTCAACCATGTGATGATTTAGTCCCCCAGCTTTTGCGCGACAGGTGCGGGGACTTATAGAGATCCAGCTCCTAGGAGACCTTAGGAGACCGTTTCTTGAACGCCGCTGCTTTCACGACGGCCCACTCTTTTGTTGCGCAGGACTTGATGCCCGCCGCCAGCAATTTTCAAGCAGATCACCGGGCGATCAATAAAACCGCCCGGCAACATGACACGAACGTGAGGACCGGATCTTTCCGTGGCGATGGTGCCGTACCCAAGCAAAGTTACTTGGCCGTCGCCCCGGGGAACATTCATCAGAACAATCTCACCTTCCTCGTCGCAACCAAACACCAAAATGTACAAATCGCCGTCGCACTCCGTGAATCGCGCCGAGAGACCTCCGGCCGTTTCGCCTTCACCAGCGGCCCACGGCCGCGTATCGCTAATGGCTTCCTCATTGTCGCGTAGCCAGTCGCCTATTTGCCCCAGTCGCGCAGCTTGTTCGGTGGCGATCTGCCCGTCAGGGTCCGGGCCAACATTGACCTGAAAATTGCCATTCTTCGCAACCGTATCAACGAACTGTCGGATGAGATCAGTTTCACCAACCAGGTTTTCATCTGGCTCGTTTTGATTATAGCCGTCCGACTGCCCCAGTTTACGGACGGCTTCAAACTTTTGATCCGAGGTCGACAGTGTTTCCTTGTACTCCATCCCGATGAAGTCGCTATGCAACGACGAAGCCGGTTCATAAATCGTGCGCCGCGACCGCCACTTCCCTGTACTGGGCGGCGCCATCAAGTGCGCCTTCAACCCGGCCTCAGTTCGTCTTCTGGTCCATCGGCCCGACAGAAGATCGTGTAAGCGTCCAGGAACGGACCAGCCGTCATTCACGACTCCATGCGGCACGACATTGTAGTAGTGAGAAAGTACTGAAAGCGCTCCCCGCCGATCGGGGTAACCCATGCCATTCCAAAGGATGTCCGGTTTGTATCGGTCAATCAGCTCGTAGTAGTGGGACCGAACATATTTTCGGTACCTTTTGCTGCGGGGCATTGAAGCCAGCATCTCGCCATAATTTGCAACGGGTTTCGGCCTGAAGCTCCAATCCAATCCGCCAGAATAATAGATACCGAATGCCATATCGTGCGCACGTACGGCTTCCGCTAAGTCGCCAACGACATCACGGCCGGTATGCCAATCATCACGATGATGGTTGCGTACTTTGCTTGGCCAGAGCAAATATCCGTCATGGTGTTTTGCTGTCAAAATCACGTAACGAGCACCGGCGTGTTTAAACTGACGTGCCCAATCATACGGGTCCCACGAAAGCAACATCCGTTCAAACGGCTCACGAAAATCTGAGTACGGAAAGTAACGACCGTAACGGCCGATATGGTAACGCGCCGTGGCACTGTCCGGCAGCTTCATGGCATTTTCGTACCAAGCGGCGTTTGGCGTTAGCGCATACAAGTCGTCGTAATGACGGTTGAACAGCTCGTGGTTTGAAAGGCCCATATTGGGCGCCCAAGCTGGGACCGAATATAACCCCCAATGAACAAAGACGCCGAGTTTGGCGCGATTGTACCAATCGGAAGATATATGCCTGCTGACACTCTGAACTGTTGGTTTGTAGTCCGCCACGCCCCTACCCGCGCGTCACTGTTTTGGCCGAGGGCCCCTCATCGACAGCCGCGCCTATTAGAGCACGAACAAACCCCTCGGAATACCGCTTCCCGCTGACAATTTTGAATTATCATGCTTTTTCTTCATGGTGCACCACCGCAAAGACATGAAGTTGATGCTGTGAGCCCCAGTCTTGTGCGGCGGTATCACCTCGTTGCAGCTTCGGCGACGGGGCCCATTTACTAGGCTGTCCCCGATGCCCGGCGCAAGCATCTGCCTGCTTCCGATTCACAGGCGGACAAAATCTTGTCAGAAAATAATTGGTCATTTGTGGCCCGCGCAAGAACCAATCCGCCGACACACAACGCGATTGCCGCCAGGGAACGCGGATCTTCGGCCTCCGGGTCCTCTATGCCCCGGTCAAACTCCTTGGCAAGAGCCTTCACTTTCGCCGTGAACGCCTGACGGGCCGGGGCGTTTGAGCGGGCAATGTCAACCGACAAAGAAGCCATGGTGCATCCACGGCCTACCCGCGTCTTGTTATCCGGATTGAGATAGCCGGCGACGACCTCAAGCGCGGCCTCATTGAGCTCACTCGGCGTGGTTCCCTCACGCTCACGCATGCGCCTGTTAAAGTCGTGTTCACCCAGCATCACTTCAACGAACAAGTCCGCTTTCGAAGCAAAATAACCATAGAACCCACCACGCGTAAGGCCCGCTGCATTCATAATGTCGTCAATGCCAACGCCCTCATATCCGTACCGCCGGAAAAGCTGGGCGGCCTTTTGAATAATTTTGTCCCGCGTTTTCTGCTTATGTTCTGCACTGTACCGCATAGCGTCTGCCAAGATCCTATTGCATGTCGATTGTAATGCAATTAACATGACAACCAACATGCAATAAAGAAAAAAGACGAACGCGTATGGCTGAAAAAGAGAATATTGAACTTTATCAGTTTAACTTTTCAACATTTAACGAGAAGGCGCGGTGGGCGCTTGATTACAAGCATGTCCCGCACCGTAAAATTACACTGCTGCCTGGTCCCCACATGCGCACGATGAAGAAACTCAGTGGGCAAACGAAAACGCCCGCTATCTCATTTGATGGGAATATTGTTGCAGGATCTGCCGCGATTTTCGAAGAACTTGAGAAGCGATTTCCTGAATATCCGCTTTACCCCTCTTCCACAGAAGGGCACCAGGCAGCGCTGGCTATTCAGACGCGCTTTGACGAAGACTTTGGCCCTCGCATTCGGCGTGCGATCATCGGAACTTTGATGGAGGACGCGGATTACTTCTGCAAAATGTTCACAAGTGGCAAGAGCTTTCCTGTTCGTGCGCTATATCGCGCAACATTTCCCCTTGCCAAAGGGTTGATACGCAAGGGCAACGGCATAACCGGCCAAGAAGCGATCGAGGACGGAAACGCCGCGCTGAAGGAGGCGCTTGACTTCGTTGCAGAAAACACTCAGCCCTCCGGATTTCTGATCGGCGACCGCTTTTCTTTCGCCGATGTCACTGCAGCTGCCCATTTGGCGCCCGTTGCCGATCCACCGGGATCCACAATGGAACGCCCCAAACCATTGCCCAAGTCCTTCTCTGCGTGGCTCGATCGTTGGTCGGATCATCCAACAAGAAAGTGGATCTTAGGCCTTTACGACAAACACCGTCCGGAAACGTCCGAAATCCGGTAACGTCGGAAGGAACTAGATCATCACTAGTTCCCAGGTCCCACGTACCACACAGGCCAGTCCAACGCCGACAATTACAATCCGGCTGACGGACCGGAACCTCTCTTCATCCAGCCTATCCAAAAGCATGGCGCCAATCCGCGTGCCACCGAAAGCGACAAGAACAACCGCCGGGTAGATCCAAGCGGCGATCGGCACCGTTTCGCCAAATCCTTGGATGATCAAGCCATAATAAACCAGCTTCAACATGTGACCGGCTGTTTGCGTAAAGGCCTTTGTCGCCACGACAGCGTGCCGACCCAACTGGCTCTTCACATAGAAGACATCAAGAACCGGCCCTGACGCTCCCGCTAATAGTTGTGCAGCGGTAACGATGATGCCGGATGAGGTCGCAACACGGGGATTCAGAATGTCGAGTGACGGCAGCGATCGCATAAACAAAGCAGCAAGAGGAAAGACGCCCACGAGGATCAGCACCAGTCCGCGTTCGGGAACAAACTCAACGATCGAAAAGAAGATCAAGGCGAGCGCCGCCCCCAGGGCATAGGGTGCCATGACGATCCATGCGATGTGATTGCGATGGAGATATGTCCGAAAGCCATTGGAAGCCGCCTGTGTCACGCCATGCAGGACCATCGCCTCCGGAACCGGCAGCAACATTAGATAGACCGCCATCAAGATCATACCGCCCGCCATGCCCAACACACCTGAGATCGTGCTTGTGACGAGGACAGCAAGCAGAATGAGCGCAGCCATTTTATTCCTTTCACTGGGACCCGATTGTGGCCACCCTACATGTTTCCATGATAGAATGGATTTCATACTTCCTAGTCCCAACTGGAATACAAATGATTGAGCATCTGGAAACGCTTGTCGTTTTGTCCCGCGAAAAGACGATGACAAAAACAGCCACCTCACTGCGGCTATCTCAATCCGCCATCAGCAAGAGGATTGCGATGCTGGAGAGCCAAATCGGTGTACCTCTGATCGAAAGGAAGGGGCGGCGGATTGATCTGACGCCGGCCGGATCTCATATCGCACATCAAGCGGCCCCGCTTTTGTTTGAGCTGAAGGCCATCCTTAAAACGCCGGCGACCGAGGGTGTCACAAAGGTCAGCGTCGGCATTTCGGAATCGATCATCGCCTCCTGGGGCGCAAATGCACTTCAAGATGTGCAGCGCGAACTGCCCGGTGTTGAATTTGTCTGCCATGCACACCGCAGCCCCGTTGTCGTCGACCGTGTGATGTCCGGCGAATATATGATCGGCATCTGCGCTGGGCTGCAGCAGCAAATTCCGGATCTGGTGGTCATTGATCTCGTCTTAGAACCCATGGTCCTGATCTCGGCCCCGAAACAGCGGAGCCGGAATACAAGCGAAGAACTGATCACGATCGAACCGCGTTCAGCAACATGGCAGTGCCTTGCCCATAAGGCCCGCCGCGCAGGCATCAAACCCACCCAAACGCTCGAATCTTTTTTTGCTGTGGCACAAATGGCCATGTCAGGATTTGGAACGGGGCTGGTGCCGCTGACGGTTGCCCGCGCGCTGAAAGTACCGCCTTCACAAATCAAGCGCTTACCAACGCCGGGGCTCATGCGGCCGATCGCGTTCATCGCCCGCAAATCGAACTACAACAAACAGATCACCGGACAGATTCTCGAAGCGTTTCGCGCTAGCGAATCCCTGCCACGGACCAAGTGACGTAAGGGCATCGCGTGCCCGGAGGCTATTTCGTTCCGGCGCACGAGCCAGTATTGTTGCCGCAACAAGTCATATTCAATAGCCAAGCATAAGAGAGGCAAGAGACATGAGCGACGGGCAGACCAAAGAAAATAGTGTCGAGGACGAAGTCCTCTATCGCGTCGAAGACCATATTGCGATCATCACACTCAATGCGCCTGAGCGCATGAACACCATCTCAGGTCCGATGCTGGACCGTTTAACTCAACTCCTTGTCAAAGCCGATGAAGACCGCGAAGTCCGTTGCGTCATCCTGACCGGAACCGGCCGCGCCTTTTGCGCTGGCCTAAACCTGCAAACAGCGACCAAGGGCGAAGGTATTTCAGCAGGTAACTTCAATGCCACGCTTGATCTGCGCAACACACCACCCACGGTGCTTCATGCGATGGACACGCCCACCATATGTGCGCTGAACGGCAGTGCTGCCGGCTATGGCATGGACACGGCGCTCGGCTGCGACATTCGTATTATGGGCGAGTCGGCCAAAATGGCGGCGGCGTTTGCCAAGCGTGGCGTTGTTCCCGAGTCCGGCGGCACTTGGATCCTGCCGCGCCTGCTCGGCTGGTCAAAGGCATCCGAGCTGATTTTCACGGGCCGCACATTGGGCGCCGGCGAATGTCAGGAGTTGGGGCTCGTGTCAAAAGTCGTCCCCACGCAAAACGTTATGGACGAAGCAATGGCCATGGCCCGCGAAGTTGCCGCCAACGCCCCCATGGCGGTTCAAGCCTCGAAACGTATGATGCGTATGGGCATGAATGAGAACTTCAGCGATCATGTCCATCATGTTTATCTACAATTGCTCCCTCTATTCCAAAGCGAAGACGCAAAGGAAGGCATGATGGCGTTCCTGGAAAAAAGAGAACCCGACTTTAAAGGCCGCTAGAATTCAACAGCTCTCTCAAGCCGTTGATCGGCTTGAGAGAGCGTTGTCGCGCAGGCCTAACCGGTGAACACCCCCACCCATCTGCTCGTCAGCGCTGCGCTGCTTAGCAAGCCCGGCGCAAAATCCAACAACCGAGCCGTGATCGCTGGGGCTTTGTTTCCCGATCTTTCGATCTACGTCATGTTTGTATGGAATCGGATGATTTTGGGGATGCCGGAAGAAAGGATCTGGGCCGACGTCTATTATTCGCCCTTCTGGCAATCCCTGGGATTTGTAAGCAACTCGCTGCCCCTGTTTGCGGTGGGATTGGCGATTGGCTTATGGCGTCGGATCGATCTTCTCACGCTGTTTTGCTTATCTGCCCTTTTGCATGTCGCGTTCGATTTTCCTGTTCATAACGACGATGCACACGCGCATTTTTGGCCGATAACCGACTGGAAGTTCGTCAGTCCGGTTTCTTACTGGAATCCAGAATTCTACGGTGTTTGGGTGATGGCGATCGAATTGCTTCTCGCCATCACGCTCAGCGTTGTTGTATGGAACCGATTTACGCAGCCCATTCCCCGCATCGCAATTGCGATCGGACTTGCGAGTTATATTGCGGTTCCCGCCTACTTTATCTGGTCACTCGGACTGCTCGAGTAATCCTATTCCGCAGGCTTTCGAAAGCGCAGCGTGAACCGGTCGCTCTCACCGATCGCGATGAAAGGCGCGTGATCGAAATCCGGATCATCATCTGCGCCGCGCGGTTCTCCCCGCAAGTTCGGCGGCAACGTCCAAACGCCAAAGGGATGATCTGCTGTGTCCTTGGGGTTGTTGTTGACGTCCGACGATGCTTCAAAAACAAAACCGGCATCCTCAGCCAACTTCTTCACATAGGCTTCGTGAATATATCCCGAAGGCAGTTTCGGATCTTGTGCAAGATCCGCAGGCAGACGATGGTCGATCACCCCCAGCGTGCCGCCAGGCTTGAGTGCCGCAAACATATCGGCAAACCCTTTTTCCGCATATCCGCCTGGCACCCAGTTATGGACATTACGGAAGGTCACAACCAAATCCGCTGAACCCGCGGGTGCAATGCCGTCACTGTCTTCGGGTGCCGGAAATACGGTCAATTGCACATCGCCATAGATTTCGGGCTTTTCAATAAAACTCTCTTTGAACGCCGCAACTGCCGGCCCAACGCGTTCATTGTTCGGATCGAAGTTTGCAGCAATAAAGGTGCCGCCATTGGCCTTGATATAAGGCGCCAAGATTTTTGTGTACCAACCACTGCGGCCCGGCCATACTTCAACGACTGTGTCGCCCGGCTTTAAACCAAAAAAGGCGAGTGTCTCTTGCGGATTCCGAAATTCGTCACGGGCTCTTTCGTCTTCCGTGCGCCATTCCCCGGCCAAGATCTCGTTCAGATCTAGACTTTCTTCTGCCCACGCGGGCATGCTCATCGCCACGGCGCCCAACACGGCACCAACAAACTTTGTTTTCAGACCACGCATACTCATCCTCATTTCATTCGCCCCATCGGGCCGACTCATAGCTCAACCCGGTGCAGTCCGCCAGTCCCGCCATAATCAACAAACCGTCACGCACCAGCCGGTGGTGTTGCGTCTCCAGGGCCAAGAGACCGCTGCATCTGAACAACATCAATCCAACGCCCAAACTTGAAGCCAACCGCCTGAAACACCCCAACTTCCTGAAATCCCAGAGATCGGTGTAAGGCGATCGAGGCTGCATTTCCGCGATCTGCAATCCCCGCGACCATTTGGCGGCAACCAGCGGCTTCCGCGCGGACGATCACCTCACCAAGAAGCTTTTTTCCAAGGCCTTTGCCGGCGGCTTCACCCGCCAGATAGACCGAATCTTCCACCGTAAAGCGATAAGCAAATCGCGCCCGAAAAAGCCCAGCATAAGCAAAACCCAGTATCTGCCCGTCCTCTTCCACAACAAGATAGGGAAGATTGCGCGCAAGTATGGATTTACGGCGCGCTGAAATCTCTTCGGGATCCGGCGGATCGATTTCAAAGGTTGCGACGCTGTTCAACACATAGTGCGCATAGATCGCCGTGATCGATTCAACATCTTCATCTCGCGAGGAACGAACGACCGCGGTCATTTTTCGTCCGACCGTGGGTCCAGCCAGGCGATTTGATCGGGCGTCAACGCGACCGACAAGGCCCGGAAGGACGATCGCATTTCGCTTAGGCTGCGCGGTCCGATAAGCGCGAAGGGCTCGAATTTCTGTGCCATGACATAGGCCAACGCAATATGGACCGCCTCAACGCCCAACTCCTCCGCCAACTTATAGGCTCGACGCCGTCTTTCAAAGTTGGCGTCTGAATACCACGCATTCACCAGTTCAGGGTCGTCGCGAATATCGGGTCCTGCACGATCCGTGAAAAATCCGCGGGCCTGAGATGACCAGCAAAACAGGGCGACTTCGTTTCCTTCAAGCCACGTCCGAAATGGATCATCGGAAGCCGCGATACAGCCTGGCCATACAGGATTCTCCATGCGCGCCAAACTGAAATTGTTGCTGACCAGATCGAAGCCTTGCAGTCCCTGTTTCGTTGCGTAGGCATTGGCTTCGTCAATGCGTGCTTGAGACCAATTGGACCCGCCGAACGATTTAATACGGCCGTCGCTGACTTCTTTGTTCAACGCATCAACAAATTCGCCAACGGGAACGTCAAGATTGTCGCGATGAAGGAAATAGAGATCCACATAATCCGTCTGCAAACGGTTAAGGGATTTGTCGAGTTGTTTTGAGATGATGTGTGGGTAGCAGTCGGGCGAATGCGCGCCTTTGCCAATGATATGAATATCGTTTCGTACGTCACGCGCCTTATGCCAGTGACCCAACAGTTTCTCCATGATCCCCCGCCCGTAAATAAAGGCGGTATCGAAACATGTGCCCCCACTCTCGAAAAAGGCGTCAAACATTGCCGCCGCTTGCGGCATGGTTTCTTGGTTGTCACAACCCATCACAAGACGAGAAACGGGTTTCTGGATATGAGGGAGAGAACGGGCCGGCATCATTTCCGAGCTGCTGACCGAAAGTGGCATACCGGAATAAGGTGGTGCGCCGGCACCGGGCCGTTCGATGGGAAACGTGAAGTGTCCCGTTTGGCGCCACGCATCGAGGGTCTGCAGATTCCCAAGCGTGTCTGACCACGCCATTTGCGCACATTCTTTCTTGCCTGCGGAAATGGCATCGGCAACGCAGTCGGCTTCGATCGTAAAGAGGTCCCGGTCGACCGGCACTTTGATGGTTTCAATATCTTGGCCGGCCCGCGATAACGCGAACATGGCACTGTCCTGATCGGGCAATACGGGGTGCCAGGGATGCGGCACATGAATTTGACCCGCTGAACCGTATATTTTCACATCGCTCGGCAATGTAACGGAAACACTGGTCGAGACCTGTGCAATGAGTCCCGAGTCAAATGCCAAGGTTGCGGCGGCCCACTCATCGACACCAGATTGTCCGAGGTGGACAGTCCCGGTGACACTTGTGGGATTTGCATATCGCCTGCCTTCGGCGACACCGGCGACCAATCGGCTGAAGGATACCGGATAGCAACCCACATCCATGATCCCTCCGCCGCCAAGATCCGCTGAGAACAAGCGGCTCTCAGCATCAAATGGCGCGTTGAACCCAAAACTGGCTTCGACCAGGCGTGGCTCGCCTATGGCCCCATCCGCAATCAGGGATGCAACCTTTTCCGTTTGCGGATGACAGCGATACATAAAGGCTTCCATGGCAAAGACGCCATGTTGTTCCGCCGCATCAAAGATCGCCATCGCTTCCGCCTGATTGAGCCCAAGCGGTTTTTCGCAAAGAACATGTTTACCGGCGCGCGCGGCCTTGATGGCCCATTCCGCATGCTGGGGATGCGGTGTAGCGACATAGACAATATCGACTTCCGAGCTGTCCAAGATCTCTTGGTAGCTTCCGAATGGCATACATTCGAATTTCTCTGCGAACTTGTCAGCCGACGCGCGCGTGCGGCTCGCGACAGCAGTGAGTGTGTTTTTGCCTGAAGCGGCCAGCGCTTTAGCAAAATGGCGCCCAATCGCACCTGTACCGATGATACCCCATCGTAGCTGTGTCATGTTTTTCTCTTTGCTTTTAGATCAACGCGGTTAGGGCGCAGAGTACGACGCCGCAGAGCCATGCGCCAACAAGATTAAACAGACACAGTTGCGTTTCACTCGCGAAGAGCTTCTGCGCGTTCTTCGGTGCTGGGATGTGTCGACAGCCAGCCGGCTTCGCAGGCGGGACCGCAATCCTTTTCAAGTAGCTCGAGCAAGTCGGCAAGATGAGAGGGTGAATGCCCCAACGCGCGCATCACTTCGGCCGCGCCTGCGTCGGCCTCCCGCTCATAGTTTCGTGAGTAGCCTGCTTCCAACAAAATAACGGGCAAAGCGATTGCCAGTTCTGATACGCCGCCCAGGTCTCCCGTCAACAACACAATCGCAAGGCCAAGAATCGAAGACTGGAGAACGGCGCGCGTCGCATGCCGTTTATCGATATGTGCAACTTCATGCGCCATGACCCCGAGGATTTGCCGGTCATCGGTCGCCAGCGCCACCAATTCATCGGTAACAACGATATTGCCACCTGGCATCGCCAATGCATTCGCACCAAAGGCACCCCCTTTGCGGAAATGCAGCTTACAGCACAAAGCCGGCGCGGTGGGCAGCTCAACAATCGAATTGAACTGTGCTGCCAGTTCGTCCTGCCTTTCCTTTGAAAGTTCGGTCTCGGTCATGGCCCCCTGATCGAGAAAATAAAGCGACTGTTCACCCATTTCCTCAAGAACCCAATCGGGAAGGGCGAAGGCGACCTGGTGCGCCGCGTAAGGCACGCCGTACTGAATGATCCCGTAGCCGGAGACGAAAAGCAGAACGACGGCTACCAGCGCTACCCCCCAAGAACGTTCAAGCTGAAAGGCCGTTGATGTCCCGGAACGCAGTTTGAGCCGCCGTTCGATTTGATCGATCGCGTTGTTGTCGGTTGTTTCAACAACATCGCCGCTTGGCAGCGTCAGGCGGCGGGCGATACGCCCAACCCGGCTTGAAACCTTGATATCGCGCCAACGGCATTCTTCCAGGATGGCGCCATCAAGAGAAACGATCCGGGCCGTGCCATCGTCAAGGACTTGAACACGAACCTGCGTCCGGCTCGATTTGCCCTTCGGAAAATGCCAACCTTCAAATGCGCCGATCAAATGCCAACCTCGAAGTCAAAAGCTTCCGCGATTTCCTCACCTATGGCACTGTCTTCGCTGACATCAGATGTATATTTGTCGAGGTCAGATCCTGCCAGCAAGGCTGTGTGATCAGCCCGATACTTTGTTTGCCGGATGCGCGCCCAGGGATAAGCTAAGCCTAAGGTGAGGATGACAGCAATCGTATTGCTGAACACGATCCAAACCATCCACAAACCGCTCATTGTCGATGAAAAACGGTGATCATCCAAAACGAGTTTATTGTAGACCGCGTTCGTAACAAGGGTGGCAATGAAGGTCGGCACAATAATCAGGATGAGAAACGAGGCGGCATAGATTGGCAACAAGGCTGCAATAAGCACGGCCATCTGATCGGGGTCGACTTCACCATTCTCGCCTAGTTCTACGTTTGACATCAATTCGGAAACGCCTGCGAACGAACCGGCGAATATGACGCCCACAATTGCACTGACAAATACAAACAACAGAAAGCCCAGGAAATAGATCCAATAGAACCGTCCGATACCGATATCCAAATTGAAGGGTCGGCCACCATAGCTGAAGCGGTTGCCCAAATATCTCTTTGCAGCCCGGTCCGCTAAGGGATAAAGCAACCCAAGCGTAAAGATGCCCGCGATGGGCCACAGAATGAACACGCCCAACGCAGACCAATAGTTGCCTTTAAAATTGAACCGTACGTTCCGGTAGCTGCTCATCCGCGCGTTGAAACGCATGCTTCGATTGATAAGCCAGGGGAGCGCGGCCAAGAGCACAATCGCACCTGCAAGTGCAGCAAAGGGCGACAGGGTTGCCAGGCCATTATAGGAAATCAACAATGCAACGGCAATCACGCGCCCAAACAAAATCGCAACAGGCCGGGCATGGTAATCAAACGCATGGCCATCGACGACAGTGTTGCCGTAAAAATATCTCTGCGTACGGACTTTTGCCCACGCCGAGTAGATTCCCAGCGTCAATATGCTCAAGACGAGATTGACGATCCAAATCGTGAAATATTCGCCGGTCCGTCCCCCGAACTCGACAGGACATGCGCGACGGTCACTTTCGTCAGCCATAAGATTCCCCCACTTTTGTGCTTAGTTTAAGTCATTCTGGCGGTGACACACAACAATGGCGTGACGGAATGGATAATGCGATGAGAACGCTATCGCAGCACTTTTTGAAGGCACAGCAACATTTTGTTGTTAAGATCATGCGTGCAGATCACAATCACCCAGTCAATCGATAAAGTAAGGCAAATGGGCAAAGACCGCGACCATCAACACCCCCCTTCCGACATGACTCTGCGTGTCAAAGCGCTGGAAACTGCGTTAACGGATAGCGGCTACATCGATCCCGCCTCACTCGATGCCATTGTGGATCTTTATGAAAACCAAGTCGGCCCGAGAAACGGCGCTAAAGTGGTCGCGAAAGCCTGGGTCGATCCCGACTTCAAATCGCGTCTTTTGAAAGAGGGGGCCAAAACGATTTCCGACTTTGGCTTTCCTGCGCTCGAAGGTGAGAACCTCGTCGTCGTCGAGAACACGCCCGCCGTTCACAATATGATCGTGTGTACCTTATGCTCCTGTTATCCGTGGCCCGTATTGGGGCTGCCGCCCACATGGTACAAATCTGCCGCTTACCGATCGCGCGCCGTCAGCGAACCGCGCGCTGTCCTGCAAGAATTCGGCGTCTCGATCGACGCACAAAAGGAAGTTCGCGTTTGGGATTCAACGGCGGAAATCAGATATCTGGTCTTGCCGGAACGACCGTCGGGAACAGAAGAACTATCGGAAGACCAACTCGCCGAGTTAGTGACACGTGATTCTATGATTGGCACCGGCATCGTGCAGCCCCCATCCAAGCAAGCATCCAAATAGGAAAAACGGACATGGACGGTGTACACGATTTGGGCGGCATGCATGGCTTCGGTCCTGTTCGTGTCGAACAAAACGAACCGGTATTTCATGAGCCTTGGGAGGGCCGCGTTTTTGCCCTCAACATGACGGTCTCTGCCTTCATTCGCGGAAACACGGACTATTTTCGATCGACGCTTGAGAACATTCCGGCGCCAACCTACCTGCAGATGACCTACTACGAGCGTTGGTTTGAGAGCATCTGCATCAGGTGCCAGGTAAACGGTTTGATCGATGAGACCGCGCTCAAAGCCGTTCAATCGGGAACGGTTCCGCAGACCATCCCGCCGTCCGCTTCAGTTCCAATTCCGCCCGACACGACCATCGCGTTTCTGTCAGCCGGGAACCCTTCGTCGCACGAGATTGACGCGTCCCCGCGATTCAGTTCCGGCGATCAGGTCCGAACACGCGTCCAGCACACCCCCACCCATACCCGACTTCCACGTTATGCCCGGGGCAAGCCGGGTATCGTGGTCAAACACCATGGCGCGCACCGATTTCCTGATACCAGCGCGAAATTCGAAGGCGATCAGCCGGCGCATCTCTACACAATACAATTCCCGGCCCAAACCCTTTGGGGACCGGAAGCCAATGCCAATGACACGGTCAATGTGGATTTGTGGGAGCCCTATCTTGAGCCCGTCTGAAACCGGTCACGAGCGATTTGCTTCATTCGTCCCGTCCCATCTCAAGGAGGATGGCGAGCCCGTTTTCGCCGAGCCTTGGCAGGCGCAAGCCTTTGCCATGACGATCGCGCTGAGCCGGCAAGGCCTGTTCACTTGGGAGGAATGGGCGGCCAGGTTAGGGGCAGAAATCAAGGCTGGAAATGATGATGATGACCGAATGGGCGCCCGATATTACGAATTTTGGCTGGCCGCGCTCGAAGGCCTTGTGGCAGAAAAAGGTGCGGCATCGCCCGAAAGTCTAACAAATCTCCGATCTGAATGGGCGGAAGCCTATCGCCATACGCCTCACGGGCAGCCGGTTAAGCTGACTTCGCACGACTGAACAGTCCCGTTTACAGCTCAGGCGCGAAATCAGGCTTTTTCTCCTTCACATTTACGTTTGATAAGGAAATTGAGCCCATAAACATTTGATAATCCGTGCCGTTAAGGGCCGGAAATCAGGGCTGGAAATTCAATGCTTTACGAACGTGATCGCGACTTTGAAGCCGCATCCGAAGCGCCACTCTCCTTGGACGATCTGGCAGAAGATTTGTTGCAACAAATGGCAACTCAGTGGAGCCAACTGTGGCTCAATCCCTTCACTGCCTGGATTAAAGTGTTGGAAACCGGCGCCAAACCTTGGATGTCCGCAACGACCGTTCCTGGAATTTCGTCTCCCGAGCCGGTCAAACAGCAAGCCCTTGTTGAAGAAGAGTTCGCTTCGGCACCTGCCGCGCCACCAAGCGCACCAGCCGACGAAGCTGAAGCTTCTGTCAGCCAGGCGGCCTAACGCCCCCTCCAACGCATCGCGAGCAGGAATTGCGGACCTGCTCACAAGTGAGCAATTGACAGCGTGTGCTGTTTGCCTACCTTGCGCGGCAAACCGATCACGAGTGTTTAAATGCCAGAAGGGGCGGATCCGTGTCCGACACCGAAACGACCGAAAGCGGCGGCCAAGACTTTATTCGGACGGCCATTCGCAGCGATCTTGAAGCTGGTTCTAACCGCGGCGTCATCACACGCTTTCCGCCGGAACCGAACGGCTATCTACACATTGGTCACGCGAAATCGATCTGTTTGAATTTCGGGATTGCCGAAGAGTTTGCGGGACGCTGCAACCTTCGTTTCGATGACACCAATCCGGCAAAAGAGGAAATCGAGTACATCGAATCCATTCAACGCGATGTCCGCTGGCTCGGGTTTGATTGGGGCACCGACCTATACTACGCGTCGGATTATTTCGAACAACTCTATGAGTGGGCCCTCTATCTCATCGATCAGGGTCTTGCTTATGTCGATGACCTGACTGCTGACGAAATGCGCGAATATCGAGGGACGCTGACCGAACCGGGCAAAAACAGTCCGTACCGTGACCGTTCGGCAGAAGAGAATCGCGCGCTCTTCGAACAGATGCGGGACGGTGCCTTTGATGATGGCGCCCGCGTGTTGCGCGCCAAAATCGATATGGCGTCAGGGAACATCAACCTGCGCGACCCGGTCTTGTACCGTATCCTAAGGGCCGAGCATCCACGCACAGGCAATAAATGGTGCATTTATCCAACTTACGATTTTGCCCACGGCCAATCGGACGCGATTGAAGAGATCACCCATTCTCTGTGTACACTGGAATTTGAAGATCACAGGCCCCTTTATGACTGGCTCATCGAAAAGCTGCCTGTACCAACCGAACCGCATCAGTATGAGTTTTCAAGATTGGAACTGACCCACACGGTTCTTTCCAAGCGCAAACTCATTCAACTCGTCCAAGAAGGCCATGTGGACGGATGGGATGATCCGCGCATGCCGACGCTTGCCGGATTGCGGCGCCGTGGCGTACCACCAGCCGCGATCCGCGATCTCGTCAGCCGTTTGGCCATTACCAAGACCAAAGGTGTGGTCGAGATTGAGATGTTCGAGCACTGTATTCGCGAATATCTCAACAAGAATGCCGAACGGCGGATGGGGGTGCTGCGCCCTTTAAAGGTTGTCATTGAAAACTATCCGGAAGGTCAGTCCGAGGAACTGGAAGCACAAAACAATCCGGCGGACGAAAACGCGGGCACGCGCACCGTGCCGTTTGGTCGAGAGATCTTCATTGAGGCCGACGACTTCATGGAAGATCCGCCCAAGAAGTTCTTTCGCTTAGGACCAGGACGCGAGGTACGGCTTCGTTTTGCCTATTTCATTACCTGCAAAGAAGTGATCAAAGACGCCGAGGGCAATATCGTTGAGCTGAGATGCACATACGATCCTGAAACCCGCGGCGGGAACGCGCCGGATGGGCGAAAAGTCAAAGGAACCATTCATTGGGTTTCCGCCTCACACGGCGTGCGTGCCGAAACACGCCTTTACGAGCATCTTTTCAGCGACCCGGAACCCGGCAAGAGTGGTGACGTGTTCGACGATCTCAACCCAAATTCACTTGAACGTCTATCCGATTGTATTGTCGAACCATCCGTCGCGGACGCGCCGCCAGGGACTGTGTTCCAGTTCGAACGGGTCGGTTACTTCTCCGTCGACCCAGATAGTTCGAAGGACCAAATCGTCGTCAACCGTACTGTTGGCCTGCGCGATTCTTGGGGCAAGACGCAAGGCAAGAAATAGCATCCAGCTAGGCGTCTTCCTTTCAGACAAGTCCAATTGACAGCCTCATGCGGGCCTTACATCCTGTTCCGTATGGTTCAAGCTCTTGTAATTTCTATCGTGTTCACGGCCGCCTGCGTCGCGATTCACTACAACGCATGCTCGTTCGCTAATTGGCGTTTGAGGAAACGCCATCGCGGTGCGGCCGGTAAGATGACAGTGATTTTTGTCACTCTGTTTGTCGCGCACTATCTCGAAATTACCTTATATGCGCTGGGCCTTTACATCATCTATGTCCAACTTGGTTTGGGCGAGATGGCGGGCCAAACACTGAACGACTTTGCGGACCATCTCTATTTCTCGGCAGTCGTCTACACCTCCTTGGGATTTGGCGACATCGTCCCCCTCGGTCCCATGCGCATTGTGGTCGCCTTCGAAGCGCTGACGGGTCTGATGATGATTACTTGGTCGGCATCCTTTGCGTTCCTCAACATGCCTCGTGCTTGGCAACATGACGGCCACGAAGATACCCAACAAGACAGAAGAGACAGATGACCAAACGCACTATAGTGACCAGGGCGACAAGTTGCGTCCTGGCCTTCATTTTCGCAGTGAGCACCGCGCAAGCCAAAGACGGCTCACCCGAGCTTGAACGCTTAGCCGATCTAATGGCCCATCGCCTTTATCTGATGGAAGGCGTGGCAGCCTACAAACACATCAATCAGCGCGCAGTGGCAGATCCCGCGCGTGAAGCAATCGTTATCGAAGGTGGCCAACGTGTCGCCGCCAGAGCTGGTTTAGATGAACAGGCCGCAAAGGAACTGGTTATCGCGCAAATGGAAGCCGCCAAGGAAATCCAAAGCAGCTTGATAAAAGGCTGGCAAGAAAACCCCGATAAAGCACCCACAAGCGCACCAGACCTTGGCCGGGAATTGCGCCCTGCCATATCCTTGGTCACAACGCGAATTCTTGAACAACTGGCGTTGGTCTTGCCATTGCTAAAGGAGAAGCAAAACCAGTCTCTCTTTTGGGCGGATCTCGCCGAAAAGACGCATTCCCTGCAATTGTCAAATGACACGTTGACAGCACTGGTCAACGGTGCAGCCTCTGTGACCTATCGATCCGCACAGGAACAGTCTCTGCTTGATGAGATTCTTATGCGCGGCACACTACGCGTGGGCACAACCGGCGACTACGCACCCTTCAGCACAAAAACTGAAACCGGCTATGGCGGAATCGATATCAGTTTGGCTGAAGACCTGGCAAAAACACTGGGAGTCGAAATCAAGTTTGTTGAAACCAGTTGGCCCACATTGATGGACGACTTCAACGCCGACAAGTTCGACATCGGCATGAGCGGCATTTCCCGCACGCTGGAACGCGCAAAGCGTGCCTATTTTTCAGCGCCCTATCATAAAGGTGGCAAAACGCCGATCGCGCGATGCGAAGACATTGAAAAATTCGACACGCTAGCGGAAATCGATCAGCCGACCGTACGCGTCGTTGTGAACCCGGGCGGCACTAACGAGAAGTACACACGCGGCAACATCGAAGAAGCGAAAATCGAGATCATCGATGACAACACCAAAGTGTTTGCGGAAATCGCCGAAGACCGCGCAGACGTTATGATTACCGATGCCATCGAAGTTGCCTTTCAATCCGCGCGCGACGAGCGCCTTTGCGGCACCATGGGCGACCAAACACTAACCGTTTCAGAAAAGGGCTTTCTTCTGCCACGCGACGAAGTTTGGCGCAGCTATGTTAATGCTTGGCTGCACGCCAAGAAACAGAACGGTTCCCTCGCGTCGACGTTCGATACTCATATCGAAGGCGCAGCACACGCCAACTAACAACCACGCAATCAGTGTGGCGACTAGGGTGGGATGAATTTAGGTGCAGTCGAGCGGATCTCTATTTCCGTCATTGCGAGCAATCCAGGGCAGCTTGTTCCGAGCATGAAACCCTGGATCGCCACGGCCACTAATGCGGCCTCGCGATGACGACGAAGGGCAGCTTAAGTTAAACTCGTCTTGCTCTAGCTGTTTGCCGAGAGGAATTCTTCAAACTGCTCCATCGCTTTTTCGCGTGCGGGGCTTTCTTTCCAATCCTCGATCAGGGTCGCATTCGGCGCAAGGTCAGCCACCAAACGCGAACTTGATTGCGGGTGATAAAGATCATTGCCCAGTAGCACCAGCAACGGTGTTTTACAGTCCCGCAAAAAAGATTCATCCACATTGAACAAGACCTTGTCGCCGCCATACATGTTTTCGCGGAAGGTAGACCAATCGGACTCGCTTGCTTCGCTGTGTTCGTCCTTTAAAGGCTCTGCCCAGCCGTCATACATTTCGTAGAAAGCTTGCTGATTGTTGTCGCGTCCGATGGTTTGGAACAACGTTGCGGACACGACGCGCCCTGGGGCGGCTTCAATCATGCCGCAACAGTAAGGGCCTCCGATGCACATGCCCGCCACATGGAAACGCTCGATCCCCAAATGATCCATAAGGCCCAGTTGGTCCGCCGTGTATGTATGCCAACCATCGCTCGCTGAAACAGGGGCTGTGGACTTGCCGGCGTTGCGTTGATCCATCGCGACAACTTGATAGCGAGAGGAAAGCTGCTCAATTGGATTCCATGGTGTTTGCGACCAGAACCCAATGCTCGACCGCATGCCGCCGGGGGCGATCAACAGAATGGCTGGCCCCGACCCTGTCACTTCGTAGTGGATTTTTGCACCGTCGCGCTCATAAATCGGCATTGTCGACTCCAGCTCGTTGTTGAGCCGTCAACTATACCTGTTTCTTTAAAAAGACACAGACGAGAAACCGAATTCGCGCTGATGACACCTCTCTCACGCATCAGGACAGCCCGCGTCTTTAAGCCAGTTTTTCACTTGAGCCAACATTGCATTGTCACCAACGCGCTTGAACAAAGGGATCGCCTCGCGCCACAAGGCGCATGCCTTATCGACCTCGCCCCGGCGTTCCAGCACCAAACCCAAATTTGCAATCGCAACGGCGATAACAGCAGGACCGGAGATTGTTTCTCCCAAATCGATGACACGGCGAAGCGCTTCTTCCGCTTGCGCAAGATCGCTCAGCCATATCGACACCGTTCCCAGTTGAAGCCATGACAGGGCGTTTTCTGAATCGAAGCGTGTGGAATTCTTATAGGCTTTGGCCGCTGCTCCCGGATCATGAAGAAACAGGAAGGCCCCCGCGTACATATGAAAAGCTGCGGCAGCACCCCGGGCACGCAGACCGCCACGCTCCGCCGCGGTGGCTTTTTCCACAGCAAACTCGGCCGCAGGACGACCATCTCCCTTTGAAAGGGCCCTAATGGCGCCATTAGCCACCAGCCCGGTTTCGCTGAGTAACCAGTCAACAGCCTTCAGGAGCTGATCGCGCTCCATATTGCCGGCCTCGATTTCGGCCGTAGAGGCGTCGGCACGGAGCTTCAGATATTTATCAACAATGCGTTTAGCAGAGTGGCCGGGGGCGACCCGCCTTTTTTGAGCGATGATCTGAGGTGTGGGTGCAACCGGTCCCGCTGGCGGCCGCCCGATTAGAAAATGCGGACCGAACAGCAGAGTCATCTGCGCCCACACGAGCAGCCAGGCAAACGCCCCGAGAGCTCCCCACACAAGCCACTGATCGGCCGCCAATGCTAATGCCAGCTCGCTTTCCACGAAGCCCCCCGCCGGATCGCAATCGCCCAAAAAACGAGCGCATCACGCGCCTACTGCACATCCGATCGTCATATTTTACCGTTTTCTTTGACAGCGATGTGAAATCACTGGGATTAGCTTCAAACAGCAAGCCTAATGCCACATGCCTGACTTAGATACGCGCATGACGTGCTCTTGCGATTCATGCGCGATTTAGTTGGTTGACGCAACGGAATTATGGGTCTGCACTGGCTGCGTTAGCCATCTTGCGGTGCTGTTCCTTGACCGATGGCTCCGTAACGCCTAATCGAACCCCAATCGCAATCACATATTGCATCGCAGCGCACCCGGCCTCGACTTCTGCACGGCGCGCTGAAATGATGCGACAAAGGAACCGTATATGGGCGTCGATAACAAAACGCTTTTCAGCTCGATCGAGAAAATCTCTGAGGGTCTTTCCTCAGTTGGCTATATCAGTACGCAAGCCATTTCGACCGCGCTTTACATCGCACAACATCTGCAAAAACCAATCTTGATCGAAGGCCCAGCGGGGGTTGGAAAAACCGACCTTGCTCAGTCCACTGCCAAATTCGCGGAACTGCCTCTTATCAGACTGCAGTGTTATGAGGGCCTCGATGAAAGCAAAGCCCTGTATGAATGGAAGTACGGCAAACAACTTCTGTACACGCAAATCCTGAAAGAGAAGCTCCACGACATTTTGGGCGACGCCAAATCGCTCGACAATTCGCTCGGGAAATTACATGAGTTTGACGACCTGTTTTTCTCGGAGCCCTTTCTTGAACCTCGGCCTCTTCTGCAGGCTCTGCGCGAAGAGCAAGGCGCCGTTCTGCTGATCGACGAGATCGACAAGTCAGACGAAGAATTCGAAGCCTTCCTGCTGGAAGTACTGTCTGAATTTCAGGTCACCGTTCCGGAGCTCGGCCCGATTGTCGCGAAGGTGCCGCCGCTGGTCATGCTGACGTCAAACAATACGCGTGAGATCAGCGACGCTCTCAAACGACGCTGCTTACACCTGCACATCGGTTTCCCTGATGCGCCGCGCGAACGCATGATCGTTCAGGCTCGCGTCCCTGGTATTTCCGAGGACCTGTTGAAACAGCTCGTCGGCTTTGTCCAGCAATTGCGCGATCAGGATCTTAAGAAGCTCCCCTCGATCAGTGAAACGGTTGATTGGGCGCGCGTTCTGCTGTTGATGCATGCGGACAAAATCGATCCCGAGTTGGTCCGCTCAACGCTAAACGTCTTGCTTAAGTTCGAGGCTGATATTGAAAGCGTTGACAACAAAATCATCGAAATGACGCGGAATGCGACAGACGACTCGCGCATTTCGTATTCACGCAACTAGAGCGCATCCACAAAAGTGGGAACCGGTTTTGTGAAAAGATGCGCGATAAATCAAAGGACTAGGGCACGTTTGCGATTCGAAGAATCGTAAACGTGCTCTAGGTCATCGACTTGGAAAGAATACTCACCGATTTCATCAAGGCATTGCGCAGCGCTGACGTTCCTGTGTCAATCGGAGAGTCCATTGACGCGGCGCAAACAACAGCGCTTGTCGGCTATGGCGATCGGCAGATCTTGAAGGACTCGTTGGCCACGGCGGTCGCAAAATCCGAAGAGGAGAAAGAAACTTTCGATCGTTTGTTCGACATTTTCTTTGCACGGAATACGACGCTCGACCAAATGTCGGGCGAAGGGGACGAACAGTCGGATCAATCGTCTTCCGGCGATGATACAAACGATCTTCTTTCCATGATCCAGTCCGGCGACGCGACCGGCATGGCGATGGCCATGGAACGGGCCGCGCAAGAAGTTGGCGTCAACAACATTCAGTTCTCGACACAGACCGGCATCATGACCCGGCGCATGCTGAATGAAATGGGTCTGCGCGACCTTGAAATGCGGATGATCGAGCTGCAGCGAGAGGGAACGGCAGAGGGCGACGAGGAAGCCGCCGCCCTGGGTGAAGCGCGCAGCGAATTGTTGCGCCAAGCCCGTGATTATGTGGAGCAACAATACCGCACCTTTGGCGAAGCTGCGACTGAGCGCTTTATGGAGGACTTTCTCCAGCAATCGCGGCTGACCGAAATTGATCGGCGCGATGTCATCCGCATGCAGCACTTGATTAAACGGATGGCCAAGCGACTGGCTGCGAAACACAGCCGGCGCCGGAAAGCCCGCAATCGCGGCCAGCTCGATATCCGGAAGACCATGCGCGCCAATGCGGCCTACGAAGGTGTCCCCTTCGAGACTATTTGGAAGCGTAAGAAACGGGAACGGGCCAAAGTCGTCGCCATCTGCGATGTGTCCGGATCCGTGGCACAATACGCCAAGTTTCTTTTGATGCTGCTCTACGAGTTGACCGAGGTCATTCCGGACATCCGTTCCTTTGCTTTTTCGCACAAGCTGATCGAGACCAGCGACGACATGGAGTCACTCGACTTTGACACCGTGTTCCCGAAGATCTTGAAAGAAGCGGGTTTTGGATCGACGGACTATGGCCAAGCCCTGGTCGATCTGCACAGCCAGTTTTGGGACTCCATCGACCGGCGCACATCTGTGATCATTCTAGGCGATGGCCGGTCGAATTACGGCAATCCGCGCATCGACATTATGAAAGAGTTGAATGCGCAGTGTAAGCGGGTCATTTGGCTGTGCCCTGAGCAGCAATCGCTTTGGGGCACCGGTGATTCCGAGATTCCCCGCTTCGCGCCCTTTTGCCATGTGCTGCAAAGATGCAGCACGGTCAAAGACCTGGAACGTGCGGTCGATCAGATCCTGTCCGCCTACGATTGACCTGCAAGTCGGTGACCGGACCCATGCTGTGCTAGTGGCCCTCGCCCATGACAATAACGTTTGGCTCAGGATGACCGTTCGCGGCACACAAATCCTTGTAGGCTTGCAGCACACCCGCTGCTTCGGTCAATGACGTGACGTTTCCGTCTTCATCCAGGTTCACATTTGCGCCATAGATGGCGAACCAAATTTCCGTTTCCCCTTCCTGGTCTTCCGGCACCGTCAGCGTGTGGAGCGAGCCCGCGGGTTCAAACAAGTAAGAACCTGGACTGTTCACCACATCGGGCTGTTCTTTGTAGTACCACTGCCCTTTAAGCGTCACCGCGAAGACGGATCCTGTATGAAAGTGCTTTTGTATTGTGCATCCGGGTTCAAATCGCGTTTTCAGAATCCAAAGCCCCTGATTGAGATCAACCTGCAGAACTTGAATATGGGTCCCGCCGCCGGCATCGACAAAAGGTAGATCACTGTCTCCGATGTGAACCGCGCTCTTACTTCCCACGGCTGGGATAATGGGAAGCTGTTCAGGTATCTGTGCCGCCTCTGTCATGATGTTCCTCTTAATTGCGATTGCTGAAACGCCTTTTGCGCCTTGCGTCAGAGTCACTATAGTGTCCGCTTTCGTCGTTCACGAGTCGTATTCAAGAGCCGAAATGAATCATCTGCGCGCACTTGCCCTTGCACTGTTCTCCGCTCTTGTCTGGGGCATCGCGACAGGGGCCGCCATCGCGGCAGACGCCCCATCGATTGACCTGACAAATGCACTTGGCCGCGATGTCCAGTCGTTGAACGGGAAGTGGCAGATCATCGTCGATCCACTCGACCATGGCGATACAGCATCCCAAGAACGGAGTGAGCCCGGCTACTTCAACAATCATCGTCCGAGCTCAAGTCTCGAACTCATCGAATATTCGTTTCATGAATCCCAACAACTTTCTGTTCCCGGGGATTGGAACACACAGGACCCAACATTGTTCTTCTATGACCGGTCCGTTTGGTATCAGCGCGGATTTACGGCCAAGAAGAAATCGGGCACGCGACAGATCATTCATTTTGGTGCTGCGAACTACCGCGCTGATGTCTATCTGAACGGCAACCCCATCGGCTCTCATGAAGGCGGGTTCACCCCATTCGGATTTGATGTGACCGACGTACTCGTTGATGGTGAAAATTCGCTGGTTGTGAAGGTGAACGCCCAGCACAGCAATGACACTGTTCCCACACAGTATGTAGACTGGTTGAACTATGGTGGCCTAACGCGCGATGTGGCTTTGATTTCGGTGCCCAGTGCCTACGTCACGACCTATTTCATCCGGCTTTCCGATCTTGAGACCGGCGAGATCACAGCAACCCTCGAAACCGCCGATGCTGAGGGACAAAAACTCACCCTGGCGATTCCCGAATTGGATATCGAGCAGATCGGTACGATCGGCAGCGACGGGCGCCTATCATTTACATTCTTGGCGCAACCCATACTTTGGTCTCCCGAGACACCGAAACTCTATGGCGTCGACATTACGCTTGCCGGAGAAACCATCCGTGACCGTATCGGGTTCCGAACAATTGAAGCTGCAGGACGGCAAATCGTCTTGAACGGCAAACCAATCTTTCTGCGTGGCATCGGCCTGCATGAAGAGACCTTTCTTCGGCCAGGCCGTGTCCGCAACAAAAAGGACGCAAAAGCAACACTTGAGCTTGCCAAAGAACTGGGCGCGAACTTTGTGCGCCTCGCTCACCATACGCATAGCGAACATTTGGTGCGCCAAGCCGACGAACTTGGCCTGCTCATTTGGTCCGAAATCCCCGTCGATGGGACGATGAACTGGACACGTCAAGGAACACTGGAAATTGCGCGTCAGCAGTTGCGGGAGATGATTCTCAGGGACGGTAACCGGGCGTCCGTCGTCCTTCGGTCGGTCGGGAATGCGACGCCACAAAGTGATGACCGATTGGCATTCCTCAAACAACTCATTGAGGATGTCCGTGCGCTGGACAAAAGCCGATTAATCACCTCAGCCTTGATTGGCAACCGCGATCAGATACGCGAGTCCATAACACGATTGATCCTGTCACGCGCCCTTGGGCGAGACGATCTCAGCGCAGAGCAAAAGCAAACCATCAACGAATGGATCGATAGGCAGGGCAGCAAGGCGACCTCGCCCGGTTCAGACAGTCAGGCTACGATTGTTTACGCCGATGATCCGCTTTCTGACCAAATTGACGTGATTGGATTCAATCAATATTTCGGTTGGTATGACGCCGCTGATTTAGCGCGCGAATTGCCCCTTGAAGAAAGCACAATTCGAAAGATCATCTTGGAAGCCTTGCCCGACATCCGCATTGAGGCGACGAACGTAAAACCACTGATCATCAGCGCGTTCGGCGCCGGTGCGAAAGCCGGGTTCGCGGGCGACGCACAAACACTTTGGTCAGAGGCTTATCAGGCACGCGTCTATCAACAGCAGATCGCCATGATCTCGAGCAGCCCTCACATACAAGGCATGGCACCCTTGGCGCTTAAGGATTTTCGCTCAGCCCGGCGCCCTCTGGCGCAAATCCAAGACTATTGGAATCGCCAAGGCCTTGTGGACGAGACTGGAACAAAGAAGGCCGCGTTCAACGTATTGAAAACGCACTACCAATCTCTTCAATCACCGCCCTAATCATCAAACAAAGGAAAACTCAATGGAACTCGGAAAACTTGGCGTCTGGTATTTTTTGGAAACACTGAATGCCCAAAAGGCAGCCGAAACGGCGCAACGGATCGAAAAGATCGGTTATTCGGCGCTATGGATCCCAGAAACGACGGGAAGGCATCCGCTGGTGCACGCGGCATGGCTGCTCGCAAACACAGAAAAGCTGATCCTCGCAACTGGCATTGCCAATATCTACAACCGTGAACCGGGCGTTTCCGTCAGCGGCCAGCGAACACTCGCCGAACAATCCGGCAATCGCTTCCTGCTTGGGCTTGGTGTTTCGCACGCCCCCCTCGTCGAAGGGGTCCGCGGATTGGAATACAAACCGCCGGTCGCCACCATGCGCACCTATTTGGATGGCATGGAAAAGTCTGCAGACCAGCAAGGTTTGGGCGGGCCCAGCGCGGGCCTGGATACACCGACGGTGATTGCTGCGTTAGGTCCCAAGATGTTGGCCCTGGCCGCGGAAAAAACAGCCGGTGCACATCCCTACTTTGTTTCCCCTGACCATACAAAGATGGCCCGCGATGTTTTGGGGCCGAAGCCATGGCTCTGTGTCGAACAAAAAGTTGTTCTTGAAACCGACCCGGCAAAGGCACGCGAATTGGCCCGCGGGATTGCGCAGATCTATCTTCCGCTGCCGAACTACCGGAACAATTGGCTCCGCATGGGCTTGTCTGAAGAAGATTTGGAAAATGGCGGATCGGATCGGTTCATTGATGCAACATTCGCCTGGGGCGACATTGATACCATCCGGAAACGGATCAACGAACATTTCGATGCCGGCGCGTCGCATGTTTGCATCCAACCTGTAAACCCAAATGGCGTATTCGGCGATTTGCATTGGGATGTATTGGAAGGCCTGGCTGATTAGTCGTTCGACAAGTCGCGGCGACACAGAAGTGCAATCTGTGCCGCCGGTTCTCTCTGAAACGCTTCATGGCCCGTCACGGCGCAGTTTCTTGTTCTTTTGAGAGTTGCGGGTCATTTTTCCAAACGCTTTGAACCTGGCACGACGCTCGGCCAAACTTTCTGTGTTGAAGACTTCTTCCGCCAGCAGTTTTCGGTAGCGTTTAAAGCGCTTAGCCTCAAGATCGCCTGTTTCTAACGCCTTCAACACCGCACATCCTGGTTCTGACTCATGCTCGCAATCGGAAAAGCGGCAAGCGGCAGCCAAGGCGACAATGTCAGAGAAAACATCCTCAATGCCGCTTTGAACATCCGTAAGCTGCAACTCCCGCATGCCCGGCGTATCAATGAGCCATGCGCCGGTTGGCAAGCGATGCAGCGCGCGGCTCGTTGTGGTGTGGCGGCCTTTCGCGTCATCTTCGCGGATTTCCTGAGTGGCCAGATCATCCGTCCCCATAAGCGTGTTGGTCAGAGTTGATTTGCCAACACCGGATGAGCCAACAACAGCCAACGTTTGTCCGGGTCCACACCATGGCTCAAGACAGACCAAACTTTCCCTGCTGCGTGCGTCGACAACTTCCACCAACACACCCGGCAAGAGTGACCTGGCTTGATTGGCAAAATCTTCTGCATTCTCGGTCAAATCGGCTTTGGTCAGGACAATGACGGGCGTGACTTGCGCATCCCGTGCCAAGGCAAGGTAACGCTCAAGGCGCGCGACATTAAAATCCTGATTGCAGGACGACACGATCAACAACGTGTCCACATTTGCCGCTATCAGTTGAATCTGTCGTGAGGTACCAGCGGCGCGGCGTTTAAAAAGACTCGCCCGGTTCAGGATTCGTTGCGGCCGATGTGTCTCACTATGGATCAAAATCCAATCGCCGACGGTGGGCCCACCTTCACTTTCTTCGTCGGTGAACGGCGCAATGGTTCGGTGAATTTCGGGTCCAATAATATCCAAGTGACCGCGGTGCACGGATGCGATGCGCACGGGCGTTAGCGAGCTAAGTTCATCAATGTCGAGTTGAGATTGAAAAAAAGGCGTCCAGCCAAAATCGGCCAGGCTCATCACCTTGGGGGATGCATGTTTCGTCAAGGGACATGTCCATCTTAAGCGCTTTGCCAAAGCGGCAATCGCGCAAATTCAAGTCAGGGAACATCAGCCCGCCGCCTGCGCACTGCTGCGGTGGGACCTGATCGGCCGGGCAAGACAAGCCACTAAACGCAACGCATAGAAGCGCAACGCGTTGCTTAGAGGTCTTCGCCCACCGTGATGAACACAATGGCTGTCATAAAGTAGCCTTCCCAAACGAGACTTGGACCCACCCTATGTCGGTTCTGTCGCCGTAAATGTCAAGCAGATGACCCAAAACGAATGCCGAGCAGGCGCGTCAGGCCTTGGCATTTTCAAGGGCGGTTTTGTAGCCCGAATATTTGGGCTGATCGATCGCAATCTGCGTAACCACCGTTTGGCGCAGATGGCGCGCAAGATCTGGCTCGTCAAGCGGCATCGCGCCCGAACGCAGTGCGTTGACCAAATCCCAGCGCAAGTTTTCGAGCGGCCCCTTCTTGTTCAAGATTTTCTGTAAACCCTCAAGTTCTCGTTCGCGATGCTGGGGGCCGAATTCCAATTCGCGGATCAAAATATCCATGGTATTCGACGCGACACGAGCCAGGAAGTTTATGCGCCCTTCCGTTTCTGCCATAACATCGTTGCGAAGAAAATCACGCACACTGACCATCAGCTCATCGGAACGCGGCATATCGAGCGACGACTGCAAGTCGCGTGGTTCCGGAACATCGATCTCACCGGGGATCAACAGATTGACGCAATCTACCTGACATTCCGACGACCGTCGTCCGATGGCCGGTCGTTCTACTGTCTTATCTGGCCCATTGCGAAAATGTTCCGCCATACCTAGACAGCCAACCGCCCACCAATACGAACCAAAGACAATCCAAAAGTGGACATGCTCACGTTCGATGGCGCGGCCGGATACACTCTCATACCCTGCTAGCAAATCATCAAGCTCGCCGAACCCGCCGACCATCAAATCCGTACGACCAAAGCGCCAGGAATTTGTGCAGATCCAACCGAGGTCGCGAACCGGATCGCCAATCATGGCTGTTTCCCAATCAAGCACAGCGACAACACCTTCGGGCGAAACCATAATATTGCCGTTTCGAAAGTCATTATGAACCAGCTTGGGTTCCATTCTTGGCGGAAGATTTTCGAGCAACCACCGCGCGGTGTAGTCAATCATGGGCTGGGGCGTTTCAAAGAGTTTGTAGCGCTCCCACATTTGTTCGACATACTGCTCAACAGTGACCTCTTCGAGGTCTTGAGCAAGGCCGCTTTCCTTTACATCGACCGCGTGAATGCGCGCGAGCACTTCGCCGCATTGCCGTGCCAGCTTCGGACGGATGGCTTCGAGCGCTTCAGAACGCACAATGCGTGCGCCCAGCGCCTCGCCCTCAAGCCACTCCATGATGAAGCCTTCACCGAGCCCGTCTTGTTCTTCTAAGACATAGTAGACTTCCGGCTCCGGCACGCCCTGCGCCCGGCAAAGGCGCATCAGCTTGGCTTCAACACCTAAGCCTGGCCGGCCTTCGGCAAGAATGCCGCCGGGCGCCCGCCGCATGGCGAGCTTTTTTGGCCCGTCACGCGTTTCAATATTGATGGCATACGTTTCTTGGCTTGCACCGCCCGACAGCCGCTCAAACGAGGCGAGCTCCATAAATCCTGAAATGCGTTCGGCAAGAACACGGGCAAGATTGGATTCAAAATCTGTCTTCGGCGCTGCTGCCATGACTCTGTTGCTCTATTGGATGGACCTAATCAACCTTAACACCTTTTGGTGCCTGCTGCTTCATGTAGCCGAACATGTATCCCGCAACGCGGCGCATCTGAATTTCTTCTGCGCCTTCTGTGATCCGGTATCGGCGATGATGACGGTAAATATGTTCAAATGGTTTGTAACGCGAATAGCCGATGCCGCCATGTGTTTGGATTGCGCGGTCAGCCGCCTCGCAGCAAAGCCTGTTTGCCCAATAGTTGCACATAGAGACCTTATCGGACACCGAGAAAGCCCCGTACTTGTCCATCATCCACGCGGTCTTATGAACAAGAGCACGTAGCATTTCGCACTGTGTTTGAAGTTCGACGAGCGGAAACTGAATACCCTGATTTGTCGACAAAGGCTTGCCGAAGGGTTTGCGCTCCATGGCATACTTAACCGACTCATTGATACAGAATTGAGCCGCGCCTAAACTTGATGCCGCTTGACGAATGCGGTTCTCGTTGAAGAAGTGTTGCACAACTTGCAGGCCACGACCTTCTCCGCCAAAGATCGCACCGTCGGTGACTTTCACATCGGTCAGCGAAATATGAGCGTGATCGGTCGGCATGTTGAAGGTCCAGAGAAACTCTTCAACTTTAAATCCTTCCGAATCCGTTGGCGTCAAAAAGGCTGTGATGCCATCGCCATCCCCGGCTTCGCCACTGGTCCGTGCAAAGACTAAATCATATTTGGCTTTGTGAATACCAGTGTTCCACGTCTTCTCGCCGTTAATCACCCAACCGTTGCCGTCACGAACGGCTTTGGTTTCCATATGGGTGGCGTCGGAACCGTGGTTGGGCTCGGTAATGCCGAAAGCAAACCCTTTCCTGCCTTCGGCAAGATCGTCGACCCATTCAGCCTTTTGTTCCTCGGTGCCATACTCGAGCATCAGCAAAAGGCCCACATTGTTGCCGACAATAGAGTGTTCATTTTGCAGATCGCAATGCAGACCAAGGCCTTTTGCTGCAAGATGTTCGCGAATGATGGCCATGCCTAAATTGGTGCCGTCACGTCCGCCATACTCTTTCGGAAACGGGTATCGATAGTGCCCCGCTTTGTCAGCAACTCGTTTTGCTCGGAAAAGAAGGTTTTCCCATTCTTCGTTTGGCAGACCGTCGCGATCCCAATCTGTGCGGGCATCTTCACGCCGATGGTCAAAAAAACGAATATTGTCGTTTTCTTGCTCCATTGGTTTGATTTCACGCTCGATAAAATCATCAAGCTCCTTTAAGTAATCAACCATGTCCTGGGGAATATCGAAATCCATGCTGCGCCCTCGTTCGAATTAGTTTGGATAGTCGTTAAATCGATTTTGCCAAGTCGCGGCACCGACTACAAGCGCTCGATGGAGCGAAATGCAGAATTCGCAATCAAAGTGCAATCACAAAACAAAACCGAAGTGAGAAGAAAATGAGAAATCAAAATAGACAGTGGGTCCTTGCCAACCGGCCCGAAGCTGATGTCACACGGGACAATTTCGAATTAAAGGAACAACCGATCCCTCAGCCGGGCGAAAATGAGGTATTGGTTCGCACCTTGCTGCTGTCATTCGATCCAACACAGCGCGGTTGGCTCAATGATGTTGAGAGTTACGTGCCCCCGGTGCAGATCGGCGAGCCGATGCGGGCGGGCGGAATTGGTCAAGTCGTCGAGTCCAACAATCCAAATTTTAAACCCGGCGATATCGTGCAAGGCACACTGACCTGGCAAGACTATTGCGTTGTCGGCGATGGAGGCATGGCGCCCTTGTCCAAAGTCGTCGGCGATCACCCCCTGTCGCATAATATGAGCATCTACGGCCTGACCAGTTTGACCGCCTATTTTGGATTGCTGGATCTTGGTGAACCGAAAGAAGGCGATACGGTTGTCGTCTCCGGCGCGGCGGGCGCCACCGGTTCCATTGCCGGCCAGATCGCCAAAATCAAGGGATGCCGCGTCATCGGTATTGCCGGTGGGGATCGCAAATGCAAATGGCTCACAGAGAAAGCAAATTTTGACGAAGCCATCGACTACAAGTCTGAGAATGTCGAACAGCGCCTCCAAGAACTTTGCCCGAACGGCATCAACATCTATTTCGATAATGTGGGTGGCGAGATACTAGACGCAGCCCTCGCCAATTTGGCGCAGAAGGCCCGGATCGTTGTCTGTGGTGGCATTTCGTCGGGCTATCATGGCTGGGGAACCGATCACCCGCCGAAAAACTATATGAATCTCATCCTGCATTCCGCCCGCATGGAGGGCTTTCTTGTCCTCACTTACGCGGCCCGTTTTGGAGAAGCACTCCAGGATTTGGGTAAATGGGTTAGCGAAGGCAAGCTCCACTTCGAAGAGGATATCGTTGAAGGGCTAGAAAAGGCCCCCGAAACCCTGGCTGGTCTTTTCAAGGGGCAAAATCTTGGCAAGCTGATCATGAAGGTCGCCGATCCGACCTGACCGAGCAGCCACCGTGCAAAGGGACAGCCATGAGGGGCGCTCCATTTGCACGCGTCAAACCCGCAAGAAGATTACAAAATGCAACGTTGACTCTGTCCGCGGAACAGGGAAAGTGCGTCGACAATTGCAGACACAAAGCAACTTAGGAAAGAAGTGATGACGAAAATTGCCATTCTCGGAGGTACAGGAGATTTAGGCACCGGTCTGGCAAAACGCTGGGCGCAGGCGGGGCACACCATCATTATCGGGTCCCGCAAAGCGGAAAAAGCAGAACAAGCAACAGCCGACTTGCTGGCTGATGTCGGCAAAGCCGATGTCACCGGGCTCAGCAATGATGACGCTGCGGCGGCCGCTGAGATTGTTGCGATCACAGTTCCCTATGAGCATCACAAGGGCACGCTCGACCAAGTAAAATCGGCGCTTGAGGGCAAAATATTGGTTGATGCGACAGTCCCCCTCATGCCGCCCAAAGTGGGAACCGTACAGTTGCCGGAAGCCGGCTGTGCCGCAGTAGAAGCACAACAAACGCTCGGCGAAGGCGTCAGAGTTGTTTCAGCCTTCCAGAATGTCGCCGCCGCCCATTTGCGCAGCGACAATGCGGTGGACTGTGATGTGCTCGTCGCCGGTAACGACCCAGAAGCGCGCGAAACCGTGATTGGACTGGTTAAGGACGCTGGCCTTACTGGGTGGCATGCTGGACCGCTTGCAAACTCTGCAGCAGCTGAAGCACTGACATCTGTCATTATACAGATTAATCGTAAGCATAAGATCCACGCCGGCATCAAGATCACATCGGGAGAAGGCGACCACTAAAAATGGCGACAAAATCGCCAAATCGCCTAGAGCTGTTTGCGCTCGATGACTTTCCTATGGTCACCGAGCGAGACAACATCGGCGCGCTGATCCTGGAAGCGTGCACAAAGAACGACTTTCCATTGCAGGATGACGACATCGTTATCATTGCCCAGAAGGTCATTTCTAAAGCCGAAGGGCGCTTGGTCGAACTGAAGGACGTGAAACCTTCGGTGCGCGCCAACTTTCTTGCCGAGAAGACCGACAAAGATCCGCGTTTGGTTGAGTTGATCCTTCAAGAATCGAATGAGGTCGTCAAACAGCGAGATATCATCCTGATTGTCGAACAAAAGCTCGGGATCGTGATGGCGAACGCAGGTATCGATCAATCGAATGTCGATCAGAAAGAGCCAAGCGCCCTGCTGCTTCCGCTCCATCCCGATCAATCTGCTCGAAACGTTCGCCAACACATTGCCAATCAGACCGGCAAAGATGTTGGTGTGATCATCAACGACTCCATCGGACGAGCGTGGCGATGGGGCACCGTCGGTCATGCGATCGGTGTGTCTGGCGTGCCCTCACTTTGGGATCGTCGTGGCGACAAGGACCTTTATGACAAAGCACTCGAAATCACAGAGGTCGGAACAGCGGATGAAATCGCGGCCGCAGGCTCACTCATGATGGGCCAGGCGTCAGAAGGCCGCCCCGTGGTGATTATGCGCGGCCTTCATATGCCAAAAGTCGATGAAGGCCTAAAACCGCTGCTTCGCCCTAAAGAGAAAGACCTGTTCAGGTGAGCACCGGGCGCAAAAAAGTCATTGCGCTCTCGGGCGGGGTTGGCGGGGCCAAACTGGCTCATGGACTAAGCAAGATTTTGCCAGCCGACGATCTGCTGGTGGTGGTCAATGTCGGCGATGATTTCGAGCATATGGGGCTGCATGTTTCCCCTGACATCGACACCAATATGTACACGCTTTCTGGCTTCGCAAATCCGGAGACCGGTTGGGGCCGGGTTGGTGAATCCTGGAACTTTATCGAAGTCGCAAAGGAACTCGGTGCCGAAGATTGGTTCTCATTGGGCGACAAAGACCTGGCGATCCATGTAACGCGTACGCATCGGCTCAAGCAAAACCATACGCTGAGCGACATCACGAATGACCTATGCCGGAAAGTCGGTATTGAGTGCCGCATCGTCCCCGTGACAGATGATCCGGTTAGAACCATTGTGACGACGGATCAGGGTGAGCTTGCCTTTCAGCATTACTTTGTGCGCGAGCGATGCAATCCTGCTGTGACATCGATTGCCTTCAAGGGCGCCGAGCAAGCGAGATTGCATCCAATCGTCGAGGCATGGTGCGAAAGTGACGAGCTAGCGGGGATTATTGTCTGCCCTTCCAATCCCTATCTGAGCGTGGATCCGCTGTTAGCGATCCCTGGATTCCGGTCTATGCTGTCTGAAATTTCGGTTCCGATCGTTGCAGTATCACCGATTGTTGGTGGCAAAGCGATCAAGGGGCCCGCTGCAAAAATGATGGCGGAGTTGGACCTTGAGGTCAGCGCCGTTACAGTGGCGGACCATTACAAGGACTTTCTGAGCGGTATTGTCATCGACAATTTAGATTCGCCCCTCAGCCAAGAGATTGAAAAGCTGGGTATGGCCGTCAAGGTAACCGACACGATCATGAAGAGCGATGAAGGCCGTGCTCAATTGGCTAAGCAAACCGTCGATTTCCTGATGAGCCTCAGCGCGAGCGATGCGCGCAACTCCTAATGTGGGCTGTTATACCAGTTAAGGATCTGTCCACATCAAAGGAACGCCTATCGTCCGTATTGGACGCGGATCAACGAAAGGCATTGAGTAAGCACATGCTGAGGGATGTGCTGACAGCCCTGACCGGCGCCGATTTGGTGTCGCGCGTGCTGCTGGTCACGAACGATCCGATTGCCATCGATGTCGCCCGGCAATTGGGCGCGGACATATTGCCCGATCCTGGAAAAGGCCTTTCAGCGGCCGTCAAAGCGGCAGGCCAACATTTGCAGCAATCAGGCGCCCACGGCATGCTGTTTCTGCCGGCAGATGTCCCCTCGGTGACCAGCGAAGAAATAGACGATTTAATCAGCAATCATCCCGCGCCCCCATCCGCAACCATTGTTCAGGCCACAACAGATGGTGGCACCAATGCCATTTTGGTTTCTCCGCCAGATCAAATGGAGTTCCACTTCGGCAAAGGCAGTTTTGAAAAACATGTTAAAGCCGCAAAAAAAGTAGGGCTTTCGACCGAGATTCGGCAGGTGGCGGGGCTTTCACGGGATGTTGACCGTCCGCAAGACCTTGAGGATTTAATCCAATTGACGCCGACCTGCGCGGCAGGCGAATATCTGAGATTGATCATTCCGGGCTAGCGGTTTCGCCCGGGCCTGGAGAACTCCGTATGAAGAACACTGCTCAGGACGCTCTCTCATCTATTGATGAGGCCAAGAGGTTTTCCGAGCGCCATTCGCTCGACGAGCTCATGGCCCATGCTGCCGCGAAGCGAGATAGCACCTTTGGCTCGCTCGTAACCTATTCCAAAAAGGTCTTCATACCGCTCACCCATCTGTGCCGGGATGTATGCCATTACTGCACATTCGCCGAGCCGCCCAAAAAGGGCGAGGCCGCCTATTTGACACGAGATCAAGTCCTTTCGATCGCAAAAAAGGGCGCTGAGTTTGGCTGTAAGGAGGCTCTCTTTACGCTCGGCGATAAACCGGAGTTACGGTACCGCGCAGCGCGCGAAGAACTGTCCGCCCTCGAACACGAAACCACGCTGTCTTACCTCGAAGAGATGGCGCAGATGGTTCTTGAAGAAACGGGACTGATCCCGCATCTCAATCCCGGCCTGATGACGCTTGATGATTTGAAAAGGCTGCGCGCTGTTTCAGGCTCTATGGGGATTATGCTCGAAACCGTCAGTGACCGTCTCGCCGAAAAAGGCATGCCGCACTACGGCTCACCAGACAAAGAACCGTTGGCACGCTTGGCAACGCTTCAAGCAGCCGGTGTCGCCAAGGTCCCATTTACCAGCGGCTTGCTCATTGGAATTGGTGAAACGCGGGACGAGCGTCTCGAAAGCCTGTTTGCGCTCAAAGAACTGAACGATCAATTCGGCCATCTGCAAGAAATCATTATTCAGAACTTTCTGCCAAAGCCCGATACCAAAATGAAGAATGCTCCAGCGGCTCCGTTGGACGAACTTCTTTGGACGATCGCCATGGCACGGCTGATCTTTGATGCGGAAACAAGCATTCAGGCACCCCCGAACCTTAACGCCGGTGCGTTGCCCGATATCGTCCGTGCCGGGATCAATGATTGGGGCGGGGTCTCGCCGCTGACGCCTGACTTTGTCAACCCGGAGGCGCCATGGCCACATCTTGAAAAGCTGGCTGACGAGACTCTTAAATCCGGCAAAGTGCTGACCGAACGCCTGACCGTCTATCCACCCTATCTCGCTGGTATCGATACCTGGATCGACCGGAAACTTCAGCAACCGCTGCTTGATCATTCAGACGCGAGCGGCTTTGCGCGAACGGACAAATGGATGGCGGGCGATGCAGACAGCAAGGCACCTGCGCTTGAGCTCAATCGGCCTGTCGCCCCACACGTGGGTAACGACATCGCTGCCATCTGCACAAAAGGGCAGAAGGGAACATCGCTCACCGAACAAGAGGTGACACGATTGTTCGAAGCCCGTGGACCTGAAACGGGGATTGTTGCCGCTGCCGCCGACGAGGTTCGGCGCGATGTGAACGGCGACACCGTTAGCTATGTCGTGACGCGGAACATCAACTACACGAATGTCTGCTACTTCAAATGCCAGTTTTGCGCTTTCTCGAAAGGCAAGATGAGCGAAAGCCTGCGCGGCAAACCCTATATCGTTGAGTTCGAGGAAATCACCCGCCGAACGGCCGAGGCTTGGTCGCGAGGCGCCACGGAAGTATGCATGCAAGGCGGCATCCATCCGCGATATACTGGCGAGACCTATCTCTCGCTTCTTAAGGCTGCGAAGGCTGGCGCGCCGGATATTCATATCCATGCCTTTACGCCGTTGGAAGTGACTCAGGGCGCAGAAACACTTGGTCTGCCGCTTGAGGAATATCTGATCATGCTCAAGGAAGCGGGCCTTGGCACACTACCCGGTACGGCTGCGGAAATTCTTGATGACGAGGTGCGCGCCACCTTGTGTCCCGACAAAATCAACACAGATGAATGGCTGACCGTTATGCGTACCGCGCACAAGGTCGGGTTCAATTCGACGGCGACGATAATGTATGGCCACATTGAACGACCGGTTCACTGGGCACGTCATTTGCTCCGTTTGCGTAACTTACAATCTGAAACCGGCGGATTTACAGAATTCGTGCCCTTACCCTTTGTGCATATGGAAGCGCCTATCTACTTGAAAGGCCGGGCACGTCCGGGACCAACTTATCGCGAAGCCGTTCTGATGCATGCCGTTGCGCGGCTTACACTCAATCCACACTTCAAGAACATTCAGGCTTCTTGGGTGAAGCTTGGAAAAGAGGGCATCGCAGACTGCTTGAATGTCGGCGTGAATGATATTGGCGGTACGCTGATGAACGAATCAATCACACGCGCCGCCGGTGCAGCCCATGGCCAAGAGATGCCACCTCACGACATGGAAGAACTTATCAAGCAATGCGACCGTGATCCGGTGCAAAGGACCACGACATACGGTACGCCGCCGGAAAGACAACGGTTGGCATCCTTCCAAGCTGCGCCTCTCAGCGAAACCATCATGCAGCCTGCGCGGGAGTTCGATCGGGTTGACGCCGCCTAGCGCAACATAAATCTAACTGCCCTTCCTCGTCATCGCGCGGCCGCGGCGATCCAGGGATTCACGCTCGGAACAAGCTGCTCTGGATTGCCGCGCCGCCGTGGAGCCTGCGCCCGCGAAGGCGGGTGGCGGCTCGCAATGACGAATATAGAGATCCGCTCGTACCAACCTAAATTCATCCCGCTATAGAACCCGTCGCCCCGAATTCATTAAATGCGGCAGGCAGTCGGATTGCCATATTACAATTCAGCATACGGAGCGGGGCTATGGCGGAACCTCGAATGATTCCGCAACGGAATGCGGGTCCGACTGACCTCCGTACATTTCTTCAATGACAGCCTCAAGCGATATGTGTATGGATCGATCTTATCGACCGGTCTGAAACAACATTCGAAAGAACAATATGAGCGAAGCGCTTGCGTCAGCCGACACCGTGCGACTTGTGCCAGCTACCGCAGACATGGCGCCTTTAGTGCCCCCGCTTATGTTGGAGACCAATCCCCACTTATGGGCCTATTATTTTGCCGGCGATTATGAAGCGTTCGCAAAATTTGCAGAACTTGGCTGGCGGCAAGACGCCGGCGTCTTCAGCCATAAGCACGCAACTGCCGCACTGTTGGGTGATGACCTAGCCGGCCTGTGCCTTTGCTACACCGCGCGACTACAATCCCAACAAGCGGCCGCAAGCCAAGCAGCGGTGATCAAAGGGATCGAACACTCTCTCATTGAGCATTTCATGCGGGTACAGAGCGAAGCCATGTATTTACAACCCACTATTCCTGACGACGCGCTCTATGTATTTCTATTGTCTACGACAGAACAGGCGCGCGGCAGAGGTGTTGGGGCCAAATTGCTGAGCAACGCCTTCAACAAAGCAAAGGAAGCAGGACACAAGTCGGTTCATTTGGATGTCTATGCCACCAACCCGGCCGTTCGTTTTTATGAACGCATGGAAATGGCGAAACTGGTGGAGGTCTACGTTCCGTCCCTGGAAACCCACGGCATTTCAACACACTATCGAATGGTCAAGCAACTGGGGTAAGGGGAGGTTTCCGTGCCGCATATAAAGCGGGGATCCGCAAATATCTACTACGAAAGCCACGGGTCGGGCCCGGCCCTCTTGCTCACACATGGTTTCACCGCGACATCGCGCATGTGGCAAAACCAAATTGATGCCTTGTCCCAAAACCATCAACTGATCATCTGGGACATACGCGGCCATGGTGAAAGTGCTTTGCCCTTGGACGCCGGTCTCTATTCCGCTGATCTGACGGTCGACGATATGCGAGCTTTGTTGGACCAGGTGGGCGCAGAGAGAGCCATTCTCGGTGGCCACTCACTTGGCGGTTACATGTCTTTGCGCTTCTTCATGCGTTATCCCGAACGGGTCCGTGCCCTTTTGTTGTTCAATACGGGTCCGGGTTTCAAGCAAGACGAAGCGCGCGACAAGTGGAACGCCAATGTCAACCGATTGGCGGACAAATTACAGGACCGAGGGTTGGACGCATTGGGCCGCGGCGCCGAAGCGCTCGGTAACAATCACAAGTCAATCGAATCGCTGGCTCTCGCAGGACGCGGAATCACCACGCAACAAACGGCAGACGTCATCGAGTCCCTGCCCACCATTGATGTCCCCAGCCTGGTTTTGGTCGGAGAGAACGACAAAGCGTTTCTCAATGCCGCAAGCTATATGTCTGAACGCATCAAAGGCGCCAATAGTGTGACTTTGCAGGATGCCGGCCACGCCGCCAATATTGATCAGCCTGCGGCGTTTAACGAAGCAACCTTGGCATTCTTAAACGTACTTTGACGTAGGGATTGGGGACACGCGCCCCTTTTCCAGCGGAGATCACTTGATCGCCCAAACGGTCGGGTCATGACCGATTGTTCTCAAAGAACTCAAGCCGTAGAGCGACATATTGCATGAGATCACTCAGCGCGACGATGCCCATGAGCTGTGAGCCCTTCACCACCAACAGCCGCCGGTGAGGCGACTTGCTCATCAAATCAAACGCCGTCGACGCAGATAAGTCCGGCGCCACCGTGTTCTTCTCGGACAATGGAACCAGAATGTCTTGAACACGCTTTGATGAAAGATCCGATGCCGACATCCCTTTGGTATCGCGTGCATTGACCAACCCGACGAGCCGGCCCTGAGACAAGACGGGAAACATCGTGTGACGGAACCGCAAGACAAATCCCTCCATAAACTCGTTCAGGCTCATATTTGGCGCAACGAAGATAGGATCTTGTGTCATGAAACTGCCGACTTGCTCGTCGCGGAGCACGCTCGAAATGCTCGCCTGCCGATCAGATGCGAGCGCGGCTGTGTACAAAAAAAGCCCAATCAAAAACCACCACAACCCACCAACAATAATGCCGCTGAACAGGCTCATGCCGCCCGCAATCATCATCGCCGATGCGAGGATGCGACCGGAGGCGGTTGCTCTGCGCGTTGCTTCGAGCGGTGTCATGCCTCGGGTCCAAAGAAAAGCCCGAAGCACACGTCCACCATCTAAAGGGAACGCCGGCAGCAAATTGAAGACGGCAAGGATGATATTGATGGTGCCAATGTGAACGGCAACAGCGCTCACTGCAGCCAAGGTGCCGGTGTCGGGCACTAGCCGCCACACCAATAGAAGGACCGTACCAATCGCAAGGCTCGCAAGCGGTCCGGCGATCGCTATCTGAAACTCGTCGGCTGCCGTCTGGGGTTCTTTTTCAATATTTGCGACACCGCCGAATATGAAAAGAACAATTCTGCGGACCGGGATTCCCAGCCGTCTTGCAACGACGGAGTGGGCCATCTCGTGCAACACCAGGCTCACAAAAAGTAAGGTCGTGCTCGCGGTTGCCATCGTCCAGTGAACGGTACTGCTCAAGTCCGGATAGTTTGCCGGATAGTAGGACCCGCCGAAGGACCAAATCAGCAGCACCACCAGAAACAGCCAACTGGGATCAAACTGGATTTCAAATCCGTAGATTCTGACCAGTGTCGTTGGACTGCCAAACATGCCGTGCCCACAAGTTCAAATGGTCGGCATCGATTGCCGCAAGATCCCGATCATAAGCGGCAAGCACGGCATCAGACTTGACGTAGATCAAACCGCATATCGCCGGAACGATCGGACAGCAACCAAACAACATTCAATTGACGCGAAAGGCCTGGAGCCGTCAGCCTTTCTTGGAAGGCCGTTTTGTTCTTTAGGGACACGTCGAGTTAGCGCTAAAGCCAGGCTAACTGCGTCCGAAGGCTTTAAGACGCTCTTCCATGTCAGGGCCACGTCCCGGGCTATTGGTACGCTCGAAAGAAAGACCTTCCTCAAGCGAGAGCCCATCTCCGCCATTGGCTAACATCTTGTCCGCACGCAGCGTGTGCCAAGAATTAGCCACCATCGCGCGGGCAAGTTCCCGGACTTCGTTTTGCAGAGCATCATCAGCGACGCATCGGTTTGCGATACCAAGCGTAACAGCCTCAGCACCGCTGACCACACGACCGGTGAACATCATCTCTTTTGCCTTCGCCATGCCAATGCGCCGTGGCAACCGCTGGCTCATGCCCCAGGTCGGGCTCATGCCCCATTTGCCGTGCGTATCACAGAATTTGGCAGACTCAGACGCAATAATGATGTCGGCCGACAGAGCCAGTTCCAGCGAACCGGTATAGCAATGCCCCTGAACCGCCACGATCAAAGGTTGAGGTAAGTTTGCAAGACGGTCGATCGTTTCGGCCTGAAAGTGCGCACTCGGGGCAACCTCTCCGGCCTGGATCGCTTTGAGGTCATTGCCTGCCGAAAATGATCGGCCCGCACCGCATAGGATGACACATCCGACCTCGTCCTGTTGATCAGCAATCTTGTCAACGTGGGTACGCAGTTCGACAAACATGTTCGGGCTCAATGCGTTGAGCGCATCAGGCCGATTGAGCGTTAATGTGCAGACCCCTTCTGCATCATCACGCAAAACCAAATCACCCATCTTGTGTCTCCTACTTGCCAAAAGCGTCAAATTTGGCTGTATCATCTGTGATGAGAGACATCTTGGCAACAAAGGCGCAATCCGTGACCCAAACCCAACCCGCAGTTGACGGCCCCATATTTAGAGATGCCGTGGCATTTAGACCTGAAGAAAACGGCTTGGCCTGCGGCGCCGTTTACGAACGCACAATTGGCGCTTCGCTGACGCGGGTCTGGGAAAACGTCCTCGACTGGGAACATCTGCCCCACCTTCACGCGGGGAGCTTTGCCTCCCTCAGTCTTGAAGCCGCCGGGGCATGGGGTTGGCGCGCGCGCTTGGCATCAGCCAACAACCCCACCGACACTTTCGTAACTGAATTGGTCATCGATAAAGATGCCAACCGTTATGTTGCGCGCACATTGGAGGGCGGCTTACAAGGTACTGAGATTTGGACGACCCTTTCTCCACGTTCCGCCCACGAAACCGACATCCATGTTGAATACTGGGTGCCCGATTCCCTAGGCGATGCCGTAGAAAAAGTCGGCCAAGCGCATGTTGCTGTGTATGAGACTCTTTGGTCCGAAGACGAAGACATGATGGTCTATCGCGAAGGTGCCCTTCAGCGGCGCACAGGCAAATCGACCGCCTCGATCGATCTTGGGCCCCTTGAGGACCTCAAAGCCCAACTGCCTCTTGTCCTCGACTTTGATGGTCAAAAGGTTCGTATTGACGAAGTCGAAGGGGAACTGGTCGCGTTTTCAGCCCGTTGCCCACATATGCTCGGACCATTGGAAGATGCGCCGATCAAAAACGGTTGCGTCACTTGTCCGTGGCATGGCTATCAATTCGACGTCCGCACCGGACGATCTGTAGACGGACGAAAACTCAAACTCAGCCAGGTCGCAGCCATAGATGTCGATGCCGGTACACAGCGCGTGCGCCTTAGAGCAGCCACCGATCATTTGCCCGTATAGTCGGGACCCTCAGCCACTCAATCAACCAGGCTGGATCAAACAGATTACTGCGCGTAACTCGACCGGGCTTGGATGCCCCAAACACCTTCCTTGTTGGTAACGATGTAGAGCGAGTTGTAACTACCGATCAAATTGTTCTCGCCGTCGAAACGCGAAAAGCGCACCGCGATGTGAACCTTGTCAGGACCGCATTGTACGATTTCACGGCTGTCCCATTGACTGTGATGCCAGCCTTGCGACTCAACTAAGCTCGTAAAAACATTGCGCGGCAGGTCCCCCGGCGTCGCCCACGTGTCGACACCGCTTCCGGAAATTCGAATGTGCGGAAAATGATAGGTCGCGTACCAGGATTCATAATCGCGCGCGTTAAACGCTTCCATAAAATTTTCGAGCACTTGAAACGCCGATCCTGCCGACACGCAGCCAAGTGATTGCGGTTGTGCCTGCGCCGGTACTGATCCCAACATGAGTGCAGCACAAACAACTAAGAAAGCTCGTATTTTCATCCGTCCCATCCCCGCATGTCGGTGCTTAAGGAAAATGCCGTTCCCGTTTCAGCAGATCACACTTCGCCTGAAGCTACCCTGAATACCCATCATTTTAGGCCGACTGTGGCTCAGGTGGCCACCCCCCAAAGAACCGATCTGCCCGGCAGATCAGCGATCGACTCCAATGTCAGTCACCGAAAACTCGGCGAAAGAATCCGAACTGCTGTCGCCGCTCGGCAACGGATTCTACACTTTCCATGACACGCAGCAGATTTCCGCCCCAAAGTTTCACGACGTCGTCTTCACTGTAGCCTCTTTTGAGCAATTCACGCGTCACATTCGGTGTTTCGTCGGCGGCATCCCAGCCATTGACACCCCCGCCACCTTGAAAGTCAGACGCAATGCCCACGTGATCGATGCCGACAACGCTCACGGCATGGTCAATGTGATCCACAAGATCCGTTACAGAAGCCCGCCCCCACCTTTTGTGAAGCTCTGAGATATCATCCGCATACGCACGACGCGTCGTTTCACTTGCGGTGTAGTACTCATTCAGGGATTTGAAAGCGAAGCGCTCGCGCACTTTCTTAAATCCATCTTTCTTCTCTGGTGCGAGCTCGCGCAAGTAACTGTCGAAGGCAACGACTTGAATAACACCGCCACCCTCTGCAACGGCTATCATTTCTTTATCTGAGATATTTCTCGGGTGATCAAACTTGCCCTGAACCGCCGAATGCGATGCGATGATGGGCGCGTCAGATATCGCGGCGGCTTGCAAGGTTGCCGGCCGCGAAGCGTGGCTGACATCAACCATGATCCCAAGATCATTGCAGCGTCTGATGGCCTCTTTGCCGAGAGCGCTGACCCCGCCATGCTCTTCGGCTTCATCCCCGAACCTCAGATTGAGCTGTGCGGAGTCCGCCAGGTCATTGTGACCGTTGTGGACCAAGCCAAAATATCTGGCGCCAAAGCGATAATACACATCGAGAAGTTCAATGTTCTTCCCGATAGAAAAACCATTCTCAATGCCGATCAAGGCGACGCTTTTGCCCTCGCCTTCGATGCGCCTGACATCGGCCGCCGTAAGCGCAAGCGCAATATCCTCATTGCCCTCTCGCTCAACCATGCGGTGGATGGCGCTGAATTTGGCAAGGGCCAGTTCGCTGGCTGCCGCATAGTGAGCGGCGGTGCGGGGGCGCTGGGGAACATATACAATGAAGAATGCGGCATCCAGACCACCTGTCTTCATGCGCGGCAAGTCAACCTGGACCGGCGCATCGTTGATTTTTGTTGGGTCAAAGACAGGTGTCGCAAAGAGAGCTGGAATGTCTACATGCGTATCTATTGTGATCGCGCGGGCATGAATTTCTGCGACGCGTTTCTCAAAATCCGCGTTCGAGGCAGATGCATTTGTTGCTGCCGCAAAAAGACCGGCGGATGCCAACATAGTGGCGGCTTCTTTTATATGTCGAGCCCATTTCATGTATTAGAATTCGCTCTGTTCGTGTTTGAATTCTAGATTAGTAGAAGATCATGTCGGTAACCAGTATGCATCCACACAGCCTTTTGGCACGCTTGATCGTGGCGACGATTATTGGCCTTGGCCTAACGAACGGGACCAAAGCGGAAACGGCCTTTTCTCTTTCGGATGTTGGCGATCGGGTCTTTATTGAACTAACGCCGGATGACCCGAACAAGGTCTTAACATGGACCGATTATGGCGCACCGTTCGATCGATATTTCGGTATTGAGGCGCTTTCAAACGGAACACGGGAATCTCCGCAAAAATATCAGTGTACCGAGCTTGCACATAGATTTGTGCGCCAGGTCTATGGCATCCCGACGCGGATCGGTATGGGCCTTGGTCACGGAAAAGATGTGGCCGCCGGCATTGCCGGGCATTTCAAGGGAAAAACGGGGTCGTCGGACCTCATCGCACCGCATAAAGTCAAAATGAGCTACTTCGCCAATGGCAAAGCCACTGTGCCACCGCTTGTCGGATCAATTGTTTCATTGGAGATCGGCCGTTACGGGCATGTCGGTGTTGTTCGCCACGTTCAAAAAGTGGGCGACGGTCACCAGGTCGCGACCCTTTTTGCACAGCATGGCGGTATGCACGACACGATCGGGCAAGAATTCAGCCCCGGGACCGTAACCTTCAAGCGTAGCCCCAAGGGGACCTGGCGCGGGACATGGGAAGCCTTCAATCGCAGCTTTGCTGCAACCGGCTGGATTACACCCGAACTTGTTGAATAGCCTTCCGGGCTAGATCATCCTTAGAACAGAGCTCGCGTTGCTCTAGCCTTGAGATTCGCCCTCGGCCGGCGCCTCTTCAGGCGCTGCTGGAACATCTGGCAACGGCACTGGAGCTTCACTCAGCGAGCGCAGATAGATAAGCGCCGCAGCGCGGTCTTTCGGCCGCCTCAAACCTGCAAACGACATCCGATTACCCGGAAGATGCGCCTTGGGATTTTCAAGGTAGGCAGCCAGTTCATCGAAATCCCAAACCCGCCCGGCAGCACTCGCGTCCTTAATGACGCCTGAATAATTGAAATCAGCCACACGACCAAAGGGTGCGCCAACGATGTTCCAGAGGTTTGGTCCGGTTTTGGCGCCGCCTCCCTGATCAAATGTGTGGCACGAGACGCATTTCTTAATGACCTTTGCACCGGCCTCGGGCGTGGCCGCCGCCAACAGGGCGGCTAGGGGAATTTCCTCAACCACGGTTTCAGTACCGCCACCAGTGCTGCCGCCATGTCCGTCCTCAACGCCTTCAACAATGTAGGCCTGCTTCTCTAATGGCTTTGCATGCACAAAAAGGTCTGCCGCATGGCGAATGGGGCCAAGGATCAACAGAAGCGCTCCGAGCGCGCAAAGGGCAAGCATATTGAAGACTGTGGTGTTCATGCGGTCGTTCCAATCGTGAGGGGCAAACCAGAGAAATATGGCGCCAACGGCGCGGAGAGTACTTGTGCCATTGCAAAGGGGCAATTCCGGTGCGTGGTTAGGCCGCTCTCTTCCAAATCAAACAAACATTGATATAACAAAGACTTAGCAGCCGCCCTTCGTTTTGCGGCCTTTGGTCGCAATAATTGTCGCAGCAAGGCATCAACACCGTGAACGCATCTTCTGATTCGCCGGAACGATCAAATCCAATCGTCATTGTTCCAGCCCGCATGGCCTCAACACGGTTGCCCAATAAACCGCTCGCGGACATTGGCGGTGATCCCATGATCGTACACGTTTGGCGACGCGGAATTGAAGCAGAGGTGGGCCGGGTGGTCGTGGCTGCCGCCGAACCGGAAATCGCTGACGCCATCATCAATGCCGGTGGCGAAGCAGTGCTAACCGATCCAGACCTCCCCTCCGGGTCCGATCGGATCTTTCAAGCATTGGAAAAAGTCGACCCCGATCATCAGCACAATTTGATCGTGAACCTGCAAGGCGACCTGCCGGCCTTGGATCCGGGCCTGCTGACGCATGTATTGGCCCCCTTCCAAAATCCCGCCGTCGATATGACGACCCTTGTCGCCGAAATCACAGATGAGGCCGAAACGACAAACCCAAATGTGGTCAAGGCCATCGTTTCATTTGGCGAGACCCAACCGGGCGGCAACGAATCCGGCCGGGCACTCTATTTCACACGCGCAACCGCCCCCACGGGCCCTGGCCCCCTGTATCACCATATTGGCATTTACGGGTTCAGGAGAGCGGCGCTCGCCAAATTTGTTGAACTGCCCCCTTCGCCCCTAGAAATCCGCGAGAGATTGGAACAGCTGAGAGCGCTAGAAGCCGGGTTCCGCATCGAAGCAACCTGTGTCACAACCGTTCCGTTTGGCGTCGACACCCAGGAAGATTTGGAGCGCGCGCGTGCGCTTCTCAAATAGACGCCCCTCACTTGGAATTGTGCCACTATGAGTTCAGAAAGTTCGGCCACACAAACGCCCAATGGGCCGATCGCCTTCCAAGGTGAACACGGCGCCTATTCCCATTTGGCGTGCCGTCAGGTCTTTCCTGATGGCGAAGCGCTGCCGTGCCAAACTTTTGAAGATGCTTTTGCAGCGGTTTCCGATGGTCGCGCTTCCCTCGCCATGATTGCCATCGAGAATTCCCTCGCTGGTCGCGTTGCCGATGTTCATCACTTGCTGCCTGAATCCAACCTCTATGTCGTGGGCGAGCATTTTCAACCCATCCGGCATCAGTTGATGGCGAAGAAGGGTGTGAATATCGACCAACTCAAGACAGTTTACAGCCATGTCCACGCCCTTGGCCAATGCCGCAACATCATCCGGGAGCTGGGTTTGAACGCGGTTGTAGCCGCCGATACCGCCGGTTCCGCGCAACATGTCGCCGGCTCGTCAGATCCATCGGAAGCAGCGATTGCTTCAAGTCTGGCGGCGGAAATTCATGGACTTTCGGTTTTAAGGTCTGACATTGAAGATGCGGCGCACAATACGACGCGTTTTCTGATCATGTCAGCCGAACCCGATGATGCAGATCCGGGCAGCGGACCAACCATTACGAGCTTCGTCTTCCGTGTACGTAATGTTCCGGCGGCTCTATATAAAGCACTTGGTGGTTTTGCTACCAACGGCATCAATATGACTAAGCTGGAGAGCTATCAGGTAGACGGTTCTTTCAACGCCACCCAATTTTATGCAGATATTGAAGGTCATCCCGATGATCGTTTGGTAAGGCTGGCTTTAGAAGAACTGGAATTCTTCTGCGCCCATCTGAAAGTGCTCGGGGTTTACCCCGCCTCACCCTACCGCAAGTCGTTCGCAAAATAGTTTTAACTCCAAGCGTTTTTCACCGCTCTGCGCCTATCCATCGGCCTGCGACGGACGCTACACTGTGCCTAACATAAATGGTCGGGTGAATTTTCAATGTCGCAAACGGCTGCCGTATCGGTACCGCAATCGGATTTCAGCGCACGCTACCTTTGGTATGTGATCCTTGTATTCACGCTTGCATCGACCTTTTCAATCATCGACCGGCAAATACTCAATGTGATGATTGGCCCGGTCAAACGCGACCTTGGCGGCATCACGGACACGCAAGTGTCGCTGATCATGGGCTTCGCCTTTGCCTTCTTTTACACGATCATGTCCTATCCCGCGGGCTTGATCGCAGACCGGTACAATCGGCGCAATCTCATGGCGGTCGGCATTGCGGGTTGGAGCTTTATGACCTTGCTCTGCGGCGCCGCAGGCAACTATTGGCAATTGTTTCTCGCGCGCATGGGTGTTGGTGTTGGTGAAGCCACGCTGGGACCGGCGTCTAACTCATCACTTGCTGATTTCTTTCCGCAGGACAGGCTCCCCCTCGCCATCGGTGTTGTATCTTCGGCGCCCTTTATTGGGCAAGGCCTTGCGAACATCGCAGGTGGTCCATTGATTGACTATCTGGAAGCAACGCCGAATGTCCACGTGCCCATCCTTGGCGAAGTGTTTTCATGGCAGATGGTATTCATCATTGTTGCCTTGCCGGGCTTTCTGATCGCACTTGCCATGTGGGCCCTTGCCGAACCTGAACGTCGGAATCGTTTGAGTGCGGACGGTCAGCAGGTTCCTTTTTCAGAAGTGTGGAAGTTTGTCAAAAGCCGATGGGCGTTCTTTGCACTGATCTTTACCGCATACTTATGCTTGGCGACACAAGGTTGGTCGCTGTTCTCCTGGATCGTGGAATATTATGTGCGGAACCATGAATGGACCCGCACACAAATGGGCCTTGTTTACGGTTCAGTCGCCATGTTTGTTGGAATTGCAGGGAGTATCGCCGGCGGTTACATGGCTGGTCATATGATCCGGCAGGGTAAGACAGATGCCACACTGCGGGTCGTCTTTTACGGCACAGTGGCATTGGTTCCGCTTGGGGTCGCCCTCACTTTAGTGCCAAGCGCCTGGACAGGAATCGCGATTTTGGTCCCAGTTACATTCTGTATGTCTATGCCTCCTGGTCTTATCATGGCGACGCTTCAGGCAATTGCCCCTAATGAGCTGCGCGGCCAAATGGTCGCCTTCTATTTGATTGCCGTGAATTTCTTGGCCTATTCGTTCGCGCCTTCGTTGCCAGCCGTCTTCAGTGACTATGTCTTCGGCGACGAACTGGCACTCGGAAAATCGATCTCAATCTTAGCGGCCATCAACTACTCAATCGCCGCCGCATGCTTATATTATGGCCTGAAATATTATCGTGACGCCCTCAATAAAGCGAAAGAATGGGCGAGCGAGTGATTCATTACCTATCAACCCAAAATCAAGAGGCGAACAATGGCGGACGTGACAAGCGGACTTCAACTTTTTTCAACGGCGAAGAGCGACGGAACACTCGAACTTTCTGTTGAAGAGGTCACAATCCCGGACCTAAAACCAGAGGACATTCTGGTTCGCGTCGAAGCATCTCCGATCAACCCTTCTGACCTGGGTCTGCTGTTTGGGTTTGCAGATCCGACGACTGCCAAATCTGTTGGCACATCGAACAGTCCAAAAGTCTCGATGACCATTCCTGACAGCATGATGAAGGCGATGAAGCCGCGCCTGGATCAACATCTGCCGGCCGGCAATGAAGGCGCAGGCATTGTTGTTGCCGCCGGCGCTTCGGATGAAGCGCAAGCGCTGATGGGGAAGACCGTCGCCCTGCTTGGCGGCGCGATGTATGCCCAATACCGTATCGCGAAGCCACATGACTGCCTGGTTCTTCACGACGGGACGACACCCGAAGAAGGCGCATCCTGTTTCGTCAATCCGCTGACCGCACTTGGCATGGTCGAAACCATGAAACTGGAAGGCCACACGGCACTCGTCCACACGGCAGCAGCTTCCAACTTGGGCCAGATGCTTCAAAAAATCTGTAATGCAGATGGCGTTGACCTTGTGAACATCGTGCGCCGCCAAGAGCATGTCGATTTGTTGAAAGGCCTTGGCGCCAAACATGTCTGCAATTCGAGCGAAGACTCTTTCATGGAAGATCTGACGGCGGCGCTCAAAGAAACAAACGCCACGATTGGATTTGACGCAACAGGTGGCGGCAAATTAGCCGGTCAAATCTTGACCTGCATGGAAACCGCACAGAGCGCAAAGCTGACCGAGTTCAACCGGTACGGCTCGACAACGCATAAGCAGGTCTACATCTATGGGGGCCTCGACCGAACACCAACGACACTTAATCGGTCTTACGGCATGGCATGGGGCATTGGCGGCTGGCTGTTGCCTTTCTTCCTGCAACGCATCGGCTTTGAAGCTTCACAGAAGCTACGTGACCGCGTTGCGGACGAGATCAAAACCACCTTCGCCAGCTCCTATGTAAAAACCGTCTCTCTCGCCGAGGCGCTGGACACAAGTGAAATTGGCGTCTACGCCAAACAGGCAACGGGGGAAAAATATCTCGTGAACCCGCATAAGGGTTAGCTTGGCGCACGAACTGGCAGCACTTCCTGGTCATAGGCGCGTCATCACATGTGATCGAACTAAGGCGAGTTTGACTTCCCGGACGCAGTGCAGCACGAAGTGATGCGCTGCAGATCCGGGATCAAGATGGCGCGTAACCCAATGATCCCGGTTCTGCGCAGCAGCATTTGCATGCTGCAGCGCGCCCGGGAAATAGAGTTCGTGAGCGTTCCGATCCACATACGATAGTCCTGCAGGTCTCAGGCAGTTCTGATTGCCGGATACTTTGGCGATTGTTGGTCCAATCGGCTAGGTTTGAACCCTCGAATCACTTTTTAACCGAGGGCAAGCCGTGACCGTTACGCAAATTGGAAAACGCCGGCGTAAGCCGCCACAATTCAGCATCCCATCAGGAGGAGGGCCAATCGCGCTCATCTTGGCGATTGTTCTTCTGATCGGATTGGTCTTTTCAAGCTACTACACGGTGCCGAGTGACTCTGTTGCCGTCATTCAAAGATTTGGCGCCTACCATGCAGAAGCCCCTTCCGGCTTTCACCTCAAAATTCCGCTCGTTGATGCCGCGACGATTGTTCCCGTTAAACGCCAATTGAAGGTCGAATTTGGTTTTTCGACAGGCGGCGCGACGAATCCGTATCAGAGTTCAAGAGACGGCATTCTCGAAACACAGATGGTGACGGGTGACTTGAACGCGGCACTTGTGGAATGGGTCGTTCAGTATCGCATCAGCGAACCCCGCAAATATTTGTTCGAAGTCAGAAACCCAGGCGAAACGCTACGCGACGTTTCAGAATCGGTCATGCGCGAAGTTGTCGGCGACCGAACGGTTGACGAGGTGATCACCATCGGTCGGCAAGAAATTGAAGCCGAAGCCCTCACAAAAATGCAGGAGCTGTCTTCAAAGTACGAAATGGGCATCAGCATTGATCAGGTTCAATTGAAAAACATCAACCCGCCTCAGCCGGTCCAAGAATCTTTCAATGAAGTCAATCAGGCCCAACAGGAAAAAGAAAAACTGATCAATGAAGCCCGACGCGAATACAACCGCGTCATCCCGCTGGCCGAGGGCGAAAAGGATCAGCGCATTCGTGAGGCTGACGGATATCGATTAAAACGCATCAACGAAGCGGAAGGCGATGTTGCGCGCTTCGAGGCTGTTTTGACGGAATATCAAAAGGCTCCGGAGGTGACAAAAAGGCGGATCTACATCGAAACGCTGCAAGAGGTCCTGCCAAACATTCGATCCAAGATCGTGGTGGATGACCAATCTCAAGAGATATTGCCGCTATTCCACTTAGATAGCGCAAGGGGAGAAAGACAATGAAAGCGGTCCGGAATGCCCTGTTAGCCGTTGTCGGTTTCCTCGCACTGATCTTGTTCTACTTGTCCCTCTATACAGTGAGCGAGTCCGAGCAAGTCATCATCACACAATTTGGCGCCCCCTACGGGGAACCGATTACGACCGCCGGCTTAAAGATGAAGATGCCCTTCTTCCATGTCGCCAACAAAATCGAAAAGCGCGTATTGGAGTGGGATGGTGTCGCAACGGACATGCCGACCAAAGACAAACTTTATATTGCCGTCGATCTGTTTGCGCGATGGCGCATAACGGATCCGCTCCAATATTTTATTCGTTTGCGAGATGAGCGCAGTGCGCAATCGCGGCTTGATGACATCTTAGGAAGTGAGACGCGTAATGCCGTTGCAAAACATGAACTGATTGAGATCATACGCACAACAAAGGGCCGGGTTCCCCTACGCGACACATCACTGACAGAGGGACTAGAGAATACTGAAGAGAGCACGGCAGAAAATACAGAGGAAGAATCACAAGGCACGACGCAGGAATTCGGGACCTTGGTGCCCATTCGAAAAGGCCGCAAGCTGGTCGAAGAAGAAATCTTTAGGGCAGCGGCGCCAAAGGTAGAAGTGTTTGGGATCGAACTTCTCGACATTCGATTCAAGCGCATCAACTACAATGAAAGCGTCCGGCCAAAAATCTATGATCGTATGATCAGTGAACGTCGCCAGATCGCCGAGCGTTTTCGGTCAGAAGGAAACGGTGAAGCTGCCCGTATCCGCGGCAACCGGGAGCGTGATCTCAATAAAATCCAGTCAGAAGCCTATCGCGAAGTCGAAGAGATTCGCGGTCTTGCCGATGCGAAAGCAACAGAGATCTACGCCCGCGCCTACAACAAGAGCGGTGCAGCGCGAGAGTTCTACGAATTCACAAAGACAATGGAGTCTTACAAGTCGATCATCGAAAATGACACCACGTTGATTCTTTCAACCAACAGCGACTTGTTTAAGTTCCTGAAGGGAATGGACGCGGAAGTTAAGCAATAGGACTGCACTTGTTGCCTTCGGACTCGACCCGAAGGCAATGGCTAGCGTCTGTTTAGTTGTGTTAGGCACAAAGACTGGTGCGAAGTACGAGTATTCTAATCCTCGACGAAACTTTTCACCAATTGATGTGCAATTGCCATAGGCGGCGGCACTGCAACCGACCCGTCGCCGGCCCCATTAAGCGCATCCCGCAACTTGTCCTTCTCAAACCAATGGGCCTCGGTCAGCTCGATCCCATCGACCGTAATGTCTTCCGTTTCAGATTCCGCAAAACACCCAATCATTAATGATGATGGATAAGGCCAAGGCTGAGTCGAATGGTAGGTCACGTTCTTCACGCGAATGCCTGCCTCTTCATGCAATTCCCGGGCAACCGCTTCTTCAATCGATTCCCCCGGTTCAAGAAACCCAGCGAGCGCTGAAAACATCTTGGGCGGCCATTTCTTTTGACGCCCGAGCAAGGCGCGATCATCGCCCAATGTGGCCAGCATAATGACAACAGGATCAGTCCGCGGGAAATGTTCGCTTCCACAATTGCTGCACGCACGCTTATACCCCGCATCGCCCATCTCGGTTTCTGCGCCGCAATTCGCACAGAACTTGTGCCGGCGGTGCCAGTCGATCATGGATTTGGCTTGCGCCATGATCGCTGCCTCAGACCCGGCAATGGACATAGAGATCTGCCGCAAATCTTCATAACTGCCCATGCCAGCCAGTGGACCCTTGTTTTCAGGGTCGCGCACCTCGCTGATATCCACAGCGAAATAGGAACGCCCATCCTCAACCCCAAGCAGAACGGTCATCGGTTCAGCTAAATTGAAAGCCCGAATAGCATCACGCGTCAGCCATCCCACATCCGACATCTCACCATCTTTCTGGGGAGGCAGAATCAACGGGTTGAGCCGCCACAAAGGCACAAACAGACTATCCGGCGAATTGAGCTGACTGTTCAACCAGTCGAGATCCGTTCGCGAATTGCTTGCGCGATCGAGTGGATTATTGGCAAAAATGTTGGGATTTTTCTCTAGCGGCATCTGCAGTTCCCTTTATTGGCGCAGACCATGGCAAGGCCTGCCATGGAAGACAAGTCTTGACGTTTGCGTCTATGCGTCGGGTGTGCGTCACCAATTCGTCGCTATTTGTCTCTCGCGCCTTGCGCACACGCTCAATCCATCCGATATAATGCCTTCGGGAGGTTGGCGGTGGACGGGTCACCCGCCAACCCGGTCAGATCCGGAAGGAAGCAGCCGTAACGGGACGAAACGGGTCATTGTTCAACCTCCCACTTTCCTCATCCGGTGATGAGCAACATAGTCCCCATGGCCTCTACCCACTCTGAAGACAGTAATGCGCAAGAAGACGCTTCCGGTCCGGTGATTCCGGAACCGTCATTAGCGCTTGACGCCGGCGCGGCTTCTGGTGGCGAAGGCCATTACACCGTCCTCTTTCGCAAATACCGTCCCAACAGCTTACGCCAACTTGTCGGCCAGGATGCGATGGTGCGCATTCTGTCCAACGCATTTGAGAGCGGCCGTATCGCCCACGGTTTTATTCTAACAGGTGTTCGAGGCGTCGGAAAAACAACGACAGCACGGGTCATTGCAAAAGGTCTCAACTGCATGGGGCCCGATGGGCAAGACCGGAACGATGGTGAGCCCACAGTCGATCCCTGCGGGAAATGCCCGAATTGCGTTGCGATTTCCGAAAGCCGGCATGTTGATGTTTTGGAAATGGACGCAGCATCCCGGACCGGGATCGACGATATTCGTGAGATCATTGAGGGCGTTCGCTATGCCCCGGTGCAAGCGCGCTACAAAGTTTACATCATCGACGAAGTGCACATGCTGTCGAAAGCGGCCTTTAACGGGCTATTGAAAACTCTGGAAGAGCCGCCGCCCCATGTCAAATTCATCTTCGCGACAACCGAAATCCGTAAAGTGCCGGTCACAATTCTGTCCCGGTGCCAACGGTTCGATCTTCGGCGCATCCCAAGCGATGTTCTCATCGCCTATCTCAAAGAAATTTCCAAGCTCGAAGGCGCTGAAGGTGAAGACGGGGCCTATGCGCTGATCACACGCGCGGCAGAAGGCTCGGCGCGCGATGCCTTATCTTTGCTTGATCAAGCGATCAGCCAAGCAGCGCTCGACAATAGTACGATCACGGAAGAACGCGTGCGTTCAATGCTCGGCCTTGCCGACCGCGGGCGGACGCTGGATCTGTTTGAAAGCCTCATGGAAGGCGACATCAAGCAGAGTCTTGAGATTTTGCGCGAGCAGTATGATGTAGGCGCGGATCCCTTGGTTGTCATCCAAGACCTACTTGACCTGACCCACTGGGTCACCCGTCTTGCTATTGCCGACACGGCCGCAAAAGACCCAACCATGTCCGAGGCCAACGTCGAACGCGGTCAAAAATTCGCGATGCGCTTGCCGGTCAATATGCTCAGCCGCACCTGGACGCTGTTGCTCAAAGGCCTTTATGAAGTGCGGGATGCGCCGCAACCCATTCAGGCTGCCGAGATGGTGCTGATCCGGCTTGCATATTTGGCCGATCTGCCGACCCCGGACGAAGCCCTGCGCATGCTCAAGCAAAAAGAGGGAGATGCCGCCCCGGCTTCAGCACAGCCAAGTGCACCATCTGCGCCCGGGCCAGCCCCATCCGCCCCCATTTCTCAACAAGCGCCGGCCAGTTTCCCACCGCAGGACGCGCCGCCCTCTCAACCTCAGGCGGCTGTTTCTCAACCGGAGCCCGTCAACTACACGAACAAGTCGCAGCCCACTTCCCTCGAAGAAGTGGTACAACTTTGTGGCAGCCGACGCGAAATAGCGCTGAAAACACAGCTCGAGGACTATGCCCATCTCGTCAAATTCGAGATCGGAAAAATTGAATTGCGTCTGTCCGACGAGTGCCCCAACAATATTGCAGGGCGGCTTTCCGAATGCCTGACTCAATGGACGGGTCAACGCTGGATGGTCAGCCTTTCTATGGATGAAGGGGCGCCAACACTTTCTGAACAGTATGCCGCGGCCGACCGTCAGCGCAAAGAAGATGTGTCGCGCGACCCTGCTGTTGCCGCGGTACTCAAACAATTTCCTGGCTCGCAGATCGTTGCGATCAGAAGCCTTGAAGATCCTGCAACCTGCAATGCCGAGACCGAAGCGCTCGACCCCAATAATGAGTTGGGCGACTTTGAGGACCTATAACGTCTTAAACTGAAAGAGCGACCATGAAAGACCTTGGAAAACTGTTGAAGCAAGCCCAAGAGATGCAGTCAAAAATGGCTGACATGCAGTCGCAGTTGGACGAACTTGAAGTCGACGGCCAATCGGGTGGCGGCATGGTTACCACCACACTCAACGGCAAAGGCCTGATGACAAAACTCAAGATCGATCCAAGCCTCCTGACGCCAGATGAGAGCGAAATTCTTGAAGACTTGATTGTCGCGGCACACAATGATGCGAAAGCGAAGGTTGAAACGCGTGTCGCCGAAGAAATGCAAAAGCTCACTGGATCGCTGGGTCTTCCGGCCGGCCTGAAATTTCCGTTCGGCTAAGCGCAAGTTGGGTTGTCGTCTTGGCGAACGGTCGCGAAATTGAAAATCTCATCCAACTTTTGTCAAAACTTCCTGGTCTGGGGCCACGGTCCGCACGGCGTGCTGTCCTTTATTTGATCAAGAAAAAGCAGACCCTGCTCGAACCGCTTGCGCGCGCGCTATCTGATGCGGCCAACAATGTTTCCGTCTGTACCAATTGCGGCAACATTGACACGATTGATCCGTGTACAATCTGCACACATCCCGAAAGGGACAGCTCCTCGATCTGTGTCGTCGAAGAAGTTGGTGATTTGTGGGCGCTTGAGCGCGCCGGATTCTACAAAGGACGCTATCACGTCTTGGGCGGCGTTCTTTCCGCTCTAGATGGCATCGGACCGGAAGACTTGAACATCGAAGCCCTGCTGAACCGAGTTCAGTCCGATCCGCCGCGAGAAATCGTGCTGGCCCTCAACGCGACTGTCGACGGTCAAGCCACAGCACACTATGTCAGTGATCGACTGAAGGATCATGACATCGTCATCACGCGATTGGCACGCGGTGTTCCGGTCGGGGGCGAGCTTGACTATCTCGACGACGGCACCTTGGCCGCCGCTTTTAAGGCACGACAATCTAGTTGATAGAAATTTGCACGCAGCGCGCACCATACGCAATCGACCTGTACACGCTGACGACAGATTGAATCACATGCTCAGCAAAGTTAGGCTTTCTGACTAACCAGTATCTCAAGCAACTGCCAGAGGCCGGCGATGTCAGAAACGAAAACACCGAATAACAGTTCAAGTGAAGTGAAGTGCCCAGTCGCCCTTGAGGACGTGGATCTGTTTTCGCCCGGCGCGCAAGAACATTGGTACGAAGCCTACGAAATTCTCCACAGGGAAGCGCCGGTGCACCGCATCCCGGGAGAAGGTACAAGTCCCAATACGGACGCGTTTATTCTTAGCAAACACGCCGACATTTCCCGCGTAGTGCGTGACGTCGAGCGATTCCCGCCGCCCAAATACGAAATGCCTCTCATTGCCGATGGTGAAAAACCCGAGTTGCGGGATTTCACGCCGCAGATGAACGCGTTGTTCGTGTCGATTGGATCTTTGCGCCCAAACAAAGAACTGTGGAAACAGCATCGCCAGCAATTGACCGATCCTTGGGTCGGACCCGGCGCGGGGCGCCACGAAGCCATGATCACGGATGCCGTTGACGGCCTGATCGACAAATGGATCGACAAAGGCGAGGTGGAGTTTGTCGAAGATTTTGCAGCACCTCTACCTCAAATAGTCATGACGAATGTTCTCGGCTTCCCACTTGAAGACATGCCCAAGCTGCGCACATGGGGGGTGGCGCAAGTGAAACGCTATGTCTACGGCCAAGGTCACCGCAACCTGCTGACCGCCAAGGAAGAAGAAGAACAAGCGGACATCTTGGCTGAGTTCAGCGACTATATTCAGCAGGTCGTCAGCGATAAACGTCAGAATCCTGCTGATGACATGATCAGTTTCCTCACCCAAGTCACCTACGAAGCGTTGGATCGCAAGCTGACGGATATTGAAATCATCGGCATCGTCTACGGCATGCATCTTGGCGGCCTTGAAACCACGCAATATGCGATTGCCGAGCAAGCCCAACTTTTGTGCGAACAACCTGAGTTTTTCCAAAAACTAAAGAATGACCGGTCAAAGGTTCGCAGTTTTGTTGAAGAGGGGCTGCGTTTGCGCGCCCCAACCCAAGGTCTTTCAACCCGCATGACAACACAAGACGAAGAGTTTCAAGGTGTCAATGTTCCGAAAGGTTCAGTGCTCCATATGCGCTGGGCCGCCGGCAACATTGATCCCGACGAATATGAGTGCCCCCATCAAATACAACTAGACCGGCGTGGCCTAACGCGACATTTGACCTTTTCACAGGGACCACGCTCGTGTCCGGGTTCGGGCATTTCACGACTTGAACAGAACATTGCTTGGAACCGATTGTTTGATCGCCTCGACAGTTTGGCTTACGCACCGGGCAACAAACTTCTGCACCAACCCGGCATCATGCTGGGAACGCTGGAGCTCAACTTGACATTCACAAAGGCCGAATAGGCCCGCAAGGAAAGGCATTGCATGGCACGCGATCTGGACTCGCAATCAGAATTTCTGAAGACCGGACTTGCGGACGGCATTTTGACGATCACGCTGAACAGGCCTGACGCACTTAATGCCTTTCGACCAGAGATGCTGATCGAGCTGGAGCGGCTGTTGCTTGCTGCCGACGGCGACTCCTCGGTGGCCGTCATTGTGTTGGAAGGCGAAGGGCGTGCTTTTTCTGCGGGTGTCGACCTCAAAGTCCTTCAGGGCACCGAACCAAAAGCCGGCAAGATCGGCGATACATTTGATGAACCGGCGCGCAAAGCCTACGAGGCGATCCGCACAGTCTCCTGCCCTGTCATCGCAAAGGTCCATGGCGCCTGCTTCACCGGTGCGCTTGAAATCGCTCTTCATTGCGACTTCATCTATACAACCGTCGACACGAAATTTGGCGATACCCACGCTAAGTTTGGGCTACGCCCAACTTGGGGCATGAGCCAAACCCTTTCTCAAGCTGTCGGCGTTCGGCGCGCAAAAGAGTTGTCCTTCAGTGCACGTACTTTTATGGGAACGGACGCGGTGGCTTGGGGCCTTGCGCTGGAAGCCACCGAAGACAAAGATGCGCTCGACAAATTAGTTGCAGAACGGGCACAACAGATCGCCGGGAACAGCCCCGCCGCGGTTTCTGCATTCAAAGATCTCTACCGAATCTCCCAATCCGGCCGCGACATCAGCGAGGCACTACGCGAAGAACTCGCACAAGAATACGATAACATAAAAGACACCAACGAACGCCTCGCAGGCTTTTAGCCACGACTGCTACGTAAAGACAGCTACACTATTTCGGCAAAGAAGCGTGCCCGTTACCGTTTTCCATCGGCGGCGGAACTGCCCCATCAAGCAGGTCTTGCGGCTCGCCCGAGTCCGGTCCTTCGATTTGAATCTGCTCGATGCGTTCGCCTCGGGTGACAATCTTTTCTGACGAGGTCTCAATCAGATTGATGTCTTTCTCCGCCTGACCAAAGTGTTTGCGGAGATCGGCAACGCGCTTTTGAAGCCGCCCGACATCGTCGAGCATGGTCATGACTTCGCGTTGAATGACATGCGCCTGCTCGCGCATCTGAGCATCCTTCAGAACAGCACGTACTGTGTTCAGCGTCGCCATAAGCGTTGTCGGTGACACAATCCAAACCTTGGATCGAAAACTCTGCTGTACAACTTCCGGAAAGCTCGCGTGAAGTTCTGCATAGACGGCTTCAGAAGGCAGAAACATTAAGGCCGATTCCGCTGTTTCGCCCGGCAGAATGTACTTCGAGCAAATGTCATCGACATGTTTCAGTGTCGCCGTTCGGAATGCCCTTCCAGCAATTTTCTTCTGATCGTCATCTTCGGACCGCACGAGCGCTTGATAGGCCTCCAACGGAAACTTGGCATCAATGATAATAGATCCCGGCGGGTTCGGGAGATGGATCACGCAGTCCGGCCGTTTGCCATTGTTCAAGGTTGCCTGGAATTCATAGGCGGAGGGTGGCAGCGCATCTCGAACCAAATCTTCCATGCGCACCTGTCCAAAAGCGCCGCGGGCCTGTTTGTTCGCAAGGATTTCCTGCAGACCGACAACTTGTCCGGACAGCTCGGCGATATTTTTCTGGGCTTGATCAATGACCGTCAGCCGTGTCTGCAACTTGCCGAGCGATTCCGCGGTCTTGGTACTCGATTCGCGCAGATTATCCCCAACACGACTGGATAGCGCATCAAGCCGCTCCTGGAACGCTTTGGTTTGAGCGGCCTGGGTCGCAGCTTGCGCTTCGGCCATCTGCAGAAGGCGGCCAGAGAGCTCGCTCTGTTGCGAACTGATGGCACTGATGGCATCGGAGACTTCACGCGATTGCCGTTCCTGGTCACGTGAAGAGGCGAGTTCACGAGATCTCATGGCGACAAGCCACAAAAGGCCAGCCGCAAGTACCGCCACCAGCAACACCAGCACGACAAGAATAGGATCAAAAACCACTGCACACCTACCGATTCGGGGCACTCACTATACCATGCCCGATGAACCCAAATTCAGCGGTTTTTGGGTTTTCAGCCGTCCGCTCGCCGCTGCGCACGAGTGCAACGGCACCACTGGAACTTGACGCCTGAGACCCCGTCACCTAAGTGCTGTTCATGGCTATTCGTAAGATCATCACTGCGCCGGATCCGCGCCTAAAAGTTAAATCTGAACCCATCGATCGGGTTGATGATGAGGTGCGCGCGCTGATGGATGACATGCTTGAGACGATGTATGACGCGCCTGGAATTGGCCTTGCGGCTGTTCAAATTGGTATCCCAAAACGGATCATTGTCATGGATCTTTCCAAAGACGATGAACCAAATTTTCCGCGTTACTTTGTGAATCCGGTCATCTTCGATACGGCGGCAGAGCTCAGTGTCTATGAAGAAGGTTGTTTGTCTGTTCCGGAGATGTACGAAGAAGTGGAACGTCCCACGAAAGCCAAATGCCGTTACCTGGACTATGACGGCAATGAGCAGGTCCTGGAGGCAGAGGGCATGCTGGCCACCTGTCTGCAGCATGAAATGGATCACTTGGAAGGCATTCTGTTCATTGATCATCTGTCGCGCCTGAAACGCAGTATGATCTTGCGAAAGCTCACAAAGGCGAGACGCCAAAAGGCAATGGCCTGACCCATGCGCGTAGCTTTTATGGGAACGCCCGACTTTGCGGTGCCAACCCTCAGTGAACTGATCGCGTCCGAACACGAGATTGTGGCCGTCTACTGCCAACCCGCCCGCAAGTCCGGGCGGGGACAAAAGCCGACACCCTCCCCTGTCCAACAATTGGCCGACACGCACGGCCTGCCTGTGCGGACACCGGCACGCCTGAAGAGTGATGAGGAAAAGGACGCCTTTCGCGCCCTCGATCTGGACATTGCGGTCGTGGCTGCCTACGGCTTAATTCTGCCAAAGGCATTTTTGGACGCACCCAAATATGGCTGTATTAACGTACACGCTTCGTTGCTTCCCCGTTGGCGCGGTGCCGCGCCGATCCAACGCGCGATCATGGCTGGTGACCAAGAAACAGGCGTCACCATTATGGAGGTCGAAGCAGGTCTTGATACCGGCGCCATGCTGCTTGCCGAACGCGTAACAATTTCGCCCACAACAACAGCGCAGGAGCTTCACGATACGCTTTCACATGTCGGGGCAGGTTTGATACCCCGTGTCCTAGGCGCACTTGAACGCGGTGGCCTCGTTGCGACCCCTCAGCCTGAAGAAGGCATCACCTATGCCGACAAAATCGAGAAGTCAGAGGCGCGCATTGATTGGAACCGAACAGCGCAAGAGCTGGATTGGCATGTCCGCGGTCTTTGCCCTTTTCCCGGCGCCTGGTTTGAACACGAAGGGCAAAGGATCAAAGTCCTCGGCTGTACCCCCACGGAAGGAACAGGGTCACCAGGCGAGACACTGGACGATGAACTCACAGTCGCCTGCGCTTCTGGCGCCCTTCGATTGACACGCGTACAACGGGCCGGCAAAGCCGCCTGTAGCACAGAAGAATTTTTGCGCGGCAATCCTATTGCCAAAGGCACTCGGCTTTCGTGATAGCGTCAATAAATGCGCCGTTACAAAATCACGCTCGAATATGACGGAACCCCTTTTGTCGGATGGCAACGACAAGAGAATGGCCCCTCTATTCAAGCCGCGGTTGAGGCGGCCATTACCGGTTTCAGCGGCGAGACGGTCAATTTGTTTGGCGCTGGGCGCACCGATGCGGGCGTACACGCTCTTGGCCAAGTGGCACACTTTGACCTTGAAAAGGACTGCAAGGCCGACACGGTACGGGACGCCCTCAACTACCATTTAAAGCCGAATCCGATTGCCGTCATTGCTGCCGAAGAAACGGATACTGAATTTCACGCCCGTTTTGACGCGACGAAACGGCACTATATGTATCGCCTCACCAATCGTCGTGCCCCCCTCACACTAGATGCCAACCGCGCTTGGCTGGTGCATCCCCTTTTAGATGCGGACAGAATGCATGAAGCTGCCCAACACCTAGTGGGCCGTCATGATTTCTCGACCTTCCGTTCGTCGCAATGCCAAGCGAAATCTCCTGTCAAAACATTAGATGCCATTAGCGTGCGGCGTGTAGGTGAAGAAATCGAAGTGACAGCGCAGGCGCGATCCTTCTTGCACCATCAGGTCAGATCTTTTGTCGGCACGCTTGAGCGTGTCGGCGTCGGCAAGTGGCGGCCAAAGGATGTAGCGGATGCGTTGAAGTCGAAAGACCGCGCTGTTTGCGGTCCTATGGCGCCAGCCTGCGGGCTCTACCTCGTTCGGGTCGACTACGACGCCACAACGCCCAGCGAGTGTGCGCGGTCGACCTGAACCGCAATCAGCAGTTCAATCAAAAGAGAAAAGATAACCAGCCCGCTGGTGGGGCCCGGCTCTGTTCCAAAGGCTGTGCGGATGATGAACCAGCGATAAGCCAATGAAATGATCGCAAAAGGAATGATCAACGCAAGCCGCGTTTCCGCCGTCGCAAATCCAGCCAGGTAGAGCGCGTCTACCGGAAAGATCAGGCCCATCATAATGACGGAGGACCAATTCATTGCAATGATCAAAGAGAAGTAACGGTCTTCGCGCCCAATCCAACGCGCGATGTAAACCATGGCCAGCGGAAAAGCGCCCCACAGGATCACATAACCGAGAGACTCAGAAAGCAAAAATAATCCGAGATCCGGCATGGAAGCCGTTTCCGATCGGCCGAGATCCTTTGAATTCAGCTCAAATTCAAGCTGACGTTGAGACAGAATAATGATGAGATAGGCCGGGGCCAGCAGGAACGCCGCAAAAAACGAACGCCAAAAGCCCTCACGCGATACATCAAAATTTGACATCCCCTTTTCATCCCACATGAAAAGCTGCCAAGCGCCGGAAACAGCCTTTGCAATCTCTCCATTGCTGGGAATGGGGCTCATCTTCTCCATTTACGTTTTGCGTACCTGCTCTTGAAAATCCGCAGTGAAATAGCGCGTCAGGATCGTCGTGTATATCTTCTGCAACGCTTGCAAGTCATCTAATCGACAGAGCTCATCCACCTTGTGCATGGTTTGACCCACCAATCCAAACTCCGCAACGGGACAGGCGTTCTTGATGAAACGGGCATCGGATGTTCCGCCACTGGTCGATAACTCGGGTGATGCCCCTAGTGTGTCTTCTATCGCACCACTAAGGAGCGACGTGAACGGTCCCGGTTCGGTCAGAAACGCTTCGCCACTTGTCCGGCAATCAAATTCATAGGCACCGCCAACCGCGTCGAAGGCGGAGCGCAGCCATTTTTCGAGGCTAGCGCCAGTGTGCAGGTTATTGAATCTGATGTTAAAGCGTGCCGTCACTTCTGCGGGAATAACATTCGTGGCCGCATTCCCAACATCAACAGAAGTGACTTCGAGATTGGATGGTTGAAAATGCTCCGTTCCCTGATCAAGTTCATGATCGGTAATGGATCTGAGCATCGCCAACATGCGGGGAATTGGGTTTTCAGCCAGATGCGGATAGGCAACATGGCCCTGGGCGCCCAACACGCGTAGAACCCCATTAATGCTGCCCCGCCGTCCAACTTTGACCATCTCCCCGAGCTTCATCGGGTTGGTCGGTTCACCGACCAGGCAATGATCAAGCGTTTCGCCGTTGGCCTTGAGCCAATCGAGCACCTTCACGGTTCCATTGACGGCCGGCCCTTCCTCGTCCCCGGTAATGAGTAGCGAGATGGAGCCTGGTAAGCTGGAGTTATCCGCTCCAACGACTTCGGAAACGGCGGAGACGAAACACGCGATAGCGGTCTTCATGTCGGTGGCGCCGCGGCCGTAGAGCGTATTGTTGATGACCTCCGCTCCAAAGGGATCAACCGTCCAAGACGCCTCATCCCCGACAGGAACCACATCGGTGTGTCCGGCAAAACAGAAATTGGGGCCACGCGTCCCCAAACGCGCGTAGAGATTATCGACACGCGGTGTGCCATCTTCTTCGAACGGTAAACGGTGACAAACAAAACCCAATCGCTTCAGCGCGGATTCGAGCACATCAAGAGCGCCCGCGTCAGCAGGCGTTACGCTGGGGCATCGAATGAGCGCTTGCGCCAGTTCTAAAGCATCGATCCTGCTCGACGGCGCGGATTCGGAAGTCATTTAGGGGGTGTACCGGGGGACCTCTCCCCCGTCAATGGAAGCGCGTCCGACCACAGGTCTCAATCGCGCAACAACTCATTGATGGATGTTTTAGACCGCGTGCGTTCATCAACCGTTTTGACGATCACCGCACAATAAAGGGACGGACGATCCGGTCCGCCCGGCATGCTGCCGGGAACGACAACCGAATAGGGAGGAATATTGCCGTAATGAATTTCTCCGCTGTCGCGATCGATCACGCGGGTGGAAGCGCCGATGTAAACACCCATCGACAGGACCGCGCCTTCCCCGACGATCACACCTTCTGCTACCTCTGAGCGAGCACCGATGAAGCAGTTGTTTTCGACAATAACGGGATTGGCTTGGAGCGGCTCAAGCACGCCCCCGATACCCGCGCCACCAGAGATGTGACAGTTTTCCCCGATCTGCGCACACGAGCCGACAGTGGCCCATGTATCTACCATGGTGCCGGAACCCACATGGGCGCCCAGGTTAACGAAAGAAGGCATCAACACGACATTTGGGGCGATATAGGCCGAACGGCGAACAACAGCGCCGGGCACGGCACGAAAGCCCGCTGAACGGAACTGTTCTTCACTCCACCCTTCAAATTTTGACGGTACTTTGTCGAACCATGTGGTGCCCTGACCAGGACCGCCCGCAATGGTGGCCATATCATTCAATCGAAACGAAAGCAGGACGGCCTTTTTAAGCCATTGATTGACCATCCATTCGCCCTTGAATTTTTCTGCAACGCGCGCGTCCCCCCGATCCAACATGTCGAGGGCGGCATCGACCGCATCTCGAATCTCTCCCTTTGTATCGAACGAGATGTCCTCTCGTGCTTCCCACGCGCTTTCAATTGTCTGTTGCAGACCCTGGTCGGCCATGATCGTCTTCCTGTTGGTATTCTGTCCTCAGCGCGCGACCATAGCCATCGGCCCCAGCCAGTCAACCAGATCCATCAGCCTTGGCGATAATTTGCTGCAAGAAGGACTTGAGATCCGCGACCGTATGCGAAACGTAGGACGGCGCATCTTCGCCTTCAGCAAGACCTCGCCGACTCCAGTCTTTCTCCAACCGGACCCATACGGTGGACATGCCGAGATCGAATGCAGGCTCAAGATTGTGCGCGATATCGTCGACCATAACAGACCGTGCCGGGTCAACGCCGGTCTGCTCGATCAATTTAGCATAAGGGGCGGGGTCCGGTTTCGGCACGTAGTCGCCTGCCTTAATGTCGAAGATTTCGTCGAAATGGGAATCGAGGCCCATATGACCAACGATGTTGGCCGCATGCTGATGCGACCCATTGGTAAATATGATCTTACGCCCCGGCAAGGACTCGATCAGAGCAACTAAGTCGGGGTCCGGCTCGATGACGCTGACGTCGATATCGTGAACAAAGTCTAAAAAATCGTCTGGATCGATATTATGGACACGCATCAAGCCGGCAAGCGTTGTGCCGTATTTGAAGTAGTAGTCCTTTTGAATGCGGCGGGCTTCCGTCCTATCTACCGACAGTAATTCCGCAATGAACGCGCCCATTTTGACATCGATTTGCGCAAAGAGATCGCATTCGGCCGGATAGAGCGTGTTGTCGAGGTCGATCAGCCAAGCCTCTATTTCCTCAACATTCACCACTCGATCTAAGTCCCCGTCCCGAACAGGCCCATAAGTGCCACTTAAGCCGGCATTAAATCCAAAGCCGTACCCTCATACTCCTACAAATGTCGATATCACAAGTCGGCGCCGGGCGAACAGGATCATTTGATGCACGCTTCTCAAAAGGCACAGGCTGCGCTGCTGAGCGCTTCGGCTTCAGCTGAGCCCCCCATGCTCTCGCTTGATCTCGATGCCACGATCGCCGCTTTTCCGGGTCCGGCCGTTTGCTTTGACCGTTCACTGACGATTGTCAAAGCGAACGAGGCCGCCTCGGTCCTTTCGACCTTCCTCGACACCCCCGCCTCTCATGAACCCGGCTCAACGCTGAAGGCAAAGATCAGGAATGTCGCTCTCTTACACAAACCGGCTTTTATGCGGACCCGGGTCGACCCCGATGCCGAGCAACGAATCAGACATTTCGACCTGACCCTATTGCCGGTTCAAGACGTGGTGGATGGCAGCCCCTTCATTCTTTGTTTGGGCGCCGAAACCTCGGTTCAACAGAATCTCATTTCGGCCTTGTCTCAATCGCGAAATCTGTTTCGCGATCTTGTTGCTTGTTCGTCCGACTTCGCATGGGAGACAGATCAGAGCGGCGCTCTAACCTTTGTCGGGGGCAATGGCGCCTTGGGCTATGCGGCTGCCGCCCTGAACGGACGCCCGGCGATCTCGCTGTTTGCGGCCAAAAGCGAAAGCATGAAAGAGAATTCGCCCTTTTCTACGCGCAAGCCTGTTGAAGACATCGAAGTTTGGCTTACGGGCGCGGATGGGAAATCCAACTGTTTCCTCGTTTCGGCATTGCCGATACTGGACAAGAGTGGGACTTGGCGCGGCGCTCGCGGCGTTGGTCACGATGTGACCGAACTGCGCGAAAAAGAAACCCTGCTGGCGCAGTCAAAAGCCCGTGATCAACGTGTCCGCCAGATGATTGACGAGATACATGCAGAGCCGGACACAACAAAACTACTTCCAACGGCTGCAAAGGCCATCGGAGAGTCCTGCTGTGCCAGCCGCTGCCAGATCTTCATGGGAACTGATGACCAATGTGTACTCGCTGCAGAGTGGGTAGATTTGAATGATGAGGAGATGGCGCCCGAGACTGCCACACAGATTTTCGCGACCAAATCGACAACATTGCAGGGACGGCACAACGGATTGGTTCGCATTGTTCCTGGCTCTCAAAAGACGATCGACGGTCACCTTAGCGATCTTGTGCTCGAACATGCGGTGCACCATGTGGCCATCTCGATCGCTCAGGTCCAGCAATTTCGGCGGTTTGAAGCACTATCAGAAACCGACGAGTTGACCGCTCTGCCCAACCGGCGCGCGTTTGCAGAAAGGGCCTCTGCGCGGATCGCCCACCACGAGATTGCAGGAAGGCCGGGAGCCTTTCTCTATATGGATCTCGATAACTTCAAGACCATCAACGACACATTAGGTCACGCTGTTGGCGATGATGCCCTTCAGTTCTTCGCCGAATGCCTGCGCAGCTTTTCGCGCGACGTCGATGTTCCTGTTCGTCTCGGCGGCGATGAGTTCGGACTCTGGCTCGACAACACAGACCTTGATGGCGCTGAGCTGGTTGCAACGCGCATTCTGGAACATGTGAATGAAGGCGCGCAAAAGATAACCCCTGAAGTTTCATGGGGTGTGTCAGTCGGGATCGGCCTTTGGCATCCAGGCCATGGCGATACGCTTACCCAACTCCTAGATCGCGCAGACAGCGCGCTTTACGAGGCCAAGACCGCAGGCAAAGGCCGAATTCAATTTTCATCCTTCCAACACCATTCAACTGAGACGACGGCATGTTAAAGCGACTTTTCAAGCGGGATAGCGGCGCGACACGCGCGGACAAAATCACCTATACCGAAGCGCGTGATGCTCTTGAAACGCACAATATCGAGGCGCGCCGTGACCTTGCGCAGCGTCACGATGTCGAACCCGAAATTCTTTACTATCTGGCGGAAGACAGCACGGCCGAAATACGCCAGTTGGTCGCCGCTAATCCGACAACGCCCCAACAAGCAAACTTACTCCTGACGGATGATGCTGAGGACGAAGTTCGCTGCGAACTCAGCCGAAAGGTTGTGCGCCTGCTGCCCGATCTGCAAGCCGAAGATCAGATCAAAACATTGGACTTGGCGATCGAAGTCCTTGAAAAACTCGCCGACGATCACTTGCCGCGCGTTCGGCAATTGTTGGCCGAAGAGATCAAAGACTCTTTGCTCGCGCCCCGAAGTGTCATCAAAAAGCTCGCCAAAGACCTGGAAGAGATCGTCTGTGTACCCATAATCGAGTATTCGCCTCTTTTGTCGGACGAAGACCTTCTTGAAATCATCGCAACTGCGCAGGTCAAAGGCGCGATCCAAGCTGTTTCTCGCCGACAGGAGGTTTCCGGAGATGTATCGGACGCTGTCGTCGCCACTTTAGATGTTTCCGCAATCGCTGACCTCCTGGCCAACCCGAACGCGCAGATTCGTGAAGATACGCTTGACGAGATCATAGACAATGCTGAGTCCATCGAAACTTGGCATCAACCGCTCGTTATGCGCAACGAACTTTCCGTGCGAGCCATCCGGCGCATCGCTGGATTCGTTGCGACATCGCTCATTACAGCACTGGCCGAACGCAACGAACTAGATGAAAAAATCGAGAGCGAGCTCAAGGCACGGCTCAAATCTCGTATCGCGACAAGCCCGATGATCGATGAGACGATTGACGAAGAAACCGACGCAGTCGCCGTCGCCAAATCTGCATTTGAGCAAGGCAAACTGGACGCCGATTTTATGCGGGATGCAGTGGACGCGGGGGATGCACCATTGGTGTCCAACTCACTCGCCCTTCTAACAGGGCTTTCGAGGGCATTGGTGGACCGCGTGCTCACGTCCAAGAATGGTAAAGGTATTACATCCCTTACGTGGAAAGCAGGCCTGCCTATGCGGATCGCCTACAGTATCCAAATGAAGATTGCGAAACTGCCGGCAAACCAGCTCATACCGGCCAAGAACGGTGTCCACTATCCGCTGTCAGAAGAAGAGATGACCTGGCATCTCGACTATTTCGGGATCAAGTGACGCTACCCCATCCGAACAAAGCAACGTGTGGGGCACGTGCTTACCCTATTGGATGCGCGGGTACCGATGAATCAATGTTGGATGACGCTTCACGGGCCTAATAGGCGCGGCGCGAGTTGACTTAGTGTCAGTTTTGCTCGGAGAAGGTCTGTGTCCAACCGGCTTTTGCGCCTGTTTCCACTTTCAGAAAACCGGTATTCATAAATCCGCGCTTTTCACAATCGCTTCGACCATTGATCGTAAACCGATTGTCCATCGTGCACAGAAAATGATCGCCGCCCCATGAGATTTTCTTACGGCCAATCTCAGCTTCGGCATAGGTATAATAAACCTTGGCTCTTAGCTTATCTTTGATCGCTTTGGTGCATTTGCCCGGATCGAGCTTGAACCAACCGGTGGTCACCAGATCTTTTTGTGCCTCATAACCGATCGCTGCCCATATCTGGTGACTGGTTTCATTACAAAGGTTGTAACCTGTATCCTGCTGGATCGAACTGGCTTCACTGACCAGCTTTGAAAACAAATCATTTGTAAGCTGATCATTTGCAGCCAAACCATACTTGCGCTTAGACGAAATAATGGCACGCCGGGTCTTTTTACCCATCAGGCCATCAATCCTCGACTTTTTTCCGACATCCTTGAGCAGACGTTGCACGCCGGCAATACGCGCTTCTTCCAAATCGAAGTCATTGGGTTCAGTGAAGCTGGTCGTCCACGATCGGGCACTGCCAACTTTTATCTGCGCAAAGCGCCGCTCGACATGTCCCCGCCGGTCGCAATCGCCACGGCCATCGACCTGAAATTCATTTTCGTTGACGCAGAAGCGGTGGCTTCCGGCGAAATATTTGATGCCGCCCGCATGGGCATAAACGGAACGTGCGAATGTATAGTAGGTTGATTGGTCAAGCGCGCCCTCGATAACCGACTCACACTGACCGGGATACAAGATCCACCAGCCACGCGAATTCCACGCGTTGCCACGTTTGTACCCAATGGCTGTTTTCAGGACGTAACTTGTCTTATTGCAGAACTCATAATCAGCATGCGCAGAACCGGCAGTCAGCGCGGATGCGGTTATTCCGAGAGAGATGCAAATTGTAAGACGAGATAAGAGAGTCCAGATTTTTTTTGTAATTGTACCGCTAAAGTTCGACGTGCTCATTCGCTCCTACGCCCACTAACTAACGCCTCAACCATCCCCCCGGACCTTTCCTTCATTAAACCGCATCCGGCCCCTTATGTCGAGAAGTGATCCTGGTTCAATCCCGGACAATAAGCGTTCCGGCCCCACTGTCTGTGAACAATTCGAGTAAAATTGCGTGAGGAACCCGGCCATCAAGGATGACAACACCGTTAACACCATTTTCGACCGCATCGATGCAGGTTTCGATTTTCGGGATCATGCCGCCAGAGATCGTCCCGTCGTCGATGAGTTGCCGTGCCTCACTGACCGTGAGCCGCGGCACGAGATTTCCTTCATTGTCGAGAACGCCCGCAACATCCGTAAGAAGCAAAAGCCGCTTGGCTTCAACAGCCCCGGCGATACTGCCGGCAGCCGTATCCGCGTTGATGTTATAGGTCTCGCCTTGCTCCCCAACGCCAATCGGCGCGACGACGGGAATCAAATCGGAGCCCTGAATGCTTGTCAGAACTTGCGGGTTTACCTCAGACGGCTCCCCGACAAACCCGAGATCTACGGTTTCCGCCCCTGCCCCCTCACTTGACCGGGTTTTTGTGAGTTTGCGCGCCACAAGCAGGTTGCCATCTTTGCCCGACAGGCCGACAGCCTTGCCCCCCGAATGGTTGATGTCCGTAACCAGTTTCTTGTTGATGCTGCCAGACAGCACCATTTCCGCAACCTCGACAGTTGCAGCATCTGTCACCCTTAACCCATCGACAAAAGACGTTTCGATGTTCAAGCGGTCCAGCAGCGTCGCAATCTGAGGGCCGCCACCGTGAACGACAATTGGGTTAACGCCCACCTGCTTGATCAGAACAATATCCCGCGCAAACCCTTGAGCGAGCTTTTGGTCGCCCATGGCGTGACCGCCATATTTGATCACAACAGTTTTGCTGTCATATCTGAGAATAAAGGGCAGAGCCTCGGTCAGAGTCTTGCCGGTCGTCAGCCATTCACGAAATATTCTGGTGTTGCTCTTGTTGGGAGCGTCTTTTTTTTCGTCGGTCATCTTCCGGCGCTTCCGTTGGGCTGCTCAGCCTCGTCATCGAAGGAACTTATAACGAATGGCTCAATTGGCGGCCAGTGCGGCCAATTGGGCGCGCAACTCAGCCACGCCGGTGCCTTTGACCGAAGATGTCACCGCAATCTCGGGAAACAGGGCAATATTTGCTTTGAGTTGCTCTCTGAGCCGGTCCAGCGTTGCCGCCAGCATCCTCTCGTTAACCTTGTCGGCCTTGGTCAGGATCGCCTGATAAGGAACAGCCGAGCTGTCTAACAATTGCATGACCTCAGCATCTGAAGGTTTTAGGCCATGCCGCGCATCGATCAGCACACAAACGCGCCTGAGATTGGGTCTGCCGCGCAAATAGTCCCGTACAAGTCGTGTCCATGCGGTAACTTTGGTCTTCTGTGCACGCGCATATCCATACCCCGGCAAATCAACGAGATAGGCGGCGCCGCCAAGCACAAAAAAGTTTAGCTCCTGCGTGCGCCCCGGCGTGTTGGATGTGCGGGCCAACGTTTTGCGTCCCGTCAGGGCGTTAACCAAACTGGACTTGCCCACGTTGGAACGGCCGGCAAACGCAATCTCCGGAAGGTCAGCCGGTGGCACATCGCGGACATGCGTGACACCCTTCACGAATTGGCATTCTTGGGCAAATAGCTTGCGGCCAAATTCTAGCGCGGCCGCATCTTCATCCGCATCGGACATGGGCCGAGCCTATTTTGCCTTCTTCTTGTTAGAAGATTTCTTCTCGGCACTCTCTTTCGTATCCTCATCCGACTTATCAGCGCTGACGCTTTGGTCGTCATCGGCGTTGCCTCCCGCTTCCGACGAAGTTGCTGTGGCATGAACCGTGGACGCATTTCCACCACTGAAGGACGAGGGCAGATTTCGAACCCCGTTTACGAGCTTCATCAGGTTTGTCTGCAGCTCGATCTCGACACCCATCCGGCTCATGATGACATATTGTTGTGCAATGGAGAGGACATTGTTCCACGCCCAATAGATCACCAATCCGGCCGGAAAGCTGGCTAGCAAGAAGGTGAACAAGATCGGCATGTACATAAAAATCTTCGCCTGAACGGGATCGGGCGGTGCCGGATTCATAGCGGTTTGGATGTACATGCTGACACCCATGATGATCGGCCAGATTCCAACGATCAAGAAATCCGGCAAGCCGATCGGAATGAGACCAAACAAGTTGAACAAAGAGGTCGGATCTGGCGCCGCCAAATCATTGATCCATCCGAAAAACGGCGCGTGCCGCATTTCAATCGTCACGAACAAAACTTTGTAGAGGGCGAAGAAAACAGGAATCTGGATGAAGATCGGTAAGCAACCGGAAAGCGGGTTGATCTTCTCTTTCTGATAAAGAGCCATCAGCTCTTGTTGCTGTTTGACCTTGTCATCCTCGTAGCGCTCACGAAGTTTGACCATCTCGGGCTGCAACTTCTTCATCTTGCTCATGGCTTCGTAGGACTTGTTTGCCAACGGAAAGAAGGCGAGCTTGATCACCACAGTCAAAATCAGAATGGCGACACCGAAATTTCCGACCATACGGTAGAAGAAGTCGAGCATCAGGAACAATGGTTTTGTCAGGAAGTAGAACCATCCCCAATCAATCGCGAGATCAAAACGCGTAATTCCAAGATCGGTTTCATATTGGTCAATCAAGCTGACAATCTTCGCGCCCGCAAAGAAGTGGCTGTTTACTTCGATGGATTGTCCGGCTGGGATCGAAACAGGATCTCTGTGTAGATCCGTCTTGTAATAGTCCCGCGTGCCCCGTGTCCGGCCTTCGAAAGTCGCCGTAAACACTTCATTCTGATCGGGGATCAGCGCAGTCATCCAATATTTGTCCGTGAACCCAAGCCATCCGCCTTCTGACGTATGAGTGGTTCGGATCTCGTCCTTGATACCGCTGTAGCCCATGGTTTCGAGCGTCTCGTTAAAGACGCCGATCAGGCCTTCATGCAGGATCCAAATCCCTGCAATTTTTGGCGTCCCCTCCCGATAAACGGCCGCGTGGGGGACAACGGTTACCGCGTTTTCCGACTTATTCGTGATCTGTTCGCTGATAGCGAACATATAATTCTCATCGAGTTCAATGCGGCGGGTAACGGTCAAACCCGTATCGTTGGACCATTCAAGCGTCACCGGTGTATCGGGTGAAAGTGTGGTGTTGGCCCCAACGACCTTCCACTCGCTTTCGATACCAGGCACGGTTTGGCCACCGGCGCTTTCCAGACCAAAAGCGGCGTAGTAGGCCGAATCCGTGTTTTCCGGAGACAGCAAAACGATTTCCGGGCTCTCAGGGTTTACCGTCTCGTGATAGTTGTGAAGTTGCAGGTCATCAAAACGCGCACCAATCAGATTGATTGAACCAGACACACTTGGTGACGCGATGTTGATGCGTTGCCCTTCGGCCAAAGCTGTTTCACGAGGGATCTGAATCAAAGGCGCGTCTGCGGGTTGGCTCGTCGAAGGTGAACCCGCGGAGCCAGCCGCTTCCTGTTCCACAGTCTCAAGCACATCTCGGCGCGCCTGTTCCTGTTCCATCCGCGGCACGGCGTAGAAATACTGCCACAACGTGACCACAGCGATACAAAGGACGATCGCCAACAGGAAATTCCTTTGATCAGGCATCTTTGACTTACCCCGTAAACTTCTTTGAATGGATCGAATGACGCCGATCTTTGATTTGTTCCCCGACAGACAGGGGATCTGGTGAAGCAGATCCAACAGCAGGCGGCACCGGATCCCATCCCGAACTGCTCCCAAGAAACTTGATGGGATGGCATTTTGCCAGGCGTTTGAGGGCCAGCCATGAGCCCTTAATGCTTCCGTGCCTTTCAAGCGCTTCCAAGGCGTATTGCGAACATGTGGGCAGGAAGCGGCAACGTGGCGGAAGCAAGGGCGACAGAAGGTACCGGTACATCAACACCAAACCCTTGAGCAGCGAGGTCAACGGCCGCCATCGCCCTGCCATCCTCACCGTGCCGGCCTCCTCAGTCTCCGTTTGAGCACAACGATTTTTCGATGTTTCAACCATGACCGGTTTCGCGCCGTTTCCGCGCCGGCTTACTTGCCGCGCGTTTTGAATGGACACGTTTCATGGCGGTTTCCAGATCCTCGCGCAACAGATCAAATGGACGCGTCGCCGTTTCCTTACGTCCAATCAGTACATAGTCATGGCCGGCCTTGGCATGAAGGGGCAGGATTTGACTGGCCGCCGCCCGGAGTCGCCGCTTAGCTCGGTTACGCACCACCGCATTGCCGATTTTTTTGGTTGCAGTGTATCCCACACCGACTTTTGGCCCCTCGTGCTCAGCGGTCTTTCTTGTCTGGCGACATTGGAGGACCAGCCCAGGCGTTGCCCACCGTCGCCCTCCCGCAACCCACAAGAATTCCGCCCTAACCTTGAGCTTTCTCATCTCCAAGGGGCCGTTCATGACCATCTCCTCTGCCAGAGCTCAGATTCACTCAGCAGCGGACAATCGAAAAAAACTATTGAAACAGAGGCGACTGTTTACGCGGACAGGCGCTTGCGGCCGCGTGCGCGTCGCCGGTTGAGGACCTTCCGGCCATTCTTTGTTGCCATCCGGCTGCGAAATCCGTGGCGTCTTTTCCGAACCAGTCGGCTTGGCTGATAGGTGCGTTTCACGACGCCCTCTCCTTATTCCGTCAAATTACGGGCCGGGGCCCACTCGTGCCGTCGAGACCGCGCTTTTTAAAGTTTTGGGCAGGCGAAGTCAAACAGATCCTCTTTTTCCCGAAAAACTCATTTCACGCGCTTTCACAATCGGTTGACATTCCATCGACAAGGCAGGGCCCAAACGTTACCTCCCACACGCGCCCGGCCGACTTGTCAGCACAGAATTGGCCGCGGACCTTAGACCAAACAGCCCTCTACCACCGAAGGCCCCGAACAGGATTCGCTACAATGACAATATCCCAGACCGTGCATAGCCTGAGACCGTTAACAACCTTTGCTATGACGCTCTTGGCAGGGGTGATATGGCTTGGCAGTCAGCGGGTTGAGGCGTCTGATTTTGACGCAGATCACTGGCAGGCGTTCGACGACGCCAGCACGATTGTGCTGGATCACTCCGCGTTTTCAGCTCTTTTGACGGCCATTGTGAAGCCGGATGGTGCCGGCCTTCATCTGGTGGATTACGGATCAGTGTCGACGGATCAGCGACGGGTGCTGGACACTTATGTGGAGAGCCTAACAAACTCCACGGTCACTGGCCTCAACCGTGATGAACAGCTTGCTTATTGGATCAACCTTTATAATGCCGTGACCTTGCAAGTCATTCTTGACCACTATCCGGTGGAATCCATTCGGGACATTGGCATTTCGCCTGGCTTTTTCACAGTCGGTCCTTGGAAGGCGCTCCTGGTCACCGTCGAAGGACAGAAGCTCAGCCTCGATAACATGGAACACGACATTTTGCGGCCCCAGTGGAAAACGCCCCTGATCCACTATGGCGTCAATTGCGCATCGATTGGCTGTCCAAACCTTCTGCCCGAGGCTTATCAGGGCGCGAACGTCATCGCGGCCCTCGAAAAGAACGCTGCCGTCTATATCAATCACCCCCGAGGCGCCCGAGTCGAAGACGGGCGGTTGATCGCCTCTAAGATCTATACCTGGTTTCAGGAAGATTTTGGTGGCTCGGACAAAGGAGTGATTGACCATCTCCTCAAATATGCTGACCCTGAGCTCAAAAAAGCGCTTGCAGGTCAATCCTCCGTCGCTCGTTTCGAGTATGATTGGTCTTTGAATGACCGACCTTCCAATTAAGCCGATCCAACGATGAGCGCGGAGCCTCACATGGCCGATAAAACCGAAAATGCTAACGACAATGAACCGTCGGCGATCAAACGCTATCTACCGCTCGCTCTGCTGGTCGGCGCCGTCATACTGGTCTTCTCCATGGGATGGCACCGTTATCTAACGCTGGAAACCCTGGCGGATAATCGCGACTTGCTCAAAACTTACGTTGCCGAAAATTTCTTTCTCGCTGCCCTCTTGTTTGCAGCCCTGTATATCGGCGCCACCGCGCTCTCTCTGCCGGGGGGACTGTTATTGTCCGTATCCAGCGGTTTCATCTTCGGCTCTATTATTGGCGGCACAATTGTTGTGTTTGCGGCGTCAATCGGCGCCTCTATCATCTTCCTGATTGCCAAGACCGCATTGGGCGATCAGCTCGCTACGCGCGCGGGACCGTTCCTTGACCGCCTGCGCGGCGGGTTTCAGGAAAATGCGCTCAACTACATGCTGTTCCTGCGCCTTGTGCCTGTTTTCCCATTTTGGCTTGTTAATCTCGCACCGGCATTTCTGGGTGTGCCGCTACGCACATTTTTCATCGGAACCATGATCGGGATTATTCCCGGCACATTCGCCTTTGCGTTCGCGGGCGCCGGCCTCGACAGCATCATTGCTGCGCAACGGGCATCCTACGACGCTTGCCTTGCCTCAAGCCCGGCTGACCAATGCAGCTTTAGCTTGGACCCCAGTGCTCTGATCACAACCGAACTGTTGATTGCATTTGCCGCTCTTGGCGTGATGGCCCTGGTTCCCGTTATTGTCCAGCGTGTACGCGGCAAATCCAATTCAGACTAAAGACATCGCAATACTCAAACCACGGATAGATTGATGCCGACAAACATCAAAACAGACTTGTGCGTGATTGGCGGCGGGTCCGGTGGGCTGGCAGCTGCAGCGGGCTCGGCGATGCTGGGAGTTCCCACTGTCTTGATTGAGTCCGGGAAAATGGGCGGAGACTGCCTGAACTATGGGTGCGTGCCGTCAAAAGCCCTGCTCGCGGCTGGAAAGCACGCCAAGAATTTCAGGGCGGCTGAGGCATTCGGCATCACGGGCGGGACGCCAACGGTAGATTTTCAAAGAGTGCATGATCATGTTCACGGCGTCATCGATTCGATTGCCCCAATTGATTCCGTCGAACGCTTCGAAGGACTGGGCGTACAAGTCATCCAAGAACATGCCCGCTTCGTCGGCCATAAGACAGTTGAAGCCGGTGATTATCGAGTTACGGCACGGCGCTTTGTCGTCGCGACGGGGTCCAGTCCAGCCTCGCCACCGATTGACGGGCTTGATGATGTCCCCTACTTCACCAACGAAACCATCTTCGAAAATACGTCGTGTCCGGATCACCTGATTATTATCGGCGGTGGTCCGATCGGTATGGAAATGGCCCAAGCTCATCGACGTCTGGGCGCGGAAGTCACCGTGATCGAAGCCTTCACGCTGATGGGCAAAGACGACCCGGAACTGACGGCGATCGTCCTTCAAGCTCTTCAGAAAGAAGGCATTCAGTTTCACGAAGGCGTCAAAGTTGTCGGCGTCGAGAAGACGGCCGGCGGCGTTGCTGTCGTCACGGAGTCTGAAGACGGCCAATTGCGCGTTGAGGGCTCACATCTCCTGGTCGCGGCAGGGCGGGCCCCCAATGTAAATGGTCTCGACCTTGAGAACGCTGGGATCAAATACTCAAAAAAGGGTATTGAGGTGGATGCCCGATTGCGCACGACCAACAAGCGCATCTTCGCCATCGGCGATGTGGCCGGCGGACTTCAATTCACCCATGTCGCCGGATATCAAGCGGGCATCGTGATCCGCAACGCCTTGTTCCGTGTACCAGCTAAATCGGACACATCAGCAGCCCCGTGGGTCACCTACACGGATCCCGAACTTGCCCATGTCGGCCTTAACGAACAACAGGCCCGAGAAAAGATCGGTGATATTCGTGTTCTTCGTTGGGCGCTCGCCGAAAATGATCGTGCGCAGGCTGAACGCAGGACCGACGGCGCCATCAAGGTGATAACCACCAAGCGAGGCAAAATATTGGGAGCCACGATTGTCGCACCAAATGCCGGTGATCTGCTGCAGCCGTGGATCATGGCTGTAACTCAGAAGCTCAGCGTCACAGCGTTTGCCAATATGATCGTCCCGTACCCAACAATGGGCGAAGTCGGCAAGCGGGCCTCGGGCAGTTTCTTCACACCGACATTGTTCAGCCCGCGCGTTCGGTGGCTGGTATCAATCCTACGCAAGTTCGGCTAAGACAGCAGTCAATCACTATGCATGACGTTCCGTACACTTAACACCAAATCTGATCTGGTATTGCCCGGTAAACTCTAGAGCGATGACCGCACCTGCCACCGAGAAAACGCCAGACCAAACTCCGACACTGGCTTCCCTTATTACGGAACAGGTCAAGGGGCTTTCGGGACGTCTTTTTGTGCTGATCATCGCCTTCGTTATGCTATGCGAAGTCCTGATCTATGTGCCGTCCATCGCCAATTTCCGCCACAACTTTTTGGCCGAGCGCCTGTCCGCCGCCAAGATTGCAACGCTCGCCTTGGAGGCAAGTGACGAGCCCACCTTGCCTGAACAACTGCGCCGTGAACTTCTGGTAAACGCGGAAGTCTTAGGCGTTTCCATGAAACGCGGTGATCGGCGGATGCTGATCCTCTCGCCAGCCATGCCCAAGAGCCCGGATGCGTCCTATGATTTGCGCAGTGAAGGGGTACTGACCATGGTTTGGAACGCTTTCGGCACGCTGACAGCCAAACCGGGACGAATCATCCGCGTCTTCGGAGAATCTCATATCGGCGAAATGGAAGTGGTTGATATCATCATCCCGGAAAAGCCGTTACGCGTGGCGATGTACAATTACTCGGGCCGTATCCTGGGTCTGTCGATCTTCATTTCGCTGATGACGGCTGCATTGGTGTTTATGGGACTCTACTTTCTGTTTGTTCGGCGTATGCAAGCATTAACACAAAACATGACCGCCTTTCGGGCCGCACCAGAAGACATCACGCGGGTCATCAAGCCATCCGGCAGCACAGATGAGATTGGCGTTGCTGAAGTCGAACTCGCCGCCATGCAACAAGACATTCGGGCCGCCTTGCACCAGCGCAGCCACCTTGCAGCCTTGGGCACCGCTGTGAGCAAAATCAATCATGATCTTCGCAATATTCTGGCATCAAGTCAGTTGGTGGTGGACAGGCTTGCCAATGTGGAAGACCCCACTGTTGAGCGCTTGGCGCCGCGCCTTCTGAAATCGATAGACCGAGCTGTGAAACTCACCACGGAAACACTGAAGTTCGGCAAGGCGGAGGAACCGGCCCCGGCTCCCCAAATCATCAATCTTCGATCCGTTTTGGAAGAAGCACGGCAAACAGCCCTTGAAGCGACAGAAGGGACTGTCATTTGGGAGAACGAACAGACGACCGACTTGCAGGCCTATGCCGATCCCGATCAATTGTTCCGTATCCTGCTTAATTTGGGGCGTAATGCAGCTCAAGCGATTGAAGCGTCCGGCGAACCGGGAAAGATCTCTGTCATCGCACACAAAGGCCATTCAAACATTGAAATCGATATGTCCGATACCGGCCCCGGCATCCCCCAACGGGCACAAGACCATCTTTTTGAGGCCTTTTCGGGAAGTGTCCGGCAAGGCGGAACCGGCCTGGGTCTCGCCATCTCGCGTGAGCTGGCCCGCCTGCATGGCGGCGATGTGAGCCTGATCACTACGGGTGGTGATGGCACGACATTCAGGGTCACACTGCCAACAGATGAGTCGGGAGCTTAGTCTGTGACGGACTCGTCGAAGAAACTCTTGTTCGCCGATATTGGTGGCACACATGCGCGCTTTGTGTTGGGCCAGGCCGACGGCACACAATCATCGCCGGCTATTTGGCTGACCTCCATGTATCCGAGCTTGAGCGACGCGCTGCGTGCCTTCATCGAACAGCAAGGCGACGTTGAGATTGCAGGCGCCGCGATTTGCGCCGCTGGGCCTGTGGAACGTGAAGAGATTAAACTGACCAATTGTCCCTGGCGCATCTCCCGAAACGATCTTGCTGCAACACTCTCAACGGACGCAGTGCTTCTTATCAACGACTTTGAAGCACTGGCGGCGGCCCTGCCTCATTTGGCGGCGTCGGATCTCCGGCAGCTAGGCGACACCCCGCAGACGGATCGCCGCGCGCCAAAAGTGGTTGTGGGGCCCGGCACCGGTCTTGGGGTTGCGGGACTGGTACCTGACCTGAAAGACAGTTGGATACCTGTCGCCACCGAAGGCGGCCACATTGATCTAGCGCCTGCCAATACACGAGAACTGTCACTCTATTTTCAATTGATGCAAGAATTCGGTCATGTGTCTGCTGAACGGGTTTTGTCCGGACCCGGACTAGAGTCCCTTTACACAGCCATAGCTATGATCGACGGTACTGACATGCGCGCCAAGCCGAGCGCCGTCGACATCGCGTCCCGCGCGCGGGACAACACCGACCCTGTTGCCATTGAGTGTATTGAACTGTTTTGCGGTTGGCTTGGCGCGGTCGCGGGTAACCTTGCCCTGGCGTACGGGGCCAAGGGCGGTATTTATCTTGCGGGCGGTATTCTGCCTCAGTGGGGCGATCTGTTTAATGAAGCACTTTTCCGTCACCGCTTCATTTCAAAGGGCCGATTCAGAAATTATCTCGATGACATACCGACGGCACTCATCACATCGAAAGACCCCGCGATGATCGGTCTTAAACATCTGCTTGGCGAACACATGGAACCGCTTTAAACGGTGCCCGCAACACGCAGAGTCAAATAGGCCCACATCACGACAAGCACGCCCCAACTCGAAAAATAAGCTGCGATGCGCCATTGCAGAACATTGCTGCCTGTATGGATGTAGGCGTGCGCCAACCGCAAAACTACATATCCCCACGCCAGACTGACAAAGATCAGATTGCCCACACCGACAACCATGGCCGTTATACACACGACATAAAAGAGCGTTGGTGCTTCAAACAGGTTCGAAAAGTGACGCGACAATTGTATCGCCTTTTCAGCCTCTGCCTCCCCCACATAAGTCTGGAAATAGGACGCTTTCATCTTGCCCTCACGCACTGATTTCGCCCGGGTCTGAAAGAGCGATAGCAGCACGACAAAAGTCAAAAGCACCATCGCAAACATCGGATATACCAGCGCGTACCCAGTCATCGTTTCCTCCACTCTTCAGATGGCCTCCTGTTTCAATAGCAGCAATTGACAAATCAATCAAACACTTGTTTGATTAGGAAAATCTAGTCCATGAGAAGGCTTGGGGACCATGGCGTCTGACGTAAAACCAAAGATGGCGCGAAAAAAGAGAAAGCGCGGCTTTGATTTCAACGAGGCGCTCAACCGTGTTACGCAAGACCCTCAATCGAACTTTGCCCAGATTCTGTTTGCCGCCGAAGAACTCTTTGCTGTTCACGGTTTCAAGGGTGTGGGAATTCGAGACATTGCGGAAGCCGTAGGCACGAATGTGTCGACATTGCACTTTCATTGGTACAACAAAGAAACTCTTTACGAAGGTGTGTGCCGCTATCAAGCAGCTCTGATCGCCAATACCTTGTCGATTCCCCCCGGTGCAAAAAAGCCGAACTCTGAAGAGTTAAAGGAAAGCCTTCGCGCACTGATAACTCTGTTTACGGCTAACCCCTCAATTGCGCCCGTCGCTCTTCAAAGTGTGTCGGGACAGGGCGTGCCGGAACTACCCGCCGTCGCGAAACATGATGCCACTTTGTTTGACGGGCTTTCATCACTGCTCAAGCGTGTTTCCACTGCCGACAGTCTCGGGTCGCGCCAGCCTAAGCTGGCTTTTTTGAGTATGTACTACGCACTCCTGCTGCTGTTCAATGATTCCGTCACGCAACAGGCCTTTATCGGCGCACCGGTTTTACGGGACAAAAGGCTGCAATCGAAGATCACAGATTTCGCAGAAAATCTGTTCGAACTTCTAACGGCAGATCAAGCGCCAGCAGAAGCCGCAAATAGCAGGACGCCAACTAAAAAGAAAAACAACTTATAACTGTGACGAGTTGAACCCTATCGCATTAAGACCTCATTAAGGATCACACGACTAGATTGCACGCAATCGTTCTGCAACAAAACTAATCACGCATTGGGGAAATCTATGTTTCGTGTAAAGGCGCTGGTCTTAGCACCGCTCGCTTGTCTGTTTTTTGCGACACCGTCGCTGGCCGATATCTATATCACTGCGAAAGGTGGCTATGAATGGAACCGCGACCGCGATGTGACCGACACCACGATCGATTCAGACTTCGATTTTGAGTTTGAGGGCGGGCGTGTCCTTGGCGGTGCAGTGGGCATCCGTTTTTTGGACAATTGGCGCATTGAAGGTGAGATCCTTCACCGTAAAACCAAGCTGGAATCTGCCACTCTCACAACCATCTCAACAGGTGTGAGCGGTTCCGTTTCTGCTGCGGCTGCGTTTCTCGACATTGACGAGCGCACGCTGTCGTTCATGGGCAACTTTATGTACGACATTCAAACCGACCTTCCGTTCACACCTTATGTCGGTGTCGGTATCGGCGCAGCTCGCATCAAGCAAGATGGTACGATTCTGACTGTACCTTTTTCGAGAAAGGAAGGGGCGTTCGCCTATCAAGCGATCGTAGGCGGCTCGTATGAAGTCACCGAGGGCATTCACTTCAGTATTGATGGCCGTTATTTCGGCACCAAACCGTTCACGGGCAACGAAATCCGGAATAACTACTTTTCGCACCAGTCCATTTCTGTCATGGGTGGACTAACCTTCGACCTATAGGGTCGCCGCAAGCGAAGACGCGATCATGCGTCTTCGCTCCGCGATCAACATCAATCTTTGCAACGAGCCAAATAAACCGTTTGCGTCACGGTCTGGCCCGGCTGGAGCGGATTATCGAATGTAACTGGCACTGCACGAGCCTGATCAAAAACAGTCGCAAGTCGCGATGTGAACGTCATGTCCGGGCGATCATTTGACCACAACCCCATCACACCTCCGGGGTGCAGGCAACTCATCAAACAGCTTAAGCCCTTTGCGGTATAGAACCCGGCACTGCGGTCGTTCAGAAGCATTTCTGGACTGTGATCAATATCAATCAAAACGGCGTCGAATCTCCGCCCTGGCCGCACCGCATCAAAACCAATTTCACTCATCGCCAGTTCAAAGAAATCACCCCGGACGATGCGACATCTATTGTCAGCACTGAGCGGCGGTTCAAGCGGCACCAACCCTTTCGCGTGCCATTCGATTACCGGGTCCAGCAATTCAATGACGGTTAGCGAGCGCACCACGTCGCTTTTGAGAACCTCATCAGCTGTATAACCCAGACCGAGCCCCCCGACGACGACATCAAGATCTTGTTTTGGCGACAGTTCCGCCAACCCCAATCGGGCCAAATCAATTTCGGATGCCGTGAACAGGCTCGACATAAGATGTTCTTCGCCCAACATGACCTCGAAGACATGCGTATCGAGAGACAAAATGCGGCGCCGGCGCAAACTTACTGGACCTATGGGAGTCGGCTGGTAGTCCAGCTCTTCAAATAGTTTGCTCATCACCTAGCCTTACGCCAATTTGTGACGCCGGACTACATCAGATCGAAGCGCGAGATTGGCTCATATCCAGGCTGGCGTTGCGGTTTGTCCTGCCATGATCCGCAATCCGGACAGGAAATGCCGGACCTCACGACTTCTCCGGTGAAAAGCACCGCGCACACTCTGATAAAACTTGCATCAAACGGCTCTGATACACCCGGAGCCGGTATCTTAACAATGCTCAAAAGTCCTCTTGGCGCCGTTCAGGAAATTGTTACATTGGCGCGCCTACCGTGTGCCGTACGGGTTGAAGCACGCCCAATCCGAGCCACATTTCACACGTGAACTACCGCCCAAACAAGAATGGAACAAGGATCGATCATGCGCATAATTCGGACTGTTTTTGTTGCTGCCCTTACCAGCCTTACTTTTGCAGGCAGTGTTTCGGCAGAAACAGCGGTTACCGCCGAAGGTCCTGCGGCCGCAACGAAAACTGAGACTGCGACAGAGGCCCTGCCTAAGACGTTCACGGCGCATGGATTATCGTTGATTGGCCCGCTGAAATACGGACCTGATTTCAAACATTTTAACTATGTCAATCCAAACGCCCCAAAAGGCGGACATGCACGTGTGAGTGCGATCGGTACTTTTGATAATCTGAATGCGCTAATTCCAAAAGGCACACCTGTTGCCGGCACCACCAGCATTGGCACATCACTTTCCACCGAGACGTTGATGGATCAATCCTTGGAAGAGCCTTCAACCTCATATGGGCTGATTGCAGAATCTGTTGAGTATCCCGAGGACTTTTCTTGGGCAATTTTCCGTCTACGGAAAGAAGCGCAGTGGCATGATGGCAAGCCGATAACGGCAGAAGATATAAAATTCAGCTTTGAAACCTTGGTCGCCGAAGGACGCCCACACTTCCGTTTCTATTTCCAGAATGTGTCGTCCGTAGATGTCATCGACACCCACACCGTACGGTTTAACTTCGATACGACCGGCAATCGGGAGCTCCCCACAATTATGGGCGATTTACCGGTGCTGCCCAAACATTACTGGACGGGCACCGACAAAGACGGGAATCCGCGTGACTTCACCAAAACCACTCTGGACCCTCCCTTAGGAAGCGGTCCCTATCGTATCTCCAAATTCGAACCAGGCCGATCGGTCACTTACGAACGCGTGAAAGACTATTGGGGAGCCGATCTGCCCGTGAATGTCGGTCACTACAATTTCGATTCCATCACCTATGAATATTTCCGGGACGCGGAAGTCGCACTTCAGGGCTTTCTAGCGGACACCTATGATTATCGGGCCGAGAACAGCTCAAAAAATTGGGCGACACGATATGACATCGAACCTGTGAAAACAGGCAAGATCTGGAAAGGTACATTCCGCACTTATAACGCCGAGCCCATGCAAGCCTTTGTCCTAAACCTGCGCCGTGACAAGTTCAAAGACCCGCGCGTGCGCGAGGCGCTTTCCTTGGCATTTGATTTTGAATGGGCAAACAAGAACCTATTCTACGGTCAATATGAACGCGTTGAGAGTTATTTTGCCAACACGGAACTGGCAGCTACGGGATTGCCGGTGGATGCTGAATTGAGTTTGCTGACGCCGTTCAAAGACCAATTGCCTCCATCTCTTTTTACAACGCCGTTCTCGGCGCCGAAGACGGATGGAACCGGCAATAGTCGGGGCAATCTGCGCAAAGCGAAGAAGCTTCTCGAAGAAGCGGGCTGGACGATCCAGAACAACGCGCTAACAAACAGCGCAGGCGAAAAGTTCACAATTGAGTTCATTGAAGATTCGCCCACTTTCGAACGTGTTTTCCTGTTCTACAAAGAAAACCTTGAGAAGCTCGGCATTGATGTCTCAATCCGCATTGTCGATGATACTCAGATGACGGAGCGTCAACGTAACTTCGAATTCGACGCTATTATTGCCGGCTGGCGCCAATCACAATCGCCGGGAAATGAACAGCGCGACTATTGGGGCTCGATCTCTGCGGATAAGCCGCAAACCCGCAATTACGGTGGCATCCAAAATCCTGTTGTCGATGCTCTGATTGACAAGATTATTTTCGCCCCCGATCGGGCCGCGCTAATCGCCGCCTCGAAGGCGCTCGACCGCGTATTGCTGTGGAATCACTATGTCGTGCCGCAATGGTATGCACCTTATGAACGTGTCGCTTATTGGGATCGGTTTGGGCATCCCGAAACTATGCCGCGCCTGACCGTGGGTTTCCCAAATGTCTGGTGGTGGGACGAAGAAAAAGCCAAAAACAATCCGAGAAAAAAATGATGCAAATGAAGTACAGCGTTTACTTTGGAACGTCGCGGCTTCCGACACGTGAAATGTCAAATAAGCCGGCGAACCACACCCATTGGCTGTCCTCATGCCTGACACGAGGAACCAGGGCCAACAGCTCGAGGCCTTTGGGTCAGGCCCGAAGACTGCAGCAAAGTACTTGGTTTAGTCTGTTTACGTTTCTCGCCCTAGCGGCCTTTGTCGCAAATCCGACACTTGCTGAGGAGAACACTGTCACGACTCATGGACTGTCGGTTTTCGGCGATCTGAAATATGGACCAGATTTCGAACACTATAACTATGTGAATCCGGAGGCACCCAAGGGCGGGAAACTTTCGCTCATCGGACCATCGGCGGCCGTAACGTTTAACTCTCTCAATCCCTTTATTCTGAAAGGCGACAAGCCCGACGGCATGCCGTTGGCCTATCATGAGCTGAAAGGACTGACCTTCGATTCCCTCATGGCGCGGGCCTTCGACGAGCCGGATGCAATCTATGGATTGGTTGCCCACACGGTTACCCGCCCTGCCGACAATTCTTGGATACAGTTTGATCTGCGGCCCGAAGCGAAGTTTCACGATGGGTCGCCTTTAACCGCCGAGGACTTGGTTTTTACCTTTGACATGATCAAAGAGCATGGGCATCCGTTCTTGCGGTTTCCCATTCGTGATGTCGTCAAAGCAGAAGCGATTGATACACATACCGTAAAGTACACCTTTCAAGGCAGTGAAACGCGAGACTTGCCCATACGCATCGCCATCTTGCCCATCGCCTCAAAAGCCTATTACGACAAACCCGAAAACGTATTTACAGAAACCAGTTTGGAAGCCCCCCTGGGGAGCGGCCCCTATCAAGTTAAAGATTACAAAGGCGATACGTACATCACATATGGGCGCGTCGCCGACTATTGGGCCAAAGACCTGCCGGTCAACAAGGGACGCTTCAATTTTGATGAAATCCGCTACGAGTTTTATCGCGATCGCGACATCGGATTTGAAGCATTCAAGTCCGGCGCCTACGACTTCCGGGAAGAGTTCACCTCAAAGACGTGGGCGACGCAGTACGACTTCCCGGCCATCCAAGAAGGGCGTGTCATCAAAACAACGATCGACGATGAACGAGCATCAGGCGTTCAAGGGTTTTTCATCAACACCCGCCGCGAGAAGTTTAAAGACCACCGGGTCCGCCGCGCACTTGACTATGCCTATGATTTTGAGTGGGCCAACAAGAATCTTTTCCATGGCCTGTACAAACGTACCTATTCGTATTTTCAGAATTCCGACCTCGAAGCGGACGGTGCCGCCGGTGATGCTGAACAGGCCTTGCTTGGCGCTTTTTCAAACCAGTTACCGGCCGGCGCTTTGTCGGACGCCTATCGGCCACCGGTTAATGACGGCAGTGGGTTGAATAGGACCAGCTTACGGGAAGCCAAGAAGCTGCTTTCGAAAGCGGGATGGCAGGTGGAAAACGGTCAGCTCGTGAATGACAAAGGCGAACCCCTCAAGGTCGAGTTCTTATTGTACGAACCGGGATTCGAAAGGGTCGTGGCTCCTTTCGTACAGAATCTCAAACCCCTTGGGATTGATGCCAGCATCCGACTTGTCGATGCCGCCCAATTCGAAGAACGGCGAAAGTCCTTTGACTACGATATTCTCATTACACGATATACGATGGTCAACACGCCCGGCATTGAACTGCGAGAGTATTTCAGCAGCCGTGCGGCAGAGACCGAAGGCAGCCGCAATCTTGCCGGCGTCCGCTCCCCTGTTGTCGACGGCCTGATCGAAAAAGTTGTCAAAGCCAATGACCGCGCCGAACTTTTGACGGCAACCCGTTCGCTGGACCGCGTACTACGCGCGGAGAATTATTGGATTCCCCATTGGTACAAAGCTGCCCACAATCTGGCCTTCTGGAACAAATTCAGCTGGCCGGACGTCAAACCGAAATATGAACGCGGTGTCGTGGACCTTTGGTGGTATGACGCGGAAAAAGCGGCAAAGCTAGAGGCGAACTAGCGACCTTGCGAAATGCGCCTTACGCTGGATATTGCACCGTAAGACGGCGTAAGACGCGAGATCGCGTCTTGCAGCGGTTCGACTTCAACGGCCAAATGGTAAGCGTTGGCATGAATAATCCGTGCACGATCAAGCACGATGGCGACATGTCCTTTCCAGTAGACAAGATCACCACGGCGCAAGGCCTGCAAGCTAACCGCGCGGCCAATTGAACGTTCCTGCTGATCTGAATCCCGCAAGGTCAACAGGCCACAAGCTTCAAGCGAGGATTGCACAAGGCCCGAACAGTCGATGCCAAGGCTGGTTTTGCCACCCCACAAGTAGGGCGTGCCAATAAACCTTTCCGCGACGGCGACAAAATCCGTTTGGTACCGATCGATCGGCGCCAGATGGTCGGCTAAAATGTAGCCCTCTTTGAGAACCGCAAAGCGCCCGTCCACATCATCGATTGTGACTTTGGCGTTGAGATTGAATGCGGCGACCGGCGTTGTTTTGAAATCGGGCCGCGGGAAAACAAAGCTGCGTTGCGCGATGACGCGATGGGTTGGCGGGCGCACATCGGGCGTGAGCTGTTTGATGGGGATATAGCCGACATAGCCGTCTATCTGCGACTGGCCCCATGCCCAATCGCCTTTTTTCTCATAGACGACAAAGGTCTCGCCAAACTGCAATTGCGATCCCAGCCCACGATCGGACCGCGGTTGTTCCCTTAAATCCGCGACCCCGACGACAACCTGCCACTTTTCGCCCGCAACATATCGCGATGAGGCGATCGTCCCTTTAAGATCCGCGCTGGCGATGTCGGCGCGCGCCGGGGTTATGCGGGGATCAAAGACGGTCATCTCTTAGCCATACCGATCACTCAAATAGGCATAGAGGGCACGTATGGCATGCGCTTCGCCACCAGCCGGTTTTCCCGCGCGTGGATTGGATGTCCAAGCATAGATGTCGAAATGCACATACTGTTTGGCCTTTTCGACAAAGCGTTTGAGAAAAAGCGCAGCCGTGATGGAGCCGGCGAAAGGCCCATCCGACACAGACTTCACATCCGCAACTTTACCATTGAGCCACTTGTCGTAAGTCTTGACGAGCGGCAACCGCCAAACCGGATCAGTAACCCGCTCGCCAGCGGATTGGATACCAGCCGCCAATTCGTCATCATTCGTGTAGAAGGGCGGCACATCAGGCCCGAGTGCGACACGCGCGGCGCCGGTCAAGGTCGCCATATCAATGAGCAATTCTGGTTCTTCGTCATCCGCTAGGGCTAAAGCATCTGCTAAAACCAGCCGGCCTTCCGCATCCGTATTGCCGATTTCCACAGTCAAGCCCTTTCGGCTTTTGTAAATGTCGCTCGTCCGAAACGCGTTGCCGGAGATGCTGTTCTCGACGGCGGGAACCAAGACACGCAGGCGTATCGGCAGGTTGGCCGACATGACCATGCTGGCCAAACCCAACACATTGGCCGCGCCGCCCATATCTTTCTTCATCAGCGCCATCGCCGCGGACGGCTTCAGATCGAGGCCACCGCTGTCGAAACAGACGCCTTTGCCCACCAATGTCACTTTGGGTGCTTGTTCGTTACCCCATGTGAAATCGATCAAACGAGGCGCCCGATCCGACGCTCGACCAACCACATGAACAAGAGGGAAGTTCTGCGCCAACAGGTCTTCGCCAACAATGACAGAAAAGTCGGCACCAAATTCTTGGGCGAGAGCCCGCGCCGCGCCTTCCAATTCCTCCGGCCCCATATCATTTGCCGGAATATTGACCAGGTCACGCGCAAGCCAAGCTCCGCGAACAATGCGTTCAACTTCATCGCCGTCACATGACGGATCTATTTGCAGTTGAACGTCATCCTTTGACGGCTCGATGTATTTGGTAAACCGGTAGTCTCCTAAACCGAACGCGATGGCGGCAGCTTGGAAAGCGTCAGGCGCCCAGTCCGCATCTATCCTCCACGTGCCTTTCGGAAGCTTTCCTGGCAGTGCGCCAAAGATCAATTGATTGCCGCCGTCCCCCAAGCCAAAAAGGACACCTTCGATATTCCCATCTGTGCCAGGCACTGCGAGACATGAGCCCGCAGCACCTACAAATCCATTCTGTTCGATCCAGCCACGTACGCGCGCATCAAAGCGTTCCACATCTGCCGCCAAATTGGTTTTGGTAACAGGCCGAATTGGCTTTGCGTCTGCGCCTTCACTGCGATTGAAAATACTGGCCATGGAATTCCTTTTCTTGTTACGCCCCCAAAGAAACAAATCGGTGCGCCACTATACTAAAGTAGGATCGTTTTTCCCGGAATCATGGTCAGGCAAAGGCACTTGGCAGTACAAATGGTCAATTGCTCTTCACCATGGCCTAAATTCATCACTCACAAGCGAAAGTCCACAAAAGCAACATGACACAGGAACCTGTAAGACTGGTTATTGGCACCAAGAACACTTCTTCTTGGTCACTGCGCCCATGGCTGTTGATGACCCATTTTGGGATTCCGTTTGAAGAAACCGAAGTGCGTCTTCGCCAGCCGGACACCAAAGCAAATATCTTAGAGCATGTTCCGTCAGGAAAGGTGCCGGCCCTGAAAGTAGGCGGCGACCAGATCATTTGGGATTCGCTGGCCATCTTGGAATTCCTCGCGGAGACCTATGCGGATTTTCCCATTTGGCCGAAAGATGTCGCGGCCCGGGCCCATGCGCGCTCTATCTCGGCAGAAATGCATGCCGGCTTCCCAGCCCTACGCAACGAGTTGCCGATGGATTGCGTCAATCACTTTCCAGGAACGGCTTACAGCGATGATGCGAAAAACGACATAGCGCGGATCAAGACCATTTGGACCGAATGCTGCCAGCGCTATCACACTTCAGGCCCATTCCTGTTTGGGGACTTCTCTGCGGCTGACGCGATGTACGCGCCGGTCGTATCCCGATTCAAGACCTACGAGGTTTCTGTTTCTCAAGATGTGGCTGACTACATGAACGCGGTCTGGGCACTTCCAGCCATGCAAAGCTGGCTAGCCGGATGCGAAGAGAATTAGGCGGTTTTGTTGTGGGACCGCGTTAGGTGAGGCTTGGGTTCTTACTCGGCGCCAGCCTCGTTGGCAACCACTTCGCGGAGCAGGCCTTGTTCGCGATAAAACCGTTCCGCGCCGGGATGAAACGGAATCGGTACGCCCTCCACGGACCTCTCCAGGCTGATAAACTGCCCCTTCAGATGGCCTGAATCGAGCGTCGCGCGATTATCAGGATGATGCAGGGCTTTGGTTATGGCGTAAACCAAGTCATCTGAAAGGTCCGCCCCAACAATCCAAAGCGCGCCGACACTCGCTGTTTCAACGGCTTCAATACCTGGATAGGTTTCTGCAGGAATAACCGTCGTCTGAAAATACTTTGTTCCCGCAATCAGATCTTGCGCCGTCTTATCATTAAGCGGCAGCAAGTCGACCAACCCGCGTTCGGCAAGATCCATGACTGATCCAACCGGCGTGCCGCCGATGAAAAAGAAGGCGTCCAGTTCACCGGCCAACATCATCTCGGCGGCCGTATCAGCATTGACCTCAAACAGGTCGACTTGGCTCGTTCGGATTTTGTAAGCCTTCAAGACTTCACGGGAATCAATGTTAACGCCGGACCCCGGGCGATCGATGGAAATGCGACGGCCCTTTAGATCTTTCACCGACTTGGCCTCAAGCGAACGCAGAACCACGATATGCGCAACTTCGGGATAGAGATTGGCGATAGCGCGCACATTCTCCAGCGGCTGATCCTTGAACGTTCCATCGCCGTGGAATGCGCGGCTCACTACATCTGCCTGCGCTAAGGCCGACTCCATGAGCCCAACATTGACAGAGCGGACATTCCGCACGGACCCTTCAGATACCCGCGCAACGGCCGTTAGTCCGGGCACGCCGCAGCGCCCGCCCTCTTCGCAAATCTGCGCACCAAGTGGCTGGCTGACGACCTGTGCCAACAGCCGCCCAACCGGCAAGTAAGTCCCTGCCAGCGATCCAGTAGCAATTTCGACGAAAACGCGGCGGGGAGTCGGGTCGATCGTGTCGTCTTCACTTGCGCTTAAGGGCGCGGAAAACTTAAGCCCTGCCAGAACGATGAGGGCGCAAAGAGCCGTCGACAAAAGTCCGTATAGAACGACACTTCGAACACGCCCAGTCACGACCGAAAACCTTACCAATACGATGAAGTATTCCCCTTAGGTGTATAAGATATACGTTATTTTTGTGGTCACACAAAGGTACGTCCGTCACATTCGATCACCATTGCGGCATTCCGGTCACAATGCCGCATCGCGTCGGCCTGTTCCTGGTTCGCCTGTGATTAAGACTTCTGTCATCCCGCCTAAGATAGGGTAACGACGGTCCACATTTCGCGCGTACCGACAACCGGAACGCGCAACAGGGCCAACGGATTTATCGTGAAATGCGAATTGATTCGCCCACGGAACGCCATGGGAGATCCCTTTATGCGCCACGCCTATCGCATCAGGTCACCTCAACTTACAAAAACAGCTTTGGCAGCCTGCCTGGTCTGCAGCGTTGCCCTGGCCGGATGTGCGAGTGAGGGCACAGACATCTCCCCAGAAACGCTGACCACTGAAAAGCCCGACCCTAACGATAACGTTTCACAGGCCGCCTACTGGGCAGCAGCCTATGAGAAAGATCCGAATAATCGCGTCGCCGCCGTAAATTACACGCGCGCCCTTCGCCAGATCGGATCCATCGATAAAGCCTTAACCATAGCGACACAGGCTTCGAACCGCTTTCCTAGTGATCCGGCCCTACTGGCCGAATTTGGAAAAGTGCTCTCCTTACGCAACCGCTACGAAGAGTCGGCAAACGTCCTCTCCAAGGCCCGCGTCCTTGCTCCAAACGACTGGAGCATTCTGTCGGCCCAAGGCGTTGTCGCCGCACAACTGGAGCGATTTGACGATGCAACCAAAGCCTTCGAAACGGCTCTTCGGCTTTCCCCGAACAATGTCAGCGTCTTGAATAATTACGCTTTGTCCGAAGCGTTGCGTGGAAAGTTGGAACGGGCCGAGAGTTTGCTTCGAAAAGCCGCCAGTCAATCAGATGCCGACACCCAAGTCCGGCAGAATCTCGGTCTGATCGTTGGTCTGCAAGGGAAGTTTTCCGAAGCCGAGCGTATCGCCTTGGGCGACCTGCCACCTGATGTCGCCAAGAACAATGTCGCCTATCTGAAAGAAGTGCTCACACAACCGGCCCGATGGGCCGATCTCCAGTCCCTCGACCAAGAGGAATAGGACCACACGTCTCCGCTCTGTGTGCGCGGCTATTGAATGCCGTAGTAACTGATAATCGCCGGTCCCAAGATCACGACAAACAGAACGGGCAAGAAGAATACGATCATCGGGACAGTCAGCTTTGCCGGTAACGCAGCAGCTTTCTTCTCAGCGGCCGACATACGCATATCTCTGTTTTCCTGTGCCATCACGCGGAGGCCTTGTGCCAGAGGTGTGCCGTATCTCTCGGCTTGAATCAGCGCCGTGCAGACAGCCTTAACGCCGGCCACTCCGACGCGCTTGCCCAGATTTTCATACGCCTGTCGCCGCTCCTGCAAGTAAGAGAGTTCGGCCGTCGTCAGGCCCAGCTCTTCAGCCAGCTCGACCGATTGTGTGCCAACTTCCGTTGAAACCCGGTTGAAAGCAGCTTCAATGGACATGCCGGACTCAACGCAAATCAACAGCAAATCCAAGGCATCGGGAAAGGCTCTTTGGATGGAGTCCTGGCGCCGCTGAATGATGTTTTCGACAAACATGTTCGGCATATAGAAGCCGGCAAAGCTCGCGCTCAGAGAAGCGCCAAACCGAACCAGCGGCTCAAGCTCATGACTGTTGATCAGGAAAAAGTAGATCAGCGCGCCAATGAAAACGATGACCGGCATCACAAGCCGGAAAAACAAAAAGGTGATCAAGGGCCCTTGGCCACGAAATCCGGCCTGAGCAAGTTTCAGTTTGACCGACTCTGATTCCAGGAGCTTCTCTAAACGGAATTGATCGACGGTCTGCTTCATAAAACCAACTGGTGTCGACCGCAGTGGCTTGCCGGCGTTTTTCTTGGCGAACGCTTCGCGCTGCTTTTGGCGCAATTCTTCGCGGCGAGACGCCACAGCTTTCAGGCGCGTGCCCAAACGGTCGCGTTCCATATAGGGCAATGCCAAGGTCACGATCGTGGCAAACGCCGCAATAAAGACGAATGCCGAGATCAGAACCTGGGGATTTGTGACGAATTCAATAGAGGGCATCATGTCTGATCCACATTCAGAAGTTGAAGTTGATCATTTTGCGCATGATGAAAATACCGGTCAGCATCCAAAGCACGCCGCCGATCACCATGAAATTGCCGAGCTGTTCGGTAAAAAGAAGATTGATGTAGTCCGGCGTGGTCATGTAGACCATCGCCATCACCCCCGGCGGCAAAGAACCAATGATCATCGCCGATGCTTTCGCTTCGGATGACATCGCTTGGATTTTTGCCCGCATGAGTTTGCGGGCACGAATGACTTGAGACAGGTTTCCGAGCGCTTCGGAGAGATTACCGCCGGTCTTCTGTTGGATGGTCAGAACGATCATAAAGAAGTTGAGTTCAGCAACGGGCATGCGCTCAAACATGCGCTGCAAGCCTTGCTCTAGCGGAACGCCGAGTTTTTGGCCTTCAACAATTTCCGTGAATTCGGGACCAACGGGATCGGCGCTTTCATTTGCAATGATCTGCAAACACTCGTTGACCGGCAGGCCGGATTTGATACCACGCACAATAACATCAAGGGCATTGGCAAATTCTTCGGTGAACTTGGCCTGCCTTTTGTTGATCAGAAATGATAGCGCCCAACGAGGCACACCAAACCCAATCACAAAAGCCGAAAGTGCGGCGACATAAATTGGTTGTCCCGAGAACAAGGCAACAAATACGCCGCCCACGAGACCGAACACAGCAGAGGCAATGTGAAATGCCTCCGGCGTCATTTCGATGCCGGCCTGTTCGATCTTTCTTTTGAGTGTGAGCTTCTTCTTTTGCTCACGCTGCTTCACCTCAAGTTCATTGAGGGTTTCCTGAACAGCTTTGCGCCGCTGGATCGCGCTTTCTTGGCTATTAGTCTGTGCAGCTTTTGGGGACGTCCCGCTGGCAATGGCACTGACGCGCTTAGACGCGCGCGACCGCATGAAAATCTGCGGCCCCGCAAACGCCAAGCATGCACCACCCAAGGAAAGGAAGACCAAGAACGAGACGAGTATAATGGTTGTCGTTGGATCCAACGTTCTACCTACCGAATGTGAGCTTTAGTCCGCCATCGCCTCTAGGGCTTCGGCCAATTCTTGGTCGCGATTGAAATAGCGCGCGCGCTCCCAAAATGCCGGCCGGGCGATGCCTGTTGACCGGTGATGACCGATGATCTTACCATCATCGTCTTCGCCTTGAATGTCAAACAGCATCAAATCTTGGGTGGTGATGACATCGCCTTCGGTGCCCAACACTTCCGTAATGTGGGTGATCCGCCTGGTACCATCTCGAAGACGCGCCGCCTGAATGATGACATCGATCGATCCAACAATCATTTCGCGAATGGTGCGCGACGGCAGGCTATATCCGCCCATTGTGATCATACTTTCAAGCCGGCTCATCGCCTCGCGCGGCGTATTCGCGTGAAGTGTGCCCATAGACCCGTCGTGCCCCGTGTTCATGGCCTGCAACAAATCAAACGCTTCCGGTCCGCGGACCTCACCGACAATGATCCGTTCCGGCCGCATGCGAAGACAGTTCTTCACCAAATCCCGCATCGTAATCTCGCCGGAACCTTCCAAGTTCGGCGGACGCGTTTCCAATCGGACCACATGCGGTTGTTGAAGTTGCAGCTCGGCCGCATCTTCGCAAGTTACGACGCGCTCGTCCGCTTCGATGAAACCGGTCATACAATTCAGCAACGTCGTCTTACCCGAACCGGTTCCGCCCGAAATCAGAACGTTGCATCGGCAATGCCCGATGATGCCCAAGACCTCTGCCCCTTCCGGCGTAATACTGCCGAACGACACGAGATCATCCATCGTCAGGCGATCTTTTTTGAACTTACGAATGGTCAGCGCCGGTCCGTCGATGGACAATGGCGGCGCAATCACATTGACACGACTGCCATCGGGAAGGCGCGCATCGCAAATCGGGCTTGATTCATCGACCCGCCGGCCGATCTGACTGACGATGCGCTGACACACATTCATCAATTGCGCATTGTCGCGAAACTTAACCGGCGTTAGCTGAACACGGCCGGACACTTCGATAAAAGTCTGGTCCGCGCCGTTGACCATGATGTCGGCAATGTCATCGCGCGCGAGCAAAGGCTCCAGCGGTCCATAGCCAAGCACGTCGTTGCAAATATCCTCGAGCAAATGCTCTTGCTCAGCAATCGACATCACGAGGTTCTTAATCGAAATGATCTCGTTGATGATGTCGCCGATTTCTTCACGGGCGCTTTTGACGTCCAATTGCGCGAGCTGGGCTAAATCGATCGTGTCGATCAGCGCATCAAAAATGGACGTTTTTGTATCGTAGTAGCTTTGCGACCGCTCCTCCATCATCGGCGGAGGGGGCGCTGCGGGACGTGCGGGTGTTTTTGATCGTTCTGTCGGCGCGGCATTTTGTTTTGCCTTGGTACGCGCAGGCTTTGCCGCTTCACTGTTTGTCTTGCGTTCACGCCGCTCAGTGGCAGCAGCGGCCGGCACGGCCGGTTTTGACGCTGTGCTCTCGGCATGCGCTTGCGACTGCGCCGAATCGCGGGCGCTCGGCGACCCTACATTTTGGCGCTTTCCAAACATGGCTATTTGCGTTTTGTCTCGTTTATCAAGCCAAGTTTGGCCCAGATGGATCGCTTCTTGGCCGCCGGGATGTCCTTACCGACGACTTCGCTGGCAAAGTCCAGGATTGACTCAGTGATTTTGCTTTGTTGATTAAGCTCACCGAGCATTTGGCCATTGTTCGCTGCAGTCGCAAATAAGTTTCCGTCAAACGGAACAATCAAAGAAGGCGTTAGATCGACAGCCTCGCCGAACTCCTTCGGCGGAATTTCTGGCCGCTTCTGCACGCCCACCTGATTCAAGACCAAACGCGGAGGGGAATCATTTGTTCGCGCCGCCCGAATGGTGTCGATGATATTTTTTGCGTTGCGCAAACAGGCAAGGTCAGGAGACGCGGTGACCACAACTTCGTCTGCATTCAAAACGACATGCTGTGTCCAAGGCACCCACATATGCGGCACGTCGATGATCACGTTCGGCACCGCCTGGCAGACGGTTTCGATGATCAACTCGAAACTCTCTGCTTCGAAGTCGACCTCACGATCCAATGCATTGGGTGAAGTAAAAAGACTTAACCGCTCTGAACACTTAACCAGCAAGCGGTCCAGCATGACATCGTCAAGGCGCTCAGGCGCGGTCAGCGCCTCAACAAGACCAGGACCGGAATCTTGATTGAAATCCAAACTCGCTGTCCCGAATGGAAGATCTAGATCCAGGATTGTGGCGTCATCATCAAGTTTTTCCGCAATCGACCAGCCGACATTATGCGCAATGGTACTGGAACCGACGCCCCCCTTCGCACCAACAAAGGCGATCGTGCGCCCAACGGGAGCAGCCTGCGGATCCACATAGATTGACGAAATCGATTGGACCATTTGGTAGGGTGTAAGCGGCGTGACCAAATAATCGTTGATACCTTGGCGCATTAATTCCCGGTACAGCGCAATATCGTTGTGTGCCCCAACGACGATCACTTTGGTGGTGGGGTCACAAACTTCTGCAAGCTGAGCAAGCCCTTCAAGAATTGAGGGCCCATCGGACCGTTTCTCGATAATGATAAGATTAGGCGTCGGTGACGTCTCGTACTGCTCGATGGCAGCCTTAAGCCCTCCCATATAAACGGTGACATGCGCCTTAGACAGACGGCGATCTTCCCCTGCCCGCTGTAGGACCACACCGGTTTCAGGAGATTCACAAAAGCCATGCACAGTAATGCGTGGCACCGGCCGCGCACGAAACTGATCGTCCCGCGGAATGGGTTCTGAAATCAGATCTGCTGAGAGAGAACCAAACTCGTCTTCGAGATTTTCAGGAAGGTCGCTCTCGACATCGGTCGTGACTTCGATTTCTTCGTCGTGTTTTTTTGCTACGCTTGCCATTACTCAATTTCACTCACTTGACCCGACTCTTCTTCCGCACGTTCGGCGCCTGTCACGTCGCCTGCGCGATAACTCTCAAGAACAGTACTTCTGCGCATGGGATCAGCCGGATCCATGCCACGCGGCGCAATCAAATCATGCGGATCGACCAACATCGCTGCGAGATTGTTTTGATAGGCGCATCCGAAATTGGGACTGCGTTCATTCTTCCAGGACTTTGCCAGGTCGCGAGACCAATCTCCGCATTTCTGCACGCTGGCCGAGTACTTTTTGAAGCTCAAGACAATCGTGTCGTAATTGTCGCTGGCACCCAACGCACGTTGCACAATGCGCCCATTTGAGATTCCGGAATCATCCGCGAAATCTACGATCTCGTGCACGACGCGTTGTGTCGGAGAGGCTGTGGACGCTTCAATAAAGATCGGCCCATGTCCGCGGCGCTGAAAGTCTGAGAAAAAGCCGCGTAAGGCGCCACGATCAGAATGTGAAAGTTTTGCCGTTCGGTTGTTCACCGTCAGTGTCATCGAGGCTTGATCTTGCTCGACTGTAATCGGGTGACGTACAGAAACCGGGACAGCTTGTTCTGGCCCTGCGCAAGCGCTGGCCATCAACGATAAGCTCGCCAAGGCAATCGCAATGCGTCTATTTCTTCTGACCATAACTCTTATCCTACCTTAATCAGGCCTAACAAAATCTTGCAGGGCGTTGCGTTCTCAGTCCGTTTAGTCCCATTTAAATCCAACCGGACCTTTATATTGATGTTTGGTCCCTGCCGTGCCGTTCACGCCGTAAACGGCATTGAGACGGCCTAGCAATGATGTCTCAAGCTCGGCTGCAGTGGCGTACCCGTCGACCGGTGTAGCGAGTTGCTTTTCGTTAACCGCACCAACCAGGTAGGGTGTAACGATCACAACCAGTTCCGTTTCCGAATTCTGAAAGTCTCGGCTCTGGAAGAGCTGTCCCAAAACGGGAACGTCCTTGGCGCCGGGCAGGCCATCAATGTTCTGACGCGTCGTTTCTTGAAGCAGGCCCGCCATAACAATGCTGCCGCCACTGGGAAGTTCAACGGTCGTTTCCGCCCGTCGCACTTTCAGCGCGGGGACCGTTACGCCTTCAACCAACACCAACTGACCGCTATCGGGATCAACTGTAAAGCCACCGCGCAATTGGAAAGAGCCCTCGTTAGACAATTCACTGACCTCGGTGGAGATCTTGAGTGAAATGCGTCCTTCGCTGAGTACAACCGGCGTAAATCCGAGGCCAACGCCAAAAGGCTTAAATTCGATTAAGACATTGCCATCACGATCGCGCGACGAGGGCACCGGGAACTCGCCCCCCGCCAAAAAGTTTGCCGATTCACCGGAGATGGCCGTGAGGTTCGGTTCGGCCAATGTCCTGACCAACCCCGTCTGTTCGAGCGCACGGATTGTGCCGTCCACGGCCGTGCCGCCTTGATTGTAGCCAACAACCGACCGGCCACTGGAAAGCGACTGGCCGACCAAACTAAATGGATTTTGCGTAATGACGTCGAAAGCCACTTCGCCAACCGTGAACAAAGCATCCAGGTCAACACCCAATTGCTTTGCCAGACTGCGTTGCATTTCGGCGACACGAACCTTCAGAAGAACTTGCTCTTCGCCATCAATAGAAACCATGGAAAGAACACGTTCGGGACTGCCGACGAACCGTGCTGCCATATCCCGGGCACGGTCTGCTTGCGCAGCGCTTTTTACTGTGCCAGCCAGGACGATATTGTCATTCAGCGAATCGACTTGAATGCGTGCCGAAGGCAGAAACTTCTTCAGCAGACGATCGAGATCGGCCATATCCCGTTCGACCCGAATCTCAAGATTCAACATCTGCTTGCCGTCTTCGCCGAAGAAATAGGCATTCGTTTGTCCGACGGCCCGGCCCAGCAAGTAGGTGCGCTTTGACGTACGCACGACCGCATCAACAATTTCCGGGTTTGAAACCAAAACGTCCCGTGCGTCCTGCGGCAATTCAACGATAACAGCTTTGTTGAGCGGCAACACAATGGATCGCACCGTTCCTTGCGGTCCAACACTGTCAATCCGAATCGTATCTTGGGCAGCCGCGGTTGTGGTTGCCGCGAACAGCGAGACAACGGCAGCCAAAACTTTCAGTATACGCATTATGATGTCTCTCTATCTGTTTTGGCTGCTGATGGGGACACGAGACGATGAGCCGTATCGCAACAGCGTAATCGCACCCTGGGTGTTTCTCTTGTTCGAGGAACGCTCTTTTTCGCGCCCCGCTTCAAGATCTGCTAGGCTTCTCAATGTAAGTGAGATGTCACCCATCGCTTCAGCTAACGAGAGGGTTTCGGCTTGATCCGGGTACAGCTCGATTGTTGCCGTCTTACCGACAACAACGCGGCTATCGCCTTCTTCTTTAAAACGCTGATCGATCGCCAGGACGCGCACGTCATACAAAATGGTCTCGCTTTGGAATTTGTGCTGACCGGACCCGCGATCATCTTTGAAGCGGCGGGTCATAATGACATCGACACGATCATTGGGCAGGATAAAACCGCCGGCGCCTGTTTCCGGTGAGATCCCTACCGAAATGGCGCGCATGCCCGGATCGAGCATGGCAGCCATAAACCCGGCATTCTCGGAGCGCACGATTTTACCGTCCGTCACAGGCTCACCAGCCAACATTGGTTGGCGTACAGTTGCGCCAATGGATTGTTGCTTTGCTTTAGGTTCTTTTGTTTTTACAATGTAAGCCCGGGTCAAGGCAGCTTGAGGCCAAGTTTGCCATTTGAGATCGCTCGATCCGATGGCTTGGCCGATGGTCAGATCTTTTGACGCCACCAGCACTTGTGCTGTCGGAACGCTGACTTTGGGTTGATTGGCCTGTGCTGGTTCTTCTCGTGCCGACAGCAAACTGCTAACAAGAAACGCTGCTATACCAGCGGCAACAATCGCAACAGACAAAACGATAACACGCGCGACATTCATGGGTCCTAGCCCCTCTTGTCTTCAATACTCTGCTGGGTATCAACCGTGCTGCCGCGCAGGCGGAATTAATCCGTCATTGCCGCACATGAATTCCTGGAGATGCCCAGTCCTCGCCAGTGTGCGCATTTAGGCATGTGCGCTTGAAAAATCCGTTGTGGATTTGCGATGACTTTTACTCATATGCAATCGGTTCGCGTGAATGCGAACAGGGACGGCAAGGAGGTAGATTGATGCGCTATTGCGCTCTTAGGGTCAGAACGCGGCGAGAAACAAAGTCGTTTCGGGAAACACAATAAGGCCGCCGCCAGCCAATGCCACGCCATAGGGAATGCCGGATTGACGATCGTGAAGTTTTTCAATCCATTTTTGGCGAATGAGAAATTCCGGCAAGATCATCTGTCTGAACAACAACAGAAGCAAAGAAAACGCGCCGCCGATGATGGCGAACAGAACGATGTAGTACAGCAAGGGCGTCCAACCAATCCACAAGGCGGTAGCGGCAAAAAATTTTGCGTCTCCACCTCCCACAAGATTCATTGCAAACAGACCCATTCCGACAAGCAAGACTGCAAAGCCAACGCCAAGGTGAATCGCAATCTCGCCGAGAGAAACACCCGTGATCAAAGCCATCACAAAGAACCCGATCACCAGCGCGATCGACAGTTTGTTGGGAATTGTAAAAGTCGTCAGATCGTAAACGGCGGCCACGACCATACAAAGGGGAAAGATCGTAAGGATGGCCAATATCAATGGCGAAAACAAATCAGCCAAAACGCTACCCCGCACACAAACTGCTCACTCACAACGGAAGAGCTAGTTTTAACCGACTCCGATTACCTGTGTCTTAAGCCGGTGCCTATGCCCGTTTGCCCACAAAAAAAGGCCGTCCACAAAGGGACGGCCTTAGGAATCGGCCCACGCGCAAAGTTTGGGGGAGGGAGTTTAAGCGCGCAGGCCTACGGGGTTTCTTACTGGAGACCCGCGTCCACTTCACCGAACTTGGTGTCAAGGTTGGTCCCAACTGAGCCAACGACGGTGATGATGGCCACGGCGATGCCTGCAGCGATCAAACCGTACTCAATCGCGGTCGCACCAGTGTCATCCTGAATGAAACGTGAAATCAAATTGGTCATTCCTGCCTCCTTATGTACTAAGACGCCTTTTTGACAGCACTGCTCACAGCATCTGTTGCAACAGAGTTCTGCGAGCTTGCTTCGCATGCTATTCGGCAGGTGTTTCTCTTCGATTAATTGATCGGTAGTAATTTTACGGAAGTCATATTTTTATTGGCTTTCAGAACATTTGTTTGTTCGAAATTTGTCTAAATCGACCTCAATTTCGACGAAAATCTTTCTAAAAGTTTACCATTGTCATTCTGTTCATACCTTCGGAACTATGGATCGTCCCTACACCAATGGTGCCGCACAAAAGCGAGGCGTAAGGCGATGCAGAAGAAAGCTACCCGCAATCCAAAATCGATTTACGAGATCATGCCGATCGCGATGTCGACCGCCCTGGCGTCCATGATCGGACTTTGGGCGTCCAACACCGCCAATGCAGATGGTATGGTACCTGAATATGACGAATATGCACCTGCACCCATTCAGACGGACGCGGTTGACGTCCCCATCGACAATTCCATTGTCGTTAAGCTCGATAAACAAGCTTCAACGGTTGTGATCGGCAATCCTTCCGTCGCAGAGGCGACTGTGCAGAACGGCAATATGCTGTTCGTACTGGGACGCACATTCGGCGCAACAAATATCATTGCTCTGGACGCTGACAATGAAGAGATCGCCAACATCCCGGTCAGCGTCACGACGACGGCCCCTCAAACCATGACCCTTCACAAGGGTTCGACCAAGGTCAGCTATTCCTGCGCAGCCTTTTGCGAAACTGCCTTGGTTCCAGGCGACGGCAAGGAACACTACGAGACCCTTGAGAAAGCCGTAAAAACAAAACTGAATATCAGTCAACGCACTTCGGCCGACACCGGTCAGGAATAGCGGCTTATAGGAATAGGCCAAGGCGGGCACATTAACTGCCCTCCTTAAAGTTGAAGCCCTCCCGCTTGCGGGAGGGCTTCTTCTTTTTTCTTTTGTTCGCTCTGAGGCCTTAAATCGCAGAGCGCAATACCGCCTACTCGCTGATGCGCAGATTACTCAGATCCTGAGCAATGGCCTGAAACGTTTGTTCAAGCTCTTCATTGGTGGGAGAGTTGAAGTAGAGCTCGGGCTCACTGGCACAATCTTGGAAGACGGCCCCAAGCGCTGAATCGCTAAGCTGGAACGTGATCGTGTAGACACGCACACCTTCCGCCTTCACCTTTTCGCACATCTCGGCAACCTTGTCGTTGACGGTGGCGACCGCCGTTTGAATGTCCGACGTACCGAGCCGTTCCTTGCCCATATAGCCATAGCCGCCATAGTCCGACACATTGAAGCTGCTTTGACTGACAACTTCATTGCGGCCGTCCGTCAATAGGATCATCGCCTTTTGCCAATCTTCATCGTCGTAGGCTGTTCCCTCCGTAAACGGAATAGTTGGTGACAGCACACGCCAACCCCATGCAAGACCCGCCGCAATGTTGGTGCCGCTGCTGAACCAGGGTGTCATATCGTCAATTTCGTCCAAAATGCGATCACGATCATTCGTGAGCGGCAGCAAAGGCTGCGGACAGCTCTTGTTTGGCCCCTTTGTTGAAGACGGCGTTTCGTCGACGCTTGGCCAAGAGTTATCGTACTTGCCCACATAGGCTTGTCGCACTTCTGGCGAGCCCGAGATTCCATCCGCGAGATATTTGTTGCTGAAGCTGCCTCCACCGCCCCCCGGTTCATCGGGCCAAAGATAAGGCACAAACAGTGTATCCGGATCAGCCGTTGTTGGCGCCGTGTCTTCTGTATCATAGGGGGCCGCACGCAGCTCAACACACCCTTTCCACTCGGCGTTATTCATTTCATCGTAGATATCGAAGTGATTGACGTCGCCACCGGACTCATCAAAGTTTTCGCCGTGATGGGCCGCTTCTGCATTTTGATCCATCCATTCCATATCATACCCGTCGGTATTGATATTGACCGAAGTCACAAAAGGCACGAGCGACAGTTTTAATTTGTCCGGAAACGGATTATCTGCAAATAAAATATTGACGAGACTTGTTGCCGAATCGCGCAAGGCGCCAATCTTACCGTTCCAATACATCGACCCTGTATTGTCGAGCACCATCGCCACCTCAAGGCCTTTCGACTCTCGGGTGATTTCTGCTGCTGCACCAACCGTCATTTCCGGCACGCCGACAATACGCATGAAGATCGTGCTGACATCGGCGTTTGCTTCCAACCGGACCACACTTCCTAGTTGGAGGACCGAAAGATGACCTGGAACACCCAATTCTGACATCGGATAGTTGGCATCAAAATAGGCCTGAGCCAGTTCCTCGGTTTGCTGCTGATTGAGGCCAAACGTGCCGCCAACAGCCAAGCCCGCCGCATCGATCGCCTGGGACAAACGCGACCGCACGACCATGGCGCGCGACATGTCGACTGCCGCGCCGATTGCTGTAATCAAAGGGAAGAGCGAAAGACCAAATATCATGGCGATATTGGCCTTTTTGCAATCCGCCCATCTGCGAAGAAAACCACTCTTCCATTCCAAGAGCGCTTGCGCGGATGCGTTTTGTTCGCATTTTTTTGTTTCCGGGCACACAGCAGCCTTCGGCTGCACAGTTGAACCTTGCACCATGTCCTGTCTCCGCCCCGCGGGGCCGCCTGTTGTCAGCTCACATCTTTTTGGGTTGCGTCGCCTTGTTGCCATGGGGGCAGACATTCTGCTGCCTTGGCGATCTCCAGATGCTTTGCATCAATGCTCCAATGACTGACCCATGCCTCAGCCAACAACGAAAATCAGCCCCGACCCTTTAACAAAGTCTGAAACATCAATTTTTACTTGTAGCAATTTGAATAAATCAGCATGCGAATATTTATTCAAAGCGAGCAAAACACAGCAGCAGTACTTTAATTTCTGATCTTTTACTTTGGACATAGGGGCCGGCAGGTTACCTAGGCGGTATGGAGATAGAAAAATGATCAAAATCAAGCGCACGCGCGCCCAATCGCGCGCGACTGGGCGCCGGTCTTTTCTCGGAAGGTTTTCGCGCAACAGATCCGGAACCGGCGCGCTGGAATTCGCCATCGTCTCGGTCCCGTTTTTGGCTTTGTTGCTTGCAACGTTTGAAACGGCGATCATCTTCTTCGCCAACTTCACAATGGAAAACGGCGTCAATGAAACGGCCCGGCGCATCCGCACGGGCGAAGTGCAACAGGCCGGCATGACGGAAGCGGATTTTCGTCAGGAATTGTGCGACCAAATCGGCATGCTGCTTCAGTGCACGGATTCACTTCTCAAGATCGATGTCCGCAAGTTCGAGAGCTTTCAAAATGTGAATTTTCCCGACCCGCTGGATGGCGGTGGCGCGTTCGCAAACAATTTTCAGTTTGATCCCGGCGAAGAAGGCGACGTTGTTTTGGTGCGCGTCTTTTATTCTTGGCCGGTCATGACACCGATGCACGGCATGAGCATGTCAAACATGTCTGGCAACAAACGCCTTCTTACAGCCGCCGCTGCGTTTCGGAACGAACCGTTTGGAGAGCTTCAGCAATGAGCAGAATCCGAAAAATACTCAACCTATTCCAAGACCGGTCAGGCCTTTCATCAATTGAATTTGCGATGATCCTGCCTCTTATGATTTCGCTCTATTTCGGCGCAATCGAAATCTCAAACGCGATGACAATCGACCGGCGGGTCACGACGATTGCGTCATCAGTAGCAGACATCGTTGCTCAAGCAACGCAAATCGATGATCCGGACATGGTAGACATATTCGAAGCGTCGAGCGCCATCATCGAACCTTATGACAGTTCGACCGTACAAATTGTTGTGTCGAGCGTCGCCGAAGACAGCGGCACCAATAAAGTGCAATGGAGCGACGGTCATAATGCCGGTGGGCGGGCGGTCGGCTCAACCTTTGTTCTGCCGACCGACATGATCACCCCAGGCAGCAGCGTCATCGTTGCGGAGGTGACCTATGTCTATAATACCCCGTTCGACAAAATCTTGGGTAGCAGCATCACGCTGACGGACACCTTCTTTTTGCGCCCTCGGCGCGTGCTACAAATCCCGCGCGTCTGATTTGAAAATACACTGCGCAGGTGGGAACACGGCCACGTGCGCGGGGGCATTCATCCAAATGCGGTGCGACTAAGCTAACGCCTGTGCGTTTCCTCGCGCGCCCACACGGTTCCAGGCTGCCACGATTCTAGCTCACGAATGTAATGCGGCTGTAGCTCCCAATAATGTGCGGCAGATACAATGCTCTCCATGTAGCCTTTGCGTGCAATCCCATCCTTTATTCGATCGTCGATGTAGGTGAGCACCGAAACAGTGCGCGGTTGACCATCGAGCTGCACGCGGACATGCGCGCGGCGATATCGCCGACGGAACACCGCCTCTCTCCCATCTAGGGTGCGAACGCACTGCGGCGTCACCCGCCAAAGCACGCCCCAGACACCAATGCCGCCATGGCGCGGCATTATTGTCGCTACGCCGCGCCGATTAATGACAAAACGATGGTTTGCCAGAAACGCAGGTCCGATGGGTTGGGCGGCCGGACACCGGTGGTCCATTTGTTGAACCCGCATGTTGGAACCATAAGCGAAATAGTGCATGGATTACTCGCAAGTGTTCGCAGTTACTGAGTCGCTGTGCTGCGCCCCTCATACAGAAAGAAAGTAATCGCACATATGCCGGAGATTACGCCCTATCTTGGTGACATTACTCGCCTTGAGGTGGACGTCATTGTCAACGCTGCCAATGAGTCGTTGTTGGGCGGCGGTGGTGTCGATGGTGCCATCCACAAAGCTGCTGGTCCTAAGCTTCTGGCCGAATGCCAAACGCTGGGCGGCTGCCAAACAGGTCAGGCCAAAGCGACTCTGGGTTACGACCTGCCGGCCCGCATTATCGTTCATACGGTGGGGCCGGTATGGCAGGGTGGCAAGAACGGCGAGCCGGAATTATTGGCCTCCTGCTATCGTCGGTCTTTGGAGGTCGCGCAAGAACTCGGCATGAAATCAATTGCCTTTCCAGCGATATCGACCGGCGTCTACGGATATCCCGTGGAACCCGCCGCTGAGATTGCTGTCACAACCGTCGTGGAAGGCGCCGCGCCCTTCGACCGGGTTGTTTTCGCCTGTTTCGATCAAGCAACCCACGACATTTATGATCAATTACTGCCAGCCGCCAAGTAAACCAACAATCCTGAGCAATATGTAACGGATTCATTGCACGCCAAGCGCGGGGTACCACGGAAAGAGCCCTGAACCAGCCCATTCGGTCAGCGGAACCTGAGAAATCAGCGGTTTTACCAGACGAGAAGATTCGACCTCTAGGGTGGCCTGCGCTAGACTTTTGCAAATACAGTCAATTCCGGTGCCAGATCGGCATCGACCAGTTCCAGCCGCATGTGATTTGCGTCGGCGGGCCACAGCGTAGGGGTGACCCATGGGTAGCTTTTTGAAGATCTATCTGCCGGTAACATTGGTGCTTATCGGCGCTGCTTTTTTCGGTCTACGCTATGTGGATCCAGCTCCTCCAACCACAATACGCTTGGCAGCCGGTCCTGAAGACGGCGCTTATTTGCGTCACGCGCAGTCTTACCAGGAACTGCTCGCGGACGAAGGCATACGCCTCGAAATTGTGACCACGGGTGGCTCTGTCGAGAATTTGGCACTCTTGGCCGATCCCAAATCGGAGATTGATGTCGCCTTCGTTCAAGGCGGCGTTGGCAAACCGGAAACGAACAAGGGGGTGATCGGTCTTGCGAGCCTTTTCTTAGAGCCTGTCTGGCTTTTTGTCCGCGACATACCAGAGGCAACATCCGACGGCGCCAACGCAGAGGTCGGCGAAAGTGAAGCGTCGCCGGCCACAACGCCCAGCGAATCCGCAGAAGCCGAAACGATGTCTTCTTCAGGCAGCTATGCCAAAATCTCCGATCTGGACGGCCGCAAGATTGCGATCGGAGCAGAAGGCAGTGGCACCCGCGCCGTCGCGCTCTCTTTACTAAAGGCCAATGGTGTAGGCGATCAAAAGACAGAGATTTGGTCGATAGGCGGATCCGAAGCAGCGAACGCGCTGATATCCGGCCAGATCGATGCCGCCTTCTTTGTCACAGCGGAGCAGAGCTCGGCCATCCAAAATCTGCTTGCCGCTCCAAACATTCGACTTCTCGACTTTCAAAGGGCACAAGCCTATCACCGCCTATTCCCCTACTTGACCAGCATAACGCTGCCGCGTGGCGTGCTGAATCTCGACAAAGATATTCCGCATACAGACGTTACGTTACTGGCACCGGCAGCAACATTGGTCGCCCGGGAAACACTGCATCCGGCACTATCCGATCTCATGCTTATGGCGGCGAAGCATACCCACGAATCGGGGGGACTTTTTGAATCCCGGGGGCAGTTTCCGACAGCGAACTATGTTGATTTCCCGGTCAGTGCGGACGCAAAACGTTATCTGGAAAAAGGCCCGACATTTGTGCGCCGCTTCCTGCCCTTCTGGACCGCGACGACGATTGAACGCTGGTTCATTCTGGCGATACCGCTACTGACACTGATGATCCCTCTGGCGCGTATTGCACCTCCCACCTACCGATGGGGCACGAGGCGCAGAATCTATCGTTGGTATTCCGATTTACGTCGAATCGAAAAACTAGCCAAAACAGCAACATCAGACGCGGATCGCAAAATGCACGTAAGTCAGTTGAGCGACCTGCAAGATCAAATTGGCAGCCTAAAGGTGCCGCTGGCCTATATGGATAATCTGTTTCATTTGCGGCAGCACGTGGACTTTGTGCAGCACCGGATTGCGAACGGCAAATTCAATGACTCCGTGCCTTCGATCGGCAAGAAGTTCAATGGCGGCTCGAAGGACGACGCGCCACTCTTACTCGACACACCCTACAAAGGCGATGGGGTCACGACTGATGAGATGTCCCATCTAGGTGCGGCAGGTCCTCGGCCGGGCGATGGGGAAACAAGTGAGAGTTCAGAAGCGGCGCTAAAAGACTTTTTGGACGATCAAGCAGATGCCCAACACGAGCGGCCTGTCGCGTAAGCCTCGGGTCTCGTGTGTTCAGCGCACGGCGCAATATCCATCGGTTTGCACGCTGTCGAACGCTCTCATGCCCTTCAGCGGGTGCGGCAGTCGGAAAGCGTATAGCATCCTGTAGTTGCCACGGAACTTCGATCAACGTGGCGACATCTCGAATATAGGATTGGGCGGCCTTTGCCCGCTGGTCGCGGGTCGACACACCTTGCCGCCGAAACGCCCGCGCGAGAACTTCTGCACTCAACACCACGGTATTCACGTCAAATCCTGAGATGGGATCAAGCCGGCAAAGGGCATCACCGAGCGCAACCACATTCTTAAGGCGCCAATTGGCCCGATCAAATCGACGCCAAGTCACACTGGCATAGTTTGATTGGTCTACCTTTTTGAACTTGTCGAGACGCAACGCCAACGCAGTTTCATCGCCAAGTCCATGTGCCGAGAATGCAAACTCATCAATGTGATCAATGGCTTCACTATCCGGAGCCCTGCCATACTGAAAGAGGGAAATCTGCAATCGACGCGTGTCCGGGCGCAAGGCTAAGGCACCGCGGCCCGCCTTGTCATCATTACCTCTGTGCAATGCCAATAACGGACTGATATCCACAGGTGCGTCGGTCGCTGCCTCAAACGTTGCGATGTTCAAGTTAATTTCACTCCGCATTTGAGGAACAGGCCGTTGCCTCAAGCGACTGACCTGGGAAGGCAGAAATGCGCGTGCTCCACTCGCATCGACAACGAAATCGACATCAAACCTATTGGTGCCCCCTGTACTTCGTTTCAACGTGGCGCCGGAAACTGCGTCACTGCTTTCTTGCATCTGCAAGTCAACAATTTCACACCCAAACAAATGGGTGATGTTTGTTAGATCGCTGATGCGTCTTTGAACGGCGGACGAGAGCTGGCCGAGGCTTTGTATGTGAAAGGGTAGTTCTGTGGCTTCCTGCGGCCAACCCGGCAGCGCAACGCGGCGCGGAACCAAGCGCTGGGAACTTCTTTGTGGGTCGGACTTCTGTCCGCCCTCTTCTAGCAGCACTGTTGTGAGCCCTGGCAACAGATGCGAAAGGGCACTTGCCCCACCTGCCATGATCCAACAAGCGCGGGCGCCGTGAGAAGACAAACGCAGGGCTTCCCGCTTTTGCTTTTCGACAATGACCACATGTTTGAAATGGGGCGCCAAAACGGCCCCAGCCATAAGTCCGGCGAGACCACCGCCGATGACCATCGCGCGGTTTCCGCGCGCATCACTCCCATATGCCGGCAGCCCAAGCATTCAATTGCCCCATCATCCAATGTCCTTGCGCGAAACTAAGTTGATTCGGCAAATTACGGCACACTCTCTTTGCGTGTTCACGCAGGCAATTGAGCCGGTCAAAGCCCCGGAACCGGAAAACGGTCGCACAACTCTTTCGTTTCTTTTCGGGCAACCTGAATGACTTTTTCGTTTTCCGGATCGCGCAGCACACGTGTCATGATGGCCGCTAGCGCTTCCATGTCTTCACTTCGCATACCGCGCGTGGTTGCCGCCGGTGTACCGATACGAATTCCGCTGGGCCGAAGCGGCGGCTTGGGATCATCGGGAATGATTTGCTTGTTGGTCGTAATGCCGACAGCATCCAACGCCTCTTCTGCGGCGCGTCCGTCAAGTCCAAAACTTTGATCGGTGTTGACCACAATCATGTGGTTGCTGGTGCCGCCGGTCACCATTGAAACTTGTTGATCGCGCAAAGCCTGCGCCAACGCCTGGGCGTTACTCAGCACTTGTGCGGCATAATCCTTAAAGGACTGCTCCATTGCCAATTTCAACGTTACGGCAACACCCGCTATAGCATTCATATGCGGGCCGCCCTGAAGCCCCGGAAAGACTGAAGCATCGATTTTCTTTGCGTGCTTCTTCTTGCACAAAATCATGCCGCCGCGTGGCCCACGCAAAGACTTATGCGTCGTGGTCGACATGAAATCAAAACCAGCATCCATGGGATTGGCCATGACGCCACCAGCAATCAGCCCGCCGACATGACTGACATCTGCCATGGTTAGGGCACCGACTTCATCGGCAATAGACTTGAATTGGGCATAGTCATAATCGCGGGGGTAGGATGTGTACCCACACAGCACCAATTTCGGCTGTGTCGCCAAGGTCACCTCGCGAAGGGCATCAAAGTCGATGCGCCCTTCATTGTCTGGATCGGTTTTGTACCGCACGAAGTTAAACAGGTTGCCCATATGCGACACAGGTGCGCCATGCGTTAGGTGCCCGCCATGGCTCAAATCCATACCAAGAATCGTGTCGCCTGGTTCCAGAAATCCGAGATAGATCGCTTGGTTCATCGGCGAACCGGACAGCGGCTGAACATTCGCGTGTTCAGCTCTAAACAACGCACAAGCGCGTTCTCGCGCAAGGCGCTCAATCCGATCCGTGAACTCTTGTCCGCCGTAATAGCGCCGACCGGGATAGCCTTCCGAATATTTGTTCGTGAAGACGGAGCCTAAACAGGCCAAAACTTCCGGCATCACATAGTTTTCAGAGGGGATCAGTTCAACGCCCTCGCGCTGGCGCTGCTCTTCGCCGAGCAACGCTTCCATGACATCAGGATCCGTCTGTCCAAGGATTTGACGAAAGTCTTCCATCTTAGTGCTCCTTCCAAAAAAAGAACGCCCAGGCGTCTTACAGTGATGCCCAGGCGAACGGCTAGAATAAGCTTCCTACGCTCCCCCGTGGTTGGTTCCACGTAATTTCGCCAGTAACGCAGGAATATGGATGACCTAAGGTCTGCCGCAACTTATCGCGCACATCTCGGGCGAGCAAGAAGGCGAAGCCCAAAATGGTTAATTCACCTGCCCTCGCCTGTGCGTTATTCAGCCCCACCCGGCCCAAAACGACAAGGAGAGTATCTCAGAACGCAGCAAGGGTCCTCCTAACCCTCTTTTGGGGTCAATTACGCACACGATTCAAAAGGATCACGGGCAAAATACCAATCAACACGATGATCAAAGCAGACGTGGAGGCTTCCGCTAGTCGCTCGTCGCTCGCAAGGCGATAAACCCGCGTTGCCAATGTCTCAAAATTAAAGGGACGCAAGATCAAAGTTGCCGGCAACTCACGCATCACATCGATGAACACGAGCGCGGCGCCAGCGGCAAGGCTCGGCCCCAACAAAGGAACATGCACTTGTTGGACAACCCTCCGCGGTGTTGCGCCCAGTGAACGCGCCGCCGCATCCATCGACAGCGGAATTTTTGCCATCCCCCCGGATACGCTGTTGAATGACACGGTCAGAAAGCGCACCAATAGTGCGTAAACCAAAAGCGCAATCGTTCCTGTAAGCAGCAGTCCCACATCAAGACCAAGGGACTGGTTCAGGAAGCGCGCGAACGCACGATCGACACTTCCGAGGGGCCCCAGAAGCCCAACCGCCAGTAAGGCACCTGGCAAGGCATATCCCAATGTTGCGATTCGAATAGCCGATTTCGTAGCCGTCCGACGCCAAGACGGACCCATTGTCTGGCGGTCCGCGTAGGCAAGAAGCACCGCGAGGCCAGTCGCCAACGCTGCGGTAACAATAGCCAACAAAACGCTGTTTTGTGCGAACGACATGACGGTCTGGATGGATAGACCATCGCCCTGAACGAGAGTCAGCCAAAACAGAACCGTGATCGGTAAGACAAAGCCGAGAATGACTGGAACGGAACACACCAGTATCGCGGCGAAACTGGCACCTGCGGAAAGCGTAAAGGGGGGTGACAATGACAAACGATCATCGCTTGCAACGTGCCCGCGGCGTGTAAACGATTCAGCAGCAACAAGAACGAAGACGAACAGCAGCATTCCGCCGGCAAGCTTCATGGCCGTGAGTTGATCGCCCATTGCAAACCAAGTGCGAAAAATACCTGTGCTGAATGTCGGCACGCCGAAATATTCCACAACGCCAAAATCAGCCAACGTCTCCATAAGAACCAACGCCAGCCCGCCAGCAATTGCGGGCCGGGCACCCGGTAACACAACCTGATAGAAGGCCCTTCCCGGCGAGAGACCTAATGTTCGCGCAGCCAGTAATTGACTGCGGCTTTGTGCGGCGAATGCCGAACGCGCAAGAAGATAAATGTAGGGGTACAAAACCAGACTCAACACGATCGCCGCACCCGGCAGACTGCGGATTTGCGGAAACCAATAGTCACCCGGCCCTAATTGAAACGCACTTCTCAAAGCCGTCTGAACGGGGCCGGAGAATTCGAGCAGGTCTGTGTAAAGATAAGCAACAATATAGGCGGGCGCGGCCAGAGGCAGAACCAAAAGCCAGGAAAACAAGCGCCGTCCCGGAAAATCGGTCGCGGTCACCAACCAGGCCGTCGTCACGCCGACGAGCGTTGCAAGAACGCCAACGATCACCATCAGGGCTAGTGTGTTAAGGGCGTAACTCGGAAGCATCACCCCCCATACATGGGAGAATTCGCCGGAACCGGGGGCCGCAAGCGCCCACAACACCGCAACCATGGGCACGACCGTCACGATGGCGGCGCCGAGCGCCGACACCATCAGCGACCGAGAGCTGGTTCCCTGCTTCATTAAATGACAGCCACACTTTGCATTTACGCCCAATATCATACTAAGAATGGATCGCAAATACGGAGGGGCGCACTCACTTGAGCTTGGAATTCAACGATATCCGTCATTCCTATGACGGACTGACGGCCCTCGCAGGAATTTCGCTGACAGCGGCACCAGGCCAGATTACCTGCCTGTTGGGTCCCTCGGGATGCGGAAAGACGACCTTGCTGCGCTTGGCGGCCGGCCTTCTGTCCGTTCAACAGGGTGAAATTGTTCTAGATGGAACCCCCTTAGCCAGCCCAACTCTTATGCCACCACCAGAGGCGCGTCCTGTCGGGCTCGTTTTTCAAGAAGGCGCTTTGTTTCCGCACTTAAACGTTTCCAGGAACATCGGCTTTGGCGTCGCTGACAAGGCGGATCAAGACAAGATTGTTGCAGACCTTTTGGGCCGGGTTGGACTTGAAGGCTTTGGATCACGCTACCCTCACACATTGTCTGGCGGACAACAGCAACGCGTGGCGCTCGCACGGGCGCTCGCACCAGAACCACGCGTATTGTTGTTGGACGAGCCATTCGCAAACGTTGACATTGTTCTTCGCCGGGAATTGCGCGAACGAACACGGCGTCTTTTGAAAAACCAAGATGCCATCGCCGTTTTGGTTACCCACGATCCGGAAGAAGCGATGATGATTGGCGACACGATTGCTGTGATGGACGCCGGTCACATCGTTCAAGTCGGTGCGCCGCAAGAACTGTTCGACCAACCAGCCACCACCAGCGTGGCCATGATGATTGGTGATGGACAGGTTGTGCATGCGGAACAATCTGACGGTGCCCTCAAAACGGCGTTCGGCATCTGGCCAGCAGCCTGCATTAACGGTCCGCTACCAGCCGAAAAGCAGCTTGATTTGCTCGTACGACCGGATGCTGTTCATCTAGAGCCCGGCGAGTCAGCTTGCTTGGTTGAGGACGTACGACACACGGGCACTGGCCAATTGATCTTTGTAACAGCGGGCCCCTCTGACCGTCTGTCGGTTCTTGCTTCAAGCGACGAGCACTTCTCTGAAGGTTGTGCTGTCCGTGTTGTTCCTGCGCCCGGCCGTGTTTTCGCCTTTCCCGCGGCTAAATAGTTGTTAGGACCTACTATTACTGCAAATCATTCTCAACTATTGTGTGCCGCTGAGCCACATATAGAGCCCACGTATAGCGTCTAGGAGTCCTCAATGAACTTTCAAAGACTGGCCATCGCAGCGATCGCTAGCGTACTTGCGATCCTCAACTACAGCCAAACGAGCCTGGCGGAAGAAGGCGAGGTAAACCTCTATTCATCGCGCCACTATGACACCGATCTGGCGCTGTACGACGAGTTCACAGAAAAGACCGGGATCAAAGTCAATCGCATTGAAGCGGGTGCCGATGCATTGATCGAGCGCATCAAGAGTGAAGCCGAGTTCAGCCCGGCAGATGTATTGATCACGGTCGATGCCGGGCGCCTATGGCGCGCAGAAGAAGCCGGCATCTTGGCGCCCGTCTCATCGGACGTCTTAGGCGAAAGACTGCCTGAAAACATGCGACATCCAGATGGGCTTTGGTTTGGCCTTTCCAAACGCGCGCGCGTGATCATCCACAACAAAAGCGCTGGTCAACCGGACTCCCTCACCAGTTACGCGGATCTCGCCAATCCAGCGCATAAGGGAAAGGTCTGCATTCGATCTTCGTCGAACATCTACAACATTTCTTTGTTGGCTTCGATCATTGCCAATGACGGGGTTGAGGCCGCGGAAAATTGGGCGAAGGGCGTTGTTGCAAACTTTGCACGAAATCCGCAAGGCAACGACACAGCGCAAATCAAAGCCGTCGCTGCGGGCGAATGCGGCATTGGGGTTGTGAACTCATACTATCTCGCGCGCTTGGCCGCGTCAGATGAACAGGCGAACAAAGACATTTTTGATGGCGTTGGAATCATCTTTCCCGACCAATCTGGACGCGGAACACACGTCAATATCAGTGGCGCTGCGGTTTTGAAACATGCACCAAACCGCGACAATGCCATTCGCTTCATTGAGTATCTTACCGAGGAGTCGGCTCAGAGTTATTTTGCCAACGGCAACAATGAATATCCTGCCGTTGAAGGCATTGCGGCATCTTCAGTGGTTGTTGGACTTGGTGAGTTTAAAGAAGATCCCATCAATGTTTCAGCGTTGGGCAAAAACCAAGCAGAAGCTGTAAAGGTCTTCGACCGCGCGGGCTGGCAGTAATCCAGCCTGACTTCTTGAGCGCACGAAGCCAAATGGCAAAGCCGTAAATGGATTACGGCTTTGCCCACATCCGTAGAAGGTTCGAAATTGTCTTATCCAGCGTGATAAGCTCTGCTGAGTTTGTCGGCAGCGACTGACGCAATGACGCGCGCAGATTTTCCAAATCAAAAAGAAGGCTTCGTTGCTCAGCATTGGCAATCAGGCTCTCAATCCATCCGACGCAAGCAAGACGCACTCCACGCGTCACCGGCGTAACTTGGTGAATGTGGGACGATGGATAAAGCACAAGATCGCCTGCCTGTCCCTTTAGCGACTGCTCGGCGCCGGCCGTGTGAATGACCAGCTCGCCGCCATCGTAACTCTCCGGCGGGGTCAGAAACAAAGTGAACGACACATCACTTCTAAAAACCCGATCACCCTTTTTCATGAGGGCATTGTCGATGTGCGGGCCGTAAAAGTCGTCCGCAGATGTTTGGCTGATCATAAGATTGGAAAAGAGCTTTGGCCGCGCAGCAGCGCGAACAACCGGATGAGATGAAATTCTGTCGATCAACTCGCCATGTATGGCCTTGCCGGCGGCAGAGCTGAGATCAGCTTGACGATTTTGTTTGTTTTGTTTTGCCGTAGCGCCCGCGGTTGTACGGCCATCGCGCCATGGTAATTTATCGATCCGACCACAAAGCTCCCGACGACTCCCGTCATCCAACACATCGGCAACTGTCAAAAGCATTTGTCTTATTGAGAATGAATTGCAATATTGGCACACTATCTTACGGCGCTGTTAAACAAGATCATAGGCAGAAAATGGAAACGAAACTGAAGCGTTGGGTCGGACTTGGCCTTGGATCCGCCTTTTTGAGCACAAGTCTTGTCGCTTGCGGACCGGCAGACGAATCACCCCCGTCGCCAAGCGATGAGCAACCGGCAATGAGCGAAGCTGCGCCAGAATCTCCAGCGCCCGAGACCGGCGAAGGTGGCGAAGCCGCAGCCGCTAGCGGCGAGGCTGGCGAGGGCGGCGAAGCTGGTGAGGGAGGCGAAAGCGGCGAGGCCGGTGAAGGAGGCGAAGCTGGACATGCAATGGAAGCCCTTCCATTGCCCAAGCGGCTCGCCTTTATGTCGGGTCATGTTCAGGCCGGATTGGCACTGTACCGCGCTGGCGAACCGCAAATGGCGGCACCGCATCTGTTGCATCCAGTATCTGAAACACATCAGGCTGAACGCGAAGGTCTAGATGCACTGGGCTTTGACGCTTCACTGTTCGAAACAGTTTCAAAAGCACTGGAAGACGGAAAACCAGCTTCGGAAGTGGAACCTCAACTGGCGGCTGCCGAACAAAACCTTGCCGCGATGGCCGACCAAGCTGGTGGCGAAACATCTGAGATCATCAGCTACTTGATGGACACGATTGTCGAGGAATATTCGATCGCGATCACGGAAGGAGCCGTTTCGGATCCCGGAGAATATCAAGACGCGTTTGGGTTTGCAGTTGTGGCCAAGGCGCATGCCGAGAAAATGGAACCAAAGCCTGATGCACTGATTAAGCAAATCGACGCGCTTATTGCGCTTTGGCCGGCCGCACCCATTCCGCCCGAGAATCCTTCGCCGGTTGCCCAAGTAATGGCCCAAACTTCGAAAGTGATGCTGGCACTACCCTAGCCTGACATTTGTCTGCAACGATTGTGTCACGCCAGGCTATGCCAGCGGCGACAGGCTTGCCGCGCGCAATGAATTCAACTCAACCATTGCGGTTGTGACTAGCTAATTTGGAAGGGGGCTGGCGGTGTGTGGCGGTGAGCCGCGCGCTTCGTTAGCTGCTGAATGAAGCGATCGAGCAATCTGTGAAGCACCATGAGTGGCCACTTCACAGATTTCAAATCTGAAGGCGTTGTTTAGATAACGGCTTCTTTTAGGTCTTTTGCCACGCGGAACGCGACTTTCTTGGACGCTTTAATTTTGATGGGTTCGCCCGTTTGCGGGTTACGGCCCATCCGCGCGGCGCGTTTGCGCACCTGAAGAATACCCAAACCTGTCAGGCGAACCTTGTTGCCCTTCTTAAGATTCTTCACTGTGATATCAACGAAATTGTCAAAGATCTCGCCAACAGCCTTCTTCGGCATGTCGTGAAGTTCAGCAAGCTCGGCAACGAGTTTCGACATAGGCACCGTTGCTGGTGTGCCAGCTTTGCGAGCCGTGGTCGTTTTGCGAGCGGTTGTTTTTCTGGCCGCTGTTGTCTTTTTTGCGGCTGGTCTTCTCGCCGGAGCCTTTTTAGCTGCGGCACGCGTGGTTTTTTTCTTTACGGCGGTTCTGGCCATGAAGTCCTCAATCTACTGTTTGGAAAAATCGAATCAGTTTGTGATCGCGTAAAGTACCGTAATTTACAGCAAATACTATTGTTTTGATGTCGCGCATACGCGCTAAATACGAGAAAGTTACAGAAGTTGAAGTGCGATCAGGATCATTCCGACCACACCAACAAACCATGCAGCGGGCCGAACCAAGGGCCATCCCGCCAAATAGATCACTGCGTGGACGATGCGTGCACCAAAAAAGAGCTGTGCGCCAAGCACTGTCATGGCGTTGGAAACGTTTGCTGCATGTGCCACAAGCACTAAAGCCGCGAACAAGACCATATTTTCAAGCATGTTATCGCGCAATCGTATGGCGCGTTTCAGAAAAACGCTCGGCTCAGGCAGGTGATCACGCGCTCCCGCCTGCGTCATTAGGCCATTATCAAGCACAGCCACTGTTGCGGGAACAAGTATCAAAGCAAAAGTCAAAATGATGCTGTAGAGAAGAAATGTGAGTTCAAGCGTCATCGCTGCCTCCCGGGTTTCTTGCGAATCACGGGAGCAATTTTATCATGCGCGACGTGCATTTCTCGCATTCATTATGACTTAGGCCGCTTGTTCTCGGGATCATAGAGAGGCCGAAAAGACGCTTCAACACGGTATTTCTGGCCCGCAATGTCAATGTCGAAGTCCTGGCCAGCCAGGTCAGCTAACGATTGCTCGTTGGATCTTTGCACATACCCCATGCCCACAGATGACCCGAGAAAGTGGCCATAGGCACCAGACGTGATGTGGCCAACAATGTGCTCGCCAACCAGGATTGGCTCATTGTGATACAAAAGCGGCTGCGGATCTGACAAACGAAAGTGTATGAGCCGTCGTTGAGACCCTTCCTGCTTGCGCCGCATCACGGCCTCTCGTCCAACAAAATCGCCAAATCTTGATGGCCGTTTGCCGACCTTCACCGCGAACCCGAGCCCAGCGTCCAAAACATGATCTTCATCAGTCACGTCATGACCGAAATGCCGGTAGCCTTTCTCAAGCCGGCAGGCGTCTAAAACATGCATGCCGCAAGGCCTAAGCCCGAATGCTTGCCCCGCCTCAAGAAGATCATCCAAGACACGCAGCGCCATTTCAGTCGGAACGTAAAGTTCCCAACCGAGTTCACCGACGTAAGTGATACGGTGGGCCCGCACCGGGACCATACCGACCTCTATCGTCTTTGCCGTCCCGAATGGAAAGGCTTCAGAAGACAAGTCATCACCCGACAATTGAGAGAGCAATTCACGAGACCTCGGCCCCATCAGTGCAATCACCCCTTCGCCGCTCGTCACGTCCGTCGCCACACAATGAGCGCCTTCGGGAATGTGATGCTTTAGCCAGTTAAGGTCTCGCACACGACACGCTGCGGAGGTGACAATCAGAAAGACCGTTTCAGAAAGCCGTGTCACCGTCAGATCGGCTTCAATACCGCCCCGTTCATTGAGCCATTGCGTGTAAACGATGCCGCCGTTTTCTACATCAACATTGTTGGCACAAACTAACTGAAGCACATGAACCGCGTCTTTGCCTTCGACACGGAACTTTGCAAAGGATGACATGTCGAAGAAACCGACGCCGTTCCGAACCGCCAAATGTTCGGACTGCGCGCAGGAGAACCAGTTCTGCCGCCCCCATGAATAGTGATAGGCCGGCGGCTCCGAAGCCGGCTGCAGGTCAGGGGACATGAACCAATTGGGTCGTTCCCAGCCCGCGAGTTCGCCAAAACAGGCGCCCAGCTCTTTCAATCTCTGATGTAGCGGCGAGCGACGAATGCCCCTTGCTGTTTCATACTGGCGATAGGGAAAGTGGTCGGCATATAACAAGCCAAGCGTTTCTTTGGTTCGCTCAACTAAGTAGCTCTTGGTATTCTGGAATGGCTCCATGCGTTTGATGTCGACATCCCAGAGGTCAAAGGGCGGCGCACCGTTGACGATCCATTCCGCCAGCGCCATGCCTGCGCCGCCAGCGGACTGAATGCCGACGGAATTAAAGCCGGCCGCAACAAAAAAATTCTTGAGTTCTGGTGCCTCGCCCAACAAATAGCGGTCATCGGGTGTGAAGCTCTCAGGTCCGTTGAACCAGGTTGCGATACCGGTCTGTTGGAGGACAGGCACACGCTCGATGGCTTGCTCCAATACCGGCATGAAATGGTCCATGTCGACAGGTAGCTCATCGAAACTGAAATCCGCGGGGATTCCGTCCATTCCCCAGGGCTTGGCCCTCTTCTCAAACGCGCCAATCAAAAACTTGCCTGCATCCTCTTTGAAATAGACTTGTTCATCCGGCACGCGCAAAACCGGCAAGTCTTTTGAGAGTCCCTCAACTGGTTCCGTGATGGCGTAATAATGTTCTGCCGCTTGAAGCGGAATGTTGGCCCCGGCCATTTTGCCGACATGCCGTCCCCACAGGCCCGCACAGTTCACAACAATGGGCGCCGTGATAATGCCGTTCGCCGTTTCAACGCCGGTGACGCGGCCTCCTTCACGGCAAATTGCCGTAACACCGACATCTTCGAATATCAGCGCCCCCCCGTTGCGCGCACCTTTTGCCAGAGCCAATGCAATGTTGACGGGATCGGCCTGCCCGTCTTTCGGAACCCAAATGCCACCAACGACGCGATCTGTGTTGATCCACGGATACATCTTTTGACAATCCGTGACGGAAGCCATTTCGGCGGCCACGCCAAACCGCCGCGCCATGGCCGCGTTACGGGCATATTCTTCGAGCCGCTCCTCTGACAGCGCTAGGGCCAAAGAGCCGTTTTGCTTAAAGCCCGTAGCGACACCAGTCTCGCCTTCAAGGTTTGTGTAAAGGTCAGCCGAATATTTGGCGAGGCGCGTCATGTTCATTGACGCCCGCAATTGCCCAATCAGTCCCGCTGCGTGCCAAGTGGTGCCGCACGTCAATTGCTTGCGCTCCAGCAACACAATGTCGGACCAACCCATTTTCGCAAGATGATACGCGACTGAGCAGCCAACCACGCCCCCGCCAATGATCACAACGCGCGCTTGTTTTGGAAGTTCCATCACTGCAATCCTTCTCATAGCCGGCTTTGCGAATTCTGTCAGAAAGCCTGACAAGACTATCGCGGGCTTGCTCAGTCTTCAGCCAGAAATACGCGTATCGCACAAGCCTGTTTCTCTAACCTTACGCAGAGAAGAGTGCAGAGAGTTAGTCTTCAGGACAGGAAAGAACATGCCCTTTCGTCAGACTTGCGAGCAATCATGCGCAGACGTAATGCGTTCAATCGCGCGCAGTCCAATTGGCGCCCCGCTATTCAGCTTGCCTAACGGATCTCAACAACCAAAGGAAAAGCAGCGGCATGCCAATAATTTCGACAAGCAACGCCCCCACAACTTCCGGTCCAAATATGATATCGAAATTCATCTGACTGAACCTGGCCAGTCCACCAATGAAGATCGAGGAGAAGGCAAAGTAAAGACCGATCTGGTACTTCTCCAAGTTGGTGATCGCGAGAAAAAAGAAAAGACCAATGCCAGTCCACACGCCACCTAGAAAACGATGATGGTTGTCTGCAACAAGAAACAAATGCCGGTCCGCAATTTCAAAGAAGACCTGTTGCCCCATCCAGCCTAGCGTGAACAGCCCACCCAACGCCTGATCGGTCCCCGAATAGACCGCAAAGACGCCTCCTAGAAACAGAATGAAACGCAGTGCGATTGAGTTCGCGATGTTCATATCTTTCTCCCCAAATATCCAGCAGACTATCCAGCCAACGATCCACTGCCTGTGTATCGTTGTCCGCTAGGCTCCCAACGCCATTTTCGAGTAATCCAAAGTCAGCCAATGTTCAGGGCGCATGAGATAGTTGTTTGATTCCTCGCCACTGTTTCCCCGCAAGTAAACTTCTGCGGTTTCCTGATCGAGATATCGAAGCGCCATCTGCGTCGTGTCCTTCTCGAAATCAGATGGGCGCACCTCGACAACAGGACCCGACACGCTGACATACTTGTAGAATGGTGCCGCTTCGCTCTGCGCAACCATCGTGAACCGTTTGGCCTCAGCCAACGCCTTTCCCTTTTTGCTATTGGGGTCGGTAATGATCCACAGCCCAACTTTCGGGTCATAGTCATACCAAATTGGTGCCGAAAGGGGCGCATCCCCCGAACGTTCAATGGATATGACACCGACATGCGGTTCTTGCAGAAAAGCGTCGCGTTCCGACTTGTTCATGTTCATAGACATTTTTCGAATACCTCATGTAGATGGACTGGATGCCGACACGCCGTGCTGAAGGCGCTACGCATTTTAGTCTGTATCAAGATCATTTAGGATCAGATTGCTGAAATAGTGATGCATCTTGTCCCAAAACGGCGAATAGAATTTTTGCTTGTAGACCGGTGACTTCCGCCCTTTTTGAACGGCTTCGCAAATCCGGCCGTCCTCTTTCGCTGCACCGAAAAAGCCATCTGCAACCATTTGCCTTCCTTCAAGCGCCTCGCCGGAGGCAGCCACGTCTTTTTGAAAATGGTATGTGGCCTTCTGCGTTGTTCTTTCAGGGCCGTCAGGCAAGACAATGCCCACCTCGATGAACTGTGATGAAGCAGAGACGTAAAAGTTCGGATAGAGCGTTCCAAACGTTTCATTCTCTGGTTCCACATCGGGATCTTTGCCGAGATGCGGAATTGCGACGGGCGGATAGGTTTGAAGGAAATCTCTGCGCTTGTAGCCAAGAGCTAGAAAGTTCTCGTCAATGATGTTGACATAGCTGGCAATGCCGTCGCCTACGATGCGTGGCACTTCGGGCGATGCTCTGTATAACGTGTGAACAAAATTCTCGTGCAACACGTTGATACAAGCGTTCTCAAAATACGTTTTCCAGTTTGTGTTTACCGCGTGCGACCTAACAAAGACCTGGCCGTTTTCGTCCAATCCCGGCCGAGAACCTTCGAGATCATATTCGTCCATCGCCCTCATGAGAGGCGCAACGTACTCCTCGAAGGCTTGCGGTTTTTCCGACAGATTCACAAACATCGTTTTCATGAAAACCGCGCAGGCAACAGGCACGAGATCAACTTGCCGCCCCTTGAGTGCGTCGAGGTTGCCTTCTTTGCTGCCATCCCAATAAGGCGTTGCAGTTAACCGGCCTTCGAGATCGTAAGTCCAACCATGATAAGGCGTCTCGATAGATGCGGCGCTCTTAACTGGATCGATCACGGCAAGGCAGCCGTCATAGGGACAGATATTGTGAAAGACCCTGAGCGTTCCATCCTGACCACGCACGGCAAGGAGTGGGATTTCACAAATCTCAAAAGGTACAATGTCTCCGGGGTCGGCGACCTCGGATTCGAACAATGCCGCCACCCAGTGCTTTTGGTAGATCTTCTCTACTTCAAGATCGTAGAAATTTCTGTCGGTGAAAGACGTGGCCGGAAACGTCAACGCGGATTGTATCGGCCTGCGAATGCTTTCAATTTCATTGCTGCTTAAAAGATCGCGCAGAGTTGTTGTCACGATACACCGCCTATATTTCGCAAGCGAATTTGACCGTCACTGCAGTGGGTTTTCGCTTGCTTCAACCGCGGTAATTATCTTCGGCAGCCAGTGCGCACCAAATAGCCGAGTCTTGAACAATAGTTCAGCTTTCAAGAAGTAGAGGACCGTAAGCACAGGCTGAGGCACTCTCGCATCGGCGCCCAGTTTGGTTTGATCTTGGGACAGCGAGTTAAGCAACGCACTTTCATCTGTGTGACCTAAATCCTTGAGATATAGCTGCCATAGTCCTTTAGATCCGCCGCATAGATGGACTCAAAATCGGGTACCACCGAATTTTTGACCGAGGACAAAGCGAGTAATCGTGCCGACCACTGATGAAGTTTCGGCATGGTATTCTCGTCTAACACCGAGAATTTGGAGTCCATCACAGCTTGATGGGTGAATAGCGGTGCAAAAGCCGTGTCGACAAGAGAGAATTCTTCACCATTAAACCAAGGACCGTTGCCAAATTGGTTCTCCAGCTGCACCATCTGTGCAGCCAATGCATCTCGGTGTTTTGTGTATCCGTTTTTGTCCACCGCCGTCTTCATCATGTAGTCACTGCCCAGCATGGCGGACGCCACTTCAATCCATGCCCGGTTCTTGGCTCTTGCCAACGGATCTTCAGGCTGCAACTGCCCGCCTGAGACATCATCGATAAACTCGTTGATAACGGCTGATTCAAAGAGTATTTCGTCGTCCACCTTAAGCACCGGCACTTTTCCAAGGGGTGATATTTCCAAGAACCAATCTGGCGGTTGAGCGAGGTCAATATAGGTGATCTTATACGCCACTTCTTTGTGGCCCAGCGTGATCGCCGCACGCTGAACAAACGGGCAGGTTTTAAAACTGATGAGCTCTAGCTGCATGGATATCTCTTCCGAAAGGTGGGTGACGACGGCGCGCTCCCCGAGATGTCGACATCAATGGGAAGAGCATAACCAGTTCAGCATGCCGTCCTATTATCCAGTTTTTGATCCTCAGTTCTGGTTTTGCTTATGTAGACGAATTGTGTGAGCCCCAAAGATGCAAAAACCCACACACGACATTGATATCAAGCTGATGAAGGTCTTTCGCGAGGTCGCCAAGCGCGAGAGTTTTTCTTTGGCGGCCGAATCTTTGGGCACGAGCCTCTCAAACATCAGCATGAATATCTCTCAGTTAGAATCTCGGCTGGGCATGCGCTTGTGCGAACGTGGCGTCAAAGGCTTTCGGCTGACGGAACAAGGTAAAAACGTCCTGTCGGCCAGCGATGAGCTGTTCGGTGCGATGGACGACTATCAGGAGAAGATCAGTTCGATTTCCGAGAACATGCACAGAGAGTTTCGAATTGGTGTGCTGTCTGAGTTGTTTATCGAAGGATCACTGCACCTTCAGAATATAATCGGCGGCATCGAAAGCGCATTGCCGAGCAGCACATTCTATTTGGAGTTTGGCTCGGCAGATGATTTGAGAGAGAAAGTCGATGCAGGCGAGCTGCATTGTGCGTTTGGGTATTTTGACAATCTTCCTAAACATTTTGGCTCAGAGTTTCTCTACACACAGACTCACCTGAGCTATTGCGGCAAAGGGCACCACCTGTTTGATGTGCCGGCGTCGAAAATCAAAATGACCGACCTGCAAAGCTGTAAAATCGCGGGTTATGACGACCTATTTGCCGATGAGAAAAAAGTCATTCCCTTGTTCAGCAAGTACGATTCGTGTTCGCGCACGGGGGAAGGGATTCTGGCATTGGTGCTCACCGGGAACTATATCGGTTTGTTGGTCGATCGTTTTGCGCAGCCTTATGTTGAGCAAGGCTTGATCAGAGCGATCGACAAGCCGCAACTCAAGCTGCTTGTCGACATTGAGATCATCTACAGAACCAGTCAGAGTACTGGGCCAACAATTGCGACAATCCTCAAAATAACGCGGGAACAGCACCCCACAAAGGGGAACGCAAACACATCTCGTGGCGCCACATGACAAGACGGATCACCGTTACTTCCTTGTTCAAGCCAACGACGTTTCGCTCCGTTGTGCTTCAATATTGAGGGCGGAGAACCTTGAATCAAACAGAGCGGCGAGCATCAAGCAGGTCAAAGATATGCCCAAAAAGAAGAAGCCGAGGGTTGGGAAGTCACTGATACTCACGACAATTCCCGCAATAAAGGGGCCTGACGCACCGCCAAGCAGATTGACCCCATTTGCCCGCGCAGCCCAGCGGCCACCGCCATCGAGCTTCGCAAATGCGCCCAGCAGATAGGGAAATGCAAACATAAACGCGAATCCAAACACACCAAGGCAAAGCGCATAGATAAGTTGAGACTCAGTTTGGTAAAGGAACAGACTGGTCCCACCGATTAACGTGATACCAATTCCAATTGGATAAATGCGACGCAGTCGCCCACCGAAGATCGCGGCCAAGATGGCGCCTAACAGGCCCGCAAGCTGCGCGACGCCCAGCAGCAAGCCAATGTTGCCACTTTCCAATCCCAGGCTTACGCCTCTGCGCTCGCTAAATGACCAAACACCCCCCTCCATTACACAAAACAAAAAGAACATGCTCAAACCGAGCACGCCCAGCGCGAAGTAGGTTTTCTTAGATTGGGATGCACTGGACAGGCGCTGCGCGCGTTCAATTGGTTCATTGGGTAGCAGTAGCAACAAAGGAGATAAGAACAACGCTAAAACCGTGAACAGGCCGACAAATCCATTGAACATCCACCGTTCCATGGCGTAGCCCATGAGGGTGAGCATGACGACCATGATCAACGTGGTCATCGCCAGCGCCGTCCCAATCATGCGGTCCGGATCGGTCATTCTGCTGAGTAATGCACCGGCAGCAGCGAGACAAATCCCGGCGCCTACGCCCGATCCCATGCGCGCCATGAGCAACAGAATGTAATGATCGAGAGCCAGAGTTGTCAGGTTTGTGGCAACGATAACCGCCATTCCGATCATTGTCAGAGTCCGCAACGACGTGCGATCCAGCAAGCCTGACAACAAAAGGCACGTGGCGGCAACCGCACTGATTTCCATTGTAGAGATGAAACCGGCCTGGCTTTCATTAAAACCAAAACCATCGATCAGGCCGCCGATATACATGGGTGAACTGAAGATTGCGAAGTTGCCGCAAACGACACCAACCAAAGCTCCAAACATCAGCCGAATATCAGACCTTGAAATGCCCATACGATACCCGACGATTTTCAATGCGTTCAGACCTGGGTCCATTCAGGTGGCGTAGTCCAACTTACGCCCGTCGAGATAAGCGCTGGCAATTTCGCGCAATCGATCACGACCAAAACTGTCGTCGTGCCCCCCATGAACAACTGTGACAGGCAGGTCGAGAAGGCGTTGCATTGTCTTTCGATAGATTTCTTTATCGCTGCCGGGCAGCTCATCAAGAAGATTTGCGTCGTAGACTGCGTCACCTGAGAACAAGGTGCCGGTGCTCTTTTCCCACAGCCCAATACTGCCCGGGCTATGTCCGGGTAAATGCAGTACTTCAAAAGACCTGTCCCCCAGCTCAATCACATCCCCTTCGTCGACAATCGTCTTGGATTTTGCCGGCAATTGCCGATAGGCGTGAGGATCAAATCCTTCGTTGGGCCGCGCCGCAATGACATAATCGCCGATAGGGCCATCCGCCTCCAACATTTCGACAACTTCTGGCGGCCAGCGACTTATGTCCAAGGGCAGTTGATCGATAGACTCATCAATTTTGTCCGCTTCCGCTTGATGCACATGGCAATTGTCAAACTCGAAGGCACCACCGGAGTGATCAATATGCGCGTGGGTAAGAACAACGCTGAGCTGCTTATCAAAAAGATCTTTCGCGGCCGCGGACAAATCGCTGATACCCATGCCGGTGTCGACCAGCAAGTCACGATCGCGGCCACGGACATGCCAAATATTGCAACGAAGAAACGGATGAACGTACGGCTCCCTCAACAATGTAATGTCATCGTCAATGCGTTGACGGACAAACCACTGTTCTTCAATGGGTAAGCTCATGACCGGCTCCAGATTTCAAGTTCATGTAGCACCACTTAATGCAGAAGCGACCACCGATTAAATAAGGCGTTCGTGAACAATACATAAGGCCACGTGTATGTATCGCGGCAAAAGACGGAGACGTCTATTAGGGCTTAGAGACCGAGCCGCGGTTTGCCCACGCCGGGGTGAACCTGCGATCGTCTGCACTCACAAAAGGGCGCGGACGGGTTTACTTTGGTGGGTGGTGGAGGCTTACTGCATCCCATGAGCAACATCACGGTTTTTACAGCTCAAAAGATCATAACCATGGAGCCATCGCTTCCTGAGGCAACAGCGGTTGCTGTTCGGGATGGACAGATTGTCGAAGTAGGTTCGCTCGAAACATTGAAGCCATGGTTGGACGCGCACCCGCATGTCATCGACACGCGTTTTGAAAATCACATCCTGACACCAGGCTTCATCGACCCACACCTCCATCCAAGTATGGCGGCGGTGCTCCTGCAGATGCGATTTGCTACGGCAACCGAATGGCGGCTCCCCTGGGAGACCATATCCCCCGTTACGACACCGGAAGCCTTTGCATCCCGCGCCAAGAAAGTTGTTGAGGAACGCGACGACACATCTGATCCCGTTTTTGTTTGGGGCTATCACCAACTCTGGCACGGCAAAATGAACCGCACAGTGCTGGATGAGATCGCGCCCGATCATCCGCTGGTCGTCTGGCACCGTTCCTTTCATGAAGTCATTGTCAATAGTGCCGCCCTCAAATGGATGGGCCTCGATCCCGATGGCAAAAGTAACAACTGGCAAGTCAATCTTGACGAGGGTCATTTTTACGAGGGCGGACTGCGCGTCGCCCTTGATAAGCTCATGCCCTACCTGATGGCACCCGCGCGCTACGAAGAGGGGCTCAATCGTCTTCGACAAGTTGTTCATTTTGGCGGACACACCACCATCGGAGACATGGCGGCCGGCTTGTTCAATCTCGGTCTTGAATGGGATGCGACAACCCGATTGTTCGAAACGGACGCGACGCCGTTTCGCGTGTTCTTTATTCCCGAAGGCAATGCGCTGGTTTCCTCTGAAGGCGGGATCGACGGCGCGGTGAAGAAAATTCACGCGCTGCAAGAACAAAATACGCACCGGCTCAAATTTATCGACCATGTCAAACTCTTCACCGACGGCGCCTTCTTTTCACAGCTCATGCAGTTAGGCGGACCAGGCTACATAGACGGCCATGATGGGGAGTGGCTCGCTGTTCCTGAAAAATTTGAAGAATCGGCACGCGGCTTTTGGAACGCCGGTTTGAAAATTCATGTGCACTGTTGTGGTGATTTAGGAATCGAGTTGGCGCTTGAAGTATTGGAAAAACTGCAGTGGGAGCGACCGAGATTTCGTCACGGCTTCACATTTGAGCATTTCGGGGTGTCAACACCCGAACAATGCCGCCGTGTTGCCGACCTTGGGGCCTTCGTCTCTGCAAATGTCTACTATTTGTATGAGCTGAGTGACATTTACTCCCGTCAAGGTTTGGGTTACGAGCGCGCGTCGCAAATTGTTCGGCTTAAGACGCTGCTCCGCAATAACGTGTCGAGCACAATCCATTCCGACTACACGATGGCGCCGGCGCTTCCCTTGAACAGCGCGTGGGTTGCTGTAAATCGGATCAATTCCGTTGGTGATTTCATGAACGAAAATGAGGCCATCAGCGTGCATGAAGCCCTTGAAGCCATCACGATCAATGCAGCCAGGGTTCTCGGCGTCGAAGACGAAGTGGGCACAATCCGAAGCGGGAAGAAGGCCGACTTCACCGTGTTGGAACAAAATCCGTATCAAGTCGATCCCATGTCTTTGAAAGACATCCCGATATGGGGAACTGTGTTTGAGGGCCAACCGGCACCTATCGACCGGCAGTGACTTGATACACGCCAACTATTCGACTAACGCTAAGTTCTTGATCCAATCGGCCGAGCGTTTCAATCCTTTGAATAGAATCGCGGTGTCATTTGAACGTTCCACAAAGAAAAGGCGCGCCCGTGGCAAACAAGAAAAAGATCTTTCTTCACGAAGGGGACCTGCCCGACGATATCGAGTTCGGAAGCAGCGTTGCCATTGACACGGAAACCCTGGGCCTGCGCCCTGCACGCGACCCTCTTTGCTTGGCCCAATTGAGCGCCGGTGACGGCACAGCCCATCTCGTAAAGTTTGATCGCACGACATACGAGGCGCCAAACTTGAGCAAGGTGCTTTCGGATCCCAATATTGTGAAGCTGTTCCATTTTGCGCGCTTCGACGTCGCGGTGTTGGAAGCCTATTTGCAAGTTGATACTGCCCCGATCTATTGCACCAAGATTGCGTCCAAACTGGTGCGTACTTACACGGACAAACATGGGCTAAAAGATCTGTGTAAAGAGCTTTTAAACGTAGACTTGTCAAAACAACAGCAAAGTTCCGACTGGGGTGCCGACGAACTCAGCGATGCGCAGCAAGCCTATGCCGCGTCGGACGTGCTCTATCTGCATGAGTTGCGCGAGAAGCTTGATGAGATGCTCATCAGAGAAAATCGCCAAGATTTGGCTGCAGCCTGCTTTGAGTTTCTACCGGTCAGGGCATTTCTGGACCTAGCCGGATGGGAAGACACGGACATTTTCGCCCATTAACCTTCCTTAACTTCAACGGCAGTTCAGGCGCCGAAAATTGATCGATGCGTCCCTTTGGATCGCCCCGAATTGCGCGACTCAGATTGAGCTTCAGATTGACCTAATGCAAAGTTCGGGCCATAATAGTTGCATGGTTCCCTGAGTATTTGTCGACGTCGAATGCCTCGAGCGAGACGTCCGCTTCTTCAACTAATCTGAACTGCCTCAGGGTCGCGATGGCAAACCAATTGCGAGCATAATGTATGAGTCACGGTGATGCCAAAGCGGCGCATAATCCAGCTGATGTTGATGTCGCGCAACGCGTTCTGAATCTTGAATCAGACGCGCTCAAGGTCCTGTCACAGGCGTTAGACAAGCAGTTCATTCGTGCCGTTGATACGCTTTTGAATGTCCAAGGACGCGTTGTGGTCAGTGGCATGGGAAAAAGCGGGCTTGTCGGCCGGAAAATTGCCGCGACCCTTTCGTCCACGGGGACACCAGCCCATTTTGTTCATCCGGGCGAGGCCAGCCACGGTGATATGGGCGCGATCACCAATTCGGATGCCTTATTGGTCCTCTCTAATTCCGGGAAGACGCAAGAGATTGGCGATCTGGTTGCGCATACGCGACGCTATCAAATTCCTCTGATCGGGATTGCCAGCGGCGCAGGCAGCATGCTGCTGGAATCATCAGACGTTGAGCTCCTGCTACCCCAAGTGGCCGAGGCGTGCCCCATGGGATTGGCCCCGACAACGTCCACCACAATGATGCTTGCCCTCGGCGATGCACTTGCCGTGGCGCTGATGGAACGGCGGGGCTTTTCCGCGGACGAATATCGGGTACTGCACCCTGGCGGGCAACTCGGCAAAGCCCTGATCAGGGTGAGCGATATCATGCACGCCGACGATGCGATGCCGTTGGTGAAAATCGGCACGGGCCTCAAGGAAGCCATTATTGAGATGACCGCAAAACGGTTCGGGTGCACAGGCGTTCTCGATCAAGAAGGCCGGCTGGTCGGCATCGTCACGGACGGCGATCTCAGCCGTTACATGGATGCACAACTGTTAGAGCGTCAGGTCGAAGAGGTAATGACAAAGGACCCGCACACCATTCAACCGGGCAAGCTGGCTGCCGAGGCACTCGGGATCATGAATACGCGATCCCAACCGATCACATGCCTTTTTGTGGTCAATGAAAAAGATCAGTCTGACGCAAATACCAAATATGGCCGCCCTGTCGGCATCCTGCACATTCACGATTGCCTCCGTGCAGGCATAACCTGAAGCGAGTTCGCATGAACATCATTCAAATGGCCGACACAGCTAAATCCGCACCATCAGGTCGTACTTGGACAGAACCCAGCAAGGGCCGCTCTTCGCCGAACAAAGGTTACTCACGTCTGGTGGGCTGGCTCAAGGTGATCCTGCCGGTTGTAGCTGTCGCGATCGTGATTTCCATGTTTGCCTATCCGGCCCTGCTTGATTTCGGTGAGAACACAACGTTCACCGTGAGCGAAATAGAGCGAAGCGGCAATGAACTCAAAATGAGTCAGCCGCGTTTGACGTTCCTCGACAAGAAAGAGCAGGAATTTGTCGTCACGGCGGCGACCGCCACCCAAATTGGCGACCGGCCGAATGTTTGGTTTTTGAACAGCATCGTTGCCGACATGAAACCTGTTGACGGCGGATGGATGCAACTTCTTTCAACAGAAGGTGAGCTCGATTCCGATGCGGAACTCATGGACCTTAGCGGCGTCATCCAAGTCTACACCCATGATGGGTATGAAATGCATGCAACAAGCGCGAATGTAAACTTTGGTACCGGCGCGGTCGTCAGCAACACGCCTGTTCAAGGCAAGGGGCCGAGGGCAAAGATCAGCGCGGAGTCGATGGAAATCGACGAAAGCGGTGACCTTCTCCATTTTGAAGGCAATGTCAGGTTAACGATCGAACCCGAAGACGAGCAAAAGAAGAGCTAGTGACAGGAATGACTTGGTTGCCCGTCTCCTCAGAACACATGTTGCTCCGTATACGTTCCTATTTCATCGCTGCCGGTGCAATTGCGACCACACTTTGTTTTGCCCCTACATTGGTTGACGCGCAGTCGCCCGCTTTGTTCGGCGGCGGCGGCTCACCACTCAGTTCAAAAGACCCCATTGATATTGCGGCAGACGTCCTGGACGTCGATCAACAAAAGCAGGTGGCTGTCTTCACCGGGAATGTGGATGCTGTTCAGGGGGACCTGCATCTCAGGTCGGATGTCTTAACCGTTTACTATGACACCCGCGACGACGGGAAAGAAGAAGCCGCCCCCAAGAATGACGAGGCGACATCTGCCATCGGTCAATCGAGTGACATTACGAGAATTCGTGTCACCGGCAATGTTGTGATCACTTCGCCCGAGGAAACGGCAACGGGAGACTGGGCGCTGTATGACGTGGCGACCGCAAAGGTCACAATGGGCGGCGACGTTGTCCTTACGCGCGGCGAGAACATCCTGAAGGGTCACAAATTGATTGTGGATCTTGAAACGGGCCAGAGCAAACTCGAAGCCGCCCCAAATGGTGAAGGTGAAAAGAAGAGAATTCGTGGCCTGCTCATCCCAAACAATGGGGACAAGGAAAGCGACGGAAAGGGCGACGGGGAAGACAATCAGGAAAACACGGAAGAGGAGGAATCACCTAGTCAGACAGAAGCCTTAACCGGGGCGATAACGGAATAAAAACCAAGGATTTAGGCCGGCACGTCTGGCAACTTCACCGAATTTTAAGAGCGGAAGATGTTCTATAGAGAGGCTGATGACTGAAAAAGAACACAACGAAAGTGCGGGCGTCAGCACAGCATCTGCTAGCCCTCGCCTGATTGCAGATAACGATGGCTTGCTTGTCGATAATATCGGCAAAAGCTTCAAACAGCGGCCAGTGGTGCGCAATGTAAATTTGCGCCTGCAGCGGGGCGAAGTCGTGGGATTGTTGGGACCAAACGGGGCCGGAAAGACAACATGCTTTTATATGATCACTGGATTGATTCCGGGGGACTACGGAGTGATCAAGTTGGACGGCCACGACATTACAAATCTACCGATGTATCGGCGTTCCCGCATGGGAATTGGCTATCTTCCTCAGGAAGCCTCCATTTTTCGGGGCCTTTCGGTCGAAGAAAACATCCGTGCTGTCGTTGAACTTGTTGAGTCCCAACCGGAAAGACGTGACGCTGTTGTCGACGAACTGCTTGGTGAATTCGCCATAACGCATTTGCGGCGCACACCTGCTGTGGCGCTGTCAGGCGGCGAACGCCGGCGCGTTGAAATTGCCCGTGCCTTGGCAACACACCCGTCCTTCATGCTGCTGGACGAGCCCTTCGCCGGCATTGATCCCATTGCCATCAGCGACATTCGCGATTTGGTTTCTCATCTGAAGGATCGCGGCATTGGCGTATTGATTACAGACCACAATGTGCGTGAAACGCTCGACATTATTGACCGGGCCTACATCATTCACGACGGCCAGGTCCTCATGGAAGGGGATCCAAGCGACGTGGTCGGGAATGAAGACGTGCGCCGCGTTTACCTCGGCGAAAAGTTCAGCATGTAAAAAGAGACAAAAAGCAGTAGGCGGAACAAAAAGAAATGGCGTTATCACAAAGATTGGAGCTGAGACAGGGGCAATCCCTTGTCATGACGCCTCAGCTGCAGCAAGCGATCAAGTTGCTGCAATATTCAAACATTGAGCTATCCGCCTATGTTGAACAAGAGCTGGAAAAGAACCCGCTTCTAGAGCGCGACGAACGCGACCAAGATGCAGGCGCCCAAGCGTCGGAAACCCAGGACAGCGATAATACTTCCACAGAAAAATCCGATGAGCTGCGGGAAGCGGATGTTCAAATTTCCGACGAAGCACCCGCTACCAATGCTGAAAACGTTCTGGACACGGAATATGAAAATGTTTTTAGCGAGGACAGCGCCGCAGACGCCGCAGAAAACACACAGCAAGACCCTTATCTGTCTTCTGAATGGTCGAACGTAGGCAGCTCGTCAGGTTCTAAACCCGTTGACGGTGACGGACCTTCGTTTGAAAGCCGGCTTGCCGAAGACAAAGACCTGCGTGAGCATTTGACGGATCAATTGCAGGTTTCCATCTCAGACCCGATGGAACGGCTCATCGGTTCACACCTGATCGATACAGTCGATGAAAATGGCTATGTTCGCGAGAGCATCGAATCGATTGCCGAGCGGCTCGGTTGCGCGGAGGCACTGGTCGAGACTGTCCTGCAAAAGATGCAAGCCTTTGAGCCCGCCGGGATTATGGCGCGGTCGCTTCAAGAGTGCCTAAGGCTTCAGCTCATTGAAAAGGATCGCCTCGATCCCGTCATGAGCACGTTTCTTGATCATCTCGATCTCCTGGGCAGCCACCGCCTTGATGAGCTTAAGCAAATCTGCGGTATCGACGACGAAGACCTGGCTGAAATTGTTGCGGACATACGGACCTGCCATCCTAAGCCAGGGCTTGTGTTTGGTTCCGATCTCGTTCAGCCCGTTGTCCCCGACGTGTTTGTTCGGGAAACATCGGAAGGTGTTTGGAAAGTCGAGTTGAACACGGAGACGCTTCCGCGGGTCCTGGTGAATTCGCAGTACTATTCCGAAGTCAATCAGAACGTCGACGGCGAAGCCAAGACCTACTTGGCGGAGTGCTTGAATGACGCCAATTGGCTGGTCAAGAGCCTTGATCAGCGGGCTCGCACAATTCTGAAGGTTTCAACCGAAATTGTCCGGCAGCAGGACGCATTTCTTGTGAACGGCGTCGAGCATTTGCGCCCCCTTAATCTCAAGGCCATTGCAGACGCCATCTCGATGCATGAATCCACAGTAAGCCGCGTTACGGCCAATAAGTACATGGCCACGAGCCGCGGCGTATTTGAGCTCAAATACTTCTTCACTTCCGCCATTGCCGCAACCTCGGGTGGTGAAGCCCATTCTGCGGAGGCGGTCCGGCACAAGATCAAGACACTGATCGATGACGAAGCGCCCAACAAGATTTTGTCTGACGACCGAATCGTGGAAATGCTTAAGGGCGCAGGCATCGACATCGCACGGCGGACGGTCGCAAAGTACCGTGAAGCCTTGAACATTCCGTCTTCGGTTCAGCGGCGAAGACTAAAAAAGCTGTCCGCTTAGAACATTTTTGTGACCATCGCGGGCGCTTGAGAAGAGCGTCAGATAGCCCCATATCCCGAGAGGGGAGGATTCGTTGACACGCTATAACGGTCGAACTAAGGTCCCGCCTCTGTCAAAAGGGGCTTTCGACACAACTGTCAAACCAAGACAGGAGATCGCCTGAATGGACATCCAAATTCACGGAAAACAGATTGATGTGGGAGATTCTTTAAGAGCCCATGTCGATGGCCGATTGTCTGAGGGCGTCGGTAAATATTTCAGTCAGACGGTCACCGGCCATGTCACATTCTCGCGCGACGGGCGCCAATTCAAGGCGGATTGTTCCTTGCATTTGAGCTCCGGAATAAGCATTCAGTCACACGCGTCGCATGATGACATTTATGCTAGTTTTGACCGCGCTTGCGATCGGCTGGAAAAACAACTGCGTCGCTATAAGCGGCGTTTGAAGGATCATCATCATTCGCAAAAGGAGCAGATTCCAGCTCTTACCGTGCCGGACTATGTGATCGCCTCAGAAGACGAAGCAGAGGAAGAAGAGGTTGCCACTGACCTGCAACCAACCATTGTTGCGGAGCTGACGACCGAAATCAAAACACTCAGTGTTGGTGAAGCGGTCATGCAACTTGAGCTGATTTCCTCGCCCTTCTTGCTCTTCAAGAACGCGGCGGATAACGGTGTAAATATTGTTTACCGTCGCGACGACGGCAACATTGGCTGGATTGACCCTGTAGCATCAGAATCATCTGGCGGCCAATCGCGCGTGATTCAATAACAAGAGAAGTGTCTGTATTGTTCGGCACCAGGCGTGCCAATGCCGAACAAGGAATTGTAAGTTATGGAAGAACTGGATTTTCTGATTCCGGAAAGTGTCATTGCTCATCTTAAAGCGTCGAGCAAAAAACAGGCACTTCAAGAACTGTCGCAGCGCGCCGCGGATGTTACTGGACTCAGCAGCCGTGCGATATTTGAAACACTTCTTGAGCGTGAACGACTTGGGTCAACTGGCGCTGGCGAGGGCATTGCAATTCCGCACGGCAAATTCGAAGAACTGAACAAGCTGTTTGGTTTTTTCGCACGCCTCGACAATCCGATAGACTTTGACGCTGTCGACAATCAACCGGTTGATTTGATCTTCCTTCTTCTTGCACCGAAAACGGCCGGTGCCGAGCATTTGAAAGCGCTGGCCCGCGTCGCCCGCCTCATGCGGAACCAAGCAATTGTTCGCAAACTGCGTGGGTCCGACGATTCCGCAGCCCTTTTTGCCGTTCTCACAGAGCCCGCAGCGTCAAACGCTGCTTGATTGTTCGACAACGCGGCCGCCTTTCTCCCAACCTACGCTCCAGCGCAAGCCTCAGCGCCATACCTTGCGCCTATATGCATGACGCCTGTGCCTTCAGGGTCGATTTTGCCCTGGCTTGAGAAGACATCCTTTGGCATGCTTCTGTTTTGGGAGGCATCCATTGCGCGCGATCCAAAAACTGTTGGTCTCAACTTTATCTATGATCTCAGTGGTCACTTTCACAGGTTGCGCGGTTGTCGGACAAGGAGTGGATGCACCAATCGATGTCCCTAAAGACTATGCTGCTCGCGAACAACAACACATGGAAGACAGCGACCGTTGCGGTCCAGAATTTCTTCAAGAGCGCTTGTCGGCCGGAATGCTTAATGTCATCGGCCCTATAGCTGACGGGCCATTCAGACCGGTCTGCAAACGGCACGATGCCTGCTACCGCCTCAAAGAAAAGACGCAAGCCTGGTGCGATGACAGAATGAGGGACGAGATGATCTCGATCTGCAATACCGGCGAAGCCACGCCGGCTTACAGTGTCCCCGTCATTGGCCCTTCACTCTGCCGGTTCCATGCGGGGCTATACTATCAAGCGATTAACTCGCCGGCTGGCGCCGTCGCCTACAAAGGACAAGCAGGTGGCAAGATTGTCAACATTCGCTCCCGACGCGTTGAAGACTGGTTATCAAAAGATGAATTTGAGGTCTGCGTCGATGTCACGAACAATACAAAGTCCATGCAGGAATATGACATAGAGCTGCATACAGCCGATGGCAAACTGGTGGATCGCGAACCCGATACTTACGAGCGAAACGTGCGCGCTGAAGAAACGGAAGAGTTCTGTGTAGGGACGAATTACTCCGCTGAATGGAGCATCGGCAACCTAACTGAAATTGTTCATATATCCATTCGCGCGGACGACCCTAGCAACTTCGACACGACCGACGACATGGTGATCGTTGACACAGCTCAAGTATCGGTCCCTGGCCGCTAGGTCGCGCATCTCCATTGACCATGTATTGACAGGTTAGAACAAAACATGCCCCATCTCACGCTTTCGATGAGCGATCAAATCGCCACAATCCTGTTCAGCAACCCTCCCCTGCAAGTAATGACGCCAACCACGCTGAACGAGCTCAATGCCATGATGCCAAGGCTCAAAGAAGACGACGTCAGAGCTGTCGTCTTTGCCGGCACCGACGAGAAGTATTTCATCCGCCATTTTTCAGTTGAAGAACTTGACGCTAGTGCAAGCGGCCAAGGGAGTAACTGGGATGTTAATATGGATGATCTGCTCCTCGAATTGGAACATTTGCCGAAACCCGTCATTACCGCGCTCACCGGATCGGCTATGGGCGGCGGGTTGGAATTTGCGCTGGCAACGGACATCCGAGTCGCAAAGGACGGGCTATATCACTATGGCTTGCCGGAAGTCTCCGTCGGCATCTTGCCCGGCGGTGGAGGTACGCAACGTTTGACAGAACTTGTTGGTCGCAACCGTGCCATGGAGATGATGCTGCGTGCGCGTCTGATCAGCCCCGCGCAAGCATTTCAATACGGTCTGTTTGAAGAGCTGGTTCCCGCAGATACGGACGAAACGGCGCTAGACCGCGCGCAATCAATTGCACGCGAAATCGCACAGCGCCCCCGCCTGGCCGTAGCACACATCAAGCGTTTAGCCCGTGAAGCGACATCGCCGGTGAATAAAGACATGTTAAGCCTGGAAACGAAATTGTTTGGTGAATTGATGCGCACACCCGAAGCGCAAGCCCTGCTCAAAGCCGTCGCACAAGATCACCGTAAAGAACGGGAGGCCGGATCCTGAATTGGAATTGCGGTGCCCTTTTAAACAACCCCCGCATCACGCAATTTGGCGATCTCGTCGCCATTGTAACCGAGGCTGCTTAGAATTTCATCCGTATGCTGTCCAAGCTCTGGTGCAACGCCGCTGGGTTGCAGGGGCGTTGCGCTCATAGAGATCGGCGTCCCAACAACGGAAATCTCACCCCCCTTGCCGTCATCGACTTTCTGAAGGTATCCATTCAACCATACGCCTTCGTCTTCAGACACCTGCCGATAATCATTGACCGGCGCATACCGCACACCCATAGAGCGGAACAGCTCGCACCATTCCTTGGTCGTCTTGCTCTTGAATGCGGGCGACAGCTCATTGAACAACCAGGTCAAATCTTCACGGCTGGTCAACAACCCGGCAAACCGTTCGTCGAGCGCAAGTTCGGGCTTTTCAAGTGCAATAAAAAACGTATCGCGCGAGTCCGGCGGTACGCCTATGACACCTATGTGACCGTCTTTTGTCTCAAAGATTCCGTAAAGCCCGCGCAACAACGGATGGCTCGCATGGCCACGGCCCGGAACTTCGTCCGACATCAAGAAATGTGAAAACTCGGAAGCCTGCGCCCAAATCTGTCCCCCCAACAAGGACACCTCAACGCGTTGCCCCTTCCCCGTCCGGGTCCGGTCGAATAGGGCGGCCAGAACCCCCGCCAGCAAATTTTGCGAACCGATATGATCGGCAATGGTGACCCCAACAGGCGATGGCGGATGCCCGTCATATCCTATGGTGCTGATCAATCCGCCAGCCGCTTGGCCCGCCAGATCAGCGCCTTCACGACCGGCGTCAGGGCCAATTGGCCCGAACGTACTACCCGCCCCCCATATAAGCCCGGGATTCTCCGCGCGAAGATCATCATACCCCAAGCCCCACTCCTCCATAGTCCCGGGTTTGAAGTTACTGATGATGATGTCGGTGTCTTTTGCCAGGCGTTTGAAGATCTTCGCTCCGTCGTCAGTTCTCAAATCAACAGTGAGCCCGCGTTTGCCGCGATTGCACCCTTGATAATAGCCGCTTCGCATGTCGTCGGCGCTCAAGAAGATCCAACGCGCAAGGTCCCCCATAAGCGGTAATTCAACCTTGGTTACTTCCGCACCCATGTCACAGAGCGTTGCCGCGGCTTGCGGGCCCTGCACCAATTGTCCGACGTCCAGAACTTTGATCCCTTCAAGCGGTCCAGCCATGTCCTTGGTTCAACACCTCCGTTGATCTGCCTTTACAAATTATTCTGAACGGGAAAGAGTTTTGAGGCAACAAACTCGCACGCGAATTTCGGGGAACTTCTCATGACCTATGCAGGAAACCGGCGCATTATTGATGCGGATAGCCATGTCATTGAGTTAGACGATTTCTTGCATAAGGCAGCCAGTCCGGAAGACCTGCCGCTTATTCCGGCCATGTCGGAGCAAAAAGAACTGCCCGTTGTTCAAGCGGGTCTTGATCGCGGGCGTGAACTTTTTGCGAAGCGGCAGGCGAACCCTGAAACGATGGCCAAGTTCGAAGCGGCCTTACTTGATAACTCGAAAAGCGGATGGAATCGCTTGGGGGCATTCGACGCGGCAGAGCGCTCGCATGCGCTCGATCTCTTTGGATTTGAAATGCAATGGGTGTTACCGACTTTTGCATTTCATCAAATCGCACATGTTGACGATAATCGTGTTCTAGAAGTTGGATCGCGAACGTTGAACAAAGCTATGGGAGATTTCTGCAAAGCCGACAAACGCCTTAAGGCGATCGGCTATGTGCCACTTAGCCTTGGCCCAGACACAGCGCAATCTGTGATGCGACAAGGCCTGGCCGATGGTTGTTATACCTTCATGATCGACACGAATGAACCGAATGACAAAGCCATGTCTTTCACGCATGCGGAATTCGACCCGGTGTGGACGCTCTTCGAAGAATCAAACGCACCTTTCGTTGTCCATGTTGCCGTCAATGGACATTACAAGGCCGTGCCCGACAGCTTTAAGAACAACGGAAAACAGGACATGGCATTGGGCGGTGATGCGCCGGCAGGCGAGTTAGGGCTGCTAACGATTGGCAACAGTGCACAGATCTTTCTGGCCGCAATGATCTTTGACGGTGTTTTTGATCGACATCCCAGATTGCGCGGCATTTCCATGGAACATGGCGGCTTTTGGCTGCCCTCCTGGCTGCAATCCCTTGACTACACGGCATCGCTCTTTAGACGCATGCGGAGCTTCTCCGAAGCCCCCTCCGAAACAGCGCACAAGAGACTCAAGGTTTCGCCGTTTGCCGGTGAGCCTATCGGCTGGATTATCGAAAATGTCGGCCCAGACATGCTCGTCTTCGCCTCAGACTATCCGCATCCTGAAGGAACGTCGGACCCCATCCGCAAATTCGAGGCCACCATGGAAAACTGCGACCAGGCCTCCTTCGACGTTTTCTATCACGGAAACATGGAAGATCTGATGGGGAAGACTTGAGGGCCTTCCATGGTCAGGCCTCCTAATCGTTGCGTTTGCAACAAAAAAACAACTTGTACAACAACGCTAACTCCTGTTCCCTGTAGCTAAAGATCAGCGAGCACCGCGGTCGTTGATCTGGTCCCAGGCAAACGCACGCAAGAATGCGGAGATTGATGTATGCGTCTTACTCAAATGGATGCCTCGTTCCTCTATGCCGAGTCCGCAAGTGGACCGATGCATATTTCCTCGATCTATGTCTTGGAAGGGGAACTCCCATATCAAAGGGTTATTGACCACTTCGAAAAACGTATCCATCTGGTGCCCGCCTACCGCCGCAAGCTCGCACAGGTTCCTTTTAACATGGGCCATCCCAAATGGGTGGACGACCCCGACTTTGATCTCAAGAACCACATCAAGTCCCATGAGCTACCTGAAGGCTCAAGTCTCGAAAATGGGATCGACGCTGCTGTCAAACTGAACGAACCAATGATGGATCGCGATCGCCCCTTGTGGGGGGTCGTGGTTATCTCAGGTGTGCCGGACCGCACCTTGATCTTACAAATGTGCCATCACGCAATGATTGATGGCGCGTCGGGCATCGATCTGACGACCATTCTTTATGACGTGGAACCAGACCCGCCACCGGTCGCAATACCGAATGAACCTTGGGAACCCAACCAGCCGCCAAGTGGCGCCGAGCTATTTGGCGAAGCCTTGAGCGAAAATCTTGAGGCCCTTCAAACGACAAGTTCGTCAAGTTGGTGGCCTGACACGGCGAAACAGCGCGAACTGATGCGCAAAGCCTTTCGCGTCGCCACAAGCTTTGTAACCCGCCCCGTGGTGACAGCTCCTTTCAACGCCTCCCTTGTTGGCCCTAAGCGCCGCGCGCGCTTTATGAAGAAGCCTTTTGGTGAAATCAGGGAGATCCGCCGCGCCTTGGGCGGGACCATCAATGATGTGGTCTTGACCGTCGTATCTGAAGCCGTTGCGCGATATCTAAAGGCGCATGATGAAGATATTGATGGACGGCATATGCGGATCATGTGCCCGGTCAATGTGCGCACCGAAGATCAGCAAGGCGCACTTGGTAACCAGGTTTCCGCTATCTTCCCCGTTCTGCCAGCTTGGCCGATGCCGGTCCAACACAGATTGGCCGTCGTTGTTGCCGAAACCGACAGGATCAAGAACAATGAAGAAGCGCAAGCGATGGCATTGGTTTCGGATAGCGCATCCGGAATCTGGCCTTTGGCCATGGCGCCAACCCAACTGACAGGAACCCGGTTCGATTTGACACGCATTGCCGCGCGTTTCCCACCACCTGTTATTCCAGGCTGGCGGCCCCCGAACTTCGGCACCAACTTCGTATGCACCAACGTACCGGGGGTCCAGGTCCCTCAATATCTCTGTGGCCACCAGGTACTCGATACAATCGGCCTTCTTGTCCTTACCGGGAATGTGGGCTTCAGCATTACGATCTTGAGTTATAATAAAGAACTATTCTTCAGCTTCATCTGCGAACCTCGGCTGCTTCCTGACCTGGAACTGATTGTTTCAAGCGCACAAGATGCCTTCACCGAACTGCTGGATGAAGCACGCAATAAAATCGCCCAAATTAGCGGCAGCAAATGAGACTGAGATGACAAACGATAATCACGGCGGCGACTATCCTAGAAAAATCAAACTGCCCGATGGCACCGAGATTGAACTCCGCGAGATGTCGCGCGCTGACCGCGACAGCGTTCTGAACTTTGCAAAAGGGCTTCCGCAAGAAGACCTCCTGTTCTTACGTACCGACCTCACAAATCCCAACGATGTAGACAATTGGATGCAAAACATCGAAAGTGGCCGGTCAAAATCCTTGGCGGCCTATGATGGCGATCTGCTCGTTGGGTACGCGTCCGTACACAGAAATACAGCGCCTTGGATGAAACGCGTGGGCGAGATTCGGGTCAATGTGTCCGTCGCATTCCGCGGCCGCGGCCTTGGCCGGATTTTGACATCTCACATATTCGACTTGGCACGCGGTCTTCATCTCAAGAAGCTGACCGCAAATATGATGTCTGATCAACGTGGCGCACAAGCTGCCTTCCGCAAACTCGGCTTTGTTCCAGAAGCGTTGCTCGGCGACTATGTCGAGGATCGCAACGGCACGTCACGCGATTTGGTCATTATGTCATTTGACGTTGAGGGCCATACGGATCAGGCGATTGAACCGTTGCGTTTATGAATCGCAACGTCATCATTACCTGCGCTGTCACCGGCGCAGGCGATACCGTCGGTATGCACCCAGCCATACCGGTAACACCGAAACAAATCGCGGATGCTGCCCTTGAAGCAGCGAGAGCTGGCGCTGCCGTTGCCCACATCCATGTACGTGATCCTGATACGGGCCGCGGAAGCCGTGATCCGGCGCTTTATCGCGAAGTCGTTGATCGCATACGCAGCGCCAATGATGACATCGTTATCAATCTGACCGCCGGCATGGGCGGCGATCTGTTCTTTGGCGAAGATGAATCGCCACTCGAATTCACGCAGGAAACAGATCTGGTCGGTGCCCGCGAGCGTCTTATTCATGTGGAAGAATTATTGCCGGAGATCTGCACACTCGACTGCGGGTCACTCAACTTTGGCGACGGTAATCTTGTCTATGTCTCGACGCCCGACATGTTGCGGTTGGGGGCCAAACGCATTCAGGAGTTAGGCGTCAAACCCGAGCTTGAGATCTTCGACACAGGTCATCTTTGGTTCACAAAGCAAATGCTGCTTGAAGGGCTACTGGACGCACCACCTTTGTTCCAATTGTGCATGGGCGTGGCTTGGGGCGCCCCCGCTGACACAACAACCATGAAAGCAATGGCCGACAATCTACCGCCGGGCGCAAACTGGGCAGGATTTGGCGTCGGCGCCATGCAAATGCCCATGGTGGCGCAGGCGGTCTTGTTAGGTGGTCATGTTCGTGTGGGGCTTGAAGACAATCTCTATCTTGAAAAAGGGGTGCATGCCAGCAACGCCCAATTGGTCGAACGCGCTGCAAACATTGTTTCATTGATGGGCGCCACGGTCGTAACGCCCAATGAAGCGCGCGACATTCTCAAGTTGAAAAAGCAGGTTTAATGGCCGAGACGGGCACGCCGGGGCGGGTCACAGTCATCGGCACTGGTGTCATTGGTGCCGGATGGGCTGCACGTTTCTTGGCTCATGGCTACGAAGTCACAGCCTGGGATCCAGGCAAACAAGCAGAAGCCAAGCTCGCTGCTGCTGTGGCACGCGCCTGGCCATCGCTTGAAAAACTAGGGTTGCCCGCACCTGCGGATCAAAACCGCCTGCAATTTGAAAACACGCTTGAAGCCGCCTGTGCGGGCTCAAGCTTTATTCAAGAGTCTGCGCCGGAAAATTTATCGCTTAAGAGCGAGCTATTGTCACAAATTGATCGGGCATCACCTGTTGATGCGATCATCGGTTCATCGACCAGCGGCTTCAAGCCTTCTGACCTTCAAAAGGGGTTGAAGAACCCAGAGCGGTTGGTCGTCGGCCATCCTTTCAATCCAGTTTATCTACTGCCGCTTGTTGAAGTCGTCGGGGGCGCGAAAACGGACGCCGATCTATTATCGAAAGCAATGTCGTTTTATCGATCCATCGGCATGTACCCATTACATGTGCGTAATGAAATCGAAGGGCATCTCGCCGACCGTTTGTTGGAAGCCCAGTGGCGCGAGATCTTACACCTCGTCAAAGATGGCATTGCGACCACCGGCGAACTCGACGATGCGATCACTTACGGTCCCGGATTGCGTTGGGCGGTGATGGGCACCAATTTAACTTATCACCTCGCCGGCGGCGAAGCGGGTATGCGTGCAATGCTGAAGCAATTCGGCCCGGCTTTGAAACTACCGTGGACCAAACTTGAAGCACCTGAATTAACCGACGATCTTATTGACCGCATGGTTGACGGCACGAAAGCACAGGCGGGTGATCGCAGCATCGCTGAACTTGAGACGCTGCGCGACAATTGTCTGATCGATATCATGCGTGCGCTTGAGAAATATAAGATCGGCGCCGGTCGCGTTCTTGCGAACAACAAGACGCTGTAAGTGCATAGCAATGATCCCCGTGTGCATCCCGCGAGAACAGATCGCCTTCTCTACATGACTCATTTATGATGCCGTCATGTTTTCGATTGAAGCGACCGACTTGCCCGAAGGCGCACTGCTCAACCGCTACCGCAACGAAAGCAGTGAGAGCGGGTCGACATCCTACACGGACTGCTATTCCGTATCCGCAAGAGGTCAGATCTCTCTGTCTGACTACGTCTTTGCGTTCTATACCAGCCCGGTCTTCAAAGCAGAACGTTTCATCCTCGCACAGGCGGTCGCTAAACCGTCTACTGATGATGAAGCCAGAGCGCTGGCCGACGGAACAATCGACCGATTTTCGGCCTGGACAGTTGAAGACAGGACGGACTCGCAATTGTTGATGTGCGATTATCGGGGACGCACGCGATCCTGGTTCATGGTCACCCCCCAGCAAAGCCAGCCCGTCCCCACAACTTCGCTTCGATTTGGATCGGCTGTTGTGCCCGATACAGATACCGAAACCGGCGAGCGCGTGGTTCCGGCCGTCTTTCGGGCTCTATTGGGCTTTCACCAGATCTATTCACGCGTTTTGCTGCAATCCGCAAAAATGCGCGTCGAGCAGAACAACTGAAACGCCATGACGACCTCTGGTCGCTTGACTTCTACTCTGGGCTGGTGTGCCTGAGAATGAATGATCAATTAAGTGATGGAGCAGGCGATGAGCAAGTACACGCTGGCAAAGGAACAGATCAAATCGACCAAGGATCGTGCTGAAGAAATGGGAATCCGGGAGGTGGAAGCCCTAGAAGCCCTTGTCGTTATGATCGTCCAAGAGCTCAAAGAGAAGATTGGGCCTGTGCAGACAAAATCCATTCTTCAGTACGAAGTCGACAATTTGGGTTCCAGAGGAGTATACGAAATTCAGCGCCGTTAGGACTGGCGCGACCCCTGCCTTCAGATAAACTGAACCCGCTCTTCCGCATAAGGAGACGGGACCTCCATGAAATTCGGCATCAAGACTCCGCCGCAACATTGCACGTGGCAGCAAATGATCGACGTGTGGCAAGCAGCCGACGCCATCGACGTCTTCGATAGCTGCTGGAATTTCGATCATTTCTACCCCTTGGTGGGTGATCAAACCGGCCCCTGCATGGAAGCATGGGTGACACTTTCGGCCCTGGCTGCACAGACAAAGCGCGTTCGCGTCGGATGTATGGTACAGGGCGCGCCCTACCGGCACCCCGCGATCACAGCCAATATGGCGGCCAGCCTAGACATCATTTCAGGCGGCAGATTGAATCTCGGTCTGGGTGCCGGCTGGCATGAAGACGAATGCGCGGCCTACGGGATTGATCTTCTTCCCCTCAAGCAGCGTTTCGACCGTTTTGAAGAGGCTGTGCAGATCATCAAATCACTCCTCACCGCAGAACGCACAGACTTTGATGGTACCTTCTATCAGATCAAAGACGCGCTCTGCGAACCGAAGGGTCCGCAAAAAGGTGGTCCTCCGATCGTCATTGGCGGTGGTGGTGAGAAACGCACGCTGAATATTGTCGCGCGTTTCGCCGATCATTGGAACCTGCCCTTCGCCCAACCTGATCAATTTCGCGCCAAACACGACATTCTTCTGAAACACTGCGAGCAAGAGGGGCGCAAGGCTGAAGAAATCGAATGTTCCGTTCAAATCGCATTGCCCGCTGACGAGCCGGCGGAGCAAAGTGCAGCGAACGCGGCGGCGCTCGGCGAGGCGGGCGTAGACACCGTATTGTTCACACTACGTCCCCCTTATGACGCCAGGATCATCGAACCATTGGGGCGCGCACTTGACGCGCTTTAATTTGTACCGAGTGTGACGTATTCGGGGAGGCATGCCATGAAACGCGTTCTATTCATCATTCTGCTGATTATTATTCTCGCAATCGGAGGATTGCTTTTCTCGCCGCTCAGCCCGTTACCGGGGGGCGCTCTGACCGGCGAAATCGTCGAAGAGCCGGTCAACGATTGGTCATTTGCGGAAGATGAGCGTATTTGCCATTTTGAGATGAATCCGCCTGATCCCTATTCAATAACCGTCACCTGTATTGTTCATGAAGGCCAACTTTATGTCGGCTGCCGAAGCTGCCCGAGCAAAGGCTGGCACGACTACATCAACACCGATCCAAATGCGCGCTACCGTGTTTTGGGTAAAGTCTACAATGTCACCGCCGTTCGCGTGACCGATCCGGAAGAAGTCAACCGTGTCTGGGCGGCACGGATTGCGAAAGACGGATCTGAACCCGAACCGGCCCCCGAAGATTATTGGGTTTTTCATCTAACCTCGCGATAGAGGATCCTCATAACTTTATTTGGAGTTTCTTGAATGCACTTAAAAGACAAACGCATTGTCATCACAGGGTCTTCACGCGGGCTGGGCCGCGCGTTCGCCATTGCCTGCGCAGACAATGGCGCAAAAGTCGTGATCAATGGAACCAATCAAGAAGCTCTTGATGAGGTTGAACAAACCATCAAGAAATCTGGCGGCGATGTCGTTGTCGTCAAAGGGTCCGTTGCCGAAGAAGCGGTGTGCCAAGCACTGGTTGATGAATGCGTCCGCGCTTATGGCGGTATCGACACGATGGTACACAATGCGGGCATTGTCCGGGATCGAACGCTCCTCAAAATGAGCGCCGAGGAATGGGATGATGTTGTTGCCGTCCATTTGCGCGGTGCATTTCTCTGCACAAAGTATGCTGCCTTAGCCATGAAGGAGAGCGGCGGCCATGTTGTGTTGATCGTATCAGGCTCAGGCTTGGTAGGCGGTTTTGGTCAGAGTAACTATGCGGCCGCCAAAGAAGGCATGATGGGCTTGTTGCGGTCTGCCGTATTAGAACTTACGAAATCCAATATTCGGTGCAATGCCATGTGGCCCGTGGCTGATACAGACATGACACAAGTGGTTTTTGAACGCGCAAAGAGTATGGCTGAAAAAAGCGGCACCACAGCCCCCAAACCCGCCGAAATGGGGTTTGGCGAACCTTCCGAAGTTGCGCAAGGACTTGTGTGGCTGGTCAGCGACAAAGCCAAACATTTGAATGGCCAATGCATGTCTTTCAATGGCCGGCGCACGGCACTATGGGCCCATCCCGTTGAAGATTATGTGCAATTCTCGGATGGTCCGATGAGTGTTGAGGATTTAGATGCGCATTACAAGGGCAAAGAGCCCCTGACATTTGGCCGCCCCAATTTGGTCAAGTAGCGGGAGAGCACCAAATGACCGATGCTGAGATCTTGAAGAGGCTGCAACGGCTTGAGGACAGAGAAGCCATCTGTGAGTTGAAGGCGCAATACTGTGCGGCGTGCGATGACGACCACAATCCCGATACGGTCGTCTCACTGTTTGTCGCAGATGGAACTTGGAAAGCAACGGATATCGCCGTCTGTACCGGCCATGCCGAAATCCATGCTTTTATGACGGGTATGGGTACGAGCGGCCGCATTCGAAACTCCGCGCATATGGTGATGAACCCGGAAATCACGATTGACGGAGATCGCGCAACCGGCAAGTGGCGCTTTATGATGATGTATGCGGGCAATGCGCCGGACAAAACGATTCAATATTTCCGCATCATTGGTCTGTATGAAGACGAATTCATACGCCGCGACGGCAAATGGCTCTTTTCCTCCCTTCATGCCATCGTTGAAGAAAACGATGCCTACCCGACGGAAGCAAGCCGACTCGATGGCTAAGGGGCGGAGCTTCTGATCGCACCAGGAACTTGGTATTAAGCCATTACGGTTTTCGGGCGCTTTTCCCATTTCGGATAAGGCCCCATCGCAAGGACCAAAAAAGCCCCTATTGCAAACAGCAGCGCAGCAACGAAATAGCTGAAGTCGTAGCTTTGTGTTTGATCGTAAACACGCGCAAACAGCATGGGGGCGGTTCCCGAACAGACCGCCAAGGTGGCGTAAAGCACCGAATAGATTTTGGCGTAATGACGTAAGCCGAAATATCGCGCGGCCAAAAAGGCCATCAGGTCAAGCTCTGCGCCCGCAGCAAAGCCGATCAGAAAAGCGGCTGCCCCTGCCAGATAAAAACTGGGCGCACCGGTTAGAATGACCGCGCCCAACACCGGCAGAAGGAGCGCGCAAGTTGCGACGCCGGGAGCCCAATATCGATCGATGAGATATCCGACGACCAATCGCCCGATGATGATGGCCGCCCCGAAAATACTCTGCACCGTTGCCGCATCAGACTTGCTGAGGCCGTCATCCGTCAACGAAGGGATTAGATTTGGCCCAATTCCGGAAAAGCCCATATAGGCGGCAAAGATCGAAATCAACAGAACCCAGAAACGAAAGTCGCGGGATGCTTCAGCAAGGGTTAGACCATTTTGCGATTCAGCAGCGTGATCCGCGGACAAGGCGCCTGTTCCCATTGGCCTGAAATAAAGGAACACAATGGGCCCCGCCAAAAACAAGGGAAGCAACGCAAGGCCGGCATAGGCGGCGCGCCAGCCATACGCATTCTCGAGCCAAACCGCGTAATGGGGGATCAACACCGCACAAATCCCTGTGCCCGACAACGCAATGCCGAGCGCAAGTCCGCGCCGCGTGAAAAAGTTCTCGGTAATCGCCCGCGTCCAGGTGACCGGGATGGTTCCGGCGCCGAGCAATGCCATTGCGGCATAAGCGACATACAGCATCCACAAATCGCCGTTCATCATGGTGGCAATTAGGAAACCAACGCTTAGTCCCGCGAGGCCCGGCAACGCAATTGTTCGCGCCCCATAACGGTCGATCAACCACCCAACAGCAGGCGCGGTTAGTGCGCCCAATCCAGAACTGAATAGAATGGCAGTTTGGAATTCGGCCCGCGTCCAACCAAATTCCGTTGTGACGGGAACAACAAGCGCGCCGATCGAGTAGTAAGGCAGTACAATCGAACTGCAGAAAACACCGAAACCAGCGGCCGCGACCAGTCGCCAGCCGCGTATGATTTCATCATCAGCTTTCATGAATTGTCCCTGCCCAATGCAGAGTTCCCACCAAAACCGGCCCCGGTTCTTGAAGCACGCCTTTACGCCTTCTTTCTCTTCTTTTTAGCCTTCGGCTTGGCCTGACTCCACGCCGCCTCCAAGGCAGGTCTAAGTTCATCGACCTTGAGCTTCGACAAGGTTGCCGTGGTCCAACCATGTTTCGCAAAATTATTTGGAACCGGTGAGAAAGCCTCCGGATGCATCATGCATCGAAACTCTTGCTCATCCGGCGTGAATTTGAAGTTCACAGACTTCTTGTCCGGCGCCAGAGTCGCAAAGATCTTCGTAACCTTGTAGGCCACACGATCAAAATGGGGCGCATCAATGGTTCCTTCCAAAGACATCGCCATCTCATGAAATTTCTTAGCCGTTACCATGGATCACATCCCAACGATTTGTGGCTCTATTCGGCCAGGTCCCCATAGGCAATACTTTGCCATGGGATGTGAGAAACGCAAGTTTAGTGTCGACAATGGGCAGGTTGGCTCCCTTGTTCCTTGCAAGATCGAGGTTTGAGCCCAATATAAGCTGAGCAGCTGTGATCAAAAAAGATGGCGCGGAACCTTCTAGCCCTTTATACCTTGTTTCATCCGTATAATGATTGAGCGGGTCAAATAGTGGCTGCGCCCTAAAGCAACTTTATGCGATCAACAGGGATCGTTTTGACGATTCCGATTGACCACATGATGATCTAGGGCAGCGACTGGATGAGGTCACTCAGCGCCTTTTTCGCCGCTTGGCATTTCTCATCGGACGGACAAAAGATATAGGCCGCCTTGTCTGACGTTCCGATGGCGCTGCTGTCTTCAAAGCGCACGACCGAACAGGGCGTCCCACCCTTGCAGTCAAAGAAAAGTCCCTGACCTCGACTAAAGCCTTCAACATCAACGGACTCAACCGCCAAAGTTTTAGCAACGATCTGTTTTGGATCGATCATCTCGACGCTTTTGACGAGATGCGAAGCATAGCTCGGGCATTTAGCTTCCCGTTCCGATGTCGCAGGTACAATGCATCCGACAGATTGGACGTGCAGTCTGCCATCTTGCATTTCGACGCCAACAACACGCTGCGATCTAAACTGTGAAGCGCCACGTCGATCAACATATTCACCGCCAACCGTCGACGCAGCGAGCTGAGCGATCAGAGGCTGAAGAGCCTTTTGATCCAGCCCAAGCTGCTCTTTATTAGCATGCGCCAGCAGTCCCAAATTTGCGCCCGCTACGCCTGCAACGAAAGCCAAAAAAAGCCTAGTTCGCCGTCTCGTCCTCATTCCCAATCCCCGGTGCCCCATAGGGCCGAATCACCGGCATCTTCGCGCATCGTCGCATGGGACTCAACGTAGGAGTGCATAATGTGTCCGAGGCCATTGTTTTCCGCACCACCTGGTTCCAATTCGTTCAGCGAACGCACCGTTTCAGCTAACGGTAAACCCGGTCACCCAAGGGAAAATCTTTGAGTTTGAATTTCTGCACTTTTGTCGCAGACATGGGCCACGCATCGACGAAGGCGATGTAACGCGGAATCTTAAAACTTGAGATCTTTCCTTTGCAATGTTCAACCAGATCCGCAGCGTTGAGCGCTGCCCCCTCGCGACATTCAATAAATGCTGCCGGCACTTCGACGAGACGCTCGTCTTCAACGCCAATAACCTGCGAAAGAACGACGTCGGGATGCGTATTCAAAAAGGACTCTATTTCGAGTGCGGCGACATTCTCGCCGCCCACTTTCAACATGTCCTTGAGGCGGCCGCGATATGAAATCATGCCATTTTCGGTTAGACAGCCAAAGTCACCGGTATGTAACCAGCCACGCTCATCAATGGTGTCGCGGGTTTTGTCCGGGTCTTTATAATATCCTTCAAACAAGCAATATCCGCGAATGAGAATTTCGCCGATTTCACCGGTCGCCTTTTCTCCTTTCGTTTCGGGATCTTCGATCCGTACTTCAATGCCATCAAAAGGACGACCGCACGCCGTTGTGCGCTCCTCGAGCGTATCCCGCGGCGATCCATAAGACACCACGCCCCCAGCTTCCGTTAATCCGTAAGCAGACACTTGTTTTGCCTGCGGCATACGCGATTGGAAATAACGAAGCGTATCAACAGGCGCCACATTGTTAATCAATCTGATGCTTGAGAGGTTTCTGTCACCAAAACTTGGATGCTCAAGGAGCGCGTTCATGAGTGTCGGAAATGCCGTGAAGGCGATGGTCGCTTGTTCGGCTTCCATCTGGTCGAGTGCGGCGCCCGGTTCAAAGTGCTCCATGCAAATGAAGGCTGCCCGGGTTGCCAAGCAGGCGGTGATCGGAAGGACCGTCGACATATGGAACAGGGGCAACGCATCCCAGAATCGATCCCCGTCAGTCAATTCAAAGCGATCCGCCATTGCAAAGCCATTACCAACCAAAGCACGGTGGCTGAGACGACATCCCTTGGGGTTTGCGGTGGTTCCCGACGTGTACATCATAATAACCGGCGCATCATGATCTCGACGAACCGGGCTCTCTAACGGTGCGTCGGTCACGTCCTCAAAAGAGGCAAAGTCTGAGAGGCCTTGAAATGGCGCCCCGCCGAAGACGAAGATGCGTTCTAGCAACGGCGCGTCAGCAAGGCTCAATTGTGCCTGTTGGGCCGTCTGCGCACCAAGTTCCGCAAAACTGTCCGCTAAGAGCTCACAAAAGTCGACATGCTCATCAATTTCGCGCGTGGTGAACAACAATCGAATGTCGCTGTTTTCAACGACATATTTGAGTTCAGCCGATTTGTACCTTGCATTTAAATTCACGGAGACGAGCCCGGCGCAAGCCGCACCCAACATCAATTCGATGTACTCAATACAATTGGGCAACAAAATGCCGATGTGATCGCCTGGATTTAGACCCAACTTTCTAAAACGCGCGGCGTGTTTCAGACTTTGCTCGGCAAGCTCAGCGAATGTACGCCTCTCACCGGGAAAAATGATTGCCTCAGCGCTCGGTGCCACTTTCGCAGCGTCAGCAACAAGTTCACCTAGCGTTTTGATTCGTCCACTTACCATTTTTCGCCAAACGGACGCACGTCCAACTCAAACGTCCATGCTGACTGGGGCTGTTGGGTGAGGTAGTACACAGCTTCAGCGATGTCATCTGGTTGCAAAAAGAAATCGTCACTGACTTCGTTGCCGCCCTGTTTCATCATGTCCCGTGTTCGCGGCAGATCAATAACCCCGTCAATGATCACATAAGAAACATGTATTTTCTCCGGCCCCAGATGTTTTGCCAGCGATTGTGCCATAGCGCGTTGTGCGGCCTTTGCAGACGTAAAAGCGGTGAAATTTGCACTGTGCTTTACGGCGGAGGTTGCGCCCGACACAACAATACTCCCCCCGCCCTTTGCACGCATGTCTGGCAAGACTGCTTGGGTGGCCGCGAACAATCCGTATGCGTTGACGCGCCACGCCGCCTCAATGCTATCTAAATCGATGTTGTCGATATTTCCGAAAACACCCGATCCCGCGTTGTAGACAAGAACATCAACTGCACCGAGATCTGATTTGATCCTTGGGAAGACGTCTTTTGCGCTCTTAGCATCCGACGCGTCGTAAGCATAGGCTTTAGTGTTTGGGATTACATCCTCAAGAGATTTCAGATAAGTCTCATTTCGTGAAAGTAAGGCAACTCGATAGCCTTCAGCGGAGAACTTTTTTGCGATTGACTCGCCGTTCCCGGGGCCAATTCCGATGATTGCGCAAACGGGCTGGGTCATGAAAACCTCTGATTCAAAGTGGCACCTGTCCTGAGTTTGCGCCAAGTCAGGCCTTGTCTCAAGACTAGCTTGCACGACTTTGGAACATCCGGTGTAATCGCGCGAATTTGCAATTGAACGAAATGATAACCCGAGAGAGGAACACCATGGCCGCACCGTTAGAGGGGGTAACTGTTATAGAGATTGACAGTTGGATGGCGGCGCCCAGTACGGGCGCCATACTCGCCGATATGGGCGCCAATGTAATCAAGATCGAGCCGCTCTCCGGCGATCCGATGCGCGACATGTCCCGTCCACCTAAATTGGGCGATGATGCCGATGAGGCAGTCAAAGGTTACGACTATCAGTTTGACGTGGATAACCGGGGTAAAAGGTCGGTGGTTGTTGCGTTGGATAAGCCCGAGGGTGTGGCTTTGATCCACGACCTCGTAAAAGACGCGCACGTGTTCATGTGCAATCTGCTGTCCCACAGGCAAGAAAAGTTCAACGTCGACCCGAAATCACTTTTCGCCATCAATCCCGCGATCGTGCATGCGACGCTCACCGGCTACGGCACAACAGGGCCGGACGCCTGGCGGCCGGGGTATGACGTCACTGCGTTTTTCGGGCGTTCGGGCATTTATGACGCGATGCGCGAAGGCGATGATGGTGATGTCCCCATGGCGCGGCCTGCGCAAGGTGATCACACAACCGGTTTAGCTCTATTCGGCGGAATTCTCGCGGCATTGCGAATTGCCGAACGAACGGGTGAAGGCCAGGTCGTTGAAACCTCTCTTTACGAAACGGCCGTGTGGACGCAGGCGACGGACTATGCGGTGACTGCGGTCGATCGTGCGCCGGTCCGCAAACGCAAGCGGGTTCAACAACTCACCGCGACAGCCAATCGATATCCCTGTGGTGACGGCAAATGGATTGTTTTGAACATGCCGCAAACATCCGCATGGCCAAAACTTTGTGCGGCGTTGGGCTCCAATCATCTGATGGAAGATGAGCGTTTCAAAGAACCGGGCTTGAGGTACAGAAACATGGCCGCCTTGATAGAAGAGATCGACAAAATCCTGTCGACGCGATCGCGAGACGAATGGGGGAAGATCTTTGACGAGTCGGAGATCATTTGGGGCCCTGTACTCGGTCTGCATGAGGTCGCAGACGATGCACAGGCTAATGCCATCGGCCTGTTTCCACAGATTGAACATCCCGACATCGGCTCTTATCGCTCTGTCAATATCCCGATGCGGTTCCCGACAGCGGATGTCAAACCGCGCGGCCCTGCACCCTTGATGGGCGAACACACCCGAACCGTATTATCCGAACAAGGTGTTGGAGACGATCGCATCAACGAACTTTTCGCCACTGGCGTCGTTGCGGAAACAAAATAAGGGAGAAGAATATGTCTGCTGTCGATCACGGGACCAACACCGCACCAAGCTGCCACGGCGGTCTAGAAAATCTTGATCAGGAGTTTGACTATTGGATCGACGATATCGAAGGCGAAATCCCTCAAGATTTGCGCGGAACGTTCATTCGAAATGGGCCTGGCCGGCAGAAGATTGGTGAACAGAAATATGGTCACTGGTTTGACGGCGACGGAATGTTCTCGACTTTTACTTTTCAGGATCAAAAGGTCCACTTCAAGAATGCTTATGTGCGAACGCCCAAATACATTGAAGAAACGGCTGCACAGAGAATTCTCTATCGCGGCTTTGGCACACAAATTCCGGGTGGTCTTTGGAAGAACTTCCTAAAGATGCCTGCCAACCCAGCCAATACAAGTCTGATTTATCATGGCGGAAAACTGTTGGCACTGAACGAAGGAGGCAGACCGTGGGAACTCAAGCCCGGCACCCTCGAAACCGTGGGTGAATTCTCATATGACGGAGAACTAAAGAACGGCGAAGTTTTTAGCGCGCACGGCAAAATTCACCCCAAGACCGGGGACTATATCAATTTTGGCGCCGGTCTCGCGGGCATGACCTGGAAGGGTTTGCAGGCCTGCGTAAACATCTATCGAATCAATTCAAATGGCAAAATGATCAACAGGGGGCAAATCCTCCTGGATAGTTTCCCGTTCTGTCACGATTTCGCACTGACAGAGCGCTACGCGATTTTCTTTATCAACTCGATTGTATTCCACGGGATGGGTAACGTCATTCTCGGCAGCAAGACAATCTCCGAGCAGGTGAAGTTTGATGATGATGTCCCCATGAAAGTTATTGTCGTCGATTTGGACACGCTTGAAGAAGTCAAACGCTTTGAGACGGATCCCGGCGCGATCATCCATTTTGGCAATGCTTTTGAACAGGGCGATGAAATTATCATCGACGGCATGTACGCGAGCGACTTCGATGCAAACGCCACACTGAGCGATGTCTTTAATCCGGACGGCCGATTCAATGGAGGAACGTATAACCGTTTCACATTGAACATGGCGACCGGCTCTCTGTCGTCAGCCAAAATGTCCGAACACGAATCCGAGTTTCCGACATTCAACACCGAGAAGACCGGAACCAAACACGAGGTCTGCTACACGGCTTGCTCGATCGACAATGGCGCGAACAGCTTCTTCAACGCGTTTCAGCGCATCACTTATGACGGGGACTCGACATTGGTGACGCTTCCGGCAGGATACTATGGATCGGAACCGATGTTCGCGCCAGCGACTGAAGCCAAGAAAGAAGATGACGGTTATGTGCTTGAAGTGGTTTACAATGCTTATGACCACAACAGCGCGCTGCACATCTATCGCGCGGACGATGTAGCGGACCAAGTATGCAAACTGACGTTAAAGCATCACTTACCCCATCAGTTCCATGGCCATTTCAGCCCGAAAGTGTTCCTTCAATAGGAAATCCGCCTCATCGGAAACAGTCCGACTAAAAAGGGATCTCAGACGGTGCCTTCGGCAAAAGGCGCTGCCGCACCTGTTTTTTCTTGATCCGAGTTTTGATCGGCGAGACGCGCACGCTCAATGTCGCGATCGACGGTGCCGCCGCACAGATAGAAATGAAGCGACGACCAAAGCAGAATCATTGAAACCCCCGCCATCGCATAGCCGAGCGACGCGTCACCAAAACGCGGCGCCAACATATCGCTCAACACGCCCACCGACTGCGCACCAATTCCCAAACCAACAAGATTGATCACCAGCATGCTGATGGCAGCTGCAACCGATCGCATCCTAAGACGCGCCAAACTTTGTGAAAGCGCCCGGTCCGGTCCCAAAAACATACCCGCGGCAAATGCAGGATAAGCGAATACAATGAGCCCAAGCACAAGGCTCTCGGACAGGTAGAACGTGATTGCAAATGGGACTGCCAATGCCTGCATGATGGCAATGGCACGAATGGCTTTCAGGTGGCTTTCTCTTGCGAAACGATCATACAGATAGCCTCCCGCAAGCGTCCCGGAAATCCCAAGAACACCAGCGCCGGCGGCCATCAGCAGGCCCACTTCTGTCATCGTCAGATCGTGCGTTCGTACAAGGAAGGACGGGACCCAACTTGTCACCCCGTAACCGACAAGCGAGCCTAATGTACTTCCCAGATAAAGATTCCGCATCGCGGGCGTGCGCCAAATGTGGCTCGCTGTCTCCGCGAGTGTCGGCGTCTCTTCCGAATGGGCTGCTGTAATGCCGTCGGCATGTCCCCGTTCCGGCTCGCGGACAAATACCCAAACCAAAAAGGCAAGAAGTAAGCCTGGAACGCCGAGAACGAAGAAGGCCGCGCGCCAGCCCAAATAGTCGCTGATGACGCCACCCAAAACAGATCCCATCAAAATACCTGCGGGGGCGCCGATGGCGATCAACGACATAGCGAAAGAGCGTTTCTCTGGCGGAAAATAATCCGCAATGATGGAATTGGTTGCCGGATTGACGCCGGCCTCTCCCAATCCAACCCCGACACGTGCAAGGGCCATTTGAATAAAGTTGCTCGCCAAACCACAAGCCGCCGTCATGAAAGAAAAGACGGCAATCGAAATGGTGATCACTTTTTTTCGCGATCGGCGGTCGGCCACCATAGCCAACGGGATACCCATCAGCGCATAGGTTAACGCAAAGGCAATTCCGCCGAGGAACCCCAACTGGGTATCGCTCAAAAGAAGTTCTTCTTTAATCGGCTGAAATAGAATCGAGAGGATTTGACGGTCAGCATAACTAAACGCATAGGCGACGAACAAAAAAGCCAGCGCACGACGCGCGTGGCTGCTTGAATCCGCCACCATATGCTCTTGCCCCCTAGCCCCCGCGTACCGCTCGTGTCTGCTCGGAGACCTCTGCTGTTAACATTGCAGTCATCGTATCAAGCAAATTATGAAAAAAGAATTCAGCAGCCGGTCCTACGATCTTGTCTTCCCTGGCGGCAAACAAAGCAAGCGACATAATCGAAAACCGAGCGAGGCTCTCCAGTCGCGCCCCAAACACCTCATCGTCCAGGTCCGGCAGGAGTTGACGCAACAACAGCCCTATTTCCAGTGCCGCATCAGCCTCATGTTTGCCGATTATTGGTGTCAACTCCCGGTCTGTTGAGACAAAAAATTGGCCAAAGACGACAAGATAATTTCGAAATTTCTCATCCTTTTGAGCCAGCGCGAAAGGGGGCCTTACAAGGGCATCGCAAGCTTCTCTGATGCTCGGCTCATTAGTCCTTGCCATCATTTCATCAAAAAGCTCGCGCCGCTTCTCCCGGACGACAACGTTGCGCTTGTTATGCAAAGCCCGAATGAGCCCATCGCGATTTCCGAAATGATAGTGCAAGGCCGATTCATTCTTTTGGCCCGCTTCATTCACAATGGCACGTACCGAAACGTTCGCGATTCCGTGCGCCGCAAACAATCGCTCTGCAGCGTCAAGCAATTGACTGCTTGTTGATCCGCCTTTCTTGACGGCAGCCCCTTTTTCTTTTGCCTTCGCCATGGGACGTACTCAATATACCAACAAATCGTGCCCGGCTAGATACAAGTGAAGCGTTGATGAACGCGACAAAGTGAAATTGGGTGAAGCGTCGAAGACAAACCGCTTACTATCAACTCTTCTTCTTTGCTAACTCATTCATGAATGTAACGAGCGTAAGCGTTTCCTTCGGGTCCATACGGCCAATCGGTGAATTACTATAGGTCGATGCCATCACGCGTCCGTCCCGCCTTAACCAGAATTCCGACGGTTGAATATGGTCGCGCCTTTCTTCCCACCAGGCACCAATCGCGTTACCGTCTGCCCTGGTCATGCCAAAGGCCACCGGAAACCCAAGATCAGCGGCAACCTCTGCTGTTTTTTCTTCAGAATCCACGGTTCCCGCGATAATTGAGACGCCCTGTTCTGCAAACTTACCGCGCAGTGTTTCGAAGCCGGCTAACAGCCGGCGGCAATAGGGTCACCAATGCCCGCGATAGAATAAAACGATGGCATAAGGTGTTGAAATATCGGCGGGTAAATTGAGAGTCTCGCCACCTACGATTTTAAGGGCAATGTTGGGAAACTGATCGCGTGGGCCAAGCATATTGCTCACTGGTTGCTCTCCCTGAAATACCGCTCCTATTGAGCCATTCCGTCAACCTAGCACTCTGGCTGCTCCTCACCAAGTGTCCCGGCGGCCAACCTCCTGGCATTTCATTCATCTATTCTTCGGGATAAACGCCAAGAGCAATTTTGCCGATATGGTCGCGCGCTTCGGTTGGTGCGTACGGCTGCCTAAAGGGGCCAGCCCTTACGTCACGATACAATCGCGACAGTGTATTTGACGCCAAAAACCCGCTACCCCCTGCAATGTCCATAGCCAAACTCACAACCTCAATCGCGCGCTTATTGATGACGCACTTCGCGATCTGAAAGTATTTCATCACATCGTGAGCAACCTCCAATGGAAGGTGTCGCAAACTTATAGTCGTTCAAAAGTTGATCCACTTGCAGCGCCGTATTGGCCAACAGAGCTTGGCTCTCTGAAAGTGCGATTTCCATTTCAGCGATCATATGCTGAAAACCAGCGCGCTCTACATGGGGCGCTTTGGTCGCCTTAGCAGTCTTCTTTGCGGCATTGATGGCGATTGAAATGGTGATCGCCTTCTTTCATGATCGGAGATGCACCATGATAGCCAACGGCACGCCCTTCAGCGCATAGGTGAGGGCAAACGCAATGCCGCTCAGGAAACACAACGAGTATCTCTCAAAAGAAACTCTTCTTTGATCAATTGAAACAGAATGGAGAGGGTTTAGCGATCAGCGTAGCTGAACGCTTAGGCAAACACAAAAAGCCAGCGTGCGAGCGCATGGCCGCCAAAATCCGCCGACATGTGTCTTGCCCCCTTAATCCCCGCGCCGTGCTTTCCGCGTCTGCTCGGAGACCTCTGCCGTCAATATTGCAGTCATCGTATCGAGCAAATTATGAAAAAAGAAATCGGCCTTAGGCCCAACCATCTCGCCATCTTCGGAAGCAAACAAGGACATTGACAGAACCGCAAAGCGCGCGACCGCCTCAAGCCGCGTAAAGAAGAGATTGTCGTCATATTGAGACAGGCGCTTTTTCAATAACAATCCAACTTCAACTACGGCATCCGCCTCGTACTTAATGAATTTACCCGTGAGCTCCCGATCTGTCGAAACGAAAAACTGACCAAATGCCATCAGGTAGTTGCGAAAACCTTGATCGTTCTGCGCCAAGACAAATCCAGGTTTAACGAGAATCTCGCATAGCTGACGAATGTTTGGCTCATTCGTTTCTGCCCGTAACGCATCTAGAAACTGCCGCCTTTTCTCCTTTACGAGGAGATTTCGCCTTTCGTGAAGCGCACGAATCAGGCCATTACGATTGCCGAAATGATAGTGAAGCGCGGACTCATTCCGCTGTCCGGCCTCGGCTACAATCGCGCGTACGGAAACATTGGCGACGCCTAGTTCTGCAAACAACCTCTCTGCAGCATCTAGAAGCTGATTGCTCGTCGACGTACCCTTACTGATTTTGGCTTTCTGTGACTTTGGGGTACTCATGCCGCGTACTCAATACACAAAGCCACGACGTTCGCCTAGGCTTCACGTGCGTCGAACACAATGAAATTTGTTCGACATGAGCTGAGCATTGGTCCGGTTTTCGCCCTTCGAATTCGTTAGTTCATTGATCATCAATACGAAAAACCACTGCTTGCATGTGATCAATGCAATCCGGGGTCACGAATCTCCGGGCGAACAAACGAGCAAATAGCAATACAAGGTCTGCTGCGGCACTATTCTTCCGGAAACAGACCAACGGTGACCTTTCCAATATAATCGCGCGCGTCTGTCGGTGAAAAAGGCTGCATAAAGGGACCGGCTCGCACATCACGGTAGAGCCGCGACAATGTGTTTCCGGCAAGAAACCCGCCGCCGCCGGCAATATCCATCGCCATGTTGACGACCTCGATGGCTCTTTTGTTTACAATCCACTTGGCACTTTGAAAGTCTTTCATCACATGATGCGCCAATTCCAAAGGTGGCGGACTGTAACCATATTCCGACAAAGTGTGATCGACACGGAGTGCGGCTTGCGCCAACATTGCTTGCGCCTCGGATAGTGCGATTTCCATTTCGGCGATCATATGTTGGAAACCGGTCCGCTCTGCGTTGGGCGCCTTGGTCGCCTTTGCACTTCTCTTCGCAGAGCTAATTGCAATCTCACGCGCATGTTCGGCAATCCCGACAAATGCGCCCAATAATGTCAGATTTCCAAGCGTTCGGTTCATGAGCAGAGCTGGGCTCCACTTCCCCCACGCTCCCATAGGACGAATGCCGTTCTCCCCAACAACACATTTCTTGAAGGTGATCGACTGGCTACCAGAACTGCGCATGCCGAGCGCATTCCAATCGTCATTTTGGATGATACCTGGCGTGCCGATCGGCAGGAGAGCCGACCCCATCATAACTTTTCCGTTGTCGTCACTGCGCAAATTCATCGCCAAGTGGGACGCGATGGGCGACATGGTTACAAAAATTTTGGTGCCGTCTATTTCCCAGCCCGTTTCCGTCCGGGTCGCCGTCGTTAGGGGATGAAGATAATCCGTCCCCGGCTCAGTCGCCGTTGCGCAAATCAACATGTCGCCCGAAACGATTTGCTCTAGCGTTAAGGCGAGACCTTCCACCGCCGCCGTTTGCCCGGCCGCTTCAGCACCCAAATAGGCTTGGACCATGCCGCGGCTGACACCCAAATGCATGTTGATGGCGATTGCAGAAGATCCATCCCCCCGCGCAAGACACGCTAAACCCGCTGCCCAGTCATGGATGGACGAAAGCCCCATACCACCCAACTTTTCAGGTACAAAAGCACTACGGATGCCGACGCGTTGCATCTCCAAAAAGTTCTCCGCGCACATCACGTTCTGCGCGTCGGCATCTGTAGCGCGCGCGCGAAAGCCCTCGGTCAATTCTTCGGCCGCGGCAACGAATCGCGCACCACTTTCGGTAACCGGCTTAAGTTCAAATCCCATACCACCCATTCACCACAGGCGTGACGTTCTGACAAGAGAGCCAGCTCACCAACGAAACCCGTCCATATGTGCAATGACAATAAAACCACTTATACTCTGCGGACACGAAGCAGATTTGGCGGCAACCGATGAGTGACCCCATTGACTATATCGAGCGAACCCGGGAGCAATATGATGGTCTCGGTTTTCCACCTTATAAATGGGTCCATAACGAGGACGCGCCGCCTTTCGTTCCCCTCAAGAAAAATTTGAGCGATTCCAAAGTTGGTCTCGTCGCGTCAGGCGGTATCTATCGTGTCGGTCAGATCGCTTTTCATTTCAAAGACGATTTCAGTTTTCGGATCATTGATACGAACACCGAAGCAGAAGATCTGCGGGTGACACATTTTGCCTATGATCTGCGCGACGCAAGGCAAGACCACAATGTTGTTTTTCCAACGGGAACATTGAAGGACCTCGAAAAAGAAGGCGCGATAGGCGCCCTGTCGGAAAACGCTTACACCTTCATGGGCGGGATCTATTCGTCTCGCAAAGTCGCTGACTTGCTGGCAACTGAAATTGCCGACCGGCTTGTGAAAGACGAAGTGGACGTCGCCATCATGGTTCCGGTCTGACCGGTCTGCCATCAATCCGTGGGATTGATTGCACGCGAAGTTGAAAGCAGAGGCATTCCGACCATCAGCATGTCGAGCGCCTATTCCATTACCGCAGCGGTGAACCCGCCGCGCGCTGTCTATTTGGATTATCCTCTCGGGCATACGGCCGGCAAACCCGATGACCGCGCCAATCAGATAGACATCATGAGAGAGACATTGCGGGCGTTGGAAACGATCGACACGCCCGGCACAATTCAGGTCCTCCCTCATGAATGGTCACCTGATCACAGCTGGAAAGACAGCGTCATGCGGCCAAAGAAATCAACCGGCGAGGACAAGGGTGAATTCGATGACAATCGCATCGAACGGTTTTCAACACCGCAATATCAGGAGGCTGGCGACGAACAGAAGCTTGAAGATGGATGCCCGACTTGCGTCTTTCTCGAGGACGCCTGACACGCCTGGCTTCAAAATTCAGCCGATCGTTTTGGTCTCGGAAACATAGTTGATTTCGATCTTTGAACCAGATCGAGTTAGCTCGCGCGCACGCTTGATGAAGGTCAGGCAATAGTCCTGCGCAAAATGAAAATCCAACGCGGCTTGGTCTTTCCATTTTTCGACGAAGATGAATTCGCCGGGCGCCATCGCATCTTCGAAGTAGCCATAGTCAATACAGCCTTCCTCTTTTCGAGAATCCAGAACTTGCTTCTCCGAGATTTGCCGGAACTCTGGAATGTTCTCAGAATCGATCACAGACTTCGCCGTAATGATGATCATGTTGATCTGCCTTCGATCGTCGGTTCGAGATTAGTCCGCCAAGAAGTCACGTACATGGCCCAAGAAAATATCAAGCTGGTCGTGGTGAACCCAGTGCCCGGCTTTTTCGATGTTCACCACTTGCACGTCTTTGATGTGTTTTGATCGCCCATCTTTCGAAGGATCCGATGCCCAAGACTCGGTCCCCCTTACCAGCATCGTTGGACAGGTAATCCGTTCAAAGATTTTGTACTGCTCATCAAACGGCACGCCGATGGGGGGAAACGCACGGACATAATTGTCGAATTTCCAACTATAGGTCCCATCCTCGTTCTGGTTCACACCGTGAACCGTCAGGTGGCGCGCGCGTTCCGAACTCAAATGCGGATTCTCCGTCTGCATCCGCTGGAAAGCCTCCTCGATGCTCTTGTATTTTCGGGGCGAGCGGCCGGAGATTTTTCGCAAATCATCGACCCATTCGTGTATGCGATCGGCCAAGGGTTTATTGAGACGCTCTTTGACGAATGCGGGTGGTGGCCCCATGCCTTCAATCGCGACCAGCTTCTTGACAGAGTCTGGATAGAGGCCGGTATAAGAAAGAGACACAGATCCGCCGAGCGAATGACTGATGATCGTTACCGGGGTCAGCTTGGTCTGGTGAAGCAATTGGGCGATGTCATAGACATAGTCGATCTGATTGTAGGCACCGCCCAACATCCATTGAGAATCACCGTGACCACGAAGGTCCGGCGCGATGATGTGATAATCTTTGCGCAATTCTTGCGCGACCCAATCCCAATTCCGACAATGATCGCGACCGCCATGTACCAAAAGCATGGGTGGTGCATCGCGATTACCCCAGTCCACATAGTGAAGGCGCAGCCGCTGAGAGAAATAGGTATGAGACGTGGGACCTTCCATCGTTAACCATCCAATTGTTGAGGGTTGAGCACACCAATAGGCAGGGCGCAGCAAAGATGCAAGGGCGACCATTGTCGCCCAAAAGCCGACTTACAAATTTAGATGCTCAACGACGCCGGAGCCGCTAAACTCATCAAAAATCTCAAGAAATCCGGGAGAGGGAGCCTTTAACCATGAAATATTACGATTGGAGCGCGCATCACGCCGATCGCCGGCCCGAAACCGTTGCCATCATCGATCTGGCCACAAAGCGCGAATTGACTTACGCCCAGTTGGACGACCGCGCCTCGCGTTTGGCCTCGTGGCTCCAGGGCGAGGGCGTCGCCAAAGGAGAGCGCGTTGCGATCTTGGCGCCCAATTGCCCCGAAGTTTTTGAGCTTGAATTCGCGAGTGGCAAAATTGGCGGCGTCGCCTTGCCCCTCAATTGGCGCCTGACCGTTCCCGAGCTTGAATACATTCTCAATGACAGCTCGCCGCAAGTTCTGATCTACGACGCGAGCTTTAAGGACAACGCTTTGGAACTACAGAAGCGGTGTGACATTCCCACGATACTGGAAATCGACGTGGACGATCCGGCGAGCGGCTATGAACAGGCCGTTGCAGGATCATCCAGCGAACCCAACATCGTCGAGTTAGATCTGAGCGATTTGGCGATGATCATGTACACGTCCGGCACCACGGGACATCCCAAGGGCGCAATGATCACGCATGAGATGAACTTCATTAATTGCGTCAATCTCGGCATCCCGGCTCAGATTTCACCTGAAGCCGTGCAATTGGTTGTGCTTCCTCTTTTTCACACTGGCGGTCTCAACTGCTATGCCAATCCGATCCTTCACGCAGGCGGACGCATTCTGTTGATGCGCGATTTTGAACCGGGGGCCGCACTTAACATTTTGGGGGATGCGTCACTGGGCGTCACACATTTCTTTGCCGTACCGGCGCCCTATCAATTCATGATGCAACACCCGGACTTTGAAAAAACTGATCTCAGCCGGATCAGAGCTGCCGGTGTCGGCGGTGCGCCGTGTGCGGAAGTTATCTTGAAGACCTGGTTGGATCGGGATGTTCCGCTTATTCAAGGATGGGGCATGACGGAAACCAGCCCTGGGGGCACCGCTCTTGACGCAGATGAAGCCATTCGCAAGTTGGGCTCTGCGGGCAAGCCCTTGCTGCACACCGAAATCAAAATCATCGATGATGAAGGCAATGACCTGCCGCGTGGCAGTGTCGGTGAGCTTTTAATCCGTGGGCCGAACATCACACCCGGCTATTGGAACAAACCCGAGGCAACGGAAAAATCGTTCATTGGGGATTGGTTGATGACCGGCGATGCTGCCCGGATCGACGAAGAAGGATTCGTCTACATCGTTGACCGCTGGAAAGACATGTACATCTCTGGTGGTGAAAATGTCTACCCTGCCGAAGTCGAAAACATCATCTATCAACTGCCACAAGTAGCCGAGGCGGCCATCATTGGCGTGCCTAGCGATCGTTGGGGCGAGACGGGAAAAGCTGTCATCGTTGTTAAACCGGGCCAAGAATTAGGTGAAGATGAAGTCATCACTCACTGTTTAGCCAATTTAGCTAAGTTCAAGGTTCCCGCCTCAGTCGAGTTTATCGACGCCCTGCCCCGCAATGCGACCGGTAAGGTTTTGAAACGCAATCTGCGTGAGCAGTTTGTTGGGTCCGATCAACCGGCGATTACCTAAACTTGTTGCGAAACTTCTGATCTATTTGACTTAGAAACCTACATGATTGTCATCCCCCGGGTGAGCGGAGCGAAGTCCGGGGGATCCACTATTTTTTTGTTTTAGACGCAATAGATTACCCGGGCTCGCGTTGCTCCCCGGGTAATGACACGTAGACTCGAATTCAATTTTGCCCAGCAAGTGGTGGGGCGGGCGGGCGGCGCAAATGCCAATCTGTTGCACGTTCGTAACTAGCCATCAGTTGAAGCAGGGTTGATTCCGTTTGCCGTTGCCCAACCAGCTGTAGGCTGAGCGGCAAGCCTTCCTTAGAAAACCCGCAAGGTGCTGACAGTGTCGGGTGGCCAGAGAAATTCAGCGGTGCCGTGAAAGTCACGAACTCCGCCACGGTTTCCGGCGGCAAGACAGCTTGCGGCGGGAAGTCTTCGAGTGGCATGGCAGGCAAAGGGGCACTAGGTATCGCGAGCACATCGACGCTGCTCATCAATGCGTCGATCTTGGCGACCAACATCGAGCGCGCCGCTTTCAGTTGGCCAATTTCTTCTTCAGAAATCTTCACACCTTGCTCCAGCAAATCGCGAAAAACCGGTCCGTAACTGTCCGCATGTTTTGGAAAGAGATCTTTGTGCGCTTGTGCGGCCTCGAATGCCGTCGTCCCACCCCATAATGGAGCAATTTCTGAGAAGACTGACATGTCTACATCGACCAATTTGTGCCCTTGAGATTCCAACAGTGCGATCGCGTTCCTGACAGCGCCAGCGACTTCAGGGTCTGCATGTGCTTCGACAAACTCTTGATTGACGCCGATCCGCATCGATCCAGCGGGCGACACGTCCGCGTCGAAAGAAGGCGAAGCCGTTCCGCGTGCCGCTTCATACAAAAGGACAGCATCCGCAACACAGCGCGCAAATGTTCCCACATGATCAAGGCTCGGGGCGAGCGGAAATACACCATCAACACTCAAACTGCCGTGTGTCGGTTTCAGACCCACAACACCGTTTGCTGCTGCCGGATAGCGGACAGAGCCGCCCGTATCCGTTCCCAAGGCGCCAAAGGCCATTCCTGCCGCGGTGGCCACACCCGATCCGCTGGACGACACACCTGCCCACCGGTCATGGCTCCACGGGTTTTGTGGGGGCGTGTTTGTGGGGTGATACCCAGACAACGCAAATTCCGTTGTTGCGACCTTCCCAAGAATAACTGCGCCTGCCGCGCGCAAGTTACGCACAACAACCGCATCGGTGTTAGGTACAAATTGTTCCTCGATCACCGAACCGCATCGCGTGGGCATTCCTTGAACACCAAAGATGTCTTTGATCGCGATGGGAATGCCGTGCAACGGCCCCTTATAGTTCCCCGCCGCAATTTGATCGTCGGCTTGCCGCGCAGCTTCTAACGCCCCTTCGCGGTCGACATAGACATAAGCACCGTAATAGTCGTCCTGCGCCTCAATCCGCTTCAGAAGCGTTTGTGTGAGTTCGATAGAAGCAATCGATTTATTGGCAAGCGCTTTCGCCGCCTCAGTGATCGAGGTCCACACAAAAGTCTCTTCATTCGACATAATCCAACCTCAATTTGCGCGCCAATGAAACCAGGTTCACCCGACGACGGCGGTTCGCCGATCAGTCTGTTCGCCGTGTTCTTCATACAAAACCAAAGCATCTTCGTTGAGTTTCGTGTTGGGAAAGAAGTTTGCCCATACGAACCAGTAGAGCCCGGGATACAGCATTTCTGTGCGCGTCAGGCATCCCTGGTTTGAGTTGCCCCAGAAATCGATCTGCAAAATCGGCTGGCCGCTCTTGTTCTCAAACGCACCGATCGACTCAAACTGCGCATCAAACGCGAGCACAAGGTCTCTGTCCCCAACCCTGACATTAAGAACATTGCCTTGTTCAACAATGAAATCCTGCGTAAAGGCCGCGGCATCGTCACCGACTGAGATCCCCCAAACCAAAGCCTTTCGGGGCAGCCGGCCGTCTTCATGGGACATGGTTTCAAAGAGCAGATCTTCCGAGTGATGGTGGGCTGCCGTCCCCCACAACACGACCCCCTCCACAATATTGTCGAGAATGGACAGGAACGGGCTGTCAGCAAACGTTGGTATTTTGTTCAGAAAGACGGTGCCTTGAGAATAAGCTTTCTCAAACCCGCGAAAGCTCATGCGGTAGGTCGGCCGTTGTTTCATACCGGGTCCGCCGGTGCCATCACAGTCGCGCACGCCATAGATCTGTTGGATCGGCTCGCCGGTTGTTTTGTCTCTCATTAGCAAATTATTTGCATGCTGACCAACAACATCCAGCTTAAGGGGACGTCCCTCGATAGCGGGTTCATAAGCGATCCCTAAATGAGACATGACGCAATAGGTCATCACCGCATCGCCGTCTTCTTTCCCGGCGATGTGTGGGCGTTTCATATGGAAGTCGGGATAAGCACGCGCACCCTCTTTGTGCTCACAAACAAGGACGCTTTCCTCGGGACGGACATGGGTCTTCGCACCTTCTATCGGGTAGAACTGAGCGCCATGTTGTTGATTGCGAAAGCCAACATGAAGCCAGACCCATGGAAAGCCGATCATGCCCCCAACAAGGAAACCACCAAACAAGAGCGCATAGCCGTTGCCAGCACCGAAAAACAGGTAGGTCACGATGGCAGCACCGACGCAACCGGCACTCACACCGATCAGGTGGACTTCGTGGCGGATGGCAAACGCCATGTTGCGCCGCTCTACCGGCATCAGTGCTTGCGTGATGTCGCCAAGATCTCTGAAGTAGATAAAGGCGGCCCCCAGCGATCCAACGAGTAGCGCCCAGTGCAGGATTTCGAGTGCCATGGTGTCACCTGTTCTTCGAACAACGCTCCGCTACTCAGAAGGATTGTACTTAACGAGGCGGTCAGCGACGGCTTTTGCATCCTCTCGCAGTTGCGCAATGCCTTCGTAAGGTGTGCCGCGCGTCACAGGCCGATTGGCATATTTTTCCATTTGCTTTTGGTGACGTTCTTTCATGTGATCGAACGCAAGCCAGGCCCACAGGTATGGCGGCATATCGCCGTGCTCTTCTCTTTGATCACGATAGAGATCGAAGAAATCGTCGCCCACCAAGCCGGGACGGTCGTTCGTCCAATCGCGTTTGAATTGCTGCTTGATCGAAGCGGCGAGAACATTCCCTGTATAAACATGATAGTAGTCGCGTCTCGACTTCCCCTCGCCGTTCAACAACAGCGCTGTCTGATCGACCCCGTCGATGACGCGATCGGTGGGGACGGAGGACAGCGCATCACCAAGACGAGCGAATGTTGTAAACAGATCGTGCACGGTGATCATGTCGTTGACGACCTGCCCAGCGGCGATCGTTTCGGGCCACCACGCAAAGGCGGGCACCCGCACGCCCCCTTCCCGATGATCGCTTTTGTAACCGGCGAAGATCACTTCATGAGGACCGTTGGGCGCAAGTTCATGCATGGGGCCGTTGTCCGCCATCGCAATTACCAGTGTGTTTTCTGCGATGCCTTGTTCCTTGAGATGCGAAAGGATTGCACCAATGTCCCGGTCAAGCTGTTCCATTGAGTAAGCCCACCAAGTGGACGCATTGCTGGTCAATTGTTCGGGCTTCACAAACGGGTCCGCCATATGCGGCCAGTAGGCGAGGTAAAAGGGTTTGTTGCCTTTCGCGTTCTGCTTGATGACATCGAGAACCTGCTGCTGATTTGCCCGCATAAGTTTCTTGTAGTTTTGCGGGCTTGGCGGTCCCATGAATTCCTTCGCTGGTTCGCCTTTCTTTGCTTCGAGTTGATTGATAAATCCCAACGGACGGAACTGCTTGTCGAGCGTGTGTTTTTTGTCCCATTGAAAAGGAAACAATCCATTGGCAAGCCCGGCCGCCGCAGCCTGCGGATTCCATGTCATAAACGGATATTGGTTGTAGATCGAAAAGTTTGCGTAATCGAAACCCTGGTTTTGCAGGTATGACTGCTCAATGTCTCCCTGGTGTCCCTTGCCGACAAACGCCGTCGCATAGCCATGGGCGCCGAGTACTTCTGCGATTGTGACTTCGTCTTTGTGAAGACCCGCACCTTCTGGTGGGAATCCGACCTTGTGCATGCCGGCTCGCACAGCCAGTCGTCCTGTCAAAGCTGCCGCGCGCGTCGGCGTACAGGACGGTTCCGTGTACATGCGGGTAAATGCCATCCCTTCATCAGCCATCTGGTTGATATGCGGGGTTTCAAATCCCAAAACTTTGTTCAGTTCCGGAATACCCACTTCGCCCAAGCTGGTGTCGTCCCACATGATATGGACGATGTTGGGGCGCTTGCCATTCTTGTTTTGAAGCGCCTGCAGCCGTTCATCGATCGCCTGATCTTCTTTGCGCCAAACAGCATCGTGTTGATCTTTGGTGAGTTGATGTTCCACATCATGGACGATTTCGTTGGCGCTGGCTGGTGATCCGCACGACAAGGTCAAGAGCGCAGCTGAAAGGAGAAGTTTTTTCATGTCAGAACGCCTTTTGCATTTCTGCGGTATCATTGAATTCCCGCATGGCGGTGATCTTCCCTTCGTCGTCAAACGACAACCAATGCACAAACCGCATGCGATATTTTCTGCCTGTTGATTTGACGAGGCTTTCTTCTTCGCCGCGCACCGCAACGGTTTGGTCGTCCGCCGTCCATTCGGCCATTTCCAGTGGACCCATCTCAATCGTCTCAGCGATTTGGGCGAGATACTGCACAAATCCGTCCGTCCCCTGATAAATACCTCCAAACGGAATCTGGCTGGGCAGCGGATTCTCAAGAACAAAATCCGTCGCAAGAAACTCTTCACAGGCACGCGCCGGATCGCTGAGTGCCAATCCGTAGAAAGTCTTTGCTCGTTCGATCAAGTTGCTCATGGTGCGCTCCTAACTTGGCAGATCTGCCAACAGTGTTTTTCCGAAGCCGTCTTCATAGGGCGAAAACGCCCGCGGCTTGATCAGGACATGTTTGAATTTCCAACCATCGTCTGTGCGCACATAGGCGTCTTCATATTGCGCACAAAACCAGAAACAGGCTTCGGCCCCTTTGATGACCATTGGCTGATGCAAATACCAACGACCAGTTGCCTGATCGCCGTCAATCTCGATAAGGGGATTGCTCACACCGTGAACAGCGAAGCCAACGATGTTTGATGCATTCGCAAAGAATGTGCGGATGCCGTCACGCGTTTCGGCGCGCCCCATGAAACCACCATCCCAAATGGCGTCCTCTGTGAATAAGTCCGCCAAAGTGTCGGGCTCATAGTCGTTGTCACAGGCAAGCGCGTAGCGCGCTTTCAGTTGTTTGATTTCTTCAATATCCGCCAGCCAAAGCAGGCGTTGTTCTGTAGACATGTTAGGCGACACGGCGCTTCTCCTCTTGGCCACGGGTCACATCATTTGCAAACTGGTCGAGGAGCTCTGGCGGGAATACAGCATTGAGCGGTACACTCCCCATGAAGGCGCCGATGAAGGCGCCAATGGCTTCGGGGTTATCGACGATCTGCGGAATCATTTGCTGCATCAATGGCGGCAAAGGTTGCAGCATGGCCAAGTGGACCGTGTAGTCGAACATGGGTTTCAGACGGTCGAACTGACGTTGATCGTAATCCGCTACAGCACGATCAATGTGTTTGTCGCCCTCAAAAGCCAAGCAAAGTTCCTCAGCCAATATCGAGGCATGGGTGAACGCGTTGGTGATGCCCTGCGCAGTAATCGGATCGCGATGGAGCGCTGCATCACCGACCAACGCCCAGCCTGGCCCGTGCGCCCGGCGGAAAAAATTTGGGAACATATGCGTGCCGGTAATCCGCGTTTCGCGATGGCCGTCGGCTACGCGCGATTCCAGTTCAGGGACCAGTTTCAGACTGTCTCGGAAGGCATCGTCCAGGTCCGCCCGCACGCCCTTCGCTTCTTCTGTCGGCCAAAACAGAAACAACATGTCGAGGTCATCGTTAGTAGGAAAAGTGATATAGAAACGGCGTTGATCAGTGAGGATGTGGAGGTTTGCCGAATCCGACCGGTCCCGCATACCTGAATAATAGGCATAGTGACCGCATGTATGCGTGCCGGCATCGACATAACACTCAGCCCCAACGGTCTTCGCGACGAGCGAATTCACCCCATCTGCGCCGACAACGATTTTCGCCCGTTCTGTTACTTCTTGGCCTTGGCCGCCAACGCCCTTGATCCCAACAACACGGTCATCCTCAAAGACAAGAGACGTGACTTTGAATTGGTCTCGGATCTCAGCGCCGGCATCGGCTGCGGCGGCGACCAATATGGGATCCAATACCGTGCGGCGGGGTGTAATGTCGGTTTCAACACCGTTGCAACCCGGCGCCTTTCCCGAAAGCGTTGTCCCATCAACATGGAAATTGAGATCAGAAATTTCAGGCGTACCAGCAGCCCGCAACTGGTCCAGCAATCCCCATTCATTGAGCAGGCTCGCACCCGTACGCTTAACGAAATGCGTGGACATGATGTCTGTGCCGATCGCCATGCGATCGACCATCAGTACTTTGTGTCCTGCGCGCGCTAACAACATAGCGAGAGGCGCGCCGCCGCAGCGAGCGCCAATAATGATGGCGTCATACATGACCGCCCTCCTTTATTTGAATGCCGTGCATTAACATCTGCACGACCGGTTCAATGAGGTCTTCGTAGGATTGTCCGAGGTCGAGTTGGCTGGCGACGTTCAGTGCCGTCAGTCCGTGCACACCGATCCACATCAAGTGCGCCATCTGATTGGCGTCCCCCGTTGCACCGGCTTCTTCTAAAATCCGTTCTGCAATCGCGATGGCTTCTGCGAACGCCTTTTGCCGCTCTTCGCGAACGAGGGGCAGATCCGCAACCGTCCCCTGATCCAGCTCATACATGAGTTGATAGAGTTGCGGCTTCTCCGCCGCAAACTGAACATAGGCGCGCATAGCACCTGCGGCCGCATCACGTCCTGTCGAGGCCGCCTTGGCAGCACCGCCAAGGCGTTGCTGCATTTCAACAAATCCCTCGGCACGAATGGCCGCCAACAGCGACTCTTTATTGTCGTAGTAGCGATAGAGCGCAGGTGCGCTCCATCCAAGTTTCTTTGCAATCGCTCGCAGGCTTACCGCGCGATAGCCCTGCTCACCGAAGAGCTCGAGGGCCACGCGGCGGATCTCGCCTTCGATGCGTTTGCGTTCCTGATCTGAATATGCGGGTCTTGCCATGGAAATTAAATTAACATCATTAAGTTAATAGTGTCAACTTAATTATCGTGGAAAATTATTCATACTTTTCAGTCATTTACGTGTTTTCGGAACTTTTTTGCGAAAGCCCGCGTTGGAGGCCCACAGGCGTCAGCGTTTGCTGAACAAGATTCAGCATCATCTTGGCGAAAGCGAAGATCCGGTAGCCATTTGTTTAGAAGTCAAACACAGTGGTTACTGGTTTCCCGATACGCGGCCGTTCGGGAATGACAAATGCTCCCAACTGGCCCCGCTGTCGCAATTGAACTTGCTAACTGCAATATCGGAAGCACTTTTGTGCTGCGTTGCAGGCGCGGATCTCTTATTGCCCGCTCCGAGTTGGATAAGCGAGATTCCGGTTCTGCGCTGCATCATCAAAGATGCTGCAACGCGCCCGGGATGACCGGTGTTTGTTTAAGCGTCCAACAATAGCGAAGCCAACTTCTTACGATGATAGGCGGCATCGCCGTGCATGGCTTCACACCACAAAGCGCGGCGTCGATAGAGTTGCGCATCGCAATCATAGGTGAAACCAAATCCACCGTGAAATTGAATGGCGCGGTCTGCGGCGTAGGCAAAGGCATCCCCGGCTCGCGACTTCGCCATACGCGTCGCGATTTCACCCTCACCTTGACGCGCAAAATTTGTCGCCGCGTTGTAGAGATGCGAACGCGCTTGTTCATAACCGACATGCGCATCCACAGTCGGATGCTTGACGGCTTGATAAGAGCCGATCAGTTTGCCGAATTGTTTCCGCGTGTTGAGATATTCGACGGTGTAGTCGACCACACTGGCCGCCCCACCGCACATTTCGGCAGACAACAAGAGCCCCGCAGCCAGATGAATATGATCGAGTGTCTGCGCGCTCCGTTGTTGATCAAAAAGAGAGTCAGCGGAAACGGAAATACCGTCCAATTTCAGTTGGAACGATCGGCGTGTTTCATCGATCACCGTTTCACGGCGCAACGCGTCGTTCGGAATTGCTGATTTCTCAATCAACACCAGTGCAACTTGACCCTCCAACATCACCGAAGCGATGATCCAATCGGCAACACTGGCGTCGGCGACAAAGGTCTTTGTCCCGGACAGGGCAAGTCCCCCACCGTTATTCTCTGCAGCGCACGTCACATTGTGCAGGTCCCAATCCGCGTGCCCCTCAAACAGAGCCAAAGCGGCTGCGCGCCCTCCGCAGATTTCTGGGAGTACACTTGTCTTTTGCGCGTCAGTGCCCCCAGCAAGCAATGCCTGGGCAGCCAATGTTGTTGAAAGGAAGGGGCCACCCATTAAATGACGGCCCATTTGTTCAACCACAGGCACCACTTCCGCGAGACTCAACCCCACGCCACCAAACTCTTCCGGCACCGCGATACCTAACCAGCCAAGCTCACCAATCTCTTTCCAGACATCCGGGTCGTGCCCCAGATCGTCTTCGAGAAGCTGGCGTACTTTGTCGATCGGAGACTTGTCGCGGCAGAATGAAGTAGCGACATCCAACAGATCGGATTGTTCTTCGGTGAATTCGATAGCCATAATCGTGCCCGCGCTCTTTAGCTTTTTGGAAGACCGAGCACATGCTCGCCAATGATGTTGCGCTGTATCTGACTGGTGCCACCGCCAATCGTTGCAGAGAAGGAATTCAGATAAGCGCGCTGCCAGATGCCATCATCGACCGCATCCGGATCCCCCACATAGTAGGCGCCGCGCGTACCTTGCATGGCAATCGCAAACTCATTGAGGCGCCGGTAAAACTCCGTCGACATGAGCTTGGAGGCGAGGTTGAGCGACATCGGCTTTTCTTGGGTGAGAGGCCGAATACGGCTGCGCTCGTTACACAATTGAAGGCTCTTGGCTTCGATCATGAACTGCACAAGCTTGTCGCGCGTCAGGGGATCTTCAATGGCGGGCTTGCCCTCACGCATAGCTTCTTTGGCAACGCGAAGAATGTCCATTGGATCAGAGGCCGTCATCACATAACCACCCGCCTGTCCGGCCCGAACACCCCTTTCATATTCCAGCGTGCGCATGGCAATCAGCCAGCCTTCACCCTCTTTACCCATAAGGCAATCAGCAGAAATACGCGCGTCAGTGAAGAAGGTTTGCGTGAACCCGTACTCGCCCGTCAGCTTTCGTATTGGCACCGTTTCGATACCAGGTGCATCCATGGGAGACAGGAAGAAACTCAACCCATCATATTTGCGCTTGGCCTCCGGATTGGTCCGGGCGAGCAAGATCATGTATTTCGCGTAGTTTCCCTGGGTCGTCCAAATCTTGCTGCCGTTGAGAATATATTCGTCTCCGTCGCGGACCGCGCGCAATTGTGCGTTACCAAGATCCGATCCGTTCTCCGGTTCGGAAAAACCCTGGCACCAGATTTCCTCCGCAGACAGAATACCATTGATGTAGCGCTTTCGTTCCTCTTCGGTCCCCATATCAAGAATCAAGGGTCCGGCCCAATTGATCCCGATTGCATTGAGCATGATCGGTGCGTTCTGACGCGCCATTTCTTTCGTCGCGATATCTTGAAAGACTTGGTCCATGCCGTGGCCGCCATATTCTTTCGGCCAAGCAGCGCCAAGATAACCAGCTTCATAGACCCTATTCTGCCAGTCGCGCAAAAAGTGGAACTGTTGATCGGTGCCCACTTCCATAAATGTCAGCGGCAACATGAAGTCGGGCTGTGCGGGCGTGTTCTCTTTGAACCAAGCCGCCGCTTCCGCGCGGAATTCGTCTTTTTCTTTCTGGCTGATCGTGCTCATCGCTCGCCCCTCGGCCTCCAATGAATTGGCATCATTGTGATGATGTACACCGCGTACTGACGTCAGGCCAGCCCTCACCCACGCATATCTGTCACGACCAACATTCAGAATGCTTCAACGGAGTCCCTCTCCCCGGATCGCGTAGCGATTTGGGGGGAGGTTAGGTGGGGGGCAAAACTGGAATCTCATTGCACAGTTCCATTTTGTGTGCCCCCTCCTAGCCTCCCCCACTTTTGCGTTCGCAAAAGCGAGGGAGGAACAATTCTGAGTTCACCGATACCGTCTACTTTAAGCTATGAGCCCACCGTAAACCGTGTTCCGGGCGCGGGCGGGTCTTCAGGCGGACCGGCGAAGCACTGCGCAAAAGACATCCACTTTGTCGCGATATCACCGGTTACTTTGAGTTTCGTATCGGCAATGTTGCGAACTTGGGTGACCACCTGACAGAATTCCGTTGCGTCACCTTCGATCCGGTTTTCACTGGCCGGATCATTCCATTCCCATATGTCGCCACTCGGCGCGTTCAACTTGACGTAAGGGACTTCTGTCGGCACTTCCAACTTGCGATTTACGAAAGTCCAACCAAACGTATTCATTCCAATGACGGCGACGTTCTTGATGGTATCGGCGTTTTGCCGCTCAACGCCCAGCGTATCGTAAGCTTCTTGTCCGTGCGCCCAGGTTTCCATTAAGCGAGCCGTGATACTCGACCGTACACTCATATCCGGGCCGAACCATTTAAGGCGCGCCTTTGGATCGGCCTCCGCGAAGCGTTCGGTCATTTCCTGATAGTAATCGCGCCACTTGTTGAGGAGCGTTTTTCCTGAAGCGCCTTCTAGCTTGCTTTCTTCAAAGGCGCGCATGCCACCTTCAACGCCACCCATCATCTCTTTTGTGAGATCAACAAAGGCGGGCTCATCTGTCAGCGACAAATCGGCTGCCCAATTGAACACATGCAAGTGACCGAGCACATGATTGATTGTCCAACCTTTAAACTGGGTTGGTTCGTCGAAACGCGCCTCGTCAATTGGCTCGAGCAGCTTGTACAAAGCCTCACTCTCGTCCCGAAAATCAAACGCTTGCTGCAACATATGTTCGGCCTCCCTGATACGTCTTGGGCGACATTATGAGTTCGAAAGAGACGGCGATCAATTGGGCACCGCCGTCCGAATAAGGATCGTCGTTTTCTTAATCCTCGACGGATATGGACAAGCGCTCAAACGCCCGAACAAAATCTTCCTTAAACTCTTGCACAACCGCACCCGCCGACATGGACTGATTCATCAGCCCAACGCCTTGACCCACCCAATAGGTCGCCAGTTCCTTTGCACCTTCGTGTCCGCCCTGCGAAAGTTTGTCGACTTTTCTCAGCGCAGGTTCACTGACCAAAGATTGTAGCGGCATGGGTAAAGGCTTCGGCGCGCCTTCCTGTTCCCAAGCGTCCGTCCAGGGCGAACGCAGTTGACGCGAATGTTTGCCGGTGCGTGACCGTGATCTCACCGTGTCGCGCGATGAGGCGGCGATCATCTTTTCTTTGACGATCGGATTGGTTTCAGCTTCTGCTGTCGTCAGCCAAACCGATCCGCACCAGGCCCCATCTGCCCCCATCGACATGGCGGCCGCCATTTGACCACCTGTGGTGATCCCACCCGCAGCGAGTATGGGCGTGTTGGCTCCCATGGCCTGCACGGCTTGGTACACCTCGGGAACCAAGACCATGGTTGAAACATCGCCACAATGGCCACCAGCCTCGCCACCTGCCACAACCAAAATGTCCACACCGGCATTCACCTGTGCGATGGCGTGTTCCTTAGCCCCAACCAAAGCGGCAACTGCAACACCATGCTCCTTGCCCATTTCCAGCATTGACTTTGGCGGCACACCCAACGCATTGGCGATGAGCTTGATCGGATATTCAAAGGCGACCTCCATGCTGCTTGTCGCGTTCTCATCTCTTATGCCCTTCGCCAAACCCATATTGTCACCACGGGTCGCTTCCAGGTCATCTGCATCAATGTTGTGCGCCGATAAAATATCCGATGCGAATGCTTTATGTTGATCCGGCACAGCGGAGAGTAGTTTGTTCGAGTCAAACTCTTCGCCCTTGCCTTCAAACTTGTTGGGGACAATGAGATCGATGCCATAGGGCATGCCGTCAATATGGCTCTCAATCCAATCCAATTCTTCACGCAGGCGGTCCGGCGGCATACCGACCGCTCCAAGAACGCCCATGCCGCCTGCCTTTGAGACGGCGACCACAACATCCCGGCAATGAGTAAAGGCTATAAGAGGAAACTCAATTCCAAGGCGATCGCATATGGGTGACTTCATAACTTTTGCCCTTCTATTCTGTCGGTTCAATTTCAAGTATGAGATCGTCGGCAGCAATCTGCGTGTCTGCCGTAGCAATGACCTCTTTCACCGTACCGTCTACTTCCGCCAGCAATTCGTGCTGCATCTTCATGGCTTCGAGAATAGCAAGCTTATCGCCTTTCTTCACCTGATCCCCACTGGCGACAAGTATTTCCAGCAACCGCCCGTGCATTGGCGCAGTTACCGTACCGCCGCCGCCAGCCTCTTCCGCGCCGGCGAATGATGAGGTGAGATCAGTCAATGCGAGATTGCGGCCCGGCAAAGCCAGATGCAATGTAGCACCTTCTTTGCGCCAAATGGCCTCTACCCCTCGGCCATCGACACTTAGTTTGGCGCCGTTCTCGTCCATCGATTTAAGCTGCACACGGACATTCTCATCGCCTATGCGAACATGATAGTCATCTTGGGATAAAGGCTCGACGTTCAGCGTTAAGACATCATCACCAATTTGATACTGCAGGACCGTTTCGAGCGTGCCGTTACTTGCCCAATCAAGAAGCTCGTCATTGACATTGAGCGACAGTGCGTGCGCCTTCGCTTGTGCAGCCTTATGATGAATCGTCGCTGCCGCCGCCAAATCCGCAGCCGTTGGCGTGCCCGTGGAGAACCCGCCATCTCCATAGGATTCCGCAATAAAGGCGGTTGTCGCTTCCCCTGATGCGAATTTGGATTGGTTCAGCGCATCGATCAAAAAATCCCGGTTTGTCCGCAGCCCAAAGAGCGCTGTGCGTTCGAGTGCTTTCACAAGGCGGCGGCGCGCTTCGTCCCGTGTTGTCCCGTTGGCGATGATTTTCGCAACCATCGCATCATAAAAGGGAGACACCTCTCCGTCGGTCGCGATACCGTCGTCAACCCGAATGCCTTCGCCTTCCGGTGGCTGCCAAAGCATAATCGGGCCCGTGCTCGGAAGAAAATCTTCTTCGGGGTCCTCGGCATAGAGGCGAACCTCGATCGCATGACCGTTCAGTTGAACATCCGACTGTTCAAGCCCGAGAGGGGCCCCTTGGGCGACGCGCAATTGAAGGGCGACAAGATCCAAACCCGTCACCAATTCTGTGACCGGATGTTCGACCTGGAGACGTGTGTTCATCTCAAGAAAATAGAAGCTGCCTTGCTCATCAAGAAGAAACTCGACGGTTCCGGCACCGACATAGTCAACAGCCTGTGCGGCTTCCACAGCCGCTGCGCCCATCGCCGCACGCAGTTCTTTTGTCATGATGGGGCAAGGCGCCTCTTCGATCACCTTTTGATGGCGTCGCTGAACAGAACAGTCGCGCTCGCCTAAGTGAATGACATTGCCGTGTTGATCTGCGAAGACCTGGATCTCAACATGACGGGGACGGATGATTGCCTTTTCGAGAATCAGCTCACCCGAACCGAAAGCATTTTCGGCCTCAGACCTTGCGAGGTCTATGGCCGATGGCAAATCACCGGCGGTCTCAACCAATCGCATGCCACGGCCGCCGCCACCGGCTGCAGCCTTGACCATCACCGGAAAGCCAATTTCGTTTGCCGCAGAAATGAAGCGGTCATTCGATTGACCCTCGCCTTCATAACCGGGAACGCAGGGCACATCGGCCTCAATCATGCGGCGCTTGGCGCGCGCCTTATCCCCCATCAAATCGACGGCGCCGGGCGGTGGCCCGACAAATATCAGACCGGCCTCAGCGACGGCATTCGCGAAGGCTGCATTCTCGGAGAGGAACCCATATCCTGGATGAATAGCGTCGGCGCCGGAGTCTCTGGCAGCCGCAATGATCTTCTCGCCCACAAGGTAAGACTCGCCCACGGGCGACGCGCCAATATGCACCGCATCGTCAGCGAATCTCACATGAGGTGCATCGGCATCCGCATCAGAAAAAACGGCAACGGTTCGCATGCCCATATCGCGCGCTGTCCGCATCACCCGAAGAGCGATTTCACCCCGATTGGCAACCAATAGCGTTGAAATATCCGACATGACCTGCCCCCTACATCCGCGCGACGCCGAAACTGTTCGGCTGAAGTTCGCGATTGCGCGCCTCTAGGCTGGTTTCCAGCGCGAAGCCCAATACCTTGCGCGAGTCGCGTGGATCGATCACGCCATGATCAAGACACCGTCCCGACGTATAGTAGGCGCTTTCTTGTTTTGCGAAGTGCGCAATGATGACGTCTTCCTGCGCCTTGAGTTGCTCGGGATCAATTTGCTGGCCTTTTCGCGCGGCCGTGACTTCGGCGACTTGGCTCATCGTACGGGCCGCTTGCGCGCCCCCCATCACGCCCGTTTGAGCACTGGGCCACGTAAACAGAAAATCGGGTTCGTAAGCATAGCCGCTCATCCCATAATTGCCCGCCCCAAAGCTGGCACCAATGTATAGCGTAATCTTTGGCACGCGGACATTCGACACCGCCTGAATCATTTTGGCGCCATGCTTGATCATTCCTGCATGTTCGTACTCGGTCCCGACCATGTAGCCCGTGGTGTTGTTCAAGAAGATGATGGGAATGTCGGCTTGGTCGCACAATTGGAAGAACTGTGCAGCCTTGGTCGCCCCGGCGGGATCGATGGGCCCGTTGTTTCCGATAATGCCGCAAGCAAATCCCATAATGCTCGTCTGTACACAGACGGTTGACACGCCATAGCGCGGCTTGAATTCTTCAAAATCCGATCCGTCAACAATGCGAACCAATACCTCGCGCACGTCATAAGGCACGGTGTAGTCCATCGGTACGACGCCCGCGAGATCGTCCGCGCTGTAGAGGGGCGGGTCATAGGGCTGCCGATGGGGCGGCACGGCATTGTTGTTCCAGTTGAGCCGGGCCATAACATCCCGCGCCAACGAAAGCCCGTGCGCGTCGTCCTCGGCAAGGTATTCAACCAGGCCTGAAACGCTGGAGTGCATCTCCGTGCCGCCGAGGTTTCGATCGTCCGCCACCTCGCCGGTTGCAGCACGCACCAATGCCGCGCCCGCCAGCGCTGCCAACCCATTGTTTTTGACGCCAATCACATAGTCCGACATGCCAGGCATGTAAGCGCCGCCTGCTGTCGAGGGTCCATGCAGCACCACCATCGTGGGAATACCGGCCGCACTGAGATAGGCCAGATTGCGAAAGATCTTGCCGCCATTGGCCCATCCCTCGACCTCGTACTCCATTAGGTTAGCGCCCGCGCTTTCGACCAAATGGATGAAGGGCAGTTTGAGCCTGAGCGCCATCTGTTGTGCACTGAGCGCGGCGGCCCAGCCGCCGGGTGTGCCGGCGCCAGCACGAATGCCACTGTCATCTGCCCAGATCATCGAGCGGACGCCACTCACAAAACCAATGCCTAGAATGACACTACCCCCCGGAATACTGGTTTCGGGATTGGGGTCCTGAAGGCAGTAGTTAGCAAGCGTGTGCAACCGCAGGAACGGCATGCCCGGATCCAGCAACCGCTTCACACGGTCCATCGGTGTCAATTGTCCGCGCTTTTCGAATGTGGGACGACGCCTGTCCGACGCGACAACCGCGCGCGCTTCCAGAGCCTTCAGTTCCTCGATCTTGGCCAACATGCCGGCTCTGTTTGCCTGGAATGACTCAGATGAGGCTGACACACGAGACTTGAAAACCGGCATTGCACTCACCCTCCAGGCTGCATGGCGTCTGCTTATTCCCCTTGTCTTTACGGAAAACAATCTCTATCGTCAACACAGAACGACCGTTCGGTTTGTGAAAATTGGCGACGCCATTGGGTTTTGGTGACTTCTAAGGTAGCGGGCATTGAGCGAAACAAGCGAAATACCGGATCGTGCTGATACGGCGACGGGAAAACCGCGCACAAAAAAGGAAGAGCAAGCGGCGACCGCTAAGAAGGCCATATGTCAGGCGACCATCGACTGCCTTTTTAAGTATGGCTACGCGGAGACGTCGATCAATCGCATCATCAAACGTGCCGGAATTTCCAAAGGCGCCCTCACCCATCACTTCGCGAGCAAAGAAGATCTGATCGTCGCAACAGCCGACATCCTGCTGGACTGGGCAAGCCGGAGCAGCCGGCTGCAAGACAGGGCCTCTGCCAGTGACCCCAACGTGATCGAAGCCGATCTTTGGGCCCTTCAGCAAAACGCTTGCTCGAAACGAAACAAGGCACTGGTTGAAATCTTGTCAGCCGCGCGAACCGACAGGAAACTCAATGCGCGCATGAAGAACCAATTGCTCGAATGGAACGCCGTTTTTGACGCCAATATCTTGAAGGCTTACGAATCCGTTGAACGCGATGATGCCGACGTCATTATGTTGTTGACGATATGCCGTGTCTTTTTCAGAGGATTGAATTTGCAGGATCGCTTTCTCCCGCACGGCGCCAACCATGATGCGATCGTCAAAAGATTCATCGGCCTTATCGCACCAAACCTAAAGCGCCGCCCACGGCCGAACTAAAAAGAAAGTCGATGCATAACAATCACCGGCTGACGTTATGTCCGTTGTTTGCAAAAAGATCGAGCACCGACTTTTTGGGTATTCTCAAGTTCGCCAACCGTACCCGCTAACCAGCGCTTGCAGCCCGCTGTTGAATAACTTCTTTCTTCTGAGCCTCAAGATGCCGCGTATACTTGTCGTAGAAAGACTTGTATCGGGCGTCTGACTTGAGCGAGTTGAAGAGGTATTCCATACGTAGAGAAGGTGCATCCAATCCGGCATCCAATCCTTCGTTCAAACGCCGGACCGCCTCCTCCACATTGCCTTCGAGCGCAGCAATCCGCGCATCAATAACAGCAAGATGACGATATTCGGCGCCCCAATTCTCAGCATTGGTATTCCGGTCTTGCTTGATCAGCGCGATAAGCTTGTCTGCACCTTCTTGGTCGCCATTTCGTTGACGCATAAAAGCCAAATCACTCAGAGCGAAATCGTTGGCAGATGCGATCAGATCAACATTGTCTTCATCGCCGAGGAGTTCCTCATAAAGAGCTTTTGCCTCGTCAACTTTTCCTGCACACGCGGTCGCAGCAGCGAAGTATTTCAAGGCATCGTATTCATCAGGCGCGAGCCGGTAGTCCGCTTCGGCAAGGGGACGTGCTTCTTCGCATTGTCCCTCATTGATCATAAGATCGATCTCTGACTGTATGGCCCCGCCCACGCTACCGAGCGCATCCTGCATGCCCAGCAAGACATAGATTTCGGAAAGGTCGTCCAGCAGTCGCTGCTCGCGGCGCGTTTCACCCACCCCCTTCAGCGCAATGTCATGCGCATCTGCTATCTTTGCCTGCGCCATCGCCGTCAAAAAGCCAGCATGATAGCCGGCCCCACTCTTTGGCTGATGCTCCCGCAGTTTTGCGGCAGCTTGCTCTGCTTCTTCAAACTTTCCCTGCAAAACAAGGTCATCGACAAATCGAACTGCGATGTCGGGCGCCAACGGGTTTAACGCATAGGCCTTCTCCATTGCCGCCTTTGCTTCGCCATACGCGCCGTCGTCATCTAGCACGATCGAACGCCAATAATGGACCAACGCCAAATTAGGACTTTGTTCCAAGGCGCGGTCAAAATATGTCAGAGCCTCCTCAGGCTTATCATCAAAAAGACTCAATAGGCCACGGATCGCAATGACGGTGGTGTCGTTCGGTGACAGCTTGAGCGCCTGTTCGATCGCTCTTTCCGCCTCATTAACAATCGATCCGAAATCGGAAAGTCCAATACCGAAATGCCGGTCACTAGATGTGAGTAAGGCCTCTGCGAGCGCAGCTTGCGCATCTGCAAAGTTTGGATCCTCGTCTACAGCCGTGCGGAACAATCGAATGGCAGCAAAAACGCCTTCTTCGCTCCGCAGTTCCAACCTCTTGAGGCCTAACTGATAGGCTTTGTAGGCTTCAAGATCTTGCGTATAGGCTTCCGTATGATGAGAGTCGAACAGCGAAGCGTTTGTCGCCCTCAAGACCGCCGTTGCGATTTCTTCTTGGATGACAAAAATATCGTCGCGTGGTCGATCGAAGGTCTGAGACCAAAGTTGGTAGCCCGTGTCCGCATCGATCAACTGCGCCGTAATACGTAACTGACCATTCGACGTCCGTACTGATCCATCTAGCACATGTCTAACTTCAAGCGCCTTCGCAATTTCTTTCACACCAACATCCTGGCCTTTGAACGCAAATGCCGATGTGCGTGCAGTAACTTTTAAATCTTGACTGCCAGAAAGCGCGTTGATGATCTCTTCAGAGATTCCATCACCGAGATAAGCGCTATCTGCGTCATTCGTAAATTCCGCAAAGGGCAGAACCGCAATCGATTTCTCTCCATCCAACTTTCTGGTGTCGATCACCGTTTTTGGCGTCAGGTAATTGTCCCAAACGAGAAAGCCTACAATTAACAAAAGCGCGGCAATGACCACGCCATCGAACACACGTCCCATCGATGTATGCTCGTTCAAGACTGGGACATCGAACTCCCAGGCGGAGCCGTCGAACGAAAGATCGAGATGCCAAGCGGCAAGAACAGCGCCAGGAAACCCTGCTACCAAAAGCACAAGAACAAGCGACAGAGCCGACTCGGGGACACCTAGAATCGGAAACAGAAGCGTGCACACTTCCAGGAAGACATAACCGCCTGCGATGTAGGCACCGGCTGTTCTAAAAACGCCGCGTTCTCTCGCGCGAATGAGTATGTTGCGCACCGATCAATGCCCCGATGATTTGTTGCTCCATCCCCGGATACGATGCCAAAAAATATTGGATCGGGGAAGGCTCTTAAGGGCGATAGATTTGACCTCGCTTCGACTTTGTTCCAATAAATCAGCATCAAGACATCCGGAGAACATGAAATGGACCGCGACCTTATTCCCGTGCTCATTGGCGTTGGGCAAGTCACAGAAAAAGAAGACGATGTATCCAAGGCCTCTTCCCAGGTCGATCTCATGGAAAAGGCGACGTGGAATGCTGTCGCAGATGCCGGTATTGACCCAAAGCGCCTTGCCGATTTGGACATTCTGGTTGTCGTTAAGTGCTTTCGTGAGGCGACCCGAAACTCGCCGAATGCGCTGGCCCGCCGAATTGGTGCACAAGGCGCGGAGCAGTGGCTGACGCCGGACGGCGGCAACACACCCCAATATCTTGCCAATCGGTATGCGGAAGAAATTGCACAAGGCAAGAAACGTTTTGCACTTTTTACCGGTTCCGAAGCGATGGCGACCGCACGAAAGATCATCAAGTCTGGGAACAAATTGGACTGGGATGAGCCCGCCGACGAGGACGCGAAACTCCTGTTCCCCGACCTGAACATGAGCACGGAATATGAGCAGGCACACGGCATCTGGCGGGCCTCATGGGTCTACCCCCTCTTTGAAAACGCCTTGCGTGGCCATTACGGTACGTCAATTGAAGAACACCAGCTCGTGATGGGCGAGCTCATTTCGAAATTTACCCAAGTTGCCGCCAAGACACCGGGTGCCTGGTTTCCTATTGAGCGGACTGCGGAAGAAGTTGCGCATGTCGGCCCCAAAAATCGCTTTGTCGGATGGCCGTATACAAAATACATGAACGCCATGAATCAGATTAATCAATCGGCGGCCTTGCTATTAACGTCGGTTGGATTTGCGAAAGAGCTCGGCGTAGACGAATCCAAATGGGTGTATCTCCATGGCTGCGCAGACGCGATCGAGATTGTCCATGTTCAGGACCGTGTCAATTACTACAGCTCTCCCGCCATTCGCACCATGGGACGCGAGGCTCTTAAGATGGCAGGCCGTTCGATCGACGAGATTGATTTCATCGATCTCTATTCTTGTTTTCCATCTGCTGTTCAGATCGCGCGCGATGAATTGGGCATCAGCAAGGATGACCCGCGTCCCCTGACCATAACCGGCGGGCTGCCCGCACACGGGGGAGCCGGAAACAACTATGTTATGAACGCCATCGCCTCGATGATCGACAAAGTACGCGCACATCCCGGCAAATTGGGACTGGTGACGGCGAATGGCGGATATTTGACAAAACACGCGGCCGGCATCTATTCGACATCGCCTTCTCCAACGCCGAAGTCTGGCGACACGCCGTGGCAACGGGTACCGCCGGCAGAATATCAGAAGGAAATCGATGCATTGCCGCGTCCGGACGTTGTTGAAAATCCAGAAGGCGACGCACACATTGAGACCTATACAGTTACTTTTGGCAGAGGTAACGAACCCGAGATGGGCATCGTGGTTGGCCGGATCGGCGCAGCAGACGATCCGCAAGCCCCTCGTTTCATCGCGAATACCGTAAAAGATCCAGGTCTACTGGACGCCATGACAAAGGGAGACTTTTTGGGTCGCAAAGGCACAGTCCGAAAGGACGGCGAAGTTAATATCTTTAGCCCAGCAAGCTAGGCGCCAGGCTGATCTAGGACATAAATGCGCTTCTTGGATAGCAATCAGGTTTTTCTTAGCGAGCTATGCTATGTAACGGCCAAACGGGATTATGAACTCGGAGCAGTTTGATGATTGGAAATCTTAATCATGTGGGTGTGGCCACTCCCTCGATTGAAGACAGTGTAAAGCTCTATCGCGATGTGCTTGGTGCGACGAAAATCGGTGAAAAATTTTCGTTGCCTGAGCAAGGGGTCTGGGTGTGCTTCGTAGATCTGCCGAATTCCCAAATCGAACTGATTGAACCTTATGGCGACGACAGCCCCATTCACGGCTTCCTTAAACAGAACCCATCAGGTGGTCAGCACCATGTGTGTTTTGAGGTCGATGACATACTGGAAGCGCGCGACGACATGAAAGCAAAAGGCGCGCGTGTGCTTGGAACCGGCGAACCGCGCATTGGCGCGCATGGTGTACCCGTCATTTTCGTACACCCAAAAGATATGGGCGGCGTGTTGGTCGAATTAATGCAGAAACCCGAGCCTGGGCACCATTAGCCTTGGTTGCCCCAGCCAATTTCTTTAGCCAACGGTTGGGGGAGAGACTTCATCCTCGTCTTCGTCGTCACGTTCGTCTTCGATTTGAGGATCATCCATCATTTCGTCCTCGATGATCTCTTCCATCATTTCTTTTTCGATCTGTTCAGGAAAGAGTTCATCAAGTTCTTCTTGAATCTGCTGGAACAAATCATCGTCAAGACCGAGCTCACGCTTCAAGTCTTCTAGAGTTTGCTCGTAAAGACCAGCACTGTCTTCGGAGCCCACAACCGAATACGGCTCGTCCTCGCCCAGACCATCAATGTTCAGTCGTGAGCCGTCCGCTTGCTGCTCACCGGTCTGCCGCTGCAATTCGGCCAAGAGCGTCGCGATCAAAGAAGCGGGGGCGCGTGAGATGCTCATTTGGCCGTCTGGCGTAATATCGATCATGAAGCCTTGCCGTGTGACAGAAGCCGTGTCTCCTTCCGCATTGGTTGCCGTCATCTCATCGCCGTAGAGAAATATAGCCTGAATGCTTCCGTCGGGTTGCACGCGCATGAGCAAAATACCGCCACGAATTCCAATCGTCGCGGCCGGCGTGTTGATGTCGACTGGATCGTCTTTACTCGCAGCCCCGCCAACAAATCGAAGTACACCTTCGGTCATACTGACGGCCATATCGCCGGCATCTTCGTCTTCGTTGTAAAAGAAACTGTCAATCACGATGTCCGAGTTCGGGCCCACCGTCATGGACGTTCCGTCAACCAGTTGGATTTGAACCTGGCCGTACGAACTCGTCGTGATTTGCTCGTCCTGAAATACAGAATCACCAATATCAATCGTTCGCGACCCCACTTGGTCATGATCGCCAGTCACGTCGGGATTCACGATATTGGCAACACCGGCTTCCGTCTGGGCAACCGCCGCCGCATAACTCGATGCGAGAAAGAAGAGAGTTGCCAATGTTTGGATACCAACTGCGCGAATGATCATGTCACACCTCAATAGCGCAGCGTGACACTGGCAATGCCACTGTGGTTCGTGAATTCAAACTGATCGAAATTAGACGTCTGGTCTTGCAACGAATACTCGAGATTGAGATCCACATTGCGGTAGACATTCGCCGAATTGCCGATGCCGAACGTAAACTGTTTGTCCAATCGTTCTTCCGTTGTGCTGAGAGCCGGGTCCACCGCAGAAAAGTCCGTGAACTCTTGATCCACCCTCACCCACGCGCGCCAATTGGCATCACCGATGTTCACAGGCGGCGGGTAATGAATGCTGATATCGCCCGCAACCGAGTAATTCCAATTGTTATGACGGGCTGCATCGGCTTCGGTTTGAATCGCGCCTGTCTTCACGCGAACGTCCAACCAACGATAAACCGGATATTTCAGCCCCAAGCGAAAGTGGTTCTCATAACCATCGCGGGCCTCCAATGTTGGCCGAAGTGAGTCAGCGAAGAAGTCCCGTTGCCGAAACTGATATTTGGCCCACGCTCTGACCCCGTCCTTGAACTCCGCCCGAAGATCGATGCCTCCACCAAACGAAAGGGCGACCATGTGATCAGCAATGGTCAGTAAATTGCCGACTGCATGAGGTCTGACTTTGAACCATGGCGCACTGCGTCGAAACGGCTTGAACGAAAATCCCGGCTCAAGCGTTCCGGTTACGACATTCGTTTCGTCGGCTGAAAACTGGCGCGTTGCGTAGAAACCGCCGCGCGTGTCGAGCGAGAATTCATTTTGAAGTCCGAGATCATATTCGTGGATCGCCCAGGCCGACAGGAACACATTTCCATCGTCTTCGCGGTCAAACACGTCATTCAAAATGACTTCATTTCCATTGACGGTCGTGATGCCGCTATCCGGCTCTGCTGAGGGATTCGACTGAAAGCGGCCGCCGAAAGTGAGTGCACCTCGGAACCTGTTGTCCTGCGTTTTTTTCTCAGCTCGAGAGAGAACCGAGCGGACGAGCGTTTCCCTGTTTTCTGTTAGCCTGCCACCGGCCAAAGAGGCCTTCAGGTGCTCGCGGGCTGCATCATAGGAAGCAAGCCGATAATAGAGCAGTCCCAATTCTGACCGTACAAGCGGTTGGTCCGCATCAATCAGAAGAACCGGTTCAAGGACACCTATCGCGGCCTCGTAGTTTTGTACGGCTTTTGCGGCACGAACGAACCGCCAGATCGTGCCGCGATCCGCCGGGTTTTCCATAAGGTCCTGATAGGCCGCACGATAGGCGCGGTCCAAATCGAAGTCCTGTTGTGCCAGCGACGGCGGGGACGCAAACAGCAAAATCGAAGCCGCCAGAATCCAGGACGCGCACATCCGCACAGCGCACAACCTTGCGCGCTGTGAAGTCAATCCTTCACCAATACCTGACGCCCCGCGTTTCATTACTCGAACGCTTTTGTGACCCCTCACCAATAATTGAGGCTAGTTCATTGATTTTTGGCGGTAAAGCGAAATCGCAGTGGTTCTTCCGAATCTAGATGGATTCAAAGAATTTATGGTGAACATCCGGGACGATCCGGGTTCTCAAGACAGGCAGCGAATCTCTCAAGAGATTCTCAAAAGAATGCGAGCGTGCCCCGTTAGTCTGGGCATCGATCGTGGGACGGCTATAGTGAACACCCTTCTTTGAGTGCCAAGTGTCTCTCCACGAGAGTGTTCGGATTTTGTTTCAGCGCCTTGTTCTTCTGCCGCTCATCCTACTGCTCCTGATAACGTCATACACTTTTGCTGGGCTTGAAGATGACGACTGGACAGAACTCCGTTCGGAGAACTTCGTCATCTATTCCAATGCGCCCGGCACGGAGCTGCGACCACTGGCTCGCGACCTGGAGCACTTTCGTACGATCGTTTTGATGTTCATTGGCACCAAGCCCGCCACCAAGTCTCTCCCATTCAGAATTATTGCCCTGAAAGAGTCGTCCGACCTACAAACCTTCTTCAATAGTACAAAGGTCGCGGGGTTCTACTTTCCTTCTCTTCGCGGTCATTATGCCTTTCTTGACTTGAGTGTACGTGCTCCAGTTGGAAGGCGAAGGACGCAGTCTGCAGGTCGTCAGGTACTGCTTCATGAATATGTCCACTATCTCACGCGCAACAATTCAACCATTCGCTATCCACGTTGGTACAATGAGGGCTTGGCGGAATTTCTGTCGACACTGACCTATGACGACTCAAAAGCCACCATCGGCGCGCCTATTGTCGGCCGACTTCAGGTCTTGCGATACAATCGATTCATCCCTCTACGTCGCATCGTTGATGAGTCGCCAATTGCGGAACCGGTTGATATCTATCGTTTCTATGCGCAATCGTGGCTATTGGTTCATCACTTGTCGACACACCCCGATCTCGAGCCTCGTTTAATACCCTATCTAAGGCGATACAGCGACGGTGAAGATTCGATTGAAGCTTTCGAAAGTGAATTCGATATCTCCCTCTCCCGCCTCACACGCCAGCTAAAGAGAAAAGTCAGGAACTCTCGTTTCAAAACACTTGAGATCTCTTTCAAGAAGCCGCTTGAAATCCCAAACATTCAATCAAAGCCTCTTCGTGGTACAGAAAAGCGTCTGATGCTGGCAGACGCCTACAGCACTCTTGGTCACAAATCTCAGGCACACTCACTGTATGAGCAGGTAATTCGAGCATCACCCTTAAACGCCCAGGCCACCGCCGGACTCGCAGATTTGAGGCTGCGCGACAGCGATCTTGACGGTGCTGCTGATCTGCTCAAGCAACTGCCAGAAGACGCGCCAAGCGTTCCTCTGCTCATCGCACGAGGCGACCACCAATTCGCGTCACAAACCAAAATACATAAAAGTCACAATGCGATGCCTGGCATTGAACTAAAGAAAGCCAGAGACTTCTACCTCGCCGCCCTTCGCTTGGACCCTAATTCAGCCGAGGCGTATTTTAGTTATGGATTGACTTATCTTGGCTCGACTGAGGACTCTCAAGAAGGCGTCAATGCGTTCACTCAAACACTTAAACTCTTACCGGCACATACGCCCATTCAAATCTATGAAGCGGTCGCCCGCCTTCAATTGGGCGACAATGAAGCGGCATGCATCCTGTCTCGCGAGATCTCGCAATGGGCGCGAACGACATTTGAAAAGGAAGCCGCAGCAAAGATTGCAGAATTCTGCATGGCGCCAAGCAGGTCAGCTGCGAGACTTTATGGTTACGAATTGGTTCAAAACCTGCATTTGCCTGATATCGCGCGCGAATGAGCGCCATACATCGGAGAGGGTCAATTCGATCACGATTAAGCAAGTCTACACAGGCTTCTGATTAACTATCGCTCGGTTCGCAATGCGCTGTGTTTAACAGAGTCTGAAGTTCTGAGTACCCATGTCCCACTATGACCTTATTGTCATCGGCAGTGGTCCTGCCGGTCGCCGCGCTGCCGTCCAAGCTGCAAAATTCGGAAAATCGGTCCTTGTCGTTGAAAAAGGTCGACGCGTCGGTGGTGTTTCCGTCCACACCGGAACCATCCCCAGCAAGACATTGCGCGAAACGGTTCTGAACCTTTCAGGATGGCGGGAACGCGGTTTCTACGGTCGTTCCTATCGCGTCAAGAAAGACATCTCTTCGGACGACCTATTGAAGCGCCTACATATGACGCTCAATCACGAGGTCGAGATACTCGAGCATCAATTTTCACGCAACAAAGTTGAAACGCAGCGCGGCACAGCACGCTTCACCGGACCGAACTCGATCGAAGTTATCGGTGACACGAGTGAGAAAGTTCAGCACACGGCCGACAGATATATCCTTGCTGTTGGCACGCGCCCTTACCGCCCGGATCACATTCCGTTCGACGAGTCGACCGTCGTCGATAGCGACGAAATTCTTGAACTCAAGAAATTACCGCGCACGCTTGCCATCATTGGCGCGGGCGTGATTGGCATCGAATACGCCACAATCTTTAGTGCGCTGGATGTCCGCGTCACGCTGATTGACCCGAATACATCGATCCTCGGTTTCGTCGACCGTGAGCTGATCGCGGAGTTCACGCACGACCTGCGCGATCGTGGCGTCGCACTGAGATTGGGTGACAAAGTTGGCTCCATCAAAACGGACACACGCGGCAAGCCTCTCATTACACTGACCAACGGACGGCTTGTTCAATGCGATATGGTTTTGTTTGCCGCTGGTCGTACGAGCAACACGTCAGATTTGAATCTTGACTCTTGCGGTTTGGAAGTCGCGGACCGCGGGCGCCTGACCGTCAATCCCGACACATTTCAAACGACGGTCGCCCACATCTATGCTGTCGGCGATGTTATCGGATTTCCAAGTTTGGCCTCGACCTCAATGGAACAGGGCCGGATCGCGGCTTGCCATGCCTTCGATCAAGTGGCCCAAAAGCCGCCTGCCTTTTTTCCTTACGGGATTTATTCCGTTCCGGAAATATCAACCATCGGCATGACTGAAGAGGAAGTGCGCGAACGGAACTTCCCTTACGAATGTGGAATCGCGCGCTTTAGAGAAACCTCACGCGGTCATATCATGGGTATCCATTCGGGCTTCATGAAGATGATCTTTTCGCTTGAGACGCGCCGCCTTTTGGGCGTGCACATTGTTGGCGAAGGCGCAACAGAATTGATCCACATTGGCCAAGCGGTTTTGAATCTGGGCGGCACACTCGACTACTTCGTGGAGAATACCTTCAATTTCCCAACTCTGGCTGAAGCATACAAAATTGCTGCCCTTGATGCCTGGAATCGAATGCCGAAAAGTCAGCCCAGTGTGAATGACCTGGTCGCTGTCACACAACGGCTAGAGCAGGCTGTTGGTGCCAGCTAGTCGTCACAGCACGCGCTTGTAAGCCAAAATAAAGGGCCGCATTTCGGGCGGAGGCCGGGTAAAAAGCTCGGTTCTGACGAACCCTAGTTTTCGGTAGAGACGTTGTGCTTCGGTGTGCAAGTCAGCGGTCTCAAGGCACATGTGCTTGAAACCTGCTTCCCGCGCCCGGCTCATGAGTGCTGAAGCCAAGCGGCGTCCAAGCCCCAAGCCCTGATATTTTGGCGCCAAGTAGAATCGTTTCATTTCGCACATGTCGTGATTGAGTTTTGTATATCCAACGACACCCGCCGCATTCCCATCGACATATGCAACCAACAGGGTCGCATTAGGAGGCGCAAATTTGTTGTGCAGGTTTTGCAATTCTTGCTCGAAGTCATCCTTCGGGAAATGTGAGTCAACGAAACCTGGCCGATGCGCATAACGCGCATGACACCAGGACACAAACTCACGAATAAGCTGGGCTGCGTGACGATAGTGTTGTTCAGACGACGCCTCTATGATCTCAATGTGAGCATCAGCGTCCGAAGACGAGCCCGCCGTTTCATTTTGCGCAAGCATTCGTTTGCCAACTCAGTGAAGAAACCGCAACGCGCAACAATTTGATCGCACAGCGGCGTGAATTCCGCAGAATGTAGAAATAGAGACGAGCTGTTGCGGCTAGATTTCCCACAACACGCAAGCATGTTTCAATTGTTTCGCCAAATTGACTGACATCACAATCTTACCGTGCTACGCCGGACACCCCTTATTGCATTGAATTGACAGCACAATTGGCCGGAGCAGTGGCCATAAACATGGCAGACTTGGTCATTTCATCAAAAGGCATTTTGCTTCGCAATTCTGTCGTTTTTGCATCATCCTTTTCGAGAGCCGCAACGACGAAAGCGATGCCATCCGGTGTGAGTTCTTCTTCAGCCGTGTCAGAAATGCAGTCGCAAACGCCTTCCGGTACATTCAATTCGCTACCACAGAGCTGAACCAGTTTCGCTTTATTCTGACTCACGCTCGCGCCGTCACCGCAAGATGATAAACCGACCAACGACACTATAAGAAAAACTAGACGACGCATTGCGCGCTCCTTCAGGTTGATTGGCGGTTTCTAGCTGTCGCGCAAAAGTGATCGAGCGACCAACAACTAAGCCACCGCAAAATTTTTGAATGGTGACGATACACGTTTCAGATCTTGCACAACATCCGGCGGCAACGTTTCCGGACGATCAACAGAGGCACTGGCCGACACCACATCCGCAATGCCCCCAAAACGTTCCTCGACAGCCGCTTCGAGTTCGTCATAGCGACCAACAGCGGCAAAAAGACGAACCACATCATCGGAAACTTCGTCAGTCATCTTGTCCCACTGATTGGTTTTCGACATGTGATTGAGTTTGTGGCCGAGATCTTCAAGCCCATGGGCTTCGAACACAGGCCAATAAGCCCGCGTTGAGCCATAAAACCCAACACGATAACGGATCCACTCCACCATCTTCTGGACACTTTCATCATCTGGCCCCGTGGCGACAAATCCACCGCCACTGATTTGGAAATTCTCACGCGCGCGTCCGCTTTTTTGTCTCGCTTCGTCCAGAATGGGCATCACGGTGTCTTCAAGATACTTACGCGTGCAAAAGCCATGCAGTTGCACACCGTCACACACACTACCAGCGACACGGAGCGTTGCCGGGCCAACAGCGGAAATTGTGACCGGCGGCGCTGGAATATCCATGGGTGCCGGCGTGAAATTCGGCGTCATCAGACTGAATTGGTAATGCTCGCCTTCATAATTCAACGGCTCGCCCGTCTTCCAGGTCCGCCAGATCGCGCGCAGGGATTCAACATATTCGCGCATACGCGGCGCAGGCGGAGACCAAGGCACACTGAAACGACGCACATTGTGACCTTTAACCTGACTTCCCAAGCCTAGAACGAAACGCCCCCCAGATGCCTTTTGAAGATCCCAACCAATATTTGCCGTGGCCATGGGGCTACGCGCGAAAGCGATCGCAACGCTGGTTGCAATATCTAGATTGCTGGTGCTCGTCGCGGCGACCGCAAGCGAAAGAAAGGGATTGTGGCGATTTTCTTGTGTCGCGACCCCATCATAACCCGCACTCTCGATCGCACGGGCGATCTCAGGAACGCTGTTGAGGTCATCTTGAGGTAGGCCCGTATAAACGCGCATGGTGGCTCCTTAAAAAATTCTTCGGAGCCACCATAATGCGGAAGCGACGCACCGCTCAACCGGTCGGCGCGCACGCTATCACGTGTCCGAGTATATCTATGCGCTAACGACCATATCCACTAGCGACGACACGCTCGCTGTTCGGCATGATGTAGCCAAAGCCATTTTGATCTTGGCAAAGCGTGCTTGCAATCTGCACCGGTTGTCCATTCTGGTAGCCATCACGATAGACGGTTCGGCATGGCCCTGTTGAAACGGGCGCCGACGAAATTGGTGCTGCCGATCCCGGACCACCTGCAAGTCCCGAAAACTCGTCTTGGCCGGTGCCTGCCGGCGCCGGTGCTGGAGGAGGTGCATGGTGATAAGAGCCTTGATTGTAACCACTATGTGGACGGTGGTAGCCGCCGCGATAATGTTTTTTCTTGTGGTGATTATCCTCAATCGCTTTTCCGATCAGATAGGCCGCGGCGATACCGCCGACAATCGCGACCGGCACCCAAGCCTTCCCTCTTTTCTTCTTATGATAGTGGTGGTGGCCGCGGTGACCATGATGGCGTTTATGATAACCGTGGCCATAGTGCCCACCGTAATGATAGTCATCATAATAGCCATGACTGCCGTGGTAATAGTCGCCAGCCTGCGCACCGGCGAGTGGCACAACGGACACAAGCGCGGCAACGCATACCGAAGCTGTCAATTTCTTCAACGCACTCATTTCACTACTCCTTCGCCCCAAATGGCCGCGCACCCGATACAACCCCACAAAGTATCGAGCGCAATGTTGATCACCCTATCCGATCAAACCTGAACAGAAGCTGCCAACAGTTGGGCCACTTTATGACTTTCTCATCAACTTACGTTGATCCAGTAAGAAGCATACCCACGAAACACAGGAACCGCCCGGAATTCAGCACCTTTTTGCGATTTTCTAATGGATGGAAAACGGCGAATTAACCCTAAGATTGCTTCTTGCCCTTCGAGCCGTGCGAGGGGTGCCCCAAGGCAGAAGTGACGCCCGCCACCAAATGCATGATGCTGAATCTCATCACGTTCGATGTCGAAACGATCCGGATTCGGACAAATATTGGGGTCGCGGTTGGCAGCCCCCAGAACCGGTGTAAGGGTATCGCCTTTTTTTATGGGGCAGCCCCCGATTTCCAGATCCCTAGGCGCAATGCGTTGAGAGTTCACCACCGGCGAATTGAATCTCAATACTTCTTCGATCGTGTTGTTGATCAAACTTTCGTCTGCGCGCAGCTTTGCCAGTTGCTTCGGGTGATCAAGCAACGCACTGATCGCGTTTCCGATGAGATCGCTGGTTGTCACATTGCCTGCGATGAGCAGCAGATTACATTGGCTGACGATTTCACTCGCGGTCAGCTTGTCGCCAGCTTCTTCAACCGCAACCATAGCCGAAATCAAATCCTCGCCAGGATTGGACCGGCGCTTCTCAATCTCATCATAGAAGAAGGCATTGAATTGACGCTGAACCTCATCGCCTTCCGCCTTGTCTTCCTCGGTTTTGAACATGTTGAACGAAATGGCGACAGATTTGTTTGACCATGTTTTGAATTGTTCCCAGTTCTCCCGGTCTATCCCCAACATCTCGGCAATCACCGTCGTTGGCAGAGGATCAGCAAACCGCGCCATGACATCGAATTCATCGTCTGCGATGGCATCAAGGGTCTTTTCCACCAATTCGCGCACCCGTGGCCGCAGCGCCTCGACGGCGCGCGGCGTGAAGGCCTTGTTCACCAATTGACGCAGACGCCGGTGGTCCGGATCGTCTAGGCTCAACATGGAAGGCTCTTGGTCGTCACGTGCCGAAAACAAACGCGCAAAACTATCCGGATTGGCCTTACGACCGTCCGTCCACATTTCCGGATCACGCAACACAGATTGAACGTCTTCTTCGCGCGTTAGGATAAACCGTGAGAATTCTTCGTCACGGTGTACGGGCGCTTCGCGACGCAGCAAATGAAAAAACGGATAAGGATCTTCCTTGAATTCGGGCGAGAGCGGTGTCAGCTCGATGCCTTGTGGTAGAGATTTGTCGGGCACGTTGATGTTCCTTATTCGGTGATGGTCACCCCAAGCGACGTACAGACTTCACAGTTGGGATCGAGTTCTTTGGCGCGCGCGCACGCGGCCTCGGCTTCGGTTGGTTGGCCATCACGGCGAAACCATTTACAGGCCGAAGACCATGCGGACGCGTTATCGGGAAATTTTTCTGCACCAGACAAGCAGTCTCCCGCCGCCTTGTCATACTGACCCAGCGCACCATACGCGTTTCCACGATCACACTGCAGATTGGCGTCGACAGGAGGATGATTGAACGCCTGACTATAGTCAGAAATGGCTTTTGAATATTCGCCTTCCGCAGCGTAAGCGCGGCCGCGACTGTGAAAGATCTCACCAAGTTGCGCTTCCGTTGCGTCACCTGAATCGATCACTTTGGTACAGAAGTGAATAATATCGCCCGGCGCTTCTTCAGGCGAAATACACCGCAAGGCATCCTTGTAAGTCTGACCAGAGGCGACTGTTGGCGCTCCCACCTCACAAGCAGCGAAAACAAGTGTGATGATAATCAGCAGTAAGCTTCTTGAGATGACCATGTCTGTTCTCCTCGTCGCACAAGTATAGCGCATTTAGACAAGGATTGGGGAGGCAATTAGTTGAATCGTTCAGACGGTCATGCACGCACTCACAATCCGGGCGGCGTCCACTTACCGTTCCTGTCGGCATCGACATAAATAGGATTTGTGAAAGCATACGGATGATTTTTTGGATAGACCGCCTTATACGCTTCGCTCGCTTCACCTTCGACGACCAGCACAACATAGCTGTCTTTTTCAAAACTGAGCGGAATTGACGACGTGGTGCCGCTTCGAACCGGCACATCAAACACCGTCTTACCGTTCACGATCACGTCCATTGTGGTGACATTAACCCAAGGCGCCGCGTCTACTTGGACACGCAGCGCACCGGTGTTTCCTTTGTGCGTCTCACCTAAACTTTTTCCGTTCAGCGAGGCCTGCAAAAACGGCCCCGTAGTTCCGTAAAGCGCGCCCTTCTTAACCTTGGAGACAAAGTCGCTGGTTTTGAATTGCGCCACAGTATCCTTCTTCTGCGCCACCATATTACGCGGCATGAGAACAATCTCTTTGGCTGTGTGGCTGTCACTGTTTGCCGTCCCCGTGAGACGTTCGCCTTGGTTGAGCAGAGACATCCAGTCCCGCATCAAAGCACGCACGCGCCCCTTACCCTGCGGGCCATTCATAATCTCCATCGCATCAAAATCGATGTCGCGAAGACCGGTTTGCGGATCTTTCTCGATCAACACGCTGTTGGCATCGCTCGCCAGGCTTTGCGTGGGATCGAAGGGCCGCCCCGCGGGACCCATATGATCAAAGTACGCTTGAGGATTGATTGACTTCGTGGGGTCTTGCCATGCGTCAGAGCCAGGCGCAAAAACGTCGCTTTCACGCGCGTGATTAAGCTGCAAGATTCGCTTGCCGGGCCGTGCCTCAAGATCTGCGAACACATCACGCCAGCGCCTTCCTTCGTTCAAGGGCGCGCCATTCCGAAATCGAAATTTCTGCGGCTTTACTGGAAATGCGTTGGCATGCCCAATTGAGAAAGGCGCAACATCACTTGGGACTTCACTTGTGATTTCCGTGCCCGTAACCAGTGCAATTTTCCGAGACAGTCTCATGGCCCGAATAACAGGCGCGAAGTCGAATATTGTCTCATGTTCGGTCGCGACAAAAATCTCACCGCCTTCGGCCACAAAGCTCCGTACACGTTCTTTTGCCGAAAATGCGCTGTCAAAACTGAAGCCTGAATGGGTATGAAGATCGGCGGCCATCCAACCCGGCGTTTCAACGACCCGCGTCGGCACTTCTATCTGTAATGGAACGATTTGACCGGATCGAACGGAGACATCCGCATGGGTCAATGAAAATTCGGGGCCCCGCGTAGCATAGACCCGATAGTCACCTTCCGGCAGCGTGAGGCTTTCAGGGTCACTGTCAACGCCGGCAAGAAAGACATCCGTGACCGCAGGCAGAGGCAATACATTGTCGCCGTCGTATTGGGTGTAGCCGGTTTGATCGTCGCCAAAGTCCGGATCCGGTGTGCCGTTACGGCCATGAAAAACCAAACGCATCGCAGCCCCCCGGGGCAGCAACAAACTGGCTGGTGGCGCCAAGTCGACCGTCCCCAATTGGGCGCCTTCTTTCGGCACAATGACCGGGCGCTCAACCAGACGCTTTCCCGCAGCCACAAACCGCAATCGGTAGTCACCTTCGGGCAAGCGCATCGCAAACGCACCGTCTTGATCTGCAAAAGCCTGTGTGAAGGGTGCACCACCAGACAAATCGGCGTGAACAGCTGTTCCCGGCTCTGTTTGCCCCTGAACGACGGGCGCACCCGAATGCAATTGGTCCGTCACCGACGCAACGTCACTTCGCGCACCCAAAATGATCTCTTCGGTCAATACCATTTCGTGCCCCGGTGTGAGCGACATAGAGGGCAATTGGAGTAAGCTGACAATGTTCATGTCATTTGTCAGTACAAGGGGTTTCGGAAAGGCCATAAAGGCCAGTGCTTCGAAATCAGATAGTGCAAAGAAAGGGAGCGTTTTTTTGTTGCCAGCGGGATCAATTAACTCAGCAGATTTCATATGCCAGCCGTAAGCCAGCCCTGCTTCGGCATCTTTCGGTGTCAGCGCAACGATTAAGTCGGCGGACTGGGCGAAGTCAGTAATCGCGCCGAGGCCCCGCCGCAGAAAGGAACGCTGGGCAAAGCCGTTCGAACGGTCCGGAGAGCTTGTCGATGCCGTGAAAGATTTCATGGAGTGGAAGTTGAAGAACAGGCTCGTATAGGCGCGAAAATCGAAACTTCCCATCTCACGCCAAATACGTTTCCGGATTTTCAATCGGCTCTTTTGCTTTGTATCTAGCCAATACGTTGTCTCAACATACATCCCTTGTTGCTGGCCCAATACGCGAATGGACGCGACATTGTCGTGAACCTTGCCTTCAATCTCGCGCGCATTTACCGGCGTCTGACGATTGCTATCGAACAAGTCTTGCCCGGCGACATAATGGTCGCCCCCATGACCGCAAAGATCGAGATCAATGAGGACACCCCCGCGCAACGACAATTCGCTTTCATGATCGAGGTCGCTGACGATGGCGCAGACCGTGCCATTGCTCAGCGCCCAATCGCCGATACCGCCAACAGCATCAGGACCACTTTGAACATGTTGACGGGCATTCTTTTCTGTAATTTGCGTGACGACCAATTCGCCAGTAGAAGCCAAACCGGCACTGTCATATCCGACTAAGACTGCCATGTAAGTCAGCGCGAAGACCCATCTCCAGAGACCCAACCTGCTCATCTATCCCCCAACACTCTTCAAACGCTGCTGCCAATGTTCCGCCCCGCGCATCGTAGGATGCGGGCATGAAACAGCCTGCGATCGTGGTGCCAGGTGCGGCAAAACTCAAGGCCGATCTTGCTTTGCTACGCAATCCAGCCCCCCTTCGGTCTTGCGTTAAAGCTGGGTAAGCCAAGCTCGAGGGAAATGCTTTGTCGCCCGCCCAGTGGGCGAACGGGCCATTTACCTTTGTCATGGGCAGAAATTGGGGCTTTTGGGCACCGCCTGCTCGGTTCAGATCATGGCAGAATTATGAACAGGCCGGTCAAACTGCAACATTATTGCCACTCATCACAGTTATAGATTCTTTGACCCACAAGCTGATCATTTCGGTCTAAACTGCAAGAAAGGCGAAAATCGCCAGCGCATCTGGAGGGGTGGTATGTCACGTGTAATCTCAGCAACTTTTACGATCTTTATTTCTTTCTTCTTGGGCGCTTTGGCTTTCGCCTTTGTTGGAGTATCCGCGCCGGAATTGATGGAAAGCCTTTTCGACGGTGCTGGCTATATCAAAGACTCCATCTCACAGTCAGGCCTTGATCCTCAATACAATGTCTGGGTGCGTTTTTTGATCGAAGAGTCCCAAATCGTCTATATGGGATTTGTGATTGGCACACGGATTGTTATCTCTGTCGTTTTCGCGGTAATCGCAGATCTGATCTTCGGCGCGGAGCGTTAGCCGATCCGTCACCCAAAAAGGCCGACGCATTTGGCTGCGGCGACAGCAGCCCTACTGACGAAATAAATCGTCCACTTGAAGGTGCGCAGACTAGTTGCGCGGATCCACCAGGATCTTCACTTCCTCAGACGCATTTGCGAGCTTTGCGAACGCCCCTTCAATGCCGTTCAGGGGCACAGTAGACGAATGCAAGGCCGCCATGTCTAGACGGCCATCTTCAACCAGCCCTTGCGTGACCTCAAACTCGTCTCGCGTATAGCCAAGCGAAGAAACAACACGGGCTTCTTTGATCAGCCAATCAGACGGAGAGATTTCTGCCGGTACGGCAGCCAAACCGACAAGTGACATGATACCGCCGCGGCGCGCCAATTGAACGGCGCGATTGATGGTTGCCGGAACGCCTGCACATTCAAATACAATATCGGCTCCGTCCAACCCAATATGTTTGTTGATAACTTCGCCTTCGTCTTCCGCCGTGGGGTCCACCACAAGGTCGGCGCCAAGTTTCTTGCCGAGCTCAGCACGTTTCTTTTGAGGTTCTACCAAAACGACCGTGCCGGCGCCGGCGGCTTTAGCGCATTGCAAAACAAAAAGCCCGATCGGGCCTGCCCCGATGACCACAACGGAATCGCCTAATCGAATGTCCGTACGCCGAACAGCATGGACGGCGATCGTCGCAGGCTCCAACATCGCCGCCGCTTCGTCGCTCAGCGCTTTGTTCACAGTGTAAAGGCGAGACGCATCAATCGCGATAGAGGGCGCAAATCCGCCATGCGCCGCCGCCAACGGCCCGACACCAATCATGCCCATAAGGACAACCTCACAATGCGGTGCATCACCACGCAGACAGGTCGCACACTGACCGCAAGCGCCGCCAACACCAATAGCAACACGGTCTCCTTCTTTGACATGCCCGACACCATCGCCAACAGCCGAGACGTGGCCACTCCATTCATGGCCACATATCGCGGGATTGTAGGGTTCTCCCGTTTGATAGGCATGCACATCAGTACCGCAAATCCCACAATAGCTGATATCAACGACCGCTCTTCCCTCAGTCGGAACCGGCGTCGGCATATTCACGAGATCAAGTTTGTTCTTGCCGGTAACCAGCGCGACATCCATAGCGTTTCCTTTTTCTGACGTGAGGTTTCTTGCCTCAACTTTAGCGCCGCATTGCGGGGAACGAAAGATCCGCCGCACCGACTTTCAATCTCGATAAACGATTGTTACGCTGCTTCCCAATTGGATGAATATTTGCAGCGAGAGCGATAAATATGAAACGTGCATTCCTTGGTGGCATCGGTGTCTTGGTCTTGCTTGTTGCCGTTGTCCTGTTTCGGACATTCAGTTTCACACCGCATGAGATTGCAAGTACCGAGCGCGTCACCCACAAACCTGATGCACAACGCATCGCACAGCATATGTCTGAAGCGATCCCATTCAAAACCATCTCGCGGCAGCAACCTATCGGTTCTGATCCCGTCCCATTCGAGAAATTTATTGCCTGGCTTGAGCAAACTTATCCCACTGTTCATGGCGCGATGACGCGCGAATTGATAGCTGACTACACGATCCTCCTAAAATGGGAAGGTACCGATCCGACAGCCCAACCGGTGCTTCTGACGGGTCACTATGACGTCGTTCCAGTTATTCCGGGGACGGAAGAAATGTGGAAGCAGCCACCCTATTCCGGAAACATTGTCGATGGATATGTTTGGGGCCGCGGCGCACTCGATGACAAAAGCGCGGTCATTGCCATGATGGAGGCGGCCACCATACTTCTCAACCAAGGCTTCACGCCCAAACAGACCGTCTATTTTAGCTTTGGACACGATGAAGAGATTGGCGGAGACGAAGGCGCAGGGGGCGTCGCAGCTTTTCTTAAGCGGCAATCCATCCAATTAGCTTGGTCGCTCGACGAAGGCTCGTTCGCATTGCAGGGCATGATTCCGGGGGTCGAGAAAACAGTCGCGAGCATCAACGTTGCCGAGAAGGGGTATGTCACACTGGATTTGGTGGCCCACGGTGAAGGTGGCCACTCTTCAATGCCGCCACCAAAAACCGCCGTCGGCATTCTCGCCGAAGCGATCGTCAAGCTGCAAGATTCGCCCGTACCTGGCGGGTTGGACGGCGTAAGTGCCGAAATGTATGACACGATGGCACGCCACATGTCGTTCTTTGAGCGCATGATGTTTGCCAACAAATGGTTGTTCGGCGGTCTTGTCGAACAGACCATGTCAAACATCCCGGCCGGCAACGCCATGATGCGAACCACCACAGCGCCAACCATGCTGTCGGCAAGCATCAAAGAAAATGTATTGCCCATCAAAGCAACCGCGACCGTGAACTTCCGGCTGCACCCGCGCGATACCGTTGAATCTATCGTCGAACACGTCAAATCGGCAATCGACAATGATGAAATCGATGTCATTGTTCAGCGTGGCAATGTCGCCTCTCCCGTCGCGAGCACGGAAAGCGCCGGCTACTCAGCTATTGCCGAAACAGTCAGCCAGGTTTTGGGCGACATGGTCATCACACCCGGCATTACCGTTGCGGGCACAGACAGCAAACATTACGCCACCGTCGCGGATGACGCTTATCGGTTCAACCCGATGATCGTGGGTCCAGAAGACATGGCCACTTTTCACGGTACAAACGAACGCATCTCGATCGAGAACCTGGTCCGTGCAACGGATTTCTATGTCCAATTGTTGAAGAACGTGAACGAAGAATAGCGGCGTATGTCGTCTACGACACGTTGGTCGCCGGGCGGGGAGACACCCAGCGACCGCGCGGCCCCCCTCAAAACGGCGATACCGTGAACATGACCATGAAATTGGTTTGATAATCTTCTTTCGTTCGAATCACTGTTTCGCCAACCGGCAACGGCTGGTTTTCGAACACGCCATCTCCGAGTGTTTCCACTGTGGGATCAACAAACACACCGAAGCCGATATTAAACTGAGTGCTGTTGAATAAGTTCTTTCCCGTCCCTTTGAACCCCCACATGACACCCGCGCCAATCGCTTCGATGATGTCATCCGATCCGCCGGGCTGCACTCCGACAAACGGACCGAACCCACAGATCGTGTCACTGTTTTCTCCGTGCAGATTAGGGCAACCGATACTCAAACTCTCAATTCCCAAAACCGGTGGTATGATGTGTTCTGTCTGCCACAAATAATGAGCCTCCAAAAAAACACCCACTGATGAGTCGCTTTGTTTCTCTAGGCGAACGATTCTGTTTTCGTCCAGTTCGGGTGGACCGTTCAGCCTGTCCTTGTGCCAAGCATTTACTGTTATTGCGGGGCCCGCCCCGAAATAATTAAATGCCCCCTGGATCTTTTCTTCGACAGTTTTGATCTTCTCTTCGTTCTCTTCAATTTTGTTTTCCTGCACATCAACTTGTTGCTCAACCTCACCGATCTTTTCAGTGTTCTGCTTTACATGTTCTTCGACAGCACTAGCTTGTGCGTTTTCATCGATACTGAACGCCAGCATACCGGCAAACAGAAATGTCATTGTCAGCGAAGAACCAATTACTGAATTCTGCGTTTTGTGATTTTCTCTCATCCCCAGCTCCCACTGTTGGTCATTTTTGGCCTTTAGAGCGGAACGCTGGATGCGATTCGAGACTCGCGCATCACCCATTTAAGGTATAGGATGCCACCTATGCGCGAACACCGTTGAAACGGAAGCGGTTTCGGTAAACCGGCAGGCTGTGGGGGGCATATGTCGGAAACAGCGGTCTTAGAGGCGATTTCCGCGTGCTATGACGCAGCATTGGTTCCTGGCCAATGGCAGGACACCATCAAAAGAATTGCGCGCATATTTGATCGGCCCGATGCAGAGATACAATATATCGACTATGAATCCCTCGAGTTTAAGTCTCTCGCTCATTTCGGTTTCGACCCCGAAGATCTAAACAGCAAACCTGAATTCGCCGATTGGCCGCAACACGACCCGTGGGCCGCGGCCGGTGCTCTTCAACAAGCTGAAGACATTGTCATAGGGACAAACCTGCTTTCAGCGGACCAATATCGTAACAGCGTCTTTCACAACGACTATGGCCGAACCGTCGGCTGGGAATGGCGCGACGTTCTATGCACATTTTTTGAACGCTCCGGCGACAAAATCGGCGCGCTTTGTATATACAGCCAATGGCCGCAAGAAGATTTTTCCAACCAGGATGCTCAAACGATTGCGCTATTGCGCCCCCATCTTGTTAAAGCGTTGGAGCTGCATGACCGTCTGTCTGAGATCAACTCCAAGGCGAGCTTTCATGTCCAACTCCTTGATCGCTTGCCACACGGCATCGTTCTTTTGAATTCAAACCAACGCGTCATCTTCCATAACAAGATGATAGAGACGCTCGTTCAGAGCGGCAGCCTTCTGACGATCGCTCATTCCAAGTTAAGATTGCACGGCGAAAAACAAAATGAAGCCTTGCAGGCCGCTATCGCGAACACCGCCAGGCTGCGCGACCAGGCAACACTCTGTGGAAACGGCGCCTTCGAAGCGTACGATCATCCAAACTCCAAGAGCTACACAATATTGGCCGTTCCCGTTTGGCGCGAAGACGCGGCGGCTGTATCGTTCATGTCTGACATGAAACCGCACATACTCATCCTGGTGTCGGACCGCAATCCAAAACTCAGGCGACAGGTCAACATTATCGGTCAGATGTACAACCTGACCCCTTCAGAAGCGCGGGTAACGGAATGCCTCTCCGAAGGGGCAACGCTCAACGAAATTGCCGAGGCATCCGGGAACAGCGTCCACACCATTAGGTCGCAGGTCAAAGCTATTTTTTCCAAGACGGAAATGCATAGCCAGGTTGAACTGGTGAAACTCATTCTGACCACAGCGATATAGTTCGTTGCAAAGACCATTCTGTGCCCGGCAGTTTCGTCACGTGGTCCGGTAATTGTCTTTACTTTGCGCGCACCGTGACTACATCTTGTGCGCTCGCACATTGCTTTCCTCACAAATCGGACCCGCCGCTTATGAGATCCGCTGTCCTGCGTCTTGTTGAACACAACGCCTTCTCGAACTTTGTAACCTTCGTTGTCGTCGTGAATGCAGTCACACTGGGTTTGGAAACCTGGCCCGCCGCGGTAGATCGCGTTGGGGGTCTCTTGTATCTGCTCGACCGGTTGGCGCTCGGCATTTTTGTCGTCGAGATCGGGCTTAAGTTCTTTGCTCATCGAATGAGCTTTTTTCGAAGCGGCTGGAACGTCTTTGATTTCATTATCGTGGCCATCGCCCTCCTTCCGACCGCTGGGCCGCTGAGTGTCTTGCGCGCCTTGCGTATTTTGCGGGCCCTTCGGCTTTTGTCTGTCGTGCCGCAAATGCGGGCCGTGGTGGGCGCACTGTTGGGGGCTGTACCCGGCATGGGTGCGATTGTCGCTGTCTTGCTTCTGGTTTTCTACATTGCCGCCGTCATGGCGACGAAACTGTTCGCTGCCACTCACCCGGATTGGTTCGGCAGTGTTCCAAGCTCCATGTACACGCTGTTTCAGATTATGACGCTCGAAAGCTGGTCGATGGGCATCGTGCGGCCGGTAATGGATGTTCACCCATGGTCTTGGATCTTCTTCGTTCCCTTTATCATCGTCACCAGCTTCGCCGTGCTAAACTTATTTATCGCGTTGATCGTCGACAGCATGCAGTCCATGCACAAATTCGAAGACAAAGAAGAAGCCGATGAGAAAGAGCGTATCGCCCATGGTGAGCGCGAAGCGCTGATGGACGAAATAAGAGCGCTTAGAGCGGAACTTGAAAGCCTGAGGATCGCGGTCGCCAACAAATAAGCTGGATCGGATCAAGTGGGCGTGAACAGGACTTCGATTGAATTGGAAGTGTCGAACAAAACGCCGATCCACCAATCCCGCACACCATACTTTTCGCGCAAGGCGGCGCGTATGCGTTCATGTCCCTCGGGGTTAGGTTGTGCCTCGCCAATATAGGCACGCGACTGCCCATCAACCGTGATGGTGACTTGCGGCTGTTTCTGAAACTCGACAAACCAGGGATTGTCCGGCGTACCCGCTTCAATATGCAACATGTGGCCGTCCTCGATATACCAGACATGGGTTTGGCGGGGTGCGCCGTCCTCCCGAAGTGTTTCCACAATGGCGACGCCGTCCCATTCAAGCGCTGCATAAGTCACGCCAACAAAAGCGACCATGCCGAACAGTAACGCAAGTAAAAGATACCGCATCGCTTATTATACCCCACTAACCACAGTCAGCATTCTTCGCGCTTGCGCAGAGAAAACAAAAAAGGCGGCCTGTTACGGCCGCCTTTCGACATAGCAAATGCCAGATGACTATTCGGCCGCTACACCAGACAGTGCGTTTTCGTTTGTACCAAAATTGATGGTCTTTAGAAATTTGATGCCGTCTTCTGCGATAGCATCGCCAACCATCTCGTCGCCTTCCAATTTCAACTCATCCATATCAACATAGGTTGAGTAGAATGCGCGGGTGCGATCGGTAATGATTCCCGCTTTCAGCAACGTTTTGATCAGAACACGGAAGATGTCAGTACTTTCGGCCATGCGTTCGCGACGCATATCATCTGTGATCGCTTCTTCGAGCGCTGCGACGACTTCATTGTGGTCAATGCCGAATTTCGCATACACAGGCTGCATCTGAACCGGGTTAACCAAATTGAACAGCAGTGTCTGGAAGCACTCCGCCGCCCAGTCCTCAATAATGTTGTGCTCTTGTTCGGTCAGTTTAGGGATCGTGCGATCGGCCCAGATCTTGCCGAACTTGTGATGAAATGCTTCGTCCGTCATCACCAATTGCATCAGCTTGACCAAAGTCGGGTCGTTGGATTTGGTGTAGAATGTTGCAAAGGCGCCCATGGCGAGGCCCTCGACCAACATCTGCATACCGACCAGCTTCTTATAGACTTCGGGCGCCGCGACCATTTCGTTAAGAAGGTTGCCCAGCGTCTCGCCCACGGGCAAAGGCTTCCCCCAACGCGCGCGAATGTAATTCGTGAAGGCAGTGACGTGGCGTGCCTCTTCACGTGCCTGGTTCGCCGCATATTCTTGCGCACCCGGATCTTTCAATATGTGGCACAAACTTGCCGACAGGGAGAGGGCCCCCTGTTCGCCATGGAGGATGGAAGACAGCATCCAGCGCGCCTGTTCATTGATAAACTGGATGCGGCGTTGACCCGTTAGTTGATCGCCAATGCGTGTCTGCAGTGATACGATCATCTCTTCCGGCAAGATTGGCGTGTTCTCAATGTCAAAGTCGTCGTTGAAATCGATATATTTTGGGTCCAACGGGTCCCAAAAGTGATCATGGGTGGCGGTGATGATTTTGTCGAAAGCGGTCGATCTAGCCCCGTAGCGGTCCACTTCCAGCATGGACGGAAAATCCGTCGGATCGGCAGCATCATAGACATTGTCTTTGGTGATCTGTTGGCTCATCTGTCTTTCAACCCTTGAATTCAGTCGTCGGCACTCTCTGGTTCTTTTTTAACTTAGGGCGAAAGCGCGCAAAATTCAAGAAAAATGACGTGAGCGTCAACTTTTCGTTAGAGGTTTGTTAGCGAACTCCTAAGACATATGAAGAGCAGCTTGAGCACGTACTCCGTGCTCAACCTCCATTCATGGTAAAAGAGAGTCGCGTCGATCACATGTCCGACCCAGCAATTCCTGTCATGAGCACGCGCTTCAAATGTTGAAATGGCTCGAGGAAACCCTGTTCATTGGGCGCGCGACAGTGCTGTTGGTTCTGGGCGCGCTGACCCTGTACACGCTCTATCATTCAGCGCGGACAACGGCTGATATTGATTGGCGCGACCATGCACCGGGAAGCCATCCTTTGGTCGAGTCCGTCGAAAGGTACCAAGGACAAAGCCCCGGCGTTAATCCGGTCATGATTACCCTCACAAATGAGGAGGGGACCATATGGAACGCGGACACACTTCGAAAACTGCAGGATCTGACGGACGAAGCGGCAGGCCTTCCCTTCATCGTACCTCAATCCATTCAATCACTTTGGACACTTAACCGCCGCACCGTTGCTTCTGCCGGGCGGCCTGTTCCGCTTATCGGCAAAGACGCCGAAGAAACAGCGCTGACCAGCGAGCACATCAAGACCGTCCGCGCCCGTGCCGCCGAAACAGGTATCATCGGTACGTTCGTTTCGGAGGATGAGAAGACAGCCCTGATCGTCGCAGAACTGGCGGAACCAAATCGGAAAGCGCGGCGTCTGCAGGACCCTAGTCTTCTGGAAGAAGCATTTCAGGAGTTGGCCGGCACAATCGCGGCGGATGGCCAACATCGCACTGAAATGCTGTCCCCATCGGGACTAACTCTCGAGATTGCAAAAGAAGGGCAAAACGGCCTGATCTGGATCGTTTTGGGTCTGCTGCTGACGGCCTTCGTTATTGCATTGGAGTTTCGTTCGTTCGTATTCGGACTGGGCGCGATTGCCACCGCAAGCCTGTGTTGTATATGGACCATTGGCATCTGGCGCGCTGCTGTTGGACCATTGGATCCATTCGCTCTGCTGTTCCTTGGCGCATGGCTGGTCTTTGTCGCGGCGCAGACGGTGCTTCACGACGCTGTAATCACAAAAAGACTGGAGGATGGTGATACCGCGCTTGAAGCGGCAAAAGCCTCGTTTGCAGAAATATCTGTACCGGCCGGATTTGCTTCGATCATATGTATCGCGGGCGTCTTCTCTGGCGTTGGTTCAGATTTCGCCTTCTCAAAATTAATGCCATGGCTGATGGCCATCGCCCTCGTTGGCGGTTGGATAGCCGCCCATGTGGTGTGGCCCCTGTCCGTCAGTTATGTGTCTTCACCGGAACGACTGACGAACCGGGTCTTTCCAACCCACAGTTGGCAAGAACAACTTATCGGCCTGTTCCGCGTCTTCGCTGATAAGAATGTTGCGGCCGGCACCCTGTGCATTTGCGCTCTGATTTCGATCCCCATGTTTTTACTCGGCGGGAATTGGGGTCCGCGCGATGCTTATCCTTATTCGAGTCATTTGACTGGGACTTCGGTCCACAACACCAAGGCCGCTGCATTGACCACGGCTTTCCCAGGCCATCGGCCCATTTTCCCCGTCGCCTTTGAAACACCACCGGATGGCTGCGTTGAATTCACTTACCTCAATCATCAAGATAAATTCGGTTGGTACATGCAGGCCCAGCCAGAAGTCGCAAATGTGCGATCACTTGCCCAAGAGATAAAGGACATTACAGCGGAGCTGCATGGCGGCGATCTTCGGTGGCACGCCATTCCAAGAAACAGTTTCGCGCTTATTCAAACCGTCGGGACATTGCCGGACTCCTCCACACTTATGAATGAAGCCTGCACGGTCTTGCCGGTTCAATTGACTTTGACAGACGGCGCGCCCGATACAGTCGACCGGACACTTCAAGCCATTCAGTCGTTTCGAGCAAAGTATCCAGAAGCCGGTGCCTTCGTCAGACCTGTCGGGGGACCAATGGCCTTAAGCGCTGCGACGGCGGAAGTTGTTGCAGGCGACTCCCACAACGGATTTGTTATCTTTATTTGGGTTTCGTTCTTTGTGGCCATGGGTGTGTTTGCCAACTTCACCGCGGCAATCGCCGTTACCTTGTCGTTGGTCTTTGGATATGCAAGCTGCCTTTGGCTGGTCAGCAGTTTGGGCATGCCACCGACAGCCGTATCGCTTTTGTCGATCAACATCGTGCTGGCAATTACAACGATCGCCATATTCGTTTCTTACAGCATGATCGAACAATATCGCGAACAAGAGATGCGGGTACGGGATGCCGTCCGACATGCATTGCATGACGCAGGAAACGGCATGGTGGCGCTCGCGGCGCTGCCCGCCCTGAGTTACTTCATTTGGGTATGGTCCGGATTCGCAACGCAGTCACAGCTGGGCGTGTATCTCGGCTACGGGATGATGTTGAGCGGGCTCTGCGCACTTGTGATTGCCCCGGCGATCGCAGCTTCAACGGAGTGGCTAACCGACGTTGCACGTGCTGCTGACAAAAAAGAAGAGCTGCCCGTCTTCGAGGAAATCGCTTAGAACGTTGGTGCTTCAACGTCAGCGAAGGTCCATCCCGGTTGCAGCTTCCAAGTCTTTTAGGGCTTGATCTGCGGAAATGACCTTGATCGTTGTCATTCCTAAAGCTCTTGCGGGTTTGCAGTTAATCCCGAGATCATCCAAATACACCGCCTCAGATGCTTCGATCTCAAGTGCATCGCACATCATTTGATAGATTTTCGGGTCCGGCTTGCGAATGCCAACCTTGCTGGATTCGATGATGTGATGGAACAAGTCCATTGCCTCTTGAACCGCCGCAGCTTTCTCACTGGTTACGGCCATGCCGGGTCCCTTCCCAGTATTCACATTGTTCGTGATACAGCCTGTTTTGAGCGTTTCGGAAACGCGCTTCAGGGCGACAACCATTTCCGGCCGAACATCACCCGACAACAATGCAATAACGTCCGCACCCGGAATGCTGTATCCACGTTCCTTCGCCTCACTTGCGAACACACCATCAAATTCTGTAGCAGTGATTTCGCTTCGTTCAAATCGGGCCCAAGCGTTGTTGTCCGGATTGGTCGCATTGATTGTGCGAATCGTGTCCTTGGGAATGTTGCGTTCCGCCTCGTAACGATTAAAGGCTTCAAACGGACTGGTCGTAATAACACCACCGAAATCCCAAATTACAGCGCGGACCATTATACCCCTCATTCAGTTCTGCGCGGCAATCGCACCCCTCCTCTTCGGTGATGCGCGCCGTATTTAGTTCCCACGTAAATTCAGCTTAAAAGTCTGGACTAACGGTTGTCAGCAGTCGTCATAAGTCAGCCAACCGACACTTGTCCCTACTTCGTCAAACACTTCCTTGTGCTTCTTACACAAGGGTGTGCCCGGATCCGGGCTTATCAGACGAAATGAAGGTCCCTCGGCGGGAAGCGACTCTTCATTGCCGGCTCGGCGGATCATGACAAAATCCGGGTCGTCCGGCAGAGACAGACAGACCCATTTGGAATCGTCGCCACCGCGTGCGACCACACCAACAACACCATTTTCAAATGCCCAAGATGTGGTCACGCGTCCCGGCGGATCGGGAATGCGGCCAAAGCAGCGTTTAATGGTCGACAAGTGCGGCACGATGCTGTCGGGCCATGAAGATGCGGGCGCTGCGGCCGACGGAACGGCTGCCGGTTGTACAGGCGCTGCAGTCGTGGCCGGCGGTGGTGCAAGCACGGCGGCATTTGTTTGCTGTGGAGCCAATACACTCGGAGTCGCCGCCGGCGGCGCAGCCGGCGATGTCGTTTGCGCCGGCGCCGCAATCAACGAAGTGGGCCCCGTTTGAGCTGGCTGTGTTGCCGATGTCGCGACCGATGCGACATCGAAAGTCTCATTGGCCGAAGCGGCCGCGGCAGGAGGCGCGTTAGGATCGACCGCGCCGCCGAGCAGTGGCGAGGCGCTTGCTGCAGGCGCGGAGGGCGGTGGTGCCGGCGCTGCGGCAATAACTTCGCCACCGGTAATGCTTTGAGATCGCGGCACATTGGTGACAACCGGTGGTCCGCTTGTCTCTTGCACAGATGGCAATGAAGACACGGAAGATGGTGCGCTAATCAACGAACCGGATGCATCGTTATTCGTTCCGGCCGATGCCCCTTCCGGACCTTCCGCACCGGGCAAAAGCTCGGTGCCTCCGGGCGTGCCGATACCCGGTATTGTCGGGGCAGCCGCAAGGGGCGGACTAACAATTGTGCCCGGCTGAACGGCCCCCCCTAAAAGAGCTGAGACTTGAGTGCCTGAGGAAGCATTCGTTACCGGCGTTCCCGCTTGTGTTACCGGTGCTCCTGCGGGCGCTGTTGAAGTGGGCGCCGAAGGAAGCAGCGACGGCGCGCTCGTTTGCGTTTGCGAGGATAAAGTTGCGCCGCGTGGACCGGCAGCCCCGGAACCCGACGTCATGGCACCCCCGAACAACGGAGAAGCAGGCGGTTGAGGATCAGCGCTCGCAAGTTCGGATGGTGGGGCAGAGGGATCGAATGTTCCCGGCGGCGGCGGCAGAAGCTCATAGCCTTGCGATTGTGCAGCGGGGCTCTCAACGAGAGGCTCTTGAGAGGCAGCCGCATTTTGTGACGGCTCAACTTCCCGGGGCGCTGCCCTTGGCGCCGGCAGGTTCGAAGCAGCAGGTCCCACCGGTTGAGCTTGCGTTGTGTTTGTGGCCGGCGCCGGCTGTGTCTGCAATGTCGGGAATAATGGCGCTGAAGCGTTCGGGTTTTGCGGACCGCTCGGTGGTGGCGCACTTGCGACTGGAGGAATGACAGGGGCTGGCGTTGGCGCAGCTTGTTGTGCAGGCGCCGGAGCGGGCGCTGCCGCCTGAGGCTTTTGGCCCCCTGATTGGGCGATCAGTTCGGCCGAAGGAACATTAGCGGCTGGACCGCCAATGAACTCGAAGGCCTTACTGAATCCGGACAGTGAGAAATTTACTGTTTCAGAACCACCGGAGGCCTTCGGTACCTTCGCAATTAGTTTTCCACCGGACCGCATAGCAAGGATCATCGCGAGTGTTACATCACGTCGCGCAACGAAGAAGGTGTTGTCGGCATCCAGCGCGACGAAGCCCACATCCGGCTCCAACGAAACGGAACTGCTCTGATCGACTTGGATGGACAACGGGTTCTTGGCATTGACTTGGATACCGGGCGCCGCGATCGAGATGGAAAAATCGCCGTTGGGCCGTTTGCGGGAAACGCGCAATCGAAACTTTGCACCTCCAGCAGACGCACCACCGGGCACATGTGTTTGGATCAGACAGGATTTGTCCGTTTGGCATTCGGAATGCCAATCGCGGAACGATTCTTGCCGTTCAACGGCGGCTTGCGCTGTTTGAAATACTCCGCTGGCGGCATATAACACGCCCGCAGCAAGGCCTAAAAGGTATAGCCGCATCCGAAAGTCCCTTGATCCGTTTGACGCTTTGTCTTCCCTAGCTGCACTATTGGCTGCTAAGCGGTGGATTCCGGGACCCCCAGTTATTCTCTCCACGGAAACACCCTTTCGCCCCGTCATTATCGCATTGTTATGAATAGATGCAACGATACGTGTGTTAACCGATTTGATTGTCCGAAATATGTCGCAAATGGGCGGGATTTCCTGATGTGTCCTTTATGACCGCGAACATCTCCGACATTGTCGTCTTCGATCTGGAGTACACCTCATGGCCCGGCTCACTGGAGAACAACTGGTCGGCCCCCGGTGAACACCAGGAAGTCGTTCAAATTGGCGCCGTGCGCCTGTCCGTACCCGGTCTAACCGAGCAAAGCACCTTCAACCAGTTGGTCCGCCCTCATCACAATCCGATCCTGTCTGATTATTTTGTGCACCTGACGGGCATTACAAATGAAATGATTGCCGCAAAAGGGGTGTCATTCGACCTGGCGCTCAAGTCGTTCCTTGCCTTTTGTGACAGCGCGACCATAGCGTCATACGGCGATGATCGCGCTGTTCTTATGGAAAATATTGAGCTACTTGGACTGTCGGTCCAGCACCCGCTCCTTCCGTTTCTTAACCTTGTGCCGTGGTTTGCGGATCTTGGCGTCGACACGACGATCGTCAGCTCAAGCGGATTGCCTGCTCATTTCGGCCTCAATTCCTCTGAGAAGCACCATGATGCGCTTGGCGATGCCAGGGCCATTGCAATGGCCTTGCGCCATTTGGCCAGTGAAGAAGAAAACTTAGCCAAGCTCATAGCGCGCGCCTGATAGAATCCCAAAAGGCGGCGCCAAACGCTACGGCCTGATATCGATCGGCGTGCCAACATCGACAGCCGCCCATATTTCTTCAATGTCCGTGTTCGTGACAGCGACGCAGCCGAGCGTCCAGTCCGGCATGTAGAGGCGTGAAACGGGCCCGCCGGGTGTCCCATGGATGTAGATGTCGCCGCCGGGCGACAGACCCCGGGCTTTGGCCGAAGCGACGTCTTCAGAATTTGGATATGAGACGCGCAGAGATAAGTGATAACGGCTGTTGGGGTTCTTCAAATCAATCGTGTAGTGGCCGACCGGTGTTCGCCCATCACCTTCTTGTTCTTTGTGCCCATGCGGCGCAAATCCGAGCCCAACGCGATATGTCTTGAGCACCTGATCATCGCGGTAGAGGGTCATGAGACGGGCCGATTTTTCTATGACTACCTGATCGGCCTTCCCGGATACGGCGGTTGTTACCGTCGCGTTTACTTCCATCGTCCAGGCAATCACAGCCAATCCGATAATCATAAAGACCGTGAGAAATATAAAAACGCGAACAACAAATTTGGACATCGGGGGGCGGGCGTCTGAAAATAGGAGCGACGAAAATGTTCTCTAAACGAAGATCTGAATGTCCTGTCCAAAGTGGGCGAAAGTTGGGTAAGCGCCAGATGCGCCTAATTCATCTGCGCGCCACCATCCACGTTCAGTGTTTGGCCATTGACATATGAAGCATCGTCGCCCGCCAGAAACGAAACAGCCGCCGCAAGCTCTTCTGCGCGCCCCTGTCGGCCCATTGGGACGCTGCCTTTAAGCTGGGCGCGGAATTGATCTTCAGTAATGCCGTATGCCTTAGAAGACCGTCCGATCGTACCATCCATCATATCCGTATCGTGCGTACCCGGCGCAATGCAATTGGTCCGGATGCCATAGCGCACAAGTTCCAATGCCAACTGCTGAGTGAGCCCGACCATGCCAAACTTGCTTGCACAGTAGCCTCCATAGTCAGGCAGACCACGACGCCCGGCTAGCGAAGAAATGTTAATGATCGAACCGCCGCGTTCGGCCTCGCGCATTTTTTGGCCGACCAGTTTGGTCACCAAATAAAGCCCGTTCAAATTAACGTCGATGGTTTGGTACCAAACCTCGTCATCCATATCGAGGATGTTGGCCGCGCCGGCGTCGCTCGGCAGTCCTGCATTGTTGACGAGAATATCGATGTGACCGAGTTCGGCAATCGATTTGTCAACCATGCTCTGTACACTGTCTTTCTTGGTCACATCGCAATCCGCTGCGATCGCCCGACGGCCCATTTTGCGAATCTCTTCAGCGGTCGATTCAGATCCCAACCATCCTATGTCCCGCTCGTGTTGAGGAAAAGTCGCAGGATCCCGCGGGTAGGCACTGACCACTATATCGGCCCCATCCTGCGCGAGACGCAAAGCGATGGCGCGCCCCAAGCCGCGCTGACGTCCCGCCCCGGTGATAAGGGCCACTTTTCCGCTGAGATCAGCCATCTATCCTTCTCCATAACGCCTGAATTGCTTTTTTCATGTTCTCATTGTCAATGATGGTGGTCTAGAGCAACGTTCGCTCAAACCGCTTCTGCAGGACACGAAGGACAGCGGACGCAACCTCGCTGCAAAGATGAAGCGAAGAAATGCTTTCTCTTCCGCTCCCATGCAGCAACATTACTCATTAGGCGCCTCTTGTGAATTTTTCGCGGGCGACCTATATGGCCGAACCAAACGCCAGCGAGGGATCTGGGTCGAGCCGCAAAACGATGTCAAAATTTCTTTTCTATATGATGCGCTTCTTTCAGTGGCTTCTTGCGTCCCTCGCATACGGCATTTTCCTTATTGCAAGACTGTTTCCCTGGCAAAGCAGTTCAAACTTCGGCGGCTGGGTCGCCCGGACAGTTGGCCCGAAACTCAAAGTCAGCAATATCGCGCGAGATAATTTGAGGGCCGCCTACCCGGAAAAATCCGCAGACGAAATCGAGACAATGGTTCGCGGTGTTTGGGACAATCTCGGCCGCACGGCATCGGAATATCCGCATCTGGACCGAATTTGGGATTATGACCCCGATCATCCGGTTCGCCCCGGACGGATCGAAGTGGTTGGGATCGATCATTTCAACGCCCTGCGGCGTGAGCGGAAACCCGCGATCATCTTCACCTGCCATAAGGCGAATTGGGAACTCTTAGCTGTCTGCGCCGCAAAGTATGATTTGCCGGTCGCCGTGCTGTTCCGCAGGCCCAACAATCCTTACATCAACCGCTTGATCCACCGTATTCGCGGTCAGAATATGGGTGAATTGCTGCCCTCCGGTCTTGGCGCCGCCATTGCATCGGCAAAAACGTTGGAGGCTGGCCGGCAAGTCGGCATTCTCGTTGATCAACACTTCACAAGGGGCCCTGCGTTGCCCTTTTTCGGCCGACCCGCGCATACCTCTCCGACGTTGGCGAAACTCCTGCGCCGCTATGACTGCGCCGTGCACGGCGCCCATGTTGAACGCCTGCCCGACAATCGATTTCGTTTGACGATTTCGCCACCGATGACATTCGAACGCTCGAACGATCGCCGCGAAGACATTGCATTGATCATGTCGAAAGTGAACGAAACCATCGAAGAATGGATTCGCGCGCGTCCGGAACAATGGCTTTGGCTGCACCGGCGCTGGCGGGAAATTCCTGGGCGGCCCCAAGACGCCGACAAACAGACGGTGGCTCAAACCTAAAGTTTGCGCGCCAACATCACCCCGTCACCGATCGACACCAGGCAAGGGTCGACCCTCGGGTCGCCGTGCACCTTTTCGTTGATGGCTCGGATGGCAATGGTGTCCTCATCGTCCGCGTCGTTTTTGATCACATTGCCCGCCCAAAGAACATTGTCGATCGCGATCAGACCGCCCGGACGCAGCAGCTTCAAGCAGTTTTCGTAATAGCTGTCGTAGCCTGTTTTATCCGCATCAATGAACGCGAAGTCGTGTTCACCGGCGCCGCCTGCATCGAGGAGCTCATTAAGTGTTTCCGTCGCCGGCGCCAGGCGCAAATCAATCTTATGGTCAACACCAGCCTCGGCCCAATAACCGCGCGCTTTAGCGGTCCACTCCTCGCTCACATCACATGCGATAACTCGCCCCTCAGGGGGAAGAGCAAGTGCAACCGACAGGGCGCTGTAACCGGTAAAGACGCCAACTTCGATGGTCTTCTTTGCGCCGACAAGGTTGACCAGCATGGCAAGAAAGGCACCTTGATCAGGCCCGATCTGCATGGCCTTTTCCCATCCCATCTGGTTGGTCTCTTCCCGGCATTTGACTTGAACCGGATGTTCGCGAGCGCCTAGCGAATACACATAGTCCGCTAACGCATCATCATTCAAAAGTGTTCGTCCCATAACGTCCTTTCTACGACGTTTTACCTATGACACAGCGTTGTAATTTTAACGAATTGTCCAGCCTCACAAATTCGTCACCGCTTGTGACTGAAGATCACAATCCGGCCTTCATTTGGCCCTTGCCGGGCCCCATTGAACTCCCATCTTTTCACTGTTGGCGCTGGTGCTTCCACCGTGATGCGAGACCGGAATTTTCAGCCCCCCAGCCCCCCGGGCCTCAAGTTTAGGTGGGGGCACCACGCCGACGCCTTGTCTGTCTCCTCTAACCGGGCGGTCCTTTACCGCCCGGCTTTTTTTTGCGCACCGCGACGCTAACACACTCTAATCGCGGCGCTTTTTGCTTGATAGAAAACGCGCATTTGGCTAACAATCGCCGGTGTCAATCACACATGAAATCCAAACATTGGCGCGCCTATCCAAGTCTCTCTTCTGACCCTAGGAATTGAGTGTGAGCAAAGACGATTCCCATCAGAACATGATCAAGGTCGAAGATCTTGTAAAATCATTCGGTCCTTTCAAGGCGGTGAGCGGCATTTCTTTTGCAGTCGGCCGCGGTGACGTCCTTGGTTTTCTAGGCCCCAATGGCGCCGGCAAATCTACGACCATGAAAATGATCACCGGATTTCTAACCGCGACATCGGGCAAGGTCGAAATCTGCGGTCATAGTATTCAAGACGACCCCCTGACGGCACAGGCAAACATCGGCTACCTGCCGGAAGGGGCACCTGCCTACGCGGACATGACACCGCTCGAGTTCCTTACGTTCATCGCTTCAGTTCGCGGGCTTGAGGGCGACGCCGCCAAAAAGGCGATTGATCGCGCGGTTGAACGTACACAGCTTGGCGGCGTTCTTCATCAATCCATCGAAACATTGTCGAAAGGTTTCAAGCGGCGTGTCGGGCTCGCCCAAGCCATCCTTCACGATCCCCCCGTTTTGATCATGGACGAGCCGACGGATGGTCTGGATCCAAATCAGAAGCACGCGGTTCGTTCGTTGATCAGCGACATGTCATCAGAAAAGGCGATCATCATTTCGACCCATATATTGGAGGAGGTCGAAGCCGTTTGCAGTCGCGCCATGATCATCGACAAAGGCCGTATCGTGGCAGACGGCACACCAGCGGAACTCCACGCGCGGTCTAAATATCACAACGCCGTTTCAATTACGGCGGAAAGCGCACAGGCACAAAAAATCGAAAGCGCCCTTTCAGGTCTTTCGGCGGTCGCGTCAATTGAAAAGACTGACAAGGACGATATTGTCCAACTCACCGCGTTTTCCAAAGACAATGCGGTGCTGATTGATGACATCAGCGCGTTGGCGGCCAAGGAAAATTGGGACATCAAATCCGTATATGCGGAACCGGGAAAACTCGACGAAGTTTTCAGATCCGTCACCACGTCCGATGCGAAATCCGGAACAGCACCCGAGGCGGTCACATGACGCAGATGATGGCCATTATGCGCCGTGAACTTGCGGGCTATTTCACCACGCCCCTGGCTTACGTTTTCATTGTCATATTCTTGTTCGCAACGGGTTCGTTCACCTTCTACCTGGGCGGCTTTTACGAAGCGGAACGCGCCGATCTCAATGCGTTCTTTAACTTTCACCCTTGGCTTTATCTTTTGCTAATACCAGCCATTGCCATGCGGTTGTGGGCGGAAGAGCGCCGCGCAGGAACGATCGAACTTCTCCTCACACTACCCATTCCATTGTGGGCCGCGGTTGTCGGCAAATTCCTAGCCGCTTGGGCGTTCACCGGTGTCGCCTTGCTGTGCACCATTCCGATCTGGATCACCGTCAACTATCTCGGAGACCCAGACAACGGCGTTATTTTCGCAAGCTATGTCGGCAGTTTCCTCATGGCGGGCGGGTATCTTGCCATCGGATCCGCCATGTCTGCCGTCACAAGCAATCAGGTTATCGCATTTGTCGTCAGTGTTCTTGTGTGTTTCCTGTTCACTGTGAGCGGGCTTCCACTGGTCCTTGATTTTTTCAGCGGATGGATGCCTCAAACCCTCATCAATACGATCGCCTCGTTCAGTTTTCTTGCGCATTTCGATGCGATCAAATCGGGCGTCATTGATCTGCGGGATTTGATTTTCTTTGGATCGCTGATCGCGTTCTTCCTGACGATCAATGCCGTTCTGGTCGATATGAAACGAGCAGGCTAACCCATGACCATAAGCAGACGGGCCTTTGTCACAACCATCGTTGTTCTGGCCACCATCCTGTTCATGGCCATCAACGTGTTTTCGAACAGTGCACTCAAGCGGTGGCGCATCGATCTGACGGAAAACAGTCTGTACACATTAAGCACCGGCACAGTTCGCACACTGGAACAGATCCAAGAACCGATCACGCTCAAGTTTTTCTTCTCGGAACGTGTTGCCACTGACTTTGCCGGCATCCGTGCTTACGGAACACGCGTGCGCGACTTGCTGGAAGAGATTACGCTTATCGCCGACGGCAAGATCAATCTTGAAATCATCGATCCGGAACCCTTCACCGAAGACGAGGATCAAGCCGTCGCCTATGGCTTACTGGGTGCGCCGACACAAAGCGGCGACGTCCTTTACTTTGGATTGGCGGGCAGCAACACGGTCGATGGCTCAGATACCATTCCGTTCTTCAGCCAAGAGCGCGAACATTTCCTTGAATATGATCTGACATCCCTGATCCACAAACTGAATACCCTCAAGAAACCTGTTCTGGGCGTCCTTTCAAGTCTTCCGCTCGCTACCGGACCGGGTGGCCCGATGGCGGCCATGCAAGGGCAAGCGCAACCTTTCTTGATCTATCAACAACTCACTGAAGCGTTTGATGTTGAGACGTTGACCAGCGATCTGGACCGCGTCGACAAAGACATTGATGTTTTGCTGATCGCCCACCCGCCTGAACTTTCCGACACCACGCTTTATGCGATTGACCAGTTCATCATGCGGGGAGGACGCGCCCTGGTTTTCCTTGACCCTGTCTCTGAGCTCGCCAGCGCGCCCGGCCCAACCGGCCAACCCTTACCTGGCAGCGTTCAAACATCCAATTTGCCGAAGCTGATGAAACAATGGGGCTTATCCATGCCCTCCGACAAAATTGTCGGTGACATCGGCCGCGCGCAACGCGTGGCCTTGCCGGGCGGGCGTGTAGTTGACTATGTGGCCTGGCTGGGCCTCACGGCAAATGATCTGAGCACCGACGATTTGGTGACCGCGGAAATCAACACGCTCAATCTTGGTACCGTTGGGCATCTGACCAAGCTTGAAGACGCCACCACGACCATTACACCTCTTGCCAGCTCAACAAACGAAGCCGCATTGATCGACGGCAGCAGCGTTTTGTACGTACCCGATCCCCAACGACTGCTCATAGACTTTAAGGCAACAGGCGAAACCTACATGCTTGCAGCAAGGGTTTCAGGATCGACGAAATCCGCATTCGAAAAGGCCCCCGAAAAGCCAGCGGTTGAAGGTGAAGAAGAAACGGCACAAACGGAAACCGACGCGGATGAACCGTTGCCCGACCACATTGCCAGTTCGGAAAATGTCAATGTCATTGTGTTCGCTGATTCTGACATCTTTGATGATCGGTTTTGGGTTCAAGAGCAGAATTTCTTGGGACAGCGTGTAGCGGTGCCCACAGCCGACAACGCCAACCTTGTGGTCAACGCCGTCGACAATCTGATGGGCTCTAACGATCTTATCAGCCTGCGCAGCCGTGCACGTTCAGATCGTCCGTTCACGGTTGTTCAGGAAATTCGGCGGGAAGCTCAAACGCAATATCTGCGCGAAGAGCAACAGCTTCAAAGAAAACTTGAAGAAACGGAAGCACGTTTAGCCGACATTCAACGGCAAATGCCCAAAGCCAAGGATGGGCCGGAAGGAACCGTTGACGCTTCGCTCCTCACAGAAGAACAGCGGGCAGAAGTCGCGAAGTTTCGCCAAGAAATGACATCGACGCGCAAAGCCCTTCGCGATGTTCAACGCGATCAGCGGCAAGGCATCGAAGAGCTTGGGAACTGGCTCAAATTTCTGAACATTGGTTTGGTACCGGCGTTCGTCGCCATCGGTGCCCTTTTCATGTATCGCGCGCGACGCAAGCGGCGTGAAGAATCTTTGTCAAAATGAACTCAGGCTTAGGGTGACCCTCAAGTGAGCGACACTTCCCAAGAAACACCTTCGCTGCCCCAAAACCAGCGCAAGCTGCTGAACACGCTGGCCATCGCAACAATTGTCGTTGTCATCGCGGCCATTTGGGCGAGTTGGGCCAATCGCCAAATTGAGAAACCGACCTTTGAAACAACGCCCATGTTTCCTGCACTCATCGACCAGATCAATGATGTGAGCAAACTCACCATTCAACCTCCGGAGGGCGAGGCCTTCACCATCGTGCGCGGCGAAGGCCTGCGATGGATGGTTCCGGAAAAGTATAATTTTTCAGCCGACCCGCAACAATTGAAAGAGACCGTTGTCGGCCTGGCAGAACTGGACCTCGTCGAAAAGCGCACGGCAAGATCTGACTGGCATCATCACCTTGGTCTTGCTGAAGGCGCCGAAGAAGGCAACGGTGTCAAAGTCAGCGTTTTCGGCGTCAACGACCAAGCAATCGCGGAATTGATTGTTGGGAACGAGCTGAGTTTAGGTGATGTGGGCGGAAAGAAGTCCGTTTATGTCCGCCGGCCAGGCGAAGACCAAACTTATGTTGGCCGTGGCAACCTCGAAATTGATCAAGAGGTTGCGAAGTGGATTGAGAAAGACATTATCGATACCTACCGGGGACGCGTCCGGTCTGTTTCCATTACGCCAGCGGGCGGCAAAGCCTATACGATCCAGCGCGACAAACCCGAAGACAACGACTTCAAAATCCTCCGTATACCAAGGGGGCGCGAGGCGAGAAGCGCGGCGTCTGCCAATGGGATTGGATCGGCTCTATCGGACCTCGATTTCGAAGACGTAAAGCCGATCGGCGAAGTGAAATTCGGAAAAGCTTCAAAAGCCGTTTATAAAACTTTTGACGGTTTGGTTGTGACGATTGAGACCGTCATAGAAGAAGAAAACGATATCGAGACACGGTGGGCAAAAATCTCAGCGGCTCACGACCCGGCTTCGGCGATCAAGATCGAAGACGAGACCAAAACGCCAGGCCTTAAGCAACCCGATGAAGTTAAGCGCGAAGCAGAATTGCTCAACGCAAAACACAGCGATTGGGCCTATCAGCTTCAAACCTGGGTGGCGAACAATTTCTCGCGGCCGATGGAAGACATGTTGAAACCGCTTGAGGGCCAATAGCCGAGGTCGTCAGCTTTTCAACTTCAATGCGTCGATCTGTTGGGTCACAGCAGAATTCAACGTTCCTTCAGACGCCGCCTTGATCAATTGATCAAGTTCCTGTCGGTTTTTGACGCCAAGAATGACGGCATCCACACCTTCCATCGACAGGGCGTATTGATGTGCAAGCGCCGCGGGGTCTTGACCCAATTTTGCGCACAGATCGCGATAAGGTGCGGCCTTCTTGTAGTCCAAGACTTCTTCATTGTCGTCTGGCAAGTCCCGATCCAATTCTGCGCAAAGGGCGCCGGCTTGAACGGCGCGAATGCCTAAAACGCCCACATCATTTTTCTGCGCCGCCGCGATAATCTCACGGGGCCGTGCTGGCTCCGCATAGCGGCGCATACCACCGGCACTGTCCATAAGATTAGCGACAGCCTGAACCACCGCCGGTTTTACGTCGTAGCTGAGCGCATCGATGATCGTGTCTGGGATACCGGTTCCGGTGATGCCCCAGGCGCCGATCCGGCCTTTCTGCTTCAACGCTTCCATTGCCGGGATGAAGTGATCCACATAGATGGACCATGTGGTTGCAAACCTGTCTTGGACATCCGCATTGTGCGCGTAGACATAACCATCCGGACAGATATTTGAATGCAGGAAAAAGACATCCACATAATCAAGCTTGGTAGCATCGGAACTTCTCTTCAACGCAAGTTCCAATCCATCCATCACCGCTTCCTTTGGCGGCGATCCAAGCTGGCACTTTGTGGTGATGCGCACGCCCTCAGGGAGCTTGCCGCCAAACGTAGCGCCGACAACCCGCTCAGCCTCACCGCGCCCGTACATGGGCGCCATATCGATTAAATTGATGCCTTGATCGATCGCAGATTTAAGGGTCGCAACAGCCTCGTCACGATCCGTCTCGCCCCAAATTTGCCCGAGGCCCCCGCCACCGATGACCAACCGGCTGACTGGCCAAAGGGATCCAAGCTGTCGCGTTTCCATTTTGAATCGCTCCTTACATTTCGGGCACTGGGTGACCGTGACTTTGGCAGGCCGCCACAACCGTGTTCCGCAGCAAACAGGCTATCGTCATAGGCCCGACGCCGCCAGGGACCGGCGTGATGGCCGAGGCCACTACTTTGGCTTCGTCAAAGCACACGTCGCCAACAAGTTTCGTTTTACCATCAGGCAAATCAATACGATTGATGCCAACATCGATCACGATGGCACCCGGCTTGATCCAATCGCCCCGCACCATTTCCTGCCGGCCAACCGCCGCAACCAGAATGTCGGCCTGCCGGCAAATCCCCGGCAGATCTTGTGTGCGGGAATGGGCCGTCGTAACCGTACAATGTTCAGCCAACAGCAATTGAGCGACAGGCTTCCCCACAAGGACCGAACGGCCAATGACAACGGCATGTTTGCCGGACAGTTTTTTTTCCTGATCCTTGATCAACATCAAACAACCTTGCGGCGTGCATGGCACCAATCCCTCTAGGCCCTGAGCAAGCCTGCCCGCGCTGATCGGGTGCAAGCCATCGACATCTTTGGCGGGATCAATGGCCGAAAGAATCACATTGGAATCGATGTGATCGGGCAAGGGCATTTGAACAAGAATGCCGTGAACCGCCGGGTCGCGATTGAGGGTATCAACCAAGTCCAACAAATCTGCCTGAGAGGTTTTTTCGTCGAGCTTATGCTCAAACGATTTCATCCCCGCCTTGATGGTCGCCTTGCCTTTGTTGCGCACATAGACCTGGCTGGCAGGATCTTCGCCAACCAGTACGACCGCCAAACCCGGCACCAGATCGTAAGCCTTTGTGAGATGCGCCGCGGCCGCGGCCACACGCTCTCTCAAACCCGCTGCAAACTCTTTTCCTGAAATAAGCGTTGCCGTCATGACGTTTCCTCATACCAATGAGTTAAGAGAGTAGTGATCTTGGAAGGATCACCCGAGATTAGAATGGTTTTATTGCGATTCTTGTCGCCAGCGATGATTTGAAGCTGCGATTGTGGAATGCGCCAAGTTTTGGCGAGCAGTTTAAGAAGAGCCCGGTTCGCCCGTCCCTTTTCTGGCGCCGCCGTCACCCATACCCGCAACATGCGGGTATCCGAACCCGAGGAACAGCCGGAAACACCTATACTCATACGGCTGGCATTTGGCGTCAAACGAATGTGACACCTCACGCCATTGGCGGATACATCCCAGAACTTTTTGACGGTTTCAGCGGCTGTGATTGCCCCAATGTTCGCAGGTGCGGATCAGTAGACGAGTCCATACTCGCGCATCAAGTTGCGCAAGAAAAAGATGATCAAAAAAACAATGATCGGCGAGATATCAATACCGCCCAGGTCCGGCATAAACCTGCGGATCGGTTTGAAGACCGGCTCCGTGACGCCATACAACATTCGGTAGATCGTGTCGGCAAGTTGATTGTGGAGATTTACGACACCAAAGTTCACAAGCCAGCTCATCACCACATAGATGATGATAATCCAGACATAAAAGCCGAGGGCGTAATCAATCGTCAGGAATAAAGAGCGCATGCAGATTCGCTGTTTCTTTGAGGTGGGCAAGATGTAACCGCACACCTTCCCCATTGCAAGGCCCCAAGGTGCGCCGCGACAAGCCCCCAAAACCGCAAATTCTTGACAGCAGAAACCAGTGATTCCCTAATTCGGAGGATCCGCATTATCGACAAAAGCCGATTCGAAATTGGGGCCGTAGCTCAGTTGGGAGAGCGTCGCGTTCGCAATGCGAAGGTCAGGGGTTCGATTCCCCTCGGCTCCACCAAGTTTTCATAAGTATCCCTGCCGGCGCGAAGGAGCCACTGACGCACGCCCTGCCGCACCACTGTCTTGTCAACACTTTGTTAATCGCCTCCGCCCCTCTTGCCGCTCAGAATCCCATGCGCAACATGGCAAACACACCATTAACCTTAAGCCTTCATGATGGCCTTGGGTGCAGCCGGCGATGTTCCACATCGCAGAAAGCTATCAAAGGGACAAACCCATGGATAATCAAAACAACATTCTATCGCTTTCCGCATTTTCACTCTCTGTACTGATTGTTTTTCTCGTTACCATTGGCGTTGCGTAAGCGATTCAGACCGCAGAAAAGCGAACCGTCACTCGAAAGCCGGCGCCTGTTTGCAGCCCGGCTACCGGCCTCGAATTGATGAAACGGTCATGTCATGCCGCACGGGTTCGTTTCTCGAATTCACCGCCACGTGTTTTTGAGCTGCGCGTGATTATTTTGCGCTTCGCTTTCTTCAACCGATAAAGTTTTATTTATCTTCAATATTTACCCTCTCCTTGGCACCCATCAAGAGAGCTGTCCCTATGTCTGCACTCGCGCTCGACAAACTCAGCGTTATGATTGTCGATGACAATCAGTTCATGTGTAATTTGGTTTCCTCAATCATGCATGTCATGGGGTTTCGGAATCTGCAGATCCTTCATGAGGCCAAGAAAGCCTATGCCTCGCTTGATCAGAATGTACCCGACTTCATTATTGCGGACCTCGAAATGAATCCGTTGGATGGAGTGGGTTTTACAAAACTGATAAGGCGGCCTAATCGGAGCCCAGCTCCTTTTGTGCCCATCATTATGATGACGGCTCATTCAAGCAAAACGAACTTGTTTGCCGCGCGCGATGCGGGTATCAGCGAATTTGTCGTGAAGCCCGTCGCGCCTGAAAATCTCTACGCACGTATCATTCAAGTCATCGCGCATCCCCGTCCTTTCGTTCAGTGCGATTCCTATTTCGGACCGGAACGGCGGCGCAAAGAAAACCCAAATTATAAAGGCCCCTTCCGCCGGAGCACGGATCCCGGCCAATCATCGTCTAACGAGGAAGACGATGATGTCTTCGAAATCTAGACATAGCAATTGACGATCCGTGCGTTAGGATCGTACCCATGGGCTGGACTCCAACACTTGTCGTTCTTGCCGTCTCGCTGCTGATTTTTTTCGGCGCACGCTATCGTGCGGCCAAACCGGTAGAGCTCGGAAAAGCCCGGCTATTGCCGTACACAGCCATCATGTTTATTGCGGCCATCGTTTTTGTTTTGATGGTCACACACATCTTTACGCTTTTAGGATTTGAAAGTGGCGGGCCATCAGGTTTCGGCGTGCGGTAGTAAGCGCTCTTAGCTCAACAGATCCAGAGTTTCTTCGGTTATCTCATTCGCTGTTTTGAGAACAAGCGCCGCCGCCTTATACGCATTCTTGCTGACCGCGAGGTCAGAAATCTCGCTTTCAAGCTGCACCGACGAAATCGGAAAATTGAGATCCGGCGCCAGTGTGCCGCCAAGTCCGCCGTTACCCAAGGCTGAGCCTGACTGACGTTCGACGGTGACCACCGGACCAACGGCCGTAGACGTTTGCACCGGCACTGCCGGCTGATAGTTGGGCGTTTGAACATTCGCAATGTTCTGCGCCCTCACCGATACCCGGGTAGACGCCGCCTGGAGGCCTGCTAACGCAAATGTCGTTGCCTGAACCATCGTTTCGATTTACAGGCTGTCGATGGCGATGTCAAGAAAAATCCTTATATTTCAAATACTTATAAATATTGAGCGATAGTTGAGAGGTCGCCGAAAGGCCTTATTCACCTTCGTGGGAAACGCGCCATATGACATTCGCCGTATCGTCGGCAATTAACAGCGCCCCGTCCGCCCCAATTGCCAACCCGGCGGGACGTCCCCAAACTTGGGCGCGATCCGCCCCCGCGTGCCAAAACCCGACAGCGAAATTGTCGTACCAGCCGAGCGGGCGTGCTTTTTCAAACTTCACACGGACAACCTTGTAGCCGGTCGGTTTCGATGCATTCCAAGATCCGCGCAAGGCAACGAAGGCGTCACCATGATACTCACTTGGAAACCGGTCATGGTCATAGAAGACCAAACCGATCGGTGCCGAATGAGCTGCGAACAAAACATCCGGCACTTTAGATTGGCCGACCCGTTCAGGTTCCAAGTCGCCCAGCTCAGGGTCCGGGTGCGATCCGATATAGGCATAGGGCCAGCCGAAAAAATCGCCGGCCTCGACACGCGTCAAAAAATCCGGCACCAGATCATCGCCCAATCGATCCCGTTCATTGACGACAACATATAAATCATCCGTCTGCGGATAAAATGCCATACCGACTGGATTACGCAGCCCCGAAGCAAAGGTCTTCTGGTCACTCCCATTCAGATTGAATTGTTGAATGGTTGCGCTCGGCAACGGTTCGACCGCACGATTAGCAGCACTGCCAATGGCGACAAAAAAGAGTGACCTGTCTGGATTCACAATCAATGTTCGCGTCCAATGTGATCCGCTGTTGCCCAGCGCCCCGGCGCGCGTCACCGGGCGATACGGCTTTCCGGTCATTGCACCCTGTTGGTAAGGCACGCGCCAGACGCCGCGCACGTCTGCAACGAGAAGATGGTTATCCAACAGGGTCAGACCGTGGGGCCGCCGGAAACCAAGTGAAAATTGGCTTCTGCGCTCGGCGGTACCATCACCATCCGAATCCCGCAGTACCGTCACAATGCCTGCATTGGATTCGGCAACAAACACGTCGCCATTCGGCGCCACATGAAGCCATCTCGGGTGCCGAAGGCCCGATGCAAACCGATTGACAACAAAGCCTTGCGGCACCGTGGGTTTCGCGCCGGCAGGCAATTCAGATTTGACTGGAAAATTCGTGACGGACGGCGCTGACCCTGGGGGCGGCAAAGTCGTCGCTTTGATGTGAAATCGATCGCCTGGTTTTTCGTCAAAGGCTTCAGCGGTGCCACCGACGCCACTGAAGACCAAGAACCCGCCGATTACGATTAGCGCAATTGCGAGTCTCATCATGCTACGGAAAGCCCGGAAAACCACAAACTTGGAACCGTTTCTCAAAAGTCATCGTCCAACACCAAAAGCAGAGACACGTATCATAAATTCACCTGCGCGAAACACCGTTTCATTATCATTGTAAACGCCCAGCGGAAGAACGAATCTAGCTCGGAATTGCGCCAATTTTACGGATTCCTATAAGGCTTCGTTTACGCATGGCTGCTGTGATGGGTCCGGTTAAATAAGTGAAAGGACAAGCTCCTATGCCAGCGACGAGCCACAGGCTCTTGCAAATGAGCCTTTTCATCTTGGTTCTTATGGCAGCGCTGACCATCGTTGCAGAGGCCGCAGCACCGAAACGAAAAGGCGTTGATCCCTCGGCTTATCTACCCATGAAGCCCCTATCGATCTCGATCTATGACTCCAATCGTACCAAAGGGCTGATGCTCATTGAAGTTGGGCTCTATATCGAGGACTACGATCTTAAAACCAAAGCGGTCGACCGGCTGCCCCGATTGCGGGATGCCTTTATCCGCTCGCTCAGCGGCTACGCTTCGGTCTTCATGAGTTCGTCGAAACCACCCAATTTGAAAGAGATAGGTGCGAGACTGCAGCGAGAGACAAACGCTCAATTGTCCTCAACAGGCGCACAAGTCCTCTTTAACTATGCGCTCGTTCGCGCGAGCAGCTAGAGCCTTTCCGAGTCGCATTGACCCCACCCTCAACTCAGTTCACCGCCCATCTTGGACGTGGCGAGCGGATGAAAGTCCGCGTGGCCATCTCGAAGAGTCGTTTTAGTAGAACGGTAGAGATTACTTCACTGACGCTACGCGCCATCTCGCAATGACGTTTTTTCTCCGTGAACCATTCTAAATCGGAAACGCTCTAACAGAAACAAGACAGTACGCGACATATTAAAAGGAATGAACATTCATTCTGCATCGTTATCATTCGGTCGCAATTGCGTCCCACAGACTATACTTCGCTTCGTCCAGAAGATCTTTGGGCAAGGGTTCAAGGGTTTCGCCGCCCCTGCGGAGCAGTTCCACAATTGTACCGCGGATGATCGCAGTCGAAATAAGGGGGGCACCCTTTTTGATGGTACCGTTCCGCTGCCCGCCAACCACAAAATGCTCCAAAGCAGCCCCGAACTGCCGCTCAAGCCGCACATTGTCCGCACTCAAATACGAGTGATGCGGATGCAGCTCTAGGAAACGCATGGCACGTGGACGCTCGACCAATTCGGTCACGATCCGTGCCCAATAAGTGTAGAAGGCCTGCCGATCACGATCCTCCGCGACAGGGCCGAGGACCGCAGAGTTGAAAGCAAGACGCAGTTGGCGATAGAGATCATTGACCAATTGCTCCTTTGTTGGAAAATAGCGATAGACAGTCCCCATGCCGACCTTGGCCTTGGCCGCAATTTCAGGCATCGCCGCGCCATAGAAGGTTCTCTCCTCAAACAGGATTAATGCCGCATTGAGCACCTGTTCCGATTTCCGACCAAAAGCCGCCAAACCAACCTCACTATAGAATGAATATTCATTCTATAAATTGGCTTAGTCACTAATGCAAGACGAAGGTGAGGCACCACCCAACAAATAGCACTTCATTTGGATTGCCCCAATCCAGCAAGGCCGGAGACGAAGCCCGGCCACCACACGCTTTGTCCGTTCAACGGCGCCAATAGAATCGGATTTTATTCCTTGGACGCAACTTGGTTCTGACCCGCTGCTTTCAAGCCGCCGTTCAAAACCGTCAGGCCATGCTTGCCCGTCAGCACAACCAGACCTTCCGGCCCCTCAACCGCTGCGGTGAAATCCTCTTCCGGCGCTGGAATGGGCTCAAATTTGCTGTCCCGATCGGGAGCTATTGCCACCAGACCGCCAGCGCCGGCCATTAGAAGCCGCCCATCGTTCAGTTCGGTGACCGCCGACACGCCCCCCTCATTGCCGGTGTCGATTTCAACCCAACTGGACCCCAAATCCTTTGACTTAAGGACACGGCCATTCTCGCCAACCACCCAGACCGTTCCGTCGGACAAGGTGTATCCGCGCCAGAAAGAGTCGGTTACGGGTGTCCTGATCTGCAGGAATGAATGCCCTCGATCAACAGATCGATAAACAAAGCCGGACTCCGCAACAACAAAGACGAGATCTTTACCCGTTCCACGAAACACGCCGTTAAGGTGAAAATCTTCGATGCGACCTGACATCAGTGGCCGCTCGGTCCATGTCTGGCCGCCATCGCGCGTTTCGATCGCCATTCCATAGGCGCCGACGGCGAGACCACGGTCGGCCGATGTCATCGTCAACGAAAGGAGAGGTATTTCCAACTCGGGCTTGGAATGCTGAACGGCCCATGTCTGGCCACCATCTTGCGTATTTAAAATTGTCGCATCATGACCGACTGCCCACCCGTTTTTTTCATCAATGAAAAAGGCTGACGTCAAAGTTGCATCAACGTCCCCAGTAGTCGCCTCTCGCCAGTTGCGGCCATTGTCGGACAGGATAATCGTACCATATGCGCCGACCGCAATGAGACGTCCATTCACGTTGATCACATCGGTCAACAACCCATAGGTCGAACCGGTAGCGGGGACAACGGTCCAGTCACCATGCCCGGTGCCCGAAGACGCCTTGACAGGTTCCGGCGCGCCGAAAACGCATATGACCATCGACAACAAAAGAACCAAACGAGCTGGCCGAATTGCTTGTTTCCAAAACATGCGCGTTACCCTGACGTCCACATTCGCCCGTGCGATGTCCGCACGCCGGCGCCCCGGCATTATCTATTCCGATAGATGAACAAATCGTGGGATGGGCTCGTCGCAAACCAGATTGCCGCGCAATGATGGCGTCGTTGTGTCTCTTGCATCTAATGCATGTGCGGCGGTTTCGTTGGGACCGCTCCAACTGTCAACCCATTCGAAAAGGAGAGGCGCGTTCTTCGTTATCCTTTTCTTTACCTTATCCTTCCCACACGGATGAGCTTTTCCGTTGACTCAAGTCTCAACGGAAAAATTAGGTCGTCATTTACGCCGCTCTCCTAGTGTGACGAAGATTGTCGAAATCCACGTCGTGTATACAAAGCTCTAAGTCCACCATGCATAGTCTCGAGGAGCGGCAACGCCGCACTGCAATAGGAGCGAAGAATGGCTGAAGTTGAAGATCAGCCAATCGTCGAGATTCTGCTTCAGGCACAACTCGCCGGAAAGTGGCGCAACGTGCAACGCTTTCGTGCAGGCGTTGATATGCAAACCGTTGAGTCCTTTGTTGCCGAAGTCATCAATAGCGGAGAGTTTGAAGAGGTCCGCGTGCTGACCGGTCATCAGCTCGGCGAAGACGATGATAGCGAAGAAATCACATATCGGCAGAGCTTTGCCAGCGGCCCGCTCGTTCCCCAACCGGACGCCCCATCCGACGGAAATGAAGAAGCCCAATTCACGATCGAAGGACGCATCGGCGAGCAATGGGAAGTCGTTGCGAAACTAGACGATCAAGTTCGCGCCATCCGGCTGGCTCAGAAAGAAGAGAAGTCCGACACCTATCAGGAAGTTCGCATTCTTGAACGCTCAGAGACTTCGGCTGGAGGCGTTTCCGTTCGCGAAATTCCGATCATGATACCTACAGGGATGAGGCCCCCGCAGGATGAACAAGATGGCCTGCAAGCACCAAAGAAACAACACATAGGACGACGGCGCTGGATGATGGCGGCTGCGGCTGCAGTTCTTATTGCTTTTGTTCTAACGGGCGCCAAACTCATGATAGATGGGTATGGCGGCGTCAGGTGGGCGGAAGCCGCGCGCACCGACGCTGCCATACCAACGCCCGCGCTGACCGAACACGAACAATCAAACACCCAAATGGCACGTGGCCCAGCCCTGCCGCTATTGGATGCAGTTCCGCCGGAGCTTGAAGGACGCTGGGACATCTCGGGCCATTGCCGAAATGGCTATGTTTCTTTCAACGGGAAGACATATTTTAGAACGACAAAAGGGGTCAAACCGGCTGAACCGCGGCGCGTTGCCGGCTACTCCATGAATAACAATGAAGTCATTGTTCTGTATGCAGATGGTGAAAGCGATTTTGTTCAATTAGTCGACGGCGGATTCATCCTAATCGCAAAAGGCAAGAAAGGCCGCCAACTCTATTTTGTCCCAGAGGAGGAACGCCAGCTCATGCGCCGATGCGGCAACAGCGTTCCCGACATGTCGAAGCAGCGCCCCGATACCGCGTCCATACAAAACTAGCTTTTTCTCGAAACTTGGAAGATAGCCTTACGCCGTAGCGGGATTGGCCTGCAAATTCGGGCGACGTAACGCGAATAAAAGCGGAAGCGACGCAAACGTAAAGACCGTCAAAAACATGAAACACGACTGATAAGAGGCAATCGTCGCTTCACGGTTGATCATCATGTCAAACATGAAAAGTCCAGGCGTGTTCGTCAGGTCGAATTGGTCGGGCATGAGAGAGCCGTTCAGCGTTTCATTGAACGGTGTCACATCTTCGGAATAAATTGCGTGTCCGCTTTGAATGCCGCGCGCGAGCAGTGTGAATACGATTGCCAATCCGATGCTGCTGCCGATGTTACGAACAAGATTGTATAAACTGGACGCCATTGTGCGCAGCTCCGGCGCTAAGGTGGTGAACGCCAGCGTGCTCAATGGCACAAAGACAAGACCTATTCCAAAATTCTGAACAGCACCTGTCCATATCACTTTCCAGGTCGTGACATCCGGCGTGAAACCGGCTGTGATCCACATCATCCATCCGGAAAGCGACAACCCAAAGGCAATGAGATAGCGTTCATCAACACGCCCGATCAATCGGCTGACCGCGAACATGCCAATCATCATGCCAAGCCCGCGCGGCGCCAATACCAAGCCTGCGAGCCGCGCGGGGTAATTGGCTAATTGCTGCAGAAACAGCGGAATGAGCGCGATGGCCGCAACAAACGTAATCCCCAACATGAAGCTGACAATGAGCCCAGTGCTGAAATTCTTATCCGAGAATAAACGCGGTTCGATGAAGGGTTGCCTGCCCGTCGCGAGATGCACGACAAACATATAGAAGCAGACGACGCCGACAGTAAATTCGATGATGATTTCTGGTGATGCGAACCAATCAAGCGACTGTCCGCGATCCAGCATCAATTGGATCGCGCCAATTGAGATCGCCAGCAAAGCGAAGCCAAAGAGATCGAACGGCCGATCGCTAAGTTCCGTGTTCGGCAGAAACCGGGCGATACCAATAGCGCCCAATATGCCGATTGGCAGGTTGATGTGAAAGATCCACGGCCAACCCCAAGTATCGGTGATGTAACCGCCCAGGATAGGGCCCAAGATCGGCCCGACCATGAAGCCCATACCGACCAGCGCCATGGCCTGACCGTATTTTTCGAGCGGAGTAATATCGAGAACAATGGATTGGGAGAGCGGGAACACGGCCGCGCCCAGCGCGCCCTGCAAGATGCGAAAGGCGACCATCATCTCAACAGAGGTGGACAAACCGCAAAGCACGGATGCGAGCGAGAAGCCCGTGAACGAAATGATCAGGACCTCTTTTTTGCCGAAACGGTCTGCGAGATAGGCCGACAAAGGCGTCATGATCGCCGCGGCCACAATGTAAGATGATAGGATCCAAGAAACTTGTTCTTGCGACGCCGAGAACGTCGCACGCATCTGTGGTAGCGCAACGTTCGCAATGGTCGAATCCATCGACACCATCATGGCACCGACAAGGATGGACGTCGTGATCAGCCGGTTTTGGCGGGGCGAGACTTTGAGATGCGGTTCACTCAAAAGCCGGACTCAACGGTCGATTGGGTTTGAGGTTCACCGCGCCATCGCGCAATCCGGTTCTTTCCGGTGTCGATGCTCACATGCGCGCTCATGCCTAATCGCAGCGGGGGCGCGTCGGGTACAGGCACGAGTTCGATTTTCACGGGCACGCGCTGAACAATTTTGACCCAATTGCCGACCGCATTCTGCGGCGGAAGTATCGCAAACTCTGCACCCGTCGCGGCACTGAGCGATCCGATGCGGCCACGCCATTGATGATCAGGATAGGTATCCACACTGACCTCAACTTCCTGCCCCTCACGCACATAGGTTAAGTCCGTTTCTTTCATGTTGGCTTCCACCCACATGCTTTCCGTTTCAACCAATGTGAAGACAGGTGTTCCGGCGCGTACATAATCGCCCGGCCTGAAATGATCAATCTGACTGATCACGCCATTTGCCGGCGCTGTTACGGTCGCGTCGTAAAGATCAATCAATGCCTGATCTAGTTCGGCTTTGGCGGTCCTGTATTTTGGATGATCCTCGACTGGCAGATCCGCATCACCGGAAAATGCCGCTAGCAGCGACGCTTGCTCCTGCTCAATTTCAGCAACTCGTTGCCCAGCCAATTCCATGGCGTTGCGCGATGCGTCAACCTTTGCCACGGAAGTCACATTGGAGCGTTGCAAGGCTTCTTGGCGATCAAACTCTCGGACCGTGAAGCCCGCATCGGCTTTTGCCCGGTTCAGGGCCGCTTCGCTTTGTCGAAGCCGTGCACGCAAGACCGCGATCTCGTTCACCGCATCCGCCAATTTAGCCTCCGCCTTGGCCACGGCAATCTTCAACGGCGCATCGTCGATTTGAAAAAGGACCTCATCCTTTTTGACCGTCTGGTTCTCATTCACCATCACACCGACGACCCGTCCGGAAATATCCGCACTGATCTGTACACGGTTGGCTTTAAGGTACGCGTTGTCGGTACCGACATAGCGGCCCCCGGTGACCCAAAAGCCGACGGCGGCAACGATAACCAAAAGAGGCACACCACCAAGCAGCGCAAGACGCAGAAGTTTTGTCCGGCGCGTCAGCACATTCGTCGTATTTTCGACATGGTCCTCTTGCGCAGCGCTCGCGTCCGAACCGATGTCTTCATCCCGCTCAACGTCGTTCGCCTGTTTCAGCATCAGCCGTTGCGCCTCCCGGCACTGCCTTTTTCTGATAGATTGTTGCGCACGCGCGTCAGCAAATCGATCAGGTCTTCCTGCTCTTGCGTTGACAGGCCCGCCATCACTTGTTCGCGCGTTTCCATCGCCAGAGCGCGAAATTCGTCAAGTCGTGGCCACGCTTTCGGTGTCAAATACAGGTTGCGTGCCCTCCGATCTTTTGGGTCAGGGCGGCGTTCCACCAGACCATCCGCCTCAAGCCGATCAATTTGCCGGCCGAGCGTAATCGGCTCGATATCCAACAGTTCCGCTAAAGCGTTTTGTTTGACGCCTTCGTTGATCGACAAGCGCAACAGAGCCGCATATTGGGCACGTGTCGTAACACCGATGGCGCGGGCGCGACGTTCAAAATCAACGCGCATCAACCGCGCAGCATCTGACAGCAACAACATGATGCTGCGCTCGGGATCAACGTCTGTCGACGTGTCCAGCTCTGATTGTTCTACCCGTTGGTCCATAACTTGCCTGCGTTATTATAAGCATGCTTATTATATGCAGGCTGTTAATAAGGAACAACATAAAAAGGGCGCCCGACCGGACGCCCTTTTCTGAATTAGGCTAACAATTTCAGATAGTTAAGGCTTATTGGGCTAAGAAAACCTGGCTATTTCCGCGCAAAAACCGCAGCGCCAAAACGCGTCTTTTGGTCTTCGCAGCCGCTTCCAGCTCCGCAACCGACTTTACGCGCTTTTGGTTTGCCTCAATGATGATGTCCCCCTCACGTAATCCGTAGTTCCAAGCGGGGCTGCCGGGATCGACATCACGCACATACACGCCCTCTACGTCGGATTGGGGATGGTCGTCAGGAATGGGACCAAAGCCGGCACCGACAAGCCGCGGGATTGCATCTTCCGAACTGAGCTGCGTAGCACTCGCGACCTCGCCAACTTTTACATTTATGGTTTTGCGTTCACCATCACGATAAACGGCGAGCTCGACCGATTTGCCTTTTTCCGTCAATCCAATGCGATTGCGAAAATCAGACGAGCCGTCAACACGCCTGCCATTCACAGACACGACGACGTCACCGGCTTTGAGGCCGGCCTTTTCTGCCGGCGAACCTTCGAGCACTTCGCTGATGATCGCACCGGACTGCCCCGTCAGCCCAAGCGCCTCTGCGATATCGGGCTTCATGTTCTGGATAGCAACGCCAATTTGGCCGCGGCGCACTTCTCCAAATTTGACAAGCTGATCCTTGATCAAGGTTGCGATGTTGGAAGGAATTGCGAACCCAATCCCTACACTGCCACCACTCCCACCTGTCAGGATTGAATTGTTCAGACCGACCAATTCACCTTTCGAATTGATCAATGCACCGCCCGAATTACCGGGATTAATTGATGCGTCCGTTTGGATATAGTCTTCGTATCCACCCTGAATGATGCCGGTATGACGCCCCAGTGCACTAACGATGCCTGAAGTCACTGTCTGTCCGATGCCAAATGGATTACCGATCGCGATCACCAAGTCCCCGACAAGTAAGTCATCTGAGTCACCGACGGGCAACGCAGAAAGATTATCGGCCTCGATCTTCAACAGCGCCACATCCGTTCCAGGATCGGATCCGATAACTTCTGCTTCGAATTCCCGCTCGTCAGCAAGTACGACTTCAACCGCATCCGCACGTTCCACGACGTGATTATTGGTCAGTATGTAGCCATTCTTCGCATCAATGATGACACCGGAGCCTGCCGATTGAGCCTGTCGTTGCCGCGGCTGTCGAGGAGCGCCCCGACGTTCAAAAAACTGACGAAAAAAGGGGTCCTGCAGCATTGGATTGGTTGCAACCCGCTGAATGGTTTTCACCTTCACATTCACCACCGCAGGCACGGCTTCCTCAATAACCGGTGCTAGTGAAAAGACGCCGCGTTCTTGATCGAGCTGATAACCTGTCACCGCTTGTGCAGGCCAATAGGCGATGGAGGCGAAAAGCGCGCCGAGGACAACGAGGCCCGGAAGGAAACGCGCGATTGAAGACCGTTTTACCATTCCACTCTCATTCTTCTTTCATGTCAGGAATTAAGCCGGTTTGCTGGGGCTCAAATAAGGCAAGAGTATGTTTTAGCTATCCCCATACATATGGGGATAGGCGCAATCGGCCGCACCGCGGACACCTTCACGTTTAGATGAGCGACCGCGAAAGCTGGTTCTGAGCCAACTTGGTGTCCAAAAGGTTAATAGCGGCTGAAGCTGGACGCCTCAAATGCTACAAGCCCAACCATCAACCTTTTGCTGCGCTGAGGTTTAGCGACCTGTGAAATTCGGCGCCCGGCGTTCAACAAAGTGCGCAACACCTTCTTTGAAGTCTTCACTGGTGAAGCTGCCGATCATGTCTTTGTTGGCACTCTCAATGGCGTCCCCCAATGTTTGGAACTGAGCGTGCCACATCTCTTTCTTCATTTCACGCATGGAACGCGGACTCACCATCGTCGCCAATTCTTTCGCATAGGCCGCGACTTCCCCTTGGAAGGCATCATGGGGAATCACACGATTGACAAGTCCCATTTGTCCCGCCGCGGGCGCCAAAATCTTACGCGCGGACAACAAAAGATCAGAGGCGTGTGCAAATCCAACCAAACGGGGCAGCAGCCAACTGATCCCGTGCTCGGCGATCAATCCTCGACGCGAGAAGGCCGTCGTAAAAACAGCCGCATCCGATGCAAATCGCATGTCACAATAAAGCGCCATGACAAAGCCCAGCCCTGCGCATGGCCCATTGATTGCTGCGATGATCGGTTTAGGAACCGATGGAAAGTAGGAATATGTCTTCTTGAAATTTTCATCCGCTGACGGATCAAAAGGCGTTTCCTTTGGTGCAGGCCGCGACTGCCCCTTTTTGTCACCACTCTGAATTGTTTGCAGATTGTCCATGTCAGCGCCAGCACAGAAGCCCCGCCCCGCGCCCGTTAAAACGATAACACGAACGGCTTCATCGTCAGTGGCCGCGCGCATGGCCTGTTTGACTTCCTTATGCATCGTCCCGGTCCAAGCATTCAACTTATCGGGCCGGTTGAGCGTGACGGTCGCGACACCGTCTTCAACATCGTAGAGAATTTCTTTGTATGCCATTCTTGCATTTCCAATTGCCGTTATATGCTGGTGGTCGGATTGAACGCGATTTACTTCAACCGTTCAAGCCGGGCTTGGTGATTCATTGCTCTTTTGAGAGGCCGCGGCCGGCTCGGCAAAAGAAATCACCGTGTCGCCAGCTTCCGCACGTACAGTATTGACCGAAAACGCCAATGCGCCTGACTTCTTTAGTACGGCAAGGATTTCCATATCTGCCGGGCGCTCGTCCTTATATGTCTGGAAATCGTATTGATCTGAGAGCTTGGTCTTTTGAAAGGTCCATCCGGAAAAGTACTTCTCCGACAACTCTTCTAAAGTCATACCTGATTTGAAAAAGGCACGCCCCCGTCGTGTAAAGGCAACGCCATGAGGATCATCCGATTGCTCGCGGCCGAGCTGAAACACCCGCGAGCGGCCAATCTCAGGGCCGAACTCGGTGCAAACAAGGGAGTTGTACGCTTCATTGTCAGTGAGCGCGACAAGCGTCCCCACATTCTGCATGTCCAGATGATGCTCCGTCGCTTCTGAAAGGATTTCGCCGTAATAGACGGGAATATCTGCGAGGCGCGCCGCTTTCAATCGGCTCCATCCGGTATCTGCAATCGTTACCGGCACATCAACGTCTTTCAGGAACCGCGCAAAGGCAATAGCGACCGGCGATGCACCTACGATCAAAACACCTTCTTTTTCATGGGACGTTAGCTCGAGTTGTCGTGCCACCCAACGGACTGAAAACCCGTGTGCCAAAACAGTGGCAAAGACCATGGCGAATGACAGTGGAATGAGCTGAGCCCCTTCCTCATAACCGGCAGCAACCAGCTCTGCGCCAAAGAAACCGGAAATGGCAACAGCCACAACGCCGCGTGGCGCGATCCAACCGATCAGTAGGCGTTCTTGCCATGTCAGTCCCGATCCGACCGTACTGGCAAAGATGGAAATGGGGCGAACCAGCAACAACATCGCTGCAACAAACCCAATCAAACCCCAGTCAACAGCGTACAAGACATCGACCGTCAGTGTCGCTGTGAGAACGACGAACACGCTCGAAACAAACAGCACGGTGACATACTCTTTAAAACGGCGCAGTTCGGCGATGCTTGCCAGCTTGGCATTCGCGAGCGCCATGCCGAAAACGGTAACGGCAAGTAATCCGGTTTCATGCTCGATCAGATTGGCAGATTCAAAGCAGAGCAAGATCGCCGTGAACGTAATCGGCGCTTTGAGAAACTCAGGGACCAAACCACGCTTAAAGGAAACGATCACGACGTAGCTGACCGCCAACCCGATGCCGACTGCAATCACCGATGCGGTAACCACCCAGAGAGCAATTTCTGAAATCGTACGGCCCTGATCAGCGTAGATGAGATATTCAAAGACCAAGACAGCAAGCAGAGCTCCAATGGGATCGTTGATGATGCCCTCCCATTTAAGAACCGAACGTGGACGCGGCGCTAACTTCGCTTGCCTTAGAAGCGGCAATATGACGGTTGGACCCGTAACAACCATAATGCCGGCAAAGAGGATGGCGATCTCCAGGCTGAGACCTGCGATGTAATGGGCTGCCGCCGCGCCGCCGGCCCAACTGAAAAGCACGCCCGGAAAGACCACCCGACGAACCGCACGGGACGTTTCCCGCAGTTCCGAAAAGTTGAGTGTGAGCCCTCCTTCAAACAGGATGACGGCGACCGCAACGCCGATCATCGGGCGCAACAGATCCCCAAAGTCTGCATAAGGATCAAGCACGCCGGTCAGTGGACCGGCCACAATCCCGGCAACAGACATCAAGACGATGGCAGGGAGATTGTAGCGCCAAGCGACCCACTGTGCCCCGATGCCCAGTACCGCGATCAATGCAACCTTAAAGACGATACCTTCCATGAGAGGACCTTATTCCGGGTGGTCTAGGTGCCTTACTGAACAAGCAAGAATTAAGACGCAGCGGTCGGACACGCTGACGGTCACTTAGCACCGTCCGTTTGGCCAAGTGCCAAACGCTCGATCGAAACATAGGGTTTGTCGGCGCGGGCATGGCCCTGGGCAACAACATTGATCGCGCGAAAGACCACACGTTCGGCCTTCATTGTGCCCGGATCCATGTCCAAATCGATGATATTGAGACAGCACGAGTCTTGTTCAAAGAATCCATATCCCTTGAGGCCGGTCCCTAAAAGCGAGTTGAGGATGGCCCGATTGACAGCCCCATGTAAGACTAACAACAAAGTGCCCCACCCCGGCTCCTGCAAGATCTTATTGAAGGCCGGCACGATGCGCGCCTCAAAATCCGTGAATTTCTCGCCGAGAGCCCACGCAGCGCCTGGCTTATGCGCTTCAAACATGGTGTAGGCATAGTCGGCTTTCTCCATGCTTTCTCGCTGTTCGAGCGTTCCACCCCTTATTTCTTCCAGCGTTTCAATGACCTCGAGTTCAAGATCTCTGCCGCCCAATACGATCTCTGCGGTTTGTTTCGTTCGCGGCAGCCCTGAACATATCGCCCGATCAAATGTTGCGTCCTTTAGCAGGGACGACATGTTTCCGGCCTCTTCCTGACCTTGTGCCGTCAAAGGCACGACCCGCGGATCGGGGCGCCGACGTCCAGTCGATGGATCGAAATAATCGGCTTCGCCATGGCGCATCAGATAAATCCGGCGCCTGCGCAATTCATCAAAGGGAAGCTCAAGACCAAACGACAATGCTCATCCTCCTTTATGTCGATGTGGGCGCCACCCTAATGGTTTTGCGATCGCATTCAAAACGCTGAAACGACTTGACAGCCGTTTCTTGGGAATTCTAACTAACTAATCCGCACACGCTTTTCACTGTTGGCCCCTCTCAACGCCAACGCTTCACTTGCGTTCCATTGATCGCGCTCCATTGATCGCGCTCCATTGATCGGGCGCAATTTTGGAAAAGCCGAAAAGCAAACCAATGTGCGATCCCCCAGAATTACGCATGGCTTGCATGGCACGTGTGCGCATGTCGGTCATACAATTGCAATCCTTCCATAGACAAAGAAACACAATGCAGAATTTTCACATTCTCACCGGTGCGCCCGGTGGCGGAAAAACAACATTACTTCAGGAACTCAGGCAGCGTGGCTATCGTACAGTCGACGAACCCGCGCGCGCCATCATCGCCCAACAAAGAGCCATCGATGGATGCGGCGTTTCGGAGAAGGACCCAAGACTTTTTACGGAACTGATGCTGTCACGCATGTTGTTTGACTACGATGCCGCAACGCAAGTCAGCGGTCCGGTGATATTCGATCGCGGTCTTGCCGATCTGGTCGGTTACGCGCGCCTGTTCGGAATCGACGATACATCCGCTTTAAACGCAGCGCGGCGTTATTCCTTTTACACAACAGTTTATGTCGCGCCGGATTGGGCAGAGATTTACGAAACAGACGACGAACGCAAGATGACTTTTGAACAGGCAAGCGCTTTTGGAAAGATCATCCGACAAGTCTATACCGAGCTTTCCTACAACCTCGTAGACCTACCCCTCGCCTCGCCGCCAACGCGAGCCGATTGGATCGTGAGCGGGTTAATGAGCACATAAGCAAAGAAACGAGAAAAGGGCCGAGCAGAATGCCCGGCCCCAATCTTGATCGTTCGTTATGACTGCGGATCACGCAGTTTCAACGGCCTCTAGCGATTCATTCAGCGCCCATACCGATACGGCCAGCAACACGATGTCCTTTAGCAAGAACTGCCCCGGCAACACCGAAATGGCGAGGCCGCCGACCTCCGGTAAGAACACGCCCGGTGTTGAAAAGAAGAAACTGAAAGTCAGAATGAATGTCGCGACCGCGCCTGCCGCACCGACAACGGCCAGCTTTGGTGCCACAAATCGGGTGGCGAGCAAAACGGCGATGCTGATTTCAACGATGCCTATGAGCCCCGACACGACCGGCGCAGAAAAGATAGACAAGAGAAACGAGATAAAAGGACTGTTGGCGATCAATCCTTCGATCGCGGCGGCTTCGTAAGCTGTGAACTTCATCCCACCAAACCACAGGAAAACAAGCGGAAGGGCGAAATACACACCTTTGTTAGCAACGAGGCGCAAGGCGTCGCGCGTTGAAAATTCATGTTCTTCGTTCGCATCTGAAGATGAGCTGATATTGGTCATGATGTTTCCCTTTTTGACTAATTGGTAACAAATTGATTAAATGAAAATGGCGGGCGCTGATCGCTCGCCATTTTCTGTTGGACTAAGCTGCTTGTTGGCTCGGGACTGGAAAATCGATGTCGGTTTGCGCGACGTGATTGACATAGTTAGTGAATATGTTGGCTACCACATTCGCAACCGTTTCGACGATGTCGGCGTCATTGAGGTTCGCGGCGCGCGCCGCATTGAGATCTTCGTTTGACACAAAGCCCTGCTTTTCGACGACTGCAACAGCCTGCTTTAGAATGGCGTTTGTTCGCGCGTCTTGCGCCTGCCCATGCCGATGCGCTTCCACGTCGGCGTCGGCAACTTTCAAACTTTTGGATATCGCTGTGTGAGCTGCGTTGCAGTAATCACAATTGTTGGCATGCGCAACGGCTAAGGCGATGGCTTCACGGGTCTTGGCATCAAAACTCCCCTTTCCCAGTTCCTCGCCGAGGGCCAACAAACCTGAAAGAGCGGCGGGTTGATTGGCGACAACCCGATAAAGGTTGGGCACTTTGCCTACTTTGTTCTTGATCGCCCCAAACAACTGAGCGGCGGCTGGTTGGGCATCTTCATCTGAAATCTGAGTAATTCTTGACATGGCTGGTCTCCTTTCCATCGGGCGATCGGTCGTCATGACCGTTCGTCCGATTTGGTTGTTAAACTCGCTCGGCGGTCTTGCCGTTCGTTACCTAGAGGCATATATATTTTCGGACCGATCGGTCAAGAATTAGTATCGGACCAATTGGTAACAAATATGTGAGGAGACTTAAAACATGGGCAGACCAAGATCTTTCGAGCCCGAAGACGCCCTTGATGCCATCAAGAATGCCTTTTGGCACAAGGGTTATGAGGGCACATCCATGCACGACATTGAAACCGTGTCGGGCCTGAAGAAACAGAGCCTCTACCGGATCTTTGGCGACAAGCGCGAAATGTATCTGCGCGCGCTGGCTCACTATGAACAGAATGAAGTGAAGGCTGCCGGCGCCTTGTTACAAGAACCGGGAACGGCCAAGGAGAGATTTTCGCGCCTTTTCAACCGGATCGTCGATCACGCCATCGAAACGGGAGATCGCCGCGGATGCCTGTTGTGCAATGCCAGCGTCGATCAAGCCCAACTCGATCCAGAGACCAAATCCAGTGTTGAAGACGCTATGAACCGTGTCCACAAAGCCTTCAAGAAGGCCCTTGCCGTTTCTGCACCCTATACGAACAACACCCGGAAACGCGACAAGCAGGCGTCCGCCCTGATGGCGTTTTATTTCGGCCTACGGGTTCTCATTAAATCAAATATGCCGGATCGCGTATTACGCGATGCCGTCCGCGCCGCCATTGAGGAGATTTAGTTGTTGGAGCGCATCGTTCAGCTCTCGACGTGAAACAGCTTGTTGTAGATGCTCCAAGTGTCGTCTGTTTTGATGAAAGACAAAGTGTCAAGAAACGTCATGCCCAAATAATCATCTCGAACGCGCGCAACTGCCGTTTGGCCCGCAATGTCGAGGGATACAATGTCTAACCTAGCCGGCTCTCCTTTTTCTTTGGGCGACGGCTGCTGTGCGGTAACGAAGTTCGCGAATTGCTCCACCGACATCTCACCGAGTTGGTCTTGCATATAACCCGTAATCTTGGCGTTTGGATGGAAGGCTTGGTGCGTTTTGTCCGCACTCGATTCATACATGCCATCAAAATAGATTTGGATCACTTCTTTGATTTGAGATTCATCTGACATTTGTCATTCTCCAGTATCAACCGTGTACAGCCTACTCGCCACCGAGTGCTTTGTAGATCTTTTGACCGGCGCGGCCGGTTTCCTCCATACCGAGGCTCTTCTCAACCTCGGCAATGGCCGCGCGCGTGACAGGTCCAATTTTTCCGTCGGCCTCTCCAATGTCATGGCCCCGTTCTAGAAGCAGTTCCTGCAGGCGCTTGCGTTGCACGCGCGACAGGCCCGGATCATCTGTCGGCCAGGGTGTGCGAAATGCGGGATAACCCGCCATCCGGTCCGCGAGATGGGAGATGGCCAAGGCGTAAGAATCCGCGCGATTGTAAGAGTAGATCACGTCAAAGTTCTTGAAGACAAGGAACGCAGGCCCTTTGGGACCGGCGGGTAGAAGCAATCCCGCGGCGGCGTTTCCTGAAATCGGTTTCCCATCCGCCCGTGTTATGCCTTTGGCCGCCCAGCTTGAAAGCGAAGCTTTTTTTGTGCGCCCGCTTGGCCCGTTATATCCATCGGGTAGTTTCGCTTCGATCAACCACGGCTGACCCGTGCGCCATCCACCATCTTTCAAATAGTTGGCGGTCGAGCCCAACGCATCCGGAACAGAGTCAATCAAATCGCGGCGCCCATCACCATCAAAGTCGACCGCAAGAGCTTGATACGTTGTTGGAATGAACTGCGTTTGTCCAAAGGCGCCCGCCCAGGAGCCATAGAGCTTTTCGAGCTGCAAATCGCCACGCTGAACAAGTTTAAGCGCCGCCAACAGTTGGCCACGCCAGAAACTTTTGCGCCCTGCGTTGGTGCAAGTGAGGGTCGCCAAGGCATGAGGCAAAAAGTTCTTCCCCGCCTGACGGCCAAAATCCGATTCAACACCCCAAACCGCGGCGATCACGTACCGGTCCACGCCATATCTTTTTTCCGCGGCCGCCAATGTCTCTCCGTGTTCCGCCATCATCGCCTGACCATCCGCGATCCGCTGGTCATCGACCAAAAAACCAAGATAATCCCAGATCGGTGTTTTGAATTCGGGCTGAACCTTGGACAGGCGCGTCACCCGCTCGACGGGCTCAGACAAACTCAGCGCTTCATCTGTGATGGCTTTGCTAACGCCCGCATTTTGTGCCGCGCTTCGCAGTCCATCGACACAGACGCCAAATTGGTCGGCTTGCGCAGACAGAGTGGAGAACACAAGAATCGTTGCTGCAAGAAATTGTAAACGCATTTTTTCCTCGAGAGACTTAGTGAACCACCAGTTTGCTGCCTTCATGAGAATCCTATTTAACTGAAGACAGGCCGTTTGAGTACCGCAATCATATTTCCGGCAAGATCATGTTCGGCTTAAACTAAACGATTCATGAATGAGACCATCGCGATCGCGATGACCGAAATTCTATTTTCACTTACACCAAAGTGTACCGTGCCATGTCCTTGTTGATCGTTTTCGGTGTCTTACTGCTTCTTTATGTTGGATTGGTCGTTGCAATCAACCGGAACCGCCTACCCCATGACGGGCCGACTGCGGTGAGCCATTCGGGCAAAACCATCGACGCGGACCAAGAACTTCGCATCATGACTTGGAACTTAGGTTATGCCGGCTTAGGCGCGGAGTCGGACTTTGTGATTGATGGCGGGAAGCACTTCTTACCTCCGTCCAAGACCATTGTTCAGAAGAACCGCGCGGGAATTGTACAGCATCTTAAAGATCACCCCGTGGACATCGCCTTGCTCCAAGAAGTCGCGGAACCGGGTCTGCTGAGCCGAGGCGTCGATCTTGCCGGCTATATCGCGGAAACCGTCTACCACGGTATGGATCGTTCCTTTCATCTCGATATGTCGACGGCGCTGATCCCACCACCGCTGCGGTTCGCGCACGGATCTGCCATCTATTCGAATAGGAAAATCAAGTCTGCGCGAACGTCCCCTCTGCCTGTCGAACCGAAATTCGCCGCGGGGATCATCAAGAAAATGTATGTGGCACATATTGCGGAAATTCCGATTGCCGGCCGCACTCAAGGGTGGATTATCATGAATATTCACTTAGCCGCATTTGACGATAACGCCACCGCGCGGACCGCTCAACTCCAAGAAGTTCTCGACATAGCTGCCGCATATTACGACGCGGGGAACTATGTGGTGGTTGGGGGCGACTGGAACTTGGAGTTCGAGCCTTCAACCATGCCGCACAACACAGCGTCGAACTGCCGGTTTTGGATTCATCCCTTTCCCAAGGAGATGGTTCCGGAAGGGTGGACTCTTGCCACCGACACAACCAACCCCACCGTGCGCACCGTTCATCAACCCTACGCACGGGGCGAAAACTATACGACTTACATTGACGGCTTTCTTACATCACCCAATGTCAGCGTTCGCGCATTGACAACCCAAGACTTACAGTTCGCCTTCAGCGATCACCAACCGGTTGGCGGTACATTCGTGGCACAGCACTAAACTGCGTCAATCCAAAGTGCTGGGCTAAACTCGCGTCATTCGATGACCGTCGGACCATATATCTGGCGGCTCTTGTAACCGTCATCTGTCCAGTAAATAGCGTAGGCTGACTTCTCAACGCGTTCGATAATCAATTCGTCTCGCTCGTATGAGCGTTGATCAGATGTGCTTCCCTGTGCACCATCGTTCGTCCGTTCAAGACGCCAGGTCTCTATCTGATCGAAATAGCCCGGCGCAACCTCGCCTATCGGATCCTCCATTCCGAGCACCTCGAACCAGGTTCCGGCACGGCAGATGGCGATTCCCTTTTTGCCATCGGTCTCGCGCACAACCGGCGCAAAGAGATCAAGCGCATCATCACCGTCGATATCGCCGCTTAAGAAGCGGGGCTTAACATAGGCGTTCAGCCGGTAGGGCTCGGCCAAACTGCAAGCGACAAATTGTTCCGTCTCTTCGTCCGTATATGTGTCGCTGTGAAAATCCAACTCGACAGCTTGTTCTGCGGCCGTCTTCGGCCAAGTTAGGCAGGCAAAGAATTTGAGATACACCATGCGTGCCCTCTGTCCGGGCTCCAGATCAGCCAATCCATAGTCATCAATGCGGAACCAGCCGCGCCCGCCATCCGGATCGGGTTCAGAGAATGCGGGACCGTCGGATACTGGTGGTTTGAACCCTCCGGTTCCGGACAATGCTGGAGAGAAAACGAACAACCTTAAGGCTTGTGGCGCATTCACGCTGCCGTCGTTAGAGGCGGTATTGTCCGCGTTCCTAAAATGCCAACCTTCAATGTCGCGGGGATTGGCCGGCGCGTGAAAGGGCGGCGTTATTTGTGTGAGATCAAGCCCATCCTTATCCATCAAGCGAATCGCCCAACCCTTTTCTTTTCGTAATAATGTAAATGTCCATCCTGGGCCGATCGTTTCACGGAAAGTGCGGCTCCCAGCAATCTCGCCGCCGATATGATGGGCATGACGGTCAAGCGTTTCTTCGCAGATGAGGTTCTGCGCCCAAGCTGGAAAGGCGAACAAGCAAACCAAACAAGAAACCACATAGCAAAGATGTTTCATTAATCGCATCTCACAGGCGAAGTGGGAGACTGGGACGCATTGAAGACGACTCGCGTGAGATCGCGAACAACCTCACGTTCCACCAAACAAGACGGTGTCACATCAAGAGTGCCCGACGACCGCCCATCCGAATAGTCCCAGCTTATCTTTTGCTCCACTTCTTCAGTGGTTTCGGTGCAGGGTGCTAGAAATTCTGACGGCGACGCAACGATGGCTTCAAGCGACGCAGATATCTTTTGCAAAACCGCTGCACGCACGGTCCCCCGGCAAATCTGATTGTTAGGCGCTGGTCCCACACTCACCCAACTGCGTTTGACCGAATTCACATCCATTTTTGTTCTGAGATAAGGATCCTTCACCGCTACCTGTTCCCAGGAAATCGTGAAGGCGGGGACCCCAGCATAGGCACTGTCCGGATCACGGGCCGCGTCCTGCCGTTGCAAATATGATGTATACAGATAACCACCAAGAAGCAGCGCCGAAAGCGATGCGACAAGTGCCGCGATCTTGAGCCGGCGATCAGGCCAAGACCGAGTTACATACAACGCGGCGGCGGCAACAATCACAGCAGTCAATAGGCCATAGCCAAGCGCTTCAACGGGGCCAGCAAGCCCCTGTCCCGGCGGCACCAAAAACATGCCGCCGAGTGACTTTCCCAACGACAGCCCCCAAAACGCCAGGCTAATCGTCAGCAACAAACGCCAAAGTAACGCCATTCAATCGGCCCCACTGCACTGCCACGCCAACGAAAATAGCGTGCACGATGAACCTAGACGACGAGACACTGCAATACTAGGTTTAGGGTTCATCCCTCAACAGTCCTCGGAGTGCCCTCTCATGCTTACGCTTTACCACAATGCTATTTCGACTTGTTCGCAAAAGGTGCGCTTGGTGCTCGACCACAAAGGGATCGACTATCAGACAAAAGAAATTGACTTGCTGGCGGGCGGGCAACATGACCCTGACTATGTGAAACTCAATCCCAATCATGTGGTTCCGACCATCATCGACAATGATCAAGTGCTGATCGAATCCACACTCATTAACGAATATTTGGATGACGCCTACCCAGACATCGCGATGCGGCCTTTGGGCCCGGTCGACCGGCATGCAGCGCGCATGTGGACCAAGAAACTTGATGACAAAGTTCATCCGGCAACGGGCGTTGTGACATTTGCGATTGGCCCCAGAAACGCTCTTCTTCAGCAACCGGAAGAAGTCCGCGAGGCCAACATCGCGGCCATTCCCGACCCTGCCCGCCGCGCCGCGCGCCGGAGCGTGATCGAAAACGGCGTCAAAGCGCCGGAGTTTGCGGGGGCCCTGCAGCGCATGATCGGATTACTGGACGACATGGAAAAGACCTTGGCCTCGAATGACTGGCTCGGCATCAACGGGTTCGGCCTCGCGGACGCAGCGGTTCTTCCCTATGTCCTGAGACTGGACGCTCTTGCGATGACGCCCGTTATTGAAGCGCGGCCCAGAGTAGCCGATTGGTACAAACGGGTTCAGGCACTGCCTGCCTACGAAACAGCAGTCGCCAAATGGACGCCTGCCCCCGTTTCCGAAATGCTGCGGAAAAGTGGCGAGGCGGTCTGGAGCGAGGTCGAACCCCTTACTCAGGGAAGCTGACTGACATCCGCCTACGCGCTTCCTTCACCCAGGGTCAATGCTGGACGTCAATAAGATCTTTAATGATGTTCGTCATATGCGCTTTGACCCTGGTGCGCGCCTCACTCTGTTGTTTCGAGTCAATATCAGCAATCATCATTAGATAGTCTTCGAAAGCCACCCACCCCCAATTCATGGCGGCGACTGCAGCAAAACGCGTCTTCCACTCAAGATCATCGGTGCTCGGATCATTCCGTTTCAGAAACGCATTCACGATTTCTCTCGGCACAGACACACCAGCGTCAATATCGGTACGCGCAAGATCTAAATCACCCTCAATAACGCTCTGACAGATTGCACGCCAGTAGTCAGTGTCTTCTGCCAACGATAGCACTGGTGGAATCGGGTGCTCACCTGCCAACTCGTTTGAGTGCTCGAAATGTCCCTTAGCCAAATGCAACATGGCTGCTTTCAACAAGGCACGCTTGCCACCGAAATAGTGATGGACTTGACCGTGATTCACGCCGGCGCGCTCAGCAACATCGCGGACCGAGATTCGGCTCGGCGCCATTTCGCCCAGCATCTTTGCGGCAGCTTTAATAAGCACAGACTTAACCGCATCGCTACCGCGTGCCTTGCTTGAAGGTTTCTCTTTTACGGCCATCTCGCTTGTCCTTCGTCAGCCCCTTAAGTTGCCAATCAATGCGCGACCTGCCGACCCGCGAACGAATCGCGCATGACAATTCTAGACACTTGACTAAAACATTGCTAGACAGTTGACTAGAAACTGAAGAGTTCGTGAAAGCCCGAGGAGGATGTCGAATGGCCCTTCACCGTTTACTTGGAATAGAAATTGGCGTTCCCAAACCCGACATTTTGGATGGGTTCTATCAAGAAATTGGATTTACAGGCGGTGATCACCGTTGGGGGCCGGACGGCGGCCCAACACAAATCGGCGTAACGGAGGCACCCTATCGCCAACTTGTGGAAATGCGGGTCGCCTGCGAAAGCGAAGCCGACATTGCAGAAATCGAAAAAAACTTGAGTGGGCTCGGCATTGACTCCAAACACAACGACGGCAAGCTCCGGTTAACCGATCCGGTCAACAAATGGACTATTGTGGTTGAGCCCCAGGCCGTTGATGACATCCCGCAACGACCCAAGCGGCTTGTAAACCGCCCCGGAGAGCGCCCGAGAATCGATCAACGTCACGAATTAATCCAGGAAGACCGGCCGAGAACGCCACGCCGTTTGGGGCATGTCGTTACCGGCACCACAGATGTCGCCAGCAGCGTTAAGCTGTATGCGGAAGGCCTTGGCTTTAGAATCTCCGACACAATTGCCGGAATGGCGTTCTTTCTGCGTTGTTCTCCTGACCATCACAATTTTCTGATTACACCAGGGGAGATTCCATATCTAAATCATTACGCGATGGAACATGATGATATCGATGCGGTTTGCCGCGCGGCGACAGTCTATGAACGCGCTCATCAGGACGTTCATTTGTCCGGCCCTGGACGTCACCCCATCGGCGGGAACATGTTCTGGTACATGAAAGACCCGAGCGGCAACTTTTTTGAGTTCTTTGCCGATATGGACCGCATCATTGACGATAAAGGCTGGCAGGTTCGGGACGACTGGCCACTCGATGATTCCTGGTCCCTGTGGGGTGATAAGAACCAGCCTGAAGTATTCTTCCGACCCGACGACATGGATGACATCATCGCCGGTTGGAACAAAATGCATGGGTAGCATCGATACCCGCTAACGCCTGGACCGTTGCGCTTGACATGGAGACACAGAGCAGTTGACCTGGGCATTCGGGTCCAGCCCGAATGCTCATTCACTTACTGGGGGCCTCATGGAATTCGGTGTCATTACACTCGGCGACAATCGGCCCGACGTTCTGACCGGACGAATGCGGACGGCCGTCGAGCATCATGAGGAAGGCTTGCAGCTAGCCGAAAAAGCCGAAGCGCTCGGTTTCAATTCCTTTCATGTGGGCGAACATCACGGTTGTGACTACATCACATCAACGCCGTCTGTCGTGCTCGGCGCTGCAGCCGCTCGCACTAAGAAGATAACGCTCAGCACGGCAACAGCACTTCTGCCGGTTCACGACGCCATTCGATTCGCCGAAGACTATGCGACCGTTGATGTTCTATCAAACGGCCGTATGGAGGTGATCGTCTCTCGAGGTATTCTTGCGCGCAGCTACAGTGACTTGGGTTTTAGCTATGACGACTCGCGTGCCCTCTTCAAAGAAAAAATCCAATTGGTGCTTGAGCTTTGGCGCAACGAGAATGTCAGTTGGAAAGGTGAATTCAGACCACCCATTGATAGCTACACAGTTCAACCACGGCCCGTCCAAAAACCAAATCCGCCCCTATGGATCGGCGGCGGCTTTTCTGAAGACTCCATTCTGCTGGCTGCGGAGTTGGGCCTGCCGTTGATGCTGCCAAGTGTCGTCCTGCCCCCGACGCTGTTTGCGCCAATGGTCGAAAAATATCGCGAGCAGTTTCAAGACCGCGGCTTCGGGGGACCACAAGTCGGCGCGCTTTCCCATACGCATTGCGCAAAGACACTGGACATTGCGCGCGAGCGCTACGCGCCACGACACATGGATTATATGGATTGGGTTGGCCAGGAATTGATGCCTTGGGGCCTCGAACCGATCCTTCCGCCGGATGCGGATCCCCCGTCTTTGCCAAAAGCCGATTTCGAACAAGCCCGCACCGAAGGGCCACTGGTCGTCGGCAGTCCACAGCAAGTGATCGATCGTCTGGCGGCATTCATCGAAGCATGTGCATTGGATCGCCATCTGCTGCACATGGATACGGGCGCCCTTCCACAAGACATTCTGTTTGAGTCTATGGATATGATAGCCGAGGAGGTCTTGCCCCATCTAGGATGGACCCACCAAGAACGCTAAAGCAACGTACGCTCAATGGCCGGGTTCCCGCACAATGGCATGCAGAAAGTGGCTAACGACATGCAGCTCAGATAACAATGGAAGGTCGAGGACGTCGAACTGCAAATAATCGCGCCCAATTGCCGGAACGCGGCCCGTGGTGCGGCCTATTAATGGGCCTGCGCAGAGTTCAGCAAAATAGGCTTCGGTTGCCGCTTTAGTGGCTGGCGCAACACATTCGCATAGGAGTTTACCGGTGAAATCGTCGGCGAAAAGATCAACAAAGTCCGTTCCAAAATACTCAAATCGATAGTCAGCGCCTTCACGCTTTGAAAGCGCCAAAGACGGCAACACTTCTGCGAAGTCGAGCAGGTCGATGGACTCATAGTATGGTAACGAACCATCCGACACCTTTTGCTTGCAAAGTTTGAGCACTTTCGAGAAACGCGGAATGTCTGGAAACGGATCGACCGGCCAAAGCATCCTGTCGTTTTTTTCAATTGTGGGGTTAGCTGCTTCAGCGCTCATTGCGTCTCCGCGCATTTGTCATGTGTTGACTGCCAACATGTTCAGGTTTGCTTGAAAAGCAGACCCACACGTCATGGTCCAAGATATCTGTGTCAAAATACGACAAGACAACAAACAAAGCGTATACCGCCGAAAAACGTTCAGGCTGACAATAACGAAAAAGGCCGCCCCATGGCGGCCTTAACGTCTACCAAATGCCCTGATACCTACTCAGCCGCCAAGATCTTTCCCGCAAGCTCAGGCGATCCGCCATTGATCTCTTTCAGATATTTGATACCGGCTTCGGCAATCTCATCGCCGGGCATCTTATCGCCCTCGGCATGGAGCTCCGCCATATCCACATAAGCGGCATATTTGGGCGCGGTCCTTTCGGTAACGATACCCGCCCTCAACAATGTGCGAATGAGGACGCGGAAGATGTTCGTGCTGCTTTGCATCCGTCTGCGCACGACATTGTCTGTCATGGCTTCTTGCAGAGCGCCTTGAGCCCATTGCCAATCAATGCCGATTTCAGAATAGATGTAGGCCTTTTGTTTTGCGTCGATGCTGTTGTGCAGCAGCGTTGAAAAGACTTCGTAAGCCCAATCTTCGATCAAGTCCCGTTCAGCCGGATCGAGCTTCGGAATCGTCCGGTCCGCCCAGATCTTTCCGAACTTGTGGTGAAACGCCTCGTCGGTCATCACCAATTGGATCATGCGTTTCAGGACCGGATCGTTGGTCTTGTTGTGCAGTGTCGAGAAGATGCCCATGGCAAGACCTTCAAGGACCAACTGCATGCCCACCAGTTTTTTCCACACCAGGGGGCTGTTGACCATTTCGACCAACAATTCCTGCAAAACAGGACCAATCGGACGCGGCGTTCCCCAGCGCGATTGAATATATTGCGTGAAGCCGGTGACATGCCGCGCCTCTTCGCGCGTTTGATTGGCGGCATATTCTTGGGCGCCTGGATCTTTGAGAATATGACAAAGACTGGCCGACAGGCTTAAGGCGCCTTGCTCGCCATGCAGGATACCCGAAAGCGAAATCCGCACGCTTTCATTCATCAACTTGCATTTTTGTTTGTGATTTAGTTTGTCGACAATGGCAGAAGAAAAGTCAGCCACGAACGTGTCGGGCATGAGATATTCGTTTTCCAGATCAAACTTCTGCGAAAAATCTACATACTTCTTGTCGAGCGGATCCCAGAAATGATCATGGGTCGCTGAGATAATCTTATCGAACGCAGTTGACCGGTCTCCATAGCGATCAACTTCCAACATGGCCGGAAAATCGTCGGGTGACACCGCCTCGTAAGCGGCATCAATCGTAAGGTTGCCTTTCGTCATGTCGCGCTTCCTTATCTGAATCTAATTTGCCGTGATCTCGATCCTATCTCACCAATTGATAATTTCTTATAATAGTTTGAATGTTGCTTTTCTCAAAGCGCTGAGAACATTTTTTCCAATCAAGACCGATACATCTTGCACCCATTCGATTTACGGACTTCCATAGAAGCCAACACTCCATCACAAAACATAAAGGCAAGGAATGAACCCCGACTTCCATTTCGCAACACTTTGGGAAGCAATCGCTGACCAAATCCCCGATCAAACGGCCCTCATCAATGGCGATCTAAGGCGGACTTGGGGTGAGTACGACAACCGCGCTGCCCGCGTTGCCGAGGGGCTCGTGAAGGCTGGTCTCAAACCTGATTCAAAAGCGGGCCTCTATCTTCACAATTCCAACGAGTATCTCGAAGCGCAATACGGCATTTTCAAAATGCGCGGCGTGCCAATCAATGTGAACTATCGCTATACCGAAGACGAGCTCGTCTACCTGCTCGACAATTCCGATTCTGAGGCTCTTTTCTTTCACGCCACATTTGCAGACCGCGTGGCGGCCATCAAAGACAAAGTGCCTGATGTCAAACTCTTCGTTCAAGTGGATGACGGCTCGGGCAAGAGCATGCCGGGCGCAGTTGATCTCGAAGACCTGATCAGTGCCAACCCACCCATGAGCAGAATTGAGCGGCCCGGTAGCGACATCTATATGCTCTATACGGGCGGCACGACAGGCATGCCGAAAGGCGTGATGTACGCCCAAGACCAAATGTGCTCAGGACTTTTGTTGGGTTACGCCTTTCGCGGGCTCGAAAATCCTGAGACCTTTGAACAAGCCGCAGCAGCAGCCGTATCGGCACGTCAGAATCAGATGTCGCCGACATCACTCGTGTGTTGTCCCTTGATGCATGGCACCGGCATGTGGATCGGCGCAATGCTGTCGCTCAATATGGGCGGAAAGGTTGTTACGGTCGATAACTCTCATTTCGATCCACATCAGATCTGGCACATTACGCAAGAAAAGAAAATCACCGACCTAACGATTGTGGGAGACGCTTTCGCAAAACCCATGCTCAATGCGCTCGACGAAGCACAAGCACGCGCGGAGCCATACGATATTTCATCGGTGAAGATCATGGTATCTTCTGGTGTTATGTGGACAGCGCCGGTCAAGGAAGGCCTGCTTAAACATGGTGACATGATGCTGGTGGATGCCATGGGTTCGACTGAAGGTTCTATGGGCACGCAAGTCACATCACGTGAAATTCCTGCCACGACTGCCAAATTTGGCCTCGGCGAAAACGTCAAAGTCTTCACCGATGATGGACGCGAGGTCCAACCAGGGTCCGGAGAAATCGGCATGATCGGAACAGCGGGAAGTGTCCCTCTGGGCTACTTCAAGGACCCTGAGAAATCGGCAAAGACATTCAGAACCGTGAACGGTGTTCGTTACAGTTTTCCCGGTGACTATGCCCAGATCGCCGAGGACGGCACGCTGATCCTGTTGGGGCGCGGTTCTGTTTGTATCAACACGGCAGGCGAAAAAGTGTTCCCCGAAGAAGTAGAAGAAGCACTTAAATCGCACCCTGCGGTCTATGATTGTTTGGTCGTCGGACTGCCGGACGACAAATTCGGCGAAGCGGTTACGGCCGTCGTGTCTTTCCGCGAAGGACAGTCGGCGGAAAGTGCGGATCTTGTGGAGACTGCACGCACTAAACTCGCCGGGTACAAGCTGCCGAAAACAATCCTGCCGGTCGAAGAAGTGAAACGCGCGCCCAACGGCAAGGCGAATTACAAATGGGCCAAATCCCACGCGGCAGAAACGCTCGGGATCGCCACTTAAGAAACGCCGCTTTGGTCCCAACAGCATCCGAAACAAGAGGCACAGCACTCTCGTGACCTCTTGTTTCCGAGTGCGCGTCTTCGCCGTCACATCGTTTTCTTAAGCGCCCACGCGTCTCTTCATGAACCAGGCAGATTGGTCTAGAGCTTTGCGCCCCTCTTCCAACATGGGCCAAAACGAATGCCAAACGTGGAACATGTTGTCCCACACATGAAGGTCCGATGTGACGCCCGCCGCTTGCAGATTCTTGTTGAGCTCCTCACTGTCGGACAGCAACACTTCGTGATCGCCGACTTGGATCATAATTGGTGGCAATCCCTTTAGTTCAGCGAACTGTGGGGAAACCAACGGATGATCAAAGCCAACCTCTTCTGCATAATGTTTAGACATAGTGTCGATCATTGTTTTGTCATTCAACATGGGATCGACGCTGGCACGCGTCTCAAAACTCTCACCATCATTCCTAAGGTTCACCCAGGGCGAGTAACAAACACCGCACGCCGGGACCGGTAAGTCTGCGTCGCGTATCTGCAGAAGTGTCGCCATGGTCAAGCCGCCGCCAGCTGAATCCCCCGCAATCGCGATCCTCGACGAGGGGATGCCTTGATCGAGCAAACCTTTGTATGCGGCAATCGCATCGTCCGTCGCCGCCGGGAAGGGGTGTTCCGGCGCCAATCGATAATCAATGACCAGCGCACGCCCGTCTATTTCTTTGGCAAGATATCCTGCCATATGGCGATGGGATTTAGGTGAGCCGATCACATAACCGCCCCCATGAAGATAAAAGAGGACAGGACCCTCTTCATGACAAACAAGCCATTCGCCGGGTACGCCGCCAACTTCTGTTGAGCTCACCGCGACACCTTCCGGCGGCTTGAATGTATCGGCGTTTGAATCGAGCCCAGCGCGCAACTCCTCCAAACTGGGTGCGGCTAACGTGTTTTGGGCGGCCAACAGTTCTTTCACTTTGTTGAGTTCATCCATCGACATAGACGGTCTTTCCTTTCACGGTGCACGACTTTGTCGTAGCGGGAATGGCGTGTAAGTCGCCAAGCAATCACCAGCTCAACACATCTTGACATTGTCTGATTTGGAGATCGGTTGGTTTCGATGGTGCAGCATCTTCGCCGCCCATTGCTTGGACCGCTCGCGCAACCCCAGCTTCCAAGCCGGACTTAACGTATCGCTCACCGACGTGCTTGTTAATCTGGCTTACCAGCATGTTGTGCTCTGGACTATCCGACAGAGAGAGAAAGGTGATGCAAAAGCCGGCAACCTCGGACTGCGCCTCACTCAGCGTGTCGCTACCGCAGGCTGATATCGCCAAGGTCGCCAACACGATTAGTGTTCTCGCTTTCAGAATTGTCACTAAATTTCTCCCTCAAAATTCCTCAGTCAGTGAAGCTCGTCCAGTTATTTTCCAAGTGATCTTTTTCGGATGGATTAAGCGTGGCGCAAATTGGTCTGGATAGCAAGCACACCCCTTTCAACAACAATCTTGACCAAACGCAACACGCATGAGACGGATCGATCACTTGATAATGCGGACTAATCTGATCGATTGATGCTAGACCGGCGAAACAAGCTTCGAAAGTCATGCGGAATTTCTCTATGGCAACGATAATAGCCCATCAAGCACGAACACATCGTCGCCATGAATCCTGTTTCGTTGGTCTTCCCTAAGAGCTTTCTTCGGATGGTCCTGCAATTTGCGAGTCGACGGAGATTGATTTCTTGAGTCAGACTCGGCCCCCTACATTGCTGTTCGCCACTAGCAAAACACGTATAGTAACTACCAATCACGCGCGCTCGCGCTATCCCTTTCCACAACACTAACGCAGGAGATGCTCGATGACCAAAGTCCTTTTTGAAAAGAAGGTTCACATTGCGATTGTCACGCTCAACCGGCCTGAAGCCCGAAACGCTTTCGACCCGGAGCTTCTGATTCGACTGGGCGATGCATGGGAACAGGTCAAAACCGACAACGATATTCGCGTCGCCATCGTGACGGGTTCCGGAGACAAAGCATTTTGTGCCGGTGCTGATTTAGGACGATTGATCCCACTGATGAGCGGTGCCCGCGAACCTGAAGACGAATGGGACAATCGAGCGAAAGCCGAGCCCGGCGCGCTCAGCAAAGGCATTTTGCGCGACTGGGACATTGAAAAGCCGGTCATTGCCGCGATCAATGGGCATGCGATCGCAGGTGGCATGGAACTTGTTCAGGGGACGGACATTCGTGTTTCAGCTGACACGGCACGCTTTGGCGTGCAGGAAGTGAAATGGGCGATCTTTCCTGCTGGCGGCTCCACCGTGCGGCTTCCCAGGCAACTGCCTTACGCCAAAGCAATGGAATTGCTTCTTACCGGGGATCTTATTTCTGCACAGGAAGCGCTGAAACTAGGTTTCCTCAACCGCGTCGTACCCAAGGGACAGGAACTCGACGCGGCCATGGAGATTGCCGAGAAGATTGCTGCGAATGGTCCAATCGCCGTTAAAGCCATCCGCCAATCTGCGCGCGCCTGTTTGGGCCTGACCGAAGAAGAAGGCATGAAACTGGAGAACAAAATCTCCGGTCCTGTGTTCCGCACCCAAGACGCCCAAGAAGGGCCCCGCGCCTTCATGGAGAAACGCGCGCCCGCTTACCAGGGCAAATGAGCCTTACTTGATTTGTCCAGTCTCGGCATGCGATTCCGTTTTTTCGAATGGCATGCCGATCCAAACACCGCTAGCCAATACACTATGCACTCACAAGCATAGAACGGTTTCCATCCATTCAAACAACAATGCTGTACAATAGTGCCGTCACCACAACGCGCACAGAGAAACCAAACTATGACACAACTCAACGAACTGAGTGCACGTGAACTTCAGATAAAGATTGCTTCAAGAGATGCATCGTGCACGGAGGTTATGGAGGCACACCTTGCGCGCATAGAGGCGGTCAATTCACAACTTACGGCGCTATGTACGTTCGTTCCAGATCTGGCAATGGACGCCGCCAAGGAAGCGGATAAGCGGCTTGCTTCCGGTGCCCAAGCGCGCGCCCTTGAAGGATTGCCCATTGCCGTCAAGGATCTCGCCGAGACAAAGGGGATCAGAACCACTTTTGGATCTCCCTTGTTTGAAGACAATATACCGGCCTTCGATCAATTATTTGTTGAACGGCTTAAAGACGCCGGCGCGATTATTGTTGGTAAAACCAATACGCCGGAATTTGGCGCCGGTTCGCAATCGTTCAATCCCATCTTTGGCGCCAGCCGCAATCCTTATGACACGCGCAAGACGGTTGGTGGGTCCAGCGGTGGCGCGGCCGGCGCCCTCGCCGCCCGTATGATTCCGATCGCCGATGGCAGCGATTTGGGTGGCTCGCTCCGCAATCCGGCTGCCTTTTGCAACGTGGTCGGCTTTCGTCCGACGCCAGGGCGTGTACCCACCCACCCGACACGCATGGCTTGGAATCCGTTACCGGTGACAGGCCCCATGGCGCGTACTGTCGATGATGCCGGCTTGTTGCTTTCCGTGATGGCAGGCCCAGACGCGCGTGACCCCCTTAGTTTACATGAGCCAGGCAGCTCATTTCGTGAACCAACTACCACCAAAGCATCGAAAGCCCGTGTCGCCTTTACACCGGATCTTGGCTTCCTACCGGTCGATCCGGCGATAAGCGACGTGATTGCCACTGCTCCAGATGTTTTCCGGAATCTCGGTTGCACGGTCGAGGCGGATGCGCCGGATCTCAAAGACGCGCCTGATATTTTTCAGACCTTACGGGCTTATCTCTTCGCTGCTTCATTCGGCGACGCATATGCTGTGGCCAAAGACAAACTCAAAGACACGATCATATGGAACATTGAGCGCGGCCTTTCGCTTTCGCCAACCGATATTGGCAAGGCCGAGATTGCACAGACCGAGATTTACAGCCGTATGCGCAAGTTCTTTGAGACCTACGACTTCCTCATCCTACCGTCGACCCAAGTTCCCCCCTTTGATGTGGAGATCGAATGGGTCAGAGAGATCAATGACACAAGGTTTGAGACCTATCTGGATTGGATGGAGATATGCTCTGTAATCACGCTCACCTGTTGCCCCGCAATATCTGTCCCCTGTGGCTTCACGAATGAAGGACTGCCCGTTGGTCTTCAAATCGTTGGGCCTCACGGGTCTGATCGAGAAGTGTTGGAAATTGCGCACGCCTTTGAACAAGCAACTAAGTTCAGCGAAAAGGCGCCAAGCCTATAGAGATTTTTTTCTCATGCCCAAGTTTCTTATGCAGAACGAAAGAGCACTTCCGGTTCAAACTAGATCGTGAAAAAATGACACGTCATTGCGAGGCCGCGTGAGCGGCCGCGGCAATCCAGAGCCACTTGCTCAACACTTGCTGCTCTGGATCGCCACGCCAACTAGAGTTTATGCCCGCGAAGGCGGGTATGGGCTCGCGGTGACGAACCATTCATTTCGATACTTCAGATGAATCGCACCAACAAACTGAAATGACAACCCAGCCTTCAAAACTACACTTGGTGCGTCTCACGGAATGGGCCAGGCTATCGTCTTTCACATTTTCGCTTTGTGTCTTTGTAATCTTCGGTTTTCTCGGATGGCTCCCGATTCTGTGGATCAGCTATGCAGACAATATTGCGGCTTCGACACTGATTGTGCCGACCGTCACGATGCTGATCAACGTACTCGCACTCAGCTACATTTTGGGCATGACCGTTTTCAGCGTACGTCGCCTGAAGCAGAATTTGGAGCCGCTGCAGCCGCACTATCGAAATGAACCAAACGCATTTGCCGAACTGTCACGAGTTCCCGAACTGTGCCGCCACCCTAAGACACATTTTTGGGTCACATGTAGTGGCCTCGTCTTTGGCATCACACTGGTCGTCATCGGACGCATTTACGTCAATCTTTATAGCGAAGGATTGCCGCCCGGATTTGAAGGCTGGCCCTTCCTCATCATTCCTTGCTTATGGGCATCCATTGCGCATGCAGCCTGGATCTTTGCCGACAACGCCCGGCACATTGGCAACGCGGCGCGACATTTGCCCCATGTGGACTTATTCGACACCACGACCATGACCGCGTTCACGAAGGTGACGACTTCGCAGATCCTTTTCGTATTGGGCGCGATGACCGTTTTGCCGCTGCAGGCTATCATCATCGGCGATATCGAAGCGGACGACTTCACGCCACCGGGAATTGTCGCCATCTTGTTGATTGGTTACAGCATCTTGCACCCTCTTGCCGATGCGCGAGCACGGCTCCGCGACGCAAAACAAAAGGAGATCGAGAAAGTCGCAGCAAAACTGCGAGATATCCCGCCGGAGCAACGAATGGCTCACGAGGATGTGCCGAAATTACTCGCTTATCGCACTGCGATTGAGAGGGTCGACGAATGGCCGCTTTCAGGATCCTCGCTAATGCGTCTTTCTCTTTACGTTTTTATTCCGCCGGTCACTTGGGCCCTCGCTGCAGTTATCTCCTTTTACGTGGAGTCGTTTTTTGAGAGGCTCTGACAGACTAGAAATGCAATCACAATGTGTTTCCAACACATTTCAACCCGTGTTCGCAACGGGAACGCGATTAGCAAAATCGCAATCCTAACTTGAGATCGTTTGACACATACGACTTACACTTTTTGAGGAATTGAATGTCCAATCCCAAGAAGGACTGGCAAAAGCTCGGCGACAATGACCCCTTCTTTGGTGTTCTAAGTGCCGAGGAAAACAAAAGCGAGAGCTTTGATGATGCTGCGCGCAGTAAATTCTACGATAGTGGAAAAGCGCATATCCAAACTGTCCTTCAAATAGCAAAAGACCAATTTGGATTTGTACCGCAAGGACGGGCTTTAGACTTTGGATGCGGTGTCGGCCGCTTGACTCTACCTCTCGCTGCAAAATTCAATGAAACGGTCGGCGTTGATATTTCCGATGGCATGCTGAAGACAGCGCGCGAGACAGCTGACATGCAGAACGTGGACAATGTTGTGTTTCAAAATTCGGAGAATTCAACGGGCCTGCCCGAAGCACATTTTGATTTCATTCACACCTACATCGTGCTGCAACATATGCTGAAAGAGGAAGGGGAACAGGTCATCAGCCAACTTATTCGGTGCCTGAAACCGGGTGGCGTTGGCGCAATACACTTCACATTTGATCATATCCGAGGCGCCCGTTTTCATAAAACCAGGGAATTCGTCAAACGCCACTCACTTGCTCGCGCGCTCGGGAACTTGTTGACAAACAAAAGATGGAATCGGCCGGTCATGCTTATGTCTCGCTACGATCTTCCAAGTGTCTTTCGACTATTTGGAGACAACGGTATCGAGAAATTCTATGTGCATCGGGTTGATGATTGGGGCGATTTTGGACTGTTCGTATTTTTTCGGAAGGGAAGCGACACACTGTCAGAGTTTTCCAATCCGATCCGCTCAGACGCGGCGCAATGACTGGACCATCTGCAGGCGCTGCCGGGTGACAAGAGGCACCTCATAGATCCGTCGCACGCACCGCCCTCCAGCGACTGGCTAAGTGGCTAGTCGATCAGCGCAACAAGTTCCCGTTGCAACGCCCGTTTGAGTTTAGGGGCCGTTTTCTTCACCCATTCTGGTTCGCGATGTCGGATCATCAACCATAAGAGCGACTTCACGTCCCAATAAGTCGCATCGATCAATCCAGCTTCCTTCTGATCTCTCTTAAAATGCCAATGAACTGAATTGGGATATTTCTTACGAGAGTAACTACCAATGTGAGAAATATAGAGCCCCGCCGCCTCGGCTGCGCGTTCGACGACGCCCATAATTTGAGCCCGCGACAGCCCCTCGGGTAAATCAACATAAATGTCGTCTGACTTCTTTTCTTTCAAAACGGCCTCCTATCTAGCGACGAAACTGAGATAATGATCCTGGTAAGGCATGGGCGCGCGGTCCTCCAGACCAGCCGTTACTGCGATTTCGGTGAAACCCGCCAGCTTCAGCATCCAAACCAGTTCGCTTTTGAGATAGAGGTTGATGTTCAACGGCATCTGTTCGCTAGCGACACATTCGCCGTCGCGCATCTGTTCCACTTTGATCTCGCGCACTTCTGTTTGATCGATCGGATCAAGAGACAATTGACGGACCTGCAATACCAATTCAGATCCGTCCTTTGCTTTACGGCGGTCCGGCTTCGACCAACGCGGTTCATCCCCTTCCGGTGCGCGCACCCACGATTGCCATGACTTCGCATGCGCGGTCGGTAGATAGTGATCGAAAGCAAAAACACCTCCCGGCTTGAGATGCCTTCGAACACGGCGCAATCCCTCTAGATCATCTTCGCGCGTGCCGGCCAATCCGAATGAACCGCAGCAAATGATGGTTTGGTATTTTCGCGGTAAGTCAAGCTCATGGAGCGGCTGCGTATACAGACTGGTCTCAACGCCCTCAGTCTGCACATTCTCGCGACAGAATCTCACCATATCTTCTGAGGCATCGACACCATCAACATCAAGCCCCGACTTGAGGAACGGCACCAATAGCCGGCCGGAGCCGCACCCCACATCCAAGGCCGGCGTACCGTTCTGTTCGATGATCCTTTGAAAATAGCCGATCTCAGGACCATCTGTGTTGAATTCCGCCCACCATCGCGCCACCAATCCGTAATGCCATGTTTTCATGTCGGTCATATCCAAATTGATGACGTGCGGGGTAATTGAGCGGCGTAGCGCGATCCGCCCATCATGAGTGGATGGACGACCTCGCGCAATCTTTTTCCTTGATGATGGAAGCCGGCGATTATTTGCCGCCACACGTAGCCCCGTGGGCAACATGGATGCAAATCGTCCTGATAGCCTTGCCCCTTGTCTTCCTGTGGTACCACGCCGCCCGGATGCTGGTCTTGGCGCAATTCATAAATATTGGCGTCGCATTTGCTGTTTTTGTAGCAGAAGGCGATCAGGTCACAAGACTGTTTGGCCTTGGTCACGCGGCGTGGGCTGTTCCGATGGTTTTGTTTGCTCGTGATCTTTATACGGACAAATGGTTGCCCTACCGCATCTATGCTAGTGTTGCCGCCCTCACGATTGCCATCTCCCTCGTGTTTGACATCCGCGATGCCGCACTTTGGATGGGGGGTGATCGGGGCTCAACCCTTGTTGGTGTACCTGAAGGGCATCCACTGTATAGGTGACGCAGCGGCATATCTCCGTCAGTCATACTCCCCAAACGTTTGACCATCTTGCCGCGCGTGCTAGCCTCGCCGCCAACCAAATACCCATAAGAAACGGCGAACAGGATGGCAGATGCCCGAATTTGACAACATTTTGTATGAGAAGCCCGAAGACGGTATTGCACGTATTTGGCTCAATCGTGAGGACACCAGAAATGCGCAAGACAGCGCGATGCTGTACGAACTAAACGAGGCATTTGACACAGCCATTGGCGACGATGATGTGCGTGTCATTATACTAGCCGCAAAGGGACCGCACTTTTCAGCCGGTCACGCGTTGAAAGACACCGGATCGAAGAAAAAGGCAGAAAAGCCGAAACGCGTTACGACCTGGGCCAACAAGGACTGGGCAGGGTCCGAAGCCTATTACTGCCGAGAGAAGGAAATCTACGAAGGCCTGTGCCGGCGCTGGCGCGACCTGTCTAAACCCACTATTGCGTCAGTTCATGGCAAATCCATTGCGGGCGGATTGATGCTGATCTGGCCGATGGATTTCGTCATCGCGAGTGACGACGCCACCTTCCAAGACAATACGCTCTATATGGGCATTCCTGGTGTCGAGTATTTTGCCCATGTCTGGGAGCTGGGCATTCGGAAAGCGAAAGAATTCTTGCTCACCGGACAGCCGATCACGGCAGACGAAGCTGAAAAAGCGGGCATGATCAACCGCATTGTACCCCGCGCACATCTTGAAGAAGAAACACTCGCCTTCGCGCGAACGATCGCCGACAAGCCGTCCTTTGGTTTGAAACTGGGTAAAGACGCGATCAACGCGGCATTCAGCGCGCAAGGATTTGAAAATGTTCAACGCAGCGCATTCAATGCCCATCATCTGGCGCACACCCATTATCGATTGAGCCAAGAAGGTTCATTTATCGACACGGACTTCATGAAGAGATTTCAGCAAAAGCAACGTTCATAAGACACGAGGATTAAAAGTGGAAAGACTTAAAGATAAAGTTGCCGTCATCACAGGTGGCGCGGGCGAAATCGGCACCGCCGCCGGTAAGCTGTTTGCGTCCGAGGGCGCTCAAGTATTACTTGCCGACCTGAACGAAGATGCGCTGCAAAAGGCGGTCGCAAAAACAGGCAGCAACAATGTCAGCTATTGCGTTGCTGACGTGACAAAAGCCGAAGACAACAAAGCCATGTTTGCGTGCGCCGAAGAACGCTATGGCGGCGTCGACATTTTTCTGGCCAATGCAGGTGTGGAGGGAAAGGTCAAACCGGTAACGGACTACAGCGAAGCCGATTTCGACCACGTCATGAACGTGAACGTGAAAGGTGTCTTTTTAGGCATGCAGGCCGCTGCGCCTGCCCTACAAAAACGCGGCGGCGGCAGCGTCGTCATGACATCATCCGTCGCAGGTGTGGAAGGTTACGGCCACGTTTCGCCTTATGTGACCAGCAAGCATGCCGTCGTTGGATTGATGCGTTCCATGGCAAAGGAACTGGCGTCGCACAATATTCGCGTCAACACCGTCAACCCATCCCCTGTCGATGGCCGCATGATCACAAGCCTCAATGTCGGCATTGCGGATTTATTGGACGCTGACAAGGACGAATTGGTCACCGCTGCAAAGGCACAAATTCCCTTGCAACGTTATGGCCAACCAGAAGAGATTGCCAAAGTGATGCTGTTCTTGGCGAGCGACGATGCAAGTTGGGTAACGGGCTCTGTCTACATGGCTGACGGCGGCAACACGGCCTAGCTTCACCCGAGATAGCGAGACCCTTCATGATCCCTGCAAATGAAACGTTCGACGGCACGTGGCCCTTTAAGCCCAACTTCAGTGAAGCCGGAGGTTTCAGACAGCATTATGTGGACGAAGGTCCGCGCGATGGGGAAGTGATTGTCTGCCTGCATGGCGAGCCAACTTGGGGTTACCTCTACCGCAATTTCATTCCGCGCCTGTCTGAGAATTACCGCGTGATCGTTCCCGACCATATGGGGTTTGGGAAAAGCGAGACACCGCAAGACCGGGTCTATACTTTGCAAACCCATGTCGAGAACCTGACCAAGTTGATCGATGATCTCGGCCTCAATGACATCACCTTTGTCTGCCAAGATTGGGGCGGCCCGATTACCGGTGCCTACACCATCCGACATCCCGAGCAAGTGAAACGGGTCGCACTGATGAATACCTTATTCGGATACGGCGGTGCGCCGCAGCCCGAAGAACGCACGCCGTGGTTTCAATGGATTGCCAAACATCATGATGCCGGCACCTTGGATGGGATCTTAGGGGAACTTGGTTCCACGATCTTGTCAGTGATGAAAATTATAGGCTTTCAAAATTCTGCTGCAGTCAACGACACATGGATTCGCGCCTACTCGGCTCCTTTCCCTGATCGCGCGAGTTGCATTGGCGGTATTGAGTTTCCGCTCGATGTACATCTTTCGCGGTTTCAGGCCTACATCCTTGACGGTCTACAAAACGGCGATCTCGACGCGTTAAAATCAAAACCTGCGATGCTGGCCTATGGGCTGGAAGACAGGGGCATCTCACCGGAACAAGCCATACCTGATTTCAAGGCTCTCTACCCCGGTGCCCCTGTCGTGACATTGCCGGGCGTTGGTCACTTCTGTCAGGAAGATGCACCAGAGACGCTGGTCTCAATGATCTTGCAGTTTATGCAAGCCAATCCTTAACCGGCATTTCTCAGATTAATTTCTGCGCCTGCCGCTGATGACACACTGATTGCGCGCCGTATCTCTGTAGCAAGCTGGACATTGTCGATCGGTTTGGAGACGTATCCTGTCATACCAAGAGCAAGCAGAGCCTCACGTTCACCACTCATGGCATCCGCCGTCAAAGCAATGACGGGCAAATTGGCATAGGGTTTCGTTGACTTGCGAATAGTTCTGATGACTTCACGTCCATCCATCACGGGCATATGGATATCCAGAAGCATCAGATCGACCCCGCCTCGATCTAAAGCCGTCAAAGCCTCTTGGCCGTTCGTTGCCTCAATGACCTCGCATTCAAGTTTCGACAACAAAATTCGAGCCAAGTCCCGGTTCAATTTATTATCGTCGACAACAAGCACTTTCTTACCAATGAGCATACGTGCAGCACTTTGGCGCTTGGGGCGCTTCTCCACAGTTTGGCCAATAGCGGCCCCCTGCTCCGCCAAACTTGCTAGGAAGCTGAGCGTTGCGACCGAGCCGACGCCTGGCAGACTTTCAATGGTCACATCACCTCCGCTCAACTGGGCGAGTTCGCGCGAAATTGCAAGACCAAGGCCGGTTCCTCCAAACTCACGCGTGATGGACGCGTCTGCCTGCTGAAACGGTTGAAACAACCGCGCCAATGTTTCCTTCGTCATGCCTATGCCGGTGTCTGAAACCGTCACAACCACTTCGACTTTATCATCGGATCCGGGACGAACACTGGCCCGCACGGCAACTGAACCTTTCGATGTGAATTTTATGGCATTCGAAATCAGGTTGGTCGCGCACTGACGGATACGCACGGCATCAAAGACAAGCAGTTCAGGAACATCGTCATCAACTCCGGTTGTGAACGTGAGCCCCTTCTCTTCTGCCAAGGGTCTCCAAATGCTATCGATTCGGGACAATCCGAGACGCAGATCCGTTTCGATGGGTGAGAGTTCGACCTTACCTGATTCAATTTTTGAGATGTCAAGCACATCGTTCAAGATCGTCAGCAGGGACTCGCCCGATTCTACAATTGCCTCCACTTTCTCTTTTTGGTTCGGCCGCATATCGTCCATCACCAAGGCTTGAGCCATACCAAGAACGCCATTTAGGGGTGTACGGATTTCATGGCTCATGTTTGCAAGAAATCGAGATTTGGCTTCATTCGCCGCCTCGGCAGCTATTCGCGCATTTTCAAGATCATCAACCGCTTCTTTGAGGATTCTGGTTTGCTGCCAGACCCATCGTTGGCTGATCGCAAGTTGAAGCTTAAAGTATGTGCTTATTCCTATGGCGATCCATGCAAGTGCAATGAACGCAACGCCTTCTGCCACCGTGGTGCCAGGTCGATCAAAATAGAGAACGCCATATACTGTGACTAACAAAAAGGAAGCAGCGACGACGTGATGCGTTCGTCCAAGCCCAAGGACGATCGCAAACACTGCGATCGCGATGGGAACAGACGAAAGGGCGGCACCAGGATCATCGGTGCGCACAAGTACATTGATGAAACTCAAAAAGATCGCTGCCAGCACAATGAGTGCCGAACCATCACGAAACGCTCTTGATGGCGAGCGAAACATTGCCACAAACAGAAAGATCTGCAGCGCTAACCCAAGCGTTCGGACCAACAAAATGGGAAGGCTGTCCGGCGTTAGCCCATAGCGCATTAGGACAATCAAGATGAAAAAAGGTGCGCCGATAGCACTCGCACCGATGAGCATCTTGAGCAGTTTGATTTCTGCGGAAGCTGACTGCGCCCGGAATCTCTCTTCCAATCGTTGGTCTGAAAATTCGCCAGTCCAGCGATTTAGATTCATCGAGTCGCTTAAAGGTCCGCCCACCACTGTTGTGCACCGTCCGTGAAGCCATCCGGTGCCCGCGCAATATCGAGGGATTTTCCCGTACACCGTTCAATGACTGACAAGATGCACGTTAAGCGTCAGAATTTCATTAATGCCAGTCATCAAATTCAAAAGGCCGCCCGATGAACCGGCCGGCCTTCATAAATTCAACCGATTTTCTCAGTCGCTATCCAGTCAAAGCGGCAACAACCTCATCGATCGCAGCGTCAGCTTTTTCCCGCATTTCATCATCCGTCGCATCTTGGATCGGATGGTTAACAAAAACCGAACGCGCATCCTTCATACCCAGTGCAGCCGCTTGTGTCGCTGCGGCATCGGTAAACTCTTCAGAAGCAACGGTCACCGAGCAAAGCCCTTGGATCTCGAACCAAACTGTGTCGTGCAAACTGCACGTGGTGCAAGACCCTCAATCGGCAAGCGCTTCGATCACGAAATCACATTCGTTCTTGATCTGAAGCCTGAGGTCATCTGGGCATGGTTTGGTGAATGTCGGTTTTGTATAGCGTTTGATTTCGATGCCGGGCAGTTTCTCACGCAAGCTGGTGTCGAGGCGATCGAGCAAAACATCGCCTCGCGGCTTACGGATGTCGAGCAGTCCGATCACACCCTTTATCTCACCGGTGCGCGGTGTGACCTGCCTTTCAACCGGCACCCGCTCATCGGTCGGATCGAGAATAGTCGTCATAACAGTCTCCTTCAAAGTGCGACGCAAAGGCCGCAACACAGTCTAAACTTCTTCGATCTTCATGGATACTGGGCTTGAGCCGATATCTCCGCTGGCCCATCCATGGAAAGCTCCAGAAAACTTGCCGGCATCCGCGCCCGCGACCACGATATGGAGAAAATCTTCGGATGCAAATTTCGGCACCATCCGCGACAGATCCTCTTCCGACATTTTGTCCGCCACAGCTTTCTTGAGACCTGATGCAGAAATATCGTCTTCAACCATTTCCCGGAGCGGCCTTTCAGTGACCTTTTGAATACGGGCACGCAGGCGTTCTTTCGTATAGTCATCTTTCATCAGCGTATCGATATGTTCTGGGCAGACAACCAGAAGCGAGTCGATGGGCGCCATATGCGCTTTGGGATGAAAAACGCTCTCCAAACAAAGGCCCATGGATCCTGCCAACTGGTCGCCGGTTCGGGACTCTTGATCGACAATTAATGTCGGTCCGCTGGTCATCGTGAACAGTGTAACCACGGAGTCAGAGGCTTCGAATCCACGTTCAACATGCAGCGGTGTCCAAGGGTTGCGTTCCTCCCATTCCGCAAAACACATGGTGAACTTCATCGGATTACCCAGTGTCGACCGTTCGGTGCCACCCGGCTGCGCGCCGCCGACATTGCGGATCAACAGCCGTAGTGCCCGGCCTATGGTTGCGTTTGCGCGGTTGCCTTGTCCCAGCGCACCCAGCTTCATGTTCATGTCGAGCTTGTGCCGAATTGGTCCGTTGATGACCATAACCGGTGCGGCCCCCATGGTCGTCGCCATGACGCCATGAATATTGTAGGCATCGGTACAGGCTGCCTGCGCCGCCGCAATGATCACGGGCATATATTCGGGTTTGCACCCGGCCAGAACTGCATTGATGGCAACTTTTTCCACTGTCACATCGCCCATATTGGGGGGCATGCGCGCGATCACCTCTTGTGCATCGCGTTTGGTACCACTCAGCATACGGATGACACGTTCCGGTGTCGGGGGAATAACCGGCAATCCGTCTGTGAACCCCTGGTCGAACATGAACTCAAATTCGTCGTCCGACGGCGCGATCTCGATGGATCGGGCACGCAATGGGCTGTTGCTGGCTTCTGCCCGCAAACGGTCGGCAATCACGGGATCAACCGAAAGCGAGCCGCATCCCGGTCGCCACTCGGGCAGACTTGACCAATCAATGTCTGCTCCTTCGACGCGCGCGAATGCTGCGATCTCTCTTTCCAGGGTCTGCCATTCATCGCGAACGAAGCCAACAAGGGTTTGTTTCAATTCACCTTCTGCACTCGACCAAAAAAGAGTGGGGACGGTATCGATGTCGAACTCGAACGATACGCCCAATGCGGAATCATCGAGGATGGGAACACTCAAACCATGACGGTCAGTGAGCGTAGCGTTGCCTTCTTTGGTCTGTCCGGCAACGAAGAAATCAACCGCATTGCCAAATGCCTTGTAAAAGCCTTCGATGACGGGCATGGCGTCGTTGCAGGTCGGGCAGTCCTCTTTCACGAAGCAGATCAGCGCCGGCCGGTTGCTGGGAAAGGTAAACTGGGTGTCACGCGCATCCTTAAGCGAAAATGAAGGAAGCAAACGAGGTTGGTTCACGTGCCCACACTCCTATAAGGCTGGTCTATTTTTTCGAGAGCTGCGACTTTACCGCTTTGAGAACACGGCGTGCGTCTGACCGCACACGATAATCCTTCGATTGGTCGACCCAACGGACAACTCCCGCCGAATCTACCAGAATTGTCGTGGGAATGGCGATAGCACGCCTTTCCATACCGCGGCCATTGTCGCTCACCGCAAGCGCTCCAGCATGCCGCACACCATAGAGGTCAATCACTTGCAGATCAGGGTCGGCCAGCTGCAGGACACCGATACCGTGTTCGGTTCGCATGCTGTCCGCCTGCTCAACGGTATTCGGGCTGATCGCCACCATACTTACCCCAAGAGCGTCAAACTGCTCCTGCATCTCTTCCCAGCGCCGTAACTCGGCGCGGCAGTAGGGTCACCAGTGGCCACGGTAGAATTTTACAAGCGTCGCACCGCCCTGCCCGGGTACAAATGAATAATTCTGGCCGTCCCAATCTTTAAGAGAAAACTCAAACGCTTGCTCACCAACCTTTGCCTTGATACCCGTGGGCAACGGCCCCTGCGACATGAGCCAGGTGAAAGCCCCACCGATCAACACCGTGAGGGCTGCAATGACGCCCCCGACCCAACCCGGCGCTTGAAACAGCGAGAGCACGGCAAGCAAGATCCCCAGTAGAACAAGTCCTTCGGTCAAAAAAGGACGTGTTCTGAGCACCAGCCCGTTCATCACCCGCCACAAATAAATGCCGGCCGATCCGACAACAAGAAGGAGAGCTAACACCGGAAGCAGTCCGGACTCCTGCAGCGTTGAATAGGCGGAAAATAGGATGTCCATCAGACCTCACACGGATTTGCCGTCAATTTTGAGCAACACTCGGCACGGTGCAAGATGGATAATCTGCGGTCAAGCCCTGAAACTTAGTCAGTCGGTTCCGAGCGGGCCAACACCATGGGTGGCGGAGGCGGATGGGAATCGAACCCACCACACACATCGCTGCGTGTCACTGGTTTTGAAGACCAGGGAAGCCACCAGACTCCAAACGCCTCCGCAAATCTCTCTTGGTCGATCACAGTTGCGCGAAGACGTGCAATCTCGATCAAAATTATCTTAGCAAGTTCTCGCACAACCGATATAAACCAGTGATCGATCGTCATGCAACGTTAGACGAATTTGAAGGGAGGTGAGTGCACTTTGGATAAGAACCCAGATCTTCGGCTTACGGAGTTTGCAGAATCGGCTGGTTGAGCCGGCAAGCTTGGTGCTGAGGCCCTGTCGCAAGTTCTGCGACCCTTAAAAGACATATTTCCGGCTGACAAATTTCCGCAGGTTTTGCGCGGATTGGCGGCACCGGACGACGCTGCGGTTTTTCGCTTGGACGACAATCTCTCGCTTGTCGCAACGGCTGACTTTTTTGCGCCGGTTGTCGATGATGCCTATGAGTTTGGCGCCATCGCGGCAGCCAACGCCCTTTCGGACATTTATGCGATGGGGGGCGAACCCAAACTTGCGCTCAATCTCGCGGCCTTTCCCAAGGACTGGGATGCGTCAGTGAATGGTGAAATCCTGCGCGGCGGCGCGGAAAAAGTTCTTGAGGCGGGCGCTGTCATTGCAGGCGGCCATTCAACTTACGATGATGAGCCGAAATATGGGTTGGCCGTGATCGGTATGGTACCGACCAACAGTTTCTACACGAATGAAGGCGCTCAAACCGGCGATATCCTGTTTTTGACAAAACCATTGGGCACCGGCGTCATTGCGACGGCAATCAAGCGCAAGAAATCTGACGATCTGTTTATTCGATCTGCTGTCGCCAGTATGTCGCGCCTTAATGCAGGCGCCGCGAAACTCTTGCGCCATTCAGACACAACCGCCATTCATGCGGTCACAGATATCACCGGCTTTTCCCTTGCTGGACACGGGCACGAAATGGCCGAACTGTCTGGCGTCACGCTGCAGTTTGACTTTGACAAATTGCCAAAGCTGGACGGCGCCGAAGCGTGTATCGACGCTGGGCTCGTGCCTGGCGGCACAAACCGTAACAAAGACTATTACGGTCAATGGACCACAACAGCGTCTGGCCTTGGTGAGAAGGAAGATGCGCTGATCTTCGATCCTCAAACTTCCGGGGGCCTATTGATTTCAGCGGATGCCACACACGCCGACAGCGTTGAACAGATCTTTAACGAAAGCAGCGAACCGATCTGGCGTATTGGCGAAGTCGTTGAGGGGACAGCCGGCCACATCGTGGTGATGTAACCCTTACAAACCCTGACTTGTTCCTTCACCCGATCAAAAGGCGTATAAATCACCAGAGCAACGTGCGCTCAAGCCGACGCATTTGGCGTCGGTGGAGCGCACAAAGTTGCTCTGTTCTATAGATGTAGATCATCTTTATGCGATCAATCAAAATCGTCCTAGACGATTCCGATTGATCGCATGATGATCTAGAGTGATAGCGATGGGCGCCTATGGACGAGAGCCTCTACCGAAAAATACCGCAAATTAGCGACCTGGTTGCTCAGTCAAATCTTGCCGACTTGGCGATAGCTTGGTCCCACGAAGAGCTGGTTGCCGCCCTGCGTTTCACGCTCAATGAAATACGTGCGTCGCTGAAACAAGGCCACACGCTTCCCGATTTTGCCTCCGAATCTTTTCGCCAGCGGGTCGAGAGTGCCATCGTTGATGGACGACAGCCCAACCTGCGGCCGGTCATCAATGCAACCGGCATCGTCATACACACCAATCTTGGCCGTGCCCCCTTGGCGCCCGCAGCCATTGAGGCGATGAACGCTGCAGCTCAGGCTTATGCAAACATCGAATATGACCTTGAGCAAGCACGTCGTGGATCGCGCTATGATCATACGAGAGATCTCATCCGTGAGCTGACGAAGGCCGAGGATGCCATTGTCGTTAACAACTGCGCCTCCGCGGTCATGATTTCGCTGGCAACCTTTGCCGCCGGAAAGGAAGTGATCGTTTCTCGTGGCGAGCTTATTGAAATCGGTGGATCCTTCAGGATTCCCGACGTGATCACGCAAAATGGCGCAAAGCTGGTTGAAGTTGGCACAACCAACAAAACCCGCCTCGCGGATTTCGAAAAAGCACTGTCAGATGAGACCGCGGTGTTTCTCAAAACCCATACGAGCAATTACCGTGTCGTGGGTTTCACAGAAAACCCAAATCTCGCTGAGCTTGCTTCACTCGCCCATCAGAATGACCTTTTGCTGATCGAAGATTTGGGCAGCGGTACACTCATCGACTTGTCCCAGTTTGGCCTTCCACATGAGCCAACGGTCGAGCAAAGCATTCGAGCGGGTGCAGACCTCGTGACCTTTTCTGGCGATAAATTATTGGGCGGCCCCCAATGCGGTGTCATTGCAGGAAAAAAGACGTTGATAGACCGGCTGCGCAAGAACCCATTATTGCGAGCCATGCGGGTCGACAAGCTATGTTTGGCAGCCTTAGAAGCCACCTTACGGCTTTACCGTCCCCCCTATAAGCCAGAACAAGAAATTCCCGTTCTGCGTATGCTTTCGACACCCATCGAAGCGCTTGAATTGGCCGCACAGAAACTGGCCAGTGACCTAAATGCGTTGCCGTCGATCAACGCTAAAGTCGAGGATTCAATGAGCGAGGCGGGTGGCGGCGCGCTCCCTGCCGTGGAAATGGCGTCCAAATGGGTTTCCGTAAATATCGACAACTGCAGTGCTAACCAAGTCGCCAATATTTTGAGACGTCACCAAACGCCCATTATTGTTCGTATCTCGGATGGCAAAGTGAAGATTGATGTGCGCACGCTCCTACAGGGGGACGCAGATACGATCTATGCGGCTTTTGCGTCAATCCAACACGAGGCTTCAAACGCATGACCCGACACCTCTCAGTCGGCGTGGTTGGTCATGTGGATCACGGAAAAACCACTTTAGTCAAAGCCCTAACAGGCATGGAAACAGACAGGCTGGAGGAAGAAAAACGCCGCGGCCTCTCCATTGTTCTTGGATTTGCATTTGCAGAGACCAAGAACGGCATCATCGATTTCATAGACGCGCCGGGTCACGAAAGTTTCGTTCGCACAATGATCTCGGGAGCAACAGGCATTGATCTCGCGCTTTTAGTAATTGATGCAAATGAAGGCATTAAACCGCAAACATTGGAACATGTGCGTATTGTGTCCTTGTTAGGGATCGACCGCGCGGTTGTTGCCTTGTCAAAAATCGACATCGCGGATGCCGAGACCGTCGAAAACACAAAGACCTCTGTCAACAGGCTGCTCGACGACAATGGATTGGCCGGCGCGCCTATTGTGCCCGTGTCAGGCGAAACAGGCGAAGGCATCGCTGAGCTTCTCGCGGCTCTGGATCATCACTTTGCACACATTAAGGATGCCGAAGATGTCGGCCGCTTTTACCTGCCGTTCGACCGTGTCTTCACCATGAAAGGATTTGGCGTTGTCGCGACAGGCACCTTACGCGCCGGGAGCTTGTCATTGCAGGACGAAGGCGTTCTTCACCCTTCAGATCAAATGGCGCGCGTGCGTGGTTTACAGGTACACGGACAAACGATTGAAAGCGCAACGCCTGGACAAAGGGTAGCCGTCAATCTGCGTTATGACGGGACGACGCCACCGGAAAGAGGATTCGCCCTTGCCTCACCCAATTGGCTCGGCATGTCTGACTATTGGGATGCTTCATTTCATTTGCTCGACGACTTTGAAGGGGAACTCAAGAATGGCGCACCCTTGCGCTTGTTGCATGGAACCGTCGAACAAATCGTTCGCCTGAGATTGATTGACCGCGATACGCTGCAACCGGGCGATGAAGCAAATGTGCAGTTCCGTTTAAGCGAACCTCGCGCGGCTTGGGATCGTGAGCACTATATCATTCGCTCGATCACGCCCGTCACGACGATCGGCGGCGGTAGATTTTTGAACACGTCCGCGCCGCGTCGCAAGCGATTTGATGAAGATGAGATTGTCCGGCTGAACGCCTACGATACATCGAACGAAGAAAATGCGCTGATCGCCCTTATCGAAGAAGCAGGAAGGCAAGGCGTACCTTTTGACGATCTTCTCGGGAAATCAACCCTGACTGCAGAAGCGTTGAAAGAAAATATCTCCCAAGCGGGATGCGGGTTCGGCGATAATGGTCTCGTCATCGCGTGCACTGTTCTTGAGACTTTAAAGGTCGACATTCTGCAAGCGATCAATCGTTTTCATGACGACTTTCCGACAAAGTCGGGAATGCAACAAAAAGAAATCACTACCGAACTCAAGTGTCCTCCGTCTACATTTGTCATTGCTGCGGACCAACTCAAGGCACAGGGTGACGTAACTGAGCGCAATTCTGTCTATCGGATAACGTCCTTCGATCCGTTTTCGACATTGTCCGACAAAGAAAAGCAAGTTCTTGACGAAATCGAAAACCACACGAGACGTGACCTGTTTAAACCGCCCGAACTGCGGGACGTGACATCCGGCAATGCGATACGGAAATCGATTCTTGATTTGCTCATTGAATCCGGTCGTGTGATTCCCGTCTACAACGAAAAGAGAACGCAACTTTTTGCCTTTCATCAATCAGCAGTCGATGAAGCAACATCTATCCTGCGCAATGCTTTTCCAAAACAGCAGCCGTTTCGTGTGAGCGATGCGCGAGAGTGTCTCGACTCCTCCCGCAAATATGTGATGCCCTTACTGCTGTTCCTGGATACGCATGGCGTCACGCGCCGAAAAGGCGAATTCCGCACAATCAAATAGATGTCCTGCCAATTGGCCAATGCAGGCGCGAAAACGTTAGCTTTTTTCCAAATAACCAAGTCCGCCGCTAGACACATCGCCGCGCCAATGATTGGATAAACACCAATACAGGGGACAGGGCGGCGTAAGACCGCCCATATGGAGGCGGGCGTTGCGCCAGTTCGGGGGGAAATCTGCCCCGCGGCTATTTGTTTTTGCCGCATATGCAGTTTGTCTTTTGCTGACTGAACACACATTTGTGGTAACGGCCCGCGCCGTTGCCCCCTATGATGGACAGCGGCCACAGATCGAAGCCACGCGCATCGCAAGAGAGGAAGCGCCAACTATTGACGGCGATCTGTCGGACCCCGCTTGGCAAAAGGCGGCACGCACCGACAGGTTCTATCAGGTCTTTCCGCAAGAGGGTGCAGAGCCCTCTCAAAAGACTGTCGCCTACATCATGTTCGACGACAAAACGATTTATGTCGCCTTCGAAGCGTTTGAATCCGAGATGGATAAAGTTGCGGCCTCGGTCGGCGAACGTGACGGCGGCATTTTCAAAGACGATTCGGTTCGCGTCATGTTTGACACTTATGGCACCGGCCGAGACGGTTTCGTGTTTCACATGAACTCGATTGGTGCGCGGCAAGAATCCCTCGTCGAAAACAATGTCAGCCTTGCCGGCGAGTGGGACACGATTTGGAAGGCGAAAACCAAGACACTCGAAGATCGTTGGATTGTCGAAGTGTCAATTCCCTTTCAAAGCATCTCTTACGATCCGAACCTTGAGAGTTGGAGTGTTGATTTTGACCGGCGCATTACGCGCGGCAACGAGACCATTCGATGGTCCGCGATCAATCGCTCCATCAGTCCCTTTGACATAAGCCAAGCCGGAACGCTTACCGGCATCCGCGACATCGACAAGGGCATTGGTGTTGACGCACAAGCATTTCTAAGTGGTCGTTGGCAACGCCATTGGCCGGATCCTTACCGCGAAGACGACTTTCTGGTCGAGCCGAGCGGCAATGTGTTTTACAAGATCACGCCGTCGCTTACGGGACTCGTGACGATCAACACAGATTTTTCTGATGCACCGCTGGACGAGCGCCGGATCAATACATCACGGTTTTCATTGTTCTTTCCTGAAGAACGGGATTTTTTCCTTCAAGACGCTTCGCTGTTTGAGTTCGGCGGCCGTCCTTTTAACGAAGAGCAGCCGAACGGCCGCCCTTTCTTTTCGCGCAACATTGGCTTGGTTCGAGGGGAACCGACAGACCTTCTCGCGGGCGCAAAACTATCAGGATCTGTGGGCCCCTATAACATCGCCGCGTTTTCATCTTTGGTTGGCGAACATGATGAAATCGGATCTCAAGCTCTGTCTGTTGCAAGGCTATCCGCGGATGTTCTCAACGAATCGCGTCTCGGAATGATCATCACAAATGGTGATCCATTGGGCGAGATCGAGAACACTGTCGTTGGGGCTGACTTCCAATATCTCGACTCGACCCTATTCGGAAATCAAAGACTGCAAGCAGATTTCTTTTTCATGCGCAGCATGTCGAGTGATGACAATTCAACGGGCAATTCCTTCGGAACGGAGTTTGCTCTGCCCAATGACAAGTACAATGCGCGCGTTCTGGTCAAACAGATCGATAAAGAATTTGACCCGCGCTTAGGTTTTGTATTGAGACCGGGAACACGTCAGTATGAAGGCCAACTCAGATATCGCCATCGTCAGCGCGGATGGTTCTTGCGATCCTTCGATATCGGCACAGAGTGGGACATTTTTACAGACCTCAGCAACGTGGTCTTAACGCGTATCAATGAAGCCCGGACCCGCATTGAATTTCATTCGGGTGACCGTTTCACATTCAAGTTTATTGATCGTTTCGAGAAGATTCGCTCAGACTTTATTCTGCCTAACGACCTTACGGTTCCGACTGGAGAATATCATTTTCAACGCGGGCACATGTTCTATGACGGTTTTTTCGGCAATCCTTTTTCGCTGGAATTGGAAGTCGAATGTTGTACTTGGTTCGATGGCGACCGGCTGGATGTGGATGCCGAAGCAGAATGGCGCATATCGCCCTTTTTGAAACTGCTCATGAAGTACGAGTATGTCACCATCGACAATCCGCGCGGCAGCATCGAAGTCCACATTGCAGACGCCGGCATCAATTTGAATTTCACGCCAGACATGCAGTTCGCTTCGCAAATCCAGTACGACAATATTTCTGAGGACTTCAATTATCTTGGACGGTTCCAGTGGGAAATCCGGCCTGAAACCGAGTTGTTCGTCAGCTACAGCCACGAGGCAGAGACGGATCTTGACCGTTTTACGTCGGAAACCTCAGGCGCAACGATCAGAATCGGCAACACTTTCCGCTACTGACGAAACCGATTTTGCCACAACACAATTCCGCATCGATTCAAAAGGTTAGCGTAAGTCTGGGCTTCCCGGGTCGAGCAATGCTACACTGTTACCTCGAATTTTGGGGGAGGCACGCATGAAACGCGTATTGGTTTGGGGATTGGTCCTCATCTTGGTGCTCGCCATTGGTGGCGGCATGTACGCTTACACGGCATTTCAAACACTGGAAGTCGAACGTGTTACGGACGACATGCATCTGATCAAGGGGGCCGGCGGCAATGTTGCTGTGCTCAAGACCACTGAAGGGACCGTTATTGTCGACACCATGACTTTCAGCTTCCAAGGCGCGCGCATTCGCGAGGAAGCCGAGGCTTTGACCGGGCAACCGGTCGTCATGATTATCAACACGCACTACCACTTGGATCACACCCACGGGAATCCAGCCTTTGAAGCCGGTACGCGCGTGGTATCGACGAAAAAAACACTCGAGCACCTAAAGAACCTCGATGCCGACTATTGGACCGGTGAGGCGGCTGCACTTCTGCCAAACGAAACATTTGAAGACAGCCGCGAGATTGAGATCGGCGGCAAGACCATCCGCCTCTTTCACCCGGGACGTGGGCACACGGATGGTGACCTAGTCGCGCTATTTGTCGAAGACCGGGTTATTCATATGGGCGATCTTCACTTCCATTACCACTATCCGAATATCGATCTGGAAGCCGGGGGTACGGTTCAAGAATGGGGGGCGACGCTTGAAGCCACACTAGATTTGCCTTTCGACAAAGTCATTCCCGGTCATGGTGAACTCACCGATCGAGACGGCATTGTGCAATTCCAAACATTCATCGAACAACTGGCTGCTGTCGGTCGCGACGCCGCAGAAAATAATAAAAGCCTCGAAGAAACGTTGGAGAGCGCGAACCTCACGGCCGATGCCGGTTATGAGGAAATCACGCTCATCATTCCGATCGGCCTAACGCGTGAGTTCGTGATTACACGTGCCTGGGAAGAAGCGACAGGTGTGATCGATACGGGCTACTCGCAGTAAGTTTACGGGATCAGACGAATAAGATCACTCGTCGGATCGATCCTCACAAGAGCAAGCGTTAGGCGCTTTCGGAAATGGCCCCTGGCGCTTTTGCCGATGTCAACGCTTCGGATCGCGCCGACCAGTTAAGGTCCGCCATCATCTTTTCATGTTTGGTGATCAGCAATTTTGCAAAACGCGGGTCGGTGAACAAATATTGTTTGTTGGCTTGAACTGCTTCAAGCACAAGTTCGCCCACGACATCGGGGTCAAGCCCCTGCGCAATACCATCCTTCACGTCGCCATACGCAACGTAGGACTTTTGCGGACCATATTTGTCGGCGCGATTGCGCGGCGCATCGAATATGTTCGTCGCGACGCCGCCGGGGCATAGTACGGTCGCGCTATAGCCGCCCTTCTTGCCCTCTTGGCGGATAACTTCCGTCAAACCAACGACAGCAAACTTGGTCGAATTATAGGGTGCCCATCCGGGCTGTCCGCCAAGCAAGCCGGCCATGGAAGATGTATTCACAATGTGCCCGCCTTCACCATGCTCTTTAAAGATCGGCACAAAGGCCTCACACCCATGGATGACGCCCATCAAATTGACACCGATCACCCATTCCCAATCACCCTCTTTCAGGTTTTCGATCTTGCTGCCGGTACTCACCCCTGCGTTGTTGCAAAGCAGATGAACCTTGCCAAAGCGTTTTACCGTTGCTTCTGCCGCCTGATGAACCGAACCGCGATCAGCAACATCGCAAATCAGTGAATCCACATCGGCGCCCAACGCCTCAACTTGAGGCACCGCCGCTTTCAATACAGGCTCTTCAATATCGGCCATCATGACATTCATGCCGGCCCTCGCGGCAGCCTTACAAATACCGAGGCCAATGCCACTTGCCGCGCCGGTTACGAAAGCAACTTTGCCTTGAAGATCCTGCATTCTGTTGTTCCTTGTTCTTCTGGGTCTGATGATATGGCGCCTACCCTATCCCTCCTTGTGGACGGATCGCAAATCGCATGTAACCATGCGCTAAAGAGAGATTTGGGGAACGCCATGACAAATGCCGCCAGTACTTACCGAGGACCAAGTGCGCCAAGCGGATCTTTGATCCCAATTGAGTATGCCTATGTCGAGAGATTCGCGCCGGGTTCGCCGGAGAGCGCCGCCTATCTGGAAGATCGTGGCTATGTGGTGATCGCAAACGCTCTTTCGACATCCGAGGCAGCCAAAGCGGTCGGCCTGATTTGGGATTACTTGGAAGAGCTCGGAACGGGCATTGATCGAAACGATCCCGCAACATGGAATGATGACCGGTGGCCGACTGCCGTACACGGCGCGATCATTCCGAGCCAAGGGATTGGGCATTGCGCAGCACAATGGTTCATCCGAAGTGTCCCAAAGGTCAAACAGACTTTTGAGGCCGTCTGGGATACAAACGATTTACTGGTCAGTTTTGATGGCGCCGCACTGTGGCGGCCGTGGGCGCTCAACCCCGATTGGAAGACGGGACTGGGCGGGTCCTGGTTTCATATCGACCAACATCCCATCGGGCGGCCGGGCAAGCACTGCGTTCAGGGATTGGTCAATCTTCTGCCAACGTCGCCCAAGACAGGCGGCAATGTGGTTATTCCCGGAACCCACAAAAGCTTTGACAAGATCCCAGAGAAATATCCTGAAAGATTAGGAAGGTTGCCCGCAGAGGTCGATCATTTCCGATATCCAACGGATGACCCCCTGCTGATGTCCACGGCGCCCATCATGGCCCATATGGAAGCCGGCGACATGATGCTGTGGGATTCACGAACAATTCATTGCAGCAGTCCCAGCCTTGAAGAACCGGATGCCAATCCAGAGCTGATGCGAGCAGCTAGCCTGATTTGCATGATGCCGCGATCCAAATCGAATGGGGAAGTCATTGCGCTGCGCAAAGAAGCAATCGCCAAGCGAACGTCAACGACTAATTGGAGTGACCGTTTCATCAATGCGGACAAGTTCCCTCAGATCCTGCAGGTCGAGGACCGCGACAAATATCATTGGCCGCCTGAGCCCAAACTCAACGCCTACCAACTCAAAATGGTCGGCTGGACGGACGAGGAATTGAAAGCGGCCGGGATCAACTAACTCTTTATCATATTGCTGTCATTCGCCGACCTGATCGGCGAATCTAACTCGCAGTTGTTAAAGCTCCTGAAACTATGCCTTCTGAATAAACAGAGATTTGGATCCCCGGGTCTCGCTTCGCTCACCCGAGGATGACGCCCATAGAGAATAGCCCTTCAACTGCTCAGGCTAGATTGCGATGGAGCACGTAGGCAAACAGCAGTGCGTGTCGACTAAGGCCTGAACTGCAACGCACGCGGAACAAGTTGCGCAGGCTGCGAGACGATCTTGTAGGCCGTTTCCACCCATTCGCAGATCATGCGGCGCGTGTCGCGCGGATCGATCATCTCTTCCATTTGAAACTTTGAAAGGGGACCGAGCGGTCCACGAGCGCTTTCAATGCGGGCTTCAAGTTCAGCACGCAACGCGACAGGATCTTCGGCTTCCGCAAGTTGACGCTTATAGGCGGCTTCAATACCACCCTCCGGCGGAATGCCGCCCACATCGGCCGCCGGCCAAACGACACGAACTGAAGGCCGCGATTGCGGCGACGCGTAATTGTTTCCGGCAACACCAAAGCTGCGGCGCATGATGACCGAGAAGATGGGTACGCCGATTTGCGCAAAGGCCACCATCCACTCACCGCCCTTTCGGATCGTGCTCGACATCTCATGTTCGACACCCACAGCGAAGCCCGGATTATCGATCAGGTTGAGAACGGGAATGTGAAACAAATCGCACAGATCAAGATGCCGTTTGAGCTTATCGCAACCATCGGCGGTCAAGGCACCACCATTGATGTGCCGGCTATCAGACGCGATCACGCCAAGCGGGTAACCATTGAAACGGACAAAGCCGGTCACTTGATCGGTTCCCCATAGAGGGCCGATTTCAAAGAAGGATCCTCGATCGGCCATAAGCGTAATCGCTTTGCGAATGTCGAATGTGGTGGTGCGCTTGCGCGGGATCAGCGTGAAAAGCTCATCCTCGCGCCGATCAGCAGGATCGCTGGGATCCGGCGCCAGGATTGGGGGTGCCTCATAAACGCTCGACGGCAGATAAGACAGAAAGCGCTTTGTCATTGCGACCGCCTCTTCCTCTGTCTCAGCAAGATTGTCGACCGAACCGTTCCGACAGTGAATGTGCCAGCCACCCAGTTCTTCCTTTGTGATGTCATAGCCCATGGCGTGACTGACAACCGGCGGGCCAGCCACAAAGAGCTGCGCAATGTCGCGGACCATGACCGAAAAATGACCCAGCACCGCCTTGGCAGCTCCGATACCGACCACACTGCCCAGCAACATGTTGACAACAGGTACAGTCGATAGTTGCTCCGTATACATCGTGCTGCCCAGGTGTGGCGGCAAAAATGAACCGCCCCCGCCGGCAACTCGCGGCCGGCCTGCCTTGATAGCGCCCGTGCTTTCCTTGGCGCTGCTTTCGCCCTCTCTTTTTTGTTCGGGGACCATAGCCGCCACGCTGCCACCGCCTGAGGAGCCATCAAGCAGTCTCACTGATGGAATACGCAATTGGATCGAGAGACGATCCAGGTGGACGCTCTTGGCACCAATGGCGCCATCAGCGTGTCCACCCCGCGAGGTAAAATCGTCGGCGCAAACAATCGAGGGCCGGCCCTCGACTTTACCGGATCCGCCCACATGGTTTGCAGGCGTAAAGGCGTTGATAGCCCCTTCTTCGTCATAGGACGCAAAACCGGCAACACTGCCGACCTCACGAAACGTCCCTTCATCGAGCAGCAAATCGATCCGCTCGCGGCAGGTCAGCTTGCCTCGGCTGCGTTGACGCACCACACCGGGATCTGGCGAGCCGGGCGCCAATCTTTCGTGCGCAAGCCTCTGAAGCGTCTCCGTCTCTTCGATGGTCGGACCCCAGCCTTCTGCACCCATGCTGACAGGCGCGGCGCTATCACCTTGTGCCGGTGCAATAACTGCGATGACCTGACCAGCGCCAACTGCATCGCCTTCATTCAGGGGCTGCATTTCAACAATCGTGCCCGCGCACGGCGCCTGGACCGAGGTTTCCATTTTCATCGCACTGATGACAAGGACCGTATCGCCAGCGGCGACAACCGCCCCTTCTTCCGCGACCACCTCAATCACCGACCCGGCCATGGGCGTCTCGACACTCTTTTGCTCTGCTCCAACGTCAAGGCCTGTGCTCGCCACTTCAAGCGTCATGGGTGTCGCTGATCGGCCTGATGTGAGCGTGGCGGCTTGGCGGCTCAACAGATTTTGCGTCGGCGATGCGGTGCCCGGTGATTTCGCAATATCATTGTTTTCGGGCAGCATCGTCGTGCGCGCATCGCCGGCCTGAAACGAGGTTTCGCTCAGTATCCCTTTCAACATGGGCAGGTTTGTTGGCACACCGACGATATGAAATTCATCAAGCGCCCGGAGCGTTCGGCGGATCGCCGCCGTATAAGACGTGCGTTCGTCAGATCCATTGGAAACCCGAGCACCAAAGGCGTGTGAGCTGCAAATCAGCTTCGCCAACAAGGGATCGAACTGCGGTGGCGGCGCGTAGCCGAGATATCCCGATCCGTCGACGCGTACACCTGGCCCCGTTGGTTCCCGATAGGCCGTCAAGGCGCCGGCACCCTGCACCACAACACGCGCTTGGATGGCAAAACCTTGTGGCGCGCCGATTGTGGCCTGATCGCCAAGACCAAGGTCCGCGAGCGTCGCGTCACCTGCGATCAGGAACTGCGCTTCGACAAGATCGAAGCCGGTTACCTGTTCCGTGATGGTGTGTTCAACCTGAATGCGTGGATTACATTCAATGAAAAAATGGTCGCCCGACTCTGGCGACACCAAGAATTCGACTGTGCCTGCGTTAACATAGCCTGCTGCTTGCACAAGCTTGACGGCGTCCTCGTGCATCCTCGACCGCAGCCCCGAGTCCAGATTGGGCGCGGGCGCAATTTCAACCACCTTTTGATTTCGAAGTTGCACGGAACAATCGCGTTCATGAAGATGCACCGTGGCACCTGCATGATCTGCCAGAATTTGCACCTCGATGTGCCGGGGGCGCACAACCTGTTTTTCGATAAACAGGGCGCCATCACCAAACGCGGCTTCGGCCTCGCTGCGACATCTGTCGAAAGCATCTGCAATGTCTTCAGCTTTCTCGACAAGACGCATGCCGCGCCCGCCTCCCCCTGCGGATGCTTTCAACATCACAGGGAAACCTAAATCGCGGGCAACCGCTATTGCATCCTCGGCCGAGGAGAGCGGTTCGCTGCTGCCAGCGACAGTAGGAATATGGAGCGATTGTGCTAACGCGCGCGAGCGCACCTTGTCGCCGAAGAGTGCTAAAGCCGATGGCGGCGGGCCGATAAACGTGAGACCGGCTTGCGCGCACTTTTCCGCGAACGCCGCATTCTCTGACAAGAACCCGTAACCGGGATGCACGCAATCGCACCCCGTGCTTTTCGCGACTTCGACTAAGTTCTCGATATCGAGATAGGGTGCAATCGACTCGCCCTTATTGCCAATCTCTACCGATGCCGTCGCCGCTTGCGCATGCAGGGACAGTGCATCGACCGGCGCATAGATGGTCACTGACTCCATACCGAGGCCGGCGGCAGCCTTCGCGATTCTGATCGCAATCTCACCCCGATTGGCGATCAGCACCCTCTTGAGATTATGGCTCACTGCACTGCCCTCTTATTCGACTAACTGTTCAGACAAGATGAAATAGATGCTGCAAACTTAACGAACGCGAGCTGCCGCAACACCTTGTGTCATCCCGCACTTGGTGCGGGAACCATAACCCCTGTGCCAAAAAAGAGAACATAGGGGTTATGGATCCCGGCTCTCGCATTGCTCGGCCGGGATGACAATCCGTTTTCCCGAAAGAACGATCGCGTACATGACTCAACTCTGTTTGAACACGGGCCTTCATTCTTCCAGAAACGCCATCAAGCAATCTTGGTCGCAAACAGGTTCTGCTTAGCTGCCCAAGCCATTGCCCTTTCGATGGGAATGATCTTAGGCCCATCTCGCCGGATCGTGATGATGGCGGACTGTTCTTCGTCAAGCTGATGGTCCCGATCCCCATCCAACGCCAGCACACCAGGCCCACTTAGGACGATCTGTTGATCGAACGCCACCTTTTCCACTTGATCAACGGATACAGTCGTGAACAGCCCCGGAGAAATCGGTACCGTCAACTTCGTGCTGCCACCCATCATGACATTCAGCCCGACATCATCGTCGATACCAACCGGTTCAATCAAACCGCCAATCGGTGACATGCCAACGGAGTTGGGTTCGGCACGCGTCAGAACAATTTGCGCGAGCTTGTCGGTTTCAAAGGGCAGATAGTTACCAACATGATCATCGCGCAACAGAACCACATCGATGAGGCCGATATCTTCAGCATCCCCCGACACATGCAGGATCTTGGCGCGCCGTTTGAGATCAGGGTCCAAGCGCACCGTGGCGTTGAGGCCGGCAACCATGCCGGCAATTGTGGGCTCCGCGAGAACTGGAAAGACATTGTTGGTGCCCGTCGATAGCGGAATAAGATCAATATCCGGCTGGGCGCGAATGATGGCTCTGTTTGTGCCGTCACCACCTAACGAAACGAAAGTCCGGCACCCCGCTTCAACGAAGGCGTTCACCGCGCGCTCTGTGTCGGACGCATTATTATGTATTGGCAGATCCAGCACATGCACACGCGCCTTAAGATCAAGCAGCTCCAACGCACCGCTGGCAACACGATAGGGCTCGCGTGCAACGTAAATGTCAGTCACGCCCAGTGCATCTGCGCCAACAGCAATGCGCGCGACCATGTTGCGCTTGGCTTCATGGGTCATTGTCGTGGCGCGCGCCGCAAGCCGGCGCACATCTCGTCCCGACATGGGATTTGCGCAAATTGCAAGCGGCGCATTCAAGAGGCTTTATCCATCGTGAGCTTATCCTGGTTGAAGTCGGCCGGAGAACCGCTTAGGCTTTTTGACCTATCCTTCACACAAATACGCAGAAGGGAAGACCGATGACGGTTGAATATTATGATCCGCGTGCCGAGCAAATGGCGGCGCCGCAACCTTATGAACTCAAAGCCGACCTCACAGGTCCGGTCACATTGGGACTGCTCGCGAACGGATTTCCAGACTCCGATACTTTTCTTGAAAAAGTCGAGGCGGCCCTTGCGCCAAAACTGCCGCAAGCCCGCTTCCGGCACTTTAACAAAGGCAATGCGTCCATTGTCGTCAAAGACGAAATGCTGTCTGACATTGCATCGGATTGCACGGCGCTGATTTGCGCTTACGGCCATTGAGGCTCCTGCACTTCTGGCACCGTGCGTGACAGCATTGCAGCAGCAAACAAAGGCATTCCCTCCGTCGCCTTCGTCACCGACGTTTTCTGGGCTCAAGGCAATTTCGTTGCCAAAGCCGACGGCATGCCCTCTATTCCTCGCATTGAATTGCCACATCCAGTGGCGGGGTCCGGACAAGACGCCATGGCGGCGTTAGCCGAACGGATTGCGGACGATGTGATTGCTAAACTCACAGGACACTGATGGGCACGAGCAACTATATGTTGAGCGCGGCGGACGAGACGGCCGCGCTCGAACAACTTCACAATGACCGGTGCACCGACGGGCTTCCGGTGATTATCCCGACACGCGACCGCGTCGAACGCATGGTCGTTGCGGGCGGGCTCGACGAAGACCTGGTCATTGGTGTGATGGGCCCACAAAAGGGTGCGGCAACGGTCCTGCATATAGCTGTCAATGCGGTGATGGCCGGATGCACGCCGGATTACTTTCCCATTGTCCTGTCAGCCGTCCGTGCCGTGTGTCAGACCGAATTTGACTTGGCCGAAATGCAAAGCACAACGCACTGCACCGCGCCTCTCATGATCATCAACGGACCGGCGCGCGAGGATTGCGGCATTGCCAGTGGCTCCGGTCTAATGGGACCCGGCCATCGGGCCAACGCCTCCATCGGCCGCGCTCTGCGCCTATGCATGATCAATATTGGCGGCGCGCGTCCGGGCGAATCCGACATGGCCCTTCACGGCCATCCCGGAAAGTTCAGCTATTGCATCGCAGAAGACGAAGATGCTTCGCCCTTTCCCCCGCTGCACACCAGTCTCGGCTATACCAATGAGCAAAGCGCTGTCACCATCGTTGGAACGGAAGCGCCACATTCGGTTATCTTCTCCGGCGATGCCGATGATCCGGACTGCGCGCAAAAACTTCTCGAGGTTCTCGCCGCCGTTATTGCCAATCCCGGCAGCAACAATGTGCGTCTGGGTGGCAATGGGGCGGTGGTCGTCGTGCTCAATCCGGAACACGCTCAGTTTTTGAAAGAGGCCGGGCTCACCCGTTCGGACATCCAACATCGCCTTTCAGAATTGGCAGTGGCGCCTCGCGAAATGCTGGCCCATCAAAACTCTTTTATGCTGGCGGGTGATGAAGAAATGCTGCCCGCTGTGCGCGATCCAAAAAACATTCTGCTGCTCACCGCAGGCGGGCCAGGACTCTATTCCATGGTCATGCCCTCTTGGTGCGGCGGCAAACACCAAAACGCCTTTGTCCATGAAGAGATCGACATCAATCCCTTCTGTGAGATTCCAACAGCAAATTGAAGTCACACCCTACACATGCGCAGTTGCATCCGAGTGGGTCGGAGGCTAAAGTCCGCGCCCTCGAAGACCAAGCAAGAGTAAATGCTGAGAGGTGCCGGAGTGGTCGCCCGCGGGCTTTAGCCCGCTAGTGGTTGAATTGTTCGACCACTCACTTAAAACATAGATTGCGTTGCACGACCTGAAAACCACGCAGTCGTTTGAGCTAGGAGAGGTGCCGGAGTGGTCGAACGGGGCGGTCTCGAAAACCGTTGAGCGCGCAAGCGTTCCGAGGGTTCGAATCCCTCTCTCTCCGCCATTCGCCGTCGCTGCTACGCAGCTTTGGCGCAATGACAGTTCAAATTACAATAGCGTTGACATTGATGTACTCGCGACGGCGAATGTCACGCCGAAGCTTCAGCGAAGGCGGACCACACAATGCAACACGTGTATATTCTCCACAGCGAAATCGATCCAAGTAGGTTTTACGTGGGCATCACAACCAATCTTGAAAGACGCATCGACGAACACAATTCGGGGAAGTCAGTCCATACAAACAAATTTAAGCCTTGGAGACTTTCGGTATGCATCGGCTTCGCAGATCACTCAAAGGCAGAGAAGTTTGAGAGATATCTGAAGTCCGGCTCAGGACGAGCCTTTACCAAAAGACATTTCTAGCGAAATCTGTAGGCAGTTCTATTATCCACGGAAGGCGCGCTGCGACCAGGACGCGTATGCACGGACCTAATGCGCCATTCGCAGTCGTTTCCGCGCCATTTGCTTTTAGAGTCGTTTCAGCGCCTTCGTTGAAACGACTCAAACTCAACATGGCTGTAAAAAAGGGCGTGGGTCACAGTGAGCTATTCTCGGAAGGAGACTCCCGTGACATTGGTGTCTGGCGGAGGCCTTCCATACTCTCGCCAATTTACCGATCATGCCGCGCGCCGCTCTGGTACTGCAAGCTGATCCGCTAGCGCCAGCACTGCCGCTTCGGCCTCAGAGACAGAGCAGCGATAACGCTCGTCCTTAAATTCCTGGTACTCGATCGTAATCGTATGAATGTCTTCGCGTGCGACGCCGAAATAGTGCGCGCAGGCCGCAAGCGCCGGATCGAGCGCGTTCAAATGAGCGCGCACACCGCCCGGCTCAAAGCCAAACTCTCCGCGAGCGGAAAGGATCACCAACGTCTTGCCAAACAGGGTCGGTTCGATCGGAACGTCGCCACGACCGAGATCAAAGGAGAACGTTCGGCCAATACGGGCGATTTGGTCGATCCACCCCTTCAGGGCGGCCGGCATACCGTAATTGTACATAGGCACACCCATGACGATGATGTCACAGGCGATCAACTCATCGACCAGTTGGTCCGACAGCGTCAGACGTTCGATCATCGCAGACGTTCGATCCTCGGGTTTTGTAAAAGCGGCGGTGATCCAATTGTGGTCGATTGCCGGGATCGGAGAACGGCCGATGTCGCGCCGGATCACGCGGTCCCGCGGGCGTTCGCTCATCCAGCGCTTGACGAAGGACCTGGTCAGGTTGCGCGTATGCGAACGCTCCTCAAGCCTTGCGCTGGCGTCGATGTGCAGAAGGGTTTGTGCGGTGGTCATCATTCGCTTTCCACTTGGCGTTGGGGCTCTGATGACCTTGAAATAGTGGATAAGAAACTCTCCGATAAGATCATATTCCTCAACATGCAGATGAACTGAATTCATCTGCCGTCGGATGCGCGGTGCCCCAAGGTTCTGGAAGGCATGCGTTTTTCTTGTTCGGTCTAGCTGTAGACACTCAGCAGGTTGTTCGGGCCAGGTAAAGGGTATGGCTGCTTGCAAGGTGAACTGAGTTCACCTACATGACGCGCATGCGGAAATTGCCACCACTTAACACGCTACGCGCCTTCGAGGCTGCGGCGCGCCATCTGAGCTTTGCCAGAGCGGCCGAGGAACTCGCCGTGACGCCCACCGCGATCAGCCATCAAGTCCGCCTATTGGAAGAGATCACGGGACAGGCGCTGTTCCGGCGCCGTCCCCGACCCATCACGCTGACGGCAGCCGGAGAACGTCTCTTCCCGGTGCTGCGCGACGGGCTGGACCGCTTCGCCGCGGCCGTCGCTGGACTGCGAGCGGACTCCGATCAAAGGCCGCTCATTGTTGCCGCAACAACGGCGTTTGCGAGCCGTTGGCTCGTCCCTCGTCTTGCGAAGCTGAAGCAGGACATCGATCTTGAACTTCAGATAGAGGCGTCGGAGACGTCGGTCAATCTTCGCTCCGACGCGGCAGACTTTGCGATCCGCTACAGGCGGACCCCGATACCTCATCTGGAATGCAACGAACTGGCGCGCGACCGCTTTTTCCCCGTGATGAGCCCGGCATTACTCATGTCCGGCGCCTCGGTGAACGCTATAGCGGACCTTGCGCAACACACGCTCATCCATTTCCGTTGGAAACGGCCAGACTTGGACCCGCCGACATGGGAACGGTACATCAGCGAAGCGCGCGCCGTCGAGCCGGGCGCCGCGAAAGTGGAGGTCACGAAGGGTCTGCGTCTAAGTGAGGAATCCCACGCCATCGAGGCGGCGCTTGCCGGCCAGGGTGTTGCGCTGGTGAGCAACGTCCTAGTCCAACACGAACTCAACTCGGGCAGTTTGGTCCGACCAGTCGATTTCGCTATTGAGGGACTGCGCTTCTATGTTGCTTATCTGTCGGATGCGCCGCGCCGCAGCGCCATTGAGCGCTTCCTGCTCTGGGCCCGCGACGAGATGGCGGAAGCATCCGACGCACCCGGAGAGTCCAGCTAACTTCAATTATGAAGCTCATACGACCATTTGCGACGGCAGGCTTTTTTCATTCAAGCAATTTATGCGGCTTTCACCACCATAGCGACTGTTCAGACTAATCGTGGCGCCGTTCGGTTATGCTGTCATGGTGCGATGGCGAAAGAATAGGTCGCATTTTCGACTCGCGTGGCATGCCACTCGCCGTCATTGCTGCGCTCAGTTTTTGCCGTCGCCCACACCGCGAACTTCTTCCAGCGGGTCGAAGTTGCCATCACCTTCATTGATCTCGTCGCCAATCATAAAGCCGGCCCCTGCGGCCGCGATCGCTGCCACACAGCCGCTCATCATCGGGGCGGCAAGAATGAGAAAAAGAAGCGTCGTCCAGGTTCTGAGCATGTCGGTTCCAGATATGTTGTGCAGTTTATCGACCGGCATGTTCGACCCGGCCTCGTTAAAGGTTCCGATCTGAACGTAGATTTCGGCACATGAACCTCACATTACAAATCCAGTTTCTTCGAGGGTTTCACTCAGCAGGGTTAATCTTCAGCTAACGGCATAGTGCGTGACCATTAGGTGGTTCCGTAATCCACTAGATTCGCTCGTTGTCGACATGTGCTCAGCAAATTGCAATTCGTGTGTTCGAATGCGCAAACAATCTGCCATCTACGGACAATCTGAATGCGTTTCAGCCCCGGAAACCCTGTGCTACGCTTGCCCCAACAAGTCATACCGAAGGGGAAGCCATGAGCGAAGAATTCCGTACCATCAAATACGACAAGTCCGAAGACGGCGTCGCGCGCATAACACTGGCACGATCACACAAACGGAATGCCCAAACGCTTGAACTGCTTTCCGAGTTGAACAGCGCGTTTGATCAGGCGTCACACGATGAATCCGTCAAGGTCATTATTCTGGGTGCGGAGGGTCGTGACTTTTCAAGCGGCCATGCGGGGCCAGGCAAGATCGACTTTAAGGAATACGAGCCCGTCACCACCTGGTCCGGTTACGGCGCTAAAGGTGCCGAAGGGCAATGGGCCATGGAACAAGAGTTCTTCTATGGTTTTTGCATGCGTTGGCGCGACATACCCAAACCAACAATTGCTGAGGTCAAAGGCTGGGTGATTGCCGGCGGGCTGATGCTGATGTGGCCGTGCGATATTGTCATCGCGGCGGAGGACTCAAAGTTTACCGATCCCGTGGTCGCGTTCGGCGTCAATGGCGTGGAGTATTTCGCCCACCCCTGGGAAGTCGGTGTGCGAAAAGCCAAGGAGATGCTGTTTACCGGCGAAGTCATCACGGCCGAAGAAGCGCGGAGCCTCGGCATGGTCAATCACGTCGTCCCCAACGATGAATTGGAAGCCTTCACAAACGACATGGCCAAACGGATTGCCAAGCGTCCCATGATTGGCCTTAAGCTTGCCAAACAATCAGTCAATCAAATGCAGGATGCGCAAGGTTTCCGCACTGCCTTACAGGCGGCGATGGGACATCAGCAACTCGGTCATTCCCACGCGCGCATTCTGTACGACGGCATTCCGGTTGACCCCAAAGGCCAAGAGCTAGTGCAAGAAGTGTTGGCGAAGTGGAAGGACAAGAAGTAGAGGAACTTCGCTACCACGGATGGCCGGTTACGCTACGCTAACCCGCCCTACAGTTCATATCAATCTTCAAACCCAACCAGCACCAATGCTTCGTCTACGGACTTACGTTGTGAGACAACTGCGTTTGCGGGAAAGCTGTCGTCGGGAAAGCCCATGGCGACGCAGATCATGATCACTTGATCATCGGGAATGTTGGCATGTTCACGCACGACAGGGGATTGCATAATGCCTTGGCTGTTGATCACACAGCCAAGGCCCCGTGACCAGGCGGCATTGACGAGCGCATTGGTCACAGCACCACAGTCAAACGGTCCGATATCGCCGCCGTGAATAGAACGGTCATAAGTAACCACGACCGAAACCGGCGCATCGAATTGGCGGAACCCGCGCAAGACCCAATCTTTGCGCTTTTCTTTATCGTCCCATGGAATGCTCATCGCTTCGAAGAGTTGACCCGCGACCTGTTTCTGTCGCTCGCGGTGTTCGCCCTGGTAAGCGCCGTGACCACGAAACTCGCGGCTGTCCGGCACACCGGCCAAATTGCGTTCCGTGTTGCCCTTGCGAATACGGTCAAGCGGCGCACCGGCCACCGCATAGAAGTTCCAAGGCTGAGTGTTGAGCGAGGAAGGCGCCCGCATGGCCACTTCGACTACTTCTTTAATCAGGGCCTTTGGCACCGGATCGGGCTTGTACCCGCGAATGCTGCGTCTGCCTAAAACGACCTCGTCATACTGCACGTGGCGATCTCCATCATTTCTTACTTTTCTCATTGTGGTCTGCCATCTCGCGGCGGACAGCCGGAACGTTTAGCTCAGATTTCGGTCGCTGAAAATGGTATGCGGTCTTGCCGCCAACACAGCTATGTACGCAGCAATTGGTTTGCTACAAAATCTGGTCGCAGACGCACACAGTTTCCATTCGGTCGAAAGGCACAAAATGGCAGACGAACAATACATCTCCAAGTTCCCGGAACTCGGGTTTTACGGCCTGCCCGGCCACACGCGGAACCCGCGCGAGATCTTGAAACAAGTGCAAGACGCAGAGGAGCTTGGCATTGGCAATGTCATGATTTCCGAGCGACCCGACTACAAAGAGATTGCTTCCATATGCGGCGCGGTCGCGGCCGTCACCAAATCGCTTTTCATCGGTACGTCTGCCACCAACCTCAATACACGACATCCCGTCGTTACAGGTTCGATCTGCTCGACACTCGACCGCCTCTCACTTGGCCGCTTTGCGCTGGGTCTTGCCAAAGGTGTGGGGCTTCGTTGGCAAGCAATGGGGCTTGATGCCATCACCTTTGCGCGCGAGGCGGAATTTCTCGACATTATGCGCCGCCTCCTCAAAGGCGAAACCATTGCCAATCACGATGGGGCACTTGGAAAATTCGGCCACCTTGCCATCGCAAATTATGTGAACGCCGACGTGCCATTTCTCTATGTCGGATTTGGCCCCAAGAGCTTGCAGCACGCCGGTAAGATTTACGACGGCACGCATCTGCATACGTTCATGAGCGACAAGGCGCTCGCCGATGCAGTGGCCCATGTGCGCGCCGGCGAGAAAGAAACTGGACGAAAAGAAGGAACGGTCAAGAACTGGTCCGTGTTTGCGACCGCCTGTGATGTGCCCGAAGAGAAATACCTCAAGTTCATCATTGCGCGTCTGGTGACCTATCTTCAGATTCCGGGCTATGGCGACATGCTGGTTCAGATCAATGGATGGGATCCTGAAAAACTGAAAGAGATTCGCGCGCATCCCTCCGTCACCTCTGTTGGCGGCATGGTCGACAGCGTTGCCACCGTTGCCCAAGTCGCTGAAATCGAGAAGATCATCCCCGAAGAATGGCGGCCCGCCGCGGTCGGCAATCCCGCAGAATGTGCCAAGCGTTGGGTCGATCAATTCAATGCGGGCGCCGATGGCATCATCATCCACGCCAGCACACCGGAAGAATTTGCGCCGGTTTTGTCGGAGTACGAAAAGATCCGCCCCAATCATTTATTCGAGGGCCGTACGAACCGGCCCGCATAAGGAGCAGCATGAAATGGATGACAAAGCACGGTTCGAAATCGAATGGGCGTGTCAGAAGTTGGTCACCGCCTACTGCCATTTTGTGGACCATGGCGAAGCCAGCCGCATTGCGGATCTCTTTACAGATGATGGCGTTTGGACTTCGCCGCAAAACACAATGACGGGGAAAGAAGAGCTGTTGACTGGCTTCATGGCCCGCGAGAACAACAAGACTCTCATGTCACGCCATGTGTGCACCAATTTTCAATTGAACAAGGTGAGCGAAAACGAAGCGGAAGGCGTTGTTTATCTCACACTTTATCGGTGCGACGGAAAAGAAGGGCGACGCGTATCACCGCTCGATGGGCCTGAAATCGTCGGGGAATACTGTGATCTCTTCAGACGGACAGACCAGGGCTGGCGGATCGCTCGCCGAGAAACGGTGGTGAGCTTTGTGCGGTTTGATGAAACGAAAAGACAAGCAAGCTAGGTTCGCTCGCTACCGTTTTGAAACGAAGAGCGTCAACTCAGCTAACCTCAAAACAGATCAATATTATCGAAGAGTCCGCGCTTTTCCTTCTTTGGAGCGCCGCAAGCGTCGCCATCCCACTCATCGATCTTGTGGTGACGTGCGGTGACCTTGCACAGATATTTTGACCGTGCGGAATATTTGCTGTCAGCTTCAATACTGTAGACCGTGACGGGAAAGTTGACTTCACGGTGCGCCATCAGAGCGGCACCTTCAACGATGCGCCAATGGTCGGCCGGCAGCTCAGTCCACCGGATCACGACTTGGTTCTTACTGATTCCTTCCAAGCTCCACGAGCTGACGCCCTTGAGCTTTTCGATATAGGCCAACCTTTCGGTCAATGTGCTTTCATTGATGTCGATTTCGTCGGGCTCTTCCTCTTTCCAATCAAACCACTGAGCCTGCGCTGGCCACGACAGAAGGCCCAAGCAAATTATTGTAAGCATACGAACGAACATGCATCTTTCTCCTCGTCACCTCAGCAATCCGCTACTGTTCATCCGCCGCTGAGTGTCAACTTTGAGCGACAATACCATCTGAGCAATCATCAGGGCAATGAAGCATGGTCGGACAGATCCAGTATGTATATTTTGTGTGGAGGTCCTGGGGCGATCTCATCAATGGAGGAAATCTTGGCCACGATCCTCGCGCATATCAAAGTCTATGACGGCAAAGAGACCCAATTTGAAGAAACCATAAAGGGTCTTCATGAAGCCACGCATCGTCTTGAGCCTCATTGCCGGCGCTATGAGTATTGGCGGGGTGCGAAGCCCAATTTCTATTATTGCTTGCTGTCGTTTGATGACTTCCTGTCATTTCTCGCACATCAAACCAGCGATCATCACGAGGCACCAGATTTCGGTTCTCTTCTAGAGAACATCAAACTTGAGTGGGTCGATCCGGTTCAGGGCGCCAGTGACCTCACATCAACAGAACCACAAGACGTACCTGCGGACGCTGATAAGCTGACAAGGGCCTACGCGGAAAGTCATGCCATGACGCCTCAGGAATGGTGGGCCAAACTGCGCTAAAGGAGACTAAACATGCTGGTAGCTGGATGGGATACGCCGCTGACATTGACAAAGCACGAAGTCGCACAAAGAGCGTTCGAGGGATGTGACGTGCCAAATCAATTGGTGGATGCACTCCACGCTCTTGACCCGCAGGCAGATGCGGATGAGGAACAACTTTCCGTCATCCAGGGCAAACTCGCAGAGCTTAAACCGCGCGACGATTTCCCCTTTGTGCAGCCCAACGACTTGGACGCCATTCGGGCAGAACGGCCGGACGGCCCCCGTCAGCTCGACTTGAATCTAAGCGACGAACAGCTTCTTGATCGCTTGCATGGCGCTTGGACAGGCCGCTCCGCCGGATGCGCCCTGGGCAAACCGGTCGAGATCTTGGGCATGATAGGCCATGGCGGCCTTAATGGGCGCGGCGCGATCAAAAAATATTTGGAGGCACGCAATGACTGGCCGCTCACAGATTATGTCAGCGGCAAGCCGGCCGACGATGGCGGCATCCCGGTGGGCTGCCCCGATTCGCTGCGCGAAAACATCTGCTATATGGAACCGGACGATGACATTCATTACTCCTTGATCGGGCTCAAAGTCCTTGAAGAAAAGGGCATTAATTTTTCTTGGAGCGACGTTGCCGACGCCTGGAATGCCTCCCTGCCCTATGTCGCCATCTGCACCGCCGAGACCCAGGCGATCCTGAACTACAATCTCAAGACACCCAGCCCGCATATGCGGCGGCAAAAGACGTATACAACGCCCGAATTCACCCGTTTCCATAACAATCCGTACCGGGAATATATCGGCGCGCAAATCAGAGCCGATGGTTGGGCCTATTGTTGTGCGGGAAATCCCGAACTCGCAGCCGAACTGGCCTGGCGCGACGCCCATTGGACGCACACGGCCAATGGCATCTATGGGGAAATGATGATGGCCGCGATGATCGCCGCCGCCTTCGCAGAATCTGACCCAAGGCGTCTGGTCGAAATTGGCCTTTCGGAGATCCCCAAAAACTGCATCCTTGCTGAACGTGTGCGCCAAGCACTGACTTGGGTCGATGAATATCCCGACTTCGAGCGCTTCATGGAACGGCTTGAATCTGAGTTTCCAACCATGAGCCCCGTGCACACGGTCAACAATGCGCTGATCGTCGTCATGTCTCTCTTCTATGGCGAGATGAATCCGGACCGATCCATCGGCATTTCCGTAATGGCGGGACTAGACACTGACTGCAATGGCGCCACCGTCGGTTCAATCACCGGGGCCGCCCGCGGAAAAGAAAATTTCGGCGGCGTGCTTCAAGCCCCCCTTAACGATACGATCAAACCATTGGTTTTCGGCTTTCAGGAAATCACCATGTCGGAACTCGCTGAAAGATGTTTGGCCGTACGCAAAACAATACTGGCCGCACGCTAACAGGCTGGTAAAAGAGCATAAGTCAGTTCATCGCCTGTCTTCGTCATGGCGAGCGGACGCAAGTCCGCGTGGCCATCTGGAAGGATCGGCGTCGTTGAACGATTGAGATTGCTTCGCTGACGCTACGCGTTATCTCGCAATGACGTTCTTCATTCCCAACCTCCGATCCAAACCGCAGACACTATAGCGCTATTTTGTCGGCCAACTTCTGAGGATTTGCCATAGCTGCAGGGCGATCCAAAGCAGCGCCAACCGATAGAAAAAGAAGCAAGCAAGGCCCAGTGCCAAATAGGTAACGAATGTATTGAGTGTCGGCCATTCCAATGGCCATTCATCCATTCCCTGTTCTTTGACCCGTTCTCTGATCGTCTCACGCGAAAGCCCGTAGTAAGCTTCGACCGCTGTGGCTTGTTCTGGATCTGCGATGGCTTGTTCGATAATCTGGCGGCTATCTTGCGCCGCCCCGCGCAAGACAGCAAACAAAGCCATCACGACAAGAAGTACACTGATCAAAATCATGCCGATGCCCAGATAGGCTTGCAGATCCGCGAGATCGCCTGTCGTAAAGACAGAGTTCAAGAACCGCATCAACGCCTTGGCGATCAGTTTGGCAACGGTCATCGCAACCGTCATCAAGCCCGATTCCCAATCAACCGGCACATCTAATTTGTCGCTTAGGGACGCCGCGATTGGATTGAAGAGCAACTGGTCGATGCGGCCATATTCATGCGTGCGTAGAAACAAATTTTGCACGCGCATAAAATAACACGCGAGATAGCAGAGCATGGCGACCGCCAAAACGCCCATAAAGAATCCGGTGAATCGTTCGAAGCCGCGGCGGCGGTCTTCACTGGTCGCATCCGGCGTGATCAACACCGCGCGGTCGCCCTCTGACAGGCCGGAAAGGATGATCGCCAGCCCCACCAGCAAGCCGAAGAAAGAGAACAGGTAAGCGATCTGCCCGATCAACAGGACATACGCAATTGTCGAGAAAACAAGATTGGTCGTTACGCCTGGCACATCTGTCGTCGCGCGATCTACCAACAGCGCCGCAATTGACCAATCAATTTCTCGGGCGAAATCCGTCTCGCCAGGCGCCACCGGCAACTCGCCAGTCAACAGCGGACTATAAACAACCGTGAAATAGTCCCAAACACCAACGCCAAGGGCGATCGAAAACAAAAACAAGCCCACTGGGGCGCCCGCGCGCCATACATCCGCAACCAGAAGCGCGGCATCCTCTTCAGAAGCTTGCGACCAATCCCGCCGAACAAGCATCCGATTCTGTGGGAGCGCCTTCAACGTGCGCTCAAGGAATCGCCGCGTCCGCAGCGCCGCAAACAAAGCACCTGGAAACAGGAAGACAAGCACAATCGACCAATTGAGCGATGGGACAAGTCCAACTTCTTTGATTAGACCACCGCCTGCGTCGTAGCTCACAAATGCAAGCCCGAGCGGCACACTAACGACCACAAGTAGAACGCCCGCACAAAGCGAAGCCATGCTGGTTTGAATGGGATCGATAGACCACATGCTGCGAAATAGGCGAACGTGAAGGCGTCTCAATTCGCTGGTTCGCATAATCCGCCTGTCCGGCGGCTTCACGTCGCTCGTTTCTGCGGCAACCTTGGACACAGGCATTTGTACCCCAGCGGCACAAGCTTTGAAACCTTGTGCGGCGCGCACAAAACTTGGACACTTGGCGCATGACACGTGAAGCAATCAGCCTTTCAGGCGGCTGCACCTGCGGATCAATCCGATACCGCCTGACTGCCACCCCTATGTTTGTCCATTGCTGCCATTGCACCTGGTGCCAACGCGAAACGGGGGGCGCGTTTGCGATCAACGCCCTGATTGAGGCCGATCGGGTTGAGATTCTAAACGGCAAACCGGAGACGATCGACACACCGACAAACAGCGGTCAGGTTCAGAAAATCTCCCGCTGCCCGACTTGCCACGTTGCGGTATGGAGCGCCTATGCCTATGCGGGGATTGGTGACCTGGTCCGGTTCATACGCGTTGGAACACTTGACGACCCCTCGGCCGCACCGCCGGATATTCACATTTTCACGTCCACCAAACAAAGCTGGGTACGCTTGCCAGATGGCGTTCCTGCCGTTGAAGCGTATTATAGTGCGAAAGACATGTGGCCGCAGGGTAGCCTTAACAGGCGGGCCAAACTGTTCGATGCGAAAACAGTCGAACAGGCCAAAAAAAAGAATGACGGCTTAGGAGAACCCAGAACATGAGTTCGAACGCGCCTTTTGCCATCCGACCGCTCGATGCAACGTTTGGGGCGATTGTATCGAACATCAAGCTCCGCGATTTGAATAGCGAGACGTTTGACGCCTTGTATGACGCGTGGCTCAACTATGCCCTGCTGATTTTTCCCGATCAGCATCTAACAAATACAGAGCAGGTCGCCTTTGCTAAACGCTTCGGCGAAATGGAATTCGATATAGCGCCGCTCAGCAACGTCAGAAAAGATGGATCGCTGCGCAGCAATGACGAAGACGAGGTTGTCAAAGTGCTGAAGGGCAATATGGGCTGGCATTGCGACAGCACTTATATGCCGGTGCAAGCCAAAGGCGCTGTCTTCACGGCTCACGTTGTGCCACCATCAGGCGGAGAAACCGGATGGGCCGACATGCGCGCCGCCTATGACGCGCTCGATGCCGCCATGAAGAGCAAGATTGCCGACCTGTCTGCCTATCATTCTCTTTATCACAGTCAAAAGGAGTTTGGCCAAACATCCGGCTACGGAATGTTTGGGCAGGATCCCCCCTTACGCCCCATTGTGAAAGTTCATCCCGAGACTGGATGCCGTTCATTGATTATTGGCCGGCACGCTTACGGCATCCCTGGTATGACTGAGACCGACTCCGAAAAATTGTTGGCCGACTTGGTCGACTTTGCTTGCCAGCCGCCGCGCGTTTATCACCATCACTGGACGCCCGGTGATGCGGTGCTCTGGGACAACCGATGTCTTCTGCACCGGGGCTGCCCGTGGGATATGACCCTTCCCCGCGTGATGTATCATTCGCGTATCGCCGGCGACCAGGCGAGTGAGTTCGCCGCTCACGCATAGAGGATACCCAAAATTAACCACGTGTTTGCCGGGTTGACGCCGTGAAATGGGGACCGAACCCCAACACGTCTAATCCGCCACCCTGCAGGCCAATTATGCAAGATTGTCGCAATTCCTAAGTGTTTTGATCCATGTCAAAGCCATAAGCGGCCCAGCCATGTTTTCTTCATGCGGTAACAAGCATGGAGGCCAAAGTGACACCTTTTGAAATCGGATTTCTTGCCATGGTCGTGACGGCGTTCGCGACTTTTGGATTGACGCTGGCTTATGTCTCGCAGACGACAAAAATGAAGTAGGGATCCTGTTGACGCGCAGCCCGAATGGGATTCGGGCTTTGCGGATCCCCGAACGAGTTAGTTTTTGTTAGACAGCAAAAAGCCGGGAAACATGTTCCCGGCTTTGCTATTGAGTATGTCTGGGGCCTATGCGGCCTTTTCCAGAACGTGCACACCGCAAGCAGATCCAAGACCGATAACATGCGCAAGACCGACCTTGGCGCCCTCGATCTGCCGGTCGCCGCCTTCGCCGCGTAAGTGCTGACAGATTTCCCAAATATTGGCGATACCTGTCGCCGAGATCGGGTGCCCTTTCGACTGCAAACCGCCAGATACGTTGACCGGTAGCCTGCCGTCACGCCAGGTCGCGCCTGACTTAAAGAAATCGACGGCGCCGCCTTCCTCACACAACATCAGATTGTCGTAGTGCACAAGCTCCGCCGTCGCGAAGCAATCGTGCAATTCAACAAGATCCAGATCGCCCGGACCAACGCCGGATTTCTCGTAAGCCTGTTTGGCCGCGTTGCGCGTCAACGTATTTACATTAGGAAGAATCTGACAGGCTTCTTCGTAAGGATCGGTCGTCAGGATGGAAGCGGAAACCTTCACAGCGCGCTTCTGTTGCTCGAGCGACAATGTCTTGAGCTTTTCGCCATTGACGACAACGGCCGCCGCCGCACCGTCACAGTTTGCCGAACACATGGGACGGGTATTCGGATAAGCGATCATGACATCATTCATAATCTGTTCGGCCGGCATCGCCTTTGTATAAGCAGCCAACGGATTCAGCGTCGAATGTGAATGGTTTTTCTCACTGATTTTGGCAAAAAGCTCAAAATCGGTGCCACCATATTTGTGGCCGTATTCCATCCCGATTTGGGCAAACACACCCGGCATGGTTTCGGTTCCGATCCGCCCATCAACAGGCGCGACAGCCCCGTAACGTCCTTTCGGTTCCCATTCCTTACCCGACTTTTTCTCTTTACCGCCCCCGCCAAGCAGGCCGGCGCCGGCGAGTTTTTCAACGCCGACGGCAAGCCCCATGTCGGTTTCGCCCGCTTTGACAGCCATGATGACGGTACGCAGCGCCGTTGCGCCGGTCGCGCAGGCATTGGCAACATTGTAAACAGGAATACCCGTTTGACCGACCTGCTTTTGCAGTTGCTGGCCAATTCCACCGCCGCCAAGCAAATTGCCCGCTGCAAAAACGCCAACATCTTTCATAGAAACACCGGCGTCAGCGATGGCCGCTTGAATGGCTTCGGCGCCCAGATCGACCACATCCTTGTCGGGATGTTTGCCGAACTTTGTCATATTGATTCCGAGGATCCAGATTTCGTCACTTGCGCTCATGGAAATATCTCCTTTGAGGTGCTGTTGAAACTATGCTGCCGGCTCGAAGCCAAATCCGATGGCTTCTTTATCGTTGTCGTCCGTTCCTAAAGAGTAAGTCGCCAAACGCACTTTCATGCCCAACGACACATGGTCGGGGTCGGGGTCGGTATTAATGATGTTGCCACGCACGCTGGTGCCGTCGCAATCAATAACCGCGGATACGAAGGGAACCGGAATGCCGGGTGCTGCGTGGGCGACAATCGTAAAGGCACGAACTTCGCCCTCCGTCGCAATATTGACCTTTTTGAACTCCGTGCCAAAACACGCCGCGCAGGCATTTCGCCGGTCAAAGAATCGGGCACCACAATTGGTGCATTCATTCGCGACAAGATGGGGATCATTGCCGAGCGACAGATACTCGACCAATGGAACTTGATTAGACATTTGGTTTGCACCTCCGTGCTGACGGATCTGTTGATTGCGCCGCCTTACTTTGTGTTCAAGCGGTGACAGGGAACGGCCGCTGAACGTTCGTAGCCCGCGAAACACAAGCTCGCGGCTGAAAAAAGATACTTACCCAAACCCCATCTGGGCCTGTTCGTCAAGACAAGGCCGCCCAGAGTCAACCTTCATGTCCCCCCCTGCCAGATAATGACGCGACGTCAATGTCAGCGCCGATTGCCGAGTGTCTGCACCCATATCGTCAAGAGAAATAGGACAGGGGCATTACCTGCTGCTAAGCTCCAATAAGGCGCGTGACTTGAACCACAAGAATAGGACGACGCATGACGGAAACGACAACGACCCCGCCCCTCAGTCAATATGTTCCTCGTCGTTATGTCCTGATCGGGCTCTGTTTTTTTGCAACCTTCATTTGCTACATCGATCGGGCCGTGATCTCGGTCACGATCATTCCGATGGCAGAATATTTCGGTTGGGATCGTGCGACTCAGGGCTTTGTCCTGTCGTCTTTCTTTGTGGGCTACCTCATTACCCAAATCTTAGGGGGGCGCCTGGCCGACCGGTTCGGTGGAAAAACTGTGTTGGGCGCCGGCGTGGTTTTCTGGTCGATCTTTACAATCCTCACACCGCCTGCTGCGTTTTTGGGATTGACGGCTCTCTATGTCGCGCGCATTGGGATGGGTGTCGGTGAAGGCATCACCTTCCCCGCAATCTATTCCATGTTCGGCCGCTGGCTGCCCGCGCATGAACGTTCGCGCGTCATTGGGTTTAATTTCAGCGCCATCCCCATCGGCACAGTGTTCGCGCTGGTGGTCACCCCCTGGATTGTGATTGCGTGGGGTTGGCAATGGGCGTTCTATTTGTTCGGTGCCGTGGGTATCTTTTGGTGGGTAGCCTGGCATTTCATGACAACAGCCTCGCCTGCCAATCACCCAAACATTGCGGACCACGAAAAAGCACTCATCGAAAGTGACACCAGCACCGAGCAAGCCGTTGAACCCCCTCCGTGGGGCGCCCTGCTCAGCTCGTTACCGGTGTGGGCAATTATTGTTTGCCACTTCTGTAATAATTGGGCGGGCTATGTGCTGCTTTCCTGGATGCCGACCTATATCTCCCAGGCGTTGGGCGTCAACTACGCCGCTATTGGATTGTTTGCGATGATCCCTTCGTTAGCGTCATTCCTTTTCTTAAATGTCGCTGGTTGGACCACGGACTATTTAGCCTCGAAAGGAATGGCGACCATCCGTATTCGCAAACTGATGCAATCCATCGGCTTTGGCGGCTATGCCGCCATCTTACTGGTGGTGGGCTATGTCACGTCGCCTGTCCTGGCCATCGCCTTGATGACTCTCGGGGCGATGCTGGGCGCCTTCGTGGCGGGCGGCTTTTTGGTCAATCATCTGGACATCGCACCAAAACATGCAGGTGTATTAATGGGATTGACGAACACGGCCGGCACCATACCTGGTATCATTGGCGTCACCGTAAGCGGATTGATTTTACAATGGACCGACAGTTGGGCACTGGTCTTTCAAGTTGCGGCCGTGATCAATCTTCTAGGCCTGGCGTTTTATTTGAAGTTTGCCAGCGCGGAACGTGAGTTTGATTGACATGACACTCTTCCAAAAAAGACGACGTGGTTTTCATTTCGCGATCATTGCCATCACTTTGCTATTGAGTGCCTGTACCGGCGTTCCAGAAGGCGTAACACCGGTTACTGAATTCGAGGCAAAAAGGTATATGGGCACGTGGTACGAAATCGCGCGCCTCGACCATCCATTTGAGCGGGGGCTTTCAAATGTTACGGCGACATATGCTTTGCGTGAGGATGGATCCGTCAGCGTAACAAACCGCGGTTACAACCGCGAGAAATGTGAATGGGACGAGGTTGAAGGCAGAGCTGACTTTCAAGGCGATCCATCCATAGCCAGCCTTTCGGTCAAATTCTTCGGCCCCTTTGGCGGTGGTTATCATGTTTTTGCTCTCGATATGGAAGATTACTCTTACGCCTTGGTGTCAGGCCCCACTAAAGATTATCTTTGGCTGCTTGCGCGCTCGCCAGAAATGGACAGCCAGACTCAGTCGCATCTGATTGAGAAGGCAAGCAAGGCTGGTTTTCCAGTAGACGAACTGATCATTGTTGACCATAACCAAGAACCCTGCGGTTGATGATGCATGCCCGCAGGTGTGGGTTTCCGAACCATTTTGACCGGCCTGCGATGCATCACGGCGAAGGGAGTATGTCATGTCTGGTGACAATTATCTGTCAAACCTGGAAGTCGCAGAAAGCCAAATTAGCCTACTAGAAGGGCTGTGCACCACGCGGGCTATTCGCCGGTACCGCGATGAACCCATACCCGACGCGGTCCTTCGGGACATTCTGTTCGCGGCTACGCGTGGTCCAAGCGGGTCCAACCGCCAGCCTTACCGTTTTGTTGTTCTGACAGACAGCGAGCGCGCAAAACAGGCCAAGTCGCTGATCGCAACTTCCGCACAAGAGTTTTGGGCAGCAAAGCGCAAGAATGATCAGTACGATGAAAGATCCGGCGCGGATCCAAACTCGCCGAAATCGCGCATGGCCCGAACCATGCAGGAATATGTCGACAATTTTTCGGAGGTACCGGCGCTGATCCTGCCCTGCCTCGTGCGCTACCGCGACCCCTCGCCCATGGAAGGCGCTTCGATTTACCCGTCAGTGCAGAATATTTTGCTGGCGGCGCGCGCGCTCGGTTATGGCGGCGTGATCACAGGCTTTCATGGGGGCGTAGAACCGCAACTGCGCGACCTTCTCGAAATCCCAGACCAAGCCTTTATTGCGTGCACGCTCACACTTGGCAAACCCCAAGGCGGACATGGCCCCGTTCGGCGTCGACCCATGTCGGAATTGGTATTTGGTGACCAATGGGGCGAAAGCCCGCAATGGGCTGTCGATCCGCCTGGCACACGCCACACAAGTGCTGGTCCACCCACAAAAGAAGTTGTCTAGCAGACTGCTGAACAAATCATTTTACTTGGGGCATCCTTCGAGACGGGCCTTACGGCCCTCCTCAGGATGAGGAAAACGAGCGATAACTTCATGGTGAGGAGGCGCGAATGCGCCGTCTCGAACCATGGCGTTGTGCATCAACGGTTTTTTCAGCAGCCTGCTAGATCAATCGACCACCTTGTGGATCTATGCCGGAACGAGACCGTCGATCATTCGATTAATGACAGATTGCGGCGCGAACCTTTTGATCTTGGTTAGGGCTTTTGCCCGATCCATTGGATAGCGAAGCTTCTTCCTGCGCTTTCCGATAACTTTATGAATTTCGTCCGCAACCATCTGAGGCGTAAGTTTGCTTTCCAGCGTATCCTGCGCCATTTTTTCGATCATCTTGTGTGTGAGCGAATCTGGCGCAAGGTTCTTTGCGCCGCGCAGATGTGACCCTGTTGCCGGCCGGTCCATATACATGGCAACAGGTTGCATGATCACGACGTCAATCGGCGTCTTTCGCAGCTCGTGATAAAGAGCCTCACTGAAAGCCTCGATGGCAAACTTCGCAGACGTATACGCGCTGAGATAAGGGGCCGCGATGAGGCCGCCAAGTGAGCTCATATTGATAATGGTGCCGCTCTTCTGAGCGCGCATGATCGGCAGAACAGCCCGGCACATCCGCACCACACCAAACAAGTTGATGTTGTAGAGGTCCTCAACTTCTTCGATGGTTGTTTCTTCCACTGTTCCCAACATCATGTCGTTGAAACAGTTGATGACCACATCGACACGCCCCGACTGCGCCATCACTTGCTCGACACAGGTTTTCACGGACTCTTCGCTGGTCACATCAAGCGGAAGCATGGGAAAGCTGTATGTCGCTTGCGCATTGGAAGGATTACGCATGGTTCCAAAAACAGTCATGCCTTTCGACTGGAGTGTCGAAGCGACCACTTCCCCCAGTCCCCCGGAGGCGCCACAGACCAAGACAACCTTTGACATTTGCCCATCCACAAAATTTGCACTACGGTTCATATATCAATATTAAATTCGACAATCAACAAGTTTATGGTGAATTGATCCATGCCCGTCAAGGAGAAAGCCCAACGCCCACGCCAGCGAGCCGAGCAAAAGCGGGCGCTTGAGACCAAAGCTCAAATTCTGAACGCCGCGACAGAGCTGTTCTCAACGCTGGGCTTTGATGGCGTCTCGATCAGAACCATCGAATCTCATGCGGAGGTAAAGCGCGGATTGGTTGCCCATCATTTCGGGACGAAGGAAGCGCTCTGGAAGGCAGTCGCTGACGCATTGTTTGGCGATATGTCAGAGCTGTTGGGCGAAGCGGACCCACGGCTCAGCGACCTGCCCGCAGACGCCCGCATACGCGCCTACCTCGCGGGCTTTGTCCGCTTCAGTGCAGAGCGACCAGAGGTCAGCCGCATGATGGTTCAAGAGGGCAAAACCAAGACTTGGCGGCTTGATTACCTTGTCGAACATTTTGTGCGGCCGCGCATTGCGTGGCTGAAAGAGATAGTGGGATTCGAGATGGACCCTCACCTGCACTATATGGTGATTGGTGCGTCAACTTTTGTTTTCGATGTTGAGCATGAGTGCAGGGAACTGTTTGGTGTCGATCCGAGGTCTGAGGCATTCGTTCGCGCCCACGCCAAAGCCGTAGCCGATTTGCTCTTGTCGAAAGAGGCCGCCATCAATACTGACTGAAAACGAAGCCGGAGCGTCACGCCTTCCGGCAGTCGCCATAAGCCAGCCCGGCTATATCAACTGAAAATCAGCATAGATCAAGCCGTCACGCTCGACGACTTCTCCAGGCGCAATTTGCAATTCACATTGGTACATTGGTCCTGCAGTCACGATTGTGTGGAACTCGCCATTCTCCCCACACGGATCAACTTCCTCGGGAAGATCGGATAGGAACGCTCGATCAAAGGACCGGCCCGCGAAAGAACGATCAAGCCGCTTCGGATCGACACAGACAACATGCGCCTTAAGACCTTCATCAAGCATATCCTGCGCAAGCTGGGCCGTATCGCGCTTCCATAGTGGGAACAGACAGTCCATTCCGGTTCCGCTCATCTGCTTTTCGCGATAGTCGCGAATATCCTCTAAGAACAGGTCGCCAAAAATAACATGCGTGGCACCTTGATTGCGCATCTCCTCAACAGCCGCTTCCATACGGCTTTCATTGACTTCGTTCGGACAGGGATAGGGCAAGGGGACTTCTAACATCGGCAATGCCATGGCCTTCGCTTGCGCCGCAAGCAGCTCTCTTCGCACACCATGCATTGCAACGCGATCGTGCGTGGCATTTACGGTGGTCAAAGCCCCGATAACTTCTATATCAGCTCGCATGCGCATTTCATGCAATGCGAACGCGCTGTCTTTACCTGAACTCCAAGAGATAAACGCCTTTTGACGCGCATCTGAATTCATTGGCTTTGTTCAATCATTGATTGGCTGAAAACGAATCTGAATGGACTCTAGTCTAACAGCAGATCCTGCAATCTTGCGCGCTCAGATTGCCCCACACCAAGGCCGCGTTCCAAGTACCGGTCAATGGATCCGAATTCGGTATTGATAACGTCGAACGCGGCACCAATATAGTCCGGGCGCGCGTCGAAAAGCGCGTCGGCCGTCTCGCGATTGTAATTGACATCAGGGGGAATGAGCTGGGCCAGCCGGTCTTCCCGATAGGCCGCGTTCATGAATTGATTGGTCATCGTGTAGTCCTGCATGATCGTTTCGTCCGGCACGCCCAAAGTATGCAAGGTTAGCGCGCAGGCGAGCCCCGTACGGTCCTTGCCCGCCATGCAGTGGATCAACACGGGATAATTTTCTTCCGCCAAAAGCAGCTCGAACATTCTCTTGTACTGATGCGAATAAGCGGAGACGAAGACCCGATAAGCGCGCTTGATCCGCTCAACGATTTCATCAGGGCCCATATCGGGCTGCTCGGAGAATGTCGGCGTACTCACATCATCTTCATCTTGCAGTTTACCTGAGATTTGCAGTTCGGAGACTTGAATATCATGTCCAGGTGGCAAGGCACTTGGATGCAGCGTGGTTTCTTCATCGGTGCGTAAATCGCAAATCAGCGACAGACCGAGTTCACGCATGCGATTGTGATCTTGGTCCGTAAGATTGGCGAGCGTACCGGACCGGAAGACTTTCCGCCATTTAACGGTACGCCCATCTCGGGTCTGATATCCGCCAAGGTCGCGGAAATTCGGCGTGCCATCGAACTCATGGCGGCGAATCGTCATGCAATTTCTCCAAAACTCAATATGGCTGTCCGGCTAGCATAGCTCCACGACAGGCTTATGGCGGGGCACAATTTATGGCGAGCTGTACTAGATGCTTTGATCCAAATCGGCCAGCAGACCATCAATGCGAGCCTTGTTAACGCCTTGATCGCCGTAACCGTAGACCGAACGGCTGTAGATCGCGAGCGTAGACGTTTGCGGCGTCAAGGAAATGACCTTAACTGTAATCCAATCGGGGTACTGCATAAGTTCCGTACGCTGAACATAGTCGGTCTGCAGACCATCGTCGCTCACATACACACGCTCGACACGCGGTTCGCGTATGATCAGGTCATCAAATCGGTCGCGGAGCGTCTGGGCTGGCGCCGCGTACGTCTTGCTAAGAAGGTGCTGCTGCCCCCCACATAGATCTTCGGGGCAAACCAGGTATTGATTGGGCGAGTCTTTCAGGGTCACGGTCTCAAAGTCGATCGCAACACGCTCTCCTTCCGGAAAGAAACCGATCATCATCTCGTCGGTGCGAATGAACGTAAAAAACACACCAAGAACTACCGCAACAACAACCGCAAGCCCAAGCAAGAATCGAAAAATCGCGCCTAACATCCCCAAACCCCATACAACTGAAACCAGTTCATCATAAACGGTCGATGCAGCCCTGGGATAGAGGGGCACGCATAAAAAACGGCCGCCAAAGGGCGGCCGTTTCTCAGCTCACATTCACAGCAAAGTGAAGGGTCTTAGGCGACCTCAAACAGGCCGGCCGCGCCCATGCCACCACCAACACACATGGTGCTGACGATATATTTGGCACCACGCCGTTTTCCTTCGATGAGTGCGTGCCCCACCATGCGGGCACCTGACATCCCGTAAGGGTGGCCGATAGAGATGGCGCCGCCATTCACGTTCAACAATTCATCTGGGATGCCGAGCTTGTCACGGCAGTAAAGAACTTGGCAGGCGAACGCTTCATTGAGCTCCCAGAGCCCGATGTCGTCCATTTTGAGGCCATTGGCCGCGAGCAATTTTGGAACGGCATAGACAGGACCAATTCCCATTTCATCCGGCTCAGTTCCCGCAACTGCAATACCGCGGTAGAAGCCCAATGGCTCCAGTCCCCGTTTTTCCGCTTCTTTGGCCTCCATCACGACGGCAGCAGAAGCCCCATCAGAAAGCTGAGACGCATTGCCCGCCGTGACGAACTTGCCTTCCTTGATCTTCATACCGCCAGCCCAAACAGGCTTCAGTCCCGCCAAAGATTCTGCAGTCGTGCCTGGCCGATTGCCTTCATCCTTGTCGAGCGTCACCGCGTGCTCGTTCATTTCGCCGGTTTCTTTGTTCTTGAGCATCATGACTGAGGGGAGCGGCACAATCTCGTCGTCATACTTGCCGGCTTGTTGCGCTGCTGCTGTGCGATCTTGGCTCTGCGCGGCATAGGCGTCTTGAGCTTCGCGGCTCACATTGTATCGGTCGGCAACAACTTCAGCCGTTTCGATCATGGCCATATAGATGTCTGGCTTGTTTTCGAGCAGCCAGGCATCCGCATCCACATACATCTTACCGGACATCTGAACTGTTGAGATCGATTCAACACCGCCACCAACGGCTACTGTCATCCCATCATCGATGACTTGCTTTGCGGCCGTCGCGATCGCCATCATGCCGCTTGAACATTGACGGTCCATTGTCATGCCACTGACGGTTACAGGCAGCCCTGCCTTGTAAGCAGCAAGACGGGCAACATTCGCCCCCGTCGAACCCTGTTGGATAGCGCAACCAAAGACAACATCATCGACTTCGCCTGGATCGACTTTTGCCCGTTCAACAGCATGTTTGATGGCATGGGCTGCAAGTTCCTGCCCGCCGGTATTGTTAAATGCCCCGCGTCCGGCTTTGCCGATGGGCGTCCGCGCCGTGGATACAATGGCTGCTTCACGCATAGTGAGAATTCCTTCCGTGTTCTTCTTCGACGTATAACTTGATTGCGGGGTGATAGCCTGCTCTGCAAAATTTCGCAATGCACACAAAATCACCGCAAGCTGGAAATCGAGCCATTTTCCGCGTATTGACGTAACGTTGCCGTCACGAAAGCTTGAGATCTCGCATGAAGTATGAAGACGCTCTCCAACGTCTCGAAACGCCTGCGGGTCGGCTTTTTGATCGCCTCCCCTTCCCAGTATGGATTAAGGCGATTTGCTTGGCTCTCTTAGTGGTCGCCCTTTACTCGCTCTTTCTACTCATTTTGGGTTTGCCCCTGTTTGAGCCGATTTTTCGAGCCCCCGACCCATTTTGGAGTGAGTATGACACGGTTCTTTTTATCGCTGTGTTGTGTGCGTATCTCTACGCGTCAGAGATTTATCTCGCACGTGGCAGCCTCACAGATATTCGGGATCTCGCACAACACTTGTCCGCTGATACGCACGAAACAAAGGCTGCACAAAAGATCAATGAACTCTCCCGCTTCGCCCACTTAGCTTCTTGGGTCGGTGCTGGTGTCGGCCTGGTCTACGCCTTTTTCTTCACTGGCTCCGGTGCGCTCTTTTTTCAGGAGGGCAAGGTCGAGGCCTTCTTGCCAATAGGCCTTTTGACCTTTCCTTTGATGTTTTCGCGGGCTGGACGATCAATTGTCATAGGCAATCCAACGCTCACCTTGTTTCGCCAAATAGACGCCCCCCGTTTTCAAGTCGATGTATTTGACCGCGAAGCCTATCGGCCCTTTGTTCGTATGGGCATGCGCGCCGCCCTGCGGTGGCTTTTCCTCTTTGCGATCCTTGTCGGCTTTCTGCTTGACGAGAACAACAACAACACAATCTTCGGCTCGCTTCCCATGATTTACATCATGGTCGGGATCTCGGCTCTCATCGCCACTTATGAATTTGTGCTGCCGTTGGTAACGGCTCGAAATTTCATTGTGCGCGACAAAACTGATGAGCTCACATGGGTCATCAGCGAAATCAAAGAAAGGCGGCAGAACCTCAAGGCCGCGAGAGACATTGAAACGCCGCGGGCCCGGCTGGCGGACCTTTTGGCCTACAAGCGCGAGATTGATCATATGCATGACTGGCCGGTGGAATCGCCCGACATTGGCCGTTTCGTCATTTATCTACTGATTCCATTCCTCTCCTGGTTTGGGGCGGCCGGTGCAGAAGTCTTGGTTGAAGGTGTTTTTGGAGGGCGGTGACGCTCGCCAACTATTGACATAATTAATGTCAATACATAATTCTTGATGGAAACAAGAGAGGTGTCTTTATGAAGCTCCCCCTTCCGCTCACTTTGATGGGCGCGCCCGGATCTCCCTACACGCGAAAGATGTTGGCCGTATTACGCTATCGCCATTTGCCCTACCGCCTCATCTTAGGGTCACAACGATCAGAAGATTTGAGCTTGCCAAAGGCCAAAGTTGGGCTGTTGCCAACTTTCTATTTTCCTGGCTCAACCGGCGAGCTTGAAGCTGTAGTTGATTCAACACCCATCATTCGGCAGTTAGAGGATTCTTTTGAGGGCCGCAGTGTCATTCCTGCTGACCCGGTTATTCGCTTCCTCGACTTTATACTGGAAGACTATGGCGACGAATGGCTGACCAAGGCTATGTTCCATTATCGCTGGTACTATCAGGCGGACATTGATCGCGCCGGCGAGATTCTTCCTCGTTGGACCGGTGGGACAACGCCTGAAAAAGACATCAACGCGATGTCAAAATTCATTGCTGAACGCCAAATTTCACGCCTGTATGTTGTAGGGTCGAATGACACGACGGCGCCGGTGATTGAGGCAAGTTATAAGCGGTACTTGGATGCCCTCAAGACGCACCTTGAATCCTCTGCGTTCCTTTTAGGTGACCGGCCTGGCGCTTCTGATTTTGCGGCCTACGGACAATTGACACAGCTTACCCACTTTGATCCCACGCCCATGGATGTTGCACTCAAGCAAGCGCCGCGTGTTTTTGCTTGGGTTGATGTGGTTGACGATCTGTCAGGTCTGGAGCCGGGCGATGATGGTTGGGTCTCCCGCGATGCAATCCCGCCGACGCTACGCGCGATACTTACTGAGATGGGCCGCACCTATGTGCCGGTCATGATGGCCAACGCCCACGCATTGGCAACGGGCGCTGAACAGGTTGAAACGGAGGTCGACGGCCTGCCATGGGTCCAACAACCATTCCCCTATCAGGCGAAATGCGTTCAGTGGATCCGCAATCAGTACGCCGATTTGAGTACGGACGATCAAGCCGCCGTTGACCAAATACTTGAAGGGACAGGTATTGAACCAATGCTGGTGAAATAGCGATTTCTTCACCGACATTCTCAGTCCTCAGACGCGACGACCCTTAGTTTAGTCCATAACGATTGACTACAGTCCTAGCTCGGCTTTCGCCAATATATTTCGCTGCACTTCGCTGGTGCCGCCTGCGATTGTGGACATGCGCCCAGTGAGATATTTCGGAACACGGTTGCGCGCATAGTCGGGACCCAAGGCTCCAAAGTTTCCCCCTAGATCATCGAACACGACATAGTTCGGCATGCCATAGTAGCCAGCGGCTTCAATCGCGAGTTCCTCAACACGATGATATGTCTCCGCACCGACGATCTTGTTGACATTGGCAGCCGAACCGGGACTTTGACCTGACGAAAGTGAACTCAGCACCATCTTTTCTGTCATGGCAATGGCGTCGGATTCAACCTCTAACGCGGCGAGTCGTGTCACAAATGCACTATCCTCAGACAAAGCCGGCGCACCGTCTTTACGCTGCTGCTGTGCAAATGCCTTCAGCTTGTCAATTGCATCAGATATGCGCGTGCCCGCCGACAATGATCCGCGTTCAAATTCAAGCAGATATTTTGCGACGGTCCACCCGTCGTCTTCCGCCCCAACGCGGCCTGATTGCGGGACGCGAACATCATTGAAGAACACTTGATTGAATTCGTGCTCACCCGCCATGTTGACAATGGGCTGCACTTCAATCCCAGGTGTATCCATGTCGAGCATCAAAAAGGTGATCCCTTTTTGGGGCCTGTCGCAGCCGGAGGTGCGTACCAAACAGAACATGCGATTGGCGTGATGTGCTGTTGATGTCCAAATCTTAGTGCCATTGATGACATAGTCGTCACCGTCCTTCACTGCACGTGTTTGCAGGGATGCAAGGTCAGAGCCGGATCCTGGTTCCGAATAGCCCTGACACCAAAGGTCTTCGCCAGAAAGAATGCGGGGCATGTAGTAAGCGCGTTGTTCATCTGTCCCATGGCCAATCAGGGTCGGGCCCAGCATCATCACGCCTTGCGGATAGATGCGAGGCGTCCCCGCGGCCAAACATTCCTGCTGGTAAATGAAGCGCTGAACGACGGACCATCCTGTCCCGCCATGCTCTTTTGGCCAGGCAGGTGCGACCCAGCCCTTTTTATGCAAGATACTCTGCCATTCCATCGCAAGGTCATGATCCGCAAATGTTCGCCACTCGGCGTCTCGCGCGCGGCGCCTCAAGTCGTCCGTCAGCGCTTCATCAAGGAACGCGCGAACTTCTCCTCTGAATGTCTCGTCTTCTTTTGAGTGGGAAAGGTCCATGTCTCTTCATCTTGGGAAATATTGATTCATGCCGGCACGCCACCCTCAACATTACTGATGAAAGGGACTAGGACAAGGACTGTCAGAAAAGAAACAGAACAATCCATACCCTATGGCTTCGCATAGATGCCCTCCACCTACTCAGCGCATATTTCTGGTTTGCAATCCGATTGAATTGATAGAAGGTAAGAGCCGTCTCTTCTAGCGTGCGCGAGGTGCAACAGAATGAAGTTTGGCGTTCTTCAGTTCTTCTCATGGAAGAACCGGCGGCAGACACCAACTGATGTCTACACCACATCGCTCGAACGCATCATTAAAATGGACCGCACCGGCTTTGATGCCGTTTGGCTCGCCGAGCATCATTTCAATGATTATAGCATTTGCCCGTCGATCCATATGATCGGCGCGTGGGTCGCCGCGCAAACCAAACAAATTCGTATTGGCACCGGCGTTTCTTTGGCTGCCTTTTACCACCCGCTACGCCTGGCCGAAGAAGTCGCCCTATTGGATGTCATTTCAGGCGGACGTGTTAACTGGGGCGCAGGGCGCGGCTTCGATAAGACTGAGTTTGAAATGTTCGATGTGCCCTTTGACGAAAGTCACGCGAGGTTCCGCGAGAACGTCGATATTGTTTTGAAAGCATGGACCGAAGATCGCCTCACTTACGATGGCCAATTTCATCAGTATAATGATGTTGAGGTTCTGCCTAAGCCCGTTCAATCTCCCCATCCTCCGGTCTGGCTGGCAGCCACATCTCCGGGCTCGATCGAAAGCGCGGCTTCCGATGGTTTTTCCATCTTGATGGATCCGCACACGACCCACACTGAGATCGCCGAAAAATACAAGTTCTATCAAGACACGCTTTCGAAACACGGACACAGGGTGGATGGTCGCAACACTCCTGTAGCCCGCCTTTTGGCGGTTGCGAATACCGATGGCGAAGCGACCGAAATTGCGCGCCGCGGCGCGGGCTGGACGCTTGGCTCGTACGCCAACAAGGACAAGTCGGCTGGCTCTGCAACACTGACCATGAGCAAACGTGATGAAACCGAAGACCCGATTGAGAGATATGTCAACGGGGCGGTGATCAAAGGCACACCCGAACGGGTCATCGATCAGCTCAAAGAGCTTGAGGAAACCATGCCGCTTAACTATCTGCTTTGCGCCCCGTTAAGCGGCGGAAGTTTCGATCTGTTCACCGACAAAGTTATGCCTGCTTTTCAATAGAAGCTATTCGCCAGCAACTTTCGGAAAACCGCCGTTGGTAGGTCAAACAGGTTCCTGCACCCCTTTGATTCAAGCCTACCTGGGCTCGTTTTTCATGATAGGCTTGCACGGTAGGGCCGCAATGCGGTCATTCGGGCAACAAAACAAAAAGAGTACCTGTTCTATGCGTATCACTTCCTCCCTCTTTCTAGCCGCGTTTTGCTTGCTGGCTTTCGTCAACGTCGCTTACGCCGAGATGCCCGAACCGCTGATCCCGGAATGTACTGACCCGCCAGCGGAAGGCATTCCCGATCTGAGAGGGATCTGGCAGGTCACCACCATTGAGAATTTCTTCCATTTTGTGACCGAGGGATTGGGACGCCCCAAATGGCAGGCGCGCTTGGCGGAGTCCATGCGCGGAAACGAAAAGCGGATCGAACGGATCGAGCAATGCGGCCTCAAAGTCGCGATCGGATTTCGTAATGGCGCGATTATCGTTGAGGCAGATGGAGAAACACCGAGCGAAACGGAAGGCTACGAAGATCGAAACGCGTTTACGGCAATCGGCCGCTACGAGGGCGATACTTTGGTGATTGTGAACGATCGTGACGAAGGCAAAATTCGGATTGTCCGCCAGATCGTTGACGGCAAATTGATCGCACAAGCACGACCGGATGATCGCGACGACGATTTCTTGCCGCTTATTACCACCTACGAACGGCTAGAATGGCCCACGGACGATCTTGAAACGAACTGATTTGTGGAACTCAAAGGATCATCATCGGTCCAGCGGTAGCCAGGGTGAACAGGCTTCGGTGATCATAAACATCGCCTGAAGGAAAAATTTCGGCCTGCGCATGTGAGGGTTGGCGATAAGTTAGGCGTCATCACCCTTTGGGTTGACGGAGACATTACCCTTCGCCCACTGAACAAAGCTGACCGAGAAAGGATCCCACATGCCCAAAGCAATCGTCATTGGCGTTGGCCCGGAAAATGGATTGGGCGCCCAACTCTGCCATCGTTTCGCGCACGAAGGATTGGAAGTGCTGGTCGCAGGTCGCACACAGAGCAATCTGGACAATGTTGTCGCAAAAATTGAGCAGGCCGGAGGCCGCGCAACAGCTGTCGTTACTGACACGACCGATGAACAACAAGTCATTTCCTTGTTTGACAAAGCCGGCGACGATTTAAGCGTTGCCATCTACAATGCCGGCAACAACACACCTGGTAAGATCATCGATATGGAAGCCGACTATTTCGAGAACAGTTGGCGTGTATGTTGTTTTGGCGGTTTTCTTTTCGGGCGCGAAGCTGTCCGGCGTATGAAGCCAAAAGGCGGCGGCACATTGTTGTTCACAGGCGCAAGCGCCTCTCTCCGCGGCCGCGCTATGTTCGGCGCCTTCAACTCATCCAAGGCAGCGCTTCGCAACCTCGCCCAAGCAATGGCAAAGGAATACGCAGAAGATGGAATTCATGTGGGCCATGTGGTGGTCGATGGCCCGATTGGCGGCGACAAGATCCAGAAGCGGTTCCCTGAATATGCGGAAAAGCTGGGTGATGGCGGTATGATAAGTATTGACGGCATCGTCGATGCTTTCGTCTATTTATACAAACAACCTAGAAACGCTTGGTCGTTCGAAGTCGATGTCCGCACATCGCTTGAGAAATGGTGAGCAAACTCAACATAACCGGAAAAGAGATAAACGATGGCCCTCAAATTTTACGATTGCACGCCTGCTCCCAGCCCGCGCCGCGCACGCATATTTATCGCGGAGAAGGGTATTGAGGTTGAAAACATCCAAGTTGATCTCGGCAACAAAGAACAGCTTTCGGACGCATACAAAGCCATCAATCCCAATTGCACGGTCCCAGCATTGGTATTGGAAGACGGAACCGTATTGACGGAGAATTTGGGTATTGCGGCCTATCTCGAAGCGATTAAGCCTGATCCGCCTCTTCTGGGGACCTCAGCCATAGAGAAGGGCCTGGTCGCGAACTGGAACACCCGTGTTGAGATGGAGGGCTTGTGGGCCATCGCCGACATCTTGCGCAACACGTCCAAAGGCATGAAGGACCGTGCACTGACCGGTCCCATCAACTTCGCTCAAATCCCGGAACTCGCAGAGCGCGGCGTCGTGCGCATTGGACGTTTCTTTGATGTGCTGAATGAACGGCTTGAGGGACGAGAATTTATCGCCACAGACAATTATTCGCTGGCTGACATAACAGCTCTAGTTGCCGTTGATTTCTCAAAATGGGTGAAACAGGAACCGAAATCAGAACACACCAATATCAAACGTTGGCACGAAGCGGTCTCTGCTCGGCCAAGTGCAAAGGCCTGATTCCGACGGTCGTTTTGTGAGCAAGTTGGCCGACATTTCTCCATGAACGAAGGTTCGTCCTTTCTCAGTAACAGACTTTCGCCACCATCGGCAGGTGATCTGATCCGACGTTTGGCCCCCGCCAAACGTCTTCAACACGCATATGGTCGGAAACCAAAATGTGGTCAATGGCGAATTGAGGCGCAACAGACGGCCATGTCATTAGAAATGGATCACCAGGATTCGCTCTTTTTAGACCCGTCCTTCTGTTAAGGTTTTGGACGGCGTACGACCAAGGCGTTGCGTTGAAATCACCCCCGACGATTTTGGCGTTCGCCTCCTCGCGCATGAGAAGTTTGGCCGCTGCCTCAAAGTGGCCGTTTTGACCAAGTCCCGGAATGGGCTGTGTGGGATGCAGTCCTAGAACGAACAAGGCGTCGGCCCCTTCGCCAAACCTAGCCCATGCCATCGCACGATTGGTTCTCGAATAGGGTTTGACGCCAGCGTCACTCCAAGTTTCTTTTGAGAGAATGGCTGCATCGCACCAGCGATCTTCTGCACAGTGGATTTGATTTGGGTACAGATCACTTAAATTCTGCAGAACAGGCAGCATATACCTTCTCGCTTCCTGCAAGACGACAATGTCGGCATCAGCTCGGCGGAGGAACGTCTCCACCTTGTGGAGTTCCTTGTTGTGTTGCCAGATATTGAGAGTCAGAACCTTCAAGCATGTGTCTTGGAGTGGTGCTGCGGCATAGGCAGAGAACTCGCTCCGCGTTACGGATAGGATGGACGCACCACCAAACAACACGACAAACATCGAGTACAAGACCCAAGACTTGCGTCCCCCGGCCAGATACGCCAACCCGCAAGCCACCAATCCAAAGGCCGTGAGATGCATCCGAAAATGACTAAGCGCATCAAAGAATTGGCCCCACCGCCCGAGAAAACCGAAGACCAATAGGACAACGGTACCAAAGAGCGCAATAAGAGCGAGGGATCGAACGAAACGCATGGTGGATCAGTGTTTGATGAAGGAAGATAATATTTCGTGTGCGCGTAGCGCGCGATTGATATTGGCGCCCTACCCAATACCCTCGCCATGATGACCGTTATTGGCTGAAAATGAGGCAATAGCTCGATCAATAATTGAGGCGAGCGTCGATATGATCAGCAAATAAGAAATTATGGGCAAGAGCGTCATGAGTAGTGGTCCCAGGGCCCCCACCCAATTTTCACGCGCCAGAGCCACCATAACCAGCGGGACAAAGTACAAGACACCATTCCAGCGGCCGAGCCAGCTCATCCGGAGATTGGGCGTTCGATAAAGGAAGTAGGAATCAAGAACATATTGGCTGAACGCAATCGCGATCACGATCGGTAAAACAAGGGGAATGTTGCTCGAAAGGGACAAGGCAGCAAGGCAAACTGTCACGAACAGAAAGTCCGTCGTGTGGTCAAAAGCCTGACCGAAGGCCGAAGGAGATCCAAAACGGCGCGCCGCATATCCATCCGTCAGATCTGTAATGATCGCAACCAGCACGCCACAAAGCGCAAACGTCCCCCATACAGATGTAGGATAGGCAAACGCCAAGCCGACAGGAATGATCAAAAGGAGTCGTATGCCTGTAAGGAAGTGTGCGATCACCCGCCAAGGAGCTCCCTCTGCGCACGCCGCAAGAATAAGAGTCCGATCACGGCGTTGAATAAAATGAAGAAGTTGTGCTGAACAAAACCGAAAGCGGCCATCTGCCCCTCATTTTCTGGGAACAAAATCACCCAACTGGTAATGGCGGCAGCACGCATTGGCGTCGGAACCGCAGCAGCAAAGAAGATGACGGGCAAATAACCCAGCAATTCTTGGAGCGTCGCTTCCACACCAAACAGGCCGAGGGCAGTCGTGTAGACAAATACCGCGGCCAAAATTGCCGGGGAGCGCATCAACAAGAAACCAAAATAATGACGGGGCCCCGCCTGCCGAAACGCATGGAAAATGCGTTGGTCCTTTAGCTTGCTGTTAGGAAGAATTGTACCGGTGAAGTAGAGAATCCAGATCACCAGGAAAATAGCGCCCGCAATCGCAAGGAGGGGGATGAGGTCGAAGGCCTCGGGAAGACTGCCTGCGGCGATCCCATACCCAACTGTGGCCCAGAAGAGCAGATAGAAGAATTCACAAAACATGATGAACAGCATGACGGAGCCGACTTCCCAACCGGGCACATCGTGCCGGCGGTTAAGGTAGACGCCCATCGCGCCTTTACCGATCTGCTCATTAAAGATCGAAATGATGTAGGCGCTTGCTCGTATGGGGAGGATATCCGTATAGCCAATCGGTTTTATGAACCAATTTAGGGCGCGCCAGACAATGGCTGTATCAATGACGAAATAAAAGAGCGAGTAGCCCGCCATGAGCAGCGCCCACGTCACCCAATCCACATTGGCAAAGACTTGAGCCATATATTCGAGCAAGCCCAAGCCCTCACGCGCGGCGGCCCCATTCAGGCGGTAGAGAAGATAGGCGAAACAAATAATGGCGATCAGAATGAAGAGTCCGCGAACCCACGGGTTTGAGCCGCTGCGCCCTTGTGGTGCGCCATCATCTGTGTCTGTCATTTTTGTTGTCCTTGCGCGCCGCGCACCATGTTTTCAAGTGTTACGTCGAGCGGCGTGAGCTGGATTTCCAATTCACGGTCCGCATTGTGTTCGATTTGTTCATCTGCGGTGATGACATCGATGACATCGCTTGAGATACCCGATCGCGTTACAAGACGCCGTGCAGAGGCACCAAGCTTGGCGAGCCAGATCGGTGCGTTCCCAATTTTGATATCATTGCCTTGCAATTCAGCAACTTTACGAATGAGGTCGCCATAGGCAATCGGCTGCGGCCCGACCAGTTCAAAAACCGCATCGGCTTCGCGTTTAGCGCTGCATGCCTTAAGGATAGCAGACGAAAGATCTTGGATATCCAGGGGGCGCACGTGATGGCGACCGCCCCCCAACAGGCTTGCGTTCGGCTGGGCGGCCACACGCAGAATTGAGTCGGATCCCGCCGTACCAGGCCCCAACAGAATGGGTGTACGAATGATCGTAGCCGGCACCTTTGACTTAAGAGAGATCTCTTCAGCGCGCCCTTTTGAGCGCAAATAGGTATTTGATGATTTTGGGTCGGCGCCTAATGCACTGACAAAGATGACTTGGGCGGCTCCTGCGCGTTCCGCCGCCGAAACAACACTGCGGGTCGCGTCGATATTGGCGCGCTTGTAATTCGTGCCTTTTGCTTCGATCAAAATACCGGCCAAGTGAACGACGCAATCCGCCCCTTTCATGGCACCTGCCAAGGCCTTGGCGTTGTTGTATGAAATGATCTCTTGATGAATGCGTGGGTGATCGGGCAGGACGCTTGCCGCGCGCTCTGATCGAACGCAGGCAATGGCCGTCACACCCTCCATCTCTGCCACCCGTGCCAGCAGAGCCAACCCTACAGCGCTGTTGGCGCCCGTAATCGCGACTTTCATTTCAGAACATTTCCAAGATACCCCGCCACAGGACAAGGGTACCGCTCCGTCTCCCGCCCTGTAAAGTAACGTGATTGGCACTGGTCTGCCGCCACATGGCACCAATCTGTAGTCTCTGCGTCCATTTCAGCGTATGATGCAGATGGCACAGGTTCTGGGGGGATACATCGTGCGTTTTCTACTCTATCTCGTACTTATTCTCGGTGTGTCTTTCGGTGCACTTGCCTTCCTTTCTCGGCATGACGAAGTCGTCACGTTGACCACGAATGGGCCCGAAGGACCCGTTGAGACCCCCCTATGGGTCGTCGACGGCGAAGACCGGCAGTGGCTGCGCGGCAACAAAGACTCAGGCTGGGTGACGCGCTTGAGGGAAGATCCCAAAGTGTCTTTGGAGCGAGGAGGTCAAAGCGCCCCTTACGAAGCTGTGCTAGCGCCAGATGACTTGGACACTGTAAATCAGCTCATGCGCGAAAAATATGAATGGCGTGACACAATGGTCATGGCTTTTCCCAGCAACTCGGCGGCCATTCGCCTCGATCCCATTGAGTAAACTTGAGGGCTAGAAAGATGCGTTTTATCGGAAACTTGTTCATACTCTTGCTTATCGTCTTAGGCGGCGCCGGGGGACTGTTGCTTTATGCCCAAGAGGCCGGAGAAGTGGTTGTGGTCACCACCAACTCGCCTGAAGGCCCCACGGACACACGCTTATGGATCGTCGATCATCAGGATGCGCAATGGCTGCGCGCGGGTTTTGAAGGCGCAGGTTGGTACGTACGCATGAAAGAAGACCCAAATATCAGCATGGAGCGCGGCGGACAAAGCGCAAACTACACAATCGTTGCGGTCCCCGAAGAATACGAAAACATCACGCGGCTAATGGCTGAAAAGTATGGCTGGGCCGATCAGTATATCGGCACCATTTTCGGTCGCGACGACGGCATAGCCATCCGGCTTGATCCGGCCAATTAGGGGCCGGAACCGCGCCTGATTGTGCGAAAACCAATATGGTTCGTACCGAGACTTGCTTCCTGCGGATGGCGCGCAGCTGGACGGTATCTCAAACAATAATCCGGCGCGCAAAGATAAGATCCGCCCTTAATCACGTGGCGCACTTCCTCGGTCCGCTGTTTAGGCATGGCGTGCTTGGCCGGGACCGAGCGATTAGGCGAATAAACATCTGACGACCATTCCCACACATTGCCGATCATGTCGTAGAACCCTTTGTCGTTGGGCGGGAAACACCCGACCGGCGCCACGCGCGAATAGCCATCCTCCTCACTGTTCAGTACCGGGAAGATCCCCTGCCAGGTATTGGCGAGATGTTTGCCGCCTGGTGCCAATTCCTCCCCCCACGCGTAGCGTGTTTCGCTGTTCGCGACACGCGCCGCGTATTCCCACTCCGCTTCGTTTGGTAGATCATGCCCCTTCCATTTGGCATAGGCCAACGCATCCGCATGGGCAATTTGAACAACGGGGTACTGCGCGCGCCCCTCAATGGACGATCCAGGCCCTTTAGGGGCGCGCCAGTTTGCACCGTCCACAAACGTCCACCATTCGCCTTCGTTCATGGACACGAGCTTTGCTGGTGGCTTAAATACCGCAGCCCCCGGCGTCAGAAGGTCCGCGGGAATGCTTGGATACAGAGAAGGATCGGGATCTTGTTCCGCGACCGTCACATAGCCGGTTGCATCAACAAATTCCTGAAACTGCGCGTTGGTTACCTCGAACGCGTCCATCCAAAAACCACCCACATGCACTTCGGCACGCACACGTTCATCGGGATAACCGTCGTCTGACCCAAGCCGAACCGACCCTCCCGGAACCCAAACCATCTGGTCGTAGTCAGTCCCCTCGGGCTGGCAGGCTAGTTGCGACACCTTAGTTTGCTGTCTGAGCAAGAGAGATGTCAGGACAGCAACGACAATCAGTCCGGCAGTTGCAACCAGTGTTATCTTTATCGGCTTCATCATCGAAGGCTTCTAGCCACCTGTAATCCTCGGGCTTGACCCGAGGATCCAGTGCGAGCTGCCCTGGGCCTTCGTGTCAAGCACGAAGGCTACGATTAAGTGGCGTCCGAAGTCCACCGAACAAAAAAGTCACGTCGGCAGCCCCAACACGCTTTTGGCCATGACATTTTTTTGGATCTCGTTCGTACCGCCATAGATCGATTGAGCGCGATTACCGAAGTAGCGCGCCGTCGATCGCGCGGCGAATGCCGGAATGCTGTAATTGCTTGCCCAATCTGGGGTTACGCTGTCGTCAAATTTTCGCTGCGCGTGAAACGCCGCGGCCTCGACAAACAGTTCATCGATATGTTGCTGGTTCTCTGTTGCAAGCACTTTGAGCGCGGATGCTTCCTGGCCTGGAGCCTCACCGGCCGATACAGAGGCCAATGCACGCAGGACTGTGAATTCCAGCGTGTCGAGCTCTCTTTCAATGTCCCCGACTTTGCCGCGAACGGTATCATCGTCCCAAAGTGCGGCGCCATCGACATTGGTTTCGCGCGCAATATCTTTGAGTCTGGCCAACTGTTCGCGCTTGGCGGCAACGTGAGCGTAGGACGTGCGTTCATGGCCAAGGAGATATTTGGCATAAGTCCAACCCTTGCCTTCTTCCCCAATCAAATTTTCAATCGGCACACGGACATTATCAAAATGAACCTTGTTGAGGCTGTGTTTGCCGTCAATCGTGATGATCGGATCAACGCTGACACCCGGCGTTTCCATATCGATACAAATGAATGAAATGCCTTGTTGCGGCTTTCCACTGTTGTCGCTGCGCACAAGACAGAAAATCCAATCGGCATAGTGCCCCAAGGAGGTCCAGATTTTCGTCCCGTCCACAACATAATGATCGCCATCACGTGTGGCCTTGCATTGCAATGAAGCAAGGTCAGACCCGGACTCCGGCTCCGAATATCCCTGCCCCCAAAAGGTCCGGCTCTCGAGTATGTCCGGCAACCAGCGTTTCTTTTGTTCGTCGGTCCCGAAGGTGTAGATCACCGGTCCTACATAGATCACGCCCATGGGCACAACATTCAGCGCCCCTGCGCGTTCGAGTTCCTCATCGAAAATGTATTTCTGGGTCACGGTCCAACCCGTGCCGCCATATTCTTTCGGCCAGTTGACCGCCAACCACCCCTTGTCGTTGAGCGCACGTTCCGAGCGCTGATAGTCGTCTTTTGACGGGCTCGCCCCGCTCGCCGCCTTCTCGATAATGTCCTGCGGATATTCCGTCGCAAAGAAAGCGCGGACCTCTTGCCGGAAGGCTTCGTCTTCGGGCGTGAATCCAATTCTCATTTCTGTGCCTCTCTCTTCGCTTTCATACGGCGGCGCGCTTCGGTAAAGACCCAACGATTGCCTTCCGTGTGGGTGACATTCAACTGCATCTCAGAAATCTTCCAGCCCTGATCTGTTCGCACCAGCTTGTCATCGTAAAAGCCGAACATCGTGTAACGCCCTGTTCCCTCGGGTGGTTCAAACTCGATCCAATGTTCGGCCCGCATCGCTGCCAATGCACGGGCACGATCCCCTTCAATGGTAATCCGCGGGATCGCGATGAAATGCTGCGTCATCGACAATTCGGCAAACAGCGCCGCCTGAGGGGGGACGACCTTATCCGTCTTTTGCAAGCGCGTTTCGCCGCCAGACCAAGATGTTAAATCAAAGACGACTTCATCCAAGAAGATTGAGCGCCACAGGTCCCAATCTTGCGCATCCAACCCGGCCGCGTAGTTGCCCAAAACCTCTGTGATCTCAGATTTATCAATGAGCCGCTGCAGCTTTTCTGTATCCGTCACGGTTCCGCTCCTCTGTGAAGCGCAATCCTAGGCGCACCGATACGGCGTGCCAACCGCATTTCAAGATCTGAACCCCCGCGTCAATGGCAACACTTCGACCACTAACTTTTCAACAGCGCCCGTATTGATGCCGCCATCGCTCTTTGCGCAGATTTCGCTGACAGGCCCTGCCTTACACGCAACCGCTCCCAGGCTTCAAATGAAGTGGCTTGATCCAGTGCATTTTGAATGTCGGCACCGGCCTTGCGGGCTTCTGGGAAGGCTTTCAATAGATTTTTCCGAAGCTCTTTTGCAAAATTGGTTTGGTTTTCTTGGATAGACGGCGATTCCCATTGGCGCGCTAAGCCCGCGCGCATGAAGAACTTCGCCTTCTCATAAAACCCGACGCGCAACTCGACAAAGTTGACGATGCGTTCTTCGAGCGAGCCTTCCACAAGAATGGTCTGAAAGGCCGGCCGCAATAGCAAGCTCGTACGTGCCCTGATTTCCTGATAAAGCGTTTCCATATCCTCGAAATGACGAAACACCGTACGATGCCCAACACCGGCTCTGGTCGCCACTTCATGGCTGGTAGGCAACAGATTACCCTCTTGAATAAGTGTAAAAAGGGCCTCAACAATCTTTGCCCGGGTCTTGGTGCTTCGATGCAAGCGGCCATCTGTTGGGAGTTCGGTCACATCGGTGTCTCCCTGGGGCTCAGGTGGCAATGAACTACTCCTTGTTCGCAGCAGGCACTTGAACCTGCACAATAAATTGACATATACTATGTCATAATATTATCCGCAAGCGCCAGCATTCCAGAAAGGCCGTGTCATGAAAGCCCTCCGCACACCAGACGAGCGTTTTGAAAATCTTCCTGGCTACAACTTCGCTCCAAACTATCAGATGATTCCAGATGGTGAAGGCGGCGAATTGCGCGTTCATTACATAGATGAGGGACCGAAAGATGCAGAACCGGTCTTGTGCATGCACGGGCAACCCAGTTGGTCGTTTCTTTACCGCAAGATGATCCCCGTTTTCACGAAAGCAGGCTACCGGGCGGTCGCCCCAGACTTGGTTGGCTTTGGCCGTTCTGACAAACCAACCGAACGTGATGACTATACCTATGCCCGCCACGTGAAATGGATGGGGGACTGGCTAACTGCCCTGAACCTCAAAAACATCACGCTGGTCTGCCAGGATTGGGGAGGCCTGATCGGCCTGCGTGTCGTCGCGGACCATCCCGACCGATTTGCGCGCATTGTGGTTGCCAACACAGGATTGCCCGATGGCTCTAACATTCCCGAAGGCATGGGCGACACGATGAAAAAGATCTATGACGAAATTCCCGTGATTGAGGCCAGTGAGCTGGGCGAACGTTTTGCCGCCAAAGACGGTCCTCCGGGTTTCTTTTTCTGGCGGAAATATTGCGCCGAGAACCCAAACTTCAAAGTACGCGATGTGATGCAGAACATTGCGGCGCCTGAGGGAGATCGTGAAGCCATTCTTGACGCCTACCAAGCCCCGTTTCCTGATGCGACCTATCATTCAGGTGCGCGCAAGTTTCCGAGCCTGGTGCCGATCTTTCCTGACGATCCGGAAATACCAAACAACAAAAAGGCATGGGAAGAAGTCTACAAGAAGTGGGACAAGCCCCTGCTCACCGCCTTCAGCGACAGCGATCCCGTCACGGCCGGCGGGCATGCGCGTTTCCAAAAAGAAGTGCCGGGCGCCCAGAACCAAAAGCATGTGACCATCAAAGGCGCAGGACATTTCCTGCAGGAAGACAAGGGCGAAGATTTCGCCGCGGAGGTGCTGACCTTTATTGAAGCGAATCCGCTGTAGGCGGAGGGACCAGCATTTCGTGTGAACTCGTCATTCGCCGAAGAAGATCGGCGAATGACAAACAAGTCGCAACCAACTATTCTGCTGTCTTCAACGTAACCGTTTCGTTCTTTTGCTCACCTGCGGCCAACGTCAACGGCAGATCTGTGCTCTCACCTCCGTAGCTGACAGAGGCGATATAATCGCCCGCAGGCACAATGAATGTCGGTTTTGCTGATCCGGATCGATCCAATTCCGGATGATTGCCTTGGGACTCAGGTGTCACTTTATAAAGTCGCCAGAAGAGCCCCTTCCCAATTTCATTTCCATCTGACGTTGTCGCAGTCAGGCGGACCATGGCCGAGTCCATGACAACCGATTGTTCATTGAGCGCGCCAGCCGTGACGGTAACATCGACATCCTTGAGCGCTTTGCCATGTTGTGCGCGGAGCACATAGTCCCCGGCCGGCAAGCGAAATAACGGCTTGGCGCTACCGGCCCGGTCAATCTCCTTTTGCTTGCCTTGCAGATCTTTTTCCGGATTCAGCACCCAATAAAACATCTTCTCACCGAGCGTGTCGCCACCTTCGGTCATCGCCGCGGTAACCTTGAGGTAACCCGTGTTCATGTCGAGCTGTTCTTCTGTTAGAGTGCCCGCCGTGACTGTTACTTCCTTTTCTGCAAAGGCCTTGCCGTGTTGTGCACGGAGCAAATAGGTTCCGGCCGGCAGTCTGAAAAGCGGCTTGGCGCTGCCGGACCGGTCGATCTCCTTGCGTTTTCCCTCAAGGTCTTTGGTGGTCGACAAGACCCAATAAAACATCTTGTCTTTCAAAACCTCACCACCGGCTGTAGGGATGCCTGTGGCTTGCAGATAGCCTGCGTTCATATCGAACACAAACTCAATCGTTTTGCCCGCTTCAATCACAAGCTCGGTTGAGGCAAAAGCTTTGCCATGCCGCGCGCGGACTTCATACGTCCCGGACATCAACCAAATGAGTGGCGCCGCACTGCCTGACCGATCAAATTCCTTCTGATCGCCCTCCAAGTCTTTTTCAGGCGCATAAACCCAATAGAACATTTTGTCGTCCAAAGGGTCAGCGCCCGCAGTGGGGATGGCGCTGAGTTTGACGCCCCCAGCGTTCATGATCATCACGTGGTCGGTCGTTTTCCCCTCTTCAACAACAAGATCCACATTACGATAGACGCTGCCGTTTCCATAACGGCCCACCACATGATAGGTGCCGGGTGCCAACTCAAAAAGTGGGGCATCCGATCCGGAACGATCCAGTTCTTCTCGCTTGCCTTCAAGATCGGTCTCCGGCTTGTAGACCCACCAAAAGAGCTTACCGTCTGCGAGGATCTCGCAATCACCGCACAATCTCGCACGAAGACGAATCCCTTGAGGTTCTTCCGGATCATCCTTTACGGCCTCAACGGTTTGCGTGAGCGCAGCGGTCAGTTCATTCGCATTCGATGCTTTCAGAAACTTACCGCCCGTATTGTCTGCAATACACTGCAACCCGGCGGACTCTTCTTCCGTTAGGTCGAACCCAACCACATGGGTCGTGAAATCAATACCCTTTGTTTCAAGTTCACTTGCTAAAGCGCAGGGATCAGCATCGCAGGTTTCCAAGCCATCGCTGACCAGAATCACGGTTGCTTTTTCTTCCGTATACTTAAGGGCATCCGCCGCCTGTCGGACCGATGTGCTGATAGGTGTTTTGCCCTTGGGATTGATCGCGTTAACGCGCTCCATAAATGCCGCTTTGTCGAGCGGGCCGACGGGCACCAATGTCTCGATATCACCGCAATTGCCTTTTTCACGATGGCCATAGGCGATGAGACCCAGTTCAACTTGGTCATCCCAATTGGTGAGCACGCCATCAATCACGTTTCGCGCAATTTCGATTTTAGCCGTGCCGTCGATTTGGCCCCACATGCTGCCCGACCCGTCGAGCACCATGATTACTTTCCCTCCATCGTCTGCCTGGACAGACAAGGACGAAAGAACAAAAAGGAAAATCGAAAAAGCTATTTGTTGTGTACGCTGAACCATTTTTCCCCCAAGCGAAAACTGCAAAACCTCACGCAATCAGGTGATTCAAAACCTACAATAACGCTTCGGGATCACCTATGACGAATGAACATTCCAGCACATTCGCTCGCGAAAACACGGCTAGCGATAAAGAAATTCGGAAAAATGCCCAAGAGGCAGTAAGGCGCGCGCATTATGCCGCCCCGGCCTTCTCAGCTTCCGCCCAGGCTGCGGCAGCAATTGGGCGAATGCTCTCCGCCAATTCAAGGGCGTTGGCAGCGGCCGCCGTGCCGTCGCGCACACGGCCTAGAATGCCTTGATAGATGGCGGCCGTGCGAAAGAGATTGTAGGCCCGATAGAAAGACAGATTTTCGATGGGCTTGCGCCCTGCCCGTTCACAATATTTGTTCACATAATCCTCAAAACTGGGAATGCCGAGCGTCGTTACATCCGTGTTGGCAAACGAGGCACGCCCATCATCGAGCGCCGGCCGATACCAAGACATGGTGTTGTAGGTGAGGTCGCCAAGCGGATGACCGGTTGTACTCAATTCCCAATCGAGTACAGCGGCAACCTTTGGTTCCGTTTTGTGGACCAGCACATTGTGGAATGAATAATCACCGTGGAGAAGGCAGGTTTCGTCATTGTCGGGGATCGCGCCGGGGAGCCAATCGATGAGCTTGTTCATACTGTCGATCTGCTCGGTCTCCGACAGTTGATACTGCTTGGTCCAACGCGCAATTTGACGCGCGAAGTAATTTCCTGGCCGGCCAAAGTCTTCAAGACCTATCGCTTTGTAGTCGACCTTGTGCAGTTCGGCGAGCGTTTCATTGATGGAATCATAGACCAATGTGCGCTCTTCGTTGGTGAGGTCCGGCATCAACGGATCCCAAAAGACCCGCCCCTCGATGAAATTCATCACAAAGAAGATGGTGCCGACAACGCTTTCATCTTCGCACATCAAATGTGCCGTTGGAACTTTGTAATTCACTTTGTTCAGAGCACTCATCACCCGATATTCGCGATCGACCGCGTGGGCTGATTTGAGCAACTGACCGGGTGGCTTGCGCCGCATGACATATTTTTTCTTGGGCGTGACTAACATGTAGGTCGGACAAGATTGGCCGCCCTCAAACTGTTTGACTTCGAGCGGCCCTTCAAAGCCGTCCAAGGTGTCAGACAAATATGCTGCGAGGCGTTTTTGATCAAAGCGATGCTGTTCTTTCACTTCGATCGTTTCGCCAAGATACTTCTTTTCCGAATCAGCCATGTTTGTCGCCTCAAATACCTGGTTTTCCTGGACGCGCTGCGCCCGGGACGTCAAAACTCATTTGATGTCGGAGGACGCAAAGCGACATCAAACGTTTAAACGATAGGCATCGCCATCTTTCACGATACGCCCTGCTGTAGCACCTGAAAAATGCGTGCCGATAATCAGTGTCGGGGTGTCGACAAACTGGGCGAACAGTTCGCGCCGCGTTTCGGCTGCCGCTTCAGGATCGGTATCGAATGTCGAAGACCAATCCAAGTGAGCCATTTGAATAGGATGATGGACACAGTCACCAGTGATCAAGGCGTCCTCACCATTAGATTGGATGCGAATGCTGACATGCCCAGGCGTATGGCCATGGGTCGGAACGAGCGTAACCTCGTCACAGACTTTGTGCGTCGCAGGCACCAAGTCCATGAGTCCCGCTTCCATGATTGGAAAAACAGAATCTGAATTGACGGCGGATTGCATTTCATCAGCGTCGTCAATCCAGTGATTATATTCGGCTTCCGCCACCAAATAGCGCGCCTGCGAGAACGTCGGCAGCCACTTGCCGTCGACCCACATGGTGTTCCAGCCTACATGATCAACATGCATATGGGTGCATAAGACAGTATCAAACGAGTTGCGTGCATAACCTGCGTTTTCAAGTTCGTTCAGAAACGTCGTTTGCATCTTGTTCCAAGCAGGTACCGGTCTCGGCTTGTCGTTTCCGATGCACGTATCAACCATGATGTGGCGATCCGGCGTCTCAACCACGAACGCTTGAATGGAACCTTTCAGTTTGCCGTCCGGCTCCGCGAAGTGGGGTACGAGCCATTCGATCTGCGTTACGGCTTCGCCCCGCGCCTTTGGCAAAATCGACCCGATGATGTTGCCTGCGCTTTCGATTTCAACAACTCGCGTGACTTTCACATCACCGATTTGCCAGGACAGATTACCCATTCCTTTTTCTTAGCCTCGTGCCAGATAGGCGATCGCAATAAATTTCTCATCCGGAAAATAATATTCGACGCGCAGGCGCCCATCGCCCACACGAGAAACAACAACCTTCCCTTGGTCAATGCACTCGTCAAATCCATAAGTGATGGTTTCACGGTAGGTTACATCATGCTCGGTCGCACCCTCTTGCGCCCAGGTACCGCCGCAATTGAAGTCAGGATATTTCACCTGTGCGCTTGTGCCATTCAGTGTCAGGTCAACACGCCACGTAGAGTATGTCTGTGCACCGTCAGCTTCTTCGAAGAGTTGAGTGCCTTTCCCCGACCAAGAGCCCATCGTTTCGGATGGCAGGCCCGTTAATTTGTCTGCAGCGCCTAAGAATAAAGTGGCCATTACCAAAACACAGACTGCAAAAAAACGATCAAACGAGGTTTTCATCTGCATTACTCCCCAGACATGTAAGACGTGAAAACAGGTTGGCCGGTATGCGCGGTGATTCCGCCATCGACCACCAGCATCGCACCAGTGATATACGATGCTTCATCGGACGCGAGGAAGGCAACCGCATGGGCAATCTCTTCCGGTTTCCCTGGCCGGCCCAGGGGAACGCGTGCCTCATATTCCTTTGAAATCTCTGGGTGCTCAATGAGTGACGCCGCCAGCGGCGTATCGACGGGACCGGGGCAAACTGCGTTGACCCGAATGTTCTCGCGCGCGTGATCGATCGCAAGCGTACGTGTGTAGTTCACGACCGCGCCCTTCGCGGCATTGTAGACGCCCAACCCATAGTCCGCATGCGTGCCCGATATAGATGCGGTGTTCACGATGGCGCCCCCACCCACTTTACGCATTTCGGGTATGGCTGCCTTGCAACCATAGAAAATGGAATCAACATCCACCGCCATTACCCGCTTCCAGGTTTCAACATCCATATCCGGTGCTTTTCCGAAAGCACCAATCCCGGCATTGTTGAAAAGAATGTCGAGACGCCCAAAAGCTTCGACCGTTTCAGCCACAGCGCGTTCAACGTCGGCGAATGCCGCTACGTCAGCACTGGTCGAACTCCCTATATTGCCAAGTTCGCGTGCAATCGCAGCGGCGCCGTCTTCATTCAAGTCCGCCACCATGACTTTGGCCCCTTGCGCCGCCATCAAACGCGCTGTCGATGCACCTATGCCCGATGCACCACCCGTAACCAACGCAACGCGCCCCTCAAAACGGTCTGCCACGTTTCACCTCCCATTCAACGACCACCGCATTGTGTCTTTCTGTCAGTGCCCACGCAAGGGCGGACAAGACTCAACAAACAGGAAACGATCGCCTAGTGTATGCGTTCAAAAATCATAGAGAGCAGAGACGATGAAACTCCCCAACGGTCTTAAACTGAAACTCGATCCGGAAGACGAATACACGCATACGCCGGAGGCAGCTCAAAACTATAACGAGAGCATGTATTTCAACATGTTCGACCCTGCCCAAAAGATGGGCGGGTGGTTTCGCATCGGCAACCGCCCGAACGAGGGCCATGCCGAAATGACGACGTGCCTTTATCTGCCTGACGGGCGCATTGGATTCATGTATGGCCGCCCGAAGATCGACAACAATGATGCACTTGATGCCGGCGGCATGAAAATCGACGTTATCGAGCCTTTCAAGAAGCTCAAAGTGACTTATGACGGAAAAATCTGCCTACTGACTAATCCATTAGAGATGGCGAACCCATCAGAGGCTTTCAAGAACAATCCTTCCGTGCCCGCAAAAGTCGATTTGAGCTACACTGGCCTATCGCCCATGTATGGCGGCGAGACCGTGAATGCGGATGGCTCACCGCTCGAGCTAGACGCCGAAAAGTCATTTGCGCGCGCGCATTACGAACAGCATGTGGCCGCCGAAGGGCTATTCGACATTGATGGCGAAAGATGGGACGTGTCGGGATTTGGCCTGCGCGACAAGTCCTGGGGCCCCCGCTACTGGCAAGCTATCCATTGGTACCGCTGGCTACCGATGAATTTTGGTCCTGACTTCGGCATGATGGTTTCGATCGTGACCGGTGAAAACGGACAGCCACGCCGCTCCGGCATGGTGTTTGAGGATGGCGCCTATCATCAAATCGAAGACGCAAAAATCGACGCAACCTACGACGAGAACCACTATCAAACCGCCCTCAAGGTTTGGTGCAAAACCGCGAACCGCGAATACAATGTCGATGGCAAGGTGGTCTCGCTCATTCCCCTACGCAATCGTCGTAAAGGACCCGATGGCCAAGAAATGCGTACCCGGATTACGGAGGCCATGACCGAATATACCTGCGATGGGAAGACCGGCTATGGCATGTCCGAATTCCTCGACCAGATCGTCGATGGCAAACCGGTTGGACTATAGAAATTGCGGGGAGAAGAAAGATGTGGCTACGGCTTCGTCAAATTGCACTGGTCGCGCGCGAACTTGCGCCCGTCGAAAAACAACTGACTGAGGTTCTGGGGATCGCCGTCTGTTATCGAGATCCCGGGGTCGCGCATTTCGGTCTCGAAAACGCTTTGATGCCCATCGGCAATCAACTGTTGGAAGTCGTCGCCCCAATCCAGGAGAACACTGCCGGCGGGCGTTACCTCGATCGCCGAGGCGGAGACGGCGGCTACATGGTGATCACGCAATGCGATGATCACATGCCGCGGCGCAAGCGGGTTGAAGAACTCGGCGTCCGTCTCGCTCACAAGTTTGAGACGGACGAATTCCGCAACATGCAGCTCCACCCTAAGGATACCGGCGCAACTTTTTTTGAGATCGACGAACAGCGCGGCCCAAACGCCCACGAACCGGACGGGCCATGGGAGCCCGCCGGTCCCGACTGGAAAAAGGGGCGCAAGCTTGACCGCGTCACCGGCATCGTCGCCGCGGAACTCCAATGCGATGACCCTGGGACTGTCGCTGCAAAATGGGCTGAGATTGCGGAGTTACCCGTATCGGGCACCAATACGATTGAGCTTGAGAACGCAACTTTGCGATTCGTACCTTGTACCGATGGGCGTCCAGAAGGACTGGGCGGCATCGATGTGGTTGCCAAAGACAAGGACGCGATTATGCAAGACGCGCAATCCATCGGCGCGAAGACCGGTGACAGCCAGGTCTATTTATGTGGCATGCGGATTAATTTGGTTTAAAGACAATTCTCAGGCGCAGGTATCATCCCGATTGACGTAAACACAGCATGATCGGAATGACACCCGAAGACATATGCACTCATCTGGAGCGACCGTGACATGACCTACGAGACAATCCTTACAGAGAAACAAGACGATCTACTGATCATTACGCTCAATCGGCCAGACAGGCTCAATGCCTGGACACCGAAAATGGGACGCGAGCTGTCCGGCGCGATCGCAGCAGCAAATGAAGATGACGATATCAACGCCATGGTTGTGACCGGCGCAGGCAAGGGATTTTGTGCCGGCGCTGATATCAAAGACGTGTTTGATGCGCAGGTTGAGGGGCGCGACAAGGAACGCCGCACCGAAGGCGATCGTGCGACCGGTGATTGGGTCGCAGATATTCGCGCCTCAAAGCCAATTGTTGCGGCGATCAACGGCGCAGCCATAGGCGTCGGCCTTACACAAATCCTGCCGATGGATTTCTTGATTGCAACACCGGAGGCCAAACTCAGTGTTCGGTTCGTTAAGATGGGCTTAGTGCCGGAACTTGCAAGTTCGCACTTCCTGGCCGCGCGTGTTGGATTCGGCATGGCCAGCGAACTAATGCTCACTGGCAAAACCGTACTGGGTGAGGAAGCCCAAGAGATCGGCTTAGTCGACAAAGTTGTCGGTGCGAATGCACTGTTGTCTGCCGCGTGTGAGACCGCCCGTGCAATGGGTCAAAATCCGCGTGACGCCGTTCGCCACATCAAACAATTGCTGACGGACAACGCTCACGAAACGGATCTTTCGCTTGTGCAAAAGCGTGAGATCGAGGCACTGCAACAGGCTTATAAGTCACCCGAACACAAGGAAGCCGTAAAGGCCTTCATCGACAAACGAGAACCGGATTTCAAGGCCGCACGCCAACAATAAAAGTTGTTTGAATATGGATGGAATGCTAGGGGTGCCGCCTCAATAAAAGGAAGGAGGCGCCCAAATGCGTAAAAACACAGACTACTCAACTCTGCCTTCCTTTCGAGCGCACCAGCATGCGGTGCCGGGGTTATCCCTCTGAAACGCATGTAAAACGGGGTCGCCGTACCATTAAGGGCGGCACCGTTGAACTACTCGAAAAGTTAAGACGCAACGATCCTTGTCCTTGCGGCTCAGGACATTTGTTTCAAGAAGTGTTGCCTGCGCACGGGCCGCTTTGATGGCGCCAACCGCGGAGACTTTTTTAGAGAACGATGAGAAGTACAGGCGGCCTGGGAAGGGCTGCCTGTAATCCAGTTTCAATTGGACGCTCACTAAGTTCGGGCGACGTTCGAGACGCGAACATAAACATACAAAAGTCTTCGCATCGTCCCTTTTTGACTACGGGTGCCGCAAAGGAAGAAGGTGTGAAAAGTCGGGCAGATTCCGGCATTCGACGAGCGTGTGACGAAATAACAGTCGAACGAGGTTCGCACATTCTGATGTCAGATTAATGACAGGCATGAAATTTAAACCCCCTTGAAAGCAACAGCTTGCGGGGTCATTGGACGATACGCAACTACAGACTGGATTCGCTTAAAAGTCTTCATACAGAGCAAGTCATAAACATTCGAATCATTCCATTAGTTTCCTCTTAGGAAAACTGATTTAGCCAGACAATATTCGAAAATTAGGCACGAAATTTATTAGATGTTGCCCAAAACGAATTGCTGCAGGTATGGAATGGCCCAGATTCACACAGGCATCGATTTTCGATACAAAACTATCATTGTTGTCGACGATAGCCTTTTATTTCGCCGGCTCATGGAGAGCCTACTTCGATCAATTGGCGTTGGATCAATCGTCCTCGCCAAAACTGTCGATCAAGCCATGACCGCAATCGGCAAGCGACAGGTAGATTGCCTCATCGCTGATTGGATGATGGATTCAGCAAACGGTCTTGACCTTGCACGGCGGATTCGAAGTTCGCCCAAATCCCCCAATCCAGCGCTGCCGATTGTTCTTTGCACCGCCTATACCGAACGCGAACGGGTCATCGAAGCACGTGATGCAGGCGTGACGGAATTCTTGGCCAAGCCCATTTCGGCGGCTCACCTATATGACAAACTCGCAAGTGCACTTTTTGCGGAACGCACGTTTATTCAACACAAAGGTTATGTCGGACCTGATCGGCGCCGTCAGACCCGTCCTTACAACGGCCCTGAGCGGCGGCGCGATCTTAATCAAGAGGCCATTGACGTAATTATGATTGATGGAGGCGCATGAGATGACGATGTCACGAACTGAAGCGATCGGAAAAGCAGAAAAAGTGCTTGAGGCCATAAAAACCGACTATCCCCCTCACATGCTCCGCACGATAGCCGAGATGGACAATGCTTTTGAAACCAGGAATTACGACCAGCTCACTTTTCTCAGTCACGAATTGAAGGGCGAGGCGGGAACTTTCGGTTGGCCCTTGATCTCGCAAGCCGCTGGATGGCTCAGACAATTGTTGGAAAATCGAGGCGCAGAGCTTGATGACGAGATTTACAAAATATTTCTGGATTCTCTGCACCAGTTATCTGCACCGGACCTGGCGGGCGAAAACGAAGCCGGCGTGTGTCTCATAAAGCAACTTTACGCTCTTTGCGAAAGTCAGGAAATCCGGCCAAGCTGATACGCGCCCGTTAGCAAACCCAAGCAAAGATGATGACATCAATACGACGGCCGTAATGACCGCCGGTGGAGCCCAGAACTCATAACACTTTTGAGCTATTGCTCGGGTAATGGGACGGCAGTTGAGAGACTACCATAGTAATGCGTTAAGATCTTTTTGCAACTATTCAGTGTTGGAATCTTCGGGTGCGGGGAGATCAGATGTTCATATGGCGGCACTACAGAATTCTGTTGATTTCAGTCGTTCAACCATTCTTCTCGTCGATGACAACGATTTTTTCAGCAAGCTGATCGAAGTAATGCTGCGTGCGCTGGAAGTGCGGACGATCATCACCGTCAACACAGCCGACTCCGCCTTCGAACATACGAAGAAGCGTCACATCGATTGCATGATCACCGACTGGTCAATTGATACACTGGATGGGTTGGCTCTAACCAAACGAATTCGTACCCATAAGGAAACACTCAGACCTGACATGCCCATTATTGTGTGTTCTGCGCACACTGAACTTGAGCGGGTCATCGCCGCGCGTGATGCGGGGGTAACAGAATTCCTCGCGAAACCGATTTCAGCCGCACATCTATACGACAAGCTTGCACACGCCCTGTTTTCAGAACGTCTTTTCATTTCGGAGGGCGCCTATGTCGGCCCTGATCGTCGTCGAAGGAAAGAGAACATCTCCATTCGCGACCGGCGGCGCGATCTAAACCAACAAAGAATCGACGAAGTCATGCAAATGGGAGCCGCATAAACATGGCCATATCGCGTGACGCCGCCATACGGAATGCGCACATTGCCGTCGAGGCAATCGCGGATGACTATCCTGCCCGCCTTCATGCTCATTTGAATGAAGTCGAGCGCAGCATTGAAAACCGGGACTCTCAGAGAATAAAGGTGTTGAGCAACCTCATCAGAGGAGAAGGCACAACCATGGGATGGCCGCTTGTTTCCGAGGCCGCAGGCGGACTTTGGCATCTTCTTGAGGAAGAAGGCGACAAGGTCGATGGGGAACTGCTTTCGATCTTTGCCCAGTCGCTTCGAAAGCTCGCTCAAGAAGACCTGAAAGGCAGAACCAAGCAAGGCATTACTCTTATCCAAGAGCTCGGCGCGCTCATTGCTAACAAAACGCGCTGAACCATCACTTATTGGGTCTGCGGTCCTTGGCACGCTTTCTCCCAGAAAAACACGCCGCCAGTCTCGCGCACCATGACCACTATCAGGTCAGGATCATGATAGAGTCATACTCTGAGAGCATAGCAGCGCTTCATTTAAGTGCGCTCAGGCATTTCGCCGACATAGCGCGCACGCGGCCGTATGATCCGGGGGCTTTGATATTGCTCAATCACATGCGCAATCCAGCCTGCCGTTCTGCCGATACCGAACAGGATGAAGCCAGCGTCTGCGGGCAATCCGCAAGCACGGGATACCATGACGGTTGCCACATCGATATTTGGCTGGCGGCCCGTCAAATCCGCCACCGCATCGATCAGTTCAAACTCCCATGCGACTTTCTCTGCATAGGAGCTTTCTTTGAGTGCGCGGAGCAATGCGGCCGCTCGCGGATCCGCTTTCGCGTAGAGGGGATGTCCAAAGCCGGGCAGTTTATCTCCGCGCCTTAATCGCGACTGCATCCATCCGGACAAGTCACCGGCCCCACTGGCATCGTCAAACAACGCGGCGACACGCCGCGTGTACCCGCCATGACGAGGTCCATCTAGGGCAGCCAGGCCGGCCATCACCGCGCCGTAGGGCGAGGCTTTCGTTGATGCCACCACGCGCACCGCAAAGGTCGAGGCATTCAATTCATGATCCGCACACAGAACAAGGCCCCTTCGGACAAGATCTGCGGCCTCTTCATCACACCCCCAGGCGCGCGCGGTTGCTTGATGAATATCTTCATCGCCTTTGACCTCAGCGCCCGCAAAGCCTTGTGTAACCAACTTTAGGATGCGCGCTCCCGTGCGCGGCACATCTCCGACACCAGTGAGATAGGCGAAAGGATATTGGGTGACATCAATGGCAAGCAGCGCTTGTACCTGGGCGACGCCGTCCTGATGCTCGACCAACCGCTCAGGCAATGGCGGAATGAGTGGGAACGCAAAAGGATCTTCGTCTGTGCATTGCCACAGCAAACGCGCCAACGTTTCGAGACTCGCATGCTCTGCCAATTCGGTTGCGTCGCGCCCGCGATAATAAAGGCGACCGTCTTCGATACACGTGATCGCCGAATCGAGCACAGGCGCCCCCCAAGCCAAGGCACGGTCGGCATCGGTTTCGATGGGCTTGTCTGCGCGTTTGCGCCCCCGCAAACGATAGACGTCTTCCGCCGCGTAGCGCCGCGCCCGGGCTGTCTGTGAAGGCTCCGATCTCACCAATCCGCGGCTGACATAGCTGTACAGCGTCGCTTTGGAAACGCCCAACTCCGCGGCCGCCTCGTCCGCCGAAAGGAAGGGTCGCGGTTCTTTAGATGCCCCTATTTCCCTCATTTCTCACCCTTATATTGATATATTGATTGATTCAATCAATATTGACGATTTTATCGATTTTCATCAATTCTATCAATATATCGAAATAAAGCCAGAGCCAAAGTGGGAGAAAAGGCGATGAGTGGATTGGAAGGTGTTGTAGCCGCAGAAACCGAAATGAGCTTGGTCGACGGCAAGAACGGCCGGCTGATTGTCCGCGGACATGAGCTAGAAGATATCGCCGGCACGCTGACTTACGAAGATGTGGCCTCTTTGCTGTGGTCACGGGTCGTTCCGGGCGCAACACAATCAAATGACCTAGCGGCCTTGTTTGCAGCCAGCCGTGAAGAAGCCTGGACCCGTCTGAAGCCACTTTTCCCTCTGGCAACCGGGATGAGCCCTCTGGACGGACTGCGCTTTGGCCTTTCGGCACTAGCAGGCAATGATACAGAGGCGGCCGATCTGGTCGGAGCGGTGCCTGTTCTGATTGCCGCACTCGAAAGGCAGCGGCATGGCGCTCAACCGATTGCACCTGACACCAATCTCGGGCAAGCCGCCGATTTTCTTCGCATGCTGAGCGGAACCGCTCCTCGGCCGGTAAATGTCGCGGCGTTTGAAACCTATCTCGTCACTGTGGCCGATCACGGGATGAACGCATCCACATTTACCTCGCGCGTCATTGCCTCGACACGCGCTGATATCACGGGCTGGATTGTCGGTGCAATTTCGGCCTTGTCAGGGCCGCTCCATGGCGGCGCGCCTGGTCCGGTCCTTGATATGCTGGACGCCGTCGAAGCCGCAACCAGTCCCGCTGACTGGATCGAAGCCCAGCTTGCGAAGGGCGAACGGCTGATGGGATTTGGTCACCGCATCTACCGGACACGCGATCCACGGGCGGATGTCCTAAAGGCGGCCCTCGACAAACTTCCGCACGATGCGGGAAGGATCAGCATGGCGCGCGAGCTTGAAACTGCCGCGCTGCGTGCACTCGCCCATCGTTACCCTGACCGGCGTCTTGATATCAATGTTGAGTTCTACACAGCGTTATTGCTCGAAGCCGTTGGCCTGGATCGGAGCCTGTTTACGCCTGCTTTCGCTCTTGGGCGCACACTCGGTTGGATTGCGCACGGCTATGAGCAGGTCGCGAGTAAGCGCCTTATTCGTCCGGCATCGGAATATACCGGCCCCATGCCTGCCGTGAGTGAAACACGGCCCGCCTTGGAGCGTGTTGGCGGATGAAGATTGCTTGACGGGCAGACAAAAGCGCACGTCTTCTGAAGAAAAACATCGTCAAAGCTGCAACAAATCAAAGGCGGCCTGGCAAAAGAACTTTGCCGGGTCTTGCCCAACGGCCAAAAGCGCCCCATTCTTTTGGATGTGCCCAAAGCAGGAGCGTGACCGTCATGAGAACGAAAATTCCGCCGCCCATCCTCGCGCTGCTCTTACTTGGCATGATGTGGGCGGTCGACAGATTTCTTGCCTTTGGAGAAATCGAAATTCCCTTAAGCGGCGCCATCGCAATACTCCTCGTCATTTTGGGCTTCGCGATTGCGATTGCAGCCACCGGCCTATTTAGGAATGCGGGCACGACGGTCAATCCCCTTGATCCCTCGCAAGCCTCCAGCCTGGTCACCAACGGTATTTTCGGCTACACGCGCAACCCGATGTATTTAGGACTGTTCATGCTGCTGGCCGCATGGACGATTTGGCTCGGCAATATCTTCAATGTGCTGCTGCTCGCGGCTTTTGTCTGGTACATGACAAAGTTTCAAATCGAACCGGAGGAAGAAGCCCTGTTGAAACTTTTCGGCGAGCCTTACAACAATTACCGCAGCAAGGTTCGGCGCTGGATTTAAACGGGCGGTCGCGTCGAAATAGTCACCTTAACCGCGCGAACAATTGAAATTCATTCCCGAAGTTGCGCTTCAATGGAGTGAATGAACGCGGCCTGCTTTACGGTAAGACTGAACGTCGGCATTTGCACCGAGATCTTTTGCAATAGCCCATCCAATTCCTCGCCCAACACGATATGGGCCGCGACAATCATCGTCGATGTGCGGCCGATGCCCGCCATACAATTTTTCGCATCACTCAAAACACGGAGTTAGTAGCCGCGTTAACCCCAAAACATAATTCTGGGTTGAGCTACTTATCAGCACACCTATAGTCTTTGATACTCAGACTTCAAAGGGACGCATGCCTGGGTGATGCGGAAAACAAAAAAGGGGACTAGCTGTGACAGCGCACATTAAGCTCATGACAATGGGAGTTCTGATTTTCCTTCTGGCTGGATGTGCGAGCGGCAGCACACCTAAAGATTTAGCGCTAACCCCAGAGTCTGAGGAAGGGGTGATTGTTTTGGGCTTAGAACCTGAAGGCGAGCACCTACCTGGTCAATTTATCATGGCTTTCCGACCAATTGATCCTGAGACCAAACAGGTCTTGAAAGACGTGGATGCGGTTTACATTCGGGACAAAGAGAGCCTCAACAAATCTCTCATCAGTTTGGCAATTGGAGGGCCGCGCCTCGCGCCAATTCTCAGAAGCCCATCTAAAGTTCAGGGTGAGACGGAATACAGGACGACAACCTTTTCGCCGGGAACCTATGCGCTTGTGTATATATACATGCAAGGCACATCCTACGCGAACGCTGACACTCTGATTTGTGCAAGCGAAGCCTCGCTCATCTTCGACGTAAAGCCCGGACAAGCGTTTTACATTGGGAACATGTTTCTCTCAGAATGGGGTAAAGCCGAGATCAGACGAAGTGGTAATTTTGAAGCTGCAAAAGCGGCCTTTAACTCGCAACATCAGAACATCGCCATCCCTTTAGAAAAAGGGAATGCGACGGTTGCACCAATTCTTCCGATAGCAGGTAAGCAGGACAACTCTAAAAGTTGTCGTGGTTATGGATCTGTGCGTTCTGCTCAAACAATACGAGGCATTCTCTAATTTATTCTTTGTGTTAGGAGCGGGTTTAAAACCCGCTCCTAACAGTTATCAGATTAACGGTGCAAACAATTGAATCTTATTCTCGGAGTTGCGATTCAATTGAATGGATAAAAGCGGCCTGTTTTCCGGTAAGACTGAACGTCGGATTTTGCTCTGAAATCTTTTGCAATAGCCCATCCAATTTCTCGCCTAACGCGATGTGGGCCGCGATAATCATCGTCGATGTGCGGCCGATGCCGGCCATACAATGAATGGCCAATGGTTCCCGATCTTGTTTGGCCGCTTTAATGATCTCTCCCATCTCTCGGACTTGTTCGAGTGAGGGCGCATTCAAATCCTCGATCGAAAAATGATGGAGCTGAAAGTGCTCTTCTAGAACGTCCGTATTGTGATGAATTTCAGTCAAAGCCGCAATTCTGGAAAACCCACGCTCCTTTAGAAACGAGATCTCATAGCTCAAGCGGTCGCCCGAGAAAACGAAGTGGACCTTTCCGCCGGTAACGCCAAACTCCTGCAGGACCTGTGTATGGGCAACAAGTCTTTCAGCAACCTGCTCAACACCATCCGGTGTTGAGAATGTGTCAACGACTCTACGTCGTTGATCCTCATCATGGTCATAGAATTGCGCGATCTCTCTTGAATGACTATCGACATGAGCCTGAAGATCGTTCAGAGGACGAGGGCCGTCAGACAATACGCCCAGCCAGCCAAACAGAAGCACCTCATCAAATGGAATATCGTACCAATGCGCGCCATTAAATCCCGGCCGCGCCATCCCAGCGATCGCACCTTCTTCAAACCACCAAAATGCTCTCATGCCACCCACCTCGCGATTAGCAAGAATAGGCAGATTCGCGGGAATGAAGAACCTTCATGGAAGAGAAGCGCCGTGAGGCCTTTACCCCGAACACCCACATGCGCTTGGTTTGGCGGCAACGTTTCCTTTCATGGCTTCTTTCAGAAACTCTGCCCCGCCCCCGGGCCCTGTGATCCGTAACGAGATCCTTTTGCCTTCTGGATGCAATCCAATTCCGAAACTCAAAAAGTTACAGCAGCGGCTTTCAAACAATGCAAAGTCGGACACAAGCTTCATATCTTCCTCCGTACGATCGAACCAATAGACGAAACCATCCGGCACTTGTTCAATGTCGATAATGCGCGGAATGAACGACCTTCTAAGGTCCAACTTTCGCGAACTCAGATCCGAGGTGGAAAGACTGCATGCCTGCGGTAGACTTTCGATTACCAAGGTTGATGGGCCATTTGGTTCAGCGGCTTCATAAGGCCAACTTGCATTTGTCATTGCTTCTCTCCGTTGGATGCGCCGACACCCTACGGGTTGAAGCTAGATTTAAGTCAAGCACCGCGAGGAAAACGACATGCCAAAGAACGAATGGGGACCTGATCGCAAACGCGCCGCCGTCAGTTTGACGTTTGATAATTTGGGCGAAGCCGCGGAAATCGAACTTGGCGCCCTTCCTGAGGATGTCAAAACAGGCGCGCATGGGTCCGTGACCGAGGCTCTGCCTTGTCTTCTGGAGATACTCGAAGGCACCACCGCCACTTTCTTCGTCGAGAGCTGGAATGTTGAGCACTATCCAGAGGCAATCCGGTCCATCCAGTCCGGCGGGCATGAGGTTGCCAATCACGGATATCGTCACGAGGTTTGGGGCCAATTGGATAGAGACCAGGAGGGAGAACTCTTCGAAAGATGCCTCGCTACTCTCGACACCATGGGCATCAAACCCAAAGGCTTCCGTCCGCCCGGGGGACAACTGACGACACAAACGAAAACGCTGCTCCATGATCTTGGCTTCACTTACCTATCCCCTGCCGGGCGGACCACCCGGGCGGAGGAAGGGCTCGCAACATTGCCCTTTGATTGGAAACTGGTCGATGCTTACTTCTTGGATGAGGGGCTCGGCGCCCTTCGCAATCACTTTGGCGACCCAAACGAGGCCTTCCCCCTGTCAGCATGGGAAGAAAGCCTCGACCGGGCGATCGAGGAAACCAAGTCGAAGGGAACTCACTTGGTGACCATCTTTCACCCATTCCTGTTTATCGGCCAACCCGAGCGCTATGACTTGTTCAGCCGAACGGTCGAACGCCTTTCAAACGACCCGGAAGTCTGGCTGGCACCGTGTCAGGAGGTCGCCCAGGATTTAGCCACTAAAGCCCCGCCATCGCCTTGACTTGGTTTGGCGCGCGGCTATAGTGCGCGGCCTCAACTAGGCAACTCATGTCGCCTAGGCTTTTTGCTTGTGAGATTTCGTTAGGATTTTCGGCAGAAACTGACCGGCGAAAGGCGCAAGCCCACTCATCCTACGGATGGCTCGACTTTAGGTAGTCAATATGTATGCGGTCATAAAAACCGGCGGTAAACAATATCGCGTCGCAAAAGATGATGTGATCCAGGTCGAAAAGCTGGCTGGCGCCGCGGGCGACTCTGTTTCCCTGGACGAAGTTCTGATGATTGGGGGCGACGGCGAAACGTTGGTCGGTGCACCCCTGTTGGATGGTGCAAGCGTTTCGGCTGAGGTTATCGAACAAGGCCGTGCTGACAAGATCATCGTCTTCAAGAAGAAGCGCCGTCACAACTACCGGCGCAAAAAAGGCCACCGCCAAGAACTGACGACTCTAAAGATCACCGATATCAGCGCGAAAGGTGGCGCCAAACCTAAGAAGGCAGCCCCTAAGCCCGCTAAGGAAGAGACTGCCGCGCCGGATGTCGCTGGCGTCGCGCCCCCGGCCCTTGAAGGACCCGACGGCGAGCCCGATGATCTCACCAAATTGAGCGGCGTTGGCCCTAAGCTCTCAGAAAAGCTGAACGGCATGGGCGTTTATCATTTTCATCAGGTTGCCGCTTGGTCACCTGAAAACGTTGCCTATGTTGACGAGCATTTGAATTTCAAGGGTCGGATCGAGCGCGACGGCTGGATCGATCAAGCCAAAGAACTGGCCGAAAAGAAGGACTAGCGCGCGATGGCACACAAAAAAGCAGGTGGTTCTTCGAGAAATGGCCGCGATTCAGCGGGCCGGCGTCTCGGTGTCAAAAAATATGGCGGGGAATCCGTGATTCCCGGCAACATCATTATTCGCCAGCGCGGCACAAAATGGCATCCAGGCCAGAATGTCGGCATGGGCAAAGATCACACAATTTACTCGCTTATCGACGGTCAAGTCGCCTTTAAAACAGGCGTCAAGGGCCGGGTCTTTGTGTCGGTGGTGCCGGCGGCAACAGACGCATAACAAGTGGCGAGTTGAGGTCGCCACAAAGGTGGTGATCTGAGATTTGACGAGGGAGATGGATCACCATCTCCCTTTTTTGTTGAATCTCCCTCCGTTAACGGAGGTTAACCATGAACTTGCAGTTGAAATCGGAACGATTGCTGATCCGCCCTTTCGACCTCGCAGATGGCCCAGAAGTCGAGCGTCTCTGCGGGGATTGGGACGTTGCCAAGATGTTGGCCCGGGTTCCACACCCCTATCCAAGGGGGCTCGGCACCACATGGATCAAATCCCACGATGCGTTGCGAAAAAATGATAAGGAATTTCCCTTCGCCATCACAAAAGGTGGTACACTGATCGGAAGCACCGGCGTCACACGCCGGGGTCCAACAAGCGGTGAGGTTGGATACTGGATCGCAAAAACCCATTGGGGCCAAGGGTTTGCCACAGAAGCAGCCCGCTCCATGCTCCAGTTTGCGTATTGGGAGCTCGGCCTAAATGAGGTTGTGGCTGGTTATTTTTCCGATAATCCCGCTTCAGGACGTGTGCTGAGGAAACTAGGGTTCCGGTATACCGGGTCCCAAAAACATTGGTGCGAAGCGCGTCAGAACGCTGTCGACCACAAGAACATGGTGCTGGAATTCAAATGCAAAAAACAAAATCACGTGCCCGCAAACCTCTCCGCGTAAAGACCGAAAGGCTCCATTTGCGCCCTTTTGAGACCGCTGATGCCCCACGGCTCAACGAGATCTGTGGGGACATCCGTGTGGCCAATTGGGCGTGGGGTATTCCCTATCCCTATTCTGAGGAAATGGCCTTGGAATGGATCCGAAAGCAAAAGGCGGAACGGGACAAAGGAAAAGCCTATCGTTTTGCGATTGAAGCCGAAGAAGTGCTCGTTGGATGCTGTGATATTGATGAGATCGAGGAAGGCGCCGGTGCGCTCAACTTTTGGCTGGCAGCCAACGAGTGGGGCAAAGGGTACGGGTACGAAGCGGCGGAGGCCGTCGTTGGATTTGCGTTCAACCATCTCGGGCTGAACATGATCCGTTCCGGCTATTTGAATGACAATGTGGCGGCAGGACGTATTCTGGCCAAGCTGGGATTTGGATCTGCTGGATATGACTATGTGTTTGCGCACGCACGTCGCCGGTCTTTCTTGCATGCGCGCGTCAAACTTGAGCAGGAGCGCTGGGCGGCTGCATGAAATTTCTGGATCAAGCCAAGGTCTACATTAAGGCAGGCCATGGAGGTCCAGGATCTGTCAGCTTTCGTAGAGAAAAATATATTGAGTTTGGCGGCCCCGACGGTGGGAACGGCGGCCGAGGTGGCGACGTCTGGGTGGAGTGTGTCGAAGGCCTAAACACACTCATCGACTATCGCTACCAGCAGCACCAGAAGGCACGCCCGGGCGGGCATGGTATGGGCCGCAACCGTACGGGTGCGGACGGAGAAGATGTCACGCTTGCCGTCCCTCTCGGCACCCAGATATTTGATGAGGATCAGGAGACCCTGCTCGCCGATATGACACGGATCGGCCAACGGGCTTTACTCGCCAAAGGTGGAAACGGCGGCTTTGGCAATACGCATTTCAAAAGCTCGACGAACCAAGCACCGCGCCACGCCAATCCCGGCTTGCCCGGCGAGGAAGGCATCGTTTACCTCAAACTGAAGCTGATCGCTGACTTCGGTATCGTTGGGTTGCCGAATGCTGGGAAGTCGACCTTCTTGTCAGTCGTAAGCCGGGCAAAACCGAAAATTGCTGATTACCCCTTCACCACTCTGACGCCCAATCTCGGGACCATTGTCATGGATGGGATAGATTTCGTTATGGCGGATATCCCCGGCCTGATTGAGGGCGCGCATGAAGGAGCAGGGCTCGGCGATCGTTTTCTGGGACATGTCGAGCGCTGCCGTGCGCTGGTTCATTTGGTGGATGGAACTTCGGAGACCATCGCAGATGACTACCGGGCGATCCGGGCCGAACTCTCTGCCTATGGCGCGGGCCTGAAAGATAAACAAGAGATCATGGTGATGACCAAGATAGACGCCATGACCAATGACCTGATTCAAAGCCAACGGGCCGCCCTGGAAGAAGCGGCTGGCGCCAAGGCAAAGCTCATTTCAGGTATTGCACGCACGGGGACAGACGACCTGCTGCGCGTTTGTGCCGAACTCGTATCTGGTGAGCAACCAGAACCGTTGGAGGCCAAGGCACCCGAAGAACAAGAAGAAGTGAGAGCCTGGCAGCCATGACATCTATCTTGAAGGATGCCAAGCGCATCGTTGTCAAGATTGGTTCGTCGCTTCTCATTGATCCCCATACGGACCAGTTGAACAAAAAATGGCTTCAAAGCGTCATTGAAGACATCTCGCATGCCCGACAACAAAATCAGGATGTGCTGGTCGTGTCATCGGGTGCAATCGCGCTGGGCCGTCGATCACTCGGCTTGCCTCGTGGCGTCCTTAAACTGGAACACGCGCAGGCAGCGGCGGCGGCCGGACAAATCAGACTTGCTCACGCCTACGAGGAATTGGCCGCCAGCCACGACATCCCCGTCGCGCAAATTCTGTTAACATTGGGCGACACCGAAGAGCGCCGTCGTTTTCTGAACGCGCGCTCCACAATTCGCGTTTTGCTCAAGCACGGCGCTCTTCCGGTCATCAACGAGAATGACACGATCGCAACAAGTGAAATCCGGTATGGCGACAATGATCGACTGGCCGCCCGCGTAGCACAGATGACCGGTGCAGATTGCCTGATCCTTTTGTCAGACGTGGATGGTCTTTACTCGGCCGACCCTGCATCGGACAGCACCGCAGAGCATATCGCCGAGGTTGATGTGATCACGCCACAAATTGAACAGATGGCAAGCGATTGGACAGTCAAAACGGCGACCCAGATGGGATCCGGCGGCATGCGATCGAAATTGTCTGCCGCAAAAGTTGCGACAAGCGCCGGCTGCAATATGGTCATCGCCAACGGACATATCGACCATCCCTTACGCCTCGTTTCCGAAGGTGGTAGACACACACTATTCCGGGCAAATCAATCAGGCCTTGCCGCCCGCAAGCAATGGATTGCCGGCAGCCTGAAGCCTGAAGGACGGATTTACGTGGATAAGGGTGCCGTCAATGCTCTGCAACATGGCAAAAGCTTGTTGCCGGCAGGCGTCAGCAGAATTGAGGGCACATTTGAACGGGGCGATGCTGTTGTCATTTGCGATTCAACCGGCACGGAGATCGCGCGGGGATTAACAGCTTATTCTTCCGCAGATGCAGAAAAGATCAAACTACATAAAAGCGATGAAATCGAAACACTGCTCGGTTATCGTGGACGAGATGAAATTGTACACCGTGACGATTTGGTGATGACGGAAGTTCAAATATTGAAATCGGTTGGAAGCAGCCAATGAGCGAAGCACATAACACCGCCGACGTGACTCATTTGGACATTGGCGCCGAGATGAAGGCGCTCGGCCGCCGGGCCAAGCGCGCATCTTCGATATTGGCAATTGCCGGCGAGAACCAAAAGAACGAGGCGCTTCAAAAAGCGGCAACCGCGCTGCGCTCATCGCTCGATCGCATTCTTGAATCCAATGCCATCGACATGGCGGGCGGCAAAGAGAAGGACCTATCAAAGGCGATGCTCGACCGACTTCTTCTTAACGAGGATCGTGTTGAGGCGATGGCGAAGGGGCTGGAGGACATCATCGCATTGCCTGACCCGGTCGGCTCGGTGATCGACGCATGGGACCGCCCCAACGGCCTACATATCGAACGAATTCGCGTACCGCTTGGTGTCGTCGGCATCATTTATGAGAGCCGTCCGAATGTCACCGCGGACGCCGGTGCCCTGTGCCTAAAATCGGGAAATGCTGTGATTTTGCGGGGCGGATCGGAGAGCTTCCATTCATCGCGGGCCATTCACGCATGCCTTTTACAAGGCCTCGAAGCAGCCGGCTTGCCCGGAAATGCTGTTCAGATGATCCCGACAACAGATCGCGAAGCTGTCGGCATTCTGCTCCGCGATATGAATGACACTGTAGATATTATCGTCCCGCGCGGCGGCAAAAACCTAATTTCCCGCGTTCAACAGGATGCGCGTGTGCCTGTGCTCGCGCATCTCGAGGGGCTCTGCCACGTCTATGTAGATAAGAGCGCGGACATTGAAATGGCCCAGTCCGTTGTACTCAATTCAAAAATGCGCCGAACGGGCATATGCGGTGCGGCCGAAACATTGCTGATCGACAAGGCCTGTGTGGACACACACGCGGCCCCTCTTTTGCAAACCTTGATCGACTTCGGCTGCGAGGTCCGGGGAGACGAATTGCTGCAAGGGATTAACGCGCAGGTCAAACCGGTTACAAAAGAAGATTGGACGACGGAATATTTGGACGCAATCATATCCGCCGGTGTTGTCGATGGAGTCGACGGCGCAATCCAACATATTGCTGAGAATGGTTCACAGCATACAGAGTCCATTGTGACAGACGATCAAGCGGCGGCTGACCGTTTTCTGAACGAGATCGATAGCGCGATCTTGTTGCACAATGCATCGACACAGTTCGCTGATGGGGGAGAATTCGGCATGGGCGCCGAAATCGGAATTGCGACCGGCAAGCTTCATGCACGCGGTCCTGTAGGCCTAGAGCAATTGACCAGTTTCAAATACGTCGTCCGCGGATCGGGGCAGGCACGTCCTTGATTGACTTTTGGCGACCGCCACATCTCTTCGTGACACCGAATTTGCGCGTTGGCCTGCTGGGCGGCTCTTTCAATCCCGCACATGAAGGACACGTGCACATCAGCGAAGTGGCACTCAAACGCCTCGGCCTGGATCAAATCTGGTGGCTCGTTTCACCGCAAAATCCGCTGAAGTCTTCACGTCATATGGCTCCGCTCCAGGATCGCGTGGCACAGGCGAAGAAGATCGTCAGAAACCCTCATATTAAAGTCACGGATATCGAATCCAAACTTGGCACCCAGTTCACGGCCAACACACTGACCCAATTAACTCGGCGTTATTCGTCTGCACGTTTCATATGGATAATGGGTGCCGACAATTTAATTCAGCTCCCCAAATGGAAAAATTGGAATACGATTATGAACACCGTCCCGGTCGCAGTCATTGATCGACCCGGCTCTGTCATAAAAGCGCAACTTGGCCATGCAGCAACGCGTTATTCTGCCACTCGACTTTCTGATGATGATGCGCCACTGTTAGCCTTCTTGCGACCTCCTGTTTGGACCGTGGTGCATTCGCGCCTCAACCCGGTGTCTGCCACCGCCTTGCGCGCAAAACTTGGTTCAACAAAATAGTCCTTATGCGGCGAACATCGGAATAGGCTAGAGCCAAATCAATGCCCCCAAATGCCCCTCAACCGAATGTCCTCGCCGACCAAGGCACGGGCACTCCGGATCGCAAATCCCTTACGCGAGAATTTTCACGTACACGTGACCTGAGCGTTGCGTTGGCGGCACCGTTGAATATCGAAGACATGGTCGTGCAGACCATGCCCGACGTGAGTCCGACTAAATGGCACCTTGCACATACAACTTGGTTCTTTGAGACTTTCATTCTCAAAGCCCACGATACGTCGTACACACCGTCACATCCCGACTATGAGTATCTTTTCAATTCCTACTACAATGCTGTTGGCGACCAATTCCCGCGCCCTCAACGCGGCCTTCTCTCGCGCCCCACATTGTCTGAGGTCCTCAGCTACCGGACAGAGATCGAACAGAAACTCAAAGACTTCATTGCGGACGCCTCAGCACAAATCTGGGAAACGATTGCACCGCTGATTGAACTTGGCTGTCATCACGAGCAGCAGCATCAAGAGCTGATGCTGACGGACATCAAGCATGTACTGTCCTGGAATCCTTTGGCGCCGGTTGGCTACCCGAAGAAAACCGCGTTAGTGGAAAAACCAGAAGTGGTTCCACTCTCTTTTGTCGAGCTCGGCGAAACCGACCTGGTCGTTGGAGCTGATTTAGGCGATTCAGCGGCTTTTTCGTTTGATTGTGAAGGCCCAATGCATCGGGTTTTTCTTTGGCCCCACGCCCTCGCAAACCGGCCCATTACGAACGGCGAATATTTGGCCTTTATTGAGGATGGTGGTTACCGCACGCCTTCTCTTTGGCTTTCGGATGCTTGGAGCAAGATCAAGGAAGAATCCTGGGCCCATCCCCTGTACTGGCGAGAACGTGACAAAGAGTGGTGTGAATTCACCTTACACGGCGAAGAAAAACTAGACCCGGACAAACCGGTCAGTCATTTGAGCTATTACGAAGCCGATGCTTACGCGACCTGGGCCGGTGCTCGGCTGCCTTACGAGCACGAACTGGAACGGGTTCAACAAAGGGCATCTGGGGAAGGGCACTTTCTCAATCTCGCCGACCTCCATCCGCGCGTTGCACCTCAAGTCACTAACAATTCGTTCGTCCAGTTGTTTGGCGATGTATGGGAGTGGACACAGTCTTCGTTCAATGCCTATCCTGGCTTTAGACCGAAACCAGGTGCGGTCGGAGAGTACAACGGCAAATTCATGTGCAACCAATTTGTCCTCAAAGGCGGCAGTTGCGCGACCCCCGCAGGTCATATTAGATCCAGCTACCGCAATTTTTTCCCTGCGGACGCGCGCTGGCAATTCACCGGCTTGCGCTTAGCCCGCGATATCGAACCATACTAATAAAAATCACATCCATTCACCCCTCATAAAAAAACCTAAACAGCGTGGCAGACTTTTATGCAACGGGCAGCCCAACAGGATTCTAAAGGCTTGAGCTATTTTCTCGACCTTTCTCCGCCTACAGATCATTTTATGGACGACGTCGTTTCGGGCATGGCCAAGGACCAGAAAACGATCCCGCCCAAATACTTCTACGACAAAAAAGGATCGGAACTGTTCGACGAGATTTGCCGAACGGGCGAGTACTACATCACACGCACTGAACTGGGCATACTTAATCAGTATAGCGATGAAATCGCCCGCCATATCGGCCCAGATTGTCGTGTGATTGAGTTTGGCAGTGGCGCCAGTTTAAAGATTCGCCTTTTGCTTGATGCACTAGACCAGCCGGCCGAGTATGTCGCGATCGACATTTCAAAAGATTTTTTGAGGCAATCCGCCCTCACGATTGCAAACGATTATCCAGATCTTGACGTCGGTGCGATTTGCGCTGACTTCACAAAACCCATTGACCTGCCCCGGCCCAGTGCACGAGTCGAAGGGCGACAAGTCGGTTTCCTGCCTGGCTCGACGATCGGGAATTTTGCGCCTGCGGCCGCAGAAGAAATATTGCGTAGCATTCGATCCACACTATCGGTCGGCGGATATTTGGTGATCGGCGTCGACCTGAAGAAAGACAAAGACGTGCTGGAGGCGGCCTACAATGATGCGCGTGGTGTCACGCGATCGTTCAATCTGAATTTGTTGGATCGGGTCAACCGAGAACTCGACGCCGACATTGTCGTTGAAGACTTTGAACACACTGCTTTCTATGACGAAGATGAGGGCCGAATTGAGATGCATCTCAGGGCCGTTCGCCCCACTTCGTTTCAAATCAACGGTAATGCGTTCGAGATTGCCCACAATGAGACGATTCACACGGAGAACTCACACAAATACTCTGTGGCGGAGTTTAGAGAACTGGCCAGCAAAGCAGGGTTTTCAGGCCGCGAGGTGTGGCTGGACAAGCAACACTATTTCAGCCTGCACCTTTTGGAAGTGCTCGGCTGATTAGCGGCCCAAACGGATCTGGGGCGCACGGTTAATACGGCCGGATTTAAACGTTAACGCCTGGAATTGATCGCCCCACGGATGACAAAATGGCCATTTTGGCGCATACTAAAATTTGGCTTTGTTGAAAAACACCATCCCACCCAGGCGGCCGAGCCACCGCATACCGGCCTGCAGATAGCAAGCCAGGGGTTGGAACAAAGGAGGGTCGGTTCTACCGCACACATGGCGGACTTTATCGGACAACGCACCTGCCCTCCAACCCAATGGGAATGGGTAACGGAGGACCGAAACTGAGTACCGACGCAAAGAGTCAGACCAATCAGGAAAAACTCCTTTCAACCATCCTGGAGTCGCTTGATCGAGATAAAGCAGAAGACATTGTTTCGATCGACCTTCAGGGCAAAACAAGCATCGCAGACCATATGGTGGTCGCAAGTGGGCGATCGAGTCGCCATGTAAGCGCCATCGCAGACCACGTTCTAAAGACACTCAAAGACAATGGATTTGGAAAAGCCCGGGTCGAGGGTCAAGCGGCCTGTGATTGGGTGCTGATTGATGCCGGCGATGTCATTGTTCATGTATTCCGGCCCGAGGTCCGCGAATTCTATCGTCTTGAGAAAATGTGGTCGGTAGAAATGTCGCCTGAACCGGTCGCGGCACAGGCCTAACGCAACGGTTGTGGATTGCGCGCTGATCGCAATTGGACGATGGCGCGTGTCGCCCGAACAAGCGCTTTACGACGACTATGTCGGGCGAATCGCAAAGATTGGCCGACAGGTCGCTCTCGGTCCCCTAACGCTTACCGAGCTTGAACCCCGGAAATCCGCCACGCTCAACGCAGCATTGACTGCAGAGACAACCCTCATTGCGAACGCTGTAAAGGCGAGATCAGGTCCCATTGTGGGGTTGGATCCAAAAGGTAAATCGTTAACAACCGAAGCCTTTTCCGAGCAGCTCGTCACCTGGCGCGACCAGGGGCACAGCGCCGTCAATTTCATAATCGGCGGCGCGGAAGGCCTATCGCGGGAAACGAAACAATCGCTGACTTTCTCATTGTCATTGGGCGCAATGACGTGGCCCCACTTCCTTGTCCGCCCCCTGTTGGCCGAGCAGATTTACCGCGCCATTTGCATTCAGACAGGGCACCCCTATCACCGCGGCAAATCACATTAACGGTACCCTTAAGTATCCCGTGGACACAGTTTAAGGAGATCGCTACTTTCGCCCGTTCATTTTAGCTAAACTACTGTTAGATTTAGAATTTGCGCTGTGAAGGTCATGACAAACCAGAACGCCAGAAATAGGGTCATCCTGTGCATCCTCGACGGATGGGGCTGGCGGCCAGAAATACAAAACAATGCAATTGCGAAGGCGAATACGCCCAACTATGATCGCTTAGTGGCCTCATGCCCGCACGCGCTCATTGAAACATCAGGCGCCGCCGTTGGCTTGCCCGATGGCCAAATGGGAAATTCGGAAGTCGGCCACACCAACATCGGGGCGGGACGCGTTGTCCTGCAAGACCTGCCGCGCATTGATCATGCGATCGAAACCGGTGAGATCGAACACAACAAAGAACTTGATGATCTTGTCAGGCATGTAAGCCAAACGGGTGGCGCGGTTCACCTTCTCGGTTTGCTTTCCCCAGGCGGGGTCCATTCGCACCAAGATCACATCGCGACGCTTGCAAACTTGATTGCCAAGCGCGGCATCGATGTTTGGATACATGCTTTTCTAGACGGACGGGACACGCCCCCTCAAAGCGCAGACGGTTTCCTCCGCCAATTTCTGGAAGCGATCAGTCAGTACAAAAACATCCGCGTCGCCACCGTGTGCGGCCGCTACTATGGCATGGACCGCGACAATAGATGGGACCGCACCGAGCGCGCCTACAATGCACTCATCGATGCAGCAGGCGAAACAAAGGCGGACACACTAACGGCCATCCAAGACGCCTATACAGGTGGCATAACCGACGAATTCGTGGAGCCGGTCACCATCGACGGCTACCAGGGCATGAAGGATGGCGACGGCCTGATCATGTGCAACTTCAGGGCTGACCGCGCGCGTCAAATGGCACACGCCCTTTTGGATGAGGGTTTCGACGGATTTGCGAGACAGCGAAAAGTGCAGTTCTCAGCCGCCAAAGGGATGGTCAGTTATTCGTCAGCGCTTGATCCTCTTTTGCCAATGTTGTTTCCGCCGGCGACGCTCACAAACACCTTGGGCGAATGTGTTGCGAAGGCGGGCCTAAGCCAGCTGCGCCTGGCCGAAACGGAAAAATATGCGCACGTGACTTTCTTTCTCAATGGCGGGCGCGAGACCGTCTATGAGAACGAGGAACGGTTGTTGATACAGAGCCCAAAAGTCGCCACTTATGATCTGCAGCCTGAAATGTCCGCACCGGAAGTCACTGATCGTTTGGTTGATGCCATCGAATCAGCGAAGTTTGATCTGATTGTCGTGAACTTCGCCAATCCCGACATGGTTGGCCATACCGGCATAATGGAGGCTGCGATCAAAGCCGTTGAGACCATTGACGATGCCTTAGGCCGAGTTCATATGGCGGCAGAGAAGTCGAACAGCACGCTGCTCATTACGGCAGACCACGGTAATGTCGAATTGATGCGAGATCCTGTCACCGATGCGCCTCATACAGCACACACCTCACTACCCGTCCCGTTGGTCATGGCAGGGCGCGTCTTGTCCGATACAAAGCTGAAGAACGGGTGTCTTGCCGATCTTGCGCCGACGATCCTGTCCCTATTGAAGATTGAACAACCGGCCGAAATGACCGGCCAGTCACTGCTGGAAACAGTGGATGCGAAAGACACGGTCCATGCCTAAGGCCACCAAGCAGACAACTTGGCTAATACCTGTCCTGACAGCAGCTGCCGTCTGCTTGCCATGGGTCAGCGCGGCCGAGGACGACATCGAACCTTTCAAAGGGTTCAGCAAGAATGTCACGACGATTGAAAGAGAAATAAAAGAACGCAAGTCCAATGAACGCAAATTGAGCCGCGAAACGAAGCGGCTGGCCCGCGAAGAAAGAGAGCTGAAAAAGGCTTTGATCGATGCGGCTGCGGTCGTTCAAGAATCAGAAGCGCGCCTCAACACAATCGAAGTCCGAATTCTTGGATTGCGTGTAAGACAAAACGCCCTGATCTCACAACTTGTTCAAAGACGAGAGACACTTTCCAGTTTGCTGGGCGCTCTTGAGTCGCTTGAGCTGAGCCGACCACCAGCGCTTGCCGTTGAACCCGAAGATGCGGTTAAGGCGGCACGGAGCGCGATGCTGCTCAGCGTTTTGGTGCCACAGTTGGAAGCACAAGCCAAAGAGCTGAACGAAGAACTCAAAAACCTGGCGACCGTCAGAGAACGAATCTCAGCCGAACAAGTTGAAGTGCGGAATGCTGCCGACCGGCTCAACGTCCAACGGAAAGACCTTGAGCAGATGATGGCGGATCTCAAGCGCCGCCGATCGACGACGACCGTGCGGATTGCTGAAGAACGCCGCCGGGCTTCAGAGCTGGCCACTGAGGCACAAGATCTAAGGTCTCTGCTTCGGCGACTGGAAGAACAACGCGTAGCTGCACTGCCCCGCGAGAAGCCGGTCATGACCGAGAACGAAGAAGTACAAACGGCATCGTTGCCGCCCGAACGGCGTGTACTGCCGCCCCTTCATGAAGCCTATGCGAGTGTTAAGAAGCGCAGTTTCCCCAGCGCCCGGGGCATCATGAAAAAACCCGTGATTGGCAATATTGTCGAATTGTTCGGTCGCCCCAATGAATCCGGGGGAAGGACCAGAGGCGTCAAATTTGCGACAAGAATTGATGCTCAAGTCATCGCACCGTTTGATGGCACGATCGCATTTGCTGGGCCGTTTCGCGGCTATGGGCAGCTATTGATCATCGAAGCCGGGGACGGATATCATATGTTATTAGCCGGAATGGCACGAATCGACGGTATTGTGGGTCAACATTTGTTGGCCGGAGAACCTATTGGGGTGATGGGGTCTCGCGAAGACGCGGGCTCTGTGAGTGGGTCTGAGCTGTATGTTGAGTTTCGCAAGAATGGCGAACCCTTCAACCCGCTGCCTTGGATGGCCATCAGCGAGAGAAAGGCGAACGGTTAAATGAAGAAAGCATTTGTGGCTGGGATTGCAGCCGGCGTCGTTTCGACATGTGTTGCCGGCGCCGCCCTTCTCGCATTGCCCATTTCGGCAAGTGGGGCGAGCCCGGAAACCTACCGTCAGCTAAACCTGTTCGGTGATGTCTTCGAGCGCGTTCGCGCAGACTATGTTGAGGAAGTCGAAGATTCGGAACTCATCGACTTTGCCATCAACGGCATGTTGTCTTCACTAGATCCGCATTCGAGCTATTTGAACGCGAAGAACTATCGTGACATGCAGGTCCAAACGAAAGGCGAGTTTGGTGGCCTGGGCATTGAAGTCACGATGGAAGAGGGTTTCGTCAAGGTCGTTGCACCGATCGACGATACGCCTGCTTCGCGCGCCGGCATGCAATCGGGCGACTACATCACGCACCTCGACAAGGAACAAGTTCTAGGCCTGACCCTTAATGAAGCGGTCGAGCGGATGCGCGGCCCCGTCGATACCACGATTATTTTGACGGTTCGGCGTGAAGGCGTGGAAAAGGCCTTTGACGTGCCGATTGTGCGCGACATCATCCGCATTCGCGCTGTTAAACACCGGACAGAAGGAAATGTCGGATATCTGAGGATTACGACCTTTAACGAGCGGACGGGATCGAACCTGGATAAGGCTGTCAGTTCCATCAAAAGAGAACTGGGTGACAATCTGATCGGCTATGTCCTGGATCTACGCAATAATCCAGGTGGCCTGCTCGATCAGGCCATTGCGGTTTCTGATGCGTTTTTAGAGAAAGGCGAAATCGTCTCAACACGCGGGCGTCATGCACCGGATACCCAGCGCTACAATGCGCACAGGGGCGACATCGTTGAAGGCAAACCGGTTATCGTATTGATCAATGGCGGCTCAGCTTCAGCATCTGAGATCGTTGCCGGCGCCCTGCAAGACCATCGACGTGCCGTTGTGCTGGGGACCAGGTCATTTGGGAAGGGAAGCGTTCAAACGATTATCCCATTAACGGGTGGCACCCAGGGCGCGATACGTTTGACAACGGCCAAATATTACACGCCTTCAGGCACTTCGATTCAGGCAAAGGGCATTGAGCCGGAGATTGAGGTACGTCAGACCACCGAGGAAGGTGAAGAGGAAGAAGATCTGACGGTTCGCAGCGAGGCGGACCTTCCTGGCCATTTGGAAGCCGAAGGCGAGGAGCGACGGGCCCTGGAAGCCAAACCGATCAGGGATGGCGAGGAAGACCCGCAACTCAGCTATGCGTTGGACCTTCTTCGCGGCGTCGCGGTGGCCAGTAAGTCCTTACCAAACTAGTCCTTTTCGGCTCTGTCAAAAATCCGAGCGGATTTAAGGACTTAGTAAGAAAACCGGCGGTTAATCACGCTATAGGACGTGCGAAATGACTGTTGTGCTCTTCAAGATGAGGCGCACAGCGGCATGAACGCACCCTGTGTTTGACGGATTAAAACGAACGCCGGAAGCGGGACCGATGGTCGCCACCCACCCGATAGATGCAGATCTTGACTTCGATGAACCCAAAAAAGGGGTAAGCCGCCTTTTCTTTGCATGGTTCTCATTCATCTCGTTGTGCTTCTTGCTTGCGCTGTACCTCGCAATCTTTGGAAACCCCAATGACGCCGGTCCGACAACATCTGTTTTGTTATCGCCGGACGAGGCACTCGACTTGAGGGAGGAGGTTTCAAAGGCTGACATGGCTGCGGCCTCAGCCGATGAGCAAGACCACTCTGAAAAAACCGCGGCGCAAAATACCCCGTCAGATATTGCACAAGACGCCACGACCGAAAAAACAACTTTCGACCTGTCACGAGGGCTGCCACCGGTTCCCGACCCTGCGCTCATCGCGCGGGGAAAGTATGGTCCCATGCCCGTCATCTCATCGGATGGACGGAAAGCGTCCACGGTCTATGCAAGGCCGTTCGACGCATCAGACAAAAGACCAAAAATTGGCATCATGATCGGTGGCATGGGCTTGAGTGAACGAGGCACGCTTGCTGCCATCGAGAAGCTACCGGGCGAAGTGTCTTTGGCTTTTGCCCCCTATCCACACAAACTTCAATTGTGGGTCAAGCGCGCACGCGAAAGCGGCCATGAGGTGATGCTGCAGATCCCAATGGAACCCTTCGATTTTCCTAATAATGATCCCGGCGATCACGCCCTGCTGACCACCAAGCGGCCTCTTGAGAATATTGACGAGTTGGACTGGCTCCTAAGCCGGTTTACCGGATATGCCGGCGTTACGAACTATATGGGCGCTAAATTCACAGCCTCCGAAACCGCCATGCGCCCATTCCTGGAAGCGATCAGCGCACGTGGGCTGTTTTACTTTGACGACGGCGCCTCTAATCGCAGTCAGGCCGAAACACTCTCTAAAACCCAGGGCATCGACTTTGCCAAAGGTGCACGGAACATCGACAGTGCTCTGAACAAATCCGGTATTGACTTGCGCTTGCTGGAACTCGAAGAAATTGCGCGCGAAAAAGGGTTTGCAATTGGTGTCGGGTCCTCTTATCCCGTAACCATCAGACAGGTTGCGGATTGGGCAGAAACCTTGGAGGCTAAAGGCCTGGTGCTCGCGCCAATTTCCTTCCTGGCCACGCACTCCAAACCCGTCACGCACTAGTTATGAGCCAAATCCGCGCTGAAAAGCTGCCCTATCGATCCTGCGTGGGGTTGATGTTGCTCAACGAGAAAAAACAAGTCTTCGTTGCGCGCCGTATCGATCAAGAGATCGAGTCGTGGCAAATGCCGCAAGGCGGCATCGACGATGGTGAGAATCCTCTCGATGCAGCCTTCCGTGAAATGAAAGAGGAAATCGGCACCGACCAAGCCGACGTGATTGCAGAAGCACCAGACTGGCTTACGTACGACTTACCATCACATCTGATCGGCAAGGCGCTTAAAGGAAAGTTCAGAGGACAAAAGCAACGTTGGTTCTTGTTGAACTACACGGGAACGGATCCGGACATAAATCTTGATACAGAACATCCTGAGTTCGACGCGTGGCGGTGGGTCCCCCCAACCGAAACGGTCGACCTGATTGTCGATTTCAAGCGCCCGCTCTATCGCAACGTTATCGACGCATTTCGCGCCTATCTCTAGAAATATCAGGCCGGTCTAGACACCTTGCGCGGTCAACTGACTGACACGCCGCTGGAAAATCCAGTAGGCGATGCGATTGGCAAGACGCACCAAAACACTTTGTGGATTGAGGCCTATAGCTTTCGCGGTCATGGAAACAAGCCGATTTATGTGCTGTTGGCGATAAAGTCCTTTGACCCTTCGTTCGTAAGCGCCACCGAAATGGGCATGGACATATTCCGTTTCGCCTTCACGTGTATTTGCGCAGTAATAGGCAAAGCCAAGCTCATCGTCATCGTCGGCTTCATTGATCCGCCCAATGGCGATCTTGCAGCGTTCGTAGAGCGGTAGTTGCTCTGTTTTCGCGACACGCAGATAGTTGTCGTAAAAGAGTTTGTAGTGACGCATCTCATCGCCAGCGATGTAGGATGTGATTTGCTTCAATACCGGTTCTTCTGTTGAATCGCGAACTGCAGAATAAAATGATGTCGTACCGCTTTCGACGATGCAACGCGCGATCAGTTCGCCGGCGCGGCTCCCCCGGACGGACTCATCTGTGTCTAGCGGGAGGCTATATCCTTCGTCAAAACGCTTGAAGGCCTCTTCGAACCGAAAGTTTGGATCTGCCATTTCGACCCAGCGGCTCAGGGCGCGGCCATGCTGCGTTTCTTCATGGCCCCACTTCTTCGTGACGGCAAGGAATTCCGGATCGTCGTGGAAGACATTGTCTAGATAAGTGACATAGTCTTTCGCATTGAATTCAACCAAGGCCGAGGCCTTGATCGCCTGCAATGTTTCGGGGTTCACTTTCGATGGATCGAAGGCATCCCAATTAATATCGTCCAGCGTCCAGCCCGGTTTCATCAACTTTCCGATTCCCGTAATGGCCCCAGAAGGCATAGTTAATCGTGCGCGTTGAGTTTAACGCGATTTAGGTAAATTTACTAACCTGTCCTGATCGGATTTGAGCAGGTGCGCCCGAACTTCAAGCCGCAAGGCTTGCGCGGAGCTGCCGAAGATTATCGAGATCTTCCTGTGCACGGGCCCGGGTCTTCGCGTCCTGTGCATCCGCGACATCTTCCTCGGCGTTCTTGATTTTTTGATCAAGGTCTCCCGTGTCAAGATCACCGAGCGGAATCGCCTCCTCAGCCAGTACCGTCAACCCCTTGGGTGTCACTTCCGCAAAACCGCCGCGGACAAAGATGCGATCGAGCCCTTCTTCGGCCCCCTGCACTTGCAGGACGCCGGGACGAAGAGTCGACATTACCGGCGCATGATTGACCATGACACCAAATTCGCCTTCCGAACCTGGGACGACAACCATGTCGACCTCCGCGGACATGAGCAGCCGGTCTGGCGACACGAGATCAAATGCAAGTTTGTCGGCCATGATAAATCTTTGTCCGTTCCGTCGCGTTTAAACCTAAGCGGCTTCTGCAGCCAAGCGTTCGGCTTTTTCAACCGCGTCTTCAATGGTTCCAACCATATGGAACGCGGACTCAGGAAGATGATCGTACTCACCCTTACAGACGGCATCGAAGCCCTTAATTGTGTCTTGAAGGTCAACCAACTTACCAGGTGACCCCGTGAAGACCTCAGCCACAAAGAACGGCTGGCTCAAGAAGCGTTCAAGCTTACGCGCACGTGCCACGGTGAGCTTGTCTTCTTCGGAAAGCTCATCCATGCCCAAGATGGCGATGATGTCCTGCAACGACTTGTACTGTTGCAAGATCTCCTGAACTTGACGCGCGACGCGATAGTGATCTTCACCAACAATGCGCGGATCCAGAATTCGGGAGTTTGAATCGAGCGGATCCACGGCGGGATAAATCCCTTTCTCAGAAATCGCCCGGTTTAGAACCGTTTGCGCATCCAAGTGCGCAAAGGAAGTGGCCGGTGCAGGGTCCGTCAAATCATCAGCAGGCACGTAAATCGCCTGAACCGAGGTAACAGATCCTTTGTTCGTTGTGGTGATCCGCTCTTGCATGGCGCCCATGTCAGTCGCCAGTGTTGGTTGATACCCCACAGCAGAAGGAATACGTCCCAACAGCGCTGACACTTCCGAACCCGCTTGCGTAAAGCGGAAGATGTTGTCGACAAAGAACAGCACGTCCTGTCCCTGATCGCGGAAATGTTCTGCAACCGTCAAGCCGGACAGCCCAACACGAGCGCGCGCACCTGGGGGTTCGTTCATTTGTCCGTAAACAAGTGCGCACTTTGACCCTTCGCCGCCGCCTTCTTTATTCACACCGGACTCGATCATTTCATTGTAAAGATCGTTGCCTTCGCGGGTCCGCTCGCCCACGCCTGCGAATACAGAATAACCGCCATGCGCTTTCGCAATGTTGTTGATCAGTTCCTGGATAAGCACCGTTTTGCCCACACCGGCACCACCAAACAGGCCAATCTTACCGCCCTTGGCGTAAGGCGCGAGCAGGTCCACAACCTTAATGCCGGTCACCAGAATTTCAGCGTCCGTGGACTGATCGACGAATTCCGGCGCTTCCTGGTGAATGCCGCGTTTCTGTTGCGTGTTGATCGGACCGACATCATCAATCGGTTCACCAATCACGTTCATAATGCGGCCGAGCGTTTCATCCCCAACCGGAATGGAGATTGCTTCACCGGTGTCCGTGGCTTCTTGACCGCGCACCAGACCTTCGGTGGAGTCCATGGCGATGCAGCGAACCGTCGATTCGCCCAGATGCTGCGCAACTTCAAGAACCAGCCGGTTCCCCTGGTTGGTGCATTCAAGTGAATTTAAAATCTCGGGCAGATGTTCATCAAACTTCACGTCGACAACAGCGCCCATCACCTGCGTGATCTTGCCAACAACATTCGTAGCCATGGTCTTGCTTCCTTCACATGGCGCCCCAAGCGGGCGCCCATCACTTCATGCCGCTAAAGCGCCTCAGCGCCCGACACAATTTCAATCAGCTCTTTCGTAATTTGCGCTTGACGCGTCCGGTTGTAAGTGAGCGTCAGTTTATCGATCAATTCGCCAGCGTTACGGGTCGCGTTATCCATCGCCGTCATTTTGGCGCCCATCTCACCGGCCATATTTTCGAGCAGCGCCTTGTAAATCTGGACGGAGACATTGCGTGGAAGCAGATCTTCCAGAATGTCTTCTTCGCTCGGCTCGTACTCGTATATCGCGCCCTTCAAGTCGAGGGGTTCAGCGTCAGACGACACAGTCGCCGGTATCAATTGCTGCGGTGTGGGGACCTGACTGATGACCGACTTGAACTGAGAATAGAACAGCGTGCAGACGTCAAACTCGCCGGCGTCATACATCTGCAAGATCTTTTGACCGATGGGCTGGGCATCAGAGAACGCCAGCGTTTTAACATCTGTCATCAAGATCGTATCAACGATTAAACTACCGTACGCGAACTTTAAGGCATCGTAGCCCTTGCGGCCGACGCACAAGACCTTCACCGTCTTGCCTTCATTCGTCAGGCGCACAATATGTTCGCGCGCCAAACGCACGATCGAGCTGTTAAAGCCGCCGCATAGACCTCGTTCGGCTGTCGCGACCACCAGCAGATGCACATCATCTTTACCCGTGCCCGCCAACAGGGCCGGTGCACCGGGATTGTCCTTCATCCCGCCGGCCAGATTGCCAAGTACGGCTTCCATACGCTCCGCATACGGACGCGCGGCTTCGGCAGCTTCTTGCGCCCGGCGCAGCTTTGCGGCGGCGACCATTTGCATCGCTTTCGTAATCTTTTGCGTCGAGGTGACGCTCGCGATGCGATTTCTGAGTTCTTTTAGGTTCGACATGCGCCTCTACCTACTTTGACGACCGCTTAAGCAAATGTCTTTGCGAAGGCATCAAGTGCTTGCTTAAGTTTTCCTTCGGTCGCGTCACTCAGCGCTTTTTCATTTCGGATCGTTTCAAGGATGTCACCATGCTTGTCCCGAATGTAGCGAAGCGCATCCTGTTCGAACTGGCCAACCTGACGGGTATTGATATCATCGAGATAGCCGTTGATACCTGCGAAAATCGAAACCACCTGCTCTTCAACCGGCATCGGCGAATACTGATCTTGCTTGAGCAGCTCCGTCAGACGCTCGCCTCGGCTGAGCAACCTTTGTGTTGTTGCATCCAAGTCAGAACCGAACTGAGCGAACGCTGCCATTTCACGATACTGCGCCAGATCAAGCTTAATCGTACCGGCAACTTGTTTCATTGCCTTGATCTGAGCACTGGAACCCACGCGGCTCACCGAAATACCCACATTCAACGCAGGCCGAATACCTTGGAAGAACAAATCCGTTTCAAGGAAGATCTGCCCATCGGTAATCGAAATCACGTTGGTCGGGATATAGGCCGACACGTCGTTTGCCTGTGTTTCAATAACTGGAAGCGCTGTCAGCGACCCCGACCCATTGTCTTCATTGAGTTTCGCAGCGCGTTCGAGCAAACGGCTATGCAGATAGAAAACATCACCTGGATAAGCTTCACGCCCTGGCGGCCGGCGAAGCAACAATGACATTTGGCGATACGCCACGGCCTGCTTGGAAAGATCATCATAGATGATCAGAGAATGCATGCCGTTGTCGCGGAAATACTCGCCCATGGCGCACCCGGCAAACGGTGCCAAGAATTGCAGCGGTGCTGGTTCCGATGCTGTTGCAGCAACAATGATCGAGTATTCGAGCGCACCATTTTCTTCGAGTGTCTTAACAAGCTGCGCAACACTGGAACGGCGCTGTCCGCAGGCCACATAGATGCAATAGAGCTTTTGTGACTCGTCGCCCGACTTGTTGACCTCACGTTGGTTGATAATCGTGTCAATTGCGATCGCCGTCTTACCTGTCTGACGGTCACCAATGATCAGCTCGCGTTGGCCGCGGCCAATCGGAATCAGACCATCAATCGCTTTAAGGCCTGTCTGCATGGGCTCATGCACCGATTTACGGGGCATAATTCCCGGCGCTTTCACGTCAACACGTTTACGCTCAGAGCTTTCAATCGGCCCTTTGCCGTCAATTGGATTGCCAAGTGGATCGACAACGCGGCCCAGCAGCCCTTTGCCGACGGGCACCTCAACAATCGCGCCGGTCCGCTTAACGGTATCGCCTTCTTTAATGGCTTTGTCCGAACCGAAAATCACGACACCGACATTGTCGCTTTCCAGATTCAAGGCCATACCCCGAATACCGCCCGGGAATTCGACCATCTCACCAGCCTGGACATTGTCGAGGCCGTAAATACGCGCGATACCGTCACCAACTGACAGGACTTGCCCGATTTCGGAAACCTCGGCTTCTGTGCCAAAGCCTTCGATTTGTTGTTTAAGTATGGCGGAGATTTCCGCGGCCTGAATATTCATGGTCTCAAGCTTCTTTCATCGCAATTCGAAGATTGTCGAGTTTTGTTTTCAAGGAATAGTCAACCATTCGGCTACCGACTTTAACGATCAGTCCACCGATTAATGAGTCGTCCACTGAAACGTCCAGCGACACTTCGCGCGAATAGGTTTGCTTCAGTGTTTGTTTGAGCGAGGCGACCTGGCTGTCGCCCAAGGGTTGAGCGGCAATGACGTCTGCTGTCATTTCCCCCCGATGATCCGCAAGAATAACTTGATACGCCTTGATCATATCGGTGACGGCAAACAATCGCCTGTTCTGAATGACCAGACCCATGAATTTCTGGGTCAGCCCATGCGCATTCATGCGCTTTAGAATTTCCGACATCGCCTTTTGCTGTTCAGAAGCACCGAAAACAGGGCTGCGTACCAAGCGCGTAAGGTCATCGCTTTCCGCGATAAGGCTGCCCAAAGATTTCAAATCCGAGCCCACCTGATCTAAGGCATTCGAATCACGCGCTAATTCGAAAAGTGCGGAAGCATATCTGCCCGCCATGCCTTCTAAGATCGGTTCTTGACCTGCCACGCTGGTGTTACCCCCAAGATTTTTCCGCGGCGATTACATGGTTGAAGACCCAAGCATTCACCACCGCTAATCCTTTGAAACCTTTGGCTAATTTTTGGTCAGAATACGGGCGTGAGCTGCCCTAGTCAGACCGCGCGGTTTGGTAACACACCCCCAATACGCAGGCAATAAAGCGCGGCCAGGGTGCGACATTGCGGCCTCAACCTTTAGCTCTACAAGAAGCTGTAGGGATCAACATCAACGTGGACACGAACCGAATTCGGCGATCGAAAATCTCTAAACCAAGCCGCTAGAAAAGCCTGCGCGTTGAGCTGCTTGGAGGCCTTAAGAAGCAGGCGCAGCCGATAACGCCCGCGAAGAAGGAAAATAGGCGCTTCAGCCGGGCCATAAACAATGGCTCCACCCGTGTCGGGCGCGCATTTTGCCAGTTTTTGAGCGGTTTCTTCGACCACCGTGCGCTCTGGGCCGGAGACGATGACCGACACCAGTTTTCCAAAGGGGGGGAGTTGTGCCTCCCCCCTCAATTCGCTCTCCTGCTCTAAAAAGGCATCTCTGTCGCCCGCGACCAAGGCCTGGATGACAGGGTGGTCCGGCATGCGTGTCTGCAGAAAAACGCGACCGGAACGCTCTTCGCGGCCGGCACGGCCGGCCACCTGCGAAAGCAATTGGAATGTCCGCTCCGCAGCCCGTGGATCCCCCCCTTCTAACCCGAGATCCGCATCAACAATACCAACCAGGGTAAGGCGCGCGAAGTGGTGTCCCTTGGCCACGATCTGAGTGCCGATCAAAAGGTCAATTTCACCGTCACGCATGCGGCCCAACGTTTCTTGCAACGCAGCCGGCCCACCGACCCTGTCACTAGAAAGGGTCTCGCTGACATGGTCGGGAAAACGGCCTGCCACCTCTTCCGCGATCCTTTCGACCCCCGGTCCGCAGGCCGCCATTGTGTTTTCTTCGTTGCAGGCAGGGCAAACTTTCGGTTCCGGCGCTTCATATCCGCAGTGATGGCACAAAAGCCGCGCTCGGAACCTGTGTTGCACCAACCAAGTTGAGCAGTTGGGACACATAATGCGATGTCCGCACGTTCGGCAAAGTGTCAAAGGCGCGTAACCACGACGATTGAGAAACAGCATGGCCTGTTCGCCGTCCCGAAGAACCGACTCAATTGCTTCCGCCAAAGGGGGCGCAATCCACTTTCCCGGGTCGGGCGGCGTTTCACGCAAATCAATCACGTCAACGTCTGGCATAACCGCCTGACCGTGCCTGTTGGGGAGCACCAACCTACGATAGCGGCCATCGCGAGCATTCACATGCGTCTCGAGCGATGGCGTGGCGCTGGCGAGGACGACCGGCGCGTTGCAGAGTCTGCCGCGTACAACAGCCATGTCGCGCGCATTGTAAATGGCGCCCTCTTCCTGCTTGTAAGAGCTGTCATGCTCCTCATCCACGATGATAAGACTTAGATCGGGCAGCGGTAAAAATAAGGCCGAGCGAGCACCAACGACGACACGCGCATCGCCCTTGGCAACTTCTCGCCAGGTCCGCCGCCTTTCGGAAGAGGACAAGTCCGAGTGCCATTCGGCAGGCCGGCATCCGAACCGTTGTGCAAAGCGATCTAAAAATTGGACGGTCAATGCAATCTCAGGCACAAGGATGAGAACCTGCCCCCCTTCTCGCAGCGCCCGTGCAATCGCCTCGAAGTAAACCTCCGTTTTTCCAGAGCCTGTCACACCGTCGAGCAACAAAACATCGAAGGTGCGTTTTGTAACTGCATCGCTCAGTTCGTCGGCTGCTACTGCCTGCATATTCGACAGTTCTGGTCCGGGCGCATCCCCGTCTGGAATGGCGAAAGGCGGGTCGACCGGGAATAACTCGCAAATTAATGTTCCCGCATCGATCAACCCTTTGATAACGCCTGTACTGACGCCAGCTCGTTCCGCGAGATCCATTGGCGTCAAGGGCGGCAGTCCCTCAGCCGCATTCAAAACACGTTGACGCGCGGGTGTCATTCGTACGGGTAACGGTCCGCCCAGGCGGTAAGCTTTTCGAAACTTTGGTGGCCCCAGGGATGCCACGCTACGCATCGCCAATCTCAGAATGGCCCCCGGCGGTGTGAAGGTGTAATGCGCCACCCATTCAACAAAGCGCCGCAAAGCATCCGGCATGGGCGGCGCATTCAATATTTCGGTAACGGGTTTAAGCTTCGCCGGATCAACCGGTTTTGTTTCCACGTTCTTAACCGCATCCCAAACGACCCCAACAACTTCACGCGATCCAAGCGGCACAACAACAAACGACCCTGGTTGCGGCAGTTCCGGCGTTAACTCGGTTTGAACCGCATAGTCATATGCTCCCTGAAGTGGCAGCGGCAAAAGAACGGATACACACGCGGGCGCGGCCGAGTTGGGAAGCTGAGTGGCAATGGCAGAATCGGAGACCATGCAGTACACTCTACCCAATTCAAACGAAAAGAAACGAGGCGTTAAATGAAATTCTTTGTCGACACTGCGGAGATTGATGAGATCCGCGACCTTGCTGAAACCGGCATGGTCGATGGTGTCACAACCAACCCCTCCCTGGTTGCAAAGTCCGGACGCAACTTCCTCGATGTAGTTCGCGAAATCTGCACCATCGTTTCAGGTCCGGTCAGCGCTGAAGTTACGGCAACCGATGCGCCGACGATGATTGACGAAGGGCGGAAGCTCGCTGCCCTTGCAGACAATGTCGCCGTCAAGGTCCCGTTGACATGGGACGGGCTGAAGGCGTGCCGCGCGCTGAGCCAATCCGGAACCATGGTGAATGTCACCTTATGTTTTTCGCCGACACAAGCGTTGTTGGCGGCCAAAGCTGGCGCCACGTTTATTTCGCCGTTTGTCGGCCGACTAGACGACATATCTTTTGACGGCATGCAATTGATCGAAGAAATCAAAGAGATCTACGATCAGTATGACGCCATCAAAACAGAAATCCTGGTCGCATCCGTACGCCATCCCGTGCATGTCAAAGATGCAGCACGCATCGGCGCCCATGTCGCCACCGTACCACCCAATGTTCTACGGCAACTTGCCCAACACCCGCTCACCGATAAAGGTCTTGATGCGTTTCTCAAGGACTGGCGTGAGACGGGACAAAAAATCTTGGAGGCTTGAGTTTTGAGTTCCACTGCCGACACAGTTTTGCCCGGGCGGCATATCCCGCTGACTTCGGACGAAGTCAAAGCCTATTTGCGTGACAATGCGGATCTCATACAAGACGATCCCGAGTTCGCGGCATACTTACTTCCGCGCGAAGCGCCACAAGGCAACCTTGTTGATTTCCAGGACTATCTGGTTCGTCGGCTGCAAGATCAGGTCTCGCTGCTAAAGAAAGAGCGCGTTGGCTTCTATCAGATCAACCGATCGAATGAACTTGCCCGCGAACGGACACATATCGCTGTGCTCCGATTACTTGAAGCGCGTTCTTTCGACGACCTTGTGCAAATCGCAACGCGGGAACTGTCGACCTGTCTTGGTGTTGATGCGGTGGCGCTTTGCATTGAAACGGATGGGCAGATGGTTGCGACCACACCCGTGCCTTTCGATGTATCCATTCTTCCACGCGGCATGGTCAACACAATGATTGGCAGCGACGCGGCTTACCTTCTTCATAGCGGGCGCATCAGGCTGCCTTCCATCTACGGAGAGATCTCAAGCCAGCTTGAATCGGAAGCTCTTGTAAGGCTCAACATCTCTCCCAACACACCGACGGGCTTGTTGGCCTTGGGCAGTTTGGAATCAGCGACTTTTCATTCTGATCAGAGTACGGACCTTTTGGACTTTTTGGCCCGCACGCTTGAGCGCTGCTTCCGTACATGGCTGGATCTGCCAGCCGAATAATCACACTATTGTTAGCAATCTCAATTCGTAACTTCAACGACAGTAGCAATAGATTGGCTCGACTCAATCGGTCCCTTGAATATTGGATCCGAACTATTCGCTGGACGCTTCGCTTCGCGTTGATCATCATCGTCAAAGACTACCAGCAACTTGTTGGGAGATAGAACCGTCACACCTTCGGGTTTGTGCCACTTGAATTGTAGCGGCTCTTCACTCGCCTTGTCTTTGACAATGCGAAAACGTCTGTGATTACCATTGAGTGTCCAAAGAAAACCCCGGCACTCATCTATTTTTGCGCAACCGTCTTCTTCATAGCTGGTAAGGATGTAGAACCTTTCTTTTGACGGGTCATACGCAATATCCGACAACCCCAACTGGGAACCTTCTGGTAACCCCGCGGCTCGCGCCGCCTTCTTGCCTTCTTGATAAAAAACGAGGTTGAACTTTTCACCGAGAACAAGTTCTCCCTGCTGAAACTGATATTTGACTCGAACTAAGGCGATCACAGTTAAAGGGGTGCCCTGCTGATACAGACACCCGATTTCACGAATACCGAAATATAGATATTGGTTTTGTCCGTCTTGGACTGTCGCGATCCCTTCAATCTTTATCCTGCGTGGATCTATTTTCTTTTTGTAGTCCTTGCATTTAAATTTTTGGGCGCGTTTTCCAATTAGCGTTTCCATCTTCGCATGTATATTGACAGGAGAAGTCTTTTGAATAAATCCACCAACAAGCGAAAGCTTCGGGTTGTTGTTTGCGGGATCCCAACGCCACACCAATAAACGGCTATAGGCGTTATCAACGCGGTCAAATGCGGTTGATGCAATGACATGCTTAAAGTCTGGTGTAAAAGTGATCGCCTCAAATTTTTTCGACTCGGTGGCATCTTTGCCATCTTTGTATTTTGCGTCGATATACCTGCTCGGCGCCCCCGAAATTCCGTTTCCAATCAACTTAAAGCCGAAGACGTTAGAGAACGGCGCTCCTTTTGGGACGGTTTTGGCTTTCTTTTTCGCCTTTGCGATACGTTCATTTACCACCAGGACTTGGTTGTCTGGACCAGCCGCGATACCCGAACTCTCGCAATCTTTCTTTGCCCAATCGCCACCACCAGGAAAGCAGTCAAAGAGTACACCACCTGAAATCTGGGCCTGTGTCGTCTGAGCATGCACTTCGGTTGCAGTACTCACCACCAGCGTGGCGAGCGCAATCCCACAAAATCCGGCGGGAAGGCATTTGGTGAAATGGAAGGAAAGGCGATTCTGAGATCTCAACATAGCCGATCTCCTTACGGTCAGGGACAATAGCTCCTCATGCGAGCATAGAGATTGCGTAAGGCTAGGTTACGTGTCCGATCAGAAAAGTTACCGGTCTGTAGAAGACGTACCGCCACCTCGCCAATACAGTTCCTCGATCTTTACACGGAAGAATACTACTTTCAAGGAATTCTATTGCTGACACACTCTTAGCGTGATCGAACAGGCGTTTCTTGAAATCTCAAGAGCGCTCTGGAGCCCCATAAGCCACGAAATATATAGACCAATATTTGACGATTAGTCTGCGTAGCGCGTCTTAAGCTCATTGAGCATCCCGTCAAGCGCCTTCCGGTCGTAGAAAACACCGCGCGAGACTACCCCTTCAATCGACCGCGTGTTCGAGATATCGGAGAGCGGATTTGAATTGAGCAGGACAAGGTCCGACAATTGTCCCTCTTTAAATTGCCCGCGATCCTCCAATTCGAAAAATCGGGCGGGTGCCAAAGTTGCGCTCCGCAATGCCTCAAGCGGCGTCAGACCCGCTTCCACCAATCGCTGAAGCTCCAAATGAAGGCTAAAGCCGGGGGTCTGCAGCAAGATCGGCGTGTCGGTCCCAGCCATGATTTCAACGCCCTGCGCCTTCATACGCCCGACGGACGACATCATCCATTCGCCATAGGCAATACGCGCCGGCGTCCTCAAAGCACCCTTGGCTTGTTCGGAAAACGCCAACCATCTTTGGCGAATCCCCTTTGGCACATAGCGAAATGTTTGATGCCAGGACTCACGCGCAAAGAAGGCCGACAAAGCACCAGAGGACATGTTGAGCGTGGGCACTTGCCGCGTTCCGCTCTCGGCGAAGGCAGCCATAACCGCATCACACTTTTCATTGTCTTGCGCCTGATAAGCGCGCGCACGGAGTTCTGTGTGAAGATGACTTCTTAACGGATGCCCACGGTCAAACTCGCCAGACTGAATCGTGTTTCTTGCTTGTTCCAACAAACTCACAGACTCAGAAGAGCAGGCTAAATCGACATTGCGAATATGTTCGATGCTGTCGAGCCCCGTCGCTTCAGCCGAAGAGACACTCAGCGGAATGTGACCGGCGACAGGAAGTCCATGGCTCGCCGCCTGATCCAAAGCAGCGTCAAAAGCCTGCGGCGATAGGAGCTCATATACTTTCAGAAAATCGACGCCTTGCTGTACCAAAGCATCAACGCGCGCACGTGCCTCAGCCGGTGTCGCAACGCTGGTCGATATCAGCGGCTGTCCGGGATCCTTCCCGTCATAAACGGCAGGATGTCCATCAATGAGGGGCCCAGCCACATAAACCCGTGGCGCCGGCATTTCTCCTTGATCGGCCTCCCGTTTTTTTGCCAAGACCTTTTCAACCAGGCCTCCCGTGTCACGCACCGATGTAATGCCGTTGGCAACGAAAAGCGGAAACATCGCGCTTTCGAGTTCCGGCATAAATGTGAGATGCACGTGAGCATCCCATAAACCGGGGATCACATACTTGCCGTTTCCATCGACACGCACCACATCCGACGGAATGGTCATTTGATCAACCGATCCGATGGCCGCAATCCGCTCACCTTCGATCAGGATCGTTTGGTCCTGAAGCACCCCTACTGTTGGGTCAATCAAGGTTGTGTTCTCGATGAGTAGAGTTTCAGCTGCGGCGCAATACACAGACGAAATCGACAACATCAAACCGGCGACAAGCGAAATCAGACGTGAGATCATAAGCATAAGAGAATTCTAGCATGTGATCTGCGCGTAACCACCCGCCAAATCGCACCCCAAAGATCACGCAAACAAGGATACCTCTGAATGATTGATCTCAAGGACTATCAAGACAGGCTGGCAATCGTGACAGGCGCAGGTGACGGCATTGGCCGGATGCTGGCACTTGGTTTCGCGGAACTGGGTATGCGCGTGGCCGTGTTGGATATTCGTGAAGAAGCGGCCGAAGCGGTTTCAAATGAAATCGGTGCCGCGGCGTTCCCGCTTTCTGCCGATGTCAGTGATCGAAGTGCGTTAGAAGCCGTCGCGGAACGGCTGAATGCCAGCGACGAAAAGCCGGCTATTGTTTGGATCAATGCTGGTGTCGGCATCGGCGCGCCAATTCTGGGGGGCAACCCCCGCACCGTTGAATGGGGTTACGGGGTCAATGTGCTGGGGGCCATTTGGACCGCGCAAACATTGGTTCCCCTGTTGCTTGAAAGCGAGCGTCCAGCTCATGTAGGCGTTACGGCTTCTTCTGCCTCCATCCGGCAACCTGATGCCCCCCTCACCCTTTACGCGGCAACAAAGCAAGCCACATTTGGCGTGGGCGAGGCGCTACGCGCGGAACTCGCGCTCCACAACATACCTGTAACGATCCTGTGTCCCGGCCTGTTGAACACAAACATATGGGATGCCGCCCGCGCGCGGCCTGATCGTTTCGGCGGCCCGCGATCCATGGACCCGTCCATATCAGGACAATGGCGCGAAGCCCTGACACCCGACCTGATGTGGCCGCACATCAAGAAGAACATTGCTGACGGTGGAGGATATCTTGTGTGCGCGTCGGAATCCAAAACGCCTGATGATCATCGCGAACGATCGGAAGCCGTCGCATCGAGTATTGTGATGTTGAGCTAAAGCGCGCTGTCTTTGTCTTAAGTAAAGACAGCAAAGCCTAACATGCCAAGCAAGCAAACCCCCTGAATGAACAACATCAATACACGGAACAAGGGATTCCATCCCATGATGTGAATGGTGGAATGGGTCAAACGCGCAACGACATACGTGATGGCAAGCCAATTGAGTGTCCCATTATCGACACCGCGCGCTTCAATGATGAAAACAATGCTGGCAAAAAGGACGAGGTTTTCTACGCTGTTTTGGTGCGCCCGAAAAAGACGCCACAACGAGCTCTTGTCATCGGCAACTGAGAAATAACGCGCATCCCCCCCATTTGACAAAAACCGGCCTCGCTGGATCATCAAACCCGCAACAATCGTCATCGTCCAGAAGATGAGCAAGGCAAGACACCAGAGGGGAACAGTCATGGGGAGCGTTGTCATACGGCCTCGCTTCACAATTCCGTCTGCGGAGTGAATCAGATGTTACAGGAATTTCATCCGACCGTACACACAGGCACGAAATGTGACGACGCTAAACCCTAAGGTGAACGGCGATAGTGGTACCGATAAACTTCATGGGAAAACCCCAGCTTACCGTAAAGGGCAACAGCTGGCGGATTATCCGCTTCCACTTGAAGACACGCCGTTTTTGCCCCCTGCTTTTGGCCCCAATCGATAAGCGACCCCATCATAGCTTGTGCAAATCCTCGTCCACGCATAGCTGCATTAGTGGCGATGCTCTCAAAACAAACATGCCCGTCATGTACGGCCGCAAAGCCAACGGCGACAATCTCGCCCTCATATCTGTGAGATGCAAATACGGCTGGAATCGCGAGATGGTCCAATAAACGTCGATAAACGGCTGATTGTTGCGTTGTGCGTTCTGACAGGCGATGCGCCACATCGAGCCAGTGTTGATCGGGATCCGATTGCAGCTCGGTGTCTTGACTGGGCGCAAAGGGCATTTCTGAGATCGCGCCGGCGAGCGTTATCGTCTCCCCCTCAGCGCCAAATCCACGAGCTGCCAAATGTCTGTCCAAGGCCGGATCTGATATGGTCGGCACACGGAAAATAACGTGCATCTCTTCTCGTTCGAACAGAGCCGAGCATTTACGTATTTTTTCCTCGACATTGCCGATCGTTGGGCGAGTGGGGTTTATTGAATTTGACCGTCGCCGGTAGCCATCGGCAAACCGCAAAAGAAATTCGTCGCAATAGGCAGTGCGGATGGCAGGCCACGCATTAAGGCAAACTTCTTCTATTTTCCAGGCCGCTCTTTCGTCAAACACCCGAGCACCCTTGAAATGGCAAAACCGTTTCTACCATAAAGGTATGAAACGCATCCACCTCTTCGAACATGGGCGAATGGCCTGATTTTTCGAACCAGGTGAGCGTTTTGCACGGCGCGCTGATTTCATCGAAATACTGCGCAGCGAGGCTCGCCGAAACTTGAAAATCCGTCCGCCCCAGCGCGAAGTAAACAGGAACTTCGAACTCTTTGGGTTCGTTGAAAAAGTTGACTTGCATTATGTCGTCCCACATGCGGTCAACGGAAGTTAAAGACCCTTGCACAAGACGTATGACCGAACGCAGCGTGCCTTCTTCCGTTTGCAACGCCGCCAAAGCAAGTTGGGCGATGGTCAGGTCGGCCTGCATGTCTCCCTTGTAACGAGATAAATATCCGCGCTGCTCAATGACATATTCCGCGGTAAAGGGCGGCCGGCAAAATGTGTCGAGCTCTTCCAAAACTTCGGCATCGCCGGCTTCGGTCGCCTTCTCGCGAATATAGTCACAGCCAAGCTGTTCGCTTTTGACCATGTCGCTGATCTGACCGACGCCAACATAGGCCGCCACGCGTTCGGGATGATCCCGAATGTACCGGATTCCCAGAAACGAGCCCCACGAGTGGCCCAGCAAGTAGACTTTCTGGTCGCCAAACCTCTCGTAAACATGACGCACCAAGTCATCCACATCGTTCACACGGACGTCGAGTTCGTAATCCCTGTCCGTTTCATTGCCACTTATGGTCCATCCGGACGCTCTCTGGTGCCAATGGATGACAGTGAAGTGATCCTCAAGATCGCCGTTGAAGGCACGAAAGATCTCAGCTTCCGGTGATCCAGGCCCACCATGCATGATGATCAAGGGTGGATTTTTCATGTTCCGTGAACGGATGAGTACCCATTGAGGAATGCCGCCTATTTCAACCCACTCGATTTTAGCAATGCTGCCTTCGATGGGATTTCCTTCAGCATCAACAAAGGCAGGTGTTGATGGCTCTTCTAACAACAAAACACCGATAAAGACGCCGAGCAAAATGACGATTCCGAAGAGGACCATCAGAATTCGTTTGAGCAGCCACCACATGTCAATCCCCGCCTGTCTGAATGCGTTCGATTGAGCTTCTCACAGTTAAGTGCAAGGTGAAAAGCCACTTTGTGCGGCGCTAAGAAGCAGCGCGTTGCCAACGATAGAGAGCGTCTGGTTCATTTTCCTCGTTATGCGAACCGTCCGTCAGATCAACGAGGACGAAGCCGCGTTGCTCATAGAAACGTCGCGCCGGCGCATTCCGCTGAAATGTCCAAAGATTGAGGGTTGGAAAAGCGCCTTTCGCGACATCGAGCAAGGCGGTACCGATCCCGCTCCCCTGCGCCGATGGCAGAACATAGAGATGATCGATCCAGTCTGCACGAAAGGCAATCATCCCCATCAGCACGCCATCTTCAAAACCGCCAAACATCTCGCAAGCGGGGAAAACCTGATTACGGAAGAATGCCAAATCCTCATCAGGTGTATGCAGACCTGCCAGTGTTGGCAGGGCCTGGTCAAAAGAAAGCCGGTGAACCCTGGCGGCCACCGGCATATCTTCTAGGACCAATTTGCGGATCGTCGCTGTCATCATCCGAGATCACAGCCGCAATTCACAACATCAATTTGGTATGATGACGGGCAATGTCGCGTAACCTTTGACAAAGCTGGATTTGACCCGCTCCGGCTCCTCGACAACTTCGATCCTGTCAAACCTGTTGAGCAGTTCTTCCCAAACGATGCGCAATTGCATTTCTGCCAGCCGGTTGCCGACGCAACGATGAACGCCAAAACCGAAAGATAAATGCTGGCGCGCACGCGGCCGGTCAATGATGAAGTCGTTGGGACGATCAATCACTTCATCATCGCGATTGCCTGACACGTACCACATGACGACCTTGTCGCCTTTTTTGATCTGCTTACCGCCAAGCTCAATGTCTTCCAATGCTGTTCTGCGCATATGAGCGAGCGGTGTTTGCCAGCGAATGATCTCTGAAACCATGTTGGGAATCACACTCGGGTCAGAACGCAATTTCGCGAACTGATCCGGATTCTTGTTCAGCGCATAGAGGCCACCGGAAATTGAATTCCGGGTGGTGTCATTACCGCCAACGATTAACAAGATTAGATTCCCAAGGAACTCCATCCGATCCATGTTTCGCGTGGCGTCCGAATGGGCCATCATGGATATGAGATCATTTCCCGGTTCCGCATTTACCCGTTCATTCCACAAGGTCGTGAAATAGTCTGCGCATTCGAGCAATTCTGCTTGGCGCGCTTCTTCCGATTCAATGATGCCGGAGTTCTCGTCCGCGGTGGCCACATCCGACCAACGCGTCAATTTCCGTCTATCTTCAAAGGGAAAATCAAACAGGGTCGCCAACATCTGAGTGGTCAATTCAATCGAAACCCGGTCAACCCAATCAAATGTTTCGCCGCGCGGCAGTTCATCCATAATCTTGCCGGCACGTGAACGGATCAGCCCTTCTAATTTGGCCAGATTGTCCGGTGCCACAATAGGGCTCACTGTCAGCCGCTGCGCATCATGCTTTGGCGGGTCCATCGCGATGAACATCGGCAGTTCAAAGTCGTCTTCCGGATCGGCAATCGTGATGCCGCCAAGGCTCGACTCCGACGAAAACACCTTGTGATTGGTATCGACCGCCATGATGTCCTTGTATTTGGTGACAGACCAATAAGGTCCATGCTCACTTTCTTTGCAGTAGTGAACCGGGTCTTCCTTGCGCAAGCGTTCGAAGTACGGCCAGTGGGCATCATATGTCCAAAGATCGGTCTCACTGACATTGTAGTCTTCAAGAGGCGTCGTGTAGGCCTCGTTCATCAAAAGTTCGCGCTGATCAAGCACTTCAGCATTAGCCACGTTCGTTACTCCTCTCAAACTTCAACCACGATGGACCGACCAAATCTCTCACTGCGGTCATAGCGAATTTATTAACACTCTGCCACCGATTTGTGCACAGCGTGGCGCGCCGCAAATTCACCACCCATTTGGGCGCAGCTGTCATCGTTCGATAGCTGGACACCAACTTTTCAAGCGCCACCGAAAAATCCGATCCGTCAACTCGGAATGCGAACTGGCAGCGTTGCATACCCCTTCACAAAATTGGACCGAATGCGTTCGGGCTCATCAACCACTTCGATCTTATCGAAACGCCTGAGCAACTCCTCCCAAACGATACGCAATTGCATCTCGGCCAAACGATTTCCGACACACCGATGAACGCCAAACCCAAATGACAGATGCTGACGGGCACGAGGCCGATCAATCCAAAAGTCGTTGGGACGATCGATCACATCCTCGTCGCGGTTGCCCGACACGTACCACATGATCACCTTGTCGCCCTTTTTGATCTGCTTGCCGCGCAGTTCATAATCAGCTACGGCCGTGCGCCGCATGTGCGCAAGAGGCGTCTGCCAACGGATGATCTCCGACACCATATTCGGAATAAGGCTGGGGTCGGCCCGCAACTTGTCAAACTGCTCCGGATATTTGTTGAGCGCATAAAGCCCGCCGGAAATAGAGTTGCGCGTTGTATCGTTGCCCCCGACGATCAACAAAATCACATTCCCCAAATACTGCATGGGGTCCATGTTGCGCGTGACATTTGAATGCGCCAGCATCGAAATGAGGTCATTGCCGGGTTCCGCATTCACACGCTGGTTCCAAAGGTCCGTGAAATAGTCGAGACATTCCATCAGCTCTTCGCGGCGAGCTGCGCGGGATTCGATAATCCCGGAATTCTCATCGGCCGTTGCAACATCTGACCAACGCGTGAGTTTGCGTCGTTCCTCGAATGGAAAATCAAAGAGCGTTGCAAGCATTTGCGTCGTCAATTCGATCGACACAAGATCAACCCAATTGAACGTTTCGTCACGGGGCAGCTCATCCATGATTTTGCCGGCGCGTGAACGGATCAACCCCTCAAGCTTTGCAAGATTGTCGGGCGCAACAATCGGACTCACCGTTTTGCGTTGCTCATCATGCTTAGGCGGATCCATCGCGATGAAACTGGAAGTTTGCAGGTCTTCGTCCGGTTCTCGAATCGTGATTCCTCCCAATTTCGAGTCCGACGAAAACACCTGGTGATTGGTGTCAACCTCCATAATGTCTTTGTACTTGGTGACAGACCAGAAAGGTCCATAGTCACTGTCTTTGCAGTAATGAACTGGATCTTCGCGACGCAACCGATCGAAATAGCCCCAATGGGCATCATGCAGGAAAATGTCTGGATTGCTGACGTCCATCTCGTCCAAAGGAATCGCGTAGGCCTCATCTAGTTCGGCACGGTCATCGATAACGGCTGCATTCGACATGATCGAAACTCCTATTGCTAAGACAAGCTCACCCGATCTCCAATTCCTTATAAGGATTGTAGACTAACCCAGCGTCAATCGCCACTACTATCCAGGTAATGTTCCATTAACCCTTCGTGGACGTGGATGGTGTTAAGAACCCTCATGTCTCAAGTGCGCCCGAAAAAACTCACCGATACCGTTATGGCGTGGCACGCCTATCTGGCCAGTGAGCGCCGCATGAGCCCTCATACCCTTGCTGCCTATCAACGAGACTTGGATAGCTTTATTGCCTTCCTGACGGATCACCTTGAAGCACCACCAACCCTTGCCGGCCTTGAGAGCCTCAAGATCACAGACCTGCGCGCCTATCTCGCCAGTCAGCATCGCGCAGGCCTGTCTGCCAAGAGCCGGGCTCGGCATGTTTCGTCCCTGCGCAGTTTCTTTAAGTATCTGGAGCGCAATGAGCTGGCCTCCAACGCCGCCATTCATGCGTTGCGCGCGCCGAAACAACCCCAGTCCGTTCCCAAAGCACTTAACGCGCGTGAAGCCGCGGAAGTCACCGGAGGCTTTAATGACGGGCAGAATGAAAACTGGGTCGTTGCGCGCGATGTGGCTGTATTGACCTTGCTCTATGGGGCTGGTTTGCGCATTGCCGAAGCCCTGTCCCTTAACGGTGCCGATTGGACACGCCAAGATGTCATTCGCGTAACGGGAAAGCGCAACAAGGAACGATTGGTCCCTCTTCTCGAACCGGTTCGTCAAGCGGTCGACCGCTACTTACAACTGCGCCCGTTGCCTCTTGAAACACAGGGCCCATTGTTTGTCGGTGTGCGCGGGGGGCGCCTGTCGCCGCGGACAGTGCAAAAGGTCATGGAACGGTGGCGCAGTGCATGCGGCCTTCCCAACACAGCAACACCGCATGCCTTACGGCACTCATTCGCAACACATTTGTTAGGAAACGGAGCGGATCTACGCACCATTCAAGAACTGTTGGGTCACGCGAGTCTGTCAACGACCCAGCGCTACACCGATGTCGATACAACACAGCTTCTCAAGATTTACGATAAGTCCCATCCGCGGGCGTGAGCCACTAGATCATCTTTAGAATAGAGCAACTCACAACAGCACGAAGACTTCTTACATCTGCATGGTCCAACCACCGACGCCCATCGACGCTTGGCGGATGGCCTCGGTCAGCGTGGGATGCGCATGGCAGGTGCGGGCGATGTCTTCTGCACTGGCGCCAAACTCCATCGCGAGCGCCGCCTCGCCAATCATGTTGCCCACTTCAGGACCAATCATATGCACACCCAGAACTTCGTCGGTCTCTGCGTGGGCGAGCACTTTCACAAAGCCATCGGTTTCACCATTCACCCGCGCACGGGCATTTGCGGTGAAGGGGAATTTGCCCGACTTGTAGGGCACGCCGGCCTCTTTGAGTTCTTCTTCTGTTTTGCCAACGGTCGCAACTTCAGGACGCGTATAAACCACAGCCGGGATCACATTGTAATTGACGTGACCAGCCTTGCCCGCAATCAATTCCGCAACAGCCACGCCTTCGTCTTCGGCCTTATGGGCGAGCATCGGCCCTTCGCGTACATCGCCGATCGCATAAATGCCGTCAACGTTGGTCTTATAGTGATGGTCCGTGATGACCCGGCCCTTATTGTCTTTTTGAACGCCGGCCACTTCGAGACCCAGTCCGTCTGTATACGGACGACGCCCGATACTGACCAGCACAATATCTGTCTCAAGCGTTTCCGGTGCGCCGCCGTCTGCCGGTTCCAGTGTCACGGCCGTTCCGCTGCGCCCCGGCGCAACGTTTGTGACCTTGCGGCCCAAATGGAACTTGATGCCTTGCTTGGCCAGGATGCGTTGGAATTGTTTTGAGACTTCGCCATCAAGGCCCGGCGTAATGCGGTCCAAAAATTCAACGACATGCACTTCCGTGCCTAAGCGGCGCCAAACCGAACCCATCTCAAGACCGATATATCCGCCGCCCACAACAATCATGCGTTGGGGTACCGATTTGAGCGCCAAAGCGCCGGTCGACGAAACAACGGTTTCTTCGTCGATTGTGACACCAGGCAAGTTCATAATCTCTGAGCCGGTCGACAGCACGATATGCGCCGCGCTGATGTCCTGGGCCTGCCCGTTTCTTAAATCAACGGATATCTTGCCTGGACCGGTTAGATGACCCAGCCCGGCTATATAGTCGACTTTGTTTTTCTTAAAGAGAAACTCAATGCCCTTGGTCAGTTGATCGACCGATTGTTCTTTGTGCGCCATCATGGCCGGCAAATCTAATGAGACGCCATCCACAACGACGCCCATCTTCGCAATGCCGTTGGCTGTTTCTTCGTAGAGCTCAGAGGCATGCAGCAATGCCTTGGAAGGGATACACCCAACATTCAAGCAAGTGCCGCCCAAGCTTCCCCGTTTTTCGATGCAAGCTGTTTTGAATCCAAGTTGTGCCGCGCGAATGGCGCCGTTATATCCACCCGGTCCACCGCCGATAAAAACGACGTCGTAGGAGTCTGTCATTGGGGGGCTCCGTTTCGGTCCGTTGTTTACGTCACTGTATCATCAAAGATCGAGCAGCATCCTTTCGGGTTCCTCGAGGCTTTCTTTGACCCGGACAAGGAATGTCACGGCTTCCCGGCCGTCAACCAATCGATGATCATAACTCAGCGCCAAATACATCATCGGCCGCACGACCACTTCGCCATTTATCGCCATGGGCCGCTCTTGGATTTTGTGCATGCCAAGAATACCGCATTGCGGGCGATTGATGATGGGCGTCGACATCAGCGATCCATATACGCCGCCGTTCGAGATCGTGAACGTACCGCCCTGCAACTCATCCAGTTTCAGGTTCCCTTCTCGGGCCCGTTGACCATAGTCGTTGATGGTCCGCTCAATCTGCGCAAGGGACAGATTGTCGGCATCACGTACGACGGGCACCACCAGTCCACGTTCCGTTCCGACCGCAACACCAATGTCGTAGTAATTCTTGTAGACAATGTCGTTGCCTTCGATTTCCGCATTGACCGCAGGGAGATCCTTCAAGGCTGCGATGCAGGCTTTAACGAACAGGCTCATAAACCCAAGTTTGACGCCGTGCCGTTTCTCGAACGTTTCCTTGTATTGTTTGCGTAAATCCATGACCGGGCCCATATCCACCTCATTAAAGGTGGTCAGCATGGCCGCCGTATTTTGCGCTTCTTTAAGCCGGGCGGCGATCGTCCGGCGGAGCCGGGTCATCGGCACCCGTTCTTCTAGCTCTTCACGCGCGCGTGGCCCTGCAGGTCCGGCTGGCGCTTGAGGCTGCGGTGGCGCCTGAACCGGCGCTGGCGCTTCCGTGCTGCGCGCTTCAAGTGCAGACAAAGCATCGCCCTTGGTAATCCTGCCTCCTTTTCCGGTGCCGGCAACGGACGCAGGATCGATATCATTTTCAAGAATGACCCGGTTGGCCGACGGCATTACTTTGATTTCAGAAGCCGGTGTAGGGGGCGCGGCCACTTCTTTCTTTTCCGGCGCCGCCGGAGCAGGTGCGGGTGCTTCAGCAACAGCCTGCGCTGCAGCGGGCTGCGGCGCGGGCGCGGCGGATGCGCCGTTCCCCTCAGATATGGCCCCAATGATGACGCCAACTTCAACGGTATCCCCCTCAGCAGCGCTAATTTTTGACAGAACACCTGCGGCCGGCGCCGGCACTTCGACCGTCACTTTGTCGGTTTCCAGCTCGCAAATGATCTCGTCTTCTGAGACGGCTTCACCTTCCTGTTTGAACCATTGTGCAATGGTTGCCTCGGTGACCGATTCACCTAAGACCGGAACTTGAATTTCGGTCGTCATCAGACTTTCCTTTTTGGTCTGGCTGACCGCAAGCGATCAGCAATCATCAATTAGTGTGCACCGTCAGGACCGGCAGAAGGTCCTACTAAAGCCTCTTCCAAAAACGCATTCAGCTCGGAGACATGCCGGCTCATGAGCCCTGTGGCGGTTGAGGCCGTCGCTGAGCGGCCAACATAGGCAGGCCTCCGGTAGGTTGCCTCAACACGATTGAGAACCCACTCGATGTTTGCCTCCATAAAGTTCCACGCACCCATATTTTTTGGCTCTTCCTGACACCAAACAAAGTCAGATTTCCGGAAGCGTCTCAACTCAGCAATCATGGATTTTGCCGGAAACGGATAAAACTGTTCGACGCGCAGAAGATAAACGTCATCGATCCCCCGCCGTTCCCGTTCCTCAAACAAATCATAATAGACCTTGCCCGAACAGAGAACGACGCGGCGGATTTCGTTGTCTGGTTTCAATTCAACCGACTGGCCTTTATTGATTTCGGCATCGTCCCACAAAACACGATGGAAGGAAGACCCAGGCCCCATCTCATCCAAACGCGACACACACTTTTTGTGGCGCAACAGAGACTTTGGCGTCATCAGAATGAGCGGCTTGCGGAATTTACGTTGTATCTGACGCCGCAAAATATGAAAATAGTTGGCCGGTGTGGTGCAATTCGCAACCTGGATATTGTCCTCGGCACAAAGCTGCAGATAACGCTCAAGCCGGGCTGACGAATGTTCCGGCCCCTGACCTTCGTAGCCGTGAGGCAACAGCATGACAAGCCCGCACATGCGGAGCCATTTCCGTTCGCCGCTGGCGACAAACTGATCGATGATTACTTGGGCGCCATTTGCAAAGTCGCCGAATTGTGCCTCCCACATGGTCAGCGTGTTGGGTTCCGCCAAGCAATAGCCGTACTCGAAGCCGAGAACCGCGGCTTCAGACAGCATGGAATCAACAACTTCGTACTCGGCCTGTCCTTCACGAATATTATTGAGCGGGACATATCTGTCTTCGGTCTCTTGATGGATCAAGTGCGAGTGGCGCTGGCTGAACGTACCGCGCGTGCAATCCTGTCCGGACAAGCGGACTGGGATTCCTTCGTCGAGCAAGGAGCCAAAAGCCAATGCTTCTGCCGTCGCCCAATCGATACCTTCGCCAGCTTCCAAGGCATCGCGACGGGCCTTGACGACACGAGCGACCGTACGATGCACTTTAAAGTCTTCAGGGTAGGTTGTTAGGCCCTGACCAATACGCCGAAGATCGTCAACATCGACCGCCGTGTCGCCGCGCCGCTCGTCGCCTTGAGCCGTGCCGAGGCCAGACCATTTTCCGTCGAGCCAGTCCGCTTTGTTCGGACGGTAGCTGGCAGCACTCTCAAACTCGCTCTCTAAATGGGATTGAAACTCTTTCACCGTTGCTTCCGCCTCTCCGGGCTGAAGCAAGCCTTCCAATTCCAACTGCTCTGAATAAATCTTGAGAGTCGTGGGGTGCTGCTTGATCCGATTGTACATGATCGGCTGCGTGAATGCCGGCTCGTCACCTTCATTGTGACCGTGACGCCGGTAGCAGAACATGTCGATGATCACGTCCTTGTGGAACTTCTGACGAAACTCGGTCGCAATTCGCGCGACGTAGGTCACAGCTTCCGGGTCATCGCCATTGACGTGAAAAATAGGGGCCTCAACCATCTTCGCAACATCGGACGGATAAGGCGAAGACCGCGAATAGATCGGGCTGGTCGTAAAGCCGATCTGATTATTCACAATGATGTGGATGGTGCCGCCGGTACGGTGGCCTTTCAGGCCAGACAATCCAAAACACTCAGCGACAATGCCTTGCCCTGCGAACGCCGCATCGCCATGCAGCAATATCGGCAGAACTGTCTCGCGATCTTTGTCGCCATAGTGGTACTGCTTCGCGCGCGCTTTTCCGAGCACAACAGGATTGACCGCTTCAAGGTGACTTGGATTAGCTGTCAGCGACAGGTGGACATTGTTGCCGTCAAACTCGCGGTCGGACGACGCCCCCAAATGATACTTCACATCTCCTGACTGAGAGACGTCGTCAGGCAAGGACGAACCACCTTGAAACTCACTGAAGATCGCGCGGAAAGGCTTGGCCATCACATTGGCCAGAACATTCAGACGTCCGCGATGCGGCATGCCCAATATGATGTCGCGCACACCTTGATGCCCGCCGACCTTGATGATCTGTTCCATGGCGGGAATGAGGGATTCGCCGCCATCCAGTCCAAAACGCTTGGTCCCGGTGAATTTCTTGCCCAGGAATTTTTCAAATCCTTCGCTTTCCACGAGCTTTTGAAAGATCGCGCGCTTTCCTTCAGGCGTGAAGGAAACCTCATTGCCGCGCCCTTCCACACGTTCCTGAATCCAACCCTTTTGAACAGGATCAGAAATGTGCATGAACTCAACGCCGATTTTTGAGCAGTAAGTCCTGTTCAGAACATCCAAGATCTCGCGGATGGAGGCGACCTCTAGTCCCAGCACATAGTCGATATAGATGGGCCGGTCGAAGTCCGCCTCCGTGAAGCCATAGGTCTCTGGCATCAGTTCAGGGTGCGAAGGCTTGTTTTCAAGTTTGAGCGGATCGAGATCCGCATTGAGATGACCGCGTACACGATAGGTACGGATCATCATAATGGCACGAATGGAATCGAGCGTGGCTTCGCGAAGCTCGCCAGGCGCCGCCTGAGGCATCCGCGCAGCTACAGCGGCACCGATCCGCTGCTGTTCTTCTGGAGAGGCAAATGTTTCCGCGAAAGCCCCCCTCATATTGCCGTTCTGCATGGCGAGCGGAAGATCTTGATCCCAAGTGGGGCCGGAAGCTTCCTTCAGTACGTTTTCGCGTTGATCCCCTAAACGTTCAAAAAAAACGCGCCAGCTATGATCGACCGAGGCCGGATTCTTTATGTACTTGGCGTAGAGTTCTTCGATAAATGTGGCGTTCGCTCCGTATAGGAACGAAGTCTGCTCGAGGGCTTGATTGGACCGGTCCGACTGCATCGCTTTACCTGGTACTTAGAAAATACGATCGCCCCCCGACCGTATACTCATATTGTCTTCGAATAGGTGCGCGATCAAGGGCTACTGAGCTAAACTGTGGTCCGAAAAGAACACAAATGCGAGACAACGCATTAACACTTCTTAACCCTTGAGAACCTCGACCAGTGTTGTGCCGAGCGCCGCCGGAGAGTCGGCCACAGCAATGCCCGCGCCCCGCATGGCTTCCATTTTGTCCTCGGCTGTTCCTTTGCCGCCCGAAATGATCGCACCGGCATGCCCCATACGGCGTCCCGGAGGCGCCGTCACACCTGCAATGAAACCAACCGTCGGCTTTTTGACTTTCGATTGCTTCAGAAAGTCGGCCGCTTCTTCTTCGGCTGTGCCGCCGATCTCGCCAATCATGATGATCGACTTGGTTTCATCATCGCCAAGGAACATGTCGAGACAATCAATAAAGTTGGTTCCGTTGACCGGGTCACCGCCAATTCCGATACAGGTTGACTGGCCGAGATTAGTCGCCGTTGTTTGCGCAACGGCTTCATAAGTAAGCGTTCCCGATCGGGAAACAATGCCAACGGATCCGCGTTTGTGAATATGCCCCGGCATAATGCCGATCTTGCATTCGTCCGGCGTAATCACGCCTGGGCAGTTGGGCCCAACCAATCGCGTACCGCTTCCCTGAAGCGCGCGTTTCACGCGCACCATGTCGAGAACCGGAATACCTTCCGTGATACACACCGCCAATTCGATGCCCGCATCAATCGCTTCCAAAATGGCATCCGCTGCAAAGGGTGGCGGCACATAAATGGCACTGGCTGTGGCGCCGGTTTTCTTGACCGCGTCTGCCACAGTGTCAAAGACGGGCAACCCGAGATGCTCACTGCCACCCTTGCCGGGACTGACGCCGCCGACCATCTGAGTCCCGTATGCAATGGCTTGTTCCGAATGGAACGTACCCTGATTGCCGGTAAAGCCCTGACAAATGACCTTGGTATTCTTATCGACCAGAACAGCCATTAGGCGGCCTCCTTCACGGCAGTGACTATTTTTTCAGCAGCATCTGCAAGATCGTCGGCTGCAATGATCGCAAGTCCGGATTCACTCATCAGCTTCTTGCCGATATCGACATTTGTGCCCTCAAGCCGGACCACCAATGGAACCGCCAGGCTGACTTCTTTTGCGGCGGCGATGACACCTTCCGCGATGATGTCACAACGCATGATGCCGCCAAAAATATTGACGAGGATGCCTTTGACATTGGAATCCGACAAAATGATCTTGAACGCTTCGGTTACACGTTCTTTCGTCGCGCCACCGCCCACATCCAAGAAGTTTGCGGGTTCCGAACCATAAAGCTTGATGATGTCCATCGTTGCCATGGCAAGACCTGCGCCGTTCACCATGCAACCAATACTGCCATCGAGCTTCACATAGTTGAGATCGTGTTTTGATGCCTCAATCTCGGCGGGATCTTCTTCGCTTTCGTCCCGCAACTCCGCAATGTTTTTGTGGCGGTAAAGTGCATTGTCGTCAAAATTCATCTTGGCGTCCAAGCACAACAGATCCCCGCCCTTTGTTACGACAAGCGGATTGATCTCCACCAGACTGGCATCGGTTTCGACAACAGCCTTGTAAAGACTTTGAATCAGCGCAACGCCCTTTTTTGTCTGGTCGCCGGTCAGGCCCAATGCAAATGAAATGGATCTGCCGTGATGGGCTTGAATTCCCGCGGCCGGATCAACGGAAATCGTCAGGATCTTTTCCGGCGTCTTAGCAGCAACTTCCTCAATATCCATGCCGCCTTCTGTGGACGCTATGAACGACAAACGAGAGGTTGCACGATCAACCAGAACGGAAAGATAAAGTTCACGATCGATATCGGCGCCATCTTCAACAAACAAGCGGCGGACCTCTTTCCCTTCAGGGCCGGTTTGATGAGTCACCAACTGCATGCCGAGCATGCGTTCAGCTTCAGAGCGGACCTCATCAATCGATTTGACGACTTTCACGCCGCCACCTTTACCTCGACCGCCCGCATGGATCTGGGCCTTCACGACCCAGATGGGTCCGCCCAAATCGTTGGCGACCTTAACGGCTTCATCAACACTGAAGGCAGGCGCACCGCGTAAAACGGGAACGCCATATTCGCGAAGAATGGCCTTCGCTTGATATTCGTGAATGTTCATAGATTCCCCACAATCGCCGCAGCGGAAGATCCCGCCGGACTATGGTTAGCGCTGTGAGCCACGGTTTAACGTACCCCCTGAGGCCGCGCAACCGTCTGTGCATCGAGAGGCTGATCGGGCCCGAAACGCGCCACCATGATACTGATCATTCACGATGCGCAAAAAGCGCGAGCCCAAAGACTATGCGAATTAGGCAAGTGAGCTATCAATGCCTTTACAGGCGTCAACCAGGCCCTGAACCGATGAGACCGAGTTATCAAACATCGTCTTCTCATCCGGTGTGAAGTCCAACTCCACGATCCGCTCAACACCCTCCGACCCAATGATCACTGGAACGCCCACATAAAGGTCCTTCACGCCATACTGGCCGTCCAGATGGGCTGCAGCAGAGACCAGACGCTTCTTATCTTTCAGATAGGACTCTGCCATCGTGATCGCTGAAGTTGCCGGTGCATAGAACGCTGAACCCGTCTTAAGCAAGCCGACGATTTCGGCACCGCCATCCCGTGTCCTCTGAACGATTTGATCGAGCTTTTCTTGGGTCGTCCAACCCATCTTCACGAGTTCCGGCAAAGGAATGCCGGCAACCGTAGAAAACCTGACGAGCGGCGTCATCGTATCTCCGTGACCACCCGCGACGAAAGCCGTGATGTCTTCGACCGAAACATTAAACTCTTCCGCAAGGAACAGCCTGAAGCGCGCGCTGTCCAATACACCTGCCATTCCGACAACTTTGTTGTGAGGCAGACCCGTGAATTGACGAAGCGCCCAAACCATCGCGTCGAGTGGATTCGTAATACAAATGACAAACGCATTCGGCGCGTAGGTTTTGATCCCTTCCCCCACTTGAGACATGACCTTGAGGTTGATGCCCAACAGATCGTCCCGGCTCATACCGGGTTTGCGAGGCACCCCTGCTGTGACAATCACAACGTCTGCGCCGGCAATGTCTTTGTAGTCCTGCGTCCCGCTCATCGCGGAGTCGAATCCTTCAACCGGCGAAGATTGAGCCAGATCCAATGCCTTGCCTTGCGGCAATCCTTCCACGATGTCGAAGATGACGACGTCGCCTAGTTCCTTGAGGCCAACCAAATGGGCCAACGTGCCGCCGATTTGTCCCCCACCGATAAGCGCGATCTTATTCCGTGCCATAACTTGCCTCCTGTTGTGGCACCGTGGTCGATCGGCACCCGTTTGTTCGATAGCCCGGCCTAACGTCTGAAACCGACGCCATTGTTCCCTCAAAAAAGGGCTGCCATAAGGGATATGGCGAGCCTAGTAACGCGAAACCGCAGGACCCGCAAGATACACAAGAGCGCGGCGCAGACACCATTTCAATGACACCTCAAGAACACCGGCCGATCGGAATTTTTGATTCCGGCTGCGGCGGCCTGACAATCTACAAGGCGGTAAAAGAGACCAACCCCGCTCATCACTTTGTCTATTTGGGTGACCACGCAAATGGGCCCTATGGCGACAAAGATGAAAACACAATCTATGGGCTGACATGCCGAGGCGTGCAGCATCTATTCGAAAAAGATTGCAAGCTGGTGCTGTTGGCTTGCAATTCAGCGTCGGCCGTTGCCCTAAGGCGCTTGCAAGAAGATTGGCTGCCGACCCAACATCCTGGCAAACGCGTCCTTGGGGTCTTGATCCCCGTGATAGAAGAGGTCACCCAGACCCGTTGGAGCCGCAATTCCAAACCGATCCACTCCCAGCCGGAACGCCCAAGGGCAACCATTGGCGTCCTGGCAACGCCGGCCACAGTCAGCAGCAATGCCTATCAACGTGAGATCACATCTCGTGCCCCCCAAATAAATGTGGTTCAGCAGCCTTGCCCCGGTCTTGCCGAAGCGATTGAGCGGAACACCGCGCCTTCGGATCTTCACGAGACGATCCATCACTATGTTCAGGCATTGCTCGACAAAGCGGGCGCTGGGCCGCTGGAGGGCGTCGTTCTCGGCTGCACGCATTATCCCCTGGCGTCTGATCTCTTTCGCGCCGCCCTTCCCACTGGAACCCGCCTCATCGAACAGGACGCGATCGTGGCTTCCAGTTTGAAGAATTATCTCGCCCGCCATGAGGAGCTTGCTTCAATAGAAGCGTCCACAAACACAGTCTTCCTCACAACGGGAAATACCTCGAATGCGAGCAGTCTGGCAGGACGTTTTCTGCGCGATCCAGCAGCTTTCTCAAGAATTTATACTTAGAAAAGCCCGATGATTGCGCCAGTGCTTAATTAAACGGCAACAAATACGGGGCCAATTTCTGCGTCAAACGTGTTTTTGACTGCACCTTCACAATATTAACGAGAATTACTTTTTGTTTTGACAGAAGATAGTCAATCTTGCACTGTCAGATTCGTGCAGTACTCGTAACTAGTCTGTCAATTCTATTTGTGGAAACCTGTCCCCTTGTTTACCAAGAAACCACTTTGGGCGTTCGTCATTCTCTGCTTTCTCGGCGGCTATGGCGTTGCGATGGTTATGGAAAACTCAGTTGGGGGGCCCGGCTGGTTTCACGACTTTAGATGGACGCCGCGCGCCTTAGATCTACCAGCCGATAAGTGCGTGGAAGACGCCGACTGTCTTGCCGAACAACCTGTTCACCAAGAAGAAAAGAAGGTTCTGCTGGCACATGCGGCCATAGATGATGCGATCCTTCATCCAAGCCTCCCGCGCCTACCGGCGCCGACCATACTTCCCTCGAAACCGGTGCTTACAAAGAAAACCGCTCCGAAATATGCAACATTTCATCGGGGTTATCGCATTCCGCGGCCTCAACCCAGTCCGTTTTCGGCCAAACTGGGGCTTTCGTCGGCAATAGCACTCGGCGGGACTGACCTGTCCGCCTATAGCGCGGATATCGGCGCCATACCGCTCGATAACCTTTCGGACGAGGACATTACGCGCCTTGCAAACCAGAACGACGCGCTGGATCGAACCGACACTTCCGGCATCAAACCGACACCCGAAGAACAAGTCTCGCCTGCCTCTATCTTCGAGATAATCCCTACGAATGGCGGCCGTGGATTCGATCTGAATGCTCAAAACCAATTGAACACGTCAAACTGACGACACACGCCCGAAACACCGTTCACACACCGTGGCCCGCGGCAAGATATTCTTCCGACTGCATTTCAATCAACCGCGACACCGTTCTTTCGAATTCGAAGGCGCCATCTCCTGATTGATATAGCTCTGTGGGCGGACTATCCGCCGAACAGATGAGTTTGACTTTGTTCTCATAGAGCGCGTCGATCAGGGTTACGAATCTCTTGGCCTGGTTCCGGTGCTCCTTATTCATTCTCGGAATGCCGTCAATCATGACGGTATGAAAATTGCGCGCAAGGGCCAGATAATCCGCGGCTCCCAGCGGTCGGTCACAAAGATCAACAAAGGTCATGCGCGCGACACCCATGGCCGCCTCCGGAACCATCAGTGTACGCCCTTGAACGTCAAGTGTATGCTGATCGCCATTCTTAACATGTGTGAGCCTTAGCCACGCGGCGTCCATTTCCGACTTTGACTCTTGGCTCAAAGGCACGTGAAACACGTCCAAACCTTGAAGCCGCTCAAGGCGATAGTCGCGCGCGCCATCAAGATGCAAAATGTCGAGTGTCGACTTCAACAAATCAATAAACGGCACAAACAATTGACGATTGAGCCCGCCTTTGTACAAATCGTCTGGCGCACGGTTTGACGTGACGACCATGATCACACCCTCTTCGAACAAGGCGCCAAACAAACGTCCTAGGATCATGGCGTCTGTGACGTCTGTCACCTGGAATTCGTCAAAGCACAAAAGGGTTGCGCGAGACGCGATCATACGTGCGACGGGGAGTATTGGGTCGTCAGGGCTCCCTTTCGGCAAACGCAATCCCAGGGCACTGAAGCGCGTGGCACGTTCGCGATCATTCATTTGCCGCCACTCGTGGATCGCCGCATGCGTCTCAATCATGAATTCATGGAAATGAATCCGGCGCTTTGGCGTTGTGGGCGCCACGTCAAAGAACATGTCCATCAGCATCGATTTTCCGCGACCAACGCCGCCATAAATGTAGATGCCCTCAGGCGTCGGCTCCGGCTTACCAAATAGGCGAAGGCGCGGCTTTCCAATTCGATAGCTGTTCAACCGATGATGCAGCAGTTGCAGTTTTTCGACGGCCAGTTCTTGGCGCGGATCGCTTTCAATGTCGCCCGACGACACAAGCGCGCGATAAGCCGCCAGCGGTCCTTCAACCAACTTCACCTCCCCCGCCATTGACCATCGTACTGAGTTCCACCTTAAACTCGGGGAATGTCATCGCGGGACGAGGGCTTGTCGAAGATTTCGCCCTCCGGCCCGGGATCATCCGGCGCGTGAAGCGCGGGATCGACATTTGGTGTGTTGCCTAAGGGCGCGGCTGGCGTTTGATCTGGCGTCGCCTCATCGACCGGAAGGGGTGCATCCGGCACCGGCGGCGAAACGGGTGCCTGCACGATGACGTGCGCTTCTGACTCCGATTCCGATTTTTCCGGCGCAGATATTTTATTCGGCGTGTTCGTCACTTCCACTTCTGTTGAGGCCGAAGGAATAACGGCAGGCAGATTGGAGGACTTCTTAAACAGTCGCCGCGTTCGTGCCCGCTGCTTCACGAAGAAATCTTTCACTTTATGCAACGGCTCCGGACTTTCAGCCCTCAAGACCGGCAGCGAAGTTTCCTTGTCGCTTGGCGAAGGAGCAGTTTGTCTTTCCAGGGACGGCGTTTCGGGTTCGAGAATCTCAGTAACCGGTGACGACCATGCAAGTGTGTCGAATGCAGCGCATGTGGTGCAAAGTGCGGTCCACTGCGCGGTCGGTGTGCGGCACGAAGAGCAAGTCCATTGAGCCGATCGGGGCGCACGAGCCGCGCGCGACAGCCATTCCCGCGCTTCAAACGACTCTCCGTTCTCGCCTCTTTCGATTTCAGCCATCAATGTACAGACCCGCGCTGACGGAAAATGGCGCGCGGCTTCTACAAGTGCAGTACGCGCCGCTCCCCAATTGCCCAATGAAATCTGTTGAGCTGCGATAAGAATTTGGCTTTCTTCATGTGACGGGTTTTGTTCCGATAGCCCCATAACACGACGCGCACGCGCATCCGAGGAGGTGTCCGACTTGAGGCGCTCGTAAATGACGGCAAGCTCCGGATGGGGAGACTGTGACCACGCTGTTTCAACGATGCTTGCGGCCTTCCACATCCTGCCGGATTGGGCCAACAAACGCGATGCCGTGACTGCTGCCGGGATCAAGCCAGGCACGAGTTTTACCGCGTCATTGGCAAGCTTCAGCGCTCGCGTTGGATCCTCTGTTTCAAGGTCACGCGCTTGGGCTGCCATCAACACGGCGCGCCGTCTGCGCACAATGTCCCCCGACAATTGTTTGGCCTTCGCCATACGGTCGAGCGTCAAACGCGCGGCGGCCCAGTCATTGTGGCGCGTCTCGATATCAAACAGAGCGGTCAAAACCCACGACGTGCCGGGCCTAAGCTGATCGGCTTGTTTTGCGTAAGAGTATGCAAGCTCAATGTCCTCATGACGCATCGCTTGAACAAACAACCCACGCAAACCGAGAAAGGCCGTATCCTGTGAGCTTAACATCTCAGCGAAATACGCCTCGGCGGTTGCCTCATCCCCCTCAAGCTGCGCTGCTTGGGCACCAAGTAGCAACTTAAGCGGTTCTTCCTTCAATAATCGATTGGCGCGCGCGGCCAGTTTCTTAGCGCCTCCGGCATCACCTGCAGCCACGGCGAGCATCCCGTCTGCAAGAGCGATTTGCCCCTTTTTGTGTCGCCGGTCGGTGATGAGTTGCCCGACATGGCGCGGACTTTTGAAGACAAACTGCAGAAGACGAATGAGGAAGTAACCGGCAACGATGCTTGAGAGAAACAATGCAATGCCAAATCCGATACCAAGCTCAGCTTCGAAAGTATCGGTCTCTATCGCGATGCGGCCGGATATCCCGGCGAGTTCCGCGGCGAACAACGAGACAAGGACAACAAATACGAATATGGCTATCGTTCGCGTCATCACCCGTACCTATTGATCGTTCGTCGCGGATTGAGACGCCAAAGCGCTCAGTTTTTTCAAGTTACTTTCAGCCTCAACGCGTACTTTGAGACGTGCTCGCCACGTCTCTAAGACATCGGCTTCAGGACCAAGTTTTTCCGTTTCAATCAAAGCCTCCGCGAAATCTCCTTTAGCCATCAGCTTTTCAGCGCGATTGATGATGCTTTCCAAGTCATCACCTTCATCTGAATTCCTGCGACGAATTGTGATGAAAGACTGCGTCCACGCCCACATGCGTGACGACCAATCATCCGCTTTTGCCAGCCGCGCTTCACGCAGCGCTTGCAGGGCCAAGCGATCGAAATCGCGCGCCAGGACTTCGCCTGATTCCAACCCTGCTTTCGCATGATGCCGGAGATTTTGGACTTCATCCGTTCCGGGAAAGACTCTCTCAACCAGGTTGAGCTCCGTCTCGAATGGCTGCGCAGCCAAGACCGCGCGTGACAATGACGCCATCGCCATTGCTTGGGCGGCGCGCGTTACCGTTGGATCGCCCTTTTTGTTCTCAAGTTTGAAGAGCCTCTTTTCAACATCACGCAGATCGTCATGCGAGGCCGTGTCGGGAACCACTTCCTCAAGACTCGAGATGCGATCAAGCAGTCCTGAATTGATGACTTTTTCCAACCTAACCAAACGCTCTGTCACATTGAAGGGAATATCAGGTATGGCACCATTGCCCGTTTCCAATGTGGCAACCCGCTCTTCCAACGCAACGATCAGATCGAGGGCAGCCCTCAGCTTGGCGTCATCTTTAGATTGCGTGGGTGTCTGAGGGCTGGTCATGGGCGCATCGTTGGCGCTGGGGGCGGACATGGCTTCGATGCGTTTTTCCAGCCCCTCAAGGGCTTTGCGAAGAGAAGCAATCGTTTGCCCTGTTTCGTCCGTATCGTTGCCTGTCGCGGACGCTGCCGACACCGTCCTCTCCACGACGGACAATCTCTTGTCCAAATCCTCGATTTGATCGCTGAGTTCAGCAGCAGATTCCCCCGCCAGATTATTGGCCCAAGGTCCACCGAAATAGATCGCCGCAAGCGCGATCAAAACGCCGAGTGTGATACCGATGGCCATCCACGAACGGTTCTTGGAAGTTTTAGCGCCACCAGATTGCTCTAGGCTCTTTTTGGCGCCATCCGACGGCTTAGACGCCTTCTCTGATTTCTTTTCATCAGTCTTTGTTTGTTCTGACTGACTGTTTGCTGCCGCAGATTTGCCCGGCTGTACGTCGTCTGAGTTTGATTTCGCAGAACCTCTTGCAGGCGCTGACGATTTCGAAGCCGCGTTCTCGGCACTGGAATTTTCGTTGTTCTTATCCGCCATGTCAGGTGTTACTTCTGCAGAAGGCAAGCATTTCGGGTCGATCACTCGTAGTTTTGTTTGGCACATGCCAGCCTGTGTGCCTAGAGCGCGATCAGGCTAAGTGACGGCCGGTTATCCACCAAAATCTCTTAATCGCGCGACCAACGATGAATCCCCATCTCGCCTAAGATTTAAGTCAATTCGCGACCGGCAAGGGCACCTAGCGGTCAAACAGCGCCAACTTCTTTTCTAATCGAGTCCAACATAGAAGCCGTTGACCGGTCACTTGCCACTCTCAAAGACCCAAAGTAGGGCTTCAAGACCTCCGCGACGGCATCCGATATACAAACCGCCGATTTGTTTTGACACTTTTCCTGCAAATCTGCGTCTTTTGCCAGCTCAATGAATATGCGTGCGGTTCTCGGAGAAAAAAAAACAATTACGGCCCGCTCCTCCGCCTTAAGGATCTCGGCCAGGGGCGTCGGCAAATGTTTTGCAGCAACTGCCTCATACAGGACGATACGATCCACCCGATATCCGGATTGCAAAAGATCCCCTGCCAGATCTCCAGCCACAACGCTCCCGGTCACATGGAGCAAGGGGCCGGCGCGAGGATCTGCATGGCGGCGGATTACATCAGCAAGGCTCGCCACGTCGCCGGCCGCTTCCGTGACTTGCTCAAATTTGAGCGTTCGCGCAACAGACGCCGTCGCCGCTCCAACGGCAAAGAGATGCTTGCTTCGGGTATTCGAATGTCCACCAAGCGCGCGAACACCGTTGGCGCTTGTGGCAATCAGCGCCTGATAAGCCTCAAGAGAAGGCAGCTCGGTATCGATTGATGTGACCGACATCAAAGGCGCAATAATCGGCAGCAGTCCCAGAACCTCAAGTTGTGACGCCACCGATTCCGCATCGATTTGTGGGCGGGTAATGACGACTTTCACCGCGACCCTCAGTCTTTTCCCGTAAAGGCCCGCCAGAACTCCGGATCGGCTTGAGCCCGAATGTCTTCCGCCGCTGATCGCGCCAGTCGCTCGGCGTCCTCCGGCGGACCCATTTTTTTGGAGCGATAAATGCGCGTGCCATCTTCGCTAAGTACAATACCGTCAAAGGCAACCTGATCATCATTTTGATACCGCGCCCAGGCACCAACCGGTGACTGACAGGTTCCATCAATAGAATCCAAAAACGCACGCTCCGCCGTCACACACTGCTCCGTTTTACGATGCGAAATCTTTTCGATCAGGGAACGGACCTCTTGGTCTTGCGCGCGCACCTCAATTCCAATTGCGCCCTGTCCCGCAGAAGGCACCATATCTTCAGGCTCGATGACATGCGTGTACTGATTACCAAGCCCAAGGCGCCGAAGCCCCGCATATGCCAACAATGTTGCGTCGACGTCGCCGTCCTCAACCCTTTTCAGCCTGGTCTCAACATTTCCGCGCAACATCGTAATCTGTAGGTCAGGGCGTAATGCCAACAATTGAGCTTTGCGCCGCAGGGCCACCGTTCCCACAACTGAACCTTCAGGCAGAGCCTGAATTGACTTCGCGCCGGCACGAGAAATCAACACATCGCGCACATCCTCGCGTGGCAGGTATCCTGCCATGCACAGCCCTTCTGGCAACCAAGTCGGCACATCTTTTGTTGAATGCACGGCGAGATCAATTTCATCTGCGAGGAGAGCCGCCTCAATCTCTTTGGTGAACAGTCCCTTCCCGCCCATCTCTGCCAAGGGCCGATCACGAACGCGGTCGCCGGTCGTCCGAATTTCGGTGATCTGGAACTCGAATACACCGTTCCCAAACTCATTCAACGCGTCCCGAACGGCATTCGCTTGAAACAAGGCGAGCGGCGAGCCTCGGGTACCAATTTTAAGCAAGCGCATACGATTCAATTGCTTCGTTTGATGGGAGCCAACATTCCAACTATAACCCCTACGGCATTTCGTCGGCGAATGCCGGGAGCGAAGATGGCTGAAACTTATACTGTCCTAGGAATCGAAACGAGCTGCGACGAAACCGCCGCCGCTGTGGTCGAAGGTCGGCCAGGCGGAACGCCAAAGATTCGGTCAAACATCATCCACTCACAGCTTGATGATCATAGCGCTTACGGCGGCGTTGTCCCCGAAATCGCCGCCCGCGCCCACATTGACCTGTTGGACGGTATCATCGCGCAGGCATTGGACGAGGCCAGTTCAACATTTACTGATCTCGACGCAGTGGCCGTGACTGCTGGACCGGGTCTGATTGGCGGCGTCATGGTGGGATTGATGACAGCAAAAGGCATCTGCGCCGCAACCGGCCTCCCGCTCATTGGCGTCAATCATTTGGAGGGGCACGCGCTTTCGCCGCGGCTTATTGAGCCGATTTCTTTTCCTTATCTTCTTCTTCTTGTCTCAGGAGGGCACTGCCAAATGCTGGCTGTGTGCGGGCCGGGAGACTACACGCGCTACGGAACAACCGTAGACGATGCGATCGGTGAAGCCTTCGACAAAACAGCAAAATTGTTGGGGCTGCCTTACCCCGGCGGCCCCTCGATTGAGAGGGCTGCCCGCAACGGCAATCCCAGCCGTTTCGACTTCCCGCGTCCTTTTCGAAAGCGTCCTCATTGCCACTTTTCATTTTCGGGATTGAAGACGGCCGTCGCAAGGGCGGCAGCGAACATCGAGGAACCTAATACGCAAGATCAGGCGGATATCGCGGCGTCGTTTCAAATGGCCGTAACCGATGTTCTGGAGGACAGGCTTGGCAATGCCATGAGCCAATTTAGGGAAGAATTTCCGCGAGACGCGCATCGGGTCGTGATTGCGGGTGGGGTTGCTGCCAATCAGAACATTCGGCAGCGCGTGACGGAACTTGCGCTGCAATACAGTTTTGATGTGACAGTACCGCCCCCAAATCTTTGCACCGACAATGGTGCTATGATTGCGTGGGCCGGACTAGAGCGGATGGCGCTCGGAGAAACAGATGCGCTTGATCTCGCCGCCCGCGCTCGATGGCCATTGGATCCTGAGGCGCCGCCGGCCATCGGTGCCGGTGTTAAGGCTTAGAGTAACGTGCACTCGTTAAATGCTAAACATCCGTGAGCGGAGCATAAAGGACTTGAAATAGAGGCAAAGCAGCCCAAAAACCGCTGGACGCTTGCCGGTGCACAGATCCCTATTGTCCGAGCTAACGCGTGCTGAAGTGTTTTGCTGCAATGTCATAGCCTTGTTCCTTTACGCGAAAAATCCGAAGGCCCCATTTGAGGAGCACTTCGGTTTTCCGTCGATTTAGTTTGCGCCCTCGTTAAAGGGCAATTTGTTGTGGCTACCCCACAACGTACGGCGTGTAGGTGGTCATGGCGTCAACAAGATAGCCGCCGACACTTACGGTCACAGCAAGCAAAGCAACGCCGGTGATGACTTTGATAACGGAAGAAACACCAACAAGCTGTGGGCGTTTTACGTCTGTTTCTACGTTAATGGACATTTTCTGATCTCCTCAAATTTCAAAAAGCTAAATCTAGTTTCGCGGGGTACGCCGGTTAGATGATGGGTGCGGCAGTGACCTGAAGTGCGATCACCGAGCTGGCTGCGACAAAGGTCAGCCCCAGCAGCAAATCGATCGCTTTCTGGCTTATTGACTTCGTCATCATGCTCATTTCCGTCTCCTTCAACTTGCCCCTCTGGGCTCTCGGTTTCCGGCGTTCCTCAATTCTGTTTTGCGCCGTTAGAAGCTATATGGGGCACTGATCTGGAAAAACAATGAACGAAATTCAAATCATTCACTGTTTGGTGGTCGGCCGGGCCTCTGAGCAGAGGATTGTGACGGTCATCACACTTTTCCTGCCACACTTGAAGGTGCTTATTTTTCGCAGTTTTCTGACGAAGTTCGGTCAAAAAAGCCGATGAAAGGGCTTGAAGATGCGGTGCAAGACCGTGAACAAATTATCTTGGTGAAAACAGGAAACACTTGATCGACGTTTCCTGGCGACATTTTCGCCGCATCTGGTGATCCAAACCCACGTTCATTTTTATGTTTATTTTCAGCTGCTTATGCTGAATCAAAGAAAAGTGAATGTTTTTTGAAACATTCACGCAGCATTTGTGGCGCCCGCGGTGCCACCCCCGCATATCCCCGTTAGGAAGAGATCCAACACCCCATTAAGTTCTCGCTTTAGCTGGTCGAGCGGGAGGCGGCTCCAAAGCTGCGGGAAACGAAACTTCAGCGTCGCTGATTGAATCATCTCTGCCGTAAACACCACATCCGCGACGCGGAATTCGCGCGATGCATTCCCCGCGGCGAGGATTTCGACCAAAAGAGCGCGTTCTTTTTCCAACATATCGTTGGCAAATTCGGGACGCTCGTGAGAAATGATCGTCGCCAGCTCGTAGGCTTGGGGCGTTTCTTCAAGGATTCCGTAGGTAAATTCGAGCTGCCGGTGATGAAAAGCCTTAAGCTTTTCAACTGCGTTCAAATCTTGCTTTTGAACAATCTCACGGAGCGCTTCAACTGTAGCCTCATTAGCGTCCCGGCCAATCGCCTCGGCAATATCGAGCTTTCCTGGGAAATACCGATAGAGATTACCCGGCGACATCTTGCAGTCTCGAGCGAGCTCAGCCATCGTGGTCTTACCATACCCAAAATGGTCAAACCGCTCCTTGGCCGCTTCCAAAATTGCATTTCGGATTTTCTCTGAACTCGTCATGAAGTAGATTTAGAGTCATTCCAGTGAAAGATCAATGAATCGTTCAGCCTTTGCCCCCCGTTCTGTGATCAATGAGCATTGCTTGTTGAATGACGATTTTTTGACCCCTGCGTGATGAACCCGACCTCGCAAATATCCGTCATCGGGGCCGGCGCATGGGGGACAGCCTTGGCCGCCGTGCTCGCGCGCGCAGGCCACACGGTTACGCTATGGGCTCGAGAAGCCGACGTTGTGACGTCTGTTAACAATGAGCATGAAAACACCCTCTATCTGCCAGGTGTCCCCTTGCCAGAGGGCATCAGAGCGACATCCGGCTTGAAGGACGCTGCTGGCGCCAAGCTCATCTTGCTGGTCACACCGGCGCAACATCTCGGCCGGATTGCGTCAGATCTTTCGGCCCATCTTGCACAGGAGGCCACACTGGTCATCTGCGCCAAAGGCGTTGAACGCGACACCAATCGGCTGATGACCGAGGTTCTGGCGGAAGCCTGTCCCAACGCAACACCGGCCGTTCTTTCCGGACCTAGTTTTGCGGCGGATGTGGCAAAAGGCAAACCGACAGCCGTGACCATTGCCGCAGAAACGGAAGCCAAGGCACAAGCCATTGCCGACCAAATAGGACAGCCCTTTTTTCGGCCCTATGCAGCGAGCGACATGGTCGGCGTCCAATTAGGGGGCGCCCTCAAAAATGTACTGGCAATCGCTTGCGGCATTGTTGAAGGGCGCGGCTACGGTGATTCCGCTCGTGCAGCCCTTACCACGCGCGGATTTGCTGAGATGACCCGGCTCGGCGTTGCGTTGGGCGCACGGCGGGAGACTTTGAGCGGCCTTTCCGGCCTGGGCGATCTGATCCTGACCTGTTCAAGCCTTCAATCAAGGAACATGTCGTTGGGCGCAGCATTGGGACAGGGCAAGACGTTGCAGACCATCATGGAAGAGCGGCGCTCGGTTGCCGAAGGCGTTCATACGGCCAAAGCGGTTTTAGCACTCGCAAACAAACATCAAATCGAAATGCCCATTACCGAGGCCGTCGATGCCATCGTTTCCGGCACTCAGTCTGTCGAAGAAGCTATTACGGGTTTGCTCGCTCGTCCTTTCACAAGTGAGATTTAGCAGGCCTGTTTTTTTGATATTGTTATCGCCCGTTGACACGTCGAAACCCACAAGGAAGCATCCATGTTGTTTGCCCTCATTTGTCGCGATAAAGAAGGCGCACAAGATCTTCGGCTCAATACGCGAGAAGCTCACCTCACCTACGTGTCCGAGAGCGGTCCTTTAGTGAAATTGGGCGGCCCGCTCTTGGATGATTCCGGCGAAAGAATGATCGGCAGCCTGCTGATCATTGACGTCCCCGATATGAAGGCGGCAAGGGAGTGGGCGGAAAGCGATCCCTATAAAAAGGCGGGATTGTTTCAAACTGTTGATGTCTTACCCTGGCGCGCCACGGTTGGCGTGTCCCTCGATCAATAAGGAATTTCTGATCAATGGCCTATTGGCTTTTCAAATCCGAACCCGGCGCGTGGAGTTGGGACGACCAAGTTAAAGAAGGAGCCAAAGGCGCCGAATGGGACGGCATTAGAAACCACCAAGCCAATAACAATATGAAAGAGATGAAGATCGGCGATCTCGGCTTCTTCTATCATTCTGTCGATGAAAAACGAATTGTGGGCATCGTCAAAGTCGTCAAAGAGCACTACCCCGACCACACGGACGCATCCGGCAAGTTCGGCATGGTAGATGTCAGCGCCGTCGAAGCGGTCCCGGAACCGGTAACACTTGCGCAGATGAAAGCGGAACCAAAGCTCGAAGGCCTACTGTTGCTTCGCCACACGCGCCTTAGTGTTGTTCCTGTTGAGCCTGCCCATTGGAAAACAATTTGCAAAATGGCGGGTATGAAGAAGGCGCCATGAACAATGACAGCGTGCCGCCCTGGCGACGCCCGTGGCGCGAGCGCCCCTCCGCACCAAGCAGCGGCACCATTCTTTGCGCCCTTGAGGACATAGACACTCCGGGCGCAAAATCATTCGTCTTCGATGGCGGCAGCGAAAAATTTCTGATGTTTCTGGTCAGAAATGACCAAGGTGTCTTCGGTTACGTGAATGCGTGTCCGCATATGTTCACGCCGCTGGCTTTTTTGCGGGACGGCTTCTTAAACGAAGATAAGAACGAAATCGTGTGCGCAACCCATGGCGCAACGTTTTCGATCGACCAAGGCGTGTGCCTTTCCGGTCCCTGCGAAGGCGACCACCTTGTGTCGGTCGATATAACTGTTCGAGACCGAAAGATATGTATTGAGTAGCTCCCCCTCATCCCCTGCATCTTTGAGCCCATCATCAGCCTGGACGCTGCGCGCGGATTGGCCGTTTTCGATCACCAAGCTGCCCTTCTTCTACGGCTGGGTGATTTGGGGGTTATCGACCCTCGGCTTTCTGATGAGTGTACCCGGCCAAACCATGGGTATGGCCGTCTTTACCGATACCTTTATCGACGCGCTTGCTCTTTCAAGAACTGAACTGGCCACGGCCTATTTCTTCGGTACGCTCGGCAGCTCGCTCCTGTTAACCCGCGCCGGCCGTGTATATGACCGGCTCGGGGCGCGGACGATGATGGTCGTTTCCAGCGTCGCGCTTGGCCTGGTTATTCTCTTCATCAGCATTCTTGACCGCACGGCAATGCCCATCGCTTCGCTCCTAGGCCTATCGCTCGGCTGGGTGACGTTTCCGCTCATTCTGGTCGCCTATTTCGGCGTCCGATTTGCGGGCCAAGGCGTTCTGACCAGCGCGTCGCGCAATGTCCTTTTGGTTTGGTTTGAAAAACGCCGGGGCCTGGTCAGCGGCGTGCGCGGCGTGTTTGTTTCCATCGGTTTTTCCATCGCGCCCCTCATCATTGCGATGATGATCGATGGTTTTGGATGGCGCGGTGCTTTATGGATCATGGCGCTTTGTGTTGGCGGCGTCTTCGCCCTGCTGGCGCTCCTCTTTGTGCGCGACACACCCGAAGCCAGCGGTCTCCATCCTGACGGGGCACCGGCACCTGTCGAGACCGATACAGGCGGCCCTTTAAGGCGCAACATTACTCTTGCGGATGCGCGGCGTAGCCCAGTCTTTTGGATCTATTCGTTAGCACTGGCCATGCACGCTTTGTTTGGAACCGCGGTGACCTTTCATATTGTTTCCGTATTCGAAGAAGTGGGCCGCGGACGTGATGAGGCTTTTGGCTATTTTCTTCCGGCGGCGATCGTATCTTTTTCGGCCAATATGCTGTTCAGTTGGCTCGCCGATTTCAGCCCCTTAAAACCCTTCCTGCTCATCATGCTAGGCGCCTTCATCCTTGGCGCCATCGGACTTTACAATCTCAACCATGACTGGGGATATTGGACGCTGGTTGTCGGGTTTGGCGCTGGTGGGGGGTTGTGGGGCGTTTTATCTAACCTGGCTTACATCCGCTATTTTGGCCGGCGACACCTTGGCGAAATCAGTGGGCTGAACATGTCGCTCAGCGTATTCGCAAGCGCCGTGGGACCCGTTTTATTCAGTGTCGGTCGCGATGCGTTCGGCACCTATCGCGCCGCTGAACTGCTGTGCATCGTTTTTCTGACGGTACTTTTGGTTGCAGCCATTCTCATTAAACAAGAAGATGACACGGGCCGAACCGCGAAGCCGGCAAGATAGGCCCCGCTCAAGGCTGAATGCTGATCTATGAATGGGAGTGTTCCATGTCCAATTCGTTCGACGCGAAAAGATTGAAAAAGGTCATGCTTGATCGGCGCGCGTGGCTGGGCGGAGCAGCTCTCTTAGGGCTTGGATGGGTGGCCTGGAACAAACCCGCTGAAAAGGGAGCCGATCACACAGACTATTTCAAGCAGATCTCCGGCGCATTGGAACAAGATCGCCTTGCCAGACCGACACTTGTGATCGACCGCAAAGCGTTTCACCACAATGTCGATACGCTGACATCGCACCTGCCCACGGGCATGAACTACAGAATCGTCGTCAAATCGTTGCCGTCCTTACCACTCGTTCAAGATGTGATGGCGCGGGCGCAAACGAACCGGCTGATGGTGTTTCATCAACCGTTCTTAAACGCCGTCGCCCGCCAGATTCCAAACGCCGATATGCTGTTGGGCAAACCCATGCCCATCGCCGCCGCCGCGCGGTTTTACGATCATCTATCTCTAGGTGAATTTGATGCCGCGAAGCAGATACAATGGCTGATCGACTCCGAAGATCGCTTCCGGCAATATCAAGCTCTGGCCGCGTCGAAAAACATCCGCCTACAGATGAACTTTGAAATTGATGTTGGTCTGCATAGAGGCGGCCTGACGGAGCCAAGCCAGCTTGCAAAACTATTGACAGAAATCGCGGCGGACGACCGCTTGAATTTTTCCGGCCTGATGGGGTACGAGCCGCACTTGGCAGGGGTCCCCACCGCTATGGGATGGCAGGAAAGCGAAATGACCAAGTCCCGCAGCGTCTATCAGTCGTTCATTGACGCGGTCAAATCTCATTTCGGTGAAACCTATTCCCATGACCGGTTCACGTTCAATGCAGCCGGCAGCCCAACTTATCAGCACTACAATGACACCGAGATCGCAAACGAACTCTCCGTCGGTTCCGCGCTGGTTAAACCGACCGACTTCGACATTTCCACTCTAGCCGACCATGTACCGGCATCTTACATTGCAACACCGGTCATCAAATCGCTGGACGTTACGCGCCTCCCGGCGCTTGATACCGTATCCAGCCTCATGGCGGCCTGGGATCCAAACAAGGCACGGACTTTCTTTATCTACGGCGGAAAGTGGATGGCCAAACCGGTTTCACCCGCTGGCCTGCAACTGAATCCCATTTATGGGCGCAGCACGAATCAAGAGATGTTTAATGGGTCCAAACGGATCAATCTTAAGCCAGATGATTATGTATTTTTCCGGCCTAAGCAAAGCGAATTTGTCTTCCTGCAATTTGGCGACATTGCGGTTTACGATGACGGAAAAATCGCAGACCGTTGGCCCGTTTTTAATCAGGAAGCGTGATTGGACACTCAATCGATGACATCTCCCCTTGAACGCGTTGAAACGGAAATAAAGCGGCTCCATCGTTTTCTTGAGGATTGGTTGAGCGGTACAGTGCCAGACACGGAAGATGCGTTGGAGAAGCATCTTACATCCCGGCTTCATCCGGAATTCTTTAACATTCAGCCGGCCGGTATCGTCCTTACCCGGGATGCGCTTGTCCGGCAAATCAGATCCGGCCACGGAGCCAGTCCGGACTTCTCGATCCATATTCGGAACGTTACAATTCGCCATCAGATCGATGCCCACCGCGTTATTGCGACTTATGAGGAGTATCAGCGCGGCGCAAAAAAATCCGCGCGTGCGAACAATGCGCGGCTCTCCACAGCCTTGTTCGATCTCACCGCGGAAGATGCAATTTGGCACTTCATTCAGGAGACATGGTTGCCGGAAGCCAACCACGCTGAGGAGAACTTTCAATTCTGAATGGACATTGATTACGGCTAGTGTGCTTCTTGTTTGAATTGCCCGTACGCCCTTCTCGGTCGTACCTCTTTGTTTCACGACGCTAATTTAAAAAGCAAAAAGTTCTCTTATTGAAATCTCACAGCCGCTTTGCTATGTGAGATCTATGGCTAGCGAAAGCGAAACAAACATCCTGTTCCGGCTCAAAACACATGGGCCACAGACAGCCCAGAAGCTCGCTGAACGGTTCGATATGACGGTCGTTGGCATACGCCAACATCTTGGCAGCTTGCATGAGCAAGGCCTGGTTGATCACCGTGACGAAGCAGGCAAAGTTGGCCGCCCGACTAAGATTTGGCAATTGACAGAAACCGGTCACGCTCAATTTCCCGACAGCCACAGTTCATTAACAGTGGAGCTCATCGACTCCGTGCGTCATGTCTTTGGCGAGGATGGGCTTGATCGCCTGATCCAACAGCGTGAGAAGGAAACGCTGAGATCATATCGTGCTGCGATGAAAGATACAGACGATTTAGCGGGCAAGGTTCGGGCGCTTGCCAAGCAACGCAGCGCCGAAGGCTATATGGCCTCCGTCCAGAAACAACGGGATGGAAGCTTCCTGCTGATCGAAAATCATTGCCCGATTTGCATTGCGGCGAAGTCGTGCCAAGGCTTTTGCCGATCAGAACTCGAATTGTTTCAAGCAGCGCTTGGCAAAGATGTATCGGTTAAACGCTCTGAACATTTGTTGTCTGGCGCGCGCCGCTGCGCTTACGCAATTTCGCCTGCGTGACAATAAAACCTACCAACAGCCTGTAGCTATCCCCGCGACACTCAAGCCCGCAGCCGCGAGAATGCCATTGAAAAAACCTGGGTAATCAATGCGACAGCAATAGCCGCAGTAATTTGTGTGAGCAATGGACTTGCTTCAACCGCCGAAACGGCCGCCCCAAAGGCTGGTCCAATGCCGGCGATCGCCGTTTGGATGGCGTTGACCGGCACCGCCAAAATCTCCCGATAATTTGCCACAACATTTGTTGCATCCGACATCGCCGGCTGAACCCAAGCTTCATAGGTCCGCAACGTCGTCGCAAACATAATGGGATACAAAAGAAAACCGATAAAGGCGTTGATCGCCCTTGATCCATTGCGCGCAACGAAAAGGCTGCGAACGGTGTTGAAGGCGGTTCCAGTCACTCCAAGCAGAAAGAAAATGCTGCTGGCGGTCACATAGTCATACCCAAGCCAGTCGACAAGAAGACTCATCCAAAGGAAGACTGCGACGATCAACCCAATCGTCAGCCCGATGACGACAGCGATGAAATTTCCAAATTGTTGCATTGCCACCCCACACTTGGCTAACACAGATTATTTCACAAGTTTCTCAGACGTCAAAACCGCTTGGCCGGTCAACCTTGGCCGACACGTCCACTGTCGATGATCATGATCTTTTGCCAAATCTTGCGGCCCAAATTGGTGGTGAGCGATTCAATGTCGTTCACTTCATCCAGAATCGCGCTGTCATCGGATTGTTCGCCGTACAGCGCGGCAAGCTTGCCGGTCAAATCAAGCATCTCACCGCAATAGTCCAGATAACGCGCAAGTTCATATTCGGACATGTTGCGTGTAGGTGATGACGCTGTACGGGGCACATTTTGCGTGATCGAAACTGGATCCTTGGTCAACTGATGCATATCAACCACATGAGCAAAGGAGCGCAGCTCGTGTAGGTGACGCCGCGCAACATATCCCTTGGCTCGTTGCTCAAGCGAGAAAAGGAAAAAGATGCTTATGCCCGCCAAGATGATCAAATTGGCCGCAGATTCAATTGACTGCAGCAACTGCGGCGCGCTCTGGCTCAATGGGATATCATCCAATCCCAACAAACGTATGGCGTATAATTGAGCACCGATCGCCGCGATGACCACGGCACCGACCGCAAGCCGTAATGACAGAATTGGCCGGCCTAACCGCCGTGCCCGGCGCATGGTCTGCTTGGCCGCGCCAACCAATTCGCCGCAAACCTCGCTCAACCCAGAACCCGGAAAACGCTCCGAAATGCGCGCATGTAGCAGTTCCAGCGTCTCGACAACTTTGTCTGCTCTTAATGATTGGGCCATTCAATCCCCCACTGACCTCACGTTTGGATTATATCCATTCTCGTTCGGCAATACAGACGGAATGACAATTGACATTTCCCCGTTCGACCGATCAACTTTCAGTCTGTATAGTGAGTACAAACTCTCAGAATGGGGGCGCCACTCATGTCAAAACCCAGTTCGAACGACCCTGCCGACACCATTCGCGAATGGATCTCGCGTTTAGAAACCGGCGTAGATCAGGTCGCCAACCAGGTCATGGGCACCTCTCAGTTCAGTTCCACGATGAATCAGGCGAACCAGGTGCAACTCACCGTGCAAAAGCTGTTTGCCGAAATGATGGGCCGCCAGCTTTCGATGTTCAACATGCCCAGCAGGGAGGATGTCGTGCGCTTGGGCGAGGCATTGCGGGCGATTGAAAGCCGCCTCACGCGCATCGAAATCCGTTTGGACAGCCTCGTTCCAAAACAAGCTTCGGACACCGCGCCCAACGACACGAACAAGCGTCCTCCCCGAACAAAGCGCCCGCAAAAGAAACCTGCAAATGCCACCCATAAAATCAATGGCGCAACAGAAAAAAGGCCGGCCTCATGAGCACTGCTGCACATCCGCAACAAACCCGACCGGCACCATCGAGTGATACAGAAGAGGGTTGGGGCAAGCGCATCCAAGAAATGGTCGACCGGACCATTCAACGCAACATCAAGGGCTTTAATTATCTTACCTCTTCAAAGCCCGATGTCGGCCTTACACCCAAGGACGTGATTCTGAGCCGCGGCACCATGCAGCTCTACCATTACAGACCGCAAGCCGACGAGGTCTATCGTGTGCCGGTATTGCTCGTCATGGCAACGACCAACCGGGCTTATGTGTTCGACCTCGCGCCGGGCCAAAGTATGGTCGAGTATCTGCTGAAAGCCGGCTATGACGTTTTTGTCCTTGATTGGGATCCGCCACTACCCGAAGAACGGCGGCTGACTTTGGCGGACTACACGCAAGATTTCATTCCTGACTGTATCCGTGCGATCGAAGAGGATACGGGCGAACCCGACCTATCCATTATCGGTTATTGTATGGGCGGCGTTCTTTCCCTCATCTACGCATCAACCCATCCCGACGGACCTCTCAAGAACCTGATCTGCATGACCACGCCCGTCAATTGGCACGAGATGGGACTGTTCCAGTCTTGGTCAAACGAACGTCACTTTGATGTTGATCACGTGGTCGACACGCTCGGCAATGTACCGGCAGATATGATCATGTCCTCCTTCGATATGCTCCGCCCGGCGAACCGCACCGCTGGCCGGATTCAACTCTGGGACAATATGTGGAACGACGACTTCGTGAAGTCCTATCAGATGTTTGACCGCTGGAGCCAGGAAACGTTGCCACTTGCGGGTGAATACTATCGGGAGACAACCAAAGAACTTATGTGGAAGAACGCTTTGTACACAGGCGATCTGGTCGTTGGTGGGCGCAGTGCCAACTTGGAAAATGTGAAGGTACCGATCATGCATACAATTGCGTTACATGATCACATTGTGCCTCTCGCCGCCAGTAAGCCATTGCTGGAAAAAGTGGGCTCTGAAGAAAAAGAAGAGGTCATTCTTAAGGGCGGGCATGTTAGTCTCATTGCCGGGCCTAACGCAGTACGGCGGCTTTGGCCTCAAATCGATTCATGGCTGGGAGACAGATCTGTATGACAACCGCAGAATCAGCAAACACGCGTTACCCACGCAACGTTGAGTGTGAAGATGGCCCAGCCTCTTTGCGCCTTATGACGCCGAAAGACGAAGACGCCATGCTCGACTTCGCGCGGAGTTTGCCGCCGCACGATCTGCTGTTCTTACGCAGAAAAATCACTGAGCCAAAGGTAATGGCGGCTTGGGTTGCGCAACTCGAAAGCGGTGAGATCACAAGTTTGGTGGCTGAGCGGGACGGCCAGATTCTGGGCTGCACCGCCGTGGTTTGCGATCCGCTGTCCTGGTCCCCTCATGTTGGCGAATTGCGTGTACTGGTCAGCCCTGAAATGCGCCAAATGGGATTGGGCCGCGCGCTGTTGCAGGAGAGCTTTGTGGTCGCGCTCCAATTGGGGCTGGAAAAGCTCACCGCGCAGATGACGGTCGATCAAACCGGTGCAATCTCAGTCTTTGAGGGCATGGGGTTTCGGGCCGAAGCGCTGTTGCGCGACCATGTGATCGATCACAACGGCAAGAAGCACGACATCGCGATCTTTGGCCACGATGTCGAGAAATTCCAAGCGCAAATGGAAGCCTATGGGCTAACCGAAGCCTTCTAACATCTCGGCTATTTGTTTTGGCGGTTCTCCACCAAATCATCGACAACGGCGGGATCGGCAAGCGTTGATGTGTCGCCGAGATTGCTGAAATCATCTTCAGCAATCTTGCGCAGGATGCGACGCATGATTTTGCCAGAACGTGTCTTCGGTAAACCTGGTGCCCATTGGATAAGATCTGGGCTGGCGATCGGACCGATTTCCTTGCGCACCCACTGCACCAATTCTTTGCGTAGATCCTCGCTCGGCTCTTCTCCCGCGTTCAAGGTCACATACGCATATATGCCTTGTCCCTTGATGTCATGCGGATAACCGACAACTGCCGCTTCGGCGACTTTATCATGCGCGACCAAGGCCGATTCCACTTCCGCTGTTCCCATGCGGTGCCCCGATACGTTGATGACATCATCAACGCGGCCCGTAATCCAATAATAGCCGTCTTCATCTCGGCGGCAGCCATCGCCCGTAAAATAACGGCCGGGATAAGTCGAGAAGTATGTCTGGATGAAACGGTCGTGGTCGCCATACACCGTGCGCATTTGCCCGGGCCAACTGTCAAGTAGTACCAGATTGCCTGACGTGGCCCCTTCGAGCGTTGCACCTTCACTGTCGACCAACGCAGGCTTCACACCAAAAAACGGGCGTGTTGCCGACCCCGGTTTGAGATCCGTCGCACCGGGTAATGGCGTGATCAAAATACCGCCCGTTTCGGTTTGCCACCACGTATCAACGATCGGGCAACGTTCATCCCCCACGACGCGATGATACCAGAGCCACGCCTCAGGATTGATCGGCTCGCCCACAGACCCCAACAATCGCAAACTTGATCGATCGGTTGCTTTGACCGGCGCTTCGCCTTCGCGCATCAGCGCGCGCAAAGCTGTCGGCGCGGTATAGAAGATGTTGACCTTGTGTTTGTCGACAACCTGCCAAAACCGCGAATTATCCGGATAATTCGGCACGCCTTCGAACATCAATGTTGTCGCACCATTCGCCAATGGTCCGTACACGATGTAACTGTGCCCAGTCACCCAGCCCACATCAGCGGTACACCAATAGACGTCACCGTCATGATAATCGAAGACATATTGGTGGGTCATCGAGGCATACACCATGTAACCGCCGGTCGTGTGCAGCACACCTTTGGGCTGCCCGGTGGAACCTGATGTATAAAGGATAAAAAGGGGATCTTCCGCCTCCATCTCCTCCGGCGGACAATCGATCGAAACCTCGGCAGAGGCCTCGTGATACCAAACATCGCGGCCGGCTTTCATGTTCACGCCCCTGCCGGTGCGTTTAACAACCACAACGCTGGAAACATCTGGGCATTGCTCGAGGGCGGCGTCGGTATTCGCCTTCAGCGGAATCGTGCGACCACCACGCACACCTTCATCGGCCGTAACGATGCAGGTTGATTCACAATCAAGAATACGCCCCGCCAAAGAATCGGGAGAAAAACCTCCAAAAACGACGGAATGAACGGCGCCGATTCGCGTACAAGCCAGCATCGCATAGGCCGCCTCGGGAATCATGGGCATATAGATGGTTACCCGGTCGCCCTTCTTAACGCCTTCGGCCTTCAGTACGTTTGCAAAACGGCAAACTTCTCTATGAAGCTCGCGATAGGTGATGCGTTTGTCGTCCCTGGGATTGTCCCCCTCCCAAATAATCGCGACCCGATCACCACGTTCAGCCAAGTGCCGATCAATGCAGTTTACGCTCGCATTCAAAGTCCCGTCATAGAACCATCGGATATGCAAATCCTTGGCGTCAAACGAAACATCTTTGATTTTTTTGTAGGGCTTGATCCAATCAATGCGTTTACCTTGTTCGGCCCAAAACCCTTCCGGATCCTTCACGCTCTGCTGGTACAACGACTCATAGGTCGCGCGGTCCACAAACGCCCTTTTTGCCCATTCATCCGTGACCGGGATCAACGCGTCGTGCTCATCGCCCGCAGTGTCGGTCATTTTCAACAGCTCCTTGAATAGATCAGGGCGCGAATCGCCAAGCGCCGGCCCCTTAAGATATGAATTGCGCGCATTATCATCATTTCAAGAAATGGCGGCAAGGTCCCAAAAACCGCGAATTTCAATGGTGCCGACGTCCGCATCTCCGCGGACCAAAACCCCAATGGACGGCGCACGCCAAACAGGATTGAATGCTTCACCTAATCACTGTGGAGAGGAGAACATTTCCTTATGCGTCTGCATCTATCAACCTGGCAGGAAATTGACAGTTACCTCTCACGCTCAAAAGCGATTCTGATCCCGATAGGGTCAACAGAACAACACGGCCCTACCGGCTTGATTGGTACAGACGCGCTGTGCCCAGAAATCATCGCGGAACACGCAGCAAAAAAGAACGAAATCCTCATTGGCCCGACATTCAATGTCGGGTGTGCTCAACACCATATGGCCTTTTCAGGCTCGATGACGTTACGCCCATCAACCATGATTGCGGCGATCCAAGACTGGGTCACCTCGTTGCGTCGCCACGGCTTTGAAAGGATCTATTTTTTCAATGGTCACGGAGGTAATACGGCGACCATTCAAGCTGCCTTCTCAGAGATCTATGCAGAGCGCAGTCTGAGCGGCGGCGGACATAATCAGCCGGGCGTCAAATTGATGAACCGCAATTGGTGGGAACTCAAGGGCATCTTCAAACTGTGCAAAGAATTGTTCCCAAAGGGCCATGGCAGCCACGCCACGCCTTCGGAGATCGCGGTCACCTATTTCGCTTACCCAGATGCGATCAAAGACGCGCCCCTAGAACCGCGAATTGCCCCCAACGGCCCCATCCAGGATGCGGAGGATTACCGCCAGCGGTTTCCCGATGGGCGGATCGGATCCGATCCTGCACTTGCCAGCGTTGAACTTGGTAAACAGATCGTCGAAGCGGCTGCTGAACAACTGGCGACAGAGTTCAAGGAATTTTCATCGGCGAAAACCTAGGGACCTGTTGCCTGAACTGCCCTCATCGTTTTTAATCATCGTGCTGGGGAGCACAGAGTAGAGTGTTGGGGGCGTTGGTATGCGTAGCCTTACGGCGTTTTTCGTTTCGTATTTTGCGGTTTTCGCGTTGCAGTACGCGGTGGCCGCGGAGATAACGATTTCCGCGCCGGAGTCCGTCCCAGCAGGCAGCAATTTCGCCGTTACTTTCGCTGGAAACAATGAGATTGGCGATCAAATCGGCATTCTGGTTCCCGGCAGCGGGGCCTATACCAGAAATGGTTATGCTTACGCAGGTCAATCTGCGGGAACTGTCGAGTTAACGGCGCCTTTGAGCGCTGGATCCTACGAGATTGTCTATCGCCGTCGAGCAGAAGTCATCGCCCGCACCGAAATCCGGGTGACAGATGTCGCCGCGAGTCTAAGCGGTCCGCAAAGCGTCACGGCAGGCAACACGTTTGAGGTGAACTGGTCAGGCCCCGCCTATGCACGTGACATAATTCGGATTTTGAATGCTGACGGCACCCGCGTGGCAAATCTTGCGGACGTGCGCATCTCAAACCGCAGTGATTCTAGATTGATCCTTACGGCACCCCAGATTCCTGGCGACTACACAGTCGGCTATGTTACCGGTGACCAGACGTTGGCCTCTTTGTCGTTCCGTGTCACAGCTGCAGAAGATAGTTTGTCCACGCTTTAACTTTCCCCTGCGCCCATGCCGATCCGTCGGCGGCGCGAGCGGGTGGCGGACGCTAAATCCACCGCCGTGTTTTTTTCTTATAAGCCAAGTATTCCGCGCCCAGCTTTTGTTCGCACGTGCGTTCCTCAAAAGGGATGTACCAGAAGTTCGCAAGCAGGAAGAACAAGGCAACGGTAAGAAGTGGGCTCAAAGACCCCAACAGGATACTCGCTCCTAGCAGTACAAAAAGGAATCCCAAATACATGGGATTTCGTGTGAACCGGAACACGCCGCCTGTGACCAGCGTATCGGGCGGCCGAAAGGTATTGATGTTCGTCTGCGCGCGAGCAAATGAGTTATTGCCGCTGAGCAGCAGAAAAATTCCAAGCCCTGCAAACAACAAGCCTGTCAGATTGATAGGCCAACCAATAAGCAAGACAATGGGGACGGTGTAGTGCAACACAAGCGCTCCAATCAGACACAACAAGAAGGCTGTTGGCGGTAAGAACATCTTATTCTCCAACTAAAATGTCGGTACGGGGATAGACGCCCAGGGGCCGGGTTTTGGCTTTACCGTGTTCACCAAACGATTGGCTTCCAAATCGAGATAAAGGACCTGCTTCGGCACAATACGCGTCGTGCGCGCCAAGATTTGAAGTCCCGTAACATCAACAGAGTCCAAAATGGGCTCAGCCACCAGCACTTGGACGCGATCCACTGAGGAAGGGAGCGGGTTGCCGTGGGTGGTCGGATGCATCAGTTCCTGAGACTCGGATGGGCTATTTCTTTCGGTACCTATCAAACCGAGTTCCGGGATACGCCATGAGATGGGGGCAACATAAGCCAACGCCTTCGGCAAAACCTCCGGCATATATTGGGCCACCAGCGTTTCGACTTGAGATTGCTGATCCTCTTCTAGCGGCGCCAGAAATAAAATCGTCCGGTCGTCATTGCTATGGGTGACCAGACTTTCAATGACATGGGTCCGTAATGCAGCGCCGCCCGCTGTTATGCCGATCAAAACAACAACATACACGACAATCCAGCTCACAATTCTGGAACGTCTGCCACCGGGTAATCCAATGTCTAGCTGCCGCCACGCGCTTTCAATGGAGGGCGGCCAAAACATGCCAGTGCGTTCCATGTAGCGCCCATAGGTGTCGCCAAACTTTTTGAGGCAACGTTCTTCTTCCAGGCGCGCAAGCGCATAGTAGAGAAAAAGCATCGTGACATAGGCGAACACAACGATGTAACGCGACCAAAACAAAGCCGTCCCAAGCCCTACAATCGCCAAAGCCAAATATTGAGGATGGCGTATGTAACGATAGAGCCCCACCTCAACGGCACCGCGTCCTGTGAATTTTGCCCAATAGATCTGACAGAAGCCCAGGATGAACAGCAAAAGGCCGGCTAAGATCAAAGGCCAGCTCGCCAATATGAGCCCGTTGGCAATCTGGCTTTCGCTGTAACTGAAATGCGGCAGTAAGTAATAAGTAAGCCAGGCCATCGACGGTATCGACTGCAGCGCGTTTAGCGGCGACGCGTAAATTGAATAGTAGAAGGCGGCAAAGGGCGAGACCATGAACAAGATCTCGAGGACAATCACCGTGTAGAGCGCCCACGCGGACGTTGAAAAAACTCGTCCTGTCCTATGCTGAACCATAGACTGAAGATCTCCCTTTTTCTCCAGTCTCTTTTGAAAGCTCGCTAATTTCGGCTCAAGACCAACTTCGTGTGTGGCGTATGGGCATGCCCGAACGGTGCCGATTTCTCGTGAATGGTACGGGATGTTTCGCGAATGGTGCCCACGAAAATCGGGAATGACCCTATATTGAGCTCATCAAAAGCTAGGGAGTTGCGCGAAACATGCTCGATGCGGGAAGAACATATTTCCTAACGCCGCTTCCGGCCGAACTGACAACGGAGCAGCAATTTAGATTGTTGTTGATGATATTCGGGCTGACCTTTGCGAGCGTGGTGACGCTGCACCAAATGTTGCCGCCGCCCCAACCTCTGATCGATCTCTTTGTGCATGCCGGACTAATCGCTCTGACCTACACAGTCAGCATGATCCTTCTCGCCACCGTCCTTTACTTCTTAAGACAGAATATTCCCGTCGACCGGATCCTGGTATGGCACATTTGGCTCGCTTCATTTGTTGGCTTTAGCTTGGGTTACTTCGCTGTACCGTTAGGTGACGACCTAAAACTCGCACTACATCCGGATCTGGGACACGGCGATGAGTTTTTTCATTTCCTGCGGTTGATGCCCGTCTGGCTGCTGATGACCTATCTCTTCATTCAGCCTTACATCACTCAATCTCTCAAGTTGGAAGTCCAACGGCTGAACGAGGTAAACACACAGCTCGCAAGTCAAGAACGCCCGCGCGAAAAGCCCACATCAGAACATGTCGCCTTCGATCTCGGCAAACGAAAGGTACAAATCGATGCGCATGCGATCCGACACATAACGGTAGAAGACCACTACTGCTACATTCACCACATGGTCGGCGACCAACTGTGCAAGACTGAGATTGCCCTCCCTCTGCGCGACGTGCTGGCGATATTGCCGACGTCATTCATCCAAGTTCACCGCAGTCACGTCATCAATCCGAGTCATGTAGTCGAAGTTTCCCGTAAAGGATCAAGCTATGTGCTTACTTTGGACGGAACGCAGACGCGTGTTCCAGTAAGCCGCCATCGTATGAGAGATGTGCTGCCGCGGCTTCAAAGCGAATCCACTTTGTGAATGCTACTCATCGGTTGCGAGTTCGCTTCTGTCGCCCAAATAGCTGTTCCAAGCAAACCAATAGGCCACATGCCCCGCCGCACGCGGGAGCTTTCTGCCGTCATCTGAGATGAGAAAGGCCTCTTCAATCGTCCATGGCCTACCGGTGGCATCTATCAGACGAGAGAGGTTTTCTGATTTTGAGAAAGTGTCATTGCCCCGATAATAGGCGCGAACGGTTCGAGTTTGCGCGTCACCAACAACGACAACATTCTTAAACCCAACCTTGTCATTAAGAACGGCGCCATCTTCAAACAGCGACAAAGGCCACGCTTTCGCCCCGCCCACTTCGCGCATGCCGAAAACAAAGTCTTTGCGTTTCACGCTCCTCTCATCGCCGACAAGAGCAGGAAACATCAGATCGTCACTCGCGAAATAGCTGCTGTAAACAACACCGGATCCGTAGTCCCGCTTGAAACCGGTATCGAGCGACAAGACGCGTGTCTTTGGATTTTCGGCACGCCATTTCTGCCATGACGTGATGACCACCGGCCGCATCTTCAATTTGATCCCACGCCCTTTCAACGCACCGACGACCGGCTCGCCGGTAAACTGGTTCCATAGGCTATCGGTCTGCCGGTCATACATGAGCTTGTTTGAGCGATAGAGGAAACCGGATGATCCAAAAGTAAAGGCTTCACGCCGCCCCTCAACGTGCCCTTCATACAAAATCCCTGAACCACACAGTGTGCAATAAGCCAAAGAAACGGGAACGCCGCCCACGACGTCATTAAACATTTCGTGCCACCCCATAATGCGTAACGGGTAGGCACGGGCATCACCATTAATTTCGACACCAAACACAAGGTCACTATCAGCCAAGTAATCCGCGTCTTCCGCTTCGACCAGGCGCGGATTATCGAGTGCCGGAATCCCGTCGACACGGACGCCGCCCCAAAAGATCTCTTCCAGACGAATGTCCATATTCTCACGATCCGACTTCTCGCCGCCCAGGAAGCGCTCAAAGGCCGGATCGATGGTGGTTAGAATCTGAAGTTTGATATCTCTGAAACTTGGGTGCGGCACAATCTGGTCATGCTTTTCTTGCCATAGGGCCGCATCGAACCAATCGTTGACGCGATCTCCCGTTAGATCTTCAAAGGCATCCAACAATGCGCGCTGCCCATAGTCTCTGTATCGCATAGCCAAGACGATTGTCGGCAAGATGTCCTGCTGTCCGCGCGCCACAAGCGCCTCTAATGCTTCGTCAAAGCGGACGCTGTCGGAGAACACAATGTCATAAGAGCGCGCCGCAATAAGAGCCTCCTGTTCCTGAGCGTCGGCCCGCGTGGAAAAGGGTGTCGCAGAAGCAATAAACAACAGCATTATGAACGCACAGCGCACGGCGGCCTCTCTCTAAGTTCGGTGTCATGCGCTTACCCTAATCGGAGGGCGTCGATTCAATTAGGGCAGATATCCGATTCTCACTGACCTGTGTCTGTCAGTGAGTGATTGTTACATCTGGATCGCGGCGTGGGCGCCGCAACGAGATCTTTTACAGCCAAACGAATTCAATATGTTCACGTGGCTGGGCGGCTAAGCAGCGCGAAGATGCGCAAGGAATCGCTTCGCTTCTTCGCTCAGGATCTCGGATTGTTCGGACATTTCAACTGACGCTTCAAGAACCTGATTTGCAGCGCCGCCGGTCTGAGCAGCTGTCGCACCGACCGCCGTGATACTCTGGCTTGCTTCTTGAGTCGCCTGTGCCGCTTGTGACGCGCTATCAGCAATTTCGCGCGTGACGGCATCTTGCTCTTCGACAGAGTTGGCAACCGAAACGGAAATCTCATTAAAGCGTTCGATGACATTAACGATGCTTCCAACGGCGCCAACGGCCTCTTTGGTTACGTTCTGCATAACATCAATCTGTGTTGCGATTTCTTCTGTCGCTTTGGCCGTTTGCGTCGACAGCGTCTTAACTTCGGCCGCCACAACAGCAAACCCTTTGCCCGCATCGCCGGCGCGCGCAGCTTCGATTGTGGCATTCAAGGCCAACAAGTTGGTTTGCGCCGCGATGCCATTGATGAGATCAACGACTTCACCGATACGAGAAGCAACAGATTCAAGGCTCTCGACAATCTCATTCGTGCGCGTTGCATCGCCGCGGGCGTGACTTGCAATTTCCGCACTTTCCTGCACGCGGTCGGCAATTTCGCGGATGGATGTCGTGAGCTCATTTGTTGCTGAGGCGGTTGACTGAACATTGGAAGCCGCATCTTCCGATCCTTGTGCCGCCGTTGCCGATTGTTTCTTTGCGGCATCCGCCGCTTGGTTCAACTCATTGGCGGTAAGTTTCATGCCATCGGCCGAAGCCAACAGCTTATTGAGCACGCTGCCCACGCTTTGTTCAAAACTGTTGGCCAACTGAGCCATCATTTCTGCACGCTCTTGCTCAGCGCGCTCTTCGCTTTCGGCGCGTTCCGCACGCATGCGTTCCATCTCAACGCCATTGTCTTTAAAAACTTGAAGGGCGTTTCCAAGATCTGTCAGCTCATCCTGACCATTTTTCGGAATTTGAATCTGCAGATCGCCCTTAGAGAGATTCTGAGTCACTTCGACCAATTCACTTAGACGGCGCAGAAGATTTCCTCTGACATAATACAGAACAATCGCAGCAGCGCTCGCAAGATTCACGGCAGCAAGAACCAGGAGTACATACCAACTGGCTGTAACTTCGGCAGTCGTCGACGATGCCTCGTTTTCTGCCTGACTTTTTCTTTCTCCTACATAGTGGCTAATTGCGCTGTTCAGTGAATCGATAGACTGTAACGCGGACTGCGCAATGTCGTTGGCTTGTGCCGCAACAATGAATTCAGAAAGGCGCGCCTCAAATATGTTGCCATCACCACTGCCGATGGCTGCAAGGGCCTTGGCGTTTTCGTTGATGCTCGCTGTACTGTCATTACCTAGAATGGCGACATTGACCTGCAGTGCAACGGCCGCTTCATCGTACAAGCCACGGATACGCTCGACTTCTTCGGACGACGATGCGGCAGCAACTGCGTTGTAGTGGTTGGTTATTTCATGAGCGCGCATGCTGATCCGCAACAGAGACTCAATGGAAGCTTCGTCAACAATATCGAGCTGACTTTCGGCTGCTTCGACCAGACGGGTACGCGCTGAATCGGCACTTTCGAGCATCGCAACAAGGGTTGTATGACCAAAAATGCGCTGGTCAACCAACGTGTTCATATTCTCAATTTTCTGCTCGAGCCTTACCTGAATGTCTCCAATCTGATCAAGGTCGCTATTGCTTCCATCACCAGAGTTTACAATATCTGCATGAATGGCAGAGAGCGATGTATTGGCCGCCTCAACGCGTGCATAAGCTGCTTTTCGATCTACGTCCGTCTCAACGTTTGAAAACTGAATCATTTGCGAAGACAACTCAGCTCCGGCATTCGCCAATCCAAATGTCTTGACCAAAACCGGCAGTTCGCTTTCGGAAATGGAACTCATGGCACCACTTGCACGGTGAAATGCAAAAAGGGCGACGGTAACGGCAATCACAGATAAAAAGACGATTGCGCCAAAGGCACCGATCAGACGCGTATTTATTGAGTGTAGATTAATGAAGCCAGATAGAATACTGGCGCCAGACGCGCTGAGTTGCACTGTCCTAGACATCCGAATCCCCCGAAGTCCCGCTCAAAATGATCCCAAAAGCACCTGTGCATTTTTTCTGTGCACAAGCTAATTTCCCACGGTCAGCCGTTCAGGTCTTTGACCAACCGTGAGAACAACTCTATTGCTTGAATGTGAGCTTGGTTTGCACCGCCAGCGTATCGGCAGCTGCTGGTTCATACTTCCATCCGGTCACCGCTTTGATGGCGGCCTGGTCGAACACACCGGCTGGTGTGGCTTCGACAACAACGGGCGTCTGCACACCACCGTCGGCCGAGATCGTGTATTCCAGGATGACAAACCCTTCGATCCCGCGGCGTTCAGCGGCTCGAGGATATTTAGGTGCTTTCTGCTTGACGGCCTGACGATCGGCCGCAAAGGCCGGTATCGACAAACTACCCATCGCAGATAGTCCAACAACTCCTGCAACAAAAGCGGTCAATACTCTTTTGGATGTATTCATACGTTCAACTTTCTTACCCAACTGCACTCACAATGGAACAGCCGATGACGTTGCCTAGCTCAAACGGGGCTTGCTCGATAAGACAACAGGCCTTAGACGCTTTTGACTAATTCCGCTAACGCTCTCGACTAATCCCGCAAAAGATGTAGCACGCATCGGTTGCTTGTTTGTAAATCCACTCCAAAGGATTTTAGAGAGCAAAATGAATGAGGTCTCCCGCCGGTCCATTTAAGGGATTGAAAGTCATATTGTCCTGCCGCGGCCAACCCTTGAGCTTCGTGCGATTTCCCCAAATTCTCCAAAAAGAATGGCCAAATACGCGGGGGTAGCCGGATACCTTCATTTGGGTATCCACGATCAGCACGCGGTAAACGCGCGTTAAACTTTTTGAAACTACGGGCCATATCCGCACTGCCCGGAAGTGCACCACCCCAAAACGAAGGTTGTGAACATCACAGCATCGGTGGTACGGCAAAAGCATCTGAACAAACCGCGATGCTTTCATCTCACCTCAAAGGCGTCAGCACCCGACCTTGGTGTAGGATCTGTCTAAAACCGTGGCCGACGCTTGACAAAATCTCGCGATGGTTCCCCAACATGACAGCGCGGAACAACAGGCCATGCCGACGTCAAGAAATAGGCGTAGGTGCCATTGGGAAACTCAGGCGTTTTCGTGTGGCGCCCGTTGCACGCATCAAGATCTCCCGAGCCATCTACGAAATCATAGTCCGCAACGAATGTCCCATCATAGGTACCGCCTGGGTCTAGGAACCCATCAGGCCGGCTTCCCGATTTGAGCTGGTGGCTCGGTTTGAGTTCGATGATCGTGCTCGCCGGATCTTCTGGATCAGCGAAGCCATACCGCGCATAGATCGGAAATCCATCCGCCGCCCATCCAACCAAAGGCGAATGCTTGTCTTCTTCCAACTGAAGGGATGTGAGTAAGCCAGTCGGCAAGCCATGGTAATGATAGGCCCCGGTCGGCTGGACGTGAGCATAGTTTGCATCAATGCCGAGCGGCACCGCGCCGGCCAAGGCCTCGTACTGCCAGCCGCCGCGGCGGTTTCCGCGATACCATTCGGCCGCTCCCGGATCGAACGGAACCCCATTGATCCCAACCCCAAAGAGAGACCGCATGTCGACCGGGCTTGCTGAGGCCAACCGCTCGGGCGCAAACGGAATTCTAAAGACATAATTCTGCACCCGAATACCGTTTGGATTTCCCCGGTTCGGGAAAGAACCTGTCTGGTGGGCTGCAATGCCATTCGCCCGAATAACCCGTTGGTCGTTTTCTTCGGTGATAGACACGTCAGGTTCCGCGATCGGCGCATTGGTGGCCGGCAACAAATCATCGAGGCCACTCGATTGCGTCGTTGTGTGCTCACGCGGCGGGCGCGGTCCCTGGCCGAGTGCCGGCGTCATCGATCCGGCAAGAAAAAGAAACAGGGCAATGCCCAGGATACTCTTGTTCATCTGAACCCGCTAAAATCCGTAAACAGACTCATTAAACGGGTCGTGACCGCTATTCCGCCGCATCGCTTGAGCGAACGGTACTTTGCAGCGCAGCCAGTTCGTCGCTATCCCCCAACCGACCGGCAGGTGCACGGCGCCCCAGGGCGTATTCCGGCCCGACACCCTCCGGGCCCTCACCGGGCGGCAGCGGCGGTGAGTAATAGCCGAGAGCATAGCTTCCAATGCGGTACCCAATGAGATCTTGAAGATCTTCAGGCAGATCCTTGGCAATTTCCGGAGGACAGGAAAGATACTGATTTTCTTCTTGCCGCAGCCAGCCAAGCGTATAGGTGATGTTGATTCCGATACGATCGCCGTTTGAGATATTGGCGCCGCCTCCGTGGAAGACCGATCCTGTGTAAAGCAAGACCGATCCGCGGGTCATTTCCGCATAAGTGATCTCTTCATCCGTCGGCTGACGTTTGTCAGGCCATTCCGTGCTGCCGGGCACGACCTGAGTGGCCCCATTCTCTTTGGTGAAATCGGTCATCGCCCAGATCGTATTGAACTGCGGTTCGACACCTTTCAGATAAGTGCCCCACGCCCATCGGTCCCGATGAATCTGTTGCTTGTCTTGTCCCGGCTGGATGCGGATGACTTGCGTCAAATGAAGCTGAATACGGCTGCAATAGGGTTCGAGAAAGGCATTGGCGGCCTCGACCACACTGGCATTGGTCACAAGATCACGGCAGGCTGGCGACCGCGCAACCAACGCGCCTGTGCGCGTTGTTTTCTCCCCCGAAAACTGGTCGCTCCCCGGCGTTGTGGCATCGATATAGGGCATAGTCTCATTCAGCACCTGCTCGACTTCGGCGCCCGACAATACGTCCTTAACGATCACGGCCCCGTCTCGGTTGATGATGCTGAGGATTTCTTCTTTGGTCGCCGTGTTCGGAAGTGTTGTAAGCCTTGGCATGGTCCGGCCTCATTGTCAGGTGCGCCTATCGCATGACGGCCAGCCTAACCTGGGTTGAAACCGGTTTACAACCAGGTTGTCTTCTTAGTCGTCGGCGTAGACTTCGCCTTCGAGATCATCGAGTTTCGTCTGGAAATGGGCACGCACATCCTGCACCGCTTGATTGTAGATTGCAGGCCCCAGCGCGGACACAAACAAATCCGTCAACGCATTCGCGCGGAATTCGGATAGGGGTTCATCGAATTCATCATCGAACATGGCCTGAAGTTGCCGGTTGAACACGGCGCGACGCTCATCACTCAATTCGATCTTCATTTCAACCTACTCATTGTCGGCTCGACCATTCATATGCGAACCCTATGTGAGATCGAACGTTTCGGACTTCAATTCTTCTTCGGCGCAAACTCAATGTGCAGTTCTTTGAGAGACCGCAATAAGAAATGCGGATGATGATCAAAATCGTTCTTGCCTTCGGCAAACCACAAATCGTCAATCCGGTCCACAAGCGCCCTAAATCCCCAATAGAGTTCGCGGCGCGCAAGGGGCGCACCAAGGCAATGATGTGTCCCGGAGCCAAAGCCCATGTGCGAGCCGGCATTCCGGCGTTCCAAATTTAACTTCTCGGGGCATTCAAAATGACGCTCATCCCGATTGGCTGCCGCATAACGCACATTGACCAGCGTCCCTTTGGGAATCTTCACGCCGTGCAGCTCTGTGTCTTGCGCCGCGATCCGCATCAGACTTTGCACAGGCGATTCCAATCGGACGACTTCTTCCACAAAGGTTTTCAAGTATGTGTCCGGATCCGACTTAAGCTGTTGCCACACCTCTTTGTTTTCGATCAGCAAACGCACGCCGGCAGAAAGCGCATTGGTTGTCGTTTCGGATCCACCCACAAATGTATCCGCCATCATTTCGGCGTGGAGCTCATTGTCGTTGAGCGTTCGTCCCCATTCCTTGATGACGGTATTGACCAAGTCGCTTAACAGCGTGTCATTTGGTTCTTTCCGCAGACGTTCGAAAATGGGTTGGAAATAGTGCTGCGCCTCGATTTCAAGATCGATCGTTTCGAACTCTTCGTCCTCTGACAGCATCAGACTGATGCGGCGGAAGAAAGCGTCCGTCCATGTCTTGATCCGCCACATATCTTCTTCTTTGGCGCCCATTTGATGACAAATGATGATCAGCGGCAACGGAATGGCGAATTGTTGAACCCAGTTGCATTCCCCTTTATCGATAAAGTCATCGATCAACCGGTAGGCCGTATCTCGGACCAGCGGATCCATTTCATTGATGCGTTTGGGCCGAAACGCCTCGTTGAACATGGCACGCATTTCTTTGTGATTGGGATCGTCTCGGCCAGCCAATGTCGGCGCAGGTACCCAGCCCTTTTCGTCGAAACGGGCCATCATGCGAGTTGCGCGTTCGCGCCCTTGCGGCGTCGCAGTAGCCGCGAGACTCGATTGGTTTGAGAAGTTCTTCGTATCGGTCAGGACTTTGCGCACATCTTCGTAGCGCGTAACGATCAGAAAGCCGGAATGGGGATCGAAATAGGCCGGTGCCTCGTCCCGCAGAACCTTATACGCATCATAGGGACAGTTTTGCGTTGCATGATCGCGAAGATTGACGTCTTCGGGTTTTGTGATCTCATTCATTGGTCAGCCCTATTTCGAGTCTTCACCTGTCCAAAGCGGTGACGAGTTTTTCAGCACGCGCGACATCATCAGCATGGATGCCACCGGCTTGTCGTCCTTGGCATCGCTCAATACGCTCTCATACCAAACCGACTCTGTTTTGGGAGAGTCGGTGAGGGCCAATACTTCCCCGCGTGCGCGATAGTCGGTGTCGGCACAGACCGGGCCATCCAAAAACTGAAACTCGATGGCGCCGAACAGTCCCACAAACGGACCGCTCGTTTCAATCATGGGTTCTTCGACAACCCGCATGACATCGATCACAGAAACGGGCGGCAAGACACGTTCGCCAAATTTTGCGCCGGACTTATAGATGTCGAGCGCTTCTGTGATGCTGCCAATCCGGCGGTCAATTGCTTTCGCTTCCACACGCGTGTCGATCGGACCGAATGTATCTCCGACATTCGCTTTGCCCAAAATGCGGAGATCTTCACTGGGCGAGACTTTCGTCAGCATTGATCGCAGCATCGTGGGCGCTTCACCGGATACGATGCCGCCGGTTCCTTCGCAGATCAGGTTTCCTTCTTCATCTTCCATCCAGACGCGCGTCTGCTTCACATCATTTGTTTTCAGAATATCCGCGAAACACCGAACAGGCTGCATATCGACCGTCGGACTTCTGAAATAGAGGGAAAGACTGCCGTGCCGAAACCAATCGTCTCCATACAGTTGGACCAGCAGCGGTGGGAACTGTTCCATATGGATGTTGCCCGCAACCGTCCCCCCTTTGAACCCGAGCTGTTGCGCCGTTGCGTCATCATGAATAGATCCGGCCGCGTCTTTCGACATGTTTGTCGGCGCGCGAAAGGGTCCCGTTAGAACGCCGTCATTTTCTTCAAAATCTTGGCTTGTCACTTCCGTCTGCGCCATCCTCTTGCCCTTCTTTTGTCTTTTATCAAAGTCCGAGTACATGTTTGGCGGTTATATTCCTTTGCACTTCATCGGACCCGCCGGCAATGCTCGCAGACCGACCGATCATATATAGCGCCATTTCTTCGCGCGCATATTCTGGCCCAATCGTTTGGCTGTTTGACCCATCGAGCAATGCCGCGCTGTAGGGAAACCCATAATAGGCCATGCACTCGACAAACAACTCCGTGATGCGCTGAACGATGTGCGTGCCTTTCAGTTTAAGAAAGGAGGACTGAACGCCGGGCGACTGTCCGGCTGCAGCCTCGGACAGCGTTCTGAGTTCGGTAAATTCCAACGCCGTCAGATCCGCTTCAACAGCCGCAACGCTTGCCGTAAAGGCAGGGTCGTCGCGCAGCGTGCTGCCGTCAAGCCGCGTTTCCTGCATCGCGCGTTTCAGGGCAGCCAATTTGCGCAAGGACAAGGAAATAAAGGCAAGACCGGTGCGCTCATGTGTCAAAAGACCTTTCGCATAGGTCCAGCCATTGTTCTCGTCGCCGATCCTGTTTTCGATTGGCACACGCACATCATCAAAGGTCACCCGATTCAGGGAATGCCGCAAATCCAACCCGATAATTGGATGCACATTTATTCCCGGCGTTTTCATATCGATGAGAAGAAAAGTAATCCCCTGTTGCTTCTTGCCCTCACTATTCGTGCGCGTCAGGCAGAACATCATGTCGGACTTATGCGCACCACTGGTCCAGATCTTTTCGCCATTGACGATGTAATGATCGCCTTCGCGCACTGCTTTCGTATTGAGCGAAGCCAAATCCGAGCCGGAGCCTGGTTCCGAATAACCCTGACACCATTCGGTCTCGCGTGTCAGGATTCCTGGCATGTATTTGCTCTTTTGTTCGTCAGTCCCGTAGCCGTACAGGATGGGCGCCAACATATGTAGACCCGCCCCGCCAATGTCAGGCGGCAAGCAGCGGAGTGCTGTTTCGCGCTCCCAAACGAACTTTTGTGTTGTTGTCCACCCGGTTCCGCCGAAATCGGCGGGCAGCTTATAGGCCGACCACCCTCGATCAATCAGGGCTTTCGTCCATTTTAGTTCGTCAGACGGTGTATCCGTATACGGATGATTAGGCGGAAAGTGTTCTTCGATGAAATCGCAGACCTCAGCACGAAAGCCGAGGTCCGCGTCCGAAAAGCCGAGGTCCATTATTCCGCGGCTTGGCTATAGGTCCCACCGGCACTTGCAAATACGGCGTTGAGATCTTCGTCCTTTGTGTTGATCAGCTTGTCCACCCATTGATGGAACCGCTGACCGCCGCCTTCGTTTTGCCCGAAAAGGACGTGATCCCGCGCACCGGTCATCAGAGATTTTTGCTGGCGCAATCCAGTCGCATAATCTTCTTCCATTACGACATATTCGAGAAACTTGAATTGCTCGTGCGCCGCCGCTGCTTGTTCTTTTGTCGGTTCCTTCTCAAGAAGATAGTTCTGAACCGTGAATGATTCTTGCGGCGTTTCACCGGGGAACAGTTGGGATAGCATCACACCACGTCCCCCGCCACCGTCAAACGAGGCAATAGAAATGTGCGGGAAGATTGTCCAAACACCCGACATCAGCGGTTCAAGCGGCCAATCACTTTCAGGTCTCTTTTCCAGTTCGACCATAGACTTGTCAGGCGACGTCACCCTTTGGTGGGGGCCCCATTCGTAATAGAGCGTTTGATTGGGGAAGTCACCGCCGAATGTATCCTTGTGCAGAATGGGTAGATGATACAAATCGAGATAGCCGTCATAGGCGATCTTCCAATTCGGCCCGCGCAGCGTTCTGCTTTCGAAGTGATACCAATGTTCAAAACCAAAATGGTCCAACATGGCGTCATAGCCCGAAAGAAAGGTGTTGATGTCTAGTGTCGAGTTCGGGTTAAGCGTTACCCAAATGAGCCCTGCCTTTTCCAGCGAAGGCAACACCTTGAGCCCGTAGCAGGACTTGTCGATCTCGCCAAATTCTTCAGAACGCAAAACAGCAACCAGATCGCCTTTTTGATTGAACGACCAAGCATGATAGGGACAAACGAACTTCTTCGTATTACCGGTGCCCTCCATCATGATTTGGGCGCCCCTATGTGCACAACTGTTTACGAAGGCCCGCACCTCACCATCCGAACCGCGGCTGATGATGACGGGAACACCGGCCGCTTCCATGGCCTTATAGTCGCCGGGATTTCTGAGTTCTGCGGTCGTTGCCAGCATGAGCGGAATGCGGCGGAACACTTGGTCCATTTCGAGTTTCCAACGGGCTTCATCGAAATAGTGTTCGGCCGGTACCTTCATTACACTGTCGACGCCTTCGGCCTTCCCGGCCTTGGCATTTACGATATTGTGTTTGGCCATCTCAATGAGTTGGGCTGTGCTCATCCAGGAAGCTCCCTTTGTCCGAGTGTTGGCGCCGCTCGACGATCCTCAGGCGCAGCAATATTTGGCGGCTATGTTAGCGCCCCTCCCATCGCTTCGCCATCCTCTTCGCCGCGTTCTTGCGTAGAAACAACAGGCCCAAAAACAAAACGGCCCGCAATTTTGCAGGCCGCCGCATCATCGTGATAATCTCTCAGTGTCTTGCTTACTTTCGTCGCTCTTTGAGAGCTGCACGCATCTCATCGCGACGTTTGTTCTGAAGGTCCTCCCATTTTTCGAGTTGATCGTCCGAAAGATGACTTTTCAGTTTCTTTTGTGTTTCGCTGCGCAGTCCCCGCAGGCTTTTACCTAGGTCGAATTTTTCCGCTCTGGTCATAGAGTCAAACTGCCCGCGGTGGGGTTCGATTAAGGTATGCATCTGCGAGGCATGGGAACGAAGAATCGGTTCGACGTCTTTCTTTTGCTGCTCGGTGAGGTTCAGTTCCTCGCTCAGTTCGGCGAAGCGCTCTTCAATCCGATCTGCTTGGGTGACTTCGTTTGTCATTTCTTCCGCAATGGATAGCTGCGGAACAAACAACAGGCACAAGATGACAACAGCTCTGATGTAACTCATTAAAACGATCTCCTTTTTTGCTTAATAGGTTTGGGATGCTTCTTCGCGAACCATCGCCGAGGTCTTGCGCGTTCCGTCTGGAGACCAACCTGGCGGGCCGAAAAGAAAGAAAAACACATGAGAGAACTGTTTGGCGGACACCACATCCCTGGCCATCTGCACCCACTCAAAAAAGGCGATCTTGATCGGGTTACGTGAGTCCATCGGAACCACAAGGCCATAACGAACAGGATCGTTGTCTTGTTCTTCTGCATAAGTGCCAAACAGGCGATCGAAAATGATCAGCACACCACCATAATTTCGATCTAAGTATTGGGGATTTGAGGCATGATGCACACGATGCGCCGACGGGGTGTTCAGGATCCCCTCTAGAAATCCGAGTTTCGGAATCGTGTGGCTGTGGATCGGGATTTGATAGAGCAAGCTAAGCGCCAGCCCGACAAACATCGCAACTGGATGCACACCAAGCAGGACAATGGGCAGGAAAACCACAATCGTCCCGGATAGAAGGCTGGTCGCTCCAAGCCGCATTCCCGTTGAGAAATTCATGTATGGCGCGGTGTGATGGACACCGTGGGTCGCCCACAGCCATCTGATCTCATGCGCCCAGCGATGATGCCAATAGTAGAAGAATTCGACGATCAGGAAGACGAGCGTCATTCCCCACAGCGTGTCGTGGGGAATGGTCCACAGCCGAAACTGGAAGGCCCAAAAGACCAATGCTGCACCAATACCGGCTAAGCCAAGTTCGACAACGCGTCGAAGCACGCCGACAGCTAGGCTCGCCCCCGAATCCGCCCAAGGATAGGCTTCTTTGCGCCACCAAATGAGCCAGGCCGCCTCGCCAAGTGCAACGAGTGTCCACAACAGCAAAAAGCCAAACCCATTTCGATTGCCGATTTCACCCAGCTCCATGTTTCGTCTCCGTATTGCATTCAATACTAATACGAAGATTATTCATGTTTCCGTCGCTTGGATATGAAATTTTTTCATGTTATCCAGAGATATGACCGCAACTTCCGGACCGAAACCAAAGAAAACTCATAAAGATCAAAGCGTTAGGCGCGTACCGGCACAGCGCCGCTCGCGGGAACGTGTCGATCGAATCTTGGACGCGGCGCTTGATCTGCTATCTGACGGCGCCAAAGCCAGCACAACCGCGATTGCAGAACGCACGGGTCTGCCCGTCGGCACCATCTATCAGTTCTTTCCAAATCTCGACTCCATCCTCACTGAAGCGCTGCGCCGTATGATCAAACGCATCACAGATGACATGCAGCAAATCTTGCAGCGCCCCCGCACCGGTGATCCATTGCATTGGGAAGAAACGATCGATCTGATGGTTGACGAGGGCGCAAGTTATTTTGCTGCCCAGAAAGGCTATCGACATCTTCTGCGCGCCTTGCAGTATTCAGATGAAGCTTTCGATATCTTGTCTGAGGGACGCCAGACCCAAGCGCGCCAGACAGCGGACCGGTTTGAGGCCGCTGGGCTCGCGCCCGAAGACGCGGCGATGATGGCGCGTGTACTGCTCGAGGCTTCCCTTGCTTTGACCACACTGGCCCTTACCTCACGTGACGATCAATTCAGGCAGCGCGTGCTCGAGGAAAACAAAATTCTGCTTAAAGCCTATGTGCGCGAGCGATTCATCGGCCTGATTGGCACAAATGACGACGGCGATGCGCGCGCAATTGTGAAGTGACAGGCCGATCAAACTTTTGCATGATCTTCCGGCATCGCGCGTAATTTGCATCCATTCCCGGTGCGGCCCCGCCCCACAACGCTTTGTTCCGCCTGGCTGGACAAACTCGATAAAAGGAAACTGCCCATGAGAAAAGCACTTACCCTGACGGCCATCGCTGCAGCGTGCGCGCTCTTTGCCAGCAGCTTGACAGCGTCGGATGAACTGCCCGCCGACCTTGAAGGCTACTCAATTACCGGCGAAACAGAGAATTGTCTCAGCCTGCATCAGATCTATGAGTCGGATGCGTTGGATGATTACAATATTGTCTTTGAGATGCGTAACGGTTCAAAGTTTCTCAGCCGTTTGCCGCACCGCTGCGCGGGTCTAAGTTTTCGCGGTTTCAGTTATTCAACATCGCTTTCGCAACTCTGCAATACAGACATCATCACGGTGCTGGACACATCAACCGGCGTGAACGGCCCAAGTTGCGGGCTTGGGATGTTTGAAGAATTGGCTGAAGCAGACATCGAAGAATAACTTCGCAGGCCACCAATTAAGCCTCACCATCTGGCGCTTCAGCCCCTTATGCGTTGAAGCGCCAAGACTACTCAGTACCGCCGCTTGCCGTATCACTCGGTGCGGCGCCTGGATTGCCATGTGCCGAAAATGCACTGCCGCTTGGTTCGTGTTCCATGACTTCAGCTTTGAGCGCTTGATAGTCGTACTCTTTTTCAAATCGACGCCTAAGAATACGGTGCTCCATCGGGTCAACGAACATGGCGTAGCCATATCGAACATAGTCGATGCGTAGTCCGGCTTGTTTGCAGGCGGCGTTGATCTGATCGATCGTATATGTCTTGGACCTGCCGTATCTTTTCCGTAGTACCGGACCTAGTTTGCGGGCATACGCCCTGAGGGCGGCGCGATGACGAAATCTTGCGAGTAGGTTCATTTGGCATGTCCTAGATAGCAGAAGTCGTAAACTGTTCTGATAAGATGATAACAGCGTGATAAGATTGCAATCGATCGGAATTCGCGGCTGGAGAGGTGTCCAATGACCGTGCATCGGGGCCAATGCCAATGCGGTGAGATTGTGTTTGAAGTGACCGGACCGTCGCATTCAAATACGATTTGCCATTGTACGTCATGTCAAAAATCGGCAGGTGCGCACGCCATTGCCTGGGCGATGTTTTTGCGTTCCGACGTTAAAGTGATTAAAGGCACACCCGCTCACTACAATTCATCCGCTGGAACCAAACGAAGTTTTTGCACCGTATGCGGAACAAGCCTCTTTTGCGAAGCTGATTACATTGCGGACCATATCGACATAACGATCGCGACATTCGACGACCCAAACGCTTTCCCTCCAAGCTCGCATATTTGGACCAGCAATCAAACCGATTGGACGGGAACCGCGCACACCTTGCCTAAGCACGAAGGATGGCCACCCGTTGACTAATCGAACTCGCAACCAACCGTTCAACGACAAAAAGACTCGGAGTGCCTTTGGCGAATTTGCACAGAATGTTGAAAAACGCCTTCTTGCCGTGCGGCAGTTGATCTTCGATAGCGCAGCACGCACGGAGGGCGTCGGCCCTTTAGAAGAAACATTAAAGTGGGGACAGCCGAGTTACCTCACACCGAAAACGAAAAGCGGCAGCACTATCAGACTGGGCACGCACAAGGACTACCCAGATCACATTGCGGTTTTCTTCCACTGTCAGACGAACTTGGTTTCGACATTTCGGGACCTCTATCCCGACAGCTTCACTTTCGAAGGCAATCGCGCGCTGCTGGTGCCGGTAAAATCAAAGCTGCCCAAGAAAGAGCTACAACACTGCTTATCACTCGCGCTCACTTACCACTTGCGGAAAAAAAGCGCGCGCCTAGACTGAGCAACTTCTCTGTTGGCATCGTCAATGCGATGTTGTCCAAGCATGCTCAATTTAACTGCCTGATGGCTGCGCGAGGGGCCACCTGCTGGCCAGAGTAAGTTTCATCTGGGTTGAACCAACTTTCTTTGTCATCGCGAGGCCGCGCCAATACCGTTCTTGGGGCCGTGGCGATCCAGGGTAACAAGACAGAGCAAGTTGCTCTGGATTGCTTCGCTCCGCTCGCAATGACAAATGGTAGTTAGGCTCCGAATAGGAAAACGACACCTGACACAACTCAAATTCACAAATCGCTATGGCGCTCACTCGATTATTCGGATTGGATCGGAACCATCCCAATTCTTTGCGACCTTACGGATATGATCAAAGAATCGCCCCTTGTTGCCGCTGATGTCGGAAATTTCAATCACCGTGCCGGGATGTGCCTGCGTATCAAAGTAGCAGAACCGGCCATCTTCGCCCCCAATCTGCCCTTCGTGGCCGACAGCGTAACCAAGTGACAAAGCCTTGTCGTACAAGGATTGATAGCTGCGGGTCCAGTAAGACATATGCTGCAAACCTTCGTGGCCGGCATCGAGAAACTCTTTGTACATGGAAGGCGCGTCGTTGCGCTGTTGGATCAGTTCGATTTGTAGGTCGCCGGAATTGGCGAGCGCAATGCTGACATCAGGCGCCGTTTCTTGTCCGCGGTGCCGGAAGTAGTCCATCTTGACTTGCTTGATATAGAACCAAGGCCCAACACAAGGCATCTATCCAATGTGCCATCGCAGCTTCGATGTCACGTACCACATAACCGTTTTGGCAAACCGCGCCGAAATGACGGCTCATATGACATTCTCCGATCTCGTTTGGCTCGACCTAATCGTCATATCTAAGCCTGCGCGGCAAGAAATGCTGTAAACCCATCAATATAACTGTCCCAACCACTCCGGTGGTTCTCGACACTTTGCTGGTTTCGAAATCCTGTGTGCACAATCGTGATGGCCGTTCCATCCGGCACCGCAGAAAAAGTCACGTCGATCTCAGTGACTTCACCATCGCCATTCCACTCCCACGTATAGACAATCCTGCGTTCGGGTTCGACCTTCAAGAATTCTCCTTCGTTGCGTCCAGTGAAGTCCTCCGTCTCCATGATCAACCGATAATGTCCGCCGACAACTGGATGAATATCCATGGCAGTTGCGGGCGCAATCACCGTTTCGGACGACACCCACGCAGCATAGACATCGGCCAAGGCAAAAGGCACTTTGTAGTCAACGTGAATTTCCATCTCGTTTTCTCCAACAGCATTACCTTTGTTGAGGACCGAATCGAGCAATTAGAATTTCTTAGATGCGGCTCAAAGAAACAACTCGGCCACGCGACGCATAGAATGTTCCAAATCATCTGACTCAACGCCACCAATTCGCAACCGCGTTACAACAAAGTGAGTCACACCGAGTTCATCCTGGTAACGGGCAACCTGGTCTTTGATAAAAGCAGCATCGCCGACAATGGCCCAGTCGTCTACGGCCACGGACAATCCTTTACGCAAGCCGGATTGCGACATCTCCCGTGCTTGCTCTTCCAACCGTTCACGCATGCGTTCAATCAAGGATCGGTCATCTGACAAAAAAACGGTCCGCATCATCGGCACCTCGGAGGGTGCCGCGACTTCAGCCTCCGCGCACGCGGAAATATGCTTAGCGTAATTTTCTTTGAGGCGCTCCATGGGCTCCATGGGCGATGCCAAATAGGGCAAGCCCAACGAGCCCGCCTGTGCGAGGGCTTTGGGCCCGAACGCCGCTACCCAAATCGGCGGGTGGGGTTTTTGTACCGGCAGCGGCGCCAGCACGACGGGCTCAATGTCGTCTTCAAGCGCCACGGGTTCACCAGACCAAGCCTTGATCATTGCTGCTAAACACCACTCAAAGATCTTTCTTTTCTCCTTTGCCTCGACACTGAACGCCGACAGCATGGCGGGTTGAAAGCCACGCCCTACACCTAGGATCACACGACCGTTTGAGAGTTGATCAAGGACGGCGACCTGCTCAGCGGCCTGCAATGGATGACGTTGCGGTAAAAGAAACGACGTTGTTGCCAGCTTGATATGCTCCGTGTGCGCAGCAACAGCGCCAAGCAACATCAGTGGTTCTGGAATCGCCATTTCCCCTGTGAAGTGATTCTCGGGCAGCCAAAAAGACTGATAGCCCCACTGTTCAGCTTTGGCACCTTGCTCACCCAAGTCTCGTGCCGTCGCGCCGCCCGACATATTCCACGGCGTTAATCCAAGATGCAGTTTAGACACATGCCCTCGCTCGTTTTCGCGTCTCACAACAACATGTCTTTTCAATCATCGACAATCAAGCCGCTGTATTCCATCACACACCGTGTGATGACAAAATTCTTGCCCCCCATTAGGGTGGTCCAAAATTAATGAATTGGGGAGAGGGAATGCGGAAGGGCAACGTTCTGCTAGTTTCGTTTTTGATTGGCTCACTCGCGGCTTGCGACAACGGCGCCGATCGGGAAACATCCGACGCGGCCTGGCGGCAAGAAACCGAACTGTTCGACATCAGCGACGGTGTCCTTGAACGTGCCGCGCCACCCGTCAATTCAAACCATTCGGCGCCAAACCCAGAAAGAAATGCCTATTTCGGCGACTTGCATGTCCACACGACTCTGTCGATGGACGCCTATGTGTTTGGCACGATGATTGGGCCGCGCGAGGCCTACCGCTATGCACTGGGTGAGGCGATTGCCCATCCGGCCGGTTTTGAGCTGAAACGAAAGGCGCCGCTCGACTTCTATGCTGTGACCGACCATGCCCTTTTCATGGGGCTCGCGCGCGAGGCCGGTGACACATCCAGTGATTTTTCCAAACAAGCCCCCTCAAAACCGCTGCACAATATGAATGACAACAACGGCACTGGGCCATTCTCCCTGATGCGGCGCCTCGGTCAATTCAGTGGATTTGTTCCTGGTGTCATCGAGGGCGTCCTTGACGGATCAATTGATCATAACGGCGTGGTTGAGATCAAAAAATCTGCGTGGGCGGAAACCATCGAAGCCGCTGACGCGTTCTACGATCCGGGCACATTCACAACCTTCGTCGCCTATGAGTATACGCCAAACGCGATGGGCGGCGGCAATTTGCACAGAAACGTCATCTTCGAAGGTAGCCAGCGCCTGCCGGTAGAACCATTTTCGCGCTTCAATTCGAGGAACCCTGAAAAGCTATGGGACTGGATGGACGCCTTGCGTGACGATGGAATCGAAGCTTTGGCCATTCCACACAATTCCAATGGGTCGAATGGGCAAATGTTCAAGTTAGCAGATTGGGCGGGCAACCCACTCGATGATGACTATGCAAAACAACGCATGCGCAACGAGCCACTGATCGAAATCACCCAAGTCAAAGGAACGTCAGAGACCCACCCGACCCTTTCAGATACGGACGAATGGGCGGACTTTGAAATCACACCTTATATTGTCGGCGGTTCCGAGATTGGCGAGGTCAAAGGTAGTTATGTGCGCGAAGCCCTGCGTGAAGGTCTGGCCATGCAGGACGAAGGCACGACCAACCCCTTTAAGGTCGGATTCGTTGCGGCGAGCGATACACATACCGGCGCCACAATGGATGACGAAACCAACTATCATTCCAAAATTGGTCTGCTTGACGCGACCCCCGCGTTGCGCGGCTCAACGCCGACCGCCTGGTGGCAAGCTCTGATGACCCGGTGGTTTCGCCCGGAATTGGCAACAACGGTTGACGGACGATCTTATACATTCACCCCGACGACAACTTTCGGCGCGTCGGGACTGGCGGGCGTGTGGGCGGAAGAAAACACGCGCGAGTCGATTTATGCCGCCTTTAGACGAAAAGAAACGTTTGCGACATCAGGTCCACGCCTGCGCGTTCGCTTTTTCGCAAGTTTCGGCTACGACGCCGATCTTCATGAAAGTTCAACAGCTATTCGCCAAGCCTATTCCAATGGCGTGCCAATGGGTGGTGAGCTTCCACGATCAGGCGACTCAGCCCCTTCGTTCTTCGCACAAGCAATGCGCGATCCGACAAGTGCGCCTTTGCAACGCCTTCAGATCATCAAAGGATGGACGGCGAACGGTCAATCACATGAGAAAGTCTATGACGTCGCTTGCTCTGATGGCGACGCACCTGACCCAATCTCCCATCGGTGCCCAGACAACGGCGCGCAAGTAGATTTGGGTGACTGTTCCTATACTGAAGACCGTGGATCCGGTGAACTATCAACGCTGTGGCAAGACCCCGATTTTGATCCCAACCAGCGCGCTTTCTACTATGTGCGTGTATTGGAAAATCCGACCTGCCGCTGGTCGACCTGGGATGCCTTGCGCGAAGGTGTGGAACGCCGCTCTGATTTGCATGCCACAATTCAAGAGCGCGCATGGTCATCGCCCATTTGGTACGACCCAACTTCTTCTTCTGAAGCCGCGACAGAAAATGATGAAGCCACCAAATAAACTACTGAGCCCAGCCCCCACTGAACGCAATAGATTGGCCAACAAAGAAGTTGCTTTCTTCTGAAGCTAGAAATAGGGCAAAGAGAGCGTCTTCACGGGCGGTCGCCAGCCGGCCTAGCGGCACTTCACGCGCCAACAATTCCTGGAATTGAGGCAAGGCGACAACCTTTGGCGGATAATATTCAGGATTCTCAACCCAGTTTTGGGCAATGAGATTGACCTGAACATTGTGACGGGCCGCTTCGATGCCGACGGTGCGGACATAACCAACCTGCGCGGAGCGCGCGGCGCAATAGGCGGGCACGCCTTCATAGGCTTTCAAACCCGTGGCGCTGCCAAACACAATGACCTTGCCTTTCTTTCGATCGTACATTTGCGGCAGCACCGCCCGGCATAAGCGGTGTAAAGGATGGACCATGACATCAAACATCCGCGCCCAAGTTTCATCGTCCACATCGACCGCTGTCTTCCCGGGATTGGCGCCTGTCGCCAAGTTTGCAACAAGCACATCGATGTACCCAGCCGCCTCAACAACCTGACCGGCCGCTTCGATGTCCGTGAGATCTGTTTCATCCGCGATCACTTTGGCACCATGTTCGCGAAACAATTCGATCGTCGCGGGCCCCATATAGTCATTGGCCTGTGTGACGAGAATGCGCTTTCCCTCAAGGCGCTTATCCATGCGTTTCGTCCTTCCTTCTGTAGACTTGAAAGTTTCTGAACGTGCCGCCTGACGGATTTGGCCCTTCTTGGACCGTTGTCATCAGGTGGCCGTCATGCGACACGGCCCGCCTTGCGTAGGAAACCCGTATGCCGACAGCAAAAGCACTGCTATCAAGCGTATGTTCATCAATACGGTCGAAGGACAACTCGTCAATGCCCGGCGTATCGATTTGCTCGCGGCGACCATCCATGGGACCACCGTATGTCATGCTCTGCGGAGAACCGTCTTCCATTGTCCACGAAAGTTCAATGACGACCTGCTCTTTATCTAAAGAAATCCTGTAATCACCAGACGTCGGCATTGGCCCCATTTCATACAAAGACAATTCGGGCATTAAAACCCAGTGCCCTACAAACGCAGGTGTCTGAGACATAGCAAAGTGTTCCTCAGCTTATCGATGCTCTACCGGCACGCAAAAGTCGCTGTGCACTCTCGTCAAAGCCGCGCAACCTTGTCTAGATGTTAACCGCCGAAACGGTTGGCCATCTGTTTACCCAGGGCTTCGCTGCTTCCAGTTCGTAAGCCAGCTCCAACAAAGTCCGTTCACCACCATGCTTGGTCGCAAACTGACTTCCAATCGGAATGCCTTGAGCGCCCGTGTATAGTGGTAAGGACATCGCTGGTGTACCCGCAGCGTTATGCTGCGCTGTATAGGATGCGTAGTCGATCAGCTTCTCGAACAAGGTATCGAATGCCACGCCCGGTGCTTGTTCGCCCAAGGGAATCGGCGAGCGGCGCAATACCGGCGTGAGCGCAACATCGTAGTCATTGAAGAATGTTTTATACATCGACGCTAACTCATCGAAATAGGCGATGGCGCGGTCCACCGTTCCCGGATTGGCGGCCTCCTTCTTAGCGTAGTAGTCAGCCAATCCCCGCGTCCAGGGCTCAAGTCCGGATTCTGCCGTCATCCACCGAAACTGCATCAGTCCGATAAGCCACGCATTGTTCACGAGCTCATAGGGCGAGGAAGCCCAAATGGTCATAAAGTGATCAAGGAAAGCTTCGCCATCGATCGGGGGAGCCGCCTCAACAACCTGGTGGCCCAATTCTTCGCACAGCTTGGCTGTTGCTTCGATCGCGGTTTTGACATCAGGATCGGCATCCACGCCGATATAGTTGAAGGTTGAGAATGCAATCTTGAGACGTTTCGTAGAAGGACCTTCAACATATCCCAAGGGGTCGAGCGTTGCGTCCTCACCCTTTCTTTCACTGACATTCAACATCTGGGCCGTATCACGAACAGAGCGGCTGACGGTCAACCTGACGCCGATATCAGATTCTGAAAAGGGTTCGGTGTTTGTGAACAAACGGCTGCGGCTCGGTTTAAGTCCAACCAGCCCACAGCATGATGCCGGTATACGGATTGAGCCACCACCATCACTCGCATGTGCGAATGGCACCATGCCCGAAGCCACGGCAGCACCCGCACCGCCGCTTGATCCACCTGTATGTTTGGTCAAATCCCATGGGTTCTTCGCCGCGCCGAGCAGCTCAGACTCTGTCGTTGCCAACAATCCGAATTCCGGCGTGTTTGTTTTTCCCAGAATGACAAGCCCGGCCTCCTTCGCACGAACGACACTGCCATTGTCTTTGTCGGCAACATTCGGCGCAAAGAGTTTTGAGCCAAAGGTCAATGGCTCGCCCTTCAGCTCAGACAGATCTTTGATGAGATAGGGGACGCCCTTGAATGGCCCATCCGGCAGATCTGACTGCGCCGCCGCTCGCGCTTTGTCGAACATGGTGTGGACAACGGCATTCAATTTTGGATTCAAGTTTTCAATCCGTTTGATAGCCGCATCGACCAGCTCAAGCGCTGATGCCTGACCTTTCGCGATGAGTTCAGCTTGCGCCGTCGCATCCAGACGGACAAAAGGATCACTTTCGGCCCAAGCCGGTATTGTGACCTGAGATGCCGCCACGGCCCCAACAGCCGCCGAGTTTTTGAGAAACTTCCGCCGGTCCATCACTTTTCCCCTTTTCTTATTTGGATCGCGTGCCTATCACATCGTGATACAACACAAAACCGAATGTTTGATCGTCCTTGCTGCGGTGCATCAATCCTCACTCTGTCAAATACGCAGAACAGAAGGACGATGATCAAAGGAGAAAGCCCAATGGCATCTGCTTTCGACTCAGCAACCTCGCTCGCAAAGCAAATCAGAGATAAAAAGATCAGTTCGCGCGAACTGACAGACTTCTACATTGATCGTATTGAGAAATTCGATGGAGATATCAACGCGGTGCCCGTGCGGGATTTTGATCGTGCGCGCCAATCAGCAGATACCGCAGACGCAGCATTGGCAAAGGGAGAAGATCTAGGGCCATTGCATGGCGTGCCAATGACGATCAAAGAATCCTACAACATTGCCGGGCTCCCAACCACGTGGGGGCATTTGGCCTTCAAAGATAATATTGATACTGAAGACTCTGAAACCGTAAAGCGCTTCAAAGGCGCTGGCGCCCATTTCATGGGAAAGACAAATGTTCCGGTCGATCTCGCGGATTTTCAGAGCTATAATGACGTATACGGACAAACAAATAACCCTTGGAACCTTTCACGCATTCCCGGTGGATCATCTGGCGGATCGGCCGCAGCTTTAGCCGCCGGCCTGACGGGGCTTGAGAGCGGCTCGGACATCGGTGGGTCCATTCGAAATCCGGCTCACTTTTGCGGCGTATACGGCCACAAGCCAACTTGGGGTATTGTCCCGCCTCAAGGCCATGCCCTGCCTGGGATGATTGCCCCACCTGACATTGCGGTTGTCGGTCCCCTTGCGCGAAGTGCGGAAGACCTTTCGCTTTGTATGGACATTGTCGCTGGCGCAGACCCGCTCAATACGCCCGGCTGGAAACTCGATTTGCCACGCCCCGAAAAGAAATCCCTTTCCGACTACCGTATTGCGATTTGGCCAACCGACGATCGCGCACCTGTAGATCAAGAGATTGCCAATCGCGCGCAAATGCTGGGCGACAATCTGGCAAAGCTTGGCGCCACTGTATCCGACAAGGCACTACCGGACATCGATCTCACGCTCAGCCATAACAATTATCTCTATCTGCTCAACGGTGTGATGTCGGCTGGTATGAGTCCGGAACAATTCAAAGCCACTCAGGAACGGGTCGCAGAACTTGACCCAAATGACATGAGCCAAAACGCCGTAACCCTGCGCGCGATGGTGCAGAACCATGGCGAATGGTTACGCGCAAACAATATGCGGGACCGGCTTCGCCTCAAGTGGCGCGAGTTCTTCAATGAATGGGATATTCTGATTTGCCCCCAAACGGCGACCGCCGCCTTCGAGCACGATCACAGCCCCTTTGGCGAAAGGACACTGACCGTCAATAACTCTGAGCAACCCTACTTTCAGCAATTGTTCTGGGCCGGCGTGATAACCGGCAGCTATTTGCCAAGCACCGTTTTCCCCACGGGCCCCAATCGGGACGGGCTGCCGATTGGCCTTCAAGCGGTCAGTGCAGAGTTCAATGACTATACCTGCATCGACTTCGCACGGTTGCTGGGTCAAGAGTTTGGCGGATTCACGCCACCACCGGGCTATTAATCCGGTCTCAAGCCTGCGGCGTTAAAACTGTGGGCTCATGACCGAAGTCGACACATTCATCGCGGGACTGCCCAAAGCCGAGCTGCACCTTCATCTGGAGGGGAGCTTGGAACCAGAACTCATGTTTGAGCTCGCGCGGCGTAACAAGGTTGAGATCCCTTTTAAATCTGTCGAGGAAGTTCGAGCGGCCTATGACTTTTCGAACCTTCAGGACTTTTTGGATATCTATTATCAGGGCGCGGAAGTCCTTCGGGCCGAAGATGATTTCTTTGACCTAACCACGGCCTATCTGCATCGCGTCGCAAAAGATAAGGCAAAACATGTTGAGGTGTTTTTCGATCCTCAAACCCACACCGACCGCGGCATTCCCTTTGCGATCGTCATGGAAGGCATTGTCAGGGCGTTGGACCAAGCGCGCGAAGATCTCGGCATCACTTCAAAACTCATCATGTGTTTTCTACGCCATCTCAGCGAGGAAACCGCAATCGAGACGCTTAAGACGGCAGAACCGTATCTCGAACGCATCACCGCGGTGGGATTGGACTCATCTGAAATCGGACATCCGCCATCGAAGTTTAAGCAAGTGTTTGAGATGGCTCGGGATCGCGGTCTCAAATGTGTTGCGCATGCCGGTGAAGAAGGGCCCCCTTCCTATGTTTGGGAGGCGCTAGATCTGCTGAAAGTGGATCGCATTGATCACGGCAATCGTGCCTTGGAAGATCCGTCACTCGTCGATCGCCTGGTTTCAGAGGACATCACGCTTACTGTTTGTCCGCTGTCAAATCTCAAGCTGAAAGTTGTCGACGAAATGGCTCATCATCCGCTGCGTAGGATGTTGTCCATGGGGCTATCTGCAACCGTCAATTCCGACGACCCTGCCTATTTCGGCGGCTATCTGAATGACAATTACAAGGCTGTCGCCCAAGCGCTTACGCTCAAGCCGGATGACATTGGACAGCTTGCGCGCAACAGCTTTAGCGGTTCATTTCTTTCTGAGGAAGAGATTGCCCGGCATCATGCAGAGATTGATGCCTACATAGCTGGGTTCAGCAAGTAGACGATGAGCCAAACAGGCCTAGCTGATGGGAAGGGTTGGGATTGGCGCGGTAGGGAACCACTTGCGTACGTCGTCCTCTGATTCCTTGAGCCTTGAGTAAGTTATTCTCTCACCCTCTTTGATACTTCCATCCGTCATCAGAATCTGCGTCAACGTATGATCGATGAGTAAATCGGGCGCGGACAATTCAACTGAATAACCAATGCGTCTGCCCGCCGCGTTCGCGTTGCTGCAGAGCCCCAAGCGGTCCATATTCGATTCAAGGATCATCCGGGTTCCCGAGATCAGCCGAACCGTCGAAGCATATGAACAATCTGTTGGCTCAGGCGTATACCCGCGATTCGCATAATGTAAGTAGACGACATTGAGTTTCGCGCGCGCGCGAAAACACGTGATGTGGCGATTTCCTGCTTTCTGGTAAATTGCTGGCGAAGCCTCCCAGCATCCTTCGAGGAAATTCCAACTCAGTTCGGTTTTGCGTCGCTTGGCTGAATCTGTTGCCGTCGCCTGACCAAAATCGCTGGTCTCATTCGGATCAATGGTCAATGTCCGCGACGGACTGACTTGACCCGTTGCAGCATCAACCGCTGTTGCAATCGCTTGAAATTTCTCTTGAGCAACAGATTGGAACGCGGTTGGTAAGACGTCTGCCACCGTGATCCCGAAAAAGGCAGCAACGAGCACAACGCCCGCCACAGCATCAAAACTGGTGAATATCCCCCGCACGCTCCCCCACATGTTTTACCCAAAACACTGTAATGCGGAAAGTCGATGAAGCCCAATTCTTCTACCGCTTCACGGCTGCAATCTTGACGAGACAAACATGTCTCATTAGATACTTTATGTGATCCAATTTGATTGGAACAACACCAGCGCACGGCGCGCAATGAGGGTGAAGAAATGTCAGCTAAATTCTGGGGATTCATCGGGATCTTGCTCGCCCTGTGGGTCGGATATGACCTTTATGCAGGTTATACCCTCCTGCACCGAATGGTCCTGCGCGAAGAGGAAGCCGCACTGTATTGGGGCACCGTCGGCGTTTGGGCTGCCCTTGCGCTTTGGTGCCTGGCCGGCTTTTTCTCCCGAGAATAGTCTGGGCCGTCAGGCCTCAGACTTTTTCTTGGTCTTCATCATGTAACGAACGAGCGGCATCATACGCTGCAACAGACGGCCAAAGAGGCGCTCGACCGTACTGACCGCCGGCGTATGTTTGGCCGCCTCAAAGTCATTCACACCGATCGTGTCGCGCATCTCAGCCGTCATCATCGCAACCGGCTTATCAAGCGGAATCCCGGTGCCGTCTGCAATGCGAACCATCCGCTCAAAGTTTCCAATCACACCGGCTGCATCAACTGTCGCTTCTCTGCCAAGCACATCCACCACGCGCCCGCGCGCTTGCGCAATGATATTGTCGCCCCCTCTGACAACCGCTTCCGCGAACGCGGTAAGTTCTGATCCACCTTCGACGCCACTGTCTATATTTTCGCCCGCTTTGACGGCGGCCAAATCAACATCTTGCTTATTTGTGTTGCTGCTCACACGGAGCATCAGCGCATGCGAAGACGTTCAGTAAAAGCACTCATTGATGGATGAGACCCGGGCGGCAACCAACTCGATCTGAGCGCGGTCGAGTGCCCGTTCTGTTTCCGCATCTGGCTGAATGATCTTCTCAGCCGGCAGGTACTGCACGTGTGAGATTTTCTGCCATTGTCGAACACAATCCGGGACAAGGCTGAGCGCACGCATGACATTTGCCGCGCGACCGCCTGGATATATGTCCGCGTCTTCATCAGAAGCCTTGTCTTCCATGAGCATCGGCACGTAGCCAATCGTATGCTCTGCACCTGCCGGGCGGTAACGCGATGGCTCACCCGATTCAGGTTCTGGTAGTGGCTCGGGTGGCAAGCTCAGTGCACGGTTGAATTGATCCACGGAAATCACGCAAACAGTTATGCCCAATAGCTCGACATAGTGTCCGTCGGTGAGATCGCCCGAGAAATTATCTTCAATCCAAGACTGGGTTAGCCGCGTTGCATCCGTAACGATGCGATGAACAGCGTCAACGGCAATGTCTGGCAACAGATCGCTCGCACGATCGTGCTCGCCCTGCACCATAGCGGGGCTTAGTGCTTTCTTGCGCTCGGCGCAAAATGCGCATGTGCGTGCTTGTCTAACCTCGGCCGCAATGGCCACACGCTCTGCCCCCGTCCACCACGTGCCGGGCCGGGCAAGCCAGCTCCAGAAGTCACGATAGGCTTCGAGCATATCTTCCCGAATAGACATGTCAGGCGGAACCTTAGTGAAGGCATTCATTGCAGAACCTCTTCGTTTCTAAACCGGCAGACCAAAGCAAATGCCATAATAGCCGCTCTTGCTTCTTGAAGACAGAGAGCAATTGGCGATTGCACCGTCTGCAGCCGCATCACTTACATACAAGCCAGCAATGCCGGCGCTGTTCCCTGATTTCCCGTGCCTAATCTCTAAAGCAAAACGGCGGATCTCATGATCTTTTCAATTTCGCCGCGGGCCGACGAGTAATAATGTTCTTTGGGCGCAAGAAACAAAATGAGATTGAGTGTTTCACCACTTTGGGCAAGTAATGCTGCCCCTTGCATGTTGAGGCCCGCTTGCGTGTCCGCCGAAAAATCGTAGCGCACGCCATCGGTTTTACCGAAACGTCTTGGTTCGATCGTCACCGTTTCGACATTCGTGTATCCCCAAGCCACGATACTATCAGAGATGAGTTCAATGACTTCGCTGGTGGTCATATCCGCGCGATAGATCGGTAACCGCTCTTCATCCTTTTGGCGACGTGTTTTGAGGAGGCTCTCGCCATCGGTCAAACCGCCGACCATGTGAAGACGATTCAGCAACGGCCCGTCGATGGTCATGACGTCGCTCTCAACATCTGAGAACAGTCGGCCTGGCAGAACAGACCACGCTTTGCCCAATGTCACTTGGAAGGACTCATCCACCACATAGGGCCCTGGTTGAACCGCGCGAACACCGCCGGCACAAGATGCCAAAAGTAGCGCCAAGACTAAAAATCCTATGCGGCCGAAACCGTAATGCGTTGACTGTTTCATCAGGCCGACCCTCCCAATTGTTGGATGTAGGACTCGATCAACATCCGATCCTTTGCCGCCGGTGCTTTTTCAAGATAGTTCTCGAAGGCGGATTTCGCTTGGACACCGCGATCCTGACGCATGTAAATCTGACCCATATCCCGCCAAGTCTCCGGAGGTGCGTCGGCAAAAGCTGACGCCTTGTTGTAGGCTGTCAGCGCGCGCGCTTCATCTCCGTCGCCTCGCCGCAGCCGGTAAGCTTCGCCTTTATAATAATTGAGTACACCCAGTTGATCGCCATAGCCGATCAATCTGTCGATCACATAAAGGCTGGCACCAAAATCCTTGAGACGTAGTTCTGCACGCAACCAATCACTTAAGTGGGGTGCCACCGCTGCGCGAAACCGATCGTAACCGGTCTGGCCGCCTTGCGCGCTCTGCGCTTTTTCTTCCAGCGTTTCGATACGCTCCGAAGTCAACGGATGGGTCGCAAACAAGCTGGCCCGCGCCTGACGTTTCTTGCGCTCTTCATTGTCTGAATGATCGACTTCTTCAACCAAGGTTTTCCAAATCTCGGCTGCCGAACGCCCGTCATACCCAGCCCGAACCAAATAGTCATATCCAAGATCATCGGCCTCACGTTCCTTGTCACGCGAGAATCCGAAAATCGTGCTGAGAGCGGCGAGTTGCACCGCCGTTCCTACCAACGGAATGCCTGCCACACCAACCCCCATGCCCAAGAACATCGCGGCACTTGCCGTATTGGTGATCGTGCGTTGCTGCTCAAGAGAGTGTCGTTCGACATAGTGAGCAAGTTCGTGACCCATCACATAGGCGAACTGTGCTTCATTCTCCGCACGTAAAAGCAGGCCGGACCAGACGGTAGTCATACCGTTGGGTGCCATGCTGGCGTTGAAGTAGGGAATGTTCATCACATAGACACGAACATCACTGCAATATTCAGCAGCGATCCTGCAAACAATATCTTTGACATAGGCGTTGAGTTCAGGGGAACGTTCAAGGCTGGCGGCTGTCTTTTGCCGTTCCTCTTGACGGTCCATGATTTGCCAGAGGCCGGCTTCATCCGTGCTCTGGTCGGGACGCGCACCGACCTCTTGCTGGGGAACGTCGGCGGCCGTACAGCTCGCCAAGACAAGAGATGTGCTGAGGAGCAAGGCACTCAAATTGTATTTCTTCATTGACGCCTCCTATAGAGGAATGTCTTTGAGTAGAGACTTTACAACCGAGCGGGCGCCGCTATCGCCCCTTATGTCATCCGACTCACCAGTCGCGGCTATATTGAACCAAACGATGTCACCCGAACGCAGATCAACCAGTGACGCGAACACAACTTGTTGGCCTAATGGCATTGCGGCACCGAACAAGGCCGCAACAACGACCATGGTCACCACGCGACCGCTGCTTGCATAGGAACCGCTCGCATATGTGAACAACGCATAGTCGGCGTTCTGATTCTCTCGAAGCGAGCCAACACCCGGGCCTAACGTCCAATCGAACACATCTTTTTTGGTCGGAAGTTTCAAAACGCTCTGATTGAACCCGTGGCTCAGAATTGATTGGCCCACAGCTTCATGCAGTCGCACAATCTGCAATTCCTGTGGGGCCAAAGCGCTGTTCACAACATAGGGTTTGAACTGATAGTTCTTGCCACCCAATTGGCTCTTAAGTTCGCGCTTAATGTTCGCGCGCCCCGTATCTGACCAGTCGGCGCGCGGCTCAACAACACCACCGGTGGTCAGCAAACCGAGCTGAACATCGGGTTCCACCAGTAGAATTCGGGCGTTGCCTTTAGGCGCGGCAAATGTGTTGGTGGTCGTTTGGACATTCGTTGACACACAGGCTGTCAGCGCGAATCCGATCAGCAGTATAAAGAGCTTTTTCACTTTGTTCCCCAATCCAAAGATCCCCAACTAGAAAAATTTTTGTGCGAACGATGACGACACAGATAGAGTTATCTGCCTGCCCGGGCCTCGATGTTTGGCGTCCAGCCTTGAAACCAACTCGGTTCGGCATACAACTCTATGTTATCGTTTATAGGGTAAACAACAGGATAAATGCCACTTCCCTGTAATGCGCCGCTTTTGATTGCGTCGAGTGCGTTTTCCAAGTCTTCAATGTCTTTCATTGTGACCACAGGCGCACCCGGTGGGTTGAGGCGATGTGCTGCATAAATGCGCGTCGTCTGGTCCGCAGCTTGCGACACATTCTCGGCACCAAGTGCGTAATCCCCCATGCCGCTGTTTGGCAGCATGGCAAACAAAGGGCCTGGGTAAATGAAGTCGCCGGAAAACAGCAGACCCGCTTCCTTGTCCAGCAGTGAAATCGACTCTTCCGTATGCCCCGGTGTGTAAACAACCTGCAATGTCCGCTCCCCGAGGAACATCTCGCTGCCCGGCGCAATCCACTCATCAACTTCAAGCGTGATATTCTCAACGCCTTCTGCCCACCCGACATGCTCGTCATCGGTTAGAGGCAAGCGGTTACCAACGGCACGCGCGCGTAAGTAAGGCAGATCGACCACGGCCACATGATCGAACGTGATCTCGTTACCCGTATGGTCATAGTGGAAGTGAGAAGGCACAAAAGTTATTGGCAGATCGGTTATGCTTGAGGCGACAGGACGGATATCGCGATGGCCGGGACCGGCATCGAACAGCACAGCGCGTTCTGTTCCGACGATGAGATACGCATAGTTTTGCTGATAGTAGCGCGGCTCGCCAATGGCGAATGTGCGCGCATCGAGTTCCTGCACCGTGAAATAGTCGTCGAACCAACGGACGTCGGGCCCCTCGTCCTGTGCTTCCAATAAGGCCGGCTGACCTTCCGACGAAAGTGCGTAGATCAGGAGGGTATGACGTTGATTGACCAAGACGGCCGTCACGATCGCGATAACGATCCCAATTGTTACGAACCAGCGCATAAGTGCCCCCCTGCCAGCCTCACCCAATCCAAGGTCGGAGACCTAGATTCTAAGACCTGACGATGCGTTTGCCTAGCGAAGCGACAAAAGCTGAATTCTTCCTGGCCCGATTTTCGTTGCACACGACGTGCATTTAAATTATATTCGCTGCATACCTTATGCAGTTAAATTGAGTGAGTCATGCGAAACGTCTATATTTCCAACGCGAATTGCCCTCCTAAACCGCTGAATGTCATCGGCGAAGCCGTAACCGTGTTTGGTGGCGGCGATCTGTCAAAACCCTTTGAGGTCCACATCCAAGAAGGCAATCAAGGCGGCGGCCCGCCCCCCCATCACCATGTCTGGGACGAAGCCTTCTATGTCCTAGACGGGGAAGTCGAATTTATCTTGAGCGATACTTCTGAAGTGCTGGATACAGGCTCGTTCATTCACATTCCGGGAGGAACGACTCATGCCTATCGAAATGTGAGCGAAACAGCCAAGCTACTGGCAGTTGTCTCTGACAGCAGAGGCGGCCAGTTGTTCGCCGCGTACAATGAACACGTGCACAACATGCCCGAAGATTTGCCAAAGCTTATCGAGATCGGCACCCAATTCGGCATTACCTGGGAGCTGCCAGAAGGCTCATGAGCGTTCGCCCTTATGACAATACGAATCGCGCACAGAAAAGCCTCAAAACACGTGACGCCATTATTAAAACCATGATCGCCGAAATGGCAAAAGGTGGCGAAGACATTTCCGTGGCACACGTCGCTAAACAGTCCGGCGTTTCCCTGCGCACGGTGTATCAACACTTTCCCGACAAGGCGGCGCGCATCCAAGGCATCAACGCGTGGATCGACGACAATGTCGAAGGCGACAACTTGCTGCCCAAGAACTTCGATGATCTTCCAAACTATATTGAACGGCGGGTGGACTACATCCTGCAGAATGAGACGATCATTCGCGCACAAATGGCATCCGGCCTGTCGAAAGATGTCCGCAGTTTTCGCAAACTGTCCCATGCCAAGCACTTGCGCAAAGCGCTTCGGGAAAAACTCGACGATAAGAAATCCATCGAAGAATTGGTTGCCTTGATCATCAGCGCGGTCCGCGCGGAAGCGATCCTTGATATGCGCGACATATACAAGATGCCCGTTCCGCGAATCAAAGCACGATTAAGCCAAATGATCGAGCTCACGATAAACGAGGCCGTTACAGGAAATTAGTGCACGTTTAGACAGTCTCCGGAAAGCTGCGAGATCTAAAAGTCGCTGGCGATGCCTTTACGCTCCCAATCGCCATAGCGGGTCGGTTCTTCGCCCGCTGGGCCGCCGAGCTCTTTTGGCTTTTTTGACCTTTCTTCCGCGATCGCCTCATCGCGCTGCTTCCGCCTTTCCGCGGCCTCAGCAAGGGCACGTTGCGCCGCCGGCGGCAGTTTGCGGGTTTTCGAAGAGTTTTCGGCCATGATGTCCCTGATATAGGCGGTTTTGGCCCCCGCTTGAAGGGCCGAACGCACCGACTTACATATATCCGAACTGGATTCGGGAAGCCGGGTCCAATTCCTGTTGGCGAAAAAAGAGAGCTCTATGAATTACGCGCGTACTGCATTGTTGTTGGCTGGCATGACCGGGCTGTTTTTGGCGGTCGGTTATATGATCGGCGGGACCGGCGGCATGGTCATCGCTTTCCTCGTCGCCATCGGTATGAATGCGTTCGCCTATTGGAACTCAGACAAAATGGTCTTGCGCATGCATGGCGCCCGGGAGGTGGATGCCAATAGCGCGCCGGAACTCTATTCAATGGTGAGCCGTCTGGCACAGAATGCCGAGCTCCCCATGCCCAAGGTCTACATCATGGACAATCCGCAGCCGAACGCCTTCGCGACCGGCCGCAACCCCGAGAATGCCGCTGTCGCAGCAACGACGGGCCTTCTAAAAATGCTGGATAGCCAAGAGGTTGCCGGCGTCATGGCCCACGAACTCGCGCACGTTAAAAACCGCGATACGCTGATCATGACAATTACGGCGACGATTGCGGGCGCCATCTCCATGCTGGCTAATTTTGGCCTTTTCTTTGGCAATAACCGCAACAATCCCCTTGGTATGATCGGCACGATTGCGATCATGATTTTGGCGCCCATGGCCGCCATGCTGGTACAAATGGCAATCAGCCGCGCGCGGGAATATGAGGCCGACAGGGTTGGTGCTGAAATCTGCGGACGGCCCCTGTGGCTTGCATCAGCGCTCGCCAAGATCCAACACGGCGCACAACGCATTGACAATATCGCCGCTGAGGACAACCCCGCGACGGCGCATATGTTCATTATCAATCCGCTGCACGCGCGTTCGATGGACGGGCTGTTTACAACACACCCCAATACCGAAAACCGTATTGCCAAGCTCAAAGAAATGGCTGGCGATGGCAGCGTTGTCCAGTCCGGCGGCTGGCGATAGCCATGTCAAAGCAGCCCTCCCAGAATGTCCGGCGGGCTGCCAAGCGAACAGGTTCCAAGTCACGCAGCGGCGCTAAATCAACGCCGTCACGCAGGCTTGCCGACGAACTGGTAGAGCAGGTTCTGTTGCGTGGGTCACCGCTGGACGATGCCCAGGAATCACTGCTCAAACGCAGTACTTTTCAGAACATCAGCGGGCCGGACCGAGCTTTTGCGCGCGCGATCGCAACGGTAACACTCCGCCGCTATGGGGATATCGACGCGATCCTCCGTAGACTGCTGAAGTCGGGTCGCGTGCCGAAAAAGCCGCCGCGCGCAGCGACCATCTTACGCACAACAACAGCCGAGCTTGTCTTCCTCGACGGGGCAGCACACGCGGCGGTCAACGATGCGGTGCTGCGCGCGGAACAGTCAGACGCATCAACAATGAAGGGGCTGGTCAATGCCGTTGCCCGGAAAATTGCCACCGAGGGCAAGACCATTTTGCATGAAGTTACGTCTCCGGAATTGAATACTCCTAAATGGTTGTGGAAACGCTGGTCCTCTCACTACGGAGATGAAACCGCGCAAGCAATAGCGCAGGCCCATCTCCAAGAACCTCCCCTCGACCTCACGATCAAAAGCGACATCGAGGAATGGGCTGGCCGTCTCGACGCAACCCCATTGTTCGGCAAGAGCGTGCGCAAGAAAGGCGGCGGGTCCATAACTTCATTGGCTGGTTTTGATGATGGTGCATGGTGGGTACAGGATGCAGCAGCGACCTTACCCGTTCTGCTCATGACAGATGTTGCTGGAAAACGGGTTCTGGATCTCTGTGCTGCGCCCGGCGGAAAAACCATGCAGCTGGCTGCGGCGGGCGCAACCGTCATGGCTGTGGACCGTTCGCCGAGCCGGCTCGAAAGATTGAAAGAAAATTTGGCCCGAACGCGGCTTGCCGCCGCCGTCGTCGACGCGGACATCACAGAGTGGCAAGCGCCTGATCTGGCAGACGCCATCTTGCTGGACGCGCCCTGCTCCGCAACCGGAACGATCAGGCGGCATCCAGACCTTATGCATCTAAAACAGGAACAGGACATTGCCTCTGTAACCGCTCTTCAGCAACAATTGCTCAAAGCAGCTCATCGCAATCTGAAGCCGGGCGGCATGATGGTTTACAGCACCTGCTCGCTGGAACCCGAAGAAGGCGAACGGCAGATTGCCCAGTTCCTGGCCGTCAACACGGACATGGCCCGTTTGCCGATCTCAGCGCATGAGGTTTTTGGACACGCGGAATGGATTAACGCGCGAGGCGAGCTACGCACACTGCCGCACTATCTAGAGGAGAGTGGGGGCATGGACGGTTTCTTTGTTGCGCGTCTTCAAAAGGCGATGTGAACTCCGATTCACGGTTGCTTGTGCCTCTCTAGACCCAGTGTTAAGCAGGATTCATGGGTGATTCGCCAAAGATTGCACCGTCGATTCTCTCCGCCGACTTCGCGCGTTTGGGCGAAGAAGTGGCAGCGGTAACGGAAGCCGGCGCTGACTATATTCACATCGATGTCATGGATGGACATTTTGTGCCCAACCTGACGATTGGACCCGATGTGGTTCGTGCCCTGCGCCCGCATGCGCAGATTCCCTTTGATGTTCATCTGATGATCTCGCCAGTCGATCCATTCATTGACGACTTCATTAATGCGGGTGCCGACATATTGACCGTCCATCCAGAGGCCGGGCCGCATCTTCATCGCACCGTCCAAAAGATCAAAGCGCGCGGCATCAAGGCCGGCGTCGCCCTTAACCCGGGGACGCCCATTGAGGCCGTCCTCCCCGTTATGGGTGAAATCGACTTGGTCTTGATCATGAGCGTCAATCCGGGATTTGGCGGACAATCCTTTATCGAGAGTCAATTAGACAAGATTCGTGCCCTCCATGCAGTGATCAAAGCGGCCGATCGGGATATCGAAATCGAGGTCGATGGCGGCATCAATGCCGAAACGGCGCCCTCGGTCATAGCGGCAGGCGCCCAAACATTGGTTGCAGGAACAGCAACGTTCAAAGGGGGAGCGGCGGCCTATGCCGACAACATCAAGCGCTTACGCGGCTCTTCCTGAGGAAACGGCGCAGACGTCAGCAGCGCCGGAAATACGCGATGCAGATCTAGACACGACGGCAAATCAGACCGTTTTTGAGAGCCGGTCGGAAGACTATGTGGATATACGCCTTGGCGCGGATGCCCTTTACGATTTGGCACGCGCCTCAAGCGCTGCCGTCATCGCGCGCACAGCCGACTATGTCTTCATGACACCAATGTATCGTTGGACGTTGCATGGCGCGATGCCGGATCATACAGTTCATAAAGCACAGGAACTGCGGCCGGGGCGTCTTCGCGTTGCAGACGCGATATTTGAAGGCCGCTATGCCCTGGGTTCTGGAACGGTTGAGTGCGGAACCGAAATGCCGTGGCATGTCACCCCGCCAAATATTGCTTGGGTAGAAGAGGTGAACGGATTCGATTGGCTACGCCATCTGTCGGCAAGCAAGTCGGATTTCGCTGAGGAACACGCACACCGACTCATAGACAGCTGGCTGAAAACAAACGGGGGCTGGGAGAGCATCGCCTGGCGGCCGCACGTTATCGGCCGCCGCCTGTTATCGTGGTTTTCAAACAGCGACCTGCTCTTTCAGAACTGTGATGTGGTTTGGCGCAGTGCGTTGATGGTCAATATCGGCAGACAGGCGCGCCACCTAAAGCGAACGGCGCGATACGCAGCGAATGGAGAGCCTCGTTTGATTTCTGCCATTGGCCTTGCGATGTCGGGCGCTTGCTTGTCGGACGGAGAAAAACGCCTCAGATCAGGTATGAAACTTCTTTTGAAGGAGCTGGACCGTCAAATTCTACCCGATGGCGGTCATGTCAGCCGCTGTCCGTCGACCCAACTTTCAATTCTGCTCGACATCGTTTCTCTCAGATCGGCATTGACCGCACGTGATCTTGAGGTCCCCGACCGTTTGCAGACGACCATCGACCGCATGACACCCATGGTCCGTTTCTTTCGCCATGGCGATGGACGGCTGGCCTTGTTCAATGGGTCGAACGAAGAGGTCGATGGCGCAAGCGATGCGGTACTGTCGCGCGACGACATTAAGGGCCGCCCACTTGGGCATGCCCGCCATTCGGGCTACCAACGCCTGTCAGCCGGAAAAACGCTTGTGCTCTTCGATGGCGGCACCCCGCCGCGCGGCAGATATAGCCAACGCATGCATGCGGGATGCCTGGCTTTTGAAATGAGTGTTGGCGCGCATCGGCTGATCGTCAATTGCGGCGCGACAAACGAAAGAGGGCAAACATGGCGGATGGCGTCGCGCGCAACAGCGGCACATTCAACGCTCGGATTGGACGATACCTCGTCGGCCGCCTTTCTGTGGGGGCAGTTTTGGACGCGGCTCCTGGGTGAACGCCTCATTTCGGGTCCCGAAAGCATCGTCAATCACCGCGTAGAAGAAAGCGATGCGACCTGGGTGATGGCGGCCCATGACGGATACAGCGCCGAATACGGATTGATCCATGAACGGCGCATGTATTTGGATGATCAGGGCGACGATCTGCGAGGTCATGATCGGTTATACGCATCGGAAGACGCCGACGATGACCGCGATGAAGACATCCCCTTTACCGTCCGTTTCCATCTCCATCCCGATGTTCGCGCATCCATGGCACGAGACGGCGAGAGTATTCTGCTGGTCTTGCCCAACCGCGAAGGGTGGCGGTTTCGCGCGCACGGGGGAAAGGTCGCAATCGAACCCAGCATTTATCTTGGGCGACCGGGGCCCATTCGACGTTGCGAACAGATTGTCGTGACCGGCATTGCGAAGGCGAGGGGCCAAGTCGCTGCGGACATTAAATGGGCCGTTCATCGGCTGGCTGCGAAAGCAGGCGCTAAACAAGTCAAGACAGGCAATGAGCAAGCGAAGTGAGTTAGATCAATCCGCACACATACGATAATTCTGCACAAAACGGAGCAACGCGGCCAAGCCCACCGCACCTCTATCGAGTAATCACACAAACTAAGTAAGAGGCTATAAAGCCTCTAAACGCGTCAAACCGAACGAACGACAAACCGATGAGCGGACTCGCGGGATTTTTGGACAGGCAAAAAGCGCTGTCCCATGCCGAGCGTCTAAGACGTGCCGCCCAAATGGCCGGCGCTCTCGACCATCGCGCACCAGAGCAGGAGCGCCATTGGATCGATGCTGAGCAAGGCCTGGTTATCGTTCACAAGGAACGATCAATTCAAGGGCAACTGTCTGCTGCCGAGCAGCCACTCCTCTCGTCAGACGGACGCTTCGTTCTTTCTATGGACGGCTCGCTCCACAACGCACACGATATGTGTATTGAGCTTTCGGCCTTGGGCGCGCCTGTTGCGCACGCAACAGATCCCGAAATTGTACTAGAAGCCATCGTTCATTTGGGCCTCAAGAAAGCACTTGAAAAAATCTCAGGCTGCTTTGCTCTTGTTCTCTGGGACAGAAGAAAAAACGAGCTTCATCTTGTGAGAGACCCGCACGGCACCAAACCGGTCTATTACGGATGGAGCGGCGGCCACCTTCTCTTTGGATCAGAACTTCATGCGTTGGAGGCCTTTCCAGAGTTTAGATCCGCCCTGTGCCCTCATGCTGTTGCTCTGTATACTGAACGTGGATTTGTTCCCGCGCCTCACACTCTGTGGAAAAGCGTGCGCAAGCTTGCCTCCGGGACCTTTGTAACATTCGAGCGTTCCCACGGAATCGGCGCCTGGCCAGAACCGCACCTGTACTGGGATTTTGAAGAGCTGGTCCGCACATCTCGGTCAACCCCCTTCAAAGGATCGATAAGGGACGCTGTCGACAAATGCGACCGGCTCATTCATCACTCGGTACGTCGACACATGTCTGACATGCCGGCCGGTGTGCTGCTCGACCAAGACCCAAACACGCATTTGGTTGCAGCAGTGCTGCAACGAGAGTCTCCCGACCCCATCACCACAGTCTCCGTTAATGTGGAGCGTATCAACAGCGAAGTTGAACAGGCAAATGATCATACAAAAGAAGTTGCCCTACGTATTGGAGCACATCACCAATCTTTGGTCCTGAAATGCCAAGATATTTGGACCTCGGTGCCGCTCATGGCGCAAATCTGCGATGAGCCAAATGGTGATATCGCGGTGGTTCAGAAGCTCTTGGCGATACGTCAAACGGGGACGACGACAAAGCACTTGATGACGGGCCTTGGCGGCCAGGATCTGTTTGGCATTCGAGATCCGTACGGGTTGTCAGGCCTTATCGGCCCCATTACCGACTACTTACCGGTCCCATTCGGTCGGACGATGGGCCGCATACTCAACGAACTGTCCAGCAAGATCCGGGCGAGCGGCCTGCCTCAAACACAAAATGGATTGCTGCAGCAACTCAGCTCCACGAGAGCTGCCCGTTTAGCCATTGCGCTACAATCGGAGCATCCAGATCAGATTTACCGGCAAATGACAGGTGATTGGATTTCGTCAAGCCAAGTGATGGTCCAGGAAGCGGAACACGAGAACACGCCAGAATGGGCAGGATCATTCTTGCAAGAAATGTCTTTCAGTGAACAGATGATGTTTCAGGATGCGGCGATGGCCTTGCCGGACTGCGAACTCAGTGTTTTGGACCGGTCAACATCAGCTAACGGTCTCAAAACCAGCCACCCTTTGCTCGACCACAGCTTGACAGCCTTTTGCTGGACTCTTCCCACGTCACTGAAGTTCGGCCGCCCCCCAGGCCATCGTCTGCTCATGCGCCTACTCGGTCGCTACCTGCCAAATCCCACGGCCAATGGCGGCAGCCGTTGCAGTGCCTTACCAGTTGCCGCCTGGCTTCGTGGCCCCTTGCGCGACTGGGCAGAACACCTGCTCGACGCAAGATCTATTGAAGATTTGGGCTTTTTCGACGGAACTGTTCTGACACAACGCTGGAAGGAACTGCTAGCAGGCAGTGACGATGACCATTCTGCAATCTGCAACTCATTGATCTTGCTGGACTGGTTTCACGTAAGGCGCGCGCGCGGACTGGTCACATGAACCGTAACGAAAATGGGCCATCGAGGACCGAACCCCTGCGTTTCACCCTATTTTGGTTAACAAATCCAGCACGCGGTGATGCACTTCACGGCAACCAAACGTTGGGTCATGCCCAAAAAATGTTATAGAGTACCCGCGGGACACGGCGCTTTTATCGATACACGCGCATTCAAAACGAGAAACAGCGGCAGTGCTGGCCAATGGCCGGCGAATTGACCGCCAACAAAGATGACACTGTTGAATGGCTGGCAGCTCTTCATTCTTTAAGGACCACCGTCCGGCAATTTTGACAGGCGTGTTAGCGACACATGATTTGATCATGGCGCTGCTGGCGATCGAAGTGGCTCTGTTTTTAAGATTTGCGATTACAGACACACCGCACCAACTCTTTGATTTCTGGGAAGCGACGCTTTTATTCACGTCTGTCGCCGGCGTTGTCTTTTACGTATCCGGCCAGCACAGGGGCATTTGGCGCTACACAGCATTCGCCAACTTTGCAACGACCGTCAAAAGCGCAACCCTAACCGTTTTGATCTTTGTACCGGTCATGTTTGCGGTAACGCGGCTCGATCAATTTCCACGGTCGGTTGTTTTCCTCCTATGGCCCTTGCTTTTGGGTTTCTTGTTCCTTCCGCGAATTGCCTATCGCGTGCTGGTCGGCGGAAATCTGTCGAATGCCTTCGCACGCCATGACACGACGAAACTTCCCGTTCTGATTATTGGAAGCGGTGATTCTGCCGACGGCTTCATTAGAGAATCGCAGCATCAGCCCGGGCACCAATACTACCCGATTGCCATCATTGACAATGACCGTAGCCAGGTGGGGCGCGATATTCGCGGCGTCCGTATTCGTGGCACGCTGACCGAGATTGACGGCATCGTTGATGATCTCGCCCGTCAATCACAAAGGCCCGTCAAAATTGTCGTCTGCACTTCCCGCCTTGAGCGTGAAGAGATGACGCATTTGCTCGATGCAGCAGACCGTTTGGGATTGAGCTTGGCCCGCGCCTCGTCCGCCGGTGAGCTCAAACACGGAAGCCTCGACAAGGACCGCCTCGCGTTACAACCCATCAACGTCTCTGACCTGCTTGGGCGTCCTCAAAAGGTATTAAACCGGGAGGCGATGAAGGCCCTGATTGAAGGGAAACGCGTGCTCGTCACGGGTGCCGGCGGCACCATTGGATCTGAGCTGGTGCGTCAGGTTTCAGCCCTGAACCCGAGTCACCTGTCTTTGGTCGATAACGGTGAGTTTGCGCTATACCAGATTAATCTTGAGCTCTCTGAACAGGAAGCCCCGGTCCCACGCTCCACTGTCTTGTGCAATGTGCGTGACCGCGAAGCTGTGAACAGGGTGATCGCTGAGCGACGTCCTCAGGTGGTTTTCCATGCCGCCGCACTCAAGCATGTGCCCCTTGTTGAAGACAATCCTTGCGAGGGCATCCTCACAAATGTGGGTGGCACTCGCAACGTGGCCGATGCGTGCTTAGCTAATGGCGTCGACGCCATGGTGATGATATCGACAGACAAAGCAGTTCACCCTTCCAGCATTATGGGCACGTCGAAACGGCTGGCTGAGCTTTATTTCCAGGCTCTTGGACTCCATCAAAAGAACACACGTTTGGTGACGGTGCGATTTGGCAATGTCTTGGGATCCACCGGCTCCGTTGTGCCCCTATTTCAGCGACAATTGGAACGAGGGGGGCCACTGACCGTCACAGACCCGAAGATCTCGCGCTACTTCATGACGACGCGTGAAGCCGTCGAACTGGTCTTACAAGCTGCATCCCTACCGCCACAACAAAACCAAAAGGGCGATCACATCTTTGTCCTTGATATGGGAGAGCCCGTGCTGATTGCTGACCTTGCCCGGCAAGTCATCCGACTCGCCGGTTACCGTCCTGATTTGGATATCGAGATCGAATATACCGGCCTTAGGCCCGGGGAGAAGCTGCACGAAGAGCTGTTCCATGAAGACGAGCCGCTCGTCGAGACCGAGTCTGAAGGCATCTTACTGGCGCAGCCCAGGCATATCGATTTTGCTCTACTTAAACCCGACCTGGATCGGCTCATCGCGGCAGCTGAGGAACAAGATACCATTGAATTGTTCCGGCTTATTGAACTGCTCGTACCAGAATATACGCCCGACGAGAAACACGCCGTCGCCAAGGAAGATAACGCCGTGCAACAGACGGGAACGCATACGCTCTAAAGCATAGCTTGTGGGAAGAGTCAGCTTCACGATGTCGGGACGAAACATACTGCGACACACTGGGGCTTTTGGCGCCGTTTGATCCGTGTTATCCGCCCAGCTTCAAAACCTCTCGGCCGACTAAACAACAAAACCCAATCCGCGATGGGCGGCCGCGCAACCAGTGAGCCAAGCCATGTCCGTCTCCGCTCCTAAAGCCCCCCCAGCCGCAGACCTCCAAAAAATCCAGCGCGCGCTGATTTCCGTTTCCGACAAATCCGGTCTTATCGAATTCGCAAAGGCTCTGGCCGACCGCGGCGTTGCACTGGTGTCAACGGGCGGTTCTGCTGCTGCCATGCGCGACGCCGGATTGACCGTTACCGACGTCGCTGACATCACCGGGTTTCCTGAAATGATGGATGGACGGATCAAAACGCTTCATCCGAAAGTGCATGGCGGCTTGCTGGCTCTCCGCGATGCGGATGAGCATGCGAAAGCCCTTAAACAACACGACATACCGTCCATCGATCTTTTGGTTGTCAATCTTTATCCCTTCGAAGAAACGCTTGCCAAAGGCGCAGATTTCGCAACGACTGTCGAGAACATCGATATTGGCGGACCGGCCATGATCCGCGCGGCAGCCAAGAATCACGGCTATGTCAGTGTGATCGTCGATACGGATGACTATCAGACCGTGCTTGACGCCATGGATGAAAATGGCGGCGCCGTCCCCTTAACACTGCGCAAAACCCTAGCCGCAAAAGCCTATGCCCGCACGGCAGCCTATGACGCTGCAATCTCGTCATGGCTTGCGCAGGAGACGGGCGCAACGTTCCCCAAATGGCGTGCGTTTGGCGGTACGCTCAAACAATCATTGCGCTATGGCGAAAATCCCCATCAACAAGCTGCATTCTATGCCTCAGGTGGGCAGCGTTACGGCGTGGCGACCGCATCGCAAATCCAAGGCAAGGAGCTCAGCTACAACAACATCAACGATACCGACGCCGCATTCGAACTCGTCTCCGAGTTTTCTGCTGCGGACAGTCCTGCTGTCGCCATCATTAAGCATGCCAATCCCTGTGGCGTCGCACGGGGGACTTCACTGAAAGATGCCTACGCAAAAGCCTTCAAATGTGATCCTGTCAGCGCTTTTGGCGGCGTGATCGCCCTCAACCAGACTCTGGACGAAGAAGCCGCCGCGGAAATCACCAAGATCTTTACCGAAGTGATCATCGCACCAGATGCCGACGAAGGGGCCAAAGCACTGATCGCAAAGAAGAAGAACTTACGCTTGCTTCTAACAGGCGGCGTTCCAGATCCGGCAGCGGACGGATTGACGGTCAAGGCGGTGGCTGGCGGCCTGCTTGTGCAGACCAGGGACGCGGGCCGCGTGGAAAACCTCAAGCTTGATGTTGTCACCAAACGGCCACCGACGGATCAAGAAATGCGTGACCTGATGTTCGCGTTCGCTGTTGGAAAACACGTGAAATCAAACACAATTGTCTACGCAAAGAATGACGCAACCGTGGGCATTGGCGCCGGACAAATGAGCCGGGTTGATGCCGCGCGGATCGCAGCACGCAAAGCCGAAGACGCAGCAAAGGAAGCCGGTGAATCTGCACCGCTGACACAAGGATCATCCGCGGCATCCGATGCCTTCTTTCCGTTCCCGGACGGTTTGCTGGCCGTTGTCGAAGCCGGCGCCACCGCCGTCATTCAGCCCGGCGGCTCAATACGGGATGACGAGGTCATTGCTGCAGCAGATGAAGCCGGGATCGCAATGGTCTTTACGGGCATGCGCCACTTCAGACACTGATGGACAATCAAGAGGCTACTTGACGTTTGCCGCCTTCAGAGTTGCATAGGCGGCAAGAGCCCGCTGCCGTCCTTCTGCAAGATCTACAATCGGACGAGGGTAATCCTTCGGTGCTTCAGGCGAAGTCCAAGGTTTGTGAACCCATTTTTTGGGCACAGTTTCCAGTTCCGGAATCCACTGCCGAACATAGGTGCCGTCAGGATCGAATTTCTCGCCCTGCAGGACCGGGTTGAATATCCTGAAATAAGGCGCGGCATCGGCGCCGCAGCCCGCAACCCATTGCCAGCTTGCCGAATTATTCGCGAGATCCGCATCGACAAGTGTATCCCAGAACCAACGGGCGCCATCCTGCCAAGGCTGCAACAGATGTTTCACGAGAAAAGAAGCTGTGATCATCCGTACACGGTTGTGCATCCAGCCGGTGTGCCACAACTCGCGCATGCCGGCATCAACAATCGGATATCCCGTTTTGCCTCGTTGCCACGCGCGCAAAAGCGCTTCATCGGGCACCCATGGGAACGCATCAAACTCGCGGCGCAAATTGCCTTCGGGAATTGTCGGCTCATGAAAAAGCAAGTGATGGCTAAACTCCCGCCACCCAAGTTCGCTTTTGAACTTCGCAGAGTCGGACGCGTGGACATCAGCGGTATCAAGTGAAGCCCAGATCTGTTGGGGGCTGATTTCGCCCCAATGCAAGTGAGGCGACAAATACGATGTGTACGCGCCAGAGGGGATATCCCGTCCTTGTGCATAATGCCCGATCTTGTGATCGATAAACTGAAATAACCGATGACGCGCGCGTTCTTCACCGGGTTGCCATGTTTCACGCAAACCTCCCGCCCAATCCGGTTTTGTCGGCAGCAGGTGCCAGCCATTCAAATCATCCGACAGAAGAGGCTTGTCGTAAGGTTTGAGCCGAGATGGTTTGGGCAACGGATTTCTGATTTCTAACGAGTTGGTTACCGCCCGCCAGAAAGGGGTGAAAACCCGAAATGGCTTGCCGCTTTTGTTCTGGATGTTCCAGGGCTCATTCAATAGCGCGCCATTGAACGATTGGACATCCAGTCCGCGCGTCGAAAGTTCCGATTTGATGGCTTTATCTCGAGACACAGCGAATGGCTCGTAGCAGCGATTCCAATAAACCGATGTAGCAGCAGTTTCCTTGATCACTTGATCAAGTACGTGCGCGGCAGGCCCCCGCCGAAAAATGAGAGGTGCGCCGAGTTCGTTCAAGCCTTGGTTTAAGACCGACAGGCTGTGGTGCAACCACCACCGACTTGCACCGCCTAGGCGCCATAGCCCTGCTCCATCGTCATCGAGAATGAACAACGGCACGATCGATCCGCCTTCTGCCAAAGCGGCGGAAAGTGCAGGGTTATCAGCAAGCCGGAGGTCTTGGCGAAACCATACGATCGAGGTCTTGGGCATGTGTCGCAACCATTGTGTCAGGTCCTCTGTCTACGAGCGAACACCATGATTGGTTTTCGGAGATTAACAAACCATCCAGCAACTTCGCGCCACGAAATTTATTCCCTACCATTAATTAAGAAATTATTTGCTTGTTTTATTATGGCTGTTCCCTATATTGCGGCCTCAGAACGCGTGAGGTGCTGATCTACAAGAGGCCACTATGTCACTCCTGAACTTTACTAAGTTATGTGCAGCATTTGCCGTTGCGGCCGGCGTGTTGGAGGTCATCGGTTCGCTTCGATTGTTCGACGCGACCAGCCTGGCAACCGAGTTACTCTATATCGCGACGGATCTTTGTCTTTTGCTCGGCTTTCTCGCCTGGCATCTTTACCAACAGGAAGAGGGTGGAACACTCGGCCTGGTCGGCTTTTTATTGGCCTTTCTCGCAACAGGTTTCATCGCCGGTCCGTCGACAAGTGTCTTGGGCATGCCCACCTACACCATCGGCGCTCCAATTGTGGTTCTTGGCACTTTGGCGATGGCCATAGCCAATCTTCAATCCGGTACGCTGAACAAAATCACACCGCTAGTATTCATTGTATTTGCTGTCGTGGCTGTGTTGTCCCAGTTCGTTCCGATCCTCTATGAACCCGTCTCATTTCCAAATCTGATCATGGGGATCGGGTTCATCTTGCTGGGGCTCCAAATCACGCAAGGACGCAGGGCCTAATCCGCCTTTATCACCGGCGTTTCTTGACAAGGAGCAACTATTGACATAGATAATGCCAATAGTTGCCTCGACAGGAGAAGCCATGGAAGTCGTCAACGAAGTTCTGCCGTCTGATCCCAAGCAATTGGAAGCCATGGGTCAGAAGGCCCCCGAAGGCCCCATTTACATGGTCAATCTTCTTAAGTTTAAAGACCGCGCTGAATATGAGGATGGCCGGGAAACCACGCTGACGGGTCGCGACGCCTATATGATCTATGGTCGTGCGGTATCACAGCTGCTACCGAAATTTGGTGGCGAGGCCATTTTTGGCGCCGATGTTACATTTCTTACGCTCGGACAAGTCGAAGAACTGTGGGACGAGGTTGCGATCGCCAAATATCCGGATCGTGCAGCTCTCGTCGCCATGTCAACGTCAGATGAATGGCGTGAGATCGCGGTTCACCGGACGGCGGGCCTAAAAGGCCAGCTCAACATCGAAACCGTAATGTCGGCAGACATCTTCAAAGAAGACAAATAGACTGTAATTGTGCGATCGCGGTATCCGAACGGCTGCTGATCGCGGCAATCTGCACGTCAGCTATTTTTGAGCGGGGGACTCAATGCGCAAGATTCTAATCACTCTAGGTGTCCTAGCACTCCTTGGATTTGCCGTGTTTCAAGTCGCAACAGGTACGCGTTCAGGACAAGATTTTTTGCTGGAGCGCGCCGTAAACGCCGCCATGTCACAGCCTCCCGAAAGCATGGAGTATGACGGTCTTCGTGTCTTCATGTGTGGAACCGCGTCGCCCTTGCCCGCACGAGATCGTGCGCAAGCATGCGTGGCCGTCCTTGCCGGGGATCGAATCTATCTCGTCGATGCCGGTACGGGTTCGGCCGCCACAGCGCAGCGCGGGCGCCTTCCTCTGAATTACCTTAAGGGCGTGCTGCTGACACATTTTCACTCAGACCATATTTCGGGCATTGGCGACTTTAACCTCGCGTCGTGGGTCGCAGGCCGGCCTGAACGGCTTGAAGTGTTAGGCCCGCTGGGTGTTGAAAAAGTCGTAGACGGCATCAACGACATGTATGCCCATGACCGGGTCTATCGCGTGGCACACCATGGCAGTGATTTGTTGTCGCCCGATCTTGGCCTTTTGCAGGCGCGCGCCATTGCGCCCGGCCTGATTTTGGACGAGGACGGCTTGCAGATCACCGCCTTTGTCGTCGATCATTCCCCTGTCGATCCGGCCGTCGGCTATCGTTTCGACTATCGGGGCCGGTCAGTTGTGGTGAGCGGCGATTCGATCGCAACGGACACACTCCAAGTAGCAAGTCAAAACGCAGACCTCTTGTTGCACGACGCAATCTCGCTACCGATCGTTCAGGCCATGGAACAAGGGACGCGCAAGGCCGGAAACGAACGTCTAACGAAAATCCTCTATGACATTCAAGATTATCACGCCAGTATTGTCAGTCTGACGCCGCTCGCCGAAAAAGCCGGTGTTAAGCAACTGGCCCTTTATCATCTCGTACCACCGCCCCAAAACTTTGTGATGGAAAAGATCTTTGCGCGCGATTTACCGGATGATGTGATCATCACGAAAGACGGCATGTGGTTCGAAATGCCAACCGGCAGCGATGACATAAACATCCGATAGGTGAAGCAACTCAACCGGTAAGATAACGTTGCAGCATGGTGACACATTCTTCGCCCAAGCTCGCGTCAAACTGTGAGTTTGACGCGTTGATGCCAACTCCCTCTGCTGCGCTCACGACGACAAATGCCGCTCGTGCAATATCGCCGACCCGGATCTCCTTGCGATGAACTTTGAGCATCTGTTCTACATGCCCGATCAACTGTGCACGGCCCCTGTCTAGAGATTTACGGAGACGGGCATCGGGAACGTGCTCAAGCGCACGGAACAATTCCGGCCCATGCCGGACAGCACCCATCGAAGCAAAAATCAGCTTACGGAGTTCCTCCTCAATGGTCCGATTCGCCGACGGTTCGTTTTCACTGATCGCGTGAACAATGAACCCAACTTCGCGCTCGACCAAGGCTTCGAACAACCGGTTCTTGTTTCCGAAATACTCATAGAGCGTTCCAACACTGACGCCAGCAACGGCAGCAACGCGGTTGGTTGTCGTGCCGGCATACCCGGACTCGCCTAAAACCCGAGCCGCGGCCTCGAGCAGTATATCGAAGGTGACGCGGGCACGATCCTGTTTTGGCTTTCTTCTCAATTGCTTAGATAAAGATGACGGCACATGCAGAAGCCTTACGAAATCCGAGTTGCAAAAACTGAGTAAACCTTCAATATTTCCTGAGGACAAGTGCGGAGGTTACAAATGCCGGATGATGGCTACAAATATTCTGCCAAGCCCACAAAGAACCCTTTCCGCTATCTGTTGGCTGTTTGGCGATTGGTCACGAAAGAAACCACCGACGACGTTATCCAAGAAGCCGCAATTGTCGAAATCGGATTCGCGCGCTCAAAATTTGGGCGCCGATTGGCGCGTTGGCATACAGTGCTTGACCACCTAAAGGCGTCGCCTGAAACCGCTTCAGCGGTGCGCGCAAGAAAACTCAATGGCAAGATCAGTCTGGAGGCATTGGAAAAGATGCCTGAAGGATCTTTGGGTCGCCTCTTCGCAGCGTCCTGCAGTACGCGCGGCATCAATCCAAACCTCGTCGACATTCCAACAGAAACGGAAGAAGATTGGTTGCTTAATCATCTGTTTCAAACCCATGACATGTGGCATGTCGTGACCGGATGGAAATTTGATCAGGTTGGCGAATTCGGCTTAGGGGGATTCTATTGCGGGCAACTCAAAACGCCCGCGTTCTTTTCGTTTATGGTCGGTCTTTTGCTGCTGAAAGCTGTCTGGCGGCGTGAGGATACCGGCCCCTTCCTCGAAGCCTTTAACGAAGGCTATCGTGTCGGTAGATCCGCGCGGCCTATGTTTGGAACAATTTGGAGCGACCTATGGGCACTACCGCTTGATGACGTGCGCCGGAAATTTGAACTGCCGGTTGATCCCTCACCCGAGATAGAAGTCGCAAAGGCCGCCTGACTATGGGGCGTTCAGCTTAAGGAAGGAAGCAATCAGCGAGCCCTACATCGTGAAGCCAGGCGCGTGTTTGCTCCTGTTCATTGGCGTCCAATTGATGCTGGATACGGTCCTTGATCATCTGGCGAGACCGCTCAGGATAAGGGCGTGTTAGATAGCTGCATTCGGTCCCGTACGTGTTGATTGCAAAAGCCTTGTCACCGGCCTCATGCGCTCGTGCGTTTCCCAGCAAGAATGGCGCATAGTGATCGCGGCCAAGCTGCAACACGTGTTTGGCAAAAGGCGTGCAATTTGGGGGTGGTTGAAGCGCACCGGTTCCGTCCCATTGCCGCGCGTCAGACTCGTTCCACACCAGAACTTTTTCAAAACGTGACAGATCAGGAATGGGATCATTGTTCGTGTGTGCACGTAAACCGCCCAGCAACATACAGTCTGCCGCTGTCGGGCGTTCGCCGAGGGCATAAGAAGTTTCGGCAAGTTGCGTTTCCAACGCGCCAAGCAGCGCCATGTATTCCGCCTCAACCGCTGCCTGATGCGCTGGCAATTCTGTACCGGTTGCGCGACAGGCCCGTGGTCCCCATTGGGCAACTGGATGCTTGCCCGCATCTTCAAGTGACAGGTCGACATCAAACATCGTGCGCAGTACATGCTGCGTGTTTTCTAAATAGTGCCAGCGATAGTGCACCATGACTCGTGCCACCCATTCATCAAGCACTTCTTCGATCACGTGAACCAGCACGCCAAGCGGCCCTGCGGGAAACAAACGACGATGCGGATAGCGGGCATCAAGCAGTGTGATGATGGGTGTCGTGTCGGCCAACGCCCAGTTCTCCGGCGTTACCAGTACGGGAATCTGGTGGGTCCCTGCGCGAGCTTCTAATTCGGAGCTGTCGTCACGACCCTTCCTCTCACTCTTGAATGGCACACCATAAAACTCAAATGCCGCTTCCAGCTTTCGCGTGAATAAGCTAATCGGAGCGCCGTGAATAATGTAGGGATTGGAGCTCATATCGTCCTACTCTAGACATGCATTGCTCGAACAACTCAATCCAAATACGAACCGTCGGTCAAGGCGCGTCTACAAGACCAGTTCTGCGATCGGGACTTCGTCCACTCATTAAAGGAAACACAGCGCGATATGTTGCAGCAGCGTATGATCAGCCAATACTGGATACCGGTAGCGGTTTCATTTGAATAACCGGAAATGGAACCCGGCTCGGTTAATCCACTCTGCAGCGACGGTCTCTAAAACTAGAATCCCAATGGATAGATCAACCGACTACCGGCGCCGCATCAATAATGTCGTCAATCATGTGTCAGCCGATTTGACGCGGCACCATACGATCGACGAACTGGCCGGCATTGCACATTTTTCCAAATTTCATTTTCTTCGGTTGTTTAAAGCCATCACCGGCGAAACCCTTGCCCAATGCGTCCAACGGCTCCGACTGGAAGCCGCAGCAAGCTCGCTGATTTACAAGACAACCCGCAGCATTACCGACATTGCGCTGGATCACGGATTTTCCAGCAGCGCGAATTTCGCAAAAGCGTTTAATCGGCATTTTGGTTGTTCTCCATCTTCATTTCGCCGGACGCGCAATCGGACCGATTTTCAAAAAAGCAATTTTGGAAAAGCCAACCCAGATTCAAAGTCGCATATTGATGAAGCAGGCCTGGTCGTCGAGATTGTCGATCAAACTGATCTATGCCTGGCCTACTTACGAAACATTGGCCCATACAATCATAAAGGCATCGGCAGCATGTTTGATGAGTTGATCAGTTGGTCAAACGACAACAGCTACCTAGCCCCCCATGCACAATCGTACGGAATTACCTGGTCCGACTCACACATCACGGATGAGTCGACATGGCGATACGACGCTTGTGTCACCGTTATTGAAACGGCCAAAGCAGACGGAAGGTTTGGGCTGTTGAAGCTTGAAGGCGGACGCATCGCACGACTCTCAGTCACGCTCAATCCGACAGAAATGTCCAAGCTGGGAGACTATTGGGATTGGTTTCTCGGAAATTGGCTTCCCGAAAGCGGATACGAACCGGCGCCGAGGCCGAGCTTCGAACATTATGGGTCGGTAGCGGGGTCAAACGGCCAACCCGTTTGTCTGTGCCTTCCTATTCAAAACATAAAGGAATGACATGATTGGTGACACTTACAGGATTCAAAAGATTGGCATAATAGTTCCCAGTAGTGAAGGATTTGCACTGACACTAAATGCTGAGTTTCGCGAAGCATTGATGGGTTTATCCCAATTCAGTCACGCGATCGTTTTGTGGTGGGCGCATAAAAGCGATGCGGACGAATTTCGTGGTCAACGCGTCTTACATAAACCCTATGTGAACAGCCCCGACGATGTGGGCGTGTTCGGTTCACGGGCGCCGACGCGACCAAACCCGATTGCGATGTCAACGATTGCAGTTCAGTCAATTGACGAAGCGCGCGGCATCATCGTAACGCCCTTTATCGATACTGCGCCCGACACCCCTATCATAGACATAAAGCCCTATTTTCCAGCTTCCGACAGGGTTCGCGAAGCAACTGTTCCCGCCTGGTGCCAGCATTGGCCTCAATACTACGAAGAGTCTGCGGCGTTCGATTGGAGTAAGGAATTCACCTGACTCCAAAACAAACGACAACCCACGTCAAACATTTGATGACGACGCAAAGCTCAATTCGTCTGCCTGCCGGGTCGATGTGCCTTCTGCCTAAACCAAGTCTCTTGCTTCTACGTCAGCTCGGATTTCCTCCATCAATGCCGAAGTCGGCGCACAGTAGTCAGCAATCCATCTGTTGTAGATCCGTTGAAGCGGCGCGACGTCCAGATAGTTCCAGCATTCGCGGCCCCGCTTTTTGCGAATAACAAGACGGGCACGTTCCAATACACCGATGTGCTGGAGAACGGTGCACCGGTCCAATCGATCAAGCGCTTCGCAAAGCTCGCCTGTCGTTCTTGCCCCCCGCCTGAGCACATCCATGATGCGTCGCCGGTCTGGATTGGCGAGTGCCTTAAACACTTTATCGTCTTTAGTCGATTTCACTTGCGTCAAACCACAACTACTATATGTTATATTTTTATAACATATAGTAGCAGCCGAATTTGTAAAGACCATGCCACGTAACTTTTCTCTCCACACACGGATCGCACGCCCTGTTGCCACTGTGTTCGACGCGGTGATCGACAAAGGTCAACTCGCTCATTACTTCGTGCACACAAGCACCGGTCATCTTGTCGAAGGCGCTCGCGTCACATGGACCTGGATGGACGAACCAGGGAGCGCGTCGGTCACCGTCACTAAGATCGTTCATAACAAGCGGATTGAGATGACGCTCGACCCGAAAGATTGGGGAGACACACAACACAGCTATGAAATTCTCGTCGTGATGGAATTTGAAGAGCTGGACAAAAATTCAACGATGCTAACGATTAGCGAACAGGGATGGCAGGATGACCCGGACAGCATCAAGGGTTCATATGAGCATTGTTGGGGTTGGGAAAAAACAGCCCTTGGACTGAAGGCCTATCTCATGCATGGGATCGATTTGCGCAAGTGATCAAAGGACGGAAAGATGATGAATCGCATTGTGACAAAGGATGAATGGCTCAAAGAACGCCGAGCATTGTTGAGAGATGAGAAAGCGCTCACCCGTTTGAAAGACCAATTGGCAGAACGGCGACGCACTCTTCCTTGGGTCCAGTTAGAAAAGAGCTACACCTTCAATGAAGGAAACAAGCAGGTTGGGCTTGCTGATCTGTTTGAAGGCCGAAGCCAACTGATCATCTATCACTTCATGTTTGGGCCGGATTGGGAACAAGGGTGCCCGGGCTGCACCCTGTTTGCCGACAACTTCAACGGCATTATCGAGTATCTCAATGATCGCGATGCCAGTATGGTCGTGGTCTCGCGCGCACCGGTTAGCAAGCTTGAAAAATACAAAGAGCGGATGGGTTGGCGTTTCCGTTGGGTGTCCTCGCAAGACTCAGACTTTAACTTCGACTTCCACGTCTCTTTTCGCGAGCCGGGGCCATCACAAAAGATGTTCAATTTCCGTAAGTTCGACAATGTCGAGCTTGAAGAAACTCACGGCATCAGCGTCTTTTTCCGTGCCGAAAACGACGAGATCTTCCATACCTATTCGAGCTACGCGCGCTCGGTTGATCCGCTAAGCACCAACTATCAATTGCTCGACCTCTTGCCGAAGGGACGTGGACCGCTAGCCAGCGAAGACCTTACTTTCCGGCGCGCGTGAGGATCTGGCCTTTAGTTGTGGATCGCTTGGCGCGCGACATACCCCTGCCAAGCGATTGCAAGAAGCGGAATCCCGAATTCAGGCACCAACCCGATATACCGAATATGCTCGTTCGGGCCGGTATCCATAAGCGTGATGACACTGGCAACGCCAACGGCCATAAAACCAATGTGTATCAAGCGAAACCAGTCCGTACGGTGAGCGATAGATGGAATGATCCATAGCAACATAACGCCGGACATCAGCCAGTACCAACCTAGCGCTCGATACATTAGATCAAAACTAGGCCGCGCTATTGTATCCAGCTCATCGGATGCATTCGTTAGCCGGGCGGACAGCGCTGGAAACTCTGTTCCCAGAACCAACGCGACACCTTCGGTGCCGTACAGTACGAAAGTGCCCCCTCCAACGATTGCGATCAGCGCAGACAGCAAGCTTAAAATCTGAAGTCCACGAAGCGATACCACGCTCCAAGTCATTGTTGAGGGCCCATCGTGAGTCTCACAGGATACTCGAGCCGTGATGCATTTCGCGTCCCCGAACCCAACTTGCTTCGATCGTGTCACCGGATTTGAACACACGCATCATCGCTTGAAGGCATAATTGGGTGAAAACGGGCGCGCCATTCAATGTCATCAAAAGATCGCCGGGTTGAAGCCCCGCCTTTTCGGCAAAACAACCAGGCATCACCGTATCGACCTCAAGACCCGTCCCAACTTCTTTTGTCGTCAATCCGGGAAACGCCCATGGCATGCCATGCCGCGAGACTTCGACCCCTCGCTCGATAAAGAGTATTAGGTCAGCGATGATTTGATCGCCGCCGATTGTGAAGGTCTCAAGGGAGTCCTTAACCCACGCTGGAAATCCAGACTGCACGACCAATACCCGTGTCCCCTTTTTCACAGACTCGAGCGTGATGGCGATTTCTGTTCCCTTGCAGGGTTCTGAATGTTTGTGTGCCCGTACCAAACGAGGCGCATCCTTTTCAATGATCTCGCCCGTGGTGGGGGAATCCGAAAAACGTGGAAAAGCCGACAACCAGGCCGGCTCGCGTTCATTGTTTTTGTCGAGTTGTTTCCAAACATCTTCGCGCGTTTGCCTGACCTCAAATTCTGCTTCAAACCGATCGTCCGTGAATTTTCCCATGTCAGCTTTCCTCCGGGTTCGGATAAACGGCGAGGGCGACCCTAAATTCGCGGCCGTCACGCGCTCCATACTTTTCAAGCAAGGGACCCAACGCCTTGAGATAGGCCTCCATAAAGCCCGCCCGATCTTCTTCGTTCGAAAACCGGATTTCTGCTTCTACCGAAGCGCTCGGGATTTCCTCATCATCAAAAGCAGCGCGATCAAGCAATCCATTAGCGTCCTGCTGAAGCTGCTCGCCGAGCCCCACGAGGCGCTCCAGTGAAATTTGATCCCGCAATGCCTTGTCGCGCTTTTCGTCATCCCAAGCCATGCGCGGTGACACGACAAAGGTTCCCGCAACGGCTTCATAGAGCTTTTCGATCAGATGACCATTGAGCCGTTGACCTGCTGACCGCACGAGCTTCGCACGCGCAAGTTCCTTCAAGTGGTAATTGACCTTCTGACGAGGCTGCCCAATCGCCCGCGCAATGGACGCGGCTGTGTTCGGCGCTCTGAGTTCTGACAAGACCTGCCGCCGAATGGGATGCGTTAAGGCTTCAACCGCACGCGGTTCGGAGATGGTCTTTGCTCTTGCTTCCATTGGCGAACTATAGGAAATTAATTTTTTCTAGACAATACTTTTTTTCTATCTTTCCGTTTCGGCAGAATGAGGCGCAGAATCAAATGCTTGCTGACCGAAAGAGCCCCTCCGTGACCGACACGCTGAACATACGCACTGACGATCTGACAGCACCCGAAGTTGTCTCGCTTCTTGAGCAGCATTTGGCGCTCATGTTTGATGTGACACCCAAGGAGAGTGTCCACGCCCTTAATTTGGAAGCACTACGTGCGCCCGATATTACGTTCTGGACCGCCTGGCAGGATGGCAAACTTTTGGGATGCGGTGCGCTTAAGGAATTGTCACCTGACCATGGTGAGATCAAATCCATGCACACGGCGGCCCGTGTGCGCGGCAAAGGCATTGGCGCCGCCATGCTTGTCCACATCATGGAAGAAGCCCGCAGTCGGGAATATGAAAGGCTCAGCCTTGAAACCGGCTCCATGGACGCTTTTGCCCCTGCCCGCGGGCTTTATGAAAAGCATGGCTTTTTTGTCTGTGGCCCCTTTGGATCGTACACAGAAGATCCAAATAGCGTGTTTATGACACGCATCATCTAAATGCTGGCCACTACGCCGATCCAGCCTTTCAGGTGACAAGCTACGCAGACATTCTTTCGGGTTCAGATATTTGTTCCAGTATGACCTGATAGACTGCAGCGACATTCACAGGTTTTGCAATGTACCCGTTAAATCCCAGCTCTCGGTATCGTTGCACATGATGCACCATTGCGTTCGCGGTCACGGCGACGACAGGCGTTGGTCCAATACCATTCTCGAGTTCATAACGACGTATCTCTTTCAGCGCCTCTTCCCCATCCATCACAGGCATCTGAATATCCATCAATATGACATCAAACCTTCTAGATTGAACCGCCTGGACGGCCTCGCGTCCATCAACAGCAAAATATAACTCGGCCCCCGCCGGCCCCAACATCGATTGCAGAACAACACGATTAATTTCATTGTCTTCGGCAATAAGAACTGAAATGCCCGACGGCAGAATCTGCGCATCGGAATTTTCCTTGCTGGAAGACTGCATATCGGTGTTTTGGTTCGCCTCTGGCAACGGCAGCAAAATGCGAAAGGTAGCTCCCTGCGCATCGTTATTTTCGGCCTCAATGCTTCCATTCATTGCATCAACCAACCCCTTGACGATTGACAGGCCAAGGCCTGAACCACCGAACTTTCTATTGGTTGACGCGTCTGATTGGAAGAATGGATCGAAGATATGGAGGAGCTGGCTTTTGTTAAGTCCTATCCCGGAATCGCACACCTCCAGCACAAGTCCTTCTTTACCCTGTCCGGGGTGCCAATTTCTGCAACTCACAACGACGCTGCCTTGTGAAGTGAACTTGATCGCGTTGTGGACTAAGTTATGAAGAATTTGAAGCACGCGCGTTTGATCACCAACACGAAACTGTGCCACATCTCGCGGCAGACCGCGCACGTCCAACTCAATACCTTTTTCACGTGCTTTAAAGGAATGTAGCGATTCAATTCTTCGTAGGACTTCGTCGAGCGGAAACAGCGATCTTTCGAGCGCAAATTCTCCTGCCTCAATGCGCGAAAAGTCAAGAACGTCATTCAGAACGTTCATGAGCAAATCACCAGCATCTCGGATTACGCCAAGCATACGCGATTGGTCTGCGCTGAGATCTGTTTTGCTAAGGGCTTCAGCCATTCCCAAAACACCATTCATTGGTGTACGGATTTCATGGCTCATCATCGCTAAGAATGTGGATTTCGTCGCACTTGCCCTTTCGGCAGCCGCCACAGCATCAGCCAGGCGCGCTTGGGATTCGATCCGCTCGGAAATCTCTCGCTGTACGGCAATAAATCGTTCGATTTCGCCAAATTCATCGAATACAGGATTGATCTGCAATTCAAGCCAATAGGCGCGGCCGGACTTTGAGTAGTTTAGTATTTCGGTCCGAATCGCTTTTTTGCCATCGAGCGCATAAGCAATCGATTGATTGGTCTTCGGATTGGTTTTCGGCCCTTGTACGATGTCGCGCGGTGACTTTCCCTTCACTTCCTCCAAGGAATATTCTGAAAGATTGAGGAAAGCGGGATTGGCCCATTCGATTTTGCGATGCTTGTCACAAATGACGACTGCGTCCTCGGCGTGTTGCGCAACCAACGCCAGTTTGGCCAACTCGCTTGATTGATGCTCGATTTTTTGACGGCGTGCTTCCAATTCACTCGAAATGCGTGCCCGGTCGGCACGTTCAAACGCAAGACCGATAAGCGCCGCAAGCGATGCAAGAAATGTAGCTTCATCGGGCAGCCAATCGCGTGCATCGCCAGTGCTTTCGCAACAAATCACACCGCGTAAATCATGTGCAGTTGGGACTCGTGCGCTCAACGCCGAAACGATATTCAATGGCCGCAAATACGTTTCTGTGAATTGTCGCGTGCGACTGTCTGCCCTCACGTCCCGCACCTCAACCACACGAGATAAAGCTAAAGCGTCAAAATAGCCGGGCGGTGCAGTTCCACGGGCGATTTCGCCCTGCACATGACAATCGTCCTCGCGCGAGTACAAATTCAGACAATTTACGGCAGCTTGGTCTTCGGTGAACACCCAAACACCGACGCGCGCAATGGCCAACATTCGGCTTGCTGTACAACAAATGTCTTGTAGAAAATCTTCCAACCGCATTGTTGGAAGCGACTGCACATCAAAGAGCCGATCCAGCTCTTGATTGTAACGCCTCACGCGCGCGTCCACTTTATCCACGCGCGTACCCTGCGCTACATTCCCTGATGCACCGATCAAGGTATCTTGCGCCATTTTTGCACCCTCTCTTCAACCGGTTTTACACATCAAGAATTAACGTCTCGTTGTCCGAGGGCATTCCTAGTCTTTGCGAAGGTGGATCTAGCGGAGCTTCGTTAGGCCGATGCGCTCGCGGTGAGAGACGCCTCGTTAACTTTCAATCCATAAATCGAAATGTCCACGGCACGACGGCAGTTCCAGTAATCTTGCTCATCGGGATCAGACAGACTCCATTACCGCGGATCGAGCACGCCCAAAACTTGCTAACACCCGCAAGCACTCCGAGGCCCTACTGTCGATAAAGCGGCCAGCACTTCGTCTCACTCAGATCCGCATTCGATCGTCAGGTGTGGTAGTATGGCTCAGTTGGAATCATCTTCACGCCAGAAACCATGCTGCATCACATCTCCTTGCCGGTTTCAAACCTGATCCAATCCAGGCGCTTCTATGACGCAGCTTTGAAACCACTTGGCTATCGTTGCGTATTCGAAACTGACACAGCAATCGGCTATGGCGTGGAAGACGGAAAAGACAAGCTTTGTTTGAAAATTGCGACGCCTGCATTGGCCGCAGGCGAAGGATTTCATCTGGCATTGACCGCGCCAACGAGAAACGCCGTTGACGCGTTTCACGCGGAAGCACTCAAACAAGGCGCAATAGATAATGGCGTGCCCGGTCTGCGCGCGCATTATGGGCCAACATATTACGCTGCTTTTGTGATCGATCTGGACGGCCATCGGCTTGAGGCCGTTCATAAATAAACGCCCGTTTCGAACTAAAGCATGATCATGTGTCACAGAAACATGATCATGCTCCAAAGCGCTCTGGGATTCACAGTTGGTGGCGCGACCAAGAAATTTTGGCGGTTAACCGGATTCCACTTAACCTGATCACACTCTAGCGTCCACCCATGATGGTCGTCGCCCCATTGTCGATGACCAATTCGGCTCCATTGATAAACTTTGCATCCTCCGATGCCAGAAAAAGAACCATGTTCGCAATGTCGTTGGGTTCACCAAGCCCAAGTTGCTGCCGCAAAGCTTCTTGATCCTCGGCTTCGGTAAACTTAAGGCCGGATCCATGCTCCAACGCCGCATGCGCCATTGCCGTGCTGATGAGTCCCGGATGCACCGAGTTACAGCGAATGGCGTAGTTTTTCGACTGACAATGGGCTGCAACGGATTTCGTCAGGCTACGGATCGCTCCCTTTGCGGCAGAATACGAGAAATATTCTGCTGCACCCTGCAATGCGACAATCGAGGACATGTTGATAATCGACCCACCGCGCTTTTTCATTAGCGGCAACGCATAGCGGCACCCAAAATAGGTACCGTCCAGATGGACGCCCAAGATGCGATGCCATTGTGCCGTCGACATCGTTTCGATGTCCGCAATAATCGATATCCCCGCATTGTTGACCAGAATATCCAAACGGTCATGCGCTCTACCGACATGGTCCATTAGGTCTTGCCAGCCTGTTTCCTCCGCAACGTCCTGATGGACATAATCAGCACCAATTTCTTCGGCAACGACCTGTCCGCGTTCGTCATCAATATCTGTCATGATGACACGCGCCCCTTCCGCAGCGAGCAAACGCGCATCAGCTTCGCCCAATCCCATTGCAGCACCGGTAACGAGCGCGATTTTGCCGTCAACTTTTCCCATTACTTCATCCATCTTCTTGTTGGGCGGCACAGTAAAAACCTGACACCAATTGGGCAGATTGAAAAGAACAAGAAACGGAGATTGAGGCCGCAATGCTGTGCGTCTCTTTAGCTCACCGCACGAAACGGAACGCATTTGGCAATTTTAGTATCCGACTCAAGAAATGTGCAGATTTCTCGCGCTTAGGTCCAAAGCCCGCGCAATGAGGGATCAAACACGTGACCCCATGTTTTTCTGGCATACAGTCGTTTCAGATTATGCCGATTGCTGCGGCCATCCTGCGGTTAGTCTGCGCGCCAACAGGTGAGACTGATCAACGATTTGGTCAATGATTTTGTAGATGTGCAATTGGGCTTCGCGAGAATGACGTTCATGCGGCGCAAACAAATCATCCACATCGAGAAGGGGTTCCGGTGTTCCGCCGCACGCTTCCGTGTACAGAAGTGTCCTCAATCCAAAGTCCCGCTCAAGGATCTTTTGATGATCCGTGCTCATGGAAATCACAACCTGGGTCCGCTCCAAAATGTCTTGATTCAGCGTGCGCCGTGCATGTCCTGAAACATCTAGCCCCTTCTTCGCGAGATAAGCGGCAACATCATCCCGTACAACATAGCCGGGGGCATCCATTGTTCCGGCGGATGAAACCGAAATCATAGAGGGCTCTTTCAGAGCGGCTTTCAAGGCGTACTCCGCCGTCACACTGCGAAAAATATTGCCCGTGCAAACAAACAAAATCTCAGTCAAAACCGCCACCGATGTCAGCTCGCCGCTCGCCATTGGATCAAAGTAAAGGCGGGATCTGCGTCAGGATGGTGCTCAAAGACGGCCTCGACTTTTCCCCCAATGTGCACTTCTTGTTGTGGGTCCCCTACAAGATTGCCGACCATGCGCACATTCCCCGCTTGTGGCAGTTCGACGAGCACAATGATGTAAGGTCCATGACTGTTTAGCGCACTATGAACGGGATGCCAGACGCGTTGATAGGAATAGATCTTTCCTGTTGGCTCAACATCATGAAAGTGCATATCAAAACTGTGGCATTTGTGGCAAAGCCATTCCGGCCCCCATTGCCAAGTGTTGCAGGCACCACATCGTTGAATCCGTAAAATCCCTTGTTCAGCCCCCTGCCAAAACGGTGCATCAAGGCCATCGAGACTCGCAACGGGTTGAGAGAGACCATCCGGCAAATAGCTATTCGTCATAGCGCGGCCTCCGATCCGAACAAACAGGCTGTTGCTGGTGTCACCATCGGGCCCGCAATCATCAGGGAAAGCTTGGGATCGTTGACTTGATTTGTGGAGTCGCCACGGATCTGCCGGACCGCTTCGATCACCAATCCAAGCCCGTGCATGTAGCATTCAGCCAAATTACCCCCGCTCGTGTTTAGGGGCAGGGCGCCGTCGGGCGCCGCAAATCTTTCAGGCGTGAAAAAATCATTCACTTCTCCAGGGGCGCAAAAGCCGTGCTCAACCAGTGCCATGACCACACCGCCCGTGAAGTTCTCATAGGATTGAACGACATCAATGTCGTCAGGCCCCACGCAGGCCATTTCATACAAGTGTCGAGAGACAGTTTTGAAATTGGATGTCCCGTAATCCGGGGCGTTGTGCACGGGCGCCGCGGAGCGGTAGTCACCCCCTCCCGCCGCTGCCATCAAATAGCAAGGTTTGTGATCGAAGTCCTTCGCGCGATCTGCGGACACAAGAATCAGGGCTGCCGCCCCATCATTCTCCTGACAACAATCGAACAGCCGGAAGGGTTCCGTGATCCACCGCGAGGAATCGTATTTTTCTTCCGACAAGGGGCGGCCATACATGACCGCATCAGGATTATTTTGGGCATGGTTATAAGATGCGAGCGATACGGCCCGCAGCGCTTCCTGTTTGACATCATGGTCGTGCATGAAACGCATCGCCTTCATCGCAAACATCTGCGCGGCCGACATCAGCCCGTAAGGAACCGTGTGTGCAAATTCACCGGATATTTTGGGACGGCCACCACCGCGCCCGAATCGGCCAAATTGGCCTTGAGCCAACGCACGGAACACAACAACACAATCCGCCATGCCGGTTGCAATCGCCGCGGCCGCATTTCCAACTGCGCCGGCCGTTCCGCCGCCACCGCCGCCCCACAGCATGTTTGAATATCGCAGTTCTTTGCAACCGAGCGCTGCTGCCAATCGCGGCCCTTCGTTACGGTCATTGCTGTATGAAGAGAAGCCGTCAATTTCACTTGGCGAAATGCCGGCATCCTTGCACGCATTCACGATCGCTTCGAGCACCAGTTTGCTTTCCGCATCGGGGGACTGGCCGTGTTTGTAGTATTTCGTCTGGCCCATCCCGACCACCGCGGCCTTACCGCGTAAGGTTCGTTCCATGGTTAGCGCGCCGCTGCAAAGGCGGCATAGTCCGCATGTTTGTGGAATGCTTCAGGAATGTCGAACTTGAACACGCGCGCAGCATTGATCCCTAGGATCTTTGCGCGTTCTTCATCCTCCAAATCGCGCATGCTGCGTTCGATCGCCTCCGCTGAATGCGGCCAACTGCCTTCGTGATGGGGATAGTCGTTCGCCCACATAAAACAATCAACAAGACCATGCGCACGCGCAACGTCAAGGCCTGGTTTGTCTTCTTGAAAACTCGCAAATCCGTTTGTCTGGAAGTATTCGCTCGGCAGGCGATCAAGTTTAGGCCGGACAAACATGTGGTGTTTCCGATATGCTTCGTCCATGGCCGCCAATGCCCATGCAACCCAGCCTATCCCAGCCTCAATCGATCCGAACATCAGCTTGGGAAACCGATCGATAACACCTGAGCCACAGATATTTGCGATGGGTTCCATGGTCGGTGCCAGCGAATGCACAGCATAATTGATGACAGCCCCACCATTGCCGCGCGACGTGCGTGGGTCCCGCCCGGTCGAGACATGAAAGGTTATCGGCAGATCGACATCTTGAACACAGGCCCATAAAGGGTCGAATTCAGGCAAATTGTAATTCGGATCTTCATGGTTGGGCGGCCCCCATTTTGGTTTGCAGGGTAAGGACAGCCCCTTGAATCCAAGTTTGGCGCACCGGTTGATTTCTGCAATCGCCCCCTCTAAATCGCCGGCCGCAATGCAGGCCATCGGTGCAAGACGATCATTATACGGACCAAAAACTTCCCATGCCCAATCGTTATATACGCGGCACATGGCTTGACTGAATTCCGGATCGGGCGTCGCCCAAATGGTGAGGCCTTTGTTCGGAAACAGGATCTCAGCTTCCACGCCATCCGCCGCGAGATCAGCTATGCGATCTTCCGGTGTCGTGCCAGATTGATTCCGCAAGCCATCTTGTCCTTCAAATTTGATGTTGCGAAGGCGAACGGGACGAAACCCTTCCGTTTTTTGCAACTTGTTGCCTTTGGCGTCCTGCACAACACCCGGCAGCCGGTCGCGGTACTTCTCGTCCATGCGTGTGCGCCATAGGTCGGACGGTTCTTGCACATGCCCATCAGCGGAGACCATAAAATATTTATTTGCCGCATCGGGCCGGGGCGACCGCGGCCCCTCAAGTGCGCCCGGCGACGTAAGCCGCCACACATTATTCTCATCGGGTTGTGGGATTTGTGTTGCCTGGCTGGTCATGAACATGTCCTCCGTTGGCGTAAGGCTGCTTTGCCGTTTCTAACCTTACGCCACTTCACCAAGACCGCAAGCTGTAACGAATTTGAATCGCCAATCGTGCTGGTGCACCGTTCCAATTTGTGTGATTAGCTAAAGGCCCTCATTCAGGAGAAACAGCTAATGATCATCGGCATTCATCACACGGCCATTTCAGTGCCCGACATTGAAAAGGCGATTGAGTTCTATAGCGGTGTCCTTGGATTCGAGGTCGTTGAAGAAGGCGAATGGGAACAGGGAAATCCGACCATCAACGCGATCCTGAACGTGGGCGACTGCGCCGCAAAGCAACGCATGCTCAAGGCGCCCAACGCCTATATCGAGTTGTTCGAGTACAAAACACCCAAAGGGGCGGATCAAGATGCCAATCGTCCCGTATGCGATCACGGCTATACGCATTTCTGCCTACAGGTAACGGATATCCAGTCGGAATACGAACGGCTCCAGAATGCGGGCATGCGGTTTCATGCACCGCCCCAAAATATGGAAACCTGTCACGCAACTTACGGCCGTGATCCATTCGGAAATGTGATTGAGATCTACGAGATCTTCAGTGACGTGCATCCGGGGTTGCCCGGTTCACATTAGGGCTTGCGACGAAAACAAACGCGATTGGTCTAAATCAACTCAACAATGACGCCTTCATTTGGAGCGAGAGAAATCTCCGCTGCGGTGCTTTCTAACACTCTGTCTTGTTCTGAGGAGAGCCGAATTTGCCCAGCGCCCGGCAACGTCACAGGCTGCGGTTCATCACTGAAATTGAGGGCAACACCGAATCTTTTGCCGGCGTGAGTGCGCGTATAGCAGTATATGTCCCCATTCACTGACACATGCTCAAAATCACCGATGTGCAAAGCGGGCTCTGCATGCCGCAATTCGATGAGCTTTTTGTAGAATTGTAGAATCGACCCTTCATCTTCAGTCTGCATCGCCACATTACGGGTGATATAATCCTGCGCGACCGGCAACCAGGGATCGCCCTTCGTAAAACCAGCGTGTGCGAGCGCATTCCATTGCATGGGCGTCCGGCACGGATCGCGACCGGGCTGACGTAGCTCGCCGTCCGTGGCTGCCGGGTCATTTACGTATTCATCACTGAGAATCGCATTCTCGATGCCCAGTTCGTCGCCATAATACATTGTGGGCGTGCCACGCAAGGTGAGCAGAAGCATCGCCGCCAGGCGCGCCTGATTTAGCCCCGCCCGCGTTGCGATACGTGGTTGGTCATGGTTGCCTAAAACCCAGTTCGGCCAACCACCTTCCGGCAAGGCGGCTTCGTATTTTCGAACAAAACCCGCAATCTTCTCTGGGTTCCATTTGTTTGTACAAAGACCAAAATTGAAAGGAAGATGAGCGCCGTCGCCATTCTCGCCGTAGTAACGCACCAGCCGGTCGACCGGAAGATAGATTTCGCCAATGATCACACGTTCATCATATTCATCTGCAACTGCCCGCATTTCACGAACGATCCCTTGCACTTCCGGTTGATCTTGCGTGTAGATGTGATGATGTTTCCGGATGGAGGGCATGCCCGGTCTCCAACGCTCATCCCCCGGTTCGTCACGGAATTCTTCGTCTTTGACAAGCAAATTCATAACGTCAACACGGAAGCCATCAACGCCACGCTCAAACCAAAACCGCATCGCGTCATAAATCGCAATGCGCACATCTGCGTTTTGCCAGTTAAGGTCGGGCTGTCCTTTGTCAAACAAATGCAAATAGTACTGACCAGTTGCCTCGTCCCACTCCCAAGCACTGCCGCCGAAGAACGATTGCCAGTTATTCGGTGGGCCTCCATCTGATTTAGCGTCCTTCCAGTGATACCAATCGCGCTTGTCGTTCTCACGCGACGCGCGTGATTTCAGGAACCATTCATGCTCACTGGAACTGTGGTTGGGGACCAGATCCAATATGACTTTCAGGCCCCGCTCATGTGCGTCCGTCAAAAGACGGTCGAAAATCTCGAGCGTTCCAAAAACTGGATTGATGTCTGTGTAATCCGCGACATCGTAACCAAAGTCGGCAAAAGGAGAAGGGAAAATGGGCGACATCCAAATCGCGTCGATACCCAATTCTTCTAAATAGTCGAGCCGCCGCCGAATTCCTTCCAGATCTCCTTTTCCATCGCCGTCGGAATCCATGAATGACAGGGGGTAGATCTGATAGACGATTCCCGATTGCCACCAATGGGCCATTGCAGCCTCCTCAACAAAGCACCCGCCGCTGGCAGATTACATTTTTGAGTAGATGCTAACGGGATCTTGGCTGCGATCAATGGGCTGCAACAGCTTTTTCACACAGACCGAGCATGAAGTCCCTCACAGTCTCTGAAACAAACGAGTCGCGCGATCTCATGCAGGACGTCAATTCCAGGATTGAGTCTCTTCTGAGCGAACCACCGAATTTCGTCAGGCCCCCTTCATCAATCACAGAGTAGGCCATTGACCAATTGGAAAACAACCGAGTACTCGTGGTGTCCTGAATCAGCGCTTCTACTTTGTTGTGGCGTTCATCCAAGGATATGCGCTCGAACAAGTCCAAGACGGCACGTTCTTCCCCCTCAAGAAGTTGAAGAAACGCAGCACCATCAAAGAGTAGGAATCCCGTGATCGCGGACTTCTGATTATTCTGCCGGGCTTTCTCCAGAATATTGTCTATCGAAGATTGGGAAAGAGACGTCGTTACTTTGGACGAATAGACAAGCTGATACATTGTGGATCCCCTTCACATAGATCGCCGCAACCAGCTTACGTCGGTGCAGATTAAGCGCTTCTTAATCTGCTTAGCGTCTGAGAAATACGTGATTGAAGAAATTCCGCTATCGCAATCGCCAAAAAACCTTGGTTCTACCGCCGCAGCTCTGGCGTATACCGCGAGAGAAGCTTGAGAAAAGCCTCAGCCTGTTTCGTCCGATATGCCTTCTTCCGGCGTACGGCAACGACGGGTAGGCGTGCGTTCATTCCCGACACGTCGATCTTTCGCAAACTGCCGATTCGTATTTCTTCCCGGCAACTGGCCATGGGCATCAGCCCAATTCCGTACCCCGCTTCGATCAAGCGCTTTTGTGCCGTCAAACTGTCAATGATGGTGATTTTCGGATGAGCTAATCCCGTAGCCTTTAACTCGCGTTCCAACAAATGACCGAAGGAATCCACTTGATTTTTTTCAGGCGGAAAACTGAGCCAATTCTCTTCTTCAAACCTGGCAAGATCCTTGAGGCGTTTCGCTTTTACAGGATGAGAGCGGCCGACGACGACGTAGATCTTTTCTTCGCCAAGCCTCAGAGACTCAAGCCCAGGCTCCTGATCTTCAAAGTAACGCAGGCCGATTTCAGCATTGCCACGTTTGACCAGGAAGCTGACCTCGTCGCTGTTAGCGGTTCTCAGTTCGACAGACACATCCTTGTGTTGCTCCTCAAATACGCGCAAGGCATTCACAACATGTGAGTCAGCCAACGTTCCAACAATGGCAAGGCTGAGTGACGAAGAGGGTTTGCCGCCTGCCGATATGTCGCCAACCGCACGCTCACCATCTTTAAGAGCTGCGAGAACCGTCTGAGCATGTGGCAGGAAAGCAAGGCCTTGCTCAGTTAGACGAACGCCTCGTCCGCTGGATTGAACCAAGGGTGCCTTTAGTTTCGCTTCGATCTGGCGAATGCGGCGGGTAATGGCGGGTTGCGTTCGGCCCAGATGCTGAGCAGCGCGTGTAACACCTCCCTTTTCAGCGATTGCCACGAAGGCCTCAATTTCATCCAATGTCATTTCTATGATATATCAGAATTTTTTATATATTTGAACTATATTATCAATTAGTTGGATGTGTTTTAAAATAGTACCTTCCTCCAACACGCAGCCCCGTTGGAGAATTGAAACGATGACACAAACTGAAAAGGCCGCCGCATTCAAAGCATTGCATCAGAGTGGACAGACATTTATTGCCCCCAACCCATGGGATACCGGCAGCGCGAAGCTGCTGGAACACGCGGGATTTCAAGCCCTTGCCACCACATCACTTGGCGCCGCGAATTCGCTAGGCGAAAAAAGAATCAGCAAATCACAAACGATCAACAACTGCGCCACAATCTCCGCTGCAACATCTTTGCCTGTTAGTGCAGATCTTGAGAACGGCTTTGCCGACACACCAGAAAACGCTGCCCAGATCATCGTGGAGGCTGCAGATGCCGGCATTGTTGGTGGCTCAATTGAAGACTTTACTGGAGACCCGTCTTCACCGATCTATGACTTTTCGTTAGCCGTCGAGCGCGTGCAGGCCTGTGCAGAGACCGCGCGCAAGCTGCCTTTCTCATTTACCTTCACGGCACGCGCGGAAAACCTTCTCTACGGATACAAAGACTTGGACGAGTCCATCCGCCGTTTACAGGCGTTTTCAGATGCAGGCGCAGATGTTCTCTACGCGCCCGGTGTTTATACAATCGAGGACATTCGTACGCTGGTCTCGGCTGTCGATAAGCCCGTGAATGTGGTCATGGGATTGGCAGATCCCGCAATCACACTCGACGATCTACAGGAGGCAGGCGTGTCCCGCATTTCAATTGGCGGCGCCCTCAACCGCGTGGCGCTCAATTCGTTTATGCAAGGTGTACATCAGCTGCGTAGGGGCCGCTTTGATTTCGTACGCGATATGGCCAACGTTGCTGAGATCCACGCAGCCTTCTAAGCGAAGAAACGAAAGGAATGCGATTTTGGTTTGATCCACACAGTCGCGTTGTCGTTTTGTCTATTGCGATGTTTTGGCCGCTACCAGGCTTTCACGGCCAATACATCGCAAGGCGGATCCCGCAGAAGGTCTTCCGCAACACTGCCGAGAAAGGCGTGTGCAACGCCGGTCCGTCCATGCGTGCCGATCACAAGCAAATCAGGTTCTAAGCGGCTGATTTGGCGGTGAATGACATCCCGTACCATGCCCTCTTCCAAGATACGTTTAAGCCTAGGTTGGCTGGGATGGAGACTGGATAGGAATGTTGCCATCTCCTCTTCAATCATTGTTTCGAACCCGATCTGATGATTCTTGCTGACCTCTCTTCGCGTATCCAAACCACGCAAGAATCCTTTGAAGGGCACCTCATACGCATGAACCAGGTGGAACTCTCCGTTTGGCACAAACTTGACAGCAAACTCAACGGCCCGTCGCGAATAGACTGAGAAGTCGACACCGACCATGACACGGCGATAAGGACGGCTTACGCGGTCCTTTACCAAAAGGGTTGGAACATCGCTGGCCCGGACAATGCGCTCAACCGTGGTGCCGCGAAACATATCCTTCAACGCATTTTCACGGTGCATGCCCACGATCACCAAATCTGCGTCAATGTTCTCCGAGAACTCCAGTATGCTCGTATAGGCTTTGCCGAAGGCAACTTCGATCGCAATGCGCACATCGTCTTTTGGCGCGACTCGGTCGAGATGGTCCCGAATTTCTTGCTTGGCGGCGTTTGCGTGCGTGTCCGCCAACCGAGCGGGCAGATCTTCATCGACAACATGCACGATGGTGAGTTGAGCGCCAACTTCGTGTGCGAGTTTTGTCGCACGCTCAAGAGCGCGGTCAGAACGCGCAGAAAGATCCGTTGCCATCAGCAACCGCTTCATGTCGAAACTCCAAATTGTAACCAGGGTTTATAGTTATGCCTCTTAGGATCGTTTTTTCGAGGCGGGCTGATCGGTTTTTGCGATTAAGGAGTGATCGCGACTTTTAGAACACCATCTCTTTGGTTCGAGAAAAGCTCATAGGCGTCTTCAATTTGGTCCAGCCCATAGCGATGCGTGATCATTGGCTTAAGATCAACGCGTCCTGACGAAATGACATTCATGAGCCGACGCATCCGTTCTTTGCCCCCTGGACACAAGGAGGTTACAATTTTGTGGTCACCCAACCCCGCGTGAAACGCAGAAAGTGGTATCGTGAGATCATCAGTATAGACACCAAGACTTGATAGCGTACCGCCCGGCTTCAGCACCTTGAGACAATTCTCAAAGGTTGATTGCAAACCAAGCGCCTCGATTGCAACATCGACACCGCGGCCGTTCGTAACGCGCATGATTTCATCAACGGGGTCGCTATTTGAAAAGTCGATGACCGTGTCGGCCCCAACGAGACTTGACATCTCCATGCGCTCTGGAAGCGATTCAACTGCGATGACCGTTGTTGCCCCCCGCAGCTTTGCGCCTGCTGTTGCGCAGAGGCCGATCGGCCCTTGAGCAAAGACGGCGACTGTGTCACCAATTTTTATGTTACCGGATTCCGCTCCCGCAAAGCCGGTGGACATTATGTCGGGGCACATAAGGACTTGTTCATCCGTCAAGGCATCCGGCACTGGCGCCAAGTTCGCCATTGCGTCCGGCACCAAAAGATAGTCGGCTTGCGCGCCATCAATCGTATTGCCAAAACGCCAGCCCCCCATGGGTTTCAGTCCATGTGCTTCGCATTGTCCATCTTGTGCGTAAAGACCATCCAGACAGGCATTAGAGTGGCCGCTGGGACAGATCGCGCCCGCGATAACACGCTGCCCTTCTTGATAACCCTGAACGTATGCGCCGAGCTTTTCAATGACGCCCACCGGCTCGTGTCCCACGGTTAAACCTTTTGCGACGGGATATTCACCTTTGAGTATGTGAACGTCTGTTCCGCAAATCGTCGTTGTCGTCACGCGGATTAGTGCATCGTTCGACCCAACATCCGGGACGGGCTTGTCCTCAAGGACAATCCGTCTTGGCTCAACGAACACGGCTGCACGCATCATCTGGGCCATTGATCTGGGTTACTCCTTTGTCCTGACTTCAATCCATCCGTTTTGTTATGTCAGGATATATTTTGGTGACCTTGATCTGCGTCAAGGACGTTCGACTTATTCTCGGCGACGTTCGTGTTGGCATACTGAGAGACGAAAAGTCGACGAGGCCTGTGTTGATAGAAGCTCGATTAGTTCAACAAGTGCCGAGATGAACGAACACTTTGTGCCTTGCGATATAATTTGAATCCACCGCGGGGACGTCGCACGTTTTGGGGACGCTTGTCATGCGCGACGTAGCTAAGTCGCGAATTCGGCACTCCTTGAAAATGGGAAATGCAATTGTCTTTAGTCGCTCATTAAAGGCGCTCGCTAGACTGACCTGATACCTCTGTGCATCACACACCGGCAAACAAATCTCTGTAAGGACAATAATGCTCGAAATTGTCTCGACGTCCGTCTTCTACGAAATTGCCGTCATTCTAGCACTGGCGGCGGGAATCGGCATGGTCGGCCTGCAATTGCGCCAGCCGATGATTGTAAGTTTTATCGCCGTCGGAATCTTGGCCGGACCTTCCGTCCTCGGCATCGCGCAATCGGATGAACATATCAACCTCCTGGCCGAGCTGGGCATTGCGGTCTTGCTTTTCCTTGTTGGGCTGAAACTCGACATTAAGTTGGTACGCACGCTTGGGCCCGTCGCGCTGATGACCGGCCTTGGTCAAGTGGCCTTCACGTCAATCATTGGCTTCGGCATTGGATTGGCACTCGGTTTTGATACAACCACCAGCCTTTACATTGCGGTCGCGCTGACTTTCTCCAGCACGATAATCATCGTGAAACTACTGTCGGACAAACGCGAGATTAACTCTCTGCACGGACGCATTGCACTTGGTTTTCTGATCGTCCAGGACATTGTTGTCGTGCTTGCGATGATTGTGCTTTCCGCAATCGGCGTTGGAACGCAAACGGAAGCTGCATCCAATCAGGTTGTCGGAATTCTTGGATCAGGCGTTCTGATGCTGGCGGCGGTTGCCTTCTTTATGCGCTTCATCGCCGAGCCTCTGACTGAACGCCTTGCCCGTGCACCGGAACTCTTGGTTTGTTTCACCATCGGCTGGGTTGCACTTTTTGCCGCGCTCGGTGATTATCTCGGTTTTAGCATGGAATTGGGCGGCCTTTTGTCAGGCGTATCTCTCGCCTCGACGCGATTGCGTGACGCGATATCCGCACGCATGGCTCCCTTAAGAGACTTTTTGCTTTTGTTTTTCTTCATTGCGCTCGGCGCTCATCTTGATCTTTCGCTGGTGGGCGCACAGGTGCCGGCCGCGGCAATTTTCTCCGTGTTTGTCTTGGTCGGCAATCCGCTCATTGTGCTCGCCATCATGGGGGCCATGGGATATCGCAAGCGAACAGGCTTTCTTGCCGGCCTTACTGTTGCACAAATCAGTGAGTTTTCGCTGATCTTCATGGCGATGGGCGTATCGATTGGTCATGTGAAGCCGGAGTCGCTTGGCGTGGTAACATTGGTGGGATTAATCACCATCTCGCTCTCAACTTACATGATCACCTACTCGCACTGGCTTTATGAGTTGCTTGAGCCGATGCTTAGCCCCTTTGAACGAAGCACCACGCCAAGCGAGCTGGCAGGAGAGGTCGATAATTCGGGAAGGCGCTATGATGTGGTGCTGTTCGGTCTCGGCCGATACGGCAGCGCCATCGCGCGCCGCCTAGAGCAACATGGCCTCTCGGTACTCGGTGTCGATTTCAATCCAGCAAAGATTCGACAGTCGCAGCGCGAGGGCTTTGATGTCGTTTATGGCGATGTAACGGATCCCGAACTGATTGCGAGCTTGCCTCTTTCTGATGTGCGTTGGGCTGTAGCTGCTGTCCCTCAGCATGAAACCGGCATCACCCACGAAGATGCACGCCATTCTCTCATCAACGCTTTACAAATGAGCGGATTTGCGGGACGGGTGGCCGTCACGGCCTACCCGGTCGGGGATACAGTACCGCTCGCCATTCACGGTGCAGATATCGTTCTTCAGCCATTTCGTGATGCTGCCGACCAAGCAGTGCACCTTATCCTAAGCAATCAAGACCCGTCACCGCCCAAAACGGTCAGAAACACGCACAAGGAGCAGTGAAGCGCGAACATCGATACGCCACACTTTGTGTCGACATGCTCAAATTAGCCGCTCTCGCAAAATTCCAAAGTCGTTCACCTTTGACAGACGCATTCACCCGCGGAACAGATCTAAGGCAGTTTTGGGACGCCGTGTGTGCAAGAACCTCTCGGCCTCTTCAACCAAACCAGTCTTCGTCAATGCATAGGCCAACGTCAATTCAAGAAGATCCCGTTGTGCGCGGCTGCCACCCAATCTTTCGTGGGACGCCATAATCGGCGCGAGACGATCGATCGTACCTTGCCAGTCTTGTTCGGCGAATGCTCCAAACGCTTCGGCGATGGTGCCAACCATGTCGCTCGCTGTCCCCTTAGCGGTCTTGCGCAGAATATCGAGTTTGTCTTTTCGAGCAGTGACGGCGTAGGCAATTGCAGCATGGGCGTCGGCGAACGATAAGCCCGGTGATGCGAAGTGTAATGCAGCGTAGTCGGCCGCAATGTCCCACAAACCTTGTTGCCTTCCCTGCCCTGCAAATTCGGAGCGCAACAGGACGGCAACCAGGTCGGTCATGACATTAATTGGTGGTGCCAATGCAACATCCGGGTGAACATCCGCCCGGACAATCTCCCAGGCTTGTTCCGCCTCTCCCATCGCCAGGGCCCACAGCGCATCATGCCAAGCTAGATGACAATGCAAAAGTCCTTCGCGGCTATAGGTTCGGCGCCACTCGACCAATGCCGCACGACCAGCATTCGTTTCCCCGGCTTCATAGTGAATATGCGCGCGGTGGTGCACAGCATTGGCGTTTGCCGGGTTTGCCGCAAAGGCCTTTTCATTCAGGGCCTCAGCCTGCGTAAGCTGCCCGACCTCGCACAGCGCGAAGGCATAAAGGCTTTCAAACCACCAATCGCCGACATAGTGAGGGGCCAGCGGAGCCATAAACGCCAGATTCTCCGCTTCGCGGCCCTCACGGCCACTAAAACCGATCAACCCAAATACGCCACAACAGGGCAGCACCATCATTACATCGCGGGGGTACGTTAGAACGTGCTTCTTAATCTCCGCATAGCCTGCAGAACTCTGGCCATTGATCAGCATATCCATGATGGTCACATGCGCCTTTTCTTGCGCGGTCGTTCCGCCTATGAGCTTTACGGCTCGCTGAATCATTGCACGTGCTTCTTTTGGCCTTGCGATGATCTGCATGGCACGCGCGAGATCCGCGTGAGCGACCGCAAACCCCTCATCTTCTGCAATGGCCCGCTCCAGGTGCTCAATCCCGCCTGGTTGTGCGGCGAGAAATAGGTCGATGCCTTTTTGGTAAAGTTCCAGCGCCTTGGTGGAAACGGTTGTGACATTGTTGCCGTAACGGTCGTGCATGGGCGCCTTTCACCAATGTGAGGTCTTGTGCGGATCAGGCATTGGTTGCTTGCGCAGCCGACCTTTCCGCCAGCATTTTGTGCAAGGGAAGCGCGGCGCGCAACGTTATCTTTAGGTATGGTTAGTCGGTATCAGACAAGTCACCTATTTTCGTGACTTCACCACGATACAATTGTGCCAGGCCACGTATTGCACGCACAACTGAGGCTGGATCAGAAATCTGTAGCGCGTGATTGCCGTCGCTAAACTGTTGTACGCTGAGATCGGATAGCGCCAGAAATTCCTTCTGAAGCGTGATCCACGTTTTTGCGGCCTCTTGAAAGGCCGGCGTATTATCTCCTTGCGAAAACCAATCAAAGCTTTTGTTCGCGGTAAGAACCAAGAGCGGCTTATTGCGCAGTGCTTTGCGGTTTTTCTGCAGAATATCGATGCTCGCGTCGAATTGTTCCAGTTCCGAAGCCATAGCTGCATAGCTACGCGCTTGCGACAGCGACCACCGCGCCCATGCCTGCCGTTCTTCAGGCAGATGCGGGTGGTTTTGCACTTGAGGTTCCGCGATGCCCAATGCCGCTAGTGCCGAAATCTTCCACCATTGAATGATAGATGCATTGAGCTGCGATATGAGCTCTGCAGGTAAGCGCGTACTCTGTTCAGGGTGTGCGCTGTCAATGAGCAGCAGAGCGAACACGTCTTTTGGATAGGCCTGTGTATAAGCCATAGCCGCAAGACCGCCATAAGAGTGTCCAGCGATAACGTAGGGCCCCACCTCACCACTGGCAGAGAGAGCTGCATTCAGATCCTTGGCATTGGCAGAGATGTCGCGCGGAAACGTGCCGGAGTCAGACCATCCATATCCCGGCCGGTCAAACAGGCAAATGCGGGTGAGCTTTGCTGCCGCCTCTTGAACATCCATCCAATAGATCGACCAAGAGGCATGCCCTGCATCAATAATGGTTGTTGGTTCGCCTTTTCCTTTGCAAAGGACATGCAGGGCGCGGCCTTTGTCGAGCTGAATCATCTGCCCTGGGGATTTGATCGCAATCTCTGCTTGAGCGTGCGCAATCGTTAGGAATAGAAACGCGAAAACAAATGACCAACGCATGAAGAGGCTCCCTTGAAAATGGACCCCAATGGAATCTCACTTGCGCGCGTTTGAGCAATTACGCGCTAAGTCGTTGCCGCGCCTCATATATGCACACGAAGCGACACATTAAGCCCTGCGTGTTGTGCGGGTCACACCTTCCAAGCCAATCTGGGGAAGCGCACGCGTTGAGTTTTAGCGTTCAACACTTATCCGCCGGAAGGCAGCGGCTTCCGCGATATGGGGACGGCGGACACCGTCCACGCCTTCCATATCGGCGAGTGTACGGGCGACACGCAACACACGGTGATAACCACGCGCTGAAAGCTTCATTTTGTCAGCAATGCTGGTGAGCAACACCCGCCCCTCGCCGTCCGGCCGCGCAACAGCTTCCAGCAGTTCGCCGTCGGCGTGCGCATTGACACGCACCTCGTCTCCAACACCAAGCGCTTCATAGCGATCACGCTGCCGCTTACGCGCACGCGACACGCGGCCGGCAATGTCCTCTGTACACTCACCAACAGTCATGCCACTTAGATCTTGAGGGCGGACAGGCGGCACATCGACATGCAGATCGATGCGATCGAGCAATGGCCCAGAAATCCTGGCTTGATAGTCTTGCGCGCATCGCGGCGCACGAGAACATGCTTGGCTGGGATCGCCGAGATACCCGCAGCGACAAGGATTCATAGCCGCGATGAGTTGGACGCGAGACGGATAACGTACATGTGCATTGGCGCGCGCCACCAGCGTCCAGCCGGTCTCTAACGGCTGGCGCAACGAATCGAGAACACCTTTTTGAAATTCCGGCAGTTCGTCGAGAAACAACACACCGTTGTGCGCGAGTGAAACTTCACCCGGTTTTGCGCGCAATCCACCGCCAACAAGGGCTGCCATGGAGGCAGAATGATGTGGCGCCCGATAGGGGCGGCGGCGGCTGATACGCCCTTCTTTGAGTTGTCCTGCCAGCGATGCAATCATCGACACGTCGAGCGCCTCGCGTGCATCAAGGGGAGGCAGAAGTCCTGGCAGCCGCGATGCCAACATTGACTTGCCCGCGCCAGGCGGTCCGGTCATGAGTAGATTGTGACCGCCACTCGCCGCGATTTCCAAAGCCCGTTTGGGCATCTCTTGCCCTTTGATATCGCGCATATCCGGCACCGACGCTGTTTCCTCGGCGAGTTCGGCACGGGGAGGCGACAAGATTTGTGTGCCTTTGAAATGATTGATGAGCTGGATCAACGAAGCCGGCGCCAAAACGTTGACATCTCCGACCCACGCGCCTTCAGCACCACATGCTTTGGGACAAATAAGGCCGCGCCCCATGCCCGAGGCAGCCATGGCGGCAGGAAGAACACCGGTCACCGGAGAAATGAGGCCGTCAAGGGAGAGCTCACCCACAGCAACAAAGCCTTCCATCTCCCCCGAGGGTAAGACATTGAGCGCGGCCAGAAGGCCGAGAGCGATCGGCAAATCGTAGTGGCTGCCCTCTTTGGGAAGGTCCGCCGGAGCCAAATTGATCACAATGCGTTTGGGCGGCAGCGCCAAACCAATTGCAGACAGAGCCGAACGGACCCGCTCGCGGCTCTCCGTAACCGCCTTGTCACCAAGACCAACCACAGTGAAAGCCGGCATGCCCGGATCGATGTGTACTTGCACATCGACCTCGCGCGGATCAATTCCCTGAAATGCAACCGTATATGCATGCGCGATCGTCATTTAGAATCGCCAATCGCAATTTAAACTTGTGCAAGCTTAAGGGACACTATGTTGGCCGTCACCCTTGCACAATGTAGCGCTCGTCACATACTGGCCGAATGACATCATCACTTCAGAACCGGGTAACACCGCTCGGCGCGATCGTTGCCAATCCCGCACGGGGTGCCTGGACCGGCAACCGGGGGGCATTGGCCAAAGCAGACGGTTCACTCGGCCCATCCCGCTGGAAAATCAAGGCGTGGATCACCTGTGTTTTGCATTGGAAGAACAATAAGCAACCGCTGATGAAACCCCGAACGTGGACGCCTCTCTTCTTTTTGGATGAAGCCACCGCCTTGGCCGCTGGACATCGGCCATGTGCTTATTGCCGACGCGACCCCTTTACATCATACGCCATGGCAACCCGCCCCGCCGGGCGTGCCGAACGGTTACGCGCACCGGACATCGATGCACGGCTACACATTGAGCGGCTTGAAGGTACCAGTCGTCGGAAACGATTGCATCACATGCAGATCGACGATGCACCGAACGGCACCATGTACCTAGCCGATGATGATCGCGTTTACCTGATTGAAGACGACACAGTTTTACCGTGGTCCTTCTCCGGCTACGGCCCAAAAGTTTTGCGCCCCAAGGGCATACATATTCATGTGCTTACACCGCCTCTGACGCTTCTGGCGCTACGCAATGGTTATCCAGTGCAGATAGATGAAGGCGCGCAATCCAGGGAATGAACTCAATGCGCCACGTCCAAGCGCTCATCATTTATGATCTCAAGCGGCGCGACGCTATCTCCATGACTTCGGTTCGGTAACTTCGCTTACTCAACCATACAGCGTATACTGATTAAAGATGCCGCTTAGTCATGGTATTTGAGCGCAAGTCTCAAAGAACAACGAAAGCAGTCAGACCTCACCATGCATAAAAAATGTGCAAATCCACGTTCAACACTGTCGAAAGACCACACTGCTAGTGCGGCTTTACATCTTCAGCCATTCGAGATGCTTGCTCAACTATAAGACGTACAGTGACTATTTTGAGTAATCGCGAAAAAAGCGTCTGCAATTAGCCACCTTTTAACCACCACTGTCCATATTACCTGCCGGGTGTAACAGAAGCGGGAGGGTGCCATGCTTCACAAGCTGAATCTTGCGTCGGCAACGACGACAACCAATACAAACAATCGTGAGTTCAAAGAAATGGTCGATAGCATGCCCATCGCGGTTATGCTGTGCGAGCTGACGGACTTCACGATCACGTACGCAAATGATGCATCGATCGAAGCACTGAAGGACATTCAACATGTTCTGCCCGTGCCCGCAGATCAGATCGTTGGTCAATCAATCGACATTTTCCACAAAAATCCATCACACCAGCGGAGATTGCTTTCCGACCCTCGAAACTTGCCGCATTCCGCGCGCATAAATGTGGGTGACGAAATCCTAGACTTAAATGTCGCCGCAATCATGGATGCCAGCGGAAATTATGTTGGCCCGATGCTGTCTTGGAGCGTGATCACAAAACAAGTACAGCAAGAAATCGAAACGGCGCGTGCTATGCGCATGCTGGACGAGATGCCGATCAACGTCATGCTGGCGGATAAAGATACGCTTGAGATCAACTATATCAACAAGACCAGTATTGAGACGCTCCGGTCGATCGAGCAGCACCTTCCGGTAAAAGCGGATTCAATCAAAGGCGCTTGTATCGATATTTTCCACAAGCAACCGGAACATCAACGCAGAATTCTGGCTGACCCAAAAAACTTGCCGCACAACGCCATCATCAATGTCGGTGACGACAAGTTGGATTTGAAAGTCGCTGCCGTTATTGATGAAGATGGGACCTATGTCGGCCCGATGGTCAGTTGGTCTGTTGTTACCCAGAACATCAATATGGCCGAGAGTGTGTCAAAGGTCGTATCTGCCGTTTCCGCAGCGGCCACCGAAATGCAAGCCAGTGCGTCGTCCATGTCTCAGGCGGCAAATGCCTCAACGTCCGGCGCGGCGGCCGTTGCTGCCTCTGCCGAAGAAATGGGCGCAGCGATCGGCGAGATCTCTCAACGCGTCAATCACTCGTCACAGATCGCACAGGAAGGCGTAGAGGTTGCGGCACAATCCAATGAAACGATCGTCGCTTTGGCGGCCGTCGCCGAAAGGATCGGCGGCGTTGTCAATTTGATCAAGGATATTGCGGACCAAACAAACTTGTTGGCTTTGAATGCGACCATCGAGGCCGCTCGTGCAGGCGAGGCAGGCAAAGGATTTGCTGTTGTTGCTTCGGAAGTCAAAACACTGGCCAATCAGACTGCGAAGGCAACGGATGAAATCGCCGGTCAGATCGGTGAAATTCAGCAGGCATCGGAGTCTGCCGTCTCCGCGAACGAGAAAATTGCCGACAAGATCAAGAACATAGAAGAGATGATCACTGCGATTTCAGCAGCCATGGAGGAACAAACTGCGGCAACGCAAGAAATGGCATCGAGCATTTCGTCCGTTTCGACCTCTTCGTCAGAAACTGGATCGCTGGCCGACCAAGTAAAAGACGCGGCGGGCGAGCTTTCAGAGCGCGCTAACGAATTGGAAGGCGAAGTTCAAGAGTTCATGAACTCCATGGGTGTCTAGCTCAAGACGGACGATGCGTCAGCTTAGGCTGCATCGTTGAGACGTAGTGCACGACTTTAAAAGCGGTGAAGAAAACTTCACCGCTTTTTTGTTCGATCGGCAAGGGGCGGTCTGTGTTCACCCACAAAGCCATACTTGACGTATCAAAGACGAGCAAGAAGGACACGACACGAACGCCGTTGCTGAGAACTCTATTGCACCTGCACGGCGTTGGGCTTGTAGGGCGCGAGTGGCCGACGATAGGCACTAAGACCAATATCGACTTTCGTCGCGAGCGCTCTTAATTGCGAAGCACCTTTGCCGAAATGTTGTCGGCATACTGAGGCGGTGTAGAGCAGCGTGCGCTCAAGCAGGCGCATGCGTCATCGGTTTGAGCGCATAAGAAATGATCTAGGCGACAGCTTGACGCAAACTGCGGTACAGTTCCGTTCCTTCCTGAGCAAAGCTATTGGCATTGCTTACTGCCGAGGAGATGGTTTCCAAATTGGTAGTTACTTCACTCACCGCCGTCGCAGCGCTCTGCATGCTGCCGGTAATTTCCTGAGTGGTCGCAGTCTGCTCTTCAACGGCGCTTGCCACTGATGCGACACTACTCTCGACCGACTCAATAGCCAGCTTGATACTTGAGAGGCTATCGACAACCGTGGAACTAACGGACTGCATATTGTTGATCTCCGAAGATATCTGTTCGGTCGCTTTTGCAACTTGGTTCGCAAGCGATTTAACTTCAGACGCAACCACCGCAAAGCCCTTGCCTGCGTCACCGGCCCGTGCTGCTTCGATTGTGGCGTTTAAAGATAAGAGGTTGATCTGCCCCGCGATCTCCTGAATGACCTCGACAATATTGTTCATCGCCTGTGCGGCGCCAGAGAGCTCCTGGGTCGACTCATCTGCCCTGGCCGCTTGCTGCATCGCCTGCCCCACTTCTGTCCGCGAGTTTTCCATGCTTTGTGCGATTTCATTGGCAGATGCATGGAATTCTTCAGCCGCGGATGCAACAGATTGAACCGTCTGCAAGGTTTGATGCGAAGCCGTCGTTGCTGCGTTGGTTTGCGTGTCTGCAGTACCGACGGCATTCACGATTTTTTCCAGATTTTCATCAACGAGCGAGCCGACCCTGTCGGCTTCTTGCCGTGCTAGAACTTGTGCTGTGATGTCGGAAGCGTACTTCACAACCTTAAAGGGCTTTCCACTCGGGTCGAAAATCGGATTGTAGGATGCCTGGATCCAAATCTCCTTTCCGCCCCTGCCAACCCTTTTGTACTCGCCTGCCTGATATTCACCGCGGGCCAATGAGTCCCAAAATCGGCGATATTGCTCGCTGCCTGCGGACGCTGGTTCCATAAACATCCGGTGATGCTTGCCTTGTATTTCTTTCAAACTGTATCCAACCGCGCCTAGAAAATTTTCGTTCGCTTCAATGATGGTTCCATCCAGCTCAAATGAAATTACGGCTTGGGATTTGTCGATTGCTTTGAGTTGTCCAGCATAGTCTGCGTTTTGTAGAGTTTGTGCCGTAATATCGGTCGCGAACTTCACAACTCTGACCACATTGCCAGCACGGTCTAAAATCGGATTGTAGCTGGCTTGGATCCAGATCTCTTTTCCGCCCTTGCCATACCTTTTGTATTCAGCAGCCTGATACACGCCACGGGCCAGCGACGCCCAGAAGTTTTTGTATTCCGCTGTAGTCTCGAATCCGGGCTCGACAAACATGCTGTGATGACGGCCTTGGATCTCGGAGAGTGTATACCCAACGGCGTCGCGGAAATTCTGATTTGCCGTTATAATCGTGCCGTCGGGTTTAAAGTGAATAATAGCTTGCGACTTATCCAGTGCGCTCAACATGGCGCTCATCAGATGAGAATTCGACGCCTGGCCTTCGTTATCATCATGACTTGACGTATTGGAGGCGCTGAAAAGCCCTCCTAGAACTCTGTTAATCATGGCACCCATCCCCGAATGGTCTAATCGACATCTCCCTTCGCGATCATCAAAGGGAGCTACACCATTCAAATGTAGCGAATGCACGTTAACACGTGCCTAAATATGCAGCATTGCTGCCTATAGGTTCATGATCAGATCTGCACACGCATTAATTCTATTTTTCCCGCCCCACTCCAAAAACAAATCATCTGTATGCTGTTTAATTTCTTTTGTTGTCTTCCGACTACCGTCACCTGAGCGGGGAAACAGCAGGTAAATGAAGCGTTGATCGTGTACTTTTGCTGAACGTGGCCCTGTTTCCAGCTCAAATTGTTCCGCCAAATGGCGCGAGCCTTGGCCAAGCGCATTATCAGGTCCGGCATCCGCAAAAATGGCGCCACGCAATCGGTCGCGCCTGGCATCGTAGATCATTGCGAAATCGCCATATGTTATGCCGCGCGCGCGCCAAAACTCTTGCGTTCGTATCGAGTTCGAAGGCAACGTGATATAGGGAATTTTCGCAGCATCGATATAACGCCGCGGATCGGACTTCTCATAGACTGGGTCAAACAGGCCCGTGGGAGAAACGAAGTAACCTGGCGCCGGATCATCACGCCCTTGCACAACGGGCTTGCCAGAACGTTTGCCCGTATCAGTAACCAATCCCCACCAATTGCCAACATGGCCGGCATGAGCGAGTTTCGCGAGGCCACGCCCATCGTCAAAGTGGTAGGCGTGTGGCGCACCATCCGCTTTGACCGTGAAGCCTCCACGGAAAAGCACTGCCTGATCATGTTTGGTACCGAAGATATGCCAACCTTCAGGTGCGCTGAACACAGATTGCAGACTCGCACAAGGCGTTGTATCGATCGGCGCAGAACAGGCGCCCGTGAGCGCGCAAAGGAAATAGATTAAAGAACGCTTCATCGTGCGGCCCTCATTTACAGGCCACAACGTGTCATTTTCCGATTAGGATATTGTTAAGAGTCGAGCTTGCTTTCTATGGCATCCCAAACCATCGCCGCCACATCGGTCCCATCGAATCGCGACATCTCGCGAATACCTGTTGGCGACGTAACGTTGATCTCAGTTAAATACCGTCCGATGACATCGATCCCTACAAAGATCAATCCGCGTTTTGAGAGTTCCGGCCCGATAATGTCGCAAATTTCCTGATCACGTGCGGTCAGCGTGTCTTTCACAGCCCGGCCGCCCACATGCATGTTCGAGCGCGCTTCTCCTTCCGCCGGAATACGGTTGATAACCCCCACCGCTTTGCCATCTACAAGGATGATGCGCTTATCGCCCTGTCGTACTTCGGGCAGATATTCCTGAACGATTGGGGGTTCACGGAAGAATTGACCGAATAACTCAAGCAGAGAATTGAGGTTTTCATCCCCCGGCGCGAGATGGAAGACGCCAGCCCCACCATTGCCAAAGAGGGGTTTGATGATCAGATCCTTATGTTCATCACGGAACGCCTTGATCTCGGCCACATCATTCGAGATCAAAGTAGGCGGCATGACGCCTGAGAACTGTGTAACCAAAATCTTCTCAGGGGCGTTCCTGACTTCAGCGGGATCATTCACGACCAAGGTTTGTGGATGGATATGTTCGAGAATGTGTGTCGCTGTGATGTAACTCATGTCGAAGGGCGGATCTTGGCGCATCAGAACGACATCCGCATCCATTAGATCGATCTTTTCTTCTGCGCCGAGAGAAAAATGGTTCGATACCTCATCGCGGACCGTGAGGCCATGCCCACGCGCCATGACGTTTCCATCCAAAAAAGACAGGGCTTGCGGAAGGTAATAAAACAACTCATGGCCACGCGATTGCGCCTCCAAGGCGAGGGCGAAGGTGGAATCGCCCTTTATGTCGATCTTATCGATCGGGTCCATTTGAATGGCGACACTGATACCCATCGTCCGTCTATCCTAAACCTTCTGTGCACGAATGGTTTGCAGCGTCACCACCGCGCGCTGTTGTGCAGTTTCGCTTGCGGCTTCCAGAATGGCTCGATGCACCGCTTCTTCAGCCTTTTCCAGTTGCCCTGCTTTAAAACGCAATTGTCCCAACTCCAACCACACGGCATCTGCGGTCGGCGCAATGGCCACCATCCGTTCAATGAGGTCCAGAGTTCGGTTCAAATTTCCGTTTCTTTGCGCGCGTACTTTCTGATTATTGAGCAAGCGAATCAAGATAGAGCGGTCGTCCAAAACGTTGAAGAAAGACGATTGCAGTTCGGCTTTTTCGCCCATTGTCTGCCGGAGTATCCGTTCAAGGTGCCCACGCGTTATGGGACGGCCGTCATTGAAGGGATCAAACAGAAGGTCTGCACCGCCAAGAGCAAGCTTAAGCACAAAGTGTCCGGGGAAATTGATCCCTTCCGCTCGCCACCCCTGGGATCGCGCCGCACAAAGATAGAGAATGCTCAGCGTCACCGGCAATCCTTTGCGCCGGTCTATCACTGAAATCAGGTCGGCATTCTTGGGATCGTCGTAGGTGTCCCGGTCGCCGTGATAGTCAAATTTCCGCGCAATTGCCGAACCCAGAATCTGGGCGGCTTCTTCCGCGTCTTGGACATCTTGACCCATCCGCGCGACGGTCCCACAAACATCATCCAAATGGTTTTGATACGGAACGAGGTCCACATGTTCGCGGTCAAGCGCCGCCAGGGACAGCGCGATCGTAGCGATATCCAACGGTGTGCCCGGCGCCTCGGCACCGGCCGCCGTGAGTATGTCCCAATGAATTTTATGCTCCGACACCAAGGGGCCTCTCATATCCAGTCCCAGATGCCGGAGAGATTACGCCAATCCTTACCCTTCACCCAAGGCGATAATGATCAGATCGCGCGCGGCGCATTATCCGGGACGTTTCGGGGAGCAGCGGTCTGGCGAACATGGGTGACGACCTTTTTTACGCCGCCAATATTGCGGGCATGCTGAAGAACCCGATTGTGTTCTTTTTCATCCCGCGCGATACCAAGCAAATAGACCGTGCCGTTGACCGTTTCAATATCATAGTTGATGTCATAGACATCGCCATCACCAATCAGCTTCGCGCGCAGCCGCGTTGAGATCCACGCATCTTTGGGAAATGCCCAAAGGGTGGAACGGTCGGTAACTTCAATTTCGTTGATGACTTCATTGACACCCGGTGCTTGCCAAGCAAGACGGGCAGCTTCGATCCGGTCTTCAGGCGTCTTCACCAAGCCCGTTAACAAGACGCGACCTTCAATGACCGTTGTATCCACATTCGCAAAGAGCGACGTGTCTTCGCGCACATATTTGGCTTCGATGGCGACCTGAGTGGTCAAGTCATCGACAGCATCCCCCATACTGCGTTCTTGTGCGGCCGCGATGCCGGTGGTTGCAACGGCACCAACCAACATGGCCGGCAGCGTGCATCCGCTGACAAGAAATCCTAAGCCAACAAGAACTGCGATCGACCGCATGAGGGCGATGCGACGTGCTGAGAAGCAGATAAGGTGCTGCATGTATCCAACTCCAACGTCAAACGCGTGTCGGAAGTAACGCGTTGACTACGCGTCGATCCAGGCATTGCGTATATGAACAGGCAGGCGCCATGGACGAACCAACATGACATCGAAGCGCAGGTCGACCGACTGAAACTCTGGCCGCTGCGTCAAAAACCATTGTGCAGATTTCTGAACGCGGCTGCGCTGGCGTTGCGTTACAGCGCCAAGTGCGGATGTCAAATCTTTCCGCCATTTCACCTCTACAAAGACCAGAACGGCATTGGTGCCATGGCGACCCTTTGTTGCAATAAGGTCAATCTCACCAACGGGCGTTCGGTACCTTTTTGCAACTATTCGGTAACCACTTAACAAAAGGTAAAGATGGCAAAGGAACTCGCCGAATTGGCCTCTCCGATAGGCTTTTTGCCGGGAGTCGCTCACTTTTTCTCATCTCGAAAGGCCAAGGCGTGCGCATACACTTGGCGCCGCGGCAAATCGAATCGCGCGGCAACCTCCGCCACCGCGTCCTTCACGCTGAGTGTGGCGAGACGCTCACGCAACATCTTGTCGGCCGCCGCCCAACGGTCCTCCGCCGAAAGATCATCTGCACGCGATCGGTCGACGATCAATGTTACTTCCCCCTTGATCGCGGCACGTGACTCAAGCTCTTCCCTGACGGCGGCAGGAGAACCGCGCACAAACTCCTCAAATTTTTTTGTCAGTTCACGGGCGACAGCGATACGCCTCGGCCCCATGATTTCTTCTATGTCTTGGAGCGTCGCGAGCAGGCGCCGCGCCGACTCAAATAGGATCACCGTTGCGTCTATACCTGACAACGCGTTGAGCTCGCGCTTGCGGGCTTCGGTACGGGGCGGCAAAAAACCGGCAAACAGGAAACGGTCAGACGGCAAACCACTGGCCTGCAAAGCCGCAAGGACGGCGGATGCGCCTGGTATCGGAAAGACGCGCGCGCCTTGCTCGATAACTTCATCCACCAGCTTGTAGCCCGGATCAGAAACTAACGGTGTCCCAGCATCGCTGATCAGCGCGATTCGGGCGCCTTCACTGAGTTGTTTCAGGATCTTGGGGCGAACAGCACTTGCATTATGCTCCTGATAAACATCAAGCGGGGTGGCAATACTGTGGCGATGGAGAAACGGTTTGCTGACTCGTGTGTCTTCACAATAGATCCGGTCACAGTCACGTAATACCTCAAGCGCGCGCAACGTAATGTCTTGGGCATTGCCGATCGGCGTCGCAACCAGATAAAGCCCAGGAGCCAGAAGCGTCGGTGGAGACGTGATATTTTTCTGTCCCATTTGACCAGCATGTGAGGAAGATGTGGGCGTTCAGTATGTCCACATCTCGCCCCAAAGCTCAATTTGGTCAACTCTGGCGAACGGCTATTTTTGTTTTACTTTGTTCGCAAAATCGGGTTGCACTGACAGTGCTTCGATGAGTTTTTCGATATTGGCAACGGGGTGCCTCAAAGCTCGCTTGTCTGGGCCGGTTTTTTCCTCGGAGGAGATTTTCGCACCTGCACCGGAACTTGCCAGTCCAACCGCGGCTTCGGTTTCTTCTTGTTCGCCCGCAGGATCGACATCCAAGGCAAGATTGAACGACTCCAAGAATGTCCGAATGTAAAGCCGAAAGGCAAATATCGAAGCCGCAAGGTTTTGGCGTGGCACTCCGGCAAATTCCAAATCATCCCGGCGGACAAAGAAGCCCCCGTCACGACCATAACCAACAAAAGCGAATCCATTGTCCCGGCTGAAATTGTTGAGGCCCTGCAACGATGGTTGCGCGCCATCGAAGAAGATCAACATCTGTAGCGTGCTACAACGGACCTCGCCAACCGTGTCGCAATCCATGGGCAAGAGATGAACAAGGGCGCTGAAGATATTTGCGGAAATTACCTGCTGCCCATCGACAATTGATGTCTCCCATTCGACACCTAATTCGGTCAAAAGACCGCCGACGGACTCAATTGTGTAATCAGGGATGAGCTCATGAGGCCGATCAACATCCGAGAATGACTCGATCGTGGAAACCTTACCGGCCGTTAGGGCCCAAGCGCTGGAAACACCCACAGACAAGGCCATCATAAGACTGATCAAAAGGCGCATTAGTTTCCCCCCCCATATGCATGAGTACTGGAACATAGATTTTGTGCGAGGGGAAGCACTGGCCAAACGGCCCTTACGATCAAATAGATGCGGCTTCGAGGCAGCTCATGTACCTCGAAGCCCTAATTCCCAGTTCAAGCAGACTTGATAGCCCGGTTGACCGCGCAAGTTACCGCGATGAGTGAAGCCGCAACAATATTGGGGTTTCGGCCAACGCCATAAAGTCGTTCGCCCTCCACCTCGGTTTCCACAAAAGCGATGGCTGTGGCATCAGAACCCACGCCAACAGAGTGTTCTGAGTAGCTGAAAACCGTAATTTCCTTGCCGGACGCTTTTTTGAGCGCATCAACATAGGCGTCAATGGGCCCGTTGCCGTGCCCTTCAAGCGTGGTTTCCTTACCCTCTTTCTTCACCATTGCCGTAAGAACACGGCGCTCGCTGGCATGGGTTTCAGGGCGCGTCTGGTGTTCAATGAATTCAAATGGTGACGTTGCATCAAGATATTCTTGCTGAAAAGCCGACCAGATATCTTCGGGACGTTGCTCCGTACCCGTATCATCAGAGATTTCTTGAACCACACGGCTGAACTCAATTTGCAGCGCGCGTGGCATCTGGACGCCATATTCTGTTTCCATAATGTAGGAAACGCCGCCCTTACCCGATTGACTGTTGATGCGGATAACAGCTTCATAACTCGCACCAATGTCTTCAGGGTCAATCGGCAGATACGGAACATCCCAACGGTCGCTGTTGGCCGCCTCCATCGCCTTAAGTCCCTTGTTGATCGCATCCTGATGGGAACCAGAAAACGCCGTGAAAACCAGATCGCCTGCATAGGGGTGTCGCGGATGAACCGGCAATTGATTGCAATACTCAGCGACGGCACGCAGCTCGCGCATATTGCGCATATCCAGTTTTGAATCGACCCCTTGACTGACCATGTTCATAGCCAGCGTGATGACGTCTACATTCCCCGTACGTTCGCCATTTCCAAACAAGGTACCTTCGATGCGGTCTGCGCCGGCCATGACGCCAAATTCGGCGGCCGCAACGCCCGTCCCCCGGTCATTATGGGGGTGAAGCGACAGAACCACACAGTCACGCCGCGAAAACCCACGGTGCATCCATTCGATTTGGTCCGCATAAACGTTGGGCGACGCGACTTCAACGGTCGCCGGCAGATTGATGATGGTCTTGCGTTCCGGTGTTGGTTCCCAAACATCCATCACGGCCTCACACACCTCCAGCGCATAATCGAGTTCGGTTTGTGTGAAACTCTCAGGTGAGTATTGGTGCACGATTTCTGTGTTTGGAACCGTGGGGATCAACTCCTTAATCAGTTTCGCGCCATCAACGGCGATCTGTTTGATACCTTCGCGGTCTTGTTGAAACACGACCCGGCGCTGTGTGGTCGATGTGGAATTGTACAGATGCACGATGGCGCGGCGCGCGCCATCGACAGCCTCAAACGTCCTGCGAATCAATTCGTCCCTTGATTGCGTCAAAACTTGAATGGTCACATCTTCGGGGATCAGATCTTCCTCGATGATTTGGCGGACAAAGGCGAAGTCGGTTTCGGACGCGGCTGGAAATCCAACCTCGATTTCCTTAAACCCCATCGCCGTTAAAGTTCGGAACATGCGCAGTTTCCGTTCCGGTCCCATAGGCTCGATGAGCGCCTGATTGCCGTCACGCAAATCAACGGAACACCAGATGGGGCATTCGGTTATTTGCCGTGACGGCCATTGTCGGTCGGGCAATTCGATGGGTTGAAAGGGCTCGTATTTGTGTGTTGGCATCACAGCCATAATCTTATTCCTTGTTGCTCAGCTTCTATCGCTGGTCATGCATTTGATTTCATGTGTTTTTCTGTGGCGTCCAGAAATCCAAAGTCGACAGCCAAAGGGCAGCCCATCAAGGCCCAATGGCCGACGCTAAGTCGGGCGATTAGCCGCCGAAACACAAAGCGAACCGGAATGCAGACGCTCCCGGCAGGAGACTCAGCAGAAGACGCAAAGGCGATCGACATGGGTGGAACCTAAAAGAAGAATGGAACACGGAAAAGCACGCAGCGCGTGTGAGCACTCCCGGCGCGTTAAAGCACCGGGCCCGTAAGTCGTAGAATGTGTCGGCTCGAATTCTGTTCCATGAGCGCGAATTTAGGGATGGTTTACCGTTCCGTCAAATCTGTCAGTTCATGTTTAAGGACCTATTAATCCATGATCGCCGAAATTTCGCGCTGATATGGCAAATTTGTCACCCCTTCGCCGACCCAAAATACGTAAAGAAATGCTACAGAACAGAGACATCAAACGGCCCCATTCTCGGGGGAACGTTGGATCAAGAAGGGCTCGGACAATTTACTTCCGGAAGTCAGATCATTAATCTCAACACGACATTTCTGACGGCCAAGGCATTCTCGTCATTCTCGATGAGGATCAGATGCCGGAAAACTTGGTGGGGATGAGGGGTAACCGACGCATGGCTTTCAGGACATCCATAACAGCTCAGTTGGACCAGACCTCACATTTCCGGAGGCGTGCCCACGCCTTTATCGGTTTTGCATTCGTAGCGATACTGCTCGCGGCTTGCGGCGGTGACACGGGGGATCGATCATCGATTCCGACCCCTGGCGGGTATGGTGTTGGCGGTGTGGATGCGCCAAACGAGGGCGCCTTCATTAGACCCGCGCATATGGAGGGTCGTGAGCCTATCCGTGTCGCCATGCTGCTTCCCCTGTCGGGACAGAATCGTGCGGCGCAAAAGGTGGCTCAATCGATTTTGGATGCTGCGCAGCTTGCTATTTTTGACGCGTCGGACAGAAATCTGCTCCTTATGCCGAAAGATACGATGGGCACACCAGATGGCGCCGAAGCGGCCGCGCGGTCGGCCATCAAAGAAGGCGCGGAGATCATACTTGGCCCGCTTTTCTCAGAGTCTGTCGCGGCAATCGTTCCCGTTGCTCAGGCTGCCGACATCCCCATTGTCGCCTTCTCCACTGATCGGAATGTTTCCGGACCGGGGACCTATCTGCTGAGTTTCTTACCGGAGCAGGAGGTCGAACGCATCACCGACTACGCGGTCTTGAGCGGACATACTCAGTTTGCGGCCATGATCCCAAGTACGCTGTATGGAGATCGCGTCCTTCGGTCTTTTCATGAGTCTGTAAGCCAGCGCTATGGCAGCGTGGTGCAAACAGAGCGTTACACACAATCCGTCGATGCCATGTTCGAGCCGGCCAAAAGGTTGGCCCAGATCAAGAATTATCAAGCCGTCCTTTTGCCGGAAGGCGGAACGCATTTGCGCGGCTTGGCCCCACTCCTTCCTTACTTTGACGTTGATCCGCGCCAGGTGAAATTTCTCGGCACGGGCCTTTGGGACGATCCGACGATCGGACGTGAACCGACCTTGATTGGTGGCTGGTTCGCCGCACCGCCGCCAGCCTCGCGCAAGAGCTTTGCCGAGCGATTTGAAAACACGTATGGCCGAAAACCGCCGCGTATCGCCAGTCTGGGTTACGATGCCGTTGGCCTCTCGGCAGTTCTTGCGCGCCAGCCAAAAGGCTATCGGTTCACCAACGAGTCGCTGACCAATCCGAATGGCTTTAATGGCGTCGATGGCATCTTTCGCTTCCACGCAGACGGGTCAACCGAACGCGGCCTAGCGGTCATCGAAGTAGAGGAAGACGGATTTAAAGTGGTCAGCCCCGCACCAACGACATTCGAAGCAGCGACTTTCTAGGCAACCTCACTGTGGCGATCGTCCAGACTATCCTTCGTCAACACACGCTACGAAAAGAAGCCCACCTTGTCTGAGGTTTGGCCGCCAGTTGCGCCTTGAGCGCTCAATAACCGACATCAATGCCGGTACATTCTTTCGTTCATCGGCAATCAGCATGTATCCATTTCGACGGACGCGCGCCAACAACTTTTCTAAAACGGCAGTGCGATCTGTGGCGCACAGCATGTGAAGCACACGGTCAACGACAACAACATCAAATGTGCGTCGGGATCGAAACTGACGGATATCTTCAACAAATCCTTCAATCGTCAAATCTTCCCGCTGCGCATCAGCTAGAAGATCCGCAATACCGGACGGAGAAATGTCGACTGCCGTCACATGATGCCCCATCCGCGCAACAAACAAGGCGTCGCGGCCCTGGCCGCACCCGACATCAAGAATCTTCGCTCGCTTCTTCGGGAATGTATTGAAAAAATCAACGAATGCCGGCGTGGGCTCCCCAAGCGCGTGTTTTGTCTTTCGATATAGTGCTTCGTAATCTGTTGGCATTGAGTACGTTGATGGCACAGATCAACCTGAACGTCTAAGCTGTTCGGTACCGCGCTGCTTAATGAAGGATGCGGCGATCCTCACCAATTGCTCTTTCAATGGGCATTGGCTTTACGCCCTGCATCTTTTCCAGATGGTCGTAATTCCAATGGCGCAGCGGCAAGCAATACCCACAACCGTGAAACAAACGCGCCAGGCCAACAAACACCGGGAGGATCAGGTGCACCGCCGACTCTAGAAGCCACGATGACAAAACGTCTTGAATCGCGCTGTCTGGTTCACGTTGGCCGAGTGCAAGCGCATAGAGAATCCGGGCTTCATCCGGAGAGATCGTACCGCAGTCATTGCACCGAATGTCAAATGTCCGAAACGCGGAGGTTGCTGTGACTTCGATGATCTGCCGTACATGGACAAGAGCTTTTGGAAGATCGTTCGCAGTCAGGTTGGGCGAATCGTCTTTGATGTTCCCGTCGTCGCGATAACGCCGGACCTGGTCACGCAGCGTCCTTATGACCATTCTCTCTCCCAATGTCAGGTCACTGACAAGTGCCACATGGGCCACATCATCATCACTGTGCCCGCGCAGGCTGACATAGAGTGAACTTCTTTTGGCATCAGCAACGGTCTGCGCAAAACGCCTAACCTGTTCCGCCATGTTAGCCATCTGCTTCTCAATCGCCCGACTTCTTCCCATGACGAAAGCGTGCTCAGGGATCTGCCCACGAGAACGGGCAAAGATCTCAACAATACATCTTTCAAGCCGTGTCAGTTGCTGTGAATCAAGATGACCGATGCCGGTGACGAGAGCTTTGTGATCCACTATGCAAGTCACTAGCGATCTCAAATGGTGCATTCCTTGTTCGTAAAAAGCAGGCCCGAGAAGATTGCAAAGCGGGGCGCAAACCAAAGTTGCGGGTTCTACGGAATGAACTTGCTCACGCACGCACCACAGCAAGACTTGCTGGTCAAAACTCAGGTCCGAAACTTCATTCAATGCTACCCCCAATATCGCGAGAATCGGTCAAAGAATGGCACCACAGCTCACGGTCCAAGTATGAGCGGGAGAAGAAGGACCGCAGCGCTGTGGTACCGAACGAACATCTCATAATTATTGCGAATAATTCTTAATTGCAACACTAAAAGAAGAGGCAACTTGTCACAATGACGCCCGTCATTCAGAATGAGGCGCACCTTGGACTTGTCCCCAAAATTGAGAAGAAAGAAACGTATGGCGGATAAAGAACCGCGGACGCTGACCAAAGAGACTCCAACAACCTCTCGCCAAGCCTGGTACATGGTCTCGGTCTTAGCTCTGGCCTATACGTTTTCTTTTCTTGATCGACAAATTTTGTCTCTCCTAGTCGGAGAGATTCAAGCCGACCTTCATATTAACGACACGCAGATGGGCGTGCTTCATGGCTTCACATTTGCTGTGTTCTACACGATCGCCGGGTTGCCCATCGCACGTGCCATCGATCTGAGACCACGACGTGCCATTCTTGCTGCGGGCATCTTCGCCTGGAGCCTGGCAACGGCACTGTGTGGCATTGCAACCCGTTATTGGCACTTGTTGCTGTTGCGCACCGGCGTCGCGGTGGGTGAAGCCACCTTGATGCCTGCCATGACATCGCTGATTTCCGATTCATTCCCGCCCCACAAGAGGGGGATCGCAACCGGGATCTTTCAACTCGGTCTCCCCATCGGAATCGGGCTCTCGGTCCTTGCCGGTGGCGTGCTCTTGAACCTTTTGTCAGGCTGGCAAATTGACGTGCCGTTCTTCGGAACACTGAAGACTTGGCAAGCTGTGTTTGTGGCTGTCGGATTGCCAGGGATTATCGTTGCAGCGCTGGCCCTGACGATCATCGAACCCGCGCGCGATCAATTTGGTCCTAAGGTTCAAACGACTGAGGCCGCCCCAACGGTTCGCGACGTTGTTGACTTCATGATTTCGACGCGGAGCACGCTCGGTTGGCATTTCATCGCCGTCGGCATGTCGGCCATGGCCGGTTACGGGTTCATTACTTGGATCCCAACCTTCCTTGTGCGCACTCACGGATGGACATTCGGGGATGTCGGGATCATTTATGGCGGCATCACCATTGCCGCCGGTGTTGCATCAACGTTGCTCTTTGGGTGGCTTGCCGACCGCCGCGTTGGGAACGGCGACCGCCATGGCAAGATCAGGGCAGCGATCGTGGCATGTAGTCTTTGTTTTGTACCGGCACTTCTGTTCCCTATTGTGCCATCAAACGCGTTGGCCCTGCTATTCCTCACTCTTTATCTCGGCACGGCCTATGGCATCTACGCCGTGACACCGGCCGTATTGCAGGATGAGGTGCCAGCCGCCATGCGCGGACAAATCACCGCTGTTTATCAGGGCGTTGTTAATTTGATCGGGCTCGGACTGGGTCCAACGGGCGTCGGCTTTATTACGGATTATGTCTTTGGAGATCCGAATGCCATCGGCTACGCCTTGGCCATCATCGCACTGATTGGCTACGCGTCGGCTATCGCTGCTTGGTTTGTCTATCTCAGAAATTACGAGCGCGTTCCTAACGCTGCCAAAGCTGCTGCGTGACAGCAGAGCTGTTCATCGCCTTTGTAATTTTCGCGTTGGCGCTGTTGCTAACGCCCGGCCCCGCAAATCTAGCATTGCTGGTTCACGGTTCCCATCACGGCTTTGTACGTACACTGCCTTTCTTAACCGGCGTGTCAGCGGGGAAACTGATACTGCATATCGGTGTGGGCCTTGGTATCGCGACGGTCTTGGAAACAGTTCCCCTAATATTTGACGGCCTTCGCGTCGTCAGTGTCGCCTACATTCTTTGGCTTGGCTGGCAGTGGATCATTCAGCCTCCACGAACAGATGGCACAGCCGATGCCACACCCCTCGGTTGGATGCACGGCGTGCCGATCCATCTTCTAAATCCAAAAGCCTGGGTTATGTCGTTGACAGCCTACGCAGAATTTGTCCCGCCGCTTGCAACTCTCCCCGAGGCAATTCTTTGGGTGGCCGGCACTTATCTCGTTCTGCAAGTCTTCAGTAATGGCCTGTGGGCGTTGGGCGGTGCACGTCTGCTGAGGCGACTTGGGCCCCGTCATCTGCACAACGCGCAGATCATACTGTCGCTTGTGATGATCGTCGTGACGCTTTACGTGGTTGTGATCGTGTGAGCCCTTCTCATGTCCCGTCAGACCAAGCGGCCCAACGGTCCGCAATCGCAAGGGTTTGTAGGCCCTCTTCCGTCATATCGAGTTCAAGCAAATGTAAACCGGTTGATACGCGTTCAATGAAACCCCAATGCCAAATTGCCTGAAAGGCAATTCCGGTTCGCTGAGATAGTGTCGCGCAGCGTTGACGGCCAAGCTCAAGCGGATCACCAGACAACAAATCCTCGTTCTCGCCCCGCATGAGAATACCGAGATCGTATGCCGGTTCCGCATACAGACCATCTGGATCAATGAATTTGAAATCCGGCGCGTCATTCGGGCTGCCGGGTACGCGCAACGTATTGTACTCATGGGGATCGCCGTGCACCAGCACGCATGCCGCCGTATCATGGGCGGTTTCCCGCTCCTTCAATAAATGGAAAGCCCGATCGACCGTGGTTTGTTGGCAGGAGCCTTTTTTTGTCTGCCAGATGGACGCAATCAGGTCGGCAAGAAGCTGCGCTTTGTCAGCGCCGCTCATCAAACCGTTTGGTGATGAGAGCGGACGCCAAGCCGTTTGGAGCGTTTGGCAAATGGTAGAAATACGCTCGTGTGCACTGAAGCCCAGCTCCATAATGGGGGATCCCAATCGTTCGAGCAGCAAGGCATTCAGTTCCGGATCGTGCGCGATAAGTTCCGCATACCCTTGCCCGTTCGCAAGGCGATAGACGTTGGCCTCCTGCCCCCCATCAGCGGACCAAGGCATGCCAAGCTTAAGCACAGCAAGCAAACCGTCCTTACGCGTCACACCCAAGACCAAACTTTCAGAACCGCCTGACAACACGCCTTCGATTGAGAGGTCCCACATTTTCTCAAGTCGGGCGATCTTTTCACCCAAGCCTTCGATCCATTGCGCGCCTTCAGAGCCCGCCGCACGAGCCCGCAGCAAGGCGGCTTCCGGCAGGTCAAAAACGCGGTCCGTCATTAGAACTTCCTTCGATCAAGCTAACGAAGTAAATCACGATACAGATTTGGTCGGAAAGCGCATAGCGAACTGTTCAAGTGGTATCTGCAGGCCATTCGTGAGGAAGGAGACCGTGTGATAGAATCCGGCCAGTAGGATCAATTCGAGAATAGCTTCTTCGGAAAACGCGCTTGCGAGGTCCTCCCAGAGAATGTCGTCAATCGTTGAGGTCCGATGAAGTGAATCGCATAAACGGAGAAGAATGCAGTCTTCAGCCGACCAGCACGCATCACCAGCGTTTCCATGAACAATCGAATAGAGCTGTTCCTCGTTGAGCTCAGCACGCTCGGCAAAGAAAGCCGCATGAACACCCCATTCATATTCGGATCCGCACAGTGCTGTTATCCGGTCGATGACGATTTCTCTTTGGCGCAACGTCAGGTGCCCCTTGTCGAGTAACCCGGCACCCATGAAACGGCTAAACAGACGTTGATCGCGCGCAAGTGTCGTGAACAAAACCAAAGGCGGCACGCCGGGCGGCATGATCTTTTCAAGTTGGTTTTGTATCGAGTCGGAATAGGGCGGTGTCGCCGGCTGCAGACGGGCCGTCATGTCATACTCCTTGTTACAGGGATCTAAATGCTATATATTTAATAGCAATGAATTTAACGTTGCTACAATTTTTATAGCATGTCAACTCCACGCCCCCACACACCCGTCCGTGGTTCGAAAACCGGCCGGCCCATCATGGCCCTGCTCGACTTGTTGGGGCGGCGCATGGCCCTTAGAATTCTTTGGGAACTCCGCACATCAGCTTTGAACTTTCGCGAGTTGCAAGACGCGGCCGAAACCAATCCCGGTGTATTGAACACGCGTCTCAAAGAACTAAGGGAAGCCGGTATCGTCATTCATGAAGGCGATGGGTACGCCCTCACGCGGGATGGCCGCGACCTTCTTGAAATGCTGACCCCTTTGCGCAAATGGTCAGAGAAATGGGCAAAACGACAAGGATGAGAAGACGATATGGGTGACCATGATCGATTTGAGCTGCGCCGCCAGAGCGACAAGTTGGTCTACACCTTCGAACGTCAAGCACGGCCCGACGGGATAGCAGGCTACAAACGAACTGATGGAGATTATTGGATCGTCCATCGGTCGGACCTAGGCTGGGTGGCTTGGGATTTTGAGCACCAGCTTTTAGCCGGCAGACCATTGTTCGTTGAAGCGGCGGACCAACTTGACTACCCGCCGACTGGTGAATGGGTCAGCAAGAAAGGACCGAAGTCGTACGTTTACGATCTGGCCTATGTTTAATCAGTCTGATTATCGACGTGGAATGTCGGGCGGCGCATCATCGCAAAACGCCGTGCATACGGTTTCAGAATAGATCTCGCCCCCGCACGTTGAGTGGCATTGCCGCTGCCGCACATCGCATTCATCCGTGCAACTATCATTACATGAATAGCTGTAAACGAAGCTGTCCCTTGAGCGCTCAATCGGTTTGTTTTCTCGTTTCCTCTCACGGACATAGTCGTGATAACGCCGGTCTGCCTCACGGTACTCGCGGTCCATGCATCGGTCATACTCAAAGCCGCAATTCTGTTCGCAGGTTTGGCGGATCTGCACACATTGATTGGCGCAAATCTTCCCTTCAGGCGTATCGGGCGGGCGGAGATCGTACGTCGTCTGGTAAACAGGCCCACAAGACGCAAGGACCAACAGCGCGATGGTCGTGAGCCAAGGTGCAAATGAAAATCTCATGCCAACCCCCCGTTCGGTAACTATCACTATTATGATCTGTCACAGGGAGTTGAGCAACTGGGGGGTAGGCCACCCGTCGGCGTCAAACGGTCATCACTAAGAATATGTAACTGTAATAATCGGAATACTGACGATAAACATCAACTTCTAATTGGCATTCGTCGATGACTTGCTGAGCAACAGGATCGTTTCTGTATTTCTCGCCGATCTTCTTGAGACGCTCTTCCATTGGGGTGTAATAGTCATCCCACCAAGCCTCTTCCGGCAGAATGAAATCGCCAAGGAGATGATAGCCACACTGTTCCACCAGTTTTCGATTGAAGGCGGCATCTTTCATATCCGGGTATTCTTCCCAGCAAAGACGTACCTTTTCGGGTGGATCTTCCTTCAGCCAAACAGCCTCTGACAGGGCAAGTTTCCCCCCGGACGCCAAAAGAGATTTCCACCCGCGAAGCGCTTTCTCAACACCCATTATGTAGGCAGCGCCCTCGCACCAAATGAGATCAAAACTGCCTTCGGGAAACTCCAGCTTTGACATATCGCTAACCGCGGCCGTTACACGATCAGCACACCCTCGCCTTTTCGCGCGGGCTCGCACCTCATCAATAAAAGGCGGATAAGCATCAACGGCAGTGATTTGTGCATCCGGCAACATTTCCGCCAAATACATGGTCTGCATACCGGGACCGCAGGCAATGTCGAATACGCGAGCGTTTTTGGGAAGGTCGCCGGCGAGCTTTAGCGCCCGTTCCGCACATGCCCGGTTGCCCGGACCTTGCCGCGGCAGATCGTCGTGAACTTCAAAGAAAGTCTCTCGTTGTTTGGGATCATTAAAATCCATGCATCACCTTACAGCCCTAAGAATGCAAGCTATATAACAGCGACCGGCCCCTCAAAATAGAGACATTACTCGCAAGCACATCTCTCATCGCATGACAGATCAGCGGGAACGTGCAGGGGAACGTTTAGACGCCCACGTCTTCTTTGAGCGGGCCGCGTACGACCGGCGGCAGATCAGGCGCGTCGGCGCGGGCATGGGCTTCAATTTCCCATGGTGCGACAGGCTCGCCGCATTCAGAACATTGAAGTTCTTGTATCGGCGTGAATTTGTGCTGACACTTTGTGTGTGTGAATTCGATCGGCGGCCCGCCCTCGCACGCGTTGTGCTGATTACCCCAATTACTCATCGCCATCACAACGGGATGCAGATCCAATCCTTTCGCGGTCAATCGATATTCATAACGCGCAGGCTTATGTTGATAGGCGACTTTCTCGAAGATGCCATTCTTGCACAATGACTGCAGGCGGTCTGACAACATGGTGCGCGAAATACCCAAACGCGCACTGTAGGTCTCAAACCGCTTCACACCCAGAAATGCATCACTGACGATCAGCAGACTCCATCGATCGCCAAGTACACCCAAAAAACGGGCAATGGCGCATTGTTGCGTGTTGAGTTCATCCCACTTCATGACGTGGCTACTTCCTTACTGCCAATCACCAGGGTCCGTATTGTCCCAGGCATTGAAGAACGTTTTGCTCGCGGCTGGCTTGCGCGTCACACCACCAAAGTTTCCCATCGGATAGCCGATCGGGATGGCAACCACCACACCGAACGTGTCGGGGATCTTGAAGTGGGCATGCAGCTCATCTTCAAAGACTTGGTGCATGGTGGTCAGCGCGGCGCCTAATCCGAGTGACCGGCATGCCAACAAAATATTCTGCACGCAGGGATACACAGCACCATAATTCGGCGGCGCCAAACCAACGCGATCCTTTTCGGCAACCTTAAAGGGCCAATCCCGCTTGCCGCAGACCAACAAGATCAAAGGCGCCTCGTGCAGATGATCGCATTGATACAACACCGCCCGCATCTGCCGCGCGAGGGGCGACTGGTCATCCGGTGCGATCACGCCCGGATTGAAGCGGCTCAAGATCGCTTCTTTGTAGCGTTTCGCAAACCACGCCTTTTCTGCCGGCTCCTGCAAAACAAGAAACTTCCAAGGCTGGGTATTCTGTCCGGACGGCGCCTGCACACCGGCTTCCAACACCTTGCGGACAATCTTGAGCGGCACAGGATCAGGCTTCAAGCGCCGCATAGCTCGCACCTGCCCCACCAAGTCGAAGAAAGGCGGATTATCCGAAAGCGAATTGTTGTTTGCCATGTGGCGCAACCTCAAACACTTTCGCCGCGTTGGTAACGTGCAAGTTCTTCTGCGTCATATCCCTGATCATTGTCGATAATGTCGTCTTTCATGAAGTCATTATCGGGTGGCAACGCCATGCCTTTTTCGATCACGCTGCGGAAGTACCGGTCGAGCGCTGTTTTGTTGCGCATCGCCCGGCTCGCCATCCACATGGTCAACTTCGATTTCCAGACCCGCTTGCGATATTCCCAGCCGTTCATGATTATTCCGCCGCCAAATGTGCCGAATTGATCTTGTTGATCCGACAAGGAATACCCTTCAGATGGGGGATACCTTGTTCGCGGTCCAGATAGTCTTCATCGTCCGGACAAAGTTGTGCATCCGCATAATCGAGAGCACCAGACAGATGTCCGGCGCCTTGCTGGGCTTCCGGTTTCCACCAACCGTGCGGTATACGGACGAGATTATCTGGCATCTCTTCGCGCACACTGACCTGAATCGTGATCTTGCCGGTTGGGTTTTCGACTTCAACCCACTCCCCTTGAATCACATGAAGCGAATTCGCTGTGCGGGGACTTATAAAGAGGTTTGGCTCGGGCTTGCGTTTGCGCAGTTCCGGAATGTGCCGATGTCCGGTTTGAAAATACTCATCTTCACGCACGCCCGTGAACATCATCAGCGGATAATCTTCCTGCGATGTTGGGTCTTCCCGGAAATAAGGCAATGGATCGAAGCCGAGATCTTCAAGAATCGAAGATTTCAACTCAACCTTTCCGCTTGGCGTCGCAAACCCCTTCTTTTCATATTTCTTGTATTCGGGCGGATTTGCGTAGACCTCATAGTTTTCTGAGAATTCCTCAAACGTCATCCCCGTGGCTTCAAGGCGCCAATCGTAAAACGCGTCGAGTGTTTCCCAAGGGACGGCGTTTCCATGTCCCATGGCATGGGCAAGGCTGCGCCAAAATTCAAATGTGCTTTTGCACTCGCCGGGCGCTTCCATAGATTTTTGCGAGTTGCGGTACATGGAAGACCAACCGAATCCGTCCATCATCCAAGGCCGTTCTAACCAACTGTCCCCTGGCAAGATGTAGTCTGCCAACTGGGCCGTGGGCGTCATGAACTGTTCATGCACAACAATCAGGTCTTGGTTCATCATCGCCTTGATGATCAAAGGCATGTTGGCATAGCTCATGATCGTGTTATTGCCGAGCGCAAAGAATGCCTTGACCGGATACTTCCCTTCTCCGGCCATGGCGCGGAACAAAGCCGACGGGTTCGCCATATAACAACCGGTCACTTGGTTCGGAAATTCATGTCCCCACACGCGCTTCATTGGTTCGCGAAAAGCGGCCTGCCCGCGATAAGTAAAGGCCGGATGCGTATCGGCGCCCAGCTGTTTGTCCTTTTGCTCATCTGAAAGGATGTGATGCATTTCAATGTCGGACTCGGGCACAACATTCGGATTAAACCCTTGCAGCACTTCACCGCCAGGCACATCCACATAGCCGCAGATTGAACGCAGTATACTTTGAAGGCGAATGCCAGACGTGCTGTTGCGCTGCATATCCGTGATCGGCGTCCAGGGAATGATCGACGGCCCCTCGGTCGCATACATGCGCGCTGCAGCGCGAATCTGCTCGGGATCGCAACCAGTCAATTTCGCGATACGCTCAAGCGGATACTCGTTCACGCGTGAACGTAGCTCTTCAAATCCGACCGTCCACTTTTCAACGAAGGCGGCGTCGTAGAGTTTTTCATTGATGATGACATTCAACCAGCCAAGCAGCATGGCCGCGTCACTGCCCGCCTTGAGCGGCAACCAAATATCCGCAACTTCAGCGTTCTCACTCTTGCGCGGATCCGCGACGATTAGCTTGGCGCCTCGCGCCTGCGCCCGTCGAATCTGATTGTAGATTGGCGTCCAACTGTGGCGCTTAGGGTTATGTCCCAGAAGCACAATGCAATTGGTGTTGCCAAAGTCCGCCATTGGAAACCAGCCATACGTGAACCGGTTTACCGCCGCGGTGTTACCGGCGCACAGGGCGACACCGCTGATCCAGTTCGGGCTGCCCACATGATTCATCAGACGCCGACCGAGTCCATGATCCGTGCTGGTGTTCCATTGGCTGGTCGACACGCCCCATGCTTCAGGCCCATGTTCGTCTACGATCTTGTTGAGCCGTGCGCCAATATCGGTCATGGCCTCGTCCCAAGTGACCTGTTCCCACTGGCCCGAGCCGCGCTCACCAACCCGCTTAAGCGGATATAAAATACGGTTGGGATTTGCGAACCCTTTTGGGGCCGCGATCCCCTTCATACAGATATTACCTTTGAAGAGCGGGTTGTCGGAGGAACGGACTTTGACCACGCGACCGTCCTGGATTTCCGTCACAACATTGCAGGCAATATCGCAACTGGCACACAGAGTCTTTTTAATCTCGATGTCAGGCTTCTTCGTTCTCTGAATCGGCTCCGCGTTGGCGGCCTTTTCAACATCAATATCTGGAAGTGCCGGCATCGTTCGTCTCCCTTTTTAAATCCGTTTTCAGGACTTATAAGTCCATTTTTTGGACTTGTCAAAAGAAGACTGTCGATTCAAGACCATTTAGGCATCGAAAGCGGATGTTCGGGTCAACCAGAAGATGCTGGCGATCAGTTGGGTTGGAACCAAATCGGAGAAGACCAGGCCCGTTCCTGAACCGTTGCCGGATAACCTTCGACCGGCGTTTCGCCGAGGCGCAGCGCGTCGTAAGTTGAGAAACGACAGGTCGGATTCTGCAAGACGCGCACATAGTAGAATGAAGCGAAGGCTCCCTCGTAGGCCTCATCTGTCCAAACGGTTTTGAGCTCGGGGGCCCCGGTCCCGGTAAGCGAGCAATCGTTGAGATCAACGCCGGCGGTGCTTTCCGGACACCGTCCTGTTTCCCCGTTGGGCTGTACGCCTCCGGCGCAAGCGATATCGATCACCTGTTCCTTGGGCGTATCGCCTTCGATCCAGCCTTTAATGATTTGGATTTTTTGTATTGGCGCACTGTCCGGATCTTGCATGGCCCAAACCAAGAACTGCGGTTTGCCCGCTCGCGCTTCTCTGACAGCCCCCATGGGCGCACCATCACGATACGCTTGGGCCAGCATATCGGACGCGCCCAAAATGCCATCCTCGTACTTCCAACTCGTGAAGAACCGAAGGGCGATCCGAGTTCCGCTGGTCGCAAATGTTTCTTTGGCGCGCATGGCATCAAAGATCGCTTCGCGGGTGTTTTCCGGTGCCCACACAGCGGCCAGGCCGCCAGGGTTGCGTTCGACGTTTCTTGGCCGTCCCTTCTGCAATCCCTCAAAACGAGATGCTGCGGGTCCAGAGAACAGTGCCGATGCACCACGATAATCCCATTCTTCCGTATCGCCCGGACTGGAATTGTGCGTGTCTGTACTGCCGATAAATCCGAATTGCAGGGGATTGAATCCCAAGTCGCGTTCAAGGCCGAGACCGATCTTCAACCCATCGCGGACCATTGAGGTCGGAAAAATACACTTGGTCTCTTGCCCCGATTCACAGGGTGGAAAGTACTGTTCAAAGGAACATTCTTCGTCGACCGCCCCCACGCCAACAGCGCATTCAGATGCGCCCTTAATCTGAAAGATTTCTGCTAGGGGCTCAGACCGGCTGCGCAGCGCCCAATCTTCATTTGTGTACGGATCACCGTCAATCGTCCGGCCGGAATAGGCAACACCCCACATTTTGTTCATGTTGTGAGGAATGGTCAGCACCTGGCAATCACCGGTGCAGGTCTGATCGAGGCTACGCCACAGATCAAGTGTCGTCAGTGCATCGAAAGCTGAAAAGGCTTGGTCCGGCACGTCTGAACCACGGAAGATCACATTACGGTGGACCTTGCCACTGTCAGGCAACGGCGGTGAATATTCATACGCGGCAAATGTTGTGAACTCGCCTGGCTTGTAAAAGGCATCGGCCGTTTCAACAATCTTCGCCCAGGTCGTTTTACCCTCCTCGACGCATGTCTCAACATTATCCGGACACAATTCAGTTGGGCGTTGCGGTGGGCGTCGCTCCCCGGCGTTGCGCAACTCCAAGAAGAAGGAAACTGAAGGCGCATCAAACCGGTCACAAAAGGCTCGCTGCTCAGCGGAAATGTCGTCGCGGGCGCACCCCTCGAACAATCCAAAAGTTTCGGCATGGTCGGTCAGCGCAACAAAGTCCAAAGGGCGCGTCAATTGCATGGTCTCGCCCGCTGCACTTTTGATCGCTTCACCATTAGCAAACCGATACGCCTCTTCCGGTGTAAAGCGGTTACCGAAAAGATAGCTGTCAAAAGAAAGTGACGTGTGCACGTGCAGATCGCCGAAATAAAGATTCTTGACCGGGTTGGGTGCCTGTACCTGACGCGGCTTGGGTTCGGGCTGTGCGAAAGCGTTTTCGTTCTGGGCTTCAACCTGCGCTGCCCGCTTCGCATCTCCTTCGGGAGATAAGTCCACCAAAGTGCGGTTCATGAAGGACGAATAGAACCAACCGCCACCGATCGCAGCAACAATAAGCACACTAATGACAATGATGGTGAGACGGTTCATGTCTTTGCCCCTCTGTTCTAGGCTTTCCAAACGAGGCCTAATCATGCTGTGAATCAATCAAAGCAGGTGCTGTACGCTAGTCATGTTATCCGTCAAAGGAAAGCACATAGAAATTCTGGCAGAGCGCCAAGTGTGTGACCGGAAAAGGCATTCTTTGAGCCGCGCCAATGTCCCGCGCCGCAGGGGCAATCAAGGCACAAGTTTTCACACATTCCAACAGGATATCCGTTTTGATCAATCTGGAATGCGCACCGGCATATAGTCATAGCCTTTGACGAAACTCGACAAGACACGACTGGGCTCATCGACAACGTCGATCTTTTCAAATCGTTTGAGGATTTCTTCCCAAACGATGCGCAACTGCATCTCCGCGAGGCGATTGCCAACACAGCGGTGAATACCAAAACCGAACGACAAATGCTGGCGTGAACGCGGACGGTCGATGATGAAATCGTCGGGGCGGTCAATCGCTTCGTCATCGCGGTTTCCGGACACATACCACATGATGACTTTGTCTCCCTTTTTGATCTTTTGACCGCGTAGCTCGGTATCTTCCGCTGCCGTCCGCCGCATATGCGCCAAGGGTGTCTGCCAACGAATGATTTCCGGCACCATGTTTGGAATAAGATCCGGATTGGCACGCAGTTTGTCATACTCTTTTGGAAACTTGTTCAGTGCATACAAGCCACCCGAGATCGAATTTCGCGTGGTATCGTTCCCGCCCACAATCAGCAGGATCAGATTTCCCAAGAATTCATTGGGGTGCATGTCTCGCGTCGCTGGAGAATGGGCCATCAAGGACAGCAGATCGTTGCCCCCTTCTTTGTTGAGCCGGTCCTTCCACAACTCAGCGAAATAGGCCGCGCATTCCTGAAGTTCCGCACGTCGCGCTGCCATGGAGTCGATCAAATCGGAATTCTCATCTGCGGTCGCCACATCAGACCAGCGCGTCAACTTGCGGCGTTCTGCCCAAGGGAAATCAAAGAGCGTCGCGAGCATCTGTGTCGTCAGTTCAATTGAAACCCGGTCCACCCAGTCAAAAGTTTCATTCCGCGGCAAGCCATCCAAGATGTTGGCAACACGTTCGCGAATAATGGGTTCCAATTTCATCAAATTATCCGGCGCGACCGCGGGGCTGACAGCAAGTCGTTGCTCATCATGCGTGGGCGGATCTGCGGCAATAAAGCTTTTTGCCGGCATCTCCTTTTCTCCGTCGCGGATTGAAACGCCGCCATACTCGGATTCCGACGAAAAAATGTCGTGGTGCGTATCGACATACATAATGTCTTTGTATTTCGTCACCGACCAGTAAGGGCCGAATTGGCTTTCGCGACAGAAATGCACCGGCGCCTCGGCACGCAATCGTTCGAAATAGGGCCACATCGTATTTGTACGGAACAATTCCGGCTGACTGACATCAAAATCACTCAAAGGTATCGAATAGGCTGCATCCCGTGCTTCGTCCCGATCGATGACTGCGGCTTCCGACATTCTTGATCTCCCGCATGCTTTGTTCATTTGGTTCATTGCAGTATGGCGAACGAGAAGAGCTTAACACTTGGATCGGATCGTATCCACTTGCCTGCGATCGCGAACTGGCTCCCGAGGAAAACGGCGAGGTGGATCTGTATTCGCATCCGCACAAGTGCGATAACTCGGCGATGGAACACGATGCATTCGATATGGCTGCATATCTTAAGCGGATAGGCCTTCCCAAAATTGGGGCGCCGTCAAAAAAAGCGCTCGAAGCACTTCATCGCGCGCAAGCCTATACGATCCCATTTGAGAACTTTTCCATTTTTGTGGGAGACGGTATCGACCTTTCTCCTGGCACCATTTTCAACAAGCTGGTCAATCGAAAACGCGGCGGCTATTGCTTTGAATTGAACAGCTTATTCGCGCAGGCCCTTGTTGAATCGGGGTTTCACGACGTGCGCCCCCTTTTGGGCCGCGTGCATATTATGGGCGAGCCTTCGGGACGCACACATCGTATTACTTACCTGACGATTGATGGCGAGCCATGGATTGCCGATGTCGGGTTCGGGGCCAATGGCCTGCGCGCGCCGATCCCATTGGAAATTGATTGCATCAATGAGCAAGACGGGCTTCGGTTTCGGTTGGTAGACCGTCCACCATTTGGATACATGCTTCAAGTTGATCTCAAGGATCGGTGGCAGGATCTATACAGTTTCGATCTTGGTCATGTGGTTGAAGCGGACATTGCACTCGGCAATCATTACACATCAACCAGCCCACAATCTTTTTTCACCTGGATGAAGGTTGCAACGCTTCCCTGCCCGGAAGGCCGTACTTCTTTAGGCGACCATCAGCTGACGATTGAGCGCAATGGTGAGACTGAAAGAGTCCACTTACCCGCTGGCCAGGCCTATATCGACGCATTGAAAGAGCACTTTGGCATTGAACTAGGCGTGCCTTACGACGCTCTCCGCCCGCTCAATCCGCCGCCTAGCTAGCAGCTTCGGGGCCCTCCGTTGACGCGAGGAAGCAGAGCGGCTTAGAACCCAGGGTAGGTACCTGGCTTGTCCCCCTCTTCTGTGAAGTCTTCTGTGGAGTCTGTCCGATGCGCGCGCCACCCATGATTGCCGCTTTCCTTGCGCTTGCCCTTCTTACGGCTTGCGGCCAAGACGCACCTACCCAGCAATCTGAGCCTGCTCCGGAACCACCGGCGGCGGAGCCGAACATTGCAGAAGATGCGGAAGCTTCGGACGAACCAACATCCATCGAGGTCTCTTGGAAAGAGATCACGCCAGGAATTGAGACGCGATGCTCTGACGGGAGCCCCTACAAGTTTTTTACCAGAAAAAACAATCCCAAAAAGTTGCTGGTCTATCTTCAAGGCGGAGGCGGCTGTTGGAAGCGAGAGACTTGCGATTTAGCAATGAGTCCCAGCTATGTGCCGGTGATCGGCCGGTTCCATCCGAGCGCCTATAACGGAATCTTTGACTTCGAGAATGAAGCAAACCCATTCAAAGATTACAGCGTCATCATGGCCCCTTATTGCACCGGCGATGCCCATTTGGGCGCCCGTGACAAGGTTTACGACGCATCAACGGATGATGGAGAGAAACTGACAATCATGCATCGCGGCCGCGCGAACGTTCAGGCCGCCCTTGATTATGCGTATACGGAATTTTCAGATCCACTTGAGATCTTTGTGACGGGCTCTAGCGCCGGCGCCATTCCGTCTCCTTACTACGCTCTTAAGCTCGCCCAGCGATACCCAAACGCACGCATCACACAGCTCGGCGACGGCGCGGGCGGATACCGAAACAGCCCTGAGAGCCAGGATGACCCGCATGCGGCATGGGACAGTAATAGCGTCTTAAAGGCGGAAGAGGTCTACGCCGGGGAGATCTTCGGTACATTCGGATTCAAGCGCATTTATGCAGCGGCGGCCAAAGCCAATCCACAGATCCTTTTTTCACAGTACGACGCGGCCGAGGACAGCGTCCAAAAGGACTTCCTGGCTATCACTGGCATCAAGACGAACAAGCTGATCGATCTTCTAAACGCAAACCACAAAGATATCTCTGCAGAAGCGCCAAACTTTCGCACCTACATTGCGGGCGGCGAGAGCCACACCATTTTGGCAAAGCCTGAATTCTATACTTTTACGGTTGGGGACCGCAGCGTTCGGGACTGGGTCACAGACTTAGCCGCGGGTCGTAAGGTCGAAAATGTCGCCTGCACCGATTGCTCAGTGCCTGAGTTCACGGGTGTTGCCACACCGGAACCTCTGAAGAAGATGTGGGCCAACTGGCAGAACCCCAGCGTCCAATATGTCGAGCCCTTCCAGATATTCGACAATCTCCACTATGTGGGGATCGATTGGGTGGCCGCTTACGTGTTGGAGACTTCCGAAGGACTGATCCTGATCGACTCACTTTATGGCAAGTGGACCAACACCCTATTCACCAACATTCAGGAGGTTGGGTTGAATCCTTCTGACATCAAATATGTCATTGCAACCCATGGCCATTTTGATCACGCGGGCGGAATTGACTTAATCCAAAGGCGAACGGGTGCCCGCATTGTCATGGCGGAAGAGGACTGGGAACTGGCCGAGGCGCCCGCAGACCACCCGTTGTTTACTTTTTCCGTTCCTGCCAGAGATATTGTAGCAGCAGATGGCGACATCATTGAGCTTGGCGACACAAAGGTCGAGCTCTTCAAAACCCCGGGTCATACGGAAGGCGTGCTGACACTGCGCTATCAGGTGCGCGATGGAGAAGATATGCACACGGCTATTACTCTTGGCGGCGTGGGCCTCAACTTCTCAGGCGTCAAACGAACCGAATCATATATAGAAAGCTACAAGCGCCTTCAGGATCTCCAAAAAGGGGTGGCTGTGAGCTTGCCTAACCATGCGGGAATGGCAAACGTGTTTGGCCTGCGCGACGCGCTCAAAGCACGCGCGCCGGGAGATCCACATCCTTTCGTCAACGAAGGCCAGTTCGCCGCCGCGCTTGATGGCTTGATCGCCAACGCAGAAGAAAAGCTGGCCGCCGAAAAAGCCGGTACCGCTGAAGATCCGATGGCCGAACTCCAACGTGCGCTCAATACCGATGATCAACAAAGGACACCCGAATGACAGCAAGTGCAGCCCGACAAACGGAGATTGAAATGACATCCCCCGCTTCATCCATTTCGCCATCGGAAAGGTTGATTGTCGCACTTGACGTCCCAACCGTCGATGAAGCGCGTGCCATGGTCACAAGATTGGGCAGTACTGTCTCATTCTATAAGATCGGCATGGAGTTGCAGTTTGTTGGTGGGCTTGAGCTCGCACGCGAATTGGTCGGGGAGGGCAAGAGAGTTTTTCTGGACGCGAAACTCTACGACATCGGTCGCACCGTCGAAGCTGCCGTTCGCAACATCGCCAAACTTGGCGTTCACTTCCTGACAATTCATGGAAATGCTCCCACGATCGCGGCCGCATGCGTGGGGCGCGGCGACACGGACCTCAAGATCCTTGCGGTGACGCTGCTCACGAGCCTCGATCAATCGGACTTGAAGGATATGGGCATCGATTTGAGTGTTGAAGAGTATGTCGCACGCGCTGTCCAAAAATCAGGCGGTGCCGGATGTGACGGCTTCATTGCATCGGGCAAAGAAGCTGCACATGTCCGCGCGTTGGCCGGACAAGACAAGATCATTGTGACGCCAGGCGTACGTTCATCCGGAACTGCCGCACATGACCAAAAACGCGTGACAACACCAGGCGATGCCATAGGCGCCGGCTCAGACTACCTGGTCGTCGGCCGCCAGATCCTTGGCGCACAAGACCCAGAAGCTGAAGCCAAACGCGTCATCCAAGAAATCGCATCTGCGAAATAATCAACAAACAGTGAGAAAGAAATGAGTTTGAAGAACATCTTCTCCGTCGAAGGAAAAACGGTGGTTGTCACAGGTGGATCTCGCGGCATAGGCGAAATGATTGCCGAAGGTTTCGTCGACAACGGCGCCAAGGTTTACATCACGGCGAGAAAAGCCGAAGCATGCGATGCCACGGCAGCGCGACTGTCTGAGAAAGGAACCTGCATTTCGTTGCCGGGCGATCTTTCCAAGATGGAGGATATCGAGGCGTTCGTAAGCAAGATCGAGGGCAAAGAAGAAAAGCTCGACATCCTGGTCAACAATGCCGGCGCAGCCTGGGGGGCGCCCTTGGAAGAGTTTCCCGAATCCGGCTGGGACAAAGTGATGAATGTCAACTTGAAGGCGATCTTCTTTTTGACACGCCGTTTCTTGCCCCTCCTAAGAAAAGCTGCAACGCCTGAGGATCCAGCCCGCGTGATCAATATCGGTTCAATCGACGCGCTTCACGTTCCGACAATTGAAAACTACTCCTATTCTGCGGCGAAGGCGGGCGTCCATCATATGACTCGCGTGTTGGCCACTAAACTGGCACCGGAAGACATTACAGTGAACGCGATTGCGCCTGGCCCGTTTCAAAGCCATATGATGGCTGCGACGCTTGAAGCATTCGGCGATAACATTCGCGAAACAAATCCGCGGAAACGCATCGGCACGCCAGAGGACATCGCGGGAACAACCATTTTCCTGTCCTCTCGCGCGGGAGCTTATACGACGGGTGCTGTGATCCCGGTTGATGGCGGAATCTCGACCACGCTTTAGACCTTCTTAACCAAAATCCGCACTTCAGAGGCAGCATAGTTAAACGCGGCTTAACCCCAACATTCTAGAACAGTTGTCAGGAACCACGTCACAGGTGCACGTGGTTGTTTACGTCTGTTAAAGAATGAATTTGTTCCGTATACGCTCAGCCGCGTTTGCAATTGCCGTTCTGGGTCTTTTGATCATCGGCGTCGTGATTGTGGATCACGTCCTAAGCGGCGGTCTGTCCGCCGGCGACAAGATGCAACTCGCCGGCGTTTTGGCCACAAGTTTTGGCCTGATCGGCTATGCGTTCATGTCTCAACGCGCGCAGCATCGAAAGTTGGCCGCTCTCAATGCAGAATTGGCTGAACGAGAACAAGAGTTCCGTGGGCTTGTTGAAACGCAGGGCGACATTATCGTCCGGCGGGATACCAAAGGCCGCATCACCTTTGTTAATGACGTCTTCTGCGCCTTTTTCGGCAAACCGCGCGAAGCGCTTTTGGGAACCACGTACTATCCCCGCATTCATGAGAATGACAGCACAGCGTTTTTGGGCACGTTCGTCGAACAGGAATTCAAGCCGGAGCGCATCCGCTACGACCAAAAGCTGATGACCGTTTATGGTTGGCGCTACATCGCCTGGGAAGATTTCGCCATTCGCGATGCGGATGGCCAGATCATCGAAATCCAAGGGATTGGCAGAGATATCTCCCATCGCAAAGAGCTTGAACAAGAACTGATTGATGCGAGGGATTCGGCGGAATCTGCAAGCAAAGCGAAAATGATGTTCTTAGCCACCGTGAGCCACGAAATCCGTACACCGATGAATGGCATATTGGGCATCTCAAATTTACTTCTGGACACCGAGCTGTCACCCGAACAACAAACCTACGCGCAAGCCATCAAACAGTCCGGTGAAAGTCTTCTTTCTCTCCTCAATAGCATTCTGGATTTCACGACAATTGAAGCGGGGCGCATGGATCTCGAGAGTGCGCCCATCGATGTTCGAACCCTCGTGCAAAGAACGACAGAACTGCTTGCCGCGCGGGCATTGGAGCGCGACATTGATGTGGCGATGCGCGTCGACGAAAATGTCCCGATTGAAGTTATTGGCGACGAAGGCAGGTTGCGCCAGTCCATCTTTAACCTGGTTGGAAATGCCATCAAATTCACACAAAGGGGTGGCGTCGGAATCGAAGTTGATCTGATCGACATAGATGATGAGAGCCGGGCCTGCTTGCGCTTTTGCATCCATGACACAGGCCCCGGAATCCCAGAGCATAAGCGCCGCACAATTTTTGAAGAGTTCGAACGGGGCACGAGTGACGCACAGGTAAAACCAGAGGGTGCCGGCCTCGGCCTCGCGATCACAAAAAGGCTTGTCGAAGCCATGGGCGGCAGCATTGATTGCAGCCCGCGCGCCGGAGGCGGAACCACCTTTACGATCAGCATTGCCCTGCCCGTGAATCAGCCTGCGATGCTCAACCCAGAAAAAGGTCTCAAACCTCTTACCGGTTGTACCGTTTCAGTTGTGACCGACGCTTCGTTTGTCGGGCCGTATCTGGCAAAAGATTTAGAAAAGGCAGGCGCAAAAGTATCATTAGCGATGAATGCGCAAGATGCCCTTGAACATTTTTCCGCTGCCATCATCGCCAACGAGCCAATTGACATCGTGATTACCGATCAGCAGCTCAGCGACATGTCCGGAAGCCATTTTGTCAATGAACTTCAGAGGATGGCAAATGAGAGTGATGCTTTTGAGAAACCTCAAGCCGTTGCGCTCCTGCCATTCGGTAGTCGAGATGGAAAGAAAGAAGTTGTCGCTGACGGCTATGCAGCCTATTTGCGCAGACCGGTTAGACAATCGTCACTTGTCGAGCGATTGAAAATCGTCACAGGCAAGGATGTATCCAAACCCAAAACCACGCCGCAACAACCATCACCGAAAGCAACAAAGGGATCATCAGACCCGTCGCTTCATATTCTCCTCGCCGAAGACAATCCGGTGAATGCCCTGCTCGCAAACACATTGCTGCAACGCGAAGGCTTTCAGGTGACGACCGTCGTCAACGGCCAAGAAGTTGTGGAAGAAGTACAAAATGCGGCATACGACCTTGTCCTGATGGATCTACACATGCCGGAAATGGACGGCATCGAGGCTGCAAGGCGCATTCGAGAAGATCTGCATCTTGACTTGCCGATCCTCGCGCTCACTGCGAACGCACTTGAAGAAAACCGCGAGCGAGCGGAACAGGTCGGCATGAACGACTATCTCACCAAGCCAATCAACCGCGAAGAATTGATCGCAAAGATCAAAGTGTGGGCGGGACTTGGCGATGCGCCCGCTGACAGTGCGTCGTCTCAGGCCGCGGGTTAGGAACAATTGGCTTTGCGAAAGACCGGCAGGTCTGAATTGTTCAACTCGCGCTGGACAAAAAATGGTCAGAAAGTCAGTTTGATCTCGGTTGAGTCGCAAACCAATCGACTTTGGCAATAAATGACTGTTCAAAATGTAAAGGGCAGGGAATGACCGAGTCCGGGAAAACTTCCGAAAACCACGCGCTTTCCCTCAACGCAGAGAAGACTTGGCGTGAGGCCTTCCTCGCTTACACCAAGCCGCAGGTGCTGGTGATGCTGTTCCTCGGTTTTTCTGCCGGCTTGCCCTTTCTGCTTGTGTTCTCAACGCTGACCTTCTGGCTTGCAGAAGTGAACATCGAGAAAGCGACGATCGGTTACTTCGCCTGGGTCGGCATTACTTATTCAATCAAGGTCTTTTGGGCGCCGATTGTCGATCGCGTTCCCCTGCCCATGCTCACCTTGGCCATGGGCAAAAGGCGCAGTTGGATGCTGCTTGCGCAAATTGGGATTGCCACGGGCTTAATTGGCATGGCGTTGACAGATCCGTCACAGAGCATCGAACAGGTAGCCTTTTTTGCGCTTCTGGTCGCTTTCTCTTCTGCCACCCAAGACATCACCGTAGACGCCTATCGAATTGAAGCTCTCCAGGTTGAATATCAGGGCGCGATGTCGGCGACTTATCAACTTGGCTATCGGCTCGCTATGATTGTCGCGGGCGCGGGCGCGCTCTATTTGGCTGAGTTCTGGACATGGCAAGCCGCATACTTCGTGATGGCCGCCTGCATGTCTATCGGGATTGCGACAGTCTTGTTGATCAATGAACCAGAACACAGCGAGATCTCCGTCGTTGAGCTTAAGACAGAGTCAAAACGCACACAGGTGATGTGGAACTTTTTGGGCATCAGCGTCGTGCTTTCCTTGATCGGACTCTACGGATGGAGCCAATCAACCGCCGTGCTTCTTCAGGGCGTCTTTATTGGTTTGATCGTTCTTGCCGGGTGGCTGGCGGCATTGGCTTATTTGGCTCGGCAGAATCAAGCACCCGAAATGGTTGGCTGGTTTGATCAAGCGGTTATTCAGCCCCTGCTCGATTTCTTCACCCGCTTCGGTTGGGTCGCTGTGTTTATATTGGTGTTCGTCTCTGTCTTCCGTTTGAGCGACATTTCAATGGGCGCCATGGCCAACCCCCTCTATTACGAGCTTGGGTACAGCAAGTTGGACGTCGCCAACGTCGCCAAACTGTACGGTGTAATCATGAGCATGGTCGGCGCGTTTGCCGGCGGCTTGCTTGTGGTCAGATACGGGCTTTCCAGGTTGTTGGTCACTGGCGCAATTCTGGTCGCAGCGACGAATCTGGTTTTTGCTTGGCTTGCGACAACCAACGCGACGGTAGCCAATCTGATGGTCGCGATCAGCGCCGATAATTTCAGCGCGGGATTGGCGGGATCCGTTTTCATCGCCTATCTCTCAAGCCTGGTTAGTCAAAAATATACGGCGACGCAATATGCACTTTTCAGTTCGCTGTTTACGTTACCCGGCAAGTTCATCGCAGGGTTCTCCGGTGTCGTTGTGGAAAACTTCACGGCGGCGAATGGTGGAAATGAGCTGATAGGATTCTACTACTTCTTCTTCTACGTTGCAGCGCTGGGTGTCCCCGCCATAGCGATGGCTTGGTTCATGTCTTCAAACAGACAACTAAGAACTTCATTGGAAAGAGGTCAGGCTGCTGCCGTTGCAGCTTAGATCATCTCTAGAATCGAGTAACTTTGTGCGCTTCAACCGGCGCCAAATGCGTCAGCTTGAACGTACTTTGCTCTTAGCATGATAATGCGTGGCGGGCGGGGTATCGTCGTGTTCAAGCAACAAGGTTCGAGATATGACTCTTGGGCAGCGTCAGCACTTCATGCCCAACAGAATGTATCAAGAGTTGAGGCAACTGGCCGATCGTGTGAGCTAAGCCTGTCGAAAACCCCCAATTTTGTGAACAATCGTTCGAATTGATTTGAGAGAATGGTCCCGCTACACTCCGCGACACTTGGGCAGGATAAACATTTGGAATACGTGCGGTTCCGTTTCGGTCCCGGACGCCTGAGGTTCTGCTGCATCGAACCGGCGAAAACGCTGAAAAATCGTTCTGTTCCGGCCAATTGGACCCAAAGGCACGCGAATGACCACCATTGTCCAGAACAAGCGGGGTCAGATGCACCCAAAAGCATCGTCACAAGAAGGAATAGGCACCGGCGTGCACGACAAAAGTAACGGCGACTCATTCGCCCGGTCCGGCGAGTTAGAAGTCCGCCTAGCCGTGGACTCAGCGGAGATCGAATTGGCGCAGAATCTGCGCTACCGCGTCTTTTATGAAGAGATGTCGGCCGTTCCTTCTGCCGAAATGAAGACGGCAAGACGTGACTTTGATCGCTATGACGGCTTTTGCGATCACTTGCTGGTCATCGATCACCGGGCGGAAGCAGGTGAAGCCGTTGTCGGATGCTATAGGCTCTTGCGCCAATCGGTTGCAGAAAAAAATGGCGGTTTCTATACGGCAAGCGAATATGACATCGGGCCGCTTCTTGAGCGTGCCTCCAACGACACCAAATTCCTCGAGCTTGGTCGTTCATGTGTTCGCGAAGACTACCGCACACGCCCGACCGTCGAACTGCTTTGGAAGGGCATCATGGCCTATGTCGCCAAGCACGGTATGGACGTCATGTTCGGCTGCGCCTCATTTGATGGCACAGATCCAGATGCCTTGGCCTTGCCTCTTTCTTTTTTGCACCATGAATTTTCCGCACCGGAACCCTGGAAGGTTCGAGCGCTAGAACATCTCCGTGTTGAAATGAACCGGATGCCGAAAGAAGAAATCAGCCTCAAAGCAGCGCTACGCGCCTTGCCGCCGCTGATCAGGGGATATGTCCGAGCGGGCGCCTATATCGGCGACGGCGCCGTCATCGATGAACAATTCGGGACCACGGACGTCTTGATCATGTTCCCTGTTTCCGAACTGGAAGACCGCTACAAGTCCCGGTTCGGAAAATCAGACGACTCCTAGCCCAACGCAACTCAACTTGGCACCAGAGCTGAATCAGCTCGAGATATCAAGCGCCGCGAGCGCTGCCACATTCGAGATCTCAGAAACGGATCCACCTAAAGGCGCGATCTGCACTGACTTTTCCAATCCGACAAGAAACGGCCCCAGGACCGTACATCCGCCGAGCGTTTGTAAGAGCTTTGTCCCAATTGATGCTGAATGGACCGCTGGCATAATCAGCACGTTTGCAGGGCCGCTCAACCGGCAAAACGGAAACAGTTTCTGGGCGTCTTCGTTAAGGGCCACATCGACACTCATTTCGCCGTCATATTCAAAGTCAACATTGCGTTGATCCAGCAGCTCGACCGCTTTGCGCATTTGTTCTGAGCGCTCGCCGTGAAGATTTCCAAAGGTTGAATAAGATAGAAACGCGACACGAGGCACGAAGCCAAGACGGCGGACCACGCGCGCGGCCTGTTCGGCAATTCCTGCAAGCTCCTCGGCAACCGGCATTTCATGCACATTTGTATCGGCGGCAAAGACCAATCGTCCTTTGGCAATAATGATCGACAGCCCGATGGCCTGCTCGCCGGCTCGATTGTCGATCGCACGCCCGACTTCTTCCAGAGCCAGCGAATAATTGCGCGTGACACCCGTCACCATGCCTTCTGCATCACCGGTCGCGACCATACATGCTCCGAAGACATTGCGGTCATTATTGACCATGCGCTGGCAGTCGCGCTGCAGAAAGCCTTGGCGTTGCAGCCGGCCATAAAGATATTCGGCGTAGGCGTCGCCCCGGGTGGATGAGCTGGCGTTTTGGATTTCCAACCCTTCGCTCCCGTTCAGCCCCATCTCTTCCATTTTGGATTTGATCTGCCCTTCACGACCGATCAGAACCGCTGTTCCAAGCCCACCCGCCTGAAATGCGATGGCGGAGCGAATAACCGCTTCTTCCTCACCCTCAGCAAAAACGATGCGCTTGGGATGGGACCGCACTTGATCTGTAATCCGCTGTAGAAGGGCCGCTGTCGGATCCAGTCGTTGAGACAGTTGGTTTTCATAAGAGACCAGATCGACGATCGGACGGCGCGCAACGCCTGAATCCATTGCGGCTTTTGCAACGGCAACCGGAATACGACTAATGAGCCGCGGATCGAACGGAACTGGGATGATGTAGTTTGGCCCATATTTGGGGCGTTCGCCTGAATAGGCCGCGGCCACCTCGTCCGGTACATCCTCACGCGCCAATTCCGCCAGCGCATGAGCCGCCGCAATTTTCATCTCATCGTTGATTGTCGTCGCCCGTACGTCGAGCGCACCGCGGAAGATATAAGGAAACCCAAGCACATTGTTGACTTGGTTCGGATAATCCGACCGCCCTGTGGCCATGATGGCATCATTCCGAATGGCAGCCACCTCTTCAGGCAAGATTTCGGGATCGGGATTTGCCATCGCGAAGATGATCGGTTTGTCATTCATGGAACGAACCATGTCACCTGTCAGCGCGCCCTTAACAGACAATCCGTAAAAGATGTCTGCGCCTTCCATCGCGTCGGCCAAGGTGCGTGCGGAAGTATCGACAGCATGGGCCGACTTCCACTGATTCATTCCTTCTTCGCGACCCTGATAAATGACCCCCTTTGAATCGCACAGAATGACATTCTCGTGGGACATGCCCATAGCTTTGACAAGCTCAAGACACGCGATTCCCGCCGCACCAGCGCCATTCACGACCATTTTGGTGTCTTTGATGTCCCGACCAGTCAAGTGCATCGCATTGATGATGCCAGCGGTTGCGATGATCGCTGTTCCATGCTGATCGTCATGAAACACGGGGATCGTCATCGCTTCGCGCAATCGCTGCTCAATGATGAAGCAATCGGGCGCCTTGATATCCTCTAGGTTGATCCCGCCGTAGGTCGGCCCCAGGAATCGCACACAATTAATGAACTCCTCGACATCATCCGTATCGACCTCGACATCGATCGAGTCAACATCAGCAAACCGCTTAAAAAGGACGGCCTTGCCCTCCATGACCGGTTTTGAAGCGAGAGGGCCCAAGTTTCCAAGGCCAAGAATGGCCGTTCCATTGCTTATGACGGCGACAAGATTGCCCTTGGCAGTATAGTCGTAGGCACAGGCCGGATCGTCCGCAATCGCCCGCACGGGGACGGCAACACCAGGCGAATAGGCCAGACTCAAATCGCGCTGGGTGGCCATCGGTTTCGTCGCAACCACCTCGACTTTGCCGGGCTTGCCCTGCATGTGGAAGAGAAGGGCTTCCTCGTCGGTAAATTGTTGTTTTCTTTCACTCATTCTTCTACGGCTTCCGCTGAGGGTGATTGGTCAACTTGCATTTTTTTCATTTTTGCGTCCGTTTGATTACCCCGGCCCGACTTTCGTCACAAGCGTATGGGGGAATGCTGCGTCAATAGAGTTTGTCAAATGAGTTCCGCGCTATGAATCAGGTTGTCGACTACTACTATTCGTTATTGTCCACATGGAGCTATATCGGCTCATCGAAATTCGAAGAAGTTATCGGCGCCGCAAACGCCGATGTGGCCCACAAACCGATGAATTTGCGCCTGATCTTTCAGGCCGGCGGCGGCTTGCCTGCGCAGGAACGCCCTAAACAGCGGCAAAATTACCGATTGGTCGAAATGGAACGATGGCGGCGGACACGCAACATTCCGCTGAACATTCACCCAAAGCATTGGCCGGTCAATCCGAGGATGGGGGACAAGATGGTTATTGCCGCCAGCCGCATTGGTGCCGACCCGATGGCCTTCGCCCATGCTTGCATGCGCGCAATGTGGACGGAAGATCGGGACATCTCAGATCGTGCCACTCTTGTGAGCATCGCTTTCGCTTGCGATCTGGACGGCACTGAACTGATGCGGATCGCCGAAACAGATGAGGTTTCCCGTCAATACGACGCCAATACCGATGAAGCGATCCAGCGCCAAATCTTCGGCGCCCCAACCTACATCTACCGAGACGAACTTTTTTGGGGTCAAGACCGTTTGGAACATCTTGCCAACACACTGGCTACCCCATCCAGCGCGCCCATCCTCATGTCTTAATCCCTGCCGCATCACTGCCGCTTAAACCCTGCCTCATAATCTCCGTCGGCCCTTGCCAAAACCGGCGCCGTGAGTAGTGTCCCGGCCATGGCGCAACCAGCCCCCAAAAATCAAGAAAACGATGCCTCGAATGGACAAGTGAAGGAACTTGCTCCGGCAAGCCGCGGGTCAAAAGCACCTTCGGCACCAACGCCCATGATGGCTCAGTTCCTTGAGATTAAGCAGGCTCATCCAGGATATTTGCTTTTCTACCGGATGGGCGATTTCTATGAGCTGTTCTTTCAGGATGCGGCAGCTGCCTCCGCAGCACTCGACATTGCGCTAACCAAAAGAGGGAAACATCTGGGGGAAGATATCCCCATGTGTGGGGTGCCGGTGCACGCGGCGGAATCTTATCTGGAAAAACTGATCGCAAAAGGGTTCCGGGTTGCCGTTTGCGAACAGATGGAAGATCCCGCGGAAGCCAAAAAACGCGGGTCCAAGGCGGTGGTCAGGCGCGATGTCGTCAGACTTGTCACGCCCGGCACGCTTACGGAAGAGACACTCCTAAACGCCCGCGCCCACAATTTTTTGGCAGCGCTGGCCCGGACAGCAAAGTCAGACCTCGCCATTGCCTGGCTCGACATCTCAACCGGTGAATTTTTTGTTTCGGGCACACAATCTAGTCAGCTCACCTCTGACCTTGCGCGGATTCAGCCGGGTGAATTGCTGATCTCCGACGCGCTTTCGGAAGATGCAGAGATTCGCGCCGTCATCACCGAAACCGATTTGGTGATGACCGAATTACCCGCCGTCCAGTTTGATAGCCGCTCTAGTGCTCATCGTCTTGAGGGTATTTTTGGCGTCGGTACGCTCGAGTCCTTCTCGCACTTCACGCGCAGCGACCTGTCGGCAATGGGCGCATTGGTTGACTATGTCGAACTCACACAAAAAGGGCAGTTTCCGTCGCTTCGGCCTCCCATCAAGCAGAACCGCGATGCGAACCTGGCGATCGATCCTGCAACACGCGCTAATCTTGAACTGACTCAAACATTGGGCGGCTCGTTTAAGGGCAGTCTGTTGCAGAGCATCGATTTGACTGTGACGGGGGCCGGCGCCCGGCTCTTGGCCGCTCGAATGAAGAGTCCGTTGTCGGAGCCTGAGGCCATCAATGCGCGGCTCGACTCGATCGACTACATGTCGGATACAGACCTGCGCACAGAAATTCGGGAATTGCTGAAGCGTTGCCCGGATCTTGGGCGTTCCCTATCGCGGCTTTCTCTTGGGCGTGGTGGCCCAAGGGATCTGGCAGCGATCCGGGACGGTCTAAAGGCCGCGCACAACTTGAAGAAGTGGCTCAATGCGGCGACGGATCAATGGATGCCACCGCCGGACGAGATTGCTCAAGCAACAGATGGATTGAGCGAACAAGACAAATTAATCCGCCAACTGACATCAGCACTGGCAAACGAGCTTCCGCTGCTTGTACGGGACGGCGGTTTTATCGCGAAAGGTTTTGACGCCGATCTTGATGAAGCACGCCTTCTTCGCGATGAAAGTCGCCAGGTCATTGCAGGACTTCAAGAAACCTACCGAACAGATACAGGCATTCAGAGCCTTAAGGTTCGCCACAACAATGTATTGGGCTATTTCGTCGAGGTGCCCGCATCGCACGGCAAACGCATGATGGATGAGCCGTTGAATGAAAAATTCATTCATCGCCAGACCATGGCAGGCGCCGTCCGCTTCACCACGACTGAGTTGGCCGATCTCGATAGCCGGATCACCCGCGCAGCAGCATCTGCGCTTGAACGCGAACTCTCGCTATTTCGTCAGCTCACAGATGAAGCCGTTTCCGAGGCGCTGCCTATTTCGCGGGCCGCGGCTGCACTTGCCACATTGGATGTCGCGAGTGCACTTTGCGAGCTTGCTATTCAGAAAAAATACACACGCCCACTGGTCGATGGCTCTTTGGCATTTGCCATCGAAGGGGGAAGACATCCAGTCGTAGAGGCTGCCTTGCAGTCTGGCGGCGGAACACCCTTTGTTCCCAACAATTGTGACCTGACAGCGGACAAAGACGACGCACGCTCGTTGTGGTTGGTCACCGGGCCGAATATGGCGGGCAAGTCAACCTTTCTAAGGCAAAACGCGCTGATCCTTGTCTTGGCGCAAATGGGATCCTTTGTGCCGGCGGCGAAGGCACATATCGGCGTCGCGGATCGGCTGTTTAGCCGCGTGGGCGCCGCGGACGATCTGGCGCGTGGACGGTCAACCTTCATGGTTGAAATGGTCGAAACCGGCGCCATTTTGAATCAGGCGAGTTCCCGTTCACTTGTCATACTCGACGAGATCGGTCGCGGGACGGCAACCTTCGATGGACTGTCGATCGCTTGGGGCGCGCTTGAGCATCTGCATGACGTGAACCGGTCACGGGTCCTGTTTGCGACGCATTATCACGAACTAACCGCGCTGGCCGACAAACTCGACCACCTTGCCAATGTAACAATCAAGGTCAAAGAGTGGAAAGGTGACGTTGTCTTCCTTCATGAGATCGTCAAGGGCGCGGCTGACCGGTCATACGGCATTCAAGTTGCGCGGCTTGCCGGACTGCCGGCAGCGGTCATCGAGCGCGCGAATCAGGTCCTCTCGGCGCTGGAAAAAGGGGATGCAGGAAGGCGGGCTGCTACGCTTGTCGATGATCTGCCTCTATTCTCAGCTCTTGAGGTGGCCGAACCCTCTACTGGGGCTGCCGACGGCGCCCCGAGCGCTGCGGAGCAAGCGCTCAGAGAACTGAACCCTGATGATCTGGCGCCGCGTGAGGCGTTGGATGCGCTTTATCACCTTAAAGACCTTCTGACCGACCCATAGACCTTCCATGGAGTGCCATGGGAAATCGCAGGAATCGAAGATAACAACCTCCCCTTCAAACATTAGGGGTATATAGTTCGCGCATGTTGAGTTCGACAGAAACAAAAAAGCCAAAACGGCGGAAAAACACGCGAGGAAAGTCTCCTCGTCGGTTGCCCGTCGTGCGCCCTTTGTTTGATTTTGATGACGTTTACGGACCCTTGGCCGCTTTGGGCGAAGACATGTCGTTTGAAGAAAGCAAGGCGCGGCCCAAGGTATTGGAGCATCTCGCCAAAATCCTTAAAGAAGGACATGCGGAAGCCGAACGGCGATTGTTGGCCAGCGAAACCGATGGCATGACCACGGCCCGCAGCCTTTCGGATCTTCAAGACCAGCTTATCCGCGCCACCTATGAATACACGGTGTCGTTTGTTTACCCCGCTCAAAATCCAACGTCCGCTGAGCACCTCTGCATCATCGCCGTTGGCGGCTATGGACGTGGCGCAATGGCCCCGGGTTCAGATGTCGATCTTCTGTTCTTACGCCCTTACAAAAAAACGCCCTGGGGCGAGAGTGTCATCGAATACATGCTCTACATCCTTTGGGATCTACGCCAAAAGGTCGGACAAGCCACACGAACGGTGGAAGAGTGCATTAACCTTGCAAAAAAAGACTACACGATACGCACTTCTATTCTTGAAGCACGCTATCTGTGGGGCGACACCAAGCTGTTCAACGAACTGCGCAAGAAGTTCATTTCACAGGTTCAATCATCCGGTTCGGGACAAGACTTTGTCGATGAAAAACTAGGTGAACGCGATGCGCGCCATGAACGCGCCGGCGCGAGCCGCTATCTGGTCGAACCCAACATCAAGGAAGGGAAGGGCGGCCTTCGCGATCTGCATACATTATTTTGGATTGGCAAATATCTTTATCACGTTGAGCACAGCTCGGAGTTAGTCGCACAAGGCGTGTTCTCAGAAGATGAATACAAGCTGTTCGAAAAGGCGGAGAACTTTTTGTGGGCCGTTCGTTGTCATCTCCATTTTTTGACGGGCCGGGCTGAAGAACGTTTGAGTTTTGATGTCCAACAAGAGATGGCAACCCGTTTAGGCTACACGGAACGCAGCGGCCTGCGTGGCGTTGAACGCTTCATGAAGCACTATTTCCTCGTGGCCAAGGATGTCGGTGATCTCACCCGGATATTCTGTCTGGTACTCGAAGTCCAAAATAAAAAACGTTTGCCATCGCTCGCACGTTTCCTGCCCTCATTCGCCCGGCGGCGTTTCGGCGATTTTGTCGAAGAGAGTGGCCGCTTAAACATCGCCCACGATGATGTGTTTAAGAACGATCCCGTAAACCTGATCCGTCTATTTCATGTGGCAGATGAAACGGGTCTTCTGATTCATCCAAATACTTTCAAACAAGTCACGCGTTCGCTCAAATTGATCAACGGCGACTTGCGCAAAAGTCCCGATGCCAACGCCTTGTTCCTCGAAACTGTTTGCAGCAATAACGATCCCGAACGCTTATTGCGGCGCATGAATGAATCCGGCGTTCTTGGAAAATTCTTACCCGACTTCGGTAAGATCGTCGCGATGATGCAGTTCAACATGTATCATCATTATACTGTCGATGAACATTTGATCCGGGCCGTTGGCCTGCTTGCGCAACTGGAAGCTGGCGACATTCGTGATGACCATCCGTTGGCACACGAACTGTTTCCCAAAATTCAAAGACGTGATGTTCTTTATATGGCGGTCTTGCTGCACGACATCGCCAAAGGGCGAGATCGCGATCATTCTGAAGTCGGGGAGGAAATCGCCCGCCGACTTTGTCCCCGGTTAGGCATGTCGAAATCGAATACCGAGACCGTTGCTTGGTTGGTTCGAAACCATTTGGTGATGAGTGATTTTTCTCAGCGGCGCGACATTTCCGACCCACAAACTGCACGAGACTTTGCCGAGATTGTTCAAAGTCCGGAACGCTTAAGGTTGTTGCTCATTTTAACAGTGGTTGACATTCGCGCCGTCGGGCCCGGCGTCTGGAATGGCTGGAAAGGGCAATTGCTGCGCGATCTCTACTACGAAACTGAACCCATTCTTCAGGGGGGCCATTCTACGGTTACGCGTCATGAGCGGATCGCCAGCGCGAAAGAGGCCTTGCTTCTGAGGCTCAACGATTGGCCGTCAGAAGAATCAGAACGTGTGTTAGACTTACACTATCCGCCCTATTGGCTGTCGTTGGATACAGACTGCCAAGAGCGTCATGCACGAATGATCCGCGAAGCCGACTCGGCGGGTCAGATTTTTGCCATGTCCGTTGTCCCAGACGAATTCACGGATGCGACCGAGATCACCGTGTATACACCCGGCCATGCCGGACTCTTTTCCCAGTTGGCAGGCGCCTTTGCCCACGCCGGGGTCAACATCGTGGAGGCAAAAATCTTCACAACCTCTTCCGGCATGGCCCTCGATATGTTCACGATCCAGGACACAGAAGGACATGCGCTTGATGAAGCGACACGCATCGATCGCATTCGGTCAACCATTGAACGAACCTTAAAGGGTGATTTGCGGCCACACCTGGAAATAGCGGAAAGTGACAAGAAGGCAGCCAAACGGGACCGCGCCTTTCGCGTGGAACCGGATGTTGTCATCGACAATGAGGCTTCCGAAACCTACACGGTGATTGAAGTCAATGGTCGGGACCGGCCGGGTTTTCTTCATGATTTGACACGCGCCATTTTTGAATTGGGCCTGTCCATCGGATCAGCGCGTATCGCAACATATGGCGAGCGCGCGGTCGACGTCTTTTATGTCAAAGATAATTTTGGGCTCAAAGTCACGCACCCAGGCCGTCTACAAAAGATCAATGACGCCCTGCTTGACGCACTGAATTCAAAGGCAACAAAGCGTGCCAAAGCTAAGCGCGCCGCGCCCGCATGATGCCAACATGATACTTGTCCAACGGTTGGTACATTAGGATCCCATGAACCTGCTTCGTGCATTCGCGACTGTTGGCGGCTGGACAATGATGAGCCGCATCCTGGGCTTTGTACGGGACATATTGATTGCACGCTTTTTGGGAACGGGTGCCGAAGCAGATGCTTGGGTGGTGGCCTTCCGCTTTCCCAACTTGTTTAGGCGGCTGTTTGCGGAGGGCGCCTTCAACGCCGCATTCGTTCCATTATTTGCAAAACAACTGGAAGAAAACGGCGAAGCACGTGCCCGCCAATTCGCCCAAGAGTCGTTGAGTGTTCTGCTCGTAGCATTGCTGCTTTTTACGGCACTCGCGCAGATGACTATGCCCTATTTGATGGTGGTGGTTGCGCCGGGTTTCTTGGACGATCCGGAAAAGTACGATCTGACGGTTCTCTTCACACGGATCGCATTTCCCTATCTGTTGTTCATGTCGCTCGTTGCCTTGTTCAGTGGTCTGTTGAACGCACTTGGCCGATTTGCGGCGGCGGCAGCGGCGCCTGTTATTCTCAACGTCGTTCTGATCCTAGCTCTTGCTGTCTTCCGTCCTCTGTTCCCTTCACCCGGACATGCCTTGGTTTGGGGTGTGGTCGCAGCAGGCGCTCTTCAATTTTTGATGGTTGTGTGGGCTGCACATCATGCCGGCATGGCATTACGACTGCCGCGGCCACGACTGACACCTGGCGTCAAGCGCCTATTGGCCTTGGGCATTCCGGGTGTCATCGCCGGTGGCATCACACAGATCAACATCCTGGTCGGAACGATGATATCGACCTTCGAGGACGGTGCCGCCTCTATTCTTTACTATGCTGACCGGGTGTACCAATTGCCCTTGGGCGTCATTGGAATTGCCATTGGTGTCGTGTTGCTTCCCGACTTGTCTCGACGCTTGCGCGCAGGCGATTTTGTTAGCGCCGATGAGAGCCAAAATAGAGCGTTTGAATTCTCTATGGCCCTGACTGTTCCGGCCGCCGTCGCGTTGGCTGTCATCCCGGAGCCAATCGTCTCGGTGCTATTCCAACATGGGGCATTCGCGGCGGACGACGCAGCTAAGACAGCGCTGGCCCTGCAGATCTTTGCATTGGGCCTGCCAGCCTTCGTGCTAATCAAGGTTTTCTCTCCAGGCTTTTTTGCCCGTGAAGACACTCTGACTCCGCTCTATTTCGCTGCTGTGGGTATTGTCATCAACATCGCGGCCAGTTTTTTCCTCTTTTTTCAGCTTGAACTTGGCTATTTGGGCATCGCTATTGCCACGAGTTTGGCGGGCTGGGTCAATGGCAGCCTTTTGGGCGTCAGGCTATGGATGCTCGGTCATTTCGCACCGGATCGCCGGCTTTTGAGCCGCCTACCGCGGATTTTGCTTGCGGCCCTTGTGATGGGGGTTGCCCTGATGCTTGGCCAACAGCAACTAACGGGACTTCTACAAGCGACGCTCATCCTGCAGATTATCGCCGTATCTGTCTTGGTTTTGGGAGGCATGACCGCTTATGCGGCATCAAGCTATTTGACCGGTGCGACCACTGCGGATGATCTAAAAACTGCCTTACGTAGACGCGGCGCGATCCAGCCCAACTCGGAAAACACATAACACTTCTTGTCAGTCAGGCGTGACCGGGCGATAAACCGCCGCTTAACGCCAAAACTCATCAATTGTGGAGAACGACAAATGCCCGCTGACCAGGGCCATAAACCACTCGCATTCTCAGGCATGCAGCCAACCGGCAATCTACACCTCGGCAACTATCTGGGGGCCCTTCGCAATTGGGTGAAACTGCAGGAACAGCAGGCCTGTATCTATTGCGTTGTCGATCTTCACGCGATCACCACTTTCCAAGATCCGAAAGAGCTGAAAGATGCAATCCGTGCCTGCGCGGCCGCTTACATCGCGAGTGGTATCGATCCCAAAAGCCACATCGTTTTCAATCAGAGCCAAGTGCCCCAACACGCAGAGCTTGCTTGGGTATTTAACTGCGTGGCGCGCATGGGTTGGCTCAACCGCATGACTCAATTCAAGGAGAAAGCGGGCAAAAACAGAGAAAACGCAAGCGCCGGTCTTTTCGTTTATCCAAACCTGATGGCGGCGGACGTCTTGGTCTACAAAGCAACCCACGTACCGGTTGGCGAAGACCAAAAGCAGCATCTAGAGCTGATGCGAGATATCGCACAGAAATTTAACAGTGACTTCGGCGTACCAGACTTCTTTCCTCAACCAGAACCCGTGATTACGGGGCCGGCCACGCGCGTGATGTCTTTAAGAGATGGCAGTGCGAAGATGTCAAAATCGGACACTTCAGACAATTCGCGCATCAACCTGACGGACGATACCGATACCATCGTACGAAAGATTCGAAAGGCGAAGACGGATCCACATTCCCTACCGGACCAGATCCAAGGATTAGCCGACCGTCCGGAGGCAGAGAATCTGCTGTCCATCTTCGCGGCCATGTCGGACCAAACACTGGAACAGGTGGTAACCCAATTTGCCGGCGCTACATTTTCTGACTTCAAGTCAGAACTCTCTGATTTGGCGGTTTCGACGCTTGCACCTGTTACGGAAGAGATGGCTCGATTGGTGGCTGCACCTGATCACATCGATCAGATTCTTGGCGAAGGCGCACAGCGCGCCCGCGAATTGGCCGACACAACGTTGAAAGAAGTCTATGACATTGTCGGTTTTGTCCGATCAGCCTGACCTGAAATTTCATTTGATCTAACACCTTGCAGCTGTTGGTTTTTCTTGCGCTGGCACGGCACCAATTCAACCGCGCCGAATTGCAAGCAGCACCAATGGTATCCGGCACTGCGGCCGCTTGCGGTCCCCCCCAACCAATGGCAGCATGCGCTCATGACAGCAGACATAAACGGCAAACGAAAGTTCCTCGTCATCGCAGATGACACAGTTGAGTGTCGCGTGGCCCTTCGGTTTGCCGCTCGGCGCGCCGAGAAAACTGGTGGGCGTTTGGCCATCATGTGCATCATCGCGCCGGCAGATTTTCAGCATTGGATGGCTGTCGAAGAAAAAATGCGCGAAGAAGCCCGCGAGGAAGTTGAAGCGCTTCTCCATGCATTGTCGAAACAAGTCAAAGAAATTGGTGACGCAACACCAGAATTGCTGATCCGCGAGGGCAAACCGCGTGAACAGATTCTGCAACAGCTCAAAGAAGATCCGAATATTGCGGTGCTGGTCCTCGGCGCGGCCACCGCACCGGAAGGCCCTGGCCCTTTGGTCAGCATGATTGCCGGGAAAGCCGCGAACGCCTACCCGATTCCTGTCACCATTGTTCCGGGACACCTTACCAACGAAGAAGTCGACGCCCTAACATGAGACCTTGGCGTTAGTCCGGCTTTGGCGCAAACAGTTCCTTTGGCTCTCTCACGCCGCGCAATGCATGAAATCCCAATGACTGGAGTTCCACTGTGCATTCAAGTTCGGCGAAGGCTGCGGTGGTGAGGATCGGTTGGCCCATCACCTTGCTCAAAGATTCCACGCGGACGGTTTCATTGACCGCCGGTCCAATGGCCGTGAAGTCAAGTCTGTCTGCCGTACCCACATTGCCGAACATCACTTCGCCCACGTGCAGCGCAATACCACATCTGATGGCATCAACGGACTCCGGAAGCCGTGACGCCGGCACTTCGGACACGCGCTTAATTGCATGGCGCGCCGCTGAGACAGAACCGCACGCTATACGATTGATCCGCTCGGGTTCATCCGTCAACGGAAAGATGGCCAGCAATCCGTCTCCGATCAGCTTAAGTATGTCACCGCCATAATATTGAACGGGGACGGATATCGCATCGTAATACTCATTCAAGACTCGGATGGTCTCTTCCGTGGGCAGAGTATCCGCAAGGCGCGTAAATCCACGAAGATCACTGAAAAAAATGATAGCGTTTGTTGCGCGTCCTGTGCCCCGGTGAACCGCCCCCCGAACAACCCGTTCGGCAGCCCCATGCCCTAAATATGTTTGAAGAAGCGCGTTTGCGACATGCCGCACATGTTCAACCTCGAGCCTGAGACAAAGCACAGGTAACAAGTCGTAAAGGCAGGAAAGCTGTTCGGTTGTGAATCCATTGGGCTGGTCGGTTGCCCAGGATAGAAAATGTCGGGACCCATCCGTGAAGCGGAGGGGCATTGCCACATAATCCGTGCCTCCTTCCGCGCGAATTTCGTCCAAAATTGGAAAATCACTAGGTGTGGCTGGATCGGAAAGCCGGCGTCTTATGCCTTCGGCCCCCTCATAGATCAGATGAATCGGGCTCGCAAAAAACTCCGGTGTCTGCGGCTCGCCAATCAGCCTGTCGGCCTCTCGCCCCCCCTTATCTCGGTGCCACAAGAATGTTCTTGCCAATATTTGGGGGTTGAGGTCGCGCAGCGTGCAATAGGCTCTGGAAACCGGAATGCCGGCGCTCATGAGCCGATGCGCCAACGCATCAATCAGTTCCGCCGGGCTTAAGCTCAATTCCCTGTGATTTGCCAACCATTTGAGCAAGCCGGCACGGTCAATCGAAGACTGATTTTTTGATCTCATATCGTTAACACTGGTGAAACTGGCCGTGGCGTAGCGCGATCTCAGATCTCTATTCTTGATCTCTGGCCCACCGTACTCCATGTATACGCCAGAAGTGCAATTGTGGAGTGCTCAGATGTTTATTCAGACCGAGGCGACGCCCAATCCCAATACGCTCAAATTCCTGCCAGGGCGTGAAGTGATGGGATCTAACGTGCGCGATTTCCCGACTCCGCAGTCGGCTGAGGCTTCACCCCTTGCAAAACGCCTTTTCACTGTCGAGGGCGTAACCGGCGTGTTTTTTGGTGGCGATTTCATCACCGTCACGAAATCGGATGTGGAATGGCAGCACCTCAAACCCGCCGTTCTGGGCGCCATCATGGAACATTTTCAATCAGGCGCGCCTTTAGTTGCCGAAGAGGTCACGGATGATGGCCACGAAAGCCATAGCGGCGCTGACGGTGAATTGGTCGATCAAATCAAGGAGCTGCTGGATACGCGCGTTCGGCCGGCGGTGGCACAGGATGGCGGTGACATAACATTCCATAATTACGAGGATGGTGTCGTTTATCTCCACATGCGTGGTGCATGCGCAGGGTGTCCTTCATCAACAATGACGCTGAAGCACGGGATCGAGAATTTGCTCAAACACTATATCCCAGAGGTCACCGGGGTCGAAGCTGTCCTTTAGAACGATGCAGGGAGAGCATCAGTTTTTCTGGCCGGTCGCCGCGCCGAAAGATTGGACAACTCATTGGGATTCCCGCGTGCAAGACGGAATTTGGTGCAATCGCAATTGCGCAAACCACGCTTGAATAGACGGCTTGCGGCAAGATGAAAATTCTTGCGTTCGATACTGCACTTGGCGCGTGCTCAACAGCCGTACTGAGCAACGGCCTCGTCGAATCTGAAATCTCAATTGAGATGGCCCGCGGGCATGCCGAGCACCTCATGGGGCAAATTCAAGAAACACTGGACGAGGCCAAAACCACTTTTGGCGACCTCGATCGTATTGCTGTCACCATCGGCCCCGGCACATTTACAGGGTTACGCGTCGGCCTATCAGCAGCGCGGGGCATGGGACTGGCTTTGTCCATTCCAGTTGTTGGCGTGACCAGTTTACAGGCGCTGGCGTATCGCGGAATGAACCGAGATGTTGGCGTGGTTGCTTCTCTGATCGACGCGCGCAACGATGAAGCCTATGGGCAACTTTTTGCTGCCGATCTTAAGCCACTCAGTGAACCCCAAAGATGGAGCTACGCGACCGCCGCAAGTCACGTCGAACGGCTTGCAGACTCCGAAAACGCCATTCTATTCGTTGGTAGCGGTTCCAAACCTGTTCTTGAGGCGATCGGTCCAGTTGCTGCGCCGAAGATCGTCGTAGATTCTGAACAGGTCCCTCAAGCGTCTGACATCGCCCGCCTTGCCGCAAATCGGCCAATTGAGGATATTTCCCCACCGCGGCCGCTCTATCTGCGGCCGCCTGACGCAAAGCCGCCCCAAAAGTCGCAATTTGTGAGGTGAGAGATGTTTCGCCTAGAGCATTGCGTATTGGCGATGGCGCCGGTCCTCACGTCCATTCATCATCAGTCCTTTGATAACCCCTGGTCGGAACAAGCCTTTCAGCAATGCTTGCAACTACCTACCGTTTCTGGCCGCGTGGCCATTGCAAACGGGAATTCAGCCGCTCGGCCGCTTGGTTTCATTCTTTGGCAAAGGAATACAGAAGAGTGCGAAATCCTTACGATCTGCGTCCTGCCAAATGAGCGACATATGGGTGTAGGTCGGCAGTTGGTCGGCATTTGCATCAAGGAAAATCAGAAAGTCGACATCGTCTTAGAGGTCGCTAAGGACAACTTGGCTGCCCTTTCCCTCTATCGGCGTTCAAATTTTACGGCCGTTGGCGTGCGTCCCAACTACTATAAGAGGGACGATGGCAAAAAGATGGATGCCATGATATTGCGACGACCCGCGGGCCAAAAAACAACTTGTTAACCATCGGAATCCTCGAATTTAGGGGCCATCCCTATTCAGATTCGGGTGGATCGGGTAAACTCAACTTACTATATCAATAGTCGGCCCCCACATTAGGACTGGACATGGACAGGATCGAAAAACTTTGTGTTGACAAAGGGATGCGCATGACGGAGCAACGCAGGGTCATTGCTCGCATCCTGTCAAAATCCCAGGACCATCCCGATGTAGAAGAACTCTATCGCCGTGCGGTCTCAGTAGATCCGCAAATATCGATCGCCACTGTCTACCGCACCGTCCGGCTGTTTGAAGAAGCAGGCATACTTGAACGGCACGACTTTAGAGACGGACGTTCCCGTTACGAAGAAGTTACGGATGATCATCACGATCACCTAATCGATTTGCAATCGGGAAAGGTAATCGAGTTTACAAATGAAGCCATAGAGAAGCTTCAAATAGAAGTCGCCCGGGAACTCGGTTACGAGCTGGTTGACCATCGATTGGAACTGTATGGCGTCCCCATCAAGAATGGACGTAAACGCTAATCAGCCTGTTTCGGCCGTACTAGCGTTAACATGAAATGATTGTTCAAAAACAATGAGCTACATTAGAGGCACCGTCCTGCTGGCCGGATTTTTGACGCTATCATTGGCGGCGATTCCCTTTCAATGGATTGCCCTGAAAACTGGCGCACCGATTTCCAGGCGAATCCCGGTGCTTTATCATCGGACGCTCTGTCGCCTGCTCGGCATTCGGATCAAGACCTACGGTGTGCCCGCCGTTGAAGGTGCCGCGTTGGTGGCTGCAAACCATACGTCCTGGCTGGACATTCCCATTTTGGGAGCTTCTGTTGAGGGATCGTTCGTGGCCAAAAGCGAAGTGGACGAATGGCCATTTTTTAACTTGCTCGCCCGTCTTCAACGGACAGTGTATGTCGAACGGCAAAGGCGCCTGCAGACGGCGGAACATCGCGATCGGATTTATCGGCGCTTGGCGGAAGGCGATACACTCATACTGTTTCCCGAAGGAACATCAAGCGATGGTAACGGCGTACTGCCCTTCAAGAGTGCCTTGATGAGTGTGGCGCAATTGGATGTACCCGGCCCGAATGGTCCACAGCGCATTCCCGTGCAACCCGTTTCTGTGGCTTATACCCGTCTGCACGGCCTGCCCATGGGACGCCAATACAGACCGTTTTTTGCTTGGTACGGCGACATGGATCTGGTGCCCCACCTCTGGGAAGCGTTTTGCATGGGCCCAATCGATGTGGATATCCACTATCACCCGCCTGTGACATTCGATGACTTTGGTTCCCGCAAAACCCTGACAACCCATTGTCATCAGGCCATCAGCGAAGGCGTCGCGCATTCGCTGTGCGGCAGACCGGAATTGGTTGCCAAAGCAGGCGCCGTTTTGGAGGAAAAAGGGGAACAAGTGACTGGGCCAGCGGGTATTCGTGCCGGAGCTTCTCCTTCGTGAGTCGCCTGCCGGTCCTTGATATTTCTTCGCGAGTACAGCACATAGGTCGATCACTGTTCCGGCGGCACCCATTGGCACCGCCCGCATTGCGCGCTTAAGGATTGTTTTGACCAAACGGCTTTTTATCAAAACCTATGGATGCCAAATGAATGTCTATGACTCTGCGCGTATGGCAGATGTCCTAGCGCCGCTTGGCTATGAGCAGGTCGATGCGCCCCAAGATGCCGACCTGGTTATACTTAATACGTGTCACATTCGCGAAAAGGCAGCCGAAAAGGTTTACTCGGAACTCGGACGATTGCGCCAACACAAGGAACGCCGCAAAGAGAGCGGCGACGACATGTTGATCGCTGTTGGCGGTTGTGTCGGTCAAGCCGAAGGGACAGAGATGATGTCGCGCGCACCCGTCGTCGACATGGTTTTTGGCCCCCAAACTTACCATCGCCTACCTGAGATGGTCACCCAGGCGTCACGCAAGCGCGGGCAAATCATCGAGGTTGACTTCCCTACCGAGGATAAGTTCGACGCGCTGCCTGCCAATCGGTCTGAACCCGGCTGGTCCGCCTTCCTGACGATCCAAGAAGGCTGCGACAAGTTCTGTACGTTTTGTGTTGTTCCCTACACACGAGGCGCAGAGTTTTCGCGCCCTGTTTTGGATATTGTTCGAGAAGCTGAAGAACTGGCATCAAGCGGTGTCCAGGAAATCACCCTGCTTGGCCAAAACGTGAATGCGTTTCATGGCGAAGGACCGGGCAATAGCAGCTGGGGCCTTGGGCGGCTTATACGGCGATTGGCTGATATTGATGGAATCGAAAGACTGCGGTACACGACAAGCCACCCGCGCGACATGGATGACGAACTAATCACGGCGCACCGAGATGTGCCGGCTTTGATGCCTTATCTGCATTTGCCCGTTCAATCCGGATCCGATCGTATCTTACAAGCGATGAATCGTCAGCATACGGCTGATGAATATCGATGGCTTGTCGATCGAATACGCAATGCGCGTCCCGACATTGCACTTTCGTCCGATTTCATCGTTGGCTTTCCCGGCGAAACGGCTTCGGACTTTGAAGAGACGCTGAAACTCGTGCGCGACGTGTTTTATGCCCAAGCCTATTCATTCAAATACAGTGCACGCCCTGGAACACCTGCGACCTCGATGTATCAAATTGATGAGGGCACGAAAGACGGACGGCTAGCCGAACTCCAGGCTTTGCTCGCAGATCAGCAGGAAAGTTTCAACGAGTCCGTTGTCGGTCAAACGCTTGACATATTGTTTGTGGAGAAAGGGCGACAGGAGGGTCAGTTGGTGGGACGAAGCCCTTATTTCCAAGCCGTTCACGCCCAACTTGGTGAAGGTTTCTTAGGAAAATCTCTGCCAATTTCAATAACATCGAAATCGAAAAACAGTCTTTCGGGCACTCCCCACATTGAAACCGTAGCAGGAAGGGCGCAGCGCTGAGTAACAGCGAAACGACAGACACGGTCAAACCGTCAGAGTCGACCACACGTTATCTAGATTTTTCCGATAATCAGCTTGCGCGCGGATTGTTTGGCGCACACGACCGCCACCTTGCTCAAATTGAGCAAGGGCTTGGCGTCGTCATAACACCACGTGGCAACCGCTTAGCGATTGAAGGCAGCCAGACACAATCCGCAACGGCATCCGATGTCTTACAAAAGCTCTACAAAAGGCTTGTCGAGGGGCTTGAAGTTGGCGAAGCTGACGTGGCCGCCGCGCTTCGTTGGGCACAAGATGGCGGCGGGGACTCAACATGGTTGACGTCCAAGAAGGGCCCCGTCATTCGGACGAAGAAAAAAATCATCTCGGCGCGGTCTCCGGCACAAGCGAAATACATAGAGTCGCTTCTGACGACGGATCTGACCGTCGGACTTGGCCCGGCCGGCACAGGCAAGACCTATTTGGCCGTCGCAGCCGGTGTGTCGCTGATGTTGGACGGTAAAGTGGACCGGCTGATCTTATCGCGTCCTGCCGTGGAGGCCGGAGAGCGGTTGGGCTTCTTACCCGGCGATATGAAGGACAAGGTCGACCCTTATCTTCGCCCTCTCTACGACGCCTTGTTCGACATGCTGCCGGGCGATCAAGTCGAGCGGCGCATTGAAAGCCAAGATATCGAGGTCGCACCACTCGCGTTCATGCGTGGACGAACCTTAACAAATGCTTTCGTTATTCTCGATGAAGCGCAGAATACGACGCCTATGCAAATGAAGATGTTTTTAACGCGCCTGGGCGAGAATTCACGGATGGCGGTGACGGGGGATCCAACACAGGTTGATCTGCCAGCAGGCACCGTTTCCGGCCTGGCTGACGCGTACAGCATACTTGAGGGAATGAAAGGGGTGTCGATCATCCGATTCGACGCAAAAGATGTTGTTAGACACGGTCTCGTCACACGGATTGTCGCAGCGTATAATGCCCGCGATGCCGCACGCAAAGGAGAACGGGAAAGCCATCGTAAGGCTTTCAGCACAAACGGGGGCGATGAGCCAAAAACTCGAAATTGATTGTATGATCGCATGCCCTGATTGGCGTGCACATTTTGACAATCTCGAAATGCATCATCGTCGGGTGCTGGAGGCCGGTGTTGAAGCGGTGCCAGACCTATGGGAATCACCGGCCAGGGCATGGGAAGTCAGCGTCGTGATGACAGACGACGCGGCAGTTCAGACCCTTAATCGCGATCATCTGGGCAAAGACAAACCCACAAATGTTCTTTCTTTTCCCCAGTCAGGACCCTATGCGCCCGACTGTCGGCCTCTCGGTGATATCATATTGGCTTATCAGACGGTTGAACGTGAAGCTGGCGAACAGCGAAAGTCGATTGAAGCGCATACAACACACCTGACGTTACATGGGCTATTCCACCTCTTAGGCTTCGATCACCAGACCGACGATGAAGCCCATCGAATGGAAACACTTGAACGCCAAGTCCTTTTGAAACTTGGGTACGATGATCCGTACACCAATGACCGGCATCAACTGGCGGAAATCGCCTGATGGCCGAAGCAAGCACTTATCGCAACGGTGCAAAACCCGTATCAAACCAACCAACCAATGGCGGTTTTTTGAGACGCACTTTGGAGCGAATGAGCATCCTGATTCGTCGTCGTCCGGCGGAAGCAAGCCTTCGAGAGAGCATCGAAGATGTTCTTGAGACGCATGCGGACGGCAAAACGACGCTGACAGACGAAGAGCAACTCATGCTCCGCCGGATTTTGGGTGTGGGCGAATTACGTGTCGAAAATGTGATGGTGCCAAGAGCAGATATTGTTGCTGTCGACGTTGCCACCGCACTGCCCGATTTGATGAAAATGTTTTCAACGGCAGCCCATTCGCGCCTGCCTATTTACCGCGAGACATTGGATGATCCCATCGGGATGGTGCACATCAAAGATCTTGTCGCCGCCCTGATCGATCTGCCGGCCGACTCCACGGCAAATGGCTATGTCCTCAACAAACTAAGGCGCGACGTCCTATTTGTGCCACCTTCTATGCCGGTGCTTGATCTTCTTCTGAAGATGCAACGCAGCCGCATTCACCTTGCTTTGGTCATCGACGAGTACGGCGGAACGGATGGACTGGTTTCGATCGAAGACTTAGTCGAACAGATCGTCGGTGAAATCGAAGACGAACATGATACGGAAGAAGCGCCCCATCTGGTGCCACGCTCCGATGGTGGCTTCAACGCGGACGCCCGAGTTCTGATAGAAGAATTGGAAGAGGCGCTCAAGATGAACTTGCTCCCCGAAGATCGGGAGGAAGACATCGATACCTTGGGCGGATTATTGTTTTCTCTGGTCGGACGTGTCCCGCAACGCGGAGAACTTATCGAACACTCTGACACACTAGAGTTTGAAATCGTAGACGCCGACCCAAGACGGATAAAAAAAGTCCGCGTTCACGTCGGTAAGCCAGTGAAGCGCTCAAAACTAAATGACACGCAGTCACGCGACGCGGTTCCCAAAGCACCTGGACTTCCTGGCGAGTAAAACATCTGATGACGGACTTACATTCGAGTTCCAGCGAACCACTGCCCTCCGATAGTCATTCCTGGCGTGCCTTTCTTGAGGGACTGCAACGCTTTGCAGGGACAATCGCCTCACTAAGAGGCGTTCGCCGGTACGCCGCTTCCATGATTGCAGGTGCCTTTGCAGCAGCAGCCTTAGCACCTCTTTACATGGTCCCTGGCCTGGTAGTGAGCTTTGCCGTATTGGTCTGGCTCTTAGACGGTACCGACAATCGACCCCGGGGATTGCTTTCGGCAGCCCTTATTGGTTGGTCTTTCGGATTTGGCTATTTCCTGGCTGGTCTTTACTGGATCGGCTTCGCGTTTCTTGTTCAAGCTGACCAATTTGCCTGGCTTATCCCCATTGTTGCTGTCTTGTTGCCCGGCGGGTTAGCCCTGTTCACAGCCGCCGCAACCGCCAGCGCGCGCCTCATGTGGAGTGATGGGCCCAGCCGCATTCTTTTCCTTGCCGTCGGCTGGGCTGTCTTTGAATGGCTGCGCGGAACCATTCTGACAGGATTTCCCTGGAACCTTGTTGGTTATGCATGGGGCGGCGTTCTTCCCCTGTTACAGACAACCTCGGTGATCGGCAGTTACGGCTTGAGTCTTTTGACCGTCTTGGGGGCAGCTTCTGTGGCGCTTCTCGTCGCTTTTCCCACAAACAAGCCTGTCAAAACTCACAAACCAGGTAAGCAGGCCCTGCTGCCGGTCATCATGCTGGGCTGTTTCGCCGTTCTGTTTGCTTTAGGCGCGCTCCGGTTATCTGCGAACCCAACTCAGTTTGTGAAGGATGTAAATCTGCGATTGGTCAACGCAAACATCGATCAACGCGATAAGTTTGATCGCAGCAAGTCGAGGGAAGTATTCGAAAAATACCTTCGCTTAACAGAGACCGCGGGTGCCAATGACATCACCCATTTTGTATGGCCGGAATCGGCAACCCTGTTTCCCATGTCGCGTGAATTGTCCAGTTTGCACGAGATTTCCCAGACAATTGGCCAAGGGCGTTTTCTGCTAACTGGATCACCGCGCATTGTGAACGCGCCGGAATTACAGCCATATCCCTATCGGTTCTTCAATTCGATGCACGTCGTCGATGGCAATGCCCGGATTCTGCAGACCTATGACAAGTCTCATTTGGTACCATTTGGAGAATATTTGCCTTATCGGCAGGTCATGAACGCGATTGGACTGCGTCACCTTACAGCGGCCCGCGGCGACCTATCGCCCGGCACAGGATTACGCACCTTGAGCGCGCCGGCATTACCTGAGTTTGGCCCCCTCATCTGCTACGAAGCCATCTTTCCCGGACATGTGACGGACCCTCTCCGCAGGCCCGGATTTCTTCTGAGCCTAACGGACGACTCTTGGTTTGGTCAGGCATCGGGGCCCCATCAGCATTTTGATCAAGCCCGCATACGAGCCATCGAAGAAGGCTTGCCTATGGTTCGCGCTGCGAATATGGGGTTTTCAGCAATTATCGACGCAAGTGGCAGGATCATCCGCATTCTGGGCATGCGTAGCCCAGGCGTTGTCGACGGCCCTTTGCCTGAAGCGCAAAAGCCCACAATCTATGCCGGATGGGGGAACACTTTCTTTTGGCTTTTGTGCCTTTCGCTTCTTGGTGGGGCTGTTGCGCTGAACCGCTACCGGTCCGTACTGCTTTTGACGGACGACCAAGCCGAATAGTTGAGCCCCATTGGCGTTTCATTTGGGCAATCGTTTCGTTCCCTTGACGACTTGATGAAAGGCTGCAAAAAACAGCGCGCCGTTGGAGCCCGTTCCTGTTTATCAGGCTGAAGGGCCCACGAAGCGGCGTTAGCAGCGCGGGACACGTTTCCCACCAATTGAATTTTTCACCGAGGGCGAGGAGGCCGGTTCCCGTGGCACGAACCGATTATTTATTCACAAGCGAATCTGTTTCTGAAGGACACCCTGACAAAGTCAGCGATCGCGTGTCAGACGCTGTTGTTGACACATACCTAGGAGCAGATCCGTTTTCCCGTGTTGCCGTCGAAACCCTTTGCACAACCAATCTTTTGGTGCTAGCCGGCGAAGTGCGCGGCCCCGGTTCAATCACCCATGATCAGCTTGAACAGGTGGCACGCGACGCGGTGAAAGATATCGGCTATGAGCAGGCGGGCTTTCATTGGAAGAACGCGGAAGTCCAAGTCCATGTGCACTCCCAATCCGCCGATATTGCTCAGGGCGTTGATGCCGCCGGCAACAAGGATGAAGGCGCGGGCGACCAAGGCATAATGTTTGGCTATGCCTGCCGCGAAACCGATGAACTGATGCCGGCCCCAGTACACTTTTCCCACGCCATCCTTCGAAAACTTGCGGAAGTGCGGCATTCTGGCAAAGAAGCCGGCTTGGGCCCGGATTCGAAAAGTCAGGTGACTTTAAAATATGAAAACGGACGTCCCGTTCGTGCAACCTCTGTCGTCGTCTCAACGCAACATGCCGAAGGCCTATCGCAAGATGATGTCCGGGAGATCGTTCGCCCTTATGTTCTTGAGGCATTGCCTGACGGATGGATGTGCGACGAAAGCGAATTCTACGTGAATCCAACCGGAAAGTTTGTTATTGGCGGGCCCGATGGCGACGCCGGCTTGACCGGACGAAAGATCATTGTCGATACCTATGGTGGCGCTGCGCCTCATGGTGGCGGTGCCTTTTCGGGCAAAGACCCTACGAAGGTAGACCGGTCCGCAGCCTATGCAGCACGCTACCTTGCCAAGAACGTTGTGGCGGCCGACTTAGCAGACCGCTGTACTATCCAACTGGCATACGCAATCGGTGTATCGAAACCATTAGCGCTCTATGTCGATCTTCACGGCACTGGCCAGGTGGACGAAGCAAAGCTTGAAGCCGTTCTGGCCGAAGTGACGGATTTGTCGCCGCGAGGCATTCGCGAGCACCTACAATTGAGCCGTCCTATCTATGCGCGTACAGCTGCCTATGGCCATTTTGGCCGGACGCCAGACCAAGACGGCGGTTTTTCGTGGGAAAAAGCGGACCTTGTGGATCAACTAAAGTCGGCCTTCGGGTAAATTCCTTCTTTCTAGCCGCTTGTTGTGACCGGTAGCGGGCATGATCCGACCCGTCGGCGTGTGCTCTATGGCCGACGGTCGGGGCACAAGCTAAGGCCCCATCAACAGGAAACGCTTGCCTCGTTACTGCCACGCCTTTCGGTCCCTTTGGATCCCCAAGGCGACGTAGACGCTTCCCTTCTGTTCAACGAGCCCAAACGGGCATTTTGGTTAGAGATCGGCTTCGGTGGCGGGGAGCATTTGTTGGAACAGGCGCGGGCCAACCCAGATATCGGGTTTATCGGCTGCGAACCCTTTATCAACGGCGTCGCGAAGCTGCTGGTCAACATCCAAAACGAGGCCGTTGAGAATATACGGATCCATGCAGACGACGCACTGGCGTTGCTTGCCCAACTGCCCGAAAACAGCGTTGATCGTTTGTTTACGCTGTTCCCCGACCCCTGGCCGAAAAAGCGGCATCACAAAAGGCGCTTGATCAACCAAGGGTCGCTGACTGATTTCCAGCGGGTGCTGAAGCCGGGCGGGGAGTGGCGTTTTGCAACCGACATCCCAGATTATTGCCGCTGGACACTAGCCCATATCTACCGCCATCAGGGCTTCAGGTGGTTGGCGAACAGTCCCCGTGACTGGCGCCATCGGCCGACAGACTGGCCCGGCACCCGCTACGAGGCGAAAGCGCGCCGGGAAGGGCGGGTACCGGTTTATTTACGTTTTCAGGCCATTTGATAGCCGTTCTTATCGGACTTGAAACACACGGCACAGGGACTATTATATGCCTATCTAACCGCTTTGATTTTGTGGTAAGATTGGAAAAGATGGACGTTCGGTAAGGTGGGCTAGAGGCCCACTTTTTTTGTTCTGATTTTAGAAGACTGCCGACGACACAGACTTTAGTGGATTTTTGGCGAAGCAAACGTGACCAAAGAAATTGCGGACCTGATTGAACCGGCGATTGCGGAAATGGGGTTTGAGCTTGTCCGTGTACGACTGAAAACAGGTGGGCAGACAACTTTGCAAGTGATGGCCGAACGACCGGACGGCACAATGGAAGTTGATGATTGCGCAACGTTGAGTGGGGTGATATCAGCGATCCTCGACGTGGCTGATCCAATTCCCGGAGAATACCATCTGGAGGTTTCATCGCCTGGCATAGATCGCCCTTTGATAAAACTATCCGACTACGAACAATATGCAGGATACGAAGCGAAGATCGAACTGCACGACTTGTTGGACGGAAGGAAGCGATTTAACGGGAAAATTCTTGGCGTAGATCAAGAGTGCGTTTTGTTTGATCAGCCCGGAACTGGGAAGATTCAAATTCCGATGAATAGCATCTCACATGGTCAATTGATCTTGACCGATGAGTTGATCGCACAGGCACTAAAGCGACAGGAAGAACGCGCCAAACAGAATTGAAGGAAAGGATGCCTTTCCTTGAAGAGTTGGAAACAGATCGGCGACGGAACAAAGGAAACGAGAGTTTAGATGGCTGAAGCAGTTGTTAGCGCAAACCGGCTGGAACTATTGCAGATTGCCGACGCAGTCGCGCGGGAAAAATCCATCGACAGAATGATCGTGATCGAGGCGATGGAAGAAGCGATCCAAAAGGCCGCCCGGTCCCGCTATGGTATCGAGAATGACATTCGCGCCGAAATTGATCCCAAAACAGGAGAGATCCGTCTCAACCGCGTAATGGAAGTCGTCGAGGAAGTTGAGGACGACGCAACACAAGTTACCGTTGACGTCGCGCGGGTAAAAAACCCCGCCGCCCAACCTGGCGATTTTCTCGCTGAACCTTTGCCCCCAGTAGATTTTGGGCGTATTGCAGCCCAAACTGCTAAGCAGGTCATCGTTCAAAAAGTGCGCGATGCTGAACGCGAACGGCAGTACGAAGAGTTCAAAGACAGACTCGGCGAAATCATACATGGCATCGTCAAACGGACCGAATACGGCAATGTTGTTGTCGATTTAGGTCGAGGTGAAGCGGTTGTTAGACGCGATGAGCTCCTGCCACGTGAGAGCTTTCGCCAAGGTGACCGCATTCGCGCTTACATCTACGACGTGCGCCGGGAACAACGCGGGCCGCAGATTTTTCTTTCTCGTTCGCACCCACAATTTATGGCGCGGCTTTTTGGCCAAGAAGTTCCAGAAATTTATGACGGTATTATCGAGATCAAGTCGGTTGCTCGAGATCCAGGGAGCCGGGCAAAAATCGCCGTCATCTCAAATGACAATTCTATTGATCCGGTGGGCGCTTGTGTCGGTATGCGCGGGAGCCGCGTTCAGGCCGTTGTGAATGAGCTGCAAGGTGAAAAGATCGACATTATTCAGTGGTCCCCCGATCCAGCGTCTTTCATTGTGAACGCCCTGGCACCAGCTGAAGTCGTTAAAGTTGTCCTTGACGAAGATGCCCAACGGATCGAAGTCGTCGTGCCGGATGATCAGTTGAGCCTCGCGATTGGTAAGCGCGGGCAAAATGTGCGCCTGGCCTCTCAATTGACCGGATGGGATATTGATATCCTGACAGAGCAAGAGGAATCGGAACGGCGCCAGGAAGAGTTCCGTCAGCGCTCAACGATGTTCATGGACGCGTTGGACGTTGATGAAGTGATTGCCCAACTCTTGACGTCTGAGGGCTTCGCGACCATTGAAGAAGTGGCTTATGTCGAGCTTGAGGAACTCGCTGAAATTGAAGGGTTTGATGAAGACACCGCTCACGAATTGCAGCGTCGTGCGCTTGAATTCATCGAAACACAGAATGCCGAATTTGACTCGAAACGCCGCGAACTCGGTGTCGAAGACACTCTTTTAGAGATTGATGGCATCACACAAGCCATGTTGGTTGCACTGGGTGAAAACGGCGTCAAAACACTTGATGACCTCGGCGATCTTTCGCGAGATGAACTGATTGGTGGCTACGAAGAGATTGAGGGCGAAAAAACCCGCGTTCCAGGCGTGCTCGAAGGATTCGATCTGTCGGCTGAGGAGGCGGACGCCATAATCATGGCCGCTCGGGCTCATTGGTTCGACGATGAAGAAGAGCCCACCGCGTCGGAAGACAATGCAAACGAAGAAGACGGGGCCAATACGGCCGCGCCGGCAGAATGAGGTCCAGATCACAACAACGGCCCCAAAAGAAAGGCTTTGCATTGCGACGGGGGATACAGCCTCCGTCGATGGGCTCGTGCGCTTTGTTACCGGTCCAGACGCCAGGATTGTGCCGGATATCCTGGAAAAATTGCCCGGCCGTGGCATGTGGGTCGCGTCAAATCGGGCGGCCTTAACTCAGGCAATCAAAAAATCGGCCTTCAGGCGCGCAGCGCGCGGGCCGGTTGAAATCAACGAAAATCTCCCTGATTTGGTATGCGAGCTCTTGTCCAAGAGCGCCCTAGATCTGCTCGGTCTCGCTCGGAAAGCAGGCGCCGTAGTTCAGGGTTTTACAAAGGTTGAACAAGCTATTCGCCAAGGTGATGTGGCTGTTCTTGTGGTGGCGCGTGACGGGGCGGAAGACAGCCTGCGGAAAATCAGCGCTTTGACAAAGGAAAGTGAGGGGCTGAAAAGGGTCGATTCTTTCAGCCGCGATGAATTGGGTTTGGCATTCGGGCGGGAAAATGTGGTACATGCTGCATTAAAACCTGGCCGTCTGACCGATCGCTTCTTACGTGAAGCGAGGCGGCTAGATGGCTTTCGCCTGAACGGCCAGGGTTCGTAAAGGAAGAGAATGAGCGATACGAAGGAAACTGGCGATAAGACGCTGTCCGTGGGCGGGCCGAAAACACTTAGCCTGAAGCGCACAGTCGAAAAGGGCACAGTGCGCCAAAATTTCTCTCACGGACGGTCCAAGGCCGTCGTTGTTGAGAAGAAACGGAAGCGCACGATCGCGGGTCCGGGTGCAACGAAAACGGTAGAACTCAAAAAGCCTGAAGCTGAGACGCCCAAGGCCGAAGCACCTGAGGCCCCCAAGGTCGAAGCGCCTGCGCCCGAAGAAAAATCTTCGAAGAGCGGTGTTGTCCTTCGCACATTAAGTGAAGAGGAAAAAGAAGCACGTGCGCGCGCCTTAACCGATCATCGCATCGCAGAGGAAGAAGCGCGGAAACAAGCGGAGATCGACGCCAAAAGACGTGCGGTCGAAGACGAGAAGCTCGCCAAAGAAAACGCAGAAGCTGCCAAACGCGCGGAAGAAGAAGAGGCCCGCAAGAAGGAAGAAGAAGAAACCCGTCAGCGCGCAGAAGAAGAGGCGCAAAAGCGTCTTGAGGCCGAGCAACAAGAGAAAGCCGCAAGCGTACCTGAAGCTGCGGCCCCGGCTGCCCGGAAACAGCCCGCTGCGGATGATGAGGAATCAAAATCAAAACGCGGCAAAGTCAGTGCGCCAAAACCGGCACCGAGCCGCCGGACAGAACCGCGCCGCCGTAGTGGCAAGCTGACGATCGCCGCCGCCCTTGACGATACAGAGCGGACACGCAGCTTGGCGTCGATGCGGCGCGCCCGCGAACGTGAGAAACGGGCAGCGCGTGGGAATGTGGATGCGGCACCGGTCAAGGTCTACCGTGAGGTCACCATTCCCGACGCGATAACGGTGCAGGAACTTGCCAACCGGATGACGGAACGCGCGGTTGATGTCATCAAGGTTTTGATGAAGCAAGGGACGATGGTGCAGATCAATGATGTTATTGATTCTGACACGGCCCAATTGATTGCGGAGGAGTTTGGGCACACCGTTAAACGCATATCTGAGGCGGATGTCGAAGAAGGTCTTTCTGTTGGCGATGATGCTGCAGACCAGTTGCAGCCTCGCTCGCCGATCGTCACCGTTATGGGTCATGTTGACCACGGCAAGACGTCGTTGCTTGATGCGCTGCGGGAAACAGATGTCGTTTCCGGTGAGGCTGGCGGTATCACCCAGCATATCGGCGCGTATCAGGTAACCATTGGATCAGGCGACAAGATCACCTTTTTAGACACGCCCGGTCACGCGGCCTTTACGGCCATGCGCGCGCGCGGCGCTAACGCGACAGACATCGTGATCCTTGTCGTGGCGGCGAACGATGGCGTGATGCCGCAAACGGCCGAGGCAATCGCTCACGCAAAAGCAGCGGATGTTCCGATCATCGTCGCGATCAACAAAATTGATTTGCCGGATTCCGATCCCAATCGCGTGAAACAAGATCTGTTGCAGCATGAACTCATCGTTGAGGACATGGGAGGTGAGATCCAGACAGTAGAGGTCTCGGCACTCAAAAAGCAGAACTTGGACGCACTGCAGGAGGCCATTCTTCTGCAAGCTGAAATCCAAGAACTCAAAGCCAATCCGGACCGTGCCGCCGATGGTACGGTTATCGAAGCCAAACTCGACAAGGGCCGAGGTCCTGTTGCAACGCTGCTTGTCCAACGTGGAACACTTCGCGTCGGTGACATCGTTGTTGCTGGGGCACAGTGGGGCAAGGTTCGCGCACTTCTCAACGATCGAAACGAAAATGTTGCTGAAGCGGGCCCAACCGTGCCGGTTGAGTTGTTGGGACTGAACGCACCACCGGAAGCCGGTGACCAATTTGCGGTTGTCGAGTCCGAGGCGCGGGCGCGTGAAGTCACAGAATATCGCCAACGTAAACGCAAAGAAGCTGTGGTGCCTGTCGGCGGTCGCGGGTCGCTCGAACAGATGCTGACTCAGATCAAAGAGAATGCCGCCGCTGAAATGCCTGTTGTGATTAAAGGTGACGTTCAAGGATCCGTAGAAGCAATCGTTGGCGCCCTCGAAAAAATCTCAACAGATGAAGTTGCGGTTCGTGTCCTGCATGCCGGCATTGGCGGTATCACCGAGTCAGACGTTGTCTTGGCCGAAGCCAGTGCCGCTCCCATTATCGGATTTAATGTCCGGGCAAACACCCAGGCACGGAACCGAGCGCAGAAACAAGGTATTGAGATCCGCTACTATTCGATTATCTACGACTTGGTCGATGATGTGAAATCAGTCTTGTCCGGCATGCTGGCGCCGACAATCAAGGAAACTTTCCTTGGTAACGCCGAGATACTCGAAGTCTTCAACATCTCGAAAGTCGGTCGCGTGGCAGGCTGTCGGATAACCGAAGGCAATGTCAAACGCGGTGCGAAGGTGCGCCTGATCCGTGACAATGTCGTGATTCACGAAGGCGACCTGTCAACACTCAAACGTTTCAAAGACGAAGTCCGCGAAGTCGCCTCCGGGCAGGAATGCGGCATGGGTTTTGAGAACTACCAAGACCTTAAGCAAGGCGATGTCATCGAGTGCTTTGAAGTCGAGGAAATCAGCCGGTCGCTTTAGCACGGCAATTAAAGAATGAAGGCTGGCCTCTATCGATGCCAGCCTCTTTTCTTTTGACGCAATTGCATACATCAACGAATTCGAATGCCTAGGAAGAAGAAACCTTATCGAGGGGCAAAAGCGCCTTCGCAACGCCAATTGAGGGTGGGCGAAATCATACGCCATGCCTTGGCCGACATATTGACCAGCAACAACATTCGCGACCCCGAGTTGTCTGGAGTCTCGGTAACGGTATCGGAAGTCCGCGTTAGCCCCGACATGAAAAATGCTGCTGTTTTCTGCACGCCCCTCGGCGGCTTGAACGCTGAGACGATTGTTGAAGCGCTGAATCGCCATGGGCCAATGCTGCGCGGTGAGCTGGCTCACGCCGTGACACTCAAACACACGCCTGAACTGTCATTCATATATGACGACAGTTTTGACCGCGCGGACTCGATTAACGATCTGATCAACTCAACTGGCATTGCCAACACATCGCCGGATAGAGAAAGCTAGGTATTGTGGCCCGTCGCAAAAGAGGTCGTGTGATCAATGGATGGCTTGTCATAGACAAGCCATCGGGTGTGACCAGCACTCAAGTCGTCAATCGCGTGCGTCGAGCGATGGACGCGCAAAAGGCCGGCCATGGAGGAACCCTCGATCCCTTAGCAACGGGCGTATTGCCGGTAGCGTTCGGCGAGGCCACAAAAACCGTTCCCTTCATTATGGACGCGGAAAAGAAATACCGGTTTACAGCACGCTGGGGGCAAGCGACGGACACGGACGATTCGGATGGCGAGATCACTGATGAGTCAGATGCACGACCACCAGGAGAAGCAATAAGGGCTGCCTTGCCCGACATGACTGGGCTACTTAGCCAAACACCCCCCGCCTACTCCGCTATCAAAATTGACGGACAAAGGGCCTATGATCTTGCGCGCGCAGGCGAGCGCGCAAATCTCGCGCCCCGGGCCGTTGAAATTTACGCCGCCGAGCTCATCGCCGTGCCGGACCCTGATCATGCCATTTTCGCGGTCACCTGCGGCAAAGGAACCTATGTGCGCGCCTGGGTTCGCGATTTGGCTCAAAAGCTTGGCACTGTCGGGCATGTTTGCGCATTGCGCCGCTGTCAAGTTGGAGCATTCCGAGAGGAAAATGCAATTTCGCTGGAAATGGTAGAGAGTTTAGGTCATAGTGCCGCCGCGCATCTGAGCGCCGTTGAGACCCCGCTGGACGACATCCCGGCTGTGGCCATTTCGGCGCAAGAAGCGTCTCGCCTGCGCAGTGGGCAGGCGATTTTACTGCGCGGGTCAATGACCCCGCCCGTTTCTTCTCCGGACGAAACCGCAACAGTCTTGTGCAGCATTGGCAAAGGAAAGCCGGTTGCACTCTGTGAATACAGGGCAGGCGAATTTAAACCCGTGCGTGTTTTTAACATTCATCCCTAAGAGGACCCGATGTCGATAACAGCAGAAAGAAAACTCGAACTCATAAAAGAATACGCAACCAAGGACCAAGATACCGGATCCCCGGAAGTCCAAGTTGCAATCCTTTCGGAACGCATCACCAATCTGACAGAGCATTTTAAAGAACACGGCAAAGACAACCATTCACGCCGTGGATTGCTTAAGCTTGTCAGCAAGCGGCGGCGGCTGCTCGACTATCTCAAGGCAAAAGACCCGTCACGTTACGAAGCTCTCATCAAAGGCCTAGGACTGCGCCGTTAACCGCTATGCGGAACACAGGTTTCGCGACTCCTTGGAAACTCACGACGGCCCGTCACTTATCGAGGCCGACTGTCGCCTTCGATCTTGGCGACAACAATTTGCTGCGTTGTGGATTGCCACAGCCAGAAATGCTGCCGTGCGCAATCTATGCGCCCGGAAAATACCGATTCAAGCTATATAGAACTACTTGAACGAACTGAAGAAAGGAGCGGGATGGGCCCGCTCGAAAAAGGATAAAAATATGTTTGATATTCATCGAAAAGAAGTCACTTGGGGCGGACGCCAATTAGTGCTGGAAGCCGGCAAGATTGCCCGCCAAGCTGATGGCGCCGTTTTGGCGACCTATGGCGAGACCTCCGTTTTGGCCACCGTGGTTGCCGCAAAAGCGCCACGGGCTGGCATCGACTTCTTTCCACTTACCGTCAATTACCAAGAAAAAACATTTGCTGCCGGAAAGATCCCGGGGGGCTATTTCAAACGTGAGGGCCGTCCGACCGAAAAGGAAACTCTCGTTTCACGGCTGATCGACCGGCCTATTCGCCCACTCTTTCCCAGCGGTTTCAAGAATGAGACCCAAGTCATCCTGACGGTTCTAAGTCATGACCTGGAAAACGACCCTGACATTGTCGCGATGGTCGCGGCGTCAGCTGCGCTGACCATATCGGGCATACCTTTTCTGGGCCCCATCGGCGCAGCGCGGGTCGGCTATTTCGATGGCGAGTATCGCCTCAACCCTGAAGTTGATGCGATGGAAGACACCCAGTTGGACTTGGTTGTTGCCGGTACAGGAGATGCCGTGCTGATGGTTGAGTCGGAAGCCAAGGAGCTTTCTGAGGACATCATGCTTGGCGCAGTCATGTATGGTCACCGGGAAATGCAGACTGTCATCGAAGCCGTCATTGGCCTGGCTGAGCTCTGTGCGAAAGAACCTTGGTCACTTGAAATTCCGGACAATAACGAAGAAACCACCAAAGTCCGAAACGTCGTTGAAAGCGATTTGCGCGACGCCTACAACGAGCCGCAAAAGACCGCCCGGCAAGAAAAAATTGCTGCGGCTAAAACCAAGGCACTTGAAACCTTTGGTCCAGAAACGGCCGACCCGATCGATGAACTTCTTGTCGGACAAGCATTCAAGAACATCGAAAAAGACATCGTGCGTAATGGCATCCTAGATACTTCGAGCCGAATTGATGGACGCGACCTGTCGACGGTACGCCCAATCGTCAGCGAAGTCGGCTTCCTGCCCCGGACACATGGATCAGCGTTGTTTACGCGCGGAGAGACCCAAGCCTTGGTAGTAGCAACGTTGGGCACCGGTGACGACGAACAATTCGTTGATGCATTGGAAGGCACTTACCGCGAACGCTTTATGCTGCATTACAATTTTCCACCTTACTCGGTTGGCGAAACCGGTCGGCTGGGGGGCGCCGGTCGGCGTGAAATTGGCCACGGTAAACTTGCATGGCGTGCAGTCAAAGCCGTTATTCCGGATGCGGAGGAATTTCCTTACACGCTACGCGTCGTCTCAGAAATCACTGAATCAAACGGTTCTTCATCCATGGCGACGGTGTGCGGCACCTCTTTGTCGCTGATGGATGCGGGTGTGCCTCTAAAACGGCCTGTCGCGGGGATCGCGATGGGGCTCATCAAAGAAGGGGATCGGTTCGCCGTCCTGTCCGATATCCTGGGTGACGAAGACCATCTCGGCGACATGGACTTCAAGGTTGCTGGAACCGAGAAAGGCGTAACTTCCTTACAAATGGACATCAAGATCACGGGGATCACCGAAGAGATTATGTCCAAAGCGCTAGAGCAAGCACACGGGGGACGCCTACATATCTTGGGCGAAATGGGCAAAGCGCTTTCGGCGTCCCGGGATCAAGTCGGCGAGTACGCACCGCGCATCGAAGTCGTGCAAATCCCCACGGATAAGATTCGCGACCTCATCGGAACGGGCGGCAAAGTCGTGCGGGAAATCGTTGAGACCACAGGCGCCAAGATCGATATTGGCGATGACGGCACGGTCAAGGTCGCTAGTGCGGACAGCAAATCGATTGAAGCGGCGCTCAAATGGATCAAGAGCATTACCGCAGAACCGGAAGTTGGCGAGATCTATGACGGCAAGGTTGTCAAGGTTGTCGATTTCGGGGCCTTCGTGAACTTCTTCGGCCCCAAAGACGGATTGGTTCACATCAGCCAATTGGCGCCCGAACGGGTTTCCAAGGTGACCGACGTTGTAAACGAAGGCGACACGGTCAAGGTGAAACTGCTTGGATTTGACGATCGCGGTAAAGTCCGTCTTTCCATGAAGGTGGTTGACCAAGAAACCGGTGCTGAAATCGTTCGTGAAAAGGATGAAAAAGCAAGCTGATTGCTGACACAATCGGTTGTTTAGGAAAGGCTCCGTTTACGGAGCCTTTTTGTTTAACGACCACAAGCTGAACATATGACGGACCTATTCGCGCCACGATTGCGAGAAAATGTCGTCGACATGACCCACTATAAGTCTCTACTGCAGGCCGCTATATTTTCGTCTTGTACCCTTCTTGCGCCACCCCTTCCCGGTTTAGCCCAAACGGATTTTGGTTTGTCTGTGTCAGAGGCAGCGATTGAGCGAACTCGTCACCAGGTCGCCTATGATCCCTCTTACGTCCGCCTCACATACCCAATGGGAGACGTTGCATCCGATCGCGGTGTCTGCACGGATGTCGTCATTCGCGCCTATCGAAAGCTCGGAATCGACTTACAAGAACGCGTCCATGACGATATGAGCTCCGCCTTTGAACAGTATCCAAAAATCTGGGGACTGCGGCGCGCTGATCCAAACATCGATCACCGACGCGTTCCAAATTTGCAGCGCTACTTTGAACGTAACGGCGAATCTTTAGGTCCCTCGAACCATGCGCGTCGTTTCAAACCAGGTGACATTGTTACCTGGACCGTCGGTGGCAACCGTCCACATATTGGTATTGTCGTAGAACGACGTAGCAAAGACGGAGAGCGGCCACTGGTCGTTCACAATATTGGTGCAGGCCCGAAACTTGAAGACGTTCTGTTTAGCTACCCGATGACCGGACACTACCGTTACACCGGCTGACTAAGAACTCTTGGACTGACTAGAAGCCCCGATGTGCGGTGGACTACCATTGAGCTGAAGCAATCGATCTGCAACGACCAACGCGGCAACGCAAATCAGCATCGCAGAGATCCAATGATACTGCCAAGCGCCAAACGTAATTGCGGAAAATGTCAGTATTGTCGCCGATGCTGCACCGTACATCGCCAAAGTCAGGTTGTTACGTGGATGACGCGTAAGATACTGCCCAATCGCGACTAACATGAACGCTAACAAACCTGCTCCAACTGCCCCAAGTTCTAACCATACTTGGAGCGCAAGATTGTGGGTATGCAGCGGGATCAAACTTGTCGGAGACGTTCTCCCACTTGGTGCGTCCGGAATAAGGAATTCGGGCGCTTCTTTTCCCATAAATCGTGATGCAGAAAACCCGTGACCAAAAAGCGGCCTATCGGCAGTCTTATGCGCGACATAGCGATAAATCTCGATTCTATGGAGGATCGACGGGTCCGATGTCTGAGGATCAAGGCCAAGCGATTCAGGGCGATCCAGCGAACCCGCTGCAATGGGCGCTATTACCACCGCACAGGCGACTGAGGCAAAGAAAAACCGCAGACCTTTGCGGCCTAGGAAAAATGTGAAGAGGAAAACAACGACGCCAACAGCAATTGCAAGAGGCGCCGCGGAGATATGCAAGAAGAGCGTGAGCACAAAAGTAATGCCAATCACACTCATCCCGACATAGCGCGATTTGAACTGCTGCGCCGCCAACATGGCGATCGGCCAACACAGAATGGCAAGGAACACGCCACCGCGATTGATTTTGGTTAGTGCGAGCATTGTTGTATGAGCGGCCGCCAAGCCAGCATCAATATAGGCCGGATCATCTTCAACGGATGGGGGTGTCAACCCATTCAGCCAAATCGAAATGGCCGCGCCCGACCCAACTTCAATTACATAGAGAACCACAGTCGTCGCAAAGACCGCATAGAGAGCGAAAGATGCCCGTCTTAACTGTGGAAAGCTGAGCTGATAGGCCGCCGCGATCAAAACGACGCCCGCCCCAACCAGAAATGCCAGCCTTATGACCTTGAACAACGCATAGTCTGGACTTGGAGACCAAAGACTCGCAATGGTCATGTAGGTAACGACCATTGTTAATGCGACGCCAAGCGGCGTACCCGACGCACTACCCGCATAGTTCTGGAATCCGCGCCAATTGAACCCAACGACGGCGGCCGCGGCCAAAAATGCCGGCAAGCTCACGAAGGAATACATGCCGACAGGCGCGATCGGAACGAAAACGAGCCCCAATCCAATACCCAGACGTTGAGTTCGGAACGCTTCCATCATCGACATCGAGTAGCGCCCGAGTCGATCCCAGGTGTTCCGCAACATGATCTGCCTGGAGTCGCGCATTCCGCCTCAAATCTCATGGCACAGCGCGCCCTCCACGGACGCGATCAAGCAACACTTTGATAAGGATCTGATCACTTGGCCTCCCCGCACCCCCCAAATATCTCCAAACAAGCCGGGCAGGATTAACCAAGCCTTGGGAGCATTCTGCCATTTTATGCACAACAAGACAGCCTTGTTATTTCCGGATTGCAAGAATCTGAGCGCTTTGGACGCAGGATAATGAAGGGTTAAGATTTATGGGACGGCCCCAAGAAAAATTCGACGATCTGATGTTAGCTGAAGTGGACAGGACTGAAGAGATCCTGGAACACTGTAAGTCAGCGAATGACACAAATCTTAACGCCTTTGCCTCGCGTTTCTTCCGGCGCGCGGCACAGGATGACTTCGCTGTTTATTCCTCTGCTGAGTTGGCGTCAATTGCCAAGTCCTTATGGGATTTCGTGGAGAAGCGCGAGCCCGAGCAGCGGAAGATTCGGATCTTCAATCCGGATAAAAAGAATCACGGATGGATTTCCCCAAATACGGTCGTCGAAGCTGTTTGTGAGGATGTTCCATTCTTGGTCGATTCGCTATTAGCGGCAATCTCTCACGAAGAGTTGGAAATTCGCGCAGTCGTTCATCCAATTGTACCCGTCATTAGACAAGATGATGGACAGCGAACCGGAATTGGGGTCCCTGGCAGGGACGAAGGGGCGATCCGTGAGTCTGTCATTCACGTCCAAATCGAACCGATTGCCAATACGACGCGCTTGTTTCAACTCACAACCCGCCTTGAAAAAGTGTTTGGTGAAGTGGCCACCGCCGTCGGCGACTGGCGCCAAATGGTTGATCGACTGGATCAAACCGTTGCAGAGCTTGCCGAAAACCGGCCTCCTATCGACCCTCAAGATCTAAATGAGGCGATGGCCTTTCTGAACTGGTTGCGGGACAATCACTTCACCTTTCTCGGGTCACGCGACTATGAATTCGCCGACGATGGCCAAACCAAACGCCTAACGGCGATCCCCAATACTGGGCTTGGGCTGTTGCGCGATCCCGAAGCAAAAGTCTTACGGCGTGAAAACGCCGATACGGGGTTGAGCCCGGAAGTTGCAGACTTCCTGATGCAACCTTCACCCCTGATCATCACGAAATCGAACACGCGATCCACCGTGCACCGTCGGGTCCACATGGACTATGTGGGTGTGAAGAGATTTGCGGACGACGGTACTGTTGTAGGAGAGCGGCGTTTTGTCGGGCTTTTCACCGCTGGCGCATACAATGGCAACGTTCTCGACATCCCTCTTTTGCGGCGCAAGGTCGAGGTTGTCCTCTTACGTGCGGGCTTCAGTCCGGCCGGACATGACGGAAAAGCACTACTGAACATTCTTGAGACGTTTCCCCGCGACGAGCTTTTCCAGATCACGGATGACGAGCTCTACTCACAATCCATCGGGATGATGCAACTTGAGGAACGCCCGCGCACCCGGCTATTTGCACGGTGGGACAAATTTGACCGGTTTGTATCGGCCATCGTTTTTGTTCCGCGTGATCGTTATACGACGGAGTTGCGGGAAAAAGTTGGTGAGATTCTTCGTAAGGGCTTTGGCGGTCGTATTTCCGCTTACTACCCTCGTTTCGGTGATGAACCGCTTGCGCGCGTTCACTTCATTGTTGGCCGAACCGGCAACTCAAATGATGCTCCCGACATTGCGCAAATTGAAGCACAAATCGCCGAGGCCACACGGACCTGGAACGACCATCTATTGGTCGCACTTCAACGCGAGTGGGGCGAAAATGCCGGCACTCAAAAGCTGCAGGTTTATGGCAACGCTTTCAACGAAGCATTTAAAGAGAAGTTTGATGCAGCGACGACCGTCGCAGATATCAAGATCATCGAAAAACTCGGAACCGACGGCAATATTGATTTGATGCTGTACCGCCGTGAAGGCGATGCAGATGACGTTGTTCGACTCAAGCTGTACAGACGCGGTGATACCATCGTCCTCAGTGACTGTCTGCCCATCTTGGAAAATATGGGCCTGCGGATCAAAGAAGAACAGGCCTATGACGTTAAACTAGGCGGTTCTGACACTGTCTCTATCCACGACTTTTTAATGTCGCTACGAAGTGGCAAGGTTCGTAACTTCTCCAAAGTTCAAAAGAACTTTGAAGATGCCTTCGCTGCGATTTGGTCCGGCAAATCAGAGAATGACGGGTTTAACGAACTCGTACTCGCCGAGGGACTTTTGTGGCGTGACGTGACGATCATCCGCGCGATCGCTAAATATCTCCGCCAGGCGCAAATTCCATATTCCCAAAACTACATGGAAGATGCACTTGTCGGAAACAGTCAAATTGCGCGTCTTCTTGTTGCTTTGTTCAACGCACGCCTTGCCCCCGATGTCGGCGGGAATGAAAAAGACCGCCAATCCGCATGCGCCAATGTTCGGTCTGCCATCGCAACGGAGCTTGAATTCGTCCAAAGCCTAGATGAAGACCGCATCCTACATCGATATTGCAACTTCATCGAATCCGTTCTGCGTACGAACTTCTTCCAAACCGATGTTCACGGCAATTCCAAAGATTATGTCTCCTTCAAGCTCGATAGTCAGTCTTTGACGGATCTCCCCGAACCCAGACCGCATGTCGAGATATTTGTCTATGCCGCCTTCATGGAAGGTATCCATTTCAGGTTCGGCAAAGTCGCGCGTGGTGGACTGCGCTGGTCTGACCGGCGGGAAGATTTCCGTACGGAAATTCTGGGTCTCGTCAAGGCGCAGCGTGTAAAGAACGCCGTTATTGTCCCTGTAGGCGCCAAAGGTGGCTTTGTGCCAAAGGCTCTTCCAGCCAACGGCAGTCGAGAAGAAATTCAGGAAGAAGCAATCCGCTGCTACAAAATGTTCATCTCGGGTTTGCTCGACATCACCGACAATCTTGTTGGGGGGCAAGTAACACAACCCGAAAACGTTGTCCGTCACGATGGTGATGATCCCTACTTGGTCGTTGCGGCTGACAAGGGAACCGCCGCATTCTCCGACATCGCAAATGGCGTGGCGAAAAGCTATGGATTCTGGCTGGGCGACGCTTTTGCGTCCGGCGGGTCAAATGGCTACGACCATAAGAAGATGGGCATTACAGCGCGCGGTGCCTGGGAGGCCGTAAAACGCCATTTCCGGGAACTGGGAACGGACATTCAGAAAAAGCCGTTCACAACCATTGGTGTCGGTGACATGTCCGGCGATGTGTTTGGTAACGGTATGTTGTTGTCAGAACAAACACAGCTCGTCGCAGCTTTTGACCATCGAGATATCTTTATTGATCCAAACCCGGACAAAGCAAAGAGTTATGAAGAGCGCAAACGCCTGTTCGAAATGGGTCAATCATCGTGGGCAGATTATGATCAATCATCGATTTCAAAAGGTGGAGGGATATTCAGTCGACAGTCCAAATCCATACCCATCAGCACAGAAGTAAAGGCGCTTACAGGACTGAAGAAGCCCAAAGTCACACCAAATGAATTGATTCAGGCTTTGCTCAAAACCAATGTAGACCTGCTGTGGTTCGGCGGAATTGGGACATTTGTAAAGGCAAAGAGCGAATCTCATGATGCCGCAGGCGATCGAGCGAACGATGCCGTCCGGATCGATGCTCATGAAGTGGGCGCGAAAGTGGTCGGCGAAGGCGCCAATCTTGGTATGACTCAAAAAGCGCGCATTGAATTTGCGCGCAACCATGGCCGCATCAATACCGACGCGGTTGACAACTCATCTGGTGTCGATTGTTCGGACCACGAGGTCAACATAAAGATTCTATTGGATGCAGCCGTAGAACGAGGTGAGCTTTCAACATCTGAGCGCAACGCGCTGCTGGCTGAGATGGATGCCCAAGTCGCGAACTTGGTGCTCCGGAACAATTACCAGCAATCACTCGCGATCACGATCAGCCAAGAAACAGCGGCGAAGGATGTTGAAGCTCAGTCGCGGTTCATCTGCGAGCTGGAACGGGCAGGACGCATGGATCGCGCAATTGAGATGCTTCCGGATGACGAAGCGATGCGGGACCTTAGCTTAAGCGGGCAAGGTCTCACGCGACCGGAAATCTCAGTTCTTATTGCATACGCGAAGCTGACGCTGTTTGACTCATTGCTCGAAAGCGACGTCCCAGAAGACCCGCAGTTCACACAAGATTTGTCTGCCTATTTCCCCGAAGCGCTTCAGAACAAGTTTGCTGCGGGTATTCAGAAACACCGCCTACGTCGAGAAATAATCGCGAACGAAATTGCGAATATCGTCGTCAATTCAGCCGGATCGACTTTCGTCAATCGCATTCGCGACGAAATTGGCGTTCCTGCGGAGGACGTAGTTCGCGCGTACATGGTTGTTCGCAACAGTTATGAACTTGGGAAGATCTACGACCAGATCAATACGCTTGATAACCGCGTGCCGGCCTCTATCCAAACGGCAATGCATTTGGCCTGCAAATCACACACGCGCCGTCAATCGCTTTGGTTCCTACAACAGCTTCCCCAACCTCTAAAGATCGAGGAAACGGTTTCTATGTTTGCACCGGGCATTCAACAACTCCGTTCAAGCATTGAGACATACCTTTCGCCGTTTCAGAAGCATCAACTGGAAGCCCGAAAAAAGGCTTATCTTGATGCCGGCGTTTCAAAAGCATTGGCTCTTCAGGTCGCTAGTTTGCCGTCCTTGGCTTCGGGAACGGAAATTGTATTGATCGCACAGAAGACAGGCCGCACCCTCGAAGATGCCGCTCAAACATACTTTGCATTTGAACAGCAGTTTGGGTTTGATCGTCTGAAATCAGTCGCTGAGGCAATTGACGTGAATGATCATTGGGAGCGCCTTGCACTCACCCGCTCTTTGGGAGATGTCGCCAATCAACACCGATTGATAACAATAGAATCGTTAGGGCTTGAAGGCGCAACGTCGGGTCAAGCCGCCGTGGATGGTTGGCTTGAGGCCAAAGGCGCGAATGCGCACCGTTTGCTGCAGATGACGTCAGAGCTTGATGCAAGTGCAGCACTAACGATGGCGCGCGTCGTCGTCGCCGCAAGCCAACTGCGGCATCTTACTGGGCTTTGCTGAGGAAAGTGACAGATGGGCTTGGGATGCCCTTTGCTGATCGTTGGGGCTTAGCAACTTGGCCTTTGAATATAGTCGATGTGCTCAATGGCCTCTCGCAGTCGATCTTAGATTTTAAGGCTTCTAAGCCGGTAATCCTGAGTCAGCGAATATTGCCCAACAGGAGAAATCATCGCTTGGATCGAGGAAGCGATGATCTGCGTGTGCAGGCACGTAAACCGCATCACCCACGGTAAGATTTTGACGGTGACCAGAAACCTCAAATCCTGCACTGCCCGTAACGACCACATAAATCTCGTCCTGATCATGCGGCTCTTGGTGGTCGACGCCAATGGGTGTGTAAATGATCGCCGTCAATTTCCCCACATTGAATCCAATTGAGAATGGGACATTCTGCGACCGATCAATGCGATTTCGAACTTCATCAAAGCGCGCGAACTGAGGCTCGTTTTTCTCCGACACGTAAACTCTCCAACTGGTTTTAGGTTCACCATAAGTCCTCTTTTTCGGATCAAGGAATAGGTCCAGAATAAGCAAAAATGAGTGGACCAATGGATCTGATACTTGAGGGACACGGCCCCTTAGCCGAACGCATTTTCAACGCTGTCAAAAGGAAGATTCTGGACGGCGAGTTGGTCGCGGGCAGGCGGCTCCCTTCCAGCCGGGATCTCGCGGCAAATTTGAACGTAGCCCGAGGAACGGTCGTCTCTGCCTACGAACTGTTGGATGCAGAAGGCTACATCGTTTCGCGCGGTCGTTCCGGAAGCTATGTGGCGCCATCGGTGGTCCGCGCCGCCCCTATCATACACGTTGACTCAAACACCGGGGCAGATCGCCATCAAATTAGGTGGCGCCCCGAAAATGGAACGGCATCGTTTGACTTGAGAGCCGGCTTTCCCAGTCCTGACGACTTTCCGCAAGCTGTTTGGAACAGGCTGCTGCGCCAAAGCCTGGCCCGACAAGCTGAGTCTACATTTGACTATCCACATCCCGAAGGGCTGCCACAATTGCGATCAGTGATTGCGGACTATCTCGCGCGACACCGAGGCCTTAGGTGCACCGCGGACGAAATCCTGATCACGAATGGCGCACAACAAGCATTCTCGCTTATTGCCCGGTGCTTTCTGTCTCCCGGCGACCCCGTTCTTGTCGAGAATCCGGGGTATCCCGGATTTTGGGCCGCCGCACGCAACGCAAAGGCAGAACTCATTGGCGCGCCTGTCGATGAGGAGGGTTTGCAGATCGATCCAGCAATCGCGTCAAAAGCGAAAATCATCTATACGACTCCTGCCCACCAATTCCCGTGTGGCGCGATTTTGTCAATCACACGAAGACAACAGCTGGTTTCCATCGCGCGGAAAAGCGGTGCCCTTATTGTCGAAGACGATTACGACAGCGAGTATCGCTATGGAGGCCCGCCCATTCAGCCACTAAAGGTGATGGATACGGACGGATGCGTCTGCTTCGTGGGATCATTCTCAAAAACGATCGGTCCAGCATTACGCATTGGGTATATCGTCGCCACCGGCAAAATACTTGACCGCCTCGCCGCTCAAAAAAATATCGAAGATGCAGGCACTTCACCACTAACTCAGATCGTGCTCGCTGATTTCATCGATCAAGGCCACTATGAGCGTCACCTAAGGCGCAGCAGAAAATCGAACGCTCGACGGCGGTCAGCAGCTATTGCCGCTTTGGACGACGCTTTTGGCGACGATATAGAGATTCTCGGCGCGCGCGCAGGTTTGCACTTTGTTGGCATGATCAATCGCTCTCACGCGCCGCGCACCAAAATGCAACGAGCGCTGATGGAAACGGGAATTCTCATTTATGATCTTGCTGGCTTTCATCTGTCACGTGCCCAGCGCCGCGGCTTCTTGTTTGGCTATGCCAGAATGGACGAGCGGGACCTCAGGCTTGGCCTAAAAAACTTCGCCGCCATCGTCAAATCAGAATCATAAGTGCGGAAGTTTTGCTCAAGCCGTGAGTCACGGAACACCAATTTGTGACAATCGAACGAATTGAATGGCGCTATTCTTATTGATCGCGCGCTGCAATGGGTCTTTAATCCCCCCGGATTCAATGCTCGATACAACTCTGAATTTGTCCGATGCAAGATCTTGCGTATTGGACAAGAGTTGCTCGATCCCCACCATCTGAAATGACAAACAAAGGGATTTGCTCAATGACCTTGCGTATTGGAAATGTCGCCCCTGATTTCACGGCTGATACAACCGAAGGTAAAATCAACTTTCATGACTGGATTGGTGATGGCTGGTGCGTAATCTTTTCTCACCCAAAGGATTTCACACCCGTTTGCACCACCGAGCTCGGCTATATGGCGAAACTCAAGCCTGAGTTTGACAAACGTAATACCAAAATCATTGGCTTGAGCGTTGACCCAGTTGAGGACCACAAAAAGTGGGTTGGAGACATTGAGGAGACACAAGGCGCAAAAGTCACTTATCCCTTGATCGGTGATCATGACCTGGCCGTCGCAAAACTTTACGGAATGTTGCCAGCAGAAGAAGGGTCAACATCCGAGGGCCGTACCGCGGCTGACAATGCAACCGTTAGAAACGTTTACATCATCGGTCCTGATAAGCAGATCAAACTCATGATTTCCTATCCCATGAGCACCGGACGGAACTTTGACGAGATCTTGCGTGTGATCGATTCCATCCAACTTACTGCACAACACAAGGTGGCAACGCCGGTGAACTGGAAGAATGGTGAAGACGTTATCATCGTCCCTGCAGTCTCTGATGAAGAAGCCAAGAAAAAATTCCCGAATGGTTGGAATGCGCCCAAACCCTATTTGCGTATTGTTCCGCAGCCCAATTGAACCTGATTGATCGACCAACCCGGTTTCTTGTGTGACTTGACGCTTGACCATTGTGACGAAGTACAATTTGCTGTGGGTTCCCTGTCCAAACTGGATCCACAGCAGATTGGATAAACAATGACGAAGTCTCTACCGTCCTTAAACTGGATCGTTACTCTTCTTCTCTGTTCGGCACATCAATCCATAGCGCAAGAACCGGCACCATTTTACAGCACGGTGACGACCGTTTCGGAGATTGATCGAACAATGCCCGCGTCCCCAGCAGGGCAAAGACAACTTGGATACGGAATTGCCTCGGTCGCCATTGCAGACGAGCCGACAGGTGCCATCCCATCGGTCCCGGCCGACCCCTGCAATTCAGGCAGCAATGCCCAAAGCAGTGATGACTGCACAACCCTTGTGGAACTCATCCAAGTGGGCTCCTTTCGCAGCCAACATGAGGCGGAACAAGAAGCCGCCCGCTTTGCCCAAGAGCATGGCACCACACTTGGCGCCCTGGTCCCGAGCGTTGAACAGGCCATCATCGGTCCCAACAATGACGTCTATTTCCGCCTACGCTATTCAGGATTTCGCGCCCAAAATACTCCCGCCCATATTTGCTCGCAGCTTGCTGCCAAAGGCGAGAATTGCCTGCCGCTACGGCGCTAGGACTTTCTGAAACACTCAGCGTTTACAGCACAAAGCCCCTTCAGTCATCTAGGGACTGAAGGGGCACGATTTCTATTTGACCAATAATCCAATTCAGAAGCAGGCGTCCCTTGCCCGTTACGCGCAGATTGTTCTCGGATTGAAAAACGAGCCCTTCTTGTTGAAGCGAATGAAGGCTGGATTTCGTTGGTTCCATGCCCAAACGTCTCAATCGCGCAAGGTCAAGGCCATCCACCAAGCGTAGGCCCATCACTAAACACTCATCCGCTTGCTGTTCCACCGGGACTTCATGGAAATATGTATCGTTTAACCCTTTGCACTCTATCGCATCCAGCCATAGTCCCGGCGCCTTTACATTTTCAGTCGCAAACAATTTATCGTCGATGGTGACGCGTCCGTGTGCGCCTGGCCCAATGCCAATATAGTCCTGGCCTAACCAATAGATCATGTTGTGCCGGCATTCACGCCCCGTGCTGGCATGATTTGAAATTTCGTAAGCGGGTCGTCCGCGCGCGGCGCACAAGTCTTGTGTGCGGAGGAATAGATCCGCCGAGACATCCTCACTCGGAATAGTAATGAGACCAGCCTCATACTGCGTGTGAAATTTGGTCTCGGGCTCGATCGTTAGCTGATAGAGCGATAAATGATCTGTACCAAGATTGAGTGCAAGGCCGAGCTCCTCCTCCCACTCAGCAACCGAGTGATCTGGACGCGCGTAAATCAAATCTATTGAAACATTGGGAAAAATATTTCGTGCTGTCTCAAGTGCCCTGACGGCTTCCTGCGCGGAATGTCGCCGCCCTAAGAACGCCAAGGCTTCGTCGTTTAAGGATTGCACACCAATTGAGACACGGTTGATACCGGCCTCACGAAACGCTCTAAACTTCTCCGCCTCGACACTTGTTGGATTTGCTTCGAGTGTGATTTCCAACTCTTCGGCGCCGCGCCAATTTGCAGAACGCACCTCATCGACAATGGCCGCAACTGTATCCGGTGACATCAACGACGGCGTGCCGCCACCAAAAAAAACCGTGGTGATGCGCCGCGGACCAATCCGCCCTCGGACTTCGGACAGTTCTTTTAGAAGAGCCCTTTGCCACCGTTGATGGTCAACCTGCTGAACAACGTGGCTGTTAAAGTCGCAGTATGGACACTTTGAAAGACAAAACGGCCAATGAACATACAGGCCCGTCTCAGTGTTCACACGATCTGGAGAGCCCGTCATTCCTCAGTTTTTCTGAAAACACGCTTGAGTAAGAAGGCGAAAGGCACCTGCCCGATGTGAAATCGCATGCTTTTTGTCAGGGTCCATTTCACCGAATGTAATGTCATAGCCGTCCGGCTGAAATACAGGATCGTACCCAAAGCCAAGATCGCCGCGTCCCGGCCACACCAACGTCCCCTTTACAGTTCCTTCAAACGTTTCCATGTGTCCGTCCGGCCAACATAGCGTCAAATCACAAACGAACATAGCGCGCCGCCCGTCTGGATGCGTGGCGCCTTTAGCTTGCAACAAGTCCTCGACTTTTTGCATTGCCAATTGAAAATCGCGCTCAGGTCCCGCCCACCGGGCCGAATAGATTCCCGGATCCCCGTCCAATGCTTCAACAGCAAGCCCGGAATCATCTGCAAGCGCTGGCAAGTTGGCGGCAAGCGCAGCGGCACGTGCCTTCAATTCCGCATTCGCCTGAAAAGTGAGGCCAGTCTCTTCCGGCTCCGGCAAATCAAGTTCGGCCGCTGAAATGACCTCCAAGCCGAATGGCCCCAACAAGTCGCCAATTTCCCGCACTTTGCCCTGATTATGACTGGCGACAATCAGCTTATCTTCAGTGAACCGTCTTGGTACGGACATTATGAAGCCATGCCTCTGTTTGATGGGGTTTCACGAACCTCAGGAGCCGCACACCGGGCTCTCTATCTTTCACCGCATGAACAATACGTGGTCGGATATCTTTTCGAAAGCGCCAAATGTAGAGCAAAAACTCAAAGTCAAACCGCTCCGGACAACCGGGCGCCATATCCGCACGCACGACACCATAGGTCGTCACGATTCGCTTTAACGCGCGAGCAAGGCAGGTTCGGGTTGGATAATCCAAAAATAGGATCGTATCGACACCGGCGAATGTCAGATCAAAGTGCGATGCGTAGTTGCCGTCAATGATCCACGCCGGCCCCGAGGTCTGTTGTTTGATACGATCTCGCAAAACCGATTGGTCGCCCTCGACCCAGCCCGGTTGCCAAAACAATTGATCCAAGTGGATGATAGGCAAATCAAGCTCATCAGATAGCGATCTGGCAAGGGTCGACTTTCCAGAACCACTCGACCCTACTATTGCAATTCGTTGCATCGCCTTGGATCTGCTTCAACATCGCTCGGCGGAAGTCGCAAGAAACGGTCGTCGCCTAGTCACCAATTTTCGAACGCTGCAATACGACCAGCTCGCCGATACCTTTCTTTGCCAATCGCATGAGCTCAGCGAAATTTTCTTCTGAGAACGGCTCCCCCTCTGCGGTCCCTTGAATTTCGACGATGCCGCCTTTGCCAGTCATGACGAAGTTGGCATCCGTCTCTGCATTCGAATCCTCTGCATAATCCAAATCCAGAACGGGGTTGCCGTCGAAAATCCCGCACGAGATGGCGGCAACTTCGGTTTTCAGTGGACTCAACCCTTCTGCGGGCAGGATGCCATTGTTACGCATCCACTCGATGCACTGCTGAAGCGCAACCCAGCCACCGGTAATGGACGCCGTACGCGTTCCACCATCGGCTTGGATCACATCACAATCAACCGTGATTTGGCGTTCGCCCAACAAACTCATATCGACGACGGCTCGCAATGATCGTCCGATCAGTCTTTGGATCTCTTGTGTCCGGCCAGATTGCTTTCCCGCCGATGCTTCCCGGCGCATGCGCGAATTGGTGGAACGGGGCAGCATACCGTACTCAGCCGTCACCCAACCCGCACCCGTATTTTTCAGGAATGGCGGCACGCGATCCTCTAGGCTCGCTGTACACAAGACATGTGTATCCCCAAACTTGATAAAGCATGAGCCTTCTGCGTTTTTGGCCACATTCATTTCAATGCTGACCTCACGCATTTCGTCCGCGTTTCGCCCAGATGGACGCATATGAGAGCCCTCCTAAAAATTGGTTGCTGGGTTCTAATGCGTTTTGGACGCAACCGTCTAGTCCCTCATGCGCTCAGCCGGTGCAGTAGAGTTTGGCCGATCGCCCGCGTTCGCATCGGTGCGCGAGCACCTCGATCCTTGGAGCCTAGTGTATGAGCGCTGTCAGCGGCCCATCTTGCCGTAGTCAACTGTGAGCCACCTTTCCGGGCGCATTTTGACCAAGACACTTTCGCCGCTATCGCCGCCACCATCGGTGTATTGATCTCCCATCTCCTTCCCAAGATAGCGATGGGCCATGGGCCGGCCGTGCTCTTCTTTGTCAGATGGTCCAATTGAGGTGATGGGGCCTTCTACACTCACATATTTGTAAGGCGGCGTTTCCGTTTGAGCGCACAAGCTGATGCGTTTTCCAGGCGCGAGCAGTTTACCTTTGCGCGATTGAGGGCCGGTCAAAACCCAAACCTCGCCACCCGGCTCATAGTCATACCAGATCGGTGCAGTTAGGGGGCCTCGACCTGGTTCCTCAATGGCGATCACGCCAACATGAAGGTCCGCCAAAAAAGCCTCGCGTTCATCCTTGCTCATCTTCAACGACATGCGTTTTTTCCTTCCTTTGTTTTTCGACATTTGTATTGGATCTGGAATTCAGACCGCAGGATGCATGGCCTTAAGTGACGGATCCAACAATACGGGCAAGATTTGTGCGCGTCTGTTCACGCAACTTTTGCTTGGTAGTCCTGAATGCTCCGCCGCCAAGTCCACGCCAACGTTGAACTGCGTGTGTCATCGCGTCGTCGAGCTCAAGTTTGTCTACAACCTCATCCAAGAATCCGGCTTCTAACGCTTCCTGAGGCGTATGCATATGGGCACCAACTGTGGCTCGGGGCAAAAGTCTTGGCGACAATCTGAATTTTGCGAGTTCAAGTGCGAGGTCAGGCAGAGGCAATCCCGCAGCGACTTCGTTAAAACCAATCCGGTAATCACCGTCCACGCCAATACGGTGCTCGGCAGAAACCAGCAGCATCGCACCCGCCGCCACGGCATGGCCTGTGGCTGCAATGATGGTCGGCCCGGGAAAACAAAAGAACTCATTCAGAAAATGGGCTGCTTCATGGCGAAGGCGATCAGCGTCCACCCCAGGCCGCGTGAACACCTTCATATCCAAACCGCCCGTCAAGATACCTTCTCGTCCCCGGATGACTAAAACGCCGCTCCCCCGCGGGGTCTTTGCGGCAAATTGGGCCATATGATCGCGGACATCCTTGAGCAGCGCCGCAGTCAGCACGTTGGCCTTGCCATCATCAATTCGGATCTCGAGTGTTTCGCCGGATTCTGTCAGGGTCAACGGACTCTCAGCCATGAAGCCTCCCAGTAACGGTTTGTTTGCCAAGGATTGGCTAGCCTTGGCCCAATTGACGGCACAAAGCCCGGTTACTACATTCCCGTCAAATGTCCTTGGCAAGTAATTCTGACAGGTTCATGCCGTGACAGACCACCGCGAAAATCTTGTCGAACAACTTAATGAACGCAGCCGCGATCTGTTCCGCGTGATCGTCGAGACTTATCTCGAAACCGGGGAACCATTGGGTTCGCGCACGTTATCCCAGATTTCGGAATTGAGTCTTTCTCCGGCCTCAATTCGAAATGTCATGGCAGATCTGGAACAAATTGGCTTGCTTGAGGCCCCCCACACAAGTGCGGGCCGGCTGCCTACCCAGCTGGGCCTGAGATTGTTCGTCGATGGTTTGCTCGAGGTCGGCGATCTGAGCGCAGCAGAACGCAACGAGATCGAGACACAGGTCAAAGCCTCAGGCCAAGATGTTGAAGACGTTTTGACGCAAGCAACATCCATGCTGTCTGGACTGTCGCGCTGTGCCAGCCTTGTTGTCACCGACAAGACTGAATCTGAGCTGAAGCACATTGAATTTGTCCCGACCAGTCCAGGCAAAGCGCTGGTCGTAATGGTCAGCGAATCGGGCCAAGTGGAAAATCGCCTGATTAGTGTTCCAACGGGCATGCCACCCTCTGCGCTCACAGAGGCGACAAACTATCTCAATGCCCGATTGCGGGGGATTACGCTCGATGCAGCACGTCAGCAAATCTCGATGGAACTTGACGAACAACGCGCTGAGCTCGACGATCTGACGGCGAAAATCGTTGAGGCAGGCCTTGCGATATGGAGCGGCGATCAGCAAGCACCCGGCTCACCTCAGGGCTTGCCGAACACTCAACAGCTTATTGTGCGGGGCCGCGCTAACCTTTTAGAAGATGTTAGCGCGACAGAAGATCTCGAACGTGTGCGCAAACTCTTTGATGACCTGGAAACCAAGGAAGATCTGATCCAACTGTTGGAGCTTGCAAGAACTGGCGACGGCGTGCGGATCTTCATTGGCTCGGAAAACAAGCTTTTTAGCCTATCCGGTTCATCTCTCATTGTTGCGCCCTATATGAATACCAGGCAAAAGATCGTCGGCGTCATTGGGGTCATCGGCCCGACCCGCATCAATTATGCGCGAGTCATACCGATGGTGGACTACACGGCCAAAATGGTTGGCGAAATCCTCAAATGACGGACACAATATTTTCGATACCAACCGGTTGATCGAGTAAGGCTTTAGATACAGACGATGAGTGATCCAAAAAACGCAGAAAACGACAACTCACCCGAACAGGCAGCGAACGCAGAGGAAGTGTCTGCCGACGCACCCGAAACACCTTCCAATTCGGATGCCGAATCGGCGGAGCCATCGCAACCAGACGTGAGTGTCGAGGCAGCCGCCGAAACACCAAGCCCGGACGAAGAAATCGCGTCATTGAAGGATCGCTTGCTGCGTACCATGGCCGAGCTTGAAAACACGCGACGCCGCGCTGAACGCGAGAAAACGGAGGCAGCTCAATTTGGGATTTCGCGGTTTGCACGCGATGTCTTGGGAATCGCAGACAATTTGCGACGAGCCTTGGACGCGGTGACGGCCGAAGAACGGGCCGCGGCCGGAGAAGCGGTTGAAAACCTGTTAAGCGGTGTCGAACTCACCGAGCGTGAGCTGCTCAATGTGTTGGACAAGAACGGCATTAAAACCGTGGACCCAAAGGGCGAGAAGTTCAACGCACACTTGCACCAAGCCATGGCGGAGATCCCAGGCACGGGCCAACCCAATGGCACGATCGTAGATGTGGTTCAGGTTGGGTACACGATCGGTGAACGCTTGCTGCGACCTGCGATGGTGACAATTGCAAAAGGCGACGAGTCGCAGCCCAAATCGGACCAGGACGGTCCGGGAAGCACGGTCAACACGACCGCTTAACGCAAATGCCTACGCGGTCTTGAAATCGTCGCGGGTGAAGAGAGACTTCAGCGCGACACCGCCGGCAGCCAGATGCTCCTGGGCCCCTTCCATTCGATCAACGATGGTGATCACCGTTGAAACCTGCATGCCGGCTTCGCGCGCAATCTCAATGGCCTTCAACACGGATCCGCCCGTTGTCGTTACATCTTCGACCATGACCGCGCTTTTGCCGCGCAGCACATCCAATTCTTCGCCTTCGATGAGCTGTTGTGTGCCGTGCTCTTTCGGCTTCTTGCGCACCCAGAAAAGCGGAATGTTCTTTTCCCGCTGAAAACTGCGCATCGCAATCGCATTGACGATTGGAACTGCGCCCATTTCAAGCCCACCAACATAATCGGGCGTGTCCTGATAAAGCAGGTCGAGCATCAAATCAGCAATCAGATGCAAGCCCTGTGGTTGCGACATTGTCATCTTCATATTGAAGTAAAAGCTGCTGCTTCGCCCGGAAGCAAGAACCTTGGCCTCGCCTTCAGAGAAGGAACGCGTGCGAATGATCGTCTTCAGTTGATCGTAGCGAACATCGCCGCCACCTGATTGATCTTTCAATGTCTCTGCTGCCGCCATGTTCTTTTTCTCCTCCCAAAAAACAAAAACGGCTGAGTTACCCCAACCGTCGGTACCTTTCTGCCGTTTCTGAGCACCATCGCCACTGCATGAATGTGTAGATACAGTTCCTACCTTAAGCGGTCAAACGGAACGGACGCTAAAGCATGTCCTGCAATGGATCATGTGAGCGATAATTTGTCTTCGCCAATTCAGGCGAGCGAACCGCATAACAATATCGGCACCCATGCGGACATGTGTCGTATGAGCCTATGTCACGCGACTCCGCGCAGGCACATCCGTCGCGGTTGCCCTTCTGTCTTGCGCGGATTTCACAATTGGCAATGTATGACAACCGCTGAACGTCAATGCATTTGGCATCTGACACACCGTCGATAAGGAGTGTCGGTTGTGTACAAATCGAAAGCTGCATGCCCTGTTCATGTGCGACGGTCGCGAGCCGTGTAAGTAGTGATCTCTTTTCTTGTACTGACGGGTCTCGCCAGGCGATTGGCTCCGATTGGGCGCCCGCGCGAAGGTTCGATACAGTCTTGCGGTAAAAGTGAGCAAAAGACACGGTCACCTCATCGACCACACCGTTGAGCAAGACAGCCATGCGGCTGAAGTTTGCGGCATGCCAAGCAAGCGTCATATCATCTGTCACCAAAATGGGGTCGTAGCGCCAGACGATTGTTTTATTGCCAAATAACGCTCCCAGTGTTTTCGCTTGCCGAATGGCGAGATCTACTGAGATGGTGGAAACATCGATCGAGCGCGGGTAACCGGTGATCGTGAACTGAACAACGAATGCCTGTTTCTGCGACTTCAACTCGTCGAGCACACCCATAAAGGGTGCAACGTTCCGGGACCAGAATACGAATCCGTCAACATCTGACGGTGCAAGCGAAACCCTATAGAGTTTGCCGCCATAGGGATTCTTCACATTGACAAAACCCGCTGACAGCCGGTTGCGAAACCAATCCGAATAGAAGGCCGGAATATCCGATCGGTAGCTGGCTGAGACGATCATCGGCGTTGGGCTCGCATATTCTCGATCCTCTTCAGGCTTTCTTTACCATCACACTGTCACCGTAATGCCGCGCTGCGTCACTTTTGTGGGTCAACGGGCCCTGTAATGCTTGCACCGAAGACCGATATGGGTCATCGAGTAGCGCTTAACATCGCACGGATAAAGGCGACAGGCAGCGCCCGTTCAAATGGGCAATTCATGATCAGAAAATACCCCCAAACCGGTTGCGAGGCCCCGAAACCCCACCTATATACCCCGAGAACAAAGGGTTTTTTCGAGAGTAGACCCTTTCGGGGGCTCCCAAAGACGCGTGATTTCGGTCTTAAGGGGCCAGCCACTGATAACGAGGACAAATAATGGGAAAAGTGATTGGTATTGACCTCGGCACAACGAATTCGTGTGTCGCCGTGATGGAAGGATCTGAACCGAAAGTCATTGAAAATGCTGAGGGAATGCGCACAACACCCTCCATTGTTGCTTTCACAGATGAGGGCGAGCGGTTGGTCGGCCAACCTGCAAAGCGCCAAGCTGTTACGAACCCCGAACATACCTATTTTGCGATTAAGCGCCTGATCGGCCGACGTTTCGACGATCCAACAACCAAAAAAGACAAGGGCATGGTGCCCTATGAAATTGTCGAAGCCGACAATGGCGACGCTTGGGTCATGGGCCGCGACGACAAGAAAATGTCGCCGAGCCAAATTTCTGCATTTACGCTTCAAAAGATGAAAGAAACGGCGGAAGCCTTTCTTGGCCAGGAAGTCACCGAAGCGGTGATTACGGTCCCGGCTTACTTTAATGACGCACAGCGTCAGGCCACAAAAGATGCTGGCAAGATCGCCGGTCTTGATGTGTTACGGATTATCAACGAGCCGACAGCCGCCGCACTGGCCTACGGCCTCGACAAAAAAGAAGGTAAGACGATCGCGGTCTACGATCTCGGCGGCGGTACTTTCGATATTTCTGTTCTCGAAATCGGCGATGGCGTTTTCGAAGTGAAAGCCACCAACGGGGACACATTCCTTGGTGGTGAAGACTTTGACCTTCGGCTGGTCGATTATTTGGCCGACGAATTCAAACGCGAGAACGGCATTGATCTGCGTAAGGACAAACTCGCCCTTCAGCGCCTGAAAGAAGCGGCGGAAAAAGCGAAGATTGAATTGTCCTCTGCGAGTCAAACCGAAGTCAATTTGCCGTTTATCACCGCGGACCAATCCGGTCCGAAACATTTGACCATGAAATTGACGCGCGCCAAATTGGAAGCGCTGGTTGAAGATCTTGTTCAGCGAACAATCGATCCGGTCAAGAAAGCGTTGAAAGATGCTGGTATTTCGGCCGGCGAAATTGATGACGTTGTTCTGGTTGGCGGCATGACCCGCATGCCGAAAGTGCAGGAAGTCGTCAAAAATTTCTTCGGCCGCGAACCCCACAAAGGGGTGAACCCGGACGAAGTTGTTGCGATGGGCGCGGCCATTCAGGCCGGCGTTCTGCAAGGCGATGTCAAAGATGTTCTGCTTCTTGACGTCACACCGCTTTCTCTCGGTATCGAAACATTGGGCGGCGTTTTCACACGCTTGATTGATCGAAACACGACGATTCCGACAAAGAAGAGTCAGGTGTTCTCAACCGCTGAAGACAATCAAACGGCGGTGACCATCCGCGTGTTCCAAGGCGAACGGGAAATGGCCGCAGACAACAAGGTGCTTGGTCAATTTGATCTGGTCGGAATCCCACCCGCGCCGCGCGGCATTCCGCAAGTTGAAGTCACCTTCGACATCGACGCCAATGGCATTGTCAACGTTTCGGCAAAAGACAAGGCGACAAACAAAGAACAAGCCATTCGCATTCAGGCGTCGAGTGGCCTGAGCGAAGAAGACATCGAAAAGATGGTCAAAGATGCCGAGGCGCATGCAAGCGAAGACAAGGCCCGGCGCGAGACGGCAGAGATGCGCAACCAGGCAGAAGCCATGGTGCATACGACGCGCAGCTCTCTTGAAGAACATGGCGATAAGATAGAGCCCGACGAAAAAGAAAAAATCGAAGCCGACATCAACGCCGTCGATGAGGCCCTCAAACAAGAAGATATCGACGCCGAAGATTTGAAGGCAAAAGTTGAAGCCCTGTCTGCTTCATCGATGAAACTGGGCGAAGCCATGTACAAGGCTGCACAGGATGAAGCGGCCGCCGCGGATGCAGCTGCTGACGCCGCAAAGGATGCCGCGAACGACGCATCCAACCAGGATGACGTGGTCGACGCCGACTTCGAGGAAGTCGAAGAAGACGAGAAGAAAAAGGGCAGTGCGTAAGACGTAAGTCATAAAGGACGCACGCGCCCATGAATCGCGCATTGCATCAATCGTATCATACACCCCACCTTCAACTTGAATGTAAGGTTCAAGATGAAGGCGGGCGTGCATGCCGACAGTAAGGACGAACAAGGACCGGATGTCGGACATGTCAAAGCGCGACTTCTATGAATTGCTGGGACTAGATCGCTCTGCTTCTGGGGCCGAAATCAAATCGGCCTACCGCAAGTTGGCGATGAAGTACCACCCGGACAGAAACCCGGGTGACGCTGAGGCGGAAGCCGCCTTCAAAGACGTTAGCGAAGCCTATGAAATCTTGAAGGACGAACAAAAACGCGCCGCCTATGATCAATACGGTCATGCGGCTTTTGAGGGCGGCGGCCCCGGAGGCTTCGGCGGTGGCGCCGGATTTGGTCAAGACTTCTCGTCATCATTTGCCGATGTCTTTGACGATTTGTTCGGCGAATTTATGGGGGGACGGCGGCAAAGCCGGTCCCGCGGTGCCGACCTCCGCTACAATATGGAAATCTCGCTTGAGGATGCTTTCGAGGGCAAAGAGACCACCATTAGCGTGCCGGGCACAATCTCGTGTGATGCGTGCGACGGCAGCGGCGCCGAACCGGGTACCCAACCAACGACTTGTCCCACATGCAGTGGTTCCGGAAAAGTGCGCGCGCAGCAGGGCTTTTTCACGATTGAGCGGACATGCCCAAGCTGCAACGGCGCGGGCCGGATCATTCAAAACCCATGTACCAAATGTTCTGGGTCGGGGCGTATTGAAAAACACCGCAAACTTCAGGTGAATATTCCAGCCGGTGTCGAAGATGGCATGCGCATTCGCCTGACCGGCGAGGGAGAGACTGGCATGCGCGGGGCGCCGTCGGGTGATCTCTACATCTTTTTGAGTCTCACGCCCCACAAATTGTTTCAGCGGGACGGGCAAGACGTCTTTTGCCGTGTGCCGATCTCGGTCACAACGGCAGCCCTTGGTGGCCAAATCGAAGTCCCAACACTGGGCGGCGGACGCACGCGCGTGACGATTCCAGAAGGCACACAATCCGGGCGCCAATTCCGCATTAGGGGCAAAGGCATGCCGTTGATGCGCGGTCGCGGTAACGGTGACATGTACATTCAGACCAGCATCGAAACGCCGGTCAAACTTACCCGCGAGCAGAAAAGGCTTCTCAAAGAATTCGAAGCGGCGGGCAACGAAAAGAACAATCCGGAATCGCACGGCTTTTTCTCGCGGGTCAAAGAGTTCTTCGACCAATCGAAGTAGCGCGGCCCTTCAATTCCATTTAAGCGGCCAACCTTACCCGACATTTTCAACGAGCATTGAAGCGCGGTTTTACGGTTGCCTCGCCAACTGATATATCCCACGTCGGCTGCGAAAAGGATTAAGTCATGAAAGTCATCATTGTCGGCGCCGGTGGACGCATGGGACAAACGCTTGTGCGCCAAGTGACCAGCACCGAGGGCATGGAGGTCACAGGCGGCACGGAAGCGCCCGGCTCAGCCTTCCTTGGGAAAGATATTCACGCCAATGCGGGACTTGAGCCATCGGGAGTCAAGATTTCAGAACAACTCTTGGATCTTATCGTTGATGCAGATGCGGTAATTGATTTCACCGTGCCAAAAGCCAGCATCGCACACGCAGAACTCACAGCCCAGGCGCGCATTGTTCATGTGATCGGCACCACCGGCTTCACGGCGCAAGACGAAGAAAAACTCGACGCCGCCGCACGCCACGCAACAATTGTCCGTGCCGGGAATTTTAGCCTCGGCGTGAACTTACTTACGGCACTGACGCGGCAAGTTGCGAAGATCTTAGACGACGAATTCGATGTTGAAATTGTGGAAATGCATCATCGGCACAAAGTCGATGCACCATCAGGAACCGCTCTCATGCTCGGTGAAGCGGCGGCAGAGGGCAGGGGCGTGAAGCTTACCGACGTCGCTGACCGCGGGCGGGACGGACTGCCGGGCGCCCGCAAGCGCGGTGACATCGGTTTTGCAGCGCTACGTGGCGGCAGCGTGGTTGGCGAGCATTCCGTGATTTTTGCCGCGGAAAAAGAACGTATCACCCTTAGCCATTCCGCAGAGGATCGCGCCATATTCGCACGTGGAGCCGTGCACGCGGCGAAGTGGGGCGTCGGCAAAGGCCCGGGCCAGTTCTCGATGCAGGACGTTTTAGCAGACTTTTTTTGATGTCCTTCGAAGCCTGCTTAGTCTCGGTCTTCGCTCAACTCACGGCGGAAAAGTCTTGAAACTTCGGCGCGGCCCGGCCGGTTAAGGCATCAAGTCCATAGCTGGTTGGATCAAGTTCAAAGGCCAAACATGAAAGGCGGGCACCTTTTTCCCTGCGCGCACGGTTTTGCTTTGAAACGCGCTTGTACTCAAGTAACGCCTCAACATCGCTAATCCCGCTGGTGTCCAGGCCCATATGCTCAGCCAACAAGTCAACCCGCAATTTTCTGGTTGCATCGGCGCACCAGAAGGACGCGTTGAGTTCCGTATCTCCGTGGAAGGATCGATCAGCGAAATTTGTCGAACCAATTGTTGTCCAGGCGTCATCGACAAGCATGATCTTTGCGTGGACATAGATGTCATCATAGCTGCCGTCCGACAAAGAGCGACTGATGCCAACCAGTGTGAAGTTGTCATAGGTCGACAGTTGATCCAGTTGCCCAAAAATCTCTGCATCCGGCGCCATTTCGCGGCCAACGACAAAACCATCGTTCGCGGGTACCGGTACTAACGCGACGATTTCAACGCCGCGTTCCGCCCCTTCGATCAATGCACCAAGGGCTTGGTTCGAGGCTAACGCCTGGTCCTCAATATAGATGGACGACCGGGCCCCTTGAATGGCATTGAGATAGGTTTCGAGCGTGCTTTTCTCCGCACCATGGATGGGAAAAGGCTCTGCGCCCACCGCCGCAATCGGTGCATAGTCTTGCTGTTTCCGGACGGTGCGCGAAATCTGAACCGGCACCGGACCGACAGTTTCGGCCAGGGTGTCACGATGGTCGAGGTCGTCGGCTGCTTCTAGACTTGGCCAGTTGCCATGACTTTCTTGCCGCTCACTTGCCCCATTCCACCGTTGCACGAAGTTATGAACAACGTCGGTCGCACTCGGGCCTTGAACTTCGACATAGACATCGTGAATGCCGCCATCGTGCTCGTGATCATGACCCGGATCGCGAACGGATTCGTCCTCTAAATTGATGCCCCCGACAAAAGTGATCGGGCGCTTCGCGTAAGGGTCAACGACCCAACTCTTTTGGTGGTGACACAATTTGTTCGGCAGGCAATCCCATCGCGCTTTGAACGCGAATTTGTTCTGCTCCAAAAACTGGCGCTGGCCATCAAGGCCGTGGAAGTGGTGGTTACCCTCTTTATCGTGTTCATGATGTCGCCAGAAGAGCGCACGCACATCCCGCCCTTCGCGCGCCAAACGATCAAGGAACCGGAATAGGCTGCCATGCCCACCGGGTATTTCAAAATTCCAGTGGTGAAACGCGACGGTTACCCACACGGCCGCCTCGGCAGCACAAGCAGCTTCCGCAATCCGGCGGAACGCTGGGCCGCCATCAACGAGCGGGACGACAAGATTCCCTTCGCGCAACGGATAAGAACATTTGGAAGCGGGCAGAATGGTCATCGTCTCGCACTCACTGAAATTGAAGCTACACCGTGCATCATCGAACAAGTCACAGCGGAGCAAAGCTCCGCCAACGACGCCTTACGCCAATGGAATTGTCACGCGGCCAAGCATTGCAGCATCGCCGCTGTCAAGAATCGCATCAATGTCGAAAACAACTTGGCTGTCGGTAGCCTCGACCACGCGGGCATGGGGGCGAATGACCAGGTCTGCATAGACCGGCGCCCGCCAACGCACATCGAAATTCGTGCCGTGCAAAAGAGCGTGTCGTCCGACGGCCTCCATAATGGGTTCCAACGCAAAAGACAAAACATGGGAGCCGCCCGCAATGGGACGGGAAAGGCCCGCCTTCTTGGCAAGTTCGGGATCCGAGTGAATGGGATTATCCGGATTCTTCGTATCCCGCGCTTCCATCAGATCGATGCCCACGCGAACAGGATAACCACCAAATTCCTGCCCCGCTTTTAGGCTTCGCAATCGATCCTGACACGGATTATCGTTCGCTGCCTGCCAATCCGGCACCGGCGCAGCGATGGTGTTGGGATCTTCCCCCTCCAACGTATCCGCGAGGCCCTCTTCAACCTTGTATGCCAATAAGCCTGTGGTCAGATTGGTTGCCACGAGCTGGCCGGCAGCACTACGCGTTTCGCAGCTATTTGTGCCGTAGCGCCGGCCTTTATGCACGTGCCGTCCGACGGCATTCCCTGAGACGCTAAAAACGTCTTCGCGGCCCAACGGTTGATGGATGGTGAACCGCTCGCGAACCCAAACGCCCCCGGCGACACCACCGCCGGCGCCAGGAATAGATTGTTTCTTTGAAGGATTCCGGGGCTGATTTCCAAGAATGAACAAGGTCAATCCGCACATCATATCCGGCGGAACAAGCCCTTCGTTAGCTAAGGCACGCGTCTCGGGCCCCCAATCTCCCATGCCTTCCGCGGCGCCATCAAGCTTGTCAGCCCGCATGGGTCCATGTGTATTTTGCAGCGGCTTCGGCCAAATATCGCTCATTGTCTTTGCAGCCCATTCCAATAGTCACATTTAGCTGGACTGTATCAGGAGCTGTCACCGGGAGTCAGGTCATTTGATCAGACCGCACGAGGAACCGCGCTTGTGACAGGAGAACATTAGGCTAGGCCACCAACTCTTCTTGATCTCTGCGCGCCTGTTCCCAACCAAGGATCGCTTTCTTGCGCACCAGCCCCCAATGATAGCCACCAAGCGCACCCGATTTCCGTAAGACCCGGTGACAGGGAATAATGTAAGAAATCGGATTGCGCCCCACCGCAGTGCCGACGGCGCGTACAGCCTTTGGATTCCCGAGCGCGTTCGCAACGCCTTCATATGTTGTCAAACGCCCGTCTGGAATGCGCAGCAGCGCTTCCCAAACCTTTATTTGAAAATTTGTTCCAGAGAGAAAAAGGGGAATGGGTCCTGAGTCCCCGCCGAACACTTTTGCTGCCGTCTCAGCCGTTTGTTCTTGATCTTCCACAAAGCGCGCTTTTGGCCAACGTTTTTTCATGTCCTCAAAGGCGGCTCGTTCATCCCCGACATCTGCAAAGGCAAGTCCGGCCAAGCCGCGTTCTGTCTGAAAGAAAAGCGCGCTGCCAAAGGGTGACGGGTGGGTGCCATGCGCAATGGTCAGGCCCGCGCCCTGTTTCTTGTATTCACCCGGGCTCATGGCTTCGTGCGTGACAAACAAATCGTGCATTCGGCCAGGGCCCGACAAACCGACGTCCAAAGACGCATCCAGCACCGGCATATCCCCAGCCAGAAGCTCGCGCGCATTGGCATGGGTCACGGCGCTCAGAAACCGCTTGGGAGAAATGCCTGCCCAGCGCGTGAACAGGCGCTGGAAATGATGCGAAGACAATCCAAGATGCGCCGCCATTTCATCAAGACTTGGCTGGTCCTGATAGTGCGCCTCAATGAATGAAATGGTCTCCGCAATCCGCTCATAATCCGCAGCAAGTTGAGACATAGCCATGGCCCTTTTCTTGTCGTCAGTGAACCTCAACATAGAAACCCGAATGGAGGGGGACCACCCGATTCTTGCGAGTCGGGACCGTGCACGATCAAACGAACGCAGCCGGCTATTCCCGCGTAATCAGGTCGCAAGCATAGTCAAGTGAAGATTCGAAAATATTATGTATTGACAAAACAGAATTTCTCAACCACACTGTATTCGTCCGTGTAAATACTTGATTTTTACTTGACGCCCTTTTGATCGGGACTTATATGACGTCTCTCTTGGAAACCATCCAAAAGGGGCGCTATGACTCATTCTCGATCGACCGATTCCACGTCCACCAAAGACTCTTCCAACGTAACCGCTCAAGGTTATGACGCCTTGCGCGATGTCTATGGCCGGGATGGTGTGCCGGATGGCATGCAACTCACCCCCTTCGACGACACCTTTCGGAAAACGCCGTATGCGGTCTATCGCCTGTTGCGGGAGCGCGCTCCGGTCCATCATGGCGGTGTTTCACAATATCCAAATGCCTGGGTCATCTCGGACTATGAACACGCCGTGCGGATGTTGCAGGAAAGAGAAACATGTGTTGACCCGCGAAAGGTCGGGCTTGAACGGGATCCGCGCGAGTCTAATGCGGTCACCACGCGGGCACCTGACATGCTTGGACTTGACGATCCGGATCATCTGCGGTTGCGCCGTTTGGTGCAAAAGGCCTTCACGCCCAAATCGGTCGAAGCCTTTCGGCCGCACATTGAACAGATCGTGGATCAGATCATCGCCGATCTTAAAACACGATCAGAATTCGACATTGTCACAGATTTCGCCAAGCCTGTTCCGACCAGAGCCATCGCCGAAATGCTTGGTGTCAATCCAGAGGATCATCGCGACTTCAAACGTTGGACCGATACCTTGATCAAACAAGGCTATCCGATGCCGACCGAGGCACAATGGGCAGAGATCCTTGAAGCCGATGCCGACCTGCGAGCCTATTTTGAGCGCATCGTTGCGGAGAGGCGTGCAGCCCCCAAAAGTGATTTGGTTACCGCATTGATCCGCGCCAAAGATGAAAACGATAAACTGACAGAAGACGAAATCATCAGCATGTGCACGCTGTTGATCGGCGCCGGAAATGTGACGACCACTGATTTGATCGGCAATGGTCTGCACGCTTTGTTCGAACATCCAGACCAAATGGCAAAGCTCCGGGCTGAGCCTGAACTGATTGAAAACGCTGTTGAAGAGATCCTTCGATATGATTCCTCGGTGACAATGGTCAACAGGTTCGTTACGACGGATCTTGAACTTGGCGGCAAAACAATCCCGGCGGGCTGCCCCGTGTCCATTCTCCTCGGTGCGGGCAATCACGACCCGGCTTTATGTGAACGGCCCGACGCGTTTGATATTGAACGGGCGCCGGTCGACCATTTGACCTTTGGGCGTGGCATTCATATCTGTCTTGGCGCGCCTTTAGCACGGCTGGAAACGCAAATTGCGATCACGAAGCTGCTGGCGGCCTTTCCGGATTTGGAATTGATCGAGGATCGCGTTGAACGGCGCAAAATGATCTTGTTCCGCGGGTGCAAGTCCCTGCGCGTACGTACCCACACTTAATCCTCTCTTCCCGGACCCGAACCACGACCGGGCCCTCCCTGAATCCTTGATCAACGCTTTATTGCGGTGTGCGAGAGCTGCACACCGCATCTTTTTGCACATCTTCCCTTTTGTGTTGACTCAAAAGCCGTCCAATTCATATTATGTCTTTTGGACAATATTTATGATCAACATAAATTCGTATGTACACTATTGCTTCGGTGTAGATAGGGTTCCACCAACATGAAGGGTGTGCCGGGGCAGATAAGGGGGAGAAACGTTCATGTCCGAGGTTCGCAGCACATTGAAATCATCCAGCGCACTGGCCGGTGCGCTGATCCTTAGCACACTTGGCCCTGTGTCGACCCAAAGCGCACTGGCGCAAGGAGATGGTGGATCGCTGGTCGCACGAAGCAGGCCATCGCTTGACGAAATCGTGGTGACAGCAACCCGCCGGGCCGAAAGCATTCAAGAGTCATCAGTCTCCGTCACAGCCTTCGATGCAGATGCGCTGGAAGCACGATCGATCACCAGCGTTGAACAACTCGGCCTCTTCACGCCCGGCGTCCACATCGCCCAGTATCAAGGGGACACGTCGGTCTTCATTCGCGGCATTGGCACCCCGGTGATCATCGCTGGAAATGACAGCTCAACCGGCTCCTATGTAGACGGTGTGTACTACTCACGCGCCGCCGCCGTTGGCCCCTCTTTCTATGACATCGAGCGCATTGAAGTCTTACGCGGCCCCCAAGGCACCCTTTACGGACGGAATGCAACGGGCGGAGCCATCAATATCGTCACAAAAGATCCCACAGATGAATTTTCGGTTGACGCCAATGTGCTGTTCGGAAACTACGAACGGCGCCGTTTGTTTGCCGCTGTCAGCGGTCCGATCACAGACCGAGTTCGTGTGAGGCTCGCCGGACAACTAGAAGATCGTGACGGCTACACCACCGTGCTGTCTCCTACTGGCGTTCGCGAAGTCGAAGACAAAGAAGACTATGCAGTTCGCATGAAGGTTCAGGCCGATATTACAGAAGATGCGCAGCTCACACTTTCCGGCGATTACTACAAAGCCGATGATGCCGCCAACGTTTTCCACTTCGCCAGCTTGGGCTACCAAAACGAAATTCCAGGTTGGCTCGGAACGCGTGAGGGGCAACAAACGCTTCCCTATTTTGCGCTGAAAAACACGGGCAATGTAACACCCGCCGCTTCAAGAGACATTTTTGCTGATGTGGATTACTTCAACATCACGGAGATTTTCGGAACGACCGGCCAATTGGAATGGGCGTTAGGCGACTACGATCTGAGCATCATTTCAAATTACAAAAACTCGAACCCTCATTTCCAAAACGAGTTTGACCTTTCCGACACGTACAACAATTACGTGCGACGAAAGGAAGATCATTGGCAATGGAGCACCGAAGTTCAGGTCAGCTCGCCGGAAGAAGAACGGTTTCGTTGGATCGCCGGCGGCTATTATTTTCGCGAGCGTAACCGCATCATCAATGACGTGTTCGGCAATTTTTGGGAACCGATTTTGGTTCAGGGTTTGACAGATCTACAGGCCGCCGGCGTGCTACCGGCATTCCCTGTCGTTATTCCTAACACGGATCTTTGCTGCGAGCTTCATCTCAATGGCGAGCAGGAAACCAAAGCTTGGGCGATTTATGCAGACACAACCTTTGACCTCACCGATCAACTCGCGTTGAAATTCGGGGGCCGCTACAGCTCAGAACAACGTGACGGGCGGCAACAATTCGAGCTGGTTGTCCTGAACCCCGTTCCGGGCGGACCCACGACACGTTTCGCGCCTGAAGTCGCCTTCTTTCCAAATGCGGTCAGCGATACGCGCCAAGGCGTTGTTCCCGACCCATTCGGGTTTGTCGTGGCACCCGTCAACGGACCGGAAGATTTCAGCGCTTTCACACCTAAGTTTGGCATCGATTGTCAGTTTAATGACGACGTGCTGTTCTACGCGTCCATCCAACGCGGTTTCAAAAGCGGTGGGTATAACATCGGGAGCAGTCAACGTGATCCGTTTAATCCCGAAACCATTTGGTCCTACGAAGGCGGCGTCAAGTCTTCATTGTTCGATAACCGGCTGCGACTGAATGCGGCTTACTTCCATTATGACTACAAAAACCTCCAAGCGCAGGACAGCATTGGCAACCAGCCAATCATTCGCAATGTGGGGCGCGCGGCCGTGGATGGGTTTGAAGTTGAGGCGGTTGGTGCCGTGACCGACCTGATCCAGTTAGATGGATCTGTAACTTATGTGAATGCGCGTTTCACGGAGGGATCGCTGACGGAGCCGCTGCGACCTGCGCCGTTGACGCAACCGGCCGGAAGCCTGCTGCGAGATCTGTCCGGGCTCAGCCTGCCGCGAGCACCGGAATGGAAGTTCAATGTCGGTGGCCAAGTTAATGTGCCGGTCGACCAATATGGCATCGGTGATTTGGTCCTTCGAATGGACTATGGATGGCAAAGCAAGATCTTCTTCACGGTGTTTAATATTGATGCGGCGTCACAAGACTCCTACGGCGTCCTAAAAGCAAGGGCCACACTCAACAGTGCGGATGATCGCTGGGCTCTCTCGGTATTCGGCGATAATTTGACGGATGAAGCTTATTTCAACAATCAGATTTTGACCGGCACGGTCTATGGCGCAGAATTCGTCGGACCTTTAGCGCCACCGCGAACTTATGGCGTGCAACTAGGGTTCAAGCTCTAACCGACCAATTGAAAGCGGTGGTTTTACTCCGCCGCTTTCATCGCCCTTTGCAGACTGCGCGACAATTCGGGCGTGCTCGCAAAGATATCGCGAATGCGTCCGAAGGCATGTATGCCCATATCCACTTCATCACCGGCCATTTGATCCGTCGCGATCTTAATAACCGCGCACGCATCTTCATACATTTGCGCGACAAACCTCTCCCCTTTTGGGGTCAGCGCCACAATTTTCTCTCGGCCGGACTCTGGGTTTTCGACAATCGTAACGAGCTTGAGCGGTGCCTTCGCCAAAGACCGAATGGCCTTAGATATGGCACTACTGGTGATTTCGTACCAATCGACCATGTCTTGTTCGATGGTCTTGCGGTCCATCGCTTTCTTTTCTCCGCCCTTTGATCGAATGATCCAAAGAATGATCGCCTGCTGGCGCGTAAGAACACCTCGGCAGAATGCCTCTTCAACGCGCATTCCGACCGTGTAGTGGATTGGGAAAAACAGATCCAAAAATTCGGAGGGAACATCGGCTGCCGGGATTTGGCGAATTCGCGTTTTGGTCACGTGGTTTCAATCTCGATTGGCTGTGCTTGTGTTTATCGCGTCGGCACCTTTCGACACACCGTCATACGTTATTTTTTGCACCAGCACTAAAGTTTCTTGACGCAAATAATGTCCTATGGAAATAATATGATCTGGACACTTATGAGGCGATCATGGCATCTCTCCCTGGCTCTAAACTGACCGACGATTTCTCTGTTGTTGACCTCACGCAGCCCTCGGTTATTGCGAATCCTTATCCCTATTATGACCGGCTTCGGGACTTACCGCCTCAGTTTGGCCTTCTTGACTATCCTCCCGGCACCGTACCGGGGCAGGACACACCCCGTCCCGCTTGGGTTTTCTTGAAGTATGAGGACGTCGCAACGATCGCGCGCGACCATCGCAGTTTTTCTTCACGGGACCCCATGCAGGAAGCATCGGCCGCTCCGTCGCTGATGTTGGTCAATCATGACAGGCCCCGCCACACAGAGCTACGTGGCATCGCACAACAAGCCTTCACGCCCCGAAGGGTTGAAGAAGATATCGCGCCGGTGATCGAAAGAATCGTCGCGGAAATTCTCGATGACTTACCCACCGGTGACGTCGATGTGATGGAAACGATCGCACCTATTTTACCAGCCCGCGTGATGACCCATCTGATCGGTACGCCGCCGGAAGATCACGGCCTGCTCCGCCGTTGGGCCAATGCTTTCATGGTCACGTGCGACTTCACCGTGGAAGAGCGCAACCAGTGCAATGCAGAAGTTGCCGCCTATTACACGGACGCGGTCAATGAACGCTACGCGAATATTGAGCGCGGTCTCGTGCCCCCCGATGATTTGATGACCGCCTTTATCCAGGCGGAACATGAAGGCAAAAAGCTGACACGCGAAGAGGTCATTCTGTTCTGCATCACGCTTGTCGTAGCTGGTGCCGAAACAACAACTTACCTGCTCGGCAATTTGATGGCGACCTTGGCTGAAGAAGAAGACCTGTTTGAACAGATCAAAGCCGATCGCACTTTGGTGCGTCCATTTATCGAAGAAAGTCTACGTCGCGATGGTCCGCCGCAGCGATTGTTTCGCGTCGCCACCCAAGATGTGGAGATAGGCGGCGTCAAGGTGCATCAAGACGATTGGGTGGCCATCTTTTATGCCGCCGCAAATCGAGACCCATCCGTTTTCGAGAAGCCCGACGAATTTATTTTGAACCGTCTGAATATCAATCGTCATCTGACATTCGGGCATGGCATTCACCACTGCATGGGCGCAGGAATCGCGCGCGTAGAAGCCAGCGTGCTGGTCAACGGATTGCTTGATCGGTTCGCACAGATGTCGCCGGGTAAACGGCCGATGCACCGGCAAACCGGCGGCCTGTTGAGCTATGGCTTTGAGACCTGCCCGATCCAATTTGTCCGCGAGAAATCAGTCGTTGAGAAGGACTAAGCGATGACACTTACCCCCATACAAGTAACTGAGGCCTTGTTTGAACGATTTGGCAGTCAAGACGTAGACGGCATCCTCGCTTACTTGCATCCAGACATTGAAATCAATTTCTACGGTCCGGCGATTATTCCCTATGCCGGCACCTACAACGGGATGACAGAGTCTCGGCGTTTTTTTGAGACCGTCCTTTCGTCTGTCGACATTCACCAATTCGAGCCTGAACAGTTCTTGTCGGATGGAAACATGGTGACGGTGACGGGTGCCCTGCATCTCACGGCGCGATCGACCAAACAATCCTTCAAGTCTGACTTTGCTCATGTGATTACGGTGAAAGACGAAAAGTGGCTACGCTTTCGCGATTTCATGAACACTGCCGTGGCTGCCGACGCGTTTGCGGCCTAAGTCACTCGGTTCGGTGATCGCATTACCCGGTAGATAATCGACACACAATCATAAGCTCATACATTTGGGAAACCCGCGAGTGAACAAAGGAGTTTCCCATGAGCAACATCAAAGAGATTGTCGACGGTTATTTTACCATGTGGAATGAAACCGACGACGCGTCACGCAAAAAGGTGATTGAGCGCGTCTGGAGCGACAACGCCGTTTCTGTCGATCCCATGGTGCGCGCCACGGGCCATCAAGAAATCGATTCAATGGTCGCCAAGGTGCAAGAGAGCTATCCCGGGCACAAGTTTTCGCTGGTTGGCGACATCGTCGAGCATCACGACCGCGTGCGTTTTGATTGGCGTATGAAAAATGACAAAGGCGAAGTTCAACTTTCCGGCATCGATTGCGTGCGCTTGAGTAGCGACGGCCGCATAGAAGACCTAACCGGCTTCTTTGACGCCACCCCGGCATGACTAAGAAGCAAATGAAAGTTGGTGTTCTTCTTCCAACCCGCAACGTGGTAACAAACCAAGCGCCGGGACAGAACACGATGGCGGCATTGATCAACAGTGCCGTCAGCCTTGAAGCGATGGGATATGACTCGGTTTGGGTCGGTGACTCGCTGCTCGGCCGCCCGCGTCCAGAGCCACTGGCCGCACTTGCTGCGATCGCGGCACGCACAACAAAGATTGACATCGGAACATCCGCCTTGTTGCCCGCGATGCGTCATCCGCTTCAGCTTGCCCAGATGGCCGCAACGGTCGACGTCATATCAAATGGTCGTCTGATCTTGGGCGTCGGCAGCGGGTTTCCCAACGATCAAACAAAACGCGAGCTTGAAGCGATGGAGATCGATTATTCCTCGCGGACCAAGCGATGCCATGAAGTTGTGGCGTGGTGCAAATCACTCTGGGGCGGGGACCACCCTCGCGCCACCTATCAATGGCAATTCGATTCAGACATTCGTGTTGACCCGCGCCCTGTTCAAACAGGCGGTCCTGCGTTCTGGCTTGGCGGTGCCAGCGACAGTGCGTGCCAGCGCGTTGGTCAAGACTATAATGGATGGATGCCCACCAGCCCTGACCCCGAAACCTTCGCGCGCGGCTGGGAGATCATCCAGGCCTCCGCAGAAAAACAGGGCCGGCCGGCCGGCGCCATTACGGCGTGCACGGTCTTGACCCTCTCACCTGATGAAGATGACCGGGCCGCGGAAGACAATCTACGCAAGTTTATCGAGACCTATTACAGCGCCCCGTTAGAGGCCGCACGAACAATTGTCGGCTGTGCGTCGGGAACGTTAGCAAGCCTGCGCGAACAGATCAGCAAGTTTGAAACAGCAGGGGTCGAGCATCTCATCATTCGATTTGCGTCCGCTGACCAGGAAGCAGCAATCCAAAAATGGGCGGCACCGTTGCACGAGGCGTTAAGCGAAAACTGACAGTTCAGGCCTGGTGGCAATGAAATTGGATTGGCTTGAAACTGCAGACCACCATCGCGCCAAGGTCGGATAGCCAGGCAGCATAGCAGCCCCATCTGGATCGGCCGCAAAATAAGAAATCATGGCCCCCAGATGGATGTCGTCAAGCATTGGCCCTTGCTCCACTATTCGGTCGGCTTGCACAAGCGCATCAAAGGCCTCAAGAAGCCGTGGCGCAGCCTGTAGGCCCTTTTGGTGTTCCTTTGGATCCGCCTTGAATCCCAGGCTCGCCAGATAAGTCCCGTGGGCGAACGCTTGGCGCACAAGGGGGCGATAGCCATAGGCATCCACAATCGCAATAATCTGGTTCAATCGCGCCCGGGACGCAGGCTCGCTCGGCTGCAGCTTGCGCCCTTCAAAGGCTTCGTCAACATAGCGGGTGATTGCGCCGGTCTCATAGAGAGAGAATTCTCCATGGACCAAAGCAGGCACCCGCTTAAATGGATGCAAGCGCATATATTCGGGGTCTACATCTTCCGCAAACGGGTTAACCTCGACCCACCGGTACGCCACGCCCTTTTCATGCAACGTCCACCGCGCAATCCAGGAATATACGCTGTGGGCAAAGCCATAGAGACTGACGCTTTGGTCGATCGTATTATCTACCATCCCCCATTGTCGCGCCAATCCTCGGCCAGAGCAAGACAAGGCACAAGAATACGGACTAGCAGCTCAAAAATGACGCCATTTGATCCGTATACGTTTCTAATACATCCATCACATGACGTTTGCCCATGGCGGGCAGCGTAACGATCACCCTATGAACACCGGCAGCGGCATAGCGTTCGACCAAATCCGGGTCGCCGTTAGACGAATAGACATTTACGATGACTTCGGCCGGATCTCTTCCGGCTTCGACAAACGCGTCACGCAATTTTGGAATCTGTCCGAGAATGTCGCCATAACCTTCGATCGGAATCCAACCGTCAGCGTAGGCGGCGATGTCGGAGAAAATCGCGCGGCTTGCACGCGCACCGATCAAAACGGGCGGGCGCGGGCGTTGGACAGGCTTCGGCCAAGACCAGGACGGAGGGACGCTCACATAAGTGCCTGAGTAGCTGGCTTCGTCTTTCGACCAAAGTTCGGCCATCAGGGCCATTTTATCCTTCATGATGGCGGGAGCTTGCGCGAGGTCCACGCCATGGGTTTCATATTCCTCTTCATTCCAGCCATACCCAATGCCGAATTCGAACCGACCGTCTGACAGCGAGTCCAAGCTGGCTACTTCTTTTGCCAGAATGACAGGATCGCGCACCGGAACCAGCGCAACGCCCGTACCTACACGCAATTTGGATGTCACCGCAGCAGCAGCCGAGAGTGTCACGAATGGATCTAATGTTCGCTTGTACCATTCGGGAAGGTCGCCGCCCGGCCAAGGCGTTCGCCGGCTGGTAGGCAGATGGGTCTTTTCGGGAACCCACAGGGAATCGAAGCCCCGCGCCTCAAGCTCCGGTGCGAGTTCGATGATTTTGATAGTTTGATCCGTGGCGAAAATCATAGCGCCAATTTTCATAGGTATGCTCCGAGACAGTGTTTAGAGACAAGCTGTTTTGTCCACTGTCGCGAGCAGGCACGCTCCAAACAATTACGTCTGGCGTATTAGTTGCTCTGCAAATGAGAGCTCTGTCCAAACTGGGCGTTTGCCAGAGCACGGCGCAAGGCTTTCGCGAAATCAAGACGTTCTTCGGCCGCCATAAAGGCACCGATGATTAGGCTTCGGCCATGAGATTTCAACCGCAGCATGCTGTGGTGTTCGGCAGGATCATCCATTTCGACACGTACCCAATAGGGTTGAAATGTCCACGCCTGAACGGAGCCGGAGGGGTGTACGCGGGTCACCAATAGTCTGTCTTCGGACAATTGCACTGTTTCGTACAAACGGCCGGACCGGTAGCTCATTCGAAAAGCGATGTAGATCAGGAGAGCATCAAGCCCCAGAAAGCCGAACACCGGCCACGCACCGATCAGAATGAAAACGATCCCATATATAAAACTCACTGCACAGATCGCCGACATGAGAATGAAAAAGCCGAGAGGACTTAGCGAGCGATGGGGACGCAATTCAGCTTCAAACACGAATGGCCCCGTATGGCGGGAGGGATCTAGTTCTACCTGCATGGCATTATCTTAGAACGAGATCGCGAATGAAGTAACTGTGACCATCGATCGCTAAGTCGCGGATTTCTTCGCCATGTCTTGAGCGGAACATTGTTGTGGCGCGCGGTCACAAACGGCTTGCGTGGCCGTCTGACGTTAACTATCTCTGTCCCCATGAAACGCAAAGACATTGTTACTTTCTTCGAAAAACTGGAAGCAGAGCGGCCAGACCCCCAGGGCGAACTGGATTACAAGAACCCTTATACGCTTCTAGTTGCCGTCGTTCTGTCCGCGCAGGCAACGGACAAAGGCGTCAATAAAGCGACGAAAGAGCTGTTTCGTATTGCTGATACACCAGAGAAAATGATCGAACTGGGTGAAACCAAAGTGCGCAATTACATCCGCACAATTGGCCTTTACCGGAACAAAGCCAAGAATGTGATCGCCCTGTCAAAACAATTGATCACAGAATATGGGGGCGAAATCCCGCAGGACCGCGACGAACTGCAAAAGCTGGCAGGTGTGGGACGCAAAACAGCCAACGTGGTTTTGAACATCGCTTTTGGCCAGCCCACCATGGCCGTCGACACACACATCTTTCGGATCAGCAACCGAACTGGATTAGCGCCCGGCAAGAATGTGCTCGAGGTAGAGAAGGCACTTGAAAAAGCGGTACCCAAACAATTCAAACTGCATGCCCACCACTGGCTGATATTGCACGGCCGGTATGTCTGCAAAGCGCGTAAACCGGACTGCGATCAGTGCGTGGTTGCAAAAGAATGCGCGTTCGAGGGTAAGACGATCGCGGCTTAGAGCGCGATCAGGCTAAGCATGCCCTCGGACTTGATCCGATGGGTGGAATCCGGTCAACCGCCAAGATTTCCTGGTCGCGCGACCAACCGTAAATCCCAATAGCGCTTAGGGGCATGATCATGTTTCCGTGAAACATGATCATGCTTTAGGACAGTTTGCGATCCCGCAGCGTTTCTTCGATGCACTGATCGGGCGTCATTGGTTGCTCGGGTTGCTCAAAAGCCGAACGTGCATCAATGAACTTCACGGCTGTTGGCGCACCTGTTGTCTTGTAAAGGTAGAAGAAAAGCACACAGACCTGGCCTTCGTACTGCCAGACTTCTGCATTCACTTCCTTTCGCGTGAGCGAAGGTTCGCCAAACAAAGCACGCAGTTGGGTCCCATTGTGGCCCATCAAGTCGGCAGAAGCCGGAGCATCAACGCGAATGCGCGCGCGCCGGCGCTGGTCTTGTTCCGTAAGGGCAGATGCTTTTTCGCCAGTTTGCGGCGCGAGGGAAGCGTTTTGGCTGCCCGGCTGCGACGCACAGGCTGCCACCAAAAAAATCAAGGACGCGACCGAAACAAACGTCCCCGCTGAACCGGTTATCCACCTCAACATGAGATCTATGAGCTTATCGCACGCCCGCATCAACAAAAACCCCTTATCATTTGTACTTAAGCCCCAATGCCTTACCAACTTCTAATGTCGTGCGGACTCCGGGATTGTAATCAGCATTTCGGCCACTATACTGCGCCCGGTTTCCGCGGACTTCTAAAGGAAAATACCCAAAAATGTCCCAAAAGAAATATGACGTTGTCGGCATCGGCAACGCCCTGGTCGATGTGTTGTCTCATGCCGAGGATGAATTCCTGATTAAGCATGACATTCCGCGGGGCACAATGACATTGATCGACGAAGGCCGTGCTGAAGCCCTGTATGACGTTATGGGACCAGGAACTGAGATGTCTGGTGGATCCGGAGCGAATACGATCGCCGGCGTGGCATCGCTCGGGGGACGCGCCGGATTTGTAGGCCGGGTGAAAGACGATCAACTCGGCGGTGTTTTCATCCACGACCTTAAATCCGCTGGCATCGATTTCGGCGGCAAGCAGGCCGATAGCGGTACGGCAACCGGGCGGTGTTTGATATTTGTAACGCCAGACGCGCAGCGCAGCATGAATACATTCTTGGGAGCCGGTCAGGATCTGACGCCCGAGGACGTCAACATGTCTTTGATCCAAGACGCATCCATCGTCTATCTCGAAGGCTATCTTTGGGATCCACCCGGTGCGAAGGAAGCGTTCCGTGAGGTTATGGGTGTCTGCCAACAGGCCGGAAGCAAAGTTTCCATGACATTGTCGGACCCGTTTTGTGTTGATCGTTACCGCGAAGAATTCTTGGGTCTCATCAAAGACGGCAAAATCGATATACTCTTCGCCAATGAGGTCGAGATCATTTCTTTGTTTGAAGCACAGGATTTCGACAGCGCACTGCAATCGATCCGCGGGCTTTGTGAAACCGTTGCCTTGACCCGGTCTGAGAAAGGCTGCGTGGTTCTGTCAGGGGAAGAGACGCATATTGTCGATGCTGCGTCTGTCGATCGCGTCGTTGACACAACGGGCGCCGGTGATCTGTTCGCATCGGGATTTCTTTACGGTCTTGCGAAAGGCCACGCTCCTGCCGTGTGCGCGCGATTGGGCGCAGAGTCGGCGGCTGAGGTGATCTCGCATTTTGGTGCACGGCCCGAAACACCGCTGGACAAGCTGATCGCTGGAAGGGGCATTCTCTAGCGGACCTCTGCGCAATCATATCCGGTTCATCCTTCGCATGCCATCGAGTATAATGATGTTTCAACACAAGCGGCGGGGCACCCATGATCGGCATTAGGATTCTAGCGGCAGCAACGGCATATTGCGTCATATTGCTTGAAGTATACTCCGGCGCCATCAACGGACCGCTTTGGTGGGTCTTGCCGGGAGCGCTCGTGATCGCACTGCTTTTTGCTCTTTCGATCTATGGGCTCAACAGTGACACATCCTCAAATGAGGGTGGGCTCGGCGCGGCTGCTATTCAATGGACGCTTATTATCGCCACCGCGCTCGCCATGTCATTTTTTGCAAACTACTTTGGCCGCGATTTGCTGCCTGACCTTGTTGCGGAAGCCGAAATCACGGCACCAAACACGGAATAAAAAACGGCCCCGGATCAATCTCCGGGGCCGCCTTTGGATGTGAGGACTTCACGAACGATGGCGCTGTCACTACGGCACCATCGACATTCCGGGATTGCTGTTACCAACACCAATGCCGCCATTTCCTTGGCCTAAACCATATCCAAGGTTGCCATTTCCGACACCGCTGTTGAAATTGCCGTTCTTGAAGCCTGTATTGAAGTTGCCGTTCCCAACGCCGATGTTGTCATTACCGTTGAATCCACTTCGAATGTAAGGCCCCTTCTGTGTGGTATAGAGCGGCTCCGTGTTGCCGTTACCGTTACCAACGCCCGTATTGCCATTGCCACTGAACGGAGTTGTGTTGCCGCTGCCGTTCCCAACACCGGTGTTTCCGTTGCCTGTCAGATATGAAGCGTTGCCTTTTCCATTACCGACACCCGTATTGTAACTACCATTTGGCGCAATGATGTATTGTTGGGGAGCCGCTATGCGCGGGTCGTCGCTTTGTCCCTTCTCACCATTGTCAACGCCGGTGTTGTAGTAGCCACCGTTGTCAACACCTTCGTTGCCGGCGCCACTGTTTCCAATGCCCGTGTTGTTGTAACCGGAATTGTTGATGCCCCAATTTCCATTTTCACCTGTGTTGAATTCGAAAAGAGCTTTCTCCACGCCCTTTGCGCTCAACGCATCCAATGATTGCGCATTCATCGGCATAGGCATCAAAACCTCGAATGATTCTGCCTTTGCGCCTTGCACCAGAAGCACGAGAGCCACGCCAGTCGCTACAAGCAGTGTTTTCATTTCTTCGAGCCCCAAATAGAATCACCCAACAAGCTGATTATTACTGCATTGCCTCAGGAAATGTAACTTTATTGCTGAGATAATTAAGTCGTTTTGAAGTAATTCTATAATTTTACTTATCTGTCCGTGTATTTAAGGGGAAGAACACACCCGGCAGCAGCAAAACTAGTTCGGAACTACTATGCGGATGCCGCCGTCTGAAATGCGGGCCTTGCCGCAAGGCGTGCGATATAGGCCTGCAAATTGGGGAATCGATCCTCCAACAGACCGACCGTTTGTGCTGCAACCAAAGTGAAGCCCATCATAATATCCGCGGCGGTGAAGGTGTCCCCACCAAGGAAAGTGTTCTGATCAAGTTCTTTCTCGATAACCGTCAGCGCCGACGCCGCACGGCTTTGTGCATCTTTCACCAATTCAGGATGATCTTCCGCGTCGGCCCGGTACACCGTTAGCCAAACCACGACGCCGATTGGCGCGAAAGCAGTGCTTTCCGAAAAATGAAGCCATTGAAGGTAACGTCCTCTTTCGCGTGTGGCGGGCGGCGGCGCCAACCGACCCCGGCCATATTTCTCAAGTAGATATTCAACGATGGCACCTGACTCCGACATCACCACGTCGCCATCTTCGATGGTCGGATACTTTTGGTGTGGCGTCTTTTGAACAAAGAATTGGCCGCCAGTTGGAATGAACTCGCTCTTCTCAAGCTCGTAGGGTAGTCCCAATTCCTCAAGCAACCATAATATGCGAACGGATCTGGTGCGGGGCGCAAAGTAAAGTTTGATTTTGTTTTCTGAAGTCATGTTACGCGTCTTTTGTTGCTGACTCGGGCGTAGACTGAAATCGCACCATAGCCCCAGTCGGTTTCGTGGCCAGGTCACAAGAGATATCCGCCGGATATCACCGGGCCTCAAAGACGAACAGATCCAGATTTCCGCTAATTCGATAGTCCAATAACTAAAAGCCGCGTTGCGCTCAGCGTGAGGCTTTTTCGTCATGCCCAGATGTTCCTTCACGTTGCGCCAGAACGGAATAAACATCACTGGGCTGAACATCCTTGGATGCCCAAAGCACAAGCAAATGGTAGATGAGGTCGGCAGATTCTTGGACGAGCGCCTCTTTGTCTTCGGCCACCGCCGCAACAACAGTTTCGATCGCCTCCTCACCTAGCTTGCGCGCACAGTGGGATGAACCTCGCGCCAAAAGCGATGCCGTATAGGAGGCATCCGGATTTGCGTTTTGGCGCGTCTCAATCGTTTTAAAGAGTCGATCGATGACAGCACTGTTCACATCGGCCATGATTTTCCCCAGGATTTGAATCTAAAGGTCTTATAGAAAAAGAACTGGTCTAGTGCCAAACAGGACGCAAATTCGACAGATCATTCCAGCCGGCTTGCGCGGACGACCAGGTCTGTTCGAAACGATGCGCATGCCAGCCAAGAACGATTCCGCCCGCCCAAGTTAGGGCACGCTTACTGCAGTCCTCGTCGCGAATGGCTTGAAATATGATCGTTTCTGCTGTGGTCAAGTCATTCATATAACCAAACAGATCCTGCAAGTGCGCAAGTGTTTTCACATAGGTCTTTGTTTCACCCACGGGATAGAGATCGTAGAAGAACTCCAAAGCGTAGCGTAGTTTCTTAAGTTCTTTGCGCAGGGTGTGGCGCTCATCAACGGTCAGGCTCTGAAGCCGCTCCCCAAGCGCCTTTATCTTGCGTCGCCGCTTGTTGAGTGCCTTCTTCGCGAATCCTGACACGGACCTAAGTGCGCTATCTTCTTTCCAATTGCGTCGTTTCTCACGCCACGGCCTAACTTCCGTCAAGGCTGCTAATTCTAGCGTGAAAGCCGAGTAACGCGGTGTATCAAGCAGATCAACGACACTGTTCCATTTGCTTTGGGATCTTTGCTTTATGGTTGATGCAAGAACTTCAAGTGCACCGTCACTGGCGAATTGGGATTCGACCGGCCTGATGATTTCGTCGATGAAGACATCAAGATCTCTCGATTCTCCGAGCTTGCCAGCAAACCATTTGGCTTCTTCGCCAATGGCGCGGACAGTTGGGTCTATACGGAAGGGCTTAAACAATATGATCGCGGCGCGCAGACGGCGCATGGCCACCCGCATCTGGTGCAAACCTTCAACGTCTCTGCCTTCAAAGACTGCTGCATAATTCGAAAACAAATGAACGGCACACTGACGAACGATCGAGATGAAGGTCTCTTCTACGCTCTCATTCTTGTCCAAAGACACACGCTTTGCTTTTGCCGCTTTCGGTATCTTGTTGTTGGCCAATGCCTCGCCGCGATGTGCCTTGGTATCAAGCGAAATGCGGGCCGGGATGTCGGTGTGCAGCCGCTGCGCAAATCTAAACAGATCCGCGACATCACCGGAGACGAGTTCAAGCTCCACTTCGGAAACCAGCCGATGCCGGCCATTGGCGATGATTTTGCCGTCATCAATGGCCATCTCAATTTGACTGCCATTGACCGCGAGGTGATGAATCTCACGCTTAATGTCGGTTCTATAAAATGGATCAAGTTGATGACCATTGGCGAGCTGAGCGATGGCTTTGCGAATCTTCTTTTTTGGAATGGCATTCAACTGTGGCGTCATGGAAGAGACTTCTGTCTCAAACTCATAACGGTCCGAAAACAACGCGTCTTTTGCTTGCCCCGTTTTGACTGTCTGTATCTTGCGTGAGCCATCATCGCGCACACGCAACGCTATTCCTGCCTTCGATAATTTTTGCCCCGGAGTGTCGTAATAAACTGAGGAAAGGATCTTGGTACTCGGTGCAGCGATCTGGGAATCAGAAACCGTGTCGCTGGACGCAATCTTCGGTAAGAGATTCGTCGCGACATCTAGTTTTAGTTCGATCTCACGATCGGATCTGTTACGCCCACTCATTCTTGTTCCAGAAAAACCAGCAACGGAATTGTCGCTCACTTTCCGACAATTTTATGACAGTATTGTTGGCGGAGCTAGCGGCGTAAAGCCACTTCAACACTTTACGTTAAAGGCGGACAGACACACCCGCTTGTGCCATATGACGTTTGGCTTCCCCGATCGAATATTCACCAAAGTGAAAGATCGAAGCCGCGAGCACCGCCGAGGCATGTCCCTGCAATACGCCTTCGGCCAGATGATCAAGAGTACCGACACCGCCGCTAGCAACAACGGGAATCGGTACAGCATCCGCCAAAGTACGGGTGAGTTCGAGATCAAACCCTTCCCGTGTCCCATCTCGGTCCATCGACGTCAACAAGATTTCACCCGCTCCTAGTGCGGTGACTTCATGAGCATATTCGATGGCATCGATGCCGGTCGGGTTTCGTCCGCCATGGGTATAGATTTCCCATTTGCCGGCTTGGGTCTGTTTTGCATCGATCGCGACAACAATGCATTGACTGCCGAATTTTTCGGCAGCTTGCTTCACGAACTGACGGTCCTTGACCGCAGCCGTCATGATCGAGGTTTTGTCGGCGCCCGCCAGCAACAATTTGCGAATATCTTCCAGCGTTCTTACACCGCCGCCTACTGTCAGAGGCATGAAACATTGCTCGGCCGTATGGGCAACAACATCCAGAATGATGTTGCGGTCTTCATGACTTGCAGTGATGTCCAGAAAGCAAAGCTCATCCGCGCCGGCGGCGTCATAGGCGCGCGCGCATTCAACCGGGTCCCCGGCATCGCGCAGGTCAACGAAATTGACGCCCTTGACCACCCGGCCATCTTTGACATCTAAGCAAGGGATGACCCGTGCTTTAAGCATGTTTCTGACCCTTCAGGAATGCCAGCGCTGCGGCGGGGTCGAGCCGGCCGTCATAAAGGGCGCGCCCAGAGATCACCCCGTTAATGCCAGCACAATTAGCGTCCGCCAGCGCATGCAAATCTTCGATGCCAGCCAACCCCCCGCTCGCAATGATGGGCAGCGACACCGCTTCCGCCAAAGCCACAGTTCCAGGCACGTTGACGCCTTTCAGGACCCCATCGCGCGAAATATCCGTGTAAATCACAACAGCCACGCCAGCATCTTCAAACTTTCGCGCGAGGTCCTCGGCACGAAGTTCAGATGTTTCAGCCCAGCCCTCGACCGCGACAAAGCCGTCTCGCGCGTCAATGCCAACCGCAATTCTTCCCGGAAAAGCGCGAGCGCTGTCCTTGACCAATTCGGGGTCTTTGACAGCAACCGTTCCCAAAATGACGCGGGTGATTCCGATTTCCAACCATTGTTCGATCTGGCTCATCGAACGGATGCCACCGCCCAATTGAATTGGAATTTCGATGCTCGAAACAATGTCTTTTATCGGCGCCGCATTGACTGAATGGCCTTCGAAGGCGCCATTCAGATCCACCAAATGCAACCATTCGAAGCCCTGCGCTTCAAAGGCTTTCGCCTGAGCGGCAGGATTGTCGTTGAACACGGTGGCGCGATCCATCTCGCCCAGTTCCAGCCGAACGCACTGACCATCCTTCAAATCAATTGCCGGATAAAGGATCATGGTCTCACGGTGTCCAAGTCAAAAAGTTCTCGATCAGCTTAAGGCCCACAGCCTGGCTTTTCTCCGGATGAAATTGAGTTCCTGCCATATTGTCCCGGGCGACGGCCGCAACGATAGGACCACCATAATCGACACGTAAGGCAACGTCGTCTTCGTTTTCAGGCGAAAGTGCATAGGAGTGTACAAAGTAGGCATGTGGTTCGGCAGGAGAGACAGCGTCGCGGAGTCCCTTAAAGACCGGGTGCTCTTTTTCCGTCAACAGATTGTTCCAACCCATATGGGGAATTTTGAGCGAGCTATCTGCCGGTGTGATCTTTGCAACTTTTCCGGCAATCCAGCCAAATCCCGCCGTTTCGCCATGTTCTAGGCCCACGTCCGCCATCAGTTGCATGCCAACGCAAATGCCTAAAAACGGTTTCTTCTGCTCGATGACAGTTTCGCAAAGCGCTTCAAACATCCCATCAACAGCGAACAATCCCTGCTTGCAGTCAGCAAATGCGCCGACACCGGGCAGCGCAACACGATCAGCGGTCCGCACAATAGCCGCATCCGACGTGACGGCAACTTCATAGCCCAGGCCCGCTTCAGCACTTACGCGCTCAAACGCTTTGCCGGCGGATCGAAGATTGCCCGATCCATAATCGATGATTGCCACAGTCGGCATGTCTTATGTCTTCACGTTTATTGTCTGCGGCCTTCAGGATCAGTGCCGATGCTCAGGTCAATCGGATGAGCGTCCTATCGGCATGATCATCAACCCAAAACCGATGAAAAAGCGGCGCAGACTACTCTTTCTGTAGAAAACCGCCAAGGGGCGTGGTTGCCGCGGATGTCACTCGGGCTTTGGAAACAGCCCCAATACCGGAGGTCCAAGATCGCTCAGGTTTCTTGAACGCCTGGCCTGGGGCCGGTGATCGGCAGGATGGGCTGTCGGCGATCCTTCATGCATTTCATGTGTCGCAAAAAAGCGCGTCTCCGCTTCGACCATTGTTTGTCCACTGACGACTTCAACAACGCGATACCCACTCCGAGCAAGAGAGGCCCGACGCCAATCATTGGCTTCGGCGCCAATCAAAAAAGATATGCCCAAAGAACAAACAAGCGAGACTTCGTCGGTAATTGACAGCAGTTCAAAGACACCGAGAAGGACCGACATCGCAACGAGATAGGCAATAATGCCTAATATTTGTCGCTGATAAATCAACCACACGATCGGGACAAAAAAGGCTGGCCAATTGAAACCTTCTTTGACAAATACATACTGATCGTCGGGATCGCTCCGGGCTGGATTGTAGTGCACGGTAAACAGCTTCATTTCAAGGTTCCCCCAACGTGCCGCCCAGCGTCCCTTTGGTTGACGGCACGACACCCGCCTGACGTGGATCCAGCTCTATCGCTTGGCGCAACGCCCGTGCGAGCCCTTTATAGCAGGACTCGACAATGTGGTGATTGTTTTCGCCATAAAGATTGTCGACATGCAGCGTCGTCCCGGCGGCTTGCGCGAAAGCCTGAAACCATTCTTTAAAGAGCTCTGTATCCATCTCGCCCAATTTCGGGCGTGAAAAGTCAACCCGCCAAATCAAATAGGGGCGGTTCGATACATCGATGGCCACCTGGGTACAGGTCTCGTCCATCGGGATCAGCGCCGAGCCGAAGCGGGCGATACCCTTGCGGTCGCCAAGTGCCTGTGAAAGGGCTTGGCCCATGACGATTCCGGTATCCTCGGTGGTGTGGTGAAAGTCGATGTGAAGATCACCCTGCGCCCGCACTTTGAGATCAATCAGGGAATGCTTGGAAAAACTCTCAAGCATGTGATCCAGGAACCCGATACCCGTATCGACGTCATACTCGCCGGCACCGTCCAGATCCATGGAGACAAATATTTCCGTCTCTCGCGTTTTCCGCTCAACTGTCGCGGTTCTCATCATCTTTCTCCAAGGCCTCTTGGCCCAAATCCCCGTTAACCTACCAGGACTGCGGCGCGGAAGTGTAAACGAATTGAGATTTTGCCGCCAAACCTTCGCGGGCAGCATCAGTGTGCAATGGGCACCACCTTGACGACCTACCCATAATTCGCCACATGAAGGCCAGCATCGCCGATATCCATCTAGGCGAGCCAGCAATTCCATACAAGTGGGGGCGATAGGAGCGCAAGTGACCAGTTGGCACGGAACAACCATCCTTTCTATTCGCAAGGGTAACTCGGTCGTCATCGCCGGCGACGGGCAGGTGAGCGTCGGTGATACGGTCATGAAGGGTAACGCGACGAAAGTGCGGCGCGTCGCCAAAGGTGATGTCATCGCCGGTTTTGCCGGCGCGACGGCAGATGCCCTTACCCTGTTTGAACGTCTGGAAGGCAAGCTTGAAAAGCACCCGGGTAACCTGACACGAGCCGCGGTTGAACTGGCGAAAGACTGGCGCACCGATCGATATCTCAGGCGCCTCGAGGCCATGATGGCGGTCGCAGACGCAAAAGCCAGTTTGGTACTAACGGGAAATGGAGATGTCCTTGAGCCAGAAGATGGCGTCATCGGCATCGGCTCCGGCGGTAACTATGCGTTGGCCGCCGCACGTGCGCTGATGTCTACCGACCGTAAAGCCGAAGACATTGCCCGCGAGTCCTTGCGTATCGCTTCAGAGATATGCGTTTACACCAACAATAGCCTGACCGTGGAGCGCATCGACTTTTAAGCTCGAAATGCTCTTTTCCGGACTTAATGAGTAATTGACAGAATGACTGAGTTTTCCCCGCGTGAAATCGTTTCGGAACTGGACCGGTACATCATTGGCCAGAATGACGCTAAGCGTGCCGTAGCCATTGCACTTCGTAATCGGTGGCGCCGCCAACAGCTGGATGACGATCTCAAAGAAGAAGTGTTGCCCAAGAATATCTTGATGATTGGGCCGACCGGGGTCGGCAAGACGGAAATCTCACGCCGTCTGGCGAAACTCGCGCAGGCGCCCTTCATCAAGGTGGAAGCGACAAAGTTTACAGAGGTCGGCTATGTGGGTCGCGATGTTGAACAAATCATTCGCGATCTGATCGAAGTCTCCATTAATCTGGTTCGCGAACGGCGCCGCAAAGGCGTGCAAGCGCAAGCCCACCTCAATGCTGAAAACCGTGTTTTGGATGCTCTGGTTGGCCAAGGTGCCAGTGAAGCGACCCGTGAGTCCTTTCGGCAAAAGCTGAGAGACGGGCAGCTCGATGAAAAGGAAATCGAAATCGAAGTCGCAGACAATGCGAATGTCATGCCCAGCTTCGACATTCCTGGAATGCCCGGCGCTCAGATGGGGATGATCAATCTCAATGATATTTTTGGCAAAGCCATGGGCGGCCGCACGAAACCCCGGCGGACAACCGTACGTGAATCCTATGACCACCTGATCGCGGAGGAATCCGACAAACTGCTTGATGATGACATGGTTGTTGGGGAAGCAATCGAAGTTGTCGAAAATGACGGTATCGTCTTCCTCGACGAGGTCGACAAGATATGTGCCCGTCAGGACCGGCAAGGCGCCGATGTAAGCCGCGAAGGTGTCCAACGCGATCTGCTGCCACTGATCGAAGGCACCACAGTCACGACAAAACACGGGCCGATCAAAACCGACCACATACTGTTTATCGCTTCAGGCGCATTTCATCTCTCTAAGCCCGCTGATCTGTTACCAGAATTGCAGGGCCGTCTGCCCAATCGTGTCGAACTGTCGGCACTCTCACGCGAAGATTTTCGCCGTATACTGACAGAACCTGAAGCGAGCCTGATCAAACAGTACAAAGCCCTGCTTGCAACGGAAAATGTGACCCTCGACTTCACTGAAGATGGGATTGATGCCCTCGCGGACATTGCCGTTGAGGTCAACGAAACAGTTGAGAATATCGGCGCAAGACGGCTCCAAACTGTGATGGAACGTGTGCTGGAAGACATCAGTTTCGATGCCACCGATAAACCGGGCGAAACGCTTACGATTGATGGCAGCTATGTGCGAGAGAACTTGGGAGATCTTGCAAAGAACGCCGATCTCTCGAAATTCATTTTGTAATTTGCAGATCTATCGTGACTGCTTAAGCGAGAGATATTTCTCTAACGAGTCAAAGAAGACAAACAACCTCGCCTTCAAAACGGCACGCGATAGAGTTCACGCAGTTGTGTCAATGTCGGCACCTTTTGTGTTTTCTCGAATTTCGCACCGATCTCTATGATCCCTTTTCCTGAACTGAAAAGAATCATGAGGACGTGCGATGTTTCGCTCCATTTTGCTGAATATGCCATTGCGATTTCTTCTGGCCGCGATGTGCATATGGCTTGCGCTCAGCTTTATTATCGTCGGCCCGAGTGCGGCGCAGACTGCGTCATCCGAAACCATGGCACGCTGGGCTGTTCACAATCCGGCAAATGAAAAAGGGCCGGACTACGATCAGCTAGACATTTTTCTTGCCAACTTTGGGCAGAAGCGCCGTTCTGGAACGACGTTTGCGTATGAAGCCATGCGAAAGAGCGACAAAGATTTCTTGTTACAGTACGCTCAGTTTCTCCAAGGACTGCCCGTCTCTCAACTGAACAAAGACCAACAGCTAGCCTATTGGTTGAATCTGCATAACACTTACGCACTCCTCGAGGCAGCGAACGCCTACCCATTGAGAAGAGTGAAGGAGCTGGTAACAAGCGACGAGCATGCTTGGCAACGGAAAGATCTCGTTGTTGAAGGTGAAACCCTTTCATTAAGCGATATTGGAAATGAAATCCTCGCACGGCACTGGGACAATCAGAACGTCATTTACGGCCTGTATTTGCCCGCAAGAGGCGGGCCGGCAGTCACACCTCGCGCATTTCGCGCAAGCACCGTGCACAAGGAACTTGAGAAAATTGGTTCCCGTTTCGTCAACAGTAGCAAGAGTGTCGATGCGGATGGCCGAAGCATCGAAGTGTCAGAACTGTACCGTCTCAACAGTGCCGTCTTCGATGGGCAAGACAAGAAAGTCATCGCGCACCTAAAAAGACTCGCTAAAAGCCGTCTGGCCGGCAAACTGGAAGAGGCGGAGTCCATTGACGACTATTTCTTCAACTGGAAGCTCAATGAACATCGAATACGCCAGTCCTCTCCAGGCGGAAACCTAAGCCGCGGCGGTGGTGGTTTCGGATCATGATCCGCTAGCAGAGCGCGTTCTTTGTCTATTGGTTTGAGCCGAAATCGGCCAGAAGCCGAACGCATGTTGTTTGTTTTGGGGACATCATTACTTGTCCTCATGCTTATCATTGCCGCCCTATCAGACAGCTTCGCCTACGGTCACTCTGCAGAATTCGACAGCACCTTAGTATTCATCTCACTGTACTTTGGTGCAGGTCTCATCTTCATTGGAGCGCTTTGGCTCATCAAATTTGTACGCATAAACCTGATAGGCTTTGGCTGCGTAATCCTTCTCGGGCTGTTGATGCGGCTGACACTCATCAATTCTGAGCCCATCTATGAAGACGACTTTTATCGCTACCTTTGGGACGGTGCTGTAATGGCACATGGCATCGATCCTTACAAATATCCGCCTGCGGATTTCTTGAATCATGTTCCAGATACCGAGCCGGCGTCTACTGAACGCCGAATACTAACGGCACTCGCTGCGGACTCAGATTCAGTGATCCATCGGGTCAATTTTCCCTACATAAAGACCCAATACCCTCTGATCGCACAAGCTGCGTTCGTCATCAGCTACTACCTTGAACCCTGGAGTCTTACAAGCTGGCGCCTTGTCTGTTTGGCTTGCGAAGCCCTTACACTGTTTTTGCTGGTCGGCCTTCTTGACTCTCTAGGGCGGGACCGTCTTTGGGCGCTCTTGTACTGGTGGAACCCGCTCGCAATCATCGAGATTGTTAACCGCGCGCATATGGAAGCGCTTCTGCTGCCGCCGCTGGTTGCTGTCCTGTACTTTGCCGCTCGACAACAAAATACCGCATCTGCGGCTGCCCTTGCGGGCGCGGTAGGCGTAAAGTTTTGGCCTGTCTTGCTCGCGCCTTTGTTGTTTCGCTACTTCTATCGACTGGGAACGAGCTGGACCAAACCCGCTTTGGTCTTTCTTCTTGTCTGCCTGCTTCTTTTGGCACCGCAAATTCCTCACGGCCTTGAACCCAATTCGGGGTTGGTAACATACAGTCAGACATGGCTTTCAAACAGTTTTGCATTCCCTTTGATCACCACCGCCTTTGATTCAATTGGACAAATCGATGCCGATTTATCGGCAAGATGGTTCGTTGCGTTAATCGTCAGCAGCTTAGCACTCTGGCTCGCGGTAAACGTCTATCCACAAATTGAAGACCTATCTTGGCGTATGTTGGTTGTCGTTGGCGCCCTCTTTCTGCTCAGTCCCACACAATACCCTTGGTACGCACTATGGCTTGTTCCGTTCCTAGCAACGGGGCGCCCCGTGGTCTGGCCTCTGATTGCGCTTGTTTTAACGCTGCCGCTCTACTTCTTACGGTTTCCGCTTATGGTCCAAGACCGCGACGAAGTCTTCGAACATTGGATCGTAACCATTGAGTTTTTGCCCATTTGGTTGGCGTTAGCTGCAATGGCTATCAAACATCATCTGTCTACTGAAGATCACTTCAATGCGCGCTAAATGGCCTGTCGCCGTCATCATCCCTGCCTATAATGAAGCCGAGGCAATTGGAAAAGTCATCGCCGAGATTCCCGCTTGGGTCGATCAAATTGTTGTTGCCGACAACGGGTCAACAGATCAGACAGCAAGTGTCGCCCGGAATGCCGGCGCTGAAGTCGTTCACGAGCCCCGCCGCGGCTATGGCTACGCCTGTATGGCAGGTCTGACTAAGGTCAAAGGTGCAACGATTATTGTCTTCCTGGACGGTGATCATAGCGATTTTCCTGGCATGATGGATCGCATCGTCGATCCCATCGTGGATGGGCGCGCTGACTTGGTCATCGGAAGCCGCACATTAGGAACTGCGTCAGCAGGTTCTTTGTCCCCTCAACAGCGCTTCGGCAACGCACTTGCCTGCTTCCTTATCCGCCTGATATGGCGCCATGCATACACTGATCTGGGACCATTTCGGGCCGTGGAAAGAACAGCCTTTGAAGAAATGAGCCTGGTTGAGATGACCTACGGATGGACAGTGGAAATGCAAATTAGAGCACTAGAACTCCGGCTTCGGTGCCTGGACGTGCCCGTGAATTATCGCTGCCGTATTGGCCGGTCGAAAGTATCAGGAACCGTGCAGGGTGTTATCGGAGCAGGGTGGCGGATTCTTTTCTGCATATTCAGATCAGCTTTGAAAGCCGGAGCTTTCCGCCGAGAAGCGCCCATAGGAACACAGAAACCAAAAATTACCCGCATTTCGTAGGTTTCAGGCCGATTTCCCGGCATTTGGCCAGTTTACCCACGTTGTTTTGATTGATCCAAAACGTGACGGGCACTACATTAACGTTTGAGTAAGGTGTACTAATTTTGTCTTGCCGGAGGGGCGAGAACAAACCAGATACATTTTGGGGTGCGAAATGGTCGTCAAAAAATTCTTCGATAGCATCAGCTGCCAGGGGGAAGGTGGTTCCTGCGCGTTCCGGGCCAGCCGGATCAAACATGCCCTGATGGAACCCGCCACACAGCAAAGCCACGAAGATGCGATCGAACGTGTTTGGTCAGGTGATGCAAAGCGCGCCATCGTTCCTGTGATGAATTTGCGAGCAGGCAGCCAGCCAGACGTGATCAAGCAAATTCCCAATTCCGACTCTCGCGTTGTCGGTGAAGTCTATCTTCCGATCGACCATTACCTTCTGTTGCCCCGCCAGGTCATCGAAAGCATGGAAGGCGTGCCGGGTGATGGAAAGAAACGTCCGGTCTCATCACCTTCAGGCGTCCAGCAATTTGACACGATTATTGACGAGCGTCGGCAGCGGGCGCTGCTTGCGCAGGTCACCCAAGTTTACGCTGACCCGCAAGCCTTCAAGCAATGCGACCGCACGCTACGCAATTCGATCCCAGGTGCCGTTCGTCAGATAACGAATTGCACCTCAGAAGCAGCCAAAGTTGTCCATCAACACGCCGTGGCTGCCGACGTGCAACCCAATCAGCCTTTCCCGATCGAAGCCGCCGTCGCATCGCTCGAATGCGCACAAATGTATGATCTCTATCCGATCAAACTGAATGTGCAGGATTTACGTGATCGGAACTACACGCGCTATCTGGTTTTAGCTCAGGATGGCAACAAAAAGCTCAATACCGACAATCTGCGCGAATTGGTTCAGGATATCGATCTTGAGCGGTTGCGCCGCCTGTTCGGCGATGACCGAATTGAAAACCTATTTGAAAATGTTCGGTTGGGCGCCGCAACCATTCACGATGTTTGGGAGTGTTGGTTGCCAAAGGGTCCGGACCTGCATGAACTGGTTGGTTCGCCGACCATTGACCATGACCCATGGCCCAAGAATCTGAACCAACTTTATGACTACTATCTGCAGCATTATGTGGGCGAGTCGCCGGTACAGCACGGAAACCTGGAAGCCAACGGTTACAATCCTGTTGAAGAGGCCCACAACAGCCCGTTCGAAAAAGTGAAATTGCTTTACCGGACCTTCCAGATTGGCGCCTTGCTCGATGACACGGCATTTGAATATTGGCTGGAAGACCAGGGTCGCACATTTGGACGGCAAATGAACGCAACGCTCAAAACCATCCGACGCGGATCTGACCTGGTCAACAAGGAACGCGGCGGCGATCGCAGCCGTTTGATGAGCGCACTCAACGGTCCTGACTATGAGGGCCGGATCAACACCATGATTTGGGTACGGTCGAAGGATCCGAAAGTTGACCAGCATGCTTTGGTTCAAAACTTCTTCCGTGAGAATCGCCGCTCACGCTACAATCCGAACGCCTATCATCCGCGGATTGTAGACGTTCAGCCTGAAGCCGCCGGCGACGGCAACAAAACCAACTGCGGTCATTGGATGATTGTCGAGGTTGATGGCTATCTTGGCCACTACCGGCCAAAGGTTGCCAAGGGCTGGTCCGGCAAGAAACGCGTGACCAATGTTAGTCGCCGCGGGATTGAAGGTGTCCTGAGCGGGTTGATCGAAGACGGACTGGAAGTGAAAATCCTCGGCAGCTTTGCCAAGGACGCGACCTGGGAACCAAATTGGCGTCATGAAAAAGTAGAAAAGGTACGCCGCAGCGCATTTTCGAAGTTGAAGAGCTTCTTCCGCCGGAAGCGCGAAGAAAACCCCGATGCAAATTGGGAAGACGCGCTGCGACCAATCTAAACTTCTGACAAGAAAGTTTGTGAGACGGCCCCGCTAATAGACGGGGCCGTTTTTCGTTGGTTCAAAGAATCGTTTTTTGAGCTGCAGGTAAAAGGCACCGGAACCACCGTGCCGCTGTGCCGCCGGCCTGTAAGAAACCACCATTGAACGCAGCGGCTCTTCATGAAGCCATCGCGGCAAGGCGGCGCGCAATACGCCCGAACTGTCCGTATCCGGAAGATTTCCGCCAATATAGGCACGGCCCTTTCCTGTGATCACTAGGACTTGCCGATGGCCGCTCGACTGCGCCTGGCGGACAAATTGGATGAGCGTTGCGTGGGCGTTGGCCTGAAACATGCCGTGCAGATCGATCTGTGCATCGATCTCGATTTGCCCCTTCTTGAACGCACGCAATCTGCGCCGGTTATTGTCCTCAACCGGTAGTGGCGGCGACTTTGGCGCAGCACGACTCGCAGGGACCACGGGCTGTGGTTTGGGTTTGGCACGGGCCGGCCCCGAACCCTGGCCCTCTTGCTTTTTGGCGATGTCCTTGATCACCGACAGCGGCACCGCTTGAATGTGGACCGGTTGCGGCCGCAAGGGCTGCGTGGTTTTTGCAACTTGCGCCCACAAAGCCCGCTCTTCCGCCCGCAGCGGCCGACCGTCCTTCCGCTCAGGTCCTTTCGGCTGGTCTGTATTGTCATCGGGCATGCCAAGCATCCATTCTCAAACGGGCCGCAATGCTAGGCGACGCGCCGTTAATCAGGTCCTACTTCGTGGCGTTTTGCGGCGTCGCCTTCGGCAACAACACGATCATCCGGCCATTTTGTTTCATACGCCCGGCAATATCCGCCGGTCCATCCCCAAAGCCAAAAAAGACATCGCCCCTTACCGGCCCGCGAATGGCACCTCCCGTATCCTGGGCAATCATCAATCGATGATAGGGAAGTTCTGGCTCGCCTTTCGGCTCATCGAGCGCTCGTGGCAGTGTGGTTTCCAACCAAACCGGCATACCCATACCGTGAAATTTGAGATCGACGGCCAAGCTGCGTCCCGGTGTTAGTGAGACATTCTGCGCACCGAGTGGCCCGAGCGCGGGGTCGTCGATATCGATCTTGCGAAAGAAGATATAGGAAGCGTTGGCCGACATAACCAACGGTGCTTCTTCAGGATGCTGGGCAAGCCAGGCACGAATAGACTGCATAGACACAGTTTCCAGGTCCAATGCCCCCTGACGGACCAATACACCGCCAATAGCCGTATAGGGGTGACCATTCTGACCATCGTATCCGACACGCATGTAGGACCCGTCTTCAAACGCAACACGGCCCGACCCTTGGATATGCAGAAAAAACGCGTCTATGGGATCATCGATCCAGACGATCGGATTAAGATCATCCGTACCCAAACGTTCAAGCAAAAGTCCCTGATCGATCTGGGCGCGCGATTCATAGGGCGTCAATCTGCCCTGATCAACGCGGCCCGCTATTCTGTGCCCTTTCAGATCTTTTCTGAAGGCCCCCAGATTGACCATCACCAGATCATCCGGCCGCGCGAGAACGGGAACCTGTCCTTCGTGCTTTTTTTCTCGACTGCCCCTCATTGACGGCTCGTAGTAGCCAGTAAACAAACCTGTTGGCTCTTTGTTGTTCAATGTGAGGTAGGGATCGAACTGAGTTTCGAAGAACTGGCGGGCTAGCGCGGCGTTTCCAGGCTCAACTTGTTTGGCCGCAACACAGATCCGCTGCCATTCGGACAGAATGCCAAAAACAGGATTGTCCTTTACCAAAAGGGCGTCCGGCGGTTTTTGTTCAATCTTGGCACAGGATCGATGGAAGGCGCCCAGAGCTGCCGCATGGTCATCTGTCTTCCAGTTCGCCAAGTCGCCGAATGCCGTGGGTTCAAACACGAGTTTTTCTTCGTCTGAGATTCTTGTTCCGGAGTCACCCGACAATATCCAGCCCAAGAACGCGCCGAGCGCCGTAATACCTAAGACAAGAACTAGAAATGGCCGCATGAGAATTCATCACCTAACGGAGCAAAGTGCGTGCAGCCTAAAGTGCGAATAGGTGAAGGGGAACCCGGATTGATCCGGATCTACGCGACTTCACATCCAGACAATCCGCCATGCTGGGAACAGAGGTGCAAACCTGGCGCAATGACCGTCAAAAGGACGATGCAAGAAGTCCAGCATTCAATGGAGGTAGGCACATGAAATCGAGAATCGGAAATCCAAAAGATCAGCCAGCGTCGGTGCCAATCAAATGCCAGTTTGGATCACTATCGCGTGTATCGCGTGCAAATGTCCAAATGTCCTTGATTTCGACAACTTGGTTTGGATCTCCTTCAACCACGTGACCTTCATTGTCGCGTGTGTGGGAGATCAACTCACTGACGAAGCTGATCGTAACTTCTGCATCGGAGCCATTCATCGCGGCATCAACGATTTCGGCTGATTTGATGCCAACAAAATTTGTCTCAACGGTGTGGCCCGCCTCTTCCCGCGCGGTAATGGCGGCTTCAAAACCCTCATAGACGTCTGGGCTCAGCAGGGGCTTGAGTTCTTTTCGATCACCATTTGCAAACGCCATGACAATCATCTCATAGGCGCGCTTCGCCCCTTCGACAAAACCATCAACATCGAATGTCCGATCCGCAATTTGGATCTCGGTCAATGCCCCTGCCAGGGGTGTGCCTTTTCCGGCAGCGCGGTCAATACTATCGGCATCGTCTGCAACTGTACCTGCACTTGCCGTCGTTCCGGCCGAAACCGGCGTTGGAGCGCTGTCACGTCCCATATCGGCATTGCGTTTATCGGAATAGGGGTTGCGATGTGGCCTTTGGTGACCGGTCCGCTGACCGAGCACTCGATAGAGCTGGAAAACCAAAAACCCAGCAAGGACCGCTAAGATGATTATGTCCATCGGGACCAACGTACTCTGTTCCATATTGGTACGACCCTTCGCCGACCGCGCCTGCAATGCGCCGCGCTTTATTCCAATAATGACCGACCAACCCTAAAGACTGATCAAAATTTGAAACAAATTGGTCCGGTCACCGCGGTCCATCTCAGATTTGCAATTTATGCGCCACCAACGTGGCATCATTTTGGCGCAGTTCTGGGATATCCCACCAAAGATACTTACATAGTCTACAATAGTCTAATTAAGACCGTCTTCGGAGAAACTCAACCATGGGGCTCATACTTCTCACATTGTTTATAGCGGTTCCAATCATTGAATTCGCTCTATTCATCGAGATTGGTGGCTTTTTGGGTCTTTGGCCGACCCTTCTTATCGTCGTCTTAACGGCGCTCCTTGGCACAATTCTGTTGAGAGCACAGGGTCTCGCCACAATCAGACGGGCCGAGCAGCATATGGCCGCAGGCGAACTGCCCGTGAATGAGGTCGTTAGCGGTCTTTTTCTACTGGTCGCGGGATCTCTGCTGCTCACGCCCGGCTTTATGACAGACGCAATCGGATTCTCCTTATTTGTCCCATCTGTTCGGTTGTGGCTTGGGCAGAAAATTCTCGCCTATCTCATGGCCCGCGGGACGGTCCATATTGCTGGATTCGGTGACTTTGAGAATTTTCGCGGCCCTGGAGAACCACGCAGCCCCAATCATCCTTCCTACGGTCCGACGATCGACGGCGACTTCACGGAAGTTAAACCGGGTCCAAGTCAAGATGACAGCCCCTGGTCTCAATCAAATGGATCGCCACGCCTGAAATAGGGCGCCAATTTGGTCGGTTTGTTGTCGCGTGCAGTTTTCCGTGATAGCAGCAACGCTCATGAGCGATCTGGCAAGAGCTAAGTAAGGACACGACATGACTGACACACCCCCAGCCGGCGCCGGCACACCGGATGAACAACAAACGCCTCCGGTCATGCGTCTGCTGACCCAATATGTGAAAGATCTGTCGTTTGAGAATCCCGGCGCGCCTGGCTCACTGACCGTTCAAGGCGCCCAACCCGAGATCAATGTCGGTGTAGATGTTAAAGCTCAGAAGCTCGGCGACAATGAATTTGAGTCCGAAATCAAGATATCGATCGAGGCCAAACGCGGTGAAGTGGTTACTTTCATTGCCGAGCTTGCCTATGCCGGCCTGTTCCATCTCAGCAATGTGCGGCCCGATATGGTGCAGCCCATCGTATTAATGGAATGTCCCCGCCTGTTGTTCCCTTTTGCACGCCGGATTATTTCCGACGTCACACGCGATGGCGGCTTTGCCCCATTGATGCTAGAGCCGATCGACTTTTCTCAGCTCTACCGTCAGCAACTTGAGCAGCGCCAGGCGGAACTCCAGGGCGACACGCAGATTTCGCCGAACATTACCCACTGATCTTTTTCATTTTCGCTATTTGCTGAGGTTTGACTCAGCCAGATCGATCGGCGACGCAAAAATGCTACGCGCTTTGCGCCTTTGGTCGTCGCACGCTTTTGCGTGGAAATCGTATTTTTTGACCGATACAAACCCCCCAATGATACGCTCGTGCCCGTGGGATGCTACGCCAATACCGCACACAGGGGACAAGATCCATGACGGTCATAACTCTATCCTATCCAGCCAACCGCATATCACGCGAACAACGCGGACAATTGGCACAAAGCCTGACGGATGCCGTGCTGACGGTTGAGGTTGGCCAAAAGGCGATTCCGGCCCGCGCAGGGTTTCAAGTGCATTTTCGCGAGCTGCCTTCCGACCACATGGCCATCAATGGCACCCTTCTTTCAGAATCTGGTGATGACACAATGGTTGTCGACATCGCAGTGATGGACGGCGATTGGCCAAAGGCGGATCGCGCAAAAGTGATCGAGAACATTCTGGCTGCGCTGGCTGAAGCGCTCGATACCAAGAAGCCGGCAGCCAATTGGTGGGTTAATTTTCGCACTATCGACGAAGGCAGTTGGGGCGCGTTTGGCGGTATGCTTTCGGTCTTATCCCTCCTGGAAATGGGCGTATTCACGGAGGAAAAAGCAAAGGCAATCCGTGACGCGATTGGCCATTAGGCCCCGATAGGCCCCAATTTTTGCGCGCTTCTATGCCTTTGGATGACAATGTCATGAACCCCCTGGAACCAAGGCTCTGACGCTTATAGACTTATCTGATAGCTACTAGGCACGGGGGGCAGTATGAGACTTGTTAGATTCGTCATCATTTTAGGGTTGCTCTATGCGGGATTGGTCGCCGCATTCGAGACGTGGCTCGGTTACTCTCAGCCTCAATCAGATTCCCACATTGTCATCAGTACATTCGATGATGATGGCACCAAACACGATCGCGTTGTCACAATGATCGAGAGCGATGGCAATCAGTATGTTGCCGTCAATCATTGGCCGCGCGCTTGGTGGTACCGAACAAAGTCTAATCCAAATATCGAAGTTACGCGCAACGGCGAAACCAAACCCTACACGGCGGTACAGGTGAGCGGCGCAGAACACGATCAAGTACAAGCAGACAATCCGACAGGCCTGACCTTTCGAATCCTGACCGGTTTCCCACCCCGCTACTTCGTGCGGTTAGATCCACGAGACACATAGACGGATTCTTAGAATCCAACTGCGGACGGTATGGGAGCTCAGAGCTCCCGCCGGCAGTTTAATGCCAAGCTAAACGGAATACCGGTAGCCACGACCGACCCACGACTGCTTTGCAGAGCACGCAGATTGTGGTGTTTGAACAACAGGAATAGAATCCACAGAAAGGGGCATGACGCCTATTCTCATGTGGTAGTTATCCGTGACCGACATTCTTTCTCTCGATGCAACGGATCAAATTGCCAAACTGGCCACACGTGAAATTAGTTCCCGAGAGTTAGTCGAAGCCGCAGTCAGAAGAACAAATCAACTTCATACAAGGTTCAACGCTGTCATTGCGCGCGACTTGGACCGTGCATTTAGTCGCGCAAAAGAGATAGACGATCGGCGCACGCGCGGTGAACACATTGGCGTTCTTGGCGGCCTGCCAATGACGGTCAAAGACACGCTCGATGTGGAGGGACTTCCAGGGACCGCCGGTATGCCTGAACTGCTCGATCGCAATTGCTCGAATGCAACTGCGGTCCAGTCAGTTTTCGATCAAGATGGAAACATCTGGGGTAAGACGAATATGTCTTACAAGGGAGGCGACACGCAGTCCCACAACGCTCTTTATGGAACAACAAACAATCCTTGGGATGTGAGCCGAACTTGCGGCGGGTCATCAGGTGGTTCCGCGGTTGCCCTCGCAACCGGAATGACCGCACTGGAAATTGGCAGTGATATTGGCGGCTCTCTACGCTGTCCTGCGAGCTTTTGTGGCGTGTTCTCTCACAAACCAACCTTCGGCCTTGTCTCGCAACAGGGACTCGTGCCGCCTGTAAGCCGCGCGGCAGACATTGATATGGCGGTTGTGGGTCCCATGGCGCGATCCGTACGAGACTTATCTCTTTTGTTGCCAATCTTGGCGGGAAATCCAGACATAGTCCAAGCCCCTACGCCTGATTTGCGAAAATTGAGACTCGGCTTGTGGTTAGAAGAACCGTCTTTCTCCCTCGATCCATTGGTCCGTTCCCCGATTGAAGATTTTGCGGATCGGCTAGACGCGGCGGGCGTCACCGTCGACAAGATCCAATGCCCCATCAATGCAGACCAAATGTTGGACGCATACATCGTGCTGTTGTTCTCTCAAGGAATGCACGACCTTTCGACTGCACAATATATTCTGTACGAATTGTTGCGACCGGCGGCTTTGACGGCACTGCGTGCGGGAGCCGGTCCCATTTCTTGGGCGAATGGGATAAAGGCGCTGACTGCGAGACACAGTGATTGGATGGCGGCTAACGAAGTGCGCGCGCGACTTCAACATGCCATGCGCGTTTTCTTTGAGAGTTATGATGGGATTATTGCGCCGGTGGTTCCTGTTCCAGCTTTCCCGCACACGCAGGTGCCACTTGAAATCCGCAAGCTCACCTTATCCACCGGACAAAGGGTGCCCTACCTCGAAATGATCAAATGGATTGCGTTGGCGACACTCTGCGGACTACCGGCGACTTCTCTGCCGGCTGGCAAATCGCAAACGGGATTGCCAGTGGGTGTTCAGCTTATCGGTGCGCACGGAACCGATATGCGTATGCTCGGGATCGCTGAAGCGATGGAGCAACAGCTTGGAGGCTTCGAAACACCCCCGTTTGAGCTAAGCGAAGATTGAAATCATGGCAAAGCGAACGACGCCACGCTTCACAAGAAGATCTGCCGACTTACTTGGCGCCTCATCGAAAGATAACCTCAAACGTAATTGCACGAATGGCTGTTCGGTCCAAATTGCAACGTCAGACTCATGATTCTGATTCCAGGAGGTGTCGATGAAACTCTATTCAGGTCCCTTAAGCATGTTCGGCGCAAAGGCCGAGATTGCCGCACTGGAAAAGGGTTTAGACACACAGCGGGAGTTCGTACCGTTTTCGATCGCAGAACTCTATTCGCCAAAACATGACGACGTTGCCCGCATCAATCCAAAGTTACAGGTGCCCGTGCTGATTGACGGCGATCTTGAGATCTTCGATTCAACACAAATCTTTGAGTATTTCGAAGACAGTGTACCCAACCCACCACTTTGGCCCACTGACAAAAAGCAGCGTGCCCGCGCACGATTGCTCGAATTGAAATCCGACGAAGTCTTCTTTCCCAATGTTGTGCAGCTCATGCCCGGAAATCGCACACCGGAACGTCAAGCGGAAACAGAACAGGCTCTCGCCGACATTCAATCTTACTACACTCAAATGAATGACCTGCTCGGTGAAACCGAGTACTTGGCGGAAACCTATTCTTATGCGGACATCGCGTTTTTTATGGCTCAATTCTTTGCGGCATTCCTGGGTGCCCCCGCAAAAGATGACCAGAATCGACTGATCGCATGGCGTAAGAGAATTGCTGCCCGGCCAGCGGTAGCTGAGGTGCACGGTGCGATGGTTCGCTATCTTGGCGAAAACGGTATTCCAGTTCCGGAAATGTGAGCGTGGGCTTCTAGGCCAGCAATGCTCGTGAAATTGCTTGTTTGAGTGTGTTAGCTGCCTGTTTCTCGCTTACACCCAAATCGTCAACCAACAGAGACCAAGATTGTACAGAGACGCTGACCCACAGGTAATTTGCCGCTTTTGATACTGTCCAATCCTCAGCAAGCGCTCCGTCTTTTTTCAAGGCAACCACCAAGTGCCGCAGCACCGATCGGAGTTCCTGCATGCGATCCTCCCATGCTTTCGCGGCAGCTTCATCGGTTGTACGAAGCCGAATGAGATCACGCGCGACAGGATGGATACGTGGCACAAATGCGAACCAAGCATCGAGGCACGCCTCAAAGCGCGCCTTTGTATCTTTGATCTGCAAGGCCTCACCAACAGAGTTCCAAATTTCAAATCGTTCATCCGCTCGGCGCACGAGGGCCATGAGTAGCCCGCCGCGGGAACCGAAATGCACATAAACGGATTGCCGGGTCAGCCCGACCGATTCAGCAATTTCAGTCAACGACACATCTGCGCCGCGCGTTGCAATTAGATCCCATGCCTGATCGAGAATTTCGGCACGAGTTCGTTCGGATTTCTTAATTTTTGACATATGTAATATTTTAGCTTATTTTACATATGTAAACTTTTAGGAGGTGAATGGATTGTTTTCAACGTCTGACAATGAGAAACGCGTAAAACGACTGATAAAAAACTACGGAAGGGGAGCCGACGGGTCGAGCCCAACGTCCAAACAATGGCAGGCGTTGCTTTCACTACCTGCAACAGAACCTGTGTCATTGATCAACTTCTTCAAAATGCGCGAGCGCGCACGATATCCCCGAGGCTCTGCCGCTACGCCTTGTTCGGGTGAAGAAGCATTCCAGCGCTACGCGTCGGTAAGTGGTGGCGCCCTAGAACAGGTGGGGGGGCAGTTCCTTTTGGTTTCACCTTTCAAGGGCGGTTTCGTTGGGCAATCGGAAGACTGGGATCTTGTCGCGATTGGCACCTATCCCAACCCTGACAAGGTACTATCCTTGTTCGAGAACGCCGACTATCAACAAGCCTATGTTCATAGGACCGCCGCGTGTGCACGACAAGCTGTCGTTGTGACATGACAGACGAGAAATCGTGACAAGATTATTTGCTCATATACAAGGCGACGGCACCCACAAGCGCCACGGCTGCCACCGCGTCACCAATCACCAGACGCCAAATGGCATCCGTGTATCCACCGACCGCAAAGGTCAAATAGAAAAACGCGGCTAGGCTAATGAACGCTGCGATGAATGCCAAAGGCTGCAATGACGGCTGGAAAGCCGCATATCCGAGGAATGCGCCCAACATCCCGAACATCACGGCGCGGTGCCGCATCAGGATCTCCATGTTGGCGCCTTCGATCCTGATGTCATAGAGCGACGCCAACCTCTCGTTCCCTATGACGCCGATGACGGGCAGAAAATGCACAATGGCAACGATTAGTAATAAGCCCGCAACTGCTCGATCCGCCATTTTCACACCTTTCTAAATTTGCCAAGTCCTCTAATGACGGATCATTTAGGCGAGTGCGGTAATAGGAACAATGACCCTGAAGGTAATGAAAGCTATTAAGGGATTGCGCACTTGGCGCGTTTAGCCGCGGGAACAAACCAGTCGCAGTGAAATTTGTCCCCGCGGCCCGGCAGATGGATCATAACAACGCAAGTGATGCGATGATCAGGACGGCTGCCCACGACACGAGATAGGTCGGCGTGCGTAGTCCCGGGATTCCAAGAATGTATACGCCCGCATGAACAAGCCGGGCGAAAAAGAAGACACTTGACCAAAAAGCCACTGTCAGTCCCGCGCTATCACCAATCAGATAATCGGTGCCGACAATAACTGCGATAAAGGCGGGCATGGTTTCCACCATATTGAGGTGAGCACGCTGCGCCCTTTGTGCCCACAATGGTGGTTCGGGCTGTTCGGCAGGAAATCCTGTCGGGTAGTTGTGAAGGAAGGTAAGCGGACCCCATACAAATAGGCGCGCAACGATATAGGGCGTCCACAACAACAGCGTCAGAACGCCGGACAAAACGAGATAGGTGTATGCCGTTTCCATTGATATAATCTCCGTAGACAGATGAAAGGCATGAGTGCAATTCAGCGCTCATGCCTGACTGTTTTTGTTAGAGGTCTAGGGCCGCCGTATGACGGATCTTGTTCCAGTTCGTTTCAGCTTTCGCGATGGTTCCGGCCTTGTCCTTTTGATAAGATCGGAAGATCTCCTCATTCAGGAAAACATAGAGCTTGCCGTCGACAACATCGGCGTAGCGCGGATCTCCATCAAATTTCTTCGCGACTGAGACACCAAAAGTGCAGAAGCCACCGTAGCGCGGTGTGTATTTTCCAGGATCGCGCTTGAAGGCATTCATGTTGGCCCGCGACGCAAAATAGTAGGCAACATCGTCATGAACTGCGGTGAATTCTGCCGTACCGTCGATACGGTTTCCCAGCTCTATGAAGGCAACGGGATCAACACCGTGAAACGCAAGCGGCGCGCCGGCAGCCGTTAGACCTGCCGCAACATTGTTTTCGTCAGCAGCAAAAGACGGTGTTGCCGCAACGGCAGATAGCACGACAGCAGCAATGATAAGTGATTTTCTCATTTGAGTTTCTCCGTTTGTTTGTGATCAACGGAGGCTCATTTGTTACGCCCCGGACGAGATATCAATCAAAGCCCGGGAGAACGGGACGAAGCGCAATCTTGTTGGGACGGCCTGCATGATTATGAGACGAAAGAGCACTATCAACAGAAACTCGACTATTTTCATAGCTGTGGGCAGAACGCGGACAACCCAATGACGCTATGCCAGCTGCCGTCGATACTCAGTAGGCGGCGTACCAAACTTTGATGAAAATGCTCGCGTGAACGCCGCTGGCGATTGATAGCCCGTCTGGCTTGCCACCTGTTGAACGCTGCAGCGGGAATCATCCAACAAGGACAAAGCCTTTTGCAACCTCCAGTCGCTCAAATAGGCCATTGGACCCATCCCGACAAGATCGCGGAATTTCTCGGCGAAGCGGCTGCGTGACATGCCCGCTTCTTGTGCAAGACCACCGACAGTCCACGGTGATTCCGGTTGCGCATGTATAAGGGCAAGCGTGCGCCCGATTTGTTTGTCTTGAAGCGCACTCACAACACTGCGCATCTCTGCGCTCTGCTGCACGCCCATCCGGATCAGTTCAATAAAGACGCTTTCCGACAAGCGCGTGACAGCGGCAGTTGATCCGGGTGCTGGAGAGAAAATGCGGCGTGTGAGCAAACGCAGTGTCTCGTCAAGCAAAGGTTCCCGGGCACGATCTGATGTGGAGGTAAGTAGCAATTCAGGAAGTGCCCGCAACAAGGGGTGGTCTGCGCCCTCCCGAAACGTATAGTGCCCACAAATCATCTGCGTGCTTGCACGCGCGTCACCCTGGCCGATTGCAAGCACACCCGACCCATCATAATTCGCGTCTTCCAAGACGCTTTCCAACGGTGGTGCTTCGTGAACCTGTTTATGGGACAGTGTGTGACCGGCCCCCGCCGGTACCATGGCCAGATCACCGGGACCGAGCTTCACATAAGCGCCCGTTGATACCTTTAGATGGCAATGGCCTTGTACGACCAAATGAAACCGCGCGGCCCCCACCAGATCTGGAACAGTCACTGCCCAGGGCGGTGAGAAGTCCGTGCGAAAATAGAGAGCTCCCTTCAAATTGAGCGTGGTCAGTATGTCATCGAGAACATCCATAACCTGCTCATCTAAAGCGCACTCAGTGGATTCGCAACGGGGCTAACGTGTTTGTGAGCAAAACGTTACCGGACAAGCTCTGCAGACTTTTTTGAATTGAAGAATAACAAACTGAACAGCGCGCACTTTTCTTAGGCTGGCCGATCTCCTGGGCTCAAAAAGAACCAAAGCGGTTGCGGCGCGCCGTTGTCTTTGAGAACCGTCCGTACCCGTAGCATCAGCTTTCCGGTTTCGGTTTTGGTGTAGAACCAATTTTCGCCGGCCCAAGCCCCGGGCGCGTTTTCGGCCAATTCGAGTGCTGCGGTTTGATAGTAGCCGCGAATATCTTGAGCAACTCTCATAGGATTTCCAGGAATATTGGCTTCTTTCCAAGGTGTGCCTTCTTCTATCCGCACAAACGCTTCAATGGTTTCTGGCACCTGGTCCGGACTGATTTCTCTGGCAATCCCAATGCGGTTCCCATGTTTGGTGACGGCACGATCATAGGCGCCCTTAATGGCTCGGGCCTCGTCGACAGCGGGATGATCGTTCTCGTTGATCCGCGGGGGAATGGCACAGACAAGCTGCTCAGAGTCGGTTTCGAGTATCGCCTCAGGAAATTCTCGCAGGACCGGGCCTGAAGGCTCGTTCAACATGTCAAACAAAGCGCCGAGAACACCATGTTGGAACTCGACATCGTTGGGTTTACCGAGCGGACGACCAAGTGGGAATTCACACACCAGGCCGCGAGGCGGTTTCACTTTCTCGATATGCGGACGGACGGTGCCAATGGTCAGCGTCGCAAGACCTTCGGCTTCTAAAACATGAGCAATTGCACTAACTGTGCGGGTACAGAGAGGTCAGACTGGCGTTAGCACAACGACATCAACACCATCATTCAGCAATTTCCGCGCGGCCGCCGGACCACTATCAAGTCGAATGCTGGTCATGGTCTCGTCTTGATTACCCGCAAAGGCCAGATGAAAGGGCGCCACATCGCCGATGACACCGCGTTCCTTGAGCTCATTGAGCCGATCAATCGGCCAAACCACATTCACGTCTGCTGCAAATCCGGAGCGGTCGAAGTTTGGGCTCCAATGTCCGAGTCGTACGTCGCGGCGTGAAGCATCGAGAACTCGAAAACTGGTGTCTTGTCCCTCAAACTGATCATCTTCCGGATGATGAAGCGCTGCGCTGGTCACAACAGCAACCGTTGCTTCCGACAAGGGCTTTGGCAAGGCGAAAGCCGGATCTTCAAATGTTGGACAAGGCAAGTTGGCAACCGAGTTTTTGATGTCTTGATCGCTCATTTTGGCGTCCTTGTTCCAGCCCGCTTTCCATCATTGTTTGATGCTTCGCCAGCAAGATCAAGAGCCAGCCTTGCACGTTAAGGTGAACAACATTTAGGGTGCCATCTTTGTGGCATTGAGGGAGTTACACAGTGGAGTATGTCGATCTAGCGCAAGCGCGCGAAATGACGGGCTTGCGGCTTGTTTGTGTCAAAGGTTTACCGAGTCCGTGGAGTGTTGCAGCGCGTGCGATATTCACCCTGAAAAGGGTCGACTTCGTTCCCGTCGCACAAGCGGGCGGACAAGACAATCCTGAGCTTGTTGAATGGACGCGGCACCGCAATGCACCGGTCGCAATTTACAACGATGAAGCTCCGCGCGTGCGCTGGCTCGAGATCGTTCACCTGGCCGAACGATTGGGCAGTGGCCCATCACTGATACCGACCGACATAAATGACCGCATGGCGATGGTCGGTCTGACAAGCGAGATGGCGGAACCGCACGGATTTGCCTGGAACGGGCGCTTGCTTATGATGAAAATGATGCACGACGCGATGGGCGATGGTGCACTGGAAATGCCTTTGTTCAAGGATTACGGATATTCGGTTGAAGCCGCGAGCGGCGCGACCACACTGACGAGAGAGTTTCTTCAAATGTTGTCCGCCAGGCTTGAGGCCCAAAAGGCAAAGGGTTCAGATTACTTGTTCGGCACTTCTCTTACGGCCGCGGACGTCTATTGGGCCTATTTCTCCTTGCTCATGCATCCGATGACACCGGATGAAAATCCAATGCCGGACCAGATGCGTCAAACCTGGGAAGCCATCGGAAGCATCATCGGTGATTACAACCCAATTGTTATTGAGCATCGCGACCGTGTTTTTGAGAAGCATCTAACTTTACCAATCGACTTCTAATCCAAAACAACGGAAGAAACTGTGGTTGGCAGGGAAAACCGTATCAGCCAGCCTTTAATGTTCGCCACAAAGCTGTTTCCGGAAAGTCATCGATAAAGGCGGAATGTGCGGCCTTTTCTTCTTCCGTAATGAGAGGCGGGAGCGGATTAGGCCGCTGCGCCCTGCGCACTGAGGCAAGCCCTTCCGTGTCTTCGCCAACCGCATTGTCACGGAAAACAAGGCCCGGCTGCTGCCCACCGCTGAGCTCTAGATAGACACGCGCGAGCAAATTCGCATCGAGCAGTGCGCCATGCAGCGTGCGATGTGAACGATCAACTTCAAACCGTTTGCACAAGGCATCGAGCGATGCCGGTGAACCTGGATACTTTTTGCGCGCAATAACCAGTGTGTCGATGACCGGATTGCTCAGCGCCTTTTTCCCTGCCCATTCCATCTCTGCATTGAGGAACTTCATATCAAACGCAGCATTATGAATCACGAGTGGGTCGTTTCCGATGAAGTCTTCGAATTGATCAATGACATCGGTGAAGATGGGCTGCTTTGCCAGAAACTCATCATCCAGACCGTGTACCTCGTACGCTTCATGAGGCATCTCACGTTCCGGATTGATGTAGAGCTGCAAATTGTTGCCTGTTGGCACGTGGTGCATTAATTCCACGCAACCGATTTCAACAATTCGGTGCCCATCAAATGGATCGAGACCGGTGGTTTCAGTATCGAGCGATACTTCCCGCATAACTTCCTGCTTAGCGACTCACTTGGCCGGATTATTGCGCTTTATGGAGAGCGGTCCAGACTTTGCCTTTGCGCTTCTTTAATTTTTCCACAACTTTTTTGACTTGCTCGAAGGCATCATCGAGCCCACGATGGGTTTCAATCACGAAATCAGCGCGGGCACGCTTTTCAGCGTCAGGAACCTGCTTTGCCAAAATCCCTTCAAACTTCTCCGCCGTCATACCCGGACGCGCTAACACCCTTTCACGCTGAAGATCCGCAGGCGCGCTAACAACAACAACAACATCAACACGCTTTTCGCCCCCTGTTTCGAAAACAAGAGGAATATCAAGAACCACCATCGGTACATTTGATTCAGCTTGGGTGACTAACCACTGGCGGTGAACTTGCCCCACGAGAGGGTGAATTATGGCTTCGAGCCTTTTCATCTTGTCTGCATGGCCGACAACATGTTTGCTCAAGGCTTCCCGATCAATCGCACCGTCTTTCACAACACCCTCAAACGCTGCACCGATGGGTTCAACGCCGGCACCACCCTTTTCGTACAATTTATGCACTTCAGCATCAGCGTCATAGACGGGAATTCCCAAACGGGCGAACATCTTCGCCGTTTCTGTTTTTCCCATTCCAATTGATCCGGTGAGCGCCACAAGCAACATGTTCATATTCCTGGTTCTTTTGCAGGTTTCCTTAGCAAACTCATTGTTACTAGGAAAGGGAACACCGAATTTTCAGAAGAAATGATATGGATTGATCGGCGATGCACCATTCAAGAAAGGATCCTGCTTACTTGAATAGTCAAACATGACCGCTTGAGACTAGACGGATTGTGTCACCGCCTTAGCGGAAGCTTATGTTGAAAGAACGAACTTCCGTAAGTCATCCGTTACCTGAGGATCAACGCCAAACCAATGTTCAAAGGCCGGGCGCGCCTGATGCAAAAGCATGCCAAGACCATCAACGGTTCGAAGTCCACGCTGTGCGGCACGCTGCAGCAAATCAGTGTTGAGTGGCGTGTAGACGATATCATTGACCACGGCATCACCCGGTAGATTGTCAATTGCGAGATCCAACGGCGGCTGACCTGACATACCCAATGACGTCGTATTGATGAGCACACCACACTTGGCCATTACCTCGACGGCATTGTCATAAGAGCAAAAACGCAGTTTCACATTCCGGAACGGCATTGCGAAATCGGCTATCAGCTTTTCAGCCCGTTCTGCGGTCCGATTCACAATGACAATTTCGCGCAAGTCTTCTTGGATCAATCCACAAATCACGGCACGTGCAGCACCGCCGGCGCCAAGGACCATGGCACATCGATCCTTTGGCCAATCAGGTACACCTGCATTGAGGTTTTCAGTAAACCCGAATACGTCCGAATTGTATCCGCATGTGGTCTCACCATCGAAAACGATCAAATTGGCGGCACCAACAGCTTTCACTTGATCAGTGATGGATGTGCAGATGTCGAGCAAGGCTTCTTTGTGGGGGATGGTTACGTTGCTTCCTCGGAATCCCATTTTCCGCATTGCCTCTATACATGAGGCCAGTTGCGGCGACGAGATTTTCAGGGGAACCACAACACCATCAATCTTGTGTTCCTTGAGCCAATAGCCATGTAATTGGGGCGAACGGGAATGTGCGATGGGGTCACCAATCACGGCAGCGATTTTAGCGGCACCGGTGATCATGAATCCAACACACCCTCTGTCCGCAAGAAATTTAGAAGCGGCAACAATGGCAATCCGAGGATGGTGAAATAGTCGCCTCGAATTTTGGAAAACAGATGCACACCCCGATCTTCCAAATGGTAACAGCCAACACTGTTAAGGGCCGCTTCCTCATTCTCATCCAGATAGTTTTCTAAAAATGCGTCAGAAAAGTCCCGCATTTTGAGGATCGCTTTATCCACAGTTGACCAAATAATGTCGCCACCCAACGCAATCGCTGCACCGCTGATCAGTTCATGATCTCTGTTTCTTAAATATTGCAAGTGATTGGCGGCAATCGAGCGACTGCTTGGTTTATCAAAGATACGATCGCCAACCGCTAGAACAGAATCTGCGCCAATGACATAGGCCATTTTCATTTTTTGCGAGACGGCCACGGCTTTTTCTTGAGCCAACCGTTCTGCCAAATCCAGGGGCGACGCATCTTGCAAGCTAAAACTCTGTTTGGTCGCCGCCTCATCAATGTTGGCAGGAACAATGTCGAATGTCAGTCCGGCATTGCGAAGCATATCGGCGCGGATGCGACTGGCGGATGCGAGGATGATTTGTTGGGCTTCTGTCATACGATTGGATGAGGGGAATCTAAGAATATAGGGCTTATGTCAATTGCCGATGGTAGAGATTTAGAACTGCTGCGGCCGTCTCCTCGATCGAACGCCGTGTTACGTCAATGACAGGCCAACCGCGCTGGCTGTAGAGTTTTCGGGCAAAAGCAGTTTCTTCTCGAACACGTTCGAGATTTGCGTAGTCGGTTTCTTTTTCTTCGTTCAGCGACAGTAATCTGTTCCGCCTGATCTGAACGAGACGATTGGGCGACACTGTCAGACCCACAACCAGCGGACGCTCAATTTCGTCAAACTCAGGTGGTAACGGTACATTCGGAACGAGCGGCATATTCGCCGCTTTGATCCCGCGATTAGCTAGATAGATGCAAGTTGGGGTCTTCGAGGTGCGGCTAACACCTACCAACACAACATCTGCATCATTCCAATCGGCAGCACCTTGGCCGTCATCGTGGGCCATCGTGTAGGTGAGAGCCTCAATGCGTTCGAAATACTCGGCATCCAGTTCATGTTGACCGCCGGGCTTATGAGTCAGCTCGACGCCGAGATAATTACGCAACACGGTTAGCGCAGGATCCAGAACGGCAATACAGGGCATCTGCATTTCTCGGCACCGCTCTTCCAGTGTATGCCTCAAATCGTCGTTCATCATCGTGAAGAAAACCACGCCGGGTACCGTTTCGATTTCCTTTAGGACACGATCCAATTGCTTATGGGAACGTACAAGTGCGTAAGGATGCACTTCAGGCTGAATCATATCGAATTGTGCGCACGCTGCTTTACCGATTGTGTTCAGTGTTTCTCCCGTCGCATCTGAAATCAGATGAAGGTGAAAGACAATTTCGGGACGTTGATCAACCAATCTCAAAAGCTCCAACCAGAGGAAATCAGTGTGTAATGGGTATAACTCAATCCTTATTTTCGGTGCCAACAGCCAAGCTAACTTGCTGCAGCGCACACTCGACGATTCACTCCCAAGTGCACAATGTCAAACCTGTTCATCAAATACTGGGGAAAAATGTCATGGAGAATATTCATGCTCAATTCTCCATGTTATCCCCATCTTTCAAAGTTCACGTTTTCCAGTGATTGGAACCTCTTTTCGCAAGGTTTTCAATTGTCCCCGCTTTTATTCACAGACCATCGAAAAACGAGAAAATCGTGAAAAAACGTGCAACTGACAAGAATACCCTTTATCCACAGGGCCTACTAACTACTACTTCATTTATATAAATATATAGAAGGGAAAGGGTGTGAATCCCGCACCGCAAAAATTTATCCAAAGCCTCCAAGGCAAGGTATCGAGTCCCCCACCTATTTGGCTCATGCGCCAAGCTGGACGTTATTTACCTGAATACAAACGCGTCCGCGCCCAAGCCAAGAACTTTCTGGACCTTTGTTATTCCCCGGACATGGCTGCTGAAGTCACGCTTCAACCCATTGATCGTTATGATTTTGATGCAGCCATTTTGTTTGCAGACATACTTCTGATCCCAGATGCACTCGGTCAAAAAGTCGAATTTGTTGAAGGCACGGGGCCCGTATTAGAGGCTCTGTCATCACAAGCGGAGATCGACAGACTCTCACAAAGTCGTCTCCATGATCACTTATCTCCAGTTTACGAGACGGTCAGAACAGTTCGAAAAGCGCTGCACCCGGACAAAGCGCTGATTGGGTTTGCAGGGGCACCTTGGACAGTCGCTTGCTACATGATTGCCGGACGTCCCGGTCAAGTCGCCGATGACACACGGATTTGGGCTTACAAAAACATCAATGCATTTGATCAGCTCATCGATGTGCTAGTCGAAAGCACGATTTCATATCTGAGCGCTCAAGTGGAGGCGGGTGCTAATGCCCTGCAAATTTTTGATACCTGGGCCGGCGCACTGCCGGAAAGTGCATGTGAACGCTGGTCTGTCCGGCCGATCCAACAAATTGCCAAGGCATTGAAAGAACGGCATCCGGAGATCCCGCTTATTGCGTTTCCGCGCGGCGTGGGTGCGACTTACGAAATATTTGCGAGACTTGATGATATTGATGCTCTCGGGCTCGATCCTGTTGTGCCCTTAGGTTGGGCTCGTGAAAAGCTATCTCCCCATGTGTGTTTGCAGGGTAATCTGGATCCCCTTGTCTTAGTCGCGGGGGGCAAAATCCTTGAGGAAGCGATTAGCCATATTCTTGAGAGTTTCACGGACATTCCCGCGGTCTTCAATCTGGGACATGGAATCGTTCCGCAAACGCCACCCGAACATGTTGCCGCCCTGGTTGAACAAGTGCGCGCGACGAAATCATGAAGATTGCTGTCGTTCTCTTTAATCTTGGTGGACCTGATCGGCCGGAGGCCGTCCAACCATTCTTGTTCAACTTGTTCAATGATCCTGCGATTATTGGGGTGCCAAATCCCGTACGCTGGATGTTAGCGCAGTTCATTTCGCGACGGCGTGCACCCGTTGCTCAAGAGATTTACGGGCATATCGGTGGTGGATCTCCAATTCTCAATCTAACGGAAGATCAATCGTCAGAATTGACGGCACGTCTTGCTGGGAAAGTCGGCAAGGATCACGAGGTTCGGTGTTTTATTGCTATGCGTTATTGGCATCCACGCGCTTCACAGACTGTCCAAGATGTTGCCGCCTATGGACCGGACAAGGTGATCCTTGCGCCGCTCTACCCCCAATATTCGACGACCACGACGCGATCGTCTTTCGAGGAATGGCACAAAGAAGCCCGAGGTGTAGGAGCAGATTGGCCAACGGCGGAGCTTTGTTGTTTTCCGATTGAAGCCCGTTTTGCGGCGGCGCATGCTGAGCTGATCAGAGATCATATCGTTAGTCAGGATATTGCCGGAACTAGGGTCTTGTTTTCCGCACACGGCTTACCGAAACGCGTTGTCGATCGAGGTGATCCTTATCAATGGCAGGTGGAACAAACTGTTGAGTCAGTGGTCAAGGAGCTCAGCATCCCCAACCTTGATTGGTCGGTATGCTTTCAGAGTCGGGTTGGTCCCCTGGAGTGGATCGGTCCTTCAACCGACGATGAAATCAAACGCGCGGCGTCAGACGAAAAAGGGGTCGTCGTGGTACCTATTGCTTTTGTCTCGGAGCATTCGGAAACTTTGGTTGAACTTGATATCGAGTACCGCAAGCTGGCTGAGGACCTGGGCGTTAGTACTTACGTGAGGGTCCCGGCTCTCGGCGTGTCTAATGGGTTCATGGAAAGTCTTTCCGAACTTGTAGTGGGATTGATCAACAAGGACGGGATTCATTCAGCATCAAACGGCCGGTTTTGTCCCCAATCCTTCGCAATGTGTCCGTTTGCCTCTTAGCGGAACGGGTCCAATCGTGTTTCTCTCTGTAGAATAGCAACGTTGATGACATTGATCGGAACATGGATTCATGTCGGTATTTCTGCATCTGAAAGAACCTATTGATGGCTGATTTTCTTGCCGACATTTATCTTTGGGTTAAAGCCCTGCACATCGTTGCGGTTATCTCTTGGATGGCGGGCATGCTCTATCTGCCGCGCTTGTTCGTCTATCATGTGCAGAGTGATGTCGGCAGCGTGCAGTCTGAGACTTTCAAAGTGATGGAAGCCAAACTACTGCGGGTCATCATTAACCCGGCCATGGTGGCAACTTGGATCTTTGGCCTCGTTCTGTCCGTTACGCCCCAAACGGGCGCGTGGTCATCGGGATGGTTTCACTCAAAATTTCTACTGGTTATCATTCTGACCGGCGTACACGGGTATTTTTCTAAACTTTTCAAAGAGTTAGATCGTGATCAGCGATCCCGTGACCAGCGTTTCTATCGAATCATCAACGAGGTTCCAACCGTTTTGATGATTTTGATTGTCATTCTTGCGGTTGTGAAACCTTTCTGACGGTCTTTGCACACCCCTTGCTTAAGGATTCTTTTAGGCTTATATGGACACCATAAGTTCGTTGGATTTTCCGTGTGGGCAGAGATGCTCCGGCACCTTCGGGATCGGTGACAAAGGCAAATATCAACGGCACTCGATACCACTCCCCCTTTTCTGAAATCCCCTGCCGCACCCATTCCTTATTCTTTTGGTGTCCGCAGGACTCCCAAAACCGGAATCAGAACCCTGACAACGAAAACGAAAACCAAATCTGAATCGACCAGTAAAACCGCGTCGGAAATGAAGCTTCAAGAGCTGAAAGCGAAATCGCCAACTGAATTGCTGGCCTTTGCCGAAGAGCTTGAGGTCGAAAACGCAAGTGCGATGCGCAAACAGGATATGATGTTTGCGATCCTCAAACAGCTTGCTGAGAACGATGTCGATATCACCGGCGGCGGTGTTTTAGAGGTCCTGCAAGATGGGTTTGGGTTCTTGCGGTCCCCGGAATCCAACTATCTGCCCGGTCCAGATGACATCTATGTAAGTCCTAGCCAGATCCGCCGCTTCTCACTCCGCACCGGCGATACAGTGGATGGCCAGATTCGCTCACCAAAAGATGGCGAGCGTTACTTTGCGTTGCTCAAGGTCAACGAAATCAACTTCGAAGATCCAGAGAAGACACGCCACAAGGTCCATTTTGACAATCTGACGCCTCTTTATCCGGAAGAGCGGATCAAGATGGAGATTGAAGATCCGACTATTAAGGATCAGAGCTCACGTGTGATCGATCTGGTTTCGCCGCTTGGTAAAGGCCAGCGTGGTTTGATTGTGGCGCCACCGCGAACCGGTAAGACGGTTCTGTTGCAGAACATTGCGCATTCGATCACGTCTAACCACCCGGAATGTTATCTCATCGTTTTGTTGATTGATGAGCGTCCTGAAGAAGTCACAGACATGCAGCGGTCCGTTCAGGGTGAGGTTGTGTCATCTACGTTTGATGAACCAGCCGCACGTCATGTCCAAGTGGCTGAGATGATCATCGAGAAGGCGAAACGGCTCGTTGAACATGGTCGCGACGTCGTGATCTTGCTCGATTCCATTACACGTCTTGGGCGCGCGTACAATACCGTTGTGCCGTCATCCGGTAAAGTCCTAACCGGCGGTGTCGACGCCAATGCACTTCAAAGACCAAAACGCTTTTTCGGTGCTGCGCGTAACATCGAAGAAGGGGGATCCCTGACCATCATCGCAACGGCGTTGATTGATACGGGCAGCCGTATGGACGAAGTGATCTTTGAAGAGTTTAAAGGCACCGGTAACTCAGAAATCATTCTCGACCGTAAAGTGGCGGACAAACGTGTCTTCCCATCGATCGACATCACCCGTTCCGGAACACGGAAAGAAGAATTGTTGGTCGACAAAGCAACGTTGACGAAGATGTACGTCTTGCGCCGAATTCTGAATCCAATGGGTACCATCGACGCGATCGAATTCCTGCTCGACAAGTTGAAACAGAGCAAGAGCAACGAAGATTTCTTTGACAGTATGAATACCTAACGGTCGTCTTCGTTGTTTATGTCTCCTGAAACACGCCGCTGAAAGTCAGGCCCTCGATTTTGGTCTCCCCTTTCTCTTTGATCACCTGCCGCGGTGTGATTCCGGCTTCTGCTGCAATGGTTTCGGCCAGCAACTCTGAATGTGTCACAATCCACATTTGCGTATGTTCTGACGCCCGGACGATGAGGCGGCCAAGTGCCGGTAACAGTTCCGGATGAAGACTGGTTTCTGGCTCGTTGAGAGCAATAAATCGGGGTGGCCGATAGCTCAGAAGCGCAGCTGCGAGTGCTAAGAAACGCAACGTTCCGTCTGATAATTCTGAGGGTTCGAAAATGCGCTTCGGAAATTCCCGGTACTGCAATCCAAAACTGGCCATTCTTTCTGGCGGTGGCGTGATCAAACGTGCGCCGGGAAAAGCATCGTTGATGACTTCATCTAAATCGACTGTGTCCTGACGAATGTGTGAAAGCGTTGCAAAGACGGCAGCCAGATTGTTTCCGTCGGATGCCAGCATCGGTGAAGTGACCGCAAGACAAGGATGTCGAAGCGGGCTTTGTAGATCAGTAGAGAAATTATGAAAGAAGCGCCATGCGCGCAGAATATCCCGTACAAAGGTAAGGTCTGGAAATCGATCAGGTTCCTGGATGTTTGCAAGTACTGTCTCACTAGGCAGAAATTCGATATCGATCTCGTGCTCGAGACCTTCTTCATCACGCGCTTTGCAAAAAGTGTTACGTCTTTCGAGAATAACTTCCGGCTGTGTGGAGCCAAGGAAAGTAATCTTTTCGCTTTTGATTTGCGGTTCCAAAAGGAAGCCCGCGCCGGTCGGTGTTTTGAGGCCCAATTCAATTTCTGACACATACCGGCCAGACGCGTTTCCCTGAAGTTCCGCGCCTAACTTAATGCGGACCGGTTCGGAGGGTTTGCGGGTCCCCGCCCAATATGCACTCTCCATACCGCCTTCGGCAGCAAGATCATGTGCGATCGTACCTGTTGCGATACCATGGACAAGCTCAAGCGCGCGATAAAGGTTTGTCTTGCCTGCACCGTTTTCGCCCACAAATACATTGAGGTTCTCTAGGGGAATCGAAAGCTTCCGAACACTCCGGTATCCCTCAATGATCAAGCGGCGAATATGCATGGAAAACTAGCGTCGCACGATTTGAACAATGTTAGCTTGCTGCCTAAGAAAACTAAGATTTTGAAGCTGAGAAATCTTCTGGCCTGAATGACTTGGCGGCATCGTCATCGACATAGTACATTTTGCCGTCTGCCCAGAAACCCTTCTTGCCGATCGTCGGAAAGTAAGAAACATCAGTTGTCGTGCGTTCACCGCCCATCAGATAAACAAGGTCTTGATCAGATACGTTAGCGAGATGATGGACCGCCCCATCTATCGGAAAACCCACAAAATCCCCTGGCCTGATGATGGTCATGTCGCCATCGATTGTCAGGGCGCCTTCACCTTCCAACACATAAATGAATTCTTCTTGGCCGGCATGGGCGTGCGGGATGAAGCCCTCTTTGCCTGGAGGAATACGTCCGATGCTGATCCCCATGTTTTTCATGCCAATTTGGTCTGATAACGGCAAAAGCCGCATTTCAGAATCGGCGTTGAGGGGATGGCTAAAATGAAACGTGCGTTCGATCGGTACATCCGATGTCCGGACAATATATTTGTCGGCTTTAGTCATTCTTGAAACTCTCGTGAAGCAGAGGTGATCGCCTTGGTGTAGAAACGATCGAGGCGTTCGACAAACTCTTCCTTATAAAGCGTGTAAGAGCGTACGTGCGAACCCCACGGTCCGGACGATTGTAAGACAGGATGATCCTTTGGCGGGGCAGAGGTCAACCAGAGTTCGGATTTTGGTGCGCGTTCCGCGAGTTCAATGGCACCGCTCTTGTCGACAATGGGATCAGCGTCATTTTGAATAACGAGAATGGGTGTTCGTTGCGCCGCCTTGATGGCGATGTCGAGAGTAAGCGGTGTCGTCAGCGGCACACTGTAGAATGTCTCCATACTCCACAGAAAAGTGGAGATGACGGGTTCTGGCATTCCCGGATTTGACGCGTGCATGAAATTCCGAATAACGGGTCGATGAAGCAGTACTGGATCTTGAACAGCAACGGCCCGTATGCTTCCGTCATTGTAGGCTGCGTGAAGAACGGTTGCGCCCCCCATGGAAGATCCAAAGGCAAATACCGGCAGGTTGCGATGACGGCGCGTGATGTATGCTGAAGCTGCAGCAACATCTTGCCATTCTTCGAGCCCTAACTTTGGCATCGGACCGTTCGGCGACTCACCAGATGCGCCGTGATTGCGCAAATCAATGGCCATTGTTGCATAGTCCAATTGGTGAAGGTCTCGCATCAGTGAGAGATGACCTGAGAATTTTGCTGACCGGTTGGATTGACCTCCATGAACGAAAATGACGGCTGCTTTAGGTTCATCTGTTGGGATCCACCAAGCGGCAATATCGACACCGTCATTGGTTTGCAACGTGGTCTCTTCGTACGATAAATCGACATCCTGAGGCGTTAGCGTGATCGGCGACCGGGCGATCATGAGGCCGGGGGCGTAGATGACGACACCAAAGGCGATGAGGACCAGTACGCCTGCTGCGAGAATAAGTTTCTTCACGAAATAGATGCTCCCCTGCATCGCTTATGATAGGAATTTGCCAGCATTTGATGGTTGCATGCATCAACCGAAACAGCCACCCGAATTTCACCTTAGCTTTGCGGGTCCAATCATCATGACCAGCGCTCTTCTTATTGTAGATATGCAGCAAGGATCGTTCACCACTGCGACGCCCCGTTACGACTCTGACGGTTTGATCAAACGTCTCAATCGCTTAGCACGCCAGGTAAGACGGAATGACGGACATGTGGTTTTTGTGCAGCATGACGGAGCCGAAGGCGACGCGCACCATCCAATGCAGCCAGGTTGGAAGCTGCTGTCAGATTTGGTGATTAAACAAGAAGACCTACAGGTACGAAAATCGTCATGCGACGCATTTCTGAACACCAAACTTCTTGAGATTCTAAAAGCAAAGAATGTGGAGACATTGATCGTTTCAGGGTGCGCAACCGACTTTTGCGTCGACACAACCGTGCGGAGTGCGCTTGCCCATTCCTACAAAACGATTGTCCCGCGTGACGGCCATACAACGGCTGACAAACCATATCTTTCGGCGCAGAAAATAATCGAACATCACAACCATATCTGGTCCACGTTTTTGTCGCCCGTTGGACCCGCCAGCATACCCGCTTGCGGCGAGGTTTTCGCTTAACAAATCGGAAGACCTATCTTCGATGACACACACATTCTACTCAGAACTTGCGCCGTGGTGGCACCTGCTTTCGCCACCCGAAGACTACGCGGAAGAGGCTGCGTTTTTCACCAAACATTTGAAAGATGCTGGCGACAGTCCGGCACGCACGCTGCTCGAGTTGGGATCTGGGGGCGGCAACAACGCTTTTCATATGAAGGCTGATTTCGATCTGACCTTAGTCGATCTTTCACCTGATATGTTGACGATCAGCCAATCCCTAAATCCGGAGTGCAAACACATTGAAGGTGACATGCGAACGGTGCGTTTGGACTGTCAGTTTGACGGGGTCTTTGTGCATGACGCCGTCGTGTATATGACGACCGAAACGGATCTGCATTTAGCGATGGAAACGGCGTACATGCATTGTCGTCCTGGAGGCGCTGTTCTCTTTGCGCCCGATCATCTTAAGGAGACCTTTTATGAAAGCGCGGATGTGGATGGGACAGACGAAGACAGAAGCCAAAGCCTGCGCGGCATTCGTTCTTTTGCGTGGACCTTCGATCCCGATCCGGATGATACCACGTATACTGTTGATTACGCCCACATGGTGCACGATACGGACGGCACAACGCGCATCATCCAAGAACAACATGTTGAAGGTCTGTTTTCACGCGCTACTTGGTTGCGGCTGCTGTCTGAGGTTGGATTTGCGGCGAAGGCTGTTCCGTTTGATCATTCGGAGGTGGAGCCTGGAACCTATGAAGTGTTCGTTTGCATAAAGCCGGTGTGAACGGTGTCACTCTATCTGGACAAGATGCAGTGCGTTTTGACCAGTTCGCGTGCATTACCCTTTGTTAATTCAATGTTGAGGTGGCTTCACAGCTCAGGTGTGCCGGGATAGCAGACCGGACTTCTAGAGCGCGATCAGGTTAATTGGAATCCGGTTGACCGTCCGATCGCGCGACCAACCGTGAATCTATGGCATGATCATGTTTCACGGAAACATGATCATGCTTTAGCCGAGCTTGGATAGAAATCCTTGCAGCGCCGCAGTGCCCTGGTCAGAGGTTTCCGGCTCTTGCTTTTGCGGATCCGGTTTTTCCTTCTCTTCGTTCACATCCGGCGTATTTTGGTTTGTCCAGAAGGCAATCTTCGTTCGAAGGTCTTTCATGACAATCGGCTTTGAGAGATAGTCGTTCATCCCAGCCTGAATGTACTTTTCTTTATCGCCTTTCATGGCGTTTGCGGTGAGGGCAATGATAGGAGCTTCGATAGGCTGACCGCCCAGCTGACGTATACGTCTTGTGGCTTCAATACCACCCATCTCTGGCATATTGATGTCCATGAGAATGAGATCATATGGCCGATTGCGTACAGAGTTGATGGCTTCGACACCATTTCCAGCAACATCAACAACATGGCCGAGCTTTTGAAGAATTTGTGTCGCTAGGCGTTGATTGGCGCTGTTGTCTTCAACAAGTAGAATTCTGATCGCTTGCTGGGTTTGCACATCTGGTAGTGCATTGCTTGAGGGTTTGATTTTCCGAGGTCGCTCAAGCACAAGATCGGTTATTGAAGCGAACAATGCTTCTTGCATCACTGGTTTTGGCACCATTGCGTCAAAACCGAGCTGACGCGACTTCTCATAGGAGATTAACCCGGAAGACGAAGACAGAATGAGCTTTGCGGATTGAAGTGATGGGTGATTTCGAATAATCGCAGCGAGCTCTACGCCACTGGTTTCTGGCATCATGTGGTCGATGATGATGACATCAAATTGCTGATTTTCGTTGGCGGCAACGGTGATTTTCGCGAGAGCATCGTCGGCGTCTTCGGAGAAGTGCAGGTCAGATGTCAGAGTTTTGAGTTGTTGTCCGACCACACGCCGATTGATTTCATTGTCATCGACGATCAACAGCTTAAGTTGCTGGTCGCGTAACAGCTTTTCGCTGATTGCCCGTTCTGGGGTCGGAATGGTCTGACCCTGATCAAATGTGATGGTGAATTGAAAACGACTGCCCTCACCGGGGGTCGAAGCGACTTCGATTTCACCGCCCATCAATCCGCAAAGTTGTTTGCAAATTGCAAGGCCAAGTCCTGTGCCGCCATATTTGCGGGTCACAGATGCATCGACTTGCGTAAAGCGATCAAACAGTGTTGCGCTTTTTTCGCTGGGGATGCCGATCCCTGTATCGGCTACAATAAAGGTAACAGGCCGTGCTGCGCCGGATGTGTCGTTTTCGCTTGTGACCAGGAGTTCGACACCGCCCACCTCAGTGAATTTGACGGCGTTGCTCAGCAGATTGAGTAAAATCTGACGCAGACGTCCTGGGTCCCCAAGCACTGCGTGTGGCACATTGGGATCAATGAAAACGGCAAGTTCAATACCCTTGGCATAGGCGGGTTGAGAGGCGATCTCAGCAACACCTTCAATGAGTTCGCCTAAATCGAAGTCGATGGCTTCAAGTTCAAGGGCACCAGATTCGATCTTTGTTAGATCCAGAATATCATTCAGCAGCGTGAGCAAAGCTTCGCCAGAGCCGCGTATTGTCTTTACGTGTTCTCTTTGATCTTGCGACAAAGGCGTATCGAGCAACAGTTGGGAAAACCCTAGAACACTGTTCATCGGTGTCCGGATTTCATGACTCATGGTGGCCAGGAATTGCGACTTTGCGAGATCGGCTTCTTTGGCTTCCTCAACATCTTTGGCAAGTGTCGTAATTCGGGTGCCAATGGCAAAGGACAGCAACAACAATTGCAATGCTGTTCCGAAAAATATCAGGTTCTGCGTGTAGCGAAAGTCGGGAAAAAAGCCAATTGTTTGAATGATTGAGAACAGAATGGCTGTGTCGAGCACAACGACTGACAAGATCATATAGATCGCAGCCGGGTGACTATTGCGGTAAGCGACCGCGCAGGAAGCGATCGTAAATCCGACGGCCAAGAGCGACGAAAGTTGTTGTCCTGTGTGCCACACGACCAGGTCAATACTTGGTATTGCAAGTAGTGTCATTGCGGTAACGGGAACAAACAAGATGTATGCAACGGTAGCCAGTCGAGGGGCAACTTGCGGTAGCTTGAAGAAATAGGTGAGCAACAAAATGCTAGCCGCTGAAGCAACAAACGGGCTTGCGCGGTAGATGAAATCGAGGACATCGTTTGTCCCGAAGACAATCCAAGCGGTGTTGTAATGACTGGCCCAGAATACCCCAAGAGACAGACCAAATAGGGTATACCAACCGTAAGCGCCTTCGCGGGTGACCAGGCCAACGAAGCCGTTATAGAACGACAATCCAAATATGATGCCAAGCAGCGCTATGATAAAGATGCCCGTCAATTGCGCGTGTGCTTTGAAGTCGCTTTCTTTGACCAAGTTCAAGTGAAATGTACTCGGTGTTTCAATATGGATTCTCAGGGCAACGCGTTGTCTCTCGTGAACCGGAAGAGTCAGTTCAGCAAACTCGGGTGCGCCGATTTGTTGATTGAGGGGTTTTTCGTGACGACGGCCCGCCCCAAATACCGAGATCCGATTACTTCCGACGATTGTGACGTCCATGTCACGAATAACTTGATCGGTCCAATAGACGATCCAGCTCGTCTCGTCGGTTTTGTTCGTAACGTCAAAAACCAACCAATAAATACCTGTTGAAATGTCGGCGGGAGAAATGGGTGTTGGTAGCGAGGTATCAAAGAACTGCTGAGGGTTCTGTTGGATGTCCTCCATTGACCATGAGAATTGTTGGTCAGTGTAGACATTTGCCCCTGAAAGAAGATCGACGCCAGATACCGGATCTTCGAAGTTTGGGATTTCGGCCGCGGCAACACCTTTTCCTAAGAAAAGCAATAGCAATACCGCAATGAACCATGTCGCACGCATAACGCGTGATCATGAGGCATGACATTTAAAAAATGAATAAGCCTCTGGTATAATTACGATTTTACAAGATCACGCCTAAGCCGCGCAACCAGAGTGTCTAATTCGTGAGACGTGCGAATGTGAACAAACTCTGAAGGCAATCGTGATCCGTCAGCCACGATTTGTGGCCGCATGAGTTTTGGGAATTGCCAGATGATTTTTACCAAACGCGGAATGATGAGAATTTCCGGACAGTATGCCGGAAGGTCCGGGCGGCTACGAAACAAGTGACGCCAGTTCCGTTTGGCGCAACGCAAATAGGATGTGGCCCGAGGAACATCCAAGAATACGATCACATCGGCGGCGGCACGTACGCGAGGTGAAACGCCTTCAATGATCCATTTCTCTCGTTCAACGAGTTCTGCTTCTTTTTCTGCACGCCACTCTGGTGGGCTTTTTTTCCATCCCGGTTGCCAGACGATGGTGTCGAGACCGAAGACCGGCAAATTGAGCTGGGCACCTAACTGTGCTGCTAGCGTTGTCTTACCGCTGCCCGCGTTACCAGTGATATGAATGCGCCGCATGAATTTGTCTGAGATTGGTCTCAAGAGCGTCAATTCCTAATCGGATTCGCTCTCCTCGGTCAGTCCTAAGTTTCTGCTAAGTTCAAATTGCGGGACTAACTGTTGTACCCAATTTTAGTCTACGGGTGGCGGGTGTGATTCTTTTGCCATCCCAAGATTTGCTATTGAAGTTTGAGAAACACTTATTTGATGGTGCGTTGCTCTTTGACACGCGCTATACACAGGGTGAGCCAATGTTTGGCAAGATCGGCGCCAATCGACAGCATTCAATTGACAAGCCAGCATAGCGGGATCTCTTGGCGGAGAGGACGCCTGTGACTGGGTTGGAAAAGCTGTCATGTCGATGTTTGCGGGTCCTGAGCGGACAATCTTCTGTTTCACTGAGTCAATATTGGGGAATTGGCATGATGAGTTTCAAAAGGATTCTGTTCGGGGTGGTTGCGCTTGGGCTGAGCGCCTGCGGCGCAGACGATATTGCAGAGATAACGCCCGTTTCTGATCCTGGTACTGTTCGGATGACGACGTCCGGCGAAGTCATTGGTTCGACGGACAAGCATGATACCTATGCTTGGCGGGGCATTCCTTTTGCTGCGCCGCCTGTTGGTGACTTGCGGTGGAGGGCTCCACAGCCTGTCGCCGCATGGGAAGGCCGGCGCGAGGCGCTCTCTTTTGGACCTGCTTGCATACAGTTCTGGAGCCGCCTTTCCGGCATGGAGGGAAGTGCGGGCGAGGTCGCCGGCAGTGAAGATTGCTTGACCCTCAACATTTGGTCACCGCAGGACCGGTCCGGTCCGAATCGTGGACCGCTTCCGGTCATGGTTTGGATCCATGGCGGAGGTAATACGGTTGGTGCTGCGCGCACTTACGCTGGCGATACGCTCGCCGGCAAACAAGATGTTGTTGTGGTCACCATCAACTACCGACTTGGACTTCTCGGTTGGTTCTCCCATCCGGCCATACGGGGAACGGCAACAGATCCTACCGATGCGTCTGGCAATTTCGGAACACTCGATACCATTGCCGCGCTTGATTGGATCAGCGCGAATATTGCGCAGTTTGGCGGTGATCCATCAAACGTAACGGTCTTCGGCGAATCTGCGGGGGGCCGAAACGTCTATGCCTTGATGGCAAGCCCGCTTGCAAAGGGCTTGTTCCACAAAGCGATCTCGCAGAGTGGATCTTTGTCTACGACACCGCTTCATATTGCTGAAAATTACGCGGATGATGAAACGCGCGGCATGACCAACAGTTCGCGGGAGATTATCGCGGAACTGCTGCAGCGAGAAGGCAAGGCCACAGATAGGGAGACGGCGAAAGCTGCCGCGGAATCAATGAGCCACGAAGAAACGCTGGGCTGGTTACGGCAACAAACGCCAACAGACCTCTTGGCGGGAACAGTTGCGGGACTCTCGGGCATGTATCGCGCGCCGCAAATGTTTCATGACGGCGTTGTGCTAACCGCAGCCAGCCCGCGCAAACAGTTTGATGATCCATCGTCCTACAACGCGGTGCCGTTGATGACAGGAACCAATCGGGATGAATCTAAGTTGTTTATGGCGCAAGATCCGGAATGGGTCAGTCGCTTTCTTGGCCTGTTTGTTAGTGTTTCTGACCAGGAGCAATATGATCTGGTTGCGGCCTATCAATCTGACCATTGGAAGGCCCGTGCTGTAGACACGCCAGCGGAGCGCATTGTGGCCGCCGGAGGGGCGCCCGTTTTTGCCTATCGTTGGGATTGGGACGAGGGCGCCAGCAATATGTTCGTTGATTATTCGACATTATTGGGCGCCGCACATGGCATGGAGATCAGTTTTGTTTTCGGCGACTTCGAAAGGGGCCTGTTGCCTGGTTTCTTTGACGACAACAATGTTGAGGCGCGCGACAAGCTTTCGGACGCCATGATGAGTTACTGGACGCAATTCGCTTATTCCGGTGATCCTGGTAAGGGACGGAAGGGTGAACTGCTCCAATGGGGAGCATGGGGGAGCCAGGCCGGAGATTTCATCATCCTAGACACAGAAGCTGATGGTGGCATCCGCATGACGTCTGAGGGTGTGACTCTGGACGATATGAAGAGCCGCCTTGCTGCAGAAGAGAGCTTGCCGCCGCAAAAGCGGTGCGAACTGTACGCTTCAATGTTCTTTCTATTCGAAGGCAACAATGATCATTGGGATCAGGAGCAGTTCAACACGCTTGGGTGCGGGGAAATGAATCCCTATACCGCCTTGCGTGGATTCTAGATGCAAACGCCTCGGCATTACTCTTGTTTGAAAGCGGGCTATTCGTTGTTGCGTTGAGCGAGCAATTAGGGCTCGCACTGGTCCTCAAACGACACGCCGTGATCAACTGTGGTTGTGTGATTTGCTCCAGATTGGTTCACGATCCATGAAGTGACACCCGCGAGCTTTGATAGGTCTCCTTGTCCTCCTAGGGATATTGTTTGTCGTCAGCAAGCAGCTCACCTTGCGCCTTGAGACGGTGAGAGAACCGACTGCGCCATTGGGGCCACACGCCACATTTCTGGAAACAAGCCTAGGCCGCGTCCATATACTGGATTCCGGTATCGGTGATGCACTGTTGTTGCTCCACGGGTCCGGCGCCAGTATTGCGGATTGGCAGGAAGGTCTGGCTGACCGGCTGTCACAACATCATCGTGTGATCGCTTTTGATAATTTTGGATTTGGTATGAGCGATCGGGACCATCCATATCGGTATGGCAACGCATTGTTCGCAGACCAGGCAGTTGCGGTATTAGACGCGCTTAACATCGAAAAAGTCGTGGTTATGGGGCATTCGGCCGGCGGCGTGGTTGCTGCAATATTGGCGGCGGATCACTCGGAGCGCGTTCGCGGTGTTGTCTTTTCGGGGCACGGCATCGCTATGGATCCCGTCCAAATCTTGCCCTTTGTTCCTGGGGTGGGTGAATTGCAATTGTCCCTTACGCCGATTGGAGCCGAGACGTTTTCACCAATCCACAAGGAACGGATGACGCGCGCTTATGAAATTCGCGGCACACGCGCCGCGTTTCTCACTTTCGTGCGACGGCAATACACCATTGATGGCCTAAGGTTGCTGTCGGGCACTTATGAAGAGATAACGGTTCCTGTTTTGCAATTACACGGGACTCAAGATCGCTCGATTGCGATTTCCGCAGCTCAGGCCCTCAGCTCACGAATTGCAAAAAGCCAATTTGTGCCCATTGAAGAAGCGGGGCATTTTACGTTCATTGATGCTCCGGAAAAAGTAGCAAAACACGTCGCTGACTTTGTGGCGTCGCTGTCAGACTGACATACCGATCCAGAGTGGATTAGCTGTCCCCATTTTATTCAGTTCCGCTAAACTGTGAACCATGACTGAATGGGATTACATCATTGTCGGGGCGGGCAGCGCAGGATGTGTGCTGGCGAACCGTTTGAGCGCCAACGGGCGGCATCGCGTGCTGTTGTTGGAGGCTGGAGGCAGCGATCGCAACCCGCTGATGCGCATTCCTATCCTGGGTGCGTTTTTGGGTGTTCGAAATCCTAAATACGATTGGAACTACCGGACGCTGTCCGATCCAAGCCGCAACAATCGGAAGGACTACTGGCCGCGCGGTAAAGTACTTGGCGGGTCAAGTGCGATTAACGGCATGATTTATGTGCGCGGTGAGCGCGACGACTACAATCATTGGGCGCAGCTTGGCAATAAAGGTTGGGCATTTGACGATGTTGAACACTTATTTCAGAGGATCGAGGCGCACGAATTTGACGACGGTATGTATGGGCATGAAGGATATGTCCGTGTCCGGCCAACGCACGGGGCCCATCCCTTGTCTCAGATGTTCGTTGACGCCAACATCGCCATGGGTGTGCCGCATAATCCGCATTATAACGGGCCGCAACAGGAAGGTACTTGTCTGTTGTCGCTGACAAATTCTGGTCGCGTGCGTTACTCCAGCGCACAGGCTTATTTGCAGCCGGCACGTCGTCGACCCAACTTGGTCATACGCACACACTGTCTGGCGCGGCATGTAACTTTTGATGGCCGCCGGGCGACGGGTGTTCTATTCGAGCATGGTGGTGAAATCGAAAATGCTCGTGCTACCAAGGAAGTGATTCTGGCTGGCGGTTCGATCAATTCACCGCAATTGCTGATGTTGTCAGGCATTGGGCCAGCGGATCACCTGAAGGAACACGGGATTGATGTCGTGCAGGACTTGCCAGTGGGAGACAATCTGCATGAACATCCCGCTTTGATGATTCAAGCCCGCACAACGGTGCGATCGTACAACACTCAACTCGGGCCATTTAGTCTGTTTCGCCATGGGTATGATTGGCTGGCCCATGGACGGGGCATGTTGAGCACGGTGATTTTTCAAGCTCTGTCATTTGTTAAAACCGATGCGGCGCTCAGCCACCCAGACATACAGCTTCATTTTTCGCCCTGTGGGATCATGGCAACAGACGAGTCCATTGGTATGCTGAAGGAAAACAGCTATGCGATTCAAGCCAATGTGAACCGGTCGCGCAGTCGCGGTACGTTACGTCTCACCGATGCGAGCCCAAGAAGCGCGCCTGCCATTCAAGCGAACATGCTGGGCGATGCTTATGACCTCGAAACATTGACGGCGGGAACCAAGTTCATGCTCGCGCTCTGCGACGGAGAAATCTTGGGCCCAATAACATCAAGCACCATAATTCCTGAGAACAGGCCGCAAAGCGGTAATGACTGGGAACAGTTTGTGCGCAATCACACCATTCCCACTTATCACCCAGTTGGGACCTGTAAGATGGGAACCGACGGAGACGCGGTTGTATCGCCGGATTTGAAAGTCAAGGGTATTGAAGGATTGCGTGTGATCGACGCCTCGATCATGCCGCAAGTGGTTAGTGGCAACACAAATGCCGCTGCGATGATGATCGGCGAAAAAGGCGCGGAGCTGATTTTGTCGGCGGTTTAAAAGGCGTGAAATCCGCATGAACTTGGTGCTTCTCGATCTGTTCCTGCATGAGCACGACTGTGTTGTATCCTAAATCGCTCAGGGTGACATAAGCTATCAATTAACACTGGATGCCGCCTTCAAGCGCGACGTCGCCAATGGTATTGATGGGTTACTCAGCTAATTCGATGGGACAACGCCGATGACCCAGCCCAATACATTCGATGGTTCGCTCAAACTCTTCGAGTCGATCGATATCGCCGGCACACATCGCCGGACACATAGCAATGCGATTGATCAAATTGATCCTGTGCAACACGACACCGATTGGGATGCTGTTCAGGAACAAGGATATGTCATTTTGCACGATCTGTTTTCTCAGCGTGAACTCGACGACATTCGTAAAGCTGTGACGCCCCTGTTGGGCCATCAGGGGCGCAATCCCTTTGAAGGGGTGAACACGCAACGCGTCTACAATGTTCTGGAAAAAACGCGCGCCTGCGATCGTGTTGTCGATCATCCTCGGGTCTTGGCCTTGCTTGATCGACTATTTTTGCCGAATTATCTCTTGTCTCAGCTTCAGGTCATCAACATTTTGCCCGGGGAAGCGGCGCAGGGCTTGCACCACGACGATTCATTCTATCCGATCCGGAGGCCGCGACCGCCTCTGGGCGCAGCCATAGTTATGGCCGTTGATCCCTTCACCGCAGACAATGGCGCAACCCGCTTGATTCCCGGCAGTCACAAATGGGGTGACGACCGTCAACCAATTTCAAGTGATGAATGTATACCGGCGGTTATGCCGGCAGGATCGGCGATATTCTTCCTAGGCACATTGTGGCACGGCGGCGGCGCAAATAGGACCGAGAACGCGCGTCTGGCCTTAACCGCACAATATTGCGAACCTTGGCTGCGGCAACAGGAAAACTTCTCGAGAGGCGTTTCAACAGAAGTGGTCAATAGGGTTTCTGAAGACATCAGACGCATGCTTGGATATTCTGTACACGGCCCATTTATGGGAATGGTAGACGGTATGAGTCCGAAACGCACGCTTGGCGATCGGCAGGATTGATCCGACGGTCCGATGGTCATGGTTCATCGGCTGCGTACAATCTGCTCACGAAAAAATGCTTTGATTCATAGAGTTCGTGCCGCCGGCGCATTTTGTTGCGTCCAGCCCCAAAAACCCGATAATCGGCCAAAACAGATTTTGGGAGGTTCATCATGGCATATGCGCGCGGGCGGCTGTTTCACGACGCAGACAGTCACATTATGGAATTGCCGAATTTCTTGAGTGCGTTTGCAGACGAAAAGATTGATCCAGACAGGTTAAAAATTTCGACGTCGAGCGGCGGGAAACTGCAAGATGCCATCGCGGCTGTTGTGGAGACGGGGCAGCATTCAAGAGAGAAGCTTGCCGAACTGTTGGCGCTTGGCGATCAATTGATTGCCGGCCCTAAGGGTTACGAGGCGCTGGGCGCGTTTAACAAAGATGAGCGCACACAAGCGCTCGATATGCTGGGCTTTCACAAACAATTAGTGTTCGCGACGTTCTCGCCCGGCGTCGCCTTTCATGCGGCAGACAGCGATTTGATGTATGGGGCTGCCCGCGCGCATAATTGCGCTATGGCTGACTTTTGCGGTGACGATACGCGGCTGATCGGTGTTGCAGCAATTCCCCTTGATGATCCAGAACGTGCAATCCAAGAATTCGAGGAAGTGCAAAAACTCGGTCTTGGCGCCGTTTGGATTCCACATCGCCCGTGTGGGGATCGCTCGCCCGGCCATAACGATCTCGACCCGTTTTGGGCTCGGCTTGCTGAAGCCGAGATTCCTTTTATGCTGCATGTCGGTGGTGCGCCGCTTCAAAATTCGCCGGAATGGATGAACACCGGCCGGCCGGTTCCAACCGATTGGCTGGGCGGCGGCGAAAATGTCCGCGGCAAGGACATGATCAGTCTGCACCATCAGCCGGAATTATTTATCGGGACACTGGTTTTGGATGGGGTATTGCAACGCCACCCCAATCTTCGAGGCGGCGTCATTGAACTTGGCGCGGCCTGGGTGCCGGCAATGCTGCGTCGCCTCGATCAAATTGCTGAAATTTGGCGGCGGTCTGAGCCGGATCTCGCCGCGCTTGCGACGCGGCCGTCGGAGCAAATTACCGCTCAACTCCGATTTACGCCCTATCCCTTCGAAGATGTGGGTGAGATGATCCGCCAGTCCAACGATCAACTCTATTTGTTCTCGTCGGACTATCCGCACATAGAAGGGGGCCGCAATCCGCTCGGGCGCTTTGAAACGTCGCTCGACGGGTTTGGGCCGCAAACACTTGACCGATTCTACGCGGACAATTTCTCCGACATGTTTGGGTGATAAGCCATTGTTTCATCGGTAAGGAGGGCAGTCGCCGCGGGAGGTCAACTTGGCTGTGCCTCACTGAGCTGATTGGTAGCGATATAAATCGTACCAGAATGTTATTGCTCGAAAGCTTCCTTGAGAAAATCAATAAGGTCTCGTTTGGCGAGCGTGTCGGTTTCTGGATCCGCGCCGTTTACGTAGCCGAAATGCAATCCCGCCGCGGATAAGGCTAGACCCTGAATGCGGGCGTCGATTTTTTCGGCCCTTGTCGCAACGGGTGGCGCCGAGGGAAGTCGTGTGTCTTTGAAGTAAGGATGGCCGTCCTCGTCATAGTGCGTGTCGCAGCCGACAATGTAGGGCGCGTCTTTGTACAGTGACTGCTTTGTCAGCGCGTCCCAGCCATGAGCGGCGTTCTGATAGATTTGTGATCTTACCGGTACACCTATCGCACGGTAACTTGAGAGCATCACTTCGATGGCCCGGAGATCATTGCACGCGTCGTTTGTACCGCGGGCGCTTAATAAAGGCGCGCCGTTTGTGTTTCTGGTCCGCAGATCTTCTGTGCACGGACCGTAAAAATCAACGAATGCGGCGAAACCGGGATGATCAGGGGAATAGGCACGTCTGAATCTTTCATCCATCGCAAAGCGCGTGGTCTGGCCACCCAACGAAAGTCCCATTAGCGCAACGCGACCTCTGTCAATTTGCGGATGTCCGGAGATTGCGTTGAGCGCAGAATAAGCGTCGGCAACACGGTCAAATAGAGAGACAGCCAACAGCGACATACCGTACGCGCTGGGATCGTCCGCGCCCCTAGGGCGGTAGTGATCGATAAAGAAGCTAGCCAGGCCATTTGCGGAAAACCAATTCGCCCAGGCCTGCATTCGATCTTCGTCCAGTGGGCCTTCGCTACCGGGCAAGAAAATGACTGCGGGTACGGGCGTGTTACCAGGCGGCAAGTGGAGATGCCCGACGCAAGTGGTGGGCAGGTCATGGGGTGCTGCCAACACGGTCGAGAAGTCCGAAGGCGTATAGCTGGCAAAGTAGATCTCGCCATCGTCTTCACGCGTTAGCGATGGTGCGGGAGGCGGCAGTTTAGGGTATGGCGGAATGTCGCCCAACATCGTGCTCTGAAGTCCGCTGCGCTGACGATCAGACATGCTCGTTCTCCCAAACAGGTTCACCTTTAGCACTCTAGTCACTAGAGTGCTAAAATTGCAAGTGTTCTGGCTAGAATCCCTTTGCTTCTAAGGAGTTGGCGGTAGCCGTCCAATGGCCTATTAGACCTATTGAAGCATTCGAGTTTCTGAAATTTGGGTTTGGGAAACGGGTAAAAATGGCGTCCATTGTTGAAGTCACCGCGCTTTACGACGGGGATCCTGACGAAATCTTTCAGGGCGCTTTGCGATTCGAAGAATTGTCCGAAGCCATGTCCGGCTTTGCGGTATATGAGGGATTGCCGTCCGAACCCGCGCGTGAGGGCGAGACCTATGTGGTCGACGTCACCTTTTGGGGGATCCTCAAAATGCGCGGTCACACCATGTATGTGGAAAAGCTCGATATTCCGGGACGGTTATTGCAAAGCCGGGAAAACGGCAATGGCATTGAGCGCTGGGACCATACTTTGACCGTTGAGCCTGAGGACGGCAAAGCGCGTTGGCGCGATCGCATCGTTATTGAAGCGGGATGGCGCACGCCCTTTGTGACTCGGTTTGCGCGTTATGTGTATACATACCGGCATCGCCGCCGCGCAGCATTGGAATTGACCAGGGAAATTCGACCAGCACGGGCAGGGGCATGACACAAGAAACTGAATTAGCAGCTTATTGTTGGCCGCAGAGTGTTCGGCCCGGTCAGCCCGTTACCCTGTTCTGTCATTCTTCGTCGAAGCAGTTTTCCGTACGCGTTGTTCGGCAAGGTGCTGCGGATCAGATCATTCTTGAGAAATCGGGCGTTGAAGGTCGCCACCAAGAAATGTCTGAACAGCTTTCAATTGATGGGTGTGGGTGGCAACCCTCTTTCGAGATTTCGACCGATCCGAACTGGCCAACGGGGTTTTACCTTGTCGAGCTTGCGCTCGACGATGGAACTATCGCCCACGCTTTTTTTGTTGTGCGTTCCGATGCGCCACGGGACGCATTGTTGGTTCTCTCGACGTCGACTTGGGCTGCGTACAATGATTGGGGCGGTCCCAGCTTTTATACGGGTGGTAACACATCCAGTTTGCATCGTCCCTTGCCGAAGGGGTTCCTGAAAAAACCTGATCCAACGCGGTTGCGTGTGGCGCGGGCGGGAGATCTGCCACGCGAAGAGGTCGTTGGTTACCTCAAAGATGGCTATTCCTATTGGTCCATGGCTGCCGGTTGGTGTAATTGGGAGATTCTGTTTGCACGTTGGGCTGAGCAGAATGGTGTGGCGCTTGACTATGCCGTCAGCCAAGACCTTGATCCGGATACGGATATTTTAGAGGGCTATCCGGCTTACCTTTCAGTGGGTCATGATGAATATTGGTCGGCCGGCATGCGCGATACCGTCGAAGCCTATATTGAGGCCGGTGGCCATGCGGCTTTTTTCTCGGGCAATACTGCGTTTTGGCAGATCCGCTATGAGAATGGCCATGATCGTATCATTGGCTACAAGATGGCGATCGATGACGACCCGGTGCGTGGCACACCGCAAGAAAACACTTTGAGTACCATGTGGTCGGATCCGCTGGTGGGACGGCCGGAAAATGAAATGACCGGTGTGAGTTTTACGCGCGGCGGTTACGCCCATATGACCAACGCGCCGAGGGGCACAGGTGGTTACACCGTATGGCGCCCCCACCATTGGGCTTTTGAGGGGCTGAAAATCCGCTCGGGCGATGTGATCGGTGCAGACCCCATTGTTGTGGGATACGAATGCGACGGATGTGAACTGGCACTGCAAAACGGATTGCCCGTCGCAACAGGTGCCGGCGGAACGCCCAAAGAGTTCGAAGTTCTGGGCACAGCGCCTGCGCATCTTTGGGAAACCGCCGAAGGTGATTCAGGACTGCCCGACATTTATGTGGGTGAGCTCAATTGGGTGACGCAACGCTTAGGCGGGGCGGATACCCCTGAGAGCCGAGAGCGCTTTGCCTATGGCAATGCCGTATTGGGCAGTTTCAAAAGAGGCAAAGGCGAGGTGTTCACAACCGGTTGCACGGATTGGGCCTATGGGCTGCAAGACGAGAAGATTTCACGCGTAACCGCCAATGTCCTTCGCCATTTCGGTGCAATGGCATGAATGGTGTGAAACGAGAATGAGCGCGGGAACAGAAGGGCTGGAAGCTCTGGTTGGAGCTTTTGTCCCGGGAGGCCGGTTGGCGCGCGCTTGGCCGCTAGATGGCGGGATTTCTGCGCAAATGACGGCATTCGAAGTTAAAGGACCGGAGGGAGAGAAACGTACCTATATTTTGCGTCGCTTGGGTTTGATGGAAGGCGTTGAAATCGCGTTGGATGTCGAAACCGAGCACCGGCTGCTGTCCCGGCTCGCGGAAACCACGATACCGGCGCCGCGCCCGTGTTACTTCGATATGTCGGGCCAGCACTTTGACGGCGCCCTCATGGTTCTCGAATACATCGAAGGCGCACCGGTTCATGAACCGAAAGATCTGGAAGATCATCTCATTCAGCAAGCCGATCATTTGGTGCATATTCACAAGGCAGCACCGGTCGACCACTTCCGCTTTCTTCCGACCATCAATGATTTGTGGGGCAAGACGCTGAGTGAATACCCCGATGAACCCCGGGATGATTTGCTCGAAACACCCGTTCGGGACGTTCTCAACAATGTGTGGCCGCTTGCATCGCCAAACAAGGATGTTCTGCTTCACGGTGATTTCTGGCTTGGTAATCTTCTTTGGCGGGACGACAAGCTTATTGCGGTTGTCGATTGGGAAGATGCCGCGATCGGCGATCCGCTTGCGGACCTGGCCGTGACACGACAAGAACTGCTCTGGACCATTAGCCGCGAGGCCATGGAACGCTTCACCGAGCTCTATCTTGAGCGTAATCCCATTGATACGAAGAACTTACCTTATTGGGATTTGGCAACCGTCGTGCGTTGGGGATTCAGGAATATCGATACGTGGACGGAGGATATTCCTCTGAGAGACGAAGTCTGCAAGCGGCAACTTTGGTTTTTTGAGCAGGCTCTAGAAGCCATCGCATGATGGGTTCTGCCGCGCTATCATTTCGACAGGATGGGTCATCCTGATCCAGTAAACACGGCGCTCAAGTTCTCTAACATGGCAGCAATCTGTCCCCGGCAAGCGCGTTGCGCTTCCCGGGATGACAAGGTGATGTGGGCTGGGACTCAGCCGACGGTCAGAAATCCAACCGCTGGACAAGAACCAAAGTTGGATTGTTTTCATCCCAAATGTTTGTTTCAAACAGGGGGTCAAATCCGCGCGCGCGATAAAAAGCACGCGTGCGGGCATAGCCTTCGTCGGGTTCAGACGGACCGAGCGTTTTGACATGCAGCCAGGGTGCTTGCGCTTTGCGGCAGAAATCAATCGACCAGTCCACAAGCTGCGTTCCTATCGACTGCCGATGCAGATCGGGAGCAACGGCTAAGACATGTATCTCGATTGCTTGCTCGCTGGTTTGTTCTAGGGCGATGAAGCCGACAAGGCGGCCGTCCAAACGGGCCAGCGCCGTTGGGAATTTTCCGAGGACTGCAATATAGGCACGGTTCGATTCTTCAATACCGAACCAGCCAGGCAATTGGGCCAGCAAGTTGGCGCATTCGACGCGATTCTCTTCTTCAAAAGGGTGAATTGTGGCGGATACCTTGGTCATAGAGCTTACTTTCAAGTGCGAAGTGAAAAATGCTACTCCGACACATGCGGCGCACGTTTCTGTTGAGGTCGCCAGCGAAGCTTATGTGCGGAGGTTGAAGGCGGATACGACTCGTGCGTCGTCACGCGCTAAGCGCGTTTGAAACAGAGGATCCAAATTTTCAGTGTCTTTTTGAAAGTGGCGAGATGTTACGCCTGATTCCGTCTGCCGTCAAAGATTGTGACGTCACGAAAAACGAAAGCCCCGATAGCCGTCGTCGCGGACTTGATCGCAAACAATTCGGTAGGCCCCGACCCCAGCGGCATAAGGCATGAACACGCGTGGTTTGCCTTCGACATTGGCGCCAAGATACCAAGAACCGCCTTGCGGCATCAAAGTGGCATTCGCAACGTCGTTCACGTGTGCGACCCAATCATCCTCGGCATCACGTTTAGGCTCGATGCGGTCATGTCCATTGTTCTGCATGAACTGGATGCAGTCGACCATCCAATCGACATGCTGCTCGATGGAGACGAGCACATTGCTCAGCACGGAGGGACTGCCGGGCCCCGTGACCGTGAAAAGGTTTGGGAATCCTTCCATACCGATACCGAGATAGCTGCGGGGACCATCGGACCATTTGTCCGCTAGTTGCCGACCTTCCGTGCCTCGGATATCAATGCGCAGCAAGGCGCCTGTCATGGCATCAAATCCGGTTGCGAGCACCAATGTGTCAAGCTCATAGAATTGTTCCTGACATTGAATGCCGATCTCGGTGATCGTTTCGATGGGCGTCTTGCGCAAGTTAATAAGCGAGACGTTTTCGCGATTGTAAGTTTCGTAATAGCCCGTATCCACACAGATCCGCTTGGTTCCAATCGGGTGATCGTAGGGGCACAAAGCTTCGGCGGTCTCGGGATCGTTTACCGTCGACCGAATTTTGTTTCGGACATAGTCGGCAATACGCGCATTGCTGTCCGGATTTGTGAGGCTGTCGCCGATCGCGGACAGAAAACGGGCGCCCCCACGTTCCCAATAAGGGTCCAGTATCTCGGCAACGCGTTCGGGTGACAGAGTGGCACCAGAACTCACCACGGCTTCGCGCTGTTTGGGTTCAATCTCCAGATCGCCAAAGCCAGAACTGAGGCCGCGCTTATGATAATCGCGGTGCCGTCGGTAGTTGCGCTTAAAGGCGTCGACCCAATTTTGGTCGAGCGGTTTGTTGACCGCCGGCACACTGTAATTGGGCGTGCGCTGGAAAACGTACAGATGGTCCGCCTGCTCGGCGATGACAGGGATGGCTTGGATACCTGACGAACCGGTTCCGATGATCCCGGTGCGTTGGCCGGTGAAACTGACCGGCGCTTGTGGCCAATGGCTGGCGAGGTATCTGTTGCCTTCGAAACGATCGAGGCCTTTGATGCTCGGCAATTGCGGGACCGACAAGCAACCGGTTGCCATAATGCAGTAACGGCAGTCCACGACATCCCCTTGATCAGTAGATATACGCCAGCGATTTTCGGCGTCGTCATAATGCGCGCTGGTCACACGCGTGTCGAATGTGATGTCGCGTCTGAGATCGAAGCGATCGGCCACATGATCGGCGTACCGCAAGATTTCCGGTTGGGCGGCATAGCGCTCGCTCCACGACCAATCTTGTTCCAGCTCTTCTGAGAACGAGAAGGAGTAGGCCAGACTTTCAGCGTCGCAGCGCGCACCCGGATAGCGATTCCAATACCATGTGCCGCCGACGCTATGTCCGGTTTCAAACACGCGGGTGGTCAGTCCCATGGCGCGAAGGCGGAACAGCATATACATGCCCGCGAATCCGGCCCCGACGATCACAGCATCGACAAAGGGTGGCGGATCATTCGATGGAGCGGTGGTCTCGCGCATGGGCTTATCGTTTCCGACGGTCGTAAAGGCCCCGTACTACGGCACATTCTCATCCGATTTCCAACCCTGCTAGAGCGCGATCAGGTTAAGTGGAGTCCGGTTAACCGCCAAGAATTCTTGGTCGCGCGAACAACCGTGAATCCCCATAGCGCTTTGGGGCATGATCATGTTTCCGCGAAACATGGTCATGCTTTAGGCAATTGAAGGGGGCGCTGACGGACCCCATATCTAAAGAGTAACGTCAGGAAAGGAGGGCCGGTGATGACAACACTCGGGCTGGTTTTAATCCTGGTCGGTTTTTTGATTGTGGTAACGCGTGGGCCCTTGATTTTTGCGCCTGTCGCGACACGCGATCTTTATCTCAGTCTTTTTGACACGAACGCGAAAATGCGCGTGGTGGGTTGGGTCGGTGCGGCGATGGGCGTTTTGCTGATGGTCGGCGGACAAGGGAACCCAGAATCAATTGCCACTGTTTTGTTTTACCTTGGCGCGTTCATTGCACTTCTTGCGTTGATCGCGATCATGCCGTTTCCTGGCGCGATGCGAAACGTCGCGACAAATGTGTGGAGCGCATTTAGCGTTGGATTTTTGCGCGGTATCGGACTCGTTTCGACGCTGTTGGGCATTGTCCTGATCCTCTATGGATTAAGTCTCTAGTTGCCAAAGCCATTCAATTGGCTTCGCCCACTCACCTAATGAGGTTGGATAGAATGCCCGTTCAGCCAAGCGCGCCGCGGATCTCTCTGACACAGTCTTCCGCGTTGCGCTGTGATGTGTCGATGACCAAGCGGGGTGTATCCCAGGGATGGTAGTCTCTTTCTTGAACCTGTTGCCAAGTCGGAAGGACTAAACCCGGGATGTTCACACGCCGCGTTTCCACGCGGCGTCGATGTTCATCTGAATCCGAACAAATAATCTCAACGTCAAAGGGCCGCACGCCCACTCTTGCAGCAACGTCTCGCCAGCCTTGACGGGTCAGCGCCCATGGGTTCACAGAATCAGCAATGACCGTGTGGCCGAGTCTTAGATTGTCTTCAGCGACGGCGTGTCCAGCCAAATAACCAAGATCATCGATGCTTTTGAGATTCAGAACGGAGCTGCGCAGCTGCTGTTCGATACTATCTGCCCGCACATAAACGGCGTGCAATTCCTCCGCAAGCGCATGTGCGATGGTCGATTTTCCCGTGCCCGGCAAGCCAGAAAAAATGATCAGCATGGCATTTCTCAGATTTGTTTTGCCAACAATTGATTAAGTTCGTTGAAAGAACCAACGATGAAATCGGCGCCTGCATCCCTGAGGAGGGTGTTGTGATTGGGACCGCAGTGTCCGCCCAGCGTAAAGCCAATGGCCGTCATTCCTGCTGATTTGGCGGCGTCAATTCCGACAACACTATCCTCCACAACGACGCATTGCTTTGGTTTGTGCTCGCGATCCGCGGCGGCATGCCAGAAAAGATCGGGCGCGGGTTTTCCCCTAGCCACCATGTCACCCGAATAGATGTAGGGATCAAAGAGATCAAATAAGCCGACATGGCGCAGCTTCCAATCCAAATAGGCGCCCTTTGTGTTGGAGGCGACGCAATAAGGTAGTTTCAGTTGCTCGATCATGTCGCGCGCGCCTTTTAGTGACGCAAGGCGCGCTTCGAATAGCCTGTGAACCTCGGAATCAATTTCCTGGAGAAAGGAGTCTTTTGGCGCCGCCTTATCTTGCGCCTTCAACGCAGCTTTCACACGCGCCAACCACTCTTCTGATGTAAGGCCCATGAAGTTGGCCGTATATGCGTCGTGATCGATCCGAAGGCCCATTGTTTGAAGGAGATTGAGTGCGTAGGTGGTGCGCAATTCAGTACTGTTAATGAGTACGCCATCGCAGTCAAAAATGATTAGGGTCACACGTGCGCCTGTTTTTGGGAGTCGCCGTTGTTACTATACCATTTCCGAAAAAGGAAAATACGCAGTCACAAAAGATTCAAACGAGGATCGCATCGAGTCAGGTGCGTGATCGCGTCCGGGCACGGAAATGACAAACGCTGGTGCTGTTGTTGATGTGTTTAGTGTTCAGCGATGCGTGCGCCAAAGTCTAGGCTAATTCGCTGTTCTTGCGAAAGTGAGCCAGGACGACAGGAATCGTCATCGACAATTCTCCCTGCCGCGTAGCGAGCTCATTGAGGTGTTTTTCGATTTCAAGAAAGACTTCCGTTTGATGCTCATTCGGCACCAATTGCTTCCACTGGGGTAGAAACCCCATGCCAATCAAGTGATGCCGTAGGAAAGCCGTGCCGTCGACAAAGCGCAAGTCGTTTGTGTCTTCGACAATATTGGCTTCTTGAAATCCAGCACTTGTCAAAAGAGCTCGCAATGTGTCGATCGTGCCGCGGTGATCGATATGGTGTTCAAGTTTAGGGATCAAGTGCTTGAGACCGCACGCCTCCAAGCTTGATCGAAAGGCAGAGTAGAACGTTGCCATGTGCCCTACCGTATTGGTCGTCAATACAAGATCCGCACCGTCTTTTGCGATGCGTTGACAGGCCTTCAGGGACGCGGCGGGGTCGTCAAAGTTGTTAAGTCCAAGATTCGAGACGATCAAATCTACAGAGTTTGGCTCAATGTCAGCATCCTCGATCGTATTGGGGATTATGTGGACATTGGAAAGTCCATGATAATTGACTTTTGCAGCCAAGCGGCGTGAAGCTGCTTGCCAAGGATCGACCGCGATGATCCGAGAAGTCGAACCGCATCTTTGGGCCAATTCAACGGTCAAAAAGCCTGTGCCCGCCCCGACATCCACCGCGACCATACCTGATCGCATCGGAACGTGCTGTAACAGCAATGACGAGAATGGAGCCGACCACAAGGGAAGTTCATCGTAGAACTCGACAAATCTATCGGTTTCAAAGTCTGGAGGGGCTTTAAGGAGATAATTGTCCATTTGAGTTTGCCCGTTTGATCCCTGATAATACTAAGCGATCATCAGCGTAGACAGATTTAGGGACGGCACAAGGCCATTGGCCACTAAAAGTCTTTATACGGACGAATGTATAAATCTAGATATGTATATGCGTAGGGGGGTTTGAGATGAGACGATTTTTCGGACTGTTGTTATTGTTGATTGGACTGGTTGTGTTTGCCGTCCGAGCTCAACACGAAGGGCCATATGTTGCGCCTGAGGGCGGTAATTTGGTGGCGGGCGTTTTGGCGCTGGTCATTGGTGCGTGGTTCTTTTTCCGATTATTTGAAGGCTCGGGTTTTGCGCGACTGTTGAATTGGGTTGGTGGTTTGGCCATGTTGCCCGTTTTGTTCTTCTCGGCTTATGCGATCATGTCGGAATTGGAGGAAGTGGTTTCCTTGTTTGTCGCGGATCCGTCTGGTGGTGAAGCAAATTTGCGTCTTTGGATTGTTGATCATGAGGGCTCGCCCTGGGTGACCATGGGGGCTGATAAAGCAGACAGATACAATTTGTCCGGTCAACAGGCTGACCTCTTAAGAGCCGGGACCAGGTCGTGCGTGCAAATGACCCGTTATGATGAGCGTGAAATCGTCAACACGATCCACCGTTTGAGGACCGACAAATATGCGGTTCAGCGGTTTGCGATTCAAATCGGTATGTTTGGCGATGACGCCAATCCGACAACAGTTGCGCTTCAACTGAAGCCGTGCGATGCGGGCTAAGGAAACAAAAATCGTTCGGTGAGCGACGGAAAGGCGATACCTCAACGTTGAATCCGAATGCACTCTGGTGTGCATTCAGGTGACCCGCTGTTGCGCGGGGTACACAGTTGAGGGAGATCGTTCTGTGGATTGTCGTCGTTCTTCGAAGTTTGAAATTCCATCCAAATTGGCGTGTTGCGGACTTATCTTGCTTGGACTTGCGGCCTGTTCGTCGAGCCCGAAGGGCCGCGGCGATAAAGACGCGATGAGCGCCGCTGCTAAGGACTACATCGTTCGGCCGGTCGGTCTGCTCGTGATCGACTTTGATACCGATACAAATGCCTTTACGACACGGCAGGAGTTCGATGCCGGTATCAGCTTCAGTTTCGCCAATGCAGACACGAACAATAATGGTGCGCTTTCTGAGCTCGAATTTGTCAGCTGGTCTGAACGCGTTCTTGGTACGCGCAATCCCGTTCATCCCGGCTTTTTGCCGCTAGATCAAAACCAGGATCGTGCCCTTTCATTTGATGAATATGCGCGGGGATTAGAGCACGCCTTTTCGGTCCTGGACGAAAACAAAGACGACCAGATCGACCGTTCGGAGCTTGTTTCCGTATTCACCGTGCCGACCGCAAGTGGGCAAAGATCGGCGCGCGGGATTGGTGGAGGAAAAGGACGTGGAGAAGGGCGCCGACGCGGCAGTCCCTATGGGTTCATTTAACACCCAAGCGCCGGCTCACAATCTTAGAAAGTCAAATATAGGATATTGGCAGGTTGCGCCGCCCAGGGCTTCAAATTCATCATTGTCAAAATGAGTGGTATCTCGGAATAGGCAGTCATATATGCCGCTTCGAGAGGCTTTGTTGGGAAACCGTTCGTCAGACAACAAACGTTGCTTGAGGGAAGCCAATGTCACTTCGTCGGTGATCATACGATTGTCGTTGGCACCAGAAAAAACCATAGACGTTAGGCCTTCTTCTTGCTTCCAAGGGTGCCAAGGGACGAGACCCTCCGTGCGGCCACGCCCCGGCGTGCCGGTATAGGCAAACTCCACCCAATAGGAAGACATTTGCGCGGAAAGTGCGTTTCGATCTTCGATGGTTACCGCGTCGGACATCAAGCGGTCCGTGAGGCTGTCTCGAAAGCTGCGGAACACGAAGGGAATCTCCGCGGCGTGGGCGGCCCCCAAAAGTTCGCTCAAATCGGTCCCCAATATGGTAGGCAGTTTGTCCCAATCAAACCGGTACGCGTAGAGTCTGTTGTGCTGCGTCTGACCCGCGCTGATCGCGACTTCGTCGACGCCGCGTGCTTTCCAGGCATCGTTGAAATAGCCCGTGACAGCATCGAAGTGATCGCGGTTTTTAAGTCGCGGCAAGAAACCATATTTGAACTCGACAAGATCCGGCTCCCCGAGGAACATCAGCTTGAATTCATCGCGATTGGTCCCAACAATCAGCGGGATGTCTTTGACTTGAAGGGCCTCGGTGAGGGCGCTTGTTAAGTCGCCGAACGGCAAGACGGTGCCGTCTTCGAACAGCATGGGCACAGCCATGATGTTGCCGTCGCTGTACTTCAAGAGAAGGTCGTCCGCATTTTGTTGGCGCAGATAAGCGCTGAGTTGCGTATCGGTCATCTTATTCTGGATACGCTTGGCTTCTTCGCGGTTCGATGCGCGGCCATCTTTAATCAGAAATTTGTTTGTGACCTCGCGCCCACTGTTTGCATGGCCGGACATTGCGGCGCTGCTATAGTTCTGGCCGACAGCCAGCGGCATTGAAATGGGCAGTCCGCTTTGGACAATCGCTTTGTGAAAAAGGTTGTTACTGAGGGGAGACGCCGACAGCGCAAAAACGTTCATGCCACCGGCGGATTCGCCAAACAGGGTAACGTTAGAGGGATCGCCACCAAAGAAAGCGATATTCGTCTGCACCCATTTGAGAGCTTCGATGGCGTCGAGCAAACCGAAGTTGCCTGACCGATCCGCGGCGGACCCGTCTTTATTCAGCGCAGGATGCGAAAACCATCCAAAAGGTCCTAAGCGATAGTTGAAGGTGACAACCACCACATCATGATGCTGTGCCAAATGGCGGCCCGAATACTTGTACTGATTGGCGTAGCCTGCCGTGTTGCCACCCCCGTGAATATAGACCATGACGGGGCGACGCTGGCTTCCTGTTGGGATCTCGTCTGGCAGGTAACGCGGAGCGAAAACGTTCAAGTAAAGGCAGTCTTCGGAACCGATGGGTTTGCCAATGTCTTTGGGCGGGCGGCTTTCGCCAAAGGAAGCAATTTGTTTGCAGTAATCTGAGGCTTGAGTTGCTGGAAAGTGACTCTCCCAACTGGCCGGCTCTTGTGGTGACCTCCACCGTAGATCGCCGACCGGCGGCGCAGCATAAGGAATCCCAAGCCAAGTGTGTGTACCGGTTTGATCGAGAAAACCAATGACGTTGCCTTGATCGATCGTGCGAATGGTTGCATCGTCCGGGTTTTCGGCGACATGACCATAGTCATCACCCGTTATGTAAAATTGGTATCCGAAATAGCCGACTGCTGAGACCATCACAGCAATCAACAACAGTATGAAAAAAACGACACGACGCAGCATTGGCTCCCCCCAACCTGTCTGCGCGCCATGGTGGCATTCATGCTACCGGCTGAAAAGCCAAAAGATCAATGACAGCAGGAGACTGATCAGAATGCTGGTTGTAAGGGGAAAGTAGAAACTAAACCCTTCGCGCTCGATATGAATGTCGCCCGGAAGCCGGCCGAGCCCTAACTGTGAGATCAGTGGCCAGGCCAAACCGACCACCACTAAAACCAATCCAAGAACAATCAAGAATTTCGACATGGCCTAACGTAGTGTTTTCGCAGACTAATTTGAAGGCACCGCGTTAGCGTATGACCCCATAAACGCGTTCGGGACGTATACGAATGATGACGCGCTTCTGGCTGCTGAGCCAGCCGTCTAGGTCGGGTGGTTCTTGAAATCCCGTATCCGCGATGGCCGCAAATACCAGGCGCGTAAGGCGTACGAGATCCGCTGTCTCAACGCTCGCATGCCCTTCGACAGAAACGAAGTTGAAGGGCTCCGCATTGGTTGTCGCGCAAAGTGTGACACGCGGATCGGCTTCCAAGGACTTAGCTTTGAACGTTGTACCGGGCGTGCTGACAATTAGATCATCTTCTTCCCGTGCATAAGCCACGACAGAGCTGACCGGATGCCCATTTTTTCGCAGAGATGTCAGCACAGCCCAGCGATGCTTGGTGAGAAAAGTATCAAAGGCGGGATTATCACCGATCATGGGGACCTCGTTATGATAGGGGAGCGGCGAAACGCTCGCCGACAGTCAGCACAAGAATATCTGAACCGTGATCCGCCGTGGTCAAACGGAAGCGATCTGAACCGGTACTTACAGAGAGGAGCTGATCCTGAGTAAGCAATTGCCCCTCGATGGAAACTTGGCCGGCGCGGACGAAGTAGACACCATCACAACCAAGCCCCTCAAAAGCCGCTTCCGCGTTCGGTTTCATCAGCAGGCGTGAGAGGTAAGGGTCTTCCTCGAAAACGCTTTCAATGACATACGAAGTCTGCAGCGCGTTCAAATCTCTGGATTCAAGGCGCGCTCTGCCTTTGGGCGATCCCAGTCTTTCGAGCCGGTCTGTCAGTTTTTTGGGTACGTCATAAAGGTCTGCCCAATTGAGCCCAATGGCGCCGCCGAGACTCACAAGAAAGAATTGCACGCCTTCGGGCCCGGCTTCTTCCGGACCGTAAGAATGACCGGCTTTTACCCAACGCACATCGCCCGGTTCAAACCAGCCCTCATCGCCGAACCGCAGCCGACCCTTAGTGATCAGATAGATCGTGTCGTGCGGGTGCCAGTGAAGGTCGGCGTGAAAATGGGCGGGAAAGTCTGCCTGCAGAATAAAAGGATCTGTCTCCTTGAGTATCCTTACGGGTGTCGTCGGGCGATCATGCGGATCGGGAAACTTTTCCCAAGCAATCTGCTCCGGAAGGATGCAGTCGAACGCGGGCAGGTGGGATGAACGAGCCGTCATCAGACGTTCCTGTGTGGTTAATGGGTCTCTCATTCTCGCGCGGCGACACAATTTTGTGAAGATTCCTCAGAGCGTTAGCGATCGGTATCGCCAAACTCAGCAAAAAACGGCACAATAAGGCCCGTCCTCGCGGGGGACCCCGCGCAGGGGTGTGAGGCAAGCAAGATGGGGGAACATCATGCGGTTCCTTTTGAGATTGGTGATCGTCCTAGCGGTAGTTTATGTCGGGCTAGGACTATTGGCCGATGGACTGATTGGATACTTCCAGCCGCAATCGGAAGCCACGATTGTCATAACGACATTTGACGCCGAAGGCGCACACGACACTGTGTTGACCTTACGGGACGATGACGGCCAGCTATGGGTGGAGTCGGGGCACTGGTTCCGCGGTTGGTATTACCGCCTGCTTGAAAATCCGGATGTGGAAGTGACGTTTCCCGACGGACGGCGTGAATCCTTCACCGCTGTTCCCGTCAACACGCCTGAAGCCATCGCCCTAATGGAAAAACTCATGGGCAAGGGAGACGGCTATGGCTACTGGATTGGGCGCACAATCCTATTGTTCGCACCCATTAAGCCAGTTCGCCTTGATCCCCGCGCCGTTGCAGAAACGGAGATCGAGGAAAGCGTGGATATGCTAGATGATGGCAACACGCTTGAAGAAGCCACCGAAGGAGCTAACGAAACAGCATTAGATGAGGAAGTTGAAGAAGGCCTAGAAGAAATAGAAGCACAGAATGATGCCGAAGCAATTTCTTATGCGGTGACAGCAGAAGACGAGGCCCGATACATTTCGAGTTGCGTTGAACGGGATCGGTTTGCGACAGAAATTGCAAACGACGCCGCGAAGGAATTCGAAAAAGAGTTTGGCGAAAAACTTGAACTTCAGGCGTTCAACGAAGACGCGTCACGAACAACGTGCGCCTGTCAACAAGGCGAATTTAAGAAAACGATGACAGCGAAGCAGTATGCCTATTTGAACACCGTATGGACTCTCGATTCCGACGCCAGCGCAGAAGCACATAGCGCCATGCGTAATCAGATCGAGGTCACCGAGGACGAAGAGATAGACATTCTCGCTGAAATCGCGGCGGCCGAATTCAACATCTCGGAGACGTGTCAGTAAGCCACAAGCTTAGAAGGCCGCGGATAATTATCAGGCGCGACACCAGCGCCTGCCTGTTTTTGCAGTGCAGGGTCAATTATTTTAAATGCAGCGGTTGTCGGGGCGGCTGTCTGCTGTGATACTTTTTCGGCACCTCGTGACAAACACCGGGAGCCGCGTCATGAACATCAATACGGCTGCAGCCTCGCTTGATGTGTCCTCCGCCAAGTCCTTCATTGATAGCGATAAGGGTTTAGTTGATCGGCGTATATTTTCCGACCCGGAGATTTATGCATTAGAACTTGAGCGGATCTTTGCGCGTGCATGGAATTTCATGTGCCATGAAAGTCAAATCGCGCGGCCCGGCGACTTCTTTATGTCACGTATCGGCGAAGACCAAGTGATCGTCACGCGCGACAAAAAAGAAACCATTCACGTCTTGCTGAATACGTGCCGACATCGGGGCAACAGCGTCTGCCGCGCAGAACAGGGGCACACCAATTCCTTTATGTGTGCGTATCACGGCTGGAACTATGGACTGGATGGTCGGTTGGTTGGCGTACCGGGCATGAAAGAGTTCTATCGAGATGACTTGGATAAAAATGCGTGGGGACTTGCTAAAGCGGCCCAAGTAGAAAGTTACAAGGGCTTTGTTTTTGCAACCATGGATCCGGAGGCGCCTTCGCTTCTCGACTATTTGGGAGATGTGGGACGTGTCGGGCTCGATATTGCTGCAAAGAATGAAAATATTGAGATCGTCAGCGGTGTTCAGAAGAACCGCATAGGCTGCAATTGGAAAATGGCCGTCGACAATCTCTTTGACTGGTATCATCCGCCCATCAGTCATGGATCGGCGAGCCGGTCTGGTTATTTCCCAAATCTCGATGAGTCGATGTCGCCTTTGAATCAGATGGTCATGCTCGGCGACTATGGGCATGCGATCGCTGGCCCGCTGGTCAAACCTGAGAATCCTAATGAGGCTTCGAAGGTCGAACAGATCTATGGCACGCAGCCACTGCGGGCGCATCCAAATATCTTTCCCAATCTTTGGGTCGCACTGAACGGCACCCAACTAAGCCTAAGGCTTCCGCGCGGACCGTTTGAAACAGAGATCTGGTGGTTCACACTGCTTGACAAGGATTTGTCTGCGGAAGAACGAAGGATGCGCCTTCAAATGGCGAACCATACATTCGGACCGGCGGGTCTGCTGGAACAAGATGACGGGGAGAATTGGGCTCACTCAACACGCGGCACAGTGGGCGTCAGCAGCCGTGCTTATCCGCTGCACTACGCAATGGGCAAAGGCCACGATGAATTTGTTGACGCGCCGTTTGGGTACAAGCGGCTTGAAACCCATGTCAACGAACACGGTCAGCTTTGGACCTATAAGTCTTGGGCAGAGTGGATGGATGCTGAAGACTGGCCTGCGCTTAAACGCGATCACTCACTTGCGCCCACGGGGAAGATCTGATGAGTGGCGCTCAAGCCCGTTCTGCCACGAATGAGCTCGATCAGCTCGATACGCCGGCGCGCATGGCCTTGCAATTTGAAGTCGAGCAATTCCTCTATGACGAAGCGGCTGCGCTTGATGACCGGCGTTTCGATGATTGGCTTCAGATGCTCGCTGACGACATTCATTATTGGATGCCGATCCGGCGGACGGTCAATGCGCAAGACATAGAGCAAGAGTTTACCTCTGTCGGCGACATGGCCTATTTCGATGATACAAAGGAGATCCTGCAATACCGTGTTAAGCGACTCGATACGGGTTATGCATGGGCAGAACTGCCCCCGTCACGAACGCGTCACCTGATTACAAATATACGCGTTGTTTCTGTTGAGGGCGATGAGCTTGGCGTTGAGTCAAACTTTCATCTTTACCGGTCGCGCTTGGATACGGAAGAAGACAGTTGGTTCGGCAAAAGATGCGATCGGCTACGCCGCGTGAGCGGGACGCTTTTGATTGCGCGACGGCATATCTTTTTGGATCAAACCGTTTTGCTGTCGACAAATTTAAGCAGCCTATTTTGAGTGTTCGACGGTTCTGTTGCATGGCAGTTTCCTGTCTTCCCGGGCGCACAGCAACATGGAATGTTGCTGTGCAGACCCGGGATCTCCGAAGGATGCGATTCGATGACCCCGGATCTGCGGAGCATCACTTTGTGCTGCACCGCGTCCGGGGAGCAATGGCAAGCACGGAAGGAATAGGATATGGGCAGACTGGATGGTGAGGTAGTTCTGATCACAGGGGGTGCCTCCGGTTTGGGACGGGCCATCGTTGACCGTTTTGTTGAGGAAGGCGCCCGCCTGACTGTGTTCGACAAATCGGAAGCGCGCCTTGTGGAACTTGGCGACACCCATGGCAGCGCTGTGCGGGCAGTTGTCGGCGATGTCAGATCGATCGAGGATGTGACGCGAGCCGTCGACACGTCTGTTGAATCATTCGGTAAACTCGACACGGCGATCGGAAATGCAGGCATTTGGGATTACTCCAAGTCATTGGACGATCTTCCCGCATCGCAGCTCGATGCGACCTTTGACGAGATCTTTCACATCAATGTCAAAGGCTATCTAACGCTGGCCAAGGCAGCGCTGCCGGCGCTTGTGCGTTCCCAAGGTGCGATGATCTTCACGGTTTCGAATGCAGGATTTCATCCAAATGGTGGTGGGCCGCTTTACACGGCCTCAAAGCATGCGGTGGTTGGGCTCATCAGGCAATTGGCGTTTGAGCTGGCGCCAGAGGTGCGCGTCAATGGCGTTGCGCCGGGACCAATCGACAGCGATTTGAGAGGACCGGAGGCGCTTGGTATGTCCGATCGGGCCATTAGCCGCCTCAACCTGCCGGACAAAGCGGGCGCCGCGATCCCGCTTGGACACGTTCCCAAAACAGAAGAATATGCGGGGGCCTATCTGCAGTATGCCTCACGGCGTGACTGTGCGGCATCGACCGGAGGCGTGATGATTTGTGATGCCGGAATCGGCGTGCGCGGAATCGGGATCACATCAGGGGGCGGGCGCCTCAAAGAAAAATACGCAGAATAGACTCACCTTTCGGCGAACAGCGCCTGATATTTTTCGGCGAGTGTGGCCAGTTGTTGGTCATTGGGGGCCGGCGCGAAAGTACCCGTTGAAATGAAGGTGCTGAGGCGATCGATAATCTCGTGCCATCCCACGGCAACGACAAGTAGGCTTGCCTTGTCAGCATGGCTAATGATCGTCACGCGAGTCGTCTCGCTTGTGAGTTCGAGTAACTCAAATCGAACGATGACAGTGTCTTTGTCAGACTCATTCCATGTAAACTCGAAGATGTGAGGGGGACGGAACACTTTGATGACGCCATCGAGGGACGGGGCACCGGGTTCGCAATTCTCTCCCATGTCTAACGCAATGCGTCCGCCTTCTTGGCGATCAATGATACCGGTATGCCACCATTGGCTAATCTGATCGGATTCTGTGAGTGCCTTCCATACACGGTCGATCGGTGCGTGCAGGTCACGACTTACTTCTATGCGCCGAATGTTGCCACCGCCGGTGACACGGGCAAGATCGTTATCGGTCATCGGGATTTTCCTTTCCTCCGCTTCGGCGATTGTTCGGTTTCCACGAATTCGGCAAGCGCATCCAATGTTGATTCCCAATAGGCGCGTTGTTCGGCCATCCATTGTTCGGCCGATGACAAGCTGTCTTTCACCACTTCACAAGTCCGGACACGTCCCTGCTTCTTTGACCGGATGAGGTTCGCGTCTTCCAAGACCCTTAAGTGCTGAACGAAAGAGGGGAGCGCCATATCGAAAGGCTGTGCCAGTTCGGAGACCGAGGCTGGGCCTTTACACAAACGCTGTATGACGGCGCGGCGCGTTGGATCAGCTAGAGAGTGGAAAACGCTATCGAGCGCATTTGATTGATTAGGCATATGCCTAACTATAGAGTTTCTAACACTTAGGTCAACACCTAAATAAATGCGTGATTGAACAATAAAAAAGGCGGCCCGCAGGACCGCCTTTTAAAGAGTGATCGAGGAACCGCTGGTTAGAACTGGTTCATCGTGTTCGCAGCGCCACCCGCCTTGAGGGCCTGTTCGCCAGCGAAGTATTCTTTGTGGTCGTCGCCGATGTTAGATCCTGCCAAGTCTTGGTGCTTGACCGAAGCTTGCTCGCGGCGAATTTCTTGGCGTTGAATGTCGCGGACATAGGCCAGCATACCAAGATCGCCGAAATAACCCTCGGACAGAATGTCCGTACCCAGAGCGGTTTCGTGATAGGTCGGCAGTGTGATCAGGTGATGGAAGATGCCTGCTTCGCGCGCCGCGTCTTTCTGGAAGCTTTGAACCAGCTTGTCGGCCTCTACAGCAAGTTCCGAACTGTCGAACTCGGCTGCCATCAGACCTTTCTCGACTTTTGCTGGATCGGGATAAGCAGAAACGTCTTTGCCCGCTTCTTTCCATTCGCCATAGACCTGTTCCCGGAATGCGAGGGTCCAGTTAAATGACGGCGAATTGTTGTAGACCAACTTGGCTTCCGGACGAACCTTGCGGATGGCGTTCACCATGCCGGCGATCTGAGCCACGTTTGGTTTTTCGGTTTCGATCCACAGAAGATCCGCACCGTTTTCAAGGCTGGTAACGCAATCGAGGACGACGCGGTCAAAACCGGTATCTTCCTTGAATGCATAAAGGCCGTTTTCAAGACGGGTTGGTACGTGGGGTTCGCCATTGCGCTGGATCAGGACGTCACCGTCCTTCAAGCTGCCGACCTTGGAAAGCGGCGTAGCTTCGACAAAGTCGGTGTATTTGGAGGCCAAATCGCCAGCCTTCTGAGAGACCGGGATCTTTTGCGTAAGGCCGGCGCCCAAGCTATCGGTCCGGGCAACAATGATACCGTTATCGACACCCAATTCCATGAATGCATAGCGAACGGCATTAATCTTCGCGAGGAAATCCTCGTGTGGGACCGTCACTTTGCCGGCCTGGTGGCCGCATTGTTTTGCATCCGAGACCTGGTTTTCGATTTGGATGGCGCAGGCGCCAGCTTCAATCATTTTTTTCGACAGCAAGTAGGTCGCTTCTTCGTTACCGAATCCGGCGTCGATGTCCGCAATTATCGGAACCACATGAGTTTCGTAATTGTCGATCTTCTTAAGAACAGCATCGACGTCGCCGCCATTTGCACGTGCCTCGTCCAGTTCGACAAAGATATGGCGCAGCTCGCGCGCATCAGCCTGTTTGAGGAAGGTGTAAATTTCTTCGATCAAATTCGGCACAGTCGTTTTTTCGTGCATGGATTGATCCGGCAGCGGACCAAATTGCGAGCGCAACGCGGCGACCATCCATCCGCTGAGATAGACGTAGGACTTTTTGGTCGTCTTTTGATGACGCTTAACCGCCATCAGCATTTGTTGAGCGGTAAAACCATGCCAACATCCAAGCGACTGGGTGTAGTCGGCTGAGTTCGCGTCATAAGCGGCCATGTCGGCGCGCATGATGTCGGCTGTGTACTTGGCAATGTCGAGGCCGGTGTTAAACCGGTTCTGTTTGCGCATACGTACGACGAATTCCGGATTGATGGCACGCCATTCGTCTCGCTGTTTAAGGGTCTTTCTTACTTCTTCGATTTCTTTCAAATACGCTGACATGGCTTTCCCCACGGTTTGAATTACGCGCGCGATATAGCACCCGGAGTATACTTAATTCAAAGGAATTAGGGGAAATAGCGATATTCCAATTCGGAATAGTAGAACTGGCGTTGGTTTTGCGGCCGTATCATCTAGCTGTGTAGGGGCTCTCACCCGGTAGACTTGATCACGTCCCCTGCGCGCCAGCCGGTCGCCATAGCAGGACCATTTGTGTTGCCGGAGATAGGGACGGCCATCACTGAGCAATCTGCCACCCTCACCCCTTCGACGCCTTTTACACGGAGCTCATTATCAACAACAGCGGCGTTGTCTTTACCCATCCGACAGCTTCCGACGGCGTGAAGCCCGGATGTTGAAAGGCGGCGTATAGCCGTCAATAGATCCTCGTCGGATTGGCACTGGGAACCTGGCACCACCTCTTCGCCGACATAAGGTTCTAGCGGCTTTTGTTTCGCAAAACGCCTTAGAAACTTCACCATGGCGACGGCGGCCTTTTGGTCATAGTCGGTTGATAGCCAATTGGTTTTGATATCAGGCAAATCATCGGGATCCGCCGACTTGATCATGACCGACCCTTCACTTGTTGGACGCAGCAGTTGGCCATAGATGGTCATGCCGGGATTTTTGTCCGGCGCCGAGAGCTGGACGGGAAAATTATCATTGGTCCGTGCATAGGAGAAGGCACCGGCATAAAGCTGAAAGTCGGGCCGATCAGCGTCGGGCATTGCTCGCGCAAAACCACCAACTTCGAACGGCCCTGTTGCCATCGGCCCATTGCGTAGCGCGTAATATTGGAAAGTGCTGAGAGCGAGGCCGAGCCCTTGGAACTTCCAATTCAGACCCGTTGTCCCTTTGAGCCTGTATGGAACCGAAAAACCAACATGCTCGCGCACTCGCGCGCCGACGTCGGGACTGTCGCAAACCACATCAATGCCCAACGCCCGTAGTTGGTCGATAGGACCGATGCCGGAACGCTGAAGAATCAAAGGCGACATGATGGCGCCACTCGAGAGGATAATCTCACCACGGCATTGAAACGTTGTTTGCTGACCGTTTTTTCTGCCAAGCACGCCTGTGGCGCGTTTATCCTCAAACAGGATGCGGTCTACCATCACATTCGTTTCTACACGGACATTAGGCCGTTTGCGGGCCGGCGCGAGAAATGCCCGCGCGGCGCTGATGCGACGCCCATTTTTGATGTTATGGGCGTAGTAGCCGATGCCTTCGAGGTCCTCATGGTTGAGATCGTCGACGCGTTTGAGGCCCATCGCTTCGCCCGCGGCGATCATCGCCTCGGCTGCCGGATAGCGTTGTTTGCCGGTGCTGATATGAACGGGGCCTCCGCTGCCGCGATGGTCGGCGGCACCTAGCTCGTGATCTTCGATGCTCTTGAACGCTTCTTTTAGTTCAGCCCATCCCCATCCCGGCCCGCCGGCCTCGTTCCAATCGTCATAGTCCTTGGGATGACCGCGCGAATAGATCATGCCATTGATCGAACTGGAGCCTCCTAGGACTTTGCCTCGAACCAAGACTTCGGTTGAAGGCACACCTTCCATGCGGGGTTGTTCGACAGGGAAATGCCAGGCGTGATTGGGATCCATCACCAGTTTGCCGATGCCCTTTGGCATGGTGATCAACGGGCTGCGGTCTTCTCCGCCGGCCTCTAACACCAACACTCTTGTCTCTGGGTTTTCTGAAAGCCGGTTCGCCAAGACACAGCCGGCCGAGCCGGCACCGACGATGATGTAATCGAATGAGTCCATGGAGCTGTCCCGCGTCCAATGTGGAGCAACTGAAAGTCAACGGTACTCGATCGTCCTCATGTGTGAAATAAGGATTGCCCAAGTAAGAGGAGAGGAAATGGCAGACCACGTAAAAGGCAAAGTGATCATTGTAACAGGGGCCGCGAGCGGATTCGGGCGTTTGGTCAGTGAAAAGGCAGCCGCCAGGGGCGCGCGTCTGGTGTGCGCCGATATCAATAAAGAAGGTTTGGACGAGACAGTTGAACTGGTGTCCAAAGCTGGGGGCAAGGCGATTGGTGTAGAAACCGATGTCACCGATCTGGATCAGATGAAGGGTTTGGCCGATACGGCTGTCAAAGAGTTCCGGCAGATTGATGTGATGGTGAACAATGCCGGTATCATGCCGTTGGCCTTTTACGCTGATCATAAGGAGGCGGCGCCTGCCTGGTCAAAATGCATTGATATCAACATCAAGGGGGTGATGAACGGCATCATCGCCGTCTACGATCAAATGATCGCGCAGGAACGCGGTCACGTAATCAACCTGTCTTCCATCTATGGAAACTTTCCGGTCGTCGGCGCAGCGGTATACGGAGCCACAAAAGCAGCCGTGAACTTCTTGTCAGAATCGTTGCGCGTAGAGTCCCGCGGCAAGATTAAGGTGACGATTGTTAAGCCCACGGGCGTTCCGGCTACTGGCCTCAGCAGTGCGGTGGTCAATCAGGAAGCGGTGGTTGGTATTTTGGGCCAGAATGCCCAGACGTATATGCAAACCATGATGGGCGCCATCGGTGGTGAATTGCCGGCAGAATATTTGGACGCGGAGCATATCGATTATGTGATGTTGGATCCGACTCATCTGGCCGATCAAATTCTCTATGCCATTGACCAGCCTTGGGGTGTGTCAATCGGCGATATCACCGTCCGTGCGTCGGGGGACGGGTACATTCTCTAAATGTGGTTGGAAACTGGGCAGAGCAGTGGATCAGAAAGATCCAAGCTGGACCCATTTGGGTCGCCCCGCTAGGCTCCCTCAAAACTAATTCGGGGAGCTGGTATGCAGGATGTTGTGAGCACGGAGCTGCTCTGGTGGTCGTGGGCGTTCCTGGTCGTTTACATCGGGGGGATGCTTTTGTTTGGCTATTTGGGCCAACAAAAGGTCCGCAACGCGGATGATTTCGCGACCGCCCGCGGCGGATATGGGCCTTGGTTTCTGGCTTTTGCCTTTGCAGCGACAACGGCAAGCGGTGCCACCTTTTTAGGGCTTCCTGGTATTGCCTACGATGTCGGCTTATCCGGCATGTGGTTCATCTTCCTCTATCCGATTGGCGTTTATGCCGGCGTTATGTTGTGCATGACCTTAATCGGGCGCGCTGGAAATTCGTTCGGCAGCCGGACCATTCCTGAATATCTCGGGGATCGCTATCAATCAGATGCGCTGCGTATTCTGGTCGCCATCTTTTCGCTGATGTTGTTTTTCTACCTTGCCGGACAATTGGTTTCCGGCCTCGTCATGTTCGAAACCATGCTCGGGCTGCCGCCGGCATGGGCCTTGATCATCACCTGCGGTGTGCTGCTGCTCTATGTGATGGCGGGGGGCGCCCATGCAGACATTCTGACGGATGGGGCCCAGGGCATGTTGATGTTGGCTCTGGCCATCATGATCTTTTTCCTTTTCCTGACTGGCTTCGGCGTTGAGGGTGGGTTGAGCGGACTGGTCGCCAATCTTGAAGCGCAAGACGCCAATCTTGTGAAAACCCTCAATCCTGAGAGCGTGCTTGTTGGATCCTGGTGGGCGATCTTTGCGATCATTGTATCCCACGCCCCACTTGGACTGTTGCCGCATATCGGCAACAAGCTATGGGCGTTAAACAACAATCAGCAACGTTGGCAGTTCATGCGTATCGTTTTTGTGATGGGGCTGATACTACCGGCGATTGGGCTTGGTGGTCTCATTGCGCGGGCACTTCTTGGGGATGCGCTTCATGCGCCCGGCGCCAGCAGTAATGAGGCGATTCCAGCACTGTTCATCGAAATCTTCCCGACCTGGGTTGCGGCCCTGTTGGGTGTAGGGATCTTGGCGGCGGTTATGTCCACGGCTGATGGCCTGGTCGTTTCGAGCAGTCAGGTGATCGCAAATGACTTGTACCGCCGGACTTTTGCACCCCGTTGGCACGCGAGTTGGCCGGAAGAGAAGATCGAGGCGTTGACATTGAGGATCAGCCGCTGGGCAACACTGGGCACGCTGGTCATCTCCTCTCTGCTGGCTTGGTTCCTGATGAACATGAATGTCGCACTTTTGGTTTGGGTCGGCGTCGGTGGGATGATGGCCGCCCTTGCGGGACCGTTGGTCCTAGGCACACTATGGAAGGGCGTCACGGCGAGTGGCGCGATCGCAGGGTTTCTGACCGGCGCAATTACATTCTTGATCCTGCACAGCGGCGCCATCGATCCGGCGTGGTTTGGGACCGAAGGGGCCCTTCGTGTTGCGGCGGACTGGCTCGCCTATCAAGCCCCAAGCCCCTATTCCTGCGCGGCAATGGGTGAAATAGCAGGCGTGATTGTAACGGTGGCGGTCTCGCTAAGGACCCAACCGGTGGCGCGCGAGCATCTTGATGTCATATTCGGGACGGCATCATGAAGGCTAAGGCTCGCACATTGAAATATGTATACTGAATATCAGTAGAAAGACTAAAATGCAGATCAAGGCCAATAACATCAATCTTGAATATGAAACATTTGGTGAGAGCGGCCATCCCGCGGTGGTGCTCATCCGTGGTCTCGGCACACAAATGATCCGCTGGCCGAGAAATCTGATCGACGGTTTCGTGGAGGCCGGGTTCCATGTGGTGGTGTTCGACAATCGCGATGTGGGGCTCAGCCAAAAATTTGACAGCCCCAACCTCCCCTCACCCGCTTACAGCATGGGCGATATGGCGCAGGATGTTGTGGGCTTGCTGGACGCGCTTGGCATAGCCAAAGCCCATATATTTGGGATTTCAATGGGGGGCATGATTGCGCAAGTCGTAGCCAGCGATCATAGCGAGCGCACTTTGAGTCTTGTTTCCGTTATGTCGAGCACGAACAATCCCGATTTGCCGCCGCCCAGTCCAGCTGCGATGGCCACGCTCACTGGGGATCGCGATGCGCCGACAGACCGAGAGAGCGTCCTTCAACAATCTGTCGCGAGCGCGAAAGTGATCGGCTCACCTGGATTCCCACAGACAGACGACGAACTCTACGCTCAGGCGGCCGAGTCCTATGACCGGTGCCATTGCCCCGACGGGATCGCGCGCCAAATGGCGGCCATCATGTCAACGGGCGATCGACGGCCGGCGCTCGCGCGCGTCACTTGTCCAACGCTGGTTATCCACGGCAGTGACGATCAACTTGTGCCACCTGAGGCCGGTAAAGATACGGCCGCAAACATTGAAGGTGCCGAATTGTGGATGATTGACGGCATGGGACATGACATTCCCCGGGCCTTGGCGGATGTCATGCTTGAACGGGTGGTGCCGTTCTTCAGATCGGTGACATAACCGCCCAACATGATGTGATGGTGCGCGCGTCCGCATTTGCTTGACATTGATTGCGAAACCAGCGGGGATAAGAAAACCCCTGCCGGAGTGCTTGCTTTGAGTGATCATCCACCGCTTACGCTACAAGACAAAGTTTCCTATGGCGTCGGCCAGATATCGGAAAGCATCAAGACTTATGCTTTCGGCCTGTTCATTCTCTTCTATTACACTCAGCTTTTGGGTGTTTCGGGATCCCTAACAGGATTGGCGTTGTTGCTCGCGCTTATGTCTGATGCGATCACCGATCCGATGATCGGATCGTTGTCGGATCGCTGGCAATCCAAATGGGGTCGCCGCCACCCATTTATGTATCTGTCGATCATTCCTCTCGGGCTTTCGTTTTTTCTGGTGTTTTCGCCTCCGGGTGGTTTGGGAGAATTCGGCCTGTTTTTGTGGCTCACGGTGACCACGATTGCGGCCAGGGTTAGCCTCACCTTGTTTCATGTGCCCCACATTGCGATGGGCGCTGAACTCAGCAATGACTATACGGAACGCACGGAAGTTGTGCAGTTCCGGTACGGCCTGGGTGTTTCCGGTATGTTTGCGGTGTATGCCCTGGCCTTCTTGGTTTTCTTCACCGGGGCCGAAGGACAACGGGATGTCGGCGTTTACCCTGCCTACGGTCTTACGCTGGCACTGATCATGGTCGTGACCATGTTGTGGTGCACACGCGGCACGCAGCACTTGATTCCGCGCATGATCAATCCGACCATTGAGGGGCAGACATCATTGTTGGGCCTGCTGCGCGACTGTGCCACGTGCATGCAGAATGAATCGTTTCGCTGGTATTTCTTTGGCGTCCTGGTTTTGTTTGTGATGGTCGGGATCGACTCGGCCTTGGCGCTGCATGTGTCGACTTATGTTTGGCAACTGGAAAAGTCTCAGCTTTTCTATCTGACCATGGCTGCCGCGGTCGGGTATGGGTTCGGTGCAACACTCACCCGATTTCTCCATTTGCGATTCGAAAAACGCACCATTGTCATGTTCGGCGCGGGCTGCTGGGCTGCCGGTCAGATTATTCCCATCATGCTATTTCTGATCGGTTGGTTTCCGGCGCCGGGTTCGACAGCGATTTTGGTTACGTTGGCGGTTATGCGTTTCTTCCAGTATGCCGGCACCATGCAGGCGCTAATCACTTCTCATTCGATGATGGGTGATGTGGCCGATGAGCACGAACTGAAAACGGGTAAACGGCAAGAAGGTGTGTTCTTCGGCACGCTGTCATTTTCGGGGAAAGCGACGACGGGTCTTGGCAATTTCATTGCTGGCGTCGCACTTGACTTGATTGCATGGCCCAAGGGCGAGAACATTTTGCCCGCCGATGTGCCCACCGACAAAATCACATGGCTTGCGCTTCTCTACGGTCCGATTGTGGCGGGCTTTTCGGTTATCGCTCAAGTCTTCTACTATCGTTATAAAATTGATCGCGTGAGACACAGAGAAGTGCTCGAGCAATTGTCGTTGAGGCGTGGCCGAGAAGCCTCTCACGACGAGGGCCTGAATGCCGCGGGCGCGGTACCTGCGCCCGCATTCCGCGGCAGCCCTGCTGAATAATCCGCTTACGGATTAAAGAGCTTGGGGCCCGACCTTGTTTCCATGAAACATGATCATGCTTTAGCTCAGATTTGATTTAAAGAAATCAGACGTTCGGTTGTTCGCTGTTGCAGCCGCAGCCTCATCGTAATGTTCTCCGCCGACGCGCGCGAAGGCGTGATCATTCTCCGCGTAGGTGTGTATCGTGACATGTGCGTTTCCAGCCAATCCATCGCTTACTGCCTTTTGAGCTTCAGGAGGGACAAACTGATCCCTGGCCGCAACATGCAACATGAGGGGCTTTTTGATGCTTCCGGATTCGCCCAAGAAGTCTTGGATGGAAACGCCATAAAACCCGACCGAGGCATCGCAATCCGTGCGCGCAGCCGACAGATAGGCCAGCAAGCCACCCAGGCAGTAACCCACGGCGCCAACTTTGCCGGAACAGCCATCAAGGCTCCGCAAGTGAGAAATGGTGGTCTGGATATCTTCAACACCGGTATCCGATTTGAACTTGCCAAAGAGATCGAATGCTTTTTGCCATTCTTCTTGCGTTTGATCGGTGAGTTGAATGCCAGGCTCGAGCCGCCAGAACAGGTCCGGGCATAGGGCGATGTAACCTTGGCTTGCCAGATCGTCCGCAATGTCGCGCATGACTTTGTTCACGCCGAATATCTCCTGAATGACAACAACACCGGGGCCTTTGCCACTCGCGGGTGTTGAGAGATAGGCGCCGAATTCGCCGTCGGGTCCTTTGAGGGTGATGTCTTGTCCACTCACTGTTTGATCTCCGTGCGTTTGAGGGGGAAGTGATTAAGGGTGTTTTAACCATATCGGCAAAGCGGCGGTAGTACCGATCATGGGTGCGCAATTCATCCTTTGGCGTGTTCGATTGCGCCACCGTTGCGGTACCGAGTCATGGAGAAACCATCTTTGACCTCACCAGACCGGCAGCATTTTGCTTGAGTTTATTATCGACGAAGCACGAGGATCAGCTTCCAAGTGATTGCGTCTTAAGACTTCATTCACTCAAACGTTCCATGAGCTGATCAGCGGATGTGCACGGTGGCGAACAGGTCTGGTTACGACAAACATAGGCGGTGGGTACGCCGTCGATTTGTGGTTTGTCGGTCGCCGCATGGCCTTCCGGCAGAGGTAGTGCAGGCGGTATGACCGACAAAATCAGATTTGGCCGACTGGCATTGAGCGCAGCATCTATCATGCTGCGGGTGCGAACATCGTCGGGTTCGCCTTTGATCACGATCTCTGTGGCATTCAAATGAAAGTCAAATCCGTTGAGATAGGTCATCAGCGGAAAGAAGTTTTTTTGCATTTCTCCTGAAAAGGCATCGATCAATTTTTTTGCTTGCATGTGGCGCGCAGTTCGCCCGGTGATGGAGGCTAATTTGGTCAGCACCTCGATCATCGTTCCGTTCGCATTTGGGATTGCGTTGTCAGCTGCAGTTTTTGTCCGGCTGATTAGCGCTTCCGCATCCGATGCGGTGTAGTAAAATCCGCCAGATTGTGGATCCCAAAAATAGGTCGAGAGTGCATCGGACCATTTGTCAGCCCAGCCGACATAATTTGAATCACTCGTGATCTCCCACAGGCGTAAAGCGGCCCATGCCATATTGGCGTAACCATCGGCCATGGCATGATGTTTGGCTTGGCCAACACGGTACGAGTGGTGCAATCGGGCCGTACCATCTGTTTCATAGGTCATGTTTGACGTAACAGCGTCAAAAGCGTGTACGGCCGCCTCGCGCCAAGTCGGTTTGTCAAAAAGCGCGCTTGCACGGGCCATGGCGCCGATCATCAACCCATTCCAGTCGACCAATACTTTATCGTCCCAGCCGGGCCGAACGCGCTTCTCGCGCTCTTCCCAGAGAAGTTGGCGCAGAACTTTCAGTTTTATTTCTTCTTCGGGCCCGTAGAGGGATAAATGGTGGGACCGGTTCAGGATCGAATGACCTTCCCAATTGCCGCCTCGCTCGACGTCATAAGCGTGTTTGAAATCACTGGCATCCTCGCCGAGCAAGGCATCGATCTCGCCGGCTGTCCAAACATAGTACTTGCCTTCGACACCTTCAGAGTCAGCGTCAAGACTTGCGGCAAACCCTCCGCTGGTTTCGGTCATCTCGCGGATTGTCCACTCGATCGTCTCTTCAATACGCTGTTGATAAAGTGGCGACCGCGTTTCCTGCCAGACACTGCACATCAAATCGATCAGCAGGGCATTGTCGTACAGCATCTTCTCAAAATGCGGCACCAACCATCGATCATCGACCGAATAGCGCGCAAAGCCACCGCCTAAATGATCGTAAATCCCGCCTTGGCACATTTGATCAAGCGAAGTGATGACCGCGTCGCGCAGCGACTCTTTTCCTGTGCGTAAATACGAACGCCATAGCAGAGACAGCAGTCCTGTTTGCGGAAATTTAGGAGCGCCTTTAACGCCGCCATACTGGCGGTCAATCATATCTTCAGTCTTATCAGCAATCCGGTCCAGAATTTCTGGTGACAAAGCCAATGGGTCATCTGTTGCCGACATTTTGTGAAGGGCGTCAACAAGAGCCGTGCGGTTTTGTTCGATGGTTTCCTTTTGGTTGACAAAGATGTCGTGGACGCGCTCAAGCACATGCGTAAAGCCGGGCCGCCCGTAGCTCGGTTTATTCGGGAAATAGGTTCCTCCCCATACGGGTTCCCCCTTGGGTGTTAGGAACATGGTCAAAGGCCAGCCACCCTGCTCTCCCAAGAGATGCAGTGCATTCATGTAGATGGCGTCGATGTCGGGACGTTCTTCTCGATCGACCTTTATGTTGACGAAAAGATCATTCATGACCTTAGCGGTCTCGGGATCCTCAAAACTTTCATGTGCCATTACATGACACCAGTGACAGGCCGCATAGCCGATCGACAGCAGAATGGGTTTGTCTGCAGCCTGTGCGGCGTCCAAAACCTCCTGACTCCATGGTTGCCAATGGACCGGATTATCCTGATGTTGAAGCAAGTACGGACTGGTTTCTTTGTCCAGGTTATTTCGGTCAAAAGCCATTATATAAAGGTCCATTCGAGGAGCATGAGGGGCGCGATCTGCGCAGAGTTGGGTTGCGGTCAATGCCCAAAGCCAGGGCGCCGAACACGAGCTGGATATTGACTGGGAAAGACATAGACGTCCATGAAGATCAAGATAGAAGTTGACTTAACACCTGTGGAAGCCAGACGGTTTTTAGGCCTTCCTGACTTGGAACCTATCCAGCAAGAAATGCTGGCTAGCATGCGAGAACGGTTGAAGAGCGCCTCCGGGATGCTGGATCCAGAGACCTACTTTAGGGTGCTCGGCCCCCTTGGCGCACAGGGTTTGGAGCAGTTCCAAAAGATCCTCACCGCTGCGGCGAAGGGGGCGATGGGCGAACCGGGCGGCCGGCGCTCGGAGCGCAACGAAGACGAAGAAGATACGGCAGCGCGTGACTGATGCCTTGATTGACATCTCGCCTTCGTCACCAAGGTTAAGCGCCTGATCCAATGGACGATACGATATTCGCTTTGTCGACACCTCCCGGCCGAGCCGGCCTGGCGGTGGTCCGCGTGACTGGGTCCAAGTCTCGAGATGTGGTTGAATCTCTCACCACAAGGCCTTGTCCTAAGCCGAGACATGCTGTCTTACGTGAACTTGTCTCCCCGGAAGATGAGGACATCCTGGACCGCGCTTTGGTCCTTTGGTTCCCGGCGCCCCGCTCCTATACCGGTGAAGATGTTGTGGAGTTTCATTTACATGGTGGCAGCGCAGTCATCGCGGGTGTGTTGGAATCGCTCAATGGTCTACATGGTGCCCGCCCTGCCGAACCTGGTGCCTTTACACGGCGTGCCTTCGACAATGGCAAGCTGGACCTGACTGAAGTTGAAGGTCTTGCAGACCTGATCGACGCGGAAACGCGCGCTCAGCGCCGTGCGGCGGTAAGGCAAATGTCTGGGGCCCTTGGTGATCTGTACGAGCGTTGGCGCGCCATTCTTTTGAACGCGCTTGCTCACGTCGAGGCAGCCATAGATTTTTCGGAAGAAGAACTGCCCTCTGATTTGCTGGAAAC